>Ga0315274_10000001_pt1 | contig 831412 bp, 887 predicted proteins | sample YL17G02_20_MG_FD_203700 | JGI IMG/M metagenome (GOLD analysis project Ga0315274, IMG submission 203700) | Sediment microbial communities from Yellowstone Lake, YNP, Wyoming, USA - YL17G02_20 | ecosystem: Environmental > Aquatic > Freshwater > Lake > Sediment | place: USA: Wyoming | collected... | reverse complement strand
TTCTCCAGGTGTAATAAACGCCCACAATAAGGAAAGTTATAGCAATAGCATATCTCATGTATTTTTCAAAAGTCTGAACTTTGTTCATGACTTTTCCAATTTTGGAAACACTGAATGTCAGAATAAAGGCGAAAATAATGACTGGAAATCCTGTTGCTAATGCAAAGATAGATGGAATCAAAATCCCATCTGAAAATTTCAATGCCAAAGGAATAAGCATCCCAAAAAATAATACTGCGCTGAATGGGCAGAAGGCCAATGCAAATAAAACTCCTAGCAAAAAAGCGCCAAGATAGCCTTTTTCTGAAAGTTTCTCCTTTAATCTGTTAATCTTATCTCCTGACTTCAATGAAGGCAGTTTAATGAAATTTAACATGATTAAGCCAATAAGAATCAGCAAAGGGCCTAAGATTCTTTCACCATATTTTTGCAAGAATAATGAAATTGCCTGAACATTAACTCCTATATAGACAATTAAACTAGCCAACAAAACATAAGTAAACATTCTTCCTAAAGTGTAAACAATGCCAGTCCATAAGGTCTTTTTTCCATCTCCGATTTTCTTAGAAATATAGGCTATTGCAGTAATATTTGTAGCAAGAGGACAAGGGCTTAAAGCAGTCATCAAGCCGATGAAGAAAGCAGCAATTAATGGAAAACTGCTTGTCCCCATAGACTGCATAAAAGACATTATAGTCATTTTAATTTCCCAAGAACTTCTGTTCAATCACGCCTTTTAGATAATCCATGTAATCTTCTTTATTGTCTATCTTATACCATACGGCACTATCTTCTTGTTTTGAAAAAGTTCCGTCTTTGCCATAAATCCCTATTAACAATGAAGAGCCCTTAGCTTCGTATTTATCTACAAGCTCTTTGTTTTCAGGCAAATCAACATTAACATGGGCAAAAACAAGTTTTCCAGATTCTAATTCATCAGCAAAATAAGTGTTTACAGTTTCCTCAGCTAATGCTCCAACGGTTTTGCAAGTATAACATTGTCTTGTTGCATGAAAATGATAAACTTCTACCTTTTCAATATCTGAGGATATTTTACTGTTACTTGTAGCAGTTGCATCACCATTAATGTATTTTGGTACAAAGAAAACTAAAAGTAGAATAAATATTCCAATTCCAATATAAATTAGTTTATTCATTTTTCACAACAGCATGCGCATTTGAGAATTTTACCCCTAGAATTTCCAAGCGCCTTAAAAACATCGCAGACTCTTTTATTTTTAATCTTATAGAAAATCTTCTTGCCATCTCTTCTTGATTCAAGAACTCCCCCATCTTCTAAATTCCCTAGATGAATAGAAACAGTAGACTGAGTCCTTTTGACATAGGGAAATATCTCGCAGACGCACTTTTCTCCTGCTAATAGAAATTCAACAATCTTGAATCTTGTTTCATCAGCTAAGGCTTTTAATAATTTAATATCTTTACCCATAGTCATATTGATGAATATCAATATTTAAACTTTACGACTTCAACACCCTTTAAACCTAGAAAACACCCCGAGATCCCATGAAAAGACCATGAAGTACTAATGCCCCTGCCGGGACTCGCACCCGGGTTCCAGCCTCGAGAAGGCCGTGTACTTGGCTGCTATACGACAGGGGCTTAAGATAACGAAGAAAAATCAGTTTTTAAAATCTTTTGAATGGCATGCCTGAACTGCCAAAATTGGCCATAACTCATAATTAATCATTTCGGATAACTATTCACTTTTTAAGGATAACTTTATTCTCTTTTAGAAGAGAAAGGCTTATAAAAGTTATAAACTTTGGAGAATAAGATAAAAAGAGGCTGAGGATGGGAAGCGTAATCAGTTCTAGAGTAAAGGATGATGGAAAGGTAGTTTTTGAAATATGCGTTGACCATGAAGAGGCGCTTCAATTAAAGGGCCATCTTGAGAACATACATGTTTTTTCTGAGAAAACAGCTGAAAGCAAGACAAATATGGTGCAAAGGGGAAAGAATGACGCAACAAGATATTTCCTTATTCCAAGGGACATGAGAAGCAATCTGGGATACAAAAATATAGCAAAGTGCCAGAGAATAGAGACAAAATCAAGGATAATATTCATTTATGTCATGGACAGGATAAAATAACATGGAAAGAGTTGCGACCGGAATAAAGGGCTTTGACAGCCTGATAGAGGGAGGCTTTCCCAAAGGCTCGTCTGTTCTTTTAAGCGGGACTCCCGCGACTGGCAAGACAATTTTTGCTTTGGAGTATCTTATCAATGGAATAAAAAAATTTGATGAAAAGGGGCTTTACATAACATTTGAAGAAAAGGAATCAAACCTCAAAAACCAGGCGCTGCAGTTCGGGTGGGATTTGAATGATTTTGAGAAAAAAGGGAAATTAATAATAAGATATGTTTCGCCGAGCGAAATCAGCAAAAACACGATAAAAGAAATGATAGAGCTGGCAAAGGAGCACAATATAAAGAGGCTTGTGATAGACTCCCTTTCAACCCTGTCAATAAACACCCCTTCAACTTATCTTAATGTGAATGAAATGAACGAGTACACAATAAAAAGGTTCATTTACTCGTTTGTTGATGAATTAAAGCAGTTTGACGGCATAACAAGCATTCTGATTTCGCAGAGCATCAGCGATGACAGCCTTTCAAGGGACAATGTCTCTGAATTCATCTGCGACGGAATAGTCCATCTGACCTTTGAGTCAATGGGCGGCCAGTTCTCGCGCTCGCTTTTAGTCAGGAAAATGAGGAGGACAAAAAATGAGGAGGACATTCATCCCCTGGAGATAAGCAAGAACGGGGTTATTGTGCATAACATAAAATGACCTCAAACTTTTTGCAAAAAGTAATCGGGTTTAGAGCCTTGAAATGGAAAGATGGAAAACTTATAATCTGGAATGTACCCGGATTCTTATCACAATTATACACGGTCGTATACCAACAAAGATTAATGGAGAATCAATTTGGAACAAGAAATACTATGGAAACATTTTATAATACTGGAAAATTTCAGGCAAGAAAAGGTGTTGAGATGTTTAATAAAAGATTCGGCTTTTCACAAAAAATCCAGGATATTGAAAAGCTATTAGAGTTTAACATAGGGCAGAGCGAGTTTGTCGGTTTAGGAAGATTTCAATGGGTGAAACTAGACTTTGAAAATGAGATTTTCATCTGCGTTGGGAAATCTTCCTTTGCAGAAGAATATAAAAAATTCTTTGGCATTCAGAAGGGAGCTGTGGATCATCTTATAAGGGGATGCGCGACTGCATCAATAGAAGCAGTTTTGAACAAGAAAATGTTGGGTATTGAGACAAACTGCGTTGGTGAAGGAAAACCTTTTTGTCAGATTGTCGTCAGACCGATTGAAAAATGGGACAGAAAAATTCCGAGAATCAAAAATCAATGGGCAAATGATTTGCCTGACATGAAAAAACTCGGTGCACAAAAAGAATCTTTCTTTATTTGACTGAGCAGTTGGAATTGATTGTTTTCACATAATCCTTCATATTCTCATAATCTCCAGAAGAAAAATATTTGCGTAGATCATCCCTGAATTGTCTCGGGGTTTTTTTGGCAAGATTAGCCATAAGCAGCATTTCATCTGAAACTTGGGTTAAAATCCCATTTTGCTCTAATCTCTGCACAAAATCATTGGATTCAACAACGTATTCTTTGAAAGGCTTATTATTAATATTATATGGAAACGGATCCCATAAAATCGGAGGAAAGAATAATTTTGCAGTATAATTCATCAAATCTCTGTCAAATGTTTTTGGATTTAGATATGTTATGCTATACTTCTCGTGATTTTTTTCCCATTCTGTTCCAAGAACAACTGCGGGCAAACAAACTAAAACAGAATTAAGGCTTATTTTGTTCAATAATAAATCCAAACTCTCTTGTTTTGTTTCCTCTGTTTCCAAAGGGGCTGGAAAGATTATGCTTCCAACAGGGAAGATTCCCCCTTTTTTACAGGCATTTATTGAATCTATTATCTGATTGATATTTACAATTTTGCCACTGCTTCTTTTGTTAATGCTTTCTTTCAGAATTTTCTGGCTTCCTGATTCTATTCCAAAAAACAAGGAATAGCATCCAGACTCCTTAAGTATTTTAAAATCTGCATTTTTGTCTCCAACATGCCCGAATGCAGTGTAGACTACTGGCAAATTTTCTTTGATAAATTCTCTTGCAAGCTCTTCTTTAAAGATTCCTGGAGTATTTGAACCAGCAAATCTGAAAAATCTTGTATTATATCTGCTAATCATTTCTTTTATTTCTCCAACTAATCTTTTAGGGCTTCTAATTCTTCTTTTGCTTCCACTTTTAATTGGATGAATGCAAAAATTGCATGAATTCGGGCAGCCCCTGCTTTCATCGAGCATCATTATCTTTATTTTATTATCACCTTTCATTGCAGGATAGATACTTTCATCATATATTGGAAAAGCCAAGTCATCAAGATTTTCTACTCGCTTAATTGGTGTTACTTTGATATTTCCATTTTCTTTATAGAACAAATTAGGTATTTCATCTAATTTTTTTCTTCTTTCAACATATTCTGCTAATCCAACAATTGTTTCTTCGCCCTCGCCATATGCCAAGGTATCAAAAGCATCCGTGATATTGTAAATTCTTTCTCTAAACCAGTCAACATGCGGGCCTCCAGCAAAAATTGGAAGTTTTGGATTATCCTTTTTCAGTTTTTCAGCAATTTTAACAGAACTTTTAAAACCTTCTCCTGTCAATAATTTAAAGCCGACAAAATCAATATTCCTTTTTTTGATTAAACTAGAAATCTCATTCACTACAGCCTGAATATCCTTTTCTTGAGCTCCCTTTATTATAGCATTCAAATCACCGCCAGAGTTATTTTGCGGAAAAAGCCTTTTTATGGAATCGGTCGTGTTGTAATCCAAGATAATTGTTTCGTGCCCTTTTTTGATCAGAGAGCCTGCCAGATTCGCCAAACCATTATCAGGCATCAGCGTGCTTGGAGTAGTCGGATACCCAATATAATTGATTAAGATGCTTTTGGTCATTTTCCACATAGAACATTTATTTAGGTTTCGTTAATAAAAATAGGAACTTTGAATTTACCCTTTCTTAAATGGCCCGGCCCGTATATTTCCACTTTTGGCGAGCATATCATTCCAGATTCTATTTCATTGCGCATTTGAGAATTCTGCATAAATGCTTCTTTTATCACTTTTTCTACTAGTGTAAAATCCTGAATTGGTGTCTCTACTCTGATAACGGGCAGATCCTTTCCTTCTTTTTTCTGTTTGGCTAGCTGGATAGTCATTATAGGAATTCCTTTGGACGAAGCATATCTGGGAATAAGCTCTATTTCAGTGTAGTGCATCAAACCATCGCCAAAAGAAGCCTCGCCCAATCGCTTTATGTCCGAAATTATCATGAACTTATTGTTAATTGCGCTTTTTCCAAGAAATTTTATTTCATCTCCCAATGAAAATCTGATTATAGGTACTGAGTCCATAGAAAGAGAGGTTACAAGCATCTTTCCTTTTTGCCCTTCTGTTACTTGCTTGTTTTCTTCATCAACAATTTCTGCGAGATGCTCATCTGAATATATACAATAGCCTTTTGATTCATTCTCTTCAGCCCCTATTGTAAAACATTCTGAGGTCATATAAAATTGCAGGACTTTTTCAAGATTCAAAATATTTTTAAGATATCTTCTCTCTTCATCAAGAAATGCAGACCCTGCTGCGAAAACTTCTTTCAATGATGAATCTTTGAAGTTTATTCCGTTATTTTTAACATTGTTTGCCACGGCAAGAAAGAAATTTGGTGAAGAGCCAACAATTTTAGGTCTATACTTAAGAATATTGTTTATATGCTGGGGTATTGTTGCCTGAGTTGATTCATCTATCACGTTGCTACCTAATATCTCCTTTGCCATAATTGCCGCCGCATGACTTGACCAATTATCCTTTTCACTTGTATAATGGGTAACCCAATAATGAAGAGCATCTGTGTCTAAATTACTTATTATTAATGACCTCACAAGAAATTCTCCGTGAAGTCTTTTAACTGACTTATAAGAATATGGAAAGAGGAGAGGATTATCTGTTGACCCGCTTGTTTGAATTATCTTATATATTTCAGCTTCTGCCACACAGGGTACCTTGTCAAAATTTCCTTGCCTCAAAAAAATTCTGTCTACGAGAGGCAGCTTATTGATTTCGTCAGTTGTTTTCGGCAAGTCTCCCTCGCTTTCAATGCCGTGCTCTTTCAGAAGATTCCTGTATGCAGGATTGTAGGGGTTGTTGTAATGATGTAAAAGGATAGCATGAAATTTATCATTTTGCATGGAGACAAACTCATCCAAGGACATCCTGTTTATGCTGTCAAGCTCTTTTTTTATCTTTTCAACATATTCGTTCATTTTTTCATCCCCATTTTTTATTACCAAGAGGGGATAAATTTTCTATATAAATTTCATTTGCAGAATTTATCCTTAATTTCAAGAAAAGGAGATAAATTCCCGGTTTTTATCCCCCAAGATTAAATTTTATCCATTTGTCAAGATAATGTTATTATATTATTCTCCAGCAGTAGAGAATATTCCATTCACAAAATGAGAATAAAAAATCTATTTATAGAAACAAAGAATTTGAATCTGAAGGCGGGGAGAAAAGAGGATTCACTCAAAAGACTAAAAGATGACAATATCGCTTTCAGAGCTGGGATTGAACAAGTATGAAGAGAGGGTTTATCTTACTCTTATAGAGGAAGGGGTTTCTTCTGCAAAGAACATTTCTGACATTACCGGAATTCCATATGGAAAGGTCTATGAAGTGATGAATAACCTTTCATCAAAAGGATTTCTTGTCATACTTCCTACTAAGCCAATGAAGTTCCAGGCAGTCTCTCCAAAAGAGGCTGTATTAAACGCCAAAAGAGGCATGCAGGAGAAACTTGAAAAATTAGAAAGCAAAATGATAAAAGAGCTTGAACCAATGTTTGCCAGAACAAAGAAATTTTCAGAGCCAAAAAGCATGTTCTGGGTTATAAACGGAAGGTCTAACGTCAACAACAAAATAGAGGAGCTGATAAAGAAATCTAAGGAAAATATAAACATAGTCACTTCTGAAAATGGGCTGAAAAGATTAGTGATGTTCAGGGATCTGTTAAAAGCGGCAAGCAAAAAAGGAGTGAAAATAAATGTGAATGCAGTAATGACGAATGAAAACAAGCAGGATGCAAAGGACTTGGATTTCTGCAGCATCTCCCATACTGAAAAGGCGAGAAACCACATGTTTTCGGTTGACGGGAAAGAAAGCTTGGTTGTTGAGCCGATTGCAGATGACGAGAATTTAGTTTATGGCAGAGACATTGGAATGTGGATTTTAAGCAACTCATTTACAAAGTTTATGGATGATTTAATCCTTAATCCCAATAGCAAAAAATAGGCGATTCTTAACTTTCAGTGGATAATCCTGTTGTTTTATTGCCTTAGTTAAAAAAGGTATATATGCAAAATAAGAATTTCTTAGATTAACTAGGGGAAAATGAGAACTTCTTTAATCATTCCGGCATATAACGAAGAGCAAGCCATAAAAAAGGTAGTCGATGAAGCTCTGGACTATGCAGATGAAATTATTGTTGTTGACGACGGCTCAATTGACAATACCGCGAAGATTGTAAGACAAAATTTTTCTAAAAATGCAAAAGTAAAGCTGATAAGGCACGCTATAAACCAGGGGAAGGCTGATGCCCTGAGAACAGGAGTCTCAAATGCGACAGGGGAGATTGTAGTATTCATAGACGCTGACGACACTTATCCCTGCAGGCATATCCCTGAGCTGGCTAAGAAGATTGAAAAGAGAGAGGCGGATGTGGTCATAGGCTCCAGATTCATGCCTAATCCTCCTGCAAATATGTCTTTTTCCCATAGAATGGGCAACAAGCTGTTTTCAGGGCTTGTGAGCTATATTTCATCAACAGACATTACAGACAGCCAAAGCGGAATGCGGGCCTTCAAAAGGGAGATTTTTCCGGAAATAGATGTAAAGGCAAAATCCTTGGAATATGAGCCTAAAGCCACTGCAAGGGCAGCCAAGTTAGGCTACAAGATTAAGGAAATTCCGATAGGATACAGGGAAAGAATAGGAAAAAGCAAGATAAATGGAACAAAGGACGGGATTAAGATCCTTTTTTCCCTAATCAGTGTTGCTTACAGCGAAACCACCCTTTTAGCCAGGATGATAATGATTCCGGGGATAGTTATTGGATTTATAGGATTGCTCATAGGAATAGGGCTGATTAAAGATTATTTGATTTTAGGAATTGTAAAAAGGCCGTATTATCCTCTGATAACTGTGCTGTCCTTGCTTGTATCCATCCAGCTTTTTTCTTTAGGGCTTATAATCGATAACATAACGAAAAAGCTGAGCAGGATGGAAGAGGCTATTAAGAAGAAGGGAAAATGAAAATAGGATTTGTTGATGACGCCGTTTATCCATATAATAAAGGCGGGAAAGAGAAAAGACTTTATGAGATAATTTCAAGGCTTAAAAAAAATAATGAGATACATCTTTACTGCATGAAATGGTGGAAAGGAAAAGATACAATTAAAAAAAAAGGCATTTATTATCACGGCATTTCCAAACTTGTTCCTTTATACACAAAAAACGGGAAAAGGTCTATCTGGCAGGGGATTTATTTCGGATTCAATTGCTTAAAGCTGATAGGGGAGGATTTTGAAATTTTAGATGTGGATGAAATGCCTTTTTTCCCACTTTTTTTCTCAAGGATAGTATGCTCATTAAAGGGAAAAAAGATGATTGCAACATGGCATGAAGTATGGGGGTATGACTACTGGACCAAGTATCTTGGCTGGAAGGGACTTTTTGGCTATTTGATAGAAAAACTTTCTGTTTCAATGCCTGATAAAATAATTTCTATTTCAAGGCATACAACTGAAAACTTAATGCGCAAAATGAATGTCAATGAAGAAAAAATTGCAACTATTCCTATTGGCATTGACTTAAGAAGAATCTCGGAAATAGCTGCGAAAAAGGGAAAAAACAAAATAGTCTATGTTGGAAGGCTTTTATCGCACAAAAATGTTGATGCTCTGTTGAAGGCAGTAAAAAAGTGTGATAAAAAAATAAGAATTTCAGTTGTTGGAGACGGGCCGGAAAAGGAAAGGCTAGAAAGACTGGCTGAAGAATTAAATATTGATGCCAAATTCTCAGAATTTGAAAGGCATGATGATGTAATCAAAGAAATAAAATCTTCTTCTGTCTTTGTTTTGCCTTCTTCCAGAGAAGGTTTTGGCATCGTAGCCATAGAAGCTAATGCCTGCGGGGTCCCAGTAATTACTGTAGATGAAAAAGACAATGCAGCTAAAGAATTAATCATAAATGGGAAAAACGGCTTTGTCTGCAAATTGGATGAAGAAGCACTTGCAAAAAAAATAGGGTTTCTTCTAAACAATGATTATTACAAGAAAATGGAGAAAAACTGCATTGAGGAAAGCAAAAATTATGATTTAGATATATTGACTAAAAGAATAGAGGCGGCTTACCAAAATGAATAATAAAACATTAATTTTTTGCTTGCTGTCTTTGATACTGGCAAATATTCTGATTATTGCAGATGTTCCATTTTTACGAGAAGTGGTTTCGATAATTGTGTTTTTCACAGTTCCAGGCATTTTAATCTTATCCTGCCTAAACCTCCCACACAAAAACAAATGGGAATACTTGGTATATTCTATAGGCTTGAGCGTCTCATTTTTGATGATAATCGGGCTTTTGGCGAACATTATATTGCCTGCTGTCGGAATATTAAGGCCCCTGGAGGAATTTAAGCTACTTGCAATATTTGACTTAATTCTTCTGATATTATGGGTTTTTGCTTATACACGAAAAAACGGGGATTATCATGAAGAAATACCAAATTCTGAAGGCATCTCACTTAAAAACAAGATATTCACATTAATTCCTTTTTTATTCCCGATTCTTGCTGCAATTGGGGCATATCATATGAATATTAATCCGCAAAGCATCATACCCATGATTGTTCTCGCATTTATTGCTTTGTATGTTCTAATTCTCACAATCTCCAACAAAGACGGCAATATTTCAAAAGACACATTTGCGATTGCAATTCTAATGATTGCAATTTCATTAATTTTCATGATTTCTCTGCGTTCGGAGCATCTTTTCGGCTGCGATGTCAATGGCGAGTATTTTGTTTCCCAGCTGACAAAAGATTCAATGCAATGGAAACCATCAAGCTATGCATACAGCACTTCATTGAGCGTGTCTATGCTTCCCGGAATAATTTCTTCATTGTCCGGAATAACAGAGGAATTCTTTTTTAAAGTCATAGCCCAGATATTGTTTGCCTTAGTTCCTTTGATAATTTTTCTTTTTCTTAGCAGATATACAAAACCCATATATGCCTTCTTATCAGCATTTTTCTTTTTGAGCATTGAATTATTCTATCTTTTCCTCATAATAGTAAGAAGCGAAATCGCCTTCTTTTTCCTTGCCCTCTCTCTTTTGATAGTTCTGGACAGCGAAACAAAAATAACTTTGAAAAAGATTTTATTTGTTGTTTTTTCTGCATCCCTTGTCCTTTCCCACTATACTGTAAGCTATATCTATCTTGGAATGATTTTTGTTGTGGCAATCTCAAATCTGCATAAAAAAGAAGAAAATAGAACTGAAACTGTAGTCCTAACGACCGCTTTTCTGTTTTTTGCCTTTATTTTTTTATGGTATGGGCAGGTTATATCATCTCCTTTTAATGGGCTCATTAGCATAATAGAAAATATGGTTCATAATCTTGCAAATCTTCTCTCGATGGAAGCAAGGTCTGCAGTAGCATTATCTTCATTAAGCCTTCCTGCCGGGCAGCTGCTTGTTAAGTTAAGCCGCTATACTTCCCTTTTGATGAAAATTTTCATAATAATAGGGACAGTTTACCTGATTATTAACTCGGGGAAATTAAATATTAGAAAAAAGTTTGTGGTGATTGCAGCTTATTCTTTAATGTTTGTAGTACTCTCAATTTTTCTGCCAGTCATAACAAAGGAAATAGACATTGAAAGAATATTCCTGCAGTCTTTGATGATTTTATGCTTCTGCTGCATGCTTGGGATAAAAACAACCTTTGAAAAAGTCAGAATTAAAGAGAAAACCGTCCAAATTTTGATTGTAATCCTGTTTTTGATTTTTTTCCTGTTTCAATCGGGATTTATCTTCAATCTATTTAACATGCCAAGTTCTCCTTCATTAAACAATGATGCTCTTGCTTACAGGATGTGGAATATTCCAGATAAGGAAGTAATTTCTGCTGAATGGCTTTCTGTGCAGAATCCTGAAAGAGTTTATGGGGATTTTAATGCTCTACTGAGATTATGGGGTTATGGGAGAATAATTCCAATTTATGTCACATCAGGAGAAATACCAAGAGGATATCTGCTGACTGAGAATTCTACTTTAGCCAATTCTTATGTCTATTTGAGATATGACAATGCCCTGCATAACAGCTTTTTGATAAAAGATAAGGGAAACTACATTTACATTGAGAATGTTAATAGCATTTTAAAAAACAAGAACAAAGTCTATGACAATGGGGTTTGGATTTACAGATGAAAATTCTGCAGACTCCAGTAAGATTTTACCCCTATATTGGGGGAGTAGAAAACTATGTTTTAGAACTGTCTGCTGAATTAGCCAAACGAGGGCATAAAGTCAAAGTTATATGTGCCAATGAGCCAAAATCTAGAAAAATTGAAACAATAAAGGGGATAATGGTAAAAAGGGAGGGCTATATTGGGAAAATAGCCAATACAAATATTTCCTTATCTCTCCCATACAATCTCCTAAAAGAAAATTTTGATGTAATCCATGCCCATTTTCCAACTCCTTGGAACTGTGATTGGAGCATGATTGCTTCTATTCTAAAAAACAAGCCCTTGATTCTTACTTATCATAATGATATAATAAACCACCAAACACATAGCATATTGGCAAAAATTTACAGCAGTACTCTCTTGAAATTTATCTTAAAAAATGCTAAGACGATTATAATTGACCAGCCGAAATACATCAATTATTCAAAATTTCTGAAAAAATACAAAAATAAGATTGTTACTATTCCAGTCGGCATTGATACAAAAATATTCAAGCCCTTGAAACAGAAGAAAAGCAAAAATACTCTTTTCTTTCTCGGCATTTTAGACAAGTTTCATAGGTATAAGGGCTTGGATTATCTTATAAAGGCATTAGCCAAAGTAAAACAAAAAATCCCTAATATTAAGCTAATTGTTGGCGGAAAAGGAGAGCTTGCCGAAGAATATGAAGAACTAACAAGAAATCTTGGCTTAGAAAATAATATCAGATTTGCAGGCTATATTGAAGAAAAGAATTTAATTAGACTATATAATCAAAGCCAAATTTTTATTCTTCCATCTGTAGGGCATGAGGAAGGATTTGGGATTGTTCTTTTAGAGGCAATGGCCTGCAAAACCCCCGTTATATGCACTAATATCGTAGGAGTAGCAGAAGATGTTGGAAAAAGCAATGCCGGAATTGTTGTCAGACCAAAAGACATTGAAGAATTAAGCCATGCAATCCTGCATATTCTCAAAAATAATGCTGTTCGCAGAAAAATAGGAGAAAACGCATTAAAATTAGTCAGGCAGAAATATTCTTCAGAAAAAATGGCTGAGAGTTTTGAAAAAATTTATGAAAGGGCGCTAGAATGAGCACGGTAAGAAGAATTGCAAAAAACGCCTTGGTTCTTTTTATTGCACAAGCAATAAGCATTGTTTTATCAATAGTAATGGTAATTTTCTTGGCCAGATTCTTGCTTTCTGAAGGATATGGAAAATACAGTTTCGTCTTTTCTTTTATTGCAATTTTCGCAATATTCATAGACTTTGGTTTTAATACACTTCTTACAAGAGAAGTTGCACGCAATAAAAAGGATTTAAGTAAATATTTTAACAATGCCACTTCTATCAGACTGATACTCTCTGGAATTATCTTATTTCTGATTATACTGACTATCAACCTGATGAAATATCCTGCTGATGTCAAGACAGCAGTCTATGTCATAAGCATTTCAACAATAATCGGCGCATTCTCGGATTTGTTTAGCTCTGCATTCAGAGCATTTGAAAAAATGGAATATGAAGCCTTAACAAACATTATAGAAAAAATCATTGTTGCTTCAGTCAGCATTTTCCTCCTCTTCCAGGGCTACGGGCTTATAGAAGTATGCTACACATTCTTATTTGGAAGCATGGTGCGCTTCTTTATCTGTTTATATATCTATAAAAAGAAATTTGGAGAAACGGTATTAAAATTTGAAAAAAATAATGAAGTATGGATTTTTTTGATAAAAAACGGCATCCCTTTTGCGCTTGCAGGAATATTCACAATTCTTTATATGAAGATTGACACAGTTATGCTTTCTATAATGAAAGGAAACTCGGTTGTTGGGCAGTATAATGCAGCGCAAAATATAACTTCTTCTCTTTCATTTATTGCAGGAGTATTTTTAGCCTCTATTTTCCCAGTTATTTCAGGATATTTTATAACTTCAAAGGAATCTCTGAAAAAAGTCTATAATCTGTCTTTCAAATATCTGTTTATAATAATACTGCCTATTTCAGCAGGAATCTTCCTTTTGTCTGAAAGAATAATTCTTTTATTATTCACTTCTGAATATATTCCTTCAATAAGCGCATTAAGAATCCTGACATGGCTGCAGATTTTTGCATTTTTAGGATGGCTGTCAGGGATTGTTTTGAATTCAATGAACAAGCAAAAATTATTCACTTATGCAGTCGGGGCAGGAGCGTTAATCAATATAATGCTAAATTTAATGCTTATCCCCTCATTAAGTATGTATGGGGCTGCAATCGCCACTTTAATCACCCAAATAGCAGTCTTTTCAGTTCTTTTTTATCTTAATCGCAAATATCTTGGAATTATAAAGCTAGATTTTGTAATAAGGGCTATAATTGCTACAATCTTCATGTCTCTGGCTGTGTTAATCATGAACGGATTAACCCTTGCAATAATAATTCCTGCTGGCGCTTTAGTATACTTTGCTGTTTTCTATCTTATAAAAGGGTTTTCAGAGGAGGACAAAGAAATCCTTTCCAGTATAATTAAACCTAAAAAATGACTCTTCTTGGGGAAAAAATATGCCTTTTTTTATTAAAGTCAGGATTATTTGACAGGTTCAAAAATCCTATGCCCACATCAAAAATGGTTTATGATTCAAGCAAAAAAGTCATGCCGGATTATCCCTATAATAAAAAACTATGGAAAGACGGGCAGCGCATATTAAACTTATTTAGACCTTTTGCTGATATTAAAGATAAAACAGTGCTGGATATAGGCTGTGGAAACGGGGGGAAAGCTGCTTTTTATGCCTCATATGCAAAAAAAGTTTATGGCTGCGATATAGACAAGGAAGGACTAAGAAGGGCTAAAGAGTTTAGCAGGCTAAAAAAAGTAAAAAATAAAACAAAATTTATTTACGCTGATAGCCCAAATTTGCCATTTAAATCAGAATCGTTTGATGTAATTATAATGAATGATGTGATGGAGCATTTTGATGAGCCTCTAAAAACCTTAATGGAAGCCAAAAGAGTTCTCAAAGAAGATGGATTAATCTGTATTTCCTTTGCAACATGGCTCAGCCCAAGCGGCTCTCATTTAAACGACTGGATATATATTCCCTGGAACAATGTGTTTTTTTCTGAAAAAACACTGATAAAAGTGCTAAAACAGCTGTCTTTATCAGAAAAATACATCGCTTTCCAGTTTCCGAATATAAACAATACGCCTCTTCCAGCCAGATTAGAAAACCTGGGGGCTGGAAATCTCAATAAAATTACTTTAAGAGAGTTCAGAAGAATTGTTAAGAAAACTGGAATGAAGGTAAAATTGTTTAATCTTGGCATGAATTCAAAAAACCCGGCTCTCAGTTTTATATTCAAGGCCCTTTCTAAACTCCCCCTACTCAATGAGTTCTTCGGAGGAGAAATGGCAATAGTGCTTCAAAAATGAACCCTAAAGTGTTTATCATAATCTTGAACTGGAACGGGAAAAAAGACACTTTAGAATGCCTTGATTCCTTGAGAAAAATAAACTATGGAAATTATAATATAATTTTAGTAGATAATGATTCGAAAGATGATTCTGTAAAAGAGATAACGAAGAATTTTCCGAAAGTCAGAATAATACAAAACAAGAAAAATCTTGGCTGGGCTGGCGGAAATAATATCGGGATAAAATATGCTATAGAGAAAAAAGCGGATTATATTCTCTTATTGAATAATGACACTATTGTTGACAGAAAATTTATTTCTGAAATGGTAAGATTAGCTGAAAGCGATGAAAAAATCGGAATAGTCTCTCCAAAAGCTTATTTTTACTCTAATCCCAAGATTTTACAGTATACAGTATTAAGATTTAATTTCAAAAATGGAAAATGCATTCTGGGAGGATATGGAGAAAAAGACAGGGGGCAGTTTGACAAAATCGAAGAGATGGATTTTTGCGGAGGAGCATGCATGCTCGTTAAAAAAAAAGTTTTTAAAAAAATAGGCCTGCTTAGTGAAGATTATTTTATGTATTTTGATGATAATGATTTTGGAATTCGGACGAGGAAGGCAGGATATAAAATAATGTTCTGCCCAAAGGCGAAAATATGGCATAAGATTTCAATATCCACCGGGGGGCAGAGCAATCCATCTAAAGAATATCTGCTTAATAGAAACAGAGTCATATTTATGAAAAAATATCCTAATAAATTTAGTTTTTACAGATTTTTAGCTTATCTTTTCCTTGAATCCATGATTCCCTCTTTAATATTTATAAAAAAAAGAAGATTTGATTTGCTGAACTCAAAAATAAAAGGAATTTTTGAAGGAATAAAATGGAAAAGATGAAATGTCTTATTTTCAATACTGAGAAAGATTATGTAAGAACGAAGAATTTTATTAAATATACTGGGGGATTATTTGAACATGAGTTTTATGAAACCAAAACAAAAATTCCCTTTTTAAGCCAGCTAAACAAATTTATAAAATTATCCAAACTAAAGAAAAATAATTGGGTTTATGTTCCAAATCTTGATCCTATTCTTGTTCTAATGTGCAGAATTCTGAACATAAGGGCTATTTCAGATATTCTTGAGCCGCACCCTGAGATGCATAAAGGGGTTAGCAGGGCATTCTTTAGCATACTTGAAAGGATTGCTGTAAAAAACAGCGCAATTGTTCTTGCTGTAACCAGAGAAGAAACTGAAAATCTAAAAAATAAATATAAAACAAATAATCTCCTTACAATAAGGAATTTTCCAGATATTGGCGATTTCAAACCAACCAGGACTAAATTCAAAGATTTCTCTATAGTCTATTTCGGAGTCTGCATGCCTAGCAGAGACCTAACAAACGCAACTAAAGCGATTGATAACCTGCAGAAAGAGCATAAAATAAAGTTCCATATAATAGGGGATAAAAAGCTATTGTCTCAGACATTCTGCAAATACAAATATCATGGTTGGCTAGATCATGAAAAATCCTCTGATATAATAGGAAAATGCTATGTTGGAATATCGCCTTATGAGAACAATGGGCACTGCAATTTGACACTTCAAAACAAAGCATTCCAATATGCTGCATGCAATACTATTCCTTTAAGCACAAACCTGGGGCCCTTGCAGAAATATAAAGAAGCTGTCTTAACAACAGACAATTCTGTCAAAGGCTGGCAAAAAGAGATAGAAAAGCTGTATTCTTTATGGGAAAAAAGAAAATTAAAGTTTAATCAAAGGGAGATAATCCTGAAAAACAACTGGGCTGCGGAGAATGAATGGAAAAAATTAGGTCTTTTTCTTATCAAGAGAGAATGCAAAATCTGAAAGGCTCAAATCTGCAATAAATCCTTTTGACTTGGCTTTCTCAAATATTTTAGATAATATGCCTATGTTTTTTTCATTAATGTCATAGGCATGCATCAAAAAAACATATGGCTTTCTGCTCTTGATTGAATATTCAATTTTAGATTTGACCAAATTTAATATGCTCTCGTCATTAAGACCCATAGCAAAGGGGTCGCATTTGTCATGGCACGGAATGACTGCTATTTCATCCTTGACAAACGGATATGGCCTGAACAAAAACTGGTCTGAATTATACAAAAAGCCGAGAGAAGCCAGCTCTTTTAATAGGTGCCTATTTCTTAAAAAATAGGGGGATCTATAGCCTTTAATTTTTATTTTTAGCTTTTTTTCAAGAAATTTCTTGCAATGACTTAATTCATATATTCTTTCCTTGTTGCTTATTTTAATCAAATCCCCATTATGCCTTATGCCGTGCATTGCAATCTCCTGCTTCCCAAGGATTTTTTTAAACTGCTTTGCTTTTTCCGCTGAAAGCGCGTTATAACCATAGTAGGGAGTTATGAAAAAAGTGCCTTTCACCCTGTGCTTATCAAGGAGACTAATGAGTCTCTTCAAATCAGAAATGCTTGTTTTCTCCCAGACATCATCCATTGTAAAAAAGAAGGCATTTTCAGAGAGTATTTTAGGCATTATTAAAGCGCTTGGGGGGGTTATATGGTTCAATGAGTGAATCCCCTGCTCACTGAAGAATTTAATTGCTGTTTTTATTGTGCTTATCATCTTTCCCCCTTAAAATGAATCTCCTGCTTTTTCCGTGAAAAGGCCGCATAAATAGTGAGAGATCTGTCAATTAATGCCAAAAAAAGATAAACGGGAAAATAAAGGGCAAGGCTTAAGTCAGAAACAATTGCTGACAAAAGACATTGAATAAAAGAATATGGGATAAAAGCTAGGGAAAGAACAATAAAAAGGTTAAATCCTACAATCATAAATGCTCTTGTTTTGCTTATTAAATCAAAATATCCCTTTTTCCATCTGAGGTTATCCCTGATAAAGCCTTTAAAAGTTTTATTTAGGAATGTTCTTGTTTTCGCATTTTTTGCAAAATGAATTTTATCTCCATTTCTAATAAATTGTTCTCCAAAATAATGGTCTACTCCAACATGAATTTTCTTGTCAAACAATCTTTCTAAGCCTATCTTGTCGATGATCCCTCTTTTGAATGCAATGCCCCCTCCCCCATTTGCAGATTGCTGATTCAGCACTTGCCTTCCCCAAACTTTTTCAATCATAGAATAATTGTTAAGCCAGGATTTTTCTAATGGAAACCAATTCCCGTTGGCACAATAGTAATCTTCTTTTAATGGACTTATAACTTCTGAAAGCCAGTTTTTGTCAACAAGAGTATCTGCATCCAGCAAGACAATTATCTCCCCCTTAGATTTTTTGATTCCCTGCTGCAATGCAGTATTTTTTCCTCCTAGCTTTTGATTTAAAACAAGATATTTTCCAAATTCACGCATCCTTTTTCTTTTTGCAATTAAATAAGTCTGATCATCTGTGCTTGCAATAATAATCAATTCGCATTCTTTCAACGGATAATTTAATTGCTTTAGGGCATCAAGAGTTCTGACTATTATTTTTTCCTCATGCCATGCCGGTATAATGATAGAGATTTTCATTTTATTTTTTCCTTGCAGCAGCATAAAGCCCTAAAGACAGCTTGCTGTTCAAGAAAGGGATTTTAACTAGAAAATCAGGAATAAATCTAAACAAATGATATGTAAACGGATTCATCAAAAAGGAGTTGACATATCCTCCTAAGATTATTTCAAAACCTTGCCTTTCTAAAAGCGCATTGAGGCTTTTTTTGTCAAAAACAAACAGATGATCTTTTCCTGCTGGGCCGAACTGCCTTTTCAGCAATTTATTTCTGTCTTTAATATCCTCAAATAATTCCGGCTTTATCCCGGAAAGCATGCCAAGAAAAATATGATTATTTGGCGTAGTAATTATCATTAATCCCCCTGGTTTCAAAACTCTTTTCGCTTCTTTCAACAATTTTTCCGGATATGCCACATGTTCTACAAGCTCCCCGATAATTACGGCATCAAACTTTTCATTCTCAAAAGGCATATTCAAGGCACTTGCGCATACATAGGATATATCCCCAAATTCCCTTTTCTTTTTCGCATAATTAAGGAAGCTTTGATTCAAGTCCAGTGCAACAGCCCCAAAACCATTTTCTGCCAGGAGAGTCGCGATGTTTCCCTGAGCACACCCTATATCCAAAATCTTTTTGCCAAAAGAATATTTTTTAACTGATTGGATTATAATGCTTGTTCTTTTAGAGTCTGCAAAAGAACCATGAGCATCTGTGTCTTGCCAATACAAATATCTTTCATCTTCATTTTTTAACTCAGTTTTGGACGGGATTTTCATTTTAATCCAAACTTTTGGATGGTCATGCCATAAAGGTTTGCCATATCGATTATCGGAAAAAGCAATGAGCATTTTATTGAATTGGCAGGACCATGTTCTTCTGCTATTTTTGTAAGCAGATTAGCCCTTCTTGCAAATGAAAACAGCATGAAAGACAGGAATATGGCAATAGCCCAGGGCATAAATGAATTTCTAAAAGCCAGAACGGATGATGAAATGACTGCAATAAGCCCGATTATCCATAAAAAATGCCTTTCAGCAAAACTAAACTTTTCTGGATGTCTTTTTACCAGCAAGACTCTTCCTCGGCCGTACCATAAATGATGCTTAACAAAACTTCTAAAAGTTGAACGGTAGTAATGATGAACAACGGGCAAATCTTTTAAGAAACTGATTTTATGTCCTCGCTTTTCAAGATTCCATACCAAATCTGGATCTTCTCCTGAAACAAGAGCCTCATCAAAAAGCCCCGCTTCGATAAGGGCTTTTTTCCTAAATGCGGAATTTGGCGCCGCTATTAAAGCCCTGTGCCCTATGCAATCACTTAAAATCCCTTCACAGACAGTTATGAACTTCTTGGACGCGCAGGAAATTAACGTGCCCCCTATAGCTGAATATTCTTTATGCCTGCTAAAACAGAGAGATATCTTTTCCAGCCAGTCTTGCGGAACAATACAATCTGAATCTGTAAATGCAATTATCTCACCTTTTGCATGCCTTATGCCTAAATTCCTTGCCGCAGCAGGGCCTTTCTTGCTTTTGGATTGCCTTAATAGCCGGATATTCCCTTGAGCATAAGCAAAACTCTTTACAATATCCGCGCTTTCATCAGTTGAATGGTCATCGACTACTATAATCTCATAGCCATCTTTAGGATAATTCAGATTAACGAGCGAGTCGAGACAACTCTCAATTGTCTCCTGGCTATTATACACCGGAACGACTACTGAAACAAAAGGATTGCCTGCAGAAGGATTGGCATGCATAAGATAAGCTTTGATAAATCAGATATATACTCTTTTTAAATCGCAAATTTGAATAAAGTTATTATTCTCCACAAGGAGAGAAGAGTAATAGATAAAATCCAGAGTAGAAAAGAGATTTTAAGCCTGCAAGAAAATTAAATCCTATGAAGACAGCCTTAATTTTGATTGCCTTTATTTTAATAATCTCTTTGCCCCTCATTGTTTATGCATTCTCTCCAAAAGAGACATTTACTGAACTCTATTTTAACAATCCCGAAAGCTTGCCTAAAATAATTAAAATAAATGAGGAAAATAATTTTTCTTTTACAATCATCTCGCATGAAAAAGGGCTGAAAAACTATAGCTATTCTATAATTTCTGAGCTAATCTCTGAAAATAGAGATATTGCCTTAGCTCCTGGAGAAAACATGACAATAACAAGGAATATCAAGGCAAAAGAAATTGGAGAAGGAAATGTTACTGTCTCAATTGATTCCGGACAGAACATTCACTTTTTTTATTATATCTTCGAATAAAAATGGACAAAGAAACAAGGGAAATACTGAAAAAATATGTGAAAGACTGCCTGAACAGGGGGTATCATAAAAAAGAGATAATTGATTATATAGAAAAAAGGGGTTTTGACAGGGATGAAATCGAGGACATGCTTCATTTAATGCACCATAAAGACCATCATCAGTTTTTCATAAAATTGCTCCTGCTCCTGGTTCCGTTTGTCATTCTTAGCCTTGCGCATTTTATTTTCGATATCAGCATCCCGGCAATGGTTTTTATCATAGCTCTTGCCTTCGCGCTTCTTGCCATTCTTGCTATAGATAAAGACGGGAAAAGGATGCTTTTTCTCATTTTAGGCGCTTTTTTTGTAGCGGAAATCACTTTAATCAAATATAACATAGAAATAGGTTTGGTATTATACTCTGTTTTTCTTGCATTTTTGGTTTTATCGCTAATATTCAGGAAATTCAGGTTAGAAGTCAAAGAAGCGCTTTTTATAACGGGCATTATTCCGTTAATGAGGCTTCTCGGAGCATTACTGCCCCTGGAAAAATTGTCTTTTCTGTCCAGAATAGTCGGGGTATATTCAATTTTGATTATAGTCACTTTTATCATATTCAAAAATTTAAATCTGAAGAAGATTTCAAGCAAAGACTATATAGGTTTTTTGCCCCTGGCAATTATTCTTGGACTTGTATTTGGCTGGATAGAATTCCAAATTTTAAGGCCCGCCCCTGTTTTTGGATCCCTCAATATCCTTACTGTTCTTTTAGGTCTTGGAATAATGGGCCTGACAGGGCTTGCTGAAGAGTTTATCTTCAGGGGATTAATGCAGAATCATTTTTTGAGGATATTCAATATTGCCACGACAATTTTATTGACAAACCTCATATTCGTGTTTATGCACCTTATCTGGCTGAATTATCTCGAGCTGATATTCGTTTTCGCTGTAGGCTCTTTATGCGGGATAATATATTATCACACAAAAAATCTTGTTTTAGTGTCCTTTTTGCATGGAATGATTAATTTCTCGCTTTTCGTCCTTAGCCCTATATTAATAAGGTAATTTTCTCTATTAAGAGATAATAATTGTTTTCTGCCAAGATAAAAAAAAGCGTATAAAAGAAAAGTTTTCGTTTTTTCTTTAAGAAATAACAGGAATAGAAATCTAAGACAGGCCGGGAAAAGAGAAAAAATGTTATCAAGTATGTTGTCATCAATGATGTCCTCGACCATGGCCTCGTCTGCCATGGCGTCTTCGACTATGTCGTCTACAGGGTTTATTATAGGCTCTAATACAATCATAGGAACCCTTATCCTGATAGCTTTTCTTTTAATGTATGAATTAATAATCTCAAAAGAAGAAAGCAGAAGATTGTTTGCCCCGGCATTGTTTGCCCTGTCAATAATCTTCTTTTCGGTTGTCGCGCTTGCGGTTTTTAACGTATTAAAATGACAAAGAAAGAAAGAATAATTGAAAATTTGAATGTGTTTTTAGCCGCAGCTGTATTCAGCCTTGTAATTTTGATGTTAAGTGCAAACGCAAGCGCAACGCTTGCGTTTGACAATGACTGCCCTGTCTCTTCTGCTGCCAATATCAACTTCAGCAACGGAACGTCTGTATTCCTGCCTTTTTCATATAATCAAACAAGCACAACAAATTCAAACATAACAGTATTTTTAGGAACTAATACAGCTTATTTCTGCTCGGCAATAGATAATAACCTTTCAGCATTCACGGCAAACAGAAAAGTAATATTTGCGCCAGAATTCTTGAATGCCCTGAAAACAAGCACCTGCAACAGCACTTTCGAGAGCTATATGGAAAATTACAGGAAATCTGGAAATATCCTGAATTCCACGGGGAATGTATTCTGCGGAGTCAGAAACATTACTTTTGATGCTACGACAAGCCCTTCAGGAATAACCTTCAATTATCCCATTATAGGATCTGGCAATCTTACTATTGGCGGCTATGTTTACAATGGAACGCAGGTCAAAAAATACATGATTGCTTACTTGATGAATAATCCCGATGTTGGGCTATCCGGAATTGTTTCCACCTTTGCAAATGCTGTTGGAATCAACTGGAGCCAGGGATGCAGTGGCATAACTTCATTGACAGATTTTTTCAATGCTGGAAAAGGAAATTATACCTCTAAATTCAATCAGTCTCTTTTAGGAATAAACTGGACAGCGGGAGAATCACTAAAGCCTTCTGGAGGAGCAGGGGGAATATTCGGCTGGCTTCTTGACTTTGCATTAGGAAATCAGACTCTGCCCGTAATCACCGCGGCCAATCTGTCTGCAAACAAAATTTACGCATGCGGTTTTGTCACTCTTACAAATGATTACAGCAATAGCACTATAACGACAACAAATAATGCAACAACAGTCAATGTTACTGGCGGGCTCAATGCAACATTGGACATATCAACTAATGCATCTGTGGCTAACTCTACTATTGAGATTGTGCAATATCCTGAAAATCCCAAAACAAGCGGAGCAGTCGGAATAATATCTCTTGGAAAATATGTTGGGATAAGAATGGATTCTAACCTTGAAAATGCTCTTTCATCTGTAATAATCAAGATTTATTATACTGACAGCGAAGTCTCTGCAGCAAACTTGGATGAAAGCACTTTAAGGCTCTATTATTACAACGAAACATCCGGAAGCTGGCAGGCATATAACTCTCCAAATGGCGGTGTGAATACAGCAGAAAATTATGTCTGGGCAAACACAACCCATTTCAGCGACTGGGGAATTTTCGGATCTATTCCTGCAGCAGGGAGCAGCGGAGGGGGATGCGACATGCAAGGATGCACTCCGTGGAGCAGTTGTTCTAATAATATACAGACAAGAACATGCGCGAGCAATAGGGGATGCGGAACAGTATTTGAAACAAGAAAATGCGAGATAATTCCCGCATTAGCATCAAAAGTCTCTGCAGAGCCTGAAAAGGCTGCTGAAACTCCTTCGCCTGCAAAAACCGAAGCTCCTGAAACTAAAGAAACTCCGGCAGCAGTTCCGCTTAGTGTGACCTTGATCGGCACGATATTAATTTTAATAATTTTTGTGTCCATAAGCTGGAAAATCATAGAACAATCAAGGGGAAAAAAGAAAAAGAGGAAATAAATGTTCTCCCTACCAATAACGGGCGTAATCAATCCTGCTAATTCTAACATTTCCGGAAATGAAGTGCCGCTTTCCGCAAACTGGATTATTTTGATTATAGCCATAATAATCCTGGCATGGATTATAATAAAAAGGATAAAGAAGAAAAATAAGCTGGAAAAAAGAAAGAGATGATCAGATGTCGGCAAACATTGTCTCTTCAGGATAAACTACAACCCCCTTGTCAGTAATTTGGTAATATCTTATCCCCTTATCATGCGCTATTCCTCTCATTTTCCTTACAACAATCCCTGGAACAAAAGATGAGCCCTGCCTCACCAGATACAGGACAATAACCCCGTCAACAACAAACTCCTCTATGCCGTAGCGAGAAAGGTCCATGGAATGCTCTTTTGTTTCTGAAGTAAGAAGTGTTGTGCAGCCAAGCGAAGACAGAGTATTGCATAAAGAAGCAAGAGCCAGCCTTTTCTCCTCATCTGTCTGGAAAAGCATTGTCAGGAGATTTATTGAATCTATGACAACCCTCTGAATGCCGTTTTGCCTGACAACTTCCTTTATTTCCTCTATTACATTTTCAAAATTTGCATCAACCTTATTCATATAAGTATTCAGGCTTGCTATAGGCCCCCCTATAATCATGAGCTTCCCCTCATTCTGGGCTTTTTCAACATCCATCCCAAGTTTTGCCATGTCTGAAAGGATTTTCTCTTTCTTCTCCTCTAAAGTGACGTATAAACTTTTTTCATTGTACTTTAATGCCCCGCATGCAAACTGCATTGATAATGTCGTCTTGCCTGAGCCGCACGGCCCTGAGAGAAGCACTGTCCTTCCTGGCAAAAGACCTCCTCTTAGCATCTTGTCAAGCCCTTCAATTGAAGTCCTGACTCTCCTGCTCTTCTTTTCATTCTTTTCCCCGATAATCTCTATTTTATCGCTCATATTTTCCTCAAACACTGTACTTTCCTTTTGTTCATCATGATTCTTAGTTTATCCGCAAAAACAAATGAAAAAACCCCAAAAAATAATCCTGAAAGATGCGACGCTGATGAAAGAACTGCTGTTGAGGCCCCGGATAAAAATGATTCTATCAAAATAACCAATGCAAAAAGCAAAAGAACATGCCCTGCCTTGATTTCATATTTCTTTGACTCCAAGGCGATAAGGCCGAAAATCGCATAAATTGCGACAGAAGCCCCTAAAGCAGTGAACTGAAGAATGAACCATAATGGCAGGACCGCAAGAAATCCTGCAAGAATGTAAACAGATGAAAAATCAGAGAATTTTGTCTTTAACTCTATTACTCCTGCAGTGATTATCGCCAATCCAATAAAATTTTTTAATAAATGGCTCATGTCTATGTGATCAAATGGATATGTCAAAAATCTCCAGAATTCTCCCTGGCTAATTTTTTCGGGAATTAATGCAAATCCCTGAACATGATTTGGAAGAATGAAGATTATAACATAGATTACTGAAAGAACCGCCGCAAAAATAAGATAGGGGAATATTTTCATTTGTAGCCCCTTAAAATGAATTTTTTTAGCTTGTCTTTTGATTTTAAGATATAAATAAGCATCGCGAGCCCTGCTAGTATTGCTCCAATTCCTTCGATGGACATAATCCTTATTTGTTTTATTTGATTATATAGCCCTTTTTTTCAGGATATTAAGTCAACACAATTCTCTTTGTCCAGTGAATAAAGGAATTAACCTTCATTAAATATCAAAAAAGGTATTTATGAGAAAAATCCGAATATAAGTCAATGCTTCAGACAAATATCCCTAAATTAGATGAGCTTATGGGCGGAGGAATAGAGCCTGCCAAGAGCGTTCTTTTTTACAGCCAGCCGGGAGTTGATGAAAACTCATTTGCACACCATCTCATCATGCACAGGCTGCAGAAAGGAGACCATGTTTTATATCTCGTGAATAACAAAATTCCTTCCCTGATAAAGAAGAAGTTTGAGGATTTTGACTGGAACATTGAGAACTTCAAGAAAAAGGGGCTTTTCGCGTTCTTTGACTGCTATTCCGGCTTTATCGGGGGAGTTTCAGAAGAAAGATTCTCCAGCCAGTTTGATTTAAAGGAGATAAAAATAAAGCTTTTTGAGGCATTAGGCAAGATGAAGAATAATAACACCCTTCTGATAATAGACTCGCTCTCAACATTCATGGATTTATGCGATAAAAAAGAGCTGTTTTTATGCATAAAAGAATGCCTTGAAAAATTAAAAAAAATCAACGTAACGCCCATATTTCTTTTTACTGAATGGCCCTATGGCGGGGAAATCAGGGAAAAAATCAGGGTCTTGTTTGACTGCATAATAGAATTAAAGGCTGTTGAAAGGACAATTTTCTTGAGAAATTATTTTACATTGAATAAAGCAAGCTGGATAAGCAAGCTGAAAAGACAAGAAATACCTTTCAAAATAGTAAATCCTGGCGGAGTTAAAGTGTATATCCCAAAAATTCTTGTAACAGGACCTTATAACGCCGGAAAAAGTAGTTTTGTTCATTCTGCAAGCGAAAAAGCAGTCTCTGTTGAAAGAATAGGATTGGACAGCAAAGGAACTACTGTCGCTTTGGACCATGGAAATGTTGATTTTGAAGGGTTTACAGTTGACTTGTTCGGAACTCCCGGGCAGGAAAGATTTGACCCTCTTCTTGAGATGCTTGGAGGAGAAAGCATGGGCGTAATTGTCGTTATAGACTCAACTGCGCCTGAAACTTTTGAAAGGGCAGAAGAAATGATTGAAAAAACAAAAACAGAGGGGCTGCCGAACATTGTAGTTGCTAACAAGGCAAATATGCATGGCGCATTAAAGCCAGAGCAGATAAGGAAAAAAATGAATCTTCCAAAAGAGATTCCTATAATTCCTGTGATTGCGGCAAGCATAAAGGCAATAAGAGAGGGCAGGAACAAAAAAGAGATATGCCAGCTGAAAAAAGAAGATGTCAGCAAGGTTCTTGACACTTTGTTCAAGGAGATAATCTAAGATGGCATTCGATATGTTAGAAATAGTCTATCATATAAGCGGAATTCTGGCAGGAATTTTTCTGACAGGAATAGTTGTTTTGCTATTCAAGAAAAACAAGGATATTGTAAGGACAAGCATTTTTCTGAAGTATCAACAATTTAGAACTGCTTTTCTGATAGCAGCAATAGGCGCCATTATCTTGATTATTGGGAATTTAATCGGGCTGATATCACACAACACTCTTGAGATATTCCATGATATGGGGGAGATAACCTATAACATAGCTGTATTGATTTTTGCTCTTTTGATATTCCAGATTGTAAAGGGAAAAAATGCCTGACACAAAAAAAGACAAGCTGATTGAACTGCTCAAGGAAATGCAGAAAATAGGCGACATAAACGGAAGCATAATTGTCTCAAGGGACGGATTAGTCATAGCCAGCAATATAACAGAAATTGATGCTGACACTTTCGCCGCAATGTCAGCGGCAATGCAGGGAGCAGCTGAAACAGCCGCATCTGAGCTAAAGCAGGGAGAAGTTGACCAGATAATCATAGAAACAGGGAAGGGAAAAATAATCTCTACAGGGGCAGGAAAAAAGGCAATACTTGTCATACTGACTTCGAGGTCAATCAATCTTGGCTTGGCTTTATTAGAGATGGGAAAAACTGCTGAAAAGATTGGAGGATTACTCAAATGACAAAAAGAAACTTTGACGGCTTGAATGCAACTTTGATTCATCAGCTTAAAAAGAAAATTGGGGAGCTGAATGATGAAAAAGAAAAATTAAAAGTTATATTTGACAATGCAAATGACGGAATTCTTGTTGCAGACATGGAAAGCAAAAAATTCTATACTGGAAACAAGACTATTTGCAAAATGCTTGGCTACAGTCTGGGTAAATTAAAGAATTTAGGCATTTTAGACATACATTCCAAAAAAGATTTGCCCTATGTCATGAGCCAGTTTAAGCTACAATCAATGAAGAAGATTGGTGTTGCCAAAGACATCCCTGTTAAAAGAAAAGACGGCAGCATATTCTATGCCGACATTAATTCTTCTCCGATAATAATAAATGAAAGACCCTGTTTATTGGGCATTTTCAGGGATGTTACTGAGAAGAAAAAAGCTGAAGAAGCGTTAAAAGAGGAAAAAGAGAGATACGCCCAGCTGTTTGAGCAGTCAAATGATGCGATTATTCTAACCACTATGGAAGGAAGAATGTTTGGAGCAAACAAGAAATTTGAAGAGATGACCGGATTTTCTGAGAAAGAGATTATTAACAAGAGAATAGTTGAGTTTATGCCTCCAACTGAAAGACAAAAAAACAAATACAAATTCATTGAATGCATTAAAAAGGGAGAAATAGAATTTGACACCAGAACCCTGACAAAAACCAGGGGTTTCAGAGAGATGAATATCAAGGCAAAAGTCCTGAATATAAACGGAAAACCCTTTATTCAGGCAATTGCAAGGGATGTTACTGAAAAGAAAAAAGCTGAAGAGGCACTGAAAGAAAACGAGGAAAAATATAGAATATTAATTGAAAATACAACAGACATGATTTACATGATTGATAAAAATAATAAAGTTTTATCTTTGAATAAATCTGCAGCAAGGCTTTTTGGAAAAAAATCTAAAGAAATAGCTGGCAGTTCACTTTTTAAGCTATTTCCTAAACAAATAGCAGCTCATTTTGTAAAGGGCATCCAAACAACATTCAAAACGGGAAAAAATCAAATTTCTGAAACAAAGATGATTGCCAAAGGAAAAGAGAGGTGGATAAGCGCCAATCTTAGCCCTATTACAAGCGAAGGAAAAATAGTGGCTGTAATGGGTATCACGAGAGATTTGACAGAAAGAAGAAAGATAGAAGAAAAACTAAGACAAACAATAACTGAATTGAAAAGAAAAAGAAATGTAAAAAATGTAAGATAGTCAAAAAATTAAAAAAATGAATTCTAAAAAAGCAGTATTAGTATTGAGCAAGCCCTTAGAAGGCAAAAAGGAGTTTATAGAGAATTATGCGAGAAATGCAGTAAAAGACAACAAGGCGCTTTTGTTTGTCCTTACAGACAAGAATCCTGGACAGCTGAAACAAGAGCTATTGAAGGATAAAGTTTTTTTTAAGATAATCTATTTTGTTGACTGCTACTCCCAACAGGCAGGACTGAATCTCCAAAAATCAGATAATATAAAGTACGTTTCCGGCCCGCTTGCCTTGAATGAGCTAAGCATAGCAGTTTCTGATTTTCAGCGGGAATTCTTGAAAAAAGAGGCCCCCCACCTGATAATACTGGACTCGCTTTCAACACTGTTGATGTACTCAAATGCCGAGGCAATCGCAAGATTTCTCCAGGTATTTATAGCGAAAATAAGGAATCTCAAAGGAGAAGTTATCTTTACAATCGAGCAGGGGATGCATGATGAAAAGGCTGTTGTGACTATCGAGCACTTGATGGATTCTGTGATTGAAGTCAAAAAAGAGGGCCATAAACTTCTGACAAAAGAAAACGGCGGAAACTGGGCTGAATTGAAATAGCCCTGCTCGGATTCGAACCGAGGTCCTCCGGGTTCTCCAATTGGGTTGGTAAGGGTGTCCCTTACTACCAGAGCCGAAGATACTTGACCACTGTACTACAGGGCTGTCATGTAAAAGAAATTATTTTAGCTTTTAAAAACTACTGTTTTTATCCAGAAATGTCTTCAAGAGAGCCCGGCTTTTCCGCTTCCTCAATCTCAATTTTGAGGGAGTAGGGGAGGGATATGACCTCCCTCTCAGAGGTTCTTAATGAAATCACGCTTGAAGCGAACTGCTCAACCATGCCCTCTTTTTCCTTGATGCCCCCGTCATAGGCATATTTCAGCACAACTTTCTTATAAAGATATTGCTTGTTTAATTTGTCCAATTCTTCATTTTCAGGGCCGTTTGGAGGGATTTTCATAAAGTATTTAAATTTTGAATGTATAAAAAAATATATGCTAGGCAAGATAATAATGGTGCTTGTTATATTAATGGTTATAGCAGGAGCACTCGTCATCTCAACCAACAAGTATGACCTGTCAACAGGTGAGGGAAGAATGAGCTTTGCAAAGACATATTTTGGATGGATTGGCCATACAGTAAAGAATATCTATTCAGTTACCGCTTATGCAATAAAGCTTGACTGGGTGCCTAAGACTGGGTAAAAAGCAAGACTCATCTGTTTTCTGACACATAAATTCTAAATCCAGATTTCTTCGCAATTTCCTTAACATTACCAAATATTCTTATTATATTCTTTTCCAATTCTCTTCCGCCGATATTATGCCTTGCAACCATCTGGAACAATCCATTCTTTTCTAAATGCTCTTTGCTTTGCTCAATCATTTTTATGCATAATTCTTTTCCTGCAGATTGGGGAGGATTTAATAAAATTGTGTTGAATTTTTCATTTATCTTTTCAAACAAATCTGACTGAATTGCAGAGGCATTTTTTACGCTATTTAATCCAATATTTTTCTTTGCCAATCCTACTGCCCTTTTGTTGATATCGCTCAACAAAACTTTTGCTGAAGGATATGCTTTTGCAACTGCAATGCCAATTGCCCCGTAACCGCACCCAAAATCAAGCACTTTCCATTTATCCTGGATTATTGCCTTGTTTGCAAGCAGTATAGAGCCCCTGTCTACTCCCGATTTTGAAAAAACTCCGGAGCCTGTATAAAGTTCAATATTATTTCCAAGAATCAGTGCAGAGATTTTCTGAAGATTCAATGGGCTTGTTTGCTTCTTTTCATAATAGTGCGACATGTTTGATTAAAGCAAGAAACCTTTTTAAGCCATTCTCCTCTTTTTCTTTTATGCCTCCGTGGCTCAGTGGTAGAGCGTTTCCTTGGTAATAAGGGGCAAAGCCCCTTATCAACCCCAAAGGTTGATAGAAACCCAAAAGGAAAAGGTCCCGAGTTCAATCCTCGGCGGAGGCTTGTCAGGATCCGCCGATGTTCAGAAGATTGATGAAGGGCTCAGCGTGTTCAGCACATTCGCAGATTAATTTTTAATAAGAAACAAAACTTATCTCTGCCTTTGTCATTCTCTCATAAAAGCTCAGTTCAGGCATTTTTTCCTTGAACCTCTCAAAAAGCTGCTCAAGGCTGAACCAGAATGTGAACCATCCTGCAGGCTCCAAGAAAACGACAATGGCTGCATAAAAAAATCCGGACTTTTCCCATGAAGCGACGAATGCAGCAAAAATAAGCATTGCAAACCCGAAGATTATGAAAGAAATTGACCTTACTAATGTTTTTTTGTTTTCCCCTTTTAACTGATCAGCATGCTTTTTGAAATGCTCTTTTAACCGCTTCTTTATCTGATTTTCTTCGCTTTCTTTTCTCAAATCCTTTGGAATCAAAAATCTTATTTCAATCTGGCCTGAAACTTTTTCCCTTGATGCTCTTTTTGCTTCATCTAAAAAGTCTACAGACACGGCCCTCTGGCTGAAAGGCCTGGGATCAAAGTCAGAGAAAATATCATCATAAGAATCAAGCCATAATGCAATCTCTGATTTGCTCAACAATTCCTCTTTTAGCTTTTCTTCCTGAAATTCTGACTTTAGCCCTGTTTCAATCTTATTCTTAATCTCCTCTTTTTTATCCACCATAGCATTAGAAACAAATATCCCTATAAAAGGATTTCTACAAGAATAACAGCCTTAAAATAATCATCACAAGAATCCCCAAAATAAAGGCAATAACCTGCATTGCTGATTTTTTCAGCGCGGTTTCCTTGTGCATTTCGGGAATCAAATCGCTGCCCGCAATGTAAATGAAAGAACCTATAGTGAACGGGATAAAGAAATCCTGTATCCCTGATACTGCGCCGTTAAGAATGAAGGCAAGAATCATGCCTACAAAGGCAGTTAATGCGCTCAAGAAATTGACAAATAACGCCTTTTTCACTGAAAACCCGCCATGAATGAGAATTCCAAAATCTCCTATTTCCTGCGGAATCTCATGGAATATCACAGCAAGAGTCGTGGCAATGCCTAATGGGATGCTCACGATAAAGCTTGCAGCTATAATCATTCCGTCAATTATGTTATGGAAGGCATCCCCTATAAGGATAGTATATGCAAAAGGATGAACATGAGTTTTAGTGATTGGCATATGGCAGTGCTGCCAGTGAATTATTTTTTCCATCACAAAGAAAGCCAGTATTCCTGAAAGAATATAGAATGAGATGCTGATTGTAAAATTGTTTATTTCAGGAAGAAGATGTATGAAAACATCCCCAAACAACGCTCCTGTTGAAAATCCTATGATATAAAGAATAGTCTTTTTCAGCCTTTCTGCTCCGATGCCCAGGGTAAAAACTCCGACGAAAGAAATTAAGCTCACTACAAGAACGCTAAGAAATGAATAGAATAAAATGCCCATGTTTAAGCAATATCATCAATGCGGATTATGTGGTAGCCGAACTGAGTTTTAATAGGGCCTATAATCTGGCCTTTTTTTACAGGACTTGAAAGGCATGCATTCTCAAATTCCTTGACCATCATTCCTCTTCCAAACCAGCCAAGGCTTCCGCCTTTCTTTTTAGAAGGGCATAATGACTTTTCCATTGCAAGCTGCTCAAATGTTTTTCTTTGATTTCTCAAATCATTCATTATAGCAAGAGCTTCTGTTTCTGTCTTCACAAGAATGTGTGATGCGTTTACTTTTTGTGCCATATTCTTTTACATTTTCTCCAGTATTTTAATTCTTTCGTTTATGTCAGGATGAGTGCTGAAAAGATTCTGAATCTTGCTTCTTGCAGGATCAGACATGAACAATGATTTCATTGCGCCGCTCACTTTCATGGGCTTGTCATTCTTGATTTTCTTCAAAGCTCCTATCAAACCAGTAGGCGTTCTTGTGAACTTTACTGCCGTTGCATCCGCTGTAAACTCCCTTTTTCTTGAAATTGAAAGCTGGACTAACTGAACCACAATCGGCGCGAGGATTGCAAGGACAAGCCCTATAATCAAGAATATTGCGCTTCCTTTGCTATCTCTGTCTGAACTTTTGAACCACATGCTTCTAAGGAATATTTCAGAAATAATTGCAATCATTCCGACCATTACAGCAACTAATGTCATGAAGCGGATGTCAAAATTAGCAATATGCGACATTTCATGGGATAAAACCCCTTCAAGCTCCTGCTTGTTTAATTTTTGAAGAGCGCCTGTTGTCACGCAGACAACTGCATTTTTTGGATCTCTGCCTGTGGCAAAAGCATTAATCTGCTCGTTCTGCATTACATATAATTTAGGCATTGGCAGTCCAGATGCAATAGTCAGCCCTTCAACTGAATCATAATACTGCCTGCATTCATTCCTGTTTGCGGGCTTTGCATTTACTGATGCCAGGGCAATCTTGTCTGAGTTGTAATATGAAATCATAAGATAAAATATAGAAATTATGATAGCCAAAATCATGATTGAAAAGAAGGACATTGCGGTATAGACTTTTGAAATCGCATATCCCAGCAAAAGGAATACTAAGAAAATCAGGAACATCAAAAAGTAAGATTTCCTTTTGTTCGCTGCTATCTGGTCATAAAATGATATTCTTTCCATGTTAATCTAGAATAATCAGAAGCTAACTTTAGGAACAGCCTTTTGGGCTTCAGGAATCTGCAGATATACCTTTTCTTTCTTTCCATAAATTCCCGCGAAAAATGAGCCCGGGAATGTCTTTACTGCATTGTTGAAGGACATTATTGAATCGTTGTAATACTGCCTTGCATATGCAATCTTGTCCTCTATTGAGGCTAACTCCTGCTGCAGCTGAAGGAAATTTTCATTTGCCTTTAACTGGGGATACTGCTCGGCGATTGCGAATAATTTTCCAATCGCATTGTTGAGAACATTTCCTGCCTTCATCTTTCCTACAATATCTTTTGCGCCCATCATGGCCTGTCTTGCCTTGAGAACATTATCCATTATGCCTTTTTCATGCTTCGCATAGCCCTTGACAGTTTCTATTAAATTCGGGACAAGGTCAGCCCTTTTTTTGAGCTGGACATCAATCTGGGCAAGGCTATTGTCTGCCCTTTGCGATAGAATCACGAATTTGTTATAATATGCGATAAAAGCCAGTAAAATCAGTACAACGGCTGCAATTAATATCCAGATTATTGGAAGCATATAGCTTATTATTTTAGCACATTTATAAAGATTATGTATCCTGCCCAATAATTAATTTTTTAAACAGGAATTCAGTGAATAAGGCATGGAAAAAGAGTTAGTTATCCATTTGGGGGAATTTGGGGAGCATTCTTTGCTGGAATTTGATGCGGATTTGCTGCTTGAGAATTTGAGCCAAAGCCCTGATGAAGAGTTAAGGTTCCTTGCCGAAGTTTTAGCTGAGATGTTCAATAGAGATAGCATAGTTGAGGCAAGCATATTTGATTCAACAGCCCACAAGGGCAAGAAAGTGAGGATTCAAAAGATGCAGTATATTTTTGAGCAGCTAATCAAGGACAATGTGCTATTTTCATTCTATTGCATGAAATGCAATAAAAGGCATGATGGTAAGGAGCTGAATATTCATAGATACAAATTTGACCAGGGAAAGGAATATAATTGTCCGAGAGGGCATTATATCTGGAACGTCACTAATCCTTAATCAGCCGAAATAGCTTCCGGATTTGTCTTTTACATGAAGCTTTGTGTCAAGCTGCTTGCTTATTTCTTTTAATGCGGTTTTCAAGGTCTTCCAGTCTTTAGAAACATCTGAAATGAATCTTGCTTCATTTTTCTCACTATAATCCAAATCAAGCTCAACTGCCGTCAATTCAATATATGATAATTCCCTGTAGACTTTCTCCATCTTCTTTTTTGTGTCTGCGCTTATATCCTTCAGCAAAGAAAGAACCATGAGATTCGCTTCTGTGGGGTTAAGCATCAATTCAAAGAATCTTGAGACTGCGGATATTTTTTCAAGCATGCATCTTCTTACCTGCCTTAAAAGAAGCTCGGTCTCCTTGTCAGCGATTTTTTCTATCTCAAATTCCTCGTTCAATTCCTTGAATGAAGGAAGCTTGTACTGCTTCATTAATTTTCCATAATTTTCCTTCAGCCTTTCCAGTTTTTCCATATTTAATCCAATGTCTTGAGATATTTAAATAATTTAGGGTGTAAAGAAGTTGTGAAATATTTTTTAACTTCTGTCGGCTTAACCCATTTTAATTCGACCAAATCATTTCCTGCTTTCTCTTTTCCGCCCTTAACTTCACAATAATAATAGATTGAAAGGAACTTTCGTTTTTCTGGATAAGTCTTCGCAAAAACAACAACAATTTTCTCCATGCTGATATTCAAGCCAGTTTTTATTTTTATCTCGTGTTTGAGGTAGAATTCCAGATCTTTTTTGTAGGAAGGTCTTCCGCCGGGAAAACACCAAGTGAGTTTTTTGATGTAAGGGTCATTTTCCCTTCTCCCTATCAAGATTTTTTTAGTTTTAGGATTATATATTATGCCTAAAACATTGACTAAAAATATTCCCTTGCCAAACTGTTCCATTTTGTCTTAGAATTTCCCCCGTTTATAAAGTTTGTTAAATCTCTGAAAGATTAATCTCCAAGGCAGCTGTTGGCATGTCAATCCCCCAGCTTGCAAGCACTTTTGGATTTATCTCCCCGAAAATTCCCGCTGCCTTTTTGTTTATTACAATTTCAGCCTGCCTTCCTGAAATAAAGCTTGGATGCTCTGACTGCCTTATTTCAAATTTAACATCAAGATTGCCAAGAATATAATAGATTATTTGTTTAATGTCTGTAAAGTTGACTTTATTCTCTGAAATCGCCATCGCAAGCTTTTGTATTGTTTCTGACTTGACTTCTCCGCTGCTTGGAATTACAGCAGTTCCTATTTCAAATATTTTCTGCGGATACTGGTTTGTAGTGTTCTGGCTCAGGACATTCATTAGTGATGGAAGAAGCCAGTTTCTCAGGCATGAATAGCTCAATGAAACCGGATTCTCTATCTCTATAACCTCCATTTCTTTCTGGTTCATTTTCTTGAACAAGTCATTTTTGTTTGAGAAATTTAATGCTGCAATCTCCTGGAATCCCAGGCCTGTTATTATATCCGCAATTTTGTTTGCAGTCTTTGTTTCGCCAAGAATCTTTCCGGTGGTGAATATTTTCATGTCTTCCGGGGCGATGTTTTCATACCCGTATGCTATTGCTATGTCTTCAATTATATCAACCGGATGCAGAATGTCTGCCCTGTAAAAAGGAACTTCAATCTCTATTTCATTTCCTTTTGCCTTCGCGTTATATCTCGCCTTTTCCGCCAGGCTGATTATTTTCTTGGCATCCAAATCCAATCCTAATCTTTCATTAGCTTCCTGGACTGAGAATTTTTTTGTTTTAGTCTTGAATTCAGGGCTTGTGAATTTTCTTTCCTTATTGATATTTGGCGAATTTGCTGAACACTGAACTTTAACAGAATATATCTCTCCTCCCCTGTCCGCCAATGCAGCAACCATTATGTTCAGGGCAAGCATTATTTTCTCCCTGTCAAATCCAGTAACCTCAACAAATAAATTTTTTGTCTGGCCAGTCACTTTGCCTGAATAATTGCTGTTGATTACAGGAGGCATGCTAAGGACTTTATTTGCTGAATCAATCACTAATGGATATTCTGATTCATTTTCCAATAATTTTGCATATTCCCTCCCTTTTTCATGTTTTATCAAAATTTGCCTTGGAGTCAGCTCCTCTTCCATATCCAAGGGAATGAATTTTATAGCGTCTGGCTTGATTGATTTATAAGTTACAGGCCATTTTATCTTGTCAAAGTCATAAACCCCTACTGCAGCCTCTTTTCTTTTTCTCCCAAATCCCTCGCAGAGTTTTTCCTGCAGCTGGATAATCTGTTTTATTGCAAATTCATTTAATTTGATGTTCTTGACAACAGCGCACACAATTTCAGGCCTTGCCTTTACATTCTCGGCATGCAGAATGAAATTGGAATCCTTCAAATCATACTTTGCCAGCCCTCTTTCTTTTCCGAATATTCCCTTTAATTCCCTTGCAATCCCCTCTGTTGAAAGCAGATCAGGCCTGTTAGAATCCTTGACTTCAACATTAAGGATGTCAGAATTCTCAGATTCTGAGATTTCCAATTTGGAATATTTTTCTATCTCCCCGAAATCCAGTTTTCCGATGAATTTCTTCAAGTCTATCGCTGAAATTTCAATTATTGGCATTTTTTGCCTCCCTGTCTCAGCCATTCCAAGTCAGAGCTGAAAATCTGCCTTATATCATTGATATTTTCCCTTATCATGTAAAGTCTGTCTATGCCTATGCCCCATGCCAGAACAGGCTCTTTTATTCCCAAAGGAACTGTTAATTCTGGCCTGAATATTCCTGCAGGAAGAACTTCTATCCATTTTCCAAGTTTTTCGTGATACAGATAGCCTTCCACGCTTGGCTCTGTGAATGGAAAATATCCGGGAAGGAATTTTACTTTTTTGCTTCCAGTCATTTTCTCGGCAAATGTCTTCAGCATCCCAAGCAGCTGCCTGAAATTTACAGACTTGTCAATAACAATCCCCTCTAATTGATTGAATTCAGTATGATGGCTTGCATCAATTACGTCAGGACGGAAGCATCTTGCGATTGAGAAGTATTTTCCGGGAATTTTCGGCCCAGAAGCAAGTATCCTTGCAGAGACTGCTGTTCCCTGCGATCTTAAAATCAGCTTTTCAGATTCTTTTTCTGAAAATGGAACTCTCCATCCCTCGCTTCCCTCTCCTCCCTGCTCATGCATCTTTTTTACATTTGAAACAATTTTTTTGTATGCTGACAAATCGCCTTTGCCTTTTACGAAGTATAAGTCATGTATTCCTCTGGCAGGATGGTTTTGCGGCATGAACAACGCGTCGCAATTGAAGAAATTAGTCTCCACTAAAGGCCCTTTTGCCTCTTCGAAGCCAAGGGCAATCAGATTTTCCCGGACTTCATTCAAGAATTCATTGTAGGGCTGGCGCTTTCCGCCCATTATTGAAGGAACTTTGCTTTTGATGTCATATTTCCTGAACACCTTGTTTTTCCACTCTCCTGTTCTTATCATGTCTGGAGTCAAAGACTCGGCAAGCTTCAGCTGCTTCACTTTGTCCAGATTTTTCAAAAGCTCATTGCCTTTAGGGGTAATGTGAAATGTTAGATCATTGATTTCATCAACTTTTATCAAACTCTTTCTTCTCTTTAAGCTTTCAAATGAAAATTTCTGCTCAGGGCTTAACTTGTCAAAATCCAATGGAAGCTCAGACAGAAATTTTTCCTCCGGAAAGCTTTTTCCTATTTCAGATTCCTTGGCTGTTAATGTGATGATATTTCCGTCCAAGGAAATGAGGGCCTTGCCTTTCAATGTGCCAAGGGCAATGCTGAATTCCTCAATACTTAATTTTGACTTTTCCCTCGCCTCATTCAATGAGATTTTCCTGTTCCTTGCCAGAAAATTTAATAATCTTCGTTCAGGAAGCTCATGCTTCAGATAAAGAATCCCGTTCTCCTCCAAAACAACAAGTTTTTTCTTTTTTAATTCAATCGTAACTATATCTTTGTTGCTCAGGAATTCCAGGGCCCTTTTTACAGCAACATCCGGCTGCTTTGATTCTAGGGCAATCTTGTTTATGTCCTTAAAATGAATATAAGGCAGAATAGCCTTCTCAATAGGCGAGAGTTCAAGTATAATTTCATCCACATCTTTTTGCATTAAATAATGAAAGATAAGGGGGTTAAAAAGTTTATGTCAGAAATAAGGGTGTTGGGGTTTGTATGGCATTAATCTAGCGTTATCAATGCATCAATGCAGCTTTTAGCAGATGCAAGCGCGCCGCTAAGCTCAAATTTATCCTCAGAATTTAAATCCTGTTTTTTCAGCTTTTCCATAAGAGGCTCGCATTTCTTGAAAGAATCTTCTGCTGTGCGCAGGAAAGCGCCCAGATTTTGCAGATATTCCTTATTATCCTTAAGATAGTTTACATGCTCTTCAACAGAAAGATTTTGGGGCCTTTCGTAAGGCTGTATAGACAGCAATTTTTCACTTATAAATTCATAATCAGATGTTATTTTTTCTGTTTTTTCTTCTAAAAGCAGTTTGTAGTATTCCAGGCTCAATTCCCTGTTAATATCGTTTCTCTTGTCATAAAGAAGTTTTGCTTTAGGGTGCATTTTATTTGCTCCTTAATTTCTCAATTCCATGCATATTTTTTAGGCAGTCATCATCATAAACATTCTGCCATGTCATTTTTAATTTAGGATTATCTTCAGCAACTTTTGGCGTATTTGTATGGCCATTATTATCATAAGACATCAAATTTGTATTTTCGTAAAGAGTTAGTGTCTGGTGGCCATTTTTGTCAATTCCAATAATATATTTTTTGCCTTCAATGTCAAAATAATGCTCTGGATGGCCATTTTTAACGTCTGATTTTACAGAATATGTTATAGAATTTTCAGAAATAACCTTTGATTCTATATTTTTCGGATTTTTTTGAGAGAATACTAAATATGCTGCTAATGCGGTTCCTATGCCTCCAAGTGCAGCGTAAAAAAGGCAAGTACCAAGTATTGTAGCGTCGTAACTTTTCATTTTAACCTCACTTTTCCCAAGCAAGGTTGAACATATTAGAAAGCGTCTGGATAAAATAAGGTGAATTGATCCAGATTGCATAATCTGAATCCTCTTCATTTGAATCTGGTGTTATCATGAATAATGCTTCTTTCTCGTCAATAATACAGAATCTTCCTGTGAGCTTTGCGGCTCTTGCATCTACTGAAATATTTTTTAATTCATCTTCAGAGGCATTTGTGATTATTTTTGCCTTGATTTTCTTTCCATTAACAATGCTCTGGAATTTCTTGTTCTTTAATTCATTTGCTGAAATGCTGATAAGAACTTCTTTTTTTGCTGAACTTATCATTGTTTTGATGTGATTGTAAATATTATTTCTTCCTTTTATCATTCCTGACAAATCCTCGGCAGAAACAGGAGTTATTCCCTGCTTATGAAGCAAGTCTATCTGTTTGTAATCTTCAGAATCCTTTATTTTAGCCAAAACACTTGACCTTTCATCAGCTTCTCTTGATATGTTTGATTTTAATCTTTCAACAACAACACCTGGATCAACTGCGATGTATTTTACAGGCTTTCCCAATTTAAGAACTGCGAATCCCTGCTTTTCAAGAGATTCAAGGACATCATATGTTCTTGATCTTGGAACATTGGAAATCTCGGCTATTTCTCCGGCTGTAGCGATTCCTTTGCCAAGCAAAGCAATCCATACTTTAGTCTCGTAAATATTAAGATTGAATTGTTCTCTTATTCTTTTCATTAATTCTGGCTTGACTGTCATTTTAGTATTTTTCTCCGCAAAATTGCTTTTTAGTTATATTCTCTGGAAAATTATAATCCTGGGGAATTGTACTCAAAGATTCATTAGAGATTATTTTTAATGCCCCTCTGTCAAAACCTGGAGAAATAACTGTCTTATACTTAGAATCCTTCTTTTGGCTTTCAATAACATATGTAAATGAGCCCATCCTCAATTCTTTAGGCAGTATTAAACTCTGAATTCTGCTTATAAGATTAGGCCTTACAGTATTATGTGTAATTTGATGGCCTTTCTCATTTAGTTGAGTTAACACTTTATCATTAATTATCTGAGTGCTTATTCCACGCCCATTATATAGATTATATTGAGTTATCATTTTTCACTACTTTAAGTAGTACTGCCCCCTATATAAATCTTTCGTTTAGTGTCATTTAATAGGGGTAACATCTCAGGCTCATTTGTTCATAATATTCGCCAAGAAAAAAATTATTTGAATATGAACTTGTCTACCTGCTTCCTCGCCAATTCCCTCTTTTTCTGGTGCTCCTTGAGGAAAGCATTGACTTTGTCAATGAGAATCTGCTTTAACTCTCCTGTCAGGAGCTTTCCTGACTTGTAGTCCTTGTAGATTTTTTCGAGCTTTTTGTCGTCAGGCTCGAAAAACATTCTTAGATACTGGAATGAAACATCAATGTCAGGATTTCCGCCTTTTTTTCTCTGCAATTCCAAAGTGGGCTGGCCTCCTGAGAATGCATGCTTCTTGATTTTTTCCTCTACTTCTTTTATAGAATCAGTCAGCGCTATGAATGAATTAGGGTCAGAAGAGGACATTTTTCCGCCCTTTAAGCCAGGAGCAAATATATGATAAGTCGAGCTTAACTGTATGAAATTGTATTCTTTGTATCTTTGGCTGATATCTCTCGCCAATCTTATGTGAGGATCCTGGTCTGTTCCTACTGGAATCAAAACTGGGAGAGGGCCTTCAAACTCCTTTAGCTGCGGATGAAGCATGTCTGCTGCCTGAAGAAGGGCAGAGACCATTTTTCCGGGCGTTATATCGCCGTAAACAGCCTTGAATTCGCTGAAAGTCGCGTGCCTTGCAAGAACATTCTGGAGAGAATAAAAAGCATTTGATTTCCTTGAGTCATTTGACCTTGCGCTCTGAAAATAAATCTCGCAATTCTCAGGCTTCAAGCCGAGAGCAATGTAATTAAGGATATACTGCTCAATCGCATTTTTCCTGCTTTCTTCCAGGCTTTGCCCGCGGGCGTTATAGGCTTCCAAATCAGCGACTGCAATGTAAATTTTCGCCCCTAAATTCTGCCAGAACACCATCTGCTGGGCGAGAATCATGTGCCCTATATGGAATTTTCCGGTGGGCATCAATCCTGTCATCATAGCAAACGGCTTTTTCTGCTTCGCGGCTTCCAAAATTCTCTGGATGTCTCGATGCGCAAAAACAATTTTCCTCCTGAAAAGAACATTTTTATTGAATACATCAGGCAATTCCTTCATTGGAGAAAGCCCGAATTCCCTGACCAGTTTGTTATAATCAATCTCTCCAGAAACTTCCCATGGAGTAACTTTCATCTCTTTTGCCATTTTGTTTTAAGGATTAAATTGTTTATAAAACTTATTTATTGTAGATTCAACCAAGATATCTACCGTATTAATTGTAGGTAAATCTTCCTGCGAGAGCATCACCGCAAATTCAGTGCATCCTAATATTATGGATTCTGCTCCAAGAGCAAGGTATTTTTTGCATATTTCCTTTGTCATTTTAATCTGAATGTTCTTGTCAATCCCATTGTTAAAATTAAAAATGCACTCTGAAAGGATTTTAAGCTCATCTTCATCTGGCTCGAAAATTCTAATGCATTCAAACCCATATAATCTCTCTTTTATAGTGGCTGGAGTTCCTATGACAAGCACTGAGTTTATATTTCTATTAACCAAAAATTTTCTGACTTCATTTCTTAAATCAAGAATTGGTGTCTTTATCTCTCTTTGAAGAGTATCATAAAACAAATGAATAGTATTGCATACTATAACTATAAAATCAACTCCAAATCTTTCTAGATCTTTCAGGCCAGTTATATAAGGGATTAAATCCCTCTCTTCGATTTTTTCATAAATCAATTCTGGAGCAGGAATGCTGTTGATTATTATCTGGGGAAAATCCCTGTTGCTTTTGATAAGCCCCTTTTCCTGAATTCTTTTAATCAATTTTCTATAGAATTCTGCAGTCGCCTCTGGACCTATTCCTCCAAGAACCCCGATTTTGCCACCAGGGAAATTGAGATTCCATCATTTTAATCTCCCCCCATTGCAAGTTCTAAGTAATGCAGACTTTTATTTGCAAATAGTTTTGATTTGTCAGGTTTTTTAATTCTGAATCTTGAAGATAAAGAACATTGCAAAGCTCTCCCAAAGTTAAAAATTTTAGATGCTTTGATTTTATCAATTTTTAAAAGTTCTGAAACTTCCCCCAATGCAAAATCTTTTAGTAATTCATAGCCATAATCGCTTTTTTTCATAACATACACATCTCTTGCAAGGCCTGCAAAACATGCCAAGTCTATTATAGGGTTTCCGATTAGGCTATGCTTTGGATCAGGGTATTTTAATTTGTTATCTAAAATATACACGTCCTCTGGAGTAAAATCAAATACTGCAAAGCAGCTGTATTCTGAATTAAGTGTTTTAATTTCATATTGCTTTATAAAAGATAAATCTTTTTCTTTAATATGTCCTGCTGGAATAAGATAGTCTCTATAATAGCGTATCATTCTGTCTTTCATTTCTTTAATAAATTCTAGAGAATCGTTGTGCTCTCTTGATTTTTTATAAATTTTTGAGAGAATATCACAAAGAGTTTTATAATCCTTTTTGGGATTATTAGATTTCTTGTTAGCTTCTAGAAAGTTGTCTCCAAGATAATCCATTAAGAGATAATGTGCTCCTTTGTAAAATTTAATTTCTGTATAATCCGGAAGAATTTCTGCTAAACCCCCCTTATAAATTTCCTTATAGCCTTTTAGATTTTCTATAATCTCTCCCTCAGACTTTTTATCTGTAGGGATTTTTATGACTAAATCTTTGCCATTCTTATTAATTCGGAATACTAAATTACCAGAATTACCTTCTTTAAATTGAGAGACAAAAGAAAAGTTCTCAAGATGGATTATCTCTATGGCTCTTGCTAAGAAAACGTCTTCAATTTTATTGCCAGAGACAATAGTATTTCATGATATTGAATATCCTAAAAAGTATATAAATTTTTTGTTTTGATAAAACTTTATAAACGACTTTTCCCTCAGCAATTTATGAAGCATGAAGTGAAGATAACAGCGATTCTGCTGTTTATGTTCTTGATTACTCAACTAATCGGATTATATGTCATTGACGCTTACTCTCCAAAAACAACGACACAAATTGTCAACGGGACTTCTGTAAACGTTACTGTTTCAAATGAAGTTCCCTATGGTATGCAGCCGCCCGAGATGAAGGCGCAGATATCTCTGATAAGCATCATCATATCTTTTGCCATTGCCATAGGGATTTTTCTGCTGCTGACAAGAATAAGGTCAAGGATTGCGTTGAAGGCGTGGTTTACATTCGTTGTTTACATAACCCTTGCCATCTCATTATATGCTATCATCCTCAAGATTTTCCCAAGCCTGGATGCCAATGCCCTTGCCCTTGTTTTGGCTATTCCGCTCACATTCTTCAAGGCAATCAAGCCGAATTTAGTCGTGCATAACCTTACTGAATTGTTAGTATATCCGGGATTGGCGGCTGTTTTCGTTCCGATACTCCAAACATGGAGCATAATCGTTTTGCTTATATTAATCTCAATCTATGATATTTATGCTGTCTGGAAATCAAGCATAATGGTTAACCTTGCCAAATATCAGATCAAGACAATGAAAATATTTGCCGGCTTTTTTGTCCCTTATATGCCCAAAGGCATGAAGATTGCAAAGAAAGGGAAAGGCAAAAAAATAAAGGTTGCCGTCGCTATTTTGGGCGGCGGGGACGTTGCTTTCCCCCTTATATTCGCAGGAGTTCTTTACAGAGCCTCGGGACTGATTCCTGCACTGTTCATTATTGCGGGAGCGACAATTGCATTGTTCTTATTGTTCCTTTATTCAAGAAAAGGCAAGTTTTATCCCGCAATGCCATTCATAACAGCGGGATGCTTGATTGCGTGGCTTCTGACTCTCTTGCTTTAGTAACTATTGAGTAGTTACAAAAGGAAAGGTTTATAAGTTTCTGATAACTTAAAAATTGATGGAAGAGAACTCTAATAAGGAAAGCCTTAGTGAAACTTTGCGAAAAACAACCCAGGTACTGAAAGGGCTTGGGAAGGATAAAGAAAAACTGACAGAAGAAAACATCAGGCTAAAAACAGAAAATGAGCAATTGCGCATCCAGAATCTGAAATTAATAGATCTGGACGAAAGAAAAACAGGCTTTCTAAAGAGAGTTACAAAAAATTCTGAGCAAAAATACGAATATAACAGCGAAATGGAATCCCTTGACAAGTCCTGGAAAAAAGTCGATGAGATAATGAAAGAGCAGGGCAAAAAAATCAGCGAATATGAAGATCAGATTAAAAGCTTTGAAAAAGAAAGGCAAGAATTACGCGATTCAACAAAAAAGAGTGATGAAAATTACAAAAATCTGGAGATTAAATACTCTGGGCTGGAAAAGGATCTTTCAAATTCAATAAAGGAAAATTCGGGGCTCAAGGCAAAATGTGCCGGAATTGAAAAAACATTGAGGGATAAGGATGGGGCAATCAATAGCTTAAGGACAGAGCTTTCAAAGGTAAAGCAAAGATATTCTGAGCTTGACTCAAAATACAGGGCATTGCAGAGGGAAAGCAACGGGGGAGAAAAAATGATAAAAATGGCTGACGAGCAGATATACAAGCTGAAATCAAACGATTATGAAAATGCAATTGCAGGCTATGCCAGAAAAGCAAAGCGCCTCGGCATCGCGCTTGGAATCAGCCTGGCTTTGATTTTTGGATATGCTGCATACAACGCTTACGACAAGAACTTTAATAATTACAAAATAGTGAATCATAAAGTTGCTATGAAATAAAATGGCAAAACAAAATTTACATATTTTATTCATATTCGGACCTCATAGGGGCATAAAGAATGCAGATAAAAGCATCACTTTTCTTGAAAAATTCAAGCCTAATATTTATGCTCCAGAATTTTCGGCTTTAGATGGCGTTAGCAGGCAACAAGTCGAGAGACATCTTTTGGACTACGTTGAAAAAGCGCATTCTCCTGATTCAAGAATGAAAGAATATTTTAAAAGACAGATTGCCTGGGCACAAAAAAGAGGCATACCTATCAAAATTCTTGAAGACAGGTTAAACAATGAGGATATTGATAATACTTTAAAATTTGGGGCTAAAAATTATCCTGTATTAAAAACATTTTATGATATTGATAATAACAATATGCGCAGAGAAGAAAAATTAAATATATTTACCCAAGTAGGGTATTGGTTGCCTGGCTTTGATAAACTGGCTTCATTTATGTCCAGTATAAGGGAACAAAAAATTATTCATAATCTTTTGAGCGGGCAATTTGTTGAAGAGCTTGCAGAAAACGGCTATGATTTTAAAGGCCTGAAGAAGTTAAAGGTAGCTTTGACTATGGGGGCAGGACATGAGCCAATGTATGACAATTTTATAAAGCAAAATTCTGCTTATTTCAAAAAAATAGATGCGAGTAAGATAATTTTCAATTCAGAATAAAGGGGAAAATAGGATGTTATTTCAGCTTTGAGGCAATATCTTTTCTTATCTGCTTGAGAATCTCAATGTCCACATTGACGTCCTCATAAGGGGCGTAATTTTTCCCTTTATTCTTGTCTTCAAAGACCATTTCATAAGGCGCGTTCTGCACCATGAAGATGAGCTTTCTCTGCCCATTGAATCTTGGGATAAGATGCCAATGCAAATGAGCAGAGGTGTTTCCATAGCATGAAGCATTCGGCCATTCTGACTGATAAAGCTCCTGAACCGCCCTCCACCATTGAGGGATGATTTCTGAGAATAATTCTTTCTCCTCATCAGCATTCATTTCAATGACATTTTTCGCATTTCTTTTGCACCAGGCATAGCATCTTCCTATGTAAGGGTGCTGCCTCATATGCAGCTGAAGATTCCAGAACTGAAAATCTTTTATCTTTAATTCCTTATAATCTATATAAGCCGGCTTGTCCCTGTCCATTTTTAGTTAAGATTTTCAGAATTTATAAGAATATTGCAACTGGAAGGATTATTTCAGCCTGACTGTCTCAAGATTTCTCGGAACTATGGTTTCTACGTGATACATTTTATACAAAGTTGAGGCTAAATCCAAACATCTTGACTGCTCACCGTGATTGATTATGATTTTCTTCGGCTGGGGCTGGATGTAATTTATGAATGAAAGAAGCTGATTCCTGCTTGAGTGGCCTGACAATCCGTCAATCGCAACAACCTCTAAATTGATCTGGAATCTTTCCTCTCTTCCTTCGTCTCCAATCATTGTTATCTCTTTCAATCCCTCCTTGACTTGCCTTCCCAGTGAGCCTACTCCCTGATAGCATGTAAAGATTACGCTGTTTCTTTTTGAATCAGCTAATTCTCTGAAATACTCCACTGAGGCTCCGCCTACCAACATTCCTGAAGTCGCTATTATTATGCACGGGCCTCCCTCGACAACCTCTTTTCTTTCAGTGGGGCCTTTTATTCTTTTGAAAAGGTCAGATGCAAACGGATTTTCATCCTTGAAAATCCGGTTTTTTATTGCTCCTGAAAGAAAATTCGGATAAGCTGTATGAATCGCGGTTATGTCCCACACCATTCCATCTATGTACATCGGAACTTTTGGAATCAATCCGTCCCTCATTGCCTGCTCAAGAATCAGCATCTCTTCCTGTCCTCTTCCCACTCCAAGCGAAGGAATTAATGCCTTGCCTTTCCTTTCAATTGTTCTTTTGATTGCATCAATCAGCTGCTGTTCTGATTCCTGCCTTGAAGGAAGCACATTGTCTTTTCCCCCGTAAGTTGCTTCTATGATGACTGTCTCTAATCTTGGGAATGAAATTGATGCTGCCTCCAATGCTTTAGTTGCCCCATACTTCATGTCGCCTGTGTACAATAAATTATGAAGTCCATTTCCAATGTTAAGATGAACCATTGCTGAGCCTAATGCATGGCCGGCATTGTAAAATGTCAGCCTGACATCAGGAGCAATGTCAGTAACCTCTCCGTAATCAAGGCATATTGAATGCCTCACCATTTCCTTGACGTCTGACTGCGAGAACAAAGGCATTGCAGCCTGCTTGTATGCGACTCCGATAAAATCAAGGGCAAGCAATGCAGCGATGTCCCTTGTAGGCGCTGTCATGTAAATAGGGCCGCGATAGCCCATTTTGTAAAGATATGGAATTAATCCTGAATGGTCAAGATGCGCGTGAGAAAGGATTACCGCATCAAGCTGTTTTATGTCAAATTCTGAAATGTTCAAGTACGGGAATTTATCCTTGTCCTGGGCAGCTGTGTTTATCCCGCAGTCCAGAAGGATTTTGGATTCAGGAGTATGGAGAAGCAGGCATGAACGGCCGACTTCCCTCCCTGCCCCAAGCATTGTTATCCTCACCCATTCTTCCCTTTTTTCAGGATTCCATTCCTTGTAAATTTTCTTTCCCACCGCATTCAGGAATTTTCTCCTGTAAACATCATTAACATAAAGAACCTGGCGGATTGTGTCTGTAATCTTGCTTTCTATGGCAGGGCTTCTTTGAATCTGCGGAGTCCAGAATGTCTCTTTCTTGATGTCATGCAAAATCTCGCCTTTCTTTCCGATTGCCATGCCGGGCTTCTTCACTTCTATTATTACAACGCTCCTCTGCACATCAAATATGACTTTGACAATCTCAGCCTCCTTTGGAACAATCCCGTTGATGAAATTTTCAGTTTTTTCCTGGCTCAGAAGCAGGAATTCATCCGCCCTTAATTCAATCCTCTTCTTTATTTTGTCAACCACCTTTCTTATCTGCTCTTCCCCTGTCAGAAAGAAATCCTTGTCTTTTGTGTATAAGACAATGTTTGCGCCCTCAAAATTTGCTTCGCTAACTGAATTGGGCAATTCCTTCAAAATGTCTTTTAAGATGTCCGGCATGTTTTAATTTATCTTAGTTAAATGAAAAATAAATGATTTTATTGCAAAATCATCCTCTTGCTTAATGTCAAAATGAACAATTAATGACAATTAAAAATATTATTTTCTTAACACAATTTTTCTTCCTTGATTTCGCTTACGCCACTCTTGTCAATCACTACAATGTCAATTCCCTCGCCTACTGTGGCGTCTCTCTTTACCGCTGTTGAGATTACTTTTATCGCGAGCTTCTTTCCTTCTTCCAGGGACATGTTTGGCTTCCATTCATTGTCCAGCAGCCCCAATCCTATAATTGAGCCGTATGCCCCGCTTGTGGCGAATTTCTTTTCCTCAACGACACTTCCGTCAGGAGTTATGTCCAGCAATGAAAATCCTGATGTGTCTTTTCCACCCATGATAAAGTGCGAGATTCCTATGACTGTTGAAAATTTCCTGATGTTCTCATAGCAGAGGCTTGCGAACAGATTAGCCGCTTCCTTTACAGAGGGCATTGTCTTTGACTTGATTCTTTTCAGCCCTAATTCTGCCTTGGCCAGCCTTACAACAAATTGTATGTCAGAAACGTTCCCTGCTGTTGTTATGACTATGTTATCATTGAGCTTTATGACCTTCTTTATTTTCCCTATAATAAGCCCGTCTCCCCCGCTTATTCTCTGGTCGGCTGCCAGGACTAACCCGTCTCTGCACACAATCCCGACTGTGCAGGTTCCTGTTTTTGTGACGTTAATTTTTTCTTCGGACATCTTTTGATTATAGAAAAACTCTTTTTCTATATTATAAAACTTTGAGCGATTTATAAACCTTTTTATGCCGCAAGGCTGCCTGGAATTCCGGACTATATCACGTCAGGCCCGATAAATTCCGCAATCTCGGGCATATTGCATTCAATCCCTCTTGCCTTGCAGTATTCCCTTGCGATTATCCAAAATATCAATCCTATGGATTTGTTGCTCTTGTTGTTGCACGGGATTATTGAATCAACATATGATGTGATGTTGTTTGTGTCGCATAGCGAGACAATGGGGATGTTTGCGTGGACAGCATCCATCATCGGATTCTTGTCCAGCCAGGGATCAATGATAAACATCAGCTTGGGCTCGAAAAATGCCCTCAGCTTTATATTGGTCATGATTCCTGCGGGATATTTTTTTGTGAATGCCCTTGCTCCTGTGACTCTGCTGAAAACTTCAAGCGCATTCCATCCCGCTCTCCTTTTGCATGAAATGACAATGTCCTTCGGCTCATATTTTGAAAGCAGCGCGATTGTCGCCCTCAATTTCTTGTCAGTCAATTCTGTATTGAAAATGGCCAATCCATCAGCCCTTCTTTTGTACACATATTCCTGCATTTGCGCAGTAATTACCTTTGTCCCCAAGTAACATCCGTACTGGATATAATTATCAACAGGGACAAGAAGATTCCCGGCATCTTTTTTCTTTTCCTTCTTTTCTTCCTTTTCCCCCATTTCTTTAGAAAGCTCTTTCGCTCTTTTCTCCAGCTTTTCTTTTTTCGCTTTGATTTCTTCCTTGCTCTCTTCTTTAACTTCAATTTTTTCTTCTTCGGTTTTTTTCTTTCTTGGCATGGTGTATGGAAAAAAGGTTTGTTTTTAAAGCTTTTCATGCATCAAGAAACATTTAAAAATTATTCATGCACTAAAAGAGCATGGTAATCGTTGAACACAAGGAATTCAAGGGAAACAAAATTCTTGTCCTCAAAAGGGATGAAAACGACAGCTTTCCTTTCAGCTTCGGGAAAGGAAAGGCAAAGCTGATTGTTGAGGCTATGGATGATATAAAGAAGTTTGTTGAAGAGAACAAGTAAATTGATTTTTAATTTAATTAGGAATTAGTTTAATCTTATTTTCTATTCATTTCTCTTTCAATTTTAAGCAATCTGTGCAGTTTTGCAAACCGCTCTTTCCCAACTTTAGAATTACTTTTTTTGATGTCAGAAATGCGCTCATTTCTGAGCACCCTAAAAAGCTAATGCTTTTTTTGGTTTTCAGGCCTTAGTGATCTAACAGCTGCCCCTGCTTGCCACATTTCTGATTCTCTTATTTCTTTCAATTCTTCTCTTAATTTTTCTAAATAGTCAGGATCACTATTGGCTTCTAGAACTATTTTAGTTTCTTCACCTGATTTAACTCTGTCATATAGGTCCTTAAAAACGGGCTTGACTGCTTCTTCAAATTTAGGGGCCCAGTCTATAGCTCCTCTTTGTGCAGTTGTACTGCAGTTTGCAAACATCCAATCCATGCCATTTCTTCCTATTAATGGATAAAGGCTTTGTGTTGCCTCTTCAACTGTCTCATTAAAAGCTTCACTTGGCGAATGGCCTCTGCTTCTTAATTCATCATACTGCGCTTTCATTATTCCTGCAATTGCGCCCATTAAAACGCCCCTTTCTCCTGTTAAATCACTTAAAACTTCATTTTTAAAAGTTGTAGGAAATAAATATCCGGAACCAATTCCGATACCTACAGCCAGGGTTCTTTCCAAGGCTTTTCCAGTAGCATCCTGCTCTACAGCATAACTAGAATTAATACCGCTTCCATTCAAGAAATTCTCCCTTACGCTTGTTCCAGAACCTTTTGGAGCAACCATTATCACATCAATATTTTCGGGAGGTATAATTCCTGTCTGATCTTTATAAACAATAGAAAAACCATGTGAAAAATATAGCGCTTTTCCTTCTGTTAAATATGGTTTTATTTTAGGCCATAATATTTTCTGAGCAGCATCAGAAACAAGATACTGGACAATATCTCCTCTTTCAGCAGCTTCTTCTAATGAAAATAATGTTTTTCCTGGCTCCCATCCATCTTTTACAGCTTTATTCCAATATTCTTTATGTCCTTCATACTGCCCAACAATAACATTAAGCCTATTATCCCTCATATTCAAGGATTGAGCAGGGCCCTGAACGCCATATCCAATAACTGCAATTGTTGAATCTTTTAGAACTTCTCTTGCTTTTTCCAAAGGAAATTCTTCCCTTGTAACAACATTTTCCTTAACACCGCCAAAGTCTATTTCCATTTTTTCCTTTATTTTATTAGATATAAGTCTTTTTAAGCAATATTATAGTAAAAGATATATTTTAGAAAGCGAGCCGCCGCACGGCGAGCGATAGGGCTAAGGTAACAATAAATCATGAAATATCATTTCCTTTGAATTTATCAATTATCTGAATAATTTCTTTTTCGCTTATTTTTCCAGAATTTTTTTCAATCAAACTGTCAAGTTCTTTCTGGCTTTCAAAAGAATATATTTTATGCTCTCTTTCCAAAATCAATTTTCTTTTCTCGCATTTTTTGCATGTTTTAACCAAATAATAGCCTATTGTTGTCTCTCTGCTGCCTTTTGTCGATTCTATCCAAGCCCTAGAGGTATTATAATCATGCTTTCCGCAAAACATTTCCTTGAGAAATTGTCTCAAGCTGAACTCCCTATCCAGATCATATTTATTATTTTCTGTCATTTGATGCTTATTTTTTGGGTGTTAAGCATTTTTAAGAATTATTGTAATTGAGCCTTTATTTTCTATTCATTTCCCTTTCAATCTTAAGAAGACGATGAAGCTTTGCAAACCTCTCTTTTCCCAGAATCCCTGTTTTTATTATCGGAATCTGCCAGCCGACTGCAAGGTCGGAAATGGTGGAGTCCATTGTCTCGCCTGAGCGATGGGAAATGACTGGAATTATGCTGTTTTTCTTTGCCATGTCAACAACTTTTTTTGTCTCGAGCAAAGAGCCGTTCTGGTTCGGCTTTATGATAACTGCGCTGACTGAATTCTCCTTTATTGCCCTTTGCAACCTGTCGGGCTGAGTGCAAATCAAATCATCCCCTGTTATGAGGGATTTTGGATTTTGCTTTCTTAATTTTGAAAATAAATCAAAATCCTCCTGATTAAATGGATCCTCAACATAATACAATTCAAAATCTTTTATTAAACTGGAAACATATTCAAGCTGCTTATCTTTGCCCCTGCTTGCTTCTGGATTCTTGTACTGGAATGATTTTCCATCCCATAAAGTGGAGGCTGCGACATCTAATCCCAGATGAAGATTAGTATTGAATTTTGTCTTGATTTTTAATGATATGTTCCTCAAGATTGCAAGGATTTTTTCCGCTGATAAAGTTGATGCGATGGCATTTTCATCAGTCAGTTTTCCCTTCCATCCCATGTCATTCTGGAAAAGGATTTTCTTTGCTTCCTTGTATGCCTGAAGATTGATGAAGTATGCGTCAAAAAAATGTTTTGATTCCGGAAGAAGCAGAAATTCCTGGAAGTCAGCTTTCTTTTCCTGCTTAACATGCTCTCCCCCGCCAATGCAGTTTCCCAGAGGCATAGGCAGGAATTTCGGATTTTCATTCAAAAAGCTCCATAACTGTTTTCCTTCTGACAATGCAATTGCCTTGAGTATTGCGGATTCTGTTGCAAAAACGGCATTTCCTCCCGCCAATGCCCAGTTTTTTGTATTGTCAAATTTTCTGAATATTTCTTCAATTTTTTCCAAGTCTTCAAATGTCTGGAAGGATGTTTTTTCTCTGATTAAACTCTGCCCGATGAAATTTATCAAAGAAACGCTTGTGTCTATGCCTTTCTCATGCCCTTCTTTCGTTGAGTAGCTTGGACTTGCAGTGGAGAAAGGCTCTGCCTCATATTTTCCGCGCGACTTGCCTGATGGAGCGGCTGCAAGAACTTTTCCCTTTCCAGTCTCTACTGAAACTTCTATTGTCTCCTCTCCCCTGGAATTCAGAATCTTCCTTGCCCTGAGATCTTTTATTTGCATGTCTCTTATAAGACTGACGAATATAAAAAGATTGTTAGAAAGGAAACTGTGCTTTATTCACCTTAAATGCTTTGAAACTACTGTCTGTTCATGATATATTGGCCTTTCGCTTATGTATCCGAGCTTGTTGTAAAAAGGAAACAATTCCTGTATAATATGGCCTTGAACATATCCCCAAATATATGTTGCGCCTCTTTCAATAGCTATTTTTTCAACAGCTTTTATTAATTCTGCTCCAACCCCTCTTTTCCTGTGCTCTGGCTCAACTCCCATGAATCCAAGATAAATCTGGAACCAGTCTTCAGAATTTGGAGAGTATTTTAATTCCCTGAAATCAAGAAATCCAAGGCTTCCAGAAAAAGAGTCCTTAACAAAATCAAGGTTCATATCATTTTCTTCATATTCTATCCTAAATGCCTTTCTTTGAGTATCTGGAATTTTTTCTCCTGCTATCAGTCTTTCATATTTGTCAGGTTTTTCTTTATGAATTATCTCGCCTATATTCTCTATCCTGATATTCTCAAGCTTTGGCAACTTTTTTTCTTTTCTTGATAATAATGTCAAAAGACTCATCGCTTTTCTCAGAATTGGCTGTTTTTAAGAATTATTGTGATTAATTTAGAATTATATTTCTTCTGCTGTCTCAACTTCAGGTTCTTCCTCTTCTTCTACCTCTGCAGGCGCTTCTTCTACTTTTTCTTCTTTCTTTTCCTCTACTACGGGCTTTGTCTCTTCTCCAATAACTTCTATTTCTTCTTCCTCTTTTGCCTCTTCCCCCTCAACTTCCGCTCTCTGGGGCATTGGCCTTCTGACTGTGATTGGAAGAACTTCTGCGTTGAATTCCATTTCAGCGATTTTCAGGGGATCGTAATTTAATTCTTCCAGCGTCTCTTTTTTTATTTCCATCAATAATGGGGCGTTCATTGCTATCTGCAATGCCCTTGCGCCCAAGATCCTTGCAATCTCATATTTTGTGTATTTTTCCATGTTAATTTTGATTTTTTCGTGTTTTTAAAGCTTATTCCCCGTTAATTGGTTAGATGCTTGATGTGCTGAACAACTGGTCCTTTTACTTGGCCTTTTCCGCTTTCTTCAGCTTTTCTAAAAATGTATCCTGAAGTTTCTTGTGTATTTTGCTGACATTGTCAAGTATAAAATTAGTTTCTTCAATCGTGAATGGGACGCTTCCGCCCTTTTGCAGGGCATTAATGTAATTTTCCTTCTTTATCTGCGAGACAGCCACGCTCAATCTTGCTTCGCTTGACTCCTCCTCTTCAGTAACCGGATCAATAAATATGGCGTTTCCAAGCTTGTGGAAAGTCATTGTCAGCGGCATAGCCTCCTTCAATGGCAGTTTTTTATTTGTGAATTCCCCGAACTGAATGCGGGTTGGAGAGTCTTTGTCTTTCTTTTCTGTTTTTGGCATCACTGCGGACATTAAAGCCGCGACACTCGCCATTGCCGCGGCGTCTATAAGATTTCCGGCATCATTGATTGGATAAATATCAAGGAAAACTGTCCAGACCTCTTTTCCTTCCTCTATGCATAATTTTTTCAGGTCAATAAATTCAGATTCCCTTATTCCCCTGTCCACTATTCTCGCGACTTCAATTGAATCATCGCTTGGAGGGCCTGGCTCATACTTGTCTGAGCTTAATGGCAAAAGTTCTGCAGTTACTGTCAGGACTCCTGAATTAGGAGAGTCAGTATAAGGGACTCCCAATCCCATCTTGATTCCAGCTAGCACCTCTGTCTTTCCGAGCCTGATTCTCGCGGAGCCTTCAGCTTTGTTTGAGATGTTTGTCTCTATAGTCAAGTCCCTGAAATCCAAAAGATTCCTTTCGTCAAATCTTTTTCCGGCTTTCATGTACTCCATTATTCTTCTCTTTGTGCTTTCAGTTATTTCCATTTTTAGTCACCTCTTTCAAGGCTTCTTTCTGTATATCATAAATTTTTTGGCATGCTTTTTTTCCAGCCTCTATGACTTTTTTTAAGTCCTCAGGCCTTATCCTTCCATCCAGCTGCAATAGCGATATTTTGCTTGTTCTTGGTATGAATGCCATTGGAATATCAGAAACATTTTTCTCGTCATCTTCCTCATAATCTTCCTCTTCTTTTGACAGGTCAACGCAGACAGCATTTCCGACAAATCCTGTTGAGACTGAGCTCACAAGGTCTGTCATCGGGATTCCAGCATGAGCCAATGCCATTGCGGCGGCGTTTATCCCGGCGCATCTTGTTGAAGCGTCTGCTTGCAGGATATAAACAAAAACATCAGTTACTGTATTCGGGAATTGCGATAAATTAACAACTGGCTCAAGGGCTTTTCTTGTGACAAATGAGATTTCCTTGCTTCTTCTTGCAGGCCCCGGCTTCTTTCTTTCAGTCACTGAAAATGAAAGCATGTCATAATTGCATCTTAATACTCCTTTCTGCGGATTTTGCAGAAATACAGGATGCAATGGCCTCGGGCCATAAACTGCTGCTATGGCTTTAGTATCTCCAAAAGCGAAATATGCAGAGCCGTCAGCATTCGGGACAACTCCAACCTTGACTTCTATTGGCCTTGTCTCATCAAATTTTCTTCCGTCAAACCTTTTTGTGTATGTCATGCTATTTTTCCTTCATTCTTTTTTCCAGGAACTCCTTGATTTGTTCAGTCAGTCCCCCTGAAAGGGATTTTTTTGTTATCTCCATTATGGCTTCCTTGGAGATTAATTCATTCTCCAATTTGTCCCCTTTGATCCAGATTATCCCGTTCTGACCGACTACTATGTCGCATTTTGTGATGTCTTTAATCATGTTCACCATGCTTCCTTTTTTTCCGATTATCCTTGGAACTTTGTTTGAATTAACCTGGATGATTATCCCTTCATCCAATTTTCCCAATCCCCTGTCTCTCATTGTCAAGTCTACTCCCTTTGGCTTGACTGCAATCACTTTTGCAACAAGAACATCGTCAAAATTGTAAACTGCGGAAAGGTCATCTTTTTTGCTTATGAATCCCCTGCATTCCATGATTGGAAGGAATGATGGATAAGGGCAGTTAATATCTATGAGCCATCCATTGAATGTAATCTCAGTTACTTTTCCAACCACAATATTCCCCCTTCTTGGAAGATAAACCCCTGATAATGGGATTACTTTTGCTATTCTTCCTGTAATGTCCTCTAATCCAAATCTTGTCGCGATTATGTCCTTACCCTCTCTTTTTGCATTGTCTCCTGGAAGGAAATTTATCCCTGTAGCAATAACCTCTCCTGGAATGACAACTTTTCTTTCCTTGTGCTCCATTTCTTCTGTTTCATCCCCATTCTCTTCGTTAGCAGGCTCTTCTCTCTCTTCAACCATTTCTTCTTTTATCTCTTCCTTTATTTTTTCTTTTGATATCATTATAGTTCCTTTGAATATGTCTCGCCGTGAGTTATGGCATTTAATCTGTCAAAAAATGACATCTGCATTCCCGCAGGCATTTCCAGTGTGCACTGCAAAGAGCCGTCAGACAGCCATTCTTCCCTGAGCATGAATTCCTTGACAACATTGTATGCCCTTCCCGTGTACTGGGCTGGAATCTTAATCATTAATTTTTTCTTTTCTATCTTTATCGGAAGCAGCTTATTGATTACTTTTATTATTTCCATGGACTGCTCTTCTGCATTCCTGTTTTCATCTATCCTGACTCCAGAATCTTCCATCGCCTTTTCAATTCTTGACGGAGTATGCATGGCTCCTGTTCTTGGGTCAAGGCAATTTTGGCTTAGCCATGTGATTATCTGCTTTTTCTTCTCTTCTCTTATTTTTGCCTTGAACTCTGTAGGAAGCATTATCTCGCCTTTCTTGATTATTTCCTCGGCAACCTTCAAAGCATCCTCGCTTCCGAAGGCATTTTTCAAATCTGTTGAAGAAGCCCTTATTCCCTTCTTTAAATCAGAAAAAATCATTGCTGTTTCAACAATATTTGCCAGGCTTCCTTGTCCAGTCTTTCTGAAGTATAAAGCCTTGTCTAAATCTACCAATATCTCGAAGTTTTTGCCTTCTCTTTTGATTCTGGCTGTTACATTATTTGCCATTTATCGTAGAATTAAGCCGCCATTTCCGTAATGGGAACAGCAATATACGCTTATTCTTTTCCTCAAAAATAGCATGAAAAATGGGCTTAAAAATCTATCGTTTTTAATTCATAAAAACCTTTCGTCCAATATATATGATGCCTGATAATAATGCTTAATAATCTCCATGGGATTTTTTCAATATGGAAGATTTGGGCATTCACGGAAAGCTCCGCGATTATGATCTGCCAATATTCACGCAACAATTCTTATTTGATAAAGAGGAATCTAAACAGTTACTGGAGATTTTAAATACAGCCCCTGTTAAATTGGATAAAAAACCCGGCGATCACAACATCCCAAAAAATCTCTTGCCAGGCCATCTGCCCGGAGGCATAATGAAAGGCCTTGACTTAGGAACACTGGCATTAATACACCGTGAGCAATTTGAAAGATGGGAAGTTGAATATGTAATAAATAAAAAAGGGAATGGGATTAACGTTTCTCCCGGAGATTTAAATATTTATCCGAGATTCTCGTTTCATCTTGATGATTATGTGAAAGGAAGCCTGCTGTCTGTAACCCCCGAGGTTAGTTATTTCTGGATGCCAAAAGATTGTTCTGAGGGAATGTCTACTGGCAATAGAACATTTGCAGACATAGCACAAGAATATCTAACTCAAATAGGAAAAAGCAAATATCTGGTGAATGCATATGGACGAAGTATCTTGCATGAAGGGATTAATTTTGCCCCAATATCTGCTGCTCCCCAAATTTTTGATGATTTAGAGCATTTGACTAGTAATTTAACTTATTCAGAATTAGGCCAGCTTAGCGGATTAAACGAAATGATTGGAGAATTGGGGAATAGGCATGTTTATAGTGATGCTGCAAGAGATGATGCTATAAAAATTCTTCGCAAGTCATATAATGATAAAGTAAGAGAAATTGCCAGTAAAATAGCAGAATCAAAAAGTGAAAAGAAGAGTAAAGAATATGTTGTCCATTAATTCTAGAAAAATTTAACTATTTATTGAATTTCTTCAGTTCCTCGCCAGGAAGCCTTGTAAATGTCTTTTCTTTGGTCTTTATGTAGGCTGCCTCAAACCTTGCTATGTCAAAATTCTTCCCGAGAATTCTTCTGAATATGCTCAACGCAAGTCTTATGCACTGCTCTGTGTTCATGCTTTCCTTGTATTCTTTCCTCAGCAAGTCCTTTAATTTCTCGTCATTCTCGCCTATCGCGGTTGCGGTGAATCCAAAATAATTTCCTGTAACATCTGTAGTGAATACATTCTTTTTTTCATTGAAATCCACTCCTGCAATCATCATTGAAACGCCGAATGGCCTTGCTCCGCCGTATTGCGTATAAGCCTGCTTGACATTCGCCATTTCCCTTACTATTGATTCTGCGTCAATTGGAGAATCATATAATACTCTGTGCTGCTGCGCCAATAACTGGGACTTTTCAATCAGTATCCTGGCATCGCTCAAAATCCCGGCCGCAGTTCCTGCAATATGAGAATCAATCTCATATATCTTGGCTGCTGACTCAACCACCATCAAATTATCCTTTATTCTTTTGTCAGCGATAATTACAATCCCGTCACTGCAAACCATCCCTATGGAAGAGCTTCCTAATCTGACTGTTTTCTCGGCATATTCAACCTGGAGAAGATGTCCGTCAGGAGAGAATATTGCAGAGGTTCTGTCATACCCCATTATTTGATGCTGCATAGGCATTTCCATTTTGTAGAATTTCCCTTTTTTACAGTTATAAATAATTTGCTTGTTTTTTAAACCTTTCCTATAAAGACTTCGCCTTCTTTATTGTCCCGGTTACCCTCAAGACGGGAATCTTTGACATAATCAATGCAGTCTTTGCAAGGCTTACAAAATCCCTTTCTATGCTTATCGCGAGCTTATCTCCCAAATTTATTATTTTCGGGCCTGCCTTGGCATAGTTTATGATTCCAAGATAATCCATAAGAACATTTTTTATTTCGTTTTCAGAAGTTTTTTTGATGATGATATAATGTCTTCTTTCCTTTAATGTAGATGGAAGTTTCATTTTGTTTTTTAATCTTAATCTTATGAACACTCTGAGCCTTTAATCTTCTGAACAATTGAGCCTTAGCCCATCTGGCTAGTGCATTTGTTGTCTTGGCAGATGCATCTTCCTTGCCCGCAGTCCATTGTCTCTGGCTTGCATTCTTCTGTGCATAACACATTGCATACTGTTTTTTGAGTCGCTGCTATGCAAGTTGTAGGATGGCAGCATTCCTTTGGAACGCAGTCGCTATCACTCTGGCATTCCACTTTGCCCGCATTATTAATAAATAATACTACGGCAACGGCTACTACTATCAAAATTAAAGCAAAAACACCTATTTTCATGGATTTTTAATGCTGCAGAGATTAAAAAAGGTTTCGAGGATAAGGATTATAAACCGATTTTCCCTTTGTAGATTATGATTAAAATACATACAATCGGAGGATATAGCGAAGTGGGCAGGAACATGAGCTGCATAGAATTCGGCGAGGATGCATTCATATTTGACTGCGGATTATTTCTTCCCCCACTTGTTGAACTGGAAAATGCTGAAAGAAAAACTCTTGATGAGAAATGGATGAGGGAGATTGACGCTGTTCCCGATGACATGATTCTTGAAAAATATGGGATCAAAAAAAAGGTAAGGGCAATTTTGCTGAGCCATGCCCATCTAGATCATTTAGGCGCAATCCCTTATCTTTCTGACCACTATAATGCGGAAATCGCAGGAACGCCTTTTACAATAGAAGTTTTAAAAAGCATACTTAAAGACAACGACATGAAGATAAAAAATGTCTTAAGGACAGTAACCCCGAATTCTTCTTTTACAGTAAAAAATCACAAAATAGAATTTATCAACATAACACACTCGACTATTCAGGCTGCTTTGATTGCCTTGCACACTCCCAAAGGGGTGATATTATATGGAAATGACTTCAAGTTTGACAATTCGCCTATTTTAGGAAAAAAGCCAAATTATGAAAGATTAAAAGAGCTACAAAAAGAAGGCGTTTTAGCGCTGATTGTTGATTCATTATATTCAGGAGATGAAAGAAAAACTCCTTCTGAAAAAATAGCAAGAGACTTGCTGGAAGATGTTTTAATGACCACAAACAATGAAAATTCCTGCATAATCATAACAACTTTCTCCTCGCATATTGCAAGGCTAAAAAGCATTGTTGATTTTGCCAAGCAGCTTAAAAGAAAAGTCCTTTTTATTGGAAGAAGCCTGTACAAATATGTTTCTGCGGCTGACAGGGTTAAGTTAGTTCCTTTCATGAAAGACATTGAATTGGTTACTTACACAAACCAGATAAAAAGAAAGCTGAAGCAGGTTGCAAGGGAAAGGAATAAATGGATGATAGTATGCACAGGACACCAGGGAGAGCCGGGAAGCGTTCTGGACAGAATGGTAAAGGATACATTTCCATTCACTTTCCAGCCCGGAGACCATGTAATTTTCTCAAGCAAAGTAATTCCAAATCCAATTAATGTTGCCAACAGGAATCAGCTTGAAAAAAAATTAAAAGAAAAAGGCGTGAGAATATTCACTGATGTTCATGTTTCAGGGCACTGCGCCAGGGAAGACCTGAGGGACTTGATAACAATGCTTAAGCCAAAGCACATCATTCCTGCCCACGGAGACATTGCAAAATTAACTCCTTTGGCTGAATTGGCAACAGAATTGGGATATGTTCTTAACAAGAATGTTCATCTGATGCAGAACGGGCAGACTCTGCAGCTTGAATAATTCAATAGGTTTAAAAATTTGGAAAAGCTTGAAATAACATGACTAATTTCGGAATAATAAAAGAGGGTGCAGTCAAGTTATGGAAAAACCCTGTTCTTTTAGTCCCGACAATTTTTGCGGCAATTGCAGAGTATATCCTAATGGCTTTGTTTTTTCTGGCAATAGCCGCAGTTTCAGGCATTTCATTCTCATTGCTTGTATTCTCATCTGACACAATTACAAATGCTCTTTTGTCAGACAGCCTTGCACTTGTCATTATTTTCGGCGCATTGCTTGCGGTTGCAATGGTCCTTATAGGCTCATTTTTCAGCGGAATGTTTATCGGAATGGTCAATTCAAAGAAGATAAATCTTGATTTTGGGCCAGGCGCAAAATTCTTTTCAAGAATGCTTGCATTTAATGTATTATTCTCACTGTATTCAATCATAGCAATGGCGGTAATTATGCTGCTTTCGATGCTTGCTTTAAAGGTTTCTGTATGGCTCATGATCATTCCAGTCATAATATGCGTAGCATTCCTGATTTCATTGCCGTTGTTTGCCCTGGGCTCTTATTATATCGTGATAAAGGACTTGAATGCAATTGATGCAATCAAGAAAAGCTCCAGGATTGTATGGAAAAATTATTTCAGAATCCTCGGGATTTTTATTCTGCTTTTGATAATATATATAGTATTGATGGTAGTTCTCGGGCTTATCCCAATTGTGGGAACTGTCTGCGCCGGCGTTATCTTAGGCACTTATATAGGCATTTGCATGTATATGTTTGCTTTGGAAAAGGCAAAGTAAAATGGTAAGGGAAGACCTTCTTGGAGGATTAAAAAACGCGCTTGAAAGAGGCGAGAGCATCCAGGAAGCCAAGGAAACTTTTATTTCTGCAGGATATCCAAAAGCGGATGTTGAAGAAGCCGCTGCTTCCCTTGAAAAAATCCAGATAAGCAAGAAAGTCGAGGTTCCGACATTATACACAGCAACTCTCCAGACCCCTTCTGCTCCTATAAAACCAGGAGAAAAGCCTTCCAAGCCCTTTCCGCAGATAAAAGTCAAAAGAAAATTCCAGATGTGGCTTATCGCCCCAATAGTCATAATTTCTGCCGTGATTGCCTATCTGCTTTACAGTATCTTTTTAGCGCAATAATTCTTATAAGCCAAAAATCTAATATTTCTTTGAGGTAAAGGGGATGGCAATTGATACATTAGAAAATGAAGTGAAAAAATTGTATAATTATGAAAATCTATGCCTTCTTTGGAGGCAGGCAGAGGCTAATGGAAGCATAGACTCATCCCTTACATATACTCATGGGGATAAGCAAGAAAAAATAAGCTATGCGCTCTTAGACCCTAAAAAAGACTGGTCTGTAGAGAATAAAGAGGGGATAAGTTTGAATAAATTTGTTGAAATTGCAACTAAGCGCAAGATGACTGGATTCTATCATGATGATATGATTTTTATACTATCGGAAAACGTGCCTGAGAAATTCAGGCAGTATGTTGTCCTGCATGAGATTACTGAAAGAGAATTGGAAGGGATTGCTGAAGACAATATTTTAGATTTGAGCGGATATTATGAAAATGAGAAGGAAAGAAAAGAATTTATGGAACGGGAACTGAAAGATGCAGCAAGATATCCTCACCAGCAGGCATGCGTTGCAGAAATAAGCGAGATTTTTGAAAATGGAAAAGAATTTGCAGAAGAATACTCAAACTGGCTTAAAGAAACAAACTGGGATTTGGATGACCAGGGGACTTATTTCAACCAGGCAATTCCAGATTATTTGAAGAAAAATAATCTGGCTTCAGAGGAGCCGTTAAAAGTCCTGATTGACTTTTATCTGAAAATAAAGCCTGTGTGTTGGAACTGGGAAATTAAAAAGATTGTGGGCAAATTTCCATGGATAGAGCCGTTTGTCAAAGATAAGGAGTTTTCATGAGATTCGCGCATATTGCAGACTGCCATCTTGGAGGATGGAGGGAACAAAAACTTCAGGAGCTTAATCTGAAGGCTTTTGAAAAAGCCATTGATGCTTGTGCAGAAAGCAAGCTGGACTTTGTCCTCATTACAGGGGATTTGTTTGACAATGCCATGCCCCCAGTGGATATTCTGAAAAAAGCTGCCGAGAAATTAAGGGAATTGAAAGATGCGGGAGTGAAATGCTATGTCATAGCCGGAAGCCACGACTATTCTGTCTCGGGAAAAACATTCCTTGATGTCCTTGAAAAGGCAGGATTATGCGAGAATGTTGAGAAGATTGAAAATGAAAATTTGATTCTTACAGAAGGAAAAGACTTTATCATTGCTGGAATTTCCGGAAAGAAGGCTGAGCTAGAAAAAGAATTAATCAGGAAAATAAAAGTCCCGAAACTGGGGAATAAATTCAAAATTCTGGCTTTGCATACCACAATAGAGGAAAACAAGACATCTGATTTTGTAGATGGCATAAAAACTTCAGAGCTTCCGAAAGGATTTGATTATTATGCCCTGGGGCATATTCACAAGCCGTTTAACCATGAAAACAAGATTGTTTATCCCGGGCCATTGTTCCCGAATAATTTTGCTGAACTTGAAGAGATGGGAAACGGCGGATTTTTTATTGTGAATATTGACAAGGGAAAAATCAGCCTAGAAAGGGAGGAGATTAAGCTAAAAGAAATCATGAATTTAGAATTTTCAGCCGGGGGAAAAAATCCCTTTTTACTGGCTTCTGAGATAATAGGGAAACTGAAAAAGGAGAATATTGATGATAAAATAATCCTTATGAGGATAGAGGGAACGCTGAAGGACGGAAAAACCTCTGAAGTTAATTTTAATGAGATAAAACAAGAATGCGCCAGGGCATTCATACTGCTGAAGAACACTTCAAAGCTGAAAAGCCCGGAAGCAAATCTTGAAATCGAGATAAAATCAGACAATGTTGATGAGATTGAAAAGCTCGCCCTGGAAAAATTAAATCAGGAATTCAAGGGAATTGCATTGCAGCTGCTGAAAACCCTGGACATTGAGAAAATTGAGGGCGAGACCCTGGCGACTTTTGAAAGAAGATTGATGGATAATGTGAAAAAGGTGGTGGAAATATGATGAATAAACACCATGCATTTGTAAATAGGCTGAGGGAATTGGTGTATAATATTTATGACGAAACTATTCTTAATCCAAGTCATCAGACAGTAAATATCGAGCCCATTTATCAGGAAGCTAAAAAAATAGATAATAAACTTGCTGATGGGCTTGTATATCTCTTTGAGAAGCCAGAAAAGGGCCGGAAATATTTAAACAGCTATTTCAAAAGATATAACCAGCATTTCAGAATGACTTCCGGATTTATCAATAAGGGCAATAAAAATTACAGGGTTTTAGATTGTGTTCTTGGCGATATTGTCTATGACAAAAAGAAAAGAAAGGATGGATTGAATTATGAAGTAATAGCATTGGACAACAAAAAAATACTTACTTTTTATGAATACAGGGCAAGAAAGTGTAAAAGAGGATTTTTAGGCGCCGGAGGTTCTTGGGCAACTTCAAATAGCAATACTATATATCATGACTTTGAAAATTTCAAGGAAAGGGGCAAAGAATTTTTCGAATTTGCATATAGCTTTGTCAATAATAATCTTAATCCTCTGAGGACCTATAGAAAACCTGATAAAAATTTTCTTATCAAAGGATTGATGAAATTATATATTGATGTTATGAAAAAGTCAAGCAACTTTCATGAATTCAGAAGAAAATGGATTAATAAATATGTTGAAACAGAAGCTGAAAGATTTGAAATACATGAATTAGAGCATCTTAAAAGAAAGGGCAAGGACATAATCTCAAAAAAAACAGAATTGGCGGCAATGTTAAAGGAAATAAGTGTATGCCCCAACCCTTATTTGAGTTTTTACGGTCTTTTTGCAATATTCGATAAGAAGAGCTTGCTTGATTCATTTCATGAAGACCCCGCAAAGAAAGTCTTTGAAATATACTTAAACGCAATGAAGGGCAAAGAGCCGTCAGAAGAAAAAATGATGAATATGTATAAATTAAAAGAGGATGAAATCAGGAGAATCGCAAGGGAGGCATATTTAAAATTAAACTAAAATGAGATTCAAGAAAATTTCCCTGCAAAACATAAGAAGTTACAAGAATGCGGAGATAGAATTTCCAGAAGGGAGCATTCTGCTGTCAGGAGACATAGGAAGCGGAAAATCTTCCATTTTATTGGCGATTGAATTCGCATTGTTTGGATTGCAGAGGGGCAAGGGCGGGGATGGCTTGCTCAGGAACGGCGAAAAAGAGGGAAAAGTAAAGCTTAATCTTGAAGTTGATGGCAAAAACATAATGATTGAGAGGAATCTGAAAAGAAGCAAGGATTCTGTGCAGCAGGATGACTGCATTATAGAAATCAACAATGAGAGGAAAAAACTTGCCGCAAGCGAGCTTAGGAGCCTGATCCTAAATATGTTCAATTATCCCCAGGAATTCTTGCAGAAAAACCCTGTCCTTTACAGATATACAGTCTATACTCCGCAGGAGGAGATGAAGGCAATACTGATGGATGACCCTGAAGAAAGGCTGAACACATTAAGGAGGGTTTTCAACATTGACAAATACAAGAGAATAATTGAGAATACAGAGAAGTTCATGTCAAAAATCCGCGAGGAAATCAGATTAAAGGAAAACCGGCTCAATGACCTTGAAAGCAAGAAAAATGAAAAGGAGCTGAAGAAAAACGATGTACTGAAGCTGAAGACAGAGATTGCGACTTTTAACCTGAAAATAGACGAGCTGAAAAAGATTGTTTCTGAAAGAAAAGGGAAATTAGGCGAGTTTGAAAACCAGATTAGGGAATTAAACAAATTAAAGACAGAGATTGCCTCTGCAAATTCTGAATTATTCACTAAAAAAGAGAGGATTGAAGGCGATAAGGAGCATGTTGAGTCGCTGAAGAAACAAGTTCTTGTGTTGGAGGATGAGACAAAGGGGAAGCAGATGGAGGACATTTCAAAAGTTGACATTGAATTGAAAAAGCTGGAAAAAGAGCTTGAGGAAAAAGAAAATGAAATGCTTAAAATCAATAAAAAAATAACCTCGTTTGAAGTTGAAAAGCAAAGGCTTGAGAGGATTGCCAATGATATCATAAAGCTCCAGAACTGCCCGACCTGCCAGCAAAATGTTCCAGAGGGCCATAAGCATGTGATAAAAGAAAAAAGCAGCAAAGAAATCTCGAGAATTCTTGCCAGTCTGAATAATGAGCTGAAAATAAAGAATGATGCTGAAAATAAAATCAAGGATTTAAAGAAAAACATCGGCTCGGTAAGGAATTTAGACAAGGAATTAGGCGTTTTGAAATTGAAATTCTCAAATTTGGAGGAAAAGAAGAAACAATTAAAGAAATATGAGGAAAGCCAGGAAATTCTTGAAAAAAGCCTGGTTGTCCTGAAAAGCAGGAAAGAGGAGCTGGAAAACAGGATGAAAATATTTGTCGATGCCGAGAAGAGCTATGAAATTGCAAAAAGGATGGTTGAAGAGGTCTGGGAAGAGGAAAAAATCATGGAGATTTCAAAGGCACGATATGAAAAGCAGCTCGAAGATGTTTTGGCGCTGATTATAATAATGGAGACAGAGATTGAAGAGATGGAAAGGGCAAGATTAAAGATAATAAAGCTTTCAAAGCTAAGAAGCTTCCTTGAAACCGAGTTCATTCCCGCCGTAATAAGCATTGAAAAAAATATGATGCTGAAGCTTCATGCAGACTTCTCTGAATTGTTCGGGAAATGGTTTTCAATGCTTGTAAATGAATTGAATGCTCGGATTAATGAGGAATTCACTCCAATCATAGAGCAAAGCGGATATGAAATTGAATATGATTATCTGTCTGGGGGAGAAAGGACAGCAGCTGCATTAGCTTACAGGCTTGCCTTGAATCAGGTTGTAAACAGCCTGCTGAGCAACATCAAAACCCGCGATGTTCTGATTCTGGATGAGCCTACTGACGGCTTTTCATCTGAGCAGCTTGACAAGATGAGGGATGTTTTGGATGAATTAAATACTGAACAATTGATTATAGTCAGCCATGAGCAGAAAATAGAGAGTTTTGTCAGCAAAATCATTAGAATCGGAAAAGAAGACGGAATTACTAAAATAAATTAATCAACAACTTTTCTTTTTAATATCTGCACATAAACTTCTTTTGCTTTTAACGCAGAATTCAGGGTTTCCTGCAATTTTGGCTGATACGCCTTGACAAGGCCATCTAATTTTTGGTTTTTAAGATAGTCATTCATGGCACCTATTCCCTCAACTTCTTCAAGAATCTCGCTGGTTTCTTTCTTTACTTTTACTAAGAATTTTATTTTTTCCCGGTATCCCTTGTTTTCCTTTTCAAGACTCCTGCTGACCATTTTTTTGGCAAGATTATAAAAATAATTTACGGCTGGATATTCCCTGACAATGTCCATATAGGCTGTAGGAATCAAAGAATAAAACTTGTGCAAATCCTCAAACCTTTTTGTCCTTAAATCAATGCCCTCATCATAAATCCCATTTATATCGAGATTGATTTCTTCCAGTTTTGCCAGTCTCTTCATGAGATTTTCTGCTTTTTCCCCGATATCCATTTTAGAATTATTTTTTAGGCTTCTGCTTCAGATTTCTTATGAAATCATTGCAATATTGAGTGTCATCCCTTAATTTTGCGTCAAATCCTGTGCATTTCCTCAATTCCTTGAATATCTTTTCCACTGCATCCTTGTGCATCTTATGGCAGTTTTTCTCGTTTCTTTCTGCAAATTTGCGGATTATACCGAAGTTTATCGGATAAGATTTTGCCGTCATTTTTGTTCCTTCGTCATATGAATTATGCATGTCTTTATGCTCATCGCAAAGAACATTTTTATGGGAAACTAGCAATCCAGCAAGGCCTCCTTCGCCTGCTTCATCCCTATATTGATCATAATAGCTTTCTTTTTCCCATTCTTTTATAAGAATATGATATGCTGTTTTTCCGCATTGTTTTTCATCTTGCTCATGAACGCATGCTGCAACAGGAATGAAATTATCAAGTTTGTTCAAGACTTCCTCAATCTTGTCTCTTTTATAAGAATCCCTTTGAATCCACGCTTCATTTTTTGCTTCAACAAGGCGAAGATATCCTTTAGAATCATATAATGCTGTCTGCTCAATGCTCATTTCCCTGTATTTCCCGTATTTAGTCCATCCCATTTTAGTTATGCCTCCACCTCATATACATCGACTGTTTCCTTCTCAAGATTTTCTAAAATTTTTGAATAATCCTCCTTTTTAGGACTTCCAAATCTTGCCTGCTCTATCTTATTTATGGCATTGCCTAATGTCTCTTCGTCCTTTTCAAGAATCGCACCGTATTTCCTTGAAAAATCAATGAATTTTTTCTCTGCTTTTTGATAATGGTCCTTAACAAGCATGCTTGTGGCCTTCAATGCCTTGTTGTAAAGCCTGTCCTTATTCCTGCATGCGATTTCCCTGAAAGAATTGACTTTGTCATAAAATTTTTCATCCAATTGCGCAAAAACATCTTTTATTTCATCCTCATCTATTCCCGCCCTCTTTGCATATTTCTCAACAAATTGCCTGGTTTCATCATAAACTGCCAATTCGCTGTTTTGAGAGATTTTTTTCGCCTTTGCTTTAGCCATGGCGCTCATAAGGCCGCATCCGTAATTTGCAGCCAATTTGAAAATATCAGATTCATCAATATGATTAACATTATCAACAAGTTTGAATGTCTTTGGATCAAAATCCTTGACTAGTTTGTCAATCGCATCAATTTTATCATTGAAATCAGACAATACATCATGCCTATACTTTTCTTTTTCAAGGCGATCTTTCATCTCATTCAATTTTTGATATGCCTTTTCAAGATAAGGGGCTAATTCCTTGTTGAAGCAGTATTTGTAGATTTCTGGCTTGGAAATATCAGAAGGAAGAATATCAGCTAATGGAACAAATTCATTTCCATTAAACATATTATCAAGGCTGTTTTTGAAGCCCCCGCTGGCTTTCTTTTTCATTTCTTTATAGCATCTTTCCTGGATGCATTCCTTGGCATCTTCAGGAGAGTACATGTCCTTGAACTCTGAGTTCTCCATTATTTTCAAGGCTTCATTCCAGTCCTTGATATATTTATGGACTGTAGAATCATATGTCGGATTAGTCAAAGAAAAGACTTTTTCAGCCTCCTTAATTCTCCTTTTTTCAGGGTTTCCGTTGAATAATTCCGCTATCATTTTTTATTTTTTAAGGGAAGCGTAATACTCTTCTATTACATCAATTACGCCACGCTGTCTTATTGGATGGACTGTGCATCCATAGCCATTTGATGGAGCAGGATGCAGCTTTCTCATTTCATCAAGAATCTCGTCGTCAATTTTGGAATAGTCATATCCATTATTAACTTTGGGCATTTCATCGCTGATTCCAGCGTAAGGAATATTATTTGCCAGGAATACCTGTTTGAATTCTTTTATGATTTTATCAATATTCTCTTTGTAAAAAGTCATAGCTCTAGCATTATCTTCAGGATTGTCTTTAGTAGGTTTAGGAACACACTTTGAATGATAAATAATTGGGTCTATGATGCAAACTTCAGTAGAAGAATCATCTCTTGTTCCCTTGTATAGACATATTTCTTTTCCCATGCTACAGCATAGATTTTCATGTTTTTAAACCTTTCTATTTGTCATTACTCTTAAGTGACAAAAGGAAAAGGTTTATATATCCTTTTTGTCTCTGGATGACATAAAATGGGCCTGAAAAAAATAATCGCAATTGGGACGGTTTTGCTTAATTTGATTAATCCGCTTTATGCTAAAATGTACAATCCAGGCCTGGAAACAAAGATAGAAAAGAAATATTCTGTTGACTTGGTGGGGAATTTCTGCCAAAAGGAGACGCAAAAAATATTGAGGGTAATGAAAAGCATTGATAAAAAGGTTGATAGGGAAAAAGCGGGAATTGATTGTTTCACAATTGAAAATGTTGATAATTTAGCGGGAAAAATGATGGAAGAGGACAGAAAACAGTCTGAAAAAGGAAACTATGTTTTTGAAGCGGACATTACAAAATATTTTGAGGAAACAGTCGACGCTGAAAAAAAATTGATTAAAATTGACAGCAATGCCATAAATAATAAAATAAATGGAAAAATTGATGATTCTTCTCTTTCTGGCTATGAATATATGCTTGCGCATGCAATAGGGCATCTTATCTATCCAAAATATTCCAATGAGATATTCGATAAATTCTGGGAACTAAATGTCAAGAGAGATGTGAACAAAAAAAGCGAAATTCCTGACGGATATGTTACTGTCTACCCAATACAAAGGCCTTTTTTCACAAGAGCAAATGAGGATTTTGCAGACATATTTTCATACTGGATAAACAACAAACATTATGCTGATAATGATGAAATTGTCCATGAAAAAATCGATGCTGTAAAAAGGCATACTAAAAAATGACATCTGAAAAATTCGACAAGAACAAGATTTTTATCATAACAGGAGAGCATCCTGAAGAGATTACAGCATCAATCCTCGCGAAAAAGACCGCTGATTCCCTGAAAAGCCAGGGCTATGATGCGATTCTGAAAAAAATACCTTTTTCAGAGACTGCGATGGCAAGCTATGCGGGAAAGATTTCCGAGAACGGGATGAATCATCTCAAAAAATACAGAAAAACCCTTTATTTCTCTTCTAAAAAAACCATGAAAGACGAGGCAGAAGTATGGTTCTTTGAAAATGACATTGATGAATTAAAGACAGGCGTTGTTTTTAATTTCCATAATTCTGACATAGACAGCGAACAGATGGATGACGGGACTTTCGAAGACGATTTTGCCCCATTGAATGAGGATTCTTCAGTATATTATTCTAGCCGCCAAAGCAGCTCGCATAAACAGCAAGGTGATTTATCGTCTGTAATATGGACTTATAAAAAATTATGCAATGATAAAAAAAGCATAATGGATAGGATATTTGATTTTCCAATTGACAATATGGAATCTCTGGAAAGAATGCAGATTATAATTGAGATTCTCGCCGCCTTCAAGGAAAATAAGAATCCCATTTACACTGAGTACAGGAAATATTATGACTGCAATAAGAAAAAATCAAATGTTGTTGACATCATTGAAAGCAGAAAGAAAGGGCTTTTTAATGAAAAAATTGCATATGACATTTCTGAGGGAATAAAAGGAATCCATAAAAGATTTGTAAAAGAGCTTGAGGATTTATGTCCCGGATGCATGAAAAAAGAGTAATTTTTTCTTAAGTTCGTCATCGGAAAAACTGCGAAAAGTTTATAAAGCCTTTTTGAGAAGAAATCTTGTTTAATTTATTTCAAAAATGTCATTTAATGAGTGCCTTAACAATGCTAGGGTATGATGTAGCAAGAGGCAGCATTAATGACCCCAACACGCTAAAAAATCTTTCAGATTTTTGGCGCATTAAAATTCTAACGAATTTTTTTGTATTCTAAAGTTTTAGTTTTGTGTGTCGTTAAATTAATTATCATATAAGCCACTAGCAGTATTGTCGATGCGCGGCAATTAAAGCGTCGACGATAACTAAATTCTAGTTTATCCTGCTAGAGGCTGCTGCTATCAGGATTCCACTAAGACATGCAAGTCATCTTCTTCGCAAGAGGCGGAGGCGAACTGCTCAGTAACACGTAGCTAATCTGCCCTAAGATCGAGAACAACTTCGGGAAACTGAGGCTAATGCTCGATAGACGGGAGATACTGGAATGTTCTCTCGTTGAAACGAAAGGTCTTAGGATGAGGCTGCGGCTGATTAGGTAGTTGCTGAGGTAAAAGCTCAACAAGCCAATGATCAGTAAGGGCTCTTAACGGAGAGGCCCTGAGAAGGACTCTGAGACACTAGTCCTAGCTCTATGGAGTGCAGCAGTTAGGAGAATTTTCCAATGTTCGAAAGAATGAGAAAGGAATCCTGAGTGCTTTCCTTTTTAGGAAAGCTTTTGTTTTGTGCAAAAAGCAAAACGAATAAGGACTGGGCAAGACTGGTGCCAGCCGCCGCGGTAATCCCAGCAGTCCAAGTGGCAGCCACACTTATTAGGTCTAAAACATTCGTAGCCCGTCGGGCAAGTTTCTTGTGAAATGCTACAGCTTGACTGTAGCGCGTGCAAGAAATACTACCTGACTAGAGATTGGTAGACGTAAAGAGTACATCTGAGGTAGCGGTAAAATGTTTTAATCTCAGATGGACTAACAATGGCGAAGGCACTTTACGAGGACAATTCTGACAGTGAGGAATGAAGGCCAGGGGCGCAAATTGGATTAGATACCCAAGTAGTCCTGGCAGTAAACACTGCGTACTAAACATTGTGCACTCTTAGAGAGTGTGCAGTGCTGTAGGGAAGCCGAAGAGTACGCTACCTGGGAAGTATAGCCGCAAGGCCGAAACTTAAAGGAATTGGCGGGGGGATGCTACCAGGAGTGACGCGTGCGGTTCAATTAGATTCTACACCGTGAACCTCACCAGGAGCGACAGCAGGATGAAGGTCAGTCTGAAGGGCTTACCTAACACGCTGAGAGGAGGTGCATGGCCGTCGTCAGCTTGTGTCGTGAGATGCCCTGTTAAATCAGGTAACAAGCGAGACCTGCGTGTGCAATTGCTCTCTGAAAAAGAAGCACAATGCGCAGACTGCTCCCGCAAGGGAGAGGAAGGTGCAGTCAACGATAGGTGAGTACGCCCCGAATCCCCTGGGCTACACGCGCGCGGCAATGCTACGTACAATGAGATGCAACTCCGAAAGGAGAAGCTAATCCCCTAAAACGTAGCTTAGTTCAGATTGAAGCTTGCAACCTAGCTTCATGACGCTGGAATTCCTAGTAATCGGGTATTATCAGTGCCCGGTGAATGAGTCAACGTTCCTTGCACACACCGCCCATCAAGCCATCTGAGTTATATTTAGGTGAAGCTTTTTTAGGATGAATCTAAGTATAACAAAGAAGGCTAAGTTGTCACAAGGTATCCGTAGGGGAACCTGCGGATGGATCACCTCCTAATTTTTTTTAAAAAAAATTAGATTCCTAAATTTAGAATGTTAGTCATTAATTATAGCCACTGGAAATAAATCCCAATTTTTTGGGCCTGTAGTTCAGTGGTAGAATGCTTCCCTTGCACGGAAGAGGCTCGAGTTCAATTCTCGACAGGTCCATATTAAGGGACACCCTTAACAACCCGTTAAGGATCCCATCATATCCTCTCTCATTAAACCAGAAAATCCGAAAGGATTTTAGGGGCCCTAAAAGCATACGCTTTTAGGGATGACATTTTTTTTATTAAACGAATCATATTCAAAACTCAAAATTTTGAAACAAAATAATCAATGCAATTCCAAATGAAAATTTGGGATGAAGGAAGATCAGCGCAAGCTGAGATGAAACAGCATAGTAAGAAAACAAGATTTGGATAATGAAAATTATCTGAATTTGTTGAAGCGAGAAATTATTAGTTTTACTAACAATTTCAAACTAGGCAAACAAAAACTGAATGAAAAATTTATTTTTCAATTCGGGAACTAATTTAGCGTTTTAAAGAAACTACTAGACGGATAGCTTGGTTTGGGTAACTTCAAAGGACGTGGCAAGCTGCGATAAGCTTGAGGTAGCCGCATGCAGGCATTGATCTCAAGATTTCCGATCTGAAACAGTTCGTAAGAAGTTCACTGAGAACGAATACGCGGGGAATTGAAACATCTTAGTACCCGCAGGAGAAGAAAATAAATTAATGATACGCTTAGTAGCAGCGAGCGAAAAGCGCACAAGGCAAACCGAATTTTCTTATGAAAGTAAGAAAAGATGTGGTGCAGGGGTATTTCTAAACAAGTGTTGCCAAATTTTTCTGGAAAGAGAAGCCTTAGAGAGTGAAAGCCTCGTAGGCGATGCTTGCATGAAAATTCCTTGCAAAGAGTAGTGTATGCTGAATTGCATGCATGAATATGGCTGAATAAACAGCTAACCTTAAATATAACCCAAGTCCGATAGCGCAATAGTACCGTGAGGGAAAGCTGAAAAGTATCTCTAGCGAGAGTTGAAAAGACCTTGAAATCTAGTAGTCATAGTTAGTTGCGGCCCTACGGGGTTGCAACGCACGTTTTGAAAAACGGGCCAGGGAGTAGAAGCAAAGTGGCGAGATTAACACAAGAAGTCGTAGCGAAAGCGAACACCATAACTTGGTGGGGTGTGAAAGCGCCCATAGTCACTTTCTTCTGACCCGAAGCTGAGTGATCTAGTCCTGACCAAGGCGAAGTTTCCCTAACGGGAGATGGAGGCCTGAACAAGTTCTGTGAACATGCGTTTTGATGAGTTGGGATTAGGAGTGAAAAGCCAATCTAACTCAGCGATGGCTGGTTCCTGTCGAAATATACCTTAGTATAGTCTTGTTTGTTTTGTCCGCGAGGTAAAGTCACGGATTTGGAATGCAGGTTCTTTTGGATACGGTTCTTTTTCCAACTCAGAACTTGCGGACAATAGAACAGGAAACAGGGCTGCGGCGTAAGGTTGTAGTCCGAGACCCAATCAAGGGAGACTTCAGTTAAGGTCCTTAAGTATTTGCTAATTGTAATGAAGAGTGTCCTAAACCTGAGACAGCAAGGAGGTAGGCTCAGAAGCAGCCATCCTTTAAAGAAAGCGTAACAGCTCACTTGTCGAGGTTTAAGGCCTTTAAAATGGACGGGACTAAGCAAATCACCGATACTGAAGAGTTACTCGAAAGAGTAATTGGTAGACAGGCGTCCTAATTGCGCAGAAGTTTTTTCGTAAGAAGGAATGGAGCGATTAGGAATGAGAATCCTGGTTTTAGTAGGATCTGAGCTTCGTGAGAACCGAAGCTGTCGAAAGGGCAAGGGTTTCTTGGCACTATCGATTAGCCAAGAGTTAGGCGATCCTAAATGTATTCTTAACTGAGATACATGAAAGGGAAGTCGGTTAATATTCCGACCCTATCGATAATCGTCGAAGCATAATTTGTTTTGGAATAAGCATGCTGCAAAGTTTAGGCGGCAAGTTTTGGGGAGTGTCGTAATGACGAGAACCAATTCAAGCTGTCAACGAAAGTTGCTGAGTTCGAGAACCAGTGAAAACATTATGTGGAGATTGTCGATATTCGTACCGAGAACCGGAACAGGTGCCCTAGCTGAGAAGGCTAAGACATGAGAGGTTAAATTAGTTAAGGGAACTCGGCATATTAGTCTCGTAAGTTCGCAATAAGAGATGCCTATCTTTGTGTTGAGCATTGATAGGTTTCAATAACAACGGTGACCCGACTGTTTATCAAAAACGTAGCTAGTTGCTAATCCGAAAGGATGCGTACAACTGGTGATGCCTGCCCAGCGATGGTGTCTCAAACTTCCTTTCAAGGAGGCTAAGGCCCATCTAGCGGCGGGCCTATCCGTGAGGCTCTTAAGGTATTTTACGATGCCTTAATAAAATCTGACTAAATGCGGGAAAATCTGGTAAGAACTCATAAATGACGACGACAAATTTATTAATTTGGCTCGCGTAATACTATTATGAGTGCAGACAATCCGCAGGAAAGACTAGATGCAAAGTGGATTGTTGGTTTTACAGATGGAGAAGGATGTTTCCATGTATCTATCAACAAAATTCCTGAAATGAGCTTAGGATGGCAAGTTCTTCCAGAATTCAGAATTGTCCAGCATGAAAAAGACGAGATTGCTTTGCAGAAAATCAAGAGTTATTTTGGTTTTGGCGAAGTAAGAATAAATAGAAAAGATTTTCATGGGATAAGAAAAGAATTCAAGGTAAGAGGCTTGGGGAATCTAAATAAAATTGTAGAATTCTTCAAAAATAATAATTTGATGACTTCAAAAAGAAAAGATTTTGAAATCTTTTCCGAAGTTATTGGATTAATGAATAACAAAGAGCATCTTACAAAGCAAGGGCTTGACAAAATAGCAAAGCTTATTTCTGAGATGAATAGGAAGCCAAAAATAAAGTATCTAGAATCCTCAGAGACTATACGTCAGAATCTGAAAAGATAAGATATAGTCCGAACTGCATGGCGACATGCAGAGAATAACAGAAATGTTATTCCTTCTCGAAAGAGATGTAACATAATTGAGCGTAATGCCTTGTCATCTGAATGGTGACGTGCATGAATGGCATAACGAGGTTGCCACTGTCCCTAACTAAAACCTCCCGAACAAATCATTCTGGTGAAAAGACCAGAGACGCCTAGTGGGAAGCGGAGACCTTGTGGACCTTTACTGTAACTTGCTATTGTGTCTTTATGATTGTTACATAGAGTAGGTAGGAGAAATGAAATGATTCTTTGGATAAGTGGATTCGACAATGTAACACTACCTATCGATTATCAAGATGCTTATTGAAATAAGACAGTAGCAGGCGGACAGTTTGGCTGGGGCGGCACCCTGCAGAAAAGATATCTGTAGGGCCCAAAGACAAGCTCATCCAGGTTGGAAATCTGGAGAAGAGTGCAAAGATAAATGCTTGTCTGACTGTATTCTGAAGAGAAAAGGATGCAGAGATGAAAGTCTGGCTTAGCGAACCTTCGATGCTTTTTTATGGAGCACGAAGATGACAGAAAAGGTACCCCAAGGATAACAGGCTCGTCGCGCCCGATAGTCCATATTGACGGCGCGGTTTGGTACTTCGCTGTCGGCTTTCCCTATCCTGGCTGTGCACAAGCAGCCAAGGGTGTCGGAGTTCACGCATTAAAAGGGATCATTAGCTGGGTTAACAACGTCGTGAGACAGTTGGCATGATATCTACTAGGTGTGTTGTTGTCTGAGTGAAACGAACTTCTAGTACGAGAGGAACGGAGGTCGGAGGCCTCTGATGTAGCAGTTGTCAAGTTGGCAGGCTGCGCAGTCACGCCTTGGAGGATAAGAGCTGAAAGCATCTAAGCTCGAAGCCTCGCGCAAAAAGAGACAACTAAGGCCGTCATAAAAGATGACGTTGATAGAGTTGTGGTGTAAGTCCCGCAAGGGATTCAGCCAGCAACTACTAACAGCCTTATTTTTAAATTAGTATTCTTACTATGCTGTTCATTTTTTGATTTTCTATGTAAAAATAATAGCAATAAAAATTACACTCCATAACAATAACATTTTTAAGGAAGAGTAATACATTAAAAGCATGATATTCCAAAAACAAATTGCAAATTTCGCGGCAGCAATGTTGCCGAAGCTTTCTGACAATAATCTTGTGTTCGTGGCGAAAATGCTTGAGAAATCAACCCCGAAAATGTATGCGCACACCGTAACATCAGTTAGAAAATCTATAGAGAGAAAAGATGTCGCGCTGAAGTATATGAAAAGAATATTTCATATAGATCCAAATTACAGGAAACATATTGTAAACTGGATTTTTGACACACTGACAAGGAAAATGAAAAAATGGGACAAATATCATAAAGATGAAGGATTTACCGCCCCGACCACTCTTTTAATCTCCCCATCAATGAGATGCAATCTAGCATGCAAAGGATGCTATGCCGCTAATTACAAGCAGGATGAAGATATGTCATTTGAGACATTTGACAGGATAATAAGGGAAGGAAAGCAGATGGGTGTGTTTTTCTACACAATATTAGGCGGAGAGCCATTTGTATGGCCTCATTTATTCAGAATATGCGCAAAACATAATGACTGCATGTTCCAGGTTTATACTAACGGGACATTAATCAATGACAGGACAATAAAAAATCTCCTGAAAGTCGGGAATTTAATTCCTGTCCTAAGCATAGAGGGCTTTGAAAAAGAGACAGACGCAAGAAGAGGGAAAAATATTTACAAAAGAGTCCATCAGTCAATGTCAATGCTAAAGCAAAACAAGATTCCCTTTGGATATTCTGTGTGCGTGACAAGAAGGAATGCAGACATCATAATGTCAGAAAGATTTGTTGACATGATGATAGAAAAAGGGGCATTGATGGGATGGTATTTCCTGTACATGCCTGTTGGAAGATTGCCAAGCGTCAATGAAATGCCGACTCCATTGCAAAGACTAAAATTGCTGAAGCTTGGAAGAGTAATAAGAGCGACAAAGCCTTTATTCATTATTGATTTCTGGAATGATGCGCCTTATGTCGGCGGATGCATTGCAGGAAGGCATTATGTGCATATAACTCACAAAGGAGATGTTGAGCCCTGTATATTCACTCATCTGGCTTCAGACAATATAAAAAACAAACCATTGAAGCAGATTCTCCAGAGCGCTTTTTTCAAAGAATTAAGGAGCAAGCAGCCATTCAATGAAAATCTTTACATGCCTTGCATGTGGATAGACAATCCTAAAGTCAGCAGGGAAATGATTGACAAGTTCAACTTATATCCAACTCATCCGGGAGCCGACTTTATAGTGAGGAACAAACAAGCGCAGAAAAAGATAGACAGATATTCAAAGGAAATCGCCAGCTTGTACAAGGATGAATGGCAGAGTTGGAAAAAGCACAATACGCCTGTCTCTTGTTAGAACAACCCTTTTTTTCTTGTTAGGACAACTCTTCTTTTTTTCTAAGAACCAGCATCTTGCATTCAGTGGTGTATTCCCTTCTGCCGCATAATTTTCTTCCATGATATTCAGCCTTGCTTTTTTCTGTCCTGATGCACTTTTCTTTCTCCAATAAAATACAATCTATGTTTATGATTTCTGAATCCTCCTCTGGCTGGCTGGAATCATCATCAACATAATTTGGCTGGCTGAAATCATCAACATAAAGCAGGATATCATGCACTATCATGTCAATCCCTTTTTGAGAGTCTCCTGAGAAATTAAGCGAGCTTAAAATATTTTTCAGATTCTCTCCTTTAAATTCATGAATGACATCTCGTCTTGAAATCGCCTTTTCCTTGCTATATTTATCAAAAAGATTAGTTATGCCTTGGCGATATTCATCCGCTTCCAATAACGTCTCGCTTATTTAATCCAGTAATTTGTATGAAGTCTCCATAACGGAACTGCAGGAACTAAAGCTTTTTAAACATTATTTTACTCGAAAAGTAGAGTAGCGAAGCTGACTTTCGGGATTCATGGTTAAAAGCCAAATTACTCCTGATATGATGAGTAATGAATTCTGAGGAAGGTCCGCCCACCCCCGTCTCACGACGTTTCGGGAAGTGATTGGCCTCTATAGAGGTTTGTTGTGAAGCAAGGCAACAGCACAGAAACGACACAGCCTCTGTTACATGATGAAGCTGGCCTTAAGAAATAGAATTCAGTAATGAACGACTAATTTTAAGGGAAGCAGCAGAAATTGCAGAAGGAATTGATGAAACGGCTGACCCTTTCGGTGCAACCTGAACAAGGGCTTAGTAAAATGTCGGCACATTTCGTCTGTTCGAAAGAACGGGAAATGACAGAAGGCGGCCTAATCGCTACTCATCTTTTTTTATAGCGATTAGGATAATAAAAGATGCCTGAAAGCTTGACAGCTTGCAAAATGTCAATTTTGCTGAGAGAATTTCATTTTACTGCAAATGGAGACTATTGAAAAGTTTTTTAAGCGTATTAATTTTTATACTTTCATGGGGCGGTAGCTCAGAAGGCTGTCGAGAAAACTTAACAGCCTGAGCAACCTGGGAGAGCACATGGCTGAAGACCATGGTGTCGGGAGTTCAAATCTCCCCCGCCCCATTGTAAGGGCTTCGCCCTTACCAACCCCTGTTTGAAAAGTTTTATAAATCTCAAAAAGCTAATAAAAGCATTAAAAGATGGTGAATAAAAAAGCGGCGATTGAGTTGTCAATGACTACTGTTGTGGTCATTGTCTTGGCGATGTCAATGCTTATTCTTGGATTGGTTCTTGTAAGGACAATCTTTACTGGAGCGACCCAGAATGTCGTTTCAATCAATGAGAACGTCAAGGCGCAGATTGACAAATTATTCACAGCTGAAGATCAAGAAACAGTATTGTATCTTGCAAATAGCATCGCATCAATGAAACAGGGAGAAACTTGGGGTATTGGATTTGCGTTAAGAAACTCTGGGGGAGCAGATAAAGAATTCATATATTCAATAAGCGCACAAAATCCTTCCAAATGCGGAAGTTATAATTCTCAATCAGATGTTCAAAAATGGATTGTTGCTGGAAGCAGTGGAGACTCAGGTACATTAACCAGCGGAAAAACTTTTTATGGACTGGCAAGAATGCAAGTCCCAAAAGATGCGCCTATCGGATGTATTGTAAGATATGATATCAAAAATAAGGGGGGAGCCGATTTCCCAACATTCTCATTTGATATTGAAGTAAAATAATAGTTTTCGAAACTTTCTTAAATTCAATTTTGCTTTCTGAACTATGAAGAATACTGACTTGCATACACACAGCTATTATTCTGATGGATTGCTTTCTCCAAAACAATTAGTCAGGCTTGCCAAAAAGAAAGGAATAAAAAATCTGGCCTTGGCTGACCATGATTCTGTAAAGGGAGTCATGGAAGCAATAAAAGAAGGCAAAAAAATAGGGATTAATGTAATTCCGGCAGTTGAAATCAGATGCGATTTTAGCGAGATCCTCGGCTATTTTATTGACATCAAGAACAAAAAGCTTCTTGCAGCGCTAAAAAAGAGTGGCAAAGCAAATGAGAAAGGCACTAAGAAATGGTGCGAAACTCTTCACAAAGCAGGATATAATATAATCTTTAAGGAGATATGGAAAAAATATCCCGAAGCAAGAGGCAACATCAACTTGTTCTATCCTCTTTGGACGCTGCACTTGAAAGGATATGGATCGACATTAAAAATTCGGGATGAAATAAGGAAGAAAAATTTGAAAAGAGGAAATATAAAGAAAATCAAAATAACTGATGCAATCAATCTTGTAAAAAAAGCAGGAGGAGTTGCTGTTTTGGCGCATCCATGGCTTGATGAAGAGACTCTTGAAGAAAAAAATATGAGAAAATATGTCAGGGCGGGACTGAAAGGGATTGAAATCAACAATGGCGACAGGTCGCCTTTTTATCCGATAAAAATAAAGAATAAAATCAAAAAACTTGCCAAAAAATATGATTTAATCATAACCTCTGGAAGCGATTTTCATGGGCCAGAGGTAGTCAGGCAGATGCCAGGAGACCATAATCTCGGGCATAATAACTGCGATGAAAAAGTTATTAAGATACTAAAAGAATGTATAAATTAAGATATCAAATTCTTAAGATAATTATTTCCATCTTTGTCCCCAGCTTGCTATTCCAAGCACACTCCCGCATATATGCAGAATTTTTCCCGCCAATGTGGGGTCGATATAAACGGGGATTCCTTTCTTATAGCAATCAAGATAAAAGAAAGCATCATCTGGCCTGAATTGTTTTTCAGTGTATTTTACTTTGGTTTTTTTAAGAATAGATACATCAATCAACGTGCATCCAAATCCACATGCATACGCCTTAAACACCTTTTTCCTTTTTTTAATGTTCTTATAGGTCATGTTTTGCTGAATCTTCCTGTGCATTTTCCTTGAATATATTCTTCCAAGCGCAACGCATGTAAGATCGTCTAATTTTAGATAAGGTGATTTTTCTTGTGTTATCGCGCTTATTATATATGGCGTGCCAATTACAGATTCTTTTGCTATTTTGCTCCTGATTTTAAGCAAACGCTCCAAAATGTCTTTTGGAGGAAAAACATCCTGCTCAAGAGAAAAAAGAAAATCAAATTTATTTTTGAGGGCATAATCATAAAGCTTTTTTCTTGCTTCAGCCAGTGTCCTCAAGGGCTGATTCTTATAAAATTTTGACCTTATCACTTTAATCCCGTATTTTTTTCTTAAAAGATTAGAATACCTGCTTGATTGGCTATTATCAATCAAGAGAACATCACAAGGTGTTGTTTTTCGGATTTGTCCGACATTTTTAGCCCAGAAATCAATGCAGTATTCTTTTCCTTCAAAGGTAGGCGCTCCAAGCAGTATCTTTGGTATAGGCATATCATCTTAAGCAAAAGTAATTATTTAATCCTTTTGATGTGAAAAGTATTTAAGCACGCCTTTATTTAAATGAAAAAAGAGGATAACATGCTAAAACTCTATAACACGCTGACAAGGAAAAAAGAATCCTTTAATCCAATAAAGGACAAGGAAGTCGGGATGTATTCCTGCGGTCCGACTGTCTACTGGTATCAGACAATAGGAAATCTAAGGACATATATTTTTTCTGATGTCCTAAAAAGAGTTCTTGTTTATGATGGCTTTAAGGTAAAACAAGTAATGAACATTACTGATGTTGGCCACCTGACTTCTGATGCAGACACAGGAGAGGATAAGATGGAGATGGAGGCAAAAAAAGAGCATAAGAGTGCGCAGGATATTGCAAGCTATTACTTGAAAATATTCAGGGAAGATTTCAAAAAGCTAAATATTCTAGAGCCGAACATATGGTGCAAAGCTACTGAGCACATCAAAGAGCAGATTGCATTGATAAAAAAGCTTGAAGAAAAAGGATTTACTTACAAAACATCAGATGGAATTTATTTTGACACATCAAAGTTCAAGAATTACGGGAAGCTCGCAAAGCTGAAAAAGGAAGGATTGCAGGCAGGAAAAAGAATAGAAATGCGCGAGAAAAAAAACACCACTGACTTTGCCTTATGGAAATTTTCAGAAGAGCCCGGGAAAAGGCAGCAGGAATGGCCAAGCCCCTGGGGGATTGGATTCCCAGGATGGCACATAGAGTGCTCTGCAATGTCAATGAAATATTTAGGCGAGCATTTTGACATACACACAGGCGGAATAGACCACATTCCAGTTCATCATTCAAATGAAATTGCGCAAAGCGAAGCGGCAACTGGAAAGAAATTTGTCAACTACTGGATACACGGAGCATTTTTGACATTCAAGGGAGAGAAAGTAAGCAAAAGCAAGGGCGGACTTTACACAATATCAGAACTCCAGGAGATGGATTACAAGCCCCTGGCATACAGATACATGTGCTTATCCTCTCTTTACAGGACACAAATGGAATTTTCACTTGAGAATTTAAAAAATGCCCAGAATTCATATGAAAGGTTGAAAAACATCCTTGAAAATTTAAAGGATGATGGAAAAATAAATGAAAAATATCTTGAAAAGTTTGAAGACGCAATAGATAATGATTTGGACATGCCAAAGGCCCTTTCAGTCCTATGGGAAATACTGAGGGACGAAAAAGCCCAGGGAAAAATCCAGACAATAAAGAAGATGGATGAAGTTTTCGGCTTAAATCTTCTGGAAAAGGAAAAAATCGAGGTTCCTGCTGAAATCAAAAAGCTCGTTGAGGAAAGGGAAAAGGCAAGAAAATCAAAAGACTGGAAAAAAGCTGATAATCTGAGGGAAAAAGTCAAAAAACTCGGATTCTGGATAAATGACACTGCTGAAGGGCCGAAATTGGCAAAATTGCAATAACCCTCAATCAGTAGTCAATATAAATGTTTAAAAAGCCAAGAAAAAAGAGGTAAATATGGTACGCATAAATAAAGACATTGAAGTCACAATTGATGAGCATTGGGCAGCATTAAATGTCACGGGAGATGAGCAGATTGTTCATAGAGATGCAAATGCAGCCGCAGAATTCCTGAAGACAGAGAATGAGATAATCATGCAGGGCGTACATTTGGCAGGATTTCTTGAGACGCTGCTTCCCCTGAAAGACATGAAAAAACAGTATCTTTTAAAGAGGGATATTGAATTTTTCAAAGATTCTGCAGTTGGAATAAACATTAATAGTGGGAAAGTAAATCTGCATTATGAGTTCAACATAATCCAGGACAACCCTTTTTACGTGCAGTCATTTAAAGTCAGGACAGATAGCAAAGACATATTTTTTGGAAAAATATACAGCACTGACAATTTTGGTGCTTTTACAGATGTAATGAAAAGGCAGAATAATTTCCATGAGATATTCAAATATAATTCAATAGCTGAAAGGCCATTTCTTCTTGAAATTCCTTTGGACTATACAAAAATTAATGATTTCTGCAGAGCCATACACATGACAAGAGAAGAATATAAGGATAAATATGGGGAGCAATTTGCAGGAAGCTTCGTTTCAATGAAAGAGCCAGGCATACTTGTAAGCTTGCTTGGAGACCCTAAAAAAAGCAAATATATATTCAAAAAGCAGAATTCTGAAATTTATGCAAATACTCCTTCAGACAAAATTCAGATTTTCGGAGAAAAAACTGAAAAAATGAAGATGAGGAAAGTCGGCACTATTTTAAAAGATGGATTAGGAAGCATTCTGACTGGCGGAGAAACAGTCGCATTTGCTTTTAGTTAGGCTTAAAAACCCATTTTTTCTTAGAAATTTATGATAAACATAGAATACACAAAATTCAGATGGTTCTTCACTTCATCAGGACTTTTAGTCATTGGCGGAAAATCAGCTGAGCAGAATGAAGAGATAGTGAGGCTGGCAAGGCCAAGAGATGTTATGCTTCATACCTCTGCTCCTGGAAGCCCTTTCTGCATAATATTTGATGAGATTGAAGAGAATGAAAAGGACATCAAAGAAGCCGCAATTTTCTGCGCTGCGCTGAGCAAGGACTGGAAATTAAAGAAAAAGCAGATTCCAGTTGATGTCTTTGCAAAAAACCAGGTTTACAAGACAAAAGGCATGGCAAGGGGAACTTTTGGAGTAAAAGGCAAGACAGAAAAAATAAAAGTTGAGCCCAAATTACATTTGACTTTTCAGGAAGGAAAGTTAAGGGCAGTCCCTTTTGAATGCGACATTGCCATCATAACTCCCGGAACCCTTTCAAAAGAACAGGCGGCTGAAATCATCTCAAAAAAACTTGCAATAAAGAAGGATGAAATCCTGTCAGCATTGCCCTCAGAGGGAATAAGCATAAAATGGATTGAGGAAGCATGACAGTAAAGTTCCAGCTTGGAAAGAACGGATTGAATGCGGGATTTATAGACAATATAAGAAAAAGCTTTAAAAGGCATGAGAATGTTAAGATTTCATTACTGAAATCTTATTCAAGAGATAAAGAGCAAATAATCAAAGACGCAGAAAAAATCTGCAGTGAGCTTGGATGCAAATACAAGCTTCTTGGATACACTTTAATGCTCAAAAGAAAACATGGCAAAAACACTATATGATATTGAAGCGGGAAAATACGTGAATGCATTAGCAGAAAAGCTGAAAAATGTAGAGGAATTTCAAATGCCTCAATGGGCAAGATTTGTCAAAACATCCACGGCAAGGGCAAGGCCCCCCGCAAAAGAATTCTGGCATTTAAGGGCTGCAAGCATTTTAAGGCAGATTTACATCAATGGAGTCATAGGAGTCTCAAAATTAAGGACAAGATACGGCGGAAAAAAAGACAGGGGAATGGCGCCGAAAGCATTTTTCAAAGGCTCTGGAAAAATTATAAGAACAATACTCCAGCAGGCAGAAAAAGCAGGAATGCTTGAAAAGATTAAAGACAAAAAATGCGGAAGAAAATTGACAAAAAAAGGAAAGGAATTTCTGGATGAAGCTGCAAATTCATTATAAAAATGGACAATATTCAAGACCAAGAGATTGAGATTGCAAAGAACTTAAAGATGATTGAGGACATTGCGAAAAGCAAAATGTCAAGAGATGCGGTTTCAAGATACGGGAACTTAAAAGTCGCCCATCCTGAACTTGCAATAAAAGCAATCTCGCTGATTGCAGAAGCGGCCCATTTAGGGCAGATAGATGTCGTAAGCGACCTGCAGTTTAAGGAGCTCTTGAGGCAGCTTCAAGAGAAAAAATCATTCAAATTCAAGTAAAATGGCGCGTTATAAAAGTTTATCAAAAAAACTGAAGCTTTCAAAGCAGGGAAGAAGGACCCATTGGGCTCCATTCTGGATTTCACTGAAGGCTGCTGGAAAAGGGAAAAAAGTCCATCCATCCAAGTTTACCAGGATAAAAAGAAGCTGGAAAAGGACAAAGCTGAAAATAAGCCCGAGAAGAATAAAGAAAAGGAGATAAATAAAAATGGCGGAAAAATTAGAAAGGGAGTATATCATTCCTCTCAGAAAGGAATGGCTGAAGGCACCATCATTCAAGAGGGCAAAAAAAGCCGTAAGGGGAGTCCGCGAGTTTCTTGCAAGGCATATGAAAGCTGAATTTGATGATATCAAAGTCGGGAGATTTCTGAATGAGCAATTATGGGAAAGAGGAATGAAAAATCCCCCTCATAAAGTCAAAGTCAAGGCAATAAAGGAAGGCGAGATAGTAAGGGCAGAGCTTGCAGAGTTGACTGAGGCACAGAAAAAAATGATTGAAGATGAGACAAAGGCTTCAGAGGAAAAAAGAAAGCAGAGAGAAGAGCAGATGAAGAAAGAAAAGGAAACTGAAGAGAAAGCGAAAAAGGAAGCTGAAGCTGCTGCAAAAGAAGCCGGTGAGAAAATCAAGAAAGAGATTGAAAAGAAAGACAAGGAAGATTTAGTGACAAGAGAATATGCTGAAGAAAAAGTCAAGTCTGAAAAAATGCAGCCTAAGCAAATGCCTCAGCAGCAGGCGCAGCATACAATGAAAAGGCAAAGAAGCGAGAGTAAATAAGAATATAAATTAGATTTCTGGATTATTTTCATGGAAAATGAGATAAATGAATTGCTCAAGGCATCTTTTCTGAATATAGACAAGCCTTCTGGCCCCACAAGCCATGATGTCTGCGAAATAGTCAAGAAAATCCTTAACATCCCTAAAAACTCGCATTCAGGGACTTTAGACCCTAAAGTTACTGGCGTTTTAGGAATGGGAATCGGAAAAGCAGCAAGATTGCTGAGATTTTTGCCGTCTGACAAAGTTTATGTTGGGGTGATGAGGATTCATGAGGACATTCCAGAAGAAAAATTAAGAGAGGTGATAAAAGAATTCACGGGAAAAATAAGGCAGACTCCTCCTGTAAAATCAAGGGTGAAAAGAGAAGAGAGGGAAAGGGAAGTTTACAGCTTTGAAATACTGGAGAAAAACAAGCAGGATGTCTTGTTCAAGGTCCATTGCGAAGCAGGAACTTACATAAGAAAATTAATCCATGACCTGGGCCAAAAATTAGGGGTTGGGGCGCACATGACTGAATTAAGAAGGACAAGGGCCGGAATTTTCTCTGAAGAGAATAGTTTAACATTGTATCAGTTAGATGAAATAGTCAAAAAAAATGAATTATCCAAGCACTTAATCCCCATCAATATCATAACAAAATATCTTCCCTCATTTGAAGTCAAAAAAGAAAACTTAAAGGAATTATGGAACGGCTCTCCCCTCTATCCTGAATTCCTGGAGAATAAAGAGGATATAAACCGGCTTGAAAAATTAAAGAAAGACAGATTTATCGCATTAACACATGACGATAATCTCATAGAAGTTGCAAAACTTATTCTGGAAGGCAGGAAAATCGCTGTCCCTGAAACAGTGATAAAGGACTGAATAAATCTTTTTAAACCCTATTTCTTTTTCGTATCCCTCAGGAGTAAAAAGAATTTAAAAGAAAATGGTAAGACTTGCAATTATAGGCTTGGGAAACATAGGGAAAGTCCATCTTGACAAATACAGGCATCTTAAAGACCAATATCAATTAGAATTGTTTTTTTCAAAAACAAATACCAATAAAATAGATTACGTTTACCGTGACATGATAAAAAACCATGGGAAATGCCTTGCGCACGGATATTCTGACTATAAGAGAATGCTGAAAGAGGTCCGCCCTTATCTTGTTGACATATGCTCTCCTGATGAATTCCATGCAGAGCACATTGAATATGCCCTTGAAAGCAGGGCAAAGGCAATAATCTGCGAGAAGCCCCTGTTCCATCCTAAAGACATAAAAAAAGGAAAGGACCTTGTTGAAAAAGCAGAAAGGAAGGGCATTTTGCTTGCAACAAATCTTACAATGATTGCAATGAAGAATCAACTGCAGCATGTAAACGGAAAAGATTACAGGGAAATAGAAAAATTAAAGCCATACAGGATGGTATGGATGACAAAAAAGGACAATGGAAGCCAGCCAGACATTGACTTATTGCCTCATGCCCTTTCTCTTTGCGACATAAACACTGATGAGGCGAGAAAATCGGTTTACAACAATGGAAAACTGATTACCATAAATTCAGCCAATGAAGAAAAGGAGATAGTTATTGGTTATGTTGACGATGCAGACAAAAAAATAAGAAAATGGTCTTTTGAGGATTATGTTTTTGAATACGGGAATTATGCAGAGGGGCATGTTCAGATAAATTGCAATGTATTAAAAGATCCAATAATGGTCAAGGATCCTATGATGGTTTCTTTAGAGGCTTTTCTTCAGGAAGATCCAATAGCCGATGGAAAAGCGGGATTGAAAAACGCAGAAAAAGTGGCAAAACTGCACAATATGCATTAAAGTTCTTGGCCGTAAAATATGTTATATTTGTCTCTTGTTATCTTTACTCTAATCTTTCCTGTCTTTTTGGTCTGAACAGCGATTATCCTGTTTTTTGAAACTGCTAATTTTTCATTCTTGAACATTCCATCGCAAATAACCTCAGCATTGACAATCTCGTCTTTCTTGAAAGTCTTTTCACTTTTTGCCTGGACAATCCCAAAATCCTCCCGCTCCAATTTTAATTTGATTTTGTATTTTTCTTCCAGCCCCTTAAGGTAATCAAAAAAATCATCCCAAGATTTTTCCTTGACAACCTTTTTTCCGTGCGCATATTCAAGGAAATTCTGGATTCCAATAAACGGAACAGACTGCTTTGGCCTTAGATTCTTTAATTCCAAGGCAAATTTGATAATTTCCTCTATGTCCTTGTCATTCACCCCATTAAGCCAGACAGGAGCAAGCAGAACATCACATTTTTTGGCGATGTATTTGCATGTTTTCTTCACGTCATCAAAAGGATAAGGGACTCCTGCAATTTTCCTGTAAGTTTCGCTAGAAAATGCATTCAAGGAGATGTTGAATCTTGTCAGGCCAGCAGAAACTAATTCATCAACCTTCTTTTCAGTCAGCAGGCTTCCATTAGTGTCAATAGAGATTGTCTTTACTCCTTTGATTTTCTTCAATCCCTTAATCAGTTCAGCCAAAGGAGCATAAAGTAGCGGCTCTCCCTGGGCATTGATATGAACCTCAATTTCCTTTATTTTTTCTCTTTTCAATTTTGCAAGCTTCTCCGCCTCTTCAATCAAATAATCTGCAGAAACAACAAAATCCCTCTGCCTTCTGCACAAATCAACAGAACAAAAAATGCAATTGAGATTGCAGCCAGTTATAGGCCTGATTTCAATGATGTTGGTGTTTCTGTCAATAATCCCAAAATAAAGTGAGCCTTGCAATGGAATAAATCCCTTATAAACATAAGTCGCGTCTTTTCCCAAAACGCTTTTCAATTCTTTCAGTTTTCTGTCAAGGAGAGTATTGAAGTTTCTTTTGATAATCTCTTCCTTGCCCTCAATCTCAATATTTTCATCCTTGACCTTATAACTTCCTAATTTCTTAAGCTCATTTTTCTCAATATTAAAATAAAAGTTCTTGAGAAAAATACCCCTGACAGAGTCTTTTTCTTCATGGAACTGGATGTCTTCAAACTTCAAAAGCATAAAAAAAGAAATGATGGGCTGTTTTAAAGCCTATCTACTTCAGTTTTGCATGAAATATTATGGGCGTTCCACGAACCGCATTGCTGTTTACTAAGCCTGCAACCGCATCCAGATAAGCCTGCTGATTATCATACCAGATTTGGCTAAAATCGTATACATGAAACTCACAATCCACAAGGCCCAGTTTTCCTGATGCTTTTTGATGCACATCTGTTACGCAGTAGCCACAATCTGCCTCTATCTGCTTGGCTATGTCATCTGGATTTGTTGTTTTCGGCTGCACTGCAAATACAGTGTTTGGCTTTCTGACTCCGCAGCCCATTGGAAACATTCCGTCTGCTATCAAAAATAGAAGTCCTTCTGGACTTTTCAATGCCTTGTCTATGTTTCCGTACTTCCCATATCCAGTTTCAACAAATTTAGGATAACGGCTGTAAAAATGCCCGAAATCCAATTCGTCTCCTACGCTATATGGCGCCCAGACTTTTTGGTCTGAATGAGTAACTAGATGTCCGACTAAGTCTTTTGGCTTTCCATTCTCACTAGTCAGCAAAACCAATGGATTTTGGTTGTTTGCAATGTATTCCTGTTTTACTTCGTTTTTCATTTTTCTTGACCTCCTTGATAATTAAAGCAACCTCTAGTCAGGACATGCCCGTTTTCCTTCAGGAATTCAGTAGTCATGTTTTCAGGGTCGCATGCTCTTCCAAGGCAGGAAAAGCATTTCTTTTCCTTGTAGTTATTACATGTGGTGCATTTTCCTTCATACTTGTGGTCCCTGATTATTTTCATAATAGGAGAGTTCCAGATTTCATTCAATGTCTGAGTTTTTATGTCTCCTATCTCAACTCCCTGGGATGAAACACAAGGATGCACCTTGCCAATTTTATCAATGTACATGTGACTGCTGAATCTTGTACAAGGAGGACTGGCAATATATGAACCAGTAATTGGCCATATGTTGTTGAATTCTTCTCTGTCTACCCTTTGCAGTTCCTTAAGAACATTTTTTGTCTGCTCATTAGTCAAGTCTAATCCGCAAGTGCTTCCTCTTCCTCTTGGAATTAAAGTGTCTGCGTCAAAAATCAAATTATTCTTTCTGGCATATCTTAAAATATCAGCAATTTCATTGACATTTTCTGTCATGAGGCTGGTTACTACTCCAAGTCTTTGCTTTTCTGTTTCAGGATGAGTATATCCTCCTCTCGCAATTAATTTAGTCAGAACTTCATCCCTTCTTTTGGTATAATTTTTTGAATGCACAAGATTATCCTGAACTTCAGGCTTGTCGCTGTTATATTTTATTAAAAGAGTCAAGTTCTTGTAATTGTCAAGCCTGTCAATTACCTTGTCTGTTAACAAGTCCCCTGTAGTGAAGATTGTTGTATATATTCCAGTAGGCTTTAAATGCTCAAGAATTGCAAACGTGTCTTCTATGTTCTTTGCATGGAAAGGCTCTCCTGCGCCAACTATTCCGACTCTTTGTCCGCCCATTTCCTTGAACTCATTCAAATATCCAAGAACTTTGTCTAAGGAAACATTATCCTTGCATGTATCTATTCCTCCGCTTTTTGCAAAGCAATAGTCACATCTAAGGTGGCAGCTTCCGCCTATTTCAAACCACAATTCTTTCATTGTGGTGCTTACATTTCCAAGCCCACCTGGATGGGCCGATGTTTTGATTTTATTGTATTTTGTTTCGTTTGTCATGCTTTTAACCCCCATTTGTTATCACCTTGTAGTGATACTATAGACAGGTAAAGGATATAGTTAAATTTTGTTAGCTAGAATTTTAACAAAAACGCAATATTTATATAATAAAAGCCACTATATTAAAAAATGGAAGAAATTATGCCCTATAACCTGGATTTGAGGGATAAGAAGCTTTTGTTTGAATTGGACAAGAATTCCAGAGTCAGCTTGTCAGAACTAGCCAAAAAACTCAGGACAAGCAAGGAAGTTGTTCATTACAGGCTGAATAATCTGATTAAAAATAACATAATCTTAAGATTCCATACTGTTCCAGCAACCTACAGATTTGGACTGACTGCATACAAAGTCTATCTGAAATTGAGCGATTATTCTGAAGAGGATTACAACAAGCTTATCAGCTTTCTCAGCAATCACAAGGATGTCTTTTGGATTGGAATTTGCAAGGGAAGGTGGGACTTGATTTTCGGGATTTGGGCCAGCAGCTTGGAGGAATTCTTCCAGATCCATGACAGCATACTGCATAAATTCAGCAAATTCATACAGGAAAAAGAGCTTTCAATAAGCAGGGAAAGTTTACAATACAACAGGAGGTGGATGTATGATGACAAATCGCCCGTTGTTGAGTTTACTTTCGGAGAAAAAGAGAGCAAAATAACCCTGGATGATAAAGACAAGAAGATTCTTGATGAATTAGTGTCAAATTCAAGAAAGAGCATTGTTGATATTGCAGAAAAAACCCGCTTCTCAATAGATACAATAAGATATAGGATAAAATCAATGGAAAAAGAAGGTATCATCAGGGGATACAAGTGCCTTTTGAACGCATCAAAGGTAGGATTCAGCACATGCAAGGCATTTGTTTTTTTCAAGAACATCACAGAAGCGAAAAAAAAGGAATTCATTGAGCACTGCAAGCATCTCCAGAACACAATAAATATAATAACAACCTTTGCTCCCTGGGATTTGGAGATAATGTTCGAGAAAACAAGCTATGAGGAGTATTTTAGGATAATGGATGGAATCAAGAACAAGTTCAATGATATCATGAGGTTTTATGAAAGCATCATGATAGTCGCTGAGCCGAAGCAGGTGTTTGCAAAATGATACGCAAAGCAAGAAAAGAAGATTTTGAGCAGTTCTTCAAATTAAAGAGCCAATTTTATGAACTGGAAAAGGAATTAATGAGAAAAGGAGACAAACTGGCAAAGTTCTTCAATGCAAAACCAAACAAAGATGAAGACAAGAAATTATTCAAAAAATGGATTAAGAAAAAAAGTAGCATTCTTTTAGTCGCTGAAGAAAAAGGAGAGCTTATAGGCTACTTATTTGGCGAGATTAAAAATGTTGGAATGCTGAAAGTAAAGAGCGGGCATATTTATGATATTATGATTTCAAAAAAATCCAGGAATAAGGGAATTGGGAGAAAATTAGAAAAAGAATTCTTAACGTGGGCAAAGAAAAAGAAAGTCAAATTCGCTGATTTGGATGTTGACTGGCTGAATGACAAGGCAAGAAGGGCATATGAAAATTGGGGATATGATTATCAAAATGTCAGGATGCTTAAGAAAGTAAAGAGATAAGCCCTAAATCCCAAAATATTTAAACTTAATAAATTTCAGAAAAACATGACAAGGGAAGAAGAGATGATTAAAGAGAGAATGAAGAAGATTGACGAGCTTAGAAAGCTCAAAGTCAATCCATACCCTTATTCTTACGGGCAGAAAAATCATGCCCATGAATTGCAGGAAAAATACTCCATTCTGAAGCCAGAGGAAAAGACAAAAGATAAAGTGAAGGTTGCCGGAAGGCTGCTCGGAATCAGATTAATGGGCAGAATTAACTTCGCCTCATTGCACGATGCGACAGGAAAAATCCAGATTATAATTGAAGAGAATACCGCCGGACAAAAATTGACTGATTTTTTCTCAAAATATGTTGACTCTGGGGATTTCGTTGGAGTTGAGGGAACAATAATGAGGACAAAAAGGGGAGAGCTTAGCATAAACGCCGATGAAATTGAAATTTTAAGCAAGGCAATTCTTCCGATGCCCGAGAAATGGCATGGACTGCAGGATATTGAGGAAAGATACAGGAAAAGATATGTTGACTTGATGATGAATCCGGAAGTAAGAAAAACTTTTGAGTTGAGGACAAAAATCATCAATCTTATCAGGGAATTCATGACATTAAAAGGATTCATTGAAGTTGAAACTCCTTTGATGCAGCCAGTTTACGGCGGGGCAGAAGCAAGGCCTTTCATAACGCATCTTCATGACTTGGACATGAATTTGTACATGTCAATCTCCCCTGAATTATATTTGAAAAGATTAATTGTAGGAGGATTTGAGAAAGTCTACACAATATGCAAGAATTTCAGGAATGAAAGCATAGACAGGAGCCATAATCCCGAATTCACAATGCTTGAATGCTATCAGGCTTATGCTGATTATGACAGCATGATGAATCTTTATGAGGAGATTTATGAGTATGTCCTGAAAAAATTAGGGAAAGGGAGTGAGATTGAATATCAGGGCCAGAAATTAAGCTTCAAAAGGCCATGGAGAAAAATAAAGATGATTGATGGATTAAAGGAGCACAAGATTGATGTGAAGAAGTTATCAGACAAGGAGCTTTTGAAGAAAGCAAAGGAATTGAAATTAGAAGTCAATGATAAAATGTCCAGGGGATTAGTGATTGCAGAGATTGCGAAGGCACTGGTTGAGCCTGAATTGATTCAGCCAACCCATTTGACTGACCATACAAAAGAAACATCCCCGTTATGCAAGCTGAAAAGGGACAGTCCTGAACTGATTGAAAGGGATGAGCCTTTCATTTATGCGATGGAAGTCGGGAATATTTATTCTGAATTAAATGACCCTGTTGCCCAGAAAAAGCTTTTTGAAGAGCAGGCGAAAATCATGAAAGAAAAAGGAGTAGGGCATCCGACTGACAAGGATTTCATCAATGCATTGGAATACGGAATGCCTCCATGCGGAGGATTAGGATTGGGAATTGACAGGATGATTATGATATTAACAAATTCAGCATCAATAAGGGATGTAATATTTTTCCCTTTCATGAAACCAGAGAAAAATGAGAAAGCTGAATTAAAAATAAAGAAATAGGTTTCATTGACATGAAACAAAAAAACCATCGCAAAGTTCATCTTTGCCAAACTACATTAACTAATAATCATGGCTAAGGTCAATCTTGTAATCAGAAGCAATATAAAGAAAGTCCTGCCTGAAGATATCAGGTTAGGAGTAAAGGTTCCAGACAGGCTGAATGAGGTGATTGAAGAGAAAATAAAGCACGCAGCTGAAAGGGCAAAAGCAAACAAGAGAACAACAATACTGCCTCAGGACATTTAAAGAGAATAAGTCAATTCATCAATCGCATCTTTCAAGTCGCCTGAACAGTCCTCAATGCCTATTGACAATGTTTTAATCCAGTTATCATCAAACATGCCGCTTGAATAAGCGCACGTCATGCTTTTCCCGCCAAGCAAATCTTTCATCTCCTGGGGCTCTGTCTCGTTGATTTTTGATAGTGTTTTTGTGAGGATACATTTTTCCACTGAAAGCCTGAATACGCTGCCGCCGATAGTCTGGTCAATCCTTGCAGATCCGCAATTCTCTGCCTTTGCAATGAAGCAGTCAGCAGTATTGCATGATACAAAAAGGCTTTGGACAACAGGAATCAAAAAGTATATGCCCACTGCAATAATAATCACAACAAAAGCAACCAGAAAATAGGCAAAAAAACCGCCTTTTCTCATAATTTTGTTGATTAATTCCCTTGGATACTCTTTCTCCATAAGGGCGCTTTTTATAGAGGAGTCTGAAACGCCTTTTTTCCTCTGCTCACTAACCCAATTTTTGACTTTTTTCTCTATATCCTTGCTGATTTCCATGCTTATTCAAGCAAAAGCCCTTTTAAATGGGTTTTTAGTCACTGTACAATAGTAAAAAAAGGAAAGGTTTATATAACCAAAATGCCTATAAACAGCATGGAAAAGACATCAATCAGCCTAGAGGATAGATTCAATGGCTGCCTGTTAGGCGCTGCAATAGGCGACGCCTTGGGAATGCCAACTGAATATCTTCAAAAATCTTATTTTGAAAAATTTTACAAAGGAAAGGTAATGGATTTTGAAAATCCGCTGCCGGATTCCCCATGCGGGCATCTTAAAGCCGGGCAGTATACAGATGACACCCAGCAAATAATTGTTCTTGCCAAATCATTAATAAAAAATCATGGATTTAACATCGAAGGCTTTGCAAAAGACCTTGGAGAATGGGGATGGAAGTGCAGAAATAAAAAAGACTACAATAGATTCGGGGGTGGAACAAGCATAAATGCCGCTATTGAGATTTATAATGGAAAAAATTGCAATGAGACAGGAAGAAATACCTCGAGCTGCGGAGCCGCAATGAGAATCGCGCCAATAGGATTATTTTACAACAAAAATATGAAGCTATTGAAAGATTATGCTATAGATGCGTCAAGAATCACCCACAAGAATCTAACAGCAATTGACTCAGCGGTTCTTGTAAGCTCAATAATCGCAACGCTTGCGAACGGAAAAAAGCCTATTGAGGCTATAGAATCAGCAAATAATAATGAGGTTGAATATAATCTTAGGAAAAATGTCAGCTATGCAATCGGCAATAAAGATTTGGAGCCGAATGAAGTTGCAAGCTTCATAGGAGTGTCAGAAAACGCAAAAGAGACTGTTCCAATGGCAATATACTGCTTTTTGCACTCTCCTGATGATTATGAGAAGACCGTGATTAACGCCGCAAATTTGGTTCCTGGAGACACTGACTCTATTGCCTGCATTGCAGGAGCAATATCAGGGGCATACAACGGAATCAAAAAAATCCCAAAAAGATTTTTGGAGAAAATAGAGTCAAGAAATGAGCTTGAGAATATGGCAAGGGATTTATATCTGGAGGCATTATAAAAATGATGGAATTAAATCATCTCGACATCAATATTGAAAAGCTTGTTCAGGAGGACCCTTTAAGATTCCTGAATAAGGAGAATCATGAAGATATGCAGAAAAAATACGGAAAATACTACAAATTCTTTGAGGATGAGATTTCAATGTTCCTTGCGAACAAATCAATGAAAAATGTGTCAAGGTCAACATCAGAAAGGGGCATAAGCGCGATATTTTACGACCCGGAAAACAGTTATAGCGTCATAGTCTCAGAATACACAAGGCAAAATCCGGAAGGATCAAGGGAGGAATTCAGAGTATCCACGGCAAATGCGGACTTTCTGTTTGAGCTGTCAAAAAGAATAATTGAAAGAGTAGATCCAGGAATAAATGATTATCTGAAAATAACAAACTAAAATGGCAAAATATCAAAATCTTGACAAGAGCCGTTATGAAGGCTGTTTAGTCGGAGGAGCAATTGGAGATGCTTTGGGCGCACCACTTGAATTTTTAACAAGCGAGCAGATAAAAGAAAATTACGGCAAAGTCACTGATTATGTAAAGGCGCTTCCAAAACACCCGTTCTATAATTTTAATCCAGGGCAATATACTGATGATACACAAATGACTTTAATCATGGCAAAATCAATAATTGACAAAAATGGATTTGACAGAGAGGATTTTGCATCAAAGCTTGGCGAATGTTATAAGAAAAAAGAATTTCGCTCTTTGGGTTCAACATGCAGAAAAGCATGCAGGGCTCTTTCAAAAGGAAAATCCTCTGAAGAAAGCGGAATTTACAATGCCGCAGGCGTTGGCTCTGCAATGAGGGCTTCTCCAATAGGATTATTCCATAACTTTCTCGATCAGTCCTCAAATAAATCATTTATATATAACTGCGAAGATTCAACAAGATTGACTCATAACAGCTATCATGCAATTGCAGGAACAACCGCAGTTGCATTAAGCATCCTTTATCTTAAACAGTATAAAATCGCGGAGATGGACAAATTTTTAGATTCTATTGAAAAGTTTGTCGGAAGCATTGAGCTTATGAAAAGAAGGAATGATGAGAAATTGATTGAAGATGGATTGAATTCTAAAATATTGGCGCTAAAACAATTGATAGGCATGCCTTATGAGAAAGGGATAAAGAAGATAGGGAACAGCGGATATGTTCTTGAAGCTGTTCCTGCAGCAATTTATGCATTCATAAAAAGCCCTGATGATTTTGAGAAAACAGTGATTAATGCGGTAAATTCTGGAGGGGATGCAGACACAATTGCTTCAATAGCAGGAGCATTATCCGGAGCGTATAATGGCATAGAAAATATTCCTAAAAGATTCAAGGAAAATCTTGAAAATCTTGAGGAAATAATTTCACTTGCTGATAAGCTCTTCGAAAGGTCTGTCAACAAAATTAATTAAGCCGGTATAATAATAATATCCATCTGCCGGGGCTTCTACACCATATTTTGCGTTTACATCTATCAGCATAGACCCATATCTCTCACGTATTTCAGGGTCTGACATTAGCTCTTTATACTGCTCTGAATTCACTAAAATTGCTTTTACTTTGCCTTCCCCATATTTATCGCCTTGAAGATCAATCATGCTATCAACTGTCGCCTCAGGATAGTCAGTGTAGTCTTTCCCCTGGTAAGTCCATACTTTTTTCAGTATCTCTCTATTCTGAAGGTTTTGTTTATAGTAATCTTCAATCTGCTCATTAGTCAGAGTATTGGCCCGTATTGTGGGCGCATAATCATAATACATCGTATCAAAAGGCCTTGCTTCCAAATCAGCCCTATATCTCAGGCTTCTGTCAAAAACAAAAAAGATGACATCCTCGCGCGGAACATCCTTAAATTCAACTGACTGGAAAAACAATTCAAATGGCCCGCCCAAACTTAGGAATATCTTGTCAGTAAGCCCCCTTTGAGCATGGGCCTGTTCAGTCGGCAGTCCCCTGTATTCAGGCGATGTTATTTTTCCGCTTTTTAAAATTTCTATGGTGTTTTCAAGAGACGATCCGTGATTTGGAAGAAATTCTTCATTTATCTTTTCTGCAAGGGCTGCAAACTGGGGATTTTTGCCTGGCTCAATGGTGTAGCCAAATTTAGATTTCGCAAATTCAGATATTCCTGCGGGCAAAGGAACTGCAGGAGCAGGCGCCCCCTTTTCAGCCAAGAGTTTTATTCCAATCTGAGATTTTTCAAAACTCTTTGGAAGCTCTGATGAAATCCTTTCCATCAATTCAGTTTCTAAAATCCCGTATCTATTCAAAAGAAGTGGAAGCACCTCATTTCTATTTGGAAGAGCAATGGCATAATCAATATTGTCTATGTCCTGCTGTTCCAGTATTTTCCTTGAGCTTATCAAATCAACAAGAGAATTTTTCAATGCAGTTGAAGAAAGAGATTCATAATTTGCAGAAACAGCAGAATACGGCACAAGCGTGCTGTCTCCTTTTAGCTGTTTTGCAATTTCCAGATTGTTCTTTGCAGCAATAAAAATTTCAGATCCAGGGTCATCCTTGAATTTATCGAGAATATCTTCATAACCCTCAATTGCTTCATCATAATATCCCTCGATTAATGCATCATTCGGAAACTCCAGCCACGAGGCTGCTCCTACCCCACTTCCTGCAAGAAGGTCTTCTGATTTTAAGTTGTCTATAGTAGCTTTAATAAATCCCCTATTGCCTTCTTTGAATACTTCAACTTTTTGCTCTCCTGTAAATATATCATTAATAGCCCACAGCACCTCATCTGAATACTCTTTTGATCCGAGCCTGATATCCGCATTAATAATGCTTTTGACAAGATATGTTCTCAGCGCCTTAGGATCATACCTAAAGTTTGAAATGTCCTCGGGAGTTAATTTATCAAATGCCTCTACAATCTTCTGGACTTGTGGAGTTGCTAAGTTGCGCCATATTTGCATGTCCTCATCAAAAACCCTGTCAACTTCTGCCTCGCTTTCTATGGTAGTGAACTCTGACCATTGTTGAGAGTCATATAATACAAATTTATTATCTCTAAATCCTACAGGACGCACTTCAAGAGGCTGGACAAACCTATTCGCTAAATATCTTGTAAAAAAAGGCTCCAAATCAGCCGAGCTTACAGTATAGCCGACTTCATGTCTGGTAGTGTATATTTTTAGTTCAGGCAGTTGAGCGCCATATTTGCCAACCTCTGTCTTTTTAAGATAATCAAAAATATATGCTCTTCCAGAAGGGCCTATTCTGTTCAGATAGCTCAAAGATTTCTGCCTTATCGGATCAAGAATATTAAAATCATCTTTAATTTGCATGGCATGCCTTTCTATTATTGGCTTTGTCTTTTCATATTCTATGTAAGACACTATAAAATCTTTGGCTGATTCATATACCCCTGAATATGGATTTGGAGGCTGTGAGCCCCTCCCCCCCTTAACTCCGAAAAAACTAATTTGCGGGGAAACTTGCCCTTTTTCAGCATATCCTTCTTTGTTTTTGACTAAGAAATTTCTTCCTCCGGACGATTTATAATAAAAATGAATGGGGTCATAAGACTGGCGCATATTCTGGCTGAAAGCACTATATTCCTTTAAAAGCTCTCCTGGACTTTTCCAGCCATTCTCCTGGCTGATTTTTATTTTAGCGTCAAGAAGCTCCTGCTTCTTCATTTCATCTTTTGCAATTGTCTTGTCACTAGATTTTGCTCCACGTGAAGGGGTGAAGTCAGTAGTCTGCCAGTAAGTCTTTTCCTTGTCATAATATGACAGGAAAGAATGGCTCATTGTGATTACTTTAGTTGTTGTCTGGTCAAGAGCACTAATCATAGGGTCCAAATATTGCTGTCCTTGTGCAATCTCGACAGGTTCTCTTTCCAACATTTGCGAATCTGGAAATCCCCTGACTGACTTTACAGGAACACCTAATCTTTGCATTATAACATATCCTAATTTATTGGCATCATAGCAATTTGCTATCTTTGCAGACGCTATTTTCTCAACCATCAATCTTCCTTCAGATGCCCTTATTTGGGCGCCTGCCGTGAATGCAGACAAGCCATAAGGATAATCGAAATTGCTCCTGATGTATGCTCCGACTTGTTTTGCCTTTTCCTGTGTTGTTGGAAGATTCTGCCATTCTTTTATCTTGGATTCTATTTCTTCTCCCAAGTCTATTCTTTCCTCAATAACTTCTTTGTTCAATTCAGGGACACTCCTGAAAAAATTCTTGTTCAGGCTTATAAATCCTTCAACAAATTCATTTTTCTTTGACAAGTCATAAACAATATATTGAATATTTAATGGGCCTGTACGACCCGCTTCTAAAAAGCCTTCAATATAGAGATTTCCTTGAGTGTCATAGTATAGCTGTTCTCCGCTCTCGACTTTTAATGGCACCATGATTTTTCCGCTGAGGTCAAGTGACTGGGGTATTGGCTGTTTCTGACCTTTTGGCAGGAACCTGAAATTCTTTATTGACATTGTATGCATTGAAGTGAGTTTTGAATAATCCTCAATTCTGCCCATTTCATCGCCAGTTGGATATTCATACTTATGCATCTCTGTCTTGCCTAAGGAAAATTTATCAGCGGCTGGATTGAAAACATCATATGACTGAAATCCTACATATTGATTAAAGCTTTGATATGTGTCAAGATGGACTCTCTTGTTTTCAACAAATCTTGGCATGAGCTTCTCGGCAAGCATGTCAAGGCCTGTCATCCCAACGCCAGGAGGAAATGACATTGAGGGCATTTTCATCATTGCCTCGAGTATCATTGCCTGCATTCCCGAGCTTGAAGCCATTATAACATCCACAATTGGCCTCATGACAAGTGCAGGCGCTGAAAGCGCTGTCATTGCAGCCCCGGCTATAAAATTAGCGGTTTTTTGGGCGGCATTTAGCAATTTATTTTCCTTTATCGCAAGTGACTTGGCTTTTTCCTGCTCGAAAACAAGATTTTTAGTTTTTTCTGCTTCTACCAAGCCATTAAGCTCCTCTTTTGTAATCTTATTCATGTCAATTTCGAAATATGAATTCAGAATTTCATCTATTTGTTTCATCGAGCCCTTGATGACTTCTTCTTTAGGGATATTTGAATTAGTCCACCATTCAAGATAGCTCAAATCAACATTAAATTTCGGAGCAGAAGCATCCTTATATCCTAACTCGGCAATCAGCTGGGGCTTTTTCAATTCTATATATTCAAGTGCAAGCGGAAGTTTTTCTCTTGCATCTTTCAATCCAGCAAATTCAGGCCCGCTGTATTCATTCGCAAATCTCTCAACAGCCAATGCCTCTCCAGTGAATGAATCTATTCCAGATGAAATTGTAGCGGGCTTTGCAGCCTCTGCAATCTCTGCTGGAATTGCGGCTGGAGCTTCAACAGGCGCAAGAACTTTCGCGACTTCTGCAGGCGGCTTCGCAGCCTCCAATTGGTTATTAAAAACTTCCCTTGCCTGAGCCACATCTGCTTTTTCATCAAAATAAACATTTATGATTCTGGTAAGGTCATACCCTTCAGCCTTCAGAATTTGTTTTGTCTTGAACTGCTGTCCTTCATAAGAATAAGGCAGTACAGTGACTGTAACATCTGCCTTGTCAAGCTTTTTGGTGTATGCTGCAGCATCAAGCAGAGAGCATGAAAATTTGCATTCTTTTCCTGCAACTGTCTCTTTTGAAAGCAAATAAACCTGATTTGTCTCTTTGTCAGTAAATCTAATCTCCTCCACCCCGTTTTTTATTGTTCTTTTAATAAGCCCTTTTTCATCCAGATTTTTTAATATCTCCTTTGCCTTGTCAACCATCTCGCTTTCCAAAAGTATTGTGTCAGGAGCAAATCCTTTTTTGCTGATTGTATTTACGTATTCCTCTAAATTCAATATTTTTTGAGCGTTATATTCATCAGCAAAAAGTACCTTTTCCAGTTTTGCAGAAGCAGGAATTCTTTTTTGAAGCTCAACACCTATAGCAAGGCCTATTTCCTGCTCATTGGAAAATTTCTGATCCATGTAAATGGAGGCAACTTCAAGGCTGATTGACTGGCCAGGCTTCAATACTTCTTCAAGCCCTGTTTTTTCAGCGCTTACAATTTCTGCCGGAACTGCAAGTGATTTTTCCGCCTTCATTTGCTGCGCAAGAACTGATTTTTCAATAGCTGCTGGAATCTCCGCAGGAATAGAAACTGCAGAAGGCTTTGCGGGCAATCCGCCCATCACCAGCGCAGGGTTTTTGTTGTATTCAAAAAGAATGTTGATTCTTTGCGCAGGATTTTCCTTCGCGAAAACAATGTCTGATTCAGGGATATTCATTGCCCTGAAATTAGTTTCAATGAATTCTGGCGTTGCGCTCTCCAAGAAAGTCCTTGCAGGCTGCTGAGAAAATTCAATTGTCTGCTTCAGAGCAATTAGTTCAGACAGGTAGTTTAATGCCCTGTCCCGAGCAGTGTCCGCCTTAAGAACAGGCTCTGTTCCGACAAAGGTTTCAAATTCGCCTTTTTTATTCACGCCCTCTATTGAAACACCTCCCTTAAGCCCTGAGCCCAGCGATTCAACTCCGGTGCCTTTTGTTATCTCGATGATCTTGCTTTCTGTCTGTATTTCAGGATGGTATTTTTTTACTACAAATTCCAAAAAGACATTTATTGTCCCTGCGCAGCATGTGTCAATAAACCTTAATTTGTCATTTTGGAACAATCCTCTTGAATCCATCTGCTGAGATGTTTTTTCTATTGCCCTAGAAAGCGAAGGATGCCTTGCAGCAAGCGTACTGAGCTCTTCATTGTAAGTATTGTAGAATATGCTTGTTGCCTCTTTTTCTCCAGCGCCCTCTGCTTTGGCATTTTTATATTCCTCAAAAGCAGCGTTATATACAAATTTCAAATCATTATAAGTGTCATATCCAAGCGTATCCCTGCTCGCAAATAAAAGCTTGGCATTTGATTCTTCTCCGTTCATTCTTTTATATATAGAATCTGCAAGGAAAGTCAGTTCTCCGTCCCTCGCGAGATGGACATTCGCAAATCCTGGATTTGCTGCATCCTGCTCATAAAGGATTTTCGCAAAATCATCAAGAACTTGCAACCTGTCGGAAAATGATTCATAATCCATTTTAAAATCTTTTTCCAATCTTTCCAGGCCAGAATCCGAAATCTTTTCATTGACTGCCCTTGTCAGCACTAATTTTTTGATGTCTTCCTCGCCCAGTGTTTTTGCATTTTCTGCTGATAAAACCAAATCTTCAAGGCCTTTTTGATAATTCTGCTCAGTAAGCATATTGTTGGTGTCTTTTGTCAATTCAACAAAACTGTCTTTCAGCGAGGTTTCCTTCATTATGCTGTATGCTGTTGGCGCAGGAACCTCTGCTTTTTCAGCTGAAAACTCTTGGATGAACTCTGATTTTGCCGGAAGCCCGCCCATTATCAAGCCAGGATTCTTACTGTTCTCAAGAAGGATATTGATTCTTGAATTAGGGTCAGCAATTGCTTCCCTAATCAGCCCCTCGGAAATTCCCATTGCCCTGAAATTAGCGTCAATAAATCCCGCGTCCGAGCTTTTAATGAAAGAGATTGCAGCCTCTGCCTCTGCTCCTTTTTTCTGCCTGTACAAATCCTCCAGAGTTATTTTTTTGTTTAATGTTCCTGCTTCAGCCAGCTGAACGCCTTCAACAGGCGTTTCAGGAGTAAGTTCCTTGAAACTCTCAACAGGCTTTGACAAGTCAACTTCAAGATATCTTGGAGGAATATCTCTTCCATATTCTGCAGAGAAAATGGTGATCAATTTCCCATCAAAAGATTTTTTGAATCCTTCCTGAAAATACTGGTGGCTTCTTATAAGGACTTTCCCGCCAATATTATCCATAAAATTGTTAAATGCATCCTGTCCAAACTCATTTCCAGCGCCCCTGCTGCTTTCTCTAAATCCTTTTACATTTTCATTGGGATCGCTCCACAATATCTGCTCTTTTTGATTCGCTGACAGTTTTGTCAAGTCATTAAATGAGTTTATGCCTTCTGGAATTCCTCCGTGCAGCGCGACAATCCCGTTTCCTGTTACTGCAACATAAGGCAAGTCATTGAAAACTTCATTGTATTTTTTCCAAAGCTCTGTACCTTTTGAAGAGCCGTATTTCTTTTCCAGCTGATATTTAAGAGGGTTATAGCTTAATTGCTGGTTTATTTCTGCAGTCTCGTGATTTCCCCTAAGCAAAATAATATTGTTAGGATATCTCTGCTTTAAATCAAGAAGAGCTTCTATGTTTTCTACTGTCTGGGGCCCTCTGTCAACATAATCTCCTGTCATTACAAGATAAAGCTTCTCTCCCCTCTCAACCCTATCAATAAAATTATTTTCAGAAACAATATTCTTGATTGTTGTCAATTCTCCATGTGTGTCACCGACAAAAATAGCCTTTCCTTCTGCAGGAAGATAAACAATCCCTTTGTCAACAACAACATTTGTCTCCTTTATGTCTGAAATCTTTGCCGCCTGGAGCTTTCCACTCCCTGACTGCGCTTCCTGCCTAAATTCTGTTATTGAATTGTCAGCAAATGATTTTAATTCATCAACTGTTCTTGTTCCTGCCTTGGATGCAATTGCATCTATTGTTACTGCAGGAACTTCTGCAGGTTTGATTTCAGGAACAGCTTTTGGGACTTCAGCAACTGGCGCAACAGCTTCCTCTGGAGGAAGAAGCTTGTCAATGATTTCATCCGCCATATTCTTGATGTCTATGACATCCATCTTTGGATTTTCTAATCTTAAAATTTCAGCAACTATGCCTCTTGATGCTTCCAAAACATCTTTTCCGCCTCTTTGGAAATTTGCAAGAGAAGTAAGGAGATGATCGCTTGGCGTCAAGCCTTCTATACCTGAAATTTTATCTAAAATTTCAGCCCCCATAACTTCTGGCCTTGCATTTCTCGCATTGGAATCATATTTTTCAATAAACTCATACTGCGCCTGCTTCGTCAAATCTGGCTGCCATTTTAAATTAAGGTTGCTTGAGCTTCTTTCCTTAATGCCATTGATTTCATTTTCTATAGTAATTTTCCCTTTTTCAGAAGTCATGTCTGACTTTGAGAAGAAAGCGTCAGGATCTACTTTTCCTGTCTCTGCAATAATTCTTTTCCCATTTGCCTTTGCTTCTATTGCCGCCTTGTCAGAGAATTTATTAAATACAAATGAAGCGTCATAGCCGTCCTTTACAGCCTGTGATAATTTGGAAAATGATTCAGGGGAAAATTCAACTGTTCCGATGCTCACGCTTGGCTTGAGCTTATATGATATTCCTCCTTTCTCCACAACATTTCCGCTTTTGTCAAGCCTGACTCCATATTCATAATCCAGCTTGTTTATTTCAGAGATTATTTCCCTTGCAAGCCTTGCATCAATATTCTTGCCCACTATTGCAATTTCATCTCCGCCCATAAGGAATACTTTTGCGTTAGGGTCATATTTTTCTGCTAATTTCATGCTTATTTCAAGCATTTTTCTCCTTATCACATCTGCAGTCTCTATTCCTTTCTGCGCGTTGATTTTTGAGAAGTCATTGACGTCCATCCTGAAAATATTTACATTTTCTCCATTCATGAGCTTCATATTGAGATAATCCTTAACAGTAGCCACTCCTGCCGGGAAACTATCTGGATTAAGGATGGATTTTTCAGTAAGCTTGTTGTCAATTTCCTTTATTTCGTTTAAAGTGTCAGGGTCTATCCTTCCCTGCTGGCTAAAAGAATTTAATTTGTCCTGCAAATCAGCCCTTTGCTTAAACAATTTGTCTAGTCCCTTGTCCTGGATGTCAATTCCAAATGCCTCATATTCCCTGAAAAGCTCTGGATTTGTTTTTTCCACTGTGTCAACATAATTTTTCACTTCCTCATTATAAGCCCTCACTGCGGTCTTTGCTGTTGTCTTTCTGCCTATGCCCTCAACGATATTCACATTCTCGATATCGCGAAGCTGCGCGGTCTTTCCTGCGGAAAATGCCTGGTCATTGAAGTTTTGAAGGAGTATCTGGACTTTTTGTCTTGGACTTCTGCCTTTCATTGACTCAATAACATTCTCAGGAACATCAAAATTGAATCTGCTTTTTATTTCGCTTTTGACATCAGATGCTCTTCTCGCCTCTATATTCATCTCGCTTATTGAGGCAACATCCCTTACATCAAATTTCTGTGAAGTTCCCACATAGAAATTCAAATCGAGCTTAGGCCCTCCTGCAGCAATTATCCTTTTGCTTAACTCTGACTTGAAGTCAGACTTCGTAAGGACTTCTCTTATAAATTCGTCTGCGTTTCTCTGGCCGTCCCATTTCTGGAATCTTTCTCCAAAAAGATTTCTTGTTTCCCTTATGACAATGTCTCCAATGACATGCCCATACATATCATTTATGCCCTTGAAATCCTGGATATTAACATCTGCCAACTGCATTACACCTCTGCTGTCAAATATCGCATTTGAAGCTTTTCCGCTCCTGTAATAAATATTTACCAGTGAGGAATCTGGATTTTCAACTGCTGAAAATAATTTGCTGTCATAGGCATTTTTATTTTCTCCGAAATCGCCTTTGGTAATTGTTGTCTCTAATCCTTTTCCAAGAATATCTCTTCTGACAGCAGCCTCTTTTTCAGGGGTTATGTCTTTTACTCCAATTTCCTCTTCAATCTTGTCTATTGTCTCTTCAGAAACCCATGCCGGCTCAACTCCTGCCTCTTCCTTTGCTTTCTGTTCTTTCTTGAAATTTTCCAAGTCCTGCTTTGCCTCAACAAGATTTCCCTGCTTGACTTTTATTTTTGCCTCTTCAATCGCAAGAGTGACTTTTTCAACAGCGGCTGTTTTTCCTTCATTTTGCCTTAAACCTTCAAGATTTTTTATTGCCTGCTGATAATTTCCTGTCGCCACTTCAGCTTTCTGAAGGAAATACTGGGCAATGAATTTTGTATCAACATCAACTTTTGGATCATTGACTATTATCTCGGCATCCATTATTGCCTGCTTATAATTTTCCCTTTCATAAGCTAATTTAATGTCAGTAAGAATTTCAGCCGGTGTTTTTATGCTTAGCCCTATTTTTTGAGCTGTGCCCTTGATAGCTTGCCCAACCGAAGTTTTTGGAGTCGGGGCTTCAGAAGCTTTTTGGTTTGCTTTCGCTGTTTTTTCCATTGAAGCAAACATTCTGTCTGATTCCCTTATCTCTGCAACTTTGTCAACAAAAGCCTCTCCACCAGTGTATTCCTTTCCTGCGGCTGCTGCTTTTGTTCTTTCCTGCTTGTCAAACTCTGTCCGATAGTCTAATTCCGCCTTTAAGACCTCTCTTGCTTTTGCAACAAGCCCTGGGGAATTCTCATAAAACGCTTTTTCAGAAACATATGATGAATCTTTATTTTTTAAAAGCTCATTTGTATAAACTGATTTGTATTCGTTTTCTTTTACTTTCCAGTCAACTAATTTCTTGTTTATGTCATATTGCGGCTTGTCAACCAGCCCCTTGAGATTTTCATTTTTTTCATTGAGCTTATTAAGAATCTGCTTGTTAATTTCATTCAAGCTTGCCTGCTTTTCTAAATAAGCCTCTGGAGAAGAATCTTTCTTCAAAATATCCAAAGACTCTTTGATAAATCCATCCCGTTTGTTTGATAAATCAGACAATTCATCCACTAATTTATCCTCTTTTTCAATCCTTATTCTGGAAGATTCAGTAAGGGCTTTTGACCCTATCTGCTGTCTTGCTAATCTGGAGGATGTTTCCACTATGGGCACAACAGAGCCCCCCAATTTTAATCCTCCAATAAATACTATATTGTCTACAAGCGATTTTTTTGCAACCCCCGCTAAATCTTCAATATTATCTGTTGGAGTTTGAACAACTCCAAGCCCTGTTAATGCGAGAATATTTGCGCTTTCTGTAGCCAATTGCGCTGCAATTCCTTTTTCTGCAAATCCTAGTGCCCCAGTTGCTGCTCCGGCAACTTTTGTGCTTACTCCAAGAGTTAAAAACATCACTAAATTGTTTTGATATTCCTGACCTATGCTTGGCTTTAATTTCTCTTTTTCTGCTATCTCTGATGCGCTAAGCCCTTGATTTAATACGGACTCTGTTGCCGCGTCAAATGCGCGGCTTCCCAATGTAAATGTTGCTGCATTAAATGCCGTGGTTGCAACAAATCTTGAATATTTTCCCGCCTCCCCTGCAGACGCGACAAATTTTGCGGCGGGAGTCAATGCCCTGCTTATAGTCAAAAGCTTGGGAATTGTTGTTCCTACGGCCGCAACACTTCCCAAACCCCCTGTTAGCACTGAAATCATAAGCATCTTGTCAATCTCCAGAGCAGTCTGCCATCTTTCCGCTATCTTTTCATTTCTGTCAGCTTCCTTGAAGAAAACATCTGATATAGAGGTGTATTCATTATTTTTCGGATCATAGATTGATTTTGGCTGGCTGTCTTTTAACGCGGATAATTGCCATTGATTATACAAGGCATTTTCCTTGCTCTTTAAATCCTTTATTTCAGCGCTGTTTGCAAGAGGAATCTCAACATCATATCCAAATAATTTTGTAACGGCATTCAACGAGATTACAGGGGTGCTTTTTTCCAGTTCAATTCTTGTTTTTTGTGTCTCTGCATATTGAGTCATCAAATAATCTGTTGTTTTCTCCCCTGTCAATGCCTCTTTTCTCTGAGCTATTGAGGCATCAAGCATTGATATTTGGGTAGTCAATTCACTCTTTTGAGCAACAAGCATTTTATAATTCGGATCTTGCTTTGAAGTTCTTGCCAGCTGTTGATTGATAGAATTATATTCATTCCATTTGTCATTTCTTGCAGACTCCATCGGATTAAGCACATAATCAGTATCGTAGATTTCCTGCTGTTTTTCTTTTGCATGGGCAGGATTTGCTGCGGCAAATTGTTTATAATCCTGTTTTATTTTAGAAGCGTCTAAATTTGCTTTAGAATTTGCAGAATCAAAAATTTGGTTGCCGGTCATCCCGATATACTGCGCATTATCGGCCAGACTGAGAAGATACTGCTTGTGCTCTTCAAGCTCTTTAAGCTTTAATTCAGGAACATTTCCATTGTAAGCTGTTTCAAGATTTGATTTATAATTATCAATTAAGCCATTAACAGCCTGTTTATATCCTTCTGCTCCTCCTAAATCCTTGAAAAGCTGCTTTGCCTTCTGGGCTGCGAGGGCATCATTACTTCCTATCGCTTTCCCATAATTAATCCCCAATAATTCTATTTTCAGGCTTTGAACTTTTTCAGAAGCAAACTCCCTTACATTTGGATCAACTGAGCTGCCAGACAGGCCGAAATACGCAGTCAATGCATTCTCTTTATCTCCCTGGCTCGAGTATATAATTCCTAAATTTTTGTATGCGCTCTCAATTTCGCTCTGGTCCATAGTATGGCTAAGAATGTATTTGTATTGCTCTATCGCTTTATCCTGGAAAGTTTTGGGAGCCACAAGATCATTTAATGAGAAAGCAGTTAACGCATCAGCATAATCTTTCCTTGCTTTAAATCTTTGAGACTCAGGAAGATTAACATTATCAATTTTTGATTTTGATGATTGGATAACCTCCCTGTATAATGACTGTGCCTTGTCTGCATTTCCAAGCTGCCTGTAAACCGCCGCCAATTTTAATTTTGAGCTTGTATCTCCCGGATTTTTTTTAATTGCCGATTCTAAATTTGATGCCTGTTTTGTATTGAGCTTTGTGAAAATCTCATTTGCCTTGGCAGCATCTCCTGCAGCATTTCTAGCAAGATATGCCTGGGCAAGATTGGCATCAACCGCATCCTGGACATCAGGGGAAGTGTACTTTGTCTTCATGCCCTCATATTTTTGGATAACATCACTTGCTGATAATTTTCCCTGTTTTTCCTGGTTCTGAATATCCTTAACTTCATTCGCAAATTCATTCTGCTGTTTTATATATTCAATCTTCTTGAATTCTTCAGGGAACCATTTCTGCAGTATTGCGGAGTATTTGTCCTGGAATTTTTTAATATCCTCCGGCTTTCCGCCCTTTATATCGTTGAATTCCTGCATGAACTGGACATATTTGTCAACCCCGCCCATGTCCTTGACAATAGCAAGCTCTGTGTTTGTGAAAATTATCTTTTTTCCGCTGACTCCCCAATATGACATCTTTCCATCATCTGAAAGCTCAGCATTTCCGCCCGTGCGCAAAATGAATGATACTTTCTTGTTTAAATCTCCCACTTTTGTGATGATGCTTATGCTTCCACCTGTCACAACAAACTTGTCTATGTTTCCAAGAGTAATTCCCGCTATTGTCCCTTCTTCTCCAACTACAGAGAATTTTTCAATCTCCTGCTTCTCCCCCATAATAAATTTTGTGAGTCCGGCCTTGCCCTTTATTTTCACCGTACTGAAGTCTTTTGCGAATGCGACTGCATTCTTGACATCGTCCGGGATGTTTCCGTCAAAGAAAATTGAAACTTCTTCATTTGTAGGCGCAAAAACATTAATGTCCCCTCTTCTGTAATGCGAATCTTTCTTCAGAAGCCTGACTTTGACAATATTTCCCTGGCTGTCCAAGTCAATATCAACATCTCCCTCGGCAAAAATACTGCCATACACTAAAGTTGCCTTGGTGATTCCGCTGGTTATCCTGATTTTGTTGTTTTTCGGGTTAAATTCAACATGACAGCCTTGTCCTGCCTGGATGACTGTCTGCTGGCTGTTGTACAAGAAATTATATCCGCATTTTCCGGTGCCTTTGTCAGACTTGCAGTCTGCCGAAACATCAAACACCGCTTTTTCTGTCTCATAAACATCAACCTGCTTTCCGTCAACAGTTGCTGTTCCTTTTTTAAATGTGAATTCTGCATTCTGGATATTCTGGAATTTATTGCCGCCTAAATCCGCGTTTCCGCTCTGGACTTTGAAAATATTATTTTTAGTGTCAAATGTTATTCCCTTTCCATTAAGAATCATGCTTCCGACAGCTAGTTTTCCGTTGCTTAAACTTGCAGTTCCCGTAGTCTTATCATAATTAAATTCTGACCCATCTCCTGCTTCAATGTCATAATTTATATTCCCTATTTGGATATGGGCATTCCCTTTTTTCAGCTTGTAATTTGCCGTTTTATCATCAACCTTTGCCATTGTTCCGTCAGGAACAACAACACTTTTTGGATCTGCCCCAATTCCAATCCCTTCCCCATTCGGATCATTTACTGTTCCTTCATATGATGCCTCTAATGTCCCTGTGTTTTTATCTGAGAGTATTTTTGAAGCAACGCCTAAGCTGGGAACTATTTTTGACCTGAGAGTTGTGCATCCGTCAATTCCGGATGCAAGAAGAGGATCTTTCTTTTTGACTTCGGTAAGCATTACAGTATAAGCAGTTTCAATGATTTTTTTCTTCAAAATAGCGCTTGCTGGAGAAAAATACAGCGCTGCAAGATCCTCTATAGTTATTGAGAATGGCCCTGATTTCACTGCTTCCTGGCCAAGAAGCATATTCAGCCCTGTTTGCGTTGGATTATCTACAAAATCATATACCTGCATGCCCGTGTTTATTGCTTGTGAAGCTTCTGGACTTACTCCGCCTATCCCTGTCAATAAGCAGCCCCTTATATTGAAGATTTCTGGAGATGGCGCTGATGGAATGACGGGAAGGCCGGTTCCAGGGCTCGTAGGCGCCGCCGCGGATGCAAAGCTAATCAAAAGAATTGCCAATAATGCAAAAATAATTTTTCTCATATTCTTGCCTCCCTTTCAAACAGCGGGATAATTATCCTGACAATTTTATTCTGAATATTAAGCCTGAAAAGAAGAAGCTTCCCATTCCTTCTTGTCTCTATGATTTTTTTGCTTTCCAATTCCTTAACCACCCTGCTCAATGCGCCCTTATTGATATTAATTGATTTGGAAATCTCAGAAAGATTGAACTGCCAGTCCTTGTTTTTAGAAAGAAATCTAAGCAAGCTTACTTTTGCCCTGCTTCCAATCACTGATTCAAGATTCATAGGCTTTCCTCAAGCCCAGCCCTAGATTGTTGTATTTTTGCAACTTTGTTGCTTTTTTACAACATAATTAATAGAAAAATGCACTATATAAGCTTTTTCAGGGCTACAAGAATTTATTGGCAAAGAACCACACGTAAGATTTGTTGTCAACTATTGAATTTTCGCTCTTTATGGAATAGACAATGGTGTTATTGAAGGGAAGCATGCTGACTGTCATGTTTTCCTTCTCGCCGACATCAATAAAATAGCTCAAGTCAATACTTCCAGGGTCGGAAACTTCGCCCGAAACAATCTTGTCTGTTATGTTGTAGATTTTGCCGAGCCTTACATTGACTCTTGTTGAGAATGTCTTCAACTGATAGGTTGTCTCTCGCTTGAATGTCAGGGGCCATTCAACATCCACAGTCACAAAATCATCCAAAATAGCGGATTTTGCATTTATATCTCCTTGAGTGACTTCCAGTTCAGGCCATGCCGAAAAATCAACGCATTGAGGAAGCATTAATTCAATGTAATTATTCAGTTCATTCTCAATCTGCTTCAGGGAAGGCAGTGTCTTTTGGCCATTATAATATCCGTAGCCGATGAATGCAAAAACAGTCTCAAATGAATTTCCAGGAAGTGATGCATAGCCTCCCTGCATGCCAATTAGATACAGCCCATTTTCAGTGGTTGTTTTCAAACAGCTTTCTATCTCGTTATAAACCGGCTTTATATCCCTCGGAACAGGCGTCAATGTAACTTTGATTGCCTCTCTTTGAGTATAGACAATAATCCCGACAGCAGAAACAATCAGTATTGCAATAATAACATATAAAGTGACCTGTCCTCTTCTCATGCTCTTTTGAATGAAAGAATATTTATATATCTTTTACAATCAAGTTAAATATGAACAAGACAAAAGGGGCGAATGCGGAAAGAGAGTTGTTGCATATGCTTTCCGGAGAGGGTTTTGCGGTTGTAAGGGTGGCTGGAAGCGGCATGATTGCTGAAACAAGCGCTGACCTGATTGCGGGAAATTCAGCAAAAAAATTTGTTATAGAATGCAAGACATGCAAGGATAAAAAAAGATATGTTGACAAGCAGCAGATTCATGATTTGAAGGAATTTGCAAAAAAATTTGATATGCCCCCGTTAATAGCGGTAAAGTTCAACAGGCAGGGATGGTGGTTTATTGAGCCCGAACAGCTGGAAGATACCGGGAAAAGCCTTGCTATTTCTTTGGAAGATATCCGGAAGATTGGAAAAAGCTTTGATGAGATAATAAAAGGATAAATTTTTATCTTTCCATTTCCTGGGAAATTGATGAGAAAAGAGGCATTATTCTGGAAAACAATAAAGGACAAGACCTTGAGGTGCGAATTATGCCCAAGATTCTGCATGATTCCGGAAGGAAAAAGAGGCAATTGCGGAGTCAGGGAGAATGATGATGGAAAATTGATAAGCCTTGTTTATGGAAAGCCGCTCTCATTAAACCTTGACCCTATAGAAAAAAAGCCCCTTTATCATTTCTTGCCTGCAGAAAGAACATTGAGTTTCGGGACAGCAGGCTGCAACTTCCACTGCCTCTATTGCCAGAATTATGAAATATCGCAATGCAAGCTTGAAATGCTGCCAGCAACCTTCATGATGCCGGAAGAAATTGTAAAATTATGCAAGGAGGAAAAAAGCAGGATTATCTCTTATACATATACCGAGCCTACGATATTCTATGAATACATGCTTGACACTTCAAAATTGGCAGTAAAAGAAAAAATAAGAAATGTGATTGTGAGCAATGGCTTCATCAACCAAATTCCATTAAAAAAAATCTTGCCAAGCATTGACGCCGCGAACATTGACATTAAAGGAAATGCTGAATTCTACAAAAAAGTCGCAGGAGCTTTCATTGAGCCTGTTCTGGAGACTTTAAAAGAGCTTAAAAGAAAAAAAGTCTGGATTGAAGTGACTAATCTTTTAGTTCCAACTTTAAATGATTCTGAAAAGGACATAAACTGGATTGTAAAATGGATTTCTGACAATCTCGGCCCTGAAACCCCTGTCCATTTTTCGGCATTCTGGCCGACATACAAAATGAAAAATATTCCTTCAACTTCATTGCAGGCTTTAAGGAACGCAAGAAAAATTGCATTGAAAAAACTGGATTATGTCTACACTGGAAACCTTCCTGATGAAGAGGGCAATAACACTTATTGCCCAAAATGCAAAAAATTGCTTATCAAGAGGATAGGCTTCCAAGTCGTCCAAAACAAAATCATAAATGGAAAATGTCCGTGCGGCGAGAAAATTCCCGGTGTCTGGAAATAGGAATCTTGCTTTTTGCGATTCTTTTTATAATTCCCTTAGCAAACGCTTTAAAAATCAATGAAGTTATGTATCGCCCAAGCCAATGCTCATATCATTATTGTCAATGGATTGAATTATACAATGATGAAAGCACTGAAGTAAATTTAATAAATTGGACCTTATGCGGCAAAAATCTTCTTGCAGGATATGTGAATAGAAGTGGTTTTATTGGATTAAATGAAACATTAATTATCCCTTCAGGAAGTTACGCATTAATTACAGATGGTGGAACAGGAACAGATGTTTATAATTATTTTAATGTCGGTTCAAATATCGCATTTCATGTTGACGCAAACAGCACGTGCGGAGAATTAAGCAATAAAACATTTATTTTCCTTAATGACAGCAGCAAAGCATTGATTGATTCATTTCTTATCAACTCAGTCATAGGCGCAAACAATAATAACAAAAGCCTGCAGTTCAATGAAACAGATTGGCTTGAATCAATGCCCACACCAGGAGCATTGAATGTTTTCCCATCAATAAATATTACAAACACAACAAATCCTCCGCCAAACGAAACAAATGTGTCACAGCCAGCAAACGCAACAGAACCAACTCTCTCTGGCTATAATTATTCCATAATTTCCTTTCCTTCTGAATTGGCAGAAAATTTCATTGCCCAAATCAAAATAATAAACAATGAAGAGGAAACAAATTTTGAGTCATGGAGCTATGTCTATTCAGGAAGCATCTGCTATTCCATTGGCGGCAGGGAAGGGAACAAGATAAACACGACAATCCAAAAATACGAAACAAAAACTGTTGAGCTGAACAATCAGGTCAATTTATCTGAAATTGACATGAACAAAAGCTACAAGCTGAAAATAAAGATTTTGAGGGAGGGCCTGAAAACTCCGAAAGAGTTCACTTATAATCTTACAGTCCCTTCAAGCCTAATCCCTCAAAAAGTGGAGGAAGACAACATAACATCTGAATCTGAAACAGCAAGTTCTGATGAAGAAAATCTCCAGCCAATCAACTCTGAATCCCAGGAATCAAGCGGACAGACTTATGAATCAAGGTCAATGTCAACGGGCAGAAGCGCGATTTATATCTTTGCAGGATTGATGGTGTTATTCAGCGCCTACTTGATACTAAAGAAGGGCTAAATTTAAATAGTCAGAAAATTTTTGCAGATTACCATGTTCACAAAAGAGAAAAAAGAAATAAGATTCAGGGCAATAATAGAGATATTGGGAAGGCCAAAAGAATTTTTAGTCGATACTTTAAACAAGGCGATAGAAAGCCTGGAAAAAGAAGAGAATATTAAAGTCCTGCATAAAGAAGTTTTTGAGCCAAAGGAGATTGAGGAGCAAAAGGATCTTTTTACAGACTTTGCCGAGGCTGAACTGTCAGCAGCAGGATTGGATATTTTATTTGAATTTATCGCAAAATATGCGCCTTCAAACATAGAAATCATATCGCCCTCTGATTTGAACCTTCCGGCAAATGAGGCAAATATGGTTTTAAATGGCTTTATTGCAAGAATGCATAAGGTTGATCATGCAAACAAAATGCTGATAATGGAAAATAATATCCTTAAAAAAAGGCTTGGCTCAATGACGCCTGAAGAAATCCAGGATCTTGACAGGGCGCAGGAAAAAGCAGTGAGAAATGAAATTGAAGAAATGCAGAAACAAAATGCTCCCCAGAAAAAACCTTCTAAAAAGAAATCGGGAAAAAGTAAGAAGTAAAACTCAAGGGCAAATATGACATTTGCTATTATTTTTGTTTAACATTAATTCTTAATCAGAATTATTTTCTTAGACTATTTTCCAAAATGATTTAAGAAACAAATTAGAATGATAAAATTATTCTCTTAAATCATTTTCCTGACATTCTCTTTAATTTTTTCAAAGTCTCTTCCAATTCCTCTTCTGTTTTTGTCGGCTTCGGCTTTTCGGACTGCTGCCTCAGCTGTATAGGCTGGCGTGATGGAGGACTAGGCATGTATGATCTTTGAGACTGCTGAGTCGGAGGCATATAAGGCCTTACAGGCGGCCTAAATCCAACTCCTGGAGGAAGAGCTCCTCCTCTTGGCTTTTTCTTTTTCTGCATCAAGTAATAAGCTGCCCCTCCAATTCCCAAAACTAAAATAACTAAGACAATATACAGCCATGTTTTTCCTCCCGCCTTGCAGCTTCCGCAGCAAACATTTCCTGCGCACGAGCCGTCATATGAGGATATTTCAGTTCCTGCCTCACATTCCGAGCAGCAGGAATATCCTTCGCTCTGGCAGGTTGCGGTTACCGTCTTGCACTGGTCACAGCACACGTCTGGAGAGCATGATAAATCCAAAGAAGATTGTGAATGGCCTGCCTCGCATTCTGAGCAGCATGAATATCCGCTATTGGAGCATGTTGGGCAGTCAGGATCCTCGCCGTCAATAAATCCGTCGCCGTCATTGTCAAGATTGTCATTGCAGCTTAATTCCCTTCCATACTCACATTTCACATTCCTGAAAAACGGATCCTGCACAATTTGATTATTGCATTCGGGCTTAAGGGAGCAATCATAAGTTGTGGCGCAGGTTATGTTCGGGGCCATTGTGCAGCAGACTCCTGTGGCGCATTGATATGACAGTCTTGTTTCTGCCGCCGCGCACGTCGGCTTGCAGTTAAATCCATAAACATCCTGGCAGACATTGCTAGGAACACTCTCGCAGCACAATTGACTTTCAGGGCAGCTGTAATTTGCAATTTTTTCTCCGCCCAGGCATGATGTTCCTGTCCTGCATGTGTCATTTGCGGCATTGCATTGATAATGCGGCTTGCAGCAAGTCCCTTTTTCCTCAGGGCAGTTCAATCCGGTTGCTTCAATTTCATTCGCTGAGCATAATGCCTTGCACGAATATCCTTTGTTAACAGAGCATGTGTCTTCTATCCTGCAGCAGTCAGGAGTTTCGTCCGGGCAAAGGAAATTTCCTATCGGGGTGAAAGGGGCATTGCATTCAGTCAGGCAGCTGAATGTGCACTGGGGCGGGTTTACAACCTCGCAGCACACTGCATTTATATTGCATGAATATCTGGCAGATTTTTTCTGCTTAAATCCGGAAGGGCATTTGCTTCCCTCAACACAAGTCATATTCGCCAAGGCGCATGGGCTTCTTGCAAAACACTTTAATCCTGCCGCACAAGAAGATGTCAAATCTTTTCTTTCCCATTCATCTATATCCCCTGAAGTCTTGCAGGTTCCATCCAACAATGCGCATGTAGTTTGCTTGCAGCACGTGTAGCTTGTTCCGCAAGTTTCATTGTATTCAAAAACCTCAACTTCTTTTCTTGAATCACAGGAAGATTTGCACGATCTTTTATCTTGAGAACTGTAACACAAGCTTTCATTCCAGCATGTCCCGCTTCCGCATCCTAAATCAAGGGGATAATAATTCGGCCGCATGTTTGAAACGTTACAAACCCCTCCTGCTTTCCTGCACGGGCTATACTGATAACAAGTTCCCATATCAACTGTTTCTGTTCCTTGGAAAGAAACGCATGAGAATGATGAATTTACAATATAGTCTGCTCCTGGACTTTCTTCAGAGCATTTAAAGCCCTCTCTTGAACGCTGCCCTTCTTTTTCGCATTCAGTGGTGTATCTTTTTGGGAATAATGAATATAATATCAGGGCAGTTGGCTGGACTCCTCCCCAATTGGAATCTGTTTTCCATGTTGAATTAAAATTTTTCAAAACAAGACTTACATTTTTTGTATCCCTGTATCCGAATGCCAATGCATGAACAGCAACTGCGGTGTCAAAATAATCAGTTGCTCCTACCCTTGGCCAGTATCCTAAGCTTGATTGATTGCCTAATAAAGATTTTGCATAATCTTCTGTTCCTGTTATCAAATAAAGTAATGCATCTCTCTGTATTGTTTTAGGAGGAGCAGTATCAGCAGGCGAGATGAGATAAGGCAAAAGCTCGCTTGCCCTCTCATTTCCAGCTAATGTTAAGGCATATGCCGCCCATAATGTCCCTTGATAGTCACAGCCGCTTCCAGAATCAAGGCAACTTGATTCGACTCTCAATTCAGCATCGGTTGTTTTTGCTCCCGTTGACTGTATATGCAGTATATCTCCCTCCTTGAAAAGCAATGATACTAAAGAAGGCGGGTCGCATGAGACAAAAAAAGTCTTGCCCACACATCCGGAATTTATGCGAAGCCAATAACCATTGCTCTCTAAAGAGAAGCATGCTGAGCCAGAATTAATCTGATACTTCTTGTCCCTTTTTATTATGATTTCAGCTGTTGTTTCGCCATAATTTACTGTGCAGTTTGTTTCAATATAATTTGGAGGGTCTATTTGAAGATACCAATTTAAATTAGCGGCCGCTGGTTTTTCTTGACTCAAAAGCCATTCTTCTGCCTTTGTTGTGTCAGCTGAAACTGCTCTTAATGCCATAATAGCATATGCAGTCGAAACAAAATTATTCCATCTTCCCCCATTATTGCTGCTTTTTCCAATTAATGAGGTTTTCAATGCCGGAGAAATTGAATCATTGGAGGAAAATGCCAAAAGCAAAAATGAGATATCATCAGGGCTTAAAGAGGTTCTCTCCTCCACAGTATCCTGTTTTTCATTCAGCCACTGATAGGCTGTATCCTGTTTTTCAACAGCAAAAATTGGAGCTATCAATGTTATACTGAGAAATATAAATAACAAAGATATCAATACAAACCTCTTTTTCATGTTTTTTTAAAGCCAGGAATGTTTAAAATCCTTTCTCTTTAAGAGGACTAAAAGTCCTCTTAACAACTCCCTTTTTTCTTTATTTCTTTTTTCTTCTTCCTTTTGGCTGATTGTTCTGATTCTGAATCCTGAGCTTTTCAGAGACGTACTTGACTGGATTCTTTATCTTGGGGCAGAAAAAGTCAGGATGGCAGACTGCAATGTCCTTGTAATAACTCTTGTCGCAGTTAGGCGGAAGCATTGTTCTGTTCTTGGAAAACCACGATAATTGGCTGATGATATAGCCCTGCTTCAAGGGCTTGAAATTCAGCTTGTTCCATTCATCAATTTTCTTGGCTATGTCCTCATCGCTCAAGGAAACGCTCTTGAGGAAATTCAATAAAATAAACAGCGCCCTTTTTCTTCCGTCATGCTTCATCCCTTCAAGGATATATTTTATGCAGGGCGGATAAAATTCTGGTGAGGCATCCTTGACAATCAGCTCTCTTTTATCCCCTTGCCTCTCAATAAATTTTTGCTTTGCATGCTTTTTCCAGTCAAGAGCCTGGAGCAATAATTCCTTTGCCTCATTTTTTTCAGGCTCAGGAATAAATCTTTTCGGAAGCACTCTATCAGGCTTTGCCCATCCCGGATGGAAATTTTTTATCTGGTCGGGATAGATCACTATACTTGACAATCCTGATTTTTCATTCAATGAGTACGGCATCCTGAACAAATGGCGGGGAGAGATTAAAATTGTGTCAATGTCAACCACCATGAAAGGATTGAATTCATCTTTGTCATAAAAATCCCCTACTGGCCTCTGCAGCCTTTCGCTGATTTCCTTTACTGAATTCAATTCCAGGATTCTTTCAGAAAGTTTTTTTCTAATCAAATCATTCAGGTAAGATGATATTAATCTTGGGCCGTCAGGAAAAAAATCCTTCACATTCAGTTCATTCAAAGTTTTTGGGAATGCCTCGTATCCCAAGGCAATATGCCATCCCTTGTTTCCTGAAAATTTCAGGCCAACATTATGGATGTTGTGGAATTTTAGCGATTCAATCACAAGTTCAGTCGCAATCTTGCTGTACTCCAGGAATTTTGAATCTATGTCCAGAATCAAATCCCACCCTATCCTCAATTCATTGGCTTGCTCTTGAGTCAGGTCAGTCTTTAAATCAAGAGGATTTCTCCACAGCTCTTCAGAGCAATGGAAGCTTGTTGCGCCTTTCTCTACCAGTCCGGAAATGTCATTCGCATATTCTATTGAATCCGGCCTTTTTCCAAATCCTTCCCCATATCTCGGAACAACCTCACGATTTTTGGACATTCCAAGCAGAACATTCTGTATGTCCTTTCTCATATAGTAAAACCTTGCTCTTTTGAAGTCCATCGCCCTTTTGCCTCATTAAATTCATTGCAAGATGAATTTAAAAATTTGATTGAAACAAACCATACATAATAGTATAACAAAACTTAAATAACTTGAATCCAGATTATCATAATAAGATGATACTCAAACTGAATGACCCAAAGCTGCTTTCAGACTCAATCTCATTGATTTCTGAATTAGTCAGCGAGGTAAAATTAAAGATAACAAGGGCAGGATTGAATATAGTCGCAGTGGACCCTGCAAATGTTGCACTGGTTTCATTGAAATTCCCGGCTTCCCTGTTTGCAGAATTCCAGACAGAAGAGGAGGAGAATTTGGGGATAAATTTAGAGGATTTAAAGCAAGTATTAAGAAGGGCCGCTTCAAATTCCTCTTTGACAATGGAAAAAGAGGGGAATAAGCTGAAATTAAGCATACAGAACACAGTAAAAAGGACATTTAATTTAGCTTTAATTAACCTGGAGGCAGAGGAAAAAAGAATCCCTGAATTGGAATTTAATTCAAAAGTTGAGATAAATTCAGATATATTCAGCAATGCAATCGAGGATGCGGCAATAATCTCTGACTCATGCTCATTTGCAGTCAAGGACAAATTCATAATTGAGGCAAAAGGCAATCTTCATTCCACAAAGACAGAATTTTCAAGCGATGAGGCAAAGTTTTCAGGGGAAGGAAAGTCAAAGTATTCCCTGGAGTATCTGCAGAAATTCATCAAAGCCTCAAAGTTCTCTGATAAAGTTTCTTTGCAGTTCTCAACAGATTATCCGGCAAGGCTGGATTTCAGGGGAGCTGCTGAAATGACATTCATTCTTGCGCCAAGGGTTGAGGAAGAGTAAATTAAAGGATTAAGCAAAATCAAAAATCAGCCAAAGATGACCTTTGGCTTTTTGGGACATCTGGCTTTAAACATGCAACTTAGCCCCTCAGGTATATAATATATTATAGGTAAGGTTTATAAAAAACATAAACTTCTTAAAAATAACTTAAAATGTCAGCCAAAAGAGGAAGAAGGGGGCAGGTAACCTTGTTTGTTATTGTCGCCATCATTATCATTGCTGGAATTGCAATTTTCGTCGCAACAAGGCAGGGAATTATAAAGCCCGCAGTAAGCGCGGAAGAGGCCCAAAAAATTGTTTCTAGCCAAATTCAGCCTATCAGGGACAGGATTGAAGAATGCGCAAAAGGGATGGCGAGAAGCAGCATTAACACTATGGGATGGTATGGCGGATATGCGGCTGTATTGCCTGAAAGAGCGCTGACTGGAGCATCAGAAGCGCTGCCTGGAGCACCTGACTTAACAAGTTACTCGCAATTTTATGATACTGAAAGAAGCAGTTATGAAATGTTTCTTCCTTCACTAGAAAGAATGAAGGGAGAATTCGCCCTTCTTTTCAGAGAGGACAACCTAAGATTTCAGGAATGCATAAATGATTTTGAAGAATTCAGAAAATTAGTTGATATTAAGGCCGGCAATTTGAACATCAACACTTCAGAGGTTGATTTTGGGGAGAAATCTGGAAAAATGGTTATTCCCTTCACTTATCCAATCACTGTTTCAAAAGGCGAGGCGAAAACAGTCATTGATAACTATAATGTCATTATCCCAATAAATATGGAAAAAATCCATGACCTTGTAGCCTCTATACTGAACAAGATATCTGCTAACGAAGATTATATCTTATTTTTGAATTCAAAATCGAGACAGCAGCAAGACGACCTGGAAGCAAATCCAAAAATAGACACAATGTTTGTTGACTGCCAGTTATTTAATACAATAAAAACAGGCGAGATAGGGAAATCAATCAATTCAATCAACAGGATATGCAGGCTTGATTACAACAACAATGCAGAGGGGCTGTCTCCAGCATACAAATTTTACTTTTTAGCGGGAAGTGAAACATGAAAAATAATATGATGAAAAAATGCGTCGCAGTAATCTGCATCTGGCTAATGATTTCTCTGACATTTGCATCAGCAATTTCTCTTGCCCCTATAAGCGAGAAAACAAAAGAAAAAATCAAGGATTTTGTCGATGTTATCCCCAACGTATCTGCTCAAGAGGAAGGATGCTGTGTAAAGACAATTCAAGGGGGCTATTGTAAAAATAATATGAACAAGACAGATTGCGATACAGATGCATATCCTCCTGGATTCTATGAGCAGACATCATGCACTTCATTAGCAAATTCAGGAATAAATGATTGTGATTTAGGGGTATGCAAGGAAAATGATGGGACATGCACCAGCCCAAAATCCAGGGCAGACTGCGGGGACAACGGCGGGGAATTAGTTACCGGAACTCCGATCGGCAATATCGATGAATGCAAACCAGGATGCTGTGTTTACAGGGACAAAACCGATAATAATATTTTATTCTCAGAATGGAAAACATATTCAGGCAAATGCGCAAAAAGGGCTAACATTCTTGGGGTGAATGTTGAAGTTTTGATAGAAAGCCCGACTATGGATGCTAAAGAATGCAGGAAACAGGTTCCACCTATAGCTCTTGGATATTGCCATGAATTGACAAAATGCACTTACGGAAAACAATCTGACTGTCCAGTCACAATAAATAGCGAACCATGCGATTACTGCAAGTACAATGAAAAGGCAGAGAGCCATTGTGATAAGGGGGACATTTATTACTATAATACGTGCGGAGCAAAAACATCATTAAAACAAAAATGCACTGATGGAAAAGAGATTTGTTATGAGGACAATTCAGGGGCAGCATGCAAAAATGTTGAATGCAGGATAAAGATTACAGCAACAACACTGATGTATGACACTGAATGGCTCAAGGCAGGAGAGGTTGGAATTGAGTACAAGGATATAAATAATCTGGCAATAAAAGGCAAGGCAAAAGTGGGGGATGTAATCACTATAGGCCCTTCTGAGACTGCATGCGTGCAATATCAGGGGCCAGGGGAAAATCATTATATTTATTTCTGCGACAATGACGGGAATGTGACAAGAATTCCAAAATATGGATTGGATGCCGCAAAAGAGTCTATCTGCTATTTTGATGATACGATAGGGAAAGCAAGAGAGAGAAAAAATAATTATGCAAGTTGCGGGCAATGCCATGACCCAGATGATTTAAGTTTAGAAAGCATGCCTGGAGCTTTGGGAGACATCATAAAAGAATTAGTCAGATGGTCTGGAGCAGACATGATTGACCCGCAATGGTGGGACTACAGAGTTGATTTAGGAATATTGGGCGGAGGCAAACAAAACCCCGGCCTTTGCGATAAAGATGAAAGCTGTACAGGATTTGGAGACTGCATACATGCATCAAATAAGGACTGTGTCCCAAAATATCCTCCTACAATAGCCACAGTCAACAACACTATCTGCGGTGAATGCATGTCAACTATTGCAAGCACCCCTTACAATAAATGCACTGCAGAAGGATGCAGAAGCAGGGGGAATTGCGGTTATGCAGTAAGCGACTTTAATGCAGAATCAACAATGACCGTATGCATACTGGAAACCACATTTGCAACAGGCTTGGTTGCAGGAGTAAAAGGGGCAATAAATGAATTTGCAAAACTTTTGAATATAGATGACTGGCTTAGAGGTAATAACGCCAAACAGGACCAGAAAGGGCAGCAGACTAATGATCAAAAAGATAAAGTTGAGCAGACGCAAAAAGATAACAAGTATGGGCTTTTGAAAGGACTCGGAAAAGTAGGCTATGCCCTGATGAGGGGGATTCTTTATCCGTTCCAAAAAGTCGCAGGCTATTTGACTAAAAATGGAATGACTAGCCAGGAAACAAAAGATTATATTGCAAATTATTTCGGAATGAGAACAAAAGCAGATCTGCAATATGACACCCAACTGGAAAAAACCTCTAATACAATGACAAACAACGGGGTAAGCACAGATGACCAGAAGAAAATAGTCGCGCATCTCCAAGATAAAAGCAAACCGCTTCCTGCAGGATACGTTGAAACTCCTGATGGGGCAATTAAGAAAGTGGATGGAGGTACAACAATCCTTTCATCTGCGGATATAACCAGTTACAACACCGAATATGCAAAAACTCCTGCTGCGCTAAAAGTTAAATATAACAAAGCTGAGCTTGACAAATCAAATGCTGCCAAAAAAAATTTTGAAGCAAAAACAGAATTTGATAAACAATTAGACAAAGCAGTAGACGATGCTGTAAAAAATGATCCTGGTGTAAAAGCAAAAGATCCAACTGCTACAAATAATAATCTTAAAAATAAGGAGGCTGCATTTTATGAGGTTAAAGCCAGATATGAAGCTGAAGTAGCAGCTCATCCTGAAGGCTCATATCAGACAGCTTTAGTCAGTGAGATGGCTGATAAACGTCTAGCATATGAGGACGCAATAGATCTGGCTGCAATCGCAAATACAAACTATAATGATGCTTATTCAGCGAAAAGTGCACAAATTAGAAGTGGAATTAACGCAGATAAAATCATCTCAGACCCTTCAGCTGGACTTTCCACTGGAAATATTTTTTCTCCAGCAGCAACAGGAGATGTCCTAAATGCATATAATCGCTATTATAACGCATATTCTGATAAGGGAACAAAAGACAGAGTGTTTACAGACATTTCGGGAAAATATACTGAATCCCTGAAAAGAGACCAAAGCATTCTGGAAGGAGGCACGGATTATTACGGGGCTGGATTTTACAGCAGCGTTTATGCAGTTGAAAAAGTGCAGAGACAAAACTACTGGGATGCTGCAGGCGCATGGTGGGAATCTGTGAAGGACGGCTCTGCCATCACGAGAATACTTGCATCAATGGGGAATGATTTGAAGATGAGATTGATTTTGAACCTTATTTCAAAAAATCTTGTTGATAGAATTTTGAATATTGCAAGCTGGCTTAATCCAATAAATTACATAAAAAAATACACTCTCTGCCCTCTAATAAACTGGGCATGGGGTGATCCAACAGGAGAAGTGTGCTCAAAGGATAGATGGGCTGTTCCAATATTCTTATGCTTCATACAGTCTTATGCGAATTCTATGGGCACATCTCAGGGAGCCTGTTATGCAGAAGCTCCTGAAAAGCTTTCACCTTATGAAGGATATTCCCATTGCTCAGACTGCAATATTGAATTTGACCCTAACAGAGTCTGCACTCTTGAGAGATGCGCTTCATTAAGCAGGCTTGGAAGCGATGGATGCACTTATGAAAACGGAGTATGCAAGCCCAATGTTGCTGCCTTACAAGCATGCGAAGAAACCGGGGCTGTCATAAACACAATAAACAGCGTCAAAGATGATTCTGGAGATTTGAGCTATAGCAGCGCATTGAATATATGGTCAAGAGCAGGAATCCCGTTCGGGAATTCAACAAGAAACGTCACTATAGGCACTGAAAAATATTCGCAATGCAGATACTCCACAGACAAAACAACGAGATTTGAGGATATGTCAATCATAGAATCAAGAAATATTGATGGAAAAGCCCACACATTGAATCTGGATATAAAATCAGCATCTGCTTCCAACTTAAATTTCAGTTATTTTGTGCAGTGCTATGATGTCTGCATAAACACTTCAATAACAAGACAGACTGAAATAAAAATTGAGAAAAACATGCCTTCAGAGGACAGTGCGCCCGCAATTTTGCCTCCTATAAGAATCAACAGAAGAGACTCCCCTCCAAACACCATTTTTGAAGGGGGATTTCCGCAGTTTAACAGCACAGATGTTGTGATTGAGGTAAAGACAACCAAGCCTTGCTTATGCAATTACAGCAGATTCAAAATGGCCGAAGGGCTTGTGCAATTTGCGGAAGAAATCGCGAGATTAAAAACTCTTGCCGACTCAAAAATCGACATGACTTACGTTGAAAACACTCCGCAAGAAGACGTGATACAGGCAATGAGCAATGCTATGCCCTTAGCCAACAGCATGACGAGGTCAGACAATAATAGAACACATAGCACAAGCGTCAAGCTTAACAACAGCGAAAATTATGCTTATATCATAAAATGCAAGGACATTCAAGGGCAAGAAACTGCCCCGCTGACTGTAAAGCTTTATGTTTCAGAATGGTTTAATGTAAGCGCAACCCCAATAGGAACAACTGATTATTCATCGCCTGAACTTTCTGTAAGGACAGACAGGCCTGCAAAATGCAGATACAGCATTGACAAGGATGCAGGATATGAGGAGATAAATGATAATAAGAATATTATGGATTATGCCACAAAAGGATTTTTGACAAGCCACAGCACGGACTTGCCTGAATTGCCGAGATTGAATAAAGACCAGACAATTTATGTCAGATGCATTGATGAGAATGGAAATGTCGCGGGGGCAAGCTCAACGTTCAGGATAACCGTTGATGTGAATCCCCCTGAAATAATAAGGACATACAGGACAGGAGACAGGCTTTTCATAATGACAAATGAGCCATCAACATGCAAATCTAGCTTCAGTTCGTTCTCTTATACAAGCGGCGGGACAGAAATGACAAAGGAAAATATAAAAGAGACAGAGCACAGCACGAAATGGGAAAACAAGGTTTATTACATTATCTGCAGGGACAAGGCAAACAAGGAAAAAAGTGTACAGATAAAACCATTTACAGCAGATACCGGGGCTACTGTCGGCTCTCTGCTAAAAACAGCATATTCATGGAAATTCTTGTAAATTCTTAAATAAAATATTTATAAACATAGGCTGGCTGTTTTTCCTGTATAAAGAATCTTTTAAAAGGGGCAAAATGAATTCCAAAAATAAAAAAGCGCAGATTCTAGGATTGTCATTCCAGATGATTTTTTCAATCATCCTCATTGCGGTGTTTCTTTACGTTGCGTTCATCGGAATAAAGGCATTTGTGCAGAATACAGACAAACTAAAGGTTGTAAATTTCGTTACTGATTTTAGAACAGAGCTTGAAAAAGCCATCGCCTCGACAGAAACCTCTGTTGTGCACAAATATGACCTTCCCAAATTTATAGGATGGCTTTGCTTCACACCCTATCCAAAAGAAATGAACAACAAGACTTTTCCTGAATTAAATACCACTAAATATCCTGCCTTTGATATAAAGCGGGGTAGCTATGTTTTTTTCTATCCGCCCTCAAATGCACAAAAAATAAAAATGAGCCCTTATGCAAAGGTTGATTGTGAAGTCCCATGCTTAAATTTGACAATCCTAAAAAATCCTTATTGCATAGAGAACAAGAATGGAGTAGTCAGCATAAGGATCACAAAGAACATAGGCAAGCCTTATGTAACAATAGCATGAAAACGAAAGGACAGACTGAATTTGTGTGGATTTTTTCCTTGATTATCGGAGCAATGATTCTTTTCCTGGCAATTTACGCTTCAAGCAAGGTATTGAAGACAGGAACCTATCAGACAGAGGCTGAGATAGTAAGGAGTTTTGACATTATATTAAATCCTTTTTCAGCCATAGGCAGCATTGCCTCGCTGACTTTAAGCAAGGAGATAAACATGCCTTATGAAACCGAGATGAACTTCACATGTTCAGGAAACTCTGAGAAAATTTCCCTGAGGCAGGTGGAAAAAAATAATAAGGGAGAGTGGACAACGCCCTATACAATAAAAAACAAATATATTTTTTCTGAGCAGATTATCAGGGGAAAAAAATTCTCGGCGTTCAGCAAGCCATTCAAACTTCCATGGAGAATAGATGACATGATTTATTTAATCTCAAAAAATTACTGCTTCATAAACCCGCCTACGAAGATTGAAAATGAGCTGAATTCAATAAACGCCACGCAAGTCAAGGTTGCAGTTTCGTCCGGACAGTGCGGCCCAGGAACAAATGTAAGAGTCTGCTTTGCGCCAAATTTTGATGAATGCTCCTCCAGCGACGCAAGGGTAAGCTACTATTCAAATTATCTTGAAAAAAACGGGATAAAATCATTTTTCCTGGATGACGCTTCATTGTACGCCTCAATCTTCTCAGACAAGCAAACATATGACTGCAACATGAAAAGGCTGTTAAATAGGCTGTCAATCCAGACATCTATAATCATGGAACAGGCGAATATCCTTAAAGGCTGTGTTTATGATTCCCTGCGAAGCGATCTTGAGTCCTTCAAGACAGATATTGATTCCATAGTGTCTATTGACAATACAGCCACAAACCTTATTACTGATTCAAATAAAATTAAAAATTTGGACAATCCAAATTGCCCAATCATAAACAGATGATAATTCCAAAAATGAAAAAAGGACAGATGAAGATACAGGAAATGGCTTTTGTGCTTTTAGCCCTGGTCCTGCTAGCAGTCATAGGATTCATATTTTTCATAAAGCTCTCCCAAAACAAGCTTGTGGAGTCTGCTGAAAACATGAGAGAAAAAACTGCCATAAGCCTGCTGGAAAGAATCGCAAATCTTCCTGAATTAGAGTGCTACTGCAAGCCTTCATGCAGGGCTGACTGCATAGATGAGGATAAACTAGAGTCATTTAAGAATAGATTTCAAGGAAACAAAAACCTGGAATCCCTTTTCCAGGGACTTTCAAATGCAAGGATAGTCAGGATCTATCCTCCTGGAAGCGATGTTTTAATCTATAGCAGCCAAAATCCGGGCAATGCCTCCAGTTATTCGACATTCATCAACACATGCAAATATGAAACTTCAGGCGAGTTTAACTATAAATGCAACATGGCAATGCTAGTTGCCAAAGGAACTTAAGATGGAAATCAAAACCCTTAAAAAAAGTAGCAGTTCAGGCTTTAGAAAAAGCAAGAAAGGCCAGGAAGAAATGGTAGGATTTATTTTGATTATTGTGATGTTTATAGTAATGGGCATGGCCCTGTTGTTCCTAATGAAGCCAAAATTAGAGGCAAAGAAAGACCTTCAGGCCCAGAATCTTCTTAATTCAATGCTTGAATCAACTGAAGGGGGGAAGAAAGTAAGGGACATTATAGAAGACTGCACACTATCAAATTTAGACTGTTCAGGCATGCATACTGCTGTAAAAACAAGGCTTAATTCAGCCCTTAGCGGCTCAGGCTTAGTCTTGAATAGGACATTAAAGGGCTACAGCCTAAGCATATCCACCAAAACAGGAAGCTCCCTGAATATAACTAATGGCACGTTAATGGGCAATATGCTGACTGCCATAACTCCTATAAGCACCATAGATGTCGTTTTGAGGTTCTATTACTAGAAAGTGACGTTTATCTGCAGCTTGTCAACTGTCAAAAGAGGCTTGAAGCTTTTCCTGTTTCCTTTCTGTTTTTCCAATTCAAGCATGCCGAGCTTTTCCAAAAGCAAAACATCTTTTCTTACTGACTGAAAATCCCTGCCTAAAATCCTGGCAAGTTTGTAAACAGAAGCCGGCTTGCTGCTTTTTATTACATGCAGAATCCTTGCTTTTTCTCCGTTCAAAAAACTTCTTATCTGGCTTAATTTCTCCATTTCATCGCTTCCAAAGCCAAATCTCTTGAAAAGAAAGAAGCCTTCATGGCCAATTTCAATGTCTATTGTCTCTGTTTTTTGTTTTTCCTTCGCCATTTCAATCCCGTTTATTATATAGACAGCTTAGTAGTTAAATCTATCTATATATCTAAGAGATATATTTTATAAATGTATGTCTTTTATATAACTATATCTATAAGAGATATATTCCAATAGATAGTTTAGGCTGTTTTTCCGTCGCTGTTAAATTTTGAAGATTCTATACTGGAATTCCCGCCAAATCATTTATAAAGAAAACCTAAAACTGGATAAAAAAGTTCGTATTTTCATCAAAAAAACAAAAGGTTTATAAATCACTTTTTCCTCTCTTCAGTATTGGCCAGATAATTCTGGTAGGGATCCCAGATACTAACGGCCTTATTGACTAAAAGGAGGTTAGTGAAAATGAAATTTAACTTCAGAAAGATTGCACCAGTATTGGCAAGCGCGGTCTTATTAGGATCGACTATTGGATTCGCAGTTGCAGCTACTGACTTAACAGCATATCCTGCCACCTTTGCAAGCAAAGGAAAAGCGGATGTCGCTATTATTTACGGAGAGGCTGCTAATGCCGTTGATGTAATTGCTGGAGATGATATCGTAAGCGACCTTTCTTCAATTTATGGAACAGCCGGAACATCCGCTGCTTCTGTAAGTGGTGGAGAGTCAGCAAGGATAGAGACATCTGCCCAAAAACTGTATTTAGGCGATTATTTAAACGCAACTAAATCAGCTTTGACAGACTCTGAATTGCCTACATTACTTGCGAAAGGAAAGTTAGAGGATACTGATGGCGCATCATATGATATAACTCAAAAAATCAATGTGCCTACAACAGCATCAGGCTATGCTAAATATACACAAGATGGTTCTTCTGGAACAGATCCTGTTTTATATTTGGATTTCAGCAGCTCTACCGCAAACAAGTATTCTTACGAATTATCAATAACTCCTGCACTCGACACAACAAAGATGGCGAACAAAGTTATCAAGATAGCTGGCAAAGAGTACACTTTCAGTGGAAACTCTGCTGAGCTTAATGCATCTGACGCAAGCACTGGATTAGTGCTATACGGAGGAAGCACTGACGTAACTTTGAGTACAAAGACAAACTCCACTTACGTAGTAAATGGCGTTAATGTTGATGTAACTATAGTTGGAGTAAATCCAAACTTAGGTTCGACATCAGAAGGCGCTGCGACAATAACTGTAAATGGTGAGTCTGCATCTGTAGCAAAAGGAAAATCTTACACACTTGGCGGCCAGAGGGTCTATATAAGAGACATTATGGTAACCAACACACAGCCTGCAGAAGGCGCTGTAAGAATATTCTTGGGTTCTGACAAGATTTCGTTCATAAACGGAACCAATGTCAAAAAAGGAACAACAACCCTCTACGGATCAACAGCAACATTCACCTATTCAGGAGCAGGAAATACCAAAATTACCAAAATGGTTGTTTCTGTTTCGCCTAATGACCTAGACAGCAGAGTCAAGTACTTAATTTCAGGAAATGCGTTAGTGGATCCGGTATTCGGATACAAGATCTCATTGGCTGGAATGACACCTGACTTGATGGATAGCTCAAAAGACAAAATAGAAATAATGGCTACAGGTGATAATTTAGTACAATTATCATTTAACAACAAAAGAGACCAAGCGTATAAAGTAGTTCTACTGAAAACTTCAAGTACAAACTTAACAGCAACAACAAACCAAACCACGTTAGGTGGTGATAACTACAATGTAATCGCAACAGTTAACACTGCGATAGCGCAGAATGACTATTTCATTGTGGGAAGTAATGAATACACTTACGTCAAAGAACTTAGAACAGTAGATGCAAACAATGACAAAATCAAGGTCAGAGATAAGTCTGGTGGTACTGAAAGCGAATTCACATATAGCGGAGTTTCTGGAACCATTACATTAGATGATGGTACAGCAGTTCCATTCCTTGTGGATGAAGTCGCTAAAACTATCAATGTTACAAGCGGCGCGACTCCTGTGTTATACACAAAGGGAGGAGCAATGATTAACTTGACATTAGGTACCAATATTAGCATTACGGAGGAGACAGCATATAATGATGGCTCCTACAAAAATGCTGCCGGAACAACTCTTGGAACAACCCCTATGGTTATAAAACCCGTATGGGATTCTACAAGGTCAAGCGGCTACAAGATGGGTCTTGATACAAACATTGGAACTACGATTGGAGATGGTACTTTTGTGCAGGTAGGAACTAATTATGACTGGAAAGCCATAACAAAATATGGTTCATTTGTCGAAAAAACAGGACAAAATGACAAGGTCTTAAGTATTTACTACCCTAGCGCTGCTGCCTATTTGAATGCCTTTGTAACAAGTCCAACAGCCGTTGTATCCTCAACAGGAGCAACAACTGCGGGAAAACTTGGCTCTATATCAATAACTGATACAGAGGCTGAAACTGCCAAACCTTCAAAGAACTTGATTGTTGTAGGTGGTCCAGCAGTAAACAAAGTTGCTGCCAAACTATTAGGCGTTGCCTATCCGACATACGGTGCTCAGCTTACAGGAGATAATGCAATAACAGCAGATCAAGCTTTAATCAAGCTTGTTGCAAGTCCTTACGATTCAACTAAAGTCGCAATCGCGCTTTTCGGTTGGGACGCAAAAGACACAAGAGCTGCTGCTAAATACTTGGTTGCAAATGCCGGCGCTGCCGACCTTGCAAAATCAAGCGTTGTATTAACTACCACGAGCGGAACAGCTATTGTAAAGAAGTAGGTGCAAGTTTTTGTTTGATTTTTTTTCTTCTTCTTTTTTTTTAATTATTAGCGTAAGCTCTATAAAACAGAGCTAATAGAAAACAGCAATTTGATCAGCCTTTTCTTTTTGACCTTAATCCACATAAGCTTAAAAATCAAAGATTTTTGGGCTTTTGAAAACCAAATGTTTTCATAAGCTTTAAAAAGCAAAATTTCTCTTTCTAAGGATGGAAGACACAGAAGAGAAAAAGGAAGAGCCTAAAATAGATCCTGAAAAGCAAAAAAGAATGGAAAGGCAGAGCATTACCCTGCTTGTTATTTTAGTGCTTTTTTTGGCTTTTTTTGTAACTGCCTATTTCATGCTGAAGCCAAAGCCATATTTTGAGTACAATAATCTGAAGATATTTCCAATAAGCCTTGAAGGAAGCAGCCTGATTTTTTATTCAATTCCTGTATCAATTGACATTGGAAAAGGGCCTGTTGAGCAGAATATTGTCCTGAGAAATGACCCCAGACAAATTGAAAATCTTTCCTATAATGTTAGCATGAATCTTTTCAAGATTGCGGCAATAGGATTCACAATGGAGCCCACATTAAGCGCCAATGCAGTTATTGCGGCAGAAGAAATAGCAAATCTTGGAAAAACCCTTCAATTGCCGATAGCTTTCGGGGTGATAAGGGACTTTGAGGGAAAGACAGAGAATATATTTGACTGCGAGAACGCCACTAACTTGTCAAGGGTGATAAGAATGGACCTGGGAAATGAGACCAAAGTGTATGGCAAGGACAACTGCATCATAATAAGCGGGGAAAATTATGACGGCATGATAAAAGCGGCAGATAAATTAACAATAGAATGGCTTAAACTTATAACAAAAAATGAAGCTTCCTAAAATATTAAGTGAGAGTGAAAAGCAGGCAAAAGAGACTAGAAGAAACAGGCTGATGACAGCCATTATAGTAATTATCCTTATGGCAAGTACGGCGGCATTTGCTTTAACATCTGACAAGACTGAAAAAATGAAATATAATGGATTTAGCTTCATAAAAACTGACAGTGGATGGAATGTAAAGGATACAAACCTCATAACCGCTTTCCTGCCGAAAGATGTTGAAAACCTTTCCTCTCCTGAAATAAATCCGGAAGACTTCAAGAAAAATGTCTTTTATATCGCGATGACCAATGCAGAGCAGGCGGCGGCGAATGAATTAAACAGGGCATTTTACTCGCAGATAGAAAAGGCGCAGCTGGCATGCTCTGAGAAGTACGCGGATGAGAGCTTCTGCACTGAATTGCCTGTAAAAAACTGCGAAAATAACACTGAAACAGATGAGCTGATAATTGAGATTGAAGAGACTGAAAATTCCAGCATTGCATATGAAAACGGCTGCATAAGCATAAAAGGAAATGAGGCTGATCTGCTCAGAGCATCTGACAAGATAATATTCTCGGCTTACGGCATAATCAAATAAAGAATTGTTCCTGCTGACAGCGGGATTATGATATTATCATCCACCTGGTCGCTTCCCAGGAAAATTGCTATTGATTCCATGATTGCGGCAAATACGGCTGCAACCAGCGCATTCAAGGGAGAGATGAAAAATGAAGCAGCTAATGTTCCTGCAATCAGCCCCAAAAGCAGGCTTCTAAGATTTTTTATCTTGAGCATCCCCCTGAATACTCTTTTGTCAAATGAAAAGAAGGGGTCTGAAAATGTCAGTATCGCGATTGAAGCCAGCGCGATATTTGGAGGGAAAATCTTCAAAACTAATAAAGAGCCCGCGACAAAAAACAATAATCCCTTTCCCGGAAAGACTTTCCTGTAATGGGGCCTCTCAAAATTCTCAAGAAAGAAATTTAACACAGGAATCTTGATGTAAAGAGAGGCTATTGAAAGAATTATTCCAAGTATGACGGCATAAAGAAGAATCCATTTGGCTTGGCTGACAAAAATAGCCATTAGTATGATTATTACCCCAATGACTATATGAAGTATCTTTCTCCTGAATTCAAGATTTATAGTTTTTCGCATTTGATTACAAAAATTGAGATTGCATAGCTTATGATTATGCTTGCAAGAACATCGCTAAGGTAATGGAAGCCGAAATAAACCCGCGAGAATGCAATCAGGGAGGAGATAACAAGCCATATCCAGAAGAACTTGCCTTTCAGGAAAGGAAGCGCTACAAACGCCAAAGCAGTATGGTTGGACGGGAAGCTGAAATCCCATGTGCTGTACGCTGCTGAAAGCAGGAATAATGGGACAGTAAGGTCAAATGCCTGGAATGGCCTTTCCCTATGCACTATCATCTTAAGGGCAATCATGACAAGCAAAGTAAGGGCAAAACTAAACCAATACTTCAAAACCATCCTTTTTTCTTTCATAAACAGATATATGGTTGGCGGTATCAAAAGAATGCCGGCCATTATCATGCCATTAAGCGAAAATACAGTAAGGATATAATCAAGAACAGGATTCCTTATTTTTGACAAAGCAAGAGTGATGTTTGAGTCGAAAATTAATGATACGGCAAAAATAACCAGCAAAACCAAGGGAATGATGAATTTTCTGTATTTGCCCCAGTCCATACTTTTTTTCTCTTCAGCAGACATCAGTTAAGCAGAAAAAAGATATTTAAATAAGTTTTCCCTGGCTGATGAATGGACAAAATCTTCTCAATAATCATTAGATATGCCGCAATTATCGCCCTATCATTAAGCTCCCTTTATGTTTTCTATCTCATTTTCACCCCCCTGACTCTATATTTATCTTATTTTATCCTGGGCCTTTTTTACAATGCGTCTATTGAACACTCGGCGATAGTCATAAACGGCAGCCTAATCAATTTGATTGACGCCTGCATAGCCGGGGCGGCTTATTTTCTCCTGTTAATGCTCAATCTTTCAACCCCTAATGTAAAGAAAAGGCTTGTTGCCTTTGCTGCTGATTGCGCGGCATTCCTGGCCTTAAACGTGCTGAGAATTGTGGTGTTGTCAGTCTTATTCCTGTCTGAATTTGCCTATTTTTCTGAAGCCCACGTCATCAGCTGGCATCTTCTTTCGGCATTCTTTGTCATAATCATCTGGATTGCAACAACCAGGATCTTAAAGGCAAAGGGAATTCCTTTCTATTCAGATATTATTTACTTGAAGGATATAATAACCCAGAAAAAATAATCACTTAAAATTCTTTTTTATATTGTTTTTGAATGCGCTAGAAACTGCAGGAGCGGCTTTTGCTGCCGGCTTTAATATAAACAGCTTGACTACTAATCCGATTATTACAAGAACTAAAACGATGTTAAATACAGTCAGCCATGGAGCATTACTGAATTTTTCCTTGATGTAATTATAAGTTCCTGAAATTGCTGATGCATTCTGGACATCCAATGATATTGTCTTTGTTTCTGTCTTTCCGCCATATGAAATAGTCACTGCAAGATTATGCATTCCGGAGGTTGTTCCTTCTTTGGCTGCAACTTTCATTGCTACAGAAACTGTTGAACCTGCAGGCAAGACTATAGTTGAAGGCGTTATTGACTTGACTGTAAAGTCTGCTGATGCGGCTGAAATTGTGTATGTCTCAGCAACGTTTCCTGTATTGGCCAATGCGAATGTTACGTCAGAATCTTTGGCGATAAACGCTGTCTGTGACAATGAAGACAATGAGACATTCCTTATCTCCTTGAAGCAGTTTCCTGAAACTGCGTAATTGTAGTTGAATGATGTTGAGTCTCCGTAAGTCTCGTCATTGTCATCATAATTATAATATACCCTCAAAATTGCTGTGTATGTCTTTTCAGTAGTGTTCTTTGGAACAGAGAAAGCGAATGAAAATTCCTTCTGGTCTCCGCTTTCCAGCTCGTCAAACACGATATTGTCGCTGAACATTCCGTCAGAATAGAACATTCTTACCTTGTCCTCATATTTGCTTCCAAGATTTTCAAGTGTTCCTTTGACTTCAAGAACATTATCGCATTCTATAGTTGAAGGTATTTCGACATCTTTCAGGCCAATTTCATAATCCTCCCTGATGACGTGTATTTTTACAGTTCTTTGCTCGCAATTTGAGCTTTTGTCATCGTCATAAGCCTTTACAAAAAGATAATAATCCCCTTTTGCTATGTCGGATGGAATTGTTATGTTTAATGAAAAAGACTTTGTTGAATCTGCGCTTATTTTCTGTGAGGATGATTCTTCTTCAGTCCCGTCTATCTTGGCGCTTTTCATCAATACTGCCCTTACAACCGCGTATTTGCTGTCGCTGCTATCGCTGTTATGCACCTTTACTTTTACTGTGAATGAATCTGAAGGCTTGAACTCCTTGTCTTCCAGGGTATCCTTGTTTGTTATCTCTTCAATATATATTGGATAATTTGTGCTGTTTGCAGAGCAGAAATTGTACTTGACTTCAATTGCGCTTTCAAGAGTTGTAGTTGTAGTTCCATAACTTGAATTTCCAAAGGCTGAAACTGAGAGAGTATTTGTTCCTACAGGGGTTTTTGTGCTTGTGTTTACTGAAACAGTCCTCAATACGCTTTCAGAAGGATTTAATGCAAATGATGTTAAATTAATAGTAACATTGGCAAATGTCGCGCTCAAATTGACATTCAGGGCAACATTCCCATTATTAGTAATATTTACTATCCCGGTTGCATTGCTTCCCTGATAAATGTCAGAAGGCCCTGTACCCCATGATAAAGCCAATGAAGGGGTTGCGCTTACTGCAACATTAACATTTTTTGTTGCTGGCAAAGGAGATCCTGTGCCCGTGGCTGTTATTGTTGCTGTATAATTATTAGGGGCAGTATATTGGGGCACGAAAACCCAGTAAGTCAATGATGCGTTTGTATTGTTTGAGAGGTTTCCTGAAAGAACCGCCTGGCAGTTTGTTGTGCCTATGCTTCCAGGGACTGTAGACGAAACTGTGCATACTATCCCGGTAACATTGTTTGTAAGATTTATGTTCCCAAGGATAAAAGTTCCTGTCGCGTTTGTATTATGAGAAGTGGATATGTTTGTAGGATTGTAAATCGCAAGCTGCGCTGAAGCAACTGCAATTGCTAAAATCAATGAAACGAATAAAATCAAAAATCTGCTGTTCATTTTCCTTAGCCTATGTTGTAACTGCAGAATTACACCTATTTAAACTTTTCGCTACTGGAATGAAATTTTGTCCAAGTCCTTACTGTTAATAATATTACTGCAGTCAAAAATCAAGCCAGGGCATGCTGTATTCACATATATCTTCAGCCCGAAATTTTCCAATTCAGAGAGGTTGAAAGTGTCAGCGATAAACAAAAAGGCTTTTTTTCCTTTCCTTCTTAATTTTTCTTTTAATTTCAAAGCTTCATCCATTTTATACTGGCCTGGTTTTGTCGACACTAAAATCCCTATTTTTTCCTCCGAAAGAAACTTCATCAATGCGGCTTTTTTCCTGGAATTGAATTTTTGAATCTCTTCGCTGGATAATTTTTCAGTCCTATTCCCGTTGCACATAAAGACGGGCTTTCCAAGCTCAGAAAGCATCAATGCGTGCCATTTTCCCGACGACAAAAGAAGGAAAGCATCAACTTTATCCTTGATTTTTTCCGCAGATGAGACGTTGCATCCTAAAATCTGGGTTTCATGAACAAGAGTTTTTGACTTAAAGACCTTGATTCCTTTCTCTTCCAGTTTTTCCTCCACTTCCCCGACTATCGGCAAGAACTGGACTGTACTAAGCAAGCCTATTCTCTTGGGAAGCATGCTAAAATCAAGATTCAAATTGTCAAAAGCCCTTTTAGCCTCAATAAAAATAGTTTTCATTTTTCTGATAATAACATCCAAAAATCTGACTAAATAAACCTTTCTTCAGAATTACTCTATCTTTCCAATGCCAGGGACTCTTGGAGCCTCGGGCTTGTAGATTTTTGCAAAAGCTGGAGTTGCAATCAGGACATTTTCTCCGAATCCTGCAAGTGTTCCCTCAAGGGCATCCACTGTTTTTTTAAGCTTTGCAACTGCTCTTTTTAATTCAACTATATCCTTTGTTTTAAGCTGTTTTATATCGATTAAGGCTATTGTGTAGCCTTCTCTCAAAACTTCAAGAACAGAATTAATGTCTTCAAATTGCCTGAGAACAAAAGGCCTTACAACAATCTTTGCCCTTTTGCCAACGTCCCTGTTAATATCCACTTCTAAATACTCTTCAGTCGGCATATCTTCCCTGGTAAACGCCCTTTTTATGTTTGAAATAATTGACATTTTCTTTTATTTAATTGCTAAAAGTGTTTAGTTTATAAAGATTTCTATTTTTTAAGATAATTAACGTTTAATATCCTTTAAGACCTCTTCTTTCAGCTTCATTGCCTTTTCCCGAAGGAGATTTTCCTGCTTTTCCATATTTTTCAGCCTTAACTGGATCAATTCTCTTTTGCTCTTTAATTCCTTTTCAAGATCCTGCTTGTTTGACTTTATCATGACTTGGCCGACAATCTTGTAAACATCATCTCCCGAAGTCTTCATCTCCTCAGAAGCGCTGATTATCTCATTTTCCTCAAACTGAAATGCCTGTTTCTGAATAATGAGATTTTGGAGATTTTGCTCCAGAATCTGAAGCTCCTGCAACTTTCTCAAATTATCTTCGCTCATTTCTGCCATTTTTAAAGATTAGATAGCTTTTATTTTTGTAACTTTCGTTCTTGGCTTGAAAAAAATCCTGCCGCCGCATTTTGGGCAGATAAATCTTTTTTCAAGGGTTTTGTGGGCCATCTGCTTTCCGCAAAAAAAACATTTGTAGTTTACCATTTTATCCTAAAAAGTATGCATTTGATGCAAATTTTCTCCTGCATGATTTGCATTTCCAAATTCCCTTGGAAATTCTTTTAATAGACATTTTGCTGCAAAAAGGGCATTTTTGCTTCTGTCTCTGCTTTTTTTCCACTGATGTGACTCTATCACGAATTTTAATCCCATACCTTACTCCAAATCTTCCTGCTGATGCGACTTTTTTTGTTTTCATTTTTTGATTATAATCTTAATGTGCTGAACGCGCTGAACCTTTCACGCTGCGAATGTACTGAGCAGCTGGTCCTTTAATGTGCTGAACGCGCTGAACCTTTAATGGGGCTGCCCGGATTTGAACCGGGGTCACAAGCATTCTTGAGCGGGTTCCTTACGGGTTGGTAAGGGTGTCCCTTACTCCCAAGGCTCGTATACTAACCAGGCTATACTACAGCCCCATAATGAAAAAACAAAAATTTTGTTTATAAACTTATGTCTATTTTTTTGCGGTCTTTGCTTTTTCTTCCTTTGCTGCTGGGGCTGCTGCTGGTTTTGCTCCTGCGACTGCAGGCTTTTCTTCTTTTCCGACAGCGGGAGCTGCTGCTCCGGCTGCAGGGGCAGCTGCTGCTGCAGCTTCCTCTTTCGCTTTCTTCTCTTCTTCCTCTTTCTTCAGCAGATCTTCCTGCTGTTTTTTGATTATTTCGAAGTGAGCATCTAGTTTTGCCTTTTTGTCTTCCGAAACAACGGTCTTTCCCTCTTTGATTAATGAATCATAAACTCCCTTGTCTATTTCCTCTGAAACTGTTTTTGGATTTTTGTTTTCCACTAAAATTCCCAGACTCACGCATGAGCCGATTACTGACTTCAAGGCTGCCTTGAAATCCTTTGTCAGCATGCCGGACTCTTTCATTTTTGCAATTTTTATTATTTGCTCAATCGCGGCATTTGCCATTTTTATTTTATGGGGCTGCCCAGAGCCTTTTTCCAAACCAAACTCTTTTTTCAGCATCTCGGCAACTGAAGGGGATGAAACGTCTATAGTGTAAGTTTTTGTTTTAGTATTAACATCGACTGCAACAGGGACTTTGATTCCTGTAAATTCTTTGGTTGCAACATTAATGTCAGAAATAAGCTTGCCCATGTTAATCCCGGCAGGGCCTAATTTTTGCGCTATTGTAGGGCCAGGCTTCATTGCCCCGCCATCAACTAATAATTTCATAATCATTTTTACTCCTTCTTCTCCTCTTCTGCCTCTTCTCTCCTTATGACTTTGATATTGTCTATCTTGACTGTTATGGGAATTGGAACCATTGCTCCAAGCAATTCAACTACCGCTTCCTCTTTTCCCTTGTCTATTCTTATGACTTTCGCTTTTTCTTTTTTGAAAGGCTCGGCGATGATTTCAACAATATCGCCTTTCTCTATGTGCATTGTAACTGCTGTCTGCTCAAACATATTTTTTATCTCGTCATACTGGATGATTTTAGGCAGCAAGCCTTTGACGTAAGAAAGATTAAACGCAGCCGCCTCGGCAGTCTCCCTTGAATCAGCCTCTAAAAGGATATATCCCCTGAGCCCGTGGGGCCTTGCTATGCTAAACACATTCAAATTATTCTTCTCTACCCTGTTTGCAATCAAATCAAGAGCCTGGTCTTCTTTATTCGTCGCAACTTTCAATATAAAAATCATTTTTCAATAAAAATTATTCTTTAAGATGGTTTATTAACCTTTCTACATCGCTCAGCCAAAAATTCCCGAAAGCCTTATAATTACCGAAACTACAAAACCTATTGCCCCGAGCAAAATCATCCCCAGTCCTGAAGCAATGGAAATTGTCTTTATTTCCTCTTTAGTCGGCTTTCTCATTACGCTCCATACCCTTGAGCATTTCAAAAGAAATTCCTTTATTGACTGCATTAGCATGCATTAGATAGAAAAAAGAGATTTTTAAATCTAATCACTCAACAAAGTCTATCCCTAACTCTTCAGAAATTTCATGCTTTTTCTTGTCAGAGGTTGTGTTTCCTGAGCCGACAATCTGCGCTGATTTGACTCCTGTGATGATAAGCATCACTTTTAATGTCTTCTCCAAATCCTCTGAAATTTGCGCTCCCCAAATCATTTTTGCATCGGGACTTAGTTTATTATTTACTGCTTCGATAACTTGCCGGGCTTCATGCAGGCTCATGTCAGGGCCGCCCATAATATTGACTAAAGCGCCTGTTGCCCCCTCGACTTCAACGTCCAACAGGGGATTTTCAAGGGCTTTTTCAACAGCTTCAGTTGCCCTGGTCTGAGAGTCTGCCTCTCCCAATCCTATCAAAGCTACTCCTCCGCCGCACATCACAGCCTTTACGTCGGCAAAATCTAAATTTACCAAGCCTGGCTTAGTTACTAATTCGGAAATTCCCTTGACAGCATTTGTCAGGATTTCATCCGCGACCTTGAATGCCGTGTGCAATGGCAATTCAGGAGCCAGCTCTAGCAATTTATCATTAGGAATTACAATTAAAGTATCTACGATGCCCTCCATTCTTTCCAGGCCATAAGACGCATTCTCGCATCTTTTATTGCCCTCGATAGTAAATGGCAGGGTCACTACTCCAATTGTCAGGATTCCGGCTTTTTTCGCAGTGTCTGCAATCACAGGGGCAGCCCCTGTTCCTGTTCCTCCGCCCAAGCCGCAGGTAATGAAAACCATATCGGCGCCCTCTATAGCTTCTTTAATTTCTCTTTCGGATTCCTTTGCGCTTTCCTCCCCAATTTTGGGATTGCTTCCTGCACCCAATCCTTGGGTAAGCTCTTTTCCAATCAGAATTTTAGCATCAGCATCAGTATACAGCAAATCCTGGGCGTCTGTATTTACAGCAATCATCTCAGCACCCTTGATTCCAATCTCCCTCATCCTAGTCAGAGTGTTGCCTCCCCCTCCGCCGACGCCAAAAACCTTTATCTTTGACCTCTGCCTTGAGAGAAATTCCTCCAGCTCTTTGTCAATATCTTTCTTTTGATCAAGCTCTTTCAATCTTAATTCAGCCATCTTTTATGCTTGAGAAACAATTAGAAACTTTATAAATTTGATTGTGATTTAATGGATATGCCAACAGAGCATTATTTCTTGGCTTCTTCTTTTTTCTCTTCTTTCTGCTTTAACCTGACTTCTATTCCCAGAATTTCCTTCATTTTCTTGGAGAATTCGTCGAATGTTTTTTTCTGGAAATTTCCCGCAAATATTGCGCTATCCCCTTCCAAATCAAATTTATCTATCCCAAGATAATATTCCCCTAAAATCCGGATTTTTTCCTTTGAATCATCAATCTTTTTTGTAATCTTGAAACTATAGATCACCGTTTTCCCTGAAAGAGGATTGTTAAAATCAACCAAAACCCTTCCTCCCGACACCGAGGAAATCCTTGCAATAATCCCGTCCATATCCAAAACCAGTCCCGGATAAGGATTGATGTTTTTTTCCAAGAAAACATTTATCGGGACAATCTTGACAAGGGAGGGATTCCTAAGGCCAAATGCATTCTGGGGGGAAAGCTCAATCTCATACTCTTTGTTCAATTCTTTTCCCTCAAGAGCATTGTCCAGCCCCTTCAAAACCATCCCCTCACCAATACAGACTGTTAATGGCTTGACGTTTTCGATTCCAATCTCTTCTGCCTTTTCTTTTATGTTTGTGTCAAAAATCTGATCAGTCTCTTTTATTTTTGCTGTAAATTCCAGCTCTACAAAATCTTTTTTCTGAAGTGGCATGTCTTATGCAAATAATATCTTTTTTTAAAGTTTTGCATGCAAAAAATCAGAAGGATTTATAAATCCCAAATTTTTTCACACTCTATGCCGTTGAAATTTGTTAACGCAACAGAGTTAAAAGAGGGTTCTTACGCAATGATAGAAAATGCCCCTTGCGTAATTAGAAATATAGACCTCAGCAAGGCAGGAAAGCATGGGCCAAGCAAGGTGAGAATAGAGGCAGTCGGGATTATAGACGACAAAAAAAGAATCATAATCAAGCCGGGCCATGAAAAAATGGCTGTTCCTTTAATAGAGAAGAAAAAAGGCCAGATACTTGCAGTCGGAGAGAATACGGTAAGCTTGATGGACATTGAAAGCTTTGAAACTGTCGATGTTCCTTTCTCCCAGGAAATCAAGGATGAACTGCATGAAGGAATACAAGTGGAGTACTGGGATGTTGAGGGAAGCAAGATAGTAAAGAGGGTTTTAGGCACAGGATAAAATGGCAACAAAAATTCCGGCGGCAATGAACAGGCTTTATAAGAACGTTTTTGTCTGCAAGAACTGCAGCTTGAAGATTAGGGCAGATGCAAGAAAAGTCATTGAAGGCAAGGCCAAATGCAGGCGCTGCAAGGGCAAGGCATTCAGGCCCATAAGAAAGAAGTAATCCAACTAAAAAATGAAATTTCTATACTATGATATCATATTTCTAGTAATTGCATGCATTGCAATTGCCTTGTTTCTCTATAAAAACAGAAGAAAACTGCAGGTTGAAAGCAAAATCATGCTTCTTTACAGGACAAAGGTCGGAGTGAAGTTCATAGAAAAAATAAGCAAGAAATATCCGAGATTGATAGGCATTTTTTCATACATCTCAATTTTCTGCGGCTATATGCTGATGATAGGCGCGTTATATTTGATAATAACCTCGCTGATAATATTCATACAGGCAGTGTCTCTTCCAAAAATTCCCCCCTTATTCCCATTAATCCCCTATCTTCCTGAAATATTTAAGCTGGATTTCCTGCCGCCTTTTTATTTTACATATTGGATAATTTCAATTGCCATTGTAGCAGTATGCCATGAATTTACCCATGGAATCTTCGCAAGATTTGGGAAAATAAAGATTAAATCAACCGGCTTTGGATTTTTAGGGCCGTTCCTGGCGGCTTTTGTAGAAATGGATGAAAAGCAGGCATCCAAGAAACCGGTAAAAACCCAGCTGGCAATCCTTTCAGGAGGATCCTTCGCGAATCTTCTGCTGACAATACTTTTCATGATAATATTGAACTTATTTTTTGTTTCATGCTATGCTCCGTCAGGGATGAACTTTAACACATATGCAATAAGTTTAGTCAATTCTTCAAGCATAACTTCGCTTGCAAATATAGGGATTGCAAATCCGAGCCTGGAAAAAGTTTTAATGGCATACGACCAATTAAACCTGAACAAGACAGACGACATAAAAATCCTTGCGGACAATAAAACTTATTTTACAAATTATCAATTATTCGGAATCCAGCTGAAAAACAAGCAGAATCAGGGCTTGGTTGTTGCCTATGACGATACTCCTGCATACAACAATAAAATAATGGGGGCAATAAAGGAGATTGACTATCAGGATATTAAATTCAAGATTTCAAATCAATCTGATCTGGCATTGGCATTAAGCAATCTCCAGCCAGGAGACAACATAACTCTTGACACAACAATCGCAGATTATAACATTACATTAGCAAGCAATCCCATAAACTCATCGCAGGCTTATTTAGGGATAGGCGTTTTAAAGCCGACAAGCAAGCTTGCATGGCTTGCTGATTTCATCGTTGCAAAGAATGATATCTCGACATATTATGCGCCAAAATACGGCGGGGAATGGGCAAACTTTACAATATTCATCTACAATCTATTATTCTGGATTGTAATCATAAACGCAAGCGTGATGCTTGTCAATATGCTTCCATTCGGGATATTTGACGGAGGGAGATTCTTCTTCCTGACAATTTTAGGGCTGACAAAATCAAAGAAAATAGCTGAAAAGGCATTTGGAGTCATGAATTTTATAATCATAACTATTTTGATTCTCCTCATGCTGGTATGGTTTTTCAAGATAGTTTAAAAAACCACATAATTCTCATATAAATAAGGGCCTGTAGTTCAACGGCAGGACGCTTCCCTCGCACGGAAGAAATTCGGGTTCAATTCCCGACAGGTCCATTCCATTTCATGCTCTTTCCTTCTTTTAAAAATTTGTCAAGAATTTCTAATTCTTCATAAATCCCCTCAATCAGATCATAATTTTTTGCCTCTTCCAAAGAAATCCAGGCGTGTTCAGTCAATGCGCTGCATAATTTTACATCATTTGTCTTCGGAGAGGCAAACAAGCTTATAATCAAGCACGGAATATTGTCTTGACGAATGTAAACCATACTCGTTACATATCCTATATTCTCAATCTCTAAATTAACTTCTTCTTTGACTTCTCTTTTCAAAAGTGATTCAAGAATATTATACCAATGATGCGCTGTATCTTTTTCACGCAACGCATAATCCAAGACCTCGAGTTTTCCTCCAGGAACAGTCCATCTTCCAGGAAATGCTTTTTCCCAGTCAGCCCTTTTTGTAATGAGGTATTTTCCGTCCTTAACAAGAATCCCGGTCACAACAATGTAATGGACCTTGCTTTTATCATACATAAATCTCAAACAAAAAGACTTATATTTAAACAGTTCCTCAAAAAATTTGACTAAGGCAATGGAAAAGAAAATTTTAGACTTGTTTTTATTCAGCAATAGGCTGAAATTCAATGAAATAGAAAAGCTTACAAAAATCCGTTCAAATAAGCTGGCTTACCACATCAAAAGGCTTATTGCAAAGAATATAATCAAAAAAGAGGGAGAATATTATAGTTTAAGCGAGACTTCTGAATACATTATTCCTTATTTATCTGAAAAAAAAGCGCCTTTGCCAGTTGTTCTAATAATGATTGGAAACAGCAAAAAATGCTTTTTGCATTTAAGAAAGAAAAGGCCTTATGAAAGCAGATTATCCTTGCCAGGAGGCAGGCTAATTCTTGGAGAGTCAATTCAAGAAGCAACAAGGAGAATAATGAAGGAAAAATTTAATGTAAATGCAAAATTCAAGAATATTAATTCAATTTCATTGGAACAAGTAAGAAAATCTGGAAAAATAATCCATTCTTTTATATTATTCCTTATTTCTGCAGAAGCAGATGTAAATTTAGTTGAGGTTGACAAGAATAAAAAGAACATAATAAAATCAGATTATAAATTAATAAAAAGCAAAAAAGGGGATATAAATATTGAAACCATTTATTCTTACATATGAACCCCGCAACACAAAAAATACTTGAAAAGCAGCATTACAGGATTTCAGGAAATTCTGCAGTCCAGATATGCAGGTGGGCGAAAAAATCTCTTTTAGGAGAAGGATACTGCTACAAGCAGAAATTCTATGGAATCCAGAGCCATAGGTGCTGCCAGATGACTCCTTGCGTTATGAACTGCCAGAATCAATGCCTGCATTGCTGGCGGCCAATAGAGCTAAATGAAGGGATTGAAATCAAAAATGCAGAAAAGCCTGAAAAAATAATAGAAAATTGCATTGAAATGCAAAAAAAACTTCTGATGGGATTCAAAGGCCATCCCAAAGTCACTTTGGCAAGGGCAAATGAGGCAATGAATCCAAAGCATTTCGCAATTTCATTGTCAGGAGAGCCAACTCTTTATCCTTATCTCGGAAAACTGATTGAACTGCTAAGAAAAAGAAAGATTACATCTTTTTTAGTAACAAATGGCTTAAATCCAAAAGTCCTGGAAAAATTAGGAAAGAAAAAACAGCTTCCAACCCAATTATATCTCTCAGTAAATGCGCCAAATGAAGAGATTTTCAATAAAATCACAAGAAGCAAGGTAAAGAATGCCTGGCAGATTTACTTGAAAACATTGAAATTGCTTCCTAAACTAAAGACAAGAAAAGTTTTACGTTTAACTTTAATCAAAGACTTGAACATGGGCTGTCCAGAAGGCTATGCCAGCCTGATAAGATTGGCAGAGCCAGATTTTGTTGAGGTCAAGGGATTCATGAGCGTAGGATTCTCAAGGCAAAGATTGGGCTATGAAAGGATGCCCTTTCATACTGCAATAAAAGGTTTTGCGAAAAAGCTTGCAAAAGCATCAAAATTAAAAATTCTCGACGAGAAAAAAGAAAGCTGCGTTGTTTTGCTTGGAAAAAATAAAAGCAGAATGGGGATAAAAAATGTCTAAAAAAGCAATGAAAAAATGGTTCAAGATATATGAAAAAATCTATAATCAGACAAATAAAGCGGATGAAAAGATGATTCTTAAGCAAGACTTATTTGGCATTGAATTAAAGGTTGAAAGATACCCAAATACATGGTGCGTATGGAAACAATCAATATATTATAAAAAAAATAAGGAAGTCTATAGAGTAAATAAAGATGATAAGGGGATTAGAAGAGAATATTTCTTTAAACAAAAAACCCCATTTAGAGAATGGAAAGGGGATAAGTTCTGCTTTGTAGAATATTTAGAATTTATTGAACAAATAAAAAGATGGCCAAGTGTCGATGAAGTGTATTCTGAATTCGGACTTGATAAAAATATTGCAGGAAAATACAATCGCTTTATTTTGAAAATCAAACATCAATAATCTCGCCGTCAGGGCCGGGATTAATAATCAATGTCTGGCCAATTTTGTCTCTCTTTCCGAAATTCTCATGCAAATGCCCTGTAATGCACAATGTGGGCTGATACTTCTCTATGAATTTTCTGATTGACTTGCTTCCGGCATATTCTCCATAAATCAAATCAGTTTTTGTCTTGTAAGGCGGCTGATGAGTCACTAAAATGACCTTATATTTGTGGTCCTGGACCTTAAGCTGTTTTATTGCCTTTGCGAATTTTTCTTCTGACTGCTCAAATTCGGCATGATGCTCTGTGAATCCTCCCCCGCCACATCCAAGAAAAAAATCGCTTCCAAGAACAAAATGTTTTAGATGAATATTCTTCACAAAAGGAAATTTTTTTGCCAAAAAGCTTATTTCCTCGGGGATTTCATGATTCCCGGGAATAACAAGCAGCGGAATGCCTATGTTAAACCTTTTAATTACCTCCAAACCATTGCCAAACCATGTGAAATCTCCCGCACAAATCATCAAATCGGGCTTTTCCTTTTTGGCTTTTGCCAGAATCTTGTTTATTGAGGGCAAATAAGCATGCGTGTCTGTGAATGCCAGGATTTTCATGTATCCTTTATCATAATTAACTATTTAAATTTGTTTTAGCCTCTGAAAAGCTAACATGGCTAAGGTAAATTATATAGTTTATACAGAGCCTGTAAACCATTTCAAAGGAAACGAGATCCAGTTTTTCTTAAGAGAGCGGGATACTGAGACAAAAACAGGAAAATCCTTATCCTTCAAAAAAAACCTTGATTTTATAATCCCTTCTTTTGAAATCAAGGATGAAGAGGCAGACAAACTTTTGGAGCAGTGCAAAAAAGACTTCCCGCAAATAGATTTCAAGGACAAATACTATTCAACTGAAAAAAAAGTCCTATGGGCTTATGTTCCTGACAAGGCGCTGATAAGCGGGAAAAACAAGATAAAACTCCCGAAAGTATTCTTGACAAACAAAACATCTTATTCCCAGCAGTTAAGATTTTACTATCCGCCATATACAATAGTAAACACCGAGGATAATCAGCTAATTCTTCCTGACAAGATGCAGAAGAGCTCCATTGATTTGGAGACAATAGTAAATGACAAGAAATGCGCGCTTGATATAGAAACAGCCAATTACCTTGAGAACTATGAAAGGAAAAAAATAGACAATGAAATTAATGAGCTGATTGAAAAAAGAAAAGAGTACCGAATAAACAAGCAAAAAGATGAAGTAAGAAGAATAACTGAAGAAATACAAAAGAGGCAGGATAAGATACAAGAGGAAAGAATAAGCTGCGTTACTCTGAATTTCGGGCCAAACAGCAGGAAATCAATCCTTACCATATTTGATGCGCCGTTTGAGGAATATAAGGGATATAAAATAATAAAATGCATAAACAACAATGATATCAAGAAAAAAACAGCTGAAATCATCCAAATAGAGGATCCCTTGATTCTTTATGGATTCAATATTGAATTTGACCAGCGAAAATTAAGGGAGCTTGGAGACGAGGAATATCTTCCAGGAGTCAATGACACAAAGCCCGTTTACAAGTCTGTTCAGGGATTAAAGAATATGCTCACTAAGGGAAGATTTACAGTTGATTTGTACGGCTATCATTTCATGTACAAGAATTTATTTGAGAACAATAAATTAGAGACTCATGTAAGAATGACTGGAATCCCTTTCAAGAAAAGCCTTTCTTATGACCTTCTTGAATACAAGACAAAAAAAGCGCTGGAGGGCTCTGTCAAGGACATGGAAGATATACTTTCTTACGATGTTGACGACGGAGAAACAACTTTTGGGCTTGGAGAAAAAAACATAAGGAAAATATTCCAGAACGGGATGTTCTCAAAGAGGGATTCTTCAACAGTCTGCACAACATCAGGCAAGAATATAATGAAAGAATTCTGGCAAAGGCAGTTTTTTCTGAAAAAAAACACTTTAAGGAACAGATATGAAAAGAATGTCAAATATGACAAAAAAACAGGCAAATTTGTATACAAAAAAAATGATTTTGTCCTTGAAAATTATAAGGATAAGCTTTTGAATCTTGAAAGAAAAGAGGGGCTATTTGAAAATGTTTCCTTAATCTATCCTCTGCTTTTTGTCAAATCATTCTGGCCCATGATAGAGGGAACAACGGACAATCTGAGGTTTAATACACCTGATGAATGCCTTAACTCCTATCAGCTTCTGAATGAGTATATCTGCCAGGCAGTTGAGGACTTTGATAGATATGATAAAGAAATAAAGGAAAATCCTACAAAAATCAGCCTATATAATTATATCCTTAAAAATGAATTCAAGATAGAACTGCTTGGGACAAAAAATAAATTAGAATCAAAGACTAGAAAATTCAATGAAATACTGCAGACATGCGGATTGATGAATTACAGCAAGAAATTCCTTTATGTGAACAATCCTAGCGAGATTATAGATGAAGGGCTAGGATTTGTCTATGGAAAAGGAAATTGCCTTATGTCTGACAAAAAGATTGTCTCTTTATTGGGCAATGATGTTTTGATTTATCAGGGATTCGGCTTGTCAAAGGGAAAGAAAAGCAAATTCGGCATTGATTTGATGAGGGACTTTTTGAAAAAGAGGCTGGCTCCTGAAGATGAAGACAAAATAATAGAATTTATGGCTGGAAGGATAAATGAATTAAAAAACTACAAAATTCCAAGAGAGGATTTATTAGTGAAGGATATAGGGCAGAAATTATTTGAGGGGAAAAGTTATGGATTTATTGGGGAAAAAGAAGTCCAAAGAGATGATTTTCTTAATAGCAATGAGAAATACAATCCAGGAATGTATATAGGGAATTTCCTTGAGTCTTTTGGAGATGTTCTTTATACAGGATTCAATAAAAAAGAGAAGCTTGCTGAGGCGTTAAGGATTTAGAAGTAAATTATCCCGTCTTTAGTGAGGGCAGTGAATTTTATGCCTACAGGAATGTCAATCAATGCAGAGATTAATGCCATATGCTCCTTGCCTTCTCCAGAAGCAATTGACAAGGCAACTTCGAGGCCTTCAATCTTTTCCTTGAGCTTTTTACCCAAATCTTCCTTTAGCTCCTTTATAGGATTGTTAAAATCAACAACAACCATCTCTGCCTTTTTGCCCGGGTCAAATTTCTTTGAGAAATCATCAGCAACAAGTATTATCTTTTCCCATTCTCCCCGGTTTATCAAGCCGGCAACCTGGCCCCATGTCCCTTTTCCTGATGAGAGTAAAGCAACTAATTCCATTTCCTTTTGAAGGAAAAAGGATTTTTAAAGATTAATTGACTGCAAAATATATACAACATGACAGACTTTCCGCTTGCAGAGATTACATTAAGAAAATATGAAAACCCCTATCAGTCTGACAAAAGGGAATTATGCAAAAAAATCTGCTTGAGCCTGGGGCTTTTGCAGCCAGGGGATTCCAGGGACATAATAGTTGACATTCTTGCTGTTTTGCTTGAAGCAAAAAAGAAAAAAGAGGAATTGGAAACAGAATCAATAAAGGAAAAGGCTATCGCGTTAAGAAAGAAATCAAATCTTGAGATAAGCGGGATTGCGGACAGCAACATAAGAAGGCAGCTGAAAAGGCTGAAGGACATTTTCTTAGTCGAAAAAACAAATTCTGGCTATAGAATCAGCGAATTTGAATCGCTGGACAAGATTTTCGACGAGAAAATCGGGAATTTTCTTGTTCCGTCGATAATTGCCAGGATAAAGGAATACATGCAAGAAATTGAAAAATGAAGATTAAAGCCATTATTTTTGATTATGACGGGGTTATTGTTGATTCTTTTCCGACTATCCACAAGGTCTATCAGATAATATGCAAAAAACTTGGTAAAAAATGCCCTGAAAAATTCCCTGAATTCAAGAAATTTTTCGGCTATAATTCAAGAAACTTTATCAAAAACCTTGGCTTAACTGAAGAAGAAACCAGAAAGTTTGATGAATTTTGCAGTGAAGAAATACTGAATCAGGAGCCAAAATTTTTCCATAAAATAGATGATGTCATCAAAAAACTTAAAGAAAAATATAAACTTATTATTGTTTCTTCAAACACGCAAAGAGAAGTCGAGAATAAGATGAAATTATTGGGAGTTCACAGTCATTTCAATATAATTATGGGTGGAAAGGTAGGGCCATTGAAAAAAAGCACCGCATTCAAGGAATTAATCAAAGATTTGAATCTATCTGAAGATGAAATACTTGTGGTTGGAGACAGAGTAAATGATTATTTTGATGCAAAAGAGGCAGGACTTAATAACATTATCTTAGTGGAATATGGCTGGGGATATGAAAAAGAAAAAATTCCAAATCATAAACAGAGCATTATTGTAAAGAAGCCATTGGATTTGATAAAAGCAGTTGAATCTTTTGAAAAGTAAATCTTTTTAAACTCCTATTTTCTCATAAAAACATCCGCATACTACTTTCGTTTGGAAAGTAGGAGGATGATTAAATATGGCAAACAAGGAATTATTTGCGAAAGCATTTGAAGAGCTGAAAAAGAACGCTCCTAAAAAGAATTTTCTGCAGACAGTTGATTTGATTATAAATATGGCAGATATTGACCTGAGAAAGACGCCGATATCAACTTCAGTAATTCTTCCCCATCCTACAAAAGACAATAAGATATGCGCATTTTTGGAGCATAAAAGCGATTTGGTCGACAAGACAATATCAAAGGCTGAATTGATGGCTGACTGGCCAAAAAGCGAGATAAAAAAATTATTGAGAAATTATGATATCTTCATTTCTGCAGCCTCCCTTATGCCCGCTGTTGCCGCGAAATTCGGAAGAGTGCTAGGAGCAGCTGGAAAAATGCCTAATCCAAAGACAGGGGGCGTTTTGATGAGAAGTGATGAGGCTGAAATCAAGGCTGTAGCAGAAAAATTGAAGAAAACTGTCATGATAAGGCCAAAAGACTTGTCAATCAAGATGGCAATTGGCAAAGAGGACACAAAAACAGAGATAATTGCAGAAAATGCCACAGCAATCTATCATGCTGTCTTGAATGCCTTGCCAAACAAAAAAGAAAACATCAGATCACTAATGATTAAATTGACAATGTCCAAGCCAATAAAGCTTAAGGAGAAATAAGATGAAATCCAAAAAGAATCAGATGAAGAAGGAATTGAAGAGAAAAATCTCTCCAGCTAAAATGAAGGCTTTGAAAGAATTAGTAGGGATGATTGAGAAATATCATACAATCTGCGTTTCTTCAATAGAAAATCTTCCTTCAAAGCAATTGCAAAAAATAAGGCATATGCTGAGAAAGGAGATTGTGATGAAAATAGTAAAGAAAAATATGGCTATAATGGCCTTTGAAGAGGCTAAAAAAGAAAATATCAAGGAGCTTGCAAAGGCTGTTGAAAAGAACTCGGTAATTTTATTCTCAAATACTGGCCCTTTTGAAATTGCCGTTTTATTGACTGAAAACAAATTCCCGATAAAAGCCAAGCCTGGCCAGATTGCAAACGAAGATTTGGTGATTGAAGCCGGCCCTACAGACCTGATGCCAGGCCCTGCAATCTCTGAACTTGCATCAGTGGGATTAAAAACTGGAGTTGAGGGCGGAAAGATTGCAATCAAGGAAACAAAGGCAATCGTAAAAGCGGGCCAGAAGATTTCAAAAAATGCTGCTGATGTCCTGATGAAACTGGACATTTTGCCTTTTTCAATAGGATTGGACATTAAAGTCGCATATGACAGCAAGGACAAAAAAGTATATTCAAACATAAAAATAGACAAGGAAGGATTCACAAATAAGTTAACAGGAACTTTTGTCACCGCAAAACAGTTTGCAATTAATATCGGATATGCGACAAAAGAAACAATAGTCTCAATCATTGCAAAAGCCCAAAGAGAGGCTTTGGCAATTGAGAAATTAACACATACGGAGGAGTCAAAATAAAATGCAAAACATATATGCAGCTCTTCTGCTACATAGCGCAGGAAAAGAAATCAATGAAGACGGGATAAAGAGAACCGTGCACGCAGCCGGCGGAACTGTCGATGAAAGTTCCGTCAAAAGCCTTATTGCTTCATTGAAAGGAGTTGACATAAACAAGGCCTTGGAAGAGGCTAAGTCAGCCCCAGTTGCAGCCGCGGCAGCGCCTGCAGCGGAAAAGAAGGAAGAGAAAAAGGAAGAACCTAAACCAGAAATCGCAGCTGAAGGATTGGCTGCTCTTTTCGGCTAAACGTAGCAGAGGGCATAGAATGGAACTTGAATCATTAATTTAGCAAGAGAAGTATATTCCTAGCATGCTCTCTATGAATTTTTCTTTTAGAAATCAGAAGATTTTAAAACAACTTTTTCGTTCTACAATTATGCCCGGATGGCCCAATGGTACGGCGCAAGCCTTGAGAGCTTGTTGGAGCAATCCTTTACAGGTTCGATTCCTGTTCCGGGCGTGTCAGAATCAGTTGTTCAATACATTAAGAAAAGGATCAGCGCGTTCAGAAGATTAAGAAGGATCAGCGCGTTCAGCATATTCACCAAAGTCTCATCAAATAATATTCAAATTCAATAATTTTATCTATATAAGAATCAGAAGAATTTTTTCTTTCTTTTCAATTGAGTAACCACTAATGCTATGATGACTATTGCCGCAACTATGCCTATGATTATAAATGCAATTGTTGACTTTGCCTTTACAGCGGCTTCTTTTGCTTCTTCTTTTGCCTTTATCTCCTCTGCTGTCAGGACTGTCTCATTTCCTGCCGCTACAGGCGCTGTATATGTGCAAGGCCTTGTTTCATAAGGCTTGTCCATTTCAGGAGCATAGCAGTATGAAAGCACTTTTGAGCATGTTCTTGTCTGAGTTTCATTGACTGTGCATGCGCCCCAATCTCCGCATGTCCATGTTGTTGTGCATCCTGTTGCTCCGCCAGTTGGCGTTGTAGGCGGGGTTGTAGTTACTGCAGGCGTATAAGATGCAAAGCTTGTAAAATGATATGTCCAGATTATCATGTCGTTTCCGTAGTTATAATGACATTCTCCGCTTGTAATTCCAGGAGTTGTTTCGTTTGTGCACTGGGTTGAGATTGCAGTCAAAGTTGCTGAGCCCCTGCTCCAAGCAGCCTTCTTTCCTGTTCCTACTCCGCCAATAACTATCTTGACAGGATTTGAGAAGTTCAATTCAACTGATGAACCTAAGTCAATAACAACAGGGCTTGTCCCTGATGATGGGGCTGTGAATGATGATGTATTTACCACAGGAAGAGTCAACTTTCCATCCCATGAAGCGCCTCCTGAAATATTTGTGTTTGCAGGAATTATTAAAGTGTAATTTGCCCCTGAGCTGTTGTCTGTCCTTACAACATTTACACTTATTGCCCCTATTGTAACATTGCTGTTGTTTCCAACTAATGAATTCATGTCAATAACAACAGTCTGATTTGAGCCCTGCGGTATTGTGATATTCTGCAGCAAAGTTGCGTTGTTCACTATAATTTGTGTTTGATTTGTGACTATTATTGAGCTATTTACATTACTTGAGTAGGATGGATCATAAACATTGACAAGCCATGTTTCAATAGCGCTTGTGTAATTTGTGTTTCCTGAATAATTTGCAGTTATTGTAAATGTTCCCAATGATGTAAAGTTAGTCAAGTTTCCTGCATAAGGTGTTGTTCCTGAATAGATTATCGCGCCATTGTTTGTTATTGTAATGCTTCCAACTCCAACTGCAAGAGTTGCATTAATCAGCAATGTGCTGTTTATTGGAACAGATTTTCCGCTTCTTGAGCCGTTTAAAGAAAGCCTTACATCACTTGCATTCTGATTTATTGTGAAGTTTAATGATGAACTTCCGGCAGTATAATTTGCATTTCCTGTTGTGTTGAAAACATATGTGTAGCTTCCAGCACCATATGCTCCTTTATCAGACAAACTGCCAAGCAACACTCCATTTCTTGAAAGATTGCAAACTAACGGGGCAGGGCATGTTCCTGTTGCATTAATAAAATTTCCATAGGTTACGCTTAAAGCAGTATAATTAGTCAATATTAATGTGGGAGTCGCCTGAGAGACCGTATAAAGGTATGTTGGGCCGCCCTGGTTGTTTCCAAGAGTATCATTATACCAGAAAGAATATGCATAAGTTCCTGCTGACAGATTCTTAATGCTGCTGTTTGTATAAACGCCGCTTCCTGCGCTAGCCATTGTATAATTTGTCCCGTTGAAAGTCATTATTACATTTTTTACTCCAACTCCCTGACCATCAGTCGCCGTTACATTAATCTGATAAACCTGTGATGAAGAATAAGCAGAACCATTTAATGGGCTTGTTGAAGGCTCTCCTGAAATGCTTGGAGCAGTTGAATCTTTGATGAATGTGAATGAACTAGAATCTGTGTTTCCTGGCCCATTTGGATCTGTTCCCCCATAATCCCATGCATTTACTGTTACAGTATATTGGTTGTCAGATAAAGGCACTGGTCCAATTACGCAATCATAAGTTTCTTTGTCTGCGCTTATATTGCTGCATAGTGCAGTATTCCCGCTGCTGTTATAATAATAATCTGTGCCGGCAAAATTAATGTTTATCTGGCTTGGCTCTGTTATTGTTCCGTTTACTCTGACATTAACTATAGTAGTTGGATTACTCGTATTTGCAGTTGGAGCAGCAATTGTTATCCTTGGAGTTACATTATCAGTTTCGTTATATCCTGAAAATCCGGCGACAGTGAATCTTAAGTTGCCATTTGGAACAAATATCTGTCCATCTGGGGTGGTTATACTCCATGGTGTCTGGTTTGTAAATACAAGATTTAATGGAACCCTGCTTGCATTGTCTGGAACAATTCTTGGAAGAGTGGAAAAAGGCAGATTGTTTAATGTAATTGTTACATTTGAGTTTAATTCCGCAAATGCTGTTTCATTGACATAAATTCTTGTAAGTCCAAACTGATGAGGTGGGGTAATATTAACTTGAAGCGCATCTTTAAGACCCTGGAGCTTTGTTCCTATTTCTTGGCTGGTCATGTTTAATGAACTAAAATTTAACATCACTATCTGCTGGAATCCCTCCCATGGCGATGTGCCTCCACCTGGTCCGTGAATGCATGAACCGTTAAACTCTGTCTGTATTATGAAATTCACTGAATTAAAATTCAATATTTGTGTAAAGTTAGTTGTCGAACTTCCGAATCTTTGAGGACTTTGGCAGCCAGAAGCAGGAGGCATTTGAGGAACTCCAAGATTGTGTATCAGGGGGCTATTGCCCATTCCTGTAATATTAATCGCAGGATGAGTTGGATCAGTCTGCTCAACTGCCACAAATATCAATGGTCCGCCTATAACAGTTCCTAAAGGAAGATTTCCTGCTGTCCCTATGTTACAGCTCGCATTATAAATCCCGGCTCCTCGACTAGTAAAGTTAACAACGCCATTATTCCCGCAGGAAGTTGTTATATTTGAAAAATTAGCAAAAGTAGCAAGTAATGCAGAACTGTTTTGCACAGTTATATTCACATGTATAATATTATTCCCTGCATAATTTGAATAGAATAAATCAGGCTCGTCATAGGCAATTGCGGCAATGTTCGGCATGGCAGAAACAAAACTCGCGCTAATTGATAGTAATAAGAATGCAAACACGAACATTAAAAATTTCTTGCTCATCTCTTTTTCCTTGTATTTCCAAGCAAAATTGTATTTATAAACTTTTTTTGTCGCCTTATTTGAGAACAATAGGCTTTAGCCTCTGATAAATCTCTTTTGCAAAATCCATTTTTTCCTGGGTGCCAGCATAAATTGTAATCAATCTCTGCCCCTTTGCAACTTTGTCTCTGGCATGGACATGCAGATAAACTCCTGCGCATTTGTCTGAAGGGCATCCTGCTGCCTTGGCAACAGCTGCTATTTTCTTGTTATCAATTTCTGCAATTTTCCCGTTGACTACTGCAACCATTGAATAATTTAATTTTGCCAAAGCAAGTTTTTTCTCAATAATTCTTTTGTCAAGGCTTCCTTTCTGGGCCTCAATTATCTGCTTGAATTTCTGATAAGCTTTTCCTGAATTCAAAATGTCAGAGGCCATCTTCATCCCTTTTCCTTGCTTAGCCTTTCCAGACATTTCCAGGATTATTGAGGCTAATTTAAGGGCTTTTTTCTCCAAATCCAGCGGCCTTGCCTTTTCTCTTTGCAATACTGATAATACATCCCTCATCTCCAATACCGGGCCGATTCCGTTTCCAATCGGTTCAAATCCTTCAGTCAAGACTATTTTCAAGTTTAATTTCAAAAGCTTTGCAATCTTCTCAAACTTTGAGGAAAGTTTTTTTCCTTCCGCAAGGTTCTTCACTTTCGCAGAATCCCCGTATGGGATGTCCAGCAGGATTCCTTTTGCGCCCACAGCCATTTTCTTTGCAAGAATGCTGGCAATCAGCTGCGCTTCAGGGTCCAGGGACAAAATCCTTTCAACCTGGATTATCTTGTCATCTGCAGGCGCCAGTCCTAGGGCTCCTCCCCAAACCATGCACGCCTTTGTCTTTTTCAAAATCTTTTTTATCTCATCAACAGAAAATTCCACGCTTGCAAGGGTTTCAATCACATCTGCAGTTCCAGCGGCAGAAGTTATTGCCCTGCTGCTGGTCTTGGGCATTGTCAGCCCGGCAGAGGAGCAGATGGAAATCACCAAAGGTGTTGTCCTGTTGCCCGCTATTCCGCCGATTGAATGCTTGTCATAAACATTATCCTTCAAGTTCAGTTTCTTTCCGGAAGCAACCATCGCTTTGGTGAGGTTTGCAGTTTCATTGTCTGTCATCCCATTAATATATACTCCGGAAACAAAATATGCCAGTTCAGCTTCAGTAAGAGTATTGCGGACTATGTCTCCCACAATTGCGGTAAGCTTTTCATAATCCATTTCTTTTCCGTTCAATTTCTCAAAAATATAATGGTTGGATTTTGGGGGTGGCTCAGGAGAAACATCCACCGCATATCCTTCAGAGATGTTCAGTTCCTTAAGCACCTCTGCTGACAAGGCAATCTCATTTTCCTTCAGAAGACCTTTTGCAACATCAACAATAGCCACTAAAGAATGCTTATTCCTGATCCTTACTCTTTCTCCGACATAAATAGCCAATTGCTTTGCTGTTTTTTCATTCAAAATAGCAACAGGCTTTCCCGTCATCAAATTTAATGATTTTACCTTAAGCAGCATCTAACCTCTTTTATACAAGTTCAGCAATCTTTCCTGACTTATAAAATTCAATGAACATTACTGTATAATCAACAATCAGCGGCCCGATGATTATCCCGATAAGGCCGAAAATTTGTATCCCTCCAAGCATGCCTATCAGGGCGAAAACATTTGATATTTTTGCCTTCTTGCCAACGAAATAAGGCCTTATCAAATTGTCAATTTGGCTTGCAAAAACAACACCATAAATAAGCAGCCCAATGCCATTTGCCTGATTTCCGTGCGCTATCATAAGCAAGCCTGTCGGAATATAGATTATCCACGACCCTATGAATGGAAGTATGGAAAGGAACATTGACGCAATCATAAGGACAAACGCCCCTTTGACGCCGAAAAGATAATAGCCTATTCCTGAAACTGCTCCTTGTATTATCCCTACAATAACCATCCCGTAAATAACTCCGCCTGTAACCTCCCTGAACCTGGAGAAAAGCCTTTCCTTGAAAGGCTCTTTGAAAGGCATGATTCCCTTGAGATATTCTACAATGCTTTTTCCGTCCCTCAAAAAGTAAAACATCACAAAAAATGTCACAAAAACTTGCAGAACAATCACAGGAAGATTCGTAAATATATTATTTGAAAAGTTAACAGCGCCTGAGGTTATTTTTGCAATTCCCTGGTCTATAAAGAAGGAAAGCTGTAATGGGAATTCCTGTACGTTGGATATTTTTGAGACGATTGCTTTTATCGGGGCAGTAATGTCGAAAGTCTGGGTATAAGCGTAAAAGTCGACTATCTGTGTTATTGTTATCTGCACAATAATCCAGAAAGAAATTGAAAGTATCAAAACAACCAGTATGCACACGATAAATGAGGCAATATTTGAATGCTTTATCCTCTTATTGATGAAATTATAGACCGGGAAGAAAAGATAAGCCAGGACTAAAGCTGCCATAATTGAGGTGAAATACGGCTGGAATATGAAAAACGAGATTATCAGAAGGACAAGAAATATGCTGAAGGTGAGGACTTTTTCTATCGAGGTGGGCATAGTCTAAGGATGCAAATTTATTTTATAAACCTTTTTAAGCCCTGGAATAATAAAGTTTATAGGCCTGGAAGGAAAAAAGAAGAATATGACAATTTTTTTCATCAAAAAAATCTGGCAAAAAGTAAGCGATGATTCTGTGCATAAAAATTTTACAAGGTTCAGCAAGGGTGTTTTTGAGAACAAGGCTGTAATGAATATAAGCAGGAACGGAAAAATAAAGATTTCAGGGACATATGAAGTGGTGAATGACCTTGTTGAATTGGCGGCATCATTAGTTCCAAGCCTGAAGGTAAGCGGGATTGTAATGTCTCGAAAGCCGATACAGGGAATGGAGGGCAAGGAGAAAAAGGGCCTTTACAATTATGAGCTGAATGAGACCATAGACGGCAAAAAACTCGCTGAAATTGCCGGCAATTCTTTCTATTCGCTTCTTGACTGCTCAGGAAACGGGATTGAATTAACGACGAAGAAAAAGATTCCAAGGCCAAGCTCCAAGGGCATTGATAAAGTTAATGACAAGTTCATCAAGATGCAGATTGACATAAAATTCTGGCCAAAAGTCAAGGATGAATTCCTGTTCAACCTGCCTGAAGGAAAGAAATCAAGGATAATCCATAAATATGAAATAAAGGAAATTGTCCTGCCAAAAGGGGAGAAAGATTTTGAAAAAATAAGGATTATGGCGAAAAGAAAAGGCAAGCTGACAAGAGTTGCAGAAGTTGACGGAAAGCAGATTGTCCAAGAAATAGATTTTGAAGCCTGATTCTAATATTTTATAGCAAGCTTTATAAACATCCAAAAATTCTTGAGAATATCAATTTTACCAGGGGAAACGGTAAGAGAGAGGCGTATTAAAATGCTCCAAACATACACATGGGTGCGTTACATAGACCAAGATTTGGAAGCCTGCAATTTTGGCCTCGCAAGAGAGCCGAAAAAGAATTGCCTAGCCTGAACTGGAAAGTCTTAGAATCTAAAAATTTAGGAAAAACACTTCTCGGAACAATTGCTTACAAAGCCGGAATGTGCTCTGTCATTGTGAAAGACAGCACAATGCATTCCCTCACGAAGGGAAAAACCATTGTAATTCCGTCCACAATTCTTGAATGCCCGCCGATAAAAATTCTTGGGATAAGATTCTACAAAGGCAACAAGGTTGCTTTTGACATTCTCGCCCCGAATTTAGACAAGGAATTAAAAAGAAAATTGAAATTCCCGAAAAAAGAATCAAGCCTTGATGTTAATCCGGAAAACTTTGACAATGTTCATGTTCTTGCCTATACAGACTCGAAGAAAACAGGCATCAAAAAAACCCCTGACATTGCTGAAATCGCAATAAAGGGAAAGAGTGCAAAGGAAAAATTTGAGTCTGCAAAGGCCTTGCTTGGAAAAGAGATTAACATCAACGATGTTTTTGACAAGAATCAATTGGTGGATGTTCATGCGGTTACTAAAGCAAAGGGATTAGAGGGGCCTGTAAAAAGGTTTGGGATAAGCTTCAAGCAGCACAAATCAGAAAAAGGCGTAAGAAGGCCCGGAAGCCTTGGACCGTGGCATCCTGCAAGAGTCACTTTCAAAACTCCTATTTCAGGGCAGCTTGGATATTTTACCAGAGTGCAGTACAACAACAAGCTTCTTGATTTTGACAGCATTTCAAAAAGCAAGCTTGACGGAAAAGTTTTCATGAATTATGGGCCGATAACAACAAAATACTGCGCAATCAAGGGCTCTGTAGGCGGACCGCAGAAAAGAGCGATATTCCTTACATTCTCATCAAGGCCGACAAAAGACAAGGAGAAAGAAAATTTTGAGGTTGTAAAATTCACATGAAAGCGCAAATATTGACAATAAACGGAGAGAAAAAAGGCGAGATAGAGCTGCCTAAATTTTTTGAAGAGCCTGTAAGAAAGGATTTAATCAAAAGGGCATATGAAGCCGAACTGGCTTCAGAAAGACAGCCTTACGGAACAAATCCAAGAGCAGGAAAAGAAGTTTCTGCTTCAGGAAAATTGCACAGGGCAAGACACCAGTGGAAAGGAACTTATGGCTTTGGAATATCAAGAGTGCCAAGAAAAATAATGACAAGAAGAGGCAACAGATTCTTCTGGGTTGGCGCATTTGCTCCGGGAACAAGGGGCGGAAGAGCGGCCCATCCTCCAAAATCATGGAAAGTCTGGAAGATAAAAATAAACAAAAAGGAAAAATTGATGGCATTGAAAAGCCTGCTCGCAAACTCAATGTCAAAAGAGATGGAGAATAAATGCAAGATGAAATTGCCGATAATCATTGAAGACAAGATTGCCGATGTCAAAAAAACAAAGGAAATAGAGAATATGCTTGAAAAAATCTGCCCGATAAAGCAGAAAATCCTGGTAAGCGACAAGAAAATAAAAGGAATTGATAATGTGGAGGTTTCAAAACTTTCATTGCTGAAGCTCGCGCCGTCAGGAAAGCCTGACAGGCTGATAATATTCACAGAAAATTCAATCAAGCAATTGGAGAAGCTAAAATGATCAAGGCGGTATCAACAGAAAAGGCAATAAGATTGATAGAAACCGAGAATACAATAACATTCAATGTAGACAGAAGAATGGACAAGCCCAAACTGAAAAGCGAATTGGAAGAAATATTCAAAATAAAAATAGAGAAGATAAGGACGCATATCATCAGGGGGGGAAAAATTGCATTGGTAAGATTAAAGAAGGAAAGTTCTGCTCCTGAACTCGCAACCAGGCTGGGGCTAATATAATAACATGGGAAAAAGAATAATTCAACAGAGAAGGGGAAAAGGAACAGCCACATTCAGAGTCAGAAGGCATGCCTATACTATCAGGCTCAGCTATCCAAATATCGAGGGAAAGGGGAAAGTTATAAAATTAATAAGTGATGCAGGGCATACATCTCCTCTCGCATTAATCAATGTTGGAAAAGAATTTTTCTATATTGTGGCGCCGGAAGGATTGGAGGAAAGGCAGGAGATAAGCATGGGGAAAGGCGCTGAAATCAGGCCAGGAAATATCATTCCATTAAGCGATGCCCCTATAGGAACAAACTTATGCAATATTGAGATAGTGCCTTATTGCGGGGGAAAATTAGTGAGGGCCAGCGGAATTTCTGCTGTTGTAACCAAAAAAGTTGCAGAAAGAGTCGCTTTGATGCTCCCATCAAAACATGAAAAATTATTTCCTGGAAATGCAAGAGCAACAATCGGGATTGTCGCGGGTGGGGGAAGGACAGAAAAGCCCTTTGTAAAAGCGGGGCATAAATGGTATCTGATGAAAGCAAGAAATAAATTATATCCAAGAACATCTCCAATCAAAATGAATTCAGTAAATCATCCTTTTGGCGGAGGAAGGGGCAAGAATATGGGCAAATCAGGAATTGCTCCGAGATGGGCGCCTCCAGGAAGAAAAGTGGGCTTATTGAGGCCAAGGAAATCAGGAAGGGGCAAGTAAACATGGCAAAGGAAATTTTATACCGCGGAAAAACAATGGAAGAGCTGAACAAGCTGGATGTAAGAGAATTTTCAAAATTCCTTCCTTCAAGAAGAAGAAGGAGTGTATTAAGGCAGTTTGATAAAATAGAAAAATTCCTCCAGAGATCGAGGAAAAAGATTGAAATGAAGAAAAAGATAAAGACACACTTCAGAAACCTGATTATAGTTCCCCAAATGGTCGGATGGACAATACATATATACAATGGAAAAGAATTTATCCCTTGCCCAATAATTTCGGAAATGGTGGGGCATTGTCTGGGGGAATTCGCATACACAAGAAAGAAAGTAGAGCACAGCGCTCCTGGAATTGGAGCAACAAGAAGCTCTGCCGCCCTTTCAGTAAAGTAAAATGGCAGAAGAAAACAAAACAATCGGAAAAATTGCAATAGCCAGAGGCAGCGATATGCCCATATCCACAAAACATGCAATAGCAATATGCAGATTTTTGAAAGGAAGAAAAATAAATGATTCAATAGAATTGCTGGAAAAAGTCATCATCCAGAAAGAAGCAATCCCATTTAATGCCGAAGTTCCCCATAAAAAAGGAATTCCCGCAAGATATCCTGTCAATGCTTCCAAGGCTTTCATAAAATTATTGAAAAGCCTTTCTGCAAATGCGACGCAAAAAGGCCTGAACTTGGAGATAACAAGAATTCACGGCAATGCAAACTTGGCATCAAGGGGGCATAAGCCGGGAAGATTGGGAAGGAGAAAATTCAAAAGAACGCATGTTTTGCTAGTTGCAGAGGAAAAAATATGATAGAGAAAAAATTTATCGAAATGAAAAAGAATGAATATTCCATAAAGGAATTCATAAAGAAAGAGCTGGGAAAGGGGAAAATAAGCAATGTAAAGATAGAAAGAACCCCGATCGGGGAGAGAATCATATTATTCACAAGCAGGCCTGGAGTGATTATAGGAAGAAAGGGAGAAAGCATACAAAGGCTGACTGATGTGTTAAAGAAGCAATTCAAGATGGAAAATCCGAAAATAGAAATTGCAGAGATAGAAAAAGTTGATTTTGACGCCCAGACAATTGCCGACCAGATCGCATTATCATTGGAAAGATTCGGCTCATCTTCATTCAAGATAATCTCCTACAAATTCCTGGAGAGAATAAAGAGGGCAGGAGCCTTGGGAGCAGAACTTATCTTAAGCGGAAAATTGCCCGGCGCAAGGGCAAAAACATGGAGGTTCAGCTTCGGTTATCTGAATAAAACAGGGTATCCGACCCAATTTGTAAACAGCGCAAAGGCAACAGCCGAGACAAAGCCCGGAACAGTAGGAATCAAAGTGTACATACTGCCTTCAGATGCAAAAATGCTTGACAAGATTGAGGTAAAATAATGGCCATAATAAGAAAAAAAGAATTAAAGAGCCTTCCAAAAAATGAATTGGAAAAGAAATTAAAGGAACTAAAAGTTGAGTTAATAAAAGCAAAAAGCCAGAAAATAACACACGGCAGTTCATCCAAAACAAGGGAAATCAAAAGGACGATATCAAGAATACTCACAATCATGAACTCAAACAAAAAATAATATGGAAGTATGCCCTAAATGCGGTTTACCAAAAGAAGCTTGTGTTTGTGAAACAATAGCGAAGACAAAGCAGAAGATAAAGATATCGACAGTGAAGAAGAGATATGGAAAAATAGCGACGGTAATAACAGGAATAGACGAGAAGGAGATTGACCTCAAGCATATAGCGAAGGAATTGAAAGAGGAATTCGCGTGCGGGGGGACAATCAAAAACAACGAAATCGAGTTGCAAGGCGACCATTCAAGGAAGGTCAAGGAAACCCTTGTGAAGCTCGGATTTCCTGCTGAGTCAATAGAATAAACACAAGCTAGGAAAGCAAAATGGAAGGAAAAGAAAAAATGGAAGAGAAGAAGACAGAGATAGCATGCGCTGACAAAAGATGCCCGGTGCATGGAAATCTCAAAGTCAGAGGAAGATATTTTGAAGGATATGTTGAAAAGATAGTCGGAAGAAGGGCAGTGGTCAAGTGGGAACTTATAAAGTATGTTCCAAAATATGAAAGATATCACAGGACATACAGCAAGGTCCATGCCCACATCCCTTCATGCATTTCAGTTGAGAAAGGGGATTTGGTAAGAATAGGGGAATGCAGGCCATTAAGCAAGATAATGCATTTTGTAGTGGTGGAGGTAAAAAAATGAAAGCAGTAGGCGGAAAAAGAGTCAGGGCAGTCAATTTAGGGGCATACATGGAAGTTGCCGATAATAGCGGGGCAAAGATTGTCAAATTAGTGGGCGTAAAGAAAGGAAAAGGAACAAAAGGAAGGCAGATGTGCGCGGGAATAGCAGACCATGTCAAGGTCAGCATAAGAAAAGGAATCCCGGAGATGAGGAAGCAGGTTTTTGATGCTGTAATCGTAAGGCAGAGGAAGGAATGGAGAAGACTGACCGGGGAAAGAATTTCATTTGAAGACAATGCTGTCGTGATTTTAAAGGATGATAAATCAGGAGACCCGAAAGGGACCCAGATAAAAGGGCCGATTGCGAGAGAAGTAACAGAAAGATGGCCGGGCATCGCCAAGATAGCTGGAGTTGTTGCATAATGAGAAAAGAATTTTCAATTCAGTGGAAGGGCTCAAGGCAGGCAAGAAAGCAGAGAAAATTTAGGTTTAATGCGCCCATTCATGCAAAAAGAAAACTGCTCTCTTCAAATTTGTCAAAAGAATTGAGAAAGAAAATCGGGAGAAGAAGCATCCCATTAAGAAAGGGGGATACAGTAAAGATTATGATCGGAGAGTTCAAAAAACAGAGAGGAAAAGTCGCGGAAGTCAATAATTATAATCTCAAGGTTTATGTTGAAGGAATCCAGAGGCAGAAGAAAGACGGGACAAAAGTAAATGTTCCGCTAGACCCTTCAAACCTGCAAATAACAGAAATTGCAGAGGATAAAAAAAGAAATCTGGTAAAGGAAGCAAAGAAGGAGAAAAAATGAGCCATTTGAAAAGAATCGCAATGCCCAAGAGCTGGCCAATCCAAAGGACAGGGACAAAATACATAGCCAAGGCAAGGCCGGGAAGAAAAACTGAATTCTCAATCCCCATATTGATTGTATTGAGGGACATGCTGAAACTTGCCGATACAAAAAATGAAATCAGAAAAATAATCTCGATGAAAGAGATATTGGTCAATGGAAAGACAATTTCAGACTATAAATTTCCTCTCGGGCTATTTGATGTAATTGCAATAAATTCCATCGGGAAAAGCTATAAAATCATTTTCAGCAATGGAAAGATGAATGCTGAAGAGACAAAAGAAGCAGACAAAAAAGTGTGCAAGGTTATTGGAAAGAAAATTTTAAACGGCAAAAAGCAGCAAATAAACCTGTTTGACGGGGGCAATGTCCTTTCAAATGAAAAAATAAAGGTAAATGACAGTGTTGTCCTGTCATTAAAAGACAAAAAAATTTCCAGAGTAATTCCCCTGAAGGAAAAAGCGAATGTTTACATCATGGGCGGAAAGCATATCGGGGAAAAAGGGGCAATAGAAAAAATCGAGGGCAATCAGGCAATAGTCAAAATAGGAAAACACGACGTCAACATAAAACTAAACAATATTTTTGTGATAGAATAAAATGGAGAATACAGAAAACAAGATGAGGGAAATAAAGATTGAAAAAGTGACTCTTAACTGCGGGACAGGAGTAGAGCAGCCAAAGCTGGATAAGGCAATGAAATTGCTTCAGGTTATCTCGGGTGGAAAGCCTATAAAGACAAAATCAAAAAGAAGAATTCCCAGCCTGGGATTGAGAATAGGGCTGCCTATAGGATGCAAAGTAACAATAAGGGGAAAAGGAACTCATGATTTATTGAAAAGACTGCTTGAATCAGTCGGAAACAAATTGAAAAGAAAGCAGTTCAATCCGGGCTCATTCGCATTCGGAATAAAAGAATATATTGAGATTCCAGGAATGACATTCCAAAGAGAAGTTGGAATCATGGGCTTGGAAGTCTGCGTGACACTGGCAAGGGCGGGATACAGGATAGAAGAAAAAAAGTTAAAGGCCGGAAAAGTGCCGATAAGGCATAGGATTACAAAGGAAGAAACAATAAATTTTATCAAGGAAAAATTCAACACCCAGATACTTGAGAAGGGAGAAAAATGACACAAAGCGACTGGAAAAAATTATTGAAGCAATTGCAGAACAAGCCTGCAAAGATAAAAAGATTTACAAAATACTGCAAGCCGAAGGACAGAAAATACGGCATGACAGTAAACAGATGCTTCAAATGCGGGAGAATAGGCGCGCATGTCGGCGCATACGGGATTCATTTATGCAGGCAGTGCTTCAGGGAAATTGCGCCGCAATTAGGATTCAAAAAATACTATTAAAATGGACACAACAGCAAACCTATTGAACAGGATAATGAACGCAAAGAAAGCGGGAAAAACAAGCTGCTTAGTCAGGCCCATATCAAAGTTTGCATTGAAAGTCCTTGAAATAATGAAGAAAGAAGGCTATCTTAATTATAAAGTTGAGGAAGATAAATTTCCGGCTGTCAATGTGACATTCCCAAATTTAAATTTTGGCAAGGTAATCAAGCCGCGCTTCTACGTAAAGAAAGAAGGCTATGAAAAATATGTCAGGAGATTCCTTCCTTCAAGGCATCTGGGAATAATCATTGTCTCCACAAACAAGGGCTTGATGACGCATAAAGAGGCGATTGAAAAAAATTTAGGAGGGGGCTTAATAGCTTTTTGTTACTGATGCACCTTGACATAAAAGAAGAAACAGAAATTCCAGAAAATGTTGAAATCAAACTGGAAGGGAATATTCTTACAGCAAAAGGCCCGAAAGGCCATGTAAGCAGAAAATTTCCCCTGAAAATAAAGATTGAGGGAAAAAAGATAATAATCGAGGAGAAAAACGCCACTAAAAACCAGAAGAAGATAATCAAAACCTCAATAGCCCATATAAACAACATGCTAAACGGGGCATTAGAAGGCTATGAGTATTCACTGCAGATATGTTCTGTGCATTTTCCAATGAATGTTTCAGCAACAAAGGAAAATGTGACCATAAAAAATTTCCTTGGAGAAACGAAAGAAAGGAAAGCGCCAATACTCCCCAATGCGAATGTAGAAATCAAGGGGGATATGATTAAAGTCAGCTCTCCCGACATAGAGGCTGCAGGACAGACAGCCGCAAACATAGAATCTGCAACAAGAGTGACTGCAAGAGACAGGAGAATATTCCAAGACGGAATCTGGATAATAGAAAAGCCCGGGGAGGAGAAAGAATAATGATAAAAATTTTTAATGAAATTTTTAGCCTGAAAATTCAGGAGGAATTTTCATGATAGCAAAAAGAAAAAAGCCGAGATTTTTGAGAAGAGACTGGAAAATGAAGCCAAGATTCTGGAGAAAGAAGAAGATGAAATGGAGAGCGGCAAAAGGAAGGCATAATAAAATAAGGGAGAAAAAGAAAAACAGGCCAAGAATGCCTTCAATAGGCTATGGAAGCCCCAGAGAGATTAGGGGATTGGTAAAGGGATTGAATCCTGTCTACATTGCAAACGAAAATGACCTTTCAAAGGTGGGGAAAGATGACATTGCAATATTATCTTCAACATTGGGGAGAAAAAAGAAGATTGAAATCGCTGAAAAGGCAAAAGGAATAAAATTCCTCAATTTCAATCCTGAAAAGCTGTTGAACGAGATAAAAATGGAAAAGGAAAAGCGAATGAAGAAAGAAGAAAAGCCAGAGGAAAAGAAAAAGGAAGAAAAGAAGAAAGAAAAAGAGAAAAAAGAAATTAGGGCGGAGGAAAAGAAATCATGATAGTTGAAAGTCAAAGAAGAATCGCTTCAGAGCTCCTGGGAGTCGGGAGAAACAAGGTTTGGTTTGATAAAAACAGGCTGGATGATATTAAGAAAGCAATCACAAGACTAGATGTCAAGGAGCTTATCAAGGAAGGCGCAATAAAAGCCAGAATAAAGAGGAAGGTTGAGAAAAAAGCTAAAAAAGAAAAGAGGAGAAGAGGCATAGGAAAAAGAAAGATAAGGGTTGCAAATAGAAAAGGAAGATACATTTTCAAAATAAGGAAGCTGAGGAAATACATCGCGGAGATATTTGAAAAGAAAATAATAAGCAGGGAAGAGAAGAAAAAGCTTAGGACAATGGCAAGATCAGGAGAGCTAAGAAGCCTGAAGCATCTTCAAGAATATCTTGCTGTTACAATGAACAAAAAGATTGAAAGGGAGAATAAAAAATGACACTCATGAAATCGCTTTACAGGAGAAGGAAAGAAAATAAAACTGATTATCTTGCAAGGAATAAATTGCTTGAGGGAAACATCCCCAGGATAGTCGCAAGAAAAACAAACAGATATATCATAATACAGCTGGTTGAAAGCAGAGAGGCGCAGGACAAGGTTATTTTATCAGCGAATTCAAAAGAGCTCATTAAATACGGATGGCCCGAAAAATACTCGATAAAAAACATCACGGCAAGCTACTTGACAGGCTTTTTATTCGGCAAGAAAATGCTGAAGGCAAAGCATGAAAAGTCAATCTTGGACATCGGGCTGATAAGGTCAACAAAAGGGAATAAGATATATGCAGCATTAAAAGGGATTCTGGATGCAGGAATCATTGTTCCAAGCTCAGGAGAGATATTCCCTTCTGAAGGAAGAATAAAAGGGGAGCATACCAAAGAAAAAGGAATCTTTGAGAAAGTAAAGGGAGCAATTGAAAAATGAAGAAAGAAGAAAAAGAAAGCAAGAAAAAAGAAGAAGACAGGATAGCGCCAGAGCCAATAGAGGATGTAAAGCTCAAGCCTGAAAAAGTTGTGGCGGATATTGAAGATATTGAAGCAAAAATCAAAGAGAGGGAAAGCAAGGAGGAAAGGCTAAAAAGGATTAGGCAGGAAGAGCTCGTTTCATGGAAACCGAAAACAAAATTGGGATTAGAGGTCAAGGAGGGAAAAATAAAGAATGTTGATGAAATTTTTGACATGGGATTAAAAATTCTTGAAGAGCAAATAGTGGATTTGCTTATTCCCGATTTACAAATGGATTTGATGGCAATAGGCCAGGCAAAAGGAAAATTTGGAGGGGGAAAAAGAAGGGTCTGGAGACAAACCCAGAAAAAGACTGCGGAAGGAAATGTGATGAAATTCTCATGCATGGCTGTTGTTGGGGACAATAATGGGCATGTTGGAATAGGGATAGGAAAAGCATCTGAAACACTTCCTGCAAAAGAGAAGGCAATCAGGGATGCAAAATTGAATATAATAAAAATAAAAAGGGGATGCGGAAGTTTTGACTGCTCATGCAATGAATTCCACAGCATTCCTTTCAAGGTAAGAGGAAAAACATCAAGCTCTGTAATCATACTTATTCCGGCAGCAAAAGGAACCGGACTGGTTATTGACAAGGAATGCAAGAAGATAATGAAACTGGCTGGAATCAAGGACATATACAGCAGGACTTTCGGCCAGACAAGAAGCAAGATAAATCTCGCAAAGGCATGCATAATAGCCCTGGAGGAAACATCAAGGATGAAATAAAATGGCAATTGTGATAATAAGAATATCCGGACAGGTGAATTTAAGCGGAAGAACAAAAGAATTCCTCAATACACTGGGATTAAAGAAAAAATTCTCGTGCATACTGCTTGACAAGGAAAATCCATTGCTCGGGAAAATCAAGGATTATATTGCATACGGCGAATTTGACGAGAAATTAATGGATAGATTAAAGAAAAGGAGCAAGGGAAAATATTTTGCCCTTCATCCGCCCAGAGGAGGGCTCAAGAAATCTTCAAGGCTCGCATGGCCCAGAGGCGTTTTAGGCTACCATGGAAATGAGATAAACAAGCTTTTGGAGAGGATGCTATAATGACAAGCCAAAGAAGCAAAAGATCAAGATTGAGGGGAGCAAGAACTTGCGGTTATGGAAGCAGGAAGAAGCACAGGGGGAAAGGAAGCAAGGGCGGAATGGGAATGGCTGGAACAGGAAAAAAGGCCGGCCAGAAAAGAACATTTGTCTTGAAATATTTTCCAAATTATTTCGGAAAAAAGGGATTTACAAGCAGAAATAAAAAACTAAAAGCTATAAATCTTGAGGATATTCAGGGAAAATTGAATCATTTCATAGAAAAGAAGATTGCAAAGAAAACCCCTGAAGGAATTGCAATCAATCTAAAAGGGTATAAGGTGCTTGGAGCGGGAGAATTAAAAGACAAATTTTTAATAACCGCGGACTCCTTTTCAGAAAATGCGAAGGAAAAGATAATCAAGTCGGGAAGTAAAATTATAGACTCAGATGTTCAGTAAAAGGCTCAGCGCGTTCAGTACATTCACAGAAGATATATCAAAAATAAAAAGAGAAAAAACAAATGTCATTTAATGATTTTTTATCAAACCTGCCAGAAGTTGCAAAACCTCTAGAAAAGCCGGGCTTTAAAACCAAGCTGAAGTGGACATTAATAATCCTGGTCGCATATTTTATTCTTGCCACTGTTCCTTTATACGGCGCGACAGCAGGGGCTTTGCAGCAATTTGAATTTCTTGCAATCATTCTTGGAACTGATTTTGGCTCTTTGATTTCATTAGGAATCGGCCCTATTGTTATGGCTTCCATTATTCTCCAGCTCTTGGTAGGGTCAAAATTATTAGACATTGACTTGAGAAATCCAGAAGGGAAAAAATATTTCCAGGGCCTTCAAAAATTAATTGCAATTTTCTTTTGTGTATTTGAATCAATTGTTTATGTCGCCATGGGCGGAATCCAGGCATTGCCCGGGCTTGCATGGTTATTGATTCTTCAATTATTCATAGGCGGGATTGTAATACTATTTATGGATGAGGTAATAAGCAAGTGGGGATTCGGCTCTGGAGTTTCTTTATTCATCGCGGCAGGAGTAGGCATGCAATTGTTTACAAGGGCATTTGGATTCCTGGGCACGCAAAGGCAGATACAAATGTCCGGACAAATCTGGGTTTTCTTCAAAGACCTGGCTAGCGCTGACATAACAGGGGCAAGCGTTGCTTTTGCTGCAATTGCGGCAACATTACTCATTTTCTTTATTGTTGTATGGGCACAATCAATAAAAGTGGAAATTCCGTTGTCATATGACAGAATAAGGGGAATGAACATAAAATGGCCGCTGTCATTCTTTTACACTTCAAATATCCCCGTAATTTTGACTGCAGCCCTGCTTGCAAACGTCCAATTATTTGCAAGGCTTTTGGAAAACTGGCTTGGCTATGCTACATTTTTAGGGGGATTTTCAAACGGGCAGCCGGCTTCTGGACTGGCTTTAATGCTTTCAGGGCATAATCTGATTGAGCCTATTTTAAGAGGAAGCTTCCAGCCGGTCACTGTTCTATATTCAATAATTTATATCCTTTTCATGATAGGGGGAAGCATTTTGTTTGCTGTATTCTGGGTAAAAACATCCGGAATGGACGCATCTAACCTGGCAAACCAAATTTTCAGCTCAGGATTACAAGTCCCTGGATTCAGGAAAGACCCAAGAGTGTTGGAGGCAATCCTGAACAGATACATAATGCCATTGACAATAATGGGCGGAGCTGCAGTGGGAATTTTAGCAGCAATGGCGGATCTTTTAGGCGCATTAGTAAGAGGAACAGGCTTGCTGTTGGCTGTAATGATAATCTACAAACTTTATGAAGACATCTCGCAGCAGCATGCATATGACATGTTCCCTTCGCTTAAGAAGATAATTAAATAGTCTAAAACATAAAAAAATATGATATTCCAGGAATTTGTAAACGCGCAGCCCCTCATAAGCATAATCGTATTCTCATTAATAATCACCTTTGTCCTCACATGGCTATCCAAGATTCTTATCAATCAGGATAAAATGAAGGAATTGAAAGAAAGGACAAAACAGCTTCAGCAAAATATGAAGGAAGAAAAAAATCCGGATAAATTAGCCCAATTTCAGAAGGAAATGCTCCAGATAAGCGGGGAACAAATGAAAATGTCTTTTAAGCCAATGCTAATCACCTATCTTCCGCTGATACTTTTCTGGGCATTCTTGAGAGGATTATACAACAAAGCAGGGGTAGGGGATTTAATACACTGGGGCGTCAGTCTTCCCATCATAGGGACAGGGGCTGGCTGGCTTTTGTCATATCTGATTTTCTGCATCATATTCAGTATAATACTCAGAAAACTAATGAAAGTACAATGAAACCTGGAAAAATAAAAGAAGAAAGTGATGAAGACAGGCAGAGAGAAATGCAGGCTAAAATAATAGAAATCCAGATGCTTGAAAACAGGCTAAGGCAGCTCGAGCAGTCATTGAATTTTATTGACCAGCAGATAATGGAGCAACAGATGCTGCAGTTGAATCTGGATGAGCTGAAAAAGACAAAGAAGGGGCAGGAAATGCTTTTTCCATTGGGCAAGAATGTTTTTGTCAAGGGGAAAGTGGAAAATCACGAGGTTTTTGTCAATATCGGAAGCAACATCATATTGAAAAAGGATGAGGAAAAATCCAAGGAGACTGTTGAAAGGCAGAAGCTCCAGCTTGCAAACATAAGAGATGAAATCGCAAGAGAAATAGAAAAAATAGTCAATCAGATTTCAATGATAGAAAGGTCATTTCATTAAATATTCTATTTGAAATGCCCAAGGGCAATTTTTAATTCTTCATGGTTTTTTGCATATTCCTTCAATGAAATTCTTTTCATTGAGGCATCTATTGCCTGCCTGGCAGCCCTCGCTCCTGAAATTGTTCCGCAGGGATGCCCATGAATTCCGCCGCCCATCTGGATGATTATGTTTTTGCCAAGGATATTCATCAATTTTTCAACATGCCCTGGATGCAATCCGCCCGAGCAAACTGCAAATGTTGGCTTGATACTGCGCCAGTTTTCCTCAAGAATATGTGATTTCTTTTTTATTATCTTCTCTTCAATTTCTTCCTCTAGATGAATCACTTCATCTTTCGGGCCTTCCATTTTTCCGACAATAGTCCCTATGTGCAACTGGTCCATTCCAATGAGCCTGCATAGCTTTGCGATTGTGAGCATTGAAATCCCGTGCTTCAGATTTCTTGTAAATGCCGCATGACCCGCCCTGTGCGCATGCATGACAAGCTTCAAGTCTTCGTTATAATTGCGGACTGTCTGCAGCCCTGCCCAGCCTATAGTCAGAATATCAAACATCGCATATTCATTTCCGATATTATGGACTAATTTCATTCTTCTTTTCATTTCCTCTGTCTCTGCCGTAACATTAATCATGTAAACTTTTTTCTCGCCTGTTTCTTTTTCCGCCTTCTCTTTCATCCTGAAAGTTTGTTTCAGTCTTTCCTCGAATTTATTAAATGATTGTGAAGAAAGATTCTCATCATCCTTTACTATATCGCATCCCCCTATCCATGAATCATATGCAACTTTCGCATGGTCTTTTGTATTCAATCCAAGTTTTGGCTTGACGATTGTTCCCAGCAACGGCCTGTCCCTCACTTTCAATAATTTTCTTATCCCATGAATTCCGTGAACAGGGCCTTTATACTGCTTAATCATCACATCTGGGAAATTAATGTCTTCAAACCTGAGATTTTTAATGTCCTTCAATCCGAAAATGTTTCCTGCTATGCTTGACATTATATTCGGAACATTATTCAATTCAAACAATTCAATCGGATAAGCAATCTTTATCTGATTCCCTTTGATGGAAAAGACTTTTGCTGCCAATTTCTGCATGTAGGGCTTTTCTGTAGTAAGGGTTGTCCATGTCCCTATGCTGCTTTCGGCGGCAACTCCTCCTGCAAGCTGATGAAAATTCAAGGACGATTTTTCATCCTTTTCCAAATAAAAGGAGCATATCAAATCAGAATTCTTTGGCTTGTATTTTAAATCAACAAAATCAACGTATTTCATTTTTTCTTAGTCCTCCAGAAAAGCCATACTATCAATATTGGAATGACTGCAGAAATTAAACAAAATAAAATCCAGAACAGAACATAATAAGTCTGCTGGTAATCTATCATGCTTCCTACCAGTAAGGCGCCAGATATTACCCATGGAAGAGGCGACTGTCCAACATAGCACATTTTGTTGTAAGGACCTGTTGGTTGAGTAAATGGGGGAACTAAAGGAGATGTCCTGCAAGGAATAATGCTTGATGTTCCTATAATAAGCACAATCAAATTAGAGATAATTACAAACAATATTAATGCTGCTGCAATAGAAATTATGGTTTTTGTGGTCTTTTTCATTTCATCCTCTTTTTCACAAAAGCTTTTGGTTTTAATATTCCTAACTCGGAGATAATTGCAGTTATATATTTTGCCTTTACCGTCTCAAATGCGGGATTCTCTATCTTTATTTTCTGGGGGGCATTTTTCCATATCTCCTTATGGGCCCTTTCCTCAATTTTAACACTTCTCTTGGAAAACTTCCATGAATCTGCAATAACATAGACAGGAACTTTGTTATCATGCGCTATCTCGGCAAACATGTTTGAGCCTATCTTGTTGATTACATCACCATTCTTCAGCAAAGCATCTGCCCCCATAATGAAAGCGCTTATTTTTTCCTTATCAATGATGCTTCCGACCGCATTATCCGCAATCATAGTGACTTTTATTTTCGCTTTTGAAAGCTCCTTTGCTGTTTTATGCCCCTGGAACAACGGCCTTGTTTCTGTATTAAAAACTTCAAATTTCTTGCCTTTCTTTTTAGCATAGATTAAAGCGTTTACTGCATTTGTGCTGTGGCAGTGAGTCAAAATCCGGGAATTATTCTTTATTATTTTTAATGCAAACTTGTTTATTTTGTCCTGGGCATCATCAAAATGTTTCAGAATCTTCTGTTTCGGCATTTTATCAGCCAAGCCTAGGACATTCACAAGCATCGGCTCTGTCGGCCTTAAACTAATCAGCTTTTTCTTTGCTTTGCTTGTGGGACTCAGAAAATAAGCAGCCAGGGCAGCCTTTGCAATGTTTCTTGCCCCTTGTATCTTCACCTCTTTTATTGCCTTGCAGATGGCATTAAAATTCATATATAGCCTAAACAAAAAAGGTTTTTATACTTTTTTAGCATCTTTAGGGGATGTTTGAAATGCTATTGAACCCGAAAAAGGCTGAAAGAAAGCCCTGGGAGATGTTTTTCGTGGGGTTATTTTATGCTTCTTTGGCATTATTGTTTGTAAATTGGATTTTTTCTTCTAATCCTATCTTTTCAAAATATATCAGTTTATTGACTATAACCTTTACAGTGATTCTAAGCATGCCTTTTGTCTATTTCATGATGAAAATGGAGGAAGAAAAAGAAGTCAGATACGGCAGCGAAAAATCATTGCTAAAAGAGCATAGCAAGGCAATAATAGCATTTTTATGGCTTTTTCTCGGGTTTTTAGTCGCGTTTTCTGTGTTTTATATCTTGTTTCCGGGATTTGCCGGACAAAATTTTCAGGCGCAGATAGAGCAGTACTGCAATATCAACATGCCCTTGCATTTCAAGGAGTGCATCAAGCAATATGGCGGCTCATTAAGCCTTACAGCTTCTGCATTGGGAAATTCAAATTTGATTGATATTTTTGTAAACAACATTTATGTATTAATATTCAGCCTGATATTTTCACTGGTTTTTGGGGCAGGAGCAATCTTCATTCTTGCATGGAATGCAAGCGTCATAGCGACTGCTATAGGCATTTTCAGCCATTCTTCCATGGCCAATCTTCCAGTTTCGATTTTGAGGTACATGATCCATGGATTGCCTGAAATAGCCGCTTACTTCACAGCGGCCCTTGCAGGGGGAATTATTGGAATTGCCATAATAAGAAACGACATCAAAAGCGACAAATTCTGGCATATAATGAAAGATTCCTTGGATTTGCTTATAATTGCCCTGGTTATCTTAGTAGCGGCCGCCTTGATAGAAATTTTTGTGACTTTCAGGATATTCTGATTTATCTTGCTGTTTCTATTCTTTCCCAGGCATCCCCATAATGCTTTTTCCTGATTTTTATTTCAAAGAGTACTTTCATCCACATATACAGTCTTGCCAAAACAAGATGGGATGTCCATAAAAATTCTTTTATGCTAGAGGGATATTGTAAAGCCCATAAAATGCCTTTCGCTTCAGTTGAGAATGTCTTGACTCTGGGGGTAGTTTTAATATCAACATATTTATTCAAAGTCTCGTGCGCCTTGCTTGTCCTGGTTTTTTGGTTGATCCAGTCTCTCCAATTTTCCGGATTCTTGACATAAACTTCTGCATTTTCCGCATAACCAATTTTATACCCTTTCTGCCAGAAAACATAGGGGATAAATGCATCTTCGGCAACATCCAGGGGAATTTTAGAGATTTTATTTTTTATGAATGCAAAAAGATAGGCTGAGCACTCTATAAAAGAATTGTTTTCAAAAGAATTTTTTCTTAATCTATGGGCTGAATTAAACAGGAAATTTGCCCAATAGCCATATTTTGTTTTTTTATTTTCCGCCGGGACTGGATGGCCTGTAACACATCCTATTTCAGAATCTAAAAACAAATTGATAATGTCTTCGACAGCATTTTCATTTACCCAAACATCTCCATCAGTCAAGATTAAAATGTCTGTTTTTACTGACGAGAAAATTAGATTCAAAGCGTAACTTTTTCCTTTTCCAGGGTCTTTTATGATTTTTATCTGTTTATTCTTCTTGGAATATTTTCTTGCAATTTCCAAGGTTTCTTTATCCGGGGCAGAAACGATTATATCATAACTATATCTTGTTTTTTGGTGTAATGCAGATTCAATTGCTTTTCCGATATTCGGCTCCTTAAAGGCGGTAATCAGGAAGGTTATCTTTTTATTCAAAAGGCTCTCCACAGCATCCAGGATTTCATCCAAATCTATTTTTTCCATGCTCTTGCAATCAGATTTATAACAACAAATACATTTTGACTTGGCAATTATTTTTTCTCCAAGATCATACATTTCCAACTCATTAGTGGAAGTCGGGCCAATCAGAGCAATAGTTTTTCTTTTTAATGCCAAAGCGGTGTGCAATCCTAAGGAATCAGAAGTTATGAATAAATTACAGACACTAATCAGGGCTGGAAATTCCATTAAATCATTTCCACAGCCAGTTATAATTACAGGAGACCTTGTCAACTTCAGAATTTCCCTGTTTCGTTCAATTTCATTAGGCCCCCCAAATAATAAAATATGCGCGTTGAATTTTTTATAAAGTAAATCAATTAATTCTGCTGTTTTTTCCACAGAAAGCTGTTTTGGCCATCTGTCTGCTGAGCCCGTATTAATCCCAACTATTACTTCAGTTCTTGAGAGATTATGTCTTCTTAAAAAATCTTGGGCGATTTTTCTTTGGCTAGAGGTAAGGCGCAGGAAAGGCTCGTATTTTTTATAATGCTTGATTCCCAGCATTTCAGCCATAATCTGCCTGTGAGTCTTCTTGTTTCTCTTTTTTAAGAGATCATTTCTGGGTTTCTCCCCTAATGAGGACATGTCATACCATTCCTTTGCGCTGGAAGTTGGCAGTACCTTTCCATCATTATAGACAAATCCGATAATTTCCTTATAATTCAAAGAAGAGACGAACCTGCAGTTTTCTTCGTCCTCTTCTAAGCTAATAACCAAATCAAAATAGATATTTTTTACTTTTTCTTTTTGGCTTGCATCAATAACTTCATCAATATATAGATTGTTGATAAAAAGGGATTTGGCTTCTTTGTTAGTTATCCAGAATATTTTCGGATGATTATTTGAATATTTATCCTTCAAAGCCTGTGCTACAAAGCTTGTCCTTAGCACATCTCCCAAAGCCCCTACCTTTATTATCAAGATATTCATTTTAAAGAGATATTAAATGAATTTATAAAGATTAATGTAGCGTTCTCTAAATCTATAATTCCCCTATATAAAACTTTATAAACATCTCATTGCTAGTAAGAATATGACACAATTTGTATGCGAGAATTGCAGGTATATCTTCGCTTCTGAAAAGGCTATGATAAGGAGCTGCCCGTATTGCGGAAAGCTTGGAACTGTAAAAAAAGAGGCCACTGCAGAGAATCTTATCAATGAAGTGGACAGAATGGTTAAAGACGGCAGATTATAATTCTGCGTAAGAAGGTTTTTAAATCAAATTTTTCTCTATAAAATAATGGCTGAGGGTGAAGAGATTATACTGGAAGAAAGGAAAAAAAAGGTATTGGATTTTCTTAAGAATTCCAGCTGGATTTACATTTTAGGCTTGATTATCATTCTTATAGCCACTTTTTCAATAAGAACGGCCAATATCCCCCAGTTAAAAGACGCAACAACAGGAAATTACACTCTAGGCCCTGACTTAGACCCTTTCCTTGCTTTAAGATGGGCAAAAGACATTGTTGAGCATGGAAGCCTTATGCAGAATGACACCATGCGTTACATTCCTTTGGGCTATGACACGAAAGGGGAATTAACATTATGGCCCTATAGCATTGTCTGGATTTATGACATATTAAAATTCTTTAATCCTTCAGTTTCAGTGGAATATGCCGCGATAATACATCCGGTAATATTCTTTTTGATTGCATTGGTTTTCATGTTCCTTTTTGCAAGAAAAGTCTTTTCATATGAAGGAAAATCAAAATCAAACATCATTGCATTGCTATCCACTCTTCTTTTTGCAATACTGCCGCCTTTGCTTCATAGGACAGTGGCTGGAATTCCTGAAAAAGAGGCTCCCGGAATCGCATTTATCATGATTTCATTGTATCTGCTTGCAAGCATGTTACAGGCAAAAAGAATCAGAAAATCCCTGATTTTAGGAGTGCTTGCAGGAATTTCAACAGGAATTGCGGGGATGTTCTGGGGGGGATATACTTTCCTTCTGCTTAGTTTTGCGGTAGCAATGTTCATCGCATTTTTCTTAAGCAAAATATCGATAAAAGAGGTTATAGGATACGCTGCATTTGTAATCGCCTTTACAATAATTCTTGGAATATCAACAACGCACTATGGCGGATTAAGCGGGATGGTATTTTCAACAACTTCTGGAATGAGCTATTTTATGCTTGCTCTCCTGGTTTTAGATTATGCTTTGTTCAAAGCATTCAAAGAAAAACTTGAGAAGATAAGGCTCTCAAGGCCTTTAATCTCTTTTATAAGCTGCATCGCTATAATCTTAATTGCACTGCTGATAGTAAATCCTTCTATGATAGGCCACTTTTTAGGGGATATGTACGGAAATATATTCACTCCCGCGGCAACAACCAGGTTTGTAATGACTGTTGCTGAAAACAGCAGGCCATTTTTTGGAGACTGGCTTGGAAATTTTGGGAAATCATTCTTCTGGATGTTCTTAATCTCATCTGCAATCTTGTTTTATGAACTTGTAAAAAGCATGAAAGGAAAGTATTATGCAATTGCAGCCTATGCCATTTCAATATGCTCGTTAATCTTCTCCAGATATGCCCCGAATTCTGCTTTAAATGGGGGCAATCTGAGCCAGACAATTTATGTGCTCGGATTACTGCTTTTTGCGCTGACTTTTGTTTATCTTTATCTCAAAAATAAAAATCATGAATCACATTTGGATAAAAATCTGATGATGATGCTCATGCTGTTTGTTTTCGGAGTAATAGTGATAAGGGGGGGAGTAAGAATGTTCATAATGCTCGCAATTCCAACCCCCATTTTAGTCGGATTCGCTTCTGTAAAATTATTTGAATACGCCAAAAAAAGCAATGAAGAATTCAGAAAATGGATTTTATGGACAGCTGTGGGATTATTCATCTTCCTGCTGATTTTTTCATTATCCAAAAGCGTTCCTTTCATAGGTGCGGGAGTGATTCCATCATTTGAGCAGTCGGTTTATAGTGAAGCAAGATATACTGTTCCTTCAGTTTATACAGTTCAATGGCAGCAGGCAATGGCTTGGGTAAGGGAAGAAACTCCAAAAGACGCTGTATTCGCGCATTGGTGGGATTATGGATACTGGCTTCAAAGCATTGGGGAAAGAGCCACTGTATTAGACGGGGGAAATGCAATTGTCTATTGGGACCATTTAATGGGAAGGCATGTCCTGACAGGCCAAAATGAGACAGAAGCCCTGGAGTTCTTGAAAACACATGATGCAAATTATCTTTTGATTGACTCAACTGATATTGGAAAATATCCTGCTTATTCAAGCATAGGCGGGGATGAAAATTATGACAGATACAGCTGGGTAAATACATTCACTCTGGATGAAAAATCAAGCAAAGAGACAAGAAATGAAACGGTTTATGTTTACAAAGGCGGAAGCGCAAATGATGACGACATTATCTGGGGAAATCAGATTATCCCCCAGCAATCAGCGGGAATCGCAGGATTCATGCTTCCAATGGACAAACAGAGCAAGGAGATAAAACAGCCTTCAATAATCTTGATTTATCAAAACAAACAGATTAACATCCCCATAAAATGCATTTATTTGGAATACACTAAGAAAAAAATTGAATTTGAAAATGGGCTGGATTCATGCCTGTATATTGTTCCAAGTATTGACTCGAGCAAAATTAACAATCTTGGGTCAGCATTATATCTGAGCGAGAGGGCGATGAATGCTTTATGGACAAAGCTTTATCTGTTTGATGAAGCGAAGAATTTTGAATTAGTCCATTCTGAACAGGATTTAATCATCACCCAGTTAAGGGAAAATTATAATTTGACTCTTCCAGATTTGATAAATTATGGCGATATAAGGGGACCGATAAAAATCTGGAAAATAAATTATCCGGCTGATATTCAAACAAATCCAGATTATCTTCTTACGGATTTTCCAAACAAGGCACTGGAAATGCCAAGAGGTGTATGATGTGGGTTCCAATCTTAATATTTATAATAAGCTTTTTTTCGACATTATTGGCGATGCCCTGGATGATAAGATATCTTAAAAGAGTAAATTTAGTTGTTAAGGACCAGAATAAAAAAGACAAGCCATTAATCCCCATTTCAGGAGGATTAGCGGTAATGGGGGGGATATTTTTAGGATTAATGACTTATATCTGCATCAGAACCTTTGTATTCAACGATACCAATCTTCTCCTTTATTTTTTCGCTGCAATGACTTCTATTCTTTTAATTTCGGTTGTAGGATTCATAGATGATTCAATAATAAAAAGGAATAAAGACGCAAGCGCGGGATTAAGGCAATGGCAGAAGCCATTATTGACTTTAATTGCGGCAATTCCTTTGGTGGCAATTAAAGCAGGAGTAACTTCCCTTACAATCCCTCTTATAGGCAATGTTAATTTTGGGCTGCTTTATCCCTTAGTCATTGTTCCTATTGCAGTCATCTTCCTTTCAAATGCAGTCAATCTTTTGGCAGGATTTAATGGATTAGAGGCAGGATTAGGGATTATTTATACCGGGATGCTTGGATTATATGCTTTTACTCATGGAAACTATGTGGCTTCAATAATTGCCCTGACAACATTCGCCGCATTATTGGCATTTATCAAATTCAATTGGACTCCTGCAAAAGTATTTCCTGGAGATTCCCTGACATATCTTTTAGGGGCAGTCCTGGCATGCATTGCAATTCTTGGAAATATGGAAAAGGCTGTTTTAATTGTTTCAATCCCGTTCTTGATTGAATTCATCCTGAAGGCGACTTCCAGATTCAAGGCGCAGTCATTTGGATACTGGAAAGACGGAAAAATCTGTTCTTTGCACGGGAATAAGATTTATTCCCTGACCCACTTGTTCACAAGAACCGGAAAATTCACTGAAAAGCAGATAGTCGTATTTCTTATGCTGATAGAATTAATTTTTGCATTATTAATCTGGATAATTTAAAATGAAAAATATTAAAGACGGCTTCATAAGGGCTAGCCTGATTATACTTATTGCAACCGGAGTTTATCAGGCAACTAATTTTTTGTTCCATTTTTTCTCCGCAAGAATGCTGGGGCCGGCAGAATACAGCATAATAGCGAGTTTATTTTCAATAATTTATATGCTGGGAATAGGCTCCACAACAATACAAAATACAATCACGAAATTTGCCGCAAAATTCAAGGCAAATAAGGAGCGTGGAAAAATTATTTATCTGTTCAATCATGGGCTCAGAAAGCTTTTGGTCTATTCTGTGATAGCCACATTAATATTCCTTGCCATATCCCCTTTAATCGCCAGCTTTCTCAAGATTCCATTAATCTCCGTATTGATAATCAGCCCTATGATTCTTCTTTCTATTCTTCTCCCCTTTAACAGGGGCTTGCTCCAAGGACTGCAGAAGTTTAATGCCCTTGGCATGAATATGGTTATAGAGGGGGCAGTAAAACTTTCTCTTGCCCTTATTTTAATTTATATAGGATTAAAGGCAAATGGCGCAATGTCCTCCGTTGTTATAAGCATAATACTCGCGTTTATACTGACTTTCAGTGTTTTAGGATTAAAAAAAGAAAAGCCTGCTAAAATAGATTCAAAAGAGATATATAATTTCTCTTTGATTTCATTGATAGCTTTATTTTTCATCACCGCGATGTATAATGTGGATATTTTTCTTGTAAAACATTTCTTTTCAGCCGAGCAGGCGGGAAATTATGCCGTTCTTTCATTGCTCGGGAAAATCATATTTTTTGGGGCAACTTCAATAGGCATAGTGATGTTTCCAAAAATTGCCGAGAAAAATGATAAAAAAGTATTCAGAAAATCCTTGATGTTCACATTAATAATCTCTGTTTTAATATTCGCTGTTTACTTTTTATTCTCTAAAACTATCATAAGCGTGGCTTTTGGCGCTGAATATCTCTCTATTTCCGGACTATTGGGGTTATTCGGGATTTTCATGACTCTTGTCTCTTTGTCATATATTTGCGTGCTCCATAAGCTCGCAATAGGCAAGAAAAAATTCATATTCAATCTGCTGATTGCAATTTTGGCTGAAATAATTGCGATAGCATTGTTCCATTCAAACTTTAGCCAGATTGTCTTAAGCCTATTGACAATAAATGCCCTATTATTTATTTCCCTGCTAAAATGAAGCTTTCAATAATAATTCCCGCCCACAATGAAGAAAAAAGAATTGAAATCACTTTGAGGGATTATGCCTCTTTTTTCCAGAAAAAATACAAAAATAATTTTGAGATAATTGTTGTTTTAAACGGCTGCAGGGATAACACCCTGGATGTAGTGAGAAAGATAAAGAGAAAATATTCCAGGATAAAATATCTCAGCTTTGCACAGTCCGGGAAGGGATTTGCCATTCTTGAGGGTTTTAAATCAGCTTCTGGAGAATTAATAGGATTTACAGATGCTGATGACTCAACAACGTCCAGAGAATTCAATAAATTAATAGAAAAAATAGGCAATTTTGACGGGATAATAGCCAGCAGATGGATAAAAGGAAGCGTTGTCCAGCCAAAACAGCCATTCACAAGAATAATAGCCAGCAGAGCATTCAATATGCTCGTAAGAATACTGTTCGGGTTAAATGTTTATGATACCCAGTGCGGAGCAAAGCTGTTCAGAAAGGACGCATTAAAAAAAGCAATGCTGAATATAGGGATTGCAGACTGGGCTTTTGACATAGACCTGCTTTATCAGCTGAAGAAGAATAATTCAAGAATGCTGGAGATTCCTATAACGTGGAAAGACTCTAAAGGAAGCAAGCTAAATATAGCAAAAACATCTCTTCAGATGTTGCTGGCCATATTAAGGCTAAGGCTGATTTATTCGCCTTTTAGCTTTATGATAAGATTTTATGACAAGTTTAAAATAATAAATTTCAGGGAAATGCTAAGATGAAGATTAATGAATCTGCGGGAAAATTTATAGACAGAACAGTTGACCTGATGTTTTCCAAAGACAATGCCATAAAATTCTTGCTTATCATAACTATTTTGGGATTGATATTAAGGATTATCGGGGCGATAAACATCGGGGTTGCCGCTGATGATATGGTAAGGGCGCCCCATGCAGTAAACATCATCCATGGAGGATTGCTAAGCATTGTTGATAATCCGCCTTTATGGTATTATTTCACGGATATTTCATACAAAATATTTGGAGTAAATCAATTTGGCTCAAGATTTGCAGATATCCTCTTTGGAACATTAATGATTGTTTTAGTCTATATGCTTGCAAGAAAATTCATGAATAAAAAAGGCTCCCTTATTGCGGCATTTTTCATCTCTATATCCCCGTTTTTCATGAAAAATGTGATTGCTGAAATGGACACTATGATGACTTTCTTTATTTTCCTGAGCATATATCTGTTCATTCTTTTTATGGAAAAAGAGAAGAAAAGTTATCTTATATGGAGCGCAATAACCATGGGTCTTGCAATAACTACGAAATATATTGCTGTTATCATGCTTGTTTCGCACTTGTTATATTTTATTTACGACTCTAAAAAAACTGGAAAAAGGATATTCACTAAAAAAAATGTAAAATATGCTGTCCTGTTCTGCCTGATTATATTTGCATTCTGCCTTCCTTTCTTAATCAATAATTATCTGTTATACAAGGAAAAAGGATATCTTGATTTCCAGTTTGCAAAATTCCTTGGAACATCCAAGGGCATATACAGCGGGCTTTCAGGAATAGATGAGGGCTATGCAATAAAAAAAGACAGCATAGATCCTTTTTTTCATCTATGGAATCAGGGAGACAAAATAATTTTTATTCTTGGATTAATCGGATTGATATTTTTGTTTAAAAAAGACAAAAAACTCCTTAATTTCATTGTGATATATCTCCTTCCAACATTCCTGTTCATGATAGGCTCAAGCACATTATCCAAGCATTATCTTTTCATGATACCCCTTTTCTCCATATCTTCCGCATTTGTATTGAATTCAATCTTCAAAATTTTTGAGAATAGAAAAAATGCCAGAAAGATTGAATGCATCATATTAATCCTGGTATTCCTGACAACCCTCTGCTTTTATGGCTCTGATTTTTATTTCAAAAGCGGGCTTGCAAAAATAATGGATTACAAATCAAAAAATATTCAGGAAAATTCATTGGTGGTTGTTGATGGCAGATTTTACAGGGGGCAGACTGCATGGATGTTCAATGACAGGGCTTATCTTGAAGCAAGCTATTTCCAGCAGTTAATGCAGGTTCAGGAGAATATTACCGGGAAAAAAGTCCAAACCAAGGTTTATTTCATAGAATGCGCAAAAGATGACTGCGGATGGGGAACAATAAGCAATCAGCCGGATTTTAATAAAAGCATGGAGGATATGGTGGGTTTATTCAAGAATAATTCTAATGGGGCTTTTTCAATACAGGAGCACAATGTAAACAAGGCATTTTTTATCCCTTTAACAAGCCCTGCATCAGAAGATTATGCAAATGTTTATTCTGTAGAAGTTACGCTTAATGAGCATGCTCCTGAACTGGCTTACAGCACGCATACCTGGTACTTTAATCCTGTAGGATACAAAGACATGAGCAATTTCATGTTTAATTATGATGTAAGCGGATTTAACAAATTTTTAAAAGACATAGCGTATTTTGTCTTGTGGATTGAGATAATCCTTGCTTTATTAAGCGCATTCATCCTGCTTTATTTATTCACAGAAGAAAATGAAGAAATTGTCCATAATAATCCCGTCATATAATGAAGAAAAGACCATAATAGAAGTCTTGAATAGAATAAAAAATGTCAAATTAGATTATGCAAAGGAGATAATAGTTGTTGATGACGGCTCTAAAGACAGTACCTTGAGCTTGTTGAAAGATTATAAGGGGCAGAAAATAAAGATTATCCCCCATAAAGTTAATTCCGGAAAAGGGGCTGCTGTAAGAACAGGGATTGATAATGCTAGCGGGGATATTATCTTAATACAGGATGCTGACCTGGAATACAATCCGCAAGATTATGCCTCATTGTTAAGACCTATAGAAAAAGGGGAAAATGTTGTTTATGGCTCAAGAATGATTAATGCCCCTAAACAAAAAGGGCTTCATTATTACGGGAATATTTTCCTCACATTCATGACAAATATTCTTTTTGGCAAAAAAATCACTGATATGGAAACAGGCTATAAGGTGATAAAAAAAGAGGTATTGAATGGAATAAAACTGAAGGCAAAAAGCTTTGATTTTGAGCCAGAAATAACCGCAAAAATATTAAAGAGGGGATACAGGATATCTGAGGTTCCTATCTCATTTAATCCGCGCTCATTCAAGGAAGGAAAAAAAATTAACGTTATAGACGGATTCAAGGCATTATATTATCTGATAAAATACAGATTTACTGATTAAAATGGAAAAATGGAAGGGAAAAGTTGAAAGGCCTTTGAGGATATATGTTAATCCTAAACTTAGCGATGATATTTATCTGCATTTTTCTGAGCTAAAAGAAGCTGTGGAAAAATACTCTGATAAGATAAAGGGCATTACGCTGGATGTTGGGGCCGGAAAATCCCCTTATAGAAGTTTTTTTAAAAACTCTGCTAAATACATAAGATTGGACAAATTTGATTATGGGACAAAGCCAGATATCATAGGGGATGCCACAAAAATAAAGCTAAAGAATAATTCTGTTGACAGCGTAGTCTGTTTCCAGGTTTTAGAGCATCTTCAGGAACCTCAAAAAGCAGTTGATGAAATGTATAGGGTTCTGAAAAAGGGAGGAGTTTGCCTTCTGACTACCCATATGGCTACTGTCCTGCATGGAGAGCCACATGATTATTTCAGATTCACAAAATACGCATTAAAAGATGTTTTATTCAGGAAATTCAGCGAGGTAAAGGTAGAGCCTAATGGCGGGGCATTGCTCGCAATTACGCAGCTTATTGTATGGGGGCTAAATGAAAGACTGCCAAAAATAATCGCATCTCCCCTTACAGTTGCCTTTAACTTCCTTGGCAAGAAACTGGACAAAATATTTTTCAGCGACGTATTTACATTAAATTACATAGTTTATGCGAGAAAATGAAAAAAATATTAATAAGCATAAATATCCCGACATTTAATTCTGAAAAAACCCTGAAGAAAACCTTGGACTCAATAAAAGAGCAGACATACAAAAATTATGAGATAATCATTGTTGACCACTATTCAAAGGACAAAACATTGGAAATTGCCAAACAATACACTAAAAAAAAAATAAATGACCCAAAAAAACTCTTACACTCCAGATATCTTGCATTCAAGCAAAGCAAAGGGCAGATAATTATTTTTATTGACTCTGACCAGATACTTGAAAAAACACTGCTTGAGAGGGTTGTCATGGCATTTAATGAGGGGAAATACGATATGTGGGCGCTTGAAGAAAGGTCTTATAACCCCAAAAATTGGGTGGAGAAATTGACCGATATTGACCGTGAAAATGTGCATAGATTCTTGGAGTTTAATCCATCAAAAAGCGTGATGCTTGCAAGAGTATTTAAAAGAAAAATTTTAAATGAAGTTTTCAAAAGAATTGCCCCATCCTTATTTGATTATGTAAGTGTTCAGGACCATGCAATTATTTATTATGAGGCGTGGAAAACCTCAAAAAGAATGAGCTTGATAAAAAATGCGGTTTTTCATATAGAGCCCAATTCAATCCGGGAGATTTACAGGCATTATTTCAGGTGGGGGATAACTGCCCAGGAATCATTAAAGGTTCTCCCAAAGGAATATAACGATATGTTTTCAGGCAAGCTGCAAAACCGAATCAAACTTAAGAATTTTTTGGATATCCATTATTTAATCTCCTTCCCAATAACCTTCACAAAAGGGCTGGGATATACCTTGGGAAAATTCTATGCAAAAAATCTAAAGAAAAAATAATTACTGTTTAATTACACGATTAATTTCCCTGATAAATCCTTTTTTTACTGTTGAAACATTAAACTTTAATGCAGAATTAAGTATCTTAGAATGATTTTTAGTTTTCATTTTTGAATCTATTATCAAATCGATTTTCCTGGCATAATCCCTTAAATCATAGGGCTTTGCATAAAACCCATTGATTTTATTTGTGACCATTTCTACCTGCCCGCCCCCATCTCCCCAAACTACAACAGGGGTTCCGCATGCAATGCTTTCTCCCACTACCAATCCAAAATCAAATTTCGGGGTAGGAAAAACAAAAACTTCTGCAGCAGAATAATATTCAATTAATTTTTGAGTTGTCAAACGGCCCAAGAATGTCACTCTAACATTATTTTTTTCAGCTAATTCTAAAAGCTGTTTTTTATAACCCTCCTCAATTGCTCCTGAAAGATAAAGGGGGATTTTGTTCTTGCAATATTTTAAGGATTCAATAAGCCAATCATATTTTTTTACGGGAATTATGCGGCCTGAACTGAATATGAATTTCTGCCTTAATCTTGATTTAACTGGATGAAATCCCTCATCAAGAGGCGGATAACTCACAATTGATTTAATGTTATAGATTGGATCGATTATTTTTTTGGTAAATTTACTGTTTGTAAAAACGAGGCTATTAAGATGCACTAATTTGTAATCCAGCTTTTTGAGATATCCCCCTAAAAACCAGGAAATTATGACAGATATCCATCTTTTTATGCCCTGGCTGGATGATGCCCATTTAATCTTCTCTTTTTGGGAAAAATATAGAAAATGCGGGAAATGATTCATATAATCTATTTTTTGGACGTTTTTATTGCGTATGAGATAATTGCAGGGGAAGCTATAACTGATAAAAAGGTCTGGATTATATCTACTTAAATTATTGAGGCCTAAAAAGCAAAGCAGAAGATTGAGGAATTCAAAGGGTGTTTGAAATTTTGAAATTGAATTGATTTTAACATCTCCAAATGGCAGAAGATTATGTATATTTTTATCAAGATGGCATGTAAGAATTTCAACATCATGCCCTTGCTCTTTAAGAAAATTCGCATTATTAATCAAGAGCCTTTCAAGCCCGCCCGGTTCTGATAGGAATTCGTAAAGAAGATAAATTTTCATGTTAGAATAAAAAAATACCCCTGGTTTTTAAACATTACTAGGGATATTCAATAAATTTAATGCTGCCCTTTTCTTAAATTCATTTTAATATCTTCTTGAAAGAACCGACTATCCTTCCAAGGTCTTTATCATCTAAATACTGGTGGCATCCGATATAAAAACTATTCTCTCCAAAATATTCGGCATTTTTTAATTGCCCGGCATATTTTTGCTTCAAATATGCATAAGCCTTTTGTTGCGTGGGAATACAGCCAAAAAGGGGTCTTGTTTCTATTCCTTCTTCTTCTAATGCGCTTGTCAGCTTATCCCTCTTTATCCCCGCATCTTCTCTCAGGGTTATTGGATACGCTAAATAACTTACATCCTCAGAATAATCTGGCAAAATTAGCCTGTCTGTAAATTCAGCCAATTCCCCGCATAAGTATTTTACATTCTGTTTTCTCTTTCTTGTTATTTCATCAGCCTTTTTCAACTGAACCAGTCCTAAAGCTGCCTGAAATTCCATTACCTTAAAGTTATATCCTATTAATTCATGCGTGAATCTCGGATCAAAATCTGAATTTTTGTTAATACAGTTTCCTTCTGATCTTTTGCACACATTACATGCACACATCCTCCCATTTGCTTTTATTTTTTTAACTAATATGCTTAATTCAGCATCATCAGTATTAATTGCCCCCATCTCTCCGGCCTGGATATTGTGGGCAATATAAAATGAAAAATCGGATAACAAGCTCAATGAGCCTGTTTTTTTACCTTTGTAAATAGTTCCATGCGCTTGCGCAGAATCCTCAAAAACAATTAATCCATGTTTTTTTGCTATTTCGTTAATTTTATCCATATCACAAGAATAGCCCATTAAATGCACTGGCAGAATTCCAAAATAATCTTGCGGGTCCTTTTCTAATATCTCTTCTATTCCTTCAGGGGATATGTTAAAATCTTTCTCAACATCAGAATACACTGGCTCAAATCCAGTCACTAAAAGCGCATTGGAGGTGGCGATATATGTCAGGGGGGTAGTTATTATCTTCTTGGATTTTTCATATTTTTCGGCATACTTATACTTTAAAGCAGCAAGTCCGCACATAATTGCCGATGTTCCAGAACTTGTAAGCACAGAATAATTAGTTCCGACATACTCGGCCCATTGTTTTTCAAACTCATTTACTTTAGGCCCTTCAGAAAGCTTGCCATTTTCTAAAACTTCCATAATAGCTTTTCTTTCCTCTTCACCTATTATGAAATCTCCAACCCTGACTTTTTTCATTTTACCAGCGCCATCTTTTCCATTATATATGGCAATTTAAAAGCTTTCTTATTCTCCAGCAAATATCTGATAAGCCCCCTTCAAACTTTCAGAATCAATAAATTGAAGAGCTATTATTCCAGCAAGATTAATATTTCAATTCATAAATAACCAATGCGACATTCTTTTGCTCTGCATCCAAGAAATATGCCTTGACAGGAACTGCAGTCTCATTATGCTTTTGAGGCCAGTCAAAAGCCCATTTCGGAGTAAATCCCGGCTCAAATAATGAAACAACCAAATAACGGGGCTTTAGCATGCTGATTTTATCATTAAATGCCGATTCATTCTCATTTGAGCCATTCACGTAAAAGTCTTCTATTTTTCTCTCAGAATAATATGTCATTTGGGGAAGAGATGCTGAAATTATTATGTCCCCTTTTGCAGAATTGTCTTTTAGCCATAATCCTGCTTCTTTTACCGGCATATAACTGTCAATTTTTGACCTTACAATAGTGTCGGCATTTTGCAATTCAAAATAAGAGCCTATTCCAAGCAGGAGAATAATTAAAATAACTGCAGCCGCTTTGCTGTATTTTCTTATAAAATTATAGATAGTCATGAGCCCTTTGCTTATGATTATAAATACGGGCAAGGAAACTAAAAGAAGCCACCTGTCTTCTGCCGCCCTTATATAAAACGCAAAAAATCCAAACCATATAATCAAAACGATCAGGAGGAATAAATCAGATTTTGATTCTTTATTTGTCTTTATTAAATCAAAACTTATAACAATCCTGACTAAGAATAATGCCAATCCAAATAAGAAAATGACTAAAAGCAAGCTATTCAGATAGGCTGGAACAAAAGAAAACGTATTCCATGCAACGGGCCAGCTTAAGTTGGGGCTAATAAAAAACTTCATAAACAGGCTTTTTCCTATTGTCAATAAAAATAGTGCAAGAGCAATAACTGCAATAATTGCCCCGAATATCAATTTTTTATGCTGCAATATCTCTTTCCCCTTTATAATCAGATATAACAGTAAAAGGGCTGCAATAAGCAAGACTGTCTGTGTTCTTACAAGGAATGCAAGAACAATAAATACGGATGCGAGAATGATGCTCTTTGGCTTTGAATCTTCAAGATAATTAAAAAAGAACAATATAGACAACAGCTGCAGGAAAAACGCGGTAATATCTGTTGTTACTCTTGGTGCCCAGAAAATCGTAACCCAAAATACTGAACTTAATATTGCAGTCAAAACAGCGACTCTTTTGTCATACAGTTTTTTAGTGATTAAATAAATCAGAAAGACGCTTGCTGAAGCAAGCAATATTTCAAATATTTTTACTCCCGCTTCCCCTATTCCTGTAAGGTAAAAGAATGATGCAATAATCGGGAATAAAGGAACTCTTGTTCCACCCATCCATTCCGGAGTCCCCATGGCAATATGCTTTGCAGACGAAGCATATTCTGATTCATCCCACCATAATGCCTGATTTGAAGAAATTGAAAAAAAGTGCAGCCTGATGATTAATGCAAAGAGAATAATGCCTATCAGCGCCCAATTATGGGGATTTTTGACCCATGCTTTCAGCCTTTCCTTTTTATCTGTTCCCCCCAGCTCTTCCATTATTTAACGAGCAAACCTAATTTTAAAAACATAACTGTTAAACTGAAAAGATAGTGATTTCTTACATAAAACTATAAAAACAGCCTTAAAATGGAAAAATAATGAAGGTGCTTATCTTGGCTGGGGGCAGGGGCAAAAGGCTTAATGAACTGACTGAGAACAGAAATAAAAGCCTTTTAGAGATTTTTGAAAAGCCCTTGATAGAGTATAATCTTGATGAGGCTGTTAAATTGGATCCTGAAGAGATAATCCTTGTTGTAGGCTATAAAGGGGAAGAAATAATCAAAAAATACGGAGATTGCTACAGGGGGATAAGCATAAAATATTCTGTGCAAAAAGAGCAAAGAGGGCTTGTAAATGCTATAGCATGCTCAAAAAAGCTAATAGGAGACTCTGATTTTGTCTTGATGCTTGCTGATGAGATAGCTGCTGGCTCAAAAATCAGGCAGATGCTGAAAAAATTCTATGATGAAGATTTGTTTGCAATATGCGGGGTTGTTTTTGAGAATAATAAGGAAAGCATAGGAAAAACTTATTCTGCAATGGTTAATGAAAAGGGAAGAGTGTACAGGCTTATAGAAAAGCCAAGATTTCCCATAAACTCAATCAAAGGCACAGGTCATTGTATAATGAAAAATGAAATGCTTTCATACATTGAAAGAACACCTATAAACGCAAACAGGGGAGAAAAAGAACTTGTAGACATGATACAATGCGCTGTTGATGAAGGCAAAAAAGTAAATGTTTATCCAATATCTCCAGATTACACAAACATCAATACTCATGAGGATATAGAGATTTCAAAGAAAATAATAATCAAGCATAATCCTAAAATTTTAATTGTTCATCCCCAGATGAAGTTTTTCGGGGGAGCAGAGCTTTTGATTGTAGAGTTTGCTAACTGGCTGGCAAAGCACGGATATAAGAATTCAATCCTTACTTTGTCAAAATCAAAAGAAATTGAAGAGTCACTGATTGAAACAGAATTAATTATTCCTGAAAATGACATTAAAATAAGCTCTTCAGGATTTAACAGCGCAAAGGATGTTTTGAAAGGGATAAAAGCATTAAGAAAAGAGATAAGCAGGATTCATTCTGAGTTTGATTTGATAAATTTCCATAATTTCCCGGCAACATGGGCCTTGTTTCCGAAGAAAAAGCCCGCAGTATGGATGCTGAATGAGCCCCCAAATCTTTGGAGCAGGCCAAATGCGGGCATAATCTTAAAGATTATGAATAGGCTCAGAAATACCCTGGATAAAGTTATTGTCAGAAAAATAGATGTTATCTGCGTTTCTGATGAATTTAACAGAAAAAGATGCTTTGAAAGATACGGGAAAAACTCAAAAATTGTGAATTATGGAATAAATCATGATTTCTTCTCAAAAGGAATAAAAGAAAGTGCTGTAAAAAAATACAGCCTTGAGGGAAAATTCATTGTTCTGCAGTCTGGAGTGTTAAGCGGGCAGAAAAACCAGATAGAGTCCATAAAAACAATTGAAAGATTAAAAGACAAAATAAAGAATATTGTTTTGATTCTTGCAGGAAAAGCAGAGGGGGATTATGAAGCCAGGATTAAAAAATACATCAGGGAGAAAAATCTTGATAAGAATGTAATTTTAACAGGAAATCTTGGAAGAGGGGAATTAAGGGATTTGTATGCTGCTTCTGATTTAGGATTATTTCCTATAAAAAGCCAGGGAGGATGGCTTGCGCCATTTGAGTTTTTATGCTCAGGGCATCCGATTATAGTGTCAGAAGAGTTCACTGCATCCAATCTAATCATGAAAAATGATCTTGGCGCAGTTTCAGACAATTATCCAGAAGATTTGCTAAAAATCCTGAAAAATAAAAAAGAATATTTAAGAAAAGCGAAGAAATCTGCAGAATGGGTTAAAAACAATCTTTCATGGGATATGTTTGGAAAAAGAATGCTTGAAGCATTCAAGGAAGCAATTGAAAGGCATTACCTGTAAGCAGGGCAAAACATGCATTCTTTAGGGCACTGATTATTTCTTATCATTTTCCTGAAATGCCTGTATCTTGGAGAATACCATATTTGCCTGAAATTCTGGTATAAAGCATTGCCTAATGCGGTTTTCTTCTGCCATTCTCTTTGATTTGCCTCATTCTGCCCGCAGCACGGGGTGACGTGCCCTGTAGCAAAAATAAAAGGCATTATGTGCTCTTTGCATTTGTTTATTGGAGGCTTTGACACCCCTTCTGCTTCTGAAGTAGCTGACCAGTTTATTGAAATCGGAATCCCGTATCTTTTTGCTCTTGCCCTCACTTTTTCAACATATTCTTTGTCTATGCTGACAGCATATTTTTTAGCTTCTTTAAAACTATGGAGCATCGGAGTCACCAAAATCTCGCCTATTTCAGTGTTTAAAGAATGAACAAAGTCAAGAAAACCAGGCAATTCATCTTTTGATTCAGAAGTTATGATATAGTGGAAATTCAAGATTGGAAACCTTTTCCTCATCTGCTTTTTGAAAGCCACAAATTTTCTGATGTTTTCCTCTATAACCTTGTAATTGCTTCCAGCACAAACTTTTTCAAAGCTTTTTTTGGATGCCCCATAAGTTGAGCAGAACTGAAAATCAGGGCCTATTTCTATAAGCTCTCTTAACTGGGCATCATTCTTAAAATGCGCAAAATGGTCCATTACCTCGACTATTGCCCCTTTTGATTTCGCATATCTTAACATTTTATGGAAATCTGGATTAAGATATGACGAGCCTATCCCTGTAAGCCCGATCCATTTAGGCATCCCAAAATCATCAAAAATTTTCTTGAACTGGAGAAAAGCCATGTTTTTTGGAGGCTCTTTCCAGTAAGTGTGCTCGCAGCAAACACACCTGAAATTGCATATCGTTGTGGGCTCTATCTCCAGAAAAGGAGGGAACAAGTCTATGCCTAATTTTGGAAACAATTTATTAAGAAAAAATGAGCTTATTTTTCTGTTCCACCATAAAGGATATATCCAGAGCATATTATAGATTTCCCTGAATCTTCCTGCCAGAATAAAGTTTGAAAGAAGATTCAGTTTGTGCTTTAGGGGCATTGATGGCATTTGTTTAACAAAAAATTTTGGTATATAAAGATATACTATATTTTATCATAATCTTTTTAAACAGCGAAAAATGAGTTATGCCATGTCAAAAGTTCTTGTCACAGGCGGATGCGGCTTTCTTGGCAGCCATATTTGCGAGATGTATGCAAAAAAAGGCTGGGATGTCATTGCATATGACAATCTTGCAAAGCATGAATTTGAGAGAAACACATATATGAAGCCTGAATCAAGATATCATAATCAAAAGCTTCTTGAGAGTATGGATGTCAATGTCGCAGTTGAGGACATCAGAGACAAATCAACCTTGATTAAATTAACTGGAGGATGCGATTATATCTGCCATACAGCTGCCCAGCCAACAATGACAATGTCCTGGGAAGACCCTGAATTAGACTTTTCCACAAATGCTTTAGGCACATTTAATGTTTTAGAAGCTGCCAGAATACATAACATCCCTGTTGCTTCATGCAATTCGATACACTGCTATGGCCCGGACAAGATTAATTCTGAGCTTAAAGAAGAAAAAACAAGATATACAAGAATGCCTGTAACAATAGATGAAAACGAAGCATTGCTGCAGGGAGTCGTAACTCCTCTTCATGCCTCCAAAGTCTCTGCTGAAAATTATGTGAGATGCTATACTGACACCTTCAAATTAAAGGCTGCAAGCTTCAGGCTTACTGGAATATACGGCCCTAACCAGTTTGGAGGAGAAGACCATGGATGGGTTGCTAATTTTGCGATAAGGAATGTTCTTGGAATGCCTTTGACAGTATTTGGAACAGGAAAACAGCTGAGGGATATTTTATACGCAACAGACGTGGCAAAAGCATTTGATGCTTTCTATAACAATCAAAAGCCGGGAATATATAATATAGGCGGCGGAGAAAAAACAATGATTTCTTTAGTAGAATGCATAGACATGATAGACAGCATTTCAGGCAAAAAATCTGATGTGCAGTTTAAAGAGGACAGGTTTGGAGATTTAAGGTATTTTGTCTCTGACATCCGCAAAGCAAAAAAAGAGCTTGGCTGGGAGCCGAAAGTGATGCCAAGAGAAGGGGTTGAAAGGCTTATAGAATGGATAAACAATAACATAACTCTCTTCGACAGAGCCAAATAAGTTTATAAATTTCTTTTAGCTTGAGAAAACATGAAAGTTATTCAGATTAACTCAACTTCATCTTCTTTATTAGTAAAAGACTTTGAGAATGATTTTTTCAGAAATTGGAATGCCCAGGTGGGAATAAGGCTGAAAGAGATGTATCCTAAATTAGATGTTGAATGCTGGACAATAGAAAGAAAATACAGGAAAAAGGCTGTTAAAGAGCATGAAAACATGACCTTCAAGATATTTCCTTCAACTTTTTCTGTAAGGCCCGGTATGGAAATCTCTATGCAAATGATTAAAGAGCTGAAAAATGAGATTAAAAAAGCTGAAAGCGAAAATGAAAAGCTGATAATCCATTTTCACGAATATCACTCCTGGAATGTGTATTTTTGCCTTGCAATGATTAAAAAATCCAAGAATGTGGAGATAGTCTGCCAGCATCACGGCGGAAGAAGTCCATTCTCTAATTTAATGAAATACAAAAGGCTCTTCCTGCTCCTGCCCGCAATCCTGGCAATGCAGACATTTGAGAATTTGTTTTTCAAGAAGGCAGACTTGTTTTTTTATCTGAGCGATGAGGAATTAAACTATCTGAACAAAAAGGCCAGAAAATCAAGAAAGATATTCCAGACAATGGGCATAGGGGAAGAATATTTTAAGCAAATAGGGAAAAATTCAGCAAGAAGAAAGCTAAAATTAAGCTTAAACAAAAAATATCTTCTTTTTTTGGGGAGGATTAAAACAACCAAGGGAATAAAAGAATTGATAGATGCTATGAAAGAAATAAATGCTGAATTATTGGTTATAGGCGAAGGTGTAGACTCTGACAAGTATAATCAATATGCCCGAAAAGATAAAATTAATAATGTAAGATTTCTTGGAGCAAAATTCGGAAAAGACAAGCTGAATTATCTTGCATCAGCAGATTGCCTTGTTCTGCCAAGCTATACTGAAGGGGCTCCGGTAGTCCTGATGGAGGCAATAGCGATGAATCTTCCTGTGATAGCCAGCAATGTTGGAGGAATTCCAAAAATGATTGAAAACAAAAGGGAGGGACTGATAATCCGCCCCCAATCAAGCAAAGAAATAGTCAATGCAGCAAACAAGATTTTATCCTGGAAAAAGAGGGATATAAAAAAATATGCCGAGAAATACAAATGGAAAAGAATAATAGAAAATACTTTCAGAGAGTATCAAAAATGAAGCTTTCAATAATAATCCCGGTTTACAATGAGGAAAAAGACATTGCTGAATGCCTGAAAAGCCTTAATGAGCAGACATTCAAGAATTTTGAGATAATTATTGTTGATGATGGCTCAACAGACAGGACAATTGAGATTGCAAAAAGATTCAATGTTAAAATAATCAAAGGGATGCATAAAGGGCCTGGATATTCAAGAAATATCGGGGCAAAAAATGCAAAGGGGGAAGTCTTAATTTTTATTGATGCAGACATGACTTTTGAAAAGGATTATCTGAAAAATCTTATCAAGCCTTTGGAAAACAAAGAAACTATCGGAACAACCCATGAATTAGAGATTGTAAAGAATACTGAAAACATATGGAGCAGATGCTGGGGAAAGATAAGGGTAAGCAAAGAAGAGGCAAAAAATATCAAGATATTCAGGGCAATAAGAAAAGACAAGTTTCTTGAGCTCGGTGGATTCAATCCAAAATATGGCTATGCGGATGATCAGACATTCTGGTTTGATTATAACATAAAGCCCGTTGTTGCTATAGAGGCGGTATGCTATCATAAAAACCCTGAAAATCTGAAAGCAGTTTACAAACAAAGCAGATGGATTGGAGCATCTATAGATAATTTTATTGTCAACATACCTTTAGTAAAATATCTTGTTCCATTAGCCATGATTTTACTTTCACCTATTGCTATTTTAGTTTATTCTATAAAAAGATGCTATAGAAACAGGAATTTCCTGTTGTTTCCCGCAATGCTTGTTTTTATGATTGCAAGATATTTCGGTACGATAAGCGGATTATTCAGAAAAATATTCCTAAACAAGAATATCAAATAGTCTTAATCAGTTCATGAACTTCTTCAACAAATATTGTTTTCATGCAAATATTATTCCTTTCGGGGCAATAAAATCTCCTGCATGAATTGCACACTTCTTTATGAAATAAAGTAAATCCTTTCTCTTTAGGCTGCCATGCAGCCCATATTTTAGGATTAAACGGGCCCATCAGGTCAATTACAGGCAGGCCGACTTGTGCCGCAAGATGCGCGCATGAAGTGTCCAAGCTTACTATGCATTTTCCTTTTTTCATTAACTCCCCCAAGCCAAAAAAAGAAATCTTCCCGCATAATGAACATATTCTGCTCCTAAACTCCTTTTTCACGCTGCTTATTATCTGCCCTGCCTCTTCTTCATCCTGCTTTAGCCCAAGAACAATAATTCTTGAATTTTTATCAGCCAGAATCATGTTTGCAAGAGAAGAATAGTTTTCCAGTGGCCAGTCATGAGACGGAATCAGCCCTTTAGCCCTTGCATTTTTAGATGTTCCTGAAAAAGGATTGAAAAAGACGATTTTCTTGTTTTTTAGTTTTAATGAATCATGGATTTTCTTGGCCTCTTTTTTATGCTGTTCAGAAGATTCAAAATAAAGCCTGTAATCTGGAAAATAAAATCCTGATTTCTCAAAAATCATAAATCTTTCCCTAATAGCATGATTAATTCCTGCCGGAAATGTTTTATTGTAAGAAAAAAGCTTGTTTCTTGCAAACACATCTGTTAAAGACTCTTTTATGCTATAAGGGCCCATTCCAACAACATAATATTGCTTCAGATACTGGTTGTTTGTTTTATTTCTAAATGGGGAGATTTCTATTATAATATCTGAATTTTTCAGCAATTCTTTGTTAAAATATGATTCTCCCATAATTTTCGCTGAATTTGAGTAAATTGTTTTTGAAGCAGCGTCATTCGTAATATAAAAAATTTCTAGTCCAGAATATTGTTTTTTAAGGCTGTTCAGAACCCCTATACCGCCTAAATTGTCCCCTAAGCCCCCTGAGCAATCAATAACTGTTATTTTTCTGATGTTTCCAGGCTGTTTTTTATATTTTCTGAGATTAAAAAGCATCCATGTACAATACCATTTGTAAACAGCGATTCTTCTTGCAATAAACTCCAGTTTAGTTGAAACTCTTCTTAAAGGGAATCCTAATCTCATTTTGCGTATTTTTTAATCTGGGTCAAAAATCTTTTGGGCTTCAGATTGTCTTTTAGTTTTGAGAGTAAAAAGCTGAATAATTTTCCCTGATAGTGTTTATGATATAGGGCTATTTTTACAGACCATAACAACAATTGCTTTTTAGAATGCTCATAAGTATAGTAAGGAACTGGCTTATCAGTCAGCCAATAGTCGTCTGTTATGAATCCCTGCTCCTTTGCAAGCCCGTAGGTTTGTGTTCCTGGAAATATCAAGAATAATGCAGGAAATTCCAGCTGTGCTGTTGGAATATTCTTTAAAAGAGAGATTGTCTCATTGATAGTCTTGGAATCTTCTCCCGGCAATCCGACTATTAAGAATAATCCTGCCTTGAGATTGTGCCTTGCGCAGACTTTGAATGCATTAATCGCCTGCTCATTTGTTATTTTCTTTTCTATAAAATTGATTATTTTCGGTGAGCCCGATTCTACCCCCAGATTGATTGACAAACACCCCGCTTTTACCAATTTTGACACTACTCTGTCATTTATCGAGGTTACTCTGCCGACACATCTGAATTTTAAGTTAATTTTTTCTTTTATGAATTTATTGCAAAAATCCTCCACCCAGTCATTGTCCATTACAAATTCATCATCTTGGAATTGTATTTCTTTTGCATAAGGAAATTTCTGCTTTATCATTTTTAATTCCTTGATTACATTTTCAACGCTTCTTCTTCTCCTAAGCTTGCCCCAATGTTTTGTTGTTGAGCAGAAAGTGCACCCTATAGGGCATCCTCTTGAAGTTGTTATGTAAACAATGCCGAATTTTCTTATTTTATCCTCAAAATATTCATGCTTCGGAAAAGGAAGAGTGTCCAGATTTTGGATAAATTGCCTTGTCTCTGTTTTAACAATCTCCCCATCATTCTTGAACGCAATCCCTTTTATTTTCCTGAGCTCTTTCAAAGGAGATTTATTTTCCAGTGCCTTAATCAATTCAGCCATTGTTTCCTCCCCTTCTCCCAAAACAATAAAATCGACAGGGAGATTTTCCAGTATTTGCTCGTACATTATCGTTGGATGAACCCCTCCAAGAATAACTTTTATTTCCGGATTGATTGACTTTATTATCTTGGCCAATTCAAAAGAAGAAGTCCTGTTAGTGGTCATTGAGCTTATGCCTATTACATCCGGATTTTCTGATTTTATTATTTCAATCATATTTGGCTTTGCTTTTTCCCAGTCATCAAACAAAAAAGTGAACGCATTTGTCCTATAGCCTTTTCTTTCCAGAACAGCCCCCAAATAACTGATTCCCAGAGGATAAATCCCCAAATCTTGCTTTGAGGAAAATTCATAGGGCGTTGCAAAAAACAGAACTTTAAATTTAGGCTTCATTTTTTAAGTAATCTCTTGGGCAGCTCAAAATCTTCTTTTGTAATGCCTTTTATTGCCATAAGAACAATAAAATAAACTGCTGCCGCAAAGACTATCTCTATAATTGATTTTGGCCAGGCAAGTTTTGTTGTTCCCTTGAAAATGATGAGCAAAACAAGCATGGTTATTGAGGCAATTAATGGCTTTGTGATGCTGCTTGCCTTTACAGAGATGTTAAGCTGCTTTTTCGCCATTTTTGCGATATAAAACAGATTGAAATACCTGCTTATAACAACAGCCAGTGATGCCCCTAAAACAGCATAAATTTCCCCAAACCTCAGGAAAAACATGATAAATGCATAATTAAGGATTATATTGAGCACTGTTGACATCAATAATATCTTTGTAAGGGTCTTTGGCTTTTCTTTTGCTGTAAAAAGCCAAGTAAACAATCCTCCTGTGGCCCCTTCAATAACTAATAAAGACAGTAAATAAAGGGGAATTGTTGACTGCAGATAACTTGGGCCATATATTATATTGATAAATGGCATGGCTATCAAGGCCATTCCAAATGCTATTGGAAATGAAAGGATTGCAGAATATCTGAATACTTTATTGAAAATTCTTTCTAACTGCTGGCCTTCAAGCTGTGTGAATATCGGGATAAGGATATTAGTCAGTGTTATCAGCCCGATAACTGCTCCAACAAGGCTGAATGCCGCCCTGTAATATCCTATAAATTCAGACTTCACGAAAGCCCCCAAAATTACAGTGTCAACAGAAACAAAAAACGTTGAAGTAATGCCCGCTATAGTCATAAAAAACAGGAAATTAAGTATTCTTTTTTTCTCTTCTTTGTTTATATCAATTTTTTTAAAAAGAAACTTGTAATTTTTGTAGGTTAGCATAACAAGAAGAATAAACGCCGCGGCAGATGAGATAATTAATCCTACCAATGTCCCGAATAGCTTGTCTGATATCAAATAAACGCTTAATACAGGAAGAACAACCCTTAATATCTGGTAAAGAATTTCTTTCATAGTCACATATTTTGCCTTTTTGGCAGCATACAAGACACTTTCATAAAATCCTGTCAATGACAGAAATATCATAAAGATAGAGCATAAAACCAACGGCATGAAAAGCTCTGGCTTGCCGAAAAGATATATTGAAATTGGCTTTGCCAGGATAATGAGCACTAATGCCAAAATAAATGTTAATGCAGTCTTTAACTTCAGGAAATATCTGAAGTAAGATGCTGCCTTTTTATCATCTTTTTTTCCAAGAGCCGCGGCAACATATCTCAATAAAGTGGTGTTAATTCCGGCATCAACAAATGTCAGGATAATAAACATTATTGATGTAGCAAGGCTGTAAAGCCCGAAAAGCTCTGGCTGAAGCATTCTTGCGATTAATATTGTAAAAACAAGCCCCCCTAATCTTCCTATTATAGAGGTTATAAAATTCCAAAAACTGTTTTTCATAGCGGACTTTATGAAGTTAGAATCTATCGCTTGAGAGGTTTCGTCTTCTGGCATTTTTAATCGATATCCTTCTTGTTTTTATTTGTTATTGCAGTGTATATTAATGATAATTTGGGGTAAATAGGCTCTTTGTCTATCAAAAGAGCAATGTAATCAATAAACATGTGGAATAAAAATCCTATGAGGATAAATAAAAAGAGCTTGTTTAAATATGACAACAATGCAAGTATTATCCAGCACTCAATTGTGTGAAATATCATCAAAACATTTCTGTATTTGTTTCTTTCATTTCTTGGGAGATTTCTTAACTTTACTTCATTTTCAATGAACCATGCATATGCATCATTTATGCTCAGCCCCTTCTTCTTAAAGACATAATAGAGATAATGGTCCGTGTCTATCAAAAAAGAGGCTAAAAATATGATTAAAATATCATATAATGTGAAAAACGGAACCAATAATTTTAGCAGAAATATGAATATAAGTCCTAATAAAAAATGATATTGCGGGTGCATCTTTGTTTAATTCCTTTTAATATTTTGAACGCGCTGAGCCTATTATTCCTTAACAATCTGGTTTATGAAATCTGCAAATGCCGGCCTTGTTATGAAAACCCCTATGCATGCGCCCAGGATTGTAGTCAAGGCAAAGCCTTTCATCATCCCTGCTCCTGCCCAGAACAATGGAAGCATAGCCACAAATACAGTTGAAAATGAGCCCAAGATGATGAAAAATGCCCTCTTGATTCTTTCTTTCATGCTGTATTCATGTGTTTTTCTTGATTCGTCTATTATTATGACCTGGGCATCAACCCCTGTCCCTATCGCAGCAATGATTCCTGCAATACTGACTAAATCAAGATTCCATCTTATCAGCGCAGCCATGCCCAAAATTATGAATATTTCAGCCAAAACAGTGAAGATTACCGGCAATGTCAATGATAATTTCCTGTATCTTGCAAAAACAACCACTGCAACCCCTATTGCAGCCAGCAAAGCAGCAAAAAGTATGTTGTTTACAAACTGCTTCCCGAGCAAAGGAGAGATGCTGTCTAATTTTACGATTTCTAATTTGAAAGGCAAGCTTCCTGTAATCAAAAGTGTCTGCAATTTTGCCATGTTAGCCTCGGCATTTGCATAGGCTTCAGTCTTGTCTTTTCCTGTCCCTGAGCCCCTGATTGAAACCTGGGTTGTTACTTTGCCTTTTAATTCAGCTGAAATTTGCAAAGTATCTACTAACTTATCATCAAGATAAAGATCAAAATTCTTGCTTAAAATCCTGTCTCCTGAGGAGGTTATGTTTATGCTTAATGTGTCTGTAATATTAGCCTGTCTTTTCGCAGCCTCTTCGCTAAGATAAATAGAAAAATCGAAACTGCAGTATGAGCCGCTTGAAGTATCCTGGCATTCTCTTATCGCGGCGCATGACGGATCATTTTTGCATACAGAGGTTATGTGCTTTTTGCCCCCTATAAAAACAGTCTCATTGCCTATCTTTGCCTCAAACTTTCCCTGCTGGCCTATTAATTCTTGAAGCTCTTTGGGGGTTGCTCCTGCAACCTCTACTACCATATAAGTGTTTCCTGACAAATCTGTTGCTGAGCGGACAACAATATCTGCAATTCCATAAACATTCAGCCTTTCTTTAGTCACCCTGATTAAATCAGCCATTTCAGCTGATGTTAATTTCTTTTCAGGCTTGACTAAGGCTTTTGCTCCGCCCTGCAAATCTAATCCGGCTTTCAAATTGCTTTTAGGCAATTCCGCTATTGTAAAATCAATTCTTGATGCAAAAAGCAGGTGGTCGCGCTTGTTTGTTGTTATAGTCAGCCTTGTCAAAGTCTTTAATTTAATCTCATCGAATTCAGCTTTGGAAGTAATCGATTCATCATTGATTTTCTTTAAAGTGGAGTTTATGGAGACATTTGCATTGTAGATGCTTATAATCGTCAAGTTTCCATCAACATCAAAATCCAGGGCCGACTGATAATCCTTCAAAACATTATTTTCAAGAATCTCTACTTTAAATTCAGCCGGCGTTAAATTAAAAATTTGTGAAGTGGCATTTGAAAAGTCTGCTAATGATGAAATTGAATGCCCATTTACTGATTTGATTACTTCTCCCTGCATCAGGCCCTCATTATATGCAGTTGAGTTTGATTCAACTGATTTTATCAATACGCCGTGATCAAACATCATTAATGGATTTATTGCAATCGCTGCGACTATCAAAAAGAAAATTAATACCCAGAGTTTTAGTGTAATTTTCATTATTGTATCCCCTTCTTATGGCAATACCATTTCAATAATCCCGCATTTATTGTCCATGTTACTATCATATCAGTAAGCAAGCCAATTGAAAGTATCAGGAATACCTGCTTCAATACCGGGGAAATAACAACAAGATAAGCCACGAATACTGCGACTAAACTTGTCAGGGTCATTGTCATCCCGGTTTTTATTGAGCCAAAGATTCTTTTGTTTAGCGTATCGTCTTTTCTTTTTAGAACTCTTGTTGTAAGCAGAATATCCGAATCCACAGAATAACCTACTAACATTAAAAATGCGGCAATTCCCGCAGTTGAAACCTTCAGGCCGACAGTGTCTATTATTGCCAGAGGAATCACGATATCGCAAAATGCGCAGAAAACCATGTATGATGAAGGAAGCAAATTCTTGAATAATATGAATACGACAATTGACATAAACAAAAACGCTAACAACAGCGCCACTACAAGCTCTTTTGAGAATGACTGGCTCAAAGCTGCCCCTGTGAATTCAATGCTTGAATTTTTTTCATCCAATGCATAGCCTAAAATGCCTTCAAGCGAGGATTTCACTTCAGTCACATTTGCCTTAGTCTCAACGGTAAATGCAAGCATCTTTCCAGAACTTACATCAGTCAAGGTCCTGACAACAACATCGCTAAACTGCCCTTTCAGCTCATTTTCCAGACTGTCCGCTGAATACGCCTTTTCAGTATAAACTGTTATTGTAGTTCCGCCTGTCAGGGAAACATCCTTGTTGAAAATATCCCCTGTTTTTGATACAAAAATGCCCAAAAAAACAAGCGCAATTAACAGAATTACAATCGGGACAATTGTAAATTTCATATAGTGCCTATCGTAAAAATTGCTCCAGCTGAATGGTGTTTTCACCTCTGGAACAGGTGCATTTTCCATGTTAAGCCTTGGAAAAGATAATTTAAAAAGATTTATATTCCTCTTGAATAAGGCCTCGCAATCCCAAACATTTAAAAAAATACATTATGTACTTAAATCAACGCGCCTGTAGTCTAGAAAATCTTAACTAACTTAAGATTTGGACAATGGTAGGACTGCTGCCTTCCAAGCAGCTAACTCGGGTTCGAATCCCGACAGGCGCATAAAGGGTTCATTTGCTCATAAGATTCGCAATGTATCATGCTCAGCTGCTCAGCACATTCGCAGTATCATAAGCTCAGTTGTTCATAACATTAAGGGCTCAGCGCGTTCATAAGATTAAGGCTTTCTAGTAAGATTTAAAACAAAACTTTATTCTTTATTTATATGGGTCCGTAGCTCAGCCTGGACAGAGCGGCTCCGTCCTAACATGCTGCAAAGCAGGGAGAAAGGAGTAGGTCGGGGGTTCAAATCCTCTCGGACCCGTTTATAATCAAACATGGTAGAAATTGAATTTTTGGCGGAAAAAGACCAGCATTTGCTTAAAAACAAAACTGTCTTGAGCAAGGAAGTCGGAGAGGCAATGCTCTCAAAAAATGATAAGGTCATAGAAATTGGGGCAGGAACAGGCTTGCTTACGGCAAGATTGGCACAAAAATCCGGAGAAGTTTTAGCTTTTGAAGTTGATGAAAGATTTAAGGAGGGCCTGGAAAAATTAAGGGAAAGATTTGACAATCTGAAAATAGTTTATGGAAATGCCCTTGATTATGACTGGAAAGGCTACAACAAGATAGTCTCAAACATACCCTACTCCTTGTCTGAAAGCATCATCAGGAAGGCAATCAAGTCAGATATTGAAGAAATCGTGATAATAACGGGGGAAAATTTCAAAAATGCATTGACAGGAGAAAGCACCCTAGGGGTTGTTGTGAACTTGTTTTTTGAAGTCAATCCAATAATGTTTGTGAGCAAAAAAGATTTTTTTCCTGTTCCAAGAGTTGATTCATACCTTATAAAATTAGAAAGAAAGAAAGAATCAGACAAGATTGAAAAAGTCCTGCAAAAAATAGTTTTGAGGGAGGGGAAGATAAAAAATGCTATAATATATTCTTTAGTGGATGCTGGAAAGACAAAAAATCAGGCGAGAGAGATAATTAAAAAAATGAGAATCCCTCCCCAGACACTTGAAAAATCAACTGGGAAGATAACCGGGGATTTTTTGATGAAATTAAAGGAAGATTTTGAAGAATTGGAATTTTAATGATTTTTCCATGAAAAAATCTTTTAGATTTTTAGCATTCAGGAAAATTCATTTCCTGAAGAATAGAAATTTTCTTTTTGGCTTATGAAAGCGGACTTTATGGAATAAAACCTTCATGCCATAGGCAGCTGCTGATTTGCTCTGAACAATGTCCGCTGTGATCAAGGTGGCATGGTAAGTGTTTGCCAGGCTTCTTATCAGGGCATCTATCTCCCCGGATTTTGCGTATTTGATATGATGCTCGCTGGGCCTTGGGCCGACAAACTTCAGCCTTAAATTTTTATAATGATGCAGCTTGGCAATCTCCTCTAATCCTTTAAATCCGACATCCTGGCCTTTATTTGCAAGATTCTCCAGTTCAGCAATTGCTGCATTTGGAATAAGAATTAATCCTTTCAGCTGATTAAGCTTTGCAAGCTTTGAAACTTTCTTATGGACAATTGCAGACGTGTCTACAAGATAAACTTGCCCCCGGTTTTCTTTCTTGCCATCCATGATTATGCTAACAATCCTATATTTTTAAAGATGCGGGAAAAAGGATTCGAACCTTTGTAGGCACTAAGCCAACAGCTTACTCGGGTTGTTAAGGGTGGAACCCTTAAACTTGAGGCTGCCCCGTTTGACCGCTCCGGCATTCCCGCATGTAAAAGCGAAATAAAAACGTTATATAAAACTTTTCTAAAATAAAATGGAACCTAAGCTCCCGAAGGAAAATCAGTAAACCAGAAGACACCGAAGTGTCATACTAAATTCGCTGAAAACTTAGGTTCCATTGTTTCAAGGATAATGAAATATATAAAATTTGTGAATATTCGAAAGCTTTAAAAATACATGAAATCACTGATTTTTAGGACGGCCATAGTATACGGGAAACACCTGTTCCCATTCCGAACACAGAAGTTAAGCCGTTTACGTTATGTTGTGTACTGGCCTCGGTCGGGAAAAACATAAGCTGTCCTGCTTTTTTTTCTACATGGCACGCAAAGAAAGACTGTCGATTTTAAATGAGGTTAAGAATCTTGTTGAATCTGGAAAAGTCAGGGAAGCAAGAAAGCTCGCAATGCGCCATAATCTCAGGCTTCCTGTTGAATTGCGAAGGCAATTCTGCCATAAATGCAATGCTGTCCTCAAGGGAAATTCCAGAATAAGGCTGAACAAAGGAAAATTATCAGTAACCTGTTTAAAGTGCGGCTATATAACCAGATTAAAGATAAAATGATTAAAGCCTGACGGCTTTCTGCAGACAGATTTTTGCAAATAGTCATATTTGCATTTAGAATTTTTTACCTTAACAAAACTAAGACTTCTTGAATTTAGAAACAATATCAATCAAATCAACATGACCTAAAAGGACTGCCCTGCAGCAATATCTCTCTACTCCCAAGTCATCCATGACTTTCTTGGCATCCTCGCCTTTTGCCACTCTTTCCTTGAAGGTTTTCCATAAATGGGCAACCGGCTTTCCGCATGAAAAACATCTCATCGGTATTATCATTTTTTTAATTGATTAATATGATTTTTAAACCTTACCTATATGACTTCTGCCTCTTTGCTCTTGCCTTGCTGTCACCTGGTTTTCTCTGCTCTTTTCTCCTGACATCAGCGACTAACAAAGACCTGTCATATGCCAAATAAGTATTTCTTAATTCAGGGCTTTGGGTAAAGGCAACTAATGCCCTGGCAATAGCAAGCCTTGAAGCGTCTATTTGGGATTCTGATCCGCCGCCCGTAACAACAACATCAATATCATATGTTTTCGCCTTTTCCTTCAAAACATCTTCTGCCAGTCTCAATGGTTCAAGTATGGCGAGCTTCCTGAAAAAGCTGAATGTTTCTATTGGCTTTTTATTGATTTTTATTATCCCATTTCCGGGGCCTATTGTGGCCTTTGCTACCGCAGTTTTTCTTTTTCCTGCAACCACTATTTTACTGCTCTTTTTTTCAACTTTTTCTTTTTCTTTTGTCTTTGTCATTTTATATTAATTTCACTAATTCTTTTAATGTTATAAAAGGTTTGTAAAATTCAGCCCTGAAGCTTATTTTCTCCGCTTTTTCAAATTCAGCCGGAATTCCTTCATAGCATTTCACTCTTTTTAATGCCTCTCTCCCTCTTGCCTTGCTCCAGGGAAGCATCCCTCTTACAGCCCTTCTAAAAAGTCCTTCTACTGTTCTCGGGATATAAGGCCCTTTCTGGGCTGTTCCGCCCTTGGCGATTTTTGCATGATAAGTATTGACAACAGCATTCTTTTTTCCAGAAATCTTGACATTCTCGCAGTTAACAATTGAAACTTTCTTTCCAAGCAGCGCCTGTTTAGCTGCAAAGCTGGCAATTCTCCCCATCAATCCATCGTTTGCATCAATAACAATCTTGTCTTCCTTTTCCATATTACATTATTATCTTGATTCCTTCTCCTTTAGGATGCTTATTCGCCAATTCTACTATCTTGACTATTTTGACCTTATTTTTTGCCCCTGCTGACGCTGATACAGCAGCCAGTGTAATCTTGTGGGCTAATTCCCCATCACTTAAAACTTTTCCAGGAACCACCACAACATCTCCGTCCTTGGTGTATTTGTTTATCTTGAAAATATTCACTGCAATGCCTTTTCTTTTTGGCTTTGAGATTATTCCAGCCACTTTAATCCAAAAAGGGGATTTTTGCTTTCTTAATGCGAGTATTGTCTCTATCAAAACAGGATTTGACTTTTTTTTCATTCTTTCTTTAATCTGTGTCTTGCTTATCATTTTTGATTATGAGGTTGCGGGTTGTTAAAGGTGTCCCTTAAGTGCGGATGTTCTGAACGCGCTGATCTTGTGATACTGCGAATGTGCTGAGCAGCTGAGCCCTTGATGCGGGGAACAGGATTCGAACCTGTGAAGGCACTAAGCCATATGGTTTCTATCCATTAAGGACCTTAGCCATACCCGTTTGGCCGCTCCGGCATCCCCGCGCAATTTTAGAAACTTACTTGAGCTTATTAACTTCTTTGCTAAGCATATTCATATTCTTTTCGATTACTTCTAAAGCCTCTAAAACCATTTCTTTCGGAGATATTTGACCGAAGCTTTCAACATAAAAGATAAAATCCTCATTGCTATGAGAAAGTTTTATTGGAGTTTTTCCTTGCCTCCTGCATTCATCAACGCAAGCCTCGCATAAATCGCATGCCGTTAAATTTTTGACTGTCAGTTTTTTATCAAATTCAAACACTTTTTTTGGGCAGACATCCATGCACTCCTTGCATGATTCGCATTCTTTTGGAATTTCAATTTTTGGATAAGCCCTGAACCAGACTAATCCCGGGGACCATTTTACATGATTTTTTGCTTTTCCAAGCCTTGCTTCAGCGACAATCTCTAATTCCTGGCCTTCCAGCAAAGTAACTATGGGCATTTCAGGATAAGCTGCCTCTACAACTTTGCTTTTCAAATCTCCTGAGTAAACAGTGCAGGGCCCTTTTGCCTTTAAAACCAGTGATGCCGTGCATTTTGCGCACCCTTTTCCCTTGCATGAGCATTCTTCTTTTTCTGTGAATGTCTTCTTGTCTGTGCTTAATGGAATCAATCCCAGCCTGTGGGCAATCATCTCATCATATAATGCAGAATCATTTCTTGAAATCTCAACTTCATCTATTGCAAGGACTGGAATTTCATAAAGACTTCTCCTCAAGGCGTTTGCAAATTCATTTGTTATGCCCCTTAAGACAAAAACTAATTTTTCTTTTTCTGATTTTAATTGTTCAATCGCCATTTATACTCTCCTTCCCCTCTTTCCTCCCTTTGGCTTTGGTCCGCCACGAGGTATCCCTGTAGTATCAAGGATATTTATGATTTTTAAACCTTCTCTGGCAAGACTTTTGACTGCGGCATTCGCTCCGGGCCCTGGAGTGGCTGATCCTGCCTTTGATTTTATCCTTACATAAATTGAATTTATTCCGTGCTCTTTGGCAGCTTCTGCAGCCCTTTTTGCGGCAAACATGGCAACAGTGGGAGTTGCTTTCAATCTTGAATGTTTTGTAACCTTGCCTCCAGACACCTGGGTCAAGGTATTTCCTGACATGTCTGTAATATGGATTATTGTATTGTTATAAGTTGAATAAATATACACTATTCCGGGAATGTTTCTTTCTTCTTTTTCTTCAGGCATTTTCTACTCCTTCTTTTTTCTTTTCCTTTTTTTCCTTTCTTTTCAATTCAACAGAACTTTCTTCTTTTAAATTGACTAAATATGAAGGGATATTGACAACATGCTTATTGACAAAAACCCTTCTGTGGACAATTGCCTGCCTGGCTTCCTTTGCGGTTTTTGCCAGTCCTTTCCTCAAAACAATTGTCTGAAGCCTTCTATCAAGGATGTTCTCCATTTTCAAATCCAAGACGTCATCAATTTTCGAATTTTTCTTCAAAAATCCTTTCTCAGCCAGCCTTAAAATGAATTTTTCCTGTTCTTCGGTGGAGGCTGTAATGAATGTCTTTGCGTGCTCCCTCATTTTCTTTACCAAAGCGTCTGATTTCCATATTTCCCTCTTATTTTTCAGCCCGTATTTCTTCACTAATTCATTTTCTTCTTTGATTCTTTCAGAATCAAACATCTTTCTAGGGCGATCATATTTTTTGTGTTGTCTGTATAAAATTGCCATATTACTTCTTTTTCTCCTCCTTTGTGGGAGCAGGAGCTTGTCTTGCTTTTCCTTTCGCGACACCTATGGCCGCTCCTTTTCTGAAGTGTGATCTTGTTCTCTGGCCCCTTACAGGCTGTCCAAGGGCATGTCTCCATCCCTTGTATGATTTGATTTTTTTCATTCTCCTTATGTCAAAGTCTCTTGCCAAATCCAAATCAGCCGTAACCAAGTGCTTTGAGATTCCTGTTTCCCTGTCTCTTTTCCTGTTCAACAAAAATTCTGGAAGTTTGGGGGCTTTGATGAATGTGGAGATTTTTTCTATTTCTTCAGGGGTTAATGATACTACCTTCTTAGTTTTGTCCAAATTCAATGCCACACAGACTGCATTTGATATGGCCCAAGAAACCCCTTTTATTTTTGTCAATCCTGCATAAACTGAAAATTCTCCTGGAATATCTGTTGATAAGATTCTTATCAAGGTAATTGTCTTTATCTTAGGCTCTTCACGCCTTGATTCTTTCTTTTCTTTTCCTTTTTTTCCTTTCTTTTCTTCTGATTTTTCTTTTTCTTCCGCCATATTTTATCCTGCAAATAGTTTGTATTTAACCTTTTCTGTCAATTCTTCAATCAATCTTTTTTCAATTGTCTTTTTTGGGTCCGGGATTGATTTTATTCTTTTTTTGATGTCCTCAAAGGATTCAAACGCCCTCTTTTCCCTTTCTTGAATCACTGCCTGCATATGCTTTTTTCCAAAGCCCGGCAACAGCTCCAATTGATGAAGCCTTGTGTTTATAGGCTCTGCCTTGTTGAAAAATTCAACAAATCTTGCTTCCTGCTCATTTACAGTCTTTGAAACAAACTCGCCCAATTCGAGCTTGGCAGTTTCAGTTAATTTTTCTTTAGGCAATCTTCCAAGAATATATGAAATCTTGTCCCTCTTTCCGGAGCCTATGTAAACTTCTTCCTTAGGCTGTAATGCAACTCCGCGCCTTGGAACCAATTCTAAAAGTGTAAAGTATTTCATGCCCATAGCCTGCGCTATAGGAATCATTTTTCCTTCCAAAGGATAGCCATGAGGAAGGAAATCTAATACAATTGCGGTCTCTTCTTTCTCTTCCATTTTTATTTGTTTTTCTTGACTGCCTCAAGAATTGATGTAATTTCATCTTGATCCAACGTAACGTCCTCTCCTACAAATATTTTCCTGACATCTTCTGCATCTTCAGGCATGAGGTCTATAATTTTAGCTATATGCTTGGGCTTTAATTTGATTATATTCAAATCATTCAATGATTTTTTCACTTCCCTTGCCTTTTCAGGCTTTATCTTGGAAAACTTCTTGATATAATCCAAAACTTCCTTGGCCTTATTGTTATCCTCTGATTGGGGATACTTTGCAAGGGTTTCCTTGACTTCAGCCATTGATAAAACTTCGACGTCTTTAACCATTTTTTTCCTTAAGAAGAAAGCTTTTTTAAATGTATCCTTTTGACGACAAATTTCTTGTTTTGACCGCCATCTTTGATGTTAACCACGAAGGCATTTCCCTGTTTTCTCAATACATTCCCTGTCCTTCCATGGAATCTTAAAGGGAAATCTGACTTTTGGCCAGGAACACAGACAAGGCTGATTTTATCCCCTTTTTTGAATTCCCTGAAAAGCCTGCTTAATCCAAGCTTGCCTCTTTCCCGTACTCTTTTATGCTTTATCATTTGAATGTTTTTTTGTCATGCCTCTGCTCTTTCTTTTTTACATGGCTTACCTCATTGAATATTTTTTCGCAGACCATTGAAACCGCCGTAAATAAGTTCCATTCAGTCACATTAGTTGCGAATCTTCCTTCTGTAAATAAAGCGGATCCTTCAACTTCATGCTTGAAGGTTTTGCCATGAGGATGCTGTTTTAATGTCAGCCTCATCTCCTTATAGTCCGCAATTTCAGACATTTTTTTGATGTAAGTTCCGACGATTTTCTTGACAATTATTAATTCAGCGCTGTCAAGTTTTTCGAATCCCACCAAGGATATGTTTCCGCCGAGTGTTATTCCTTCTTCTGGCATAAAATTATCTGATTTCAATGTTTTAAAAGCTTTTCTAAAGGGAAAAAGCTTTTAAACAAAAATCCCCTCAGAAAAATATGGGTTTTTTAAGAGGACTGGCAAAAGGTCTGGCAGGGGTGATTTTCCTTCTTCTTTTATTTGGCTTGCTGATTAACATTACTTTGTATGAATCAACCAAATACGATTCTCTGAAGCCGATTTTAACAACAATGCTTTCAAAAACTCTGGAAAATCAGAACATGACCCCGATATACAATAATGCCCAGGAAAAATGCGGAACGCAATCCTCTTATAATCTTCTTATAGGGGATTCTAATGTAACATTAGAATGTTCAAAAATAAAATCATCCAATCAGCAGGAATTTGCAAAATCGATTGCCGAGACATTATTTGACCAGCAGCTTTACAACAGGCAGTGCAATGGAATTGATTGCCTGAAATTGCAGGACATCCCGGGATTTGCCACCAGATCATTCAATGAATTCCTGAAAATTGCCTTATTTGTTTTAGCAGGGGCTGTAGTATTATTCGGGATATTTTTGTTTTTGCTAAGCAAGGGGCTCCAGTCAAAACTTTCAAGTTTGGGGACTCCTTTCATATTAGTTGGAATTTCAGCCATCCCATTAGAATTTTTCAAGCAAAAAATGCAGATGGGAGATTTCCAGATTTTCTTTGATAAACTTACAATGGTAATCTCAAAATATATGCTTGCCTCATTGGCAATCGGAATAATTCTTGTTGCGGCTGGAATTGCAATTGCAATAAAAAACAGAAAAAAGAAAAAAAGTAAGAAAAAAGGCAGGAAAAAATGAAATCAAAAACCTCGCTGACAATAATCTCAATAATCTCCCTAATAGGAATTTTATTTTCTGGCTATCTCACAATTGGCGAGTTGACTGCAAAAACATGCAGTCTTGGAGGATGCCAGCAAATTCTAGGATTGCCTACTTGCATGTATGGATTAGTGATGTATCTTGTTGTTTTTGTAATTTCCTTGCTTGGAAGACCAAAAAATCCATAAGGATTTTAGGGCCCTAAAATTGCAAGCAATTTTTTGGAAAAACTAGATAGAATCAAAAGGGCTTTTTATTTTCTTTAATTCTTCTGTCGAGGTATGCGTATAAATCTGTGTTGTATTAAGATTTTCATGGCCTAAAAGAGCCTGGATATATCTTATGTCAGTCCCTGCCTCTAGAAGATGAGTCGCATAACTGTGTCTTAATGTGTGGGGAGTAATTTTTTTTGATGTGCCTATTTTATTTGCAGTGTGCTTGATTATCTTCTGGATGTTTCTAGTGGTCAAAGGCTCAGAATCAGAAAGTAAATACTGATAATTTGAATGCTTATTCCTGAATTCCTTAACTTGCTCAATGATTTTTTCAGGCAAGATGAACATCCTGTCTTTTTTTCCTTTTCCCTGCCTCACCCATCCGATTTTTTCATCAAGATTGATATCATTCACCTTTAAGTTGACTATTTCAGAAACCCTTAATCCGGTTGAGTAAAGGAATGATATGATTAATTTTGATTTGGAAGTATCCGCTCCTTCAATCAATTGCTTTATCTCCTCTTTTGTCAGAACCAAGGGCAGTCTTTTCTCTTTTCTTGGAGCCTCTATTTCCTTGAAAATTTCCTTCTTCATGATTTTTTCATAGAAAAATCTCAATGATGCCAATGCAAGGGCAAGAGTCGCGGTTGATTTCTTGTCCAAAGTTGCCAGATAACTCTTGACATCATCGACACTTATGCTCTCGACAGGTTTTTTGATGAAATCCAAAAATTTTTTATTGAAGAAAAGATAATTCTTTATTGTCCTGTCAGACTTCCTTCTAAGCTTTAATTCTGTTTCGAGAGTTTTTAAATCAGCCATCCTCTTTTTTTAGCCTCTTTTACTTAGAAATTAAAACGAACTTCTATATAAACCTTATGCGCTTTTACCACAATAATTTTTAAAAATGCCCAAATAAAGCATATATTACTTAAACAATAAAAATGAAAGCCTATCATCTTAGGAATAATGGGGAAGATTACACCAAGAATGCCATTTACATTCCTGAAAGAGACCTTCTTGTGGCATTTCTTAAAGAGAAGGCATTCAGCATAAAGATAGACTACTCGATGCCTTATTATCTGAAGACGGCGCGTGACATAATTGAAGGAAAGCCCACTGAAATAAAATTTGATATTGTGAAAGAATTTGAAATTGACGGCAAGACTGCGGGAAAAATAGAATCCAAAAAAGACAAGAATATGATGGATTCCGAAGTATTGAACTCATTTGACGGCTCAACAGAGGGTCTGATAAAAATCCTAATGGAATAAAATGGCAAACAACTATGATGCTGATGCAATAAGAAAATACTTGAAAATAGCTTTGGGAAAATCAAAATGCAAAAAGCATCCTGTGGCTGCAGTCATAGAGACAATCGAAAGAGATTATATTGCCGGATGGAATGGCGCGCCTACGGGAATAAAACATGATGAATGCTCAAGAAAAGGCTACAAGTCAGGGGAAGGCCTGGAATTATGCCCAAGCATTCATGCTGAAAGAAGAGCCATATCCTATGCATCAAAGATTGGAATGAGCATAAACAAGGCAACTTTATATCTGAATGAATGGTTTCCGTGCGCAGACTGCGCTAAAAGCATTATTGAGGCAGGAATCGAAAGAATAGTGACTCCTGACGAGCTTTATTCTGACGAGAAAAATTTCATCCTTGTTGAAAAATTAAGGAATACTCCTTATAATTTTGAAATGGCTGAAAAGCTGTTCAGAGAAACAGGAACAGCAATAATAATTGACCCAAAGATAAAAATCTAGATATTTCAATAAAATTCTAGATTTGGACTTGCCAAAAGCTCTTTGTCAGGAAGCATATCCCATTCTTTAGGCCAAGTGTCCCAGTCTGCAGGATATTGGAAGTTTTCCAAATCATATCCCAAATCCTTTAAAGTGTTTATGTCTCTTTTCATGCCATGGCCTTTTTTCTCTGCATCCATCTGAGCTGCGATGATTCTTTTAAGATCTTTTCCGTCTCCTCCCAAAAGATCTTCAAGGGTCATTGTAAAATCAGAAATTCTACCCCTTCTCATAGCTTCTATGTGGTCATAAAATCCGTGTTTATCTAAATATTCTCCATAAATATGCAAAGAAGTCGATGTGTCAATATAAGAGCCAACTTTAACTTCTATTCCCAGCATTTGGGATATTTTCTTTGCCAAAAGAATCTGAACTCTTGTCTGAGCGATATTATTATCATTCCAAGCTTTTAATTCATCCCTGCTTCTCCAGCATGTCAAATAATTAAGATAATAAACTCCTTTGTCATCTTTAAGAAATCTCAACTGGCCATTCTGCAAACAAGGCGGGTCTTCTTGTTCTACTATGCTGTCTTCTGTTTGTCTCCAGGTTGAGAAGAAATAATCTCTTCCACTTATTCTCTGTTTTTTATCCCAGTCATGCTTGATTTTTGCCAAAACAAAAGGAATCTGCCCTACAAATCTCCCATTATAAGTATAATTCCAAAATTGTGGATTTTCGGGGGACTTTTTCCAGTGATTATGAATCCCGTGAGTAACTTCAAGAATATAAGACGCGACCCCAATAATATCATTACAAATCGCTTTTTTATGCACTAATGGCTCTTGATCGGGATGAGAAAGATTTACTGTTATGTGTGCATCAAATCCTAAGCTGCTTCCTGGCTGATATTTTGGAGTCTCTATTCTGTATCCTTGCTCATAGCATGCAACTACTGCCTTATGAAATCCCTCTGCCAAAGTCTCTGCGTGAATAGAAATTGTTGGAAATCTTCCGTTTGGCCTTAACCCCTCTTCCATTATCCATTAGGATTATTTTAATTTAAAAAGATGATTGCGATAAAAAACTTATTTTAGAATATTACTTATAATAGGATTTTCCACAATTTCGCTTTTGGGGACATAAAAAGCCGCTTTTCTCCCTTCCAGGGCGTCATTCAGAACAATTAGCGCCTCATTTTCATCAATGGATTTGAGGATAATTTTTGCAAGCCCCTCTTCGTTATTGGCAATCTTCATGTGTGACTTGTTTATTGTACAGCCCTGGCTCTGGTTTTTCAGGGTGGATTTGAATTTAATGGAATAATCCGTTGAAAACAGTCCTGGGCTGTATCTGCATTTCAAATAGTATATTGTTTCTTCCATAGTTTTTTTCCATACTATTTTTTTGTAGACATCAGATTATTTAGTTCAGTGATTTGGTTTTCAAGTCTTTTCTGCTGAGATATATACTCTTCTTCTATTTTTTTAATAGTGATCTTTAATGAACTGACAGTTTCTGCATATTGCTTGTCTTTTTCTTCGTAAAATGATTTTATTTCAAGAAGTCTTGAATCAATCTCTGCTTTATAGCCAAGAACTTTTTCTATATCCTCTGTTTTCAGAGTTTTTTTCAGCTCTTCTATTTTGTTTTCTATATTTTTATAAGATTGATTTGATTTTTCAATAGCCGAGCTCATTTCATTAACCGCTTTTTTGCTTTCATCAAGCATAATTTGGTATTGTGTCAAAACAGCACTGAAATAATTGTCAGCATTCTTTTTCAGATCTTCAAGGCAATTATCTGTTATTTTCTGAAGTTTCTCTTCATATTGTTTGGTTTTTTCATAAAAGGCATTTTCAGCCTTGACATTAACACTCTCCCTTAATTCCTGTTTTGCCTCTTCTATGCCTTTTTGTATTGTTATCTTATTGTCTGCTATGAGGTCTTTTTTAGCGCTGATAAAAATATCAACCAATGTTTCTCTTTCCTGAAGTATCAAATTCTCTAACTTCTTCCTTAATTCCTTAATGCGTTTATCCCCTAAGCCAAATGCCATTCAAATCTCAGGATTTTCAAATATTTAAATGTTACTTTAAAGTGGTTACAAAAGTAAGGTTTTTATATCTCAAAAACCTGCCTATTGGATGGTATCTGAAGAAGAAAAAGAACATACTGAAAAAATCAATGAATACAGGGAGATAATCAAATTTTTTGAAGAATGCCTGAGTGATGACCCTATTCATGCATCTACTTATATAAAAGTGCTGGAAAAAATTAGAATAAATCCTGTAAAGATGGCTAGAAAGGCAGGAATAGCATTTGGGGAGGTTTATAGAAAAAACCATACTGCAAAGGCATTGACAAAAAATCTTTTAAATCTGATGGATGATAATGATGCAGGGCAAATACTGCATTTCTGTGAAAGATCTCCGAGAAACTGGATTGAAACATCCGGAGAATATCTTATTTTGGGGAAAAAGCTCAGGGAGGCTTGTAAAGTTCCTGATGATTATAAGACATCGGATGAAAGAATCCAGGAACTAATCGCAGAAACGCCAAAACAGAAAATAGAAAATATTAAGGAGGTTGTGAAGGAAGAGATAAAAATGCCTGAAAAAAAGAGTTTCTTAAAAAAAAGATTTGAATTGATTCATAGTGTATTAAATAAAAAAATTCCTAAAATTTCCTTCAAGCCAGCTTATGAATCCGTAATAAATCCATGTTTTAAATTTACCTGTGAAAATTCTGCAAAAACTTTAAAATTCATCAATAAATCGGCAGTAAAACCGGCTTTGGAATTCTCTGAAAAAAATTTGCTAAAACCTCTCCAGGATTTTTTGTATCAGGATATTGAAATAAAAAATCACCATTGGGCAGTATTGCTGCCTCTTTTTTTGATAGGAACAAATTATTGGGGCAATATGAAGTCAACAAAAAGAAATGTTGATTATTGCATTAATTCTGGTGTAAATTTCTGCGATGATATCCCCAATGAAACATATAAATTCGGAAAAAATACTGGCAAAACCATATACAGTGGCGCTAAAAATATTGCAAAAGGATGTGGGAACTTTTTTGAAAGTAATTTTCAGTATTCAAAAGACATTGCTGCTGGTGGATGGGAGTCATGCAAAGATGGATGCAGAGATATTAAAAAAAGAAAAGAAAATGCATGGGGATATATAACAAAAACATCAACGACAACTGCAAATAGCGGAAAAAAATTTGGAAATGAAATAATCAAAGAAAAAAGCCTCATAAAATACCTTCCAAAAGCAGTCTGGGAGGAAGGGATAGTCAAGACTTATCAATCTGTGTATAAATATATTGATAATGCCATGGGGGATTATGCCAGAAGATCAGTCGAAAGAGATTCAGAAATAAGAAAAATAGAAAAGCAGGGCAAGAAAAAATAAATTATTTTCTTGTTTTAATATATCTTATAACTGAAATCTCAAGATGGGAGATTTTTTCATATGCCTTAGGATTTGTTTTTTTCAGTTTCTCAGCTTTTGGAGTGTCTCTAAGCTGCAAAAAAGACCCTTCATTATTGCAAAATGTTCTTGTCTCGGGAAGTTTTTCCTTTTTCTGCTGCTCTGTCATTTCCTCATCAAATGAGCCTATTAGCTTATTGCACTCAACACTATTATGAAAATTTCTGAGAAGGCATTGTGTTAATTTATTTTCAAAATAATCATGCAGCCCTATTTTTGTCGGAGAGTTTTCTTCTGCTATAAAACTAACGGAAGGAGTCTCTTTATAATCATAAGAATCTGGAAGATAATTTGTTATCTTGCATGGAATGTTTAGTTGCTTGAAATCATTTTCTATTGGCAGCTTGCATGGATAAGCATCAATCATATGGAAGAACAATCCTCCTTTTTTCAGGACTCTATAAGTTTCTTTTACTGCTTTTTCCAAATCCATGAAAACATCATATGAGCAGAAGCCGCATATGACATCAAAAGATTCACTCTCAAAGGGGATATCATAAACATTTGCATGAACAGATATTTCATTTTTAGTTCTTTTATTCGCCTCTTTCAGAAAAGCAGCCTGGGGTTCAAGCTGAACCCATTTTCCCCGATATTCTTTTGGCCAGTTTCTTTTCATGAAGCCTGTTCCAGCACCTATTTCAAGGACTTTTTCATTCCCTTCAAAGTTTTTCTTGTAAAAATATGCCAAAGCATCTTGGGTTGCTCTCAAAAAAAGGCTTCTTCTACCTTCTAAATAATTTAAATCCTTAATTGCTATCTTTGGCCATGTGCTTGATTTCATTTTAGTGCAAAGCGGTTGCGTCAATTAGAATCTCTTTTTTGCCTTCCAATTCCTTATTCCAGAAAACTTCCTGGAAATGCTTTTTCTCTTTTTTTGCTTGGGCCATATATCTTGAAAAATTCCCGAATTTTTCAGCTATTGCATATGCAAGTTCTTTTGAAAGGGCATCATTTGCAAAGCCCTGCAAAAATGCGCTGATATTTTTTATGTAATATCTTACAGCATTGGGCTTGTTGAATAATTCCATTGCCAAAGAAATGCCTACAGAGTCCGCATCTCTTACTATTGATATTAAACTTTCCCCGTATTCTTTCATATTTTTTTCAAAAAGCTCTTTTGAATCAATTGAATTATTAAGCTCATCCCATTTCAGGTTAAGAAATGATTTGTGATTTGGAACCAAATCTATTCTTACTGCTTTTTCCCCGTCATAAATATAATTCATGATATGATTGTCTCCAGGCACTATTCCTCTTTTAGAGAAAGAATAGAATGTTTTTCCCAGCGCTTTCATTTCTTTTCTATGATTAGCAAATCCTAACAAAGAATTATTCATAATTTGCCTGTAAGTTTTGCCCTTGATATAATCTACAATCAAAATATCCCCCTCATCATTCTTGCCAATGCCCATTGCCAGAGGATTTTCAACATGAATCCCTTGTTCTTTGCAGTAAGCCAGAAAACCAAATGATTCTGGAGGATAAAATTTGAGGATTTTGTCGTTTAATTTGTAAGAATGCTCGCTTAATTTCTCGGGCTTTACTGTCTCCAGGCCCTTTATCACGGTTTCAAGCATAGAATCCCTGAAATAAAATTCCTTGACTCCCAATTCATTGAAGATTCCCCCTGCCTTCATCATATTATAATCCCCCAGGAATTCTGTTGACTTGTATTTCCATGCCATTCTAATCGCTACTTTCCAGTATTTTTAAAAGTTCGTTTAATCGGAAGGATTAAAAACTCTAAAATAATCTTTTTTAGAGGTGTTCAGCCTCAGCTGATTCTGAGATAAATATGACAAGAACAAAGATTTTAGCTACAATTGGACCTGCTTCTTTTGACAAGATAGAACAATTGATTGAGGCAGGAGCTGATGGCGTGAGATTTAACTTGTCCCATATAAAGCCAGAAGAATATAATCATAGATCAGATATAATCAAGAGAATAAGGGAGATAGATGACAGCATATTTATCGTCGGAGATTTGGAAGGGCCCAAGATAAGGCTTGGAGATTTTAATTCAATTGAAGTTAAAAGTGGCGATGAGATAATGATAATTCCTGCTTCTGCTTATCAAGGAAAAGGAATTCCTGTGCAATTTGAAGATTTTTATAAATATGTCAAGTCTGGAAGTCTTTTGCTTGTTGATGACGGCAATGTTGGGCTGAGAATCAAATCTGTAGATAATAAAATTGTTAGATGTGATGTGGAGTACGGCGAGATAATAGAAAGCCGGAAAGGGGTAAATACTCCGTCTATAATCATCCCCATGCCTTACTTATCAGAAAATGATAAATCACATTTGGAATTTTTGATTGAAAATGATTTTGATTATGTTTCTGCATCCTTCAGCAGAACAGCCGATGATATTAAAAAAGTCGGCGAGATAGTCAATAAATATAACATCAAAAAAATAGGGAAGCCTGAAAATCATGAAGGAAAAGAAAACCTTGGAGAGATAATCAAAGAGGCAGATGCCATGATGATTCCCCGGGGAGATTATGGCATGGAATGCGGAGTTTCTCATGTCCCTGCATTCCAAAAACAGACAATAAGGGCATGCAACATGCTTGGCAAGGTTGTTATTACAGCCACCCAAATGTTAGAATCCATGATGACAAATAAAGAGCCGAAAAGAGCAGAAGTTTCTGATGTATTTAATGCGCCGCTTGATGGAACAGATGTTGTGATGCTGTCTGGAGAAACTTCCAAGGGAAAATACCCTGTCGAAGCAGTAAGAGTTATGAATCAAATTTTGGACGAAGCTGAAAAATATATGTTTGACAGGCAAAATGGTGTAAACCTGGGGGCAGTTTTGAATAATTTAATCGATGCAGAAAATCCTGCGGACTCTATAAGCAAGGAAGTTTATGATTCTGCCAAAGCTGATTATATAAAAGCGATCATTGTCCCCACTTCTACAGGATACACTGCTCAAAAAATAGCGAGATTCAGGATAAACAAGCCAATTATTGCAATAACTTATGATAAAAAAGTAAAAAGACAGATTAATGCTGTGTGGGGCGTGACTCCCTTACTGACAAATCAGACAGATGAAAAGAATGTTGTGGAAAATTCCTTAAGATTGGCAAAAGAAAAAGGCTACGTGAATCATGGGGATTATGTGATAGTCACGGCAGGTGTGGGCAATTCTGGAAAAGGCTCCACAAACATGCTGCGGATAGAAAAAGTATAAGTTCGTTTAATCGAAAGGATTAAAAAGTTGGGGTGCTTTGAAAAAGCATGGAAAATTTAGAATCAAAAACTAATCAAAATTTTAGAAACTATGTTGTAGGAAGCGGTATGAGCTTTCTTTCAGCATATACATCTAATGTAGCTATTGATTGTATTCAAAGAAAAGAATATCTTTTGGCAGGAGCTTTTGGATTAATGAGTGCACTTCAAGCAGCCTATGTTTACTATATTGGCAAAGAAATAGCCAAAAACCCTTGATTTCTTGAGAAAACTAACGTTCGCACAATCCCTCTTAAACGAAGTTTATAGGCTTTCTAGGGGCTTTTTTGGCCTTTTAGGGCTGTTTTACAGACGGGCTGAAACCTCTTGTTTTCGCTTAAAGGTTTTAGCTATGGCAAATCTAATGCTTCGCAGAGGTTTTTTATCCTGCTTCTTTGCCCTTTGATAACCAAGCCCATTCCAACCATTAATTCAATGCTTGGCTCTGGCTTTAGAATTTGATCAAAAGTTGCAGGATTTTGATAATAGCCTTCAACTTTTACTCCATACTTTTCAACATCTTGAATAGTCTGGCCAACCGCCTTAGAACCCACTGGAATAAAGGTTCCGCGTTCTGTTTTCATTTCCATATAATCTTTTACTGTCTTGTTTATCATTTTCTATCAAAAAACCAGTGATATTTAAGCATTTTTGCACCCAAAAAGATATTTCATATCTTTAGGGCCCTAAAAATCTTTGATTTTTATGGTGAAAAATACATGCAAAAACTTCCAGTTTTTGCTTAAAGGTTTTAAGCGTCTTTTTTATATATGTTTTTATATGGTTGGGTTCTATTGACAACATCAGCCAGTTCTTTGATTGAGGTTAATTTCACATCCAGATTGGATGCTGCCTTTAAGATATTGGATTTTTTGTCTGAAATAAACCTTATAGAAATAACAGAAAGGTCTTGCTCAATAAAGCACCCTTCTAGCGAGTATATATAGGCGGTTACAGGAAGCTCCAGCTGTATTCCTTTAAATTCCAGCTTCTTTATAACCCTGTTATAAGAATCTTTTTTTAATGAACAATCTCCAATATAAAAGTGACTGCCTTCCTTGGCATTGAATAAACGAAATTTATTTTTTGAATCATTGCTAACAAAATATATGCTGTTCGAGGCCTTGATTATTGTATACAGTCTACCCATTTCTAGCTAAAATATCACAAGTTTTTAAAGATTGTGGGGTTCGTCTAACACTTATTAAGCGCACTTTATAGGGGAATGAAAGTTTTCAGAATTGCTTAAAAGGTTTAAGCGTCTTTCTTCTTTTTCTTCAGAAAAACCAGTGGAAAACCCGTTAAAACAAACAAAGAGCCCACTTTGCCTATTGTTGCCGCTGTTCCAAAATAGATCTTTCTTCTTGTTTTGGCAGCCGAATATTCAGAAAAAAAACTTCCTTTTTCATTAAGAACTTTTTCTAAATCTTCTTCCAATATCAATTGAGGCATCCCTGACTTATAGACTGCCAAATCCTGCTTAAAGGGCTTGGTTGAAGTATATGCCTTGTAATAAAGATATCCTGATGTGGCCCATAAAGTAAGCCCGGATGCCAGGATAATAGAGCCCAAAACAGGGTATTTGATGTGTTTCTCCTCGATTTTCTGCCTATATTCTGAATGTTTTGCCCCAACTTTTTCCCTGATTCTGTTAAAATAGTTTATCATTTTTCGCCTAAAATCTCTGATTTTGGCGCTTAAAAACTTTCGTTTTTCCATAAAAACTTCTGGTTTTTAGGGCGCCAAAAATCACTTAAGATTTTTAGCGTCGCTTAAAAGTTTTGCTTTTTTGCAAAATTTGCAAAAAGTTTAAATACTAAAAACGTTGTTTAAAACTATGCTTTTCGGGATATTCGGGAAAAAAGAGGATAATTCTGAGCTTAAACAGGAGATTAAACAGTCGTTTAACGCGGTTAAACAGGACATCAAAAAAGCCGCTGAATGGGTCTCACATTTAAACAGCCGTTCAAACAAGCATGATGAAAACATTGAAGGCATAAATGGGCGTTTGTCGACGATAGAAAATGATCTTTCAGAGATTAAAACTTTTATTTCTTTCTTTGATTCGCGAGTTTCCAAACAGCTGTTTAAACAAAGGCAAACAGGTGTTTATAAACAAACAGCTGTTCAAGGTGTTCAAACACCTGTTCAAACAGCTGTTTATAGTGTTCAAACAGCCGTTCAAGCAGCATTTTTGGGCAATTTGAGTGTCATGGAAAGGGCAATCGTGTGGGTTTTGCTGAATACGGACATGAAATTAAGCTATGAAGACATAGCTACTATCCTCAATAAAGACAAAGCCACTATCAGGGGGCAGATTAATGCCATAAAGCAGAAAAGTGAGGGTATCGTCGATGAGGCAATTGAGCCTAACGGGAAAAAGAGGTATTTTATTAATGACGAAATGAAGGATATGCTATTAAGTAAGATCAGGTCTGGCCAGAATCTAAGAAAAACTAAGGGAAAACGATAGGAAAAGTGAGGGTTATTTAGTTCGCAACTAAAAGATTAGAAGAACTTTATATATAGAATTTTAGCTGTTTAAACGAACTTTTTCTTGTAAAATCAAGAAAAGTGAGAGTTGCATAATCTGGAAAACTAGTGAAATTACGAGCTAAAGATCAAAAAATAGGGCATTTAGGCTTTATATGCACAGAAACTAAGAAAGTGAGAGTATTTCCAAAGGAAGACTAGGTAGGAAAATAGTGAAAAAATTAGAGTTGTGAGAGTTATTTTTTGTATATAAATTAGCGAATTAAGGCATAACAACTTCAAATAATGGAGAATTAGAAGATTTTGATATGTCTTAATTAATTATTCGGTTAAGCGGTTTCCTCATTAATTTTATATATAAAATTTGGCCTAAAACCTGTCAAAATCATCTCTTTTTATCGTCGATAAATGGTCTAAACTAGCCAAATTCCTCAGATCTTCTGACACCTTGATAAGAATCTCCTTATTATTGACCTTTTCTTTGATTATAGGTATGCCCCTGGCTATCAGTCTGCCTATATAATCCCTGATTGTACTCTCTGTTAAGTTCGCTTTAATTGCTATATCTTTGTATGAAAGAGCCCTGTTCAGCTCTTGTTCGAGGCTGAAAAGCACTGAAAACACATAAAATTCCTGCCTAGTCAGGGCCTTAAACTTCTTCTTTAAGTCAGATTTCATCGAGGATACTATCTCTTTGACTGAGATATTCAAGGATTCTGGTTTTGGCACTTGAGGGAATTTATTCATAAAATCATGTGTGGGATTATGTGTTGGTTTGTTGTGGGTTTGTTGTGGGTTTGTGGGAACCCCTTCATTTCCGTTGGAACTTAAGAGATAAGGCTTAATTCCTTCATTTTTCAACGGATATGTGTTGGAGTGTTGTAGGTCTGTTGTGGATGTGTTGGATTTTATATATAAATCACGTTCAATCTGCTTTTGGGCAATGGTTTTTAGGGCATCAGTAAGATCAACAATCTGATGATTGAGCTGATTCAGCACAGAATACAGAGTTTCATTTCTTTCTGAGAACTCTTTTTTGAGAATTTCCAATTCCTGCCTCAAAAGAAACAGATCGGTTTTTATGAAATTCGTCTCAACCCTGACTTTATCAAAGGATTCCTTCAGTACCGGGTCTATCATTTTGTATTATTTGCATGGTCCAATTAAATAGATTTCTATGCTAAAACAACACTAAGGAAACATTACTAAAAATAGGTATGGTTTTTCTCGTCGTATTCTATCTTCTGCTTGCTGATTTTGTCATAAATCCCGAAAATTTGGCTGGAAAGCCTCCATCTTATTCTTCTCAGGTAATTTATGCCCTGATTATTCTTCTTTACAGACAAAACAATCTTCTCTTTTTCCATTTCAAGCATTAATTTCTTGATGAATTCCTCATCCCTTGCTATTTCCATGGCAATATCTGCTGTAAAAACAGCCTGCGGGGATCTGGAGTAAAGAAAAGACAGAATATTTTCCTTTATTTTTTTTATTTTATCCTGGGAAATTCTCATAGCAACTTTAATGCAAAAGGATTTTTAAAGTTATTCGGTATAAGAAGTTTATGCAAAATGCCATCAAATCCCATATTCTTACAGCAAAAGAATTGAATGAAGTCAAGAATCTGGCGATTAGTCTTATTAAAGAGGGCAGGACAGAAAGGCAGATTGTTGAATTTATTACCAAAGAATATCATAAAAGAGGGCTAAAAACAATGGCTAAGCCGAAAGCCATTGTATCCTTTGCCAAAAATACTTCTGAAATCCATCATTTTCCGAAAAGCCATAAGATAAAGCACGGCCCGATTATGCTTGACATCTGGGCAAAGCAGCCAAATGGCTGTTTTGCTGACTTAACCTGGATGTTCTATAAAGGAAAGCCTGACAAAAAATTCATTTTTTGCTTCAGTGAGCTTGTCAAGGCAAGAAACAAAGCCATTATGTTCATAAAATCAAGTCTTAAAGACAAATACCTTCCAACCATGTTTGAGATAGATTCAATTGCCAGGGCATATCTGGCAGAAAAAAGACTCGGATATGCTTTCAGGCACAAAATAGGGCATATGCTCGGCAAGAAAGTGCATGCCGGAGGCAGAAAAGAGTATTATAATCGCCTGAAATTAAACACGCCTTACACCATTGAGCCCGGAATATACGTGGAAAACTTTGGAATAAGGCTTGAGAATGACTTCTGGATTGACGAAAAATTAAGGATTCACATGACTAAAATCCAGAATAAATTGATTATTATTTAATGCCACAAAGAAATAAGGAAATTTCTATTTCTGAATAAAGTTTTTAAATAGTTGAATTGGCATAATAGGGCATGCATGCGGTAAAAAGAACCAAAGAAGAAATATTGAATGTCCTTGATCCATTAGTCAAGGAATGGTTTTTTTCAAGATTCAAGGAATTTTCAGAGCCGCAGCTCTACGGAGTCCTGCCTATATGGGAAAGAAAGAATATCCTGATTTCTGCCCCGACAGGCGGAACCAAAACCCTGACTTGTTTCCTGTCTATTTTGAATTATCTTGTAAGCCTGGCAAGGAAAAATGAGCTTGAAGAAAAAGTTTATTGTGTCTATGTAAGCCCGTTAAAAGCCCTGAACAATGATATTGAAAAAAATCTCAAAGAGCCCTTACAGGAAATCCTGAAGATTGCTGAAAAGAATAAAGTCAAGCTGCAGGACCTAAGGATTGCTGTAAGGACAGGGGACACTCCAACAGAAGAAAGGCAGAAAATGCTGAAAAAAACCCCTCATATTCTCATAACAACGCCAGAAACTCTTGCGATGATACTTAATGCCCCAAAATTCTCTGAGAAATTAAAATCAATGGAGTATGTTATAATTGACGAGATTCATGCCCTTGCATCAAATAAAAGAGGAGTTCATCTTTCACTGTCAGTAGAAAGATTAAATGATGTTTCAATAATAAAGCCTGTAAGGATAGGGCTATCTGCAACAATTGCCCCTTTAGAGGATATTGCCAAATTTTTAGTCGGGTATGAAGAAGGAAAGCTAAGGGATTGTTTGATTGCAGATGTCCAATTCACAAAAAAGACAGACCTGGCTGTATTATGCCCTGTTAAGAATCTGATAGACACAACAGCATCTGAGCAGCAGCACGGGCTTTACACTTTGCTTGATAAATTAATACAGGAGCATAAGACAACTTTAATATTCACTAACACAAGAAGCGCGACTGAAAGAGTCATAAATCATCTGAAAGAAAAATTTCCTACAAGATATCTGGATGGAATAGGCGCCCATCACTCCTCATTAAGCAAAGAATTAAGATTTAATATTGAAGAAAGGCTAAGAAATGGAGAATTAAAGGTTGTCGTTACTTCCACTTCACTGGAATTGGGAATTGACATTGGCTATGTTGATTTGGTAATTCTGTTAGGCTCTCCAAAGTCAGTCGCAAGGGCTTTGCAAAGGACAGGAAGAGCAGGCCACAGGCTACATGAGATAAGCCAGGGAAGATTTGTTGTTCTTGATAGGGATGATTTAGTTGAATGCTCTGTAATGCTGAAAGAGGCAAAGGAAAACAAAATAGACAGGATACAGATTCCAAAAAACTGCCTTGATGTTTTGAGCCAGCAGATTTACGGCATGGCAATTGAAAAGCAGTGGCATGTTTCTGAAATGTTAAAGGTAATCAAGCAGAGCTACTGCTATCATACATTAAGCAATGATGATTTTTTTTCTGTCATCTCATATCTGGCTGGAGAGTATGAAATAAACGCGAGAAATGTGTATGCAAAAATTTGGTATGACAGCCAAACAGGCATGATAGGCAAGAAAGGAAGGCTTGCTAGAGTAATTTACATGACTAATATTGGAGTGATTCCGGATGAAAGCTTTGTCAATGTGATAATTGCAGCCCCACACGAAAGAAGGGATCAGAAAGTCGGAACAATAGATGAAGGTTTCCTGGAAAGACTGAAGAAAAATGATGTTTTTGTCCTTGGAGGCCAGAAATACCAGTTCCTTTACGCAAAAGGGATGAATATTTACGTTAACGCCTCTGTTCAAAGGCCGCCGACTATTCCTTCATGGTTCTCGGAAATGCTGCCTTTGTCTTTTGACCTCGCCATGTCAATACAAAGATTCAGGAAATTGATTAATGAGATGTTTGAGTCAGAGAAAAAAGAAGAGGAAATCAAGGAGTTCATTAAAGATTACCTTTATGCGGATGAAAATGCTGTTGATTCCATATATAGTTACTTTTATGAGCAGTTCAGGTATTCAAAAATCCCCCATGTCCACAGAATTTTGATTGAGCACTGGAATGATGCAGGAAAGCACTACGTCATTTTTCATTCATTGTTTGGAAGAAGGGCCAATGATGCCCTATCAAGGGCTATTGCCTATTGCGTTGGAAAATATGGCGGGAGAGACATTGAATTGGGAATAAATGACAATGGCTTTTATCTCGCTTCCCAGCAGCCGATGCAGATTGAAAAGGCGCTAAAAACGCTGAATTCAGGCAATCTGCAAGAGATTGTTGAAGAAGCAATAAACCAGACAGAAGTTTTCAAAAGGAGATTCAGGCACGTTGCAACCCGTTCATTGATGCTGTTAAGAAACTATAAAGGCAGGACAAAAAGCGTTGGCAGACAGCAGATGTCAAGCCATTTTCTTCTGGCAGCTTCGCAAAAAACGAGCAAAGATTTCCCAATTTTAAAGGAAACAAAAAGAGAGATTTTAGAGGATTTGATGGATTTAGAAAATGCAAAATTCATTCTTGATTTGATTCATGACGGGAGGATTAAAATAGAACAGACAAACAAGGAGCTTCCTAGCCCATTTTCCTTGAATCTCATTATACAGGGCCATGCTGACCTGATGAAGATTGAGGACAAGATTGCTTTTCTGAAGAGGATGCATGAAGCAATTATAAAAAGAATATGACAATCATACTTTATCCAACAGACACAATATATGGGTTGGGATGCCCTATAAATGATAAAAATGCTGTAAAGAAAGTCTTTGCGATAAAGAAAAGAGATTTTTCAATGCCTTTGTCTGTCGCTTTTTTAGACATCAAACAAATGCTGAATTATGTTGATGTGAATGAAAAGCAGCTTTCTTTCATAAAAGAAAATTGGAATAGGGGGACAACATTTATTGTAAGGAAAAAAAACAGTATCCCAAACATTATTACTGCAAATTCTGAAAATGTCGGCGCAAGAATCCCGGACCATGATGAAATCAGGAAACTGACAAAAAAATTCGGGCCCATTATAACAACTTCTGCCAATGTAAGCGGAAAGCCTGCTCCTGTGAGATTTGAAGAATTGGATAAGGAAATCGTGGAAAAAGCAGATTTAGTCATAAGGGGCGAATGCCCTCTCAAGAAAGCTTCTGTCATTTATGACCTGACAAAAGAGCCTTATGAAATAATAAGATATTAAAACTAATTTCGGCTTTTAAGATTATGAAAAAGAGGATTAGGAATGGAATAGCCGCGATTGTCTTTGCAAAAATCAACGGAAAGAAAAAATATCTTCTTCTTGAGAGAAAGATGTACTGGACAGGCTGGGAATGGATTAAGGGCGGAAGAAAAAAGCGCGAGTCTGAACTGCAGTGCCTGCAAAGAGAGGTAATGGAAGAAACAGGCAAGAATCCTGAAGAATATACCTTCAAGAAGACAAAGCACCTCTTCACATTTATGTATGAAAGGCCCTTTGTGCATGATTTCCAGCTTTGGGATGGCATGAAAGCGAGAGTTTATCTTGTTAAATTTCTGGATTCTAAAATAAAGCTTGACAATGATGAGCATTCCTCTTATCAATGGCTTGACAAGAAAGATGCCATCAATTTGATAACACATGAGGACCAAAGAAAGGTTTTTAAGAAGGTTGCTAAATAAGAATTCATGGAAATAATAAATGGAATAGAAATCCTGGATACTTGCTTATTAATCAAAAAGAAAGTTCTTGTTCTGGCAGATTTACATATAGGCTATGAAGAGGCCCTGAACAAGCAGGGAATGTTTATTCCAAGAAGCCAGTTCAAGGAAACAGAGCAAAAATTAAATGATTTATTCAGGAAGATAAAAGGGACAGAAACAATCGTGATTAACGGAGATTTAAAGCATGAATTTGGTACAATCTCTAATCAAGAATGGGATGAGACATTGAAGATTTTTGACCTGCTTCAAAAGCATTGCAGAAACATTGTTTTGGTAAAAGGCAACCATGACACTATTCTTGGCCCGATTGCCAGGAAAGGGGGCTTTAGCCTGGTGGATTCTTACCGCATCAATGATGTCTGCATTCTTCATGGAGACAAGATTCTTGATAACCTTAATGCATCATCAGCAAAAATCTTGATTATAGGGCATGAGCATCCCGCAGTTTCAATCAGGGAAGAGCCAAAAGTTGAGAAGTATAAGTGCTTTCTGCTTGGCAAATGGAAAAAACAGCAAATTATAGTCATGCCTTCTTTCTTGCCTATAATTGAAGGAACGGATGTTAAGAAGGAAAAGCTTCTTTCGCCTTATTTGCATCAAAACCTGGATAATTTTGAGGTTTTTGTTGTCGGAGACAAAACTTATAGGTTCGGAAAGCTGAAAAGTATAAAATAGATACTATAATTATAGTTTTAAGTTATAATAGAGTTAATAAAGAAAAAGTTTAAGGTGAATATATGAGCCAACAATTTATTTTGCTCCGGGGAGAATATAGGCTTAACAAAAAAGTGGAAAAAGAAGGGGGCAATCATTGTCAGGGAGTCTATGGCAAGATAATCGAAAAAGAATTAGAGCCCTTTGTAAGAGGCAAGGGAATTAGCGGGATTAGGTTTGAATCCAGTTTAGGTTTGCATACTTTAAGATTAGGATTGGAAGATGATGATAGAGATATTGTAATCCATATGGCTAAAGAGTCATTAAAGGCATTTGAGCTAACGCCTTTTGAAGAAAAGGACTTGGAGGCTAAACCTGGATTTTTGATGAGATTTAGGCCAAATATCAGTGCAGAATATGGATATCCTTCTGATAAGGAAAAATATGAAGAGCATAGTGTAGATTTAGGACAGTTAGAAAGAGGAATTTCTGGACAAACAAAACCACTATGCCATCTTACTAATCGGACAATAAAAGCTGTTTTTCCTTCATGGTATTATGAAGACTGGGTGCAGGTGCGCTCTTATGGCCGCTCTCTTTTAATTAGAATGGATTGTCATGGACTATATGGGATAGGAATAGGCAGGACAGAGAAATCTACTCTTTATCCTGGAATGAAAGAAGATACTATTTTCTATTGGAAAGATGGAATGGACAGGAATATGGAGAGATATTATGATAAATTCAAATTCGGCGGCGGAAGTAGCGGCGGGACTTATACAGGCAAGTTTGCCAAAGAAATTGCTAAAAAATAGTCTGATTTTTTTGAGATTTAAAAAATTTCAATGGATAAAAGCTAAATGAAAAAAGAAAAGGAAGTATGGATTGACTGTACAAAAGATGATTTGGAAGAAATGGCAATCCGTTATAACGCGACTGGCATTATAGGGGATTCTAAAAAAGGAATTAAATCTTTTCCTGATTTTTATGAAGCTATAATTAAATGCAAAGAGGATATAGTAAAAATTACAGAGTATAGGGATAAAGTGCCTTATATCTTGCTAAATTTTCCTGACCAGAAAGTTATCCCTTTAGAAGAAATTCTTGGAACATTTCAAAAATCCAGCACAAAAGTAGCTATAAGGACCAATGATATAAGTTATCTAGAAACCTTTAAAGGAGCCCTAGAAAGAGGGGTTGATGCATTCATAGTTGATGATCCCAAAGTTATAGAAAATTTTTGCAATGCACTCTCTCCTTCTCTTGAACTCGAGTTAAATTATGCGGAGATTACTGATATAAAAAATGTAGAAGTAGGGAAAAGAGTTTGTGTGAACACAATAATGTCTTTCAAACCAAGAGAAGGAATTTTAATTGGATGCTCGCCTTCTTTCATGTTCTTGGCTGATGCTGAAACCGACAAAGAAAATCCTTATATTAATCCGAGGGATTGGAGAGTAAATGCCGGAGTAGCTTGTCATTACACATTTGTGCCTTCTGATGATCCTAAAAAACCGGGTTTTGGGCCAAAATATCTTGATGATATTAAATCAGGTGACAGAGTCATGGCTGTTGATGCAAACGGCAAAACAAGATATATTCATGTTGCATCCACTAAAACAGAAAAGAGGTCTTTAACTTTTATAAAAGCGAAATATGGAAAATTAGAAGGCGCTGTTTATCAGCAAACAGCCGAGACAGTAAGACTTGTATCTGAAAATAGTTCAATCCCTGTGACTCAATTAAAAAAAGGAGACAAATTAAAAGTGTATATTTCAAATTCAATGGCATCGCATATTGGCCAAAAAATAGATGAATTTATATCAGAAAGATAAGCTGTTTAAACGATTGTTTAGATAATGTTTTAAACGTAATTTCCTTACCTTTAGCATGAAATTTTTGGGGCATCTTTTGATAGGGATTTTGATTCTGCTTTTGTATCCATTAATTGGCAGTATGGCAATAATAATCTCTTTATCTTCAATACTCATAGACCTGGACCATATCCAGATAATGATTAAGGAAAAAGCATACAGCATTAAAAAAATAAAACAATTAATAAAAAAGACCCGAGATGAATATGAAAAAGACCATAAAAATGCGTTTAATGGCCAGATATTCATTCTTCATTCAATTGAATTTGCTGCTCTCTTGCTGATAATTTCATATTTTTATCATATTTTTCTGTTCATAGCAATTGGGTGCCTAATACATATAATGATTGACGCTATCCACCATTCAATCAACAGGATGCCCGTGTACAAATGGCTGTTTCTGACAAGCAATTTGTTTGGAGAATAAGTATTTTAAGCGCTTTTTCTATATTTTTATGGCAGGTTGCCAGAATGGTATTGGGCTAGTCCCGAAAACTAGTGCTCTTCGGAGCTCACAGGTTCGAATCCTGTACCTGCCGCTTCTAGAATCAGATTATATCCATCTGCGATTTATTGATCAAATAAAGGCCGACAAGGATTATGATTATTGAGGCAATTATAATCTCAAATGCAACGGGATTTTTTCCAATCTCTGCCTGATTGTTCATGATAAAGAAAAAAATCCCGAATAAAGCGCCTAAAGCCCCGCCCATGACAAGATATTTTATGAAAGTCTCTCTTTTTCTTGGTAAATCAAGAATAGAATCATACGCCATCATTCCCTTTTAGCCCGTATAATTTGCTTTATCCTGTGCTTTATCTTGCGTTTTATCCTGCGCTTTTATGTAAGGCAGCTGCAAATGTGGGGGAAGACTAAGGTCTTCTTCCAGTTCAAGGGCCTTGATATTGCATTTATGGAAAACGGTATTATAGACGTTTAATTTGATTTCTTCAGGCATCTGCTGATTTTTTTCCCACCCTTTCAGCAATTCTTTTGTCTGTTTAGGATCAACCATTAGAAGAAGGTGCCCTTGCATATCCACTTTTGCCAGGTCGGGTTGATAATTGATGGAATAATCAAAATCAAATCTTAAGACATCTTTTCCTTCAACTAATTTGATGTCTTCTTTCTTCATGTCTTTAATATGAAGTTTTGATTTTACCTCCACCTTTCCTTTTATGCTTTCTTTTCTTTCAACAAGAACTCTTGATAATGAGAATCCTATAACTGTCATAGTATTCTTTATTTTGATTTGTTTTTAAATGTTGTGTAGAATTAAGCCAAATCTTCTTCGCTTACAACAACAAAGTCGCCAATAGCAATTATTGAGCTGTAAGGAACAAGAATGTCCCCTTCCCTTGTTTTTTCCAATCCTAAAGAATTGGCATATGCAGTAGGAGTTGTAAGAATCAGATGTATCAATTCTCCTGTCCTTGTTTCAAAGGTTATGTCTTTTACTGCCCCTAATCTTCTGCCCTCTTTCGTCACTACATTTTTATTAAGAATTTCTCTCAATGGTTTTCTTTCAATTGCCATTATATTTACAAAAGCAATTTCTTTATAAACTTTTCTAAATTGTACTTGCTTGTTCATGATTCTGGATAGCTCTTAATTAATCCTAATTTATCTTAATTTGTTTGTGAACTGAAGTTCGTTTAATTTTACCATTTTCCCCATATATAAAACTCCATCCCTACTGTTTCCGATGGAAACGTTTAAAAACAAAAATCGAAATCGTCTTTTTTATTCTATTTTTTATTTAAAAGTATTTATATATTATAATATATATAATGATAAAATATATTTTAGATAATATATAATAAAGACTCCAGTTTTCCACAGGAAATGGTATTTTTTGAAAATTCCATTTCCACAAGAAATATAGGTCTGTGTATCTACATTTCTTTTGTAAGAATATTTATAAACTCCTTTCACACAAATAATTTGTTAATAAAAATTATTCATAATTTTTTAAAGAGGCGAGGGGAAAAATGGGTGTGAAACTTGACAAACTATTTGATTCTTTTACAAACTCAACTATATTCAAAGACAAAAATGTCCTGCAATCAAACTATTCTCCTGAAACCATTCCTCACAGAGACAAGCAGATAAAACAAGTAGCTTCTATTCTGGCCCCTGCATTGAGGAAAGAAAGGCCGTCAAATTTGTTCATTTACGGGAAATCGGGAACGGGAAAAACAATTACTGTCCAGTATGTTAGGGATGAATTGATAAAAAGAGCTGAAAAACAGGATATTCCCCTGATTATTGAATACATCAACTGCAAGATGAAGAAAATTGCAGATACAGAATACAGAATTTTTGCGGAACTGATAAGGAAATTGGGCCATGAAATTCCGTCTACTGGATTGCCAACAAACCAGGTTTATCAAAAGTTTGTGGATATAATTGACAAAAAAAAGCAGTTATTAATTATAATCTTGGATGAAATTGACCAGGCAGTCAAGAAAATTGATGATAATTTCCTTTATAATCTGGTGAGGCTGAATTCAGAACTGATGCAATCACAAATCGCGGTTATAGGAGTAAGCAACGATATAGGATTTTTAGACAACATAGACCCAAGAATAAAAAGCTCGTTATCGGAAGAAGAAATTGTATTCGCGCCTTATAATGCGCTGCAATTGCAGGACATCCTGAAAGAAAGGGCTGAAAGGGCATTCAAATCAAACACAATAGGCGAAGGAGTGATTGGAAAATGCGCAGCTTATGCTGCAAGAGAGCATGGTGACGCAAGAAGAGCGCTGGATTTGCTGAGGATAGCGGGAGAATTAGTGGAGAGAGACGGAAAAAGAAGAGTGACAACAGAGTATATAGACCGGGCAAATGAGAAGATGGAAAAAGACAAGACTTTTGACATAGTCATAACACAGCCAAAGCAATTTCAATTGGCTTTGCTTGCAATAATTGTTCTTACAGAGACGCAGACAGAAAAGCTGTTTACAGGAGACATCTACAACATTTATCAGGATCTTTGTTCAAGGACCGCCACTGAACCTTTAACACAAAGAAGAGTAGGGGACATAATTGCAGAATTTGACACGCTCGGCCTGATTAACGCAACTGTTGTGAGCAAAGGCAGATACGGGAGAATGAGGGAAATCAAGCTTTCAATCCAGTCTGCGCTGCTGCCAAAAATAAAAGATGTGCTAAAGGAATCTCTGGGGTTAAAATGAATGTCATAAATGAGCTTTTAGAAAGGGGGATTCTTGTCGATGCCGAGCTGCTGGCAATATTAAAGCAGATGGATTCTTCCCTGATTATAGATATCCTGCAGCAAATTGACAGCAGGAAATTTATCTCAAAGAAAAATTTCATTGACAATTTAGACAAAATTAAGACTGCGTTAAATGCCATAAAAGACAAAAAGCAAGGGGAAAGTTTGGATATTATCAAGAAAACACTGGAGTCTTTGTCTACAATAGAAAAAAAAGAAATCAATGAAGAGGTTGGAAAGGCAAAAGTTTTGAAGTCATGGGTTGTGCCGAGCGGAAAGATTACAGTGGAGGATTTTGTAAGATATTTTCAAAACCGGTTTATAGACCTGAAAGGCATCCTGCAGGAAAGAAACGATCTGGAAAACCTGACTACATTGAATAAAATCTCTTCTCAAAAACAAAGCATCACCATAATTGGATTAGTTAACAGCAAAAGAGTCACAAAAAACAAGAATGTAATTCTTGAACTGGAGGATTTGACTGGAAGAGTCTCTGTTTTAGTAAGCGCAAGCAAGGAAGAGCTGCTGAAAAAAGTAAAAAATGTTGTTTTGGATGAGGTCATAGCCGTAAAATGCTCCGGGAATTCTGAAATTTTATTCGCTAATGATATTATTTTTCCAGACGCCTTTGGAAACAGAAAAAGGATTGAAAATGAGGAATATGCTGTTTTCATTTCAGACATTCATGTAGGTTCAGTCAAGTTTTTAGAGGAAAATTTTTTAAAATTTTTGCAGTGGATTAATGGGGAGATTGGCAATGAGCAGCAGAAAGAGCTGAGCAAAAAAATAAAATATCTTATTATTGTGGGGGATAATGTTGATGGGGTCGGAGTTTATCCCGGCCAGGAATCCCTTCTTACAATAAGTGATATAAGGTTCCAGTACAAAAGATTGGCAGAATTTCTGGGTCGGATAAGGAAAGACATTACTATTTTCATGTGTCCGGGCCAGCACGACGCCTCAAGAATTGCAGAGCCCCAGCCGGCGATTGACAAGGAATATGCTCCCGAACTTTATGAATTAAAAAATTTAATTTTAGTAAGCAATCCCGCTTTTATTGAGATAGGCGCAACAAAAAATGCCCCCGGCTGGAGAGTTTTGATGTACCACGGCTCCAGTTTGTTAAATTTTGTTGATGATATTGAAGAGTTAAGGCTAAGCAAGGCAATCAGGACACCGACAAAAATTGTAAAATATTGTCTTTCAAAAAGGCATCTTTCCCCCCAGCATAACGCCTCTGATTATCTGCCTTTGAAAGAGGGAGACCCGTTCGTAATCAAAGAAATTCCAGATATTGTTGCGACAGGAGACAGTCATCGCTCTGATGTTTCCATTTACAATAATATTCTCTTAATTGCATCATCATGCTGGCAGTCCACAACCCCATTTGAAGAAAAAATTGGGCATGAGCCAGATCCATGCAAAGTTCCTATCCTTAATTTAAAAACGGGAAATGTGAATATCCTGGATTTTAACTAAAAATGCAAAATTATTTCAAGGAATTAGAGAATAAAGTCAAGGTAGCTTATGCAGTAGCGGGAGAGGCAAGAGCCAAGGGCCTTGATCCAATTTCAACAACAGAAGTTTCATTGGCTATTTCTCTTGCAGAAAGGGTTACCGGGTTGATTTCAGTTAAATACCCCCAAGTTAAGGGTTGCGGAATAGAAAAAAGGATAAAGGAACTGGAGCAGCAATATGGTTTTTTAGATCCTGCTGTCTGCCTGCAGATTGCCGAAGAGGTTGCAAAGGAAAAATTCTGTAAGTTCCAGAATTTATTGGAGGCTATTGATGCAGGAATAAGGATTGCATTTGCATACATAACTTTGGGCGTAGTCTCTTCGCCATTGGAGGGATATACTCATTTGATGATTAAAAAAACAGCTGAAGGAAAGGATTATTTTGCAGCTTATTTTTCAGGGCCCGTCAGGTCTGCCGGCTCAACTACGGCGGCATTCTCTCTCCTGATAATTGACCATTTAAGAGAAATTTTAGGATTCGCCAAGTATGATCCCACTGAGCATGAAGTCAAAAGAATGGTTACTGAAATGTATGATTATCATGAAAGAATCACCAATCTGCAGTATTTGCCGACTGAAAAAGAAATAGAATTTATAGCAAGAAATATCCCGATACAAGTCACAGGCGATCCTTCAGAAGAAAAAGAGGTTTCTAATTACAAGGATTTGCCGAGGATTGAAACCAACAGGATAAGAAACGGCCCATGTTTAGTCCTGGGAGAGGGCTTGGCGCAAAAAGCGCCAAAGATTTTGAAAAGAATAAACAGCTTGAGAAAAAATGGCTTCAAATTAAGCGACTGGAACTGGTTTGAGGAGTTTGTAAATTTCCAGAGAAAATTAATCTCTGAAAAAAAAGAGAAAGCAACAGGAACATACATACAGGATTTGGTCGCTGGAAGGCCAGTGCTTGCTCATCCTTCAAGGTCAGGGGGCTTCAGGCTTCGTTACGGAAGATCAAGGACTTCCGGCTACAGCGCGGTTTCTATTTCTCCGGTAACAATGGCTATTTTAGATGATTTTATTGCTGTGGGCACGCAAATCAAATTAGAAAAACCGACAAAAGCCGCTGTGGTAACGGCCTGCGACTCAATTGAGGGGCCCATAGTAAAATTAAAAGATAATTCAGTTGTAAGACTGGAAAATGCAGAGCAGGCAAGAAAACTAAAAAATGAAGTTGCTGAAATAATCTATTTAGGGGACATTTTGATTACATATGGCGATTTTTTGAACAGAAATCATCTTTTATTGCCAGCAGGATTTTGTGAAGAGTGGTGGTACTTGGAATTGAAGGAAAAAGGCGGGAAAATAAAAAAAGAGGAGATATGGAATATTGATTTTGAAACTGCAATAAAGTTAAGCCAGGAATTCAAAGTTTCTTTGCATCCAAAATATATTTTCTTCTGGTCACAATTGAATTATGATTTATTCTTCCCATTATTGGACTGGATGTCAAAAGGAATTGATGAGGGGGATTTGATTTTATTTTTAGGACCGACTGAAAAAGACAAAAAAGCAAAAAGGGGGCTGGAAATCGCAGGAATCCCGCATAAAGTTGAGAACGACAAAGCGATTATTTCAAAAGAAATAAAGAAACAGGTTTTCCTGAATTTAGGGATAGAAAAATTAGAGGAGATACAGGAATTAAGGCAAAAGCCGGAAAACAGGGAAGGGGTTTTGGCTTTTATTAATGAGCATGCAAAATTCAAAATTGAGGACAGGGCAGGAACTTTTATCGGAGCAAGGATGGGAAGGCCTGAAAAGGCAAAACTCAGGAAACTGGTCGGAAGCCCGCATGTTCTGTTCCCGGTAGGAGAAGAGGGAGGAAGGTTAAGAAGTGTCCAGGAAGCGGCTGAAAATTTATATGTAAAATCAGATTTTCCGCTTTACTTCTGTGAAAACTGCAAACAAGAGACAATATATTTCATCTGCGAGAACTGCGGCAAGGAAACAAAGAAGCTTTATCATTGCCCGATATGCATAAGGACAGTTTCAGAAGTTTGCCCGATGCATGGCGGCATGCAGGCAGGAAAAATCCAGCCGTTCATGGAAAGGAAAATAGACATAAAGCATTACCTGGATTGCGCAGCGAAAAAATTAAAAATCCAGAATAATGAAATGCCTGAATTGATTAAAGGGGTAAGAGGGACAAGCTCATCAACCCATGTTCCCGAGAATATTGCAAAAGGAATCCTCCGTGCCCAGGCAGGATTGAATGTCAATAAAGACGGAACGATAAGGTATGATGCCATAGAAGTTCCAATAACGCATTTCAAGCCGAAGGAAATCTGGACAAGCATAATCAAACTAAAGGAATTGGGCTATGCAAAAGATATTCATGGAAATGAATTAGCAAATGAAGACCAGATACTAGAATTAAAACCGCAGGATATCCTGCTTCCGGCATGTTCACAGACATTAGACGAGCCTGCAGACAAAGTTTTTATTTCAATAGCGAAATTCATCGATAATCTGCTTGTCAGATTTTATGACAAAAAGCCATTTTATAACATTCTTTCAAGGGAGGATTTAATAGGGCATTTAGTGGCTTGCATCGCCCCGCATAATTGCGCATGTGTTGTAGGAAGGATAATAGGATTCAGCAATACACAGACATTTTTAGCTTCCCCTTACATGCATGCAGCAATGAGGAGAGATTGTGATGGGGATGAGGCGGCAATGATGCTGCTGCTTGATTTATTGCTGAATTTTTCAAGAGCATATCTTCCTGCCCATAGGGGAGGAACGCAAGATGCCCCATTAGTATTGAATGCGAGAATAAGGGCAAATGAAGTTGATGACATGATATTCAACGTTGATGTGGTTAAGGACTTGCCATTGGAATTATACCATTCTTCCCAGGAATTCAAGATGCCGAACACAATAAAAGTGGAGCAGATTGAGCAAAGAGTCCTGTCAAATAATGACGCAGCAACTTTTGAAAATTTGCATTACAGCCATGAAACTTCCCACATAAGCGATGCTACAGTATGCTCCGCTTACAAGACATTGGCGACAATGCAGGAAAAAGTCAAATATCAGATGGAATTGGCGGAAAAAATAAGGGCGTCAGACGCGAGCGACGTTGCCAGGTTAGTGATTGAAAGACATTTCATCAGAGATATAAGGGGAAATTTAAGAAAATTCTCTTCCCAGCAATTCAGATGCGTCCAGTGCAATACGAAATACAGAAGGCCCCCTTTAACAGGCAAATGCCTGCATTGCGGAGGCAGGATTATCTTTACAATATCAGAGGGGAGCATAGTAAAATATCTTGAGCCAGCCATGGGTCTTGCAAGAAAATATCACGTGTCTCCTTATATCCAGCAATGCCTCGCGCTTGTGAAAAGATACATAGAAGGCATTTTCGGAAGGGACATTGAGAAGCAGCAGGATCTGGAGAAATGGTTTGATGATTCTGATCCAAAACCAGCACAGAACATTACAAGATAAAATAAGAAATAGTTTTATTATCCTTTATATTTGAACTCTACCCCTTTTATGCTAAATTCAGCTTCTTTATCTGAAAAAGATACATTTGCTATTTTAAAACCAATATCTTTTTTATAGATATTGCCAAGAAGCACTTCTGTATTTGGATTAACTGGCTCTAAAAGAATTGTATTGTCTGTACCACTAAGATATTGCACATTAAATTCATGACTCCCGCAGAGCACACTAAAACAGCCAGAATCTTCAAGCAATTTTATTTTTTCTTCCAGCAATTTTGTTTGCTCATGATTTTTTGTTATATAATTGAATTTCATGGTTTTATTATTAAATTTCCATTAAAAAGCATTATTACAGTATAAAGTATAGTATCACAGGAACAATCAAACAGCCCATTAGATGCATTTTCTTTATTCCAAATGCAATTGTGACTATTCCAAGACAAGTAGATACAATCAGGACAAGCAAAGAAAGCCACCCAGATATATTTACCGAAAGAACAACCAGGAATATTAAAATTATTAGCGATAAAGTTGAATAATTTATCTTTGGAAGATGTTTTGCAAAGACTTTTGCGAAGAATAATGCCAGGAACACTGCAACACTTCCAGCAACTATCATTGCAGTGCAAAAAATCGCCAAGTGCTGCAGGGAAATATCCTGCAATAGTCTTCCTACAATTATTGCCGTTCCGCTTCTCGGCTTGTTTATGATATAAAGAGCGGCAAAATTCAGGGCAGTCACTAAAATGCTTATTATTCCGAGCAGGATTAAAAAATTCTTTTCTGAATTTTTTCCAGTCATCTCATCTCCAAGAATTGCTGCCTGGCTTGCTCCCAGTCCGGGCAGGAAAGAGCATAAAAAAGAGCTGATTGTCCCTGCAAAAATTGTTTTAGCTCCAACAGTAATTTTTTCAGAAGTTATTTTCTGTTTTGGAATGGAAGTTTTCTGGGAAATGCTTGTTATCAGCATGGAAGTTCCAAACAATCCTGTCAGCAGGGGAAACAGCGGCTGCTTGATTACATGCAGATTAAGGACCGCAATTCCCAAGCAGCCTGAAAGCATGAAGATGAAAAAAGCGAGGAATTTTTTCTCTTCTTTAATAACCAAGAACAAAGAAGCCGCAATTAAAATGAAAGGGATTGCAAGTCTGATATAATTATATATTACGGGCAAAAAGATTACGCTTAAAGGAACAATCAAAATTAAGAGGATAAGGCCGACATAGCATCCCATTGTTGTCAGCTTTACTGCCTCATATCCTCTTCCCTGCAAAAGCAGCCTGTGGCCGGGCAAGACAGACAATGCAGTAGACTCTTCAGGGGCTCCGAGGAATATTCCTGTAATGAAATCCAGGAAACAATGGGTTATTGACATGCTGACGATGAATACCGCAAGCACAAGAGGAGCAGTATACTGGAGCAGAAAAGGGGATGCTATCAAAAGCACCAGGGCAACAAGGTTGATGTGGATTCCGGGCGCAAGGCCTGTGAAGAGCCTTCAATACACATCAGGCTATAACTCTCATTTATAGAGGAATTAGAGCCTGAAAAGGCAAAATAAGGTTTCATTTCTCTTTCAATGAGTGTGGTATAGAAAGGCTCTTTACTTTTCATTTTCATTATCTCCCTTTCTCTTCGCTGATGGCTTAATTTGAGATGTATCCCTGAACTTTTCAGGATTGTTTTCAATGGGTTTTGTTGCTTCTATACTATTTTCACTCATAGTTTCCTTTATCTTTGCTTTGAGTTCTTCCTGCCTTATTGCTTCAGGAGATTTCTTTTGAAGGCTTTCTCTTGGCATTTTCAATACAAAATTGAATTGGTTAATGCTGTTTATCTCTTCCTTTGAAAGATTTCTTTCAAATATTTTATTTGCAGTTTTCTCAGAAACTTGATTTAAGATAACTTGCAGAACCAATTCAAACTTCAAGCAAGAAAAGATAAGGGAGAGTTCTACTAAATCACTTAGTTCATTATCCCTCTTCAGTATGTTCTTGAGCCTGTTTTCAGCCCTTGCATAAGTTGTTTCAATGTTGTCTTTCATATCTTTTTTCCATTGCTTCAGATTTTCTTTAGACATCTTATCAAATCTCTTCATATCAATCTCTTTCCACTCCTTCTCAGGTATTCCCAAAACATTTTTTGGGATGTAACCTTGCTTTTGGCTTTCAAGATAATGCAGGGTTTGAGCAAGATTTGGAGAAGAGCCATTTGCAAAATTGAGTTCTCCAAAGAAAAGCAGATAACCAAAGCCATCAGCGATAGTATAATTTCTTGAAACTCTTGCTAATTCAGAGAAATAATTGTTCAAGAAGTCTATGAGATAAGAATTTCTCTTCAATCTTGCAGTATAGTTGTTATCCTGAAGCAAATCCAAACTCTGCATTTTCAAACCCATTGCTCTTTCCCAATTGGATTTCAATGCTTCGCTTTGGGATTTGATTTTATCCCTCTGCTTTTCTAAATTTTTGAGAAGTTCTTCAATAATTTTATCCCATCTTATTGAATAAACCCTTAATCTCTGCATTGGAAAGACATTTTCTTTTGTTATTATTTCAGATTTTACAAATCCTGCTTTATTCTCCAAAATATCCAATTGGCGAGAGATTACAGAAGCAGGTTTTTCCTTGTTGAAGGCTTCAAAAATCTTCTGAGAATAGTTGTTTCCAAGTGCAATTTGAAAAATCAGATTAGAATAAACAAGATTATCAATAACAGGCAATCTTTGTTTGCCCTTTCTCTTATCATTTTTCTTTGGCATACCTCTGTAATACATTTTATCTTTTTAAAGGTTGTCTATACAAAGGTATCCTGCTCTCAATTTGCCTTAAAGGAGAATACATTTTGATGATATAATGCAGTATAGAAAGGTTTATAAGTAAATAGAACATACATTTTGTATGGATAATGTATCTTCAGGAAACACAATAAGAAACAGCCTTGAGAAAATAGATAACTACCTTCAACAGAAAGAAGGCTTTGTTGTTCTAACTCAAATTGCCCAAGATTTGAACCTTCATTTCAGAAGTGTTAAGAAGTGCATTGCAACATTGCAGAAACTTAACAGAGTTGAGGTTGTAACCAATGGCAATATCACACTTATAAAATTCAAGGGAGAAAAGCCAAATGGAAACTGAAGAAACAATCCCTGAGAATAAAGACAATGGAAAATTGAAGGGAAAGGGAAATCATTTCTTGATGGTTAGAGTTGATAAGGAAGATAAAGTCAGATTAGAGGCATTAGCAAAGGCTGAAGGCTTCAAATCTGTTTCTGAGTGGGTTAGATACAATCTTCTCCATCCTTCTCTTGAAGCAAAAGTCAATAAGATTTTGCAACTTCTTGAGCCAACTAAAAAATCAGGTGATAATAATGGAAGCAAAAAAGGTTGAAGGATTGCAAGTTTATTCTGAGCAGGGCATTTGCAGGAATTGTGGAAAGGTTTCTTCTCTACTGATTTTTGATAATCCCTCAAATGATGTTCTGAGAAATCTTTGTTCTGATTGTTTGGCTTCTTTGGAAAAATTGGCTCTAATCAAGGGGTATGTAAGGAGTGTTAAAAATGGATAATTCTCAAATTGATTTAAAGCCCAATACAGAAGGGAAAAATGAGGGAACTCAAGATAATGCAAATCAGAACTTTTTTTTGGCTGATGGGGTGGAAAAAGGTATCCAAAAGCCAATTGAACAGAGGTTTGATGTTCTATTGAAAGAGAGAGGAATAAAATGGGCTGAGGCTTATAATGAAATTGGCTTAAACAAGAGTTATGCTTCCAAGATAAGAAGAGGTTTGATTATTCCACCATTATGGATGAGAATTAAAATTGCTCAGTTCTTCAAGGTTGATACTTCTGTTATTTGGAGAGAGGCTGAATTGATTTCTGCATTTGAAATGCAAAAGAAATCAGAGGAGAAAAGTAACAATGGATAAGAAAAATCAACTTGATAAACTGCATTATGAAAAAGACAAACAACAGGGAAATTTGGAGTTGGCTTTTTCTTTCAAAGATAAGGAAGGAAATCCAAAATGGAGTAAGTGGAGAAAATATCTTGATGTTCAAAGTGATGAGAAATTCTTGGAGAAAGTTAATAACAGAAAAATACTTCCAAATGAAATTGTTATTGATATTGAAGAGCCAAACAAGTTTCCTGAAATCTTAGAGCAAGTTAAGAAAGATTTTCAATTTTATTCTGCTTATCATACAGGAAGCAGAGGAAACCATATTCATTTATGGTTTGATGAGGCTTTAACTCCTGAAGAGAAGAAAGCAGTTATAGAAAGATATGGGGCTGATTTACAAAAGGCAACTGAAAGATGTATGATTGCTCTTGAAAACTTCCCTCATTGGAAAACAGGAAATCCCAAAACCCTGATTGAAAGCAATGAAGGAATAAATAGTTCAAGAGAAGTTAAGGCATTTTCCAAAAATAAGAAAAAGCAGGAAGAAGATAACAAAGTTAAAGCCTTCTTGCAGGAAGAGAGAAGAAAATTTGAGAGTTTGGGCTGTGGTTGTATCAATGATACATATTATTTTGGAACAAAGGTTTTCAGAGATGGGCAATCTTTCAATGCAGTTGTTACATCAGATAAGCAAATCTATATTGATACAAAGGTGTTTCTTGGAAAAGAAGTTATAAAAAATGAAGAGATAAGAAATCAATTTGGCTTGAATTATAAAGATGATTTTTATGATGAGAGTTTGGATAATATATTCTCCTCAAAAGCAATTCAAAGATGGCTGTTTGAGAATACTGAAGAAATAACTCTCAAAAGTGTATATGAGAAGTTCATAACACTTATGAAAAAATATATCTACCTTGAAGATGAGAGAAAATATTCTCTTCTTGCCTGTTATAGAATTGCAAGTTTCTTTATGCCAATTTGGAAAGCAAGGGCAAGATTGTTTCTTTTTGCAGAAATGGGAAGTGCAAAATCAAGATTAACTCAAATTCTGCATAACACAGGCTTCAACTCAATTGCTCTTGGGGATTGGACTTTGCCTTATCTCAAAACAATAATTGAAAGCACAAGAGGAGAAACTCATATTGATGATTTTGAAACTCTTCCTGAGGATTTGAAAAATGCAACAATCAGGCTTGTTAAGGTGGGATATATGAGAGGTTTCAAGGCAGGAAAAATGAGTGATGGAAACAAGAGAAAACCTGAAGTAAATGATTTGTTCAATACAACTTCTTTGAACAATACTGAAGGGCTTGATTTTATTTCTTTTGATAGATGTGTAACAATCAGAATACCCAAGATTTCTAAGAAAGAATATGATAAAGAACCAAATTTTGAAGAGGCAATTTGGCAAGAATTGAGAGATGAGATGTATATCTTGGGTTTGAAGTATCCTGCTCTTGTCAAGGAAACTTATGAGCAAATCAAATCTGATAAAATCAGAGGAAGGCTTTTTTCCATTATCAAACCTGAGTTGAGTGTTGCCAAACTCATTTCTGAGAAGGTTTATTCTGATTTAGAGGCTTTTTGGATTGAAGAAACTGAACAAAGAAGGAATATAGATTTTGAGAGTGATTGGGAATTTTTAGCATATAAACAAATATACAAACTGCTATCTACCCTCTCTACTAACTCTACACTATCAACACAATCTACACTATCTACCTCAGAGTATTTTACACTCTTAAATGATGTTGTTGAGCCTGTTGGATTTGAATTATATAATGAAGAAGAATTTAAGAAAAAGAAAAGAAGTTTGAGCATAGTTATTGGAAACTCTTTATCAAGAAACCCAATCTTCAGGAAAAGACAAGTAAAGGGAAAAAATCAATATAAAGTCAATTTTGCAGAGTTCAAGTCATTATTAGAGGCTAAGGGTTTCCTTAAGCCAATATTGGATATTTTGGGCATAACTGAAGCAAAGGTAGATAGTGTAGATAGAGAAGAGAAGGGTGATGGTGTAGATAGTGTAGTCAAGAAAATGGCAGAACCTTCCCAAAATGATAATATTGATTTCTCCAAGTCAGGCATAAAAGAGGTGTTGGAAGATGGATAAGGATGAGTTTATGATTGTGTTACAATGTTCTCTCTTTGCTTTTGATGGGATGAGTGTTCAAGAAATATGTTCTCAGTTAAGGATTTCTGAACACTTAGCAAAAGCAGGTTCAAACCTTGCAATATATCTCAAATCAATTGATTTGAAGGAGAGTGCAAAATGACAAAGCCAAAGAACCCAATTTCTCAGGAAGGTTTGAAATGTTCAAAGTGCAAGAAGGTTGGAATTTCCATAATCAGAGGAAAAGTTCTTTGCAGAGAACATTATGATAAACAATTCAAAAAACATCAAGGAGATAGAAAAAATGAGTGATTATTATGTTGGCAAAGAGGATAAGGTAGATTTCAAACAAATAGTTCTTGGGCATTACAAAAGGATATTGGAAATCTCAACAATTGAATTTGCAGGTGGTTATTTTAATTATATCTCAACAGGCAATACAACCAACAAAACTTATGTAACTGATAAAAGAGCAGAATATACTCAGGCTGTTGAAAGTTTGGCTCTTGCCTTATATCCTCACTTTGATGAACAAATGAAAAAGGATTATCAAAAATATCTAAAGGCAGATAAAGAACTTCATAACAAATATGCTGATGAGGATGGTTTCATAAGGCATAAGGAAGATGAGAATAACAAAGTAAAGCATAGTGTTGAACTTCTCAATGTTATGAAAGAACTCTTCAGGGATTTATCTTCTTTGATGTATAGATTGGATTACTTCAAAACAGCAAGTTATTCAGAAGGAGATTTGGATGATGTTGATATTGTTGATGTTGATGGAAAAGAAATAAACAAAACCAAAGAGGAGAAAGAAAATGAATAATATCAATATCTTCAGCAGAGAGCAATTTGAGAAGTATAAAGAAATCAATTCAAGCCTTAAACAGATAGCAAAAGAAAAAGTTGGAAGAACTCAGGATAAAGGGCTTTGTTTTTGGTGTGAGAAAAGAAAGGCAGAGTTTCCAAAGGAAAATCCTCAATTATGCTCTGAGTGTTTTGTTTCTCCACTCAAAGAAGAATTGGAGAGAAGGGCTTCCGTTATACAATCTCATTTGAAAATGCTCAAAGCAATGCCAAGCCATTATGCCAAGAAGTATGAAGATAGAATTATCCAAATGATAAAACAAGGAGAGGGGTTGGGAAACTTCTTTGAGGAAAAATAAAATGGAAGAGGATAACATCAATCAGAAGAACATAACTGATAAGTGGTTGGATAATGTATATGAAATTTTGATGAGATTGGAAGGCTATGAAAGATTGGCAAAGGAAGGCTGTAATTCCCTTATGGAATATCTTCAATCAATTGCTCAAAACCCAAACATAGATTTGGCAACACTTCAAAAGAAAAATTATGATATGTTCATAACAGAGTTTGAGGTTTTGCTGAATAACATTAAGCATTTAGTTGATAATAAAACTTTTCTTAAGATGAGAATTAAACTCAGCTCTTTAATCACTTATGAAGATGAAGTTGATGGTTTCTTAGATATGCGAGTTGATATGTTGCAACATAGAGAGTGGTATGTTCTGAAGCCTGAGTTTTATAATGCTCAAAGGCAAATGTCAGAACTGAGAGGTTTGGCTGTGAATAGTTTATGGAAACTTCTAAGCCCAAATGCTAAAGAAAACTTTGAGGGATTGCCACAATGAAGAATATGATAATGTATAAGAAAGGAGAGGATAGTTTTGTCAGATGGATAAAGAAAAGGATAACCCTTAATCTTAATTTCATTTCTTTGTTTCAAGGTGCAACAGGAATTGGGAAAACTTGGAGTGCAATGTCTATGGCTCAGATGATTGATAATGAGTTCAATATCAATCAAGTTGTTTTTGATTTCAAAGAACTTATGGCTGTGATAAACTCTGATTGGTTCAAACAAAAGAAATGGAAGATAATTATCTTTGATGAGCCTCAGATAACAATCTCAAACAGGAATTGGCAGAGTGTAAATAACAAATTGATGAATTATCTCTTAAGCACATTTAGACATCAAAATGTTATCCTTATTTTCTGCTCTCCTTATGTAGATTTCTTAGATAGCCAATCAATGAAACTCCTGCATTGTATCTTTGAGTGTGTTGGAGTTAATAAGAAAACCAATCTGAGTAGAGTTCGCCCAAAGATACAGCAATACAACTCATATATGAAGAAGATGTATCAACATCCCTTATATGTAATCAAAGGCAAGAAAACAATTGCTTTGAGAGATTGGCACATCCCAAAGCCTTCAATGGATTTGATTGAGCAATATGAAGCCAAGAAAACAGGCTTTACATCCAATCTGAATAAGGATATTATGAACCAACTCAATGAACTATCTGAAGATAAGAAGCCTGAAGCCAATGAGGGCATAAAGCCAATAGACACAAGGAAGCCATTAACAGATAAGCAAGAGCAAGTTATGAGGTTATTGGCTAATCATCAAGTTCAAGAGGTTGCCAAGATGTTGGGTGTTGCTAATTCAGTTATATCCAATCATAAGAAATCTGCTTACAAGAAGGGATACACTATAAATGAGTTCAGGCAAATGAGTGCTGAAGGCAATAAAGAGGCATTACAATGAGAAATTATGGGATTTTATTATTATTTATTGAATTTTATGCAATGAAGCGAAGTGAGGCAGGGCATAAATTAAATTTCAAAGGCTCAGATTTGAGGAAATTATTATGAGAACCAACAAACCAAAGCATAATAGAATAGATTGGGGCAGATGTGCAATGTGCAAGGCAAGGATAACAGATAATAGCTTGGGAGATTGTATTGAAGCAGAAGAAGTTCTTGTATGCCAAGCCTGTTCAATCAAACATCTTAATTCTATAATAGCAGAACTTGAAGCCTTCAGAAAGAAGAAGGAGTTCAATCAGGCTTTTGAATTAAGGAAGAAGATATTATGGGTTAGTGAGAAGATGGGGCATTGGTTTGACAATGGAGATAAATCAATACAGGAAAGTGTTTCTGATTATGATAATTACAATGTCTTTGAACTTCAACTTTGGCTTATAGATAATGAGATAACCCTTGTTGATAATCTTATTGAAGATGATGATGGGCTTCCAACAAACAAATATCCAAAGTTGAACAGACTAAGGGATAACCTTCTTGAACTTCATACAAAGATATTATCACTCATAAACCAAAAGGAGTTCTTTGAAAAATGAAACAAACAAGAAATAAGAAAACTTATATGAGAATAGACAATGAACTCTTGAGCAAGTTGGTAAGATTGAAACAGCCCTGTAAGAAAAGCAATCATAAGATAGAGAGTTATGCAGATGTTATCAGAAGATTGCTCAAAGAACATTGGGCTGAAATGATGAAGGAGAAAGAGGAAGCAAACAGATGAAAGAAACAATCATTTACATCAGAACCTCAACAGAAGAGCAGAACCCTGAGAATCAACTGAAAGATTGCCTTTCAATAAATCAATATGGAGAATATGAATTGGTTGAGGATAAGGTTTCAGGATGGAAAGATGTTGAGAGAGAGGGCTTTGAGAGGCTCAACAAGGCAATCAGAAACAAGGAAGCAAGACATCTTATTGTTTGGGATTTGGATAGATTATATAGAAACAGGAAGAAACTCATAGCCTTTTTTGAGTTATGCAAGATGTTTGATTGTAAAATCCACTCTTTCAGGCAACAATGGTTAGAAAGCCTCAATAAAATACCTGAGCCTTTCAATGAGATAATGCACTCCTTGATGTTGCAAGTTATGGGATGGTTGAGCCAAGAGGAGAGTGATAAGAAGAGCCAAAGGGTAAGGATTGCAGTAAGAAGGGAAGAAGGCATAACCAAATCATACAAGGGCAACAAATGGGGCAGGAAAGCAGTATTCAATAGCAGGATAATTGGAGATATTCAGAGGCTCAAGGCTGAAGGCAAATCAATCAGAGAGATTTCAAAAGAAGTTTGTTATTATGATAAGAACAATAACAAGAAGTTTGTTTCTCCTTCTCTTGTTCATAAATTGTTGAAGCAAAGTTCTGCATAACAGCATAGTATTTATGGATGTGTAAGAATTAGACAATTTGAGAACACTTATAAATCTTGAATTTGTTAATCAATTATGAAAGATATAAAGATAGATACTCTCTATATGAAAATTCAATATGTAATCTCTTGGATTGGATTTATTCTCTTTGGGATGGTTATTGTTTGGCTTATTGCATTGGGCTTGGCAAGTTATGGAAAGACAACTTCTGATAATGTTCAAAAGAAAAAAGGAGTTCTGAATAAAACTTGGCAAAAATTTGTTTTTGTATATGGCTCTATTTTTGGGGATATATTCATTGTTGCTCTGATTATTGATTTAGTTCAAATGATATTTACAGGAACTCCTTTATAAAATGGCAAATCTAAGTTGCAAGAAGATTGAGGGCTTAATTCATAAGTATTCCAATATTTCAAGAAGGAAAAGAGGACTTAATTCTCTTAAAGGAAATTATGGATTAAAAAAATTAGCAAGAAACCATAGTTGGAAGATGGCTAAGAGCAAACATATTTGGCACGGAGAAGGAGTTCATTTGGCTAAGAGCAATATAACCAGCAAGGGAATTTTAGATTTTCTTATTTCTTTATTTTATAGTGGATGTAGTGGAGAAAATGTTGCAATGATGCCTTTGGGAAGAGTAAAGGGCTTTAGACATCCAATAAACAATAGTAATGATGTTGCTTTGGCATTTCACAAATCTTGGATGGGAAGTCAGGGGCATAGAAGAAATATTCTCAATGGCAGTTTCAATTTAATTGGAGTTGGAGTTAAGAAGCGAGGAAGATATTATTATGCCACTCAAATCTTTTATGGATAACTAAAATGAAATTCAAAAATGCTGTTCTTATCTTTGTTGGTGTTATAATTATTTTATCAATTATTTTGGCATTGATGGGATTTAATGGGGAAACCATAGATAAAGTGATAAACTTGCTTATTCCAATTGGTTTGAGCCTTATTCTTTCTGCTTTTGTTGGTGCAATCATTGAGAGATTTAGTGGAGATACTTTAAAGAAAATATTTATTGTTATCCCAATATGGAAATTTAATGTTTCAGTATCTTTATTTGTTATAGCCACAATCTTAATCAAGATTTGGTTGTTTTAGTAATATCAAGGTTTAAAAATTTGGTTTCTATACATAATTATGGGAAAGAGTAAGTGGGGAATAATTTTATCAGTTATTGGAATTGTGTTAATCTTGCTTTCAATTCCTGTTTATTTTTATCTTATAAGTTATGTTGCTGAGATGAAAGTTAATTTATCAGGCTTGGCAGGGTTTATGTTAAGTTCTCCTGTTGTTTGGGTTGGAATAATCTTGGTTGGAGTGGGGTTATATCTTAAGATAAAGAAAAAATGAGCAACTATGGAACAGAAGTATTTTGGTTAGAAACTCTTGGAGAGATTATTGCTATTAGTATTATTCTTTATTTTGTTTGGAAATCCTTTAAACATAAGAAAGAAGTAGAAATGGGATACAAGTATTGGTGTTCTCAATGCAAGAAAGGATTTAAGACATTAAAAGAGGCAAATAATCATAAATGTTAAAATGGGCTTTAAAGAAAATTTAAGGAAACAATATCTAAATAAGGATGGAAGCAAAAGAGGATTTTGGAGTTGGTTATGGAATAATCCTCTTTATTTTACTTTAATCCTCATTGGTGCATTATTGGGCTTTGGGATTGGAGTTCTTCCTGCTCTTTTGGTTTTGTATTTAAATTATAGAGTGTTTAAATCAATCGCCTTTTCAAAAGATAAAAAGAAAAAGAATTGATACTCAACAATGCCAAAACAAGCCATCAACATCAATGAAAACAAATACAGCAATCTCAAAGGAGAGATTGGAATTATAATTGCCAAAGAGTTTCTCAGAGAATATTTCAGGAAGAAAAAACCTCAATTCTTGGATATTCATAACTATCCTCTTGAACTATTTAGAAGCAAAGAAAAAGCCATCTTTCAAGGCACAAGATTGACTTACAAACTCAATATAGACAAGGATTTTGTAAAAAAGATGTTCTATAAAGAGAAAGAAAAGGATTTAATGAACTTCTTTGATAAGCAAGTGATGGAGTATAAACCTGATTTGCTCTTGAGCCTTGGTGGGAAAATGCACATTGTTGAGGTTAAATGCTCTTCTTCAGATAAAAAGAAGAAGAAAGAACTGCATAGTTATCAAAGAAAAGCATTATCTAAGATGGCTAAAACCTTCCCTGTTATGATTGTTTATATCAGTTTAAGTGATTTGGGAATATCTATTCAGCCTTTTTCTTGAGAATTTCATTTTCTTCTTTCAGTTTCTTGTTCTCTTCCAAGAGTTCAAGAACTCTTTGTTCAATCTGTTCTAATTTCTTTTCTATGTTCAATTTGTTCATTTTCTTTCTCCTTATCATCAAGATACTCTTTTCTAACCTTCAACAGCCTTATAGCAGTTTGAAAATCAATTGCTGAGATTTCTCCTCTTGCAAATCTCTCTTCCAAAACTTCTATTGGGCTTTTCTCCCTCTTGGCTATTGTTGGGATAGTGTAATTCAGGGCATTGATTGGGTTCTGCTCAAAGAGTTTTGTTTTTATTGGCATATTGAAGGCAAAATCAATGGTTTCCTTCATTGTTTTATCTGAAATCTTGGCATAAATTTGAGTTGTTGTAACTTGGTTATGCCCAAGCAGGTTTGCAACTGCATACAAATCTCTTGTCTTTTCATAAACATAAGTTGCATAAAAATGCCTGAGATGATGAAATCTGAATTTGTATATTGGCTTTGTCATTTGATTATTGCAGGGATTTGGGCTTTTGTAATTGGCTTCATAATCTATTGCATTTAATCCTGCTCTTTGCCTTGCCTCTGAGAACCATCTATGCATAGTTTTAGTTCTCAAATGATTATCAGGAGAGTTCTCTGAAGGCAAGAACCACTTTCCACCCTCAATAACATCAAGCCATTTCTGAATTGGAGAAACAGCCATTTGAGGTATTGGCACAATTCTATCCTTTCCGTAATCTCCCTGCTTTGCTCTGTTTGGGTTCTTGCTATCTCTGATTTTGATTATTCTTCTTTCCAAATCAACATCAGCAACTTGCAATCTGCAAATTTCCCTCACTCTCAAACCACAGCAAAGAGCCATAAAACAGCCAATTGAAAGTTTTGGAATAATCATATTCTCAAAGAGTTTAATCAATTGCTCTTTTCTCAGCATATCAGGAAGTTTGTTTTTATTTCCCATTATAAACTCCTCACAGCATTGTTTATTTCTTCAATCATAAGCAATCCTGTGTTGCTCAGCCTTGATTTCTTCCTGTTACTTGCAATTGCATAAGCCTTCCTGTAACTAATTTTTCCATCTTGAAGTTTATCTTTCAAATCAGAGGGTATTCTACAAGCAATAAACCATCTATAAGTTGTTGAGGGATTGAGATTTGTTTTCAGAAGATAATCAAGAACAATCTTCTCATTTGTTGTTAATTCTCTCTTCCTTTCAAGGTTCTCAGGCACAGCCCTTCTTCCATAATGGCTTTTTCCATAGAAGAAATTTCTGATATGGCTCAGCATTGAAAGAAACTTCTCTTCTTCAATCTCAGGAATAAGTTCTTTCAAATCTTTTTTGATGAGATTTATTCTATCAAAGATTGCAACTTTCTTTCCCTTATATCTAACACTATGATTGAGGTAGATTTTCTCTTTGTCATTTTTATCTCTTGCCATATACATTTTTATTTATTCTCCCTTAAATATGCTGTATTGATTTTGTATAAGATATAGAGAGAACCAAATGTCCTTGATTTTGGATTTTGTCCTCTATACCATAAAAAACACATTTAATTGTAAAAGTTGTAATTAGATTGTATTTCAAAGAAAAAATGCTGTGATTTGTATCAACAAAAGCCTGTTATGCTTCCTGCGATTATCCCGATAAATAGCGCGATTAGAATTTCTAGAATCATAGTCTTTAAACCTCTATAAACTTTATTTATTTTCCCCAAAAATCGAAAGATTTAAATACTACTATATAGTAGTGTTGTCATTAGAAAATGACAACTAATAGTCTTTTAAGAGTATTGATGGTCCCAGTTGTTATAGCGGGATTACATGCTGGAATTGCAGAAGCAAAAGCAAAGCCTGCAAAACCAAATACTTCTCAAAAAGCGGCACAAAAGGATGAGGTGAAGAAGGATATGGATGATAAATTTGATGATATTTTACTTAAACCAGATGCATATAAAAAATTTAAAGACTTCTATGAGTTACAGACAAAAACAACCGACTATTCAAAGGTCAGAGTAAAAGGAAACGCCGGAATAGAGTGCTTAACATACAATGCAACTGACAAGGACGTAAGGCTTGGAGGGAGCGGAATCAAATTAAACATTCCCTTAAAAATAATTCTTAATTGCTTAAAAAACAAGAATGGCGGAAAGCCCTATATTGATGTGCCCATTGGAATAGAGGCATATAATGGGGGCATGTCCTACAAAACCAGTAGGATTGCAGATTTTAATATTTTGAACAATGAAGAAGCCATAGGCTTGGGATATATCCTAGACAGCGGCCTTTATGCAAGCTTTGGATTAAATAAGGTATGCAACCAGGCAAATGTAAATGTCAATGGATTTGGCCTGGCATCAAGCAATATTCTATGCGATCATCAGGAAAATTATTCAGGGCCTATCTTTAAGATTGGCGGAACAATAAAAAATGATTCTGAAAAGATATCCTTGGATTTTAGATACAAGGACATGTCTACAGGCAGTATAGAAGACAAATTGCCAAGCGGATTAAACAGCCAGAACATCGCAATAGGCTATGGGATAGAATTAAAAGCAGGCTATGAAAACTCGGATATTGATTATAACGGAAAAATTGGCCAGGAAATTTACGGGATTTCAAGCACAGCTGATTTGACAAAAAATACTTATTTGGAAATGAACTTTCTCAAGAAATTTGGGAAATGGTTTAAAACAGGATTCGGAGTCAGGAAAATCACAACCGAAAAGCCTGAATCAAAATACCTTAACGAGCAGTTAAATGTTGGATTAAAAGCGGAGGCCACGTTTTAAGATGAAAAGGCTGTTTTTATTTTTAATAAGCGCAGTTTTGTTAATGACTGCCGTAATGGCGGCTGCAATCAGCATAGTTCCTTTAGTCGCTTATACTAATGATGATTTGACTTGTGCAGTAGACACAAACACAGGGGCTTATATTTACAAATGGTATTTAGTAGACGAGTATACAAAGCAAGGGCAGGTTTTAGAGAATTCTTATACAGCGCCTGGCCAGAATTGGACTTGCAAAGTGTTCCTGCCTCCAACAGCATACACAACCGAGATTTATTTAGGGGAAGTCTCAAGAGTAATTTCAGCAATTCCGATAACCCCTGGAAATAATCCTCCTACAGCTCCTGTAATAGTATTATCACCAAGCCCCTATACTCTTCATTCAGTAATCACCGCAACAGCAACATCTACAGATGCTGATGGAGATCCAATAACTTATGAATATGCTTTTACAAGAGGAACAACTGTTCTTTCTGCAACAAATACTTTAGATTGCAATGGAATCTGTGTTAAGGGAGATTCAATAACATTTTCAGCAAGAGCCTATGATGGAACAGATTATTCTGCATGGAGCACATCAACATTCACTATTTCAAATTCTAACCCTTATGCTCTTACTGTGACTTATGCTCCAGCAACAGTTTACTCAAATACTGCCATTACAGCATCAGCAATAGCAAATGATGATGATACAGGAGATATTTTAACTTACACCTATGAATTTCAAAATCTTAATGATTCAGTTATTTTGCAGTCAGCTTCTGCAAATCCTTCATTGACATTAAATTCAAGCTCTGAAAATGATACAATAAGCATAGTGGCCGTTGCATCAGACGGAACTGATGTAACAGCAGGCTTTGTTAATATTTTTGTAAATCCATTGTCAGCAATTCCTGTCATATTCACTTACTGCCCTGTAAACAGCACAAACACTCCAGTCCATATTGTTGAGGTTACAAATCAAGACAGCATAGAAGACCATGAATATTCTCCTTTAGACAATTTCAAGGTAAAAGTCAAGGTTGAAAACACGGCAGATGAAAGCAAGGACGTTTATGTCAAAGCAACAATTGTTTATAATAACGCAGAAGTAGAAGATACAGAAGTTTCTGAGGAAACAAGAGTCGGAAGCGATTCAACAAAGACAGTCGAGTTAAACATGACTGTCCCTATGGACTTAAGAGAAGGAAGCTATGACTTATACATTAAGGTTTACGATGATGATAACAGGACAAACTGCGAGGAAAAAGTAATAAGCTTTGATGTCAAGAGAGAAGATCATGATGTAATATTCAAGGATGTTGAGTTCTCGCCTTCAAACAATATTTCATGCGGAGATTTATTGATATTAAGCGGAAAACTGGCTAATCTCGGGACAAGCGATGAGGAAAAAGTCAGAATCACATATGAAGATGATCTTAAAAACAAATTAGAGGATACTGTCAATAACCTGGACTGGGGGATTGAGTCAAGGAAAATTGAGTTCTATCCAACAATCCCGAAGAATGCAACTGAGACAAAGCACACAGTCACACTGACAATTTATTCTGATTATAACGATGGCGCTTATGACAAGAAATCAACAGCAACCTATTACTTCACAATAAGCGGAGGCTGCAAGGTAATAACAGCGGTTCCACAGTCAAATATAACCACGAACATAACAACAGCCGGAGTTGCTGAAGAAGGCATTTCATTTTCTGATTTCATAAACAACAATTGGAAGTCAATGTTGATTATTGCAGAGATAGTTATAGTATTCCTGATTGTATTGAAGATACTTTTAGTGAATAAGATGCTTTAAAAAACAAAATGGCACTTGAAATAATCTATAAAAAATTCTTCTCTGAATTAAAAGATGGAGATATGATTCACTATGCTATTGAGCACCCCGGAGGGTTAATGTCGTCTTTAGCTTATTTCAGTAGAGTGAAAATAACTGGGGAAAAAAAGACTCCTAATAAAAATAAAGTTTTAACAGGAACTTTGGAAATCTATAATCGCCTTAATCTCTCAACATGTAGTGCAGACAGTCTTAATCATCCAGAAGTAATTGATTTAGAGAAAATATTGGATATAGGTCAATTAGTCAAGGTAGCACTTTAATTTTTTCAGCCTCAATTTCTAATATTCCCCTGTATTCAGTAACTTTTCCGGTAATTGTCGCATAGCCTTTGCTGATGTTTGCATTTCCATAAAAGATGGCATAAATCTTGCCTGTACTGTCCTCAATTTTAAGCAAAGTTGATGAGGTGTACTGCTTGATGTAAGTTATATCTCCAGATACCTTGACGTAACTATCAATGTCTTTTGATGTTATCTTGCCAATAGTCATTTTTTTGGGCTCAAGAGTTTCAGATAGGAAGATAAAGGATGATTCCTAAAATTGCCGTAATGAGGGCAAACTTCTCAAGAGACATTACTAAACGATAACTTTATATTTTATCTATTTTTTGCTTATGCATGGATGTTAATAAAAAGCTGGAATTGATAAAAAGAAACACCGCGGAGATAATAACAGAAGAAGAATTAATCAAAGTGCTTGAGGAAAAGAAGAAGCCTGTTGTATACTGCGGATATGAGCCTTCTGGCCCCATGCATCTGGGCCATTTCGTTACCATAACAAAGCTGATGGATTTTGAGAAAGCGGGCTTTAAAGTGAAAGTTCTGCTTGCGGACATTCACGCATTTCTGAACAGAAAAGGTGATGAAGAGGAAATTAAAAAAGAAGTTGAAAACTGGAGAAAGACAATAAAAGCAATAGGCTTGAATGCAGAAGTTGTTCTGGGAAGCAGTTTTCAATTTGACAAGGAGTATCAGTTGGATGTGCTGAGATTAGCGCAAGCTTCTACGATACACCGAGGATTGAGGAGCATGCAGGAGATTGCAAGAGATGTTGAGAACGCGACCATCTCACAATTATTTTATCCATTGATGCAGGTTGCTGACATAAAATATCTTGAAGCAGATGTTGCGGAAGGAGGATTGGAGCAGAGAAAAGTGCATATGATAGGAAAAGACATGATGAAGATTTTGAAGCATCCTTTTATTGCCGTTCACACTCCACTAATCACTTCATTGAAAGGGCCTGGGGAGAAGATGTCAAAATCAGTTCCTGGCTCAGGAATTTCAGTGACTGACAGCTATGATGAGATTAAAAAAACAATAAAGAATGCTTATTGCCCTGAAAAAATTGCTAAGGAGAATCCAATCTTAGAGATAGCCCATCTTATCATCTTCCCAAGAATAAAGTCCTTCAAGATAAAAAGACCAGAGAAGTTCGGAGGAGACATTGAAGTCAAGACTTATGAAGAGTTAGAGAAGATATATTCTTCCGGAAAATTACATCCTTTAGACTTGAAAAATGCTGTTTCTGAATATTTAGAGGGGATTATAAGCCCGATAAGAAAGAATTGGAAATAAGAAAATAATAACTTCTGAAAAACTGGAATCTACCTAAATTAAATTCAACTAAAATTTAAATAAACAAACAAAAATAAAAATTGTTCTGAAATTATTCCTACTTTTTCTTTTTAGAATAATTTCTTACTAGCTTGCCTATACCTGCAACCAACACAGCTAATGGGATAACCCATGTGTTTACTTCAGCGGGTAATGTAACTCCTAATGGTGGCAATATCAATAATACACCAATTAAAGTTACAAGCCAAGCAGTTAACTTTGCCATCTTTAACCTCCTTTTGATTAAATTTTAATGATTTTATAGGTTTTTTGGGAATTTAAAGCTATCTCTTTTCAAAACCTCAGATATATCTCAACAATATCCCTGTCCTGGAGAGCATGCTCTATTCCAACTGTCTGGCCCGGAAACTTTGCAGATTTTCCCCAGACTTTTGCCGAAATAAATCTTTCAGGAAAATCTTTTCTTATTTTCTCGGCCAAATCCCTTATTGCAGAATCTTTTTTCAGTATTATTGGCCGTTCGCTAGGCTTTTTTCCAGGCTCTTTTGTATAAATCCTTATTAAATTGATATTATCAAATATCCTTTGCTTTAACTCGTCCAATCCTATTTTTTCCTTTGCTGAAATCTTTACTGGATTGACCGCCTTGAATTTGCTGATTTCTTCAGAACTTAACTCATCTATTTTATTCAAGACAACAATTCTCTTTGTCTGAACATTTTCCTTTTTGAATATACCTGCTATTCCCAGCAATTCCTGCAAGGATGTTACTAGAATCAAAACCAAATCAGAAGTTTTTACTACACTCAATAATTCTTTGTCATCCAGTCTTGCAGGCAACTCAACCATCTGGACAATTATTCCATCAAGATGCATGGCCCCTATCTCGGGAGTCAGTGTGGTGAAGGGGATTTCAGAAATCTTTGGCTTTGCGCTTGTCAGCGCAACCAGAAGAGAAGATTTTCCTGATTTTGTGAATCCTATCATTGTTACTTGCGCATCACCTTCTCTTTTGACACCCTGGCTTCTGCCTTTTTTCTTGCCCCTATCTTTTTCCTTCATCGCTTTAAGCTTGGCCATTCTCACTCTAAGATTAGCCATAAGCTTTTCAGAGGATTTGTGTTTAGGAGCAGCCCTTATAACTTCCTCCAAAGCAGCAATCTTATCCTCTATTGTCTTTGCTGCCAGGAATTTCTTTTCAGCGTCAAAATATTCATATGTGGGATTAGTAGTCATGTCTATCCATATATTAGGCGGTTAAAATTCTTTTGCATGGGGAAAATCACTATTTCTTTTTAATGATTTTCAACATGCTTCAGAAAAATAACTTAATAATGGATTATTTTTCTTCAGCATTATATTTTTATACCTCTTAAAGTTTGACAAAACATGGAACTTCATCTTGCTTCAATGGAAAACATAACATGCTGGGCATTCAGAAAGCTGTTTCAGGGGGCAACTGATTCATACACGGGAGTTTTGTCGTTAAATTATATTCTGAAAAAAAGGAGTTGGAAAGAAGCTGATTTGTTTCCAATTCAAGGGCAGAGACAATGGATACAGATAGCAACTGCAACAGAAGAGGAATGCAAAAGGTTTATTGAAAGACTGCAGAGAGAGCAGAATGATAATCCTGAAAAGTATAATGTTTATGGAGTCCAGTTAAACTGCAGCTGCCCTTCTTATAATCTCATTAAACTGGGCCATGGTCCTGCATTGATAAGCAAGTCCCAGAAAGTTTCATCTCTTTTAAGAGAGCTGCTGAAGCAAAATAAATTCAAAGTTGGAATTAAGGTAAGGCTTGGATTAACTCAAGAAGAGGTCAAGCAAGGAAGAATTTTTCAGCTTCTTTCTGAATTAGAAAAAATTAAAGGCTTAGCACATGTTGCAATTCATTTCAAACATGCAAAAGAGCCGTCTTATACTCCTTATGATTATTCTTTGATGAAAAGAATTTCCCAGTACAATTTATCTATAATTATCAATGGCGGAATAAATAGTTATAAGGACTTTTTGCGCATTACAAAAGATGCCAACAAGAAAAATATTATAGGATTTATGATGGCAAGGCAGGCTTTAAAGGAAGCAAATTGCTTTATTGAATCATCAAGAATTCTAAACAAGACAAATTTTTCTGAAAAATCAGATGAGCAGATCAAGAAAGAATTTGAGGATAATTGTAAATTGCACTTACCAAAGGAAATTTATATTAAAACCATAAAAAAGTATTGCTCATGGGCTAAGGATTTGAATATTGAATTTCCTAAATCTCTTTAATAACAAGAACTATCAAAATCTAGCCTTTGAACTGGCTCAAGTCTATCTTTGTCTCCTGTTTTGGAGCCTGCATCTCTTTTCTCCATTTGTTTATGAGCTCGAATGCAGTCATGTCAGGAATTTTCAGCATATCCCTCATATAAGCAAGAATCTCAGATTCTTTTTCCTCTCCTTTCTTGAACTTTTGCTCTAATTCCTCTGAGCTTAAAAGGACAATTGGCTGTTCAGCCGCTTTTTGCCATTCTGTTTTTGTTCCGCAATTTGGGCAGAATTTCTCATTGCCATCAAGCTTTGACTGGCAGCCCAAGCACCGTTTTTCCTCAACTTTCTTTTCAATTACTGTCTTGTAGCCAAATTTTCCGCCAGAAACTAATTTTGAGAAAGCGTCAGCTACTTTCCCATCATCCTGCAGTTTTCTTAGGTCCCGGCATCCGCCGGCAGTCATCGCCATAAAATTCTCCTGAATTTTAGGGCATTAGAAACCTGAAATGTTTCTTCTGCCATAGTTATCTATTTTTCAAATAGGTATTTAAATTTTTATCAGATTAAGAATATATTAGGCATGGATGAAATCATAGACTTGGCTGGCAAGTTTTTTAGTTTCTTCAGGATCTAAAAATGTTTTTAGCTCTTCATCTATATTCCTGCATACTATCCATTTTTCATCGCCCGGCTTTATTTCAAGTTCAGGGATATCTTCAATATGATTTATTTTCGTTTTTTCATCTATAATCTTGGCAAATTCATATGACTTTTTAATCTGCCATGCGGATTCTATTTTTCTTTTCTCTTCTATGCTTATTTCTCCAAAATAATTCAGAAAATTAGCCAGTATGCCGACCTGTTCAAGAGCCCTGAAAGTGCCCAATTCGCTTTTTCTGTAAATAAAATAAGAGCCACAGTGGCCGCACTCTTCTCCTGCAGGGCATGAATCAATTATATAAAAAGCATGCTCAAGCCGTGTTAATTTAGGTTTTTTCTCTAGCTGCCAAGCTTCATACTCCTTGGGGTCTTCAAGCCACTTTATTGTAGGAATGTATAATCCTGAATTGCTCCCTTTATTTCTTGAGAGATTTAATTTAAGAATAAGGATTTTAGAAAGCTCCTGGTTCTTTTCATCGAGTATCCCCTGTCTCTCGCCATTTTTCAAATGCTCCATATCTATGAGAAAATAAGCCTCGCCGTCTTTTTTTTCATAAGAATAAGGGTAGCAAGCCTTTTCAAAATCAAGCTTTTCTACCTTGTAGTTGTGTATGACACTGAAGGCGCCGGTTTTATCCATGCATCAGCTGTCCCTTAACTTTTGTGCCCTTAGATCCCTTTTCACTCAATATGTTAATGCTAAACTTATATATAAATATTGTCTTTTCGCTACCTTATAGTGATGAGACTTTTTTAAAAACAGAATTTGCAGTATAATTGTATGATTTCCCCCCATGCCGACAAATTCTACAGGCAAGTGCTTCCAAATGGCCTGACTTTGATATTTGAGAAGCGAAACCAGCCGGTAGTCAGCATTTTCGCGACGACAAAGTTCGGTTCAGGGCATGAAACCGCAAAGTTGAAGGGACTGGCGCATTTTATAGAGCACTCAATATTCAAGGCAACAAAAACAAGGACAACAGAGCAGATTACCTCGGCTATTGAAAAAGTGGGCGGAGATATAAACGCATTTACCGCGGAGGAATTCACCTCTTTTTACGTCAAGCTCAGGTCAAAACATTTTGACTTGGGCATGGATATTTTAGGGGACATAATGATGAATCCTTTGCTTGCAAAAAAGGATCTGGACATGGAAAAAAAGGCGATTATTGAAGAGATAAAAATGTACCATGACAATCCGCGATATTATACAATATACAAGCTGCGAGAACTGCTTTTCAGCCAGCCATTCGGATCATCTCCCCTGGGAACAGAGGCGATAATAAAAAAACTCACAAGGGCGACACTGACAAAGTATCACGCGATAAACTACAACCCCTCAAATATAGTCATTTCAATAGTGGGAGACACAAATGTGGACAGGATATGGAATCTTGGAAAGCACGATTTTCTTAAGAAACAGGTGCAAAAGCAGATTCAGGGCCAGGAAGTAAGGCCAAGTTTCGGAAAATTTGATAAAATCATCGAAAAAAGAAAAAGTATTGACCAGGCGCATTTAAGCCTGGGATTTGAGATGCCTCCAAGGTCATCCAAGGATAGATATGCGGTTGAAATTTTCAATACAATTCTCGGGGTTGGCATGTCATGCAGGCTGTTTCAGGAAATAAGGGAAAAAAGAGGCCTGGCTTATGCGATTCACAGCGATGTCAGCCAGGGAAAAAATTTCGGCTATATGGAAGTCTATGCAGGAACAGAAAAGAAAAAGATGAATGAAGTCAAGGAATTAATCCTGAAAGAGATTAGAAATCTGAAAAATCTTGGGCAGAAAGATTTTGAGCAGGCAAAGGAGGAATTGATCGGCCAGCACCAGTTGGATGATGAAGGAAGTGAAAGCGTTGCGAGAAAATTACTGACAGAGGAATTGAACGGGAATGCAAAGGAATATTACAATTATGAGGACAGGATAAATGAATTAAGAATAGAAGATGTGAAGAAATTAGCAGAAGTCAAGGATTATGCTTTCATTGCACTGGTTCCTGAAAAATGAACAAGATAGTTAAAATACTTACTATTTCTGACTGCTTTATTTATTTCGGAATAGGGCTAATTTCCCCTATACTCTCTGTTTTCATAACAAAAAATATCACGGGAGGAACTCTTGCTGCCGCGGGGCTTGCTGCAGGATTGTTTTTGCTTATAAAATCAATTTTTCAGCTGATATTCGCAGAAGTTTTTGGCTTCAAAGACAGATTTAATATGCTCATTGCCGGCACCTTGATGCTGGCACTAACTCCGATGATTTATCTTTTTTCACTGAATATTTACTATATCTACGCTGCCCAGGCAGTGTATGGAATAGGCGCTGCATTAATATCTCCTGCATGGCTTAATTTATTCACATTGAATGTAAACAAGAAAAAGCCGGGATTTGAGTGGTCTGTTTATATCAGTTCTCTTGGAATATGCATGGGCATTGCAGGATATCTTGGAGCATGGCTGGCTGCAAAGTTTGGATTTAGTCTTATTTTCATATTAAATGGAATTTTTATCCTGATAGGGGTATTTATTTTGTTTGGATTGTATAATCTACTCAACAAAAGGAAAAGAAAATGAGATGCTTTATTGCAATTGACATGCCTGAAGAAGTGAAGAAAGAGCTGGAAAAAATCCAGAAACAGCTTCCTGAATTCAAGGGGAAATTAACTGAAAAACAAAATCTGCATCTGACGTTCAAGTTTTTAGGAGAGATTTCAGAGGAAAAAGTCAAAGAAGCAAAGGAAAAGCTGAAGAAAATAAAATTCAGGAAATTTAAAGCAAAATTGGGAGGCCTCGGAGTTTTTACCGAGTTATTTATTAAAATTATCTGGATAAAATTGGAAAATTGCGATGCTCTTCAAAAAGCAATAGATGATGCATTGGAGGGAGTGTTTGCAAAAGAGAAGAATTTTACGAGCCATCTTACAATAGCAAGAGTAAAAGATGTAAGGGACAAGCAGAAGTTCCTTGATAGCATGAAAAGAATAAGGGCAAATCCGATAGAATTTGAAGTAAGCAATTTTTCATTTAAAAAATCAACCCTGACTGAAACAGGGCCCGTTTATGAGGATATTGCCGAGCTTAAACTGTATTAGTATTCTTGAAAACAGCAGTATTTATAATGCCCAAAATAGGCGTATCTTTTTAATGGATAACTCCAAAGCCATTACCTGCTCTCAGATTGAAGAGATGATTTATTTCTCGATAAAGGAAAGTATTGAATTTGCCAAGACAAGCATGGAGGATTTTGAACTGGCTGTTGAAAGCAAGCTAAAAGAAAAATACGGCCTTCTGGACCACCTTGCCATTACAATAGTAAGGCCCGTATTCTGGTACCTCTCAACAGATAATAAGCTCATCCCCAATAATGGGAATGGCATGTGGAAGATAACAGAAGAGGCAAAAAGCCTGGCAGATAAGGATTTTCAGGATATTACAAAAAAATTTCAGAAGAATACAAAATTTATATCAAATCAAACTTTGAGAATTCCGGATACAAGATAAATTAATCAAGAATAGCCTGCGTCAAGAATTTTTTTCAGTATTTCAGCCTTCTTGCCAAGCTTTGGGATTTTTCTTAATTCATCAATTGAGGCATTCGTGAAATTTTTGATGGACTTGAACTTTTTCAGGATTTCTTTGGCTGTTTTCGGCCCTATTCCCGGAAATGACTCTATAATCATCTGCTGCTGGTCCCTCATGCTGTATGCGTGCCTTTTTACAACAAGAGAAATTGCCTGCCTTGGCTTCAGCTGCCTTTTTGCAAGAAGCAGTATATATTCTGCCGTATCTTTATAATCATCAGTAATGATTGTAGGCACTCCAAAGTCTGTAGTGACTGTCAGCATCATTCCCCTGACTGCATTTTCATGAATATTGGGATGCCCTGTTGGCTTGTAAAGGGAATGATGGTCTTCTCTTTCAACAATAAGCAAAGGAAATTTGTAATTATTCTTCAAATCTCTTATCTGCTCAAGAAGCCTTTTATTTAGCATTGAGGAGACAAAATCGTTTATTGTTTTTCTTTCTATTGCAATTTCATTGCTTATCAGATAGTCTGCAAGGATAAGATGCTTTATCTCCACTTCAACCCCAATCTCGGCCAGTTCAGAAATTACAAGAGAATTTTTTTCCCTGTTGTCAGCAATTACCCTTGGTTTGTCCATTTTAATTGAATGAATCAAGGTTTAATTGCTCTTGCCCTTTATCTTTTTTATCAAAATCCTTTTTCATACCCTCTAAAATTCCATACATCTTTCTTTCCCTAGAAATTGAGGCCCAGTGATAGCCCTCGTCTCTTGTTCCTTTTGCAATTAAAGTTATGATTTTTCCCGGCATTAGCCTTGCCGTTCTTCCCTGCCTTTGTATTTTCCTTATTGCAGAGGGAATAGGCTCATAAAGAATTACTAAATTGACTTCTGGAATGTCCAGTCCCTCCTCACCAATTGAAGTCGCAACAATAACATTGATTAATCCTTCCCTGAATTCAGCAAGGACTTTTCCCTGCTCTTTCTGGCTCAATCCGGAGGTTTTTGTTATTCTTTGGCCCACAAAATTCTTTGCTTTGATGTTCGGGATTTTATTCAATTCATTTGTAATCACAATTCCAGTATCCCTGTACTGGCTGAAAACAATTATCTTCGCATTTTCATTATTTTTTATCTCATTTTCAACAATTTCCTTCAGCTTTGCAATTTTTGGGTGCTCTTCCTTCAGTTTGGCTATTGAAAAATAAGAATGGATGAAGTTATTGTTTTTTGTAATCTCCTTTGCTGCACGGCTCTGGTTTTTTTCCGCCTGCTCCAGCAAATTTTTCATGTAATTATGGGAGGCGTAAATGCTCTGCGTTTCAAGCAATTCAAGGAGATAATGCAGTTTTATTGCCTGGCTGCAGGCCGATAATCCCCGCAGATTGTTGAAGTTTTTATTTCCCCCGCTTACCATCCTTACCAATCTTCCCTGCAGTTCAAGCAGCGATTTTTTATTAGCCATCGTAAAGAGCAGTTTCCTGTTTTTCAATTCATCAATTTTTTTGTCATGCATTTCCTTTATGCTTTTTATTATCAATTTTAATTCATTATTCAGATCAACTTTGATTATGTCCATGTCCAATTCCTGGATGTAAGGCTTCACATCTTCAGAATATCTGCTTCTAAGCTCAACATTCTTAATTTCCAGATTTTCGCATATTTGCCGTATTGTTTGCTTGTCGCTTCCGGGGCTTGCTGTAATCCCAAGAATTAATGGATTGAATGCATGCTCCATATATTTTCTTGCAACCGCAGTATAGGCATAATTTTTCAGGCATCTGTGGCATTCATCTTCAATAAGCAAGGAAACATCCTCAAGAGAAATCCTGTTGTGCTTGAGGTCATTTGCAATGCATTGGGGGGTTGAGAAGATAATGTTTGTGTCTTGCCAGAGCCTGCGCCTTTTTTTAGCGTCAATTTTTCCGGTAAAGAATTCAAGTTCCGCGTACAATTCAGGAAGATTATTCTTGAAATAATCAAAGTGCTGCTGGACCAAAGGCCTTGTCGGAGCAAGGAAAAGAATTTTTTGTTTAGGAAACTTTTCTATCCTGTGCTTTGAAAGCATTAAAGCTATAAGGGTCTTGCCCATTCCTGTCGGAAGGACTACCAAAGTATTTTTCTCTTTGGCAGACTCAAAAATTTTTTTCTGGTATTCCCTTGGCTCTATCATGGTTATGTTTATAAATTAAAAGGGATGTATAAATAAATGTTGGTTGTACTGGCTGTATTGGATTTATTGGCTGCATCGCCCATAGTCTTGCTTTATTTCGGGTTGGCAGTAAAGTTTTTAATTATTGCCGCAGGGATTTATCTTCTTGTCAAGGGGTTAATCTTCATCAAGGATATTGCCTCTGCATTTGATGTCGGGATTGCGCTTTTCCTATTTTTGTCCCTTATAACCCCATTGCCTAAAATTATATTGATCATAGCAGCCTTATTCCTTATTCAAAAAGCGGCATTCAGTTTTCTCAGCTAGATTCATAGAAAAGATAGAACACAAACAATGCAAATATCCCTATCACAACGGCTGAAATTATAGTATAGATTGGAGATAATGTCTGTATAAGCAGCAGCAGTATAAGGGAAAATACAATCATGAACACCCACAATAATCTGCTTCCGAAGAAAATTTTTGTTCCATCCAGCCCTATGGGAAGCATGCTGAAAAAGACAAACAGCATATTATAGGCCGCAAATGCCTCGAATCCAAGCACCTTTGCGATTATTGCGGCAAGAATATTTGCAAATGCCGCCCCTGTTGCGATTAGCGCAACATGCCACTCAGTCAATTCTCTCCATCTGAATCTCACTCTTGACGGCAGGGGAATCACTTCAAAAGTCACTATTCCAAGCCATCTTACTGCCCCCAATGTCAGCCATACAAGTATAAGGGGGACAAAAAGCCATACCGGAAAAGGCTTTTTGAAATGCGATTTGGTAGAAAGCAAGAACTGCTTCATTGTCCATAAATGAGTCTCGGTAGAGCAGTCCAAAAGCCTTGCAGAGAATTTATAGCCGAAATGATGAATCAGGACAATCAAGGCGGCAATTCCCGCGTAAGAAAGCCATGAAAGCCATGTCAGCTGCTTGAAGGCAAGAAGGTAGCCCATCATTATGGAAGCCACTGCAATTGCCAAGACTTCATTTTTCGAAAAAAACGGCATATTTTCCCTAACATCTATTCTCTTATAAATTTTGTGTCTACTATATCGGATTAGAGAAAAATATATAAACTGCCCTTGGATTATTAAAAAATAAAACGAGGTAAAAAAATGCTAAAGATAAAAAAACTGAAAGAGATGATGGGTCTGAAAGTGTTTACTGACGGCGGCGACTACTTTGGAGAGATAGAAGAGGCCAATTTGATGGATAACAGGGTAGACGGCTGGAGAATAAAAATAGCAAGAGACAGCGCATTGAATCCTTTCCTTGGCGGAGCAAAAGGCATAATCGTGCCTCACCAATTCGTCAAAGCCATAGGAGATGTAGTTGTCATAAACAAGTCAGCAATCCCGGCGAAAGAAGAGTCAGCAGAAGAAGTAGCAGAATAAGCATAAAAAACCATGGTTGCAGTAGGAATACTTAGTTCACCATTTTTTACAAATGTAATATTGCCTTTCTTATTAATTTTTGTAATCGTATATGCGATTCTTGACAAGACAAAAATCCTTGGAGATAAAAGGGATATCAATGCAGTTGTTTCCCTTGTATTTGCCCTGGCTACTGTCGGATTGCCAAGCGCATTCGGGGCAGTTGACATTATAATAAAGCTGATTCCTGTAATCTCAGTCATCATGGTGATTATTCTTGCCTTTATGCTTACTTACGGTTTCGTAGGCGGAACAAAAGCAGGGGCATTATCTGATCCCTGGCACGTGTTTTTTGCAATACTTATCGGACTATCCTTGCTGGGCGCAGTAGCATGGGCAACAGGACTTTTAGGGATGGTGAGCAAAACAACCTGGGCATTTGATGCATTGCAGTCTTTTATTTTATTAACAGCAATCATTGCAGTTGTTGCGATAGTGACTTCTGGCGGCGGCAAAAAAGAGAAAGAGAAAGAAGAGTAGGAAAAGATAAAATGAGCGGAGGAACAAGAAGCTAAAAATGGTCTATTATCCTTATAGTTTTTATAATTTCAATGATTTAATCAATCAGTGGTCTTCAATCGGAGTTTTTGACATTATACTCCCATTGCTTTTGATTTTTACAGTAGTATACGCTATTCTTGACAGGACACATATTTTTGGGAAGAATAAAGGCTCAATCAATGCAATAATCGCATTGGCGATTTCATTGCTTACCATACAGAATGTCGCGGTAACCTCATTTTTCAAGATAATTTTCAGCCAGGTGGCATTCGGATTGGCTATTTTGCTCGCAGTTGTTCTGCTTACCGCACTGGTTTTGGGAAGAAAAGACACGCATGTGTGGAGAATGATAATAATGGTCATAGGATTCTTGGTGTTTATATGGATATTCAGCAGAGCCGCAGACGAGTATCAAAGATATTACGGCGTTTATGCATTTGGCTTGTTTACTTCAGACTGGTGGGTTATGAATGCCCCATGGATAATTTTGCTGGCTGTAGTTGCAGTTGTCGTGATTGCAGTATCTGCATCAGGCAGCGGAGGCACAGGGAGAAAGTTCAAGGAATTTGCCCAGGATTTGATTGGAGACATAACAGAAGAATAAAATGGCTCTTGCTTCATTTTCGTATTTCATGCCATTATTGGCATTTCTTTTGGTGTTTATTGTCACTTATGCTTTGCTTGCAAAAACAAAAATTTTGGGAGGAAACAGTTTTCTGCATCTTTTTTTGAGCTTTATCGTATCAATAATTTTTATTGTGGCCCCAAGCGCGCAGAAATTCGTGATGATTTCAACGCCATGGTTTGCTGTTTTGATAGTTATGGTTCTTATAATCCTTTTATTGATTACATTAGTCAGGGGAAAATTTGAGGACTTGGTTCAAAGCCCGACTGTTGCTTTAATACTGATAGGCGTTGTTCTGATAATATTCATCGTTGCTGCAATAAATGTCTTTGGCCCTGTAATCTCGCCTTATCTTCCAGGAGGGGATACTGGATTAACGTCCCAGCAGCTGCAAACAAAGCATTTTTTCACAAGCCCTGCGGTAATAGGGGCGGTTATTCTTTTGATAATTGCGGCCATTGCCTCATGGATACTGACTAAAAGTTAACGTTTAGAAAACTTGCAATTATTTCTTCTTCAGATTTTCAGTTATTTTGCTGAGCTCTTTCACATTGTCAACCAATGGAGAAAGGACTTTGCTGAATGCTCCCTGCATGGAATCCATCTCTGCTGATAGGTCTCTAATATTCTGGCCGTATTCCTGGACTTTTCCCAGCAATGCAATTTGCAGCCTGTCAAAAGAGCTTTCAATTCTTTTTAATCTGTCCTCTACTGCAAGGATTCTTTTGTCAGCATATGATTTCCATTCGATGACATCGCCCATCTTGCCCTTTATTTCCTGCCATTTTTCATTCACTATTTCTTCTGCAATTTCCTCTATTGATTCGGTGTCTAATTTAGGCTGGGCTTCCTGGTATGTCGGATATTGATAAGGATAATATTGCTCTTGGGGCTGCTGGACTTGCTGCATTCTTGGAGAGGGCATCTGCATGGGCATAGTAGGGGTAGGGATTTGCTGAGCAGGAGTAGGAACTTGTTCCTCCATTATTGAAGGGACCATCTCCGACGGCATACCAACAGACTGCTTTACCTTTGCCTGATTCAATGCCTCAGAAATTTGCATCGGGCCATAACCCTGCTGCGTGAGCCTTTTGACAATATCAGCATCAGACATTCCCATCTGGGACATTTTTAGAACATCTTCGAATAGCGCCATTTTTCACGTCTTTTTATCTTATAGTTAGAAATTGAATATTTATAATGTTTTTGTTTAGCCCCTTTTCCCCAAGGCTTCATCAATCATCCTTTTGACGTCCTCTTCCTTCACAAATTTCAATGGCTCCCATACCTTCATGTATTTTTCCAAAATAGACAATTCCTCTTTTCTTGCAAAATCAGCAGTTTCCCCAATAATGTGCTGGATTCCCTCCTTCATTCTTTCAATTTCATTTTTAACATCTCTTATGTCGCTTTTCATCAGCGCCATTTCCTTTCCCATTCTGTCCCCTTCTTTCAGGAAAGACTGGCCCAAAAGCAGGACTTTTTCTTTTAGGAGATTATGCCTTTCTTCCAAATCCCTTATTTTAGTGCTGAAATCAGTGAGCAATGCTGCTATGGAATTTGCTGTGTCATCCTCTGCCATTTGCCTCTTTTTGCCTCTTTCTTAATTTTGTTAACGAAAGGTATTTTAATAAACTTTTCCTCGTAATGAATAACGCGAAAAAGAGTGAAAAATGATTTTCAAACAAGACACTAAGCTTTATTATTATGAAATAATAAGGGAAGGCGGCCAGGACATAATGTATATTAATTATGTGGGCTATCCTTCTGTTCCTTCAATAGCTGATTCTTCAATGGTTATGGCAAGAACAGTTGACAGTTTAATCGAAAGTTCTAATGCCAGCAGAGTGGTGTTTGTGCAGCAAAGAAATTATGTCTATGACTTTCCTCAAGTCAGATTGCTGACTGAAATAGCCCAGCTTTATGTTTACCTCACAAAGCAAGAAAAAATCCTTTCGCCTTCAAAGCTTGCCCCGTTTGTCTGCAAAAAATGTTTGCCTTCCCGCTATAATAATCTCCAATGGCTGATACTGTCCTTGCTAAAGCAGGACCCTGTCGGCTGTTATGTCGAGGCTAAAAGGCTTTTGAGGGAAGAAAAAATCAACTTGGAAAAGATGCCTCCCGAATGCAATCACTGTTCTGCGATTTATATGAGGACTTTAAGCAAAATACTTGAATTGCTTGAAAAAACGCAGTTAATAAAGCAGGCACTAGAGGGAGACCTGGCAGGCTATAAACTCGGAGACAGGACAGTCTACAAATTATTTTTTAGGCCGGATGTTGTCCCTAATTTTACATTCACAAGATTGATGTCCACGATTCCCAGCGAAGCTGAATTGCTGGATGAGTATCAGCTGGAGAGCGGCTATGACAAAAGCACAGTCACAATTTTAAAATTGCCTTACATAGGCAGGCCGATTTATCATATTAATCCCCCCGAATTTTTGCTTGAGGAGGAGTTTTATGGATTGATAGACATGGCAAAAAATGTCCTTATTGAGCATCAGCCAAAGGCAGAAGAATTTACTGACCCCCAGAGAACAAGGCAGGTTTTTTTTAACATCGCAAGGGATTTGCTGCAGGAGCTTGCGGCTGCAAGAGGCATAAAATTATCTTACAGGCAGTTAAACAAACTTGCGACAATTTTGATGAGGCATACTGTGGGCTTTGGCTTGATAGAGGTTTTATTGCAGGATGAAAAGCTCCAGGATATCATGATTAATTCTCCGATAGGCCAAACCCCGATTTATGTTAGGCATCAGGATTTTGATGAATGCACAACAAACATAATTCCTTCAGCAGATGATGCTGATTCATGGGCTGCAAAGTTCAGGATGATTTCAGGAAGGCCTCTTGATGAGGCAAATCCTGTTTTGGACACTGATTTGGTTGTTGAAAACATAAGGGCAAGAGTTGCAGTAATCCAGCAGCCTCTCTCTCCTTCAGGAATAGCGTATGCAATAAGAAGACACAGGGAAAAGCCATGGACATTACCGTTGTTCATAAAAAACAGGATGATAGACCCATTGTCTGCAGGAATGATGTCCTTTTTGGTTGACGGGGCAAGGACAATTTTAGTTGCAGGAACAAGGGGCGCGGGAAAATCTTCCTTATTATCTTCGTTAATGCTGGAAATCATGCCGAAATTTAGAGTTATTGTTATTGAAGACACTCCTGAAATGCCCGTTGATTCAATAAGAAAATTAGGATACAATATTTTGAGAATGAAAGTCCGTTCTGCCTTGCTGAGAGAATCAAATGAACTTGGAGCTGATGAAGGAATCAGGACCTCGCTGAGGCTGGGAGATTCCTCGCTGATTGTTGGAGAGGTCAGGAGTTTGGAGGCAAAGGCGTTGTATGAAGCGATGAGGGTAGGCGCATTGGCGAATGTGGTGGCAGGAACTATCCACGGAGCAAATCCTTACAGTATTTTTGACAGGGTTGTAAATGATTTGGGAGTTCCGGTAACTTCATTTAAGGCAACTGACGTTATCATGGTTGCGAATCCAATTAAAAGCCCTGACGGAATGCATCAATGGAGAAGAGTAACCCAGATTACAGAAGTCAGAAAACACTGGCAGACTGACCCCCAGGCAGAGGGAGGATTTTCTGACCTATTCAAGTATGATGTAAAAAAAGATACTCTTGAAGCGACTGCTGATTTGATTAATGGGGAATCGGAAATTATAAAAGATATTGCGGGAAATGTAAAAGGGTGGGCTGGAAATTGGGATGCAGTATGGGATAATGTTTTGCTTAGGGCGCAGATAAAGCAGGAATTAGTCAATGCTGGAAAAGACAATCCGGACATATTAGAGGCTCCTTTCATAGTCAAGTCAAACAATGCTTTCCATGAAATTTCAGACAGAGTAGCCCAAGAAATCGGGATTCCAGAAGGAAAAAGAGTGTTAAGTGAATGGAAAGAATGGCTGAAGTCAGAAATAAAAAGAAGAGGTTTATAATAATCTTGAGAAAAGAGGTGAAATGACAGATATAGACGAAATTGCCAAGAAATTTGGCGCGAAATTTGAAAAGTCTTTTATCACTGAGCAAGGAAGCTCAGATTATTCCAGGGAATACACGAAGTTCAAGAAAGAACTCAGCCCAAAATTATCCGGATATGAAGGCATGTGCAAAAAATTTGGCGGCATGTTCAAATTAAAGCTCAGCCAAAAAGACAATGCAAGATTAAGCAAGGCATTAAACATTGCGCATGTTGACGTTACCCCTGAGGAATCAGCGGGATTGGCAATGTTTTCTTTTGTCGCCACAATTCTGGCATCCTTGCTTTTAATTGTAATCCTTTACTTTTTCCTTGGCATCCAGATGAATATTCTTCTTACTGCCATCTTTTTGTTTTTTCTCACCGCAGTTTTCATTTACTATTACATTAACTCGCTTCCGGACAGGCTGGCCCAAAGCTGGAGATTGAAAGCATCTTCACAGATGGTTCCGTGCATTCTGTACATTGTTGTTTATATGAGGCACACAAGCAATCTTGAATTGGCAATCAAATTCGCCTCGCAGCATTTGCAGCCGCCTCTTGCATTGGATTTGAAAAAAATATTCTGGGATGTTGAGACAGGAAGATATACCACAATCAAAGAAGCGCTGGATGCATATCTTGAAGGCTGGAGGGATTATAGCCTCGAGTTTATAGAATCCGTTCATCTGATAGAATCAAGCTTGTATGAGCCAAGCGAGGCAAGAAGAGTTGAGATTCTGGAAAAATCGCTTAATGTAATTCTTGAGGGCGTTTATGACAAGATGTTAAAATACACTCACGATGTCCAGAACCCTCTGACAAATGTCTATATGCTTGGAATTGTCCTTCCTACCCTGGCTATTGCAATGCTTCCATTAGCTTCAGCGTTAATGGGCGGGACAATAAAATGGTGGCATATCGCGATACTTTTCAATGTGATAATCCCATTTTTTGTTTTCTATATGACCAATGATGTCCTTAACAAAAGACCGGGCGGATACGGGGAAACTGAACTGCTGGAGATGAATCCGGATTATGAATATTATAAAAGCAAAAAGCATTATTACAAGGCATTGCTGATTGCAATCCCTTTCTTCCTGATTGGATTGATTCCTTTGCTGATTCAATTTATTCCAATAAATGAATTATTCGGAATTCCAAAAGACATTACTTTCGGACAATTGGGCTTTCCGTTGATGCAGGACAATTATATCTTTGAATTTACCAAAACAAGCACAGGGGGAATTGCAGGGCCATTCGGATTAGGGGCATTGCTTTTCAGCTTATTTATTCCATTAAGCATAGCGTTATTCTTTTCCTTAAGCTACAGCTCAAAAACAAAGAAGCTCCTGAAAACAAGGGATGAAACCAAGGCGCTTGAGACTGAATTTGCCTCAAGTTTATTCCAGCTTGGAAACAGATTGGGCGACGGAATTCCTGCCGAAATGGCATTCGGAAGGGTTGCGGAATCTTTGAAAGGAACCCCGACAGAAAATTTCTTCAGGACAGTTAATAGCAATATCCAGCAGCTTGGAATGTCAGTAAGAGAAGCGATTTTCAATCCGCAAAGAGGGGCAATAATCTACTTCCCGTCATCTTTGGTAAGGACAAGCATGGAAATCCTGATTGAATCAGTGAAAAAAGGTTTGCAAGTAGCAGCAAGGGCTTTGATGAGCATTTCGCAGTATGTGAAAAATATTTATAAAATCAATGAGAGGCTGAAAGACCTGCTGGCAGACATTATCAGCAGCATGAAGAGCAACATGTCTTTCCTGGCTCCTTTATTGTCCGGAATTGTCGTAGGATTAGCCTCAATGATTACACTGATAATGAGCAGGCTTAACAGCATGGTTGCTGCAGGCATGTCAAAAGAGACAATGCTTGGCGGCTTTACAAGCCTGGGAAGCCTGACTGACTTGTTCAAGCTGGAAAGCATGATTCCTCCTTACTTCATACAATTAATAACCGGAATTTATCTTATTGAAATAATTTATATATTGACAATCACTCTCGTCACCGTAGAATCAGGGGCAGACGAGTTAAGCGAAAAAGCGGAGATTGCGAGCAATATGAAAAGGGGAGTGACTCTTTACATTGCAGCCTCACTGGCATCGATTTTGGCCCTGTCATTATTGGCGGCAGTGGCGGTAAGCGGATTAGCCGCAGGATAAAAATGAAATTCAAAATAAGCAACAAAGCGGAAATAGAGGTTGATGAAATCATAAAAATAATCCTCATTATTCTTGCAGTGGGGCTTATTGTTCTCGGGATTTATCTTCTCAGAGACAAGCTCATTTCAGTGTTTGATTCAATAAAAAACTTTATGAGGTTCGGCGGATAAAATGGACAGGACCATGCTGGCAGTTATCATAGCCCTGATTTTGGGGGTGATTCTTATTATAATGTCGGCATCCGGCGCGTTTAATTCATTCAAGGATTTTTTTTCAAATCCGTTTGTCAAATCGGATTACAGCTCTCTTTCTTCATCAACAAGGGCGCAGGAAGAGATGAATTTTGATGTCTTTGTGAATAATCTCCAGGCGTGCAGGAACACTGTCACGCAGTCCTGCATATGCCGCGATGTTTTCGTAAATTTTCCGTACACATTTCTTGATGATATAAGCGTAAAAATCGCCCACAAGAAGGACGGGGATGTTGTGTCTATGATGTATGGCAAGCAAGAAATAAAAAACATCACCTTATCAAATACATTCATTTCATCAGTGTCATTTGTTGATGGGAATGTCATTGAAACAACGCAGACACCCTATGAAAATATGATTACATCGGCAAAAGGCGTGGTGTCTTTTGACAATGATAAGGTAATATCTTCAGGAATCTACAAGCATTCTAAAACAAGAATGGAAATTCCAATTTATAACTACAAATCAGGAAGCCTGTTCAAGCCGGCTTCTGAAGAAAAGCAGATTGCGGCAGTCTCTGCTTTGGCTAAATGCTAATCAGAAGGCACATTATAATTTTCAGCAGAAATCTTTTCAGTCTTTGACTGGGACCATTTTCCATCCTTCTTTTTCAGATAAAGCCTTTCAGTCTCAACATATCTTGTCCTTACAGGCAGGATTCCCCGGTTTTGGATATCATTCACTGTTTTTATCAAGGCTTCGGCATCATCATTGCCTGTTTTCTTATATTCAAGAACTTCAAATTCTTTTGCTCCTGAATTTGCGCCAAAATACATTTTTTTCCTGTTTTCAAAATAAATCTGCAATTCAAGGTCATCAAAAGGCATGCTTTCTTTGATTTCCTTGGCCTGATAGGCTTTTTCAGTTGGCAAGTTCAAATCATTGGAATATTCATTTTCATCACTTGATTTTCCGGCAAGAATCAAATTTTCAAGCTCCCCGAATGAGCGGTTCTGCAAAAATCCATTTTCAACCCTTACTTTTTCAAAGACATAAATGTCTTTGCTGGTGTCAGTCATGCTGAACCCGAAATATTTTGCAGTTATGTCAGTATCTGAAGGGCATATCGTGATTTCAGTGAGATCATAATCCCTCTCAAGCGTGTTCTTTAGCTCCCCCTTTTTTTCATTCCATTGTTCTTCCATGCTGCCTGAAATTTTCCACGAGAGCCATTCGGCAATATTTCTTGCCTTTACAATATATCCCCTGATCAGATGGGAAATCACCTCATCCATTGAATATTTTCTAACCTTGTCCTCTATGGTTATTTTATTGTTTTTGTCTTCAGAAAAGTCAGTAAGCCATTTTCCTTTCATATCATTCCCTTCTGAAAAAACATTATATGACTTCTGGACTAAATTATCAATGATAACTTCTTTTGGATGGGCTATTAGAAGAGAGGAAGGAAATTTTAGGACATAATACTGGTTGATGCCTCCCTTGGCGTCTTTCCAGTCTTTTGAAAATGTCCAGAGCCTGTAATTGCATTTGCGGGAGTTTATCCTTGTTTTTTCAAGCTTAATCTCAAGATTTATCCTTTCAATTTCCTCTGACTTTGTTTCAGAAAGCATCAAGATTTGGGAAATATTGTCCTTTAAAATCTCAACCGGGACTATTTTTGTCTCGTATCTTCCTGCAATATCCTCAAGATTCTTTTTCGGCCTTTCTGAAATTTTTTCCAGATAATCATGATAGGCTTTTGTCTTTTTCACTTCAATCTGCTTTTCCCCAGTTTTATGGGCTTCTTTCAAAACTTCAAATTTAACCCTTGCCATTTGTTCAAGGTCTTTTACATCCCAACTCTTTAAGTCGTTTTTAATGTCTGAAATCTCCTCATAGGTAAAAAGAAATTTCATGTCAGTCATTTTTTTTGTTTCCTCGATAAGCTTTAAGGCGGCTTTTATCTTGTTAATCAGTTTGGCCCAGCTGCTGAAGTAAAGGCTATAGTAATTAGAATCCATGCCGCTAAGGATATTCTCTCCTTTTTCAAGCTCTTTGGAGGCAATGTTCCCGATTTTTATGCCCTCATCCAAAACAAACAGCTTAGGATTTGCGTTATAATAGACAAATGCATATATCGGGATCTTTTTCCTGAATATTGCGCTCATTTTTCCCCGGCCTTCTCTTCCAACTGAATAAGGGGTTCCTAAAAGGTCCAGCATGCCATTGTTCAGACCGCTCAGCTCATTAGCCATTTCTTCTCTTTGTTCTTCAAGAATTGTCCTGTATTTTTTCTCACGAATGTCTTCATTAGAGTCAGTTATCATCTTCATGTCAGAATCATTTTTCTCAACAACAACCTCCTTGCTATTTACATTGATTTGTGCAAGATAGTCTGCAGTTGCTTTTAAAGGAAAAAAGAATAACAGACTTGCCAAAGCCAGTTCTTTCAGCCCCATTTTATTCCTAATACAGCGGGTTTTAATATGATTTCTATAATGCAGTATAGAAAACCTTTATAAATAATGAAGGGCTATGAAACTTATAAAAGAGGCAAACATGAAAAAGGGTGCTATTCAGATTGAGACAATCATAGTGATTATTCTGGCATTGCTTGCGTTGGTAATTATCGCCGCTGCATTTACGGGCGGCTTTAATCAGCTATGGAGCAAGCTTACAGGAAGCTTTGGTGTTTCTTCAGTAACAGCAGACACTGCAGTCAATACCTGCAATGGATGGTGCGGCGCAAACGCGGCAAATCAGTTCTGCACACATCAATTTGTGATTACAGGAAAAGAAAATGAAGGAACAAAGACGTGTACTAATTTAGGGGTAAGCTGTCCGAAGATCGCTTGTTAGATAGGAACTTTTAAATAATTCTTTTGTTTTTCCTATCTATGAAAAGAGGGATAAGCGATTTGTTAAGGAACCTTATGTCTGTTATTTTGGCAATTATTGTGCTGGTTGCCCTTATCAGCCTTGTCACGCATCTTTTCGGATTTTTCAAGCTGCAGGAAGGGAGCCAGGCAAACGGGATGCTTTTAAACGTCAAAAATTCGCTTACTTCTATTCCAGCAGGAGGCGCAGACAAAATCTTTGTTTACACTCCAAAGGATCTTTATTTCATAACCTTCAGCGATAACAAGCCGCCTTTAGACACCATTTTTCCCGGAGACAGGTGTTTGAATCAGAATTGCATCTGCATATGCGATGATATTTGCGATAAAAAGGTTTATTGCCTCCAGATAGACAAGCCGTTAAAAGAGAACAATCAAAGTATAAAAATAAAGATTCCATTTGAAATGAATGTGACTAAAAACATCAATGATTACAGCATTGTTAACATTACAGCGGGCACTCAGTCAAAATAAACCATGGAAGAAGAGACATCATTTGCAGGAATAATCGCAAAATACGGAATCTGGATTTTAGCAGGCATAGCATTAGTGGCTGCGCTCATGATTATAATGAAGAGGTTTGGAATAGCTTAAAATGGAGAGCTCTGCTCAGCACATTCGCAATAGAAAAGGGTTGTTGCAATCAACAATAGCGATTATAATAATTATATTGCTCAGCGCAGCAATTCTTATAGGATTTTTATATAACTTTACGAGTCTATTTACTTCTCAGGTTGATAGGGGCACATGCAGAGCCTCAGTTGAATTAAGGGGCGCAACAATCCCATCTGCAATTGCAACACAGATTGAGAAGACATCTATTCCTCTAAGATGCAAGACAAATTATTACTGCCTGTCAATGGGCGGAACTTGTCCAGAGGGATATACCAAAATTAAAGTTGGAAATACTCAGGACATCCAGAGAGAAGTTGCTTATTATATGTATGACTGCTGGTGGACACTTGGAGAAGGGAAAATAGACTTTTTCAGCGAGGCATGGTACAAAAACCTTTTTGGAGTAGGCTCGCCGCAATCTTCATGCATTATCTGCTCAAATATAGTTTTTGATGATGAAGTCAAGAAGAAAATAAAAGAAATTGACATGGTTCCGTATCTTGCCTCGGCAGTTGTCCCTAAGACAAATGTTTCTTATCTTGCATATTTTGCTGACAAGACAGATGTGAAATATGATAGTGGCGTGCAGGCTGAAAAATTATCAACAGACAAGAAGTACAGCATTTTGTTTTTTGGCATAAAGGGTGGGGATTTTTTAAAGAGATTGGGAAAAGACGCTGAATTGCTTGGAACAGGGGCAGCAGGCAGTATGGTTGTAATAGGCCCGTTTGCCACCGGAAAATTAGCTGTTGAAGCGATAAAGCTTGGAGCAAAAATACTTCCCGGGTGGGGGAAATTGGCTCTTTTAGTCCCGGCAATCACCCAGATGGGCTTTGAAGGATGGAGCAAGCATATTGCCACGATGTATTGCAGTTCTGTAACAGAAAAAACAACAGGGTGCTTTATTTTAAGCCTTATTGAATATGACGCCAGCACAATAGGGCCAAAATGCGCAAATATTGAAAGCATCCCGTGATTATTTGCTTTCATAAATTTTCCATTTATTCCCTTCTTTCTTAAGAAAAAGGTTTATGGGATATTTTGTGCAAATAAAGTGCTTGTCCGGCTTAAGGGAGTCAACATATGTGGTGTAAGTCAGGTCTATCTCAGCATTCTCTTTTTCTGCCCAGATGTTATCTACTGTTGCATCGAGATGATTGAAGAATGCAGTGTCTTCTATAGACACTAAAAACCAGTCAAGGCCCATGGCAGGATACTTCCTGGCTTCATGATATCGGAAATAAAATTCCATTGTTTTGGAGTCTCTTTGCTTGACTGCATTCGTGATATTCCCGGCAATTTCCTCCAGAGAAGTCTCATTTAATTCAAGTCTGGGAGCAATTTTTTTAGGCTGCTGTATGCTTGTATTATTAGCGCTGTTTTTATTGACGCCTTTATCACATGATACGCACAAAAGCAGCAAAGGCAATGCAATCTTGGCAAGTCCCATGGCAAATTTAGTTATGCCAGATTAAAAAGCATTATTGTTATGAGAGTTATATTTATTAACAATATCTTATTGGGGATATTATGAATAAAAAAGGGGCTGAAGACTTGCTTATGAATGTAATCTACCTCGTTATTGTAGTGATGATTCTCGCCATGTTTACTGTCTGGATCGGCGGATTGTCAACCGGAAAGCTTACCAAAGCCCAGATGATGTCAAAAGAAATCGCATTGCTGATTGATTCCGCAGAGCCGGAAACAATCCTTTCAATTGCACATGATTCTGGAAATGTTTCAATAAATCCTGAAAAAAAAGAAATAACGGTTTCCATTGACAAGAGCGAATTTTCCTATGATTATTTCTCAAGATATAAAATTTCATTTTTAAACATAAATGCAACATATTCAACAATAAAAATTGAAAAATGACCCATATACCTGGAAAAATGAAGAAAGCGCAAGTCACAGGGGAATTTGTAATATGGATTTATAGGTTCTTGCTGATAGGGGCCATAGCATTCGCCTTGGTAATCATCATCGGAAACAAATATACTGAAAAGTTCGATGTCAGGCAGATGGAGTCATCCATCCTTTCCGAAAAAATAATTGACTGCTTAAATTCAAGGTCAAATCTTTATCAAGAATCCCTTAAAACATGCCTGAATCTGAATGAATTCAATTATTATATCATCGCAAACATCACGTCGCTTGAAACGGGCTTTAACACCAGCATTATTTTCGGGAACAATGATTTGAAAGTGCAGTGTGATTTGATTAACAGGGGAACAAAATTCGCAAAGCCCCCTTTATGCTCCAATTATAAATATCTTCTTTTAGTTGATGATGAAAAAATGAAAGCCGAACTGGAGGTTGACATAGGAAAACATGACAAGAATCTGCAATAATAAAGCACAGCTGGCAGGAGCGGGAATATCATTGGCAGCTGCTACAATAGCGATTGTTCTTATTATCCTGCTTTTTGCACTGGCATCAACATTATTTACAATAAAATCCGGGATTAAGGAAAAGGCAACAGACTTTTCTGCAAAGCTTGAGGCAGAAAAATCCCTTTTATCCCTGCTTCAATCAGGCCCGGAGAATCTTACGCTGTCTGATATGCTGAGAATATCAAGAATTAATTCAACTTATGAAGACAAGGCAAAAAATTCGATTGAAAGCCTGAATAATGTCTATAAATCATGGGCATTCTATTCATTGAACATCGTTCTGGGAAAATTTAAGAAGGAAATGATTGAATCTGAGCTTCCAGACTTTAAAGGAAATATAAAAGTGGAATTTGAGGTGTCAGATGAATAGAAGAGGGCAGGTATTTGAACAGGGGCTGGTGATTGTAGTCTTTGTTCTCTGCGTGATGGCATTAATCTCATTCATGATTTATAATGGAAGTATGACTAATTCCCTAAGCAATGTTTATCCCGCTGTTTTAATGTATCATGGGCAAAAAAATTCGGCATTTTATGCAAAAGAATCAGGAAAACTGGCTGTTCAGGAGGCTTATTCAGAGACTTTAAAAGATTTAATCCAAGAGTGCCCGAGAACCCAGGAAAATATCAACTATGTCGTGTGGAAAAAAGAATGCCTGCTTAAAAATGACAAGATAAACGAAAGATTTTTGTCCCATACAGATGATTCAATGCGCGGGCTTTTCAATTCAGACTTTAATCTTAAAATTGACAATGAAAAGCTTTCTTTTGTTATTCCGCCATTAAGATTGGGCACTTCATTTAAGAATATCAATGTAAATTATACTTCGGATATATCATTTGACATTAATCTTTTGGATTATGGGATTGACTTAAATCTTGAAAAAATCTACAATTCCATTCTTGAAAGATGGAATGACTGCAAAATCCTGAAGGAAACGCAGAAGATAAAGGACTGCATGTACGGCTTGAAGGTAAGGGGATGGAAGTTTAACATAAGAAATGAATATTTTTTCTGCGAACTGACAAGCGAAAGGGAATTTTATACCGGAAGTTTTGGGCCCCTAATATTGAAATTCAAACTTGAAAAATAGTTGTTTAGCGCAGCGCGAGAATATTTATAAACAGAATTTTTGTTTTTATTGAGAGGCTAAGAATGATTAAAGCAAACTATGAGCAGTTAGTGCAGAGAATTGCGACTTCTACAGGCTTGGATGCTTCTGAAGTCAATAGAAGAATAGACGCAAAAAGAGCCAAATTATCAGACTTGATAAGCAAAGAGGGCGCTGCGCAGATTGTAGCGGCTGAATTGGGAATCAGTTTTGACAAGCAGAAAGTCAAGGTAAATGAACTGCTCGTAGGAATGAGGAAAATTTCCCTGACTGCGAAAATAATAAGGATTTTCCCGGTCCGCACTTTTAAAACAAAAAATAATACTGAAAGCAAGGTTGTTAGCATGCTGGTTGGAGACGAGACAGGGACAGTAAGATGCGTTCTATGGGACACTAATCATATCAAGCTTATTGAAGAAGGGAAAATTGCAGAAGGAGGTGTTGTTGAATTAAAAGACGCGACTGTAAGGGGAACAGACATCAAGGAATTGCATTTGAGCTCATTGTCTGAATTCAAATCAAGCGATGAGGAGATTACAGTGAATTCTCCATCAGAAACAATCTCCTCAAAAAACATTGTGGATTTAAAGCAGAATGACCGGGCAAAAATAAGGGCGGCTATTGTGCAGACATTTGACCCGAAATTCTTCATTGTATGCCCGGAATGCAGGAAGAAAGTTGTTCTTGAGAATGAAAAGTATGTTTGCCAGACTCATGGAGTCATTCTGCCTCAGGAAAGGGCATTGCTTAATCTCTTGATTGATGACGGCTTATCTAACATGAGGGCAGTATGTTTCTCAGACAATTTCAAAAAGCTTTTTCCGAATACAGAAGAGAATGACTTGAAAAGCCCTGACACATTCATTGCGAAAAAACAGGATTTGCTTGGAAAAGAATACTTATTTTCAGGAAGAGTAAGGCTGAACAAAGTCTTCAATACCCAGGAGTTCATCATTTCAGACCTGGAAGAGGCAAATCCCGAGCAGATCATAAATGAATTAAGCAAATAATCCCTTTTTTCATAATATATATTTTATCAAGATAATTCTTATAAATCTGAAAATTAAGGATAAAGCATGGCTAGGGAGAAAAAAGAGTATAAACTGACAGACCTGCCAGGAATAGGCCCTGCAATCGCCACAAAGCTCGAGGATGCGGGATGCACAGACTTAATGGGCATAGCGATTCTTACCCCAAATGAGCTTGCAAATGTCGCCGGACTGACTGAAAACACAGCAAGAAAAGCAATCCAGGCAGCGAGGAAAATGATGGACCTCGGCTTCAAGGATGCTGAGGAATACATGAAAGACAGGGATGAAATGTTTACAATCACAACAGGCTCCAAGAATTTGGACAAATTACTTGGAAGAGGGGTAGAAACAGGGGCAATCACAGAAGCTTATGGCGCTTATGGCTCTGGAAAAAGCCAATTGGCGCATGCATTGGCATTAAATGTCCAGCTCCCTCATGAGCAAGGAGGGGCAGACGGAATATGCGTTTTTATTGACACAGAAGGAACTTTCAGGCCAGAAAGAATAAAACATATGGCTGCTGCGAAAGGCATGGATTCTTCAAAAGCGCTGAAAGGAATTTTAGCGGCGAGGGCATTCAATTCAGACCATCAAATGCTGCTTGTAGAGAAGATTCCTGAACTGATAAATGAAAAAAAATTGCCGATAAAATTAGTCGTGATTGATTCATTGACTTCCCATTTTAGGGCAGAATTTGCAGGAAGAGGGCAGCTGGCTGACAGGCAGCAAAAATTGAACAAGCACATTCATGCTCTTTTAAAATTAGCAGAGCAGTTTAATCTTGCAGTCTACATTACAAATCAGGTGATGGCAAATCCTGCTGTGATGTTTGGAGACCCTACAACTGCGATAGGCGGGCATATTGTCGGCCATGCATCAACTTACAGGATGTATCTGCGAAGAGGAAAAAAAGGAAGCAGAGTTGCAAAGATGATTGACGCTCCCAACCTTCCTGAATCAGAGACAGTTTTCTGGATTACTACAGGCGGATTGGTTGACGACGAAAAAGCCGCAATAGTGGACGAAGAAGAGTAAAATGCTGAAAAAATTTCTTGATAGCTTAAGGCCTGCATACAATCTTAATATAAATATTAATAATCCTGATTATAATAAACTCGCGAATCATATGCCTCTTGAGAATTTTGCAGATTTTATGCTTAAGCTAATTCATTATCAGGGAGAATTCGTAGTTTTCAGGGATAACAGATTGTCCAGAGGGACATCATTCGGGATTGAAACTAAGATTGCATTGCTTGATATTTCAGAGACGGAAAATATCTCAGGAATAAAAGCATGCGGAAAAGTTCATGCTCATCTTACTGATGAAAAAGAAAAAGTCATTGAATACGACTTGAAGAAGGTTTATTAAAACTATTTCTATTTGATAAATTAAGCCCCTATAGTTCAGCCCGGATAGAATGTCTCCTTGCGGAGGAGATGACCGAGGTTCAAATCCTCGTAGGGGCATAATGTTTCCAGAAATCATAACTTTTAGAATTACATCCAGATGTAATTATAATTGCAAATATTGCTATGGCCCTAAGAACATAGAAGAACTGCCATTAAACAAATTAAAAGAGATTTTCAGCATTTTATCAAAAATGGGGGCAAAAGCCATTGTATTAACTGGGGGTGAACCTCTTGTAAGAGAAGACATAAAAGATATAATAAAAGAAATAAGAAAGAATAATCTGAAAATATTTTTAGATACAAATGGAAGTTTATTCTTCAAATATAACCATCTAATTGATGAAAACATAGATGTTTTAGGGCTGCCAATAGATTTTGTTAAGTCAAGCTATAGAGATAGCAAGCAATTAGAAACAGTAATAAAAATTCTTGAATATTATAAAAATAAAACTAAAAAGCCAATAATCAGAATTGGCACAGTACTGACAAAGGAAAATTCAGAAGATATAGAGAAAATAGGGGATTTGATAATGAAATATCCTATAGATATTTGGAAGATTTATGAGTTCTTACCTCAGAATGCAAATGCCCTAATTAATAGGAAAGAATTAGAAATTCAAAAAGAAGAATTTGACAATATAACAAAGATTATGGTTGATAAGTTTTCCAGGCATTTTAAGGTTGCAATATCCAATAGAAAAAGCAGAAACAAGGCCTATTTTTTCATTAATCCCGATGGGAACGTCTTTATGCCAGTGGATAATGGGGATATATGCAAGGAAGAAACTATTGGAAATATTTTTGATAAAGATATATTGGCTAAATGGAAAGATGTAATCTCAGAAAGCAATTATAATCAGAATATACAAGATACATTTAGAATTGATTAAAATTTATGGCCATGTCAGGCTTAATTAAAAGGTCAATATTTCCTTTATTCTCTCGTCAGTAGTTAATAAAAAGGTTTATAAACGGTCCTTTTCTCCTGATAGTTCATTAGAATGGACGAACTAAGAAAAAGATATGCAGAATACAAGGGAATTCCTGTAGACGGCGTCTCAAATATAATTATGATAAAGGGAAAGCATGAATTGGATGCATTAATCGGCCCTGAAAGCGAAGAATTTGAACATAACATAGGCGAGGGAACTATTGAAGATATGATTGAATTTACAAGAAAAAACGGCCAACTGGAAGGCAAGATTTTAATGCATAATGATGGAGAGGATGATGCCTCTTATTATGGTTTTATATTTTCAATGAATTCTGACCATAATGAATTGAAAGAGACTGTTCCTTACGGGGAACCGTGCAAATTCAAATTCAAGGGAACAAGAAAAGAAATAGCAGATAAATTCAAGGAATTCATCAAGTTAAAAGAAGCAAAGCATTACAAAAAAATAGTTGAGCAGTATGCACGGCCGGATTATGCGCAGAGCCTTAATTTCTATATTTCTGAAGATAAAGCGTTCGACTACGAAACACCTGAAGAGCAGGCAGAATCAGGAAATAGATATGCTATCTGCTTTGATACTGCCCCTAAAAATAAACTCGGCGTGCATGCCAGGGTAGCAGGAGCGATTTTGAACATTGCAGACAAGTATGAGCGGGAAGTTTCAATAATAAAAGCCGATGAAGAGTCTGTGAAAAACAGCATAATGGGCATGCTGGCTCTTGGTATTGAAAAAGACCAGAGTTGTACCATCAAAATAGCCGGAACAGATGAGAATTCCTGGAAAGCTGCCGTGGAGATTTATCGTCTTAATGAAAATAAGTTTGGCGAAGACTAAAACTTTATATACTGTTAATTTTTTCTCAAAACATGAAATGCACAAGCTGCGGATTGGAATTTACCAAAGGGGCGCATTTTCTCTGCCCTAACTGCGGGAAGGAAAAAATTGCAAGATGCCTGAAATGCAAGAAACTAAGCATAGAATATAAATGCAAATGCGGTTTCATAGGACCTTAAAATGGCATTAGCTGCCGTAACCATTAAAATTATGCCTACTTCTCCCGAAGTTGACCTGAAAAAATTAAGGGCGGATGTTGAAGCCACAATAAAAAAAATAGGGGGAATCCTTCACAATTGCGAAGAGCAGCCAATTGCTTTTGGCTTGAAAGCTTTGATATTTATCATAGGATGGCCAGAATCCAAGGACCCTGATGCGATAGAAACTGAACTGTCAAAGATAAAAAATGTCAATTCTGCTGAAATTACAGACGTAAGGAGGGCTTTTGGCTAAAATGATAAACGAAGAGCAGGCAGTTGCAATAAAAAAACAACTTTTTGAGCAATTATCCAAGTTTCCAGAAGAGCAAGTCAAGGCTTTAAGGCAGCAGCTTGAAAATGCAAGTCCGGAACAGCTTGAAAAATTTATCAGCCAGCAGGAAGGGGAGGAAAAATGTCTTTTCTGCGAGATAACCTCGGGAAATATTGAAACAGTAAAAGTCTTTGAGGATCAGGCAATATTTGTCATGATGGACATCAATCCGGCCAATATAGGCCATGTCATGATTATCCCAAAGCAGCATTATCAATTCATATTCCAGATTCCGGATGAAGTTTTATGGGACATGGTAAGGACGGCCAAGATGATTATCCCAAGCTTAGTCAACATTGTAAAAGCAAAAGGCTTTAACATCCTGATTTCCCAAGGAACAGCTGCCCAGCAAAGAATCAATCATTTTTCTTTGAACATAATCCCAAGATTTGATGACGATAAGATCAATCTTGGATGGGAAAGAAAAAATCTTCTCAATGAGCAGAAAGATGTCGCGAAAAAGCTTGGCGAGATTTTCTCTAAAGTTGCAGAAGAGGAAAATGCAAAGAAATCAAAAATAGAGGCAAAAAAAGAAAAGAGGGAAGAAAAGGGTTCAGATGTTCAGAAGATTGACAATGAAGAAAAAGAAAAAATCGCATTTTTTCCTAGAAGAATGCCTTGATTATTTCTAAAACATTGATAAAATTAGCCAATATAAATGCAATAAGCAAAACAGGAATATAAGGAATCCCTTCCTTTATCCAGACTTTGGCCCTGGCTTTTTTTATGAGGGCAATATCCTTCTTCATCAATCCGTCTGCTGTTGCCCTGATCCATTTTCCCCTGATTTTAACATCCTTCAGGAGCCAGTCTCCTTCAGTAAGCTTATTTGCGGGATAAAATTTGATTAAAGCGGCTTTCTCTACCGCGCTTACGAAGATTATCAGCCAAGGGGCAAGCAAAACAATTGAAATCAATACCAGTATTATTGACCTGAGGAAAAATCCCGCGATGATGAAAGCCAAGAACAGGATCGGGATGAAATTATATTTCAGCCTTTTTTTCATCCCCTTCCAATTGATTGCTGCAAGGACAATTGAATAGATTATCCCGTAAATCCCGCTTGCCAGCATGATGAATATCAAGAAATTAAAAATGTTGAAAAAGACGAAGATAGGGGCAATTCCCGTCAATAATTTGACATCCCCTCCACCTATAAGTTTTGCATAATACAATAAGTTTCCTGCGCCATATATAATCACTGAATAGCATGCCGCTTTAATGATAAAATAAGCATCAAGGTGGATTATGCTGTAGATTATTATCAATGCCATCAAAGCTGCAAATAAAGCATAGCTTATCCAGTCAGCAACTTCCCTCTTTTTTATGTCATTGATTGTTGCGGCGCACAATCCAATGAATGCAATAATCAAAAATACATTCATCCCATAGGGAGCAAAATTAAATTTATAAGCTTTTTTAAGCTAATAAGAGCATGGAAGTAATCGTCATTGGGAGCAGTGTTGCAGGGGCATCTCTTGCTTATCTTCTCGCAAGGTCTGGAATTGAGGTTAAGGTCTATGAATCCAAATCAAGAAAAGATGTTGGCAAAAAAGTCTGCGCAAATGTCTATACATTCATGATTAAAGACATTTTAAAGGACTTCAGCATAAATCCCCAAAAATTAATCAAAAATCATTATTCTAATTTGAGAGTGTTCTCAAAAAACAACCAGGCTTCTTTCATGACAGAAGAATATGAATTTGACAGGAGCAAATTACTGGAAACTTTGATCAGGAATGCCGAGAAGAAGGGGGCAAAATTCATCTTTAATGCAAATTTTATTGATTTTTCCAGAAAAAATGAGAAATTTATTCTGAAACTGAAAAAAGAAAAGCCCATCGTTGATTCTTGCGATGTTTTGGTGGGGGCAGACGGCGCCTTAAGCGAGGTTGCCAAGAGGGCAGGATTATGGCAGAACAGGAAATTCTTCCTGACTTTGCAGGCAAGAGTCTCTAAGCAGCAAATCAAGAACAAAAAATATATCCCTCCAAAAAACAGCTATAATATATTATTAGGCGAGGATTACGGATATTATTCTTATATTTTCTCTTCAAAAGAAGGGTTTGTTGTCGGATTGGGAGACAGGCCTGAAAAAAATGTAAGGAAAGAATTTGGAAATCTTCTGAAATTTTTAAACATTAAAAAGGCAAGAATTGAAGGGGCATTATTTCCAGAGCCCAAGGTCTTGAAGCTGAAAAAAGGAATATTTTTAATCGGAGATGCAGGATGCCAGATTAAGTTTAACGGAGGGGGAGTGATTCCCGCTTTTATGGCAGCAAGGGCGATAAAGGAAATCTTGGTCAAAGGGGATTGGAAGGATTACAATAAGATGAATTCCAGAATAAGGCTTAACAGGATTGCCGTAAAATTCTTTGAAAAAATGTCTGATAAAAGGGCGGATAATCTTTTGGATATAGTCAAGGAAAAGAAATTCGAGAAATTTCCCAAATACAGGGATTATCTGTCAAAAGAGGACTTAAGGAAATTGTTCAGCCCAGGGCTGATGGCATCAATAATAAGGATGTTTATTTAATGTTCTGGCCCCTGAACTGGCCGCCCCTTTTATAGACCCTGAATTTTCTTTTTAGCCTCATCTGCTTCTTGCTTTTTCTTTGCTGAGGCATGCAGTAATCGTTAGACATGCAAAAGGGAAAGGTTTATATTTTTTATATTTTATCCTTAACCATGAATTATAAAAGAGCGCAGGTTCCTTTGCTGATTTTAGCGCTGGCTGTAGGGCTTTTGGTATATGTATATTTCCTGCCATTATCAGAGAAATGCAAGATAATAAACATGCCAGAATGCACTCAACTCACCGGAAAACTGTTTTCTGTCTTCCCGGGAACCATTGAGCTGAAGGAGAACAAGACAGAATATGCCTTAAATGATGTTGAATTATTCACAGTAAGCGGAAAAGACGTCAATACGCTTGCTGAATATTTAGAAGTAAAAAAAGGGTGGTTTGTCTCATATTCTCCAAAGTTATCATTTGAGGTGCATGAAAAAAGCAAAGAAGTGCAGTTTTTTATCTATCTTATAGAAGATAAAAAAGCCAGGGTAAAAGTAAATGGCGAGACTATAGGGGCAATCAGGGGGGTAGGACAGCATTTAATCACAATCCCCTCTCCAGGCCTGCAAAAGTCAAATGTTCTTGAAATCTATCCATCGACCCCATTCTTTCCATGGAATGTAAATAAGATAAATATTGCAAAAGTAATTTATGAAGAAAGCTATACTGTAACTCAGGAAAAAGTCACCCAGCAGTTCGCAATAAAGGAAGATTTGCAAGATGTCAAGAAAGCAGTTTTGAAATTTAAGGCAAACTGCTTCATGAAAGACAGCAATCTCAGCATCATGATTAATAATACTGAAATTGCAAATGAATTGATATGCAAGGATTTCAGCAAGGATATTACCGATAATATAAAGAAGAGCAATAATATCAGCTTCTTCAGCAAGGGCAATTATCTGATTTATAACATCCGGATTGATTTGGAATTAAAGCAGGAAACATGGCCCACTTATTATTTTGACCTGCTTGAAAAAAGAGAGCATAATGCCCTTAAGTTGAAATTTGCCGATGCCGGAGAAAAGAAGCTCACTGTCTACATAAATGAAAAATCTTTTGCAATTGAAACCTCTGACATGGAATGGCAGACAGACGTGACTGATTATCTGAACATCGGGCAAAATAAAATAGTGGTTATTCCTTCTAAGACAATCAACATAACAGAACTAGGAATTTATTAATAAAATGGCGGAAGAAGAAAAAGAGGTTGAAGAGCCCCAAAAGAGAAAAGGATTGACGGAATGGATGTATGTGGGGCTATTGATTGTTCTTGTTGTAGCCGCAATAACATTTTATCAATCAGGAAACACATCATTTTTTCTAATTTCTTTTGCGGCGGTTATAGGGGCATTAATCGCGGTTTTCAGCCCGCAGTCTTCTGACCCGCAAAAAATAATTACCATCTTTATTTTTGCGATAGGGGTATTTGCATTTTTATTCCTTATTCCCGCAAACCTCAAGGCAGAAGTCCAGTCAGGTGTTTCTTCAATAGCGGGCACTTTTCAGAAAGAAAACCCGCTTACCTGCATAAATAATCCTTCCCAATGTGCGCAGCAATATTCTTTTGATTCAGCATATGTAAGGACTCCCCAGAAAATCTATATGGATGCAAAGCCCCAGACGAACTATATAAAACAGAATCAGCCTGTGGAAATTAATGTGGACTTGACTGCAATGAATCAGGTTTTTGACAGTCTCAACGTTCAAGCTCGATGTTTCTTGGACAACAAGGAGATTAGTGCAGAGCCGTCATCCATTGTTCTTAAAAAGATGTCAACTGAGCAATCGGCTGTTTTTACATGCAAAGGGGATTATCAGCTGGCTAATCAGCTTATAATAAAACTCAGCGCGGAATACAAGGCAGAAACTGTCCTTCCGATAGAGATTGGAAAAGGCCTGAATGCCGGAAAATTAATTTCTTCAATGCAATATGATTCTCCTTACAAGCTTTCAGTAAGCCTGGGATATAATCAGCCCCTGACTGAAGCAAAAAAATACATAATGCCGATAACGCTGGAAAAACAGCAGGAATTTTCAATACAGGAATTAAAATCATTGAAAGTTTCATCAACAAAAAAAGAGGGGATGGCAATTAGCTGCGAGGACGTTCCAAGTTTGGAAATAACCTCCTTGTCAAGAGATTCATTAAAAAAATTCTTGATTAATCCTGACAAAGATATTTATCTGTTCAGATGCAATCTGATTGTTGACGAAGTTCCAGAATATGCCCAGAATGCCTATATAGAATCAGAAGCTATTTATAGTGCGGAGTCTGAATATAAAACAACGCTTACAACTACGAGCTCAGTATAAAATGAGGCTGATAAATATAATTTTGATTCTTGCAATAGTTTTGTTAGTCAGCGGAGTTGAGCAATGCCCTGTGTCTTCGCAAGGAGGGTTTGGCGGAGGAGGAACAGAGAGCCAGGCATCCAAAAGCGGCGTTGACGCTACAGTTGTTTCAGGAATAGGCTATTTCAGCCAAGGGATGCAGTTAAATCAGGATGACACTTTCAAAATTGTTTTGAACATTGAGAATTATGACAAGACAGAAAAAAAAGGGACAATATGCGTAAAAGACAACCAGGATGACGCTTATGGCGGAATTTTAGTCTCAGGAGACTGCACCCAGTTTTCAGTTCCCGCAGCAGATTATCAGGGAGATGTTATGACAAGAATGGCGTCTCAGAGAGTTGCGTTCCCGATGGACGGAGAGTACATCTATCATGACGTCCCAATAACCTCAGACGGGAAAATATTCATTACATTATCTTATGTCCAGCATTCTGCCGCCCAAGGGCTTGTCAATGTTCCTGAGCCTGCAGAAGAATCAATAAGCATTATTCTGCCTCCAAGCCCCATTTCATTAAAAGTTGACAAGACAGTTTCCAAACAGCAATCCCAGTACAAAGCGAGTTTAGGGATAACCCTGGAAAAGAGCGCTGATGAAAACACAAAATTTTATACAGAAGACATGGCAAATGAGAATTCAATTAAAGTTTCACTGAAACTAAGCCCCAGCCCAAGTTCTTCAGGATATACTTTAGATTGCACCCAATTGAGCGGGCAGCAAGGAATTATTAATATGGAAAGCACAAAATTTATAAAATGCTCTTCGTTATTACCATTGGAAACAACATCATATCCGCTTTTGATTTATATGGATTATGGTGTAAAAATAACAAAGACTCTTGATTTCAAGATAAAAGCCAAAGAGGAGATTAAATGAAAGCACATAAATTCTTGCAGATTTTGGCAATATGCTTAGTTCTGCTTGTTATAGTCGGGATAGAGGCATGCCCGCAAGGCGGTGGCGGGGCAGCAAAGACAACAGGATATGTGGGATTGTCAGCAAGCTTTATTGAAGGCACGCCCCCCGTGAATGTACTTGTCAATCAAAATTTCCAGATTTATGCTGAAGTTAAAAATTTGGGAGACGCCAATGTGGCTCCCGGAACTGCATCATTCTATCTTTCAGGATTATCCCCAAATGTTGAAAATATAAAATCTTCCCTGACAAATAAAAATTTCCTTGGAAAAGGCTCTTACGAAAGACTGGACTTTGCTGATTCAGCAAAATCTTCATTAGAATTAATCCAGCCATTGAACTTAGTAATGCTTTTGACATCATGCTACAAATATGGCGGAAGAGCGCAGGCAGAAGTCTGCATCACATCTTCAAATAAAAGCCAGGTTTGCAGCATCAGCGGGGAAAAAATAACATTCAATACCGATGAGCCTGTCCAGGTTACAAGCCTGAAAGAGACAAATGTCGGAAACAAAGTCCAGATGTCATTTACGATTGAAAACAAGGGAAAAGGGACTGTTTATCTTCCTGACACTGATTGTGAAAAGAGGCAAAAGAATGACATTAATGAAGCTTTGAAAAGCGACAGACTGCAGGTAAGGATTTCAACTATAGAAAAAGGACTTACATGCAAGCTCCAGACTTTAGACACATCCCATAATTCAATTGATGCGCTGGAAGGCGGGGCTTCTTTAGGGACTGTTCTTTGCGAAAAAAGTTTGGCGGGAGAGGAAGATCACAAGACTGCAATACAGATTATTTTAGACTATGTCTATATTGAAACGTCTTCCCGCAGCATGATGATTTCCCCGGCGTAAATCTTCTTATTTTCTCTATCATAGGAATTTTTTTATAGCTTCTTTGAATCCCTAATTAATGAGAATAACCGCAGATTTCCACATCCATTCAAGGTTTTCCAGGGCGACAAGCAAATATCTCACAATTGAAAATCTGGAGAAATGGGCCAGAATCAAGGGATTAGATGTTCTTGGAACAGGGGACTTCACTCATCCAGAATGGTTTAAAGAGCTCAAAGAAAATTTGCATGAAGAAGAGGGAATATTAAAGACAAAAACAGGCTTTCATTTCATTCCCCAGACAGAGGTTTCTTTGATTTACAGCCAGGATGGGAAAGGAAGAAGGGTCCATCTTATCATACTTGCCCCTGATTTTGAAGTGGTCAGGCAGATTAATGACTACTTAATAAAAAAAGGAAGACTGGATTATGATGGGAGGCCAATATTCAACATTGCATGCCCCCAGCTTGCAGAAGATTTGATGTCTATTTCAAAGGAAATTGAAATTATTCCGGCACACGCATGGACTCCATGGTTCGGGGTGTTTGGGAGCATGTCGGGCTTTGATTCCATGGAAGAGGCATTCCAGGACAAGGTGAAATATATCCATTCATTTGAGACAGGAATGTCCTCTGATCCTGAAATGAACTGGAGATTAAGCAAATTAGACAAATATTCCATCCTGTCTTTTTCAGACTCACATAGCTTTTGGCCATGGAGGCTGGGAAGAGAAGCAACTATCTTTGAATTGAATAAATTAAGCTACAAAGAAATTATTGATTCAATCAGGAACAAAAAAATTGCATTGACTTTAGAGACAAGCCCAAGTTATGGCAAATATCATTTCGACGGCCATAGATTATGCAATTTTTCATGCTCTCCTGAAGAGGCAAAAAAACGTGATAATATCTGCCCGGTCTGCAAGAAACCTTTGACCATAGGGGTAATGCACCGTGTGGAGGAATTGGCGGACAGGCAGGAAGGATTCAAGCCCAAGGATGCAACCGGCTTCAAAAGCATTCTTCCTTTGGCTGAATTGATTGCATCTGCAAGAAAATCCCCATTGGAAAGCAAAAAAGTTATGGATGAGTACAATAAAATAAGTCAGGGCAATTCCGAGCTTAAAATCCTGCTTGAAATGCCCGCTGAACAATTGGCAAGGATTACTGATGACAGATTAGCCATGCTGATTATTTTCAACAGAAACGGAAAGATAAAAATAAAGCCGGGCTTTGACGGCGTTTATGGAGAGCCGGTTTTTGAAGAGCAGGCAAGGCTTTTCTGAAAAGTAATGAATTTATATTGCGGAGACAAGGTTTTCTGGCCGCATTTGCATTTTTCCTTCAAAGTATAAGAATTGCATTTGGGGCATTTCATTAATTTCATTTTAAATAATCCGGAACCCTGAATTTAGCATAATCATCAAGAAGATTTTTTCCGTACAAAATTCTTGAGAAGCACTCAGAGGTTAATTTTGCGTCTTCCATGGCATTATGGATTTTTCTTTCATGCGCAATCCCGCAGAATTTTAAAATATTCCCCAGGCCCATGTTGCTTATCCCCTTTTTCATGTACATTTTTTTGTTGACTTCAAGAAACTTTAACTGTGCAATTGAATGCAAGTCAAAGAACCTGTAATGAAAAGGAATTTTAAGGCCGTATTTTCTTGCCCTTATATTGAGAAAAGCAATATCCCATGGATTCTGGCCGGCGAGATTCTTAGTCTTTATTCCTTCAATCCATTCAAAGAAATTTTCCAGCATCTTTTTCTGGCTTTGCTTGTTTTTGTCCCTGAAATAGCCTTCATTCTTTCCAGTGACGTCAAAAACAGTCTTTTTTGCGTTTGGCTCATTGTAGATAATGTCATCATCATCTATTCTTGCTTCCTGAAAGAACTGGTTTGCCGGATTTTCTAGTTCTATAGCGCCTATCTGCCATATCCCGCATTTGGCTATGTCCAATCCGGACATTTCCATGTCAAAAACTATCATTTTTCTATTATCTCGACTTTTCCGCCTTCCGCCTTTATTTTTGCAACTATCTCCTGCAGCGCTTTTTCTAATTTTTTATTCGCAAGCTTATAATCAGATGCCCCTGCAGAAACCATGTAAAAGGGGGCCCCAAGATAATTTATTGAGACATCTTTCCTGTCCAATGCATTTTTTATTATGCTTACCCCGTTCGGGGAGATTGACGAGATTGAAAGTCTTTTTTTCACCTCAATTTTCTTTGTCTTTATCCTTTCTTTGATGAGGCTGGCTATTTTTTCAGAATCTTCTTTGCTGAAGAATTCAGAAATTATTGATTCATTCTCCCTTGCTTTTTCCAAAAATTCGAAAAGGGAATTGTATTTTTTCTTTATTTTTTCAACGGCATCCTCTACTTTCTTGCTGGCTATGTTAAGAATTGTAGAGGCGGCTCTTTCCTTGTTGTATCTTTCTATAATCTCTCTTGTATCCTTTTGGCTGACTCTTCTTAATGACAGGTCTATATGGCCTTTTTCCCTGTCAATCCTTAAAACCTTGCAAACAATCTTTTTGTTGGGAACAACATAATCCCTTATGTTCCTGATTCTTCCGGGAGCAATCTCTGAAGTTGCGATGACTCCTGTTTTGTTGTAATAATCCAATTTTACAAAAACTGTAGTCCCCATTACTTGCTCGACAGTGCATAAAGCCAAATCCCCGACTTCTGGAAATTTATCGTTAGCCATAGTTTTTACTCAGAAATCCGCGCTTTTAAAATTATTGAATTTTAATCTTCAGGCCCTGCATGCTCAGCTCTTTTTGGAGCAAATTTATGAAATTAGCCTCTTGAGATAACGGGATAAAGCAGCCCGCAGCATTATTATGTCCGCCGCATTCTCCATCAGTTATGTTCACAACAGATTCCAGGGCTTTTCTCAAGTTAATCTCTGAATTGTCGCCTACTGCACGCGCTGAAACCTTTATCTTGCCCCCATCAGAATAAGCCATCCCTATGATGACGGTTCCTGTCGGATACACAAAAGACAATGCAAGAATTGACATTAATGTGCCTATTAAACTGTCTTTGATAAAATTTTTCCCATTGATTATGATATAATTATCCCCCTCAATCTTCTCGTTCAGACTTATCCAATTCAGTCCGTTGATTAGGTCATGCTTGTATCTGGAATAGATGCTGTTTACATTGGACAAGACCTTCTTGTTTTCCATGCAAAAAGCCAGGGCAACATCCCCGTATCCTAGTCTGCCGCAGGCATTAACCACTGCGCTTAATTCTCTGGCATCCTCCAGCTTATTGAAGAATTTTATCAGGAAAATATTTCCTATTATCCTTGAGAGATCGGCTTTTCTTAATGTGATTAAAGTCACAAGTTTTTGCAGCTCTTCATTGTTCAGGTCCAAAACTGTCTTGAATTTTTCCCCTTCCTTAAGCTTTATCCCGGCCTCCCTCAATAAATTTAAGGCGCCTATGGATGAGCCGGTAACTCCCGGAATGTAAATTGAGCTGAATTCTAATGCCTTGTTCAACGGCCTTGTTGAAGGAAACAAAAGCAGGCTTTTTTTCACCGTTATATCGGCATCTTTTATGATTAAATTGCCTATCCTCCCTATATTTCTGTCCATTATATCCCCGACCAATCCTAAAACAGCCAGGTTTGCCAGGTCTTTGTTCTGCTCATCAACCTCTTTGGAGAAGAGATAAGTGATGCATGAGGCGCTCAGTTTTTCTTCCTCATCAATCAGCGGATTCATAAATGAGATGTTTTCCGGGATTTCACCCTTAATGATGACTTCATGGTGGTCAAGAATGAATATCTCCTTGTTCAGCCTTTTCAGCTCCTCAAAATCTGTTGAAAGGTCTAAAAAGAAAATTATTTCAGCGGATATGCTCGAAAGCTCGCTTATCATTTTCCTATTGGTCTGTTTTACAATCTCTATGCTGAAATTTTTGTCTTTTCTCTGCAATGTTTTGCATAAAATCGCGGCAGAAGTTATCCCATCAGTGTCATAATGGGAGAATATTTTTATTTTTCCTTCGGCAGAATCGAATCTTCTTGCGGCTCTTTTAATAGTTTCTAGTAGCATTTTATGACCTAAAAATTATAATCAGGCGGTTTTGTAGTCCCAATCTTTAGGCAGAATTATTTTTTTCTTGTAATACTTCGTTAGTTTAATGATTTTTGCAAGTGTAATCTGCAAACCTCTCCCTGCCACCTTATCCATCTTATTTTTAAGCAAATGCTTCCTTAATGCATTTGCATTTTTGATTAATGAATTCAAATCCTCCGGAATCCCGGATTTTACCCCGGCATTTTCAAGAATTTTCTTTATATTTTTTTCTGATTTGATGCCGTATTCCTTCTGCAAAATCAGCCCTATCTTAGAAGGGGGCATTTCTTTTTTGCCCAAATCTATAATCAGCTTTTCCATCTCATCCTTTGAAATTTTCTTTTTCTCTATTTTTTCAGTTTTTTTCTTTCGCATATTTATCTACTCTCATCACGGTTTATAAATTTAATTATAGCCCCGCGCGGATTCGAACCGCGGTCCCAAGCTCCAAAGGCTTGTATCCTTGACCACTGGACGACGGGGCTGTTAAATGTTCAAGCAAAGATTGGTATATATTCATTTGTTGCTTGAACATTTATTGAATGGATAATAAGAATTAGTTTAAAAGTTTAACTTAATGTTTTCCCTTGTGCCAAAAATTCAGCAGAATTTTTGGACATCCCAGAAATTTATGATTTCTGGAGACTATCAGAATCAAAAGATTTTGAAGTCCTAAAAACAAGAGGATGTTATTTTTTAAGATTTTGTCTCTTATTTTTTTGGTATCTTCCGCGAGATTCAACTTTCTTGAATTGTTGGAGGATTTTTTCAGATTCATTGCTTTTCTCTTTATATCCTTTCAAAACAGAATCAAATAATTGCTGCCAGTGCTTGAAATGCCTGCTTTCCAGGGCTTGGCGAAGCAGATGCATGTCTACGGCCTTGTCTTCTATTCTATTACTATGAAATCCAAGTCCAAAATCTATGAAGAAAATTTTGCCTTCATGCAGAATCATATTTGAAGTGGTCAAGTCTCCATGAATTATGCCTTGATTATGCAGTTTTGCCGTGTTTTCTCCGATTTTCTCGCATATTTTTTCAGCCCTTTTTAAATCAAACTTATCAAGCCATTCAGAAAGACGCTTTCCGGGAATGAACTCCATGTCAATCTCGGCATTTTTCTCATCAACTTTAAGGATTTTCGGGACATCAAGGATTTTTGAGACTTTTTCAAGGATTTTTGCCTCGCTTCTTGTTCTTCTTACCCTTATTTTTTTATCAAGCTCTGGATGCCTGTATCCCTTTGGAATTCTTCTTTTAATCAGTTTTCCGTCCTGATGAATTAAAAGCGCCTCAGCGCCGCGTCCGATGATTTTTTGTTTCATTTTATTTATACATAATAATTGCCCCCCTTCTTATCTTCTTCTTTTTATTAATAATTTCTTTCCATTTTTTATCAAACCATTTAATATCCTGCTTTTTAATCTTTCCGAAATGGGGATCTGCCAAGAGAATTCTGTTTTTTTCAAATCCAACAACAACAGAATAATGGCCCCCTTCTTCAGGAGATTTCCAGGCTACAATCACAGGAATTCTTTTTTTTGAAAATTTTTTAAGCTCATTTATAGAAGATCTTTTTTTAAGATATGCTTTAAAGCCAAGTTTTTTCGCAGCATTAACCATATTTTTTCCAGAACATCCTTTTTTTCTATTAGCATGGGCTAATTTAGCCAAATAATTCTCAGATTTATTTATTCTATAAGCTGAAAGAACCATTTTCAGAGAAGCTGGCCCGCAATATCCTTTTGACTGTTTGAAAAGTTTTAGCTTTAGCATCTTAAAGCTGGCAAGTTCCGGTAGGACAGCTCTGCGAGAATTGCGGCTTTGCAATCAACCCCCGAGTTCCTTTGTAAAGGACTTGCTTTTTCTTGCTGCCATATCGATAGACTGTTATGCCCTTGCATTTTAGCTTCCATGCAAGAAGATAGACTTTTTTTACTTCCTGCTTTGATGCATTCTCTGGAAGATTCACTGTTTTTGAGACAGCATTATCAACATGCTTTTGGAATGCTGCCTGCATCTTGACATGCATTTCAGGAGATATGTCCAAAGAAGTCACGAATATTTTTTTGATGTCTGCTGGAAGCTTTGTATGCTTGAGAGAGCCAGTTTTCATGATTTCTTTTATTGTTTTTTCTTTCCAAAGGTTTCTTTTGATTAATTCAGTCTGAAAAATCGGATTAATCTCGGCAAGTTTCTTTCCTTCAAGAACTTCCCTGAAAAATGCGAGGGCGAAAAGAGGCTCAATTCCCGATGAACAGCCGGCGATTATTGATATTGTTCCCGTTGGCGCGATTGTTGTCAGAGTCACATTATTTTTCGCTTTTTTCCCGGCTTCTTTTTTGATAAAAGACATAATCTTGTCAGCCAATCTGAAAGATTGGCTTGAGCCATAAGGAATCTTCATCAAAAGAAGCATGTCAGCAAAGCCCATTACCCCTAATCCTATTTTTCTGTTCTTTTTAGTCATTTTTTCTATTTCTGGAAGAGGGAATTTGTTTTTGTCAATGACCTTGTTCAGGAATTCAACTCCAAGATGTGTTAATTCTCTTAATTTATTCCAGTTAATTTTTTGATGTCGAAAATTACCAGAGCGATTAATTTTCGAGCACCCTAAAAACGCTTTAGCATTTTTTTGGTTTTCAATTATTTTTGAAAGATTTATTGAGCCAAGATTACAGGACTCGTAAGGGAGCAGAGGAACTTCGCCGCAAGGATTTGTTGCCTCTATTTTTTCCTTCAGAGGATTTTTTCTGTTGATTTCGTCAATAAAAATCATTCCAGGGTCTCCTGACTGCCAGGCATTGCGGATAATCAGGTCAAAAACTTCTTTTGCATTCAGTTTTCCGGTTACTTCATGATTTCTTGGATTAATTAAATTGAAATGTTCATTTTTCATGGCTTTTTTCAAGAATTCATCAGTCGCCGCTACTGAAATATTGAAATTTGAAAGTTTCTTATTCTGCTTCGCATTTATGAATTCAACAATATCCGGATGGTCAATCCTTAATATCCCCATGTTTGCGCCTCTTCTTTTTCCACCCTGCTTTATTGTTTCAGTAGTTGCGTCATAAATCCTCATAAATGAGACAGGACCGCTTGCGACTCCTTTTGTAGATTTGACTATGTCTCCCTTCGGCCTTATTCTGCTGAAAGAAAATCCCGTCCCGCCTCCGCTTTGCTGGATTATTGCCATGTCATCCAAAGTCCTAAAGATGCTTTCAAGTGAATCTTTTATCGGCAAAACAAAACATGCTGAAAGCTGGCCAAGTTTGGTTCCGGCATTCATCAATGTCGGCGAATTCGGCAAGAATTCAAGATTTTTCATTGCATTGAAGAATTGCTCTTTTTCTTTTTTGCTGCTTCCTATCACCTTTGCGACTCTCCTAAACATCTCGGTAGGGGTTTCTATTATTTTTCCCCTTGAATCCTTGAGAAGATAACGCTCTTCAAGGACTTTTAGGGCATTCACACTTAGTTTCAGGTCATCTTTTATTTTAAAGTATTTTTTAATCTCTCTTGCATGATGCCTTGAGCGTCTGTACAAAGAGTAAATTTTGAAAAGCCTTTGATCATTTCTTTCAAGGACTTGCTCTACAGAATTTTGGATTTCTTCAACAGAAGGGATTTTCAGCCTTTTTGATTCTAAAAGAATAATGGTTTCTTTGGTGTAAATTTTTGATTTTTTTGTATTTTCTCCAAGAGCAGCCATTGCTTTGGCTATGGCATTCTGGATTTTTTCTGCCTTAAAACGGACTATCTCGCCAGACCTCTTTTTGATTTGCTTAATCATATAAAAATAACTTAATTTAGGGATTTAAAGCTTATGAATTAGAAGAGTTTATAAAATAAACTAGACAAATTAATTTATGAAAAGGGCGCTGATAATAGGGTTGTTTCTTTTAATGTTTATATTGCCTTTAGTATCTGCGCAGAACAAACCTGATTTGGTTATTTCAGGATTGAGCATAAGCCATTATGACGACACGTATTCTACGGCTAAGTATTACATTGGGGATAAAGTAGCTATAGAGATGATAGTTAGAAATCAGGGAACATCTCCTGCAGATATGACAAGAGTCTATTATACTGTATCTCCTTCACAAATTCAGGGCGTTGATCAAGATACATCTAAATTCTTTTACGGTTCATATGGACAGGGAAGCTTTCCTATCCCTCAAGACGTTGGGAAGACTACATTAAATCCAGGTGAACAGGAAGTATATCATGATTATTTCACTATAAATTCAAGCAGTTTTGTTATTGTTGCAAAAGTAGATTCTGATAATAAAATCTCTGAAGAGAATGAGACAAATAATGTTCTAGAACAAACATACACTTTTGCTGCAACACCTAGCTGTTATGATTCTGATGGCGGAAAGAATTATTATCTTAAAGGACAGACAACTGGGGCATCAAAATGTGTTGTGCAAGAGGATTGTTCATCTTCTGCAGTTAAGGATATCTGCGGAAAAGATGCAAATATTGAAGGCAATCCCCAAACATCAAATTCTTTAGAGGAGTACTTTTGTAAAGAGGGCTATAGATATGTAGACTTCTATGAATGTCCAAAAGGCTGTAAAGATGGAGCTTGCTTATCAGAAACTAAAATTAATCCGCCAATACCAAATGAACCTACCCAATACAGCGATTATTTAATTGAAAAAGATATTCTTCAGTCAGAAGGCTCTGATGAAGATTATATTTATTTAAAATCTGACATTGGTGCTGACTGGGGTCTTGACATAGCAGGAAATATTGAGCAAGAAGGATATGTGGCAGATTATAAATGCGCAAATGGATGCACTGCTAAAGCAACGGTTATTAATTTTGATTCATCCCTAAACTTAGAGGATAGCATCAAATCTTTTTGCAATTCGAGCATTGCTTTAGAATGTGAAAAAGCAGAAATTGATGGCAAATTGATTTATTCTATCAGATTCACTAGGGGATATGGGGCATTCTGGAATTACAAAAATAAAATTATAACTACTTGGGCCACAGAATTATGTGACAAATCTGATTCTTCAGGATGTTTAAGCATTGTAGGGATTGCTAAAGCATATCTAGCAAAATATCCAAGCGAAGTCGGCATGGCACAAACTACACCCGGCACAGTTATTACACCTACACCTATAGTGATTGTAACGCCTATAGGAACAGTAAGCTGTCAAGGATGCGTGTTTGATAGCACATGTTTAGCATATGGACACAGAATTAAAATTAATGGAACACCTTCTTATTGCGAGGCCCTAGGCGCAAGTTTTATGCCGCAAAAAGAAAAGGAAGAAGAATGCCAAAATGATTATGAATGCTTGACAAATGATTGTAAAGATGGAAAATGTGTCAGCACATATACATTATTGCAGGCAATATTTGATTTCATAAAAAGCATATTTGGTTCTAAATAAAACTTACTAAACTCTTCCCATTTTCTTCGCCAGTTTCATCATCTGCTTCCTGTCCAATCCGGCAGGGATTCCGCCTCTTGCAGGCATCTTTCCAAGTTCCATCCCTGATTTCATCATGTCCTTGACCATCTTATACTGCTTTAACAGTTCCCTGATTTCAGAAGCCGAGACGTTGCTTCCTTTTGATATTCTGGAAATCCTGGGGCCGTCTAAAATCTCTGGATTTTCAATCTCTTGCTGAGTCATTGAGTCAATGGCGAATTTCCATCTTTTCATTTTTTCCTGCTGGCTTTCCAGCAATTCCTGGGGAAGTTTTGCCCCTCCAAGCCCCGGAATCATCTCTGCAATCTTGCTTAACGGCCCCATGTTCTGCATTGTCTTTAATTGCTCATATAAATCAAGCAGGGTAAATTTTCCCTCTTCAAGCCTTTTTTCTATTTTCTTCTGCTGCTCTTTTTCTATTGATGATTTTGCCTTTTCCATCAATGCTTCCAGGTCTCCCATTCCCAAAAGCCTTGAGACAAAAGAAGTTGGATTGAAAGTTTCAATATCATGGATTTTTTCCCCTGTGCAGATGAAAAGGACAGGCGCATTAGTTTCAGTGCAGGCAACCAGGGCGCCTCCGCCTTTTGCTGTTCCGTCCATTCTTGTGATTATTACCCCATCAACCCCGACATTTTTGAATTCAACTGCCTGCTTTTTTGCCGCCTTGCCGATATCAGCAGCCATCACAAGAATGACGTGCTGGGGCTTTATTTCAGAATGCAATTCCTTGATTTCCTGAATAAGGCTTTTTTCAAGCGCATCTCTTCCCGCAGAATCAATCAAGATAATATCATACTTGTCCATTTGCTCGGAAAATTTTTTGTAAATCTTCAATGGATTCTTCTCTGTTTTGTCTATAAACGCTGGAATCTTTATCTGATTTCCAAGCTGCTCAAGCTGCTCCGGAGCAGCCGGCCTGTGAACATCCAATCCAAGCATAGCAACCCTATAGCCTCTTTTGCTTAGGTAAAATGCTAATTTTGCAATTGTCGTTGTTTTTCCCGCCCCATACAAGCCAATAAAAAGAATTTTCGCCGGTTTTTTTATCTCGAGCTCTTTTTTCTCCCCGCCAAGCAGAGAAACCAATTCATCATGGATTATCTTTATCAGCAGCTCTTTTTTCTTCAAGTTGTCTTTTTCCTCTTTTGCCTTTTCCCTTATCTTGTCAGAAAGCTGGTTGATAAGCTCGGTGGAAACATCGGCTTCAAGCAGCGCCCTTCTCAGGTTTTTTATTATCTCTTCCAGCAAAGACTCATCAACAAAGATAGAGCCGGCTATCTTTTTCATAGTATCTTTCAATACAGAACCCAGTTTTTCCAATACCATTTTTCAGTATTTAAAGTGTTAGAAGCTCGTCAATATCCCTAAATCCTGTTTCTTCCATATCATAAACACAGTCTTCCTTGCCGCAGTAAGGGCATATTCTGGGGATATTTGCTGTTTTCGATACCCACTTAAAATCGCATTTGTTGCATTTGAGTTTTGCCATAATAAAGGAGACAAATATGGGCTTATAAATTTTATTCTACTATAATTCAAAAATCTGTTTTAGTATTTTATCCCTGTCAAATAATTCCATATCATCGTATTTCTGGCCGACTCCAAGATAAAGAATCGGCTTTCCAGTCACTTTAGAGATTGAAATCATTGCCCCGCCCTTTTCATCAACGTCCGCTTTTGTCAGGATTATCCCGTCAATGCCTATGGCTTCATTGAATGCCTTTGCCTGCTCCACGGCATCATTGCCTGTGATGCTTTCCCCCACAAAAATCTTCAAGTCAGGCTTTGCAACCCTCACTATTTTTTCCATTTCCCTCATCAAGTCAGTTTTTGTGTGCATCCTTCCTGCTGTGTCAATAAGAACAACGTCTATATTCCTCGCTTTTGCATGGGCAATTGCATCAAAAGCGACTGCTGCGGGATCAGCGCCATACTTGTGCTTTATGACTTCGAGCTTTAATCTGGAGGCATGCTTTTCCAACTGCTCTATGCTTGCTGCCCTGAAAGTGTCAGAGGCGGCCAGTACAGGAGAGAGGTTATGCTTCAACAAAAGATTGGCCACTTTTGCAATTGAGGTTGTTTTTCCAGAGCCATTTATCCCAAAGAAGACAATCACAAAAGGCCTTTTTCCCTTTCTTATCTTTTCAACCATATCATAGCTTTCAACAAATAAATTTTCCAGATTCTCCCTTAATTTTTCCCTCAATCTTTTGTCAATTTCAGTCTTTGAAACTTTGTCTATCAAATCCTTTTCCAGGTCCTTTCTTAAGCTCTCAATCACAACCATGGCAACGTTATTCTCAATCAAAACCTCTTCCAATTCATCCCACAGTTCATTGAAGGTTTTCTGGTCTAATTTTGATGAGAATGCCGCTTTTAGCTTTTGGAATATTGATTTTTTTTCCTTAATTTCCTCTTTCAATTCCTCTTTCTTTTCCTCGATTATTTCTATTTTCTCCCCGGCTTTTTCCTCTTTGGCCTCCTTCTCTACTTTCTCAACCTTTTCGAGCTTTTCCTCTATCTTTTTCTCCTCTTCCTCTATTTTTTCCAGTTCTTTCTCGGCTTTCTCTTCTTCTGTCTTGGCTTTTTTGAAGATACTGCCAAGCTTTTCCTTTAGAAACTTAAACATATTTCCTTAAGATTAAGACGATATTTAAATTTAGTGTGGAAAAAAAGAAAGACTTATTAATATAGTTTTTTTAGATAAATCATGGCGAAGGGAAAGAAGTTTATTTTAGTAACTTTAGATGGCGCGGCAGACAGGCCATGCAAGGAGCTTCAGGACAAAACGCCCTATGATGTTGCTTTTACCCCGAATATTGACTTCCTGGCCAGCAACGGAAAATGCGGAATGATGGTTCCTGTCAAAGAAGGAATCGCTCCCGAGTCTGATGTGGCTATTACAGCAATTTTGGGCTATGACCCTTATCATTTCTTCACAGGCAGAGGCCCGTTAGAGGCTCTTGGAGCAGGCATTGACCTAAAACCTGGAGACCTCGCGTTAAGGACTAATTTCGCTACACTTGGAACTGGAAGCAAAATAATTGACAGGAGAGTCGGAAGAACCCTCACGACAAAAGAAGCTTTCGCTTTGGCGCAAACTATCAATAAAAAAATCAAATTAAGATTCCCGTTTATTTTTAAGCCGACAGTCCAGCACAGGGGAGTTTTGGTAATCAAAGGAAGCTTTTCAGACAACATAACAAATACAGACCCAGGCTATGAGAAAAAAGGCTCTTTCGCTGTTGCTGCCAGAAAAACAGAATTTGAAAACGCCAAGCCATTGGATGAAGAGGATGAAACTTTGCTGAGCGCAAGTTTAGTCAACAGCTTTATTTCACAAAGCAGTTCAATCCTGAAAAAACACCCTGTAAATCTTGCAAGGCTGGATAACGGGCAGATGCCCGCAAATATAATTCTCACAAGAGATGCCGGAACAGAACTTCCGGAATTGCCAAAGAAAAAGGAAAAATGGCTTGCAGTTTTGAGCATGCCCCTTGAAATAGGCATCGCAAAATTAGCCGGCATGACTGTAATGAAATGCCCTTATCCTGAAATGAAAACCCCGAATGTCTACGATAATCTATATCTCGCCTTGAAGATGTATATTGACTGCGTCAAGCAGTATCTGAAGGCAAACTGGAAAAATTATGACTGCTTCTGGATTCATGTCAAAGAGACAGATGTTCCCGGACATGACGGCCTTGCGCTGCAGAAAAAGAAAATGATAGAGATTGTTGATGAAAGATTGTTCAGCTTTTTAAAGAACCTGGATGCAAGGATTTGCGTTACTTCAGACCATACAACCCCGTGCTCTTTAAAGAGGCATTCAGACGATCCGGTCCCGTTTTTTATTTACGGCATCGGAAAAGACAGGAAAATCAATAAATTTTCAGAAAGAGAGTGCAAAAAGGGATCACTAAAGAAAATTTACGGCAAAGATTTGTTGAATCTTTGTTTGAAATAAATATGATAAAAAATTCTAAATTTTTTAGCCGGTCAAAATTCGGAGAATTTTAACATGATAACTTATTCTGATTTGTATGACTTGCTAAGGAAAGAAAAATATAATGAGCAATTGCAGCCCCTGTCAAAGACATTCATCAAAGACTTAACGGATTATTTTGAGGATAAAAAGAAGATTGCAAGCAGGGAAGACGAGAATTTTTCTGAAACAATCATCAAAACAAGAAAGCAATTGGGGGAGGCAGTCATTGTTTTCAAGGAATTGGTCACGAGAAGGCAGAAAAAAATCATAAATCTCGCTTTGGTGGCCGCGAAAACAGGGATAAACAAAAGAGATGCGGAAAACATGACTGAAGAGGAGCAGAAGCTTTTTGAGACGATAATTGCAGAAATAGAGAAGGGGGAAAAGGCGCTAAGCAACATAATCAACGGCGTTCATGAAGAGAAAAATTTAAAAAACCAATTAGTCCGCTTTAAACAAGACATTCCTGCATTTCTTGATGCAGATGAGCAGTCTCTGGGCCCATTCAAGGCAGGAGAGATTGCAAATCTATCTAAGAGGATTGCTGACATTCTCGTCGGTAATAACCAGGCGGAATATTTAGAAGATGAAGTTTAAAAAAATAGTAAAAAGATACTGTCCGATATGCAACAAGCATACTGAACAGAAACTCAGCATAGTCAGCTCTGGCCATTCAAGAGGAGCATTGACAAGGGGCTCTATAGGCAGGGCTAAAAGAAGAGGGCTTGGAGGAGCAGGAAATCGCGGAAGATGGGGAAGCAAGCCTGCAATAACAAAATGGAAGATGAAAGTCAAGAGCACAAAAAAGACAAACATCATGTACACATGCTCGGTATGCAAGAAAAGCACCTCGCAAAGGGAGGGCACAAGGACTGGCAAGGTCCAGCTGGAATAAAATGGCAGAGAAAAAAAAGAAATTTTTTGAAGTTGACATTCCCTTAATCAACCAAAAAGTGAATGTTCTTTCTGTAGATGAGGCTTTGCTTCAGGGAAAAATCATAAAATTTGACCTGACAAGGATTTTAAAGGGAAAGAATGTCGAAGCCACAATAATCATTGAAAAAATAGACAACAAATTGACTGGAAGAATCACAGGAATTCTTGTCATGCCAGCGTTCATCAGGAGAATGATAAGAAAGAGCACAAGTTATGTCGAGGATTCATTTGAATGCAATTCAGTCGTGCTGAAGCCTTATATGCTGACAAGGAAAAGAGTCCATAGAAGCGTGAGGGCAGCGCTAAGAAATGAGACAAAAACATTCATAATCAATTATACCCAAAGCTTGAGCCATGATGAATTGTTCCACGATATTTTGTCAGGAAAATTGCAAAAAGCGCTTTCAGTTCATTTGAAGAAAATTTATCCCCTTTCTTTCTGCGAAATAAGAATTGCAAAGGAAATCAAGAAGCAATAATCTTATAAATCATTTTTTTCTCTTTAATTCATGCCTCTGTAGCTCAGTGGTTAGAGCATCGGTTTTGTAAATAAGGGCAAAGCCCTTACCAAATCAGAAAAACCGAGGGTCGGGGGTTCAAATCCCTCCAGAGGCTTAAAGGCTCAGATGTTCAGCACATTCGCCCTCTTCTTTTCAATTTTCTCCAAACATCTTCAGAATAAGGAATCTCCAAAACATATTTTGCCCTTGCTCCTGAATAAGAAATGAAAGGGAGCATTTTCCCGATTTTCACAATTTTTTTGTCTTTGTCCAGCCAGACAGCAATCAGGGGAAAGAAAACAAAGAACATGTGGATATCTATGTGCTTTTCATTGCCAAACACGAATAGTTTTGCATTATTTTTTGAAAAAGAAAACATAAATCCTATTGTTTTGCCGAAAAAGGATTTGCAGACTTCTGCATTGATGCCCAGGGACTTTATATGAATCATAAAATGGGCCCGACAGGGATCGAACCTGCGATCTTCTCCACGTCAAGGAGACGTCGTAACCACTAGACCACGGGCCCAATAATTAAAGGGACGGAATGATTATTTTAAAACTTATCTTTTGCATTTTATGAGGATTATTCGTCATATTTATATACGTATTTTTCCCTTAATTTATGTGAAAAAAGAGGGAATATGAGAGCCCAGATTACGTTATTTGTAATAATTGCTATTTTAATTGTTTCTGCAGCAGGAGTTACTTATTATGCAATATCTCAATCAGAAAAAGCTGTCCTGAACAAAGAGCAGGCAGTCATTAAATCGGTTCCTGAAAAATTCAGGCCTGCTGAAACAAACTTCATGTCATGTTTAAAGCAAAAAGCACAGGATTCTCTTAATATTTTGGGCTCGCAGGCAGGCTATATCGACCTGCCTGCAGAGGATCCTGCAAGCGACTATATGCCCTTCTCAAACACCCTGGACTTTTTGGGATTAAAAGTCCCGTACTGGTGGTATGTTTCAGGAAATAATCTGCAGAGAAACCAGGTTCCAAGCATTGCATACATGCAAACTGAATTGGGAAAATACATGGATAAGAATGTTGATGATTGCAGGGCAAGATTCGGACTGGAAGAATTTGAATTGTCTGTTGAAGGAACTCCCAAGACAACAGTTTCAATAACTGACAATTATGCTGATTTTGAAGTGGAGTATCATGTGACAATAACATCTGAAGACGCATCTGCCTATGTGCAGAAGCATTCTTTTGCAATCCCTGTCCAGCTTGGCAAACTGTACAAAATTTCAAGGCAGATAATGGACACGGAAAACAAGAATTATTTCATTGAGCAAAGAACAATAGATGCATTATTCCTTTATCCTGAAATTCCCTCCACATCAATAAATTTTGAGTGCTCTTCAAGAATCTGGACCAAGACAGCTGTCCGGGAAAGCGTGAAAAAAGTCATTGTGAATAACATCCCATTCATCAAAATAAAAGGCACAAATTATGCCAACGCAGAAAAATATTTTGAAATCGATGTGGGAAAAACAGACTCAAGCGTAAGGGCAAATTTATTTACATTGACAGAGCCCCTCAAATTCGAAGTCATTCCCAGCGACGGGGAGCTGTTAAAAGGCCAGCCCATGATTGGGGGAGGGGAGAATGAGGCATTAGATTTCATAAAAGGGATTTTCTGCCTTTCAAGCTATCATTTTGTCTATACGGTCGGTTATCCTGTTGTTATTCAGCTGGCTGATAAAAATGGCTATATATTCCAGTTTGCAGTCCTGTCATTGGTAGTTAATAATCAGCCCAAAGAAAACAGGTTGGGAGGGGAAGGAATCACAATCGCCCCCGAATTATGCAAAAACAAGCTTGGAAAAGAGACCATTAGCACATATTCAGTAGAGGATGGAAAAGTTGATCCCTTAAATGATGTTGATTTAAGCTTCAAGTGCATATCCACCACATGCGACATAGGAAGGGCTGAAAGCGGGACATTGATTGCAGACTTCCCGCAATGCTTGAATGGGGTTGTAATCGCGGAAAAAGAGGGCTATCATACTGCAAAATATACCATGTCCACAAATTTCAATGATCAGCAAGTCAGCCTTATGCTTGAAAAATACAATAATCTCACCTTGAACATTTCAGTGATTGAAAAAGACGGGAAAATCAGAAAATTGAAGGATGATGAGACTGTTGTGGTTGAAATGAATAATGCAGAAAAGGAGCATAATATATATGCTGTTTATCCTACGGAAAAAATCGTCAATATCCTGCAAGGAGAATATTCAATAAAGCTAAGCCTGTTTGAGAAAGGCTCTTTTCAAGTTGAGGGAAAGAAAACAAGCCAGTGCACAGATATTCCAAAAAGCGGGGTTTTAGGATTAATTGGAGTGATGGAGGAAAAATGCTTTGACTTCCAGACTCCCAGCCTCAGCTTGGACCAGGTGTTCGGGGGAGGGGCTGAATTTACATTGGAAGCTGAGAAAGGAAACATGCTTAATTTATATTTACTGAAGACAGATGTCCCGAAAAACGTGGATGAACTGGATGCCGCTTATACAGTATCAAAAACAGCCGCCTTAAATCCGCTTTTCAAGCAGCCTGAAATAAAATGAAATTTAAATTTTGTCTGGTGATTGCAATTTTGCTAGTCATCGCCAGCATTTCAAGCGTCCTTGCGCAATTTTATCCCCAGGAAGAAATTCTCGGAGGAAATGCAACAGAGGATTTGCTGGTTTGGGTGACTAATTATGAGCCAAAGCTCCTGCGCTCTGACCTTCTGGAACAAAGCGATGTGCCAATCTATGCAAAAATCCAGGGAGTCCAGGTAAATCCTTTCATCAACATACCTGTGATAACCTCTGTTTCATTACATCCTGCCTCGATAGGAAAAAACACAAATGTTGTCGGATTAAATTACATCAAGCCGGCAGGATTGGCGACAACCAAAGATTTGGGATGGATTGTTGTGACTGTAAAAAGGATTCCTACAGAAGACAAAATGCCGGACGCAATAGAATTGAATGTTTCTGCGGCAATTGATTATTATTTTGAAGACATCATAGGATTCGGGACAAAGGACATGACTTTAGGGGTCGTCAGTGAAAAAGAATGGAGGAATAAAGAATGGCAGTACGAGTTCTGGGACAATTCCGGATTCCTGAGACTGACTGAGCTGACTACTGATCAGAGGGCAGTCATTGAATTGTATGACTCGTCAAAAAATTTTATAGGAAAACTTTCTTTGGCGGCAGGCCAGAAGTCAAACCCTTATCTGATGAATATTCATGGAAAAAGAGGTTATGTTACAATAACATTGAACGGGATTGAAACGCCCTCCTCTTACGCAAGGGTTTTAGTCAATGTCAACGGAAAGAAATCTGAAAGCATCCTGAAGAATAATTTCCCATTGTATGCCGGCTCTGAATGGAAGGTTATTAACATAGAGCCAAAGTCGGGCGGCGGCGGAAATCTTGTGATAAGAAACAGCAAGGGAGAGGAAAGGATTCTCTCAATTGAGACAAGGAGCATCAAAGTCCTGGAGAACAATGAGGAAAAAACAAGGGGGATAGGCGACCAGCTGGGAGACAGTTATATTGGCTGGATAACAGACGACAGGGTTTATATGATAAAAGCGGACAATAAGGACAGGGCATTAAAAGACATAAAAGATTTAGTCAAATCAAAAGGAGTCATAGCCGCTTTTGATTATGCAAAAAGCAGCGGGGCAATCAAGGAATTTACTTACATTCCCCAAGGGGGGATGATACCCGGAACAAGCATTGTTATAAAAAACATAACCTCTCCCGCATACACGGCTGTTCTTGACAATCCGGAAGCAAAGAAATATCTTGATTCTGTTTTGGAGCAGTACAATGAAATTGCTGACGGCTTGGATGTTTCGGTAAGGAATGGGACATCAATCCCGCTTATCCCGACTGATAGCGGATATGTAAAATACAATGAATCGTGGCCAAAATCCGCTTTGTGGAGGGCATATGAATTTACCGCATTAAACGGATATGACCAGGCGAAATCCGCGGATTTCCTGAGAAAGCTGATTGACAAATATCCTTATGACAAAGACAAGGACATATGGCAGGAAAAATTAGACAGCATATTCGATTACAATTACGCAAATGCGCAGGCGTTTGTGATGGACAAGGGAGCAGAAGTCTCTGTTTTACTGGAAGAAATTTCCATCCCTGACCTGGCTGCAAAGGCAAATTTGATTGTTCACGGAGTGCAGGGAGAATACAAGGAAGGAGCGATATTGGATACTGAATGGTATGTAGAGAAAGTGACTGATAAAGACATTACATTAAGAAAGTCTGACAGCTCAAGAACAGAGACAATAGCTTCAGGCTCAGAAAGGGAATTGAATAAAACCACCGGATTGACTGTAAAGGTTCTTTCAACAAAAGTTGAAAAGGAAGCGAGAGTAACAGTCGCCCCTTATCATAAAAATGGACATACTGTAACTAATTTTTCATTGCATGTTGCCATAGAAAAAAGAGGCATCCAATTAAGCCCTGACCAGATTAATGAGCAGATAAAATACGCTGACGAGCAGATAAAACAGCTGGACAAGATTACAGCAAGCATGGGCAATACAATTACCGGATTAAGGAATACATGTTTCGCGACTTACAGCTACTTGTTAGTCAAGAAGCTTTTTGACTGGAGCGGAACAGTTGGCAAGGCAAGAAATATTGTCATGAATGGAATAGACGGAAAATCAGGATGGATAAAAACCTGCGAGGACAGCATAACTGAAAGCAAGAAAATGGGCATATTCAAAAAATCAGTAGAGGATTGTTTATGGGATAACAGGAAAGCAATTGATGACCAGTTAAAAATAACCGAAAATGTATTGGGCTCTGTAAAAGGCGATATGCTGAACTATTTTGATAATCAAGGAAACATAAAAAATTATACTGCATTAATGAAGGCATTCCCGAATGCGGACATCCAAACCTTCATAAAAAACCAGGAGTATTTAAAAAATAAATTCGGAACATCCCAGCTGACAAGAGGGGATATTGAACAGCTTTATTTCTATCAGCAGTTGGGAGGCAAGGGAAAAGACCAGGCATTTTTGGAAGCTGAAGGAAAGTTCAATGAATTAAAAAGCGTTTATTCAAAAGACAATAAAGCGATTGAAAGCCTGCAGGCGCAAATTCCTGAAACATCCGCAAATTATGACCAATTGAAAAACAATCCGCTGGAGAGGCAGGACAGGCTGGACAGATGGAAGCTTGCTTCTGAAAATGCTTTAATCCAACAACCGAAACCAGCAGAAAAAGTAAACGCATTCAAGATTGAGGTTGATGTAAAAGACCCTGCCAAAGGAACGGCATACGTTCCAAGCATTGATTCAAAGCCAATCAGCATTTTCAAGGAAGGAGAAAATTGGAAATACCCTTCTTCTGATGGAAAGAACATCACTGTAGTCAGGCAGCAGGAATGCGCCGGAAAGACAAAAGTGCCCTTGCTAGAGCTTTACGGAACAGGAAAGAATAAAGGGCTTCCGGCAAGAGTTCCTTTCAGCAAAGGCTGGAGTGAAGTTAGTGATTATGACAGCAACGGAAATGTCATCCAAATGACTGTTCACGTAACAACTCCGCTAGACAATGGGGAATGCCCTGATTTAATCTATAACCGCGGCCAGGACTTAAATGTGTTCGTTGATGCTGACAGAAAAGTGATTCAGGGCGCTTCAGGATGCGTTGACAGCGCAATTACTTCAGTAAAGACGAAACAGCAAAGTTTTGTCTGCGAGGGAAGGTCATACAATAAAGGCTCTGATTACACTCCAAGAGCAGAGCAGAATTACTGCCAGGACTTTTTTTCAGAATCTGACTGCAATGTTTTGTATCAAGTATGCGACCCTGTAATCTGCCCCGCAAGCAGATGCGACTTTGGAGGAAGATTCAAGGTTGGAAATGTAATTCAGTCAGGAATTTTCGGAAGCATTTTCTTATGCCTGCCTAACTTCCCGACTCCATTCATTGCTGTTTGTTTGCCAGGAATAAGGGCCGGATTAATGGGATACAAGTCAATGCTGCAAGGATATGAGTCATGCCTGCAAAAGCAAATCCAGACAGGAGAGACAGTTGGAATTTGCGACAGGATAAGGAGCTTGTATTGGTGCGATATATTATGGAAGACTGTTTTAAGCATTTATGATTCATTCGGAGGATTTTATGGAATAATAAGCGGAGGATTTGACAAGGCAAAAGGCGGAGGAGAATATTTGAGCGCGAATACAGGATTGCAGGAAGCCGAGAAATCTTTGGGATATTTCACATCAATTTATGCGGAAGATGTTTTTGCAAAATTCAGGATGCTTTCAAGCGAAGAGATTGGAGGAATAGTCTGCCAGAGGGCAATTTATGGGAGCATTCCAACAAGCATGGATTTGTTTGCGGACTTATCAACCCCCGAAGTTCCGCCGCAATTCTTTGGCCATGTTGAAGAATCAGCATACACAACAGTAGACACGCCGAAATCCCATTACAAAGTCTATTATCATATTTATGCAGGAGAGGAAAAAGGGGTTTATTACAAAGTCTATCTATCATCCCCAATCGCCTCTGCATTCACTCCGACTCCTTTGATGGAATATCCAATTGATGCTGGCTATCTGGAAAAAAGCGCGATGCTGGATCAGAGCCCTGATTTTATCGCCCCTTCTGGCTACAGGCAATTATGCATTGACCTGGATGGAGTTCCTTACTGCGGCTTTGGATGGGTTTCAAGCGAAGCAGCCATTCAGGAATTGACTGATTTGTATTCAAAGAAACTTTCATCAAGCAACATAAAAAATGAGAATGAATGCATGTTTTCAAGCCCCGCTTACGTTCCTGTTGTGGGAGGAGCACTGGAGGGAACGAATCTTCTGGCAAAAAGAGGAATCAACAGGATATGCTCATCAGGTGATCCTAATGCAGGAATAGGGACAAGAGTATGGGATGCGGTCGGATGGTGCGACCAAAAAGCCGGAATAAAATGCTGGCTGGACACCAGCAGCGTGCAAAGCGCTGTGAAGGACTTGAAGATACAATATGACATCGTGAATGCCTCTGAAAGCGTTTCCAAACTCTTTGAGGCAGGATATCAGACAAATGAGGAAGTCATAAAAAAATTGGGTGAGGCTTACAATGAGTATTATAATAAGAATTTTAATGTCGCGATAAGCGTGGCAGGAAAAATACTTCAGGAGACTGCTCCCACTGAAGCAACCTTGATTGACGAGGCAAGATTCATTACGGGATTAAGTTATGAAAGCCTGCTCAGCCTCAAGGTAAAAGAGCTCAAGCTGAAAGAGATTCCTGCCAAGGAATGCCCTGGCTCAAAATGGGAAATCTACATAAAAAATGAATTGAATAGGCAGGGAATTGCAAGATGGGGAACAGATGATGCTATAAATCTGACTGAAGCGATTATAAGCTTTGAATCAGGTGGAAATCCAGCCATAGTTTCTGTTGCCGGAGCAGTAGGATTGATGCAGATAATGCCAAGCACAGCAATTGGTGTTGATTCCACAGTAACGGCTGAAACATTGAAGGATTCTCAAACAAATTTGAGGATAGGGATAACATATTTCAATAGATTATTCAACACATTGGGCTCTTCCAATGATGCGATTGTCGCTTATCTTGAAGGATATAATACACATACAAAAAAACTTTACGATGATTGGATGACAAGGCACGATGCTTACAATACAACCGGACTGATGTATCTGAATTCGGTAAGAAGCTATTACTATGCATGCGGCCAGGAGAAAAAACCCGTTGAAGTGGTAGTGCCCCCAACAACAGCAGCACCGGCGGAAAAGACAGCGGGATATGCAATCCTATATAAATCTTCAAATGCAGAAACCACAGACTCTCTTGCCGCAAGATTTTCAACAGATAAAAATAAAATCCAGCAGGACAATGGAAAAGCCTCATTCAGCGCAGGAGAAAATATCAAGATAAATCTGAATTATCTCGAATTTTCCAATCTTAATTCTAAGTATGATATTAAAAATAATTTGGGCTGCACGCAATATGCTGGAAAGTGCGATTACGGCTTAAAATTAACTGGCTCTGGAAATTCTTATACTGCAGAGGATATTGAATGCTACTCGCCTGCCGCGGGCAGCTGCGCCCCATGTTCTCAAGCTGATGATTGCTCTGATTTATCGCCAGACCCCTTGAAATGCGCAAGCATAAAATGCTTCAACCAGTCAAAAATCTCCAAGGATTCAACTAAATACTGTGTTTATCAGGACAGCAAATGCCAGCCCTATGGTCCAAGCCAGTTTGTTTCAGACATAAATAGCCAAATGCAGGGAAAAAGTCCGGCTGAGCAGATAAATCTTTGCAAGCAGATAATAGAATCGCTTCCAAACACACAATATTCAAAAGATGCTGTAAATAAAGCGATAGGAATCGCAAAGTCCAGCATGGATTATCAATCATTGGCTGTCTACGCCACAGATGAATGGAAGAAAAAAGACCTTAACGTTTATCAGCAGGCAGCATTCGCGAAATGGAAAGCGGACGGGCTTAATTTAGGCTATAAATTAGCTAGTACGTATGCTGAACTTTTTAAGAAATGTCTTAACAATACTCCTGCTGACCCTAAATTTTGCAGATGCGAGGTGGATTCTAAAATCCTTCTGAACGTCACCATACTGAAAAATTCCTATCTATATGATTTGATTCTGGAAAAAATGCCCAACCGAATCAGCATAAGGGTTGTTGACAAGTCAAATAGCCTCGTTGCATATGATGAAGACATTCCATTTAATTCGCTTTGCAGCCTTACAAAAGCATTTGAAAAGGCAAAATATTTTGATTTTATCAATGATGGCCAGGGCGGATTAAGCTACTTTGACACAATCTCGGTTCCTGTGGATAAAATGGACCTTGCAACATCCCTGCACTTTTTCAATATCAACAGGAATAAATTATGCATAGTCACATCCTATAATATTTATTCAGGGGAATATGCAACCCTCGCGGCTTGTTAATTCCCGAATGCAGAAAGCGCCTTGTACTCTTTTTTAGACTCTTCAAACACCGCGATTATTTTCCATTCATTATCTATCTTTCTGACAATGCAATCAAGGTCATTTAATTTTGATTTTCCGCTGAAAATCATTTTGGCGAGATAATCATTTTTTCCGGCATGAATGGAAGAAGGGATTATCCCGTCTGCGCCATACACAACGGCATACTGGAATTCTGCTTCAGCATTACAGCCGGAATTGAGGACATTCAGCCTTGAAAGAAGATTCTTGTCTACTTTCTGCGTTTCCCCGTTTTCCCAATTGATTATCTCATTGTCATAAAATCCGGCCTGCTTTTGGAAATCTTTTTCAGCCATTGCTTTGATTAAAGAATTCATTTTCTGCTTTATCAGGGTTTTTTCACCATAGGTTTTCCTTGTTTCAATGCTTCTGATGACAGCGGGATAGTCTTTGCAGGCAAGATTTAATAGCTCCTCTTTTGCCAGGACAGAGGATGTTGAGATGAGTATTGAATAAACATTGAAATTTTTCTCTTTATGATATGTCTTGGAAGCCCTTGCACCCCATCCTCTTGCCCTCAATTTGCTTATAATAGGATCCACTAATTTTTTGTCTGTCTTTGTTGTTGACAGTTCAATCACGTATTCCTCAAGGCATGCCGGCTCATAAAATATCTCGCCTGTCTCTGGATCATATTTAAATTCATTTTCATTAAACTCCAGTTTGCCGTATCGGGGAACCTGTTTTATAAGCTCCCTCAGCGATTTGGGGTTTGCAGAATTTGGATTTATAGATTTGAAGATATTATACGCGCTTCTTAACTCGGCAAGCTTTCCCTCCTTTCCCCTTGGCACAGCAGAGTCATCAACAGAATGGGAATAGGAGAATAATGCCAGCAAGATTCCTCCAAGCAGCATTTTCCTGGCGTTCATAAGTTCTTAATGAATCCCTTTTTATAAAGATTTTTTCAGTTTAAAATATATAATGAGTTGAACGCGCTGAGCCTGCGACATTGCGAATTTTATGAACAAATGAGCCCTTAATGTTCTGAACAACTGAGCCTTACGCTCATCAATCTTCTGAACAATTGAGCCTGACAGTGCGGGGAAGAGGATTTGAACCTCTGAAGGCACTAAGCCACTAGGTCCTAAGCCTAGCCCGTTTGGCCGCTCCGGCATCCCCGCATAAGACAAACCAAAGGTTTTTCTTAACAACTTTTCCTTTAATCTGTTCTCTTAATAACTCTCCTTTATCTAAAAAATCGCCAATATAAAAGCATTCTGATTAGAGATTCACTTTTTTAAGAAATCAAAAAAGTTTATTGCTTAGATGCTGGAGAAATCCAAAGGATTGTATTCCCTCTGACAAAAACAATGCCGAGGCTTCTTCTGATTTCATTGCTGACTATCTCTTTTGCATTGTCCACAACAATATTGATGTGGATGTCAAAAGCGAGAAGTGTTCCGACTATCTGTTTCCCGTCCTTCAATTCAATCAAAATCTCTTTGCCCTTGGATTCATTCAATAAATCCAGGGGTCTCTCAATGCCATTAACCATCCTTTTTTCTCGGGTTTTTAGTTTTTAAACCTTTTTATGCTCGAGAACATGCAATTATGGGAAAGATTTTTAAAGAGCCTTCTTTTCATAAAGAAATGGCGAGAAAAATCTCAGGCGGAAAATACAAGGAATACAGGAAGAAAAAGAAGTATGAAACCCCCGGAATTCCAAGATTAGTCAATCTCGGGAAGGAGAGAAAGAAGAAAATAAACATGCGTGGCGGGGGAGAGAAAACCGTTCTCCTGGCAACAAACAAGGCGAATATTCTTGATCCAAAAACAAAAAAGTCAAAGATAGCAGGGATTAAGGCAGTGCTGGAGATTCCCGCCAACAGATACATGAAAAATATCCTGCTGAAAGGATGTGTAATTGACACCGAGCTTGGCAAGGCAAGGATAACAAACAGGCCCGGCCAGGAAGGAAGCGTAGAGGCTGTGCTGATATGATTCTAAAAAGGAGTCTTTACTATTTTTTGTTTCTAAGATTAAGAACGACTATTCTAGCAAATAATGAAGGATAACTACTTGCTAAATAATTTTGAATAAACTTGTCTATTGATTTAACTAGTTTATTATGCCCCCCATGCCAAGATTGCCAAATGTATTCTACTTCTTTTATTTCAAATTCTTCATTAAAAAATTGAAATATATCTTTTACCCTGGGAAGTTGAATATGCTTATGCATTTCTACAATATCAAAGGCAGTATGAGAAATAGTTTTATGCCCTATGAGATAATAGAATCTTAAAACAAAATTATATTCATTCGGTACAGAAAAGAAAAATAAAGCTTCTTTTTTAGCAATTCTTTTAATTTCTTTGACTACTCTCCTAGGATAAATACAATGTTCTAAGGTTTCATTACAAAGGACAATATCATATTTATTGTTGACTATTGGGAATTTTGGATTGTCTAAATTAAAGTTATAAGTATATTTTAATCTAAGATTATATTTTTGGTTTATATCCATCGTATGATATATAATATTTTTCTCAAGAAATTTTTTTATAATCTTATCTCCAGCACCAACTTCTAACATCAAAATCTTTTTTGGATAAACTTTTTTTGCATATTCATTTATACGTTTTATTTCTAATTTATAATGGTCTTCTGCATCTTTTAGTTGAGGGGCATTCATTTTTTAATTAAATTTTCTTGAATTATAAATGTTACGCTAAAGTTACCCTCGTATTAAAATAAATAATACGCTACTGTTTCATGGGAAGGGGAATAACTAAAGAGCAGATATTTATCAAGAAGGGAAAACTAAGAAAAGATATTCTTAAGAGAATTTATGAACCTAAGACTGCAACTGAGGTTTCAAAGGAAACTGGGAAGCATAGAAGCTCAATAAGCAGAATTCTTTTAAGCCTTGAGAAAAAAGGATTAGCAAAATGCATAAACCCTGAAGATGATAAATATAGGCACTATCAAATAACTAATAAAGGTAAAAAATTAATTTAGTAATTTCTTAACAATGCCATAAAGCATAAGCTTTATAAATAAAATTCAGTTCGAGGACAAAAAACGAAAGCTTTATAAACCTTATCCTGATAAGATTTATCATGAATGTCAAAAAGTGTCCTGAGTGCAATTCTTCAAATCTTGTTTACGATGAGCATAGAGGCGAGGTAATGTGCAATGATTGTGGCCTTGTAATAGAAAAGGAAATGGTGGACCTTGGACAGGAATGGAGGCAGTTTGACGAGGGTCCTAAGAAAGGAAGAGGGGGCGCGCCTTTAAGCCTTCAGAAGTTTGACAAGGGATTAACGACAAACATAGGCGAGATTTCTGATATTTACAAGCTTGGAGAGAAGAGGATAAGAAAATACACCAGATTAAAGAAATGGCAGGAAAGAGTATCAACAAGCATTGAAAGAAACTTGAGGCTGGCCATGAATGAGCTAAGAAAAGTGGCTTCATTTCTTGACTTGCCAAATGTTGTGAAGGAAGAGGCGTCAAGAATTTACAATTTTGGATTGCAAAGAGGATTGGTAAGAGGAAGAAGCATGGAATCAGTCATTGCAGCATGCATATATGCCGCATGCAGGACTTACAACATACCAAGAACCTTGGATGAGATTGCATCAGCTTCTGATGTTGAAAGAAAAGAGATTGGAAGGACATTCAGGTTTATAACAAGAAAACTGACACTGACTGTAAATCCAAGCAATCCCAAGGATTACATAACAAGATTCTCAAGCGTTTTGCACTTGTCTCCAAAGACACAGAATGATTCCCTGAAAATCTTGCAGAGAGCAGAGATTTCTGAATTAACATCTGGAAGAGGGCCTGCAGGAATAGCCGCTGCCGCCTTGTATGTTGCTGCATTGCTTAACAGCGAAAAAAGAACGCAAAGGGAAGTTGCAGACGTCGCGGGAATTACTGAAGTAACCATAAGAAACAGATACAAGGAGCTTCTGGAAAAATTAGGATTAGAGGAAAAATTAAAGATAAAGGAAGCCGAGAAAAAGAACGAGAAGAAAGCAGACAAGAAGAAATAGTTCTATTATATATTATCCAAATCAAGAATTCTTATAAATCATTTCTTGCTGGTTTGATGATGGCTGATTATCTTGTCAGGAAGGTAAAGGAAGAAAAGAATTCTGATAAAAGCACGACAGTAATTGCTGAAGTAGTCCCATATGATTATGAATTTAAGAAAGGCGATTACAATGAAGAAAAGAAATTCATGCAGGCCTACAAATTCTGGCTTCCGGAAAAAGGCATCAAGGATTTCAATGCATTTTTTGAGCTGACTTTTCCCAATTTTTCCAAGTATATCAATCAAAAATACGGCAGGATAGAAATTACGCCCAAATGGATAGACAGCTCCCTCATAAATGATTTTCCCATGCAGATTGCCAACAGGGAAAGACATGATAGCTACTATTTTACACTGGAAATGGCAAAAGGAGGAAAGGCTTTTGGCAATATTTTAATCCATTACCGCCGAGTCAATGATACGAGGATAGAATACGGGAAAATTTGCGACCAGTTCAATGAATTCAAATACATTCCTTCAATGAAGCCGGAAATTCCAGATTCTGATTTCTTTAATATAATGAAGCATGAAATGATGCAGGAGACTTATCGCGTTAATTTCAAGCAAAAGATAGATAAAAAAGTTATTTTGAATGAAAAGGAATTTCATGATGCTCTTGATATCAAGGTGAATGACCTTCTTGAAAATGAAAGCTGGAGAAAAGACCATTCCGGAGACAGCATAATAAGCCAAAAGAATCCAAAAAGGGAGTTCTCTCATTTCATATGGGATTTCTGGGCTGGCTGGGGGCATGGAACAACAATAAAGGCATTTTCATGCCATAGGTGCTCTGATTCAGAATATTGCAAAGACAATCTTAGATCAAACTGGCATCATGAGAATGCAATCAACGGGATTTATACTTATGAGTCCCTGAAAATAAAAATTCCTTTTCCCTAAACTTCTACTTTTGTCAAATCTTCTGCAAGGAAAGAATTCTTGAAAACTTTTCTTGCCTCTTTTAATATCAATTGAGGCACATGCTCATATCTTTGGCTGATATGGGTCAAATAAAGCTTCTTGGAATTTGATTTCTTGGCAATGTGCGCCGCCTGCTCTGAAGTAAGATGCATATACTCTCTTGCTTTTTCCTCATCGTCAGACAGGTAAGTGGACTCGCATATCAGCAAATCAGAATCTTTTGCAGCCTCATAACACTCATCAATCAGGGCAGTGTCCATTATCACTGCAATCTTCTTTCCCTTTTCATGATAAACAACATCCTTTGATTTTATTTTCTTCCCGTTCAGCGTTATGTCCTTGCCTCTCTGCAATTCTCCTATCAAAGGGCCGTTAGGAACCCTGAATTTTTTCAGCTTGCCCTTGTCAATCCTTGTTTTGTCTTTTTCTTTGAACGCATAAGCGAGAGTGCGGGTTGAATGCTTCATTCTGTAAGCTTCCAGCTGGAATTTTTTAGTTTCAAGGAAAATTCCCCCATCAACCTCGTGCCTTTCAATATTCATTTTTCCAATAAAGGCGAACATCCTTAGCAATTCGTCCAAGTAATGGGAAGTTCCTTTGGGGCAGTAGATGTGCAGGGTCTGATTGTAGTTGTTTAACGCAAGTGTCTGAATAAGGCCGGGCAATCCCAAGATATGGTCGCCATGCCAGTGGGTGATTAAGACTCTTGTCAGTTTGCAAGGATTAATATGCGCTTTCCTGAACTGCCTTTGAGTGCCTTCCCCGCAGTCCACCAAGATCATTTCATCCTCATATCTAAGCAAAATGGCAGTATGATTCCTGCTTTCAGTTGGAATGGCCTGGGAAGTTCCCAGAAATGTGATTTTCATGCCACTTAAAGGGAATATTTTTTTAAAAACCTTTGGGAACAGATTTAAATACAAACTTTTCATATAATCCCTATGGCTAAGAAAAAGGTTAAGACTCCTAAAAAGACAGCCAAAATAACCAAGATTAAGGCATATTTTGCCGGAGAAAGAATCACAAGCAACAGCAAAGCCGCCTTTGATTTATACAGCCAGAGCAGGTTTGGAGAGCCTGTAGACGGAAAAATAAGCTATTCCTTGGCTGAAGCTTCATATTTGCTTGAAAAAGCCAAGATGGAAGTCATTTTGGGAAATAAAAAGCTTAAAGCAGATGCTTTTTTAGAGGAAGTCCAGAAAAGAGAGCCCAATTTCTACACAAGGTTCAGGGTCTATAAGGACTTGAGGAACAGGGGCTATATCGTAAAGACTGCATTGAAATTCGGGGCAGACTTTCGAGTATATGAAAAAGGCTTCAAGCCCGGAGAGGAGCATGCAAAGTGGATTGTCTATCCGGTCTATGAGACAGGGAGCATGACATGGCACGAGTTTGCCGCAAAGAACAGGGTCGCACATTCAACAAAGAAAAATTTATTAATCGCAATTGTTGATGATGAGGGAGACGTCACTTACTACGAAATAAAATGGTTGAGACCTTAAACGCGAATGTTCCTTTGGAAAAGGCAAAAATAATCACTGTGCTAAAGCAGAAAGGGCCGAGTGTTTCTAATTCAATAGCCAAGACATTGGAGCTTCCTACTATTCTCACTTCTGCGATATTGTCAGAGATGATTGCTGACAAAGCTGTCAAGATCAGTTTTCTAAAAATCGGCGGCTCGCCGTTATACTACCTTCATGGCCAGGAATTGGTCCTGGAGAATTTCATAAATTATTTAGAGGCAAAGGAAAGGGAAGCATTTGCAAAATTGAAGGGAGCAGGATTATTAATGGACTCGGAATTAGAGCCTGCAATCAGGGTCGCACTAAGAAACATGAAGGATTATGCTGTCCCCCTGAAAGTGCATATAGATGATGAGGACAAAATAATATGGAAATATTACATGCTTAACAATGTTGATGCAGAAGCAAAGTTAAATGAATTATTTGACAAAAAAGAGGCCAAGAAAGAAGCTGCAAAGGAAAAGAAGCCTGAAAAAGTCATGGAAGAGAAAAAGGAGATTGTTAAAAAAGAGATAAAAGAAGAAAAAAAGGAAGAAAAGGAAGAAAAGCCAAGAGCAAAAGAGAAAAAAGTCAAGACTGACATGAAAGGCTTGACTGAAAAATGGCTTCAGAAGATAAACGGGGAATTAAAGAATGAATTGTCAGTCAGGAATAAAGAAGCCTCTTTTATCATTGCTATGCAATCAGGATTGGGAAAAATAAATTTTCTTTTAGTAGTCAAGGACAAGAAGGGCATTAATGAGGCAGATTTGGCGATGGCATACAAGGAAGGGATGAACCAGAAACTGCCTGTAATAGTCTTATTCAAGGGGAAGCCTTCAAAGAAGCTTTTAGAATATGCTGGAACCTTTGGAGGGCATCTGATTTTAAAGGATTTCGAGGGAAACTTTTAAAAACCTTTCAATTTAACCTACATACTATGGGACGTATCAAAGGGACTTTAGTGAAGAGAGTATCAAGAGAAATCATGGAGAAATACCATGACCAATTGACTGCAGATTTTGAAAAGAACAAGTTATTCTTGAATCCACAGGGAATACAGAAAAAGACAAGAAACAGCATAGCGGGTTATCTGGCAAGAAAGATAAAGAAAGAAGAAAAGGAGAAAAAGAAGAAGTAATGCTCAGGAGGTACACATGGAAAGATCAGACGAAAATGTAGTGTTTATCGGTGGAAAGCCTTTCATGAATTACGTAACAGCGGTAGTGATGCAATTTACAACCAAGGGCGCCAGGGAAGTTGTCATTAAGGCAAGGGGAAAATTCATTTCTAGGGCTGTAGACGTTGCAGAAGTCTGCAGAAAAAGATTCCTGAAAGACCACAATATTGAAGTGAATAACATAAAGACTGACAGCGAAGAATTTGAAAACAAGGAAGGAAGAAAGGTTAATGTCTCCACAATAGACATAACAATGGGCAAGAAATAATCATTTTTTATTTTTTTTCGCCTGAATTATTCTTGAAACATAGTAAATAATCAGGGCTATAATTATGAAAAGTATAATCAAGTCAATGTAGCTCGTATATTCATAGATAATATTATAATTTTTCTCCAGCATGAATCCCAGATACATCAAGAAGGTATTCCAGATTCCAGCGCCCAGGACAGTCAGTATTGAAAATTTAAAGAGATTCATTTTTCCGATTCCCGCCGGGATTGAGATTACATGCCTTACTCCCGGGATGAATCTTGAGATAAATATTGTCCTTCCTCCGAATTTTTTGAACCATTTTTCCGCTTTTTTCAGGTGTTCCTCATCAAGCAGGAGATATTTCCCAAATTTCCTTACAACCTTTATTCCAAAATGATAGCCTATCCAATATGATATCAGCGAGCCGCACAGGCTTCCAATAGTGGCTGCGATAATTACAGTCAGCGCATCCATCTTGTTCAATGCAACCAGGAATCCTGCAAACGGCATTATCAATTCAGAAGGCAGCGGGAACACGGTGCTTTCAGCAGCCATTAAAACAAAAATCCCGAAATGGCCGATTGAAAAGATTATTCCGGTTATTTGGTTGATTAATATTTCTATCATTTTTTTAAGTTGCGAATCTTCTGAACGCGCTTATCATGACATGCCGGTGAGAGGATTTGAACCTCCGACATCTGCCTATCTCATATCGGGTTGATAAGGGTATCCCTTATTATGAGAGCAGCACTCTGCCAACTGAGTTACACCGGCATAAATTATTGAGAATTACTTGATTTATAAGGCTTTTTCAGAACTAATTAACCTTAATATTCTCTTTCCTTACCTGCCCCTTTATCAAATTTTCTATTTCATTGATATATTTTCGCGCTTCCGGGGAATTATATTCGCTCTTCAAATTATCAATTCTTTTCATGATATCGTGATATTCCGCTGCGCATTCTTTTTTGTATTTTTCATATTCTTTAGAATCATATCCATTTAACTCTTCAAGCAGGTCATCAATCTTTAGCTTGTAAGCTTCTAAATAATTCCATTCATGCCCTTCCTTTTTAACGCCGGCAATCTCTTCTTTTAGCATCCTTATCCTCCGGATCTTTTCTTTTTCCTGTCTTCTTATTTCCCGGATTTTAGAATACATCTCTTTGGCGGATGCGGGATTTTCATGCAGTCTTAAATCCAGCATTGCGGATTTGATTACTGCATCTACAGTATCAGTTGTTTTTACAGCTAATTTAGAGGGGGACATAGGCCATGGTGCTCGCATTATTGGCTGATTATAATCTTTTTTTATTGAGGCAGGAGCTAAAAGCATGAGTGCTGCTAAAGCTATTATTCTTCCCTTGGCCATCTTTATTTAGAAAAATATCAGTTTATAAGGATTTTTATGCTATACTTAAGTCATGGACATAAAGGCTTTCATCTCTCAGCCTTGAAAACTCTATTAATACAGGATCTGAAACCGCATTCAGCTCTTTCCAGTCCAGCCTTCTTTCTACGCTCCGCATTTCATACAAGTCATTTACTGTCAGAACCTCTTTTCCCGATTTTTTGTAAGAAAGCATTCCAGGATTGAAAATTATGGACTGTTCAGGGCTCCTGTATCCCCTGAACATGGCGCTTAATTCCCTGTCGTTTCCATGGGCTGCCTCAATTATCACATTATTCCCTTCAATGAGCATAACTCCGCCCCTTATCAAATCAAATGCTTCATGGCAGAAAACAAAATATTTTCCGCTGACTTCTTTCTGCATCTCCATTATCCTTTTGACTAAATCTTCCTTGTCTGATGCTTTGCCCCATGGAAGATTTCTTTCTATTTTTGCATTTTCATCAGGCCATTCCCCGCATCTCATGACCCAGCCCAAACTATTGTTATAATAAAAAGAATCAACGGCTTTTCTTATTCCTTTTTCAGAACTTTCCTTGATTATTCTTGGATTGATTGTTGGGAGGTCCATTTTCTGAAGAAAAAGGATGCTTGCGAGCTTGTTCATTTTGTTAGGCATTAATGGGCATTTATAAGAATTATTGCACTAAACCATCAAAAAGATTTCCTTATTTTCTCAGCGGTTTTTTTCAAATCTTCAGGGCTTAGCTTCGGGCCAAGCTGCGTTGTCAGGTAGCCAGGATATTCTTTGAAGAAAACTTTGTCTTTTGCCCAGATTTCCTTAAACTCTGCATCCAAACCTGGAATAGGATATAGTTTTATATGCGCATGATTGACGCCTAATCCTTCCATTACCAATGCTGTTCTTTTTGTATTCAATGCCTTATCAAGAAGCTTCGCGACTTTTTTTGCTGCGGTCATAAGCTTGCAGTAATTTTTGTCATCCATATTGAACGCATAAGAATCAAAATGTTTTTTTGGCATCACTAAAGTCATGCCCTCCATATTTGGATTAATGTCAAGGATAGCAAGGAACTCTTTGTCTTCCAATATCTTTTCAGCAGGAATTTTTCCTTCAATAATCTTGCAAAAAATGCATTCTTCAGCCATAATTAAAAAAGAAAGCAGGCCCACACAGGGATCTCTTGCGAGTGCAAGGCCTACTAGCATTATATTGAATGAATTTGGCTTTAAAAAGCTAATTGCTAATTTGTTATCACTTTGTTTCCAGCAATTTTATTTTAATTTGAATTTTAAGACATGCCCATATAACTCTTTTTTCTCCCTCTCGCTTAAGAAATCATCGCCTTCAATGTAATGCCTGTATTCCTTCTTTGTCATGCCTATTTTTTTCGCCTCAACCAGCCCAAGAGCATATGCCTCCAATTCCTCAAGGTTTACTGTGTACGGGATTTCTTTCTCCATCTCCCTGAAATTAATGTGCTTTTTTTCTCTTTGCCAGCAATGCGTCAATTCATGAATTATGTCTATGTAGAATTCTTTGATGTACTTGTCATTTAAGTAGCTGTAAGGGAATGTTATGTATTTCGTATTCATGACATTGCAGCAAGTGCATTTTTTTGAAAATATTATTCTCTGCTTTCCCAAGAATTCAATTCTTTTATTTTTGTCTGGGAAAAGAATCGCAAGGACCTTTGAATTTTCAAGATTCTTGAATATCTCCAGCAAGGGATAAACCTTGCTTGGCTTTATTTTAACATCATTCATAAAATCGGGGTATTTCATCTTAATTTTTTCAGCAATTCATCCTCCTTTTTTCTGCTTCTGCCGTAAATCTGCCCGAATGAGACAACAATATAATTGATTGAGTTCCAGTACCTTTTCGGGAATAATTTTTCAAGGTCTTTTTCTATCTTTTTCTGGTTTTTATTTTTTGTCCATCCAAGCTTTTTGGAAATTCTTGCAACATGAGTGTCAACTCCGATTGTGGCTGCATTATGCGCCTCTGCAAGATAGACATTCGCGACTTTCCTGCCTACTCCGGGCAATTCCATTAATTCCTCTCTTGTTTTTGGAATTCCTTTGCTGATAATTTTTGCAGTTTCTTTGATATGCTTGGCTTTTGTTTTGTAATAATTAATTGATTTGATAATTTTCCTAATCTCAGAAAGTTTTGCTTTTCCAAGAGCTTTTGGAGATTTGTATTTCTTATATAATATCTTAGAGATTTTATTTGTCAGGACATCCCTTGACTGCGAGGCAAGAATTGTTGAAATGAGGATTTTCCATTTTGATGACTGCTCTGCCGCGAGCCGCGGCTCGCGGCCGCGTACGAGGCGCCTCAGCGCCTTGAGCTGATGTGTCGCTTTGAGAGTGTTCATTTGAATGCTCTTGGAAACTCCTTTTTTAGCTGATTATAATAAGTATTAAGCCTTTTTTGTAAAAACTCTTTAGTTATTTTAAAATTAGACAGATATTCATTAAAATTATAATTATTTTTAGCTTTACAAGGTATATAATCAGTTTCTTTTTGATTGTAGATAATTTCCTTTTTTGTAAGGTTAAAATCTACAGGAAATATTAGACAAATAAAGGGTTTTAATTTATTGCCTAATTTGCAACCCTTATCTGATACAAAGGGGCAAGATTCTTTTAGAAAATAGAATTCATCATAATTATCAAAAATATTTTTCCAAATAGGATCAAAATTTTGATTTTTATAATCTTTAATCTGGATATTATCTAATTTAATCTTTTCAAATCTTTCTGGATGTTTTGAAGCTTTAACCTCTTCTTTGGAAGCAAAAACTCTCAGTTTATAATTTTTCAAACCCTTAATGCAGCAATCTTTATTTTCATCAATACATGACTTGCATGAATTTTCTAACATGTTTAAAGTGGACCCGTCGGGAATCGAACCCGAATCTCACCCATTATGGGTTGTTAGGGGGCTTGCCCCTTAAAATGCCATGGGCGAATAATAAGCCGTTATACTACGGGCCCTTGATTTGTTAGAGAATTAGATGTTTTTAAGGCTTTTTTAAATTACTTTTTCTTTTTATGGAATTCCTGATAAGTCCTTCTATGCCAGCTCCTGAACATTGGCTCAAAAATATAGGCTATTGCTGCAATAACTACTCCTATCGAGATAATTGCATAAACTGCGGAAAATACTTTTGCGCCGTTTGTCATGATTTCCTTGACAGGCCCTAATCCTGTCATGATCATGCTTGTATGATAGACAGCATCATAAAAATTCATTTTTTCAACAGACATAAAAAAAGCGCTGCCTATCGCCCAAAAGATTATGATGGCAATCAGGCTGTGAAGGCTTCTTTTCAGGACATGCCAGATTATTTTTTCTTCCCTTGCAACTTTATTTTCAATTTTTTTAAGGCTTGCCATTATTCCTTCTTTACTCTTGTCTCAACAACTTTCCCTGCTTTTTCAAAAGCAATCTCTTTGCCGATTAATTTTCTGAGAACATCTTTTAAATCAGCAATTTTTACTCTGATTTGCTTTGTTGTGTCCCTATCCCTGATTGTAATGTCTTTCTTTTTCGGGCTGTCTTCGTCTATTGTTATGCAGAAAGGAGTTCCAGCCTCATCATTTCTTGCGTATCTTCTGCCTATGCTTCCTGAATTGTCTGAAATGACATTAAATTCTTTTTTCAGTTCTTTGACAATGTCATCGGACATTTTTTCATATTCAGGCTTTTTGACTATTGGGAACACCGCGGCTTTTACAGGGGCTAATTTTGGGTGAATTTTAAGGACAATATTCTGGCGTTTTTCATCAAAAACATAGGCATCAGCAATTGCAGCCAGGAAAATTCTCTCCATTCCGAAAGTGGGCTCTATCACGCGGGGAATGACTCTCGTCTTGCTTTCTTCATCAAAATAATCCAGTTTCTGTGAGCTTTCCTTCGCATGATTTGTCAAATCAAACTGCCCTCTGTTGGCTATTCCTGCAACTTCCTTGCTTCCAAAAGGATATTCATAATCCAAATCAAAAGTCGCGCTTGAATAATGTGAGAGTTCAGATTTCATATGCTCCCTTATTTTTATCTTGCCGATATCAATCCCCAATTCCTTGAAAAACAAGATTTGTTCAGCCAGCCAATAAGCATGCCATTCATCCAGTCTTTTTTCCCTGACCATTTTTTCGATTGTTGTTTCCTTCAAGTCCTGTTTTCCCTTTTCCTGGGTTTCCGCGTTAAGCAGTCTGATTTTTAGATTAGAATGCTCTTTTTTAAGCAGGCTGCATTTGGATTCGTTTGGATGGATGAAAAATTCAAGTTCTCCTATTGTGAATTCCCTGCTCCTGAACAGAAAGTCCCTTGGCGCAATTTCATTCCTGAAGCATTTTCCAATCTGCGCAATTCCGAAAGGCAGTTTTATCCTGGAAGTCTCTGTTATGAGCTTGAAGTTTGTGAACATTCCCTGCGCGGTTTCAGGCCTTAAGTAAGCTGTTGTTGAATCCCCCTCCAATGGGCCGACTTTTGTGGAGAGCATCATATTAAGATTCTTCGCGTTTTTTATGTCAAATTCCCCTCCGCAAAAAGGGCATTTTGCATATGCCAGTTCAGCCTTGTCAACTTTGCTTGTTTTTTTACATTTTTTGCATGTTACAGCGACATCCAGGAAATTTGTTACGTGGCCAGAGGCTTTCCAGATTTTTGGATTGGAGATAATGCTTGCCTCAATCCCGACCATATTCTCCTTTTGATACACAAAAAAATTCCACCATTCTTTTTTTATGTTATTGAATAATTCAACTCCTAAGGGGCCGAAGTCCCAGAATCCAGCCAATCCGCCGTAAATATCTGAGGAGGGATAAACAAAGCCTTTTCTTTTGCAAAAGGCATAGATATCATCAATTGCCAGCTCTTTTTTTTCCATACCTAATTTAAATTATATCTGAATTTAAACCTTACTAAAGAGAGTCCTGATTAATCAATAAAAAAATAAAAGAAGAATAAAAAAAGAAAAAAGGGACCCTTACTTCTTGGCGATTTCGAAAACCTCTTTCAGGGCCACGATTATTATTGCAGGAACTACCAAAGCTGTTATTGCGTCTAATGCGCTTCCTAACTTTACGTAAGGAACCATGCCAAGCACAGCCTTGCCCATGTATGATGCCAGCAATACTGCTATTGAAGCAAGCATGAATGGTTGCACGTGTTTACTTGCAATATTAAGCAATCCGATTATTATACCTAAAACGACCAAGATTGCGATTACCGTATCTGTCAATGGTACGCCGATTCCAATAAGAATTGCAATCACGATACCTATGACAAATGCCCAACCACCAATTATATTGGATTTTGCCATTATACTTTAACCTCCTTTCATCCCTTTATATCTGGAAGAGGATAATGCAGTTTTTAAAGCTTTTCAACAAACCTTTAAACTTCTAAGTAAGGACAAAAATTCCTGATTTTTTTATTTTTCAGCCCGGTTTTGGCTCTAAAAGGCTTAACATACAAATTAAGTATAAATTCTCAGCTGAGAAAGGTTTAATAATATAAAATATCATACAAATTAAGACTTTAAATGCCCCGCAATATAGAAAAACTTTCAAGAAAGATAGAGCTAGCTCCATCTAGAATAAATTGGGATAGTTATGAAACCTCTTTTTACAAGAAGACAGAAGAGAGAAAACATTCAAATAATAAAATTTTTATAATAATTTTTGCAGTTTTATTTTTATCACTTCTAATATTCTTGTTTTACAGCAGAGTAATGATTTCCGGAAGAATAATCAGCCTTGATAAAACAATTCTCGCTCAAGACGAGCCCTTAAAAGGCTCTTTGGAGTTGAGGCTAAGGGAAGGCGAATTTCTTCCCAGGGACATGATTGTAAGGGCTAGCCTGGATAACGAGGCTAAAAACATCAGTTTAACGGAGTTTATTCAGCAAAGCGGCACAGATTTGCATGAAAATTACGGAGATTATTTTTTCACGAAGGCAGAGATTTCAGGTTCTGGATTCGGATATGGTTGGCGGGGCAAAAAAGTCGATCATGTTCAAGTTTTCTTTGAATTGGAGCCTGAAGTCTTTGCCATACAAGAGAATCAAGAAAGCCGGATAAACGGCTCGGTAGTTTATGGAGAGGAATTCGTTTATGATGGCACTGCAAATTTAGTTCTTGGAAGTGTCAGAACCTCAGACAAGCAATTGGGGGATAATGCCATTTCAATAAAAAAGGAAAATGAAAAAACCATTGTAAAAACAGAATATTTTGAAGAGATTTATGGTTTCGGGGAAGATTATCTGACTGATAAGGAAAACATAATCTCCCTTGATTTATCAAAATTAAATTTTGCCCCAATGTCTCCCGGAGACCATATTTTAAGGACAGAATTTGTTTATCAGGACAGGATTTTAATTTCTGAATCAAAGAAAATAAGCGTTATTTTGCTTAGTGAAGAAAATGAGACATTGCCTGAAATGCCTGTTGCGATTTTCAAGGAGAATAATATGCCCTCTGTTGAACTTCCGCAATTTAGCATACAGTCAGTAACTAATACAAATTTAATGGCAAGCCAATATGCATGTATTAGCGGACAAAACAATGCTGATACTGGCTGCATGCCCGGAGGTAAAAGTTCAAATACCAATCCATGGTATGTTTCGTGGGGGCCTTTTACTTTTTCTGATGCTTCCAGCAGAACAGTAAGAGTTTATCATAATCCTTGGTATGGTGATGTAAACCTGACTGTTTATCTTGGCACAACCTGTGGTGCCAAAACAACGCAGATTTTCAAGAAACAATATACTGGCAACATGGCGTCATCATGCAATAATACAGGAGACATAAATATTGTTAGTCAGCCAACAGGCTCTTATTACATAACTGCTGAATGGGGTACAACATCCTTTTCTACCATGATTTACAATATTTCTTTTTCTGAAAATGATTATTGCGGGCAGACAATAAGCAGCAATTTTAATCTGACAAACAATTTGCTGAACTGTCCCTCAAATGGGCTGAATATCGGTGCTAACAATCTTATCATTGACTGCAAAGGATACAAGATTAACGGGACAGGAATAGGGATCAATGCTGCGAGTGTGACAACAGCGGGCTATAATGTTACTGTTAGAAACTGCACTATTGAAGGATTTGCTACTTCAATTGATGCAAAAGGCGCAAACAATGCTTCTGGAGACGGTTTTAGTGGCGGAGCAGTGACTGTTGAAAATTCAAGGGTCCTATCAATCAGTTCCAATGGGGGGAGCGGAAAAGCTTCTCCGGTGGGTACAGGAGGTTCTGGGGGAATAATAACTTTGATAAATTCAAACTCGACTAATATAACCTCTTCTGCCGGAAGCGCTTTTCTGGGGGGGAATGGGGGAAGGGTAAATCTGACGAACTCAAACGCTTCTCTGATAATTGCTCTTGGCGCTTCTGGCGAGGGTACTAGCCTGGGCGGAATTGTCCAGGTTTCAGGTTCTGCTGTAAATGAAATTGATGCTAATACAGTTGGCGGCTATATGATTCCTAGAGGAGTTATAGTAATAAATTCATCAAATGTTACATACATCAGAACTGACTGCACTAGCGGGGACTGCAGCGCAGGAAATGTTACAGTTGTCGGGTCTTTTGTTAACCGCATTTCTGCATTTTCTGGATACGGCAGCAGTTCTTCGGCTGGAAAAGGCGGTCTTGTAAATGTTACTGATTCTGTTGTTAATCTTCTCAATAATTACGGCAATAATACATATGGTTGTGGCGGATTATGTTATGGCAAAGACGGGGGAGATACGTATGTCTGGAATTCAACTGTTAATTATATCAATTCAAGAGGGGGAGATGCATCAGGAGGAAGGATTGCGGGCAAAGGCGGAAATATTGTCGCATTTAATTCAAATATAACTTCTATTAATGTTTCTGGAGGCTTTGGCAATGTTTCAAGCGGAATTAACGGAACTGGCGGAGCTGGAGGAAATATTACTTTAATCAATTCTAACTTAAATCTCACGAATGTAACTATTAGTCTCGCAGGCGGGTCTGGAGCCGGAGGGGCAGGAAGCTCAAACGGAACAACAGGGACTCTTAAACTGAATCAGACTTCTTTTTTAACAGGCTACGGAGCAATAAAATTCAGTTATGTCCAGACAAACAAGACTAATTTCAATTCAATAATGAACATTTCAAATAATTCGATTACATTGTATTCAAACACTTATTCTGATTACAACAAATCTGCGAATTTAACATTAAACGGAATTCTGGGATTCGGCAATCCTCTCATCCTAAGAGATGGAGTAAGATGCAATGTGACTACATCTCCTTCTTGCTATAATTTCACTTCTCTGTCTGGAAACGTTATATTTAACGTTTCAAGCTTCACAAATTACTCAATCGGAAAAGGCCCGCTATGCGGGGAGACAATAAATTCCGACATTAATCTTACAGGAAACTTGACTTGCTCAGGAACTGCATTGACTATCGGAAATAATAATATAATTCTTGACTGCAAGGGGTATGCTCTAAAAGGGGATAACAGCGGCGACGGGATAAATATAAATGGATTTAATTTCACAACGATAAAGAACTGCAATATTGAGACTTTTAATCATGGGATAACTATCGGACCAACCATCGCCTCTTATTCCAATCAAGTGCTGAATTCTGCAGTGAAATCCAGCCTAAATGGGGGGCTATGGATAAAGAGCGGTTCAAGCAACAACGTTGTGGCCAATTCCACTATAGAGGATGGTGTTTCCATAGAGTATTCAAATAATAACAACATAACTGGCTGCAACGTATCTGGCAGCAGCGGGATTTCTTTAATGTATTCTGATGTAAATATAATTAATACAATAATCAATTCAACAGGGGCTGATTTTGTGGCATGGGTCTACCCGGCATCTGCAGTGGTTGCCACAAATGTGACATTTGCCTCAAGCAAATATCAGACAAAGACAAGCTTCATCCCTTACACCTCTTCTTTTGCAGGAGTTCTTCAGATTGACTCAGTTGATGCTCCTAATGCAGACCCAAGCAGCATGCGCAATATAAGCAATTATCTGGACATAACAACGCTTTACTTCTATCCTTCCTTGCACCTGAATATAAGCTATTCCGACAGCAATATTTCTAAGATTAATGAAAGCTCATTAAAAATATACAGATATAGCGGCAGTTGGGTTGCTGTTCCCGAAAGCGGTGTTGATACTGCAAATAAAATAGTTTATGCGACAGGCATAAGCAGTTTCAGCCAGTTTGCTCTGCTGGGGATTATAGATTATCCGGTAATAAATTTTATTTCTCCGACTCCCGCAAATAATTTCCTGACCAGGGTTAATTACACGACAATGAATGTTTCTGTAAGCCAGAATGTCTCTTCATGCACATTAAAGCTGGTGCAAACAACATTTAACAAGACTTTTGGCGGAGCAGAATCTGAATACGGATATTCAGTGCAGCAGATTTCTGACGGATATGTCATCTCGGGACAAAATGACAGCGGCGCAATGCTTGTGAAGACAAATTCTTCAGGAGATTCTATGTGGATTAAAAATTACGGATTTAATTCATATGACGCAGGATATTCTGTCGAGCAGACTTCTGACAGCGGCTTTATTATTTCAGGAGCCACAAGGCCGGGAGGAACAGGAAATTTTTACATAAGGCTGATAAAAACAAATTCTTCCGGAGACATGATATGGAATAAAAGCTTTGGTGGAACTGGCATCAGTTTGAGTAGAACGTATGCACATCAGACTTCTGACGGCGGATATATTGTGGGCGGAGAGTGGTATACCAGCAATAAGGAGATACTCATAATAAAAACAGATTCTTCTGGAACCCAGCAGTGGAGCGGTTCATTCGGATTAGGCGGAACAACCTCTTTCGGAGAATTGCAGCAGACTGCAGATGAGGGATACATCATCACGTCACAAGCATATAATCCTTCAAGCGGAGATTACGAGATGTGGCTTATAAAAACAAATTCTTCAGGAAGTCAGCAGTGGAACAAAACATTTCCAAGAGGATACTCTAGCTCAGGATACTCTGTTCAGCAGACTTCTGAAGGAGGATACATTGTAGCTGGCCATTCATTAATATCTGATAATGATTTCTATTTGGTAAAAACAGACTCATCAGGAAATCATCAGTGGAACAAAACATTTGACAAGGGCACCGGGGAAATTGCATATTCTGTAAAACAGACATCTGACAAAGGATATATTCTTTCAGGAGGAAGTTATAATTACGGTTCAAATGATGCATGGATAGTGAAGACAGATTCTTCTGGAAACATGATGTGGAACAAAAGCTATGGCACCGGAAGCGATATTCAAGGAAATTCAATCATACAGACATCTGACAAAGGATATGCCATGGGCGGATGGACAAATGCTTACGGGGCAGGAAATGCCGATATATGGCTTCTTAAAATGAATGTCAATGGGAATCTTGCTCCTGATTCTTATTCAATGACAGTCAGCAATTCAGACTACAGCACAACTGCGTACAAAAGTTTTACAAATTTCAGCGAAGGAACTTATGACTATTATGCGAACTGCACCAACATGGCTGGAGATTCAAATGCCAGCGAGACAAGAAGCATTACTTATGAACAAATTTCATGCGGGACCACAATTACAGCAAACATCACATTAACTGACAATATTCTCAATTGCTTGAAGGGGCTGAAAATCGGGGCAGACAATCTGACAGTTGACTGCAATGGTTATAAAATAAACGGGACAGGATACGGAAACGGAATTAATGCAACAACATCCACAAATGGATACAACATTACAATAAAAAATTGCATCATCTCAAATTTCTCCGTTGATATCAATGCAAAAGGCGCGGATAACGGTAGAGGCGGCATCGTCAGGATTGAGAATTCAAACACAGGAACTATTAACGCTGACGGCGGAACAAATGGCGGGTCTGGAGGAAATGGTGGGAATGTTTTGACGATAAATTCAAATGTAACAACAATCAATGCCAATGGCGTTGCTGCAGATTCTCCAGGCGCTGGCGGAATAGTTGAAATAACAAGCAATTCAATAATCAATGCCATTAATGTTAATGGCTTCTCAGGCAGTACTTCAAGCAATGCAGGAAATGTCACAGTTTCTGATTCAAGCGCAACATTCATCAATGCTTATGGCGGAGCTGGAGGCAGTCATGGAGGAAAAGGCGGGATTGTTACAATAACTTCTTCAAATGTCACATCAATAAATGCTTCAGGAGGATACAGCTCGAATATTGGCGGCAATGGCGGAACTGCCAGCATTATAAATTCAAAATTGAATTTGACAAACATCACAATAAATATTCCTGGTGGAATTGGTGGGGCAGGAAATGGGACAGCAGGAACTCTCAAATTAAACAATTCAGAATTATACAATCCTTCAGGAATAATCAAATTCTTTTATGTTCAGACAAACAAGACTAATTTCAATTCAATATTAAGCATTTCAAACAATTTAATCAATTTGAATTCAAGCATTTATCCTTCATACAATGTCTCTGCAAATCTTACGCTTTACAATATTTCTTTCAACCAAATCATAATCAGAGTGAAAGAAAATGGGAATAATTGGAAAACATGCTCTGACTGCACAATTCTTTCTTATGCGGGAGGAAATCTGACTTTTAATGTAAGCCATTTCTCAGCCTATGCTGCCGGAGAAAATTCCTCATTAAACATTTCTGATGATACAGACACTCTGACAAAAAACATACACGAGATTGTCAAATTTTACGCTAATTTTAGCAATTCAACTTCTCCTATAAGCGGGGCAAACTGTTCGATAAAATTCAATCTTACAGGAGATTGGGAAGGTTTGGCCAACATGTCATACAATGGATTGAGTTCATTGCATGAATACAGCCGAACCTTCCAGTATGAGGGGAATTTTACTTTCAATGTCCTTTGTGACGGAGATGCATTGGGCTATAATATTGTGAACATGACAGACAATTTTGTAATATATCCTGCATTTGTCGAGCCTAATCTTACATGCAGCATTGAAGAGTCAAGAACATGCAGCAATGGAAGGGTGGCGTTTTTAAGAATGCAGAATAAAACAGGAGGCTATGTAAATGCGCATGCGCAAGTGGCAAATGCAACATCTTTTGACGGCAATACTTTAGTATACAATAATACTCTATGCTGCGGCTCAACTTATCAGCTTGTGGATGACAGGGGATCTCCCTTGATTAAACTTGAGAACTATACCAATTCTCATGCAGAGAGTCCTTTATATGCGAATTATCCATTTACTGTTTATTTTGGAGTGATTGATAACACTCCGCCGATACTGGATGCAAGCTGCACAATTTCTGGCGGAAGCTGCCCTTCAAATTACACATGCCTGTTCAGCATGGTTGGAATAGCAGATAACCTGACAAACACCCACGTGGGTGATTGTAGTGCTTATGACACAAAAGTTTGCTGTGTAATCACAGAAGACACTCCGCCTGTTGTAGCATTATTAATTCCAACTCCCGACTATTATTCAAATTCATCAGTCCAGCAATTTAGATGCAATTCCACAGATGACAAACATTTGGCCAATGTGACACTTTACGTCTTTAATTCTACAGATACTGTGAATCAGACAGCGACTGCAATAACAGGGCAGTCAAATATTACTGAATGGAATGTTACATTGCCAGACGGCATTTACCAATGGGACTGCCTTGTTTCTGATTCATCAAATCAAACAATGATGAATCTCAACAGAACACTGACTGTCGATACTGTCTATCCAACTATAGAGTACAAGAATCCAACAGAAACATCGGGAAATACATTAAGAAGACGAAATATCCTCATTAATGTTTCTGCAAATGATACTTATCTGACAAACATCACAATCTATCTTTACAACTCAACTTTAGATTTAATAAATCATACGACGGTTACTACAAATTTCAATTATGTCAATTATACAAACTTGGGGGATGGAATTTATTACTTTAATGCCACAGCATTTGATTTGGCATTAAATTCAAATTCAACTGGAACAAGGAATGTCACACTGACTTCAGAGCCGTTATGGGAGCATTTCAAAAATCAATTCACCACAAACTTTTCCATAGCGTCAAACATCTCCGCTGTTGGAAATGCGACAGTGGGAAATGAATTCGGGCTGATTAACTGGACTGGAAAAATCCTGAGTTTTGCATATCTTAATCTTGATGACAACATAAACATCTCGCAAAATTATATTTTCCTTAACTCTACCGCTCTTCCAAATCTCAACACCTCAGCAATTCTTACAATTTACAACCTTTCTTTCAGCCAAGCAATAGTCAGAATGAAGGAAGATGGAAGCTGGATTAGATGCCCTGACTGCACAATTCTTTCATACACCGGCGGAAATCTGACTTTCAATGCAAGCCATTTCGCCGCCTATGCTGCCGGAGAAAATTCCTCATTAAACATTTCCGATGATACTGACACCACAACAAAAAACATACACGAGATTGTCAAATTTTACGCTAATTTTAGCAATTCAACTTCTCCTATAAGCGGGGCAAACTGTTCGATAAAATTCAATCTTACAGGAGATTGGGAAGGTTTGGCCAACATGTCATACAATGGATTGAGTTCATTGCATGAATACAGCCGAACCTTCCAGTACAGTGGAAATTTTACTTTCAATGTTCTTTGTAACGGATACTCACTTGGCTATGACATCATAAACACAACAGACAACTTCACAATATATCCTGCATTTGTCGCGCCCAATATTACATGCAGCATTGAAGAGTCAAGGACATGCAGCTCAGACGGGGTTGCATTATTAAGGATGAAAAATGACACAGGCGGATATGAAAATGCGCATGTCCAGCCGCTCAATGTATCAGATTATGATTTAGTTGAGGAAATATATAACAATACTCTTTGCTGCAAGTCAAATTACCAGATTGTAAGCAGCGGAGGGACTGCAATGGCATCATTCCTGAAATTATCAAATTATTCAAATGCCCATGCAGAAAGTCCTTTGTATTCAAATTACACTTATGGAGTTTATTTCGGAGTCATTGACTCAACAGTCCCGGTCTTGGATGTAGGCTGTGCATTATCAAGCGGAAGCTGCCCTTCAAATTACACATGCCTGTTGAGCATGGCAAGCTCTGAAAATGATAATCTGACAAATGCGCATGCCGGAAGCTGCTCTTTGTATGATACAAAAGTTTGCTGTGTAATCTCGCATGACACTCCTCCAACTGTAAGTTTAGTCAGCCCGGATGCAGGCGCATATATAGATGTATTATCCCAAACATTTAGCTGCAATTCATTTGACAATAAAGCATTGTCAAGCGTGAAACTTTACGTCTGGAATAGCTCAAATGATTTGATAATTCAGCAGACAACATCAATTTCAGGAACAACAAATCAGACAAACTGGACAACATCATTGCCTTATGAAGGAGCCTATACATGGAACTGCAGGGTTTATGATTCAGCCTTGCAGGATGCATGGGCAGTAAACAGGACATTTACCGCAGATATCACCCAGCCAACAGTGCAATTTGTCAGCCCGACAGAAATTTCCGGAACAACCATAAGCAGGGTAAACATAATAGTTAATGCAACCATTAGTGATGCGACTCCTGCAAACATTACAATTTACATTTACAATTCAAGCAGGAGCTTGATTTATAATTCAACTTCTTTCTCTTCAAATAATTTTGTCAGTTTTGAAACTACTGCAAATGGTTTGTATTATTTTAACGCAACAGCATATGATTTGGCAGGACATTCAAATTCAACCGAAACAAGGAACGTTACTGTCTCTACACAGCCTATAATCACTGCAGTCTATGTTAATCCATCAGTCAATCCTGTTGAGGATAATTACGCTTCAGTCTTGTTTTATTTTACAGCATTTGATTATAGGGGAGCAGGGCACTTAAGCCCGAGCTCCGCGTCCGCAAGTTTCATCAAGGCAGGAGAGACATCAAGAAGTTCCTTCTGCTCATATGTTGAGGATATTGACAGCAATAGCGCAAATTATTCATGCTCTATTGACATGTGGTACTGGGATAAAGCCGGGAGCTGGACAGTAAACGCCTCGATTTCAGACAATGAGGGCAGAAACGCGTATAATAATACCGCGACATTCAATTACAATGAGCTTATCGCATTTGTGATGTCTCCTGACACAATTTATTGGGGCACGCTGACAAGAGGCGCGTCAAACCAGATTCCTGCCTCTGGAAATTTCTCTGTATTGAGAAATACCGGAAACGCGGAGATTGCTTCCGGAAATGTTGAAGTAAAGGCAGCGGATTTGATCGGGGCTGCAGTAAGCAGTTATATAATAAAGCCAGAAAACTTCACAGCTTCTCCTTATTCTGGAATTTCAGCATGCTCAGGAACAGCGCTTCAGAATAATACGTATATTAATATAATAGGAGAAGGGCTGCCAAGAGGAAATCAAAGCACAAATAATCTTTATTACTGCCTTGTGAGCGCTTCTTCTGACTTAATAAAGCAAAGTTACTCGACATTAAATCCATGGTATGTCAAGATAGTTGTTGCCTTTGCAGTAATTTCCATCAGGAGAAAGAAGAAGCTTTTCAAGGAAATTGAAAGGTTGAAGACAAAATATCATCTTGATTCAGAAGGGATAACAAACCTTCTTGAAACTTCAGAAAAAGAAAGGCTGGAAGGGCTTGCAGTCCCTATTTCATTGTTCAGGACAGGACTCAGCCCTCTTGAATCAATTGTAAAATACATGAAAGAAAATCTCGGCTTGAAATTAAGCGAGATTGCCGAAATCATAAACAGGGATGAAAGGACTATTTGGATTACTTACAGAAATGCGAATATCAAGAGGAAGGAAAGAATTTCCATTGCAGAAAAGAAAATGATCTCAATCAAGATATTCTCAAACAGGAATTTGAGCGTTCTTGAAAATCTTGCAGTCTATCTTAATAGCGAGGGCATGAAGAATTCAGAAATAGCGAAAATTCTTGGCAGAGATGTCCGCATAATCTACACTTTGCAGGCAAGAGCAAGGAAAAAACTGCAGAAATTATCCGCTTTGAGTGAAAACTAGATTATTCCCAAAAAACGAAATATTTAAATATCCCCTGAATCTAAATAAAGAATGAAAAAGGGCGAGTTGATTGCAATCGCAATTTTGGGAATGATATTTTTATTGCCATTTGCGAGCGCAGGAATTCTTAATTGGATTACAGGAAAAGCTTCCTCACAGAATCTTACAATGGGAGCTGATGTTGGAAATACTGCGCCCATAATAACCTATGTAGCGCCTGTTTCAGCAACAAATCCTGTTGAAGGTTCAACAAGAACAGTAACATTCAAATTCACAGCATATGACCATGATAATAATAATCCTGCTGTCCATGATTTAACTGATGGCAGTGCAAGAGCTGAACTTTTAAACGGTGCCACAACAAGATCTGCCACGTGCACTATAGTTGCAGAAGATAAAGAGAAGACAAGTAATTATACATGCTCTGTTGATATGTATTATTGGGACACGGCAGCAAGCTGGAAAATAAATGTCACAATCAAGGATGCGAGCAATGCATGGGCAGAAAATTCAACAACTTCATTCACATATAATTCATTGACTGCATTTGTAATGGCTCCAGTAGCAATAAACTGGACTTCACTATCTCCTGGATCAACAGACAATCAAGCAACTAATGACCCTTCAGTATTGAATAACACAGGAAATTATGAAAGCACAAATATCCAGATAAATACAACTACACTCGTAGGAGTCACAGATAATACTAAAACAATAGGTGGAAGCAATTTCACATCAAAGATAGATGATCCTGCATGCACTGGAACTGTCCTTTCAGAAGTCTCAGAATATGTCCAAGTTGCATCAGCAGCTCTGCCTAAGGGAAATCTTAGCGCAGGAAGCGGAGCAGGCCAGGAAGAGCTTTATTACTGCCTTGACGTTCCAGCATCTGTGACAAAACAGACTTATGACACAAGCGCTAAAGGCGCATGGACAGTAAAAGTAGTATAATATTAAATTTAAAAAAAGAGGTATAAATGAAAACTTTGAATATAGGATTGATTGTATTGGCAATACTAATGGTTCTGCCATTCGCAAGCGCATTCGGAGTTTCTACGCCTTATTGGAAAGAGAATCCCCTTGTAATGAATCCTGGAGAAATTAAGGATGTTACACTTAATCTTCAAAATATGATTGGAGACAAAGATGTTGCAATCAGGGTTTCACTAATGAACGGGCAGGAAATAGCGACACTTACAGACTCTTCCAATGATTATACTGTGCCTATAAAAACCGCAGACACATATGTGCATATGCAGATTGCAATTCCCCAAAATGTTACGTTGGGAAAAGTTTATCCTGTAACGCTTTCTTTTATTACCATAACATCTGGAGCAGGCGGAGCAGTAAGCATGGGTACAGGCATAGAAAAGAGCTTTGACGTCATTATTCAGGCGCCTGTAGAACAGCAAGCACCTGTGTCGACAACAACAATTTTGGCGATTGTAGTAATCGTATTGCTTGTAATTATCCTATGGCTTTTGTTGAAGAAGAAAAAGAGAAAGTAATACTTTCTCTTTGGATACTTTTTTAAATTACATTTTCTTTTTTTACAAATGAAAAGAGACTGCTATATTCTATTTATTTTCATTATTTTATGCTTAGCATCTTTTGCCGAGGCAGCAGACTTAACTAGCTCTGCAATAAGCTCCCAATTAAGCGGAAAGGCCACTATACAGCAGCTCAGCATGGGGCTTTTTATAGAAGGCCCGCCGTCTTTAGTTATCATCAAGCCCTATAATGAGACATACCTTTCCATATCAATTCCTATCTCTTTTATCCATGAGGGCGGAGAGTCATTCTGGTATAACCTTGATAATGGGCAAAATATCTCAATCTCGGGCAATTCAAGCATTAATGCCCCTGAAGGAAATCATATTCTGAATCTATTTGCAAACAGCACAGAGGGAACAACTGAAAAAAGCGTTTATTTTACCGTTAATCTTACAAAACTGCCGATTTATTATAATGAATACTCCGGAGCATTTAAGGGAAATTCAACAAATTTCTTTTTATACACCTATGAAAGAATCCATAATATCTCTGTAATCCTTGAAAATACAAACTACGGGAAGATTGAATTTTATGAGTTGATAAATCTGACTTCAATGCCCGTGGCGGATTTTGACAGCCACACTAATATCTCATATAGCAGGATTTATTTCAATACTTTGGATTTGTCGGCATTTATGGATAAGTCGACAAAAATTTCATTTTATAACCTCTCACTTAACGATCCTATAATTGTTTTGAATAATGCCGAATGCCCTGTTTCTTTGTGCAAACCAATAGATTATTCAGGAGGCATGTTCAGCCTTAACTTTACAGATTTCAACCAAAGTATACTGCTTTCAATTTCTCCCAGGATTTATTTTGCTGAGCCTACAGAAATTTCAGGAAGCACCCTTGACAGAAGCAACATCCAGATAAACACAACATCACTGATTTCAAATTTAAAGAACATCACAATAAGACTTTATGATTCCTCTGGATTAGTTGATTCAAGAACAGCCAATTCCAGCAGTCTTTTTGCAAACTTTACTGATTTAGATAATGGGATTTATTTCTTCAACGCTACTGCATGCAACATTTCAAACTATTGCAGTTCAACTGAAACAAGGAATGCTACCGTGAATATTACCATTCCAGCAAAGTGGTCTGAAATCATTGCTCCCCAGGGAATTTTCGAGCCTGAAAATTCTTCTTTGTCGGGAACGCATATTCATATGTTCAGCATTAAATTTGTAAAGTTAAAAATCAATTCATCTGAAACCTTGGAATGCATTATAAGGCTGTCTAATGGCTCGCTGATGCGCATTTATTCCACTGGCATGAACTTGATGAATGCAAATTACAGCCTGAATTATACCTTGAATTCTGATGATTCCATAATCAATGACTTATCGGCAGGATATATTCCATGGGAATTAAAGAATTGCTCTATTGATTCAACTCCTTCTTATTCACAGGATTTGCACAGCAGGATTTATGTTCATTCCCCAGATTATTGGCAGGATAATGAAATAACAAGGGCAGTTGCCTGCGAGGGAATGCCCGGAGTTTATTTCAACAACACCGCAAAATGCGAATTTTCCAAGGACACCTTGTTTGCGCTGCAGATGAGGAATGGAAATCCGGTTACTGAATCATGCTTCAATAATCAGGATTGTTCAGCAAGCGATTACTGCAAAGGCATATTCTTCCCCAGATGCGAGACTCCAAGCTATTTTGGAGGGTTTTCTGCATTGTCTGATGACCCGAATGGCTACACAACATTTAATGTGAATTTTGCTTCGTACAGCACACAAATAGCATATACAAAATACACAAATACGAGCGGAACATTCAAGCTTAGGGTTGTGCAGGCCCTGGCTGACAAGACTTTCTCAATAACGATTTATAATCTTACTAATGTTTCAGGAGCAAACGTCTATGGAGAGGCTGGAAATGGTGTTACTACAGTAAGCGATAATGGCGACGGAACTTTCAATGTTGCCAGGAACAGATTAGGCTCGGGCTTTACAGGAACCTTGGATTTTGTTTTCAATATTTCCTTTAATGCATTACAAAATCAAAACAGAACCTTGAGAATTGTTATTGCTTATGGAATTGATACAAATCAGGGCAATCCTTCTTATTTCCCTGTTGAATTTAGCCCGGTTTACGGGCTGTATAATGACAATGAGTCCCAGTCAACTTCCAAGACAAATGAATTAAACGGCCCTTGCGGAGACAATGTAAACAACGCCTTTAATTATCTGGGAGGAAGCTGGGCAAACAGTCATGACTGTTATAATTCTGACTGCAATTTATATTTGGGAGCCTTGCAAAACAATGAATTCGGCTCAAGAAGCGGATTATGCAATTATCAGGCTGAGGAAAATTGCACGGATGAATACAACAATGATTATGACCTCTTGACTGACTGCCATGATACTTCATGTTTCCATAATAATTCAGCATGCCCCTCAACTGAAACAATCTGCAATGATAGTAAGAATAATGACTGGGATTATACAAATTCTGCAGACCCTATAGGCAATAATGGCGCGAGGTATGGCGTTATAGGAACTTTGGACTTGACTGACTGCAAGGATGCTGACTGCAATAACAGCGTCGGAGAAACTGGATTCTGCAATTATGGCTTTGAAACAAACTGCTCAGACAATTTTAACAATGATGCGCTGCAGTTAGCCGACTGCCAGCTCAACACTTTATCAGGAACAACTTCAATGCCTTCAATTAATGATGCAGAATATGACTGCTCGCAGTATTGCAGGCAAATTGTTTCTCAGGAAACAGGCGCCTTGTGCAATGATAACAAAGACAATGATTATGATGCGATTATCGTAACCGGATACTATATGGGGACTGCAAATAACAGTTATGGCGCGGGAATTGACTGCAGATGGGGCGGATATTTCGGAATAGGAACTAACTATAATCCCGACGAGGATTGCAACCAGACTATTTTAAGCAGCGGAAAAAAATGCGAATTAATACAGGAAAAGACATGCAATGATAGCTTTGACAATGATTATGATTCTAATGCAGCAGGAATGCCGCATGCAGGCTGGACTGCAAATTCTTCTGCCTATCAAAGTTATTTCAGCCAGACTTTTGTGAATTATGCTGATTATGATGATTATGACTGCAAGTCAACTGCTCCGGCAAGCGAAAGCATAAATGCGGCATGGTGCTTTGACGGCATTGACAATGACATCGATAAATATTTTTTCAACGGGACAGGCTATCAGCTAAATTCGTCGACGGGAATTGACTGCGCAGACCCTGACTGCTCCGGAATAATCAATCCTTCAAATCCCTTACAGGGATGCTTTGCAAGAGAATACAACTTTACTGACCCTACGCTTAATGATTCATTAAGATGCAATGATAATCTTGACAATGATATGAATGGCTTGATTGACTGCTCTGATTTGTCATGCTTCAAGAAATTTGATGTTGTTTCTCCGGGAAAATGCAAAAATGAGGAGAATATAACATGGGATTCATGCGCTGACAATACAGACAATGACTTCTCTGACGGAACAGATTGTGAGGATATGGGTGACTGCAATGGAATGATTGGAAGATTATCCGGAGATATGTGCGTAAATCCCGAAATTTGCGATGATAAATTTGACAATAATGCAGATGGCTTAATTGACTGCCAAGAACACGCAAGTTGCGACAACCAGATTGGCGGAAGAATAAATGATTCCGCTGTTTACTGCAGGAATTCAGAATCAACAATTTCAGACTGCTTTGACAATTTTGACAATGATGTCGACGGAAAAATGGATTGCTATGACGAAAGCTGCAATTCAGCGTGCAATCTTTCAACAATAAATGGAAACACCCCCATAACTTTGCCTGTAATGTCAAGCGCTACTTTGGGCGCAGGCATTTCAAGCTATACAAGGCAGATAAGAAACGGGGACTATTACAACCTGACAATGAGGATGGATTCCCAGTCAACAAATGCCCAGTGGACTCTTGGAACAGCAGGCAAGCCCTTCAACAAAACAGCATTTAATATTTCCACAGCAACTCTTGTTGGGCCCGATTCTGCAAGCTTCTCATTGTCTGAGACCGGAAACGGATTTATAATAAATTCAAATCATGCCAGCCTTCCTTTAGGCTATGAGGTTATGTTTATAATAAAGTCACAAAATGTTCTTGCAAGCTCAACATATGAATTGACTTATGCGGAAGAGACAAATTCAGAAATTTCTCTTGGAAATTATATTTATCATGAAGTTGATGAAAACATCCCTCCTGTTGTGAATTCAATGCAAATTGTTCCGGATAATGGCGGAGTTGTTTATGGAACAGCCGCTTATATAAGAGTAAACATCTCAGATAACAATCAATTAGGTTCATGCATATTCAAAATTTATGGGCCTGAATCCTTTAATCCGGCTGAATTAACTCAATGCAAGGCATCCTTTTCTCCGACGGTGGAAGGGATTTATTACATTAACGTAACCCCTAAAGATTATTATTCAAACATCGGGACAGAAGTTTCAATGCAGTATAATGTCAACATAGTTCCATCACCCCTTTCAATGAATGTTGACAAGGCAGTGCCTTTTTACAGGCCATATGAGATTGTAAATGCAAATGCTTTATTCAATGTTGTTTCAACTGATTCTTTGGGAAGCTGTAGGGCGTTTGCAAAAAATAGCTCTGATGAAATAAGCCTTGGGAATTTTGCCCCAAATGGCAATTCATGCAATGCAGGCATAAATGTTTCCTCATTAGGGGATGGATTATACAAATTATTCTTTAAAATCACAGAAACAACCGAAGGAGATGTTGTTGAAAGCAATTCAACCGCATTGTTTGTCTGCTCAGGAAAGGAAGGATTATGCAGATATTCAGACTTTAATCTTGACGGAATCCCTGATTATTATCCCGACACTTTCCCAGTGAACATAACAATAATTTTCCCTCCGCAAAATTCTGTTTTATCTGCGGGAACTACTTCAACAAAGATTAATATCTCAACAAATGAAATTGCAGAATGCAGATACGGCTTTAATTCCACATTTGATTTTATTAATGGGTTGAACTTTACAAATACAAATTCATTGAAGCATTCCTTCTTGTTATCAGTAACTGCCAAGGATTATCATCTGTACTATAAGTGCAATGATACTTCCGGGAACATTAATCCATCAAGCATCGGGCATAATTTCAGCGTATTGCCAAGTCCTGCCCCTCCATTGCCTGGAGGCGGAGGAGGATATGGGGGAGTAGTATGCGAGAATAATGAAGAATGCAAGAATATGCTCGGCAAAGGCTACAAATGCAAGCAAGGAGTTTGTGTGCTGCTAAAAGGAGAATGCGAAGAGGATTCAGACTGCAATGCAGGAGAGTACTGCAAGTTTGGAAAATGCCTTCCTGCAAGGCCTGCGCCTTTAATCCCTTCAATTTCAGAAGCGCTTTCCAATATAAGCGAGTTTGTAGCCACAAACATAGCAACTATTGCGGAAATTGTCGTAATTGCAGTAGGAGTTATTTCAATAATCGGAATCATCATCCCGATAATTTTCGAGATAACTTTATGGAAGGCGATAGCAAGCATTTTCTTTTATCTGAAAGCCCTGTTAGTGAAGATTATGAAATAAATTCAGAAATAACTATTATTATACAATCTGTTTTAATAATTCTGGAAATTCTTCTGTTCCCATATCACCCATAGTATAATGGCCTCTTCCTTTAAGTTCAATTATCTTCCCATCTAATGCTTTATGGAAGATTTTCAAACTTTTTTTGCCATCCTCTTCTTCATTATCTGATGTAAACATTATAATATGCTTTACTCTTGATTTAATTGTCTCATCTATAGGATATTCATAAAATGCTTTTCTGAACTTATCATTCTTGTCAGGAATTTTCCAAGGGGCTACTAATATTAACTTAAAAATCTTTTTCTTTGTTTCTCCAAGCCATCGAACTAAGAATGCGCACCCGCAACTATGGCCGATTAGAACAGTATTTTCATTGACAGTATATTTTTCAAATTCTTTCTTCCATTTATCATAGTCTGGCTCCCAGGGAGAAGGCATTAAAGGCGTAAAAGTTTTGATTCCCGCTTTTTCTAATTTTTCTTTAGTCCAAGGAATCCACTGCTTGTTATATGTTCTCCTTTGAGGATCTATTGCTTTCTCTTCATCTCCAGGACAACCATGAATAATAATGCATTCCATTTTTAATCAAGCGGGGGGAGGGACTCGAACCCTCGAATAGAAGCTCTGCAGGCTTCCGCAGTAGCCGCTGTGCCACCCCCGCGTCCTATAAATTTATGTTATTTTCATTAGTTTTAAATATTTGTCTTATTTTTTCTATGCATGGAAAAGAGGATGCCAATCATACATCTGCATAATGTCTGGAAATCCTACAAGATGGATTCTGTTGAAGTGACTGCCCTGAGGGGCATTAATCTGGACATTTACAAGGGAGATTTTGTCTCCATCCAGGGGCCTTCAGGCTCTGGAAAGAGCACTTTAATGCATCTTATAGGAGCATTGGACATTCCCACAAGAGGGCATATAGAATTAGACGGGAATAACATAGAAAAAATGTCTGAATCAGACCTGGCAACAATCAGGGGGAAGAAAATCGGCTTTGTATTCCAGGCATTTAATCTTATTCCGACACTGAATGCGGCAGAAAATATCACGTTTCCAATGATATTCCAGAAAAAAAATTCTTTGGACAGGATGCAAAGGGCCGACAAACTTCTTGAAGAAGTCGGGATGTCTCACAGAAAAAAACATCTTCCGACTCAGATTTCAGGGGGCGAAACACAAAGAATTGCGATTGCTCGCGCTCTGGCCAATGATCCCGACATAATCCTGGCAGATGAGCCTACTGGAAATCTTGACAGCAAGACAGGGCATGCAATAATGAAAATGTTTGTTGATTTGCACCAAAAATTCGGCAAGACACTTATCATAGTAACTCATGACCCCTACATCGCAAATTATGCGCATAAAAAGATAAATATTATTGACGGCGAGATTGCCCATGACCATGCTGCCGCGAAGAGATTTTTGTGGCATGGCTATAAAAATAACAATAAATAAGCAAACCTTTTAAGGATGGAAAATATTAATCTTAGCATGAAAAGAGGGATGAGTTTAGCAGTTTTTAGCATAATCTTTGCTGTATTCCTAAGCGTCAATGTTTTTGCAATAGATGTAAATCTGACTGTTCCCACTATTGTCCAATCAAGCCTTGTAATTACAGGATTAAGATACAACCCATATCCCGTATCTCCTGGAGAAATATTTGATGTATGGATTAAAATTGAGAATAGGGGAAATACAGCTTTCAATAACGCAACCTGCATATTGAAGCCAGATTATCCGTTTTCATTATATCAGGGAGATGCGACAAAAAATTATGGAAAATTAAACGGCGGAGATGCGGCAGTGTTCCAGTATAAATTAAAGGCAGATATGAATGCTTCTGAGGGAACCAATGAATTAAAAGTAGAATGCACAAGAGATTCCAGTGAAGGCAATTGGCAAGTGAATAAAATTAATATTCTGATTCAGACGAGATATCCCACTTTAAATATAAAAGAGATAAGGACAGACCCTGAAATGATTTCTCCCGGAAAAGAGGCAACACTTCTTTTTACCCTGGAAAATCAGGCAGATTCTGCAATGAAAGACATTGATATAAAGCTGAATTTGCCGGATGAAATCGCCCCTTCAGGAGAGGTTGCAGAAAAAAAGGTGAGGATGATTGAAGGACATGGAATTTCTGACATGATTTTTAAAATAAAAGCAATGCCCAACACAAATGGGGGAATATACAAAATCCCCTTCACATTAACTTATACAGACAATCTGGGAAAAGCATACAGCCAGGACGGAGTAATCCCGGTTGAAGTCAGCAGCAAGCCTGATTTAATATTCTCTATAGACTCAACCACCTTGTCAAAATCAAATAAGCTGGGGGATGTGGACATTAAAATAGTCAATAGGGGATTGACTAACATTAAATTTGTAACTGTAGAGATTTTAGACTCAGAAAAGTTCAAGCTTCTTTCAAGCAATATTGTGTACATCGGAGATATTGACTCTGATGACTTTGGAACAGCATCGTTCAAGATTTCAGCAAGAACAAGCAAAGATTTCAGCATCCCAATTGAATTGTCAGCAAGAGACGCAGTCAATAATGATTATACTCAGACAGTAAACGTGCCTCTGAAAATGCTTTCTGCTTCAGAAATGGGCAAAAAAAGCCCTTTTGGGACAGTAATAACCATCATTATAATTATTTTAATTATCCTTATGATTTTCATCAGAAAATTCAGGATAAAAGTTATTGAAAAAGGCGTTTTGCTGTACAATAAGGTCTTCAAGAGAAAATAGGTTTTTTAAGAAATGCTAAAGGATTATATCATTTATATATGGAGAAATTTCACCCATAGAAAAATAAGGGGGTGGCTTACAATTCTTGGAATATTAATAGGCGTTTCAGCTGTAGTTGCCCTGATTTCAGTCAGCTTGGGGATGCAGCAGTCAATAAATCAGCAGTTTGAGAAGCTAGGGACAAACAAGCTGATGATAATGGCTGGCTCAGGAGCAACAGGATTTATGGGCTCTTCATTTGCAGCAAAGCCTCTGACAAAAGATGATTTAGAGATAGTAAAAAAATCCAGGGGAGTTGATATTGCAACAGAAATTTTTGCAAAAATGGGAAAAGTGAAATTCGGAGACCAAGTTAAATATACATTTATTATTGGGCTGCCGACAGGAAAAGACGCAAATGTATTCAAAGATATGCAGGGCTTTGAGGCAGAATTTGGAAGGCAGATTAAGGAAGGAGACAAATATTCTGCAGATATAGGATATTTGATTGGCCAGGAGAAAGGATTGTTTGACAAGGCTGTAAAATTGGGGAATAAGATTACTATTGAAGACCAAGAGTTTAAAGTGATAGGAATAATAAAAAAGCTTGGAAACAGGGGGGATGACACCCAGATTTACATCCCTATAGAGACTGCAAGGGAAATTTATAATGAAAAAACAAAGATAGATTACATTTATGTCCAGGTGAAAGAGGGCATGAACATAAGCTATATTGCGGAAGAAATAAAAAAAGATTTAAGGAATTTCAGGGATGAGAAAAAAGGGGAGGAAACATTCCAGGTACAGACATTTGAGCAGTTGCTTTCTCAAGTAAACACCATCCTCAATATAGTGGGGATTGTTTTAATCGCAATTTCGGCAATTTCCCTGGTAGTCGGAGGAGTGGGAATAATGAATTCAATGTACACTTCAGTCCTGGAAAGGACTCATGAAATCGGGGTAATGAAGGCAATTGGCGCAAGAAATGCCCATATCTTGGCAATATTCCTTATTGAATCAGGGCTTTACGGGATAGTTGGGGGAATTATAGGAGTCAGCATTGGAATCGCGATGGCGAAAACCGCTGAATTCATAGCGGTAAGCCAGGGAATAAGCATGTTCAAAGCGTCAGTAACTCCCGGACTGATTTTTGGCGGGCTGGCATTTTCATTTTTGATTGGCTGTATTTCAGGAGCTGCTCCCGCAAGGCATGCAAGCAGGATGAAGCCTGTGGATGCATTAAGGTATGAGTAATGCCCATGCCATGATGCGTTGAGATACGAATGATTTTTAAATGAAATAATATTAATAATAAAATGGTGAAAAAAGAGGAAAAGATTCCGGCTGCCAGAACAGCAAGCTTTGAAAGGCGCTCTTCCATGGAAGTTACTATAGGCTCAAGGCTTCTTGGAGTCGCTATAACAATCTTCATCCTTATTCTTACAATAAAATTTGAGTTGCTTTCTTATACAATAATGACTGCACAGTTAATCCTAGCACTGCCTTTCCTGATGGCGGCAATGATTTCAAACTCAAAAATCGTGAATCAGAGAACTCTCTCAAGCTACCATATTGTAAACAGGGTAACTTCTGCTATTGCGTCTGCATTCTTGTTCAATACTCTTGGTTTGCTGGTAACAAGATACATTTCATTCACCATAGGAATGATTTTCTTCATACTCTTTATTTTGTTGCTGGTAGTCTTTATCTTCATTGACTTGGATAAAACGACAATAACAAATAAATTAATGACTGAAGTCCTGATGATAGCTATTATGATTGTCCTGGGATTGCTGCCTTCTTTAGGATACTATGCAGTCTAAGATTTTCTCACGGATGACTGTAAAGCATGAGTGAATTAAGCCGCTTATCCCTATTCAAACTCTCAAGAACCTTTTCAAGCCCTTTAGCATCACAATAACTTTTTTCAAAAGGAATTTCTTCCGTATATCTATAACCCCGGCTTATCTTTTTCTTTTTTGCTAGGTCCTTGACTAAACTGTCAACTGAATTGTATTTTGCACTAGAATATCCAAAAACCCCGTTGTCAGCAAAGCCGTATTTTCCATTCTTTTGGAATACGCAAATCCAGTGCTCCCAATGCACTTTCTGCATAGGATAATTCTCTTTTTCCAAAAGGATAATTTCAGGATTGTAATTGTCATCTGCAATAAGATAAGCGATTGCTTTAGCGGCATTCAGGCAGAATGATTTTGGGCCATATTCCGCTTTGACATAGCCATGTGCTTTTTTTGCAGTATTGATTGTTCTTTGCAGCTCTTCTGCAGACTTATTTCCATATTTGTTGATTATGCCCTCAGTAGCCAGCATGCATGCCCTGATTGAGAGGGCTGCAACTATTGCGAGAATTGAATTCCTGATAAATTTTATAGTTTCATTCATTTTAAGAACCGCCGCATTAACTGCTTTCTGAATTTAAAGCTATCTTTTCAGAACGAAGCTCATCTAAAATTTGTATTGTCTGTGTTATGTCGGGTATTCCATTCTCATTATTATTGTAGTCAGGTATTGTATTCTTGATTCCCGCTTTTTTTTCTATTATTTTTATTATATCTCCAACACTTTTTTGGCGCCCTATATAGCCAAAAATGCTGTCTAATGAGCTTACTTTGTCATCTTCATTAAAGACGCAAATATTATGAAATTCAAATGTATATCTATTCCGGAAACCCCTATTTTTGAGACTTAAAATCTTTGGCGAATATTTTCGGCCGAGAAGCGCTTTGTAAAGCCTTGATGTGGGAACGCAGTCTTCATTGGGATAAACTGCTGAAACAAACCTATAGGCATCTTTTGGATTGTCTATTATTTCCTGTATTTCTGGAGGAGTTTTTCCATTGCATTTTTTTACTATATCTGATACTGCCTTTCTTTCCTCAAATTTAGCATATTGATTACTGGAAATGTTATAAAGAAGCAGTCCTGCAGCCAAAATTACATGCCATCTTCTTATTGTTATACCAAGTGCCATAGCGCCCCCGGCAGGATTTGAACCTGTGACCCTCTGCTGACTTCTTTCCCGTTTGGGTTGTTAAGGGCGAAGCCCTTAATTAGAAGGCAGATGCTCTATCCAGGCTGAGCTACGGGGGCATGATTTAAGAAAAGAAATTTGTCTTTTAAATTCTTTCCTTCCAAGGAATAAGAAATCTTTTTAAATCCACCTTCATAAGGGATATCATGAATAAAATCGCCAAAACGACCCTAATGCATTTGATACTGTTAGTATTGGTTTTGGTAGTCGTGCTTTTATAAGCACGCTCTTTTTCTCGGAGCTTGCAAATGACACCTTCTAATAAATCCAAATCCGTGCATGATTTTCGTATTGGCAAAAATCTTGAAATTCTTTCAATTGAGGAAAATCCCGGAAGATGCAGGACCGGGTTTATTTATGAAACAAGGATGAAGAATCATCTTCAGCAGGAGCTTTTTTATCTGATTGATTTCAATCATGAATTGGACTTGGAAAACATGAAATTCATAAAGAGAAAAGACTGGGATTATAAGACATGGCATTTTGATTATGCCATACTTGGGATTGTCGGGAATGGCAATCATAAAGACGAGATTTATGAGTATTTCAATGGCATTTACAGAAAACAAGAGGAGGAATGGCGAAAGTAATTTAAACGTCACAGAACAAGAATGAATATGGAAGAAAAGGAGATTGATTTTAAGAAAATAGAGCAAAAATGGCAGAAAGAATGGGAAAAATCAAAGATTTTTGAGGTAAAAGAGGATTCTAAAAAGAAAAAATGCTATGTGCTTGAGATGTATCCTTATCCGTCTGCCTCATTCCTGCATATGGGGCATGTAAGGAATTATACCATAGGGGATGTTTATGCCCGCTTCAAAAGAATGAAAGGATTCAATGTTCTTTATCCAATGGGCTATGATTCTTTCGGATTGCCTGCCGAGACAGCGGCAAAAAAAGAGGGAATACATCCTAAAAAATATGCTGAAGAATCAATGAAAAAAATAATGCAGTATCAAAAATCGCTTGGAAACAGCTATGACTGGAGCAGGATGATTTACAGCCACGATTCCAACTATTACAAATGGAATCAGCTATTTTTCCTTAAATTCCTTGAAAGAGGATTAGCGTACAGGAAAGAGGCCCCTGTGAACTGGTGCCCATTATGCGAGTCAGTATTGGCAAATGAAGAGGCAGAAGGCGGAAAATGCTGGAGATGCGGCTCAGAAGTGATTCAGAAAAGCCTGGCTCAATGGTTCTACAAGATTACAGCATATGCCGACAGATTGATAGAGGATTTGGAAAAAATAGAATGGCCCGAGAAAATCAAGGTAATGCAGGAAAATTGGATAGGAAAAAGCTTCGGGACTGAAATTAATTTTACTATAAATGGAAAAGAATGGCCTATTTTTACTACAAGGCCGGATACTATTTTTGGAGTGACTTTTATGGTTGTTTCTGCAAAGCATCCGAAGTTAAATGGATTAGTTGATAAGGAGCATAAGAAAGATATTGATGATCTTTTAAGGAAAATAGCATCAACAAGAAAAGAAGATATTGAAGAGCTGGAAAAAGAGGGCGCATTCACAGGAAGCTATGCCTTGAATCCCTTAACAAATGAGAAAGTCCCTGTTTATGCAGGGAATTTTGTTGTTGCGGATTACGGAAGCGGAATGGTAATGGCGGTTCCCTGCCATGACCAGAGGGATTTTGAATTCGCGAAAAAATACAAGATTCCAATAAAAATCGTCATTCAGCCGCAGAATGGAAAAAAATTAACTGAAAAAATGATGAAAGAAGCTTATGTTGAAGACGGGATTTTAGTGAATTCAAAAGAATTTGATGGAATTGATAATGAGGATGCAAAGGAAAAAATAACCGATTTTCTGATTTCAAGGAAACTTGGAAAAAGAGTTGTTAATTACAAGATAAGAGACTGGCTGATTTCAAGGCAAAGATACTGGGGAACACCGATTCCGATAATTTATTGCAAGGAATGCGGAATAGTCCCTGTTCCTGAAAAAGACCTGCCTGTTATGCTTCCTGAAAAGGTTGATTTTCAGGCAAAAGTGAATCCTCTGCTCAGTAGCAAGGATTTCTTGGAGGTTAAATGCCCTAAGTGCGGAAAAATAGGAAAAAGAGAGACTGACACTATGGGCGGTTTTGTAGATTCATCATGGTATTTCTTGAGATATTGCGACAGCAAGAACAAGGAAAAGCCGTTTGATTCAAAAAAAGCAGAATACTGGATGCCTGTTGACCAGTATGTGGGCGGGGCAGAGCATGCGGTAATGCATTTGATGTACGCGAGATTTTTTACAAAGGCATTGAAGGACTTGAAATTTATAGGGTTTGATGAGCCTTTCCATAAGCTGTTCAATCAGGGAATTGTGTATAAGGACGGAAGGAAAATGAGCAAGAGCTATGGGAATGTTGTTTTCCAGACAGAGATTTCAGACAAATACGGAATTGACACTGCAAGGCTGTTTTTGATGTTTGTCTCATCCCCTGACAAGCAGATGGAATGGACAGATGAGGGGGTTGAGGGAAGTTTCAGGATAATAAATAAAATTATAAGATTAAAGGACAAGCTTTCCAAGAATTCAAATCCAAAGGAGGATAACAAGATTAATGCTGCGATTAAAGCGGTAACTGGAAGCATTGACAAGTTTGAATATCCGAAAGCAATAGTGTCAATTATAGGGGCGTTGGATTGCTGCTCTGAAGAAATTTCAAGGAAAAATTATGAGTCTTTGTTAAAGTTAATCAGCCCGTTCTGCCCGCATATTGCAGAGGAATTATGGCATGATATTGGAAACAAGACTTTTATTTCAGTGGAAGAATGGCCTGTTGCTGATGAAAGCAAGATAAATCCTGAACTTGAGAGGCAGGAAATGATGTCTGAAAAATTGATTGAGGACATCAATAACATCAAAAATCTGATAAAAGAAAAGCAAAATAAGGAAGTGAAGGATGTTTATGTCTACACTTTGCCAAATGAAAAAGAATTGTATGACAAGAAATTTATTAAGGAAAAGCTGAATTTGAATGTTGAAATATTCTCAGTCTCTGACAATTCAAAGTATGACCCGCAAGGAAAGGCGGGAAAGGCAAAGCCGGGCAAGCCTGCGATTTATCTAGAATGAAAAGGTGGCATATAATCATAATTGCATTTTCTTTCTTTTTAGCAGGATTTCTTATTTCGGACTATTATAAGGATTTCAGGATGCCGATATGCTCTTATTCGGTTTCAGACAATATAATTCCGATAGTCAATGACAATTACTTCAACATAACTTTTAATGCAATTTCAAATGCGGATTCAAGCATTGATATTATCTTGTATGAGTTCAAGTGGTATGATTCGAATAACAGCGTGGTCAAGATGAGAAATGCCTTGATTAATGCTGTTAACCGAAATGTTTCTATTAGGATTATCCTTGACCAGGCAAATTATCGAGATGCAGAAACTGAATTAAGCAAGGAAAACAGGAAAATGGGCAATTATCTGAAAGCTAACGGAGTTCAGGTGAAATATGACCCACTAAAGCAGACAACTCACAACAAAATGCTGATAATTGATGACGCAGTTACAATTTTAGGCAGCCACAACTGGGGCTATTCTGCCTTTACTAGAAATAATGAGGCGAGTGTGATGATAAAAGACAGGAAAATTGCGGGATATTATGAGATTTATTTTGAGAATTTGTGGAAGAGTGTCTGAGAAATAATCAGCCGAAATAGCTTTCTTTCTTTTCCTTCTGCTTCATTACTTCCGCGCTTTTGCCCATTATGTCCTTTATTTTGTCCTCAAAATTCTCCGCTTTCTTGAGCAGAGGCTTATAGTCAACATCCAAATCAAGATACTTGTCAAGAATTTCTATTATTTTTGCAGCTGCTCTGCTGTCAGGAAGGTTAGAATACGCTTCTGAGAAAATAAAAGTTGAATTCGGGAATTTAGTCAGCAAGGATGCAGTTACTCCCACAATAATTCCCTCATCCAAGGGCCTGATTTTCATTGAATTAAACCGCTTTGCGGTTTCCTTGTTTAAAGTGTAATAAAATGCCTCTGGCTCAGGCGGCTTTCCATCGCTCCCTATGCCTTCAATTGAAATGAACTCCTTTGCCCCTATGTCTTTGGCAAATTTTGCAAGCTTTTCAGATATTTCCCACTCCAAATCTTTCAGGGGAGTAATGGCTCTTACAAAAACAATATTATTCTTCTTGTCATAGAAAATCCCAAGAGGATCAACCATGTTTCCCTTGTGAATTGCCACAATTGGCTGGATCTTGTCTGTCTCAAATCTTCCAATCTGCTTTGCCCCCAAATGGTCTATCAAGAATTCACTGACTATTGTGGACACTAATCCAAAACCGGGAAAACCCTCAATTATTATAGCTCCTCTTTTCGGCTTTTCTTTTAATTCTATTTCCATATTACCTCTTTTATAATGTCTTTAGTATTATATTATTTATAAACTATTCCAATATCGCCTTAATCCTTCTTATCCCGGCTGCAATGCTCTCTTCCTTGATGATTTTGAACTTGCCAAGCTCTTTTGTATTCTTGACATGAGGGCCTGCGCATATCTCAAATGAATAATCGCCTATCTTGTAGACAGAGACTTTTTCCCCGTATTTTTCAGCGAACATTGCCTGTGCGCCGTGCTTTTTCGCCTCATCTACACTCATCTCTTTTCTTTCGACAGGCATCGCTTTTTTTATCGCCTTATTGACTTCATCCTCAACTGCCTTAAGCTGTTCAGGAGCCAGTTTTTGATTGTAATTGAAGTCAAATCTTAATCGCTCCGGAGTTATGTTGCTTCCTCTCTGATGGATGTTTTTGTCCACTAATCTTCTTAATGCCTCATTCAACAAGTGAGTTGCAGTATGAAGTTTAGTTGTTTCTTCTGAAATTTCCCCTAATCCGCCCTTGAACTTCTTTTCTGCTCCGACTCTTGAAAGCTTTTGATGCTCTTCATACTCTTTGTTAAATCCTTTATCGTCAATTTTTATGTTTTTTTCCTTTCCCAAGTCCTTTATGACTTCCAAAGGCAGGCCAAATGACTGATACAGCAAGAAAGCATCCTTGCCTGACAATTCTTTTTTGCCTTCTGCCAGCTTGTCAAATTCCTTCAGGCCCTTTTCCAGAGTTTCCTTGAATTTATTCTCCTCCTTTTCCAATTCTTCCAGGATGAACTTCTCATTCTTCTTTAATTCCTTATAATCTTCTTTGTAATAATTTATGAATATTTTTGAAATTTCTTTGCAGAAATTATTTTCTATTCCGATAAGATGGGCGTGCCTTATTGCCCTTCTGATTAATCTTCTCAATACATAGCCCTGGTCTACATTTGAAGGAGTGATGTGCTTTTCGTCTCCAAGAATGAAAGTCGCTGCCTTCAGATGGTCTGCAATTATCCTGATTGATTTTGTTTCTTTAGCGTATTTCTTTCCCGATAAAGATTCAATTTTCTTTATTGCTGGCAGGAACATTTCTGTCTTGTAATCATCAATGACTCCTGTCAATACTGCGAGGGTTCTTTCAACACCCATTCCCGTGTCAACATTCTTCTGCTTTAATGTTTCAAATTTTCCTTCTGCTGTCTTGTTGTACTGCATGAAAACATCATTCCAGATTTCGCACCACTCTTTTTCTTTTGATTTTGGATTGTTTTCTTTTGTTAATTTCTTTCCGACAAAGAAAAACATTTCTGTGTCCGGCCCGCAAGGTCCTGTTGCTCCGGCTGGCCCCCACCAGTTTGCTGATTTTGGCATGAATGCTATTTTGTCTTTTGGTATTCCGACTTTCAGCCAGACTTCTGATGCCTCCATGTCTTTTGGGGCATCTTTATCCCCCTCAAAGCATGTTACTGCCAATTTTTCTGCAGGCAATTTTAATGTCTTAGTCAAAAATTCAAATGAAAATTCAATAGCCTCTTTTTTGAAATAATCCCCGAAGCTCCAATTCCCAAGCATTTCAAAAAAAGTATGATGAAACTCATCTCCAACTTCATCAATGTCAGAGGTCCTGATGCATTTCTGCACGTTTGCAATCCTCTTGCCGAGCGGATGCTTTTGGCCCATCAAGAAAGGAACTAAAGGATGCATGCCCGCGGTTGTGAATAATACCGAAGGGTCATTTTCAGGAATCAATGAAGAAGAGGGAATAATGGCGTGGCCTTTAGACCTGAAGAAATTCAGATATGCCTTGATTAACTCTTTTCTGTCCATATATCTTATAGAGAAAAATTGTTTTTAAATCTTTACTGCATTCCAGAAAGCTTGGACTTTATATTCTCCAGTTCTTTCTGCAGATCAGCCATTTTTGTCGGCTTGATTTCCTCTTTCTTTGGAATTGGAGCAGGCCTGATTAATTCAACTGAAGGCATGGGCCTTACATGGATAACTTTGGGCTTTTCTTCCCTTATTTTGACTTTAATCTCTTTTGGCAGCTCGCTTAACATTTTGTTTAATGCCATTGACATTTCCCTCACTGTTCTTTTTGCATCCTGCCTCCTTAACATCTCCTCTTTTCTTTGCATCTTGAATTTTTCAGATGCAATTTGGGTTTGAATCAACGCCTCTTTTATTTCAAGCAGTTCCCTTTTAGTCTCTAAAGAATCCTCAGGAATAACCTTGACGAAAATATCATGGTCTTCAACTTCTATATTCTTCAGAATCTTTTGTTTCCTTTTTTTCATCTTTATAAAGAGGTTGCTATTTATTGTTCAATCTCGCTGAAGAGCTTTTTGTCTATCAAATCAATTTTGTCTTTGATTGAGTTGATTTCGTTGCTCCATTGTTCAAGTTCTTCTTCCTCATTGCTCCTTATCGCCTTTATCTTGTCAAGCAGTTCTGAGCTTTCTTGCAACTTTTTCTTTATCAATTCCAAATTGCCCAAGGCGTCCCTGAACTTGTCAATTTTCACAAATATGGGCTCTTTTAATCTAGAAATCTCTTTGCTTTCTGATACATCCATTGTAAATGCTCTTGGAGAAATCCTTATCTGCTCTCTCTGCAAAGTCGGCATGCTTGGAATGCTTGGTAATTCAGGCAAACCATGCTCTATTCTTTCCCTCGGCATTTCAGGAAATAAAGGCGCTTCGAACCTAGGAAGCTCCTTGACAGCCTCTTTTTTCTTGCTGAACAACGCCATATTTTCCTAAAATTTATTTCTATTAAATACCTATGCGTACATTTTAAAGTAGTAACTGTTAAAAGAAAAGATATTTATTTAACCCCTATCTAGAATTTGAAGATGCAAACAATACAGGTCGGCCTTCTTAAGGACCTTATTAGGACAATTGCCGGAAAGGGTACAGAGGCTATAGTTGATGTTCTTGAAAAAGAGAAATCAGTGAATGAGTTTAAGATAGCTGAAAAGCTCAAGCTTACCATAAATCAGACAAGGAATATACTGTATAAGCTTTCTAACCAGGATATAGTCAGCTTTACCAGGAAAAAGGATGAAAAGAAGGGGTGGTATATCTATTTCTGGACTTTAAACACCCAAAAAGCCCTGGAAAGGCTTATCCATTTCAAAAAAAAGGAGCTGTATGACCTGGAGCACCAGGTAAAGAGCAAGGAAAACAAGCATTTCTACATCTGCCCTTCAGACAATCTGGAGTTCACTGATGAAACGGCCATAAACCATGATTTTATATGCCCCGAATGCGGCCAGCTGCTGCAGCTTGCAACTTTTGACAAGAGAATCCAGGAGCTTGGGGGGAAAATTGAAATAGTGAAGAAAGAACTTATAATAGTTGACAAGGAACTTGACACAATAAAAGCTGAAAAGCTCAAGCAGCTTGAAAAGGAGATTTTAAAGAAAAAGCAGCAAAAGGCAAGGCAAAGAAAAAGGGCAAGGGCAAAGAAAAAAGCAGAGAAGCCAAAGGCAAAAAAGCCTAAAGCAAGAAAGAAAAAGACAAAAAAGGCGAAAAAAACAAAGAAAAAGATTAAAAAAGGCAAGAAGAAAAAGAAGTAATATGGACGGCGTAAAAAAAGGGCTATTCTATTTTAATACTACAAAGATAATTGCTGTTAATTTTATTTTCTTCCTTGCTGCAATGGTTGCAATTCTAATCTATCCGAATTTTATGGATTATATCTCATTAAACCCCTTAAACATTTTGCATGGGAAATATCTTTGGACAATATTGACAAGCATGTTCATGCACGCTAATCTGTTCCATCTTCTCGCAAACATGATGTCATTGTTCTTTTTAGGCAGCTTTTTGGAAAGGATAATCGGGAAAAAAAGATTTTTATGGGTTTACATGATTTCAGGAATTATGGCATCATTATTTTTTGTGCTTATCGCATATCTTTCCAATGCTGACTTGAACATTGCTGCGGTGGGAGCGTCAGGAGCAATATTCGGAGTTGCAGGAATGCTTGCTGTACTGACTCCCAAAATGAAAGTCTATATCTTGTTTATTCCAATTGCATTGCCCATGTGGCTCGGGGTAATTTTGATACTGGTTGTTTTATGGATAATCTCGGCAGCTTTCAGCCTGCCGATAGGAAATCTTGCCCATTTGGGCGGATTATTGTGCGGAGTGGCATACGCCTTTTATTTGAGGTTAAAATATCCAAAAAGAGCAAGATTAATCGCAAATTATTTCAAGTAAGTTGTTAATTTCTGCTGTTCTCTTTTTATTCTCAAAAGAAAGCTTCTTTTTGCAAATTCATTGACTGGAAGCCTCAGCCTTTTTTGCGCTGTATTCAGGGCATCATTCAAATCTGAGAAAACTTCTGGCTTGCCTTGCATTGCATTTCTTGTGCATTCTCTCAGGATTCCAACCCCGCATGGGGCATAATATTCCGGCCTGCATTCTCTGAATGCAAGAACAGTCGCCTGCTTTTTGATTTTTTCAAGATACTCAGCAATTGCAAGCCTGACAACATAGTATCCTCCTGCGCAATTCTCAGCATAGTCTTTTCTTCCGTACCATGTTTCAAAATCCTGCATGACACATAATTCAGAGCTAGGATTCCATACAGAGCCTGACATCTTTGCTTCAATCAATTCATAGGAAAATTCTCCAGGCAGTAATAATATTTCATAATGATTGCCGATGTACTCTGAATGGAAAAGCAGGAACCCATTTATTTCAGGATAATATCTTATGTTATCAATCAGCTGATTTGAAATGTTTGAATCGGTGGCTGTAATTGCCCATCTTGTCGGGACTAGTTTTCTTTGTTTTTTCAATCCCAACAGGCCTGCTGAAAGAAGCTTGATAATGTTGCTTATTTTTATCCCGGATTTATACAATTCATTTAATGCGGTGTTTGATTTTGCATCCGCGTCATTTACTAAATAATCAACTTTCTTTTCAACTTTGGGATTTTCCTGGAATCTCGCGGATTTTAACGGGGCGGGATTTCCTATAATGGGCATTTCCTGATCTGCATGCATCTTCATTGCAGGCTTCTTCTTAAGCAGGAATTCCATATCAGTGGGCTTTGATGACATTGCGACTTCCTGCATTATCTGGAAATTTTTGTCATCCCACCCTATTCTTCTGACAGAGCTTTTGAATCTTGAGTAAATCATCCTGCTCCTGTAATTTATAATGTCCTGGATTGAGGCATTCTGCTCATGCCATCTTTCAGGCATTGACATCTCTTCTGTATTTCCAAATTCAGGAGGAGAGAGAATTCCTGTATTGACATTAGGGTAATTGTGCCTCCCTACAAATATCTCGGGAGGGGATGAGCCGGAAAATTCAGTCTTTTGGAAAGAAAACTGGCTGAATCTCTGCATTATCGGGCATGGCTTGCCGCACATTCCCCTGCCTTTGCAAATTGCGCATTGCATTTTAAGAAATCAGTTTATAGAGTTAAATAGATTATGATAGAAAACTATATAGTTCTTCATCATTCTAAAAAATCTGGATTCAATTCCACTATTGTTTGTTAGCTGGCAATATCGCTTATTCCAAGCATGATGAACATCAAGCCTATCAAAGCAATAACTATTATCACTCCGCCCATTAAAAACTGCACTGTTGCCTGGCCCCAGTTTAAATAGCTGAGGGCAACAATTATTGGCGCGAGCAATAATACCAAACCAACAAGTAATTCTAGCCACTTGTTCATGTAGAAATGGATTAAAAAGAGCTTAAATATTTTTTGCTATTTCTCAATTTTGCCGCGGGCATGAGGATAGATATCAGACATTAATTTGCTTGCAACTACTGGAATTCCAAATGCCTTTGCAAAATGGCTAAAAGAAACATATTCCTTGAAATTTTGATATTTTCTTTCTTTTATTGCCTTTTTTATTGATGGAATCAGGCAGTCAAGATTAAAGTCTAAGTCTTTTGAATCCACCCTTATCCTGGATTTTCCAAGAGAATTCATCAAATCCTTGTTCCAGCCATGCAAATCAGTGCTTGCAACAACCGGGATGCCATATTGATAAGCAAATATCTCTGTTTTTTCATTCACATCTCCCCCAAGAAAATTTTTCCATATCCAATCTATACAATAGCCATTCCATTCCATGGCCAGCTTGTCCTTGTAGTTTACACAGAGCCTGACTAATTTCTTGATTGTATCATCGCCAGCCAGTCTGTGCGGATGAGCAGCATCAACCAAAGGATGGTCTATGATAGTCAAGCCATCTGTTTTTATCATGTTTTCAATGCTGCCATTCTCCTTATAACCATTGCTTTCTAGAGTGATTATATGAATATTGTCAGATGTCATGAATTCTACTGCATTTAACAAATAAAGATCATAATTTTCTTTTGACATTTTTAGGACATTTTTTCCCTGCTCGATTCCATAATTTTTTATGTCTTTTGCCAGGGAAGATATGTATGGAAAAATCGATTCATTATAGCCGACTAACGCCACAGCATTTAGGCGATTCTTTTTAGCTATTTCAAATATGTTTTCAAGCCCATATTTTTTCAAGCCTATAGGGTGCGCATGCAATTCTATATCCGTCATTCCGAAAAGAAAAAACAGTTGTTTTTAAATCTTTATGAATTTATGGCAAGATTTAAAAAAGGTGTTAAATTCGTTCAAACATGACAAAAGGATTATACCATTATCTTGGGCAGGCATGGAAAAAGCCATCCATTGAGATTTTGAGGCAAAGAATGACAGAATGGAGAAAAGGCCATGCCATAGAAAGGATTGAAAGGCCCTCAAGGCTTGACAGGGCAAGAGCCCTGGGATACAAGGCAAAGCCGGGTTTTATAGTCGCCAGAGTCAGAGTAAACAGGGGCGGAAGAATGAGACCGAAGATAATGGGCGGAAGAAGAAGCAAGAGAAGAAGCAGAAAGAAGATTCTCCAGACAAGCTATCAATGGGTCGCAGAGCAAAGAGCAGGAAGAAAATTCAAAAACCTTGAAGTTTTAAACAGCTATTGGGTGGGGGAAGAAGGAATGCATTATTTTTATGAGGTTATAATGGTTGATCCTTCGCATCCTCAAATAAGGAATGATAAAGACATCAATTGGATTTGCGAGCCAGCCAATAGAGGAAGAGTCTTTAGGGGATTGACAAGCTCGGCAAAAAAATCAAGAGACAGAATGTAAAGAATTTTAAAGATAATTTTTCTTATAAATTTATGATTAGTCAAAAGAGCGTTGCATTGATTGGGGCGTCCAAGCACAAGGGAAAAGTGGGGAATGCAATTGCCAAAAATCTCTTGAAATTCAAAAGCTCCTTTTTTGTCAATCCCAATGAGCAGGATATTTTCGGCAAGAAATGCTATCCTTCAATTCTTGATATTAAAAATGAAATTGACATGGCTGTAATTGCAGTCAAGCCCGAAGTTGTCCCCCATATCCTGGAGGAATGCGGGAAAAAGAAAGTCAAAACTGCAATCATTATTACAGCAGGATTTTCTGAATCAGGGGAAAGCGGAAAAAAAGCAGAGCAGAATTTAATTGATATTGCAAAAAAATATAACATAAAAATCCTGGGGCCGAATTGTTTCGGGATAATTAATCCTTATGCCGGCTTGAACGCAACTTTTGCATCTATTCCAGTAAGGAAAGGGGATGTTGCTTTTATCTCCCAATCAGGGGCTTTATGCTCAGCTGTTCTTGACATCGCATCCCAGGAAAATCTTGGGTTTTCTTTCTTTGCTTCTGTAGGCAATATGTCTGACATCAACTTTACCGATTTAATCGAAATGCTTGATAAAGACGAGAATACAAAGGCGATAATCCTTTACATAGAGGCATTGAAGCCGGAATCCGGAAAAAAATTTATTGAAGCCACGAAAATATGCGGGAAGCCCATTGTTGTCCTGAAGGCAGGAATATCAAAAGCAGGGGCGAAAACGGCGCTAACTCATACAGGAAGCCTCGCTTCAGATTATGAAATTTATAAGGTCGCTTTCCAGGAAGCGGGAATTCTTGAGGCAAAAAGCCTGACTAATGCGCTGGACAAAGCACTGTTTTTTTCAAAAAATGAGATTAAGGGAGAAGGGATATTAATTATAAGCAATGCAGGCGGCCCTGCAGTCCTGGCAGCGGATTATTGCGAGGAATTGAATGTCAAGCTCGCAGAGATGCCAAAAAATGTCGTTGAAGATTTGAATAAAGTCCTTCCTCCAATGTGGAATAAGTCAAATCCTATTGATATTGTGGGGGACGCGGACGCGGAAAGATACAATCTGGCATTGAATCAGCTGAATTTTAATTATGGCTGTTTGGTGTGCATTCTGACTCCTCAGGAAATGTCACAGCCCATGGAGACAGCGAAAATTTTGCTTGATTTCAAGAAAAAAAGCAAGAAACCTGTGATTGCAGCATTCATGGGGGGAGAAAGAATCTCAAATGCCGCAAAATTTCTGAATGAAAATGGTATTTTGTGCTTTCCAGAATTAAGGAGAGTCATAAAAGTGCTTTCTTAGTCTCTTATCATCCTTGCATCAACCACTACTGCCCGGTTTTCATTGACAATAAGGGGATTTATATCCAATTCCCTGATGTTTTGGAATTTTTCTACAAGACTTGCGGTTCTAAAAAGGACATTGACAATGGAATTAAGGCTGCAATTCTCAATCATCTTGAAATTTTTAAGCTGTTTTATCATTTCCATCAGCTCATTAGCGCCTATTTTTCTATGTAGTATCTTGAAATTTATGTCCTTGATGATTTCAGTATAGCCCCCGCCGATTCCAAGAAGCAAAACATGCCCGAACACCGGGTCTTTTTTAAGCCCGACTAAAAGTTCTTTTCCAGATTCAAATTTTTGGAGCATGATTTTCCCATCAAACTTTTTTGCTGTTTTTTCGAAGTCATCCCAGTTTTTTTCTATGTCATCATGGGAATAAAGGACTTTTACCCCTCCAATTTTCGCCTTATGCGTCTCAGTTGAAGATGAGATTTTTAAAACGCATGGAAACCCAAAATTTTGCACTGCGGTAAGGAGCTGGGGCTTATTGGCTATCATGGCTTTTCTTGCAACAGGAAAGCCCTCTTTTTCAAGGAAATTCTCGGCCTCTATTTCAGCTAAAATCATGTAAAAGGCAAGAAAAGGATAGATTTAAAATTTTCGAATTCTTTGAAATAATGAGAAAGATTAATAAATCCAATTGGAATGAGATTTAATCTAAGGCCTGGCGAAAAATACGATGGAGAAAGAAAAGAGCAGCGAGGAATTTGAGGAGGAATTGATAAATGTTCTGAAATTGGTTGCTCCCGGGACTGCTTTGAGAACAGCCTTAGACGATATTTCGAAGGGCGGATTGGGAGGGCTAATGGTTATCGGAAATACCCCTGCAATCATGAACATCATAAACGGCGGTTTTGAGTTAAACTGTAAATTCACCCCCCAAAAATTGATTGAATTGTGCAAGATGGACGGTGCAATAATTCTTGATAATGAATCAAAGAAAATCATTTATGCCAACACCCTGCTTGTTCCTGACTTTATGATTTCCACAAATGAGACCGGAACCAGGCATAAGGCGGCTGAAAGGACTGCAAAACAAACTAACCAGTTTGTAATTGCAATTTCTGAAAGGAAAAAGCACATAACCTTGTACAAGGGAAATATGAAATATGTCCTGAAATCAACATCAGAAGTTTTATCAAGGGCGGGGGAGACGATAAGAATGCTTGAAAAGCACAGGGAAATTCTTCATGAATTATTGCTGAATTTGAATGTCCTTGAGTTCACAAATCTTGCCAGCTTAAGCGATGTTGTTTTAGTCCTTCAAAGAATGGAAATCTGCGAGAGAATTGCCGACATTATCAGGAGATATATAGTTGAATTGGGGGCTGAAGGGACTCTTGTTAAAATTCAGCTAAAAGAATTGATAAAAGGGATTGCAGAAGAGGAAATTCTTTTGCTTAAAGATTACAGCAAAAAGGAGCCATTGCTTACAAAAGTTCATCTTAATGAAATAACGCTGGAAGATTTGATAGAGCCTGCAAACATACTCAAGGTTTTGAGTTATGCAAAAATAGATGAGATTGTAGTCACAAAAGGAGTAAGAATCCTGAATAAAGTTTCCTTTGCGCAGGAGGATATGCAGAAACTGATTGATAGGTTCGGGAATTTGCAGTCTCTTCTTGATTCCCCGTCTGAAAATCTGATAGAACTTTTGGGGGAAAATAAGGCAAGGATACTGCAAAGGGAATTGAATCATCTTAAGGAGCAGGTAATGCTTGGAAAGAAAATTTAATGCTATGCTAAGTAAAGAAAAAATTGAAGAGATCAGGAATCTGCTGGAAAAAAGCCAGAATCCTTTGTTCTTTTTTGACAATGATTTGGACGGGCTAGCCAGTTTTATAATACTTTTAAGATATCTGGGGAGAGGAAAAGGAGTTGCCGCAAAAAGCTATCCTGATTTGAATATTGCCTATGCAAGAAAAATAGATGAATTCAAGCCAGACGTTATTTTCATTCTTGACAAGCCCTTGGTTTCTGAAGAATTCTTCAGCCATGCCAGATTAATGAATATTCCAATTGTCTGGATAGACCATCATCCTCTTTCCCAAAAAATAGGCAACATTTCATATTATAATCCTTTGCTCGGAAATCCTCCAACCAATGAGCCGGTGTCATACTGGTGCTGGAAAATAGCAAAAGAAAAAAAAGAGGATTTATGGCTTGCAATGATAGGAACTATTTCTGACTGGCATCCCCCCGATTTCCAGGAAAGGTTCTTTTCCCTTTATCCGGATTTAGTAGAGAAGAAAAGGTCAGTAAGGGAGATATTATATGAGACAAAGCTCGGATTATTGATTAAAATCCTCAATTTTGGGCTGAAGGACAGGACAACAAATGTCTTGAAGATGATAAGGGCATTGCAGACTGCAAAAACCCCGTATGAAATCTTTGATGATAAAAAATTTGAGACAACAAGAAGGAGATATAGCCAAATCTCCAGGAAGTATGAAAAATTCATTGAAAAAGCCAAAGAGCAGGTTTGTAACAAGCTTCTTTTCTTTCAGTACGGGGGGGATTTAAGTTTGTCAGGCGAGATTGCAAATGAATTGCAGTATCTTTTTCCGGAAAAAGTGGTTGTTGTCGCTTACATAAAGGGAGAAAAAGCAAATATCTCCTTAAGGGCACAGGAAATTGACATCAGGGGAATTGCGGCCAGGGCCATGAATGGAATCCAGGGGACATGCGGCGGGCATGAGCATGCCTCGGGAGCTTCAATGAGGGTTGAAGACATTCCTAAATTCAAGGAGAATATAGAGAAACAGCTGAAATAGAACATAAATTCTTTTAAACCTCTTCAAAGTGATTTTTCAATGATTGAGCAGGCAATAATCTTTATTGACAACATATCATTAAAGAGAAGCATTACCGGAAAGATAATAGACATTCTTCTGAGGACAGGATTGGACATTGTCGGGATGAAAATGATTGTTCCTGACAGGATTTTCATAAGAGACTATTGCAGAATCATCAAAAGCAGGCTTTCAAGAAAATATGTAAATTATTCTTATCTTGACAAAAGAATTTTAGTTCTTGTTTTGCAGGGGGAGAATGCTGTGGAAAAAGTGAAATATATTATAGGAAGGGAAAGAAAGAGCATGAAGAAAGAGTATTGGCACGGAACAACAATAAGGGGCATGTATTTCGGGGGCTCAAGGAGGATATGTCTTCTTTTCAAGGTTTATGAGAATGTTGTCCAAATATCCAGTACAAGGCAGGAATCGGAAAAACTGATAAAATTAGTCTGGAGAAAACACAAGATGAACGGCAATTCCATAAAGCATTTGAGAGGCCATGAGATGAAGCCGAATGAGGAAAGGACTCTCATAATGCTGAAGCCGGCAACCGTTGAATACAGGCTGATTGGAAAAGTTATTGATGATTTATCAAAATCAGGATTATATATTGTCGGGACGAACATCGTCCGGCCTTCACTGGAACAATTAAAACAGCATTATATCGGATTGATACAAAGCAAGGGCATGAAAACCTATAAAGAGGTCGTGGGGCATTTTGCAGGAATTGAAAAAGGAAAAAAAGCCAGAGACACAAAATTTGTGCAGCTTGTCTACAGAGGGCCTAAAGGAGAAGTGACTAAAGTAATCAGGGAGATTATAGGCTCGACAAAGCCCGAGAATGCAGATATAGGCACAATAAGAAGGTCTTTTGGAAAAGACATAACTGAGAATGTTGTTCATGCTTCTGCGACTCCGGAGGATACGGAAAGAGAATTGAATATATGGAACGCCTCCAATGAGCTTTTGGAAGGGATAATAGAATACAACTCAAAGATTTTCAAAAATTTTTAAGAATTAATAACTTTTTCCTGAACGAAAAAAATCAAGGATTTTTAGCGTGCCGAAAATCTAATAAGATTTTCCAGCATCAAAAAATTGTAGAACAATTTTAGGATTCAGAAAAAATTAATAACTTTTTCCTGAATAGACAAAATATTCCGCTTTTTTGCCGCAGATTATGCATTTTTCAGCCTTGACTTTCTCATCCGCGATGAATAATGCCTTGGCGCCCTTTGTCTCTGCTTTCATCATGTCTTCACATTCAACACTGCTGCACAAAGGAACTATGCCGACTTTTTTGTCATTAATCAGTTTTTTCAATTCATCAAGGCTTTTTGCCTTCTCAATCTTCCCAATGAAAAGTTTTTTTGACTTTTCAAACAGATTTTTCTGGATGTCTTCAAGGATTGAAGGAATTTTTTTCTGCAGTTCTTCTGAGGATATTTTCTCTTTTTTGCCGCTGTCTCGCCTCACAACAACAGCCTCATCATTTTTTAAGTCAATTGGCCCTATTTCAATCCTTAATGGGATTCCTTTTAATTCCCATTCATTGAACTTGAATCCTGGCTTGTAATTTTCCCTGTCATCCACAAAGGCGTTGAATTCTTTTAATTTTATGGCAATTTCCCTGGCTTTCTTCAGTACCTTGTCTTTAGTGTCCTCAAAAAGAATAGGAACTATTACAATCTGATTTGCTGCCATCTTAGGCGGCAGAATCAATCCTTTATCATCTGAATGCACTGCAAACATTGTTCCAAGCATTCTTGTTGTTATGGCATAAGTGCACTGGTAAACATATTGTTCTTTTTCCTGCTCATCCAAAAATTTGATGTCATAGACTTTTGAGAAGTTTTGGCCGTCATAATGGAAGCATGGCCCTTCTATAACTCTGCCTGAAGGCAGAGCATAATGGATTTTCCAGCTCGCAACTCCTCCCGCAAATTTTTCTTTTTCTGTTTTCTTTCCAATCATCCCGTACAAAGCCATGTAATTTTCGCATATATCCGAATAAACATCTAAAATCTGCTTTCCTTCTTCCATCGCCTCTTTTTCTGTTGCAAGGCAAGTGTGCAGCTCATTCCATAAAAATTCCCTTGTCCTGAAAAATGGGACAGGGTGGGAAAATTCCCATCTTACAACATTATTCCATTGATTTAATTTTAATGGAAGATTTCTCCAGCTTCTTATCCATTTTGCGTAAGAAGGATACATTATTGTCTCGCTTGTTGGCCGGACAGCAAGTCTTTCAGCAAGTTTTGTCTCGCCTGCTTCAGTCACCCATGCCACTTCAGGAGAAAATCCTTCAACATGCTCTTTTTCCTTTTCAAAAAGCCTTTCCGGAATGAATAGCGGGAAATAGCAATTCTGGATTCCAAGTTTTTTGAATCTTTTGTCAACTTCATCCCTTATTTTTTCCCAAATCTGATAAGATGCGGGTTTGAAAACTATGCAGCCCGAAACATCAGTGTAATCCGCCAAATCTGCTTTAAGCATAAGCTGGGTAAACCACTCTGAAAAGTCATCCTTTTCTGCTGTTATTCCAATTTCTTTCTTCTCTTTTTTAGCCATAGGTATTGGTGTTTTTTATTATTTTTAAGTTTATTGAAATGGGGCTGCCAAGATTTGAACTTGGGCCACAGCGTTCCGAACGCCGGATCCTACCAGACTAGACTACAGCCCCATAAGAAAACCTTGCGGTTTTCTTAACAACTTTCCCTTAAGATAAGAATCAGCCCAATTTAAAATATACCCTTCTGTTGTTTGCGCCCTTATTTTCAGCGTCAATAAATTCAATTTTCCCTATTTCTTCTGTTGATTTGACATGTGTGCCGCCGTCAGCCTGCTTGTCAAAGCTTTCAATCTCGACTATCCTGATATCTTTCAGGCCAGGAGGCAGGCCTTTTGCAAGCTTGAATAATTTTTTGTCATTGGCTATCTGCTCCATTGGAACAACATATGCGCTGATTGGCAGATTCCATTTCACAACATCATTCGCGGCAACGAAATAATCCTGGATGGCCGCCCTGTCAAATGTTTCCAGGTCAAAGTCAATTCTTGACTTCTCTATTCCTAACTGATTCCCGGTAATCAATGCATTTGTCTGAAGATTGATTATTGCAGATAAAATATGCGCGGCAGTGTGCATTCTCATCAATTTATGCCTTCTCTCCCAATCAATAATTCCCTTGACTGCATCTCCCTCTTTTAATCCATCTTTTGTGTAGTGGACAATCTCCCCAGATTCTTTTCTAACATTAGTCAATAGAAATTCTTTGTTTCCTTTTATCAGTTTTCCAAAATCACAGGGCTGTCCGCCTGATTCCGGATAAAATGCTGTCTTGTCAAGAATTATTTTTCCAGATTCTGATTTGATGACTTTTGCCTCAAATTCCTTTGAATAACTATCATCCAGGTATAATGCTTCTGTCATGATAATTATTTTCTTGTAATATATTTAAAGATATCTGTAGAAAAGCAAATGTGTTGAACGCGCTAATCCTGACATGGGCCTAAGAGGATTCGAACCCCTATCAACCGGTATCTTCAAGCTTGTTTGAATCAAGCATGCCGAAGCCGGTTATCCTATCCGTTAGACGATGGGCCCAACTTGACATGGTTAAAAGGATGAAATTGTTTAAAAAGATATTTAGTCTTATTTACGCATGGCAAAAAGAGGTCTGGCATTCTATGAAGCAATAGCCACCTTAGTCGGAACGACTATCGGCGCCGGAATATTTGGAATCCCTTATGTCGTGGCCAAGGCAGGGATTATCACGGGGCTGATTAATCTGGCTGTCTTAGGATTTGTCGTATTGATGATTAATCTTTATGTCGGCGAAATTTCTTTAAGGACTAAAAAAACGCATCATCTTGCCGGATTTGCAGAACTTTATCTTGGAAAAAAAGGCAAGACAATCATGGCAATCATCTCTTTTTTCAGCATTATAGGCGCATTAATCGCATATATCATAGGGGAAGGCCAGGTTTTGAATGCCTTGTTTGGAATGACCCCATTTTTCTTCAGCATATTGTTTTTTGTTATCGCCTCTATCCTGATATATTTTGACCTAAGTGTCATCAAAAAAGCCGAATTATATCTGAATATTTTTGTCCTGCTGATAATAGGAATCATTATCGCATTATGCTTCTTTAATTTTGACGCATCAAATTTAGTTTCAAAGCCATTGAGCCTGACAAATTTATTCATTCCTTACGGAGTCATTTTATTCGCATTTGTCGGAGCCTCATGCATTCCCGAGATGGAAATGGAATTAAAGAACAACAAGAAAAAGATGAAAAAGGCGATTATTATAGGGACGCTGATTCCATTTGTTGTTTATCTGCTTTTTATGATTTCAGTGATTGGAGTCACTGGCGCAGGAACAAGTGAAATTGCAACCATCGGCTTGGGGCAGAAGCTTGGAGAAGTTATGATTTTGCTCGGAAATTTATTCCCGATTTTTGCAATGGCGACATCCTTCATTATTCTCGGATTATCACTGAAATGGATGTTCCATTATGATTACAATGTCCCGAATGTTTTGGCATGGCTTCTGACTTGTCTGATTCCATTGGGATTGTTCCTGGCAGGAGCAAAATCCTTTATAGGCGTGATTGGGATTACAGGGGCGATTGCAGGAGGATTAGAGGGGATAATGCTTATTCTCATTGCAAAAGCTGCAAAAAAGAAGGGAAAAGTCAAGCCCAAGTACAAAATAGGCCTGGGCTGGATTTTTGCCGCTATGTTAATTATCCTTTTCGCTCTGGGAATTCTATTCCAGTTTGTTAAATTTTGATGCAAAGATTTTTATAGTCTCATTTAATTCTTGAAAGACAATGGTATTCGGATTTAGGTTTAACAGGGAAGAAGATAAAATGCCTGCAAAGACACCAGAACAGCTGCAGGAATTTCTTGCTGCTGTTAATGAATCTTTCTTAATTGATAATGCTCCTGTTGAAGCCCCTTTAAGAGACAGATTAGTTATGATAGTTAGAGACCCTAGATGTATTTTTTCTTATATAGATCCAGATAGCAGAACCAAGGACAAGATAAGGGCTATTTATGGCGAAGAAGCGATGGGCTATATGACTATCAAGAAAGTATATCCTCTAATTCCTTCTTTTTTGATTCCTGGAAAAAAATATGCTTTTAAATTAAGGCTTAATGATGTCCATCCAAATTTTTATTTTACAGAAGGGATAGAGCCAGGCAAGGAATATCAGTCTAAATTTAAAATTAAAGGAATAGAGCCTTTAGTGTCTAATATTGTTGAAACTCCTGTAAATTATATGTCTTCTGATACAAGCTGCGAGTTTGCAGACCAGAGAGAATTGCTTCTTAAGTAGGGCTCTTTTAGCTTAGTTCTTTGTATTTTATTTCGAAAGCTTTAAATATTACTTAGTATGTATAAATCCTATATAAACTTATGAAATCTTACTAAGTAATACAGACAAGCCAGAATCTCGGGGCAAAAAGAGGAACTGATGAAAAAAGATGAGTTCAAAGAAAGAATTACAGTAACTATTGACAAAGAGCTCCTGGAGTGGATTGATGAGAAAGTTGAGGAAAAGATTTTTGCCTCGCGCTCCCATGGCCTTGAATTCTTGATCAAGCAAAAAATGATTCAGGAGGAGGAAAATGAAAAATAAATTTTTCCTCATAATCATATTCTTTTTGGCATTAATCCCTTTAGTCAATGCAGCGAGTCCTGGGCATAGTGCTCCGGCAATTAGCCCAGGAACATTTGCTGCAGGAGACTATATTTTTCAAAGCGCATTGAATGTATCAGGAAACCTTTATGCTCTTAACAAGTTTTATTCTGGGGGCAATTTGTTTATTGGTAATTTAAATGATTTTGCAGATGGGTCTAATTATTTTGAAGGATGTTCAGCAGGACAGTATGCTTCAGACATTTCAGTAGCAGGGACATTGACATGTTCAACACCAACAGGGGGAAACGATACTCACACCCATAATGCAGCAAACATCACAGCAGGGACTTTTGGTTCTGGAAACTTTGCCTTCCAAAATAACCTTACAGTTGATAGCACTGATTTGGTTGTGAATGCCAATACAGGCAGGGTAGGAATAGGAACAGCGACTCCTGCAAATACATTAAACGTCGTTGGAGACTTGAATGTTACGGGGATTTCTTATCTAGGAAATATGATAATTACTGCCGACAATATTACAGTCAATAATATCAAATCCAAGGATGGAAACATAACATTCAATGATAATTCTGGAAATGAGAAAATGAGATTGACAAGCGCTGGAAAAGTCGGAATCGGAACCGCAAATCCTTCGGCGAAATTGGACGTTGAATCTACTTCAGATGATGCAGGATTTTTTAATGCAACTTCAGGAATTGGAATAAAAGTTGCTTCTAATTCCAGCCATGCTGGAGATTTCTACTCTGACTCGAGTGTCGGTGTATATTCTCTTTCTAGCAGTGGTTATGCTGGATATTTTTCTTCAACTTCAAGTAGAGGAATAGACGCTGAATCAGCTTCTGGAACAGCCGCATATTTTGCTTCAGGTAGCGGTTATGGGCTTATAGTTGCTTCTGGAAATGTAGGAATAGGAACAGCAACCCCTGACAGCACATTAGATGTTCATGGGAATTTAAATCTTACAGGGAATTTCACATTTGGCGGGACAGTAAGCAATAATAATCTGCCGAGGGTAAGAGCGAGTATTGGAACTGCAAATACTAATGTTCCTATTAACACATGGATAATAGTTAATTTTACAGATGACAGCACAGCTCCTAATTTTGATAATACAAATAATTGGAACACAGCAACAAGGACATTCACAGCCCCTATCGCAGGATATTACAGTATATATTCTAAAGTATTAGTGAGTCAGGCAATAGCTGCTAAGGTTTATAATTTAGCTATTTATAAAAATGGGGCTGATGTTATAGACAGTGAAAGTTATGGATTATCAGGGAGCAGCTCAGAAGCAGTTGTGCAAGTGGAAGGCATATTAAATTTGGCTGTCGGTGATACAATAAGCATTTATTTTGACCATAATGATGTTGGAGCAACAGAAGATTTGAATGCTTATATATCTTGGAATTTTGTTGATATAGAGTATCTCAACGGCGCCCAATTATCATACATAGGTCAGAATCTGACAGTCTCCAATAATCTGGGAGTAGGAAATAACTTGAACATAACTGGAAACTTAACAGTAAGCCAGAGAGTGGGAATAGGGACAGAAATTCCAACATGTCGTTTAGACATAAGGGGCGCTGCGGGCGCTGCTGGCACGGGCGCAGCAGGGGATAATGGCGCTTACATTCAGTCAGGAAATGGGGGAACAGGGCAAAGCCAGGGTGGCGCAGGAGGGAGAATAGATATACTAACAGGCAATGGAGCAGGAACCATTGGTGATGGAAATGCAGGGAATGGAGGAATAATAAACTTAACAACAGGTTATGGACCATCTGCAATGGGGGGAGGAAGTGGTGGCAACATGTATTTAACAACAGGTTCTGGTAGTGGTGCAGGCACAGGAGGACGTATATTGATAAAAACAGGATTAGGGGGAGACGGCCAGCCAGGTTTTATAGGCATAGGAACAATATCCCCCTCTGCAGGAATAGACATAGTAGGCTCAGTAGAAAGCTCATCGGCACCAACTATATTTGGCAACTGCACAGACCCTGCACAAGGACCAGCGACCACTGATTTATTTGTCAGTGGAAGCATGCAAACTTGGGATGCAGTGAATCGTGCAGGATATCTTTTTTGCTGTGAAAGCACAAGTGAAGCTGCAGTAGACACATCAGGAGAATGTGATGACCCAGGAGTATTAATGTCAAGTGATACATATCATTATACAGCGTCTATTTTTGTCACAGAAGCCACTTGTTCAATGATGGTTCCAAAGGGATATTATTACAATGTCTGCATTGCCAATGGAACAGGAGCAATGCCAACATATAGATATAATTGGAGATGGGGGTTTGGACAACAAACAAGCTAAAATCAGAAAGCAAAGCTTTCAAGCTTTTGTTTTTTGACAAAAACAAAATGAAAACTAGAACATTTTTCGCAATTGCAGTCATCATTTTAGCGCTGACTTTCCTAATCTCATCAGCGTCTGCTGTTCCCAATCCGGGGCATGCTGCAGAGGAAATAGGCGCAGGGACTTTTGATGCTGGAGACTATGTTTTTCCAAACAACGTCAGTGTTACAGGAAATATAACTTCAGACTGGGGATTGATGAAGATAAACTGGAGCAGGATAATGAATATTCCATCAGAATATTTAAGCCAGTGGTATAATCATACCCAAACAGCCTATGATCTTTGGAACAGTGCCTGGAGCTCAACTTATAATTCGTCCTATTTGAACAAGGCAGGAGACACAATGTCAGGAAACCTGAATATGGGCGGAAAAAACATGACAAACATCAATTATCTGAATCCGGATGCAGGCGATTTGCGCATTGGTGGAAATGTGAATATGACATCAGTAAATCCAACATTTAGGATGATAGATTCAGATGGAGATGTATTTCAGATAAATGTTACCAATGGTTTTGGGACAGTGATAACATCAAGCACTGGGGGGATAAGTTTTGGTAGTAACGCTTTATCAACATCAGGCAATGTATTTGTCGGGCAGCTAATTGATGCCGAAGGTACTGATTTCTTTGAGCCTTGCTCAGCGGGACAGTATACGACTGACATAAGCAATGCAGGGACATTGACTTGCTCGGCTCCGCCAGGAACAAATGATGCTCACACTCACAAAGCACAAAACATCACGGCAGGAACTTTTGGTTCTGGAAACTTTGCTTTCCAGAATAACCTTACAGTCAATAACACTGATTTGGTTGTGAATGCCAATTTGGGCAGGGTAGGGATAGGAACAGCAAATCCTTCTTATCTTTTTGATGTAAGAGGAGCAATGCCTGCTAATTATCTGAATGCAACCCCCACATTCTATGCGCTTGGCGGACAGGGAGGGGCCTGCGCTGCCGGTAATGGCAACGGTGGATTTAGTTCAAGCCTTCTTTTAGAAGGAGGGTTTCAGTGCAAAACAGGAGATATAGGCGGGCAAGGCGGGACAGTAGTCTTGAAATCAGGCAGCGGCGGAGGAGCTGCTGGAGGGGGAGGAAAAGGGGGAAGTATAAATTTAACAGCCGGAGTTGGCAGTGGAAATAATCCCGGTGCAAATATTAATTTAATTACAGAAAGTGGCGGAAATGGAGTATATGGAAATGTCATTATGGCTCCAAATGGGGGGAAAGTAGGAATAGGAACATCAACTCCTTTACAGGCATTAACTGTTGTGGGAACAATAGCTGGGGACATAGTTGCCACAAATATAACCAGTGGAACTCTTGCGTTCGCGAGACTGCCCACATTAACAAATACTCATACTCATGGGGCAGCCAACACCACTTTTGTGGGAGGAAGGCAGTATAGAAGTGTCGTATATCAGTTGGCTAATGGTGGCGGGCAGATTATTTTTGATACTGAAAATTATGATGTAGGATATGGTAATAATAATTTTGCAAATAGTAACTTTACCACTCCTATTGCGGGTTATTATACGTGCCATGCTTGTCTTTACTTGGCTGCCTGTGCTGACCAGATGATGTTATGCGCAACTATCACTGACGTGACAGGAGCATGGATTGGATTAGCCACTCAATGTCTTAGAGATTCTGGCGCAGGAAGCTTTCAAGTATGCACAAGCACGACTTATTACTTAGCAGCAAGCAGAAAGATAGGATTGCAATATTGGACAAATTGTGGAGCTCAAAATACAGCCAGTGGGCCAGACACTGTTTTTATGGATTGCTCTCTTATGGGGACTTAAGAATAGAAAAAGCAATAGAAATATTATTTCAAAAGTTTTCTTAGGATTTCAGATACAATCTTGGAATCCGCCCTCTTATTTGTTTCTTTCATAACCTCTCCCATCAGGAAAAAGAGCGCTTTTTCATTTCCTGCCTTGTAATCAGAAACTGCCTGCTTGTTCCTGCTAATGATATTCTTGCATATTTTTTCCAGTTCCTTTTTATCGTCTATTATTTCTGCTGATTTCAGCCTTGTCAGCGGAGAGAATGATTTCGGGACAAATTTATTGAGCATTTGTTTTGCAGCCAATTCAGTAATCTCTTTTTTCTCTATTAATTTGAGCAACTCAATAAAATGCTCTGGCTTTATATCAACTTCATGCAGGTCTTTCTTGTTCCAGTTAAGCACTCTTAATAATTCAATTGTAACCCAATAAGAGGCAAGCTCAGGATTCGCTTTTTCTGCGACTTTTTCAAAGAAATCAGCAAGCTCCTTGTTTTGCGACAAAACCTTTGCCGCCTTTTCATCCAGCTTATGCTGCTTTACAAATCTTTCCACTTTAAGATGCGGAAGTTCAGGCAGGCTTTTCCTTATTTCCTCAGATAATTCTTTTTTAATCTCGATTATAGGAAGATCCGGGTCTGGAATGAACCTGTAATCCTCTGCTTCCTCTTTGCTTCTCATCGCAACAGTCTCTTTTTTTGCGTCAATGAATGTTCTTGTCTCTCTTTTCACTTTCTCCCCGCTTTTTAACAAGGAGGTTTGCCTTGAAATTTCAAATTCAATTGCCTTTTCAATCGAATATACTGAATTTATATTTTTTACCTCAACCCTGTCTCCCTGTTTTCCCGAGACATTGACAGAAACATTTACATCCGCTTTAATTCCTGCATCTGCATCAACAGACTTTGCGTAACTAAGCAAAATCAAAAGCTGATTCAGCCATTCCCTGACTTCTTTTGCTGATTTGAAATCAGGATCAGTCACTATTTCTATCAAGGGCATTCCGCATCGATTGTAATCAACATTGCCGTTTTCCGGGTCCCATCTTGCTGGATCCTCTTCCAAATGAGTGTGATGAATCCTTATTCCAAGATATTCCCCATTTTCAGCCACTGGAATCGAATATGCCCCTGATGTTGTGTCCTGATAGCCCTTTGGCAAGTCAGGCCAGTCATAATGCTTTCTCTGCCATATTATATTGGAATTGATTCTGCATCCCAGCATCAAGGAAATTGCAATGACTTTTTTCAATGCCTCAAAGTTTGGAAGCATTGGCTTGCTTCCCGGCTGTCCGGTGCATATCGGGCATATGTTTGTGTTTGGATTTTCGTTCTTATAATTAGTCGGGCATCTGCAGAAAAGTTTTTCATCCGTAATAAGGTAGCCATGGATTTCCAGGCCAATCTTGGCTGTATTTTGCTCTTTTTTCATCATTTTAGGTTATTTTCAAGGTTTTTTATCTTTTCCCTTGTTTGCTTTAATTTCTTATTGGCTTCCTTGACTAATATGCTGATATAATCTTTATCAACAAGAATTTTTCTTTTATTCATTATAGGGGTTGCAAGAATTTCAGTTGAGACAATTTCAATGATATTCCTTCCCAAACTTATGATTCCTGATTTTTTCCAGCCAGAATGCCTTGCCAGCTGCACCAGTTTTTCAGCATCATCCAGGCTTTTGCATGAAACATGCATTATGCACGGCTCATGCCTCAAGTAAATCATCCCATCATATTTTGCATTCTTCAATTCATTCATTAAATCCTCCAAGAGAATTTTATCATGCCAGATTTTGATGAAGGCATTTTCCTGCTTCTTGCCCTTTTCTTTTATCAAAATAATCCTCCCTGCGCATGAAGAGGTTGTGTAATAATCGGGATTTTTGTTAATTTTTCTGCATAAAGGCAGGATTGCCTTGTCTATGCCCTGCGCCAAAGACTTGTCGGGCTTGCCTAAAAATTGTTTCTTTTCATTCTTAAAGTCCATATATAATCCAGCAGAAAAACATTTTTAAAGTTTCTTTAATCTCATTTCTGGCATGGCTTTGGGGAAAAGTTTGGCAATGTTGTTGCTTTCGGGAATGCTTTTTGTTAGTTCTTACCTTATAAAAGTATATTCTGATGAAATCAGGAAAATATACCTTGTTCCCGGCCATGACAGCAGGGAATGCTCCAGAAGAGCAGTTGGAAAGGCGGGAAGGGAAGATGAGCTTGCAATAAAGTTTGCCTCAAAATTAGAGAAAAAATTAAAGGAAAAAGACAAGGATTTGACTGTTATTAGGACGAGAAACAGCGAGGGATATTCAAAGGATTTAATTAAATTTGTTAAAAAGGATTTAAATAAGAGCTATTTGGATATAGATTATTTTTCGCTGTTGGAGGAAGAAGCCAAATATATAAACCATGACAGTTCTGGCAGTTTAGTGCTGAATATCCATTTTGACAAGGTTGATTATGACATCTGCAAAATCAAGGGCTTCTCTTTTATTTATGACGATGAAAACCCCAAAATATGCGAGAGCATTCAGCTGGCGTTTTCAGAATCCAGGGCTTTTATTAAAAACGGCCTTAAACCAAGCAATAATTATGACTGCGATGATGGAATCACAATGGGGAGGGGCTTTCACCTGATTGGAAAGACAAACGCCCCTACTTTGATAATAGAATTTGACTCTATAGACAACGAAAAACTTAATGACCCAAATTATAGGGACAAACTATTAAATGCTGCCTGCGAAGGAGCAATTGATTATAAGAAGAACCACAAGCACTTACAGGATTGATTTTGCAATATCAAACATCTTTTTTTCCTCGAATTGATTGCACATTATCTGCAAGCCGACAGGAACATTGTCAATCTTTCCTGCAGGAACTGAAATTGCGCAGATTTCAGCGAGATTGGCGGGAATTGTAAATGCATCATAAGCATACATCTCTTCTATGCTGATTTTTGAGCCTATTTTATGCGGCAGTTTTGGAACAGTTGGCGAGATTATCGCATCAACTTTCTGGAAAGCTTCATCAAACTCTTTTTTGATTATCTGCTTTACTTTCAAGGCTTTTCTGTGATAAGTTCCCTTGAATTCCGCCTTGCTTATTTCGCTTCCGCCCAAAATTCTTCTCAGGACTTCTGGCCCGCATGCTTCTTCTATCTTAAGGCCGTATTTTCTCCCGTCAAATCTCCTTGTTGCAGAGAAAAATTCAACATAGCACATGGGATAATAAGCAGAGACTGCCAGGTCAATATGCTTTAATCCCGCATCAGCCAGTTTCCAGCCTTTCTTCTTGCATAATTCTCCTGTTTTTTTCCTTATCAAATCATAAATTCTTTTGTCAGAGCATAATTTTTCAAAGTCTTTTGATAGGGCTAATGTAAAGACTCTTTTTTCCTCTTTTTTCTCATGCAAATTAAATGTTGTTCCGTCATAATCATCTTTTCCTCTGATGACATTAAACAGCAATTTGGCATCATCAACTGTTTTTGCAAAAGGCCCTATCTGGTCCAGAGACATTGACAAATCAATCAATCCATATCTTGAAACTGTTCCATAACTTGGCTTCATGCCAATGACATTGCAGTGCGAGGCAGGATTCCTTATGCTGCCACCAGTATCGCTTCCTAAAGCCATGTCGCAAAAATCCGCTGATACAGCAGCTGCGCTTCCTGATGATGAGCCTCCAGGAATCAGTGCAGTGTTCTGGGGATTTTTTGTCGGATTAAAAGCAGAAGTTTCTCCTGAACTGCCGCAGGCAAATTCATCCATGTTTGTCATGCCAATAATCAATCCATCCTCTTTCCTTATTTTCTGGATTACAGTAGCGTCAAAAGTTGATTTGTAATTCTCAAGAGTTTTAGAGGCGCAGCTTGCAATTAATCCCTTTACATTTATGTTGCTTTTGACTGCAATTATCTTCCCTGCAAGCTTTCCCGCCTTTCCAGACTTAATTTTTTTGTCAATCTCTTCTGCCTCTTTTAAGGCGTTTGGATTTACCTGAATAAAACAATTGATTATTTTGTCCTCTTTCTTTATTTTCTCAAGCAGTTTTTTTACTCTTTCAGATAGCATTTTTCTTGTCTATTCCTCCTGCTCTTACATTTCCATGCCTTCCTTTAGTCTCTTCTTTAGGAAATCTTCTTTCATACTCTTCTAAAACATCTTTAATTGCCTTCTCAGAGTCAACTTTGGATATAGCTGCTATTTTCAGCAGCAAATACAGCATATCTCCAATAAAATTTTCAACTTCTGCCTTGTTTTGATTTATCATCAATTCCTGTTTATGCTCATCAATCCATTTGATTACATGCCACATCTCCCCTATCTCTTCATTCATATTAAGAAGCAAATCTTTGATTTCCCATATTTTCCCCCAATCCCTTTCTTTATTGAATTTTTCTATCTGCTCTTGAATTTTATTTAAATCAGTCATTTTTTTGCCCCCATTTCATAATATAATGCGATTAAATTCATCAAGAATATCAGCCCGTTTAATATCCCAAAGATTATGCTTTTTATCTGGATTGAATAAATCACTAAAGCCAATGAGCCTAAAAGATAAATAATCACAAACTCTACGTTTAATCCTTTTCCCTTTTTTCTTATTAATTCCATCAGTTCAGGAATCCATGCGATTACTATTAAAATAAGCCCGATAATGCCTATTATTTCTATATTCATTTTTTCCACGCCCCCTTTTCAGCCTTTATCCAGTCGCCGTCTTTTCTCGGCGCATTGTCAAAGAATCTTTTCTTAAAATCCCTGTCAACCTCGGCTTTTGTCTCTTTTCTTGTCTGCTCTTCCCTTTCTACCTTTCCTTCCCCTAATTCAATCTTTTCAAGCTTCCTGGAGAAGTTGTCTATTATCTCTTTTGCCTGCCTCTTTATCTCCTGCCTCTCTTTTTCAGAAACCTTGTGCCATAAAAAGTCCATGATTAAACAAGAATTAGGGTGTTTAAAAAATTATTGTGGATCAATATAAACGTGCTCTTTATCCTTATAATTTCTTAATATTATCTTCCCATTTCCCTTGTATTTTTTCATGTATTCCGGCAGGACAGGAATCTTTCCCCCTCCTCCCGGGGCGTCTATTACATAATGCGGAACCGCCAGTCCAGAAGTCCAGCCTCTTATTGATTTGATTATTTCAATTCCCCTGCTTACCTTTGTCCTGAAGTGATTTGTCCCTCTTACCATATCTGCCTGATAAATATAATATGGCTTGACTCTTATGGTCAACAGCTTTTGTACAAGTTTTTTCATGATTATGGGGGAGTCATTTACCCCCTTCAGTAAAACAGACTGATTCCCCAACGGAATGCCTGCATTCGCAAGCATGTTGCATGCTTCTGAAGCCTCTTCTGTGAGCTCATCAGGATGATTGAAGTGGGTATTTATGTAAAGAGGATGGAATTTTTTCAGCATATTGCATAATTCAGGCGTTATTCTTTGAGGTAATGAGCACGGGATTCTTGTCCCTATCCTTATGATATCAACATGCCTTATGCCCCTTATTTTTTTCAAAATCCATTCCAATTCATTATCCTCTAACATCAATGGGTCTCCCCCTGAAAGAATGACATCCCTGATTTCAGGATGGCTTGCTATATAGGCAATTCCTGAAAGAATCTGTTTTTTGGTTATCACCATTCTTTCTGTCCCGATTTTTCTTTTTCTGGTGCAAAAACGGCAGTACATCGCGCATTTATTAGAAATTGTAAACAAAACCCTGTCAGGATATCTGTGGATAATGCATGGAACAGGGCTCATCATCTCTTCAGACAAGGGGTCCTCATGCAAAACATCCTTTAGTTCGTCAATTGATGGAATGCATTGTTTGTAGATTGCATCATTCTTCTCTTTTATCAAGGAGAGATAATACGGATTGATTAGCATCGGGTAAGTTTCAGTCACTTTCCTTATCTCTTCCAATTCAGAATGGCATATAGACGGCAAATTTTCGCTAGTAACAATTGATTTTTCAAGAATTGATTTCCATTCAACCTGCTTGTGCTCTTGCGCTGTTTTAAGAACTTCTATATTATTCATCTCTTTTGGACAAACAACAATAAAAAATTTGATAATAAGGATAGTCAGATTTTCTTTATAAACTTATTCCCTATTTCTTCTATTTTAATTCTTTGATTCCAGTAATCAATGCCCATGCCCAGATTGCAATTATTGCAGCAATCATCAGCAAATATACTGCCGAGGGAAAATTGGAGAATAGTATCAGAACAGCGGCTATCATAAGCACTAATTGGATTATCCCCAGCTCATACTCCCCGAATATTATTGTTCCAAGGCCCGGAATAAGCAAATTAATTATGAAACCGATAATCGGAATATAATTCCTATGCCTGTTTTGTTCTTGCTTTTTCATTATTTTTTTAAAAGATACATAAGTGATGCGATTATTATCAGGATTCCTTCAGGCCTTCCTGTAAACAGAGAAGCCAGCCCCAAGACAAGCAGGAACCATTTCATGGCCTTATCATTAGATTTTATTATTGATTTATTGACCGTAAAAATCAGTATCCCGAGAATTATCCATATTATGCCGTATGTCAGGACAAAATTGGCCGTAAGTGCGGGAATATTTTTTACAGCCTCATCAATTTTATTGCTGAATAAAACCGCAAGAATGCCAAACAAGACAAGAATTATGCATGCGATTATTACAAGGATATTCGCGGTTTTTGATGCATAAACTTTCTCTTTTCCCTTGGCTTTTTCCATAGCCTTCTTTTTCATAGCCTTAGCAATTAAAATTAATTTAAAAATATTCCTATAACTGGTATACGACTTTAGAAACCCCTTCAAGCCAGTTTTTGTCTGAAGCATAGCGCTTTTCATGCATGTTGGCCAGCATTTTTATGGGGTCGCTGTGATATGAATTTTCAACATTTTTTCTTTTGATGAAATCCTCTACTGAATCCTTCATGCTTTCATAGACCTTGAATTTGCAGTATTTTTTGATTTTAACCCCATTTTCATACTCGTATGTCGGCTCTACTGCATAATCGTCTCCTTTCTCTGCCTTTATCCCGAAATAATTATTGTGTTTTACAGCCAGGTCACTCATCCCCCATCTGCTTTCCCATGCCCCGACTGCAATCGCAACTTTTCTTAAAGCCATATCTTTGATGTAATGGCTGATGTTTTTTATGAAATTTTCCTGGATTACATCCATAAAATCATTCTCGTCAATCCTTTCTTTTGCCAATTCCAGTCTTCTTTCCAATCCACGCATGTCTTTTTCCTTCAATCCAATTTTGACGACTGCAGACTTCTTGTCCAATTCAGAATAATGCCAGATATGCTCTTTTATGGAATCCATAAGAATTTCCGGCTGCATTGTTATTATTCTGCTTGTTTTTCCATCCATGTATTTCACAAAAAAAGTATACGCGTCGCTATTTCTGTTTTGCACATATATTCCAACATTTATCAAAAAAGCCATCAAGGCTATTTTTATTCCTTTGTCCACTTTGAACTTCTTCTCTCAGAAAGAGAATTTAATTGTATAGAATGAGCGTTTAAAAACTTTTCTGAAAAATAAGAAAATTTTACTTTTTCTTTTTACTACTCTTATTGGCTTCTATTTTGGATTTTTGCCCTTTTTCTACGCTTATATGGATATCTCTCAGCTGTTTGTCTGAAAGTTCAGAAGGGCTGTCAAGCATAACGTCCCTTGCCTCCTTGTTTTTTGGGAATGCAATTACCTCTCTTATTGAAGGCGCTTTGATTAAAATCTGGATTAATCTGTCCAGTCCAATTGCAAATCCTCCATGGGGAGGCGCTCCATAAGCCAGGGCATTCATCAGGAATCCGAATTTCTTTTCAATTTCCTCTTTTGAGAGATTTAAAATTTTGAAGATTCTTTCCTGTATCAAAGGATCATGGACTCTTATGCTTCCGCTCATTATTTCTGTCCCGTTCAAAACTAAATCATAAGTTTTTGCCTTTATCTTCAAAGGCTCCTTTTCCAGGTTTTTTAATTCCTTTGGCATGCAGAATGGATGATGGCTGGCGACTAATTTCTTTTCATCTTCGCTGTATTCAAACATGGGGAAATCAACAACCCAGACAAAAGCAAACTCTTCAGGTTTTTTCCTCAAGTCAGGCTTGTCTGACTTGTATTTTTTCTTTGCTTCATCATGACTCATTCTTGGAAATGGAATTTTGATGTCAATATTCAAAGCATCTTTTAATGTGTGCTTTAATGCCTTTTCAACAATTGAATAAACGTCTTCCTCTTCAACAAAAGACATTTCCCCGTCTAACTGTGTGAATTCGGGCTGCCTGTCTGCCCTTAAGTCTTCATCTCTCAGGCATCTTGCAATCTGGAAGTATTTGTCATATCCTGCAATCATCATCAATTGCTTGAATAATTGCGGGGATTGCGGCAAGGCGTAGAACTTTCCAGCATGCACCCTTGAAGGCACAACATAATCCCTTGCTCCTTCAGGAGTGGACTTGGCAAGAATAGGGGTCTCAATCTCTAAAAATCCCTCATTGTCAAAAAAGTCCCTGAATGATTTTATGATTTTATGCCTCAGTATCAAATTTCTCTTCATATCATCTTTTCTTAAGTCAATGAACCTGTACTTCAGCCTTACTTCCTCATTCACATTCTTGTCCTCCAATTCGAAAGGCAAAGCAGGGCATTGGCTGAAAATCTCTATTTTTTCAATGAAAACTTCAATTTTTCCAGAGGGGATTTTGTCATTTTCTGTCCCTTTTGGCCTTTGCTGGACTTTTCCCTCAATCATTATTGAAGATTCTTTTGTAATTGAATGCAGAATGCCAAAAGCATCCTTGTTTTTCTCAATCACTATGCACTGGATTTTCCCATATCTGTCTTTCAAGTCAATAAAAATTATTTTTCCGTGCTCTCTTATAGTGTCTATCCACCCGCATAATTTTACATGTTTGCCAATATCTTTTTCGTTCAGTTCATTGCAAGTGTGCGTTCTTAACATCTTTCCTTATAAATGATTATTTTACGTATTTTTTAAGCATTTCCATCAATTCTTTTCCGTCAATTTTCCCCTTGAATTTCTGCATCAGCAATCCCATATAAGCCCCCGTGTTTAAGTCGGGTTTTTCCAGTAGAATCTTTTTTATCTCCTTTTCAATCTTTGACTTGTCCGCAGGCTTGTTTTTATTTAAAATATCCTCAAATGGAATTCCGTCGTCAATGTCTATGATTGCCTCTTTGATTGAGCTTTCTGATATCTGGGCATCCCTCAGAGCCATTAAAATCTTTAATCTATAGGGCTTTAATCTTTCCTCAACTTCTTCCAAAGGAACATTTTCATGGCTTGAAACTTCTTTCGGGTACAAGACAAGAAGCTTTGCGATTATGTTGGGGTCAACTTCAGTTTTTGATAATTCATTGAACTCTTCAAGCCTGTTTTCTTTCACTAAAAGTCCCGCATATTCCTCATTTATCCCCTTTTTTGAAAGCTCAGAAATCAAGTCTGTCCTTAACTTTGGCAGATTGGATTTTATCCCTTCAATCATCTCATTTGAAATCTTGATTAATGGCAAGTCTGTTTCAGGATACATTCTCGCCTCTCCGGGCATTGGCCTCAGGAATTTTGTATTACCGTCAGGCAGGGCATTCCTTACTTCGGGCTGCCATTTTATCTTATCTTCCTCTAATTTCAATTGTCTTTGAACTTCTGTCTCAACTGTCTTTTTGATTAATGCAGGCTCCTGGACTCCCTTGACTTCCACTCTTGGCCCGTTGTTTACTGAAACATTGACATCCTGCCTTATTGTTCCTATTCCATGCTTTACTTTGCAGGCCCTGAGTATATCCCCTATTTCCAAAGAAACTTCTTTTGCCTCATCTCCAGAAGTTATGTCAGGAGCAGTCGCGATTTCTATTAATGGAATTCCTAATCTGTCCAGTCTCCATGTTACAGAATCTTTTGTTTCTGCTGTTCTTCTTGCAGCATCTTCTTCAAGGCAGATTGACTGGATTCCAATTTTTTTCCCGTCAATCTCCAAAAAGCCGTTTTTTGCGAGAAGCATTGTCCTTTGGAAGCCGGATGTATTGCTTCCATCCACAACAGTCTTTCTCATTACCTGAGAAACAGGAAGAATTTTTGCGTTCAATAATAATGCAACCTGGATTGCAATCTTTAATGCCTCTTCATTGATTGGATATGGTGGCTCTTCATCCAATTCCACCAAGCAATTAGTGTCAGAATAGGCCTCATAAATATATTCTTTTTTTTTGCTTTCTTCATAAGCGGCGGCTATGTCTATTTTGCCCTCTTCCCCTGCAACCGCATACAGCCTTCTTTTTGCCGTAGTGTCTGGAGCGTCATCCCTTAATTTGCTCGGGCAGCTGCAAAAAAGTTTTGAAGTGTCCAATTGCTGATGAATCTCAACACCTATTTTTAATAATGGCCCCATTAACTAAGAAAATTCAGGCAATTAATAAAGGTTATGTTGGTTTATTTAATATATCTGCTCAGATTGTGCGCATTTACGCCAAATTCTGACATTAAAGCCAGAGGAACAGCGCCAAAAAGCACAAAATAATTTGCCACTCTTTGCTGCAGATATTTGAAGCAGTGATGCGTTTTCGCTGATTTTTTTATCACGCCAGCAGCAATTTCTATCTCTCTGCTAGAAAAGCTTTTTTCCAGTCCTCCAACGACCAACATATGCACTTCTTGCTCAAGTCTATTATAATCTTTGACTGACATTCAGCTTTAAAATTTTAGGGCTATATAAATCTTGCTTTCATTAAGTACTATATAGTAGTAGTTATAAAATTAGAATAAAAATGCCTTTTCGCTTAATTTTTGGTTATACTCGCCCGCAATGTTGCTGAGCATCTGGAATTTTATCCTGTCAGGCTTTTTTTCATGAGCCAAAACCCAACCTAATTTTACAAAAGCTGTTTCAGGAAGCATATCGCCAAGATAAATTACCCCGGCATCGTAAAGTTTCCTTCCAGGACTGTAGACAAACGGGTCTAGTCTTCCATAAAGAGTTTGGCAGGCAAAGCATATTGTCATTCCATTGTCAATCGCATTTTTTATTGCAGGAAGCCAGTTGTTTTTTGCCTCTTCTGTTGCCACATGGCCCAAGCCGCTGGCTTCGATTATCAATCCCTTATAGCCGTTTTCCCTGTAAAAATCAATTATATTTGGATTTGCCCCCGGAAAATATTTTACCATAGCAATCTTGTCCTCAAACTTGGAATCAACCTCAACTTTTTTCCTGTCATCTCTTTTATTGTAGACTCTTAATGTCTCTATTCTTCCATCTTCATGAATTTTTGCGATTGGAAGATCATTAATTGGCCTGAATGTGTCCCTTCTTGAGGTGTGCATTTTCCTGACTTTAGTTCCATTGAGCGCATAGCAGAAATTATCATTTATTGATGCATGGCCAACTAACATCACCTGGGCAATGTCTGAAATAGCCGCATGTCCTGAGCAAGTTAAGTTAAGTACAGTGTCAGTGCTTCCCCTGTCAGTGCTTCTTTGGGAATATGTCAGGACAACAGGCTTGTTCAGATTTTTTAGCATGAATGAAAGTGCAGCAGCTGTATAATGCAGGAAGTCTGTTCCATGCGTTATTATTATGCCCTTATTTTCCTTTTTATTCAGAAGCTTGGCTGCGGTCTTTGCTATTTTTTGCCAGTGCTCAGAAGTCATGTTTTCTGAAGCCAGCATGAATGGTTTTTCTATCTTGTTTATCCTGACAGTCTCAAACAGTTTAGGAGACAGGGCAAGGATGTTTTCAGGCTTCATCAGCCATTTTACCGCCCCTGTTTCATAATCCAATCTTGAGGAGATTGTCCCGCCTGTAACTATAAAAGAAATTCCCGGAAGATTTTTTTTCTGCTTGACTTCTGATTCCGGAAAACTGGCTTCTTTCTTGTGGCCTGTCTTTACTATTTCCTTGATTTTTCCCTTTTCAATGCCGACATTGTAGCCAGAAGGAAGTTTCAATAAAACAATGTTTTCGTCAGGGCTTGGAATGATTGTCCCTATAAACTTGTTTTCATCTGTAAATACTTCTACAGTATCTCCCACTATCCCTACCTCTTTTGCCATAGGTATACTGAATAAATGGAGTTTTTAATACTTTTCTGATTAATCAATTAAAAAATAAAAAAAGAAAAAGAAAGAAAAAATAATTCTATGCGCTTAGCGCTGCTGCCATCTTTTGCACCTTTGCCCTTACTGTTTCAGCATTTTCTTTTATAACTTCGCTTCTTGTTTCAAGATTTTGCTGAACTTCGGCAAGCTTTGCAATCGCATTGCTTAAGTCCTGGCCTGTCTCATTCTGCCTTAATTCAAGCTTTTCAATCACTCTTGAAATGACATTGGCCGCATTTTCAGCCCGAACAGCTTTTACTTCAGCAACCATCTTCTTGACTGCAGAAAGGTTCTGCGCGTCTTCCAGTTTTTGGATTTCAGCATTTGCCTGCTCTTCGGTCATGTTAGCAACAGCCATAATCCTTGTCTTAAGACTATCTGTCTTGGCTGCTTCAACTTCTTTTAGATGTGCGGTATTGTTAATAGCTTGATCAAGCCTTGCCTGAATGTTTGCAATCTGCTCTTCACTAAGGTTTTCAGATGCAAGAATCTCATTAAGCTTTGCTATTCTTGCCTCATGAACTTCTATTGCTCTTTCCAAACCAACAAGTTTTGCAGCAGAATCTTTTATTCCCTGCTTTGTTGCCTTTCCATCAAGTGCATATATTCTTGCTTGAATTTTTGCTATTATAGCATTATGCGCTTCAATGGCTTTTTCCATTGCAATTGTGTTGTTGTTCTTTGCAGCTATTCTTACCCTGATAAGCTCAAGCTTTGCAAGCTTTAATTCTTGCTCAGCTTTCTTTTCCTGGTTGAAAGTAAGGAATGATTTGACTTTTTCCATGAAAACCTTTCCCGCTCCGGCAGATTCATTCAATTCATCATTGATTGCATTGACTGTTTCTTGGTCAACTGTCTGCGGATTTGAAGAGATTAAATTAATCTCATTTTCCTCAGCGATTGCAAAAGCCATCATGCTTGCCAAAAGCAAAACTGCAAATGCGAATACTGCGATTTGTTTTTGCATTTTCATTTTTTTAGCGCCTCCTCCGCTGGCATTTTTTGCCATAATAATATATGGTGAAATTGGTATTTAATATATCCTTGAAACAAGAATGGAACAAGGTGGAACATGAAGAAATGGCTATTTCAGCAGTTTTATCTTGTTAGTGTTGCCGAGAGGAATCCTTTTTATTAATTTTCTGGCTTCAAGATTTCTTATTGTCCTGCTGAGCTTGGCTTTGCTGAATCCTGTCTTTATCTGAATCTGCTTTTGCCAGACAGCGCCTTCCTTTAGTGCTTTGATGACCGCATTTTCTGACTCTAGCAAATGAATCTCTTTTGCGGGTCTTTTGGCTTTCAGCCCAGGCTTTGCTTTGGATTTAGCCCTTCTTTTTAGAATCAGGATGGCTGAAATCAGGAATATTGCTGCTAATGCAACTATTATCCATTGCCATGCAATCCTTTTTTCATTATAAATCACAAAAACAGGGAAATCAGTTGTGTTCTTGGATTTCCAATCCAGGATTATATGCTTCCCATCGCTTGTCAGTTCTGCCGGAGGATAAGCGGAATCAAGAACCGCAAATTCAGGAAGGATTAGCCGGACATCAAGATTTTCTGTCTCAGGAATCTTGAAATCAGCAGTAAAGTATTTGTTTGATTCAACGAATTTGTCTGTGAAATAGCTTAACTTGAGGTTTCCTGACATGACATCTGAAATGAATATCCCGTTTTCCAGGCTGTAATTTGCCCCAGCTTCATTAATCCTGGCATCTTCGGGCAAAATCAATTGTATCGAATTCATGTTGGTCTGGATATCATAACTTATTAGGGCTCTTGAATTAGAAATCCGTATTTCAACGTTAAAATCCTGTATGCCTGCTGAAACAAATGGCGGAATCAGCAGAATTAATGCAAGCAAGAGCAGTTTTTTCATAGGATTTGCAGCATATTGGAATTATTAAGTTTTTTGTTCTTCGTGCTCTGTCTTTATGTAGTCGCATAATCCCCTGAATGTGTTATATATATCAGTAAAATTTCTTTGGATTATCTTGTTTATCCTGTAGGCATTTTTTGTTCTGACATAATGATGGTAAATCGCGCCTATCTGGCTTGAATCCTCTTCCTCTCCTCGATGGTGATCCAGCCTCAGTTTTTCTATTGTCCTGAGCTTGTAATCCGGGAGCTCTATTTTTTTGCTTTTTTTGTATAAATGATACAAGTCTATATGCTGCATTTCATGCCTTAATTCTATCTCTTTCCTTTCTGCCCTGTCTTTTATGAAAGGCAGGTCAAAGCTTGTGCCGTTGAAAGTCACGAAAATTTTGTATTTCTTCAGCTGGGACGCAAAATATGCCAGTATCCCCTTTTCTTCCATGAAATTTCTCGCAAAGTATCCTTTTATCTTGAATTTATCGCCATCGCAGCGCCCTGTTCCTATCAGAAATATCGGGCCTTGCCTTGAAAATCCCCATGATGTTTCAATGTCAAGGAACAAAAACTTTTCGATAGGGATTGCATGGGGCTTTTGGATTCTTTTCTTCACTTCATGATTATGCTTTATGTTGCCAAAAATATCAAGAGTTTCAGGCCCTATGGCATGCTCCTGTTCAATAAGATAAAAAGATTTTTTCTTGTATTTTTTCACGCTGCCTTGCGGAAGGCCTGCCGATTCTGCCGTTGATTCATGTTTAGCTATTTTTTCCTTTATTTTTCTCTGAACACCAAGATAATTCACGTAATCCCCCGCATCACAGCCCAAATCTTTCAGGAGATAATAGACTTCTATTGGCTTTGTCAGAACCTTCAATTTTCCTGGAAGATTTGCCTCTGCAAGAACATTTTTTCTTCCAGTTATGTATTCTTCAAGAGTCTGCTTCCTGAATCCCTTTGGATGGTATTCAACCCAGTATTTTTCCCCGTTTTTTTCTATTAAAAAGTCAAATTTTTTCTTGCCAACTTTTACTTGATAGTTCTTTCCAAATTCAATCATGTCAATTACCTTGAATTCAAGGAAATTCGCACCCACCATTCTTTCTTCTTTGCTTGAGAATTTATTCCTGTCATATTCATATATTGCATATGAAGAATATTGGTTTATCGTGAGATTTCTCCTGACATGGGGGTGCTTTTCCTGGACAGCCTTGCCGCCTTTGCTTGAAATTTTCCTGAATCTTTCTAAGTCAGAGCCCAGACCCATTCCCCATGCATCACTTTGCTGTTTGAGAACATATTCAAGGCCATGCATTGCCTTTCTTCTTTCAAATCCATTCTCCTGTATATGGTCCTGCCATTTATGGTATTGGGAATTAGTCAAATATTTTCCAGGATGCTTTATTGCTTTTCTGACAGCCCTGGAGAAACTTCTTTTATTTTTGATATTGCAGTCAGACATTATCTCCTTTTTAGTCTTGTTCATGGCTTTTATTTCATTCGCCACTTTTTCAAGAACTTCATCCGTAAGTTTGCGCTTCACCATTTTTTAGAATCCCTATATATTTATCAAGCAGGCTGGAAACCTCGCTTGGATTTTTTGAACCTTTGATTTTTTCCTGGATTTCAGCCACCTTATTATCGGAATATTTTTTCCTCACAGCATCAATGAGAAAATCAATTCTTTCAAGAGAGGTTTTTTCTTCTTTCATGAGAATATTCCCGAATATTGAGGAAATCTTCTCTTCATTTATGGATATTCTTTTTTTCTTCCCGTATCTCTTTATTTCCCTGATTATCGTGTTGTGGGCTGGCTGATGAAAAAGGCCATGATCGGAAGAAACACCCAGCTCTGCCATATGCTCAGAATTCTTGTTTTCCAGGATATAATGATAAAGCGCATTCAGCATAGGGGTGCTGAAAGGATTTTCTTTCATGTTAGAGCCGATATAATCTATTGTAGACGGCCATCTGAACATTACCCGAATCAGCTCTTCTTCCAGGTGATTATGCTCTTTTTCATGAAAGAATCTGCTGGAATTTAATGCCTTTATTATGACTCTTTTTTCCAAATCAAATTCTTTGGCTATTTTGCCGATGTAAATCTGCTTTTTCAGCAAATTCGGGGCGGCATCAATAAAAGGAAGCATCTCATTTATAATTTTTGAATCATCATCAGCAAATCTCCTTTCGAGGATTTTTTTCTTTATAGTCTCTAATTTGTACTCAAACACCGGGAGGGCATTTTTCTCCAATTTCAGGAATTCACTGGCATAATTGGACTGAAAAAATTCAGCAGGGTCTATTTTTTTCTTATCGCCTTTTGGCAGAAGTATAAGCCTTGTCTCTAAATCGGCATTTATCAGCTCAAGGCCTGATTTTAATGCGGCATTTACTCCGGATTCATCATTGTCATAGCACAATATTATGTTTTGGGTGTATTTTTTTATTAATCTGGCCTGATTTTTAGTGAATGATGTTCCGCATAATCCGGCAGTGTTGCCGAATCCGTACTGGTGATTTGCTAATGTATCAATATAGCCCTCGACAATAATCGCCTTCTTTTCTTCATATATTGGCAATCTCGCCTTGTCCAAGCCGTAAAGATATGAATTTTTCTCGTATATCAAAGATTCCTTGCTGTTGATGTATTTTGGCAATATTGTGTCATCAATTGCCCTTCCTGCAAATCCTAAGACTCTTCCGAAAGAATCATTGAACGGAAAAATTATCCTGTCCCTGAACCAGACCCATCTGCGCCCGGTTTCATTTTGCAGGACAAGCGAAGCCTCGTCCAGGATTTCTTCATTGCCAAGAGAGATGAAATCCATTAATTCCCTGGAATAATTCTCCTTCGGGGCGTAGCCCAATTTGAACGCCTTGATGGTGTCCATTTCAAGGTTTCTTTCCACAAGATATTTTCTTGCATTATTTCCCTCATCTGATTCTAAAAGATGTTTATGGAAGAATTCAGCGGCTTTTTCCATCACCGCGTAAAGGTCGTTTCTTTTCTTCCTGTCTTTGTTGAGCATTTCTCTTTCTTCCTGAAGCAAAGATGTTTCGATTCCAGCATACTCTCCAAGATACTGGATTGCTTCTGGATAAGAGATGCGTTTTGTGTCCATCAGAAATTTGAATATATCGCCGCCTATTTTGCAGCCAAAGCATGTGTATGTCTGGTTTGGATAGATGTAGAAAGAGGCTTTTGTTTCAGAATGGAAAGGGCATTTAGAGGTGTATTTATCACCCACTTTCCTTAATTCTATTTCAGGATGATTTTTTGAGATGTAATCTACTAAGCTGAGCTTAGACTTTATTTCCTCTTTTAATTGATTATCATACCTCATTTTAACTTAAACGAACCTTAGCAGCATTCCATCATTCTCCATATATATAAGGATTTAGATAAAGGGAAAGATATTTTAATTCAAAATCTTCAGAAAAGTGATGGCTAAGGATGCAGAGTTCTTCAGAGATGAGAAGTTCTTATTCAGGAAATTGAAGAAATGGAATAACAATGCAGGGATTGAGGATAAGATGAAGGAGATTCTCAGAAGAAAGGAAAACAGGAGCCAGGCATTAAACGAAATAGTGAGTGAAATCAGGGCATGTACAGTGGTTCTTTTAGGCAATGAGCATCCCCATTTCTACACTTCACTGGAAAGAATAGCTGGAAAAAGCACAATGACAACAGAGGAAGTATGGGATTACAGATATCATCTTCTGAACTGCTTTCCAAAACTTATTGGAATCGCGGATGATACAGTGAAAAACTTCCAGAGAAACAGCCCCTATAATGACTTCGGATATAATTTCAGCCATGAATCAACAAAACTTGTGACTCCGGCTGAATTCTGCCATTCGATTTATTTTGGCTATACTTATAAAAGCCAGGAAATAGCTGAAAAAATTTCAAAATTGCTGGAATACAATGAAAAAAGCGCAAAATTTTATCTGTCATTGGATATCGACGCTGCAAAAGCCAGGAAGCGGGGCGGAAAAGCGGAAAAATATCTTGATTTTCTCGAAAAAAATTTTGATAATTTCATAAAAAGCCCCTAATTTTGGCGAAATATATACTCCAGAATATACTTCAAACGTTCAGTAACATTTATAAAGAAATAATGTGTTAAATCTTCAATTAAAAAATAAAAAAATTATTCAACTTGGGGGAGTTTGAATAATTTTTTGTGTGTGATCAAGTGTGTTTTGAACTTTTTCTAAGTTAAAACAAACTCTTTCTTAAAATAAATAAATACAACTAGTATTTAAACTTTTCGTGGAAAAAACGAAAAGAAAAATTGACTAAAAGGAGGTAAAAATGGTGTTAAATTTCGCAAAAGAGGCGGTTGACGGAGCAAAAACTTACGGAATCAACTTCGACGAGTTAAAAGCTGGAAAGGCTTCAATCAAAGTTTTTGGTTGCGGCGGAGCAGGAAGCAATATGATAACATGGCTTTTCAACAAAGGAATCCAGGGAGCAACTGTCTATGCTATGAATACAGATGCATTGCATCTTTCAGTAAGCAAGGCAGATGAGAAAATCCTTATTGGAAAAGAATTGACGAGAGGTCTTGGCTGCGGCGGATATCCTGAAAAAGGAAGAGAAGCTGCAAAAGAGGCAATCTCTGAGCTGAAAAGATGTGTTTCAGGCGCTGACATGACTTTTGTAGTAGCTGGAATGGGTGGAGGTACTGGAACAGGATCCTCGCCTGTAGTTGCTCAATTATCAAAGGAAAGCGGAGCAGTGACAATTGGAGTGGTAACCATGCCTTTCGAAACAGAAAAGGCAAGAATTGACAAAGCGGAGTTCGGCTTACAGCAATTAAGAGACTCTACAGACACGGTAATTGTAATTGACAACAACAGACTTGTCGAGATTGCAGGAAACTTGCCTATTGAACAGGCATTTGCAGTAGCAAATGAGCTTGTATCAACAATGATTAAAGGAATTGTAGAGACAATTACAATCCCTTCATTGATTAACCTTGACTATGCGGATGTTGCGGCCATCATGAAAAATGGTGATGTTGCAGTAATCGGCATTGGAGAATCTGATACTCAGAACAGGGTTGAAGAGGCAGTTAAACAGGCTTTGTCGCATCCTTTGCTTGATATTGACTATAAGGGCGCAACAGGTGCTTTGATACATGTAATATGTGGAGAGGACTTGAAACTTGATGAGCTGAACAATGTAGGTGAGATGATTACTTGCAATCTTGCTTCAGACGCTCAGGTAATCCTTGGGGCAAGAATCAACAAAGAATTCAACGGCAGAGTCAGAGTAATCACAATCATAACCGGAGTAAAATCCCCTTATGTATTGGGAAGGCCTGTAAAAGAGTTGTCTCCAAGAGTCGAGATGTCTGAATTAGGCATTGAGATGTACAGATAAGCATAACTCATATTTTTTTCCCTTAGCCTTAGATTTCTGGCTGGTGCCGACCGGGTGGTCTTCGACCATTCATCGGACCAGCCACTTTTTATTTTTTGGGAAGGCGCAGAATAAACAGTCAATACAAAAATAATGTCAAACAATTATGAATTTCGCGGGTCTATAGGGTCTAGAGACTCTATTCTTTATTTTAATCAGCAAAAAACCTTGATTCAAAGAATTATTGAAATGAAGGTTACAAACGGGCTTGGATTTAACGGCACAATGCCCAAGATGGTATTTTCTGAAGAAGACAGAAGATTGTATGATGCTATAAGAGAAGCATTTGGAGACAAACACAGTGAAACATATCTCCAGAGACATCTTAAGCGATTAGAAGAATTAGCAAATTAAACTTCAAAATTTTCAGAAGGAATCAATTTTTTCTTGCCTAATCCATAGCCGTTGAAATAAACAACATGCTTTATGTCTATCTTCTTTCTTTCAATATGCTTCTTGATTTTCTTTTCAAAGCCGATGCCTATCGGCATTAAAGCCTCGACTTTGACTTCATCAGGAATATGGAGAATCCTTTTTACTGTTCCTTCGTCAAATGCGCCAACCCAGCATGTGTCCAATCCCAATTCAATTGTCTTGAGGAACATGTTCTCTATTGCCGCCCCTGCCTGCTGGCTAATGTATAATCCCGCCCTTTTTCCGTAGCTTCTTTCAACCTGCTCGGGGTCTGAGCAGACAACCAAAACATAAGGGACCTCTGACAAGAACTGCTGGCCTGCCGCAGCATCAACCAATTGCAGCTTGATTTCAGGCTTGTTTACAATAATTATCCTGACTGAAAATATGTTTCCGGCACTTGGAGCCAAGGTGGCAGATTCAATAATTGAAATGATTTTGTGAAAACTGACGTCTTTCTGCAAGAAATGCCTTGTGCAATGCCTCTCCTTCAAGACTTTGTCAAAATCCATGATATTTGTAATATTTTTCTGTATAAAAAGTTAATGTTTAAACGGGCGTAATATTGTGTTTGCATAGCAAACGATAATGTTATAAATTAGTTTTAATTTTATTTTAAGAGGATAAAAGAGGCAAGCATGAAATTCAGCAGATTTGCAGATTATCTTGAGAAAGTTGAAGTTACTTCTAAAAGATTAGAGATGTTTGAGATTCTTTCAGGAATGTTCAAAGAGGCAGATAAGGAAGAGGTTGACAAGATGGTTTATTTCTGCGAAGAGCAGCTTTTGCCTGCCTGGCAAGGATTAGAGACAGGAATGGCTGACAAGATGGCTGCAAAGGCAATTGCAAAGGCGTCTGGAAGAAGCGAAAAAGAAGTTCTGGATTCTTACAAAAAACAGGGAGATTTGGGATTGGTTGTTGAGAAGATGTCCGGAAAGCAGGCGACTTTATTCCATAAAAAAGCGCTTTCTGTATCAGAAGTCTATGAAGAATTAATGAAACTGGCAAAAATATCAGGAGAGGGAAGCGTTGACAGAAAAGTTTCAATGCTTTCTGGATTGCTTAGCAACATGTCGGGAAAAGAAATGAAATATGCCGTTCGCTTTGTGCTTGGAAGATTAAGATTAGGGATAGGCGATCCCACAATAATGGATTCAATTAGCAAGGCAATCACAGGAGACAGAATGGAATTAAGAAAGGAAATTGAGCGGGCATATAACATGAGCTCTGATTTGGGATATGTCGCCAAAGTTTTGTTTGAAAAAGGAGCCAGGGGATTAAAAGAATTCCATGTTGTTGTTGGAAAGCCAATAAGAATGGCACTTGCTGAGAGGCTGCCAAATGCAGAGGATATAATCAAAAAAATCGGGAAATGCGCAGTAGAGACAAAATATGATGGCTTAAGGCTTGCAGTTCATAAAAAAGGAAATGATGTTGAGATATTTTCCAGGAATCAGGAAAGAATGACTCACATGTTTCCTGATGTCATTTCCGCAGTAAAAAAACAAATTTCAGCCAAAGATGTCATTTTGGAGGGAGAGGCAGTCGCTTATAATGAAGACACAGGGGAATTTTTTCCTTTTCAGACAACAATAACAAGAAAAAGAAAGTATGGAGTTGCTGAATTGGCAAAGGAGATGCCGGTTGTCCTTTTTGCTTTTGATTTGCTTTATGACGGCAAGGACTTGACGAAAGAAAATTATGCTTACAGGAGAAAAAGATTAAAGGAAATTGTAAAAAAAGGCTTTGTAGTCAGGTTATCTGACCAGATAATTACAGACAATCCAAAAGAAGTTGAAAAATTCTTTGAAGAAAATGTTGAAAAGGGGACAGAAGGGATTATTGCAAAGCGCCTTGATTCAGAATATCAGGCAGGAGCGAGAAATTTTAACTGGATTAAATTGAAAAGAAGCTATAAAGGAGAATTACAGGACACAATAGATGTTGTCATCATAGGCTACATGAAAGGAAGGGGAATGAGGGCAAAGTTCGGGATAGGCGCCTTGTTGGGAGCGGTATATGATGAAAAAGCTGACTTATTCAAATCAGTTGCCAAGATAGGAAGCGGATTATCAGAAGAAAAATGGGTTGAAATTCGAAAGCTTCTTGACAAAACAAAAACTGAAAAGAAAAATGCAAGAGTTGATTCTATCTTGCAGGCAGATGTATGGACATCTCCAAAATATGTTTTTACAATAAGAGCAGACGAAATAACAAGAAGCCCGATTCATACAGCAGCGCAGGAACAAGGCATTGGCCTGGCATTAAGGTTTCCAAGGGTAGAGGGCTGGATAAGGGACAAGAAAGCAGAAGATTCAACGTCAGTAAAGGAATTAAAGGAAATGTTCAAACTGCAAAAGAAAGTCAAGGCGATGAGCTTTGGCGCGGGATAGTTTTATACTCAGTTATATTTCCTGTCTTTTTATCAAAGTTCAGTCTTGCTGTTTTGGGAACTTTTCCGTATCTATTTTTCAGCGCAATAAAACTCATCCATCCCCTGTATTTTTTATCATCCCAGTATGCTTCTGGCCTGTAAAGCATGGTTGCTATGTCAACTTCCTGTTCAACATCTCCGCAGTCTTTATAGTCTGTCAATTTGTATGGTTTTTTGTCCTTTCTTTTTTCAACATCCCTTGTAAGGTGTGAGATTACAAGAACTGTTGCCCTTGTGTCTTTTGCTATCTGCTTGCATTCCCTTAGCACATTGCCGAGTGATTCTGTTCTTGATTTGTATTCAACGCTGCTGAATGCCTGTAAATGGTCTATTATTATCAAAGAAGGATTTGCGAATTTTCTTTCCCTATTGACTCTTTCAATCACTTTATCCAAAGAAGGGCTTCTGTCGTCTATTATTATATTTCTTTTGTAAAGCTCTTCAGAGGCCTTTCTTATTTTTTTAATGTCGTTCTCTTTTAATTTTGCTATGTCAAAGAACTTTTCAGAGTTTATATTTGCATATTTGGAAAGCATTCTTGTCAAGATTTCATCTCTTGTCGAGTCATAAGAAAACAGCAAAGCAGACTTGTCCTGTTTTGCCACATTATCCATTAAATTCAGTATAAAACTTGTCTTGCCTATGCTTGGCCTTGCTCCTAATATCCATAGCCATCCTGGCCTTAATCCATAAGTAATCTCATCTATGCTCGGATAGCCTGTGCTTAATTCAAACCTCTTATTTTGCTTTAATCTATCCTCAACATTCTGGACTAAATTCTGGACTTCTTCTTTATGAGAATATATTGAGCCTGCTTCTCCAACATAAGTCACAAGGGATAAAATGCCCTCTCTCAGGAATTTTTCAAGAGACGATTTATCTTCTATGGCAAATGCTTTTTCTGTAATAATTGTTCCCAGCCTGATAATCTCCCTTCTTTTCCTGTTTAACAGGATATTTTCACAATATCCTTTTAATTTTGTCCCAGAAACATTTTCCCCTGCCTTCTTTAATTCTTCAAGATAATTTCTGCCCCCGACATCTGAAAGAAGGCGGTGCTCCCTGAGATTGCTGGCAAGGTTGATTACATCCGTGCTTTCCCTTAAAGAGGTAATAGCAGACCAGATTCTTAGATGCGCGTCCCTATAAAAAGCATCTTTTCTTATGCCTTCATTTATCGCCACATCAAGAAGTTTAGGATTGTTGATTAATGCTCCAAGCAAGCCCATCTCTGCCCCTATATCTTGCGGCAAAATTTTGTCCATAAAACTATTTTCTCTTCTTGGGGCTTCAATCCTGCCGCTCTCCGCAAGCATGTCAAGTGTAGACTCGTCATCCGGGTCTTCTTTATCAAAGTCCTTGTCTACGTAAGAATCAATCAATTCGCAGCTTTCCTCAAATTCTTTATTAATTACTTCTTCAATAACTTCTTCTATAGGAGTATCCATTTTATTTATTCAGAATAAGGTCTGAGGCCTTTCACCTCTAATAGCGCATTTGATTCAAAACTTTTAAAGATTGTTATAATTTAGGATATATCATTTTTGCGGGATAATTGAAACATTTATAAATTGGAAGATTATTCATCAATTAAGAGGTGAATGGCTCAGTTGCTCAGTACATTCGCAAAGCCACAGCCTCAGCTGCTTCTGAGATCAAAAAATGGAACAAAAATGGAGAATTTACGCGCCAGAGGGAAGAGATACAAAATACGACACAAAAATGAACCTCAGGACTTCTAGCAATAATGCCCCTCTTTTTGGCACAGGCGAGATATTCATAAAGCCTGTTTTAAGGCAGGATTATGGGGATGACGTCTATAAAATGAATATTGAAGAGGAAGAGGTAAAAGTTATCGCAAGAGAATGCGGGCAGCACAAAAAAGAAAAAGGCGTTTTTGACAGCCTTGATTCAGGAATATTCTTTAATGTCTCTGATGAAAACGCAAAGAAAGCGGAAAGCAAGCTTGTCCAGGCCTTTTTCTAAAAGTCACGACGACAACAATAGCAAGCTTTATAAAGGGTCCCTTATTTAAAAAGGGATGCCAGACGACTTGAAAGTCCAGAATATCGTCGCGACCACTTCTCTTGGAAAGTCAATTTCTTTGATTAAGCTTGCGAGAAGCGAGGCGAATACAGAGTATAATCCGGAGCAGTTTCCAGGATTAGTTTTAAGGATTAAAAAGCCAAAGTCAGCTGTTTTAGTATTCTCATCAGGAAATTTAGTGTGCACTGGAACAAAAAGCATTGCGCAAGTCAAGGAAGTTATTACAAATGTCATTAAAATTCTCAGGAAAATAGGCGTAAAAATTACAGACAAGCCAAAAATCAATGTCCAGAACATAGTCGCTTCAGGAACAGTCAATTTAAGGCTTAATTTGAATGCTCTTGCCTTGGTGCTTGAAAACACAGAGTACGAGCCAGAGCAATTTCCAGGCCTTGTCTACAAGCTGGCTGAGCCAAACACAACTTTTCTTTTATTCAGCAACGGAAAATTAGTCTGCACCGGAACGAAGAACAAAAATGAGTTAATCCAGGCAAAAAAGCAGCTGCTTAAGAATTTAAAAGCGGCAATAAAGGAAATTTAATTCTAGCGTGATTTTTTCAAGATAAGATATATAGAGACCAAGACTATAATGTTCAATAATATCAGAGCAATTCTGGCAAAAGTGTCATCTCTTTCAATGATAGGATTTGAAACTATATCTATGCAATTTTCTTTCATATAGCTTATTTTGTTGCAAATGCTTAAATCTGAATTTTCTGAAGCAAAGACAAAATAACATCTATCTTTATCTGAAGTTTCATTTAGATTATTGCAGAAGGAAATATCATTTAGTTTTGCTGATACATAGAATTGACATCCTTTAATTTCATCAAGTCTTATTTCTTCAGCCCTTAATTTAACTTCTTCGCTCATTTCTGCTGTTGCGGTATTAATCATTTTAGAACATCCATCAATATCTTTTTTTGCTATTGCTAGTTGAAGATAACACTCATTAATTCCTCCTTTTCCTTGAGTTGTGCAAATAGGATAATCAATTGAGCTTGCTGTTTCAGGAGACTCTCTTATTATTTGTGACATGCATAAAAAATTCCCCTTGCATAATGAGGGCTCATTTAACAAAGAAGCCATGCATCTATTATATCCATGACTGCAATCATCTTCGATTCCTGCTCCAATCAAAACAACAGAATATAAACTCAAAATTAAAAGAGCACCTAAAATAAACCATTTTTTATTTTCAAACAAATTAAGTAATATTATAATTGATGGTCCTAATAAAATAAGCTGCCATCCTAACAATGGCCCCTCATATCCTCCAGGGTCAAAGGTTATTGAGCCAGGCAAGAACATACAGAATGCTATCCATACAGCAACAATAATCAAAGTGATCTTAATCTTCTCTTTTTTCTTGAAAATAAGATATAATGCTGAACAAACAACTGCAAAAAATATAAAATAAATCAGATAAAATACAAGACTGAACAAGCCTATATTTATATCCATTTCTGCCTCTTATCTTTCATCAAGCTTTGTTCTTATTTAAACTTTAGGATAAGCACCCGAACTGGGATTTAAATAATAAATGAGATATATTCTAAATAAATCCCAAAAATATTCTAAAAATCAAAAATTTTTAAATATTACATTATAATTTTTGGTATCACTATAACATAGTGCGATAAACTATTTAAATGCTAAAAATGATTGTGTAAATACAAATTATGATTGATTTGATTATAAAAGGGGCTAATGGTAAACGAAGAGTTAATTACAGAAGCGAAAGAATTCTTTGAAACATATAAGCAAGAGATTGGCAAATTTGCAAAAGAGGGCAAGAGGTCGGTTTTCATCTCTTTTCAGGATCTTGCAAGCTTCTCGCATGAATTGGCTGAAAAATTAATCTATCAGCCTGAAGAGATAGTAGTGGTTATGGAAACTGCCTTGGAAGAGACAGGATTGCTGAGCAATGTCCATGTAAGAATGCTGGACTTGCCAAAAAGCCAGGAAGTAAAAATCAGGGAGATAAGAGCAAAACACATTGGGCAGCTGATTGCAGTTGAAGGAATTGTAAGGCAGGCTTCGGACGTTCGCCCCCAGGTAATCAATGCAAAATTTGAATGCCCTTCATGCGGAACAATAATTTCAGTATTGCAGATTGACCAGCATTTCAGGGAGCCTACAAGATGCAATTGCGGCAGAAGAGGCGTTTTTAAACTTTTAACAAAGGACATGGTTGATGCCCAGAGAACAGTCATTGAAGAATCTCCTGACATGATGACTGGAAGCGAGCAACCAAGACATATATCCATTTTCCTTAAAGAAGATCTTGTTGATCCCCATATGGAAGAAAGGACAACTCCAGGAAGCAAGGTGCAGGTAATAGGCGTATTAAAAGAAATTTCTGTCCCTTTAAGGACAGGAGCAATTTCAACAAGATTTGATTTGGCGATAGAGGCAAATAATGTAATTCCGATGGAAGAAACTTTTGAAGACCTTAACATCAGCGAGGAAGATGAAAAACAGATTCATGAATTGGCGGCTGACCCCAAATTATACTATAAATTAAGGGAAAGCATTTCTCCCAGCGTGTTTGGCTACGATGAAATCAAAGATGCCCTGGTTTTGCAGTTATTTGGAGGAGTAAAAAGGCAAAGGTCAGACAAGAATTTCAGCAGAGGAGACATTCATATGTTTTTGATAGGAGATCCAGGGGTTGCAAAGTCAGTAATCTTAAAATTCATCTCAAGAATAGCCCCGAAAGGAAGATATGTGAGCGGAAAAGCCACTACAGCAGCAGGATTGACTGCAACTGTAGTCAAGGATGAATTTCTGAGGGGCTGGAGTTTAGAGGCGGGGACGATGGTGTTATCAAATAAAGGATTATGCGCAATTGATGAATTGGAAGACATGTCAGAAGAAGACAGAAGCTCAATGCATGAGGCAATGGAGCAGCAGACAGTAACCATAAGCAAAGCGAATGTCCATGCAACTTTAAGAGCAGAGACTTCTGTCTTGGCTGCAGCAAATCCGAAATTTGGAAGGTTTGACCCTTATCAATCAATTCAAAAGCAAATTAATGTCGATCCCGCATTGCTGAACAGATTTGACTTGATATTTGTTTTGAAAGACCTGCCTGAAAGAAATAAGGACAATGCAATTGCTTCCCATGTCTTGATGGAAAGGCAAAATCCAAGCGATACTAAAATCCCGATTGATTCTGTTTTAATGAAAAAATATATCGCATATGCAAGACAAAAAGTCTTTCCAGAACTGACTGATAAGGCTGTTGATGAGATAAAGGCCTTTTATGTTGAACTGAGAAACATGCCGACCATCAGCAATGATTTAATCAAGCCGATTCCAGTGACAGCCAGGCAATTGGAAGCCTTGGTAAGACTGGCTGAAGCGAATGCAAGGGCAAGGCTGAGCAAAAAAGTCACCAGGGAAGACGCAAAAAAAGCGATTGAATTATTGAAATACTGCCTGCAGCAGGTTGGATTTGACTATGAGACAAAGTCTTTTGATATAGACAAAATATCAACCGGCGTTTCAGCCTCGCAAAAATCAAAGATTATCTTTGTCAGGGAAGCAATATCAAGGCTTGAATCCAGGTTTGGAAAATTAATTCCTGTTGAGGAATTAGACAGGGAAATGGACGGAAAGATGGAGAAGGAAATTGTTGAAGAGATAGTTGACAAGCTTGCAATGGCAGGCGACATATTTAAGCCTAAAAGAGGATATATTCAGAGGATGTAAAATGATGGAATCAGCAATTATTTCAACAAAGTTCAGAGGATTGATTTAAGATGCAAGTAGCATATAAAGTATGGATTGGAAGCGTAATGAACGGAAACATGATGTTCAATGGGGATAAGTTTGTCTCTGTTGAAGTTTCAAACAAGCAGATTTCTAGAATCAACCTGATAGCAAATGTTGTTGACACTTATGCAAATGATGAAAAGAAATTCAATGCAGTCACTTTGGATGACGGCTCAGGGCAGATCAGGGTGAAAGGATTTAGTGACAGCTTTTTCCTTTTGCAGGGAATTGCTGTAGGAGACACAATCTGCGTGATTGGATGGCTTCGATATTTCAACAACGAGATTTATATGATTCCGGACATAGTAAGAAGGGTTGAGGACAAATGGGCCTTGGTAAGAAGGCTGGAATTAATCAAGATGTATGGCGAGCCAAGCCATGCAAAGCAAGATACTTCTAAGGATGAAATTGAACCCAAAGAGGAATTTGAAGTGAAGAGCGAGAAAGTTGTCAGCCAGGTTCAAAGCATAAGCCCGAGAAATGCTATAATGGCATTAATCAAAAAACATGAGCAGGGGATAGACATCGAGCAGCTTATCATGGAAACTAATTATCCTGTTGACCAAGTGACTTCAATAATCAATTCTTTGCTGGAATCAGGGGAGATTTACGAGCCGATGCCGGGAAAAGTCAGATTCATGTAGGTAGTTAGGAAAGCTTTAAAAGCGAAAATTCTTCATTTTTCCATGGCTTATGAACAAATGCTTGATAAATTGTATAAGGAAGTCAAGCCGATTGAAAAGGGAGAAAGATTTGAAATCCCCAAGGTAAAAGGGCATGTAGAGGGAACTAAAACAATAATAACAAATTTTTCGCAGATTTGCGATGTCATAAGGAGAGACAAGCAGCATGTCCTGAAATATCTTTTCAAGGAACTGGCGGCTCCCGGAATAATTGACGGCGAGAGGCTGATTTTAAACAGGAAGCTCAGCTCAGCATTGATAAATGAAAAAATAGAGTCTTATGTCAGTGAATTTGTAATATGCCCGGAATGCAAAAAGCCGGATACTGAATTAAAGAAAGAGGACAGGGTGATGTTTCTGCATTGCCTTGCATGCGGCGCAAAGCATTCTGTCAGGACTAAAATCTAAAATGATGCGCGTAAAAGTCTACAATGCATACAGGAAAGTTGTTGCAGTCTGTGACGAAGGCTTGATCGGGAAAAGATTCACGCAAGGAAAGAAGCTGCTTGATGTGAAGGAATCTTTTTTCTCAGGCGAGATTATAGACAGGGAAAAAGCAATGATTATAATCAAAAGCGAGGCTGCAGATGACTCAACATTTAATTTTGTCGGAAAAGAATCTATTGAGCTGGCATTAGAAGCCGGGATAATTGATAAAAAAGGGGTGATGAAAATGCAGGGCATACCCTATGCCTTGAGCTTATTATAAAATGGAAGACCAGGAAAATTTTAATGCGCAGGAAGTTGAAGCGCCCAGTGAATACAATAAAGAGGGCCAGATGATTGGAAGAGTGAAGCTTCCAAGAGGAAAAGAAGTTCTTGGAAGACTGGAGCAGAGATTAGGCGCAAGCAGGATGAGTATAAAGTGCTTTGACGGCAAGACAAGGATATGCCGGGTTCCTGGAAGATTAAAAAGAAGATTATGGCTCAGAGAGGGAGATATTGTCATAGTGGAGCCCTGGGAGCACCAGCCTGATGAAAAAGGCGATGTTTTGTACAAATACAGCAAAGCAGCGGTTGAATGGCTGAGGCAAAAAGGTTTCATAAAAATAGAAGAAGAATTCTAATAGAATGACAGGAGAATTTTTTAGGACTTACAAGAATGTTTTTGATAATTCTACAATAAAGTCTATTTGGTATGTAATAACCCATCATAAAATCGAAGGATTGGAAAGTCCGATAAAAATAGGAAAAGAAAGCAATGTATTTTCTGCATTGACTAAGGAAAATAAAAGGGTGGCAGTAAAAATCTACAGGATTTCAGTTGTTGATTTTTTTAAGATGTCCAAGTATCTTTCAATGGACAGACGATTCAGATTTACAAACAGCAGAAAGCAGATTGTCCTGACATGGGCACAGAGAGAATTCAAGAATCTTATGAAAGCATATGAAAATGGGGTTTCTGTTCCCCAGCCATTGGCAATCAAAGATAATGTTTTGGTAATGAAATTCATAGGAAATGAATATCCTGCATCTCCTGAAGCGGCAAGAATGCTAAAAAATAATCCGGGAGATGAAAAAATGCCTGTTCTTGTTGTTCAAGAAATGAAAAAACTTTACAAAGCAGGGTTAGTTCACGGAGATTTAAGCGAGTTTAATATTTTGAATATGAATAATAAGCCTGTTTTAATTGACCTTTCTCATGCCATTACTTTATTGTCTCCTTCAGCACAGGATTTATTGGAAAGAGATGTGGAAAATGTCTGCAGATTTTTCAATAAAAAAGGATTTAAATTGGATAAAGAAGATGTTTTGAAGGAGATAAAGGTTAAAGATTAGCGGAAGTCAACAATTATTGAGTTCCAAACTATTATTCAACTAACAAATTTACATTAACCAGATAAAAATGTCAGAACAAGTTTTCGCAACACCACGATTAAAGAAATTCAGGAAACAGATAGAGAATGCTCTAGATGTAAAAATAACTATTGAAGGCGATATGGCAAATATAGAGGGGGAGAGTTTTGGAGAATATACTGCCTTGTCTGTTATTGAATCACTGAATTATGGCTTTGACCTTCCAATAGCACTTCAATTAAAAAATGAGGAGTTTATGATGGAAAAATTAAATCTAAAGAGGCTTACAAGGCCATCAAGATTAGCGACAATCAAAGGAAGAATTATTGGACTAGGGGGGAAGACAAAGAGGTTAATTGCAGAATTGACTGATTGTGAGATTGCAATAAAGGACAATATTATCGCGATAATAGGGAGAACATCAGATGTTGATATTACCAAACAGGCAATATCCTCTTTGATTCATGGGTCACCTCATTCTTCAGTTTATGCATTCCTTGAAAAAAACAGAAAAATCAGAAAAGAAAAAGTTGACATTGATGAAGAAGATTTGCGAGACAGAAAATAAAAAGTATTTTAAAGCTTCTTTTTCTATTCAATATTATGCCTCAGTAGCTCAGCAGGTAGAGCAACTGACTGTTAAAACCTAGGTTTTAACAATCCTAGAATACCGCAATCAGTGGGTCGCTGGTTCGAGTCCAGCCTGAGGCGTTCTAGAGCCCTAAAGAATAAAAAATCGCCAGCGCATTTTTCTGCGTGTCTGAATCCCTTATTTCAATAACAAGATTGGCATATTTCCTGTATAATATTCTTCTCTCATAAAATAGTTCATCCAGTGTTTTTGTCTTCAGCCCGACAATTCCCCTCACATCCATATTTCCCAGCCTTTCCTTTATCTGCTCCAAAGGAGCATCCAGGAAAACAATTGTTGAAATCTTTCCAAGAAACTCCATTGCTCTTTTTGAATAAACAACGCTTCCTCCCGGAGAAAGCACATAATGCTCAAGCTTCCCTAAATCAAGGATTGTTTCCTCCTCTTTTTCCATGAACTTCTCATCGCCGAACTTATCAATTATCTGCTGCAGCTTCAGGCCATTTCTTTTTTCAATCTCATCATCCAAATCAAGAAATATGTATTCCAGTTTTTTCGCCAGCTCTTTCCCGATAGATGTTTTTCCAACCCCTGGCATTCCAATCAGAGTTATATTCATAAGCAAAATTAATCAGAAGACTATAAAATGATTTATTTAATTTATTATCTATTTCTTTTTGCCTTTTGAAAGAACAAGCCTGTTTATTTCATGCTTTTCCTTTTTGAAAGGAAGCAGATTTTTCAATTTTCCAAGAAGGCTGTTATCCTTAAATTCCTCTCCAACCAATGCAGCGGCAAGCCTTTTGTATTCAATGCTTGTTTTGCTGTTTGGATTCAAGGCTACTGAAGGTGTTGCCTCTGACAAGGCTTCAATGATTTTTATATCATCATTGACTTTTGCAATAACAGGAACCTCCGCTAGTTCTTCAATGTCCTCTGTAGAGAGTTCAAAGCTTTTTCCCCTGCCTTTATTGAGGATTATTCCTATAATCGGGGTGTTTTTCTGCTTTGCAACCTTTACCGCCTTTATTGTGCAGCTTAAAGTGGGATAATCAGGAGAAGTTACTACCAATAATTCATCACTTGCAATTATTGTAGAAAGCAGCTCATTGTTCAAGGTTGGAGAAGAATCAATCAGTATTACATCGTAATTGCTCTTTAGCTCCTTGAGCTTCTTTTTCAGCATGAAGATATCTATTTTGCCATATTGAGGATTTAATGAGCCCGGAATGAAATGAAATCCGCCTTCATATTCATATATTGCCTTTTCAATAGGGGCCTTTCCGATAAGGACATCATGAATAGTTGAAGCGTCCGGCTTTACCAATCCAAGATGCAGGGCTAAATTCGGGGCGGAATAATTTGCATCAACCAACAGAACTTTTTTTCCTAATTCGGATAGTGCAGTCCCTATATTGACTGCTGTTGTTGTCTTGCCGACACCCCCTTTAATTGATATTACTCCAATAGTTTTTGCTTGCTCCATTTTCACCTCTGATTATAAGTATCTCCTAATTTATTTAGCATATAGTGTTTAATAATCTTTTTCTTCCCGGGCTTTATCTTGATTTTGTCTAAAATTGTGAGGATATTCTCGGCATCCTTCTTTAATTCCTCTTTTTTTATAATCTCTTTTTGCTCTGGTATCAGGTTAATTTCGTTTTTATATTTTCCCAGTGAGATGTTGGCTTCTGTCCTGCCGCCTTCCTGCTGGGCTGCATGGGCAAGCAGATATCTCTTCAGAAGCCTGGCCTTTTCAATAGCCACTTCTTTCTGCATTTGCATCAATTCTTCCTGTTTCTTTCTCTCTTCTTCAAGCCTTTCTACTCTTGTTTTGATCTTTCTTATTGGTAACAAATCAGCCATTTATGCCTCTTTTTTCCTTATTGAATATCATAGCTTTTGGTTTTTTAATACTTTCCATTTTTTCACTTGATCATCCATAAATTGACTCCCGCCTTCTTCATCCTTTCAACCTTATTTTCCAATGCAAGCTCAAGAAGATACTTTTCAGCGGTATTCCATGATATATTGAAAGCTCCGGCTATTTCTGAGGTAGTCACTATCCTTCCTTTTTTAGTCATGTCCAGGATATTCTTTGTAAGCTCTGTTTCATCAAATGCCGTTTCTTTGTTTTTTATTCTCATTTTATTTTATCACCCATAAATTTACTCCTGCTTTTTTCATCCTCTCAACCTTTCCTTCCAGTGCCAGTTCTAAAAGGTACTTCTCAGCAGTATTCCAAGAAACCCTGAATTTGTTTGCAATCTCGCTTGTAGTTACTACCCTGCTCTTCCTGGTTGTCTCTAGGATATTCTTCATGAGTTCTGCTTCATTGAACTCTGTTTCTTGGTTGTCTTTATTTTTCATTGAGCATTTTCTCCTTTTCCAGCTTTAATTTCTGCCTTGCCTTTCTTTCTTCCTCTTTAATCCTCAATTTTTCCTCTTTCAGCCTGATTTTTTCATCGTGTATTTTTTCTTTGAGCGCTTCTTCCTCTTCAGCGATTTTCAGCTCTATTCCCTTCAGCTCTTTCTTTTTAATCTCGGACTGTCTTTTCTTTTCAGCTTCAGCCTCTTTTTTCTGCTGTTCAATCCTTGCTTTTTCTAGAAGTCTTTTTCTATTGTCTTCCCCTACTGCCTTTCTCCTGATTTCTTCCTGCTCCCTTCTCTCATTTTCAGCCTCTCTTCTTCTCTGCTCAAGCAATATTGCTTCCTGCCTTCTCTTTTCCCTTTCCTCTTCCTTTAATCTCTCTTTTTCCAGTTTTCTTCTTTGATTTTCTCCCTCATGCCTTCTTCTTTCTTCTTCCTTGGCTTTTCTCCTGAGTTCATCCTGCTCTCTCCTCTCATTTTCAGCCTCTATTCTCTGCTGCTCAATCAATATTGCTTCCTGCCTTCTCTTTTCCCTTTCCTCTTCCTTCAATTTTTCTTTTTCAAGGGCTGTCTGCTGCCTCAATTCCTCTTTTCTCCTCTTTTCTTCCTCTATGGCTTTTCTTCTGAGCTCTTCCTGCCTTAATCTTTCATTTTCAGCTTCTCTTCTCTGCTGCTCAATTCTGATTCTTTCATCAAGAAGTTTTTGTCTCTTTTCAGCCTCTAATCTTCCTTTTTCCAGCGCTATCTGCTGCCTTAATTCCTCTTTTCTCCTGTTTTCTTCCCCTATTGCCTTTCTCCTGATTTCCTCCTGCTCTTTTTCTTCCCTTCTTCTCTGCTCAATCACAATCGCATCTTGCATCCTGTTCTTTCTTTCCTCTTCCCTCAATCTTTCTTTTTCAAGGGCTGTCTGCATCCTTCTCTCTTCAATAATTCTTCTTTGATTTTCAAGCTCGACTTTTTTCTGCAGTTTTATTCTTTCTTCATCCTGTCTTAATTCAGCCTCGCTCTTTTCTTTTGACAATTTTAACTGAAGCGCCCTTTGTTTTCTTTCCAATTCAAAATCTTTTTCAGATTCAGTCTTATAAATTCCCAAGGCGTGCAGGAAATGCAGCATAGTTCCCCTGAATTGTTTGGACCTTTCAGTTATCTCTGCAATCCTCTCTCCTGATTTTTCCTCATTCAGCCTTTCTTTTTCCCTGAGTATTTCCAGTCTTTTGTCATCTCTTTTCCTTCTTTCCTCTTCAACCTCAATTATCTTGTTCCATCTTAATCCCTCTATTTTTTCCCTGGATTCATTGCCAAGCCTCTTTCTTTCTTCAAGAATCCTTTGCTTTTCTCCTTCAAGCTCAATTCTCTTATTCCACGTCAATCCTTCTATCCTTTCTTCAGCCTCTTTGTCAATTCTTTCTTTGTAAATGTCTCTTAAGTCGCTAAGAACTTGTGACTTGATGGCATCTTTTCTCTGTATTTTTCCCAGTTTCTCGCTGAGCTTCATTTCTTGAAGTTTTTCTCTCGCTTTTTCCTGCCCAGCTTTCCTTCTTTCCTCTTCAAGCTTTATCCTTTCCCTGAATGAAAACGCACTTTCTTTTTCCCTTAGTTTTTCCTCTTCCTTTTCTCTCAATAATCTCAGCTGCAATGCAGATTTTCTTTCTTCATCTATTCTTTTCTGCTCAATCTTTCTTTCTTCGAGAACTTTTGGCTTTTCCTTTTCAGCAGCCTCTTCTTTCTTTTCTGCCGGATATTTTATCTTAGAAACGCTTAGAGCATGCAATAATCTTGTAATGTTTTTCTTTTCCTTTTCCAGAACACCTTTTTCTTTTCTTCTTAAATATTCCTTGAGTTTTAATGAGAATGCAACAACTTGGGGAGTGGGTTTGATCTTAACACTTTTTAACGTTATTTTTTCAGCCTTTGGAGCCTCAAATTCCCTTAATACCCCTTCTTTCTTTGCCCTGAGATACTCGTGCATTTTCTCAGTAAATGAGGGCTTGCTCATTGCATCAATAATATTCAATATCATCAATAATGCCAGTACAGTCAGTAGAATCAGCATCCATATCCACCAGCATATTACCGGGAGGGCTATTGGTTTTTCTTCAGGCTTTTCCGTAGTGCATCTTCCTTTATAGCAGATATTTGTTATGCAGTCTTCATTCGCCAGGCATTGCTGGCCGGCAAGGCATTTCGGACAGACTCCTCCGCAATCTATGTCAGTCTCCAGTCCATTCAGCTTCCTATCAAAGCATCCTGGAATTCTTACACACTCTTCTTTTTCAACAGGCTTGAATTTAATCGTTCCGCAGTTATTCAAGTCTTTGCATTCTCTGTGTGCATATCCATTTGTGCAGTTCCAACTGGTGCATGTCCAGTTTTCCTCACATGCCTTAAGATAAACTCCTCCGCCCATTGAAGGGGCTTCAGGAGTTACAGGCGCTATTGGAGTCTCATCTTTGATTGAGAATCCTGAAAATCCTGAGACGTCAACAGAAAATGTCTTGGAAGTTTTATTCTGCGATGAGGATATTAATGTCCATGTCCCAGAACATGTTTTTGATTCAAAGTTCCAGTCAGCGCATCTGTAAGTATACAGATAATTCTCATTTTGGTAATTTAATCCGCTGTAGTTGAGCTCGACTGTAGCGTTTGAAATTGCGTAAGTATTGTTGATTCCGTAAGTGACTAAAAATCCTGGGGCAGCTGACTTATCTATTCCTAATGTTCTGTTGTAATCAAGAGTGATGTTTACATCTCTCAGCTTGATTTCTATTGAATCATTGTATGCATTAAACAGCAAATCATAAATTGTTCCTGCATGGCTGTCAACATAATTTCCAATGAAATCATGGATATGCACTGTTTTGTTTGTGCCTGCAAGATAAATCGTTAAAGTGTTATTTATTCCTGTTAAATTCGAGTTTATGACATTAAACTGCATAGTTACATTCTTTCCTGCAATGAAATAATCTTCAGCTGTTGCGATGTTTCCTGTAGTGTCGTTTGCAATGAATGTTACGTTATGCCTTCCTGAAAGAGTGGCATTGAAGTAAACAGGCGTGTAATATGCAAGCACTGTCCCGTTAGGCAAGGTTATGTTCACAAATTTGCTGCCAACAGCAAAATTGTCTGTGGCGTTCATGTCAATCAATATTGTCTCATTGATTATCGGGGCATAATTTGAGATGTTTGTATAGATAATTACAGGAGGAATTGAGTCATAGACTGTAAAGTTAGTCAAGGTTGTGTTTGAGTTTCCAGCAATGTCTGTTGAATTAAATGTCACATTATATTTTCCAATCTCGTTTGTATTGCTGAATGTTGATTCATAGAATCCTGTCCCTGAATTGAATGTCAATAAAATCAATTCAAAGGTTGCGTCCCACCTGACAATAGCATTAACATTGGCTATTCCATTTTCATCTGTAGCATTCACTCTCAGCGGGACAGTTGAGTTCTGGGCATATAATGTATTCAGTGCAGGCCTTGTTTGAGAGATATTGAATTTCGGAGATATTGTATCGACAATAACATTTCTTGTCCCGGAATAATTGTAATTCCCCGCTATATCATAAGCTGTTGCGTTGAAGTAGTAGATTCCGTCAGCCAGGCTGACAAAGTTTATGTAGAATGGATTGCTTGAAGATGCTGTTGTATTGATTAATCCAGTTGAATTATGCAATCTTGCAGTTACGTTCTTGAAATTGGCGTCTGTGACTGAAATATTCACTTTGATGTTGTTTCTGTTGATGTAGCTTCCTGAAGTTTCTGTAGGATACACAAACTCCACTCCAGGATTTGCAGTGTCAAGAATTATTGTTCTTGTTTCTGTTGAATTTGCATTGCCGAAAGTGTCATTGGAGGTAGCGTTAAGGTAATAAGTTCCGTCATTCAGGCTGCTGAAATTGATGAATAATGGGGATGTTCCTGATGCGGAATTCACCAATGAAGTTGAATTATACAGATAGATTATTATTGTTTGTAAATTGGTATCTGAAGCAGTCGCATTCGCAATTATGAAATTCTGGCTGTAGTTTCCTGTCTGGGTTGTAGGAGCCACAAACTGCACTAAGGGCTTTATTGTATCTTTGCTGAACATAACAATGCTATAATTCTTATGTCCCAATGAGTCATTCGCATAAACAATCCATGTATTGCTCCCTTCTGCTGAAGTTCGTCCAGTCAAATTATTTCCGCACGTAATTGTCGCATTTGCTCCGCCATTCAATGAATACCAGCATGCCTGCAGATTAATGTCTGAGACTGTATAATTCAAAGCAGAGACATTAATGTTGTAAGTTGCATTCTGGGGATAGATTATGCTGATTGAAGGATTTGTTGTGTCAATAGTGACATTCCTCGTTCCTGTTGAGTTCTCGTTTCCAGAGGTATCATTCGCAGTTGCGTTGAAATAATAGATTCCATCTGCTAGGCCTGTAAAGTTTACGAAGAATGGTGAAATCGGTGAATAAGTTGAATTCACTAATGAAGTTGAATTGTAAATATTTATTATTATAGCCTGCAGATTTGTGTCATTTGCAGTTACATTGACAAGAATGTTATTTCTTGCCAGTATGCTTCCTGAAATTTCAGTTGGACTTGTAAAATTAATTGTTGGCTTGTATGCATCAACAACTCTGACATAAAATGTTTCAAATGCATTAGTGTAATTCTGATTTCCAGAATAGATTGAAGTTACGTTATACGATCCCAATGAGGCGAATGCTGTGAGATTTGCAAGCGGGGATGTTCCTGAATTGATTAGGCTGTTATTGCTGTAAAGCTGTATTGCCCCGTTTCCATTTATCAGAGTTGCATTAAGCCATATTGATGTTCCTTCAATTATTGTTATGTTGCTTCTTGAATTGTTCAGGTAAGCGTAAATCGCCCCTGTTCCTTTTGTCACATTCGCGAATAATATATCATAATTGTCTGTATAATTCTGGTTTCCAGTGACGTTATAATCAAACTGATAATAACTGGCTCCAAGGCTATAATTCTGGCCATTGTTAATTGCAATTCCATTTCTATAGACTATCAGGGTTCCGCCCGTTGTTGAGCCAGAGGCATTAACTTGTTGAGGATAATTTACCGTAAGATTGGCATGCACTCCGTTGAGCAATGAGGTTATTGTTGGAGTTGCCTTGCTGATGTTGACAAATCTTGAAATGCTTGCATTGCTGTAATTCTGATTTCCTGATGAGAATGCAGTGTAATTGTAATAATTGACTCCAAGAAGGACATAAACATTATTTTCTGTCGTTACATTAACTCCATTTCTGTATAAAGTTATCCCGCCATAAGGTGTTGAGGCTGAGGCGTTAACCTGGCTTCCATAAGTCATATTCAAATCAGTCGCTGTTCCGTTCAACAATAAATTTGCTGAGCCTGCCGCTTTGTTTATGATAAATGTAGATGCATTTGTCGCTGATGTGTAATTCTGCGTTTCAGCAAGGAAGCATTCATAATCGTGATTTCCTGCAGCTAAGACTATCAGCTGATTATTTTCAGCTGCAGTCACATTTACGCTGTTTCTATATAATATTGCGTTTCCTTCCCCCTTGATAACATAGCAGCTTGCATTAATTGCTGTGGTATAATTCTGGGGCGTTGTCTTGTCAAATGTCAATGACGTTTGTGCAGCCGCTTTCGATATGTTATAGTATCTCAATCCTGTCTGATTCAGATTTCCTGCTGAATCATTCGCGAACCATCTATAACTGTAATTTCCTGCAGCCAAGTCTGTTTTGTTGAAACTATAGACATTTCCATTAGCAGCTATGTTGGTATAATTTGTTCCATTCCAGTTGTACCATACACTGGACTGAGTCCCGTCCCATGTTATGTTGAACTGGTAATATTGCCCTTGCAAGTAGCTTATTGGCTGTGAAGGAGATTCTGTTGGATTGCTCCATAAGGGGGCAATTGTGTCTAATGTTATGCTGTAATTTCCTTCAATACTCCAGTTATAATTGGATGAAGTGTCATACCCTAGGCAATTCCACATGAATGTTCCGCCATAAGGAAGGACATAATTGAAATTGCTTGAATTATAAATTCCGCTTAAATTGCTTTTGTTTATATATAATAATCCTGTAGAATTCCAGATGTATAAGGTTAAGTTTGCAATGCCCCCATTGTCAGTAATGTTGCAGCTGAATGTCTGGCTTGGCTGATTAGTTAGAATATTATTGGCAGGGCTGATTAAATGCACAATCGGGGCGATTATATCGGGGCAGTATTGTGTTGAAGTTGTATTAGTCACGTTTGTGTTATTTATATTGCCAATATTGTCTTTTGTCCAGACTGTTATTGTATGGCTTGTTGTGCATTCAAATCCAGTCGCATTATAATAATTGTAAGTTATGTTAATTACATTGTTTCCATCAATGAAAATAATGCTTGAATTGAAATCTGGATTAGCGGGATTTGTCCAGTTCCAGTATATCCATGTCTGTCCTGATGAAATATTCTTAAGATTGGTTATTGATGCAGGAGGAGTGGTGTCAACAAAGAATGTAACGTTATTTGTCCCGATGTTTCCCGCAGTGTCATTCGCATAGGCGTATAACGTATTTGAGCTTTCATTGAAGGTTACGTTAATCGGATTTGTGTATGTGATGTTTGTCCCGTTCCAATTATACCATATCTTGTCAATTTCTGGCTGCTGGATGTTTATAGCCAGAATATCAACTGTTATTGTTTTGTTGTTGTAAGTAGTATTAAGCGGCGAGTTTATTGTTACAGAAGGATTTCTTGTGTCTATTGTGACATTTCTTGTCTCAGTTGAGTTTGAATTTCCCGCATTGTCATATGCAGTCGCGTTAAAATAATAGATTCCATCAGCTGAAACAGTAAAGTTTACGAATAGCTGGCTTGAAGTCGAGTTTGTTGTGTTGATTAATACAGTTGCATTATACAAGTAAACTGTGATATTTTTCAAATTTGTATCAGTTGATGTCACATTTATCCTGATATATCTCCTGTTTACAGAAGAGCCCGAAATTTCGCTTGGAGAAGTGAAGTTAATTGCAGGATTTATTGTGTCTATAGTAGAATTCCTTGTTTCAGTAGAATTGCAATTATTAAGCGTATCGCAGGCAGTCGCATTAAAGTAATAAATTCCTTCAGCTAATGAAGTGTAGTTTATGTATAATGTTGTTGATGTTGTGTTTGTAGTGTTAATCAAAGCAGTCTGGTTGTACAATCTTAATGTAACATTCTTGAGATTGGCGTCATTTGCTGACACATTAACAACAAAATTGTTCCTGTTCAGGAAAGCGCTTGAATTCTGAGTAGGATTTGCAAATACAATTGAAGGATTTATCGTGTCTTTGAAGAAAGTCACTCTGCTCAAATTCTGATTTCCTGCAGAGTCATTTGCTCCAACAAGCCAGGTATTGTTTCCTTCAACTGAAGTTAGTCCAGTCAGATTATTTCCACAAGTTGCAATTGTAGTATTAGTCTGCCCGTTATTCAATGAGTACCAGCATGCCTGAAGATTGGCGTCTGAAACTGTATAATTCAGGGCCGAGACATTGAGAGTATAGCTTACGTTCAATGGATAAGTCAAGTTGACTGATGGATTTGCTGTGTCTATAGTAACATTCCTTGTCTCAGTTGAATTCTTGTTTCCTGAATTATCAAATGAAGTAGCGTTGAAATAATAAATTCCGTCAGCTGAAACAGAGAAATTGCTGAATAATTGAGATGAAGTAGAATTGCTTGAATTAATCAATGCCCCGGTTGAATTGAACAGATAAATTGTAATGTTCTTTAATCCGCTTTCTGAATCTGAAGCTGATACATTTGCCATAACAAATCTTCTGATAACAAATGAGCCTGAGACTTCGCTTGGAGAAGTGAAGTTTATCGCCGGATTTATTGTATCCGCTATTATGAGGGTTCTTGTCTCAGAAACACCTGTATTGATCCCATCAGAGCAGTTGACTTTCCAATTATGGGTTGCATAGCTTATTCCATTAGTTAAGAAATTTGTCAGTGTATTGTTCTGGACAGTTGCATTTGTCTGATTTAGCAAATCATCAAGATAAATAGAGCAGTTATATGTTGAATTTCTTCCTGTTACCGTGAAGTTAAAATTTATGTTTTGAGTGTTGTTGAATTGCGTATTGTTTGCAGGAGAGCTTAGATTTACTGAAGGGGCGGCGGCTGATACATTCACAGTTACAATATAATTTGCAGAAGCAAATGCGCATTGCGATGCATTGTCGCATGCAAGGCAGTTCCATAATATTGCGCCATTATTCAAGCCTGTTCTGCTGAATGATGTTGAATTGGATGTTCCATTAACGTTTGTTGTTCCGTTGGCTATGAAGCTTCCAGAATAATTCCAGTAGAATGTTATGTTTGTGAGCAAAGCTGTTGTAGTGGCGTTGCATGTAAAGTTGACTGAATTTAATGCGGTTATATTTCCATCGTTTGGAGACACGAGATTTACCATAGGCCCCCCGCCGATGATGGAAGTATTCGGGAATATTACAAAAGAGGGGGTTGTCTGCTCTATATCCATATTAAAGAATCCGCCGGCTTTTGCAACAGTTATGTTCGCGCATACCTGAATTCCGACCCTTTCACCAACAGTAAGATTAGTATATTGTCCGGAAGGAACTGTTGTTGTCCAAGCAAATATTTTCTCTACATTTTTAGTTAGCAAAATAGGGGTTGCCTGTGAAGTGGATATGTTGAACTCATTCGGAGATGTTGCATTATACTTGAAAATTCTGACACTTGCTGCAGCTGTAGGTGTTTGGTCAGCAATAGTGTAAATTGTAAAATTATATGTTCCGTTTATTGCCATTTGAGCAGTCCAGTTTGGAGAAAGCCATTTGCTGTTCCAGCATTGATATACTACAAAATCAGTGGCTATGCCTTCTGAACGGACTGTGCCAATATCCGCAGAGACATTTTTCATCTGTTTATAAGAAGAGTATTGCGCGTCGCTTTCATTATGTAAAATATATGTAAGAATTGTAACCTCTCCAAATCCAGGGTCATTTGCTGTGAGGGTGAAAGTATAAGTTTGTCCAGGAACAATGTCCATAAACTTTGTCCATTCTCCATAACATGTCTGAGAAGTAAAGTTCCAGTCCTTGCACTTGTACAATTCATTTCCTGATGCGGTGACTGTGACTGTTGCATTTGTGAAGTTTATTGCTGTCGGGTCAATTGCATATAATTTATTATATCCCAGATTATCTGCCGGATTATCAATATTCAAGAAACCTTGGGTGTCAGAAGTTACATTCACACTATGCATTTCTATGTTTTGCACAGTATTATTTATCGGTCCAATGATGATCTCTTTAGTGCCTGCTTCAACAGATGTCAGAGTAGGCCTGTCTATCGTCTCATTAAGCTCAAGCTGGTTGTTTGTGTCATAAATCTGGATATTGGCTGCCTGAACTGTTCCGTTAGCATTATAGACTGATGCATTTATTCGCACAAGCCTTGGAAATATTGTGAAATTTCCCGTTTGATTTACTGTATTTCCAGAGGTATCATTCGCGTATATGGTATAATTATAGTTTCCAGCCGGCCAGCTTGATGAATCAATTGTTGCATTCCAAATTGTTGCGCTGTTTGGAGAGGTATAATTAATCTCAAACCATGCTTCATGTATATAGGGGATATTATCCCCGGTTTTGTTGATATGGATTTCTGCAGCATTAAAATCAGCAAAGCTCCATGTTTTTTCTGCAGTCACATCAAAAGTTGCAATTTGAATTGTGTTATTTGCGGTGAATGGATGCTGGATTCCTTGAACTGATGGGGATGTTGCCCAATGAATCCCGCAAGGAACATCAGAATTTTTGGCAGAATAAATCACTTTTATCTTAACAGAATTTATCGTCCCGCTTGCGCTTATTCCTGCTGTTTTTATCATAAGCTTTCTAATGTCCAGAATTATGCTTGAATATGTAGAATTAAGATTGTCATAAGCATTCTTGTAAGAGTCAACATTATAACTTTCAAAAGTCCCTTTTGTGATAGGCCTCGCATAAATAATCCTGCTGATGCCATCGCTAGTCTGAGACATTGAATAATTGACATTGCCTATCCGCATTATCGCCATTGAAACGGCATCATTATCTGTTACATTTGCAACCAGGCTGATTGTAGAGTTTTCTCTTATTGAAGAGGGCATCTGGGCTGAATTTATTTGCGGGGCTGCCGATTCGGCATAAGTTATGTTTATTTTTGGCCTGATACTAACGTTTGTATTGTCGCTTGATGCAAAAGTCCAGACATTTGCCGCGGTCGTATTTGTTTTCAATAACATCCCGTAATTTGGATAAGTCCCGTTTATCCAGTTCTGAACAAGATTTGTTATGTTCCATGAAGCCCAAATATTTGCAGAATCAGGAACAGCAGTGTTTGCCCAGATTGCTGTGTCAAAATCAGCTCCTGCAGAATTCCAGTTTACGCTTCCATTCCTGCTGTTCCATGTTGCCCCATTTCCTGTATTCTGGCCTGTTCCGGTTCCTTCTGTCCAGCTTTGATTGATTCTATGCACATAGACTGTAGGGCTAACAGTGCCTTTGACAGTTACATATAACTGCAAAGTTGCATTTGAGATTATTGCATCTGAAGGAATACTTGATAAGTTAAATTCAACCAGAATCCTATTGTTTTCATCTCCCTTTATCTTAAGCACATTATCTGCTCCAAAATTATAGTTAGATGTTCCGGATACAATGTATGTGTCTTTTCCTTCGCTTCCAGGCTGCTCGCCAAATGCAGGATCATATGCAGTTAATCTGAATGAATATTCCTGTCCAGGGCTTATATCCATTAATTTTATCCATTCTCCATGACATATCTGTTCTGTAAAGTTCCATTCCTTGCACTTGTAAAGAGAATCTCCTTTTGCGATTGTCGTGAATTTCGCGCTTTCAAATTTTACCGCAGAAGGGTCAATGGCATATGATTCTATAAATTGGCCGTCTTTAAGTTTGCTGTCAAATCCTACTTTAATCTCCTGATTATTTTCAACTCCTGAAAATTCCAGTTTTTTGTCTCCTTTTTCTATAATCAGATTGTTATTTTTATAGCTGACTTTTGTCTCACTGTTTTCATTGCTGTTCACTATCACCGGGATTTCTGTATCATTTACTGAAAGCATGGTGCTGACTATCTTTCCCGTGATTGAATGACTTTTCAGGTCACTTGCAATGGGAATTATTGACTGGGTGACCAGCACCCACATTAAGCAGACAATTATAATGCTGAATAGCGCGATTCCCAAAATTCTTCCTTTTTTGTTCATTTTTCCTTTCATTTGCCGCCCCTAAACTGGCTTGTTCTTACTGTATGTATATTAATATTCTTATACATATCTTTATACATATTATTATTCATATGAATATTCATAGGCAGCCTTTATGTCTTTTAAAATCTTTCTTTTCATGGATTCTTTTCCTTCAATCTCCTTTTTCAGGGCTTTTTCAGGCAGCTTGACTTTTACATCATCTATTTCCATCCATTTTTTTGCCTCTTTCTCCTGATTCTTCTCGATTTTTTCAAGCTGCCTTTTCAGCCTTCTTTCTTCTCTGATAGGAATCCCGATTTCTTCACTGACTTCTAAATCACCTTTTCTTGCCTTTTTTACAGAGGCGGAGAGATCTAAGTTGAATTTGTTTTTTGAGTAATTCGATAATAGATTATTTGCCTGGATTACGAGGATAATGATGAGGATGAAAGAAACACAGAGAAGGAAAAAAATGCCGTAATGATAATATGGGGAAATTATCTTGATGGCGGGCTGTTCAATTTGTTTTAATGAACATTTGCTGTTCAGGCAGTATAATGTGGAGCAGTCTTCATTTTTGAGGCAAAATTGATTTTCTTGGCAGGGCATGCAAGTGCCTCCACAATCAATATCTGTCTCGTCATTATTTAGACTATTGTCATAGCAGTCCGGGAAAATTTTGGAGCAGTCATCAGTTACTGCGGGCTTGGAGGCAAATGTCATGCAGGAATTCACATCAAAGCACTGTCTTGCCGTCGTGTTATCAATGCAGTTTTGCCAGCCAAAGCACTGCCAGTTCTCCTGGCAGGCGGCAGAGGAAAAAGGGATAAAAAGAGAGAGGGCAATAAACAAAAAGGCGGGTACTAGATAATGTATCTTGATACTATTCTCCATAGTAATAAACATATGAATATACATAAATAACCTTCTTTTTTCCTTATAAACCTTTCTCTAAGCCCCCCTCAAAACGTTTATAAATAAAATTTCGTTTGGCATAACATGAGCCTGTAGCTCAGCCTGGTAGAGCACCGCTCTGATAAGGCGGGGGTCCGCGGTTCAAATCCGCGCAGGCTCATAATAAGGGACACCCTTATCAACCCGAAAAGAACAAATAAAAATGAGGCCAGTAAAAATCAAAACATCCCCAGAAATCCAGAAAATAGCGAAAATTTTAGTAGAACATTCTACAAAAGTCAAAAAAGGGGAAAGAGTCCAGATAAACGCAGACATCCTTGCAAGAGACCTGGTTTTAGAGGTTTACAAGCAGATTATACAAAAAGGGGCTTTTCCGTCACTTCATATCGGATTTGAAGGATTAAGCTATACTTATTACAAAAACGCTTCTGAAGAGCAGCTTAAGAATTTTCCAAGAATATCTTATTTTGAGATAAAAAACACCCAAAAAGTAATACATATAAGGGCTCCTGAAAATGAGCATGAATTGGCGACCATAAATCCTGGCAGAATCACCCAGAGGCAAAAAACAACAAAGAAAATTTCTGATTTTATTCACGATAAATTAAGAAAAAACTGGGTTATTTTTGATTATCCTGTAGAGGATTTTGCAAAAAGCGCTGGCATGCCATTGAATAAATACAAAAAATTTGTGTTTGAAGCATGCATGCCTGATTGGAATAAGTTAAAGAATTTTATGTCTAAAGTAAAGAGGGTTTTGGATAAGGGGGATAAAGTAAGAATCAAGGCAAAGAACACTGACATTACATTCAGCATTAAAGGCAGAAATGCTGTTATTGGCGATGGAACAAACAACATGCCTGACGGGGAGGTTTTCACATCCCCTGTTGATAACAGTGCTGAAGGATACATTACATTTACATATCCTTTGGAAAGAAACGGGGTTTTTGCAAAAGGGATAAGATTAGAATTCAGCAAAGGAAAGGTAATAAAGGCAAGCGCAAGAGAAAATTTTAGGGTTATTGACGCACTGCTAAAATCTGATGAGGGCGCGAAAAGGCTTGGAGAATTGGGAATCGGATGCAATTTTAAGATTCAGAAATTCACAAATCATCTTCTTTTTGATGAGAAAATAGGCGGAACAATACATCTTGCGCTGGGGCTTGCGTTCAAAGAATGCAAAGGCAGGAATGATTCTGTAGTCCATGCGGATATTGTCAAAGACCTAAGGCCAAAATATGGCGGCGGAGAAGTCTGGGTTGACAATAAGCTTTTAATCAAAGACGGAAAATTTATGATATAATCCGGGCTTATTGCCTGGGCTTTAATTCAAGAATCAATTTCCCTTCTTTCAATTCAGACTTTATGATCGGCAGGGATATCGGAAGCAGCTTGAAGAAAGCCTTGTCCTTGGTAAATGCCTTGATTTCAATTGAATTCTGAAGTTTTGTTATTATAATGTCCTCTTTCTTGACTCCTGGAAGATGAATTTCATATACAATTTTGTCAGTAAGCCTTCTTACATTTGTTGCCGGCTCTTCTTTTGGCAATTTAGAAATTCTTTCAATTTCCGATTCGCTTAGTCTTTTTTTTGGCAATTCCTGCTTCGGCATTTCTGTTCTAATATTTTCAAATTTTTCATTGCCTCCGCCCAAATTGCTGACTTTGATTACGGGCTCACCGTTTCCCGAGGATGAAATTGAGATGCTTATTCCTTTCATTTTTTTAGGAAGCTGATTTTCTTTCATCTTGAATTCTCCTAATTCCATATCAGTTTCCTTGAATTGTTTTTCAATCTGCTTGCTCATATGCTTTACTAACTGGTCAAAAGGAAACCCCATCTTGAATGTTGGCTGAAAGAATTCATCAGGCCTTTTTTCATTTTGATTTTTTCCGCAAAAGGGGCAGAACTGGAATTTCTTTTCAATCTTATTTCCGCAGAATTTGCATCTGGTTTTCCCGCCGAACATAATATCCCCTTGCATTCTACTTTTAAAAATCTTTTGAAAAGATTTTTAATTGAACCATGCATATTTATTCTATGGAAAAAGAGTTTGACACGTCAAAATTGGAAGAGGAGCAGGAAAAGCTTTCCAAATTAGTAAAGCTAAAGGATTCGATAAAATTTGATGATATCCAGTTAATCGCGGGATGCGAAGCGACCACTCTTGGAAACCAGATAATATGCGCCATTGTTGTGATGGACAAAAATTTAGAGATTGTTGAGGAAAAATTTTCCAGCCAAAAGGCAAGATTCCCTTACATTTCTGCCTTCAGGGCATACAGGGAGCTTCCCGCAATGCTTGACTGCTGGGAAAAAATCGAGAATGCCCCTGATTTAATCATAGTGAATGGCCACGGGATACTTCATCCAAGAAAATTTGGGATTGCAAGCCATTTTGGGATTTCTATAAACAAACCAACAATAGGGATCGCAAATGAGCTGATTTGCGGAGAAGTAAAAGATGGAGAAGTGCATGTTGATGGAAAAGTCTTGGGACAGGAATTAGCTGCTAAAAAGGGCTCAAGGCCAATTTACATAAGCCCGGGGCATATGATTTCTTTGGGAACTTCGCTGGAGATAGTAAAAAAATTAATCAGGGAGCCGCATAAGCTTCCTGAGCCCTTGGATGCTGCGCACCGCTATGCCAACAGGATTAAAGACGAATTGAACTTAGTCAAAGGACAATCCTAATCTTTCCGCGATATTCCTCAGTTTGCTGTTTATTTCCTCTGCAATATCTGAATCAATCGCATCTTCTGTCTTTTGGACTTCTATCCAGTTGATTAAATCTCGTATCTTGTTTTCAACTGATTCTATGTCCTTGACCGGAGCGCATACCTTCTTTTTTTGGTTGTTTGCCATGCTTATATGACTTTTTAGAAATTTAAAAAACTAATGGTTTGCCTTTCTTGAGAAAGGATGGGATGCATGGAGAGCATGCAATTCCCTGAATGGCTTGAGCAAGATACTCATGAGGGGCTTTGATGATTTTACCTGGCGGACTTCCTTTATCAACGGGAAGAAGACGCTTATGATAATTATCCTCACTATTCCTGAAACAAAGAATACGAACAAGAAAACATTCATGAATTTAATGTTTAATGATGCCAGAATGCCTCCGATTATGGCTCCAAAGAATATTGCGACCCCGTTTAATATTGATGAATAAGCGACGCATAAATTCATCCTTTCCTTTGTTACTGCATGGAAAATGAAGGTTCCAGCGGCAAGGTTAAATCCGGCCCACATAGTTCCCGAGAATATCTGCACAACTGCAAGCCAGTAAGGGCTTGGAGAGATAAGCCATAGCAGGGGTATTACCGGAATAGCCCATACGCTGATTCTCATTGTTGCAACGCAGCCGTATTTGTCAAGGAATTTGCCCCACAAAGGCATTGTCAGAAGAGCAGCCAGGGCGGAGATTACAAGATTGATTATTGTAAATGTTATGTAATTGAATTTCAGGCTGTTAAGGAGATAAGGCGTAAAGAAAGGCCCCGAGATTGTAGTAGCCAGATTTATCAGCGCTATGAAAATCACAAATCTTCCATAATTATTCGTATATGCCTTTTTGGCAAACTGCCAGAATGAAAAATATGATTCTTTTTTCAGCTTTAATTTTGGCTCATACTGCTTTTTCAGATAACCCCTTGAGATTGTCCTTGCAAGAGCGGCAACGACAAACAGCAGGGCAAAGCCGTAAAAAACAATATTTAATTTTTTGAATTCATTCAGCACAATGCCTGCGATAATCAGCGTAATCAGCCCGACAATCCCGAAAATCCTGTTTCTCACCCCGAAATATTTTCCTATCTCTATTTTTTCAGTCAGGTCCTTCATCCATGAGTTCCATGCCGGGGAGATGAAAAGCCCCGTTGAAGCATAAAGTGTAAACAGGACAATCAATAAAGTTGCTGCCATTGCTGTGCTCTTAAACATGAAAAATCCCAGTGTTGCCATAAGAAGCAGAAGAATTATCTGGCCCATGACTCCGGAAACAACAATCTTCTTTCTTGAGATTTTTCCGATAAGTTTTGTAGTGAAAATCTCTACAGGGAGCAGATTGGGCAATGCGGACAAAAGGCCGATTTGAAAGTTGGTTGCCCCCAAAGCAACCGCATAAGCAGAGACAAAATTATCGCCGGCATTTCCTGTAATAGTAGAGGCAGCTCCATCCTTTGTAGAATAAGATAAAGATTTTTTTATCTCATGCTCCTGGAAATCTTTCTCTTCAACCTCTTTTTTCATGATATATAAAAAACAAAATCAATTTTTAAATCTATTTTTTCCGAAAAGATTGGATAAATATTTAAGCAAGATATATATCACGTCAGTATGTGGGTAGCCAAAATTAAGACTAGCGGGGAAGAGGGGTTATTTGGCAGCAGAGCAAAGAAACATAATATATCTATCGCGGGCTATCCAATCGCTGTGAAGAAAAAAGAGGATTATCTCCTCGTTGATATGGTGGCCTTTTTGTTCGGTAAAAACCAAAACAAAAAGAGATTTGTAAATGACTTAAAAAAATCAAAAGAGATAGTCAATCTGGAGGTCAATGGAGATTTTATGATCGCGCAAGTTAAAGATCCCAAAGAATTAGAGCCCGCATATCCGGAGAGCATAATAAATATAGAGCCGGTATTAATCGATTCGAATGGGGACAATTTTTATACAATTGGCAGCTGGGACAGGGTAGAATTAAACAAATTTCTGGATTTTGTTTCTAAAAGATATAAAGTTGAACTTCTAAAAATAGGAAAAAGAAAATTATCCAATTTCTCATTAGCGAAATTAAGGCCGGAGCTTACTGAAAAACAAAAAAGTGCAATAGAATTGGCTATTAAAAATGGCTATTATAAATATCCAAGAAAAACAAGCGTGGAAAAACTGGCAAAAATTTCTAAAGTCTCATTTTCTGCTTTTCATGCCCACTTACGAAAAGCCGAGCAAAAGCTTCTTCCATTTTATTTTGAGAGTTAAAGTTATAGGCGATATATATCACTAAAAAGATTAAATAATTTTCTCTTTATTTTTTGTATTATGGAAATGAATGCTATAAAAGAAGCAGTCAGAAGAGATAAAACTCTTGTAGGAAACTTGGCCAATCTGCTTGCCGAGCCTTTTGGGATACAGGATTCCGAAATAATCTCTGAAGTAGCATTGATAACGGGCTATTTTGATGCTTGTACTCATTTAATTGATGATGCCACAGATGAGCATGGATATAATAAACGTGCCAGTGGTTTAGTTCATTTAGGAGTTGATGAGCTTCTAGAAGGGATAAATTGCGGGCTGCTGATGGTCCATCAGCCAAGTCAATGGTTTTCTAGGGTGCAACAGTATTGGAAACAGGCTAGTGCAGGAGAGAAATATTTGTGGAAACATCATTCTAATTTAGCAGTGTATGGGGAAAAAGACTTTGAAATGCTTGGCAAAAGAGGGGCAATGGCTAAAGTGCCTGTTTCTTTATATGCAGACCTCTCTAATCAGGAAAATTCAGTTTTGCCGCTTGAAGCAGGTGTTGAAAATGCAGCTATTGCAATTCAGTTATTTGATGATATCTTCGATTGGGAAGACGATATTAAAAATAAAATTTATACTCACCCCATTTCATTGGCATATCAGAGAACCGGAAATTTAGATTCCATTGAGGAAGGGCTTTTTTATCATCATGCTTTTAATGATTCAGTGGACATAGCAGTTAGATATTTGGAGAAGGGGAAAAAATTCTTTGACTCCTGCGGCGCATATCAATTATCATCAAAGCTTGATGATTTTATAAAAAATGCGCTGCTTTTGGATGAAAAAGCCAGGCAATTTGATAAAGAAGGCGGAAGAAGAAATTTAACTGAGGAAATAAAAAAGATTACTGATCCATTACTGTTTGCTCATTAAATCTTTCAAAAAGTGCGCCAGCCGGGAATTGAACCCGGCTCACCTGCTTGGGAAGCAGGAATTCTACCGATGAACCACTGGCGCATAACTCTCCTTAGAAATAAGAATTATTAAACATTACTTTGATGAATGATACCTGTGCTTTCCAGGGGTGAATATCTTGAAGAACCATATAAGATGGCTGATAATTCTTCTTCTCTCATCCTGTATCTTTTTCGTTTTTTCATTTTTTGAAATAATTGTAGTGAAATGTTTTCTCCCTATGGGCCTTGAGTAAGTCGCTCTCCCATATTTATTTGAGAAATATATGTTTGTCTTGAGCCACCTATTCTCATCCCCGTTTTTCTTGTGCCTTAAAAAATCGCTTACAACATCATCCGCAATTTTCTGCTGGTTTTCTTTTATATAGTCATATCCCTTGCTTGCTATTTCGAACAGCTTGCTCTGTAATTCTGGAGAGAAGTATTTTCCGGTTAAGTTTAAAAACTGCCTTCTTTCCACTGCCTTTTCATATTCCTCTTTTTTTATGTAGCCCAAGCCAATCGCTTTTTTCATATATCTGTCAAGATGGATGTTGTTTCTTAACTGTTTAAGGTAATATCTGTCAGCGATTTCATTCACGGGGGTTATTGTATTGACATAATCCTTTGCAAAAGATTCCATTCTGGAATCAAGCGGAATTTTCAGCTGTCCTGAAACAGGAAAAATATAATTTAGAAATCCTCTTTCCTTCAGAGCATCATAGAATCTTAAATCATCTTCTTTCATTCGCGGCTTGCTTTTTCCTTCATGAAATAAAGAATAATACTTCTTGAAATCCTCTTTAGACAAATCCTTCCAGGGCAGTCTTTTCTCGCCTTCCTGTTTTGCTTTTAATAAATTGTCTAGGCTCATTTAAGAAATGAATTTTCAATATCTTTTAAATCTTATGTTTGTTTTCACTTAAAAGTAATATCATCTCTTTGCAGTCTTCCACATATGCTCAAAGAAAATCCGGTAAGAATTCGCTATTTCAGGATTTTTTATTATAATTGCAACAGGTTTTTCCTTGCTCCACAGGATTATTGCAACCTTGTCAGCATAAATGTTCATCGATGCCAGTCCTAAATTGGGCAGATATCTGAATTCTGACAAAGGGGCATGCATTTTTCCTTTTGTTGAGATGTCTGCAATGATCCTAAGCCTGATTTTTTTCTCTTTTCTTCTTTGGTTATACCAATGCAGATAAAAACTCAAAATTTCCCTTGCTTCTGCAGAAGCTCCGAGGACAAGAATTTCCCTGCCTTCCTGGATTTGATCCTCAAAAGCTGTTTTCAATCCGTCCTTGCCTTTGTAGAACAAAGTCTCTTCTTTGATTTTTGTCTTTGTGAATAAATCCATCAGTCCTGGCAAGGAATTTCTGATTTCTGCCTCTTTTTCCTTCATCAGTTCGACAATCCTTTCAGGACTTACTGCCTCGAAATACTTCCTGTTATTCTTAACGATGTAAGAAATCAGGCCTTTTTCAGCGAGCCTGTCAAGAGCATCATAGATAGTTCTTCTATGAATCCCTGACTTTTTAGAAATCTGTCCGGCCAAAGATGGACCAAGGTCAATGAGAGTTAAGTAGACTTTTGATTCTACCCTTGTCAGACCCGCTTTTTCCAAACTCTCCCCAAGCATGGAATAGTGCCTTTTTCCAGGTTTATATATTTTATTATTGTGGTGAGTTATATCCCCACACTAGCATAAATAATCTTAAATGCTATAAATATCAGGAATTAAAATGAAAAATAAAACCAATCTGGAATTTTTCAGAAACAGGATAGACCTGAGGACAGAATGGGGAAAAATAGCCTGGCAGACAGTCATGGATTATAATCAAAGGAAATCCCCTAAGTTAGGGCTGTTAAAGGCACTGGTTGCATATTTTCCAGACAGGCAATTGGTTGAGATAATGAACATAAGACCAGTTGATTATCAGACAGATGTAAAGGCAAAGTGCATATGCGGAAAAGGGCTGAGCAAAGAGATGTACAGGATAGGATTGAGGGGGCATGTTACTGAAGAGAGCCCGGCTTATCAGATTAATGAGAAAATCAGGGCAAAAGAGCCTTACAAAAAAAGAGTTGAGGAATTTATCCTTGGCTCTGAATGTTATAAACATCTTCCTGATTTGCTTTATGATTTTGGATATCATGAATTAAGAAGGCAGATTGGCGAAAAAAAGAAAAGAAATGCGAAAACAGTCGGGGAGATTATAAGCGGATTTTCAAAAGAGACTAAAAAATTGCTTTCCAAAAAAGGGATAAACGCCGAGCAGCTTGCCCAGCTCAGCCTTTTAACAAAAAATCTTGACTTAGATGGATTGGAGTCAAGATTATTGTATGACCTAGATCCGGGGAAAAAGAACAGCTTCATGAACTGGTTCAGGGAAGGCATAAAAAATGACATAACTGATGCCAGAATAAAAAAAATATACAAAATGCTTGAGAATGCCCCGCAGTTCCTTGAAGACAAGGAATTGGCAATGCTTGTCGCTTACCAGTATGAATACAGGAAATTTGACAGCAAGGCGGTTTTAGGGAACATAAAAGAGGATTTGCTTTATCTTGACAAATTAGCGGAGGATAATGAAACAATCAAAAGATACGGGAAGCCGAATCTGGACAAGCACTATGTAAGACCAGCAACTATTTTCAGGAAAAGGGAAAATCTTGAAGAAAGGACAGTAAGGGAAAAATTAAATGAGGAATACCTGACTTTTGTCGAAGCTCTTGGAATAAAAACGCATTTTCCAGAAATTGAGGAAACAAGAGTGAGTGTTAACAGGGAACTTGCGAACAAATATGGTATTGGAAGGACATGGGATTATCTTCTTCAGAAGTTAGGGGATGTATTCTTTGAGACAAAGAAAGAGATTGCATCTGAATACAAAAAATTCGGGGAAATAGTAAAAGATAAAGTCCTGACTAAGAAGGAATACATGCTATTGAAGGATTTCTTCAAAAGAGCGAGCATAATGGAGAATGAGAGAGAAAGCTACTTGAAATTCTATTCAATTTCAAGATTTGAACAAATTGCTCCTGGGATTACATCTATAGGAAGAAAAGTCAAATTGGCTGAGCAATTGGAAAATCCGGGAATTTTAAAGAAAAATTTCTACCTGAAAGAAGATTTGAACTTGCCCAAGTTCAATGTCAATGAGACATTTGATAATCTCCTTGACATCATACAGAATACTTACACAAACAACAAGAATCTTCTTAAATTCAGGGAAAAGGAAATGCTTTCAGTAATGATGATGCAGGATAACGGGCTGATTGAGAAAAATAATCTCTTAAGATTAGTCAGATGGCATAATTATCTCAATATTCCGTCCAAGCCTACACAGCCTGATGAAAAAATGAGGCAGAAAATGGATTATATCGCCTCACTGGCTGCAAAAGGGCTTGTCGAGATAAATCCGTGCATGCAGAGATTCATAAGTTCAAAATATATCCAGCAGGGAAAAGATTACGAGAAAAAATTTTCATACGTCTCTTCTGGGCTGCATCGTCTCAATAAGGAAAATATAGAAGAAAGGGACTACAGGAAAGATGTTGAGGCGGCAAAAGGGCTGGATGGCAAGGGATTCATGAAGCTGAAGGTATTTGGAAAGAAAGGCTATATTGACATAAAGACAAAATATTACAGGCATAAGGCATGGGAAAAAGAATTCACAATGTCCACTTACACGCCAAGCGAAATTAATGGCTTGTCTGAAAAGGCGAAAGATTATGTTTCTTTGAAAAAAGAAGACCTTGACAAGATAGACAGCCTGTTAAAGGAGGAAAGAATTGTTTTTCACGACCCTTACAGGGACTGCAAATATAATTCATCCTACATATACAGCGGCATTATATATGACATGCGCAGGCAAGTGGCTGAAGCAGAACGCAGGGCTTCTTATGAGACTGAAAAATCCTTTGGCGAGATAATCATCCATAAGAAGGATTATGAAAAGCTGAAAAAGCTTTAAGGTTAAATTTAAAATCTCTTTTTTGCTGTTTTAATGATGGGAAAAAGGAAATTTTACATCACTACTGCAATTGATTATGTGAATGCAGAGCCGCACATAGGCCATGCATATCAGAAAATAATAGCGGATGTTCTCGCAAGATATCATAAGATTCTGGGAGAGGATGTTTTCTTTTTGACAGGGACTGATGAGCACGGGCAGAAGATAGCAAGAGGCGCTGCGCAGGAGAAGCTTACTGAAAAGCAGTATGTTGATAAGATGGCCTTAAAGTTTAAGGAGGCGTGGAAAATCCTTGATATCGGCTTTAATAGGTTCATAAGAACGACAGATGAGGACCATATAAAAGCAGTGCAGAAATTTATTGAGCTAATCAACAAAGACATTTACAAGGGATTTTATGAAGGGCATTATTGCGTGGGATGCGAAGCGTTCTTTTCCGAAGGCGAGGCAGAGGCGGAAAATTATATATGCCCTATCCATAAAAAGAAGCTGGAGAAGATTAAAGAGGAGACTTATTTCTTCAAGCTTTCAAAGTACCAGAAAGATTTGCTTAAGCTGTATAAAGAGCATCCGGAATATATCCTTCCGAATTCAAGAAAAAATGAGATAATCAACAGGGTAAAGGAAGGTTTGAACGACTTGAGCATAACAAGGACAACATTTTCCTGGGGAGTCCCTTTTCCATTAGACAAGAAGCATATTGTTTATGTATGGTTTGATGCTTTAATCAATTATCTGACTGGAATCGGATGGCCTTCGAAGGAATATGAAAGGTATTGGCCTTGCGATGTGCATCTGCTTGGAAAAGACAATGCATGGTTTCATTGCGTAATATGGCCTGCAATGCTGATGTCTGCAGGAATAAAGCCTGCAAAGACAGTTTTTGTGCACGGCTTCCTTACCATAAATGGCGAGAAAGTCTCAAAATCATTGGGAAATACAATCTCCCCGAAATATCTTGCGGAAAAATATGGCGTTGACAGCTTAAGATATTTCATTTTGAGGAACATATCATTCGGAGAGGATGGAGACTTCTCAGAAAATTCATTGAAGGAAAGGCATAATAATGAATTGGCAAATAAACTGGGAAATTTGGTTTCCAGGATTGCAGGATTATGCAATGGAAAAATTCCCAAAGGCTCGATTGACACTGAACTTGTGTCAAAGCTGAAATTGACTTCAATATTCAGCCACATGAACAGCCTTGCCCCTGACAAGGCGCTGGCTGAAATTTTTGAATTCATAGACAAATGCAATGAATATGTCCAGGAAAAGCAGCCCTGGAAACTTGAAGGAAAAGAAAAAGATAAAATCTTGTATACGCTGGCAGATTCAATAAGGATAATCTCAATTCTTCTTTATCCATTTATGCCATTTACTTCTGAGAGAATCAATGAACAGTTTAATTTTGCAAAGCCAAGCATAGAAAATGCAAAATTTAGCCTGGCTAAAAGCGGAAAGATTAAAAAGGCAGAAATTTTGTTCCAAAAGCTATAGGCTGAGGAAAATGACACTTGTGGAAGTACTTGATAAGGCTGAAAAAATTGTTAGTTATGCTGCATTAATATCCAGCGTAGGGGTAGGAACTGCCGGACTCGCTCTTATTTTTGGAGATTGCATAATAGAAGGGGCCCAGAAATATTATAATAAGCTTAAACAGATTTTTTCTTATAAGAAAGAAGGAAAAAACTTAATAAAGGAGAATCCTTACAAGCTATAATGGAAGGCATAATAAAATTTGATGATGTCAGAAATTCTTCTAAAAACCGAATTTCTGAGCATCCAGAAAATCAAACAAAGGTAGATTTTCTTGAATGGCAGAAGCTGGATTTAAGGGTTGGAAAGATTTTGAGTGTAGAGAATCATCCAAATGCAGACAAGCTTTATATTTTAGAAGTTGATTTGGGGAAAGAAAAGAGAAAATTAGTTGCCGGATTAAAATTATACTACAAGCCAAAAGAATTGATTGGAAAGCTTTGCATTATTTTCTGCAATTTAGAGCCCGCAGTTCTCAGGGGAGTGAAAAGCGAAGGAATGATCCTTGCTGCAGTGTCTGAAGACAAAAAAGATGTCAAGATTATCCAGCCGGCAAAAGAAATTGGGCTTGGAAGCAGAATACAGTAATCAATCCAGCAAATCAGGCTTGTTTGAAGCTATCCCGTCAACCCCTAACTCAATCGCTTTTTTAGCCTCTTCTTTATCATCAATTGTCCATACATAGACTTTCAAGCCTTCATCACGGGCTTCATATATAATTTCCTTGTCAAGCAATGAACGGCGGGGAAGAATCCAGTCCGCCTTTATTTTCAATGCAATTTCTACCGGAGATTGTTTTTCAATCCTTGAGAAGATAAATCCTGTTCTTACAGCGCTTAATTTCTTGACTTTCTCAAGAACTTCTGGATGAAAAGAAACCAGCACAACCCTGTTTTCAAACCTGTTTTCTTTTATTATGTTTAAAACCTGCTTTTCTGTCCCGCTTTCTTTTATTTCAATCAGCAAAAGAATGTCTTTTTCTTTTATCAAATCCAGAACCTCATGCAATTCTGGAATATTAAATTTTTTTAATTCCTCTGCATTATAATCAGAAACTTTTCCCTTTCTTTTTGTTGTCCTGTCTATTGTCTCGTCATGGATCACAACAATTTTCCTGTCTTTTGAAAGGCGGACGTCGCATTCAATTGCTTTTGCATTCATCTGCATTGCTTTTTCGAATGCTTCCAGGGAATTTTCAGGGGCATAGGCTGATGCTCCCCTGTGGGCAATTAAGAGAATTTGTTTCATCCTATAATTAGTTTTAAACAGTTTAAAAATCTGCGCGGCGAATGTTCTGAACGCGCGGATCCTTTAGGGCGAATGTGCTGAACAAATGAACCTTCTTAATCTTCTGAACAACTTATCCTTAAAGTGGGGCTGCCCGGATTTGAACCGGGGTCACGTACACCCTAGGCACGTATACTAACCAGGCTATACTACAGCCCCTTAAAAGATTGAAGAAACATTCGCTTTTTAAACTTTTTATGGGCCCAATGAGAATCGAACTCATTTCTGTTCTCTGTGAAAGAACCGTCTTACCAATGGACAATGGGCCCTAGAATTAGTTAATTAGGCTCTCTTTTAAAGTTTTATTCCTCATCGCCGTAATCTTCGTATTTGCTTTTGCCTATCATGATTGGCTCTTCCTCATATTTTGTCTTTCCGGTTTCCTTGACTTCCTCATGAGGAATCTTTTCCTTGTGCTTTGGTTTTTTGCTTTTTTTCATTTTTGGGTTGATGAGGGCTTGCCCTTATTTTTCATTTGTTTATTTTCCTCATTATTTTGTCAAGATCGCGGATAAGATATTCAATGCCATTTGAATTGTCTATTCTATAATCAGCCATTGAAAATGTCTTTTTTAAATTAAAGACTTTATCCTCCTTCTTTTCGATTTTCTTGAATTCCTCAAGGGTTTTTGCGAATCCTGCCCTTCGCCTTTTTTTCATTCTTTCAAACCTCAATTCCGGCCTGGCGTTTACAAGGATTAATTTTGCATGGATTTTTTGTTTTGCCAATTTTGCCTGGATAGGTTTTCTTATCCCGTCCAGGATTACAGGCTTTTTGCTCCTCATTGCTTTTTCCAGAGCGTGCTCAATTACAAAATCCTGCCTGTAAATTTTTGAATATTTTGCCTGCAATTTTTCCAGATTATCCCTTGTCGGCTTCAGATGCTCTTTTCTCGCCAGCGCCCTGACGATATTGCCCATGTTGATGATTTTATAATGGAATTTTTTTGCGACGTATTTGGCGGCAATCCCCTTTCCTCCTCCTGCCGGCCCGAAAATTCCAAGATTGTGCTTCATTTTATAATCTTAAAAATTCCCTAAGCTTCTCAAAGAATGGTTTTTCAACTTCTTGATTCTGGAGTATTTTTTCTGCCAGGAATGCATAGCTTCTGGCGGCATAGCTCCTTGGATGCGTTTCAACAACAGCCTCTTTCAGAAGGACAGCTTCTTTCACACTATAATCTTCCGGGATTACAGAAATAATGGGATATTCCAGCAAGCTTATGATTTCTTCAGAAGGCAGCTCTTTCTTGCCTGTGGATTTTGTCAATACAACTCCAGCAATCTTTTTGCCCATCCCTTTTGCTATATTAATTGATTTTAATGCCGCAGTAATGGAAGGAAGTTCAGCGTTTGTTACTATCAAACATTCATCGGCAACTTTCATGGCTGAGATTGTTTCCTGGCCAAGCCCGGCAGGAGAATCTATGATGACAATATCATTTGTCTTTTTCAGCCTGTCAACAACGCCATTCAGCCTTCCTAAATTAATCCACTGGTTGTCTTTCAATGAAATTGATGAAGGGACTATCTTTGTCCCAGAATGATGGGTGTAAGTGGCATCTTCAAGACTGCTTTTTCCTTTCAGGACATCCTGCAGGGCAATTGGGATGCAAGGGGCTCCCAAATATAATCCAACATCAGGGGTTGTCAGATTGGCGTCCAGCAAAGTGACTTTTTTTCCAATCTTTGTGAGTGAAAAGGCTAGATTAATTGCGGTTGTAGTCTTGCCTACACCGCCTTTTCCAGAAATTATTGCTATTGACCTCATTTTTTAATCTTCTATGCAGTAAAAATACGAACGAACTTTATAAAATTTTCCAGAAGAGCCTGATACTCCTTCATCTTCTCAATATCAATCACTACTTCCTTGTCATCAGTTACTACCCTTAATGCGACGTTTTTCCTGAACTCGTGCTCCCTGTGCTGCTGAAAAGTGTTTATTCTCCTGAAAAATGAGTATAAATTGATAGTGTTTACAACAACTTCCTCTTTCCTGAAAACCTGGAGAGCCAAATCAATTTTTGGCTTCGGGGCAGTTGGAATATCTTTAATCAGCTTTTTCTTTTTTGCCTTTTCCATCAGGTGGTCAATTGAAATCTCAATCATCTGCTGCCATCTGTGGATTAGATTAAGAATGACATCGCAAGTTTTGGTATATTTCATGCTTACATAAAGAAGATGCTGCGCGGCTTTCATTTCTTTTTCTATACGTTGCATAATTATCTCTGCTGAAAAATTCTAAATGGGGTAGGGATTTTCGCAGTTTAAAATTAAGGGAAAAGGTTTATTTATACTTATCTGTTTTTGCTTACATAAAGTAGTAAATGCTAAAAATAGCTCTTGTCTGAGGCCATAGTCATTTCTGTCTTTTTCATCAAGTCCTTCGCAATGGCTAAGAAAAATTTCAGCCTATCCAGTGTTACGTTATCAGTTTCAAGGTTGTCTGACATTATGATGAATTTGTTTTGCCTGACAAATTCCATGGGGCTTCTCTTGTGCTTTTCCATCAGTACAAGAATCTGTTTTATGCCCTCAATATATTCCTTTGAAATGCCGTATCTCGGGGCGCATTTTGTCTCAAAAGTCTCGATATTTATCCTTGAATCATTGTAAATCTTGATTCTTTTGTAGGCATATTCATGCTGCATGATTGTGCTGACTATCTGGAATATGGCATTGTTAATCTGCTCCAGAATCCTGATAAGCAGCCTGTTTTCCTTGAGAATAGGATAAGTTACGTAAATCATATGGTCGGATGTCTTAATCATCCTTCTTGCTTCTTCCAGATTAGAATTATTCATGCCTTAGCCTTTCCCTATCTCCCCTCTCCCTGCTTATTATTGAAATTATAGCCTTAATATAAGCTCAAATACAATAAAAAGAGCTATTAAAAATACAACGTGGATTGGCTTGAACTGGATTTTGCTCTTATACTCGTCAAAATACCTCATCAAACCGCCCATTCCAGATGGTAAGCTTATTCCGCCTTCTGCCATATTCTCTTTAGAATTCTTCGATATAAAAAATTAACTATTCTTCCGTATATGCTAAAAATACGGGTTGCAGAACAAGTTTTTTAAATCACCCGCAGTTTATTCACATATGGATAAAGACAGCTATGACCCAAAAGAGGCAGAGCCGAGAATCCAGAAATTCTGGGAAAAAGAGGGAATTTTCAAGTTTGACTTGAACAGCAAGGCAAAGATATTCTCAATAGACACCCCTCCTCCAACTGTTTCAGGAAGCCTGCACATAGGGCACGCCTTTAACTTCACGCAATTTGATACTATAATCAGATTCAAGAGAATGCAGGGAATGAATATTTTCTTTCCGTTTGGAACTGATGATAATGGGCTTGCGACTGAAAGGCTTATTGAAAAGCTGAAGAATGTCAAGGCAAGGCACATGAAAAGGAAGGATTTTGTGGCCCTATGCCTCAATACTCTTGTTGATTTGAGGAAGGAATATGTTGATGATGTAAAAAGAATCGGGATAAGCTGCGATTGGAGTATTTTTTATTCCACTATAGATGAACATTCAAGAAGAATTTCCCAAAGAAGCTTTATTGATTTATACAAGCAAGGAAGGGAATATCAGAAAGAAGCGCCCACAATCTGGTGCCCTGAATGCCAGACAGCAATTGCGCAGGCTGAATTAAAGGACAAGGATGTTGAAACAACATTCAATGACATTGTCTTCAAGGTTGGAAAGGAAGATCTGATAATCTCCACAACAAGGCCTGAATTGCTACCAAGCTGCGTTGCTGTTTTCTACAATCCAAAAGATGCGCGTTACAAGAAATTGAAAGGAAAGAAAGCAAAAGTTCCTTTGTTCAGCTATGAAGTTCCTATCCTTGAGGATGAGAATGTCGACATGTCAAAAGGCACAGGAATAGTAATGTGCTGCACATTTGGCGACCAGACAGATGTTGAGTGGTGGAAAACACACAAGCTTCCATTGAAAATATCGATTGATAGGGAAGGGAAGTTAAATGAAAATACAGGAACTTATCAGGGAATGCCTGTAAAGGAAGCAAGAAAAAAAATCATCGGAGATTTGAAAGAAAAAGGCTTGCTAATAAAGCAGAATAAAATTGTCCATGCTCTTAATGTCCATGAAAGATGCGAAACTCCAACTGAATTTTTAGTTACAAAACAATGGTTCATAAAATATCTTGATTTAAAGGAAAAGTTTCTTGAATTGGGGAAGAAATTAAAGTGGCATCCTGAATTCATGAAAGTAAGATATGACAACTGGATTAAGGGATTAAAATGGGATTGGTGTGTAAGCAGGCAAAGATTTTTCGGGGTTCCATTTCCAGTATGGTACTGCAAAAAATGTTATGAGGTAATATTGGCAGATGAAAAAAAGCTTCCTGTAGACCCATTGACTGACAAACCATCAATCAGGGAATGCCCGAAATGCAAATGCAAAGAGTTCATTCCAGAAGAGGATGTTTTAGACACATGGGCAACTTCATCATTGACTCCAAGATTAGCGGTTGAATTAATGCCTGAAAAGATTCAAACAAAACTTTATCCAATGTCTTTGCGCCCCCAGGCGCAGGATATCATAACATTCTGGCTTTTCAATACAATAGCAAAATCATGGCTTCATTACAAAACTCTTCCATGGGAAGATGCGATGATTTCAGGCTTTGTCCTTGATCCGCTGGGAGAAAAAATGGCAAAATCAAAAGGCAATATAATAAAGCCGCAGGATTTGATAAGCAAATACTCCGCGGACGCTATGAGATTCTGGACATGCGCGTCAAGATTAGGGGAGGATGTCAGTACACAGGAAAAAGAGATGATTGCCGGCCAGAAAACCCTCACTAAACTTTGGAACGCGGCAAAATTCTCAATGCCGAACTCATCAACAAAAAAGCCAAAGCAGTTTGAGAAAATTGACCTGTGGCTTTTGTCAAAATTAAACAAGCTTATTGCGGAATGCACAGAGGCTTATGAAAACTATGATTCATCCAAGGCAAAAATGGCGCTGGAGAATTTCTTCTGGCACACTTTCTGCGACAATTATCTTGAAATCATAAAGGACAGGATATACAACAACAAGAAAGGAAAAGATTCCTGCCAGTATGTTTTGTATGAGGGATTTTTGACAATAGTCAAGCTTCTTGCACCGATAATGCCTTACATAACAGAAGAGCTTTATCAGATTTATTTCAAGAAGAATGAGAAAACGAAAAGCATACATGTTTCTGAATTCCCCAAATCTGACAAAAAAATGATAAATGAAGACACTGAAAAGATTGGAGACAGATTCATGGAGATTTTAAAAGAAGCAAGGATGGCGAAATCAAAGGCGCAGAAAAGCATGAAGGCTGAAATCATGATTGCAATTGAAAAGAAGGATTTTGATTTGCTGAAGGATGTTCTTGAGGATTTGAAGGCTGTTTCAGCAGCAAAAGAGATTAAGTCAGGAAAATTTGAAATTAAATTCATTTGACAGACTTTATAAGGAAGTTTTTTATAACTATACTATAAAATGGAAGAGCGCGAAAGGCTTGAACTTGAAAATCTGATTGAAGAGCTTGGCAAATATCGCGGCAGGCACACTGAACTGATTTCAATTTATGTCCCTTCTGAATATAGTCTGAACTTGATTGCAAAGCAGGTTGAGTTTGAGAAGTCAACTGCTGAAAACATCAAATCAAAGCAGAACAGGAAAAGTGTCCAGGATGCTTTGGAAAGAATCTCCAGGCAGTTGAAATTATACAAGCAGACTCCCAAAAATGGATTAGCTTTGTTTGCAGGAAACATAAGCGATGTTGAAGGACAGCCCAAAATAGAGATTTGGGCAATAGAGCCGCCGCTTGCTTTAAAGACAAAATTCTATAGATGCGACCAGACTTTTGTCCTTGATCCTTTGAAAGAAATGATTGAGACGCAGGAAGTTTATGGATTAGTTGTTATGGACAGGCAGGAAGCGACATTGGGGGTTTTGGAGGGAAAGTCAATCAGAGTTTTAAAAAGAATGACTTCTGGAGTTCCTGGAAAGCAGAGGGCAGGTGGCCAGTCAGCCCAGAGATTTGAGAGAATCACAGCAGGATTGGCAGTTGAATTTTACAGAAGAATCGCAGAAGCAATGAAAAACTTCTTTTTTGACATGCCTAAATTAAAGGGAATATTGATAGGGGGTCCTATCCCGACAAAAGAGGATTTCATAAAAGAAGGGCATCTTGTGACCGCATTAAGGAATAAGGTTCTTGGATTGAAGCATATAGGCTATACAGACGAGTCCGGCCTGAAAATGCTTGTTGAGGAGTCTAAAGACATTCTTGCAGAACAATCAGTAACGAAAGAGAAGGCGCTTATGAAAAAATTCTTTACAGCATTGGCCAAGGAACCTGAAAAAGTTTCTTACGGGAAAGACGAGGTAAGAAGGGCATTGAAAATGGGGGCAGTAGAGCATCTAATCATATCAAAAGCGCTTCCAAAACCAGAAATAAAAGAGTTTGAGGAGCTTGCATTGGATATAGACGCAAAAATTGATTTTGTATCCATAGAGACTGATGAAGGGATACAATTCAAAAATTTGGGCGGAATAGGGGCATTATTGAGATATGCTATTGGCGAGGAATAATTTTTAAATATCTTCTTTTACACAATTTAACATGGAAAACGAGGCAGAAGAAAAGCAAGAGCAGAATGAAGAGCAATTGGAAGAAAAGAACGAGGCCAATCAATTAAAGAATCAGAAACTTGTTGAATCCGCTTTGTTCATAGCAGCCAGGTTCATGTCTCTGCAGGAATTGGTTGCAATTACGGGAATCAACCCGATTACATTAAAAGAAACCCTTGATTCTTTGCAGGGAAAATATTCCGGAAGCGAGGCATTAACCTTGATTGTCAATGGCGACAATTATAAGCTGGATGTCCAGCCAGAATATCATTTTTTAATCAATAAACTGGCGTCAGGAGACTCTGAATTCACAAAAGCAGAGCAGGAAACTTTGGCGATAATCGCCTACAAACAGCCCATAACTCAGTCAGTAATTGTCAAGATTAGGGGAAACAAGGCATATGACCACATCAAGAAGTTTTTGGAGATAGGGATGTTAAAGTCAAAGAGGATGGGTCATACTCTGCAGCTCACTTTGAATGAGAATTTCTATGATTATTTTAACTTGAAAAAGCAGGAATAATGGCAGCTGATTTGATAATGCAGTTTGGAATTTATGTTTTTGGAGTTTTATTCCTGTTCCTGATGTTCCTCTTCATCACTTCAATAACCGCGATTTTCGTCAAGAGGGAATATGATGATTATCAGCCATATGTAAGCGTTGTGATTCCAGCCTATAATGAAGAAAAAAACATAGCAAAATGCCTGGAGCATGTCTATAACTTGGATTACCCGAAAGAAAAAATAGAGGTTATAGTTGTTGATGACGGCTCAATTGACAATACTTCGGGGATATTAAACGGATTTAAGAAAAAATACAGTAATTTTATTGTTGTCAAGGGCAAGCACAATGGAAAGTCTGCAAGCCTGAATCTGGGAGTCAGCAAATCCAGGCATGGAATCATTATGGCTGTGGATGCAGATACTTTTGTTGACAGGGATTCATTAAAAAGATTAGTCAGGCCTTTGAAAGATGAAAAAATCGGGGCCACTAACGGCTCATGTTTAGTTGCCAATACAGACAATTTCATCAATCTTTTTCAGAGAATAGAGTTCCACTGCAACAATCTTGTGAGAAAAAGCTTTTCCAGGGTTTTTAAGAATGGGATATGGTTTTTCGGGGCATTCGCATGCTATAAGAAATCTGTCCTGGATAAGATTGGCGGCTTCAAAAAAGACACAATGACTGAGGACATGGATACTGCAATGGAAATCTACAAATCAGGATACAGGACAATGAATGTCCATGATGCCTTATGCCGCACGATTGTTGCCAAGAAATTCAAAAATTTCTATGAAGAGAGGACAAGGTGGTGGGTTGGGGCGCTGCAGACACTGAAGAAAAATAAATCCCTATTCTCCCTGAAATCAAGCCCGTCAATTCTTTTCCTTTTCATAAGCCAGTATTGGTGGACTTTATTTGCAGTACTCTCGTTTTTCCTTATAGGCTACCAGGTTTACTACTGGCTCCCTTATAACAGCCAGAGTTTCTTCTCATTGTTTATGTATTTGTTCAGGTGGTTTTCTTTGGCAGGCTCATTTTATGTGCTGTACAAGATTCCGGTATGGGGCGTTTCCCTGTATAACATCTTCGGGGTTTTGTCAGGGATAATAAGCCTTTTCATAATGGTATGGGCGACATATTCGTTTAAGGACAAATTAAACTGGAAGAATGCACTGGGAATATTCTTTTATTTCCCCTACACTATCCTCTTGAATGGCATTATAGCCTTCAGCCTCATAAAGATTATATTTTTAAAGAGGGGGTACTTCATAGATTAAATAAAAAAACTACTAAAAAAGAGTGATAAAAAATGTTATTTGCAGGCATCTTAAGTTCAATTTTGGCTGTTTTATACTCCAATAACCTGGCAGTTTTCCCTGCCATAAACAGGTTTATATTGGACTATTTCCATGTTTTTTTCAACAGCACTTTTTATGTGTTCTTGTTTTTCGGGATTTTGGTCTCTTTGGTGTATTTGCTCATGGCATTTATAGTAATTGTAACAAAGGAAAAAAGCAATGAAGAAAGAGAATTTGATGAGAAAAGGGCGCCATTTGTAACCATCCAGATTCCAACAAGAAATGAGATTATAGCATTAAGGTGCGCCAAAAAATGCCTTGAATTTGATTATCCAAAAGACAGGTATGAAATCTTGATAGGCGACGATTCCAATGACATTTCTGTCTCAAACAGGCTTGACGAGTTTGCAAGGAAGCATAAAAGCGTCAGGGTAATAAGAAGAAAGGAGAATATAGGATTCAAGCCAGGCAATCTGAATAATATGCTGAAACATAGCAAGGGCGAGGTGATTGCGATTTTTGACTCAGATTTCGCCCCTGAAAAAGATTTTCTGAAAAGAATAGTGACTCCGTTCATCCATGACAAGAAAGTTGCGGCTGTGCAGGCGAGATGGAAATTCATAAACGCAAACAAGAATCTTGTTACAACACTGGCGTCAGGGATAATATACAACTGCCACCATGTTGCATTGTCGATTATAGGAAGAAGGAAGATGGGATTCTTATGCGGCTCTGCAGAGGCTGTAAGAAAAAAAGATTTGATTAAATTTGGCGGATGGAGGGCGGGAAGCCTGACAGAAGACATCGAATATTCATTAAGACTGCATCAGGCAGGAAAAAGAATAGTGTATCTGCCAAAACTTGAATGCTATAATGAGTCCCCAAGCAGGCCTGTTGATTTATACAAGCAGCAGATGAGGTGGAGCCATGGGGTTGTTTCAGCATACAAATTGCACGCAAAAGACATTTCCCTGTCAAAGCATTTGAGTTTTGAGGGAAAAATTCTTTCAATGATGAGCTGCTGGGGATATGTCCTTCCGCTTCTTTTCACAATTCTTTTCGTCACAGGCTCTTTAAGCTTCATTACCCACAGGCCAGAAACCATGGATATGGGAAAATTTGCCAATGACACTCTCAAGAATGTCTTCTTTACCTCAGGATGGCTTATATGCAGCTTTATTGCTTTATGGAGGGCAAAAAAAACAAGATTGATACTGAAAATGATATTATCCTCATTTTCATTTGGATTAGTGACTATTTATTATGTTGACATAGGCATTATAAAGGCATTAACAAACAAGCCCATGCCCTGGTATCTTTTGAAGAAAAGCACAAGAGTATAATTAAATTCTATAAAACAATAATCTTTTTATAATCCTTCTTACTGGCAATAATATGATATGCGAAGAATGCGAGGAAAATGAGGCTGAAAAAGACGTGTTGGTGGATGGAAGGTCTGTAAGGCTGTGCAGAAAGTGCGCAGCTATTTCTGGAGGGATTGTTGTTGAAAAACCGAGCCAGGCGCAAGTTGAAGACAGCAAAAGGATGTGGAGAGTCAAGGAAATCTTGTCAAGGTCTGCCGGAATCCCGTATCAAAAGCCCGTCAATCTGCCGAATACTCTAAGGACAGTGTCATTGGATGATTTAAGAAGAGTCAACAGGGACAAGAAAGCAGCTTATGAGGTAAGGGCAGAAACAAGAGTAAGAACTTTTGCCGAATCTGAAGAAAAGAAAAATCGTGCTGATAATATAATAGAGGAATCAAAAGATTTTAAAGACGAAGTTGAGTAAATGAATGAATGAAGAAGTCCCAGCTTGAAATTATTCTTAGCAAATTAAAGGTTTTTTCCAAGCCGCAGCTGGAATTGGAGCAGTATCCTCTTCCCGGAAAGCAGGCTTCTGATATTTTATGGACCGCTTTCCAGCAAGGAGACATAGAAAACAAGACAATTGCTGATTTGGGATGCGGAACAGGGATTTTAGGAATAGGCGCTTTATTGCTAGGGGCAAAGAAAGTTTATTTTCTTGACAAAAGCCAGGCTGCAATAAAAATTGCAAAGGAAAATCTGTATTTTATTGAGAAAGAATTAAATATTGCCTTGAATAGAAAAGCGCTGTTCTTGATTGGGGATATTAATAACTTTAACACAAAAGTCCAGGTAACAATTCAAAATCCCCCGTTCGGGACAAAGACAGAGTATATAGACCGGGTTTTTCTGGAAAAAGCAATGAATGTAAGCGATAAAATTTATTCGCTTCATAAAACCCCGACATTAAATTTTCTGAGAAAATTTATTGGAAAAAATCACTTTAATCTCACTAACCGGATTGACTTTAATTTCCCATTAAAGCAGACAATGCATTTCCACAGGCAGAAAATAAAAATAATCGGCGTTTCCCTCATACGAATAGAAAGACTTAAAAAGCCAAAAAAGGAATTGAAAATATAAAACAGTGTAAAATGATAATTAAAGTTCTTAAAAACGAAAAAGACCATTTGGAAATTGAGATTGACAATCTTACAGTCGCCGAATTGCTAAGAAATGCCCTTTGGGACGATTCTTCAGTCACTGTGGCTTCATGGAAAAGGGAGCATCCGACAAAAAATCCGATTTTGATTGTCAAGACAGAAGGCAAGACAGCAAAGAAAGCCCTGCTTGACTGCACTGAAAGAATTGAAAAGATTACGGATAAAGCAAGGGATGACATAAAGAAAGGCATAAAAGAATCCAAAAAATAGGTGAGAAATGCTAAATTCTAAACAGAGAAAACAATTAATTGAACTTGCGAGAAAATCGATTATTTCTTCATTTGATAACAAAACAATCCAGGACTATGATATTAACGTTGAAAAACAATTAAAAGAGAAAAGCGGGGTTTTTGTCACATTGACTTTGAATGGAGAATTGAGGGGCTGCATCGGATTTATAGGGCCGATAATGCCCTTGTACAAGGCAGTTATTGAAGCAGCCAAGGCAGCCGCTTTTGAGGACCCGAGATTTCATCCGCTGACTAAAGAAGAGCTGGATGAATTGAAAATTGAAATTTCTGTTCTTACAAAGCCTGAAGAAATAAAGGAAAAAGGGGAGGATATAATAAAAGAAATTGAGGCTGGAAAAGACGGATTGATAATTGAGTATTCGGGCTTTTCAGGCCTTTTGCTGCCACAGGTTGCGGCTGAAAATAAATGGGATGCAGAGCATTTTCTTGAGCAGACTTGTATCAAAGCAGGAGTTTCCCCAAAAAGCTGGAAAAATAAAAGCTGCAAGATTCATAAATTCCAGGCACAGATTTTTTCCGAGAAATAAATCCCTGACTTACAGATTTTTTCAGAAAATCCCTAATCAACAAATTTTTTCAGAGAAATAATTACACCATTGAAGCGATTGAAGATGCTATAACTGCCAGCATCACTGTGTCGTCATCATCAAAATTATCTTCATCACAAACTTCATCTGTAGTCAATACCTTTTTGGCCAGCCCTTTATCAGATGGTTTTAGGAATGACGGTCTGTAAGGGTTTTCTGAATCTCCGGGATGATAGCTGTGAGTTTCTTGCCAATGATATTCATCTATTCTCTGTTCATCACATTCGTCCATTGCATAAATTTATTTAAATAAGGATATATAAATGTTTCCAAGGCTAAAATGAGAATATCCAGTGGAAACAAGGATTTGGATGAGTGGCTTAACGGAGGCTATGAAAATGACATTATTACAGTCCTATACGGGCCTGCAGGAAGCGGCAAGACTAATTTATGTGTCCTGGCGGCAGTTGAGCAGGCAAAACAAGGCAAAAAAGTAATTTTTATAGATACTGAAGGCGGATTTTCCACTGAAAGAATAAGGCAAATAGATGAAAGTGCGGGAAAGAACATTTTTTTGCTAAAGGCAGTCAAGTTTTATGAGCAGAGCCAGCTGATTAACAGATTATTGGCGCAGATTACAAAAAATGTTTCTTTAATCATAGTGGATGGCATCGCAATGCTTTACAGACTGGAAGCAAGCATTGCAAGGGAAAAGGGGGGGGATAAAATCAGGATTATTAATATGACCCTCGCAAAACAGCTCAGGATTTTAAGCGAGATTGCAAGGAAAAAGAACATTCCTGTAATAGTAACCGACCAGGTTTACAGCGATTTTATCAGGTCAGACGAGCTGAAAAGCCTTGAGGAAAAGAAAGTCTATATGGTTGGCGGAGATTTGATGAAGTACTGGGCAAAATGCATAATTGAGCTGCAAAAGCAAAGAGAAGGGAAAAGAAAAGCTATTTTAAGGAAGCACAGAAGCCTGCCTGAGAAAGAATTTTCTTTTATAATCAATAACAAAGGGATTGAGAAAGCCGGATTCAAGCTTTTTTAATCGTAACCGCTTTTATAATCAATCTCTTTCTTTATCTCTCCAATAATGAGCCTGTACAGATTAAAATAAGCATATTTCAATGTGGATTTTATATCCCCCTCTTTTACAAATCTTCTTACAGAAGTGCGGATATATCTGTTTAAAATCCCAAATTTTCCAACCCTGCTTGCCCTGCAGACATAATCAGAATCATCGCCAAAAGTGATATCCTCATCATAGCCCTTTATTGAATCATGAATCTTTTTGGAGCAAAAGATGCATAAATGCGCATACGGCTTGATTTTTCTGAATAAATAAATCCATGAGTTTGCCACCTCATAATTTATTGTATACCCCAAATGTTTAATATCGGGAAGTGCATAGCATGTTGCAATGTCAAGTTTTTTCTTTTTTATCTCATCATAGCAGAATTTTAAGAAATCTTCCTCCAAAACAACATCTGCATCAAGGGAAAGGAGCATTTTTGCCCTGGCAGCCTTTGCGCCGTCATTTCTCGCCCTTGCGCCGTCATTTTTCGCTTTTCTAGTACCTTTGCTTTTTCTTAGGATTATCGCGCCATATCTTTTTGCTATCTCAAATGTTTTGTCCTTGCTTCCGCCGTCTGCAATTATTATCTCGCAAGGGAAATTTTGCTCTTTTATTGACGCCAATAATCTCCCGATGTATCTCTCTTCATTCAATGTCGGAATGATGATGCTTATCAAAGGTTTCATGTTTCTTTTTCTTTATTTTCCGGCTCACTGGCTTTGGCCTGTTTTGACGGGCAGCTGGGATTAAAGCAGAATTCCCATGGCCTTTTTCCTTTTCTGATTGTCATTAAAATCGGCCATTCACATTTTTCGCAAACCTTGTCAGCTTTTTTGATTAAGCCGTAAGGCGGAAGGGAAAATGTGGTTTTGCATTCAGGATATGCATCGCACGCTAAAAATTGCCTGCCCTGCTTGTTTCTTCTTATGACTAAACTTCCTTTTTTGCATTTTGGGCAAAGCATTATTTTAGAGGCTTCTTTTTCCTGGACTCTTTTTTCCTTTAATGACTCTAAAAGCCCCTTCCCAATCTCATTTTCATTCTTCTTGAATTCATCCGCAATTTTTATCAGGACATTCTTGGCTTCATTGAGGATTTTTTCTTCCTCCTGCTTTCCTTTCTTGCTTGTCTGGATTGAGTCCATTTCCTTTTCAAATTTTCTTGTTAATTTTTCATCCAAAATCAGCGGGCAGTTCTTTTCAAGGCTGTCAACCACTGAAATTCCAAGCGGACTTGCTTTTATTTGCTTGTCAACAACATATCCTCTTTTGTATAAAATATCAATAATCAAAGACCTTGTTGATTTTGTTCCCAGGTTTCTTTTTGCCAGCTCTGAAACTATGGAAGCGGGGCTGTATCTGTGCGGTGGCTGAGTTTCTTTGCTGGCTATTTTTACTTCTTCAACAATAACTTTTCCATCCAGGTCAGGGATAATTTTTTCTTCAATCCTTGCATTGTAAACATTAAGCCATCCTTTTTCCCTGATTTTTAATCCTGAAGCGTTAAAATTTTTTTCCTGAACAATCACTTCTACTTTTTTGGTTTCAATTTTTGCGTCATCGCAAAACACTGATACAAAGCGCCTTACAATCAAATCATATATCTTTGATTGCTCGCTTGTCAGCTTGCCTTTCTCTCCAGTCGGATAAATTGATGGATGCGCAGGATCGCTCTTTTTTCCTTCAACTGGTTTTTTCCTGGCAATATTTTTTGTCAGCTCTTTAGGAAGCTTCTTCAGGATTTTTTCATAGCCTATCGCTGAAGGAAGTTTTTGGGAGCTTGTTCTTGGATATGAAATCATCCCTGCAAGATAGAGCTGCTGGGTGATTTGGAGAATTTGTGCGGGGGTTATTCCGAAAAGCCTGTAAGCCTCTAATTGCAGGGTTGTCAAGTCAAACGGCACTGGGGGAATGAGGCTTTCATCTTTTTTCTCTGTTATCGCAGTTCCTTCCTTTCCTTCAAGCTTTTCAAAATCTTTCAAGTCTTTTTTGTCAAATATATCCTTGGGATGCTTTAATTCAAATCCTCCGGGATTTGTGAGGATAGAGATTTGCCAGTAAGGCTTTGATTTGAATTTCATGATCTCTTTTTCTTTTTTTACAATTAGTGCTAGTGCAGGGCCCTGGACTCTTCCTATGCTTAAAATCGCAAAAGAGCCGGCAAGCTTGACTGCCTCCATCAATGCCTTGGAAAGATTTATGCCATACATCCAGTCAAGATAATGCCTTGTTTCGCCCGCATAAGCAAGCCCCCAGTCAATGCTGCTCATCGGATTTTCATATGCCTTTACGATGTCCTCTTTAGTCAGTGTTGAGAACTTCATTCTTCTCGCGTCTTGCTGGTTGCATATGAACCTCATTATATTCAAGCCAATAACCTCTCCTTCAATGTCATAATCGCATGCCATTGTGAAGACAGAGGCTTTTTTTGCCAGAAGGGCGAGAACATCATAATATTTTTTTGTGTATTCAGAGCCTTTTTTCAGGTAAGAAGGAATCCACTCTAAATCAAAGATTGGCCATTTTTGCCTTTCTTTTTCTTTCAGTGTGAATAGATGGCCGACTGCGCAGGCGACAAGAATCTTTTTTCCCTGATGTTCAACTTCATAATATGCAACCTGCCCGGATTTTCTCATTTCTGGAGAGCCTTCAGCCAAGGCATATGCAATTTTCATCGCAGCCTGGGGCTTCTCTGTTATGATTAATTCCACATTCCTGCTGTCTTTTATGATTACTTTCTTTATTCTTTTCTTTGGCTTCTCTATTTCCTCTTTCCTGGCCGGCTCAATCGTTTCAAGTTCTTTTATGGAAGGCCTTTTTATGTGTATTGTAGTAATGTCTTTAGAAGGGCTTAAGTCAATGAATTCTGGGCTAGCCATTATCTAATCCAGAATAAAGACTATAAAAATTTTTAGTTAATTCGCCGATTATATTATTTGCCTATTTTTTACTTTCTTCTCTTTTTTCTTGCTTTTATGGCGGGCTTTTTCTCTCTCGCCTTTTTTTGCCAGAAAAGTAGATAAAGAATTTCCAGAATTCCAATTGTGTTTACTATAAGCAAAACAATAAACCATACTTTTTGCGTGTTCCGGGCTGATTTCCACAGGGCAATCCCTTTCCAAATAATGCTCCAGACAAAAATAACAACCAAGAGCCAGGCGGACATCCAAACCGGTAGCATCAATAATGCTGGTAGTTCCATAATATTTATTATCCTGCTTTTTTTATAAACCTTATGTATAAACCAAGAGAAGATTCGCTTTTGCTTGAAAGACATCTTAATTTAGCAAAAGGAAAGGTCTTGGAGATTGGAACAGGTTCAGGCTTTCTTGCGAATTCAGCTGCAAAGAATCCCGATGTTTCAAGCGTCCTTGCGGCAGATGTTGATGAAGAGGCAATTGAATATTGCGAGACTTATTACCAGAACAGGAAATTAACTTTTATTGTCTCAGATTTATTTTCCAATGTTGATGGAAAATTTGACATGTCAGAAATTAACGAAATTTCTGAGCATGCTCAAAAACATCCTGTTTTTGACACTATAATCTTCAATCCGCCCTATCTTCCGCAGGACAGGGGGATAGAGGACAAGGCATTGTATGGCGGGAAGAAAGGCCATGAAGTTTTAGGAAGATTTTTTGGACAAGTAAGAGATTATATGAATCCTGCATGCAGGATTCTTATCGTATTTTCATCATTGACTGGCAAGAAAAAGGTTGATGAAATGATAAAAGAGCACGGCTTTTCTTTCAAAGAATTAGAGAGGAAGCATATTTTCTTTGAGGATTTGTATGTATATCTTATTTCTTAGCCTTAATTTCCTTAAATCCGCAATATTTCTGGAGAACTTTGGGAATCTTGATTGAGCCATCTTTCTGCTGGTTGTTTTCAATGATTGCAAGCATGACTCTTGAAGTCGCTATTCCTGTATTGTTGAGAGTGTGAACAAAACCTTTTGGTGCCATTCCCTCTTTTTCCTTGTATTTTATGTTCAGCCTGCGGGCCTGATAATCAGTGCAGTTTGAATTGCTTCCTGCTTCCCTGTACAGCTTGTCTGCCATCAAGATTTCAATATCGTATGTTTTGGCGGCAACTGTTCCTGTATCGCCTGAACAAAGAACAGCAACCCTGTATGGAATCCCCAATAACTTGAACATCTCCTCTGAATTTTTCTGCAGCTCATTGAAAATTTTCTCTGATTGTTCAGGGGTGCAGAATACAAACTGCTCCACTTTATTGAACTGATGCATCCTGAATAATCCTTTAGTGTATTTTCCATGAGTTCCAACCTCTTTCCTGAAACATGAGCTTACTCCTGTCAATTTGATGGGCAGATTTTCTTCAAGCAAAGTTTCATCCATGAACATTGATGCAATGGCATGCTCAGAAGTTGCAATTAAGTATAAATCCTCATTTTCTATTTTGTACATCACTTCTTCAAACGCCTTTAATGAAGTGACTCCTGAATAAGGCTTATGATGGAGCATTAATGGCGGCTCAACTAACTTGAAGCCTTTTTTTCTCAGGAAATCAATTGCAAATCTCTGTAAGGCATAATCCAATAATGCAAGCTCTTCTTTTATGTAAAAGAATCCTGCTCCTGAGACTTTATTTGCCCTTTCTGAATCTATCAAATTTAAATTTGAAAGCAATTCTAAATGGTCTTTTGGCTGGAATTTGAATTTTGGCGCTTTGCCATTTGTTCTCAAGACTTTATTGTCCTCAGCCGTCTTTCCGGCAGGAACTTCTTTTGACAGGATATTTGGAATATCTAAAATCAATTTTTTCGCTTCAGAATCTATCCTTTCCAGTGTTGCCTCATCTTCTTTTATCTTTTCAGGTAGCTCTTTTATTCTTTTGATTACACTTTGGGCTTCTTTTTCCTTTCCCTGCTTTTTCAATTCATTAATTTTTAATGATGCCTGATTTCTCTCATGCCTCAAATCATCCAATTCCTGCTTTAATTTTCTTGACTTTTCATCCAAATCCAGCCACTTGTCAACTGAAGAAACATCAGCCTGCCTTCTTTTCATATTCTCCTTCACTTCTTTTGGATGCTCTCTAATGAATTTAGGGTCTAGCATACTGAAAATATGAAAAGATTATATTTAAACTTAGTGTTATCAAAAAACCTCCAGAGGTTTTTAGGATGCTCGAAAATGGAACAGGCATTCTATCAACACTCGCACTGGATGCAGGGTTTCAATTTTCGACATGACAAGAATAAGACTACATGTTTGCTATGTAAAATATGCTAAAAGTTCGTTTAATCTTATTATTTAAGGATTCTTTACCACTTAAAAATACGACTAAAAAGAATAAAATTTATTAATCAATTGCTACTGATTTGGGAATGCTTGAGGTAATTATACATGGCCGCGGAGGCCAGGGAGCAGTCACTCTTTCTCAGCTTATTGCGATTGCTTCCTTTTATGAAGGAAAGTACAGCCAGGCTTTTCCGGTGTTCGGGATAGAGAGAAGAGGCGCTCCTGCAGCCGCTTTTGTGAGGATATCTGATAATCCCATACTGTCAAGACAGCAGATATATGAGGCGGATATTATAGTAATTTTGGACCCCACACTTATCAATTTGCTGGATATTAAAGGCACCTTAAAGAAAAAAGGGGCTTTGATGATAAACAGCCACAAATCTCCTGAAGAGCTGAAAAAAGATTACAATCTCCAGGGCTATGACATCTGCACTTTTGACGCAACTTCCCTTGCTCTTCAAGTATTCAAGAAAAATATCGTGAATACAGTTATGTTTGCCGTGTTCTCTGCATCAACAAAAATAATCCATATGAACTCTGCAATGAAGTCAATTGAGGAAAGATTCGAGTCAAGCAAGGAAATGATAATCCTGAACAAGAAAATAATAGGGGAGGTTTTTGAAAAGCTAAAATGAAAATGAATATGAATAAAGAATACATGGCGATGCTGAAATTTTCAGTTTATGAAAACAGCAAGGAATACAAAAACATCAGGAAGATTGTGTTTGCCATGTACATGACTGACAGAAAATATTTCATGAGAAAAGAGGATGTGGCTAATGCTTACGATGATGTCGCCTTGCCAATCGGATATAACCAGACAATATCACAGCCAACAACTGTTGCCAGGATGATTTCAATGCTGGACTTGAAAAAGAAGCAGGATGTCCTGGAGATAGGAAGCGGAAGCGGATGGAATGCCGCCGTAATCGCTTATATGATTTATCCCGGAAAGGTTACGAGTATCGAGAGAATCAAGGGGCTGTATGAATTTGCAGTGTCTAATTTCTTTAAGTTCATTGAGGAAAGAAAGATAAAAAAGCTGAAGGTTGATTTTGTTTTCGCTGACGCTTTAAACAAAAAAGAAAAATTCTGGAAAAAGAAATATGACAGGATAATTACAACTGCAATGGTTTCAGGAGGGCTTTCAGGCAAGATAAAGGAGATGGGGGCAGAATTGTTGAAAGAAAAAGGATTATTGCTATTCCCGTATAAAGAGGGCTTGGAGTTATGGGAGAAGGAAAATAAAAAATTAAGCAGGATAGGAAGGGAAGAAGGATATGTTTTCGTTCCTCTGCTGAAAGGAAAAGAATGAGCAGGAAGAAAAAACAGAGAGAGGAGAAAAAAGAAGTGAGCTATGAATTGTACTGCCAGCCAGGCAGCTCATTAAGCAACAAGACAGGAAGCTGGAGGGTGATGAAGCCCATTGTTGACAGGAAAGTCTGCATAGGCTGCAAGCTATGCCAGCAGTATTGCCCTGATTCATGCATCAAGATTTTGAATAAAAAATCAGTTATTGATTTGGATTACTGCAAGGGATGCGGAGTCTGCGCAGCAGAGTGTCCGGTAAAGGCAATTTCAATGAAAGAGGAGGAGAAATGAAAAAAGTGATTGAATGCAGCCACGCAATTGCAGAAGCTGTTCGCGCATGCAAAGTCGGAGTCATAGCAGCATATCCGATTACCCCCCAGACAAAAATTGTTGAGAAATTATCCGAATTTTATGCGAATCACCAGATGGACAATGCGCAATACATTAATGTTGAATCAGAGCACTCTGCTCTTTCAGCATGCATCGGGGCAGCTGCTTCTGGAAGCAGAACTTTTACAGCAACAAATTCCCAGGGATTATTGTACATGGCTGAAATGCTGCCAATTGCTTCTGGCTTAAAAATTCCGATGGTAATGGCAGTAACTAATCGCGCATTATCAGCTCCGATAAACATATGGAATGACCATTCAGACACCATGCTATTAAGGGACTGCGGATGGATTCAATTATTCGTTGAGTCAAACCAGGAGGCTTATGACACAATAATACAGGCATACAAAATTTCAGAAAAATTAGAATTGCCAGTGATGGTATGCCTTGATGGTTTTGTCCTTTCCCATGTTTTTGAGACAGTTGATTTGATTGCTGACAAGGAAATTGAAAATTTCCTTCCCGCATATGATTTTGAAAGAAAACTTGATCCTGAGAATCCTCTTACTTTGGGATATCTGGCATATCCAGCCCATTACATGAAGTTCAAGGAAAAGCAGGATGAATCAATGAAAGGCTCATTACAGATTATCAAACAGGTCAATGAAGAATTTGCGGGAAAATTTGACAGGAAATACGGCGATGGCTTGATTGAGACTTACAAGACAGAAGATGCAAAATTTGCCCTGATTGGAATGGGAAGCTTATGCTCAACTGCAAGGATTGTGATTGATGAAATGAGGGAAAAAGGGAAAAAAGTCGGATTAATAAAAATAAAGTCATTCAGGCCTTTTCCTTCTGAAGAATTAATGAAAATTTTAGAAAAAATGAAGGGAATTGCAGTCATAGACAGGGCAATTTCTCCAGGAGCATTGCCTCCTTTGTATAATGACATCAAATCCCTGAATCTGAAGGCAGACATGAATAGCTTTATTGTCGGTCTTGGAGGAAGGGACATAACAAAAGAGATGCTAAAATCAGTAATAAATAAAATCGGGCAGAGAAAAGAGGTAGAATTTATCTATTGATTAAAATGAAAAAGAAAAAAATGAAAATTGTCCGGGAAAATCCTGTTTTGCCTTTGATAAAAGGGGCTGCGGGAGAAAATGAGGAATTTTTCTCAGCAGGGCATAATGCATGCTCGGGCTGCGGAGCAGCGATTGCAATGAGGCACATTGCAAATATTACAGGAAAAAATTCAATTATTAGCATTGCTACTGGCTGCATGGAAGTAATTTCAACCCCATATCCTAATTCTGCATGGAAAATTCCTGTGATACATTCTGCATTTGGAAATGCAGCGGCAACAGCATCAGGAATAGAAGCTGCATTGAAGCATCAAAACAAAAAGGACATTCATGTAATTGCGATTGCAGGAGATGGAGGAACTTTTGACATAGGCCTGCAGGCTTTAAGCGGAATGATAGAAAGGCAGCAGAAAATCTTGTTTATCTGCTATGACAATGAGGCTTATGAAAATACAGGCATTCAGCGTTCAGGAGCGACTCCAAAATTCGCTGAAACAACAACATCTCCTTACGGGACAGCAATTCATGGAAAAAGGGAATGGAAAAAGAACATGCCCTTTATCATCGCAGCCCATGATGAAAATATTTACGTCGCCACCGCAAACATAGCCTATCTTGGAGATTTGAAGCAGAAAATACTGAAAGCGCTGAATTTTCCAGGACCGAGCTACATCCAAATCTTCACGCCATGCATTCCTGGCTGGAAAATCCCGGAAAGTTCTGCCATAGAGGTTTCAAGAATGGCTGTGCAGACAAGGGCCAATGTTCTTTATGAGATTGAAAAAGGCATGCTGAAAATAAATGTCGAAATTCCAAATCCAAAGCAGTTGAGGAATTACATAAAAATGCAGGGAAGATTCTCGCATCTTTCAGACAGGGAGATTGAGGAACTGCAGAACCATTTCAATTCAGAGTATGAAAGGATGAAAAGGCTGAACGGGAAGAAGCTTTTCGAGTGATTTGTCAATGTATTGAACAACTGAGCTCTTAATTTTCTAGAGTTTTTACTACTATATAGTAACTTTAAAAAGAAAGCTTTATATATCTAAACTGACTTGATTTTAAAGGCTATTCAGGGAAGGGAAAATGAATACTATAAAGACCGCATTAGCTATATTATCAAGCGCAATTATACTTAATTGTGCATCTGCAAAAGCGGGGATTATAAGCTTAACAGGCAAGCAAAATCAGGATTCAAAGAATTTTTTATCTATAGATGTACAGCAAGGAAAGACTTTTAGTCATATTGGAACAGACTTGACAAATCTTGAAGCATGCGTAGATTCTGAAGTCATGGGAATAAAGCCCCTGCTTTACATTAGAAATGGCACAAGTAACAGTGAAGATATAAACAGGACAAACAAGGAAAGTTTAAATGAACTGACTGCAGGGCTGGGATATAAATTTGATTTTGGAAAAGGCATTTTTCTTGGTTTGCAGGGCTCATTAATGAATAATTCTTATGAAACATCAGAGACAGAAAAAACAACAAGCACAGACCATTTTGTGGATGCGGGGATGTATGACTATTATATGACTGTAAATTCATATGCAGAGGCTAATACCGACACAAAGGTTTCAGTTCCAGGAGCCTATTTTGATTTTGGAAGTGATAAATTGAAACTTTTTGCAGATTTTTACAGCGAAGAGATGAACATGACCGGAAATCTGAAATCTGTGGTTGACACAATAATTTCAGGGACAATTGCAAGCACTCCTGTCTATGATGTCACTTCAAGCACGACTAATGTCCCGATATCCCAGAAACAAAGCACTTCAGGGAATACTGCGGGAGTGTCATATTATTATTCAGGGCCTTTCGTAGCAACACTGAATGTTTACAATTCAAATAATTCAATAAAAGCAGGAGCAAGGGCTGTTTTGAAGACAAAATCATACAAATCACTTGATGATATTGCAGAAACAGAGAAGGAAATCAATAAGTATTTATATTCTGGAGCATATAATAGCATAGGCGACAACAGGATTAGACTGGCTGAAAAGAAGGGCTATGAAAATACTGTGATTATTTCTGTTAACACTGACAACAAAGAAAGCATAGAATATAATGGGGAAAATTTCAGGGCGGGATTGGGTTATGATAATGATAGCATTTCAGCAAGTTTGGGATACAAATGGGTTGATGCTGAGCTCATCAAAACAAAGGACAATAAGACAAATTACAGCTTAAGCTGCACATTTGAATTTTAAAATGATTAAATTTTTAATAAAAAATTTAAGCCTGAAAATCTCAGGCAGGAAATTTTCATGAAAAACGGAAAAACATTATTGGGCGCAGTTTTGATTTTTCTAGTTGCCACTATAATGATTGCATTTGCATCAACAGCATATTCTTTGCCTGACACGCCCCCAGTACTTGTATTCACTTCAAGCACGCAGGATGCAGACATGGTTGCTGTCCTTACAGCAGTTGCGGTTGATTCATTGACTAATGCGGGAATATCTGAAATTGAAATTAAAAGTGTTTATGATGGCCCGCTGACAGATGTGCCATTATGCAGCTCAGACATTCATGCAGCCTGCATTGGAAATGACATTGTTGAGAAAAAAGACTGCGGCGGAAAGAAGACATGCACTCTGACAAAGACAATAATCCAGAATAATGCGGGAAACTGGACTTATTATGCCCAGGCAAAAGACTTAGGAGGCAATGCAGTCCAGTCAGACTCAATAAAAGTAGTTTTCAAGGGAATAGATGGGGGAGTTAATATTCCTCCAGTGATTGCTGACCAAATTTCAGAATCTAGAATGTCAATAAGCGCAATAGGCGGAGTAGGGGATTCTTTGAGATGGATTATTGATCCGATTAATAATAACACATTTGCATACAAATATTACGACGAGCAGCATAAACTGGAAATCGTAAGGAACAGGACACTGAATTTAGAGCCCAAGGTTGTTGATTTAGACGGAGACTCATTAACATATGCATGGCAAATTAATTCTGTTTCAGTTTCAAATTCAATCAATTTGACTTATAATTTCACCGAGCTTGGAAATTATGATGTTACTTTAAATGTAAGCGATGGCAAGAAATCAGCTTCTGCATCATGGCTTATTACAGTTGTAAATGAGACTGTCTCTGGACAAATTACAGATGCTGATACAGGACAGCCTTTGGCCGGAATAAAAATCAGCTTTGTTCCTTCGTCAGTTTTCAATCCTGAAACTAATGAAACTTCTGCCATAGGGTATGAAAACTTGGTTGAAAAGCAGATTCCTGATGCAATTAGTGATGCGAACGGAAATTATAATGCTCTTCTTCCAGAAGGGACCTATCATCTGATTGCAGTAGGCTCAGATGAAAAAGATTTTGACATCCATATAAATGCAAGCAGCGACAAAAAGCATGATGTTGAGATGTCTGAAAAAGTTCCGGTAACAAACTTCAATGCAGAGGGGCATATTGTTCATTCAGGAAAATATGAGGATGGCAACAGTTATACTTGCGGAGATTTTGTATATTTCACAATGTTTGGAGTCAATAACGGAGAAACAAATGAGACAATAACATTTGATGTCCAGGACCATACTGAAAGCGGAAATCCTAATTCCCCGATTGTTTACACGGCAAACATTTCAAATCCAAGTGAAAGCTTGACAGTAAATGCGGGCCAAAAAACAAACAAAATGTTCAGATTCGAGGTTCCTTGCTCTTTTGAAGAAGGAAAATATGACATTCATGTTTTATGGAACAATGATACATGGCATAAAATAGGAAATTTCTTTGTTGTTCCAGATACTACAGCGCCTTATGTATACGGCTGGAAACAATTGTACACCTATACTAATCAATCTTTAGAAGTTCCTTACGATGGAGAGAATACTCCTCAGCCAGGAACAATTGGATATAATGAGCGTGTTTACTATTACATGATGGAAGGCTATAATGAGCCGAAATGGGGAGTCACGGTATGCGTAGACAAGGATATTACTGAAGATTCTGACCATGACGGAAATCCTGCAAATGATAAGGATGTCTGCAAATCAAATCCTCCAAGATTCTTGGGCCCAGAAGATGCAATGTTTGTGAATTACAGCAAAAGCGGATATTATAATGCAAAAATTACAGCATATGATGATGCAGGAAACACAAATTCAACTTATACTAACATTACTGTCTATGCGACTGAGCAAGAAGTAGATGCTATTGCAGACCCGATATATGCATCATTCATACCTTTTTGGCTTCCTTTATTTGATAACATCACAACAATAGGCAGCTCATGGCCTCCAGCCCAAATAAATGATTATATGTTCAATATAACTTGGGATAGGGTTACTCAAGATGAGACTTATGGTGATGAGTACATAACTCCTAATGATGGGTTTGTAGGGCCTAATGGAGTCAACTGGTCACAAATCGCGGCATTGGAATATCAGATTGCAGATAATCATGCCGGTAATTATGGAAAAGCGATATTTTCAATGACTCTTGATGAATATAATTACACATTAAACAGCTTTTTGTACACATCACAGTGTTTTTATGGCCACGATATCGGAGGGCCTGCATGCAATTCAAGGAATTTTATCCCAGAGATTTATTCATGTAGCCCAACTTCAATATCATCTAAATACTGGGCAGTTTTGCCTTGCTATCCGCAAGCACTTTCAATAAACACGACTGTCTCCCAAATTTATTCTGTCTCTGTAAGGGATCCAAATGCAGACTCTTTTACAACTCATTGGTATATTGATAATAATGAGATTTTTAACACAGAAGATCATAATCAGACTTACATGACTGATAATAATAAGACTCTTGTTTTCGTTTCAGGGCCTTCTTTGATTGGAGGCCATAAGATAAAAGCTGCCGCATTTGATTATAGCGGAATGAACATCAGCATATCCAACGGCCCAAACAATATTTATGAATGGAATGTTACTGTAGGCTAAAAATGGAAAAGAAAATTCTTGTTCTTCTGATAATTCTTCTTTTAATTGTCCTTGCAGTAAATTCATTTTTCATATTTTCAGAGAAATCAGAAAGCAAAAGTAATTCTTCAAGCATTTTAACTCAGTTGATTAATGAATTCAAGTTTAATTCTTCTGCCTTTAACAAGAGCATAACATCTAAGGAGAAAGAATCAAGCTCATCTTCATCAACTCAGTCTTCAACTAGCCAAAATAATAATTCAAATTCCAGTTCAACACAGCCAGTTATTGAAGCGTGCCTGGCAAAATACAATCTGACAAGAAGCACAATTGTTTTTTATTATTTTGATGAGCCCCATAGCAATAACATGCGGACTATTGTAAATCAGCTTACAAATTACACTTTTTATATAAAAAGCACACTTACAGACACCGAATTTAATTCTTGTTTGGGATATTCAAGCTTTACAATTCCCACTTTTATATGCGCTGGAACAAAACAAAGCCTTGTCGGAGAGACATCAAAGGCGACTTTAGAAGGATTTGCAGCAGCCTGCAAATAATAACCTTTAAATAATTCTTTTTGGTTTATTAGCTATGATTGCCTGTAAAAGAGGGAGAATTAGCTTAGCTTCTGTTTTCATTGTTCTTGTTGTTATTTATCTGCTTGTTTTCAGTTTTCCTTCAAAATTTACAGGGCTTTTTATAAAAAATAATGGCATCCACATTTCAGATACTGAAATTTCATCTGTTATTCAGCAGATAGAAGACAACAATGAAGCCAGTGTAATCGTGATGCTGAAGAATCCTGATTTGTCCATCCAGTCTGATGTCATTTCAATTTTAAGCAATGAGGATTTTAAATTGAAGTATAATTACAACAGCGTTAATGCTTTTTCAGGAACACTGACAAAAAGCGGCTTGGAAAAACTGCAGAATGATGAAAGAATTGAGATGATTTATCTTGACAGAAAATTTAATGTGACTTTAAATGATTCTATCCCAATAATTAATGCAAATGATGTATGGCCTATGCAGTTAAATGGAATCAATATAACTGGAAAAGGCCAGACAGTATGCGTTATTGACACTGGAATAAATTACTCTCATGTTAATCTTGGCGGGGGGTGGGGCAATAAAGTTCTTGATGGCTATGACTTTGTAAATAATGACACTGATCCATACGATGACCAGGGACATGGAACCCATGTAGCTGGAATAGTCGCATCTACAGATTCTGTTTATAGAGGGGTTGCTCCTGATGCAAACCTCATAGCAATAAAGGCATGTGATTCTGGCGGAAACTGTGATGAATCTGCATTTTCAGCAGGAATTGATTGGTGTGTAGGGAATGCTACTAAATACAACATTTCAGTCATAACTTTAAGCATAGGAGGGGGGGCATACAGCAGTCATTCAGAATGTGACCCTTATCTTGCTGCACAGGAAATTTCTGTAGCAAGAGGAAAAAATATAATTGTTACTGTGGCATCAGGCAATGAGTATTATGCGGATGCTATTGCTTATCCTGCATGCGCCTCTAATGCTACTTCTGTCGGAGCTACAGACAAAACAGACCACATAACAATGTACTCAAATATAGCAGAAATTCTTGATATGGTTGCGCCTGGAGGGGATTCAAACGGCCAAATAAGATCAACTTCAATGAGTGGGGGTTTTACACAAAAATCTGGAACATCAATGGCAACCCCACATGTTGCAGGGGCAGCCGCCCTGCTTTATCAGTATGAAAAACTGCTGAATAATAAAAATGCGACTGCACAAGAAGTAGAAGAATTGCTAAAAAAAGGAGGCAAGCCAATCACAGATACATATACTGGCTTGACATTCCCAAGGACTGACATTCTTGCATCCATCACAGCTGTGCTGAAAATAAACACAACAGAGAATTCAATAGCGGATACTAACAATAAAGTAAAACTCTCATTCAATTCAGCAACGGACTTTACAAATGCTTCTGAAGCTTTTGACGTGGGATACAATTACATCAGTTTAAATTCAAGCAAATATCCTGGATTCAATAAATCCGCAAACATTACATTTTACAATCTTAATTTTGGAAAAACCCCTGTGATATTAAAGGATGGGATTGTGTGCAGTGATTGCTCAATTATTTCCTATAACAAAAATCTCACTTTCAATATCCAGCATTTCACGAATTATTCCTCAGGAGTGAATTCCCAGATGACAGTATGGGACTCTTCTGATTCTGGAATGCCCTTTTATTCAGGAAAAACAACTTCTGGGACAAATCAGAATGTAGGATTTTATGCGAATTATACAAATAGGACTTCAAATAGTTTAATCAGCAACGCGTCATGCAACATCACCTTTGATGATATGTCTTCTTTAATATGGTTTAATTCAACAAAAAATATTTTTGAATTTATAAGGAATTTTTCCTCTACAGGGCAGAAATCCTATAACATTTTATGCAACCATACCAGTTTTGAAACCATTAATCTAAGCGATTTTGTCTGGATAAGCAATTGCGTTTATCCAGGACCTAACTTAAATTGGATAGTCAATGAAACCACTGGAAATGTTTACTGCAAATCTGAAACGCTTTTAATCAATAGCACAAATATTACAGTCAAGGACGGCTATTCATTAACCTTGGAAAATACTAATCTGACGCTGATTGCCGTCAGCAATTATATAAACATTAGTGCAAATGCAAATTTCAGCTCAAAAAATTCAAGCTTGAATGGACAGTTAGGAAACCAGATTTCAATCTATAATTCTGGGATATTAAATATTTCAGGCTCAACACTGACTTATGCAAGGCTGTATGTTGATGGAAACAAAACAAACTATATTGCTTCGTCAACTTTCTATGACCAAGTTTATTTTAGACAAAATTCAACAAATTACATTTCCAATTCTTATTTGAATTCTTTAGCCCAATTTCAGGACTCTTCAAACAGCATAATTTCTGCATGCCTTTTGGCAGGTTCAGGAAATGTCTACTTCAGGGGCAATTCTGCAGTTAATTTTACCCCCACTGTCACAAATATAACACAAAACGTTTATTTCTATAATACCCCCACTATCTTTGGAAATGTTAATTTCTCCTCTGCCCAGATATCAATTGGAAACGTCACAAGATATTATCCTGTTCAAGTAAGGTATAATGGAACGGGTAATGGAATTGCAAATAAATCGGTCAACATAACAAATAATCTTGGAATTTTAATCTGGAATTCAACAACAGACAGCAATGGGTGGCTTACTGCAAATTTAACATTTAACACAACAAACTATGGAAACGGAAATTTCACAATTTCTGCAAATCCATCAATGAATATCTCATTGGTGACAAGTACCCCGGTAATATTTGACATTAATGATTCTAATGCTCCAACATGGTCTAATAATCTTACTAGTCCTCCTTCAGGGCCAGTATACAATTATTCCCAGTCGTATCAATTCAATATTTCATGGACAGACAATAATGCCCTTTCAACTGTCTGGTTTGAGAATAATTTTTCAGGAATTCTGAAGAATGATTCATATTCAGGAAATTCAGGAAGCACTTATTATCTGAATTATCAAGGGCTTGCAGCAGGAAATTATCAGTGGAGAAGCTATGCAAATGATTCATCAGGAAATCTTAACAAAACCGACTTATGGATTTATACTATCAATAAAGCGCCAGGACAAGTTAGCTTATTACTGAATGGAACATCCGGAAATCTAAACTTAACTTACGGCGGCCAAATTAACGCTTCTGCATCAACTCAATATGGAAATTTCACTTTGTATAGAAACGGAGCTAATGTGACTGCTGCAGAGAATAATGTTTATGTCTTGCTTGGGGTAGGATACTACAATTATACTGGAGTATCAACAGGCAATCAAAACTATTCCCAAGCAGACATAACAAGATTTGTGAACATAACAAAAGCCAGCTCGTCAATAAATCTGACATTGAATGGGATTGACAATAACCTTACTGTAAATACAAATGATAATGTTAATGTCAATGCCACTATGATAAATCCTTCTTCAGGAAGCGTTGAATTGTATGTCAATGGGACTAAAATTAATTCTGGGAATGATTCACTGAAGAATTCAACTTCATTTTCAGCGGCGGGAACATATAACATAACTGCATATTATCTCGGGAATAATAATTATTCTTCTTCAAGTCACACTCATTTCATTACTGTCCAGACAGCAAGCAGCCCCCCACCAAGTGATGGGGGTAGCGGAGGAGGCGGAGGTGGCGGATTCTATACCCCATCAAATCAAACTGCTGAAAAGCCCTCAATCCCGTTAAACGAGACATGCACTTCAGACTGGCTATGCTCTGAATGGACAAATTGCTCATGGGGAAAGCAGACAAGAGAATGTATTGACATGAAGAGCTGCAAGGCAGGCAAGACAGAGGAAAAAGCGTGCGAATTACTGGCTGCTGAGACAAAGAAAACGATAAGCGGAACATGGCTTCTTTTCCTTCTGGCAATCCCGCTTATTTTATTCATTATTGCAATGCTATATTATTTCCAGACTAAAGAGAATAAGCTGGAGAGACTGATTAAAAAGGCAAATAGGGCGATAAAAAGCAGGAATTTTGAGAAAGCAAGAAAGATTTACAGGAAAATTCATAAAATTTACATGAAATTAAGCCTTGAGGAAAAGAAAAAGTATCATGCCAGGATAGAAGAGATATATTACAGGATAAAAAGGCATGAAAAAATCAGGCCAAGAACCTGATTTATTATGTTAAACGTACTTTTAGAAAGATTTATAAATAAAACTACCAATTGAAAATATAGTTTTAAACATAATCGTTGAGAAATCGCGAATATGTTTTCAACGAGGATTGAAAATCAATGATTTTCAACCTAAAAATAAAATTATTTAGGCTAAGGAAAAATGACAAGGGATGTATTTGATGTATTCTTTAGAAAGAAACCTGCATTGATGCTTATAGCCTTGAAAAGATCCGGAAGAGCAAGATATGGAAGCATTCTTGCCAAGGAAGTTGACTGCACATACAGCCATGCTGTAAAGATTTTGCAGGGACTTGAGAAAATGGGATTAGTAGGGTTTGAAAAGAAAGGAAGAATAAAGTTAATCAAACTGACTAAGAAAGGAATAGAGATTGCCGACCATATAGAAAAAGTGAAGGATCTTTTAGGTTAAGTTTCTATGGGTTTTTATGAGGGGTGTGATGTATTCAGAACTATGTATTTTCTTATTCTTTGAGATTTGAAATGCTTAAAAACAATTGTTTTTGGCAGCCTAAAAATTCTATAAATTTTTATGCAATCCCATCGAAAAAACGAGTCCGATGGGATTTGAACCCACGACACCCTGATTTCTTTTGAGTTACCCATGGGTTGTTAAGGGTACCCCTTAAGAGTCAGGTGCTCTATCCAGGCTGAGCTACGGACTCATGAAATATAGAAAAATTAACGGTTTAAAACACTATCGGTATTTTCTCCACGTATGATTGCATTTTGTGCATTTGAAGAATGAAGTTTCTCCTTCGTCTGCAGCGCGGGTCTGCAATGACCATGTATAAGCAGTCTCATTTTTGCATTTTGGGCATGTAATCTTCGCAACAGGCATGTGCTCCATTCCCTCGCCTACAATTGCGGTTCCATGCTTTGTCTTTGTTTTTTCAACATGCTCTAATTTAACATCGTTTTTTGAATGCCCGCATTTGGAGCAGACAAATTTCCCATCCTTCTTTACAAGCATTACTCCGCATTTAGGGCAAAATTCCATGATAAGAACACATAATATTTATTTTTAAACTTAAGTATTACTTTTCTTGAGCTTTAATTTGAAAGGATATTTTGTATTATTTCCAAAATATCTGCACTCTCCTCTAGGATACCACAGCCCTTCATATTTATTTTTACCTACGTGATGGCCTTCATAAAGAATTGGTTTGTCTGATCCGCCTTTTTTAACATCAAGATATTTTTTTATAAATCTTATATTTTTATCATCCAATTTTCCTAAAACACATGAAATACCATATTTGTCCTTTATAGTCCCGATAAATTCATTAGGTTTTCTAAATTGTATTATAGACATGGTAAAATTTCCAGCATCAACAGTTTCCCAATCTCCAATATCAAAACCACTGCATACAGTGGCGCTAAATTTCCCATTAAATTCAAGAATTTTATCTAAAGATAACTTGAGAATTTCCTTTGCCATTTCCTTTTAATTAACTTCAGCTTTTTAAGAATTGTTGTGATTAAATTAAGTATACTCTCTCCAGGTATTCCTGCACTTCGTGCAGCGAAAGAATCTTGTTTCTGCCTCGTCAGTTGCTCTCAGCATTGCGCTCCAGAAATATGCTGTCCTGTTCCCGCATTTCGGGCAAGTTGCAGCAGTAACTGGCCATACAGAAGTTTCTTTTTCCTTGAGAAGGCCGATTTTGGATTTTTCCTTCATATTTTCGCTGACCATGATCCTCACTTTCCCTTTCTTTGCATAGTGGCCTTTAGGGCACACAAACCTCGTTCTCTTTTTCTGAAGAAGCAATCCGCATTTCGGACAAAATTCCATTATAAGAACACCCCTGTTTTCAAAGAAAATCTATAGATTTTCTGTGCACTAGAAATCCAAGATTTCTTTTGTCTTAACAACTTTCCTCTTAATTTCATCTTATATCCATAATTATTTCATTTAAAAATTTATCCTAATTGCTTAGTGCTCCCAAAGGATTGAAAATAATAAGCTTGATCCATCCGACAAAGGGAATTTTTCCAATGGCTTTTCCGACAACCTGCTCCTCGTTTATCACCTTTTCCTGTGACAATTGATACTGGTTATTGTCGCCTTTAGTTGAATAATAATCCCCTGTTGAGATTATTCTGTGGATGATTGGAGTGGATTGAACAGGAACCTTAAAAATGATGATGTCCCCTTTTTCATAAATTCCATTAGTCCCTCTTACAATGATAATATCCCCCTTGTTCATTCCATTCAAAAAGTTCCAATTCTGGAATTCTTGTTTTGAGATGCCATTCTGCTCGTACCAGGCCCCATGGCTATTCCACCATTCATCAAAGTTGCCTTGATGAAGCATGCTGTTTGATTCGACAATAACCAAAGGCAAGGAAGTTGAAAAAGCCAGATTAAGTATGGGAAAAAACATGAATTTTATGATGAGAAATGCAAGGATGAACACAGCAATATAGCTCAAAATGCTGTTTGATTCCCATAAGAAATGCCAAATCTTTTTGAAATTCATTCTATGCCAAGGAAAATAGCGATTTTAAACCTTACTTTTCCCTGGATATAAGCAAGTGTTCAATAGCCCCTTTTACTCCGTATTTCTTTATCAAGGGCCTGATTATGCGATATTCCTTTAGATTTTTATCCTGCATATCCTTGGAATCTCCTATATCATTCATTGTGTTTCCAAAGTATCTGGCAATGCTTTCTGAATCATTATAATGCAGCCTTTTGCCCATCTTTTCTTCCATTTTATCCACATAAAAATGTCCCAATTCATGGTCTAATATCTCTTTTGTCGAGGTGTCATCAATTGCCTCGGGGCTTTCTATCATAATCTCCAGAGAATCCTCTTCTGCATCATAGCCGCCGTTTGGAAAATCAGAATAGGAGACCATTATTCTTGGCACCCCAATATGCTTGATTCCCAACTTTTTTTCCTGGGCTTCAATCACAGCCGGAAGATTTTTTATTATATGGCTTTCCAATTTCTTCTTTATAGTCTTGTCAGCGATGGAAGAGTAAATGGAAACAGCGGTGTAACCAATGCAAAAGAGATTGCCGAGCAAAATAATTTTACGCATTATATTTTTCATTACGTCATCTATTATGCGAAACATTTAAATACTAGTGTATATGTTATGTGTATACGAAGTTGAATACATCAATATGTGTTCACTAACTTAGCCATCAACCAACCAAAAAATGGATTTATTTGACAATACAGTTTTGTGCAAGAATTGCGGCAAGAAAATGAAGCCTGTTCAGGTAATAAAAGAGGGTTTCAGAATGAGGGCATTAAAATGCCCTTCTTGCAGCAATTTAATTCTGCACCCTGCTGATCTGGATGAATTCAACAGATTCAAGCAATTAAGGGGCAGGCAGTTTCAGGTCAAGTTAAGGATAGTCGGAAATTCTTATACTGTTTCAATTCCAAGGGAATTAGTCAATTTCATGAAAGAGGAGGAAACTGAAGCCAGGCCAGAAAAGAACATTCATCAAACAATGCAGGAGCACATGAAAAAGCAGATGCAGGAAATGGAGCAGTTCGTTACTCTGGCCATGGAACAGTCAAATAAAATAGGATTGATGTTTAACCTGCCGGAGGAAGAAAAGCTGGAAAAGAAAGAAAACAAAAGATTTACAAAGGTTGGCGGAATCAAAATAAAACAGGAAGAGGAATAAAATGACAATTCAAGAACTTAAATTAAAGGTAATGGAATCATTGCAGGAAGATGCGTATAAGGGCATTGCAAGAATTAACACAGCAACTATGCGCCAATTGGATGTCAAGCCAGGAGATGTTGTTCTTATAAAAGGAAGCAAGGAAACAATTGCTATTGTAGACAGGGCTTATCCGGCAGATGTTGGAGAGCCAATCATAAGAATTGATGGAATAATAAGGAGAAATGCAAAGACAGGAATAGGGGAAGTTGTTTCAATAAAAAAAGTTGATGTAAAGGAAGCTAAGAAAATTACTATTGCCCCCGCACAAAAAGGAATCAAAGTTCATGCAGATCCTGATTTATTCAAGCACGGCTTGCTGGGAAGAGCAGTTGTTACCGGAGACATAGTGGTTTTAGGCGGAACCCAGAGAAGAAAAGATTTGATGAGTGATTCTTTTGAAGATTTATTCGAGATTTTCGGGGAAGCATTTGGAAATATGCCTTTCCAGTTCGGAACTACAAGATTTGTTATTGCAAATACTAATCCAAAGCAGCCTGTTGTAATTACAGAAACTACAGAGATTGCATTAAATCCTGTTGCGGTTGATATTTCAGAAGAAAGAGTTCCTGAAGTAACTTATGAAGATATTGGCGGATTGACTGACGAGACAAAAAGAGTAAGGGAAATGGTTGAATTGCCATTAAAACACCCTGAATTATTTGCAAAACTAGGAATAGAGCCTCCAAAGGGGGTTTTGATGTTCGGGCCCCCAGGAACAGGAAAAACTTTATTGGCAAAAGCAGTTGCCAATGAAAGCGAAGCAAATTTTATTTTATTGAATGGACCAGAATGCATGTCAAAGTTTTACGGAGAAAGCGAAAAAAGGATTAGAGACATATTTGACGAAGCAGAGAAAAATGCGCCTTCAATCATTTTTATTGATGAAATAGATGCGATTGCCCCAAAAAGAGAAGAAAGCTATGGAGAAGTTGAAAGAAGAGTTGTTTCTCAATTATTGACAATGATGGATGGCTTGAAAGGAAGAGGGAGAGTTGTTGTTATTGGGGCAACAAACAGGCCAGATGCAATTGACCCGGCATTAAGAAGAGGCGGAAGATTTGACAGGGAAATCTCAATCGGAGTTCCAGATAAGAAAGGAAGATTATCAGTTTTAAAGATTCATACAAGAAATATGCCTCTGACTAAAGACGTTGATTTAGATGAATATGCTTCAATAACTCATGGTTTTGTTGGAGCAGATTTGGCAGCTTTATGCAAAGAAGCTGCGATGGCAAGATTAAGAAAATTAATTCCTGAATTAAACTTAAAGGATGATGAATTAATTCCACAGGACATGCTTGATAAGATTGTAATTTCTGATAAAGATTTTAAGGAAGCTTTGAAATTAGTGCAGCCTTCTGCAATGAGAGAAGTTTATGTTGAAAATCCTCATGTAAAATGGAGCCAGATTGGCGGATTAGAAAATTTAAAGCAGGAATTGAAAGAAGCTATTGAATGGCCTCTTCAGCATCCAGAAACATTCAAGAAAATGGGAATTAGGCCTCCAAGAGGAATTTTGCTTTACGGCCCCCCTGGAACAGGAAAAACTTTATTAGCCAAGGCAGTAGCGACTGAAACAGAATCAAATTTCATTGCAGTAAAAGGCCCAGAATTATTGTCAAAATGGGTAGGAGAATCTGAAAAAGGGGTAAGAAAAGTTTTTGAGAAAGCAAGGCAAGTAGCTCCATGTATTGTATTCTTTGATGAGATTGATTCTTTAGCCTCAAGAAGGGGCTATGACTCAGGGACCAAGGTTACTGAAAGGGTGTTGAATCAGCTGCTTTCTGAAATGGACGGGCTTTCGCAATTAGAGGGCGTTGTAGTAATTGGAGCAACAAACAGACCAGACATGCTTGATTCAGCATTATTAAGGCCTGGAAGATTTGACAGGATAATATCAACAGGAGTTCCTGACAAAGAATCAAGATTTGAAATTTTCAAAGTTCATACTAAAGGAATGCCTCTTGCAAAAGATGTTAATCTTTCAATGCTGGCAGAGAAAACAGAGGGCTTGGTCGGAGCAGACATTGAATCAATATGCAGGGAAGCTGCAATGCTTGCTTTAAGAGATGATATAAAAGCATCAGAAGTCAAGAAAAAGAATTTTGATGAGTCATTGAAGAAAATCAAGCCTTCAGTAAGCTTTGAAGATGCAAAGCAGTACAAAGACATGGAAGTTTTCCTGAAAAGAGCAAGGCCGGACAAGATGGACATGGCCGGATATTTCGGATAAAATATAAGCCAAAATTTCAACTCTAGAACAATAATTCTTTTAAACCCCCTCAACAGTCTTGACTAATGAAAACTGCAGTTGCTATAACGGCAAAAACTCTTGAAGAGGCGCTGAAAGACGCTCAAATAGCTAAGAATTGCGGAGCAGATCTTGTTGAATTAAGGATAGATTATATGGACAAGCCAGATTTGAAAAAGCTTATTCCAGGTGCTGGGCTTCCTGTGATTGTGACAAACAGATGCAAGGAAGAAGGGGGTTATTTCGACGGTTGCGAGGAACACAGGATAGCGTATCTTATGGGTGCCGCCAATCTTGGCGCGGGTTATATAGATATAGAATTAAGGCATCTGCCTGAAGAATTTAACAGAAAAGCTTCCACGCTTATTATTTCATATCATAATTTTAATGAGACTCCCTCAAATCTCAAAGATATTTACAGGGAAATATTATACAAAGGTCCAGACATTATAAAAATAGCCACAATGGCAAATAATAAGTCTGACGTTAACAGGATGATTGACCTGATTGAATCTGCGGACAAGCCGATTATAGGGATAGGCATGGGAGAATTGGGATGGAAAACAAGAGAACATCCAAAGAATTATTTGACATATAAATGCCTGCCTGGAAAAGCATCTGCTCCTGGCCAGAGGGCAATATAAGAGACTAAATTTACTCAGTCATCACAATAACTTTAGTCTTGTCAGCAAAAATCGTGTGCTCTGCCTGCGAGACAGGCGAGCGGGACTTTTCAACTAATTCTGCAAAACTATGAAGGATTCCTTGCTGCTCCATGTTCTTCAGCCTGATTAAAGAGGAAGTTCCAAATTTTTTTACTATCCATCGGGCTGAAAATGGAAGAGTCGAGTACTCTTTTTCAATAAAATCCAAAATTTTTCTTGTTTGCATGTCTCTTACAGGCTTTTTCTCCATCAGCATGAAAATTCCAGAGGGTTTTCCGTCCTGGACAATCCCTTCTCCTGCTGTTGCAAACGGCTCAATTGCATAAATTCCCTCTTCAAGCCTTGCATCATTGTTATTGTCATAATTAGGGATGTTCAGGCCTGCATGCAAATCATATCTTTTCATTTCATGCCCTGACAAGTTCCTTATCGGAGAGAATTTTGCCGATGTTATGACTTCATGAATCTTTTTTCCTATCTCCCGGACTTCTATTCCATACTTTGCGATTTTTATCGCTTCCTGCAAGGCCTTTTCATTTGCTTTAATCATAGCTTTATGCTTTTGCCCAGGAGTCAGGTCTACGGACTTGGCGATGTCGCTTATGCAGCCGTCAATTGAGATTCCCAAATCTATTTTTAACAATCCTTCAGCGACTCTTTTGTCATCAAAAGCAGGTGTTGCATGGGCTGCAACTTCATTTATTGATAAGTTTATTGGAAAAGCCCATTTTACTTTCAGCTTTTCAGCCTCTTCCTCTAATTTCTCTGCAATATCGAGCAAAGGAGTTCCTGGCTTTGCTAATTCAACCGCTTTTCTCATGAGCTGGGCAGCTGTTTGCCCGGATTTTTTCCATTTTTCAAATTCATAGTATTCCATTTTATTTTTTCCTCTTTCCCATTTTATGCAGTTGTTCCATCGTCACGGATGGAAAAATGAATGCCTGATAGCCGCAGTCTTTGCATCTGTATTTTGCGGGAAACCCGAAAAAGCCAATGAATTTTGAATGGATATTAAGGGACTTGCATTTTGGGCAGAATTTTATGTGTCTCATTTTAAATCTCCTGGGTTTAAAAGGCTAAAATCATCAGATTTTTTCATCTTATTTTATAAGGTCTTTAGTTTCATAAGCCATGCAAAGATTGAAGGCATAGAATTTTATAAAGCTGCCGAAAGTTTTCTCATTGAGTATGAAAGAAATTCTTTTTCCTTCCTCTTTAGGAAATCCATAGCCTCTTATTGCAGGAGCGAAGAAATCCCCGTCTATTTTTTCCATTTTCCGCAGGTCATTTGTCAGGGTATAAATCCTGCAGAATGCCTCTGACAAGTCAATTGCCTTGTAAAGTTTGTTGTATTCTTTGTCATTTTTCCTTAAAAGAACAGAATTTTCAAAGTCGCAGTAAAATAAGGGCTTATGCTTTGAATATAGGACTGAATTTGCAAAATGCGCATACATATGCGCAACATTGTTTTCATGCAATTTTCTTAGTCCGTTAAAATGCATCTCAACTGCATAGGATATCAATTTTGACTTGTATTTATTGCTGATTTTCTGGTCAAGAAAATCTTCCATTGCACTGGCAATTCTTACATCTCTTTCTGGAATAGCCATAACATGCGCGCCAATCTCTTTATTTTCAAATTTTTTGTCATATTTCACTATGCCGATGGGCAATGGGCAAAATCCTGAATTTTCAATCAGATGATTCTGTATTTTTACCTCATTCAAAACTTCCTCTAAAAACATGCATCCATTTGGCCTTTCATATGTTTTCATAAGATAAAGGGTATAATCCTTGTATTCTATTTTATGTTCAATTGTTCCTTCAGGAACAGAAGGATTTTTTCTTAAAATAAGGATATAGGCAGGATTGCCGCCATGCTCCCCTTTGTGCGCTTCTGCTTCAGGCGGATGCATTTTTTTACTTTTCATATAATGGTGGCCCTTTAGCTTGAGGAAATTGAATTTAATGCCATTGGATTTTATTGGCTCATTCAGCTTAAAATAAAGATTCCTGTTTCCAGAAGGATGCAATTCATCCAGATCCCATTTGTCTTTCTGCGTCCAGTCAAAAAGCATTGATGCTTTTTCTTTGTCTTTTTCTGAAATTTCCCTTATCCAATTAATCTTAGCTTTCATCAAACTCCTCGCCTCTTCTTATCCAGAATTAAAAGTCTTTTAAGCTTTTCTGTTTTTTTCCCTGTAAATTCTCCATTGAAATTTTGAATACTGAAAAAATGCTTTCTATTGCCGGCAGGACCTGATTATTTATGTAATAATCGACATCATACGCCCCCTCATTCACCTCTTCGGGAAGCCTTGCCCTTTCTCTTATCAGCTTTTCCTTGCCCGCTGTTATGACATATTCTATCAGGCTTCCTTCTTTTACAGGCAATCCCAATTCCCTCATTCTTTTAGCCACAGCCACATGAGGGCCTATTGACTCATAGCTTTCAATTTCTTTTTTGAGCTGAGTGCGAATGACAAGCTGTTCAGTTGGAATTTTTTTATCCCTTAATTGCTTTACTATTTTTTGGGCATACTCTAATGCCTTGTCAGGCTTTCCTTCTTCAAGCACGCTTTTCAGCACAACATCCTGGGTATCTTTTGCAAGCTTGCATCTGTCTCTTCTGACAGTTTCAAAACCCCTGACTTTGATTTCCCCTTTTTCTGACAGGAGCGCATATTTTTTCTTTGCTCCCAATTCCCCTGTTCTTTTCATGACAAAAAGCCCCTTTTTATAGAAATTTTCCAAATCCAGCTCCATTGTTCCCGGCAGGCTTTTATTGATTTTCTCCAGCAATTTTAATGCCTCCTCTTTCTTCTTATCGAATAAAAACATTACTGAATCCGTGTCTGCATACATTACATTGAATCCGTCTTTTTCAATATCTTCAATTGTCTTATGGATGTAGTGCCTTGCCAAGGCAGCAATTGAGGCGGCGCATTCCAGGCTGTAATATCTTGCCCCAAAAAATCCTAAGTAGCCATAAGTTGCATTTGATAAAGTCTTCAGGGCGTAATCTCTTGCTTCCAGTACAGGAGTTCTATGTTTTTTTAATTCTGCCTTAACCTCTTTTCTTTTTTCAAGAAGCTCAGATAAAATCTGGGGTATAAAGCCCAGTTTCTTTTTAAAATAAAATTTTCTTTTCTTTCCCTCAAATTCGAATTCGGGAGTCTCATAATCTCCGGGCTCCTTTTTCATGTTTATGGTGTGGCAGGAAATATTGAAACTGACTATAATATTGGGATAGAATGAACGGAAGTCAAAGACTGCAATATTTTCATATAATCCCGGAATTGGCTCTTTGACAAATGCTCCGGTGTATTTGGGCCTTATCTTCCTTTCATTTATTTCATCGAAAGTCGGCCTGTGCTGGATTATTTCATTAAACCTGTGGGCATTATGGATGATGTTGTGCTCGACTAAATTTGAATATGTTGCCCTGTTAACCTCAAACAAGGGCTCCTGGACGAATTTTGTCAGCTCCATAATATTCGGCCATAACTTGTCAAAAAGTTTTGATGTAAGGACAGAATCCTGCAGATTGTACAGGCTGAATCTTCTGAGCTCTGCCTCCCCTAATTTTCCTTTTGTTTCTTTCAGCTCTTTATTTATTTTTCCCAAATCTATCTTTATTTTTTCCTCTCCAACCAATTCCTTCGCAACGTCATTTAATGAGATTGTCTCGCTTTGCAGCGAATAGGAGATTATGTTGTTTACGAATTTGTAGAGATCAACATGCACTAATCCCCTGATTTCAGAGCTCATGACTGCCCCCTTGATGAAAGTTATTCCCTTATTATCCAGGCCGATGTTTAATTTTAAGTCATAGTTTTCAGCCCTCATTCTCAGATAAGGAAGGTCAAAGGCGTCTGAAAAATAGCCCACTAAAAAGTCGGGCTTGTAATCCTCTATAAATTCTATGAATTTTTTTATTAGCTCTTCCTCATTCTTTACAAATTCAACTTCCTTTGGAGGATTTGCAAATTTTTTCCATGTCAGGACTTTTTGAATATGCTTGTTTGCAAGGGAAACCATAAGGATTTGGCCTTTTCCAATCTCAAAATCTGTTGCCTCAATGTCAAAAGCGAGGATTTTCGGCTCAAATTCCCATTTGGCTTCTGTAATCTTCTCTGCCTTTATGACAATATCAACATTCCAGTTCCATCCGTTTTCCCTTAATTCTTTTTTGCTAAGTTCCTTGCCTTCAACTGAGTATGTTTCCAAGGGGATTATCTTCTTGTCAATTATATACCTTGTAACGAAGTTAATGTCGGTTTCCCTTTTTTCCTCTGTTTCAGGGAACTCCTTTGCTATGTCTTTTATTGTTACAATGTCTTTTGGATTATTCACTAATACTTGCAATGCCTTGATTGGCTGGCCAAGGAAGTTCTTTTCCTTTATCCTGACATCCAAAACCTTTGCTTCTCTCCCTGCATGCTTCAGGTGTATTTTCTTCACTTTTTCAGCATATTTTTCCAGGTTTGCTTTTGCTTTTGGAATAAGCCAGAAATATGAGTCAGTTGTGTCCAAGACGCATATCCTTTTTCCCTCTTTGGTCCTGCCCCAGAGCCTTATCATTGAGGAGTCATCGACGTCAATATAGTCATAATCCAGCGCGATAAAAGCCTCTTTTGCCATGCTGTTTTATGGCTTTTTTTCTTTAAAGACTTTTTTGAAGGCTTTTCTTCATATAAATGGAAAGATTTAAATACCCCTTTCACTACTAAATAGTGACAAATGGAGAATAACATGAGAGAAAAATCTCTAGAAGAAGCACTTTTTGAATTTAAAGTCGCAATTGAAAAGCAAATTGGAGAAATTGAGACTGATAAAACTAGCGTGCAGTATCTTGAAAGTGTTCTTAAAAACGTTCCTGATTTGAAGCATTCTGCTATAGAAATTGCAGAAATTATTGATAAGACAACAAAATATTTCATAAAACAGACATCTAATGAAATTGTTGATAAGGCTTCAGAGAAATATATAGGGAGAGTTGCCTTGCATATATTTGCAAGCTCATGCGTTGAAAATTATGACAAAGACAATACAAATATCTTTGATGACGTAGTTGCTGCAATCAAATATCTTAAGACGCAAAATATAATTGAGGCTGAAAACGGCCATATCGTACTTCCATTAAGATATGAAAATAAAGATAAACAATCTTCTAAATAAAATGGACTCAATACATAGCATAAACTGCCGCAAAGAAGACCCTGAAGAAAAAAAGGAAAAAAGAAATAGCATAATAGCATATGCGACATTAGCATTATTGGCACTTACAGTCTCCTATTGCTCAAATAAACAAACAAAAGAGCATGAAGCCAGAATCAATGAATTTTTGAATCATCCGTCAAAAACAATAGTGCATCGTGTTGGAACAATCAAAGGCTCTGATCATCTTGGACCATATGAAAGGCCTGAAACTTACAGCGACATAATCTGCAATTATGAGCCGGCTGCAGTGATCAAAGAAGTCGGGATGGACAGATTATTGAATAGAATAGTAGAAGAGAATAATCATACTGTCGCGCTTTCCAAAGATGAAGAAGTAAAAATTCCAGTATATGAATATAGCGGGAAGATAAAATGAGCTATAAAGACTATTATCTCCGCACGAATAAACGAACACGGAGTATAGAATCCAACAACAGAGACATGGCTGAAATATACAGGGCTTCAAAAGAAGGAAAGCTTGTTGACAAACTGCGGGATGGAAAATTTGGCGCTAAAATAAAAAAACTGCAGGATGAATGGCAAGCTGAAAATTGTCCCTGCGACAATTATCAAAAAGTATATGGACATGATTTCTATAATACCTCAGTTGGCAAAATACTCTATGGATTGACAGAGAATGTAGGGCGTGCAATGTGGAGAATGGGATGGAAATTCAGCCAGTTTTCTTCAATTTCAAGATTCATGTTTGACCATCAGAGTGATTTAAAGCACTTGTTTTTCTCAGAGAATGTTTCAGACGGCTATTGCCAGAAGCATTGGACAGACATAATGGGCCATTGCTGGAATTATAAGAAAGGCAATAAAACAACAGTAAAGGCAAATCAATAATTATTTAAGTTTTGCTTCTCTTATCATGGCATGGGATTGCAAATCAGCGAAATCGTTCCCAAGGAAGAAATCTCATTTGAGGATTTGAAGGGAAAAGTCATTGCAGTTGATGCTTTTAACACATTATACCAATTTCTGACTACTATAAGGCAGCCTGATGGAGCCCCTTTAGTGGATAAAAAAGGACGCATAACATCGCATTTGTCAGGGCTGTTTTATCGAACAACTAACTTGATGACTAAAGGCCTGAAGTTAGTTTTTGTTTTTGACGGAAAAGCTCCTGAATTAAAGGCAAGGACTCATGAAAAAAGAAGGGAAGTCAAAGAGCAGGCACAGGCAAAATTTGAGACAGCTGAAACTATTGAAGAAAGGGCAAAATATGCCGCCAGGATTTCATATCTGGATGAGGATATGGTTGATGAAAGCAAAAGATTGCTTGAAGCTCTGGGAATCCCGGTTGTGCAGGCTCCTTCTGAAGGAGAGGCGCAGGCAGCTTTCATGGCAAGAAAAAAAGACGTTTTCGCTGCTGCCTCACAGGATTATGATTCATTGGCTTTCGGAGCGCCAAAATTGATTAGGAATTTAACTTTGGCAAGGAAAAGAAAATTGCCTTCCGGGCTCGCGGTTTCCATCCAGCCCGAGATGATTGAATTGGACAAGGTAATAAACAGCCTTGGAATAAATTTAGATCAGCTTATTTGTCTGGGAATTTTGACAGGAACAGACTATAATCCGGGCGGAGTAAAAGGGCTTGGCCCAAAAAAGTCCCTGAATATAGTAAAACAGCACAGGAATCCTGTCCAGATATTCAAGTCGGTCGAGTCTCAGCTCCATGAGCAAGGCAATGAACTTGGATTTGACTGGAGCAAGATTTTTGAATTGTTCAAAAAACCTGACGTCACTTCAAAATATGAGATTAAGTTCAAGGAGATAAATGAGGAAAAGCTGAAAAAGATTCTCTGCAAAGAGCATGATTTTTCAGAGGAAAGAGTTGATTCTGCAATCAAGAAAGTGATTGAAGGAAAAGAAGATATGAAGCAGGCGAATTTGAAGAAGTTTTTCTAAAAGGCTCAGCGCGTTCAGCACATTAATAGAAAAAATTATACAACAGTCCCGGAATTTCTTGACAAGGTGTCCTTGTTCATTATTTGCTGAATCATGAAAGCCACCTTATCCGTCAATCTTTCTATGCTGAACTCATTGAATATGTGATAATCAGCCAATTTCATGCATTCCTTGACTTGCTGCCCGGAATTTTCCTGGTTCAAGCCCTGGTCTATCGCGTCAACTTTCATGAAATCATAGAAATTTTTCGGGTCGCTTGGCCTGTTTCTCTGCATCATTCTCTGGAACCTTACTTGCTGAGGAGAATCAACCGCAATAAGATAAAATGATGGCCAGTTCTTCAATTCCTGCACTTCTGAAGGATTTCTTATGCCATTGACTATATAGTGCTTTTGAGGATCAGTAATCTTCATGAGTATTTTCTGCGCAAGAACGCCGTTGCCAACTTCTTTTCTCATTTCATTGCCGACATTCTGCAGATTTTCCCTTGTCATCTCAATTCCCCTTTTTTTCGTCTCTTCCCTTACCTCATCTGAAAGAGAAAGAACAATGAAGCCTTTTTTCTTGAGGATGTCTGCAATAATATCCTTTCCAGAAGCTAAAGTTCCCGTTAAGCCTATTATCATAGTTTATATATCGAGTTTGTATTTTAAAAGGTTTTTCGTGATGTAAAATAAGTATTCTAGAAATTACAGGCTTCCTGCAAGCTCTCTGTTTATCTCTGCAATATCCGCAGTAATATCTCTTCTCAGTTCCTGCAGGCTGTGCAAGTCTGCGCCCGCTGCAGGATGCGCTATTTCATGCTGCACCCTCTCTAACTCCTCTCTCTTTTCAAGAAGGTCCTTCTGCAGCTCATGCCTTCTTATTTTTTTCAGCCATCCTTTGTTTAATACTATCATAAATGAAATTGCCGCCCCAATCATTGCTAATCCGCCGTAAATCGGCTTTGAGAATTCCTGGACTCCGAATCCGAAGTTCATTGTCAAGAACAGGAATACGATTCCGGCTGTTATCCACATAGGCGTGAATAGCGGAGTGTTAATGTACATTCTTGTGAAGAACCAAAAAACCACCACCGGCAGGAATATCAGAATCACCGCAGCAACCGTTCCGTAAGCTGCAAGGAATGATGTAAGCCAGTTAGAAGGCAATGCCTGCATCCCGATTGCAGAGACTAATAAGGCGATTAAAATGGAGACTGTCTTGTTTCTGAATGCCCTCCTCGTGGCAATTGTCAATACTACAAAAAGAACCAGGAAGAAAAGAACTTTTAATGGAATAGCAACCAATGCATCTATTGTTCCTCCTAAAATCCCGACCAAAGAGCCCATCGCAGTCTTGATTGAGCTTGAAACAGTCTCATATTGCGCAGATGCAAAAGTTATTGCGAATATAGCGATTAAAGAAAATGCGATTAAAAACATCCACATCTTTTTCATGATTTTATTTAGTCAATAAAGGTATTTAAACATTTTTACTCACAAATACTTATTTCGCTCCTTATTAAGCTCAAGAATCTTCTTTTTCTGCTCCTCAATCTCCTTTTCTGTTCCGCCTGCCTCCACTAATTCGCCTAATTTTGACTGTTCCAGCTTTATTTGAATATCCAATTCCCTGGCTTCATTTTCCCCTTTTCTTAGTTTTGCAAGAAAGCTGTGCAAAACACCGTCAAAAACAAGGAATATGAAGCAGATTATCGCTCCAAGCAGATAAACTGTATTCTTGTCATAAAAATACCATAAAACAGCAAACACTGCGGCCATTACCAAAAGCAGTGTTTTCCTTATCCACCATGCTGTTCTTATGAATATTGTGAGAAGAACAAACACGCCCATTATAATAAACGCATAATATCCTGTCATGAGTGAAAGAAGCAAAGACTCGTCAATCATTCTTAATCCCAGGATTGAAACCACCAATCCAACAATAAAAGAAATTGTCGGGGATTTGAACAATCTAGCAGTAAACTTATAGATAAAAAAAGTCAGAATGCTTGCGATGAAAAGCCTGGCAAAAACAATCTTTCCAGAGCCGAAAACAAGGTCAATTATGGGATTTGGATAAGCCAGGAAAGACACTACATCAACCATGCCAAATCAAAAGAACAAGCGTTTATATCTTTTTTGAATTATGAGCTTTTCGCAAGCGCTTTATTAAATGCCTCTATTTGTTTCTTTATTTCCTGCGCTTCCAAGAACAGTCCTGGCTGTGAATGCACTCCGCCATGCGCTATTCTGTCATTTTCAATCTCTTCCAGCTTCATTTTATATGATGTTTCCAGCTCAGTTATTTTGTCCTTTAGCCTGCCTTTAACAACTTTTCCTGAAGCTGCTGACAATGCTGTCTGATAAATTGCTTTGTGTATCTGTTTGTCAATGATCGCTGCAATCATTGCAGCCAGTGCGAATAAAACATAGAGTGTTCTTCCTTCTGATTTTATGTCGCTTCCTCTCCAGATATATAATCCAAGGAAAGCTGCAAAGAACAGCCACCATCCCAGTTTTCTTACCCATGGAGGGAATTCTGTTGTATTAATCAGCACTCCAAAAAGTATTAGTGGAATAAGCATTGATAATGTAATTGCAAGTGTTCCGTAAGGAAGAAGGATTGCAGTCACCATGCTTTCTGTTATGAATCTTGCTCCAAGCAAAGCAACTATTGCCGCAATTGTCAAAGGAATCCATGTGCTTCTTTTTGCAAATATTTTGGCAGGAACATATAATATGCATGTAAGAAGAATGAAGATTAACATTCTTGTGAATACTAATTCTCCTAAACCTAAAGGATCTACCCCTGTCAATGACCCAAAAACATCTCCTACGGCTTTCAATAATCCTACTAAAATGTTAGATAATTCCTGGAAAGGATTTGCAACAGCGTTTGTCCCCATTAATGGCGGCGCTGGCCTTATGGCAGAGACAAAAGAAGCTAATAATATTATAGGGATGATGCTGAAAACTAGAATTCTCACACCTTTTTTCATGTCTTTCATAGGTTTAAGTCATTTAAATATTTTATCCTCTTTGTATGACTTGTACAGCCTGTTTCTTCTGCAGGCTTAATACAACTGCAATAAAGCCTACCAAAGCAATGAGTATCTGATATGCCGTGCTTCCGGCAGGAGGGATGGTATTTATTATATTACTGAAGACCGGGATGAACTTCAGCAGAGGGAGTATCCCCAATACTAAAACAATAGCCCCTACCAGGAATAGAATTGTCTTTGGTTTCATCTCTTTTTCCTATGAACTATGAAGCTTTTTAAAGTTTAAAAAACTTATCCTGGAATGACGGCCAGGAAAGTTGAGTTTTTAAGTGAGGGGCAGAAAATCAAGGGAGTTCTTTACCTGTATAAAAAATCCCCATTAATCATCATTTGCCATGGCTTTACTGGAAACAAGGACACAAGAATAATGAGATTCTTGTCAGGATTTCTTTACAAAAACGGCTATTCTGTATTGAAGTTTGATTTCAGGGGAAGCGGAGAAAGCGAAGGGGAGTTCACAGGAGTGAAGGATGAGGTTGATGACTTGAAGCAAGCGTATAGGTTTGCAAGAAACTACAGCAAGAAAATAATCCTGCTTGGCCACAGCCTTGGAGGAGGCATAATAGCATTATCAAAAATAAAGCCAAGAGCGGTAATCATGATAAACCCCGCATTTTCAGCCGAGTTTGCAGCGTTCTCATTTTTAAGAAGAGCGATTCCTTTTTTCTGGATACAGAAAATCTTCAAAAAAATACATATCTTTACTGACAGGACATTTGAAGAGATTGAGGCGGTTGGAAGGCTGGCAAGCAGAAGCTTCAGATTCAGGCTGGGCGAAGAGGCCATTGATGAAGCAAATATGCTCAGCGTAAGGACAATAGCAAATGTCCATTCCCCGTTATTCTTAATTCATGGGACTAAAGACAAGACAATCCACATGGGAAGCACAAAGCAGGCGTATTATCTCGCGCATAAGCCAAAAGAAATCTGCTTTATAGAAGGCGCTGACCATACCTTTCACAATTACAAGCACAAAATAATCGCCGCAAAGAAAATTCTGAGTTTTTTGAGTGAAAATGGACTTAAAGGAACTGCTAAAAAATAAGCTTTCCAGAAAAGAGCTGGAAATCTTGCAAAAATCTTTTGATGTAATTGGAAGCATTGCTGTCATTGAGATTCCTTCACAGTTAATAAGAAAAGAAAAATTAATCGCCAAGACATTGATGGCAAGCCATTCAAACATAAAGACTGTCCTGAAAAAAGAGGGAAAGATAAAAGGAAGATTAAGGACAAGGAAACTGAAATGGATTGCTGGGGAGAAAACAAAAGAAACTGTCTGCAAGGAAAATGGGTGCATCTTCAAATTGGATGTTGAGAAATGCTATTTCTCCCCCAGAATGGCTAATGACAGGCTGGAGATTGCAAAGCAAGTAAGGCCTGGAGAAAAAGTTCTTGTTATGTTTGGGGGAATCGCGCCTTATGCCATTGTTATTGCCAAGAACTCAAAAGCAAAAAAAGTCTATTCAATCGAGATAAATAAAACCGCGAGCAAATACGCTATTCAAAATGTCAGGCTGAACAAGCTGAATAATGTTGAGATTATTCAGGGAGATGTAAAGAAAATAATCCCTAAATTAAGGAAAAAAGGAATTAAATTTGACAGGATTGTGATGGCAAGGGCACAATTAAATGATTATTTCCTGGAAGATGCCATGAAAGTCGCAAAAAAAGGATGCATAATAAATCTTCACGATTTCCTGTTTGAAGAGGACATTCCTGCCAAGGCGCTGGATAACATCAGCAAACATATTAAAAAATTCAGGTTGATAAGATGGAAAATGGCGGGAGACATAGGGCCGAGAAAATACAGGATAAGGGTGGATTTTGTTGTATTCTAAAAATTTAAATACATAATCAAACTAATCCTAAAATGAGCATACTGCTTACTTTTTTGTGGGTAATCCTTGGATTTGCCTCAATGGCATTTTGGGAGGCTTATATAGAAGGATTGTATCCATGGGCAGGACGACAATGCGGCTGGACATTAAGGCTCGGAAAAAAGTGGACATTGACCGCATATCATTTCTGGCTCAACATCATGTTCTTGTTTTTCCTCTCTCTTCCTTTGGTCATTTACGGATGGGATTTGATATTGTTTGGAATTCTCCTGTCAGCACTTATGATAGGCCTGATAGTAGAGGATTTTTTATGGTACATAGTCAATCCGTATTATTCACTGAGAATGTTCAATTCAAATGACGCGAACTGGTATCCTTGGATAGGAATTGGAAAGGCAAAAATTCCTTTTTCCTACATTGTAGGAATCATAATTGCCCTGCTTTCCTGGTATTTTATTTGGAGAATATAATTTCTAAATTATAGTTTTTTGTCTTTCTTGAAAGCCTTGAAGCTTCTGTCATAAGTCTTTTCAGCCTCTTTAGAGAAGCAGCATGCAGGCAATTCATCATTGGCAAGATGATATCTCAAGCATTCGCAGCAAATGCCCTTTCTTGGGCATCCCTGATAAGTGCAATTGCATTTTTTCAAGTTTAATTGCTTCTTGCATTCCATTATAAGGACACCGAAGGTTTCCTTAACAACCTTCCTTTATTTATGATTTAACTGCATTAAATCTTTTTCTATTGTTTTCCTGATTCCAAAAAAATGTTTCTACATTTTTAGGGTGATCAAGAATATTCCTTAATTTTTGCAAAGTCTTTTATTATTTTATTCTTGACATTTGTGAACCTGGCGGCAGAAGGATGATAAGTTGGAAGATGAATCATGTTCCCTATTCTGATGAATTTTCCCCTGACATCTTTTATTTTCCTTGAAAGCAGCGCCTGAGTCGCGGTGTCTCCAAGCAAAACAATTATTCTTGGCTTCACTTTTTTTATTTCTCTCATCAATACAGGCATCCACTTCCTGATTTCCTTTTCAGTCGGCTTCCTGTTGCCAGGAAGCTTTATTTTTATTAAATTAGTAACATAAAGATTTTTCCTGTCAATTTTGCATTTCTTTAGGATTTTATCAAGCCATTTTCCAGCAGGTCCGACAAAAGGCTTTCCTTGTTTTATTTCCTGCTTCCCAGGAGCCTCTCCAACAAGCATGATTTTCGCTTTTGGATTTCCGTCGCCTTGAACTAGCTTCATTTTTTGATAATTTTATATTGCTGATTATCTACTTAAAATTATCTGAAAGAAATTTTTTATAATTCTTTATATCTTTTCATGACTCTCTCATAAAAGTCATTGGGAAAAGCCATTCCGTCCTTTGCAGGGCATTTGTTATTAACCAAATTATGTGGATTATTCAGCCCTTTTGACTTGTTTGGCGAGTTATTCCAGATTTCCTCAAGAGAATTCTCCATTACATTTCCGAATATTGTCTCCTTGTCAAATCTTCCCGGACACATCTGGATAAGGCCGTTTGCCCTGATGTACAAGCCGACAGATGCCTGGTTGCAAGGCTGGGCTCCCACATATGATGCAATTCCTTCTCTTGCAATCTGTTCAGAAGTTTGAACTCCTTTCTCAACATTGAATGCATAAATCTTTGCATACAAGTCTACAAGTCTGTTAAACCATTCTTCTTCATTGATTTTTTGTTTCGCAATCTGCATGCATCCTTTTCCGCTTAACATTGATGGAGTCATAACTACAGGAGTTCCTCTTTCTATGAAGAATTTGTAGATATCAAAAGATTCATTGATATTCTCAGGAACAATAGGGGCATTAATAATTGAGATTCTATTTGTGATTCCATTATTATAAAATTCTGAATTGAATATATTATCTAATGCCTTTTCCTGCATCATTCCGTAATTCTTTATCCCTTTTACATTTCCATTTTCATCAATGCTCGTGACTAGGCTTTCCTGGAGCAGATTGTCAAATGACTGGAAGGACATCAATAGTCCTACATTCTTATGGCTGGCTAAAGTATTCACTAAATTTTTTGCAGTCATATTTTGATATTTCATGGCCAGTTCATCATTGCCAAGCAATGCGCCTTTTGTGAAGATATTAAAGATTACATCCCTTTTTTCATATTCATCTATAATCTTGAATAAATCAGGATTCATCAGTAATTCTCCCGGTCCCAAGAATTTTACACTCTCAAATTCATGCCCTTCTGATTTTGCTATTGCAATTGCCTGATCAATAACTCCCATTGTTTCTTCTAGGCTCATTATCTTATTCAGTACTTTGTTTCCATCGCCATTTGTTTTGAACTGGGTATATATTTCGCTCTGCTCATTAAAGCAGAAAGGGCACTTGTGAACACACAAGTCCTTCCTATATCTCGTAGCAACGTTATCAGGATTACTCAAATCATTATGGCTGTAAACAATGCTCTCGGGAATATGCTCAACATCGAGAGTATACAATCCCGGCGTGGCATTCTCGATATGCCATCCTCTGACTCCGTTTACAAAACCATCTGCCTTTTCTGTAAAAACAACAGGAAATTTTTGCTCGAATTTTTCTTTTGTCATTTTGTTTTTTGTATCCTCTTTGTTACTACTATGAGGTAAAACAGATATATCAAAGTTTCTTCAAAAAAATGAGCAAAAATGATAAAATTTATATATAAAAGTCAATTTATGCCAACTATGGTAGAAATAAGTAAGCGAATACTAGATAAAGCTGACAGAAAGATTCTGGCTGAATTGGACAAAAATTCAAGGATTTCCTCGACGCAGCTTGCCAAAAGAGTGATGAAATCAAGACAGGCAGTTGAGTATAGGATAGACAATCTTGTAAAGCAGGGAATCATAACGAGCTTTAATGCTTCTATAAATCCCCATAAAATGGGATATAAGCTCTATAAGATTTATCTTAAGCTGAGAAATATTCCGAGCGAAAAGCAGAAGCTTTTCAATTACCTGAGATCCTCTGGATTAGTTTACTGGATGGGCGAATTTTCAGGAAAATGGGACTTGATTTTCGGGGTTTATGCGAAGACGGACTATGAATTCTTTGAGCTGAAAAATGAGATTAATTCAGCATACTCAAATATCATATTTGAGCAGTATGGCGATCTTCTGGTTGATGTAAAGCAGTATCCAAAAATGTATTTTACAAATTCCCATGAAGAGCCAGTGATGTTTGGGGGGGATATTGCTGACAATGAAATGGATGAGTTAGATTATGCTTTGCTTGGAGAGGCGGTAAATAATGCAAGAACCCCAATTACTGAGCTTTCAAGAAAAGTGAAGTCTAATCCATTTGTAATTATTGGAAGATTGAAAAAGCTTGAACAAAAAGGCATAATCATCCAATACAGGATAGGAATTGATTTGAATAAATTAGGGCTAGAATTATACAAGGCAGTTTTGACTTTGGAAAAATATACAAAAGAGGATGAAAAAAATCTTTTAAGATATGTTTCAGGCCTGCCAAATGTGCATTATCTCATCAGAAATCTCTGGAACATAGAATTGGAATTAGTGGTAAGCAATTATCAGGAATATTACAAAATTATTGAGAATCTGAAAAAAGAATTCCCTTATGTCATAAAAACAGTTGATTCAGTATTGATGATAACAGATGAATGGACTCCTGGATTCAGGAATTTATTGAAGCTGAAGAAAAAATAATTATATCCTCTTCTTCACCTTGACGGCAGTCGGCGCCTCGCCTCCATGCCATGTGAATCTTGCCCTCATCCTCATTGGATAAATTCTTTCTGAATTGTCGTCAAGGATGATTGCGCTTCCTTTCAGATGTGGAAGATTATTCATGTATCCAGAGATGCTTTCCAGTAGATAAGACTGCATGATTGTTGAAAGGGCTTCAACATCAGGCTTTGCAGTAACTCTGTGAGAAATGACAATATCTGCCTGTGTCCATACATCGGTATGGATTTTTGCGGGCTGCTGTGTCGCTCCTGCCAGGCTTAATCCTGGCTGCCTTCCTTCCCTAAGAATCTGGATTAATGAGTCTGTCGCTGATGTTTTTCCTTTTTCAGGCAGGAATTCATGAAGCTCATCAATGAAAAGCCACACCAAAGGCATTTCCCTTTTTTCCTTGTAATGAAGATATTCCATTCCATGCCTTACAGCCTCAATTTCCTCAAATTTCCTTGCCTCCATTCTTTCGTTGAAAAGTTTCTTGCTTAATAATCCAATCACCAGGGCGCGGACATTGAAAGTCGCTGTGCTGCTGTAAGGGCTCAAGTCAATGATTGAGGTTTTCCCTCCCTCAATTAATTCCCTTGTTTCAGTCTCCTGTTTTCCTTTCTCGACAAATAATCCCCATGTCTTGGCGCTTCTGAACAATCCTGCAGTTGCTGTTTTAGTGTCCTTGCTCGCTTCCGGGTCCTCATGAATCCTGAAGATTATATCATCAATGTCATATTCCTTTCCCTGCGCTTTCTCCTCCTGCAAGTCATAAATTATTTTTTGGATTAATACAGAAACAGGATCCAGAAAATTCAGGCCAAAAGTCATTGTCCAGTCATCTGCCTGGAGCTCTGAAACTTTTAATGCGAAGCCTTTTGTTACGGGAATTCCCTTTTCTTTGTACTGCTCAGCAAATCCATAAGGGACAAAAATCCTTACAGGGAGTTTTTTCCCCTCAATCTGCCACTCTCTCAGTAATTCCTCCTCTTTTTCATTTTTGTATGCCATTGTCCAGAAAATCCCCATAGTATCAAAAATCAAAACTGCAATGTTGCTTGCGACATTTTCGGGCAGGCTCGCCATTTCTTCAGCCAAAACTCCGAGCGTATATGATTTTCCAGAGCCCCTCTTGCCGCAGATAAGCACAACATGCGAGCGGGCAACGTCCATCAGAATCCTGTTAGTCAATGATGTAGTCTGGCCCATAGTAACATAAGTCTTTCCCAGATAAACTAGCCCCTCATTCCCGAATTTTATCTTGTCAGACTCGTCCCTTCCGACAATTACATCATATGCCATTTCAACCTCTTTTATTAATATTACAATGATGATTTATTGATACTTAAATTTAATTATCCTATTATTTACAAAATATTTAAATACCTTAATTTTTAACTATAAGCATGGAAGAAAAAACAGGGGAAGTTAAGTCAATGCAGGGGAAAATAGATGTTGTTCCCTCAATGAAAGGAAAGACAAAAACTGACTGGCTAAAGGTAGGAATTGCCGCCGGAATTGTTATTGTGATAATTCTCGGAATAATATGGATTACAAGCCTGTCAAAACATTCTGTCATTTCTGTAGGAGATACCGTCAAGTTTGAATTCACAATCAAAACTGCAGATGGAAAAGAGATTTCAAATTCTACCCAGTTAAAAGTGGGCTCAATAGCGCAGTCATTTGGATTGCTCACCGATAAGCTGGATGAGATGCTTGGAAACATATCCATAGGCGAGAAAAAAACAGTCACATTATCGGCAGATGATGCTTTTGGCCCTTATGATGACACGAAAATAATCATTGAGAACAGGACTTCTATTATCGGGAACACTTCAGTCAGGGAAATCAACAGAACATTTAATGTTCCTCCCGCTACATTCCAACAGGTATTTGGAGAAAATGCAGTCCTGAACAAGCAGTACACTTCATCAGCAATGATATGGACTGCCAAGGCAACAGAGGTTTCAAATGAATCAGTAAAGATGTCTATTGAAAATAAAGCCGGGGAAAAATTAAGTGTTGATGCGGCAATGTATGTTGAGATAGTTGAAGTTGCGGCAGACAAGATAAAAATAAAGCTTGGAGCAGAGGAAAAGACAGTCTCAACTCCAAATGGGAATTATTCAATTAAAGTGGCGGGAACCGACATTACTGCGACCTGGAATCCTGTGATAGGGCAGGAAATCGATTATGGATATTCGGTTGTTAAGGTAAAGGGCTTCAATGACACTTCAGTAATACTGGATGCGAATAATCCTTATGCGGGCCAGAACATCACAATCACTTTGAAAGCGGAAAGCATTATCAAGAAAGCTTCTGTTTCAAATTCTTCATCTTCAACTGCAAAAATCGACGGCGCTCCAACTCTCCAGACTTTTGTAATGACACATTGCCCTTATGGAACACAGATGGAAAAAGGAGTGCTTCCTGTTTATAAATTATTAAAAGATAAGGCAAATTTTGAAATAAGGTTTGTCTCATATACGATGCACGGAGACAAGGAGGATACTGAGACAAAAAGGCAGCTTTGCATCAGGGAAGAGACAGGCAAATTCTGGGAATACCTTGAATGCTTCCTGCAGGATGAGACTTACGCATCAAAATGCATGCAAGAATCCGGATTGGATGAAACATCAATTAATGACTGCATGGCAAACAGGGCAGCGGGATATTGGGACGAAGACAAAGCATTGAATGATCAATATGGGGTACAAGGCTCCCCAACAACTATCCTGGATGGAGAGGAAAAACAGATTTATCCAAGAAGCCCGGAAGATGTAAAGAAAGCTGTTTGCGGTTCTTTTTCATCACAACCTGCAGAATGTTCAGAAACTCTTGACGCTTCAAATCCTGATCCGGGATTTGGCTTCTCAACTTCTTCAAGCTCAGGCTCTTCTGCTTCCTGCGGAAGCTAATTGCTATCCTTGAATGCGCCAGCAACCAGCAAAGGAAAAATTATTGTAGCGTCTCCGAAAACCTTTACACTCTCGCCTTTTCCTGTTATTTTCCCCCATGACTTGGCTTCTTCAGGAGATGCTCCTGAATCGCTCCCGTCAAATTCAGGATTAGAATTAATGTAAATTGCATAATCCGCGCCGTTCCTGTAAAGATTTGCATTGCATATTGAATGCTTGACTACTCCTCCCCCTAAAATTATCATCCCTGTTTTTTCTTTTCCTATTGTTGAATTATTCAAATCCCAAGTATCCTCTGTAATGTCCAATTTGAATTGCCTGTTGTCTGACTTGAAAAAATAAATCATATCTCCCAGGCTGCCGTCCATAATTGCCGGGCAGAATACTTGGATGTTGTTTTTCGCGCACCAGTAATATATTGAATCTTTATTGTTTATTTTTTCCCCTAAAATCCTGATTAATTTTGAGGGAGTCAGGATTTCATTTTTATAGTCTTTCAAAATATCAAGGACAAATTCTTCAAACTTGATGTATCTTGAATTGGGGACAAAAATATTCCCTATCCTGTTAATGCCTTTTTCCCTGAGCATTGCGCCGTCAGCATTAAAAGTTCCCAGTTTAAAATCTCCCAGGCATTTTACAAAGTCCTCTTCAATGCCTCCAGCAGTCGTTACAAGAACATCGACTAATTTATGTTCAGCCAGATATCTTATGACTTCCCTCAAGCCAGAAGAGATTATATTTGACGTGTATCCAAGATAAATGAATGCCTTTTCCTTTCTCATCTTTTTAATTATCTCTATCGCCCTGGCAAGATTGCTTGCCTGAAAGCCTGTTGACTGATAACTTTTCAAAAATTCACTGAAATCAAATTTTTTGTTGAAATCAAAGCCCTTTATTGAAATGCCTCCTGCTTCTTCTGATTTCTTCAATATCGCTTCCTTCGCGATTTCAACTTTTTTTATAGAATTGTCAGCCATGTTATGATAATGCAATCTAAGAAAAATTTACTTTGTCAAATTATAATCTGCCAATGATTGCATGAAAATATTGGATATCGAGGGTATTTAAATTTTGTTCTTTTTATCACTCGCTAAAAATAAAAATTTTTTGGCATACATTTATAAATAATTTTTGATTAAAATAATTGTCAAAAAGAGGAAAAATAGAAACAACTGCAGAAAAAGTTTAGATGATTAGAAAAACATTTGGCTGGGAATTAAATCTTGATCTTTATCAATGCAATCCTGAAATTCTTAAATCTGGTAAATTGATCAAGAAATATGTTGTTGATTTATGCAGCCATCTTGGAATAAAAAGATGGGGGCCGCTGACATTGAAGCATTATGGCAATGCGCATCTTCAGGGTTATTCTTTCATGCAATTGATTGAAGCCAGCTCAATCATAGGGCATTTTTGCGAGGCTTACAATACGATTTATATTGATGTATTCAGCTGCAAGGAATTTGAAATCAAGAAAATCCGGGACTTTACAGCAGGATATTTCAGGGCAAAGAAATGCGTCAGCAGAGTAATAACGAGATATTGAATAAATTTAGAATGTATTGGACGCGCTGAACCTTTGGGCGAATGTACTGATCAATGAACCTTTGCGTTGCGAATGTACTGAGCAAATGAGCCCTTCACCACTCTTCTTCAGAATCATCGCCTGATTCTTCTGGCGCTTCTATTCCTGGCTGGACAGACTGGGTTGGAATATTGGTTCTTACTTCCTGTTCGCTTGATGCTTCTGCTTCCTCAACAGACTGCATTTCCTCTTCGCTCGCTTTTCCTATGACTTCAAGCTTTCCGAACTTTCCTGCAGTAAGCTGTTTCTCGCCCTTGAATTCTGAGGCATAGCCATTGACAATTTTTATTTTATCGCCTATATTGACTTTGTCAACTTCCTGGTTCCACAGGCTTAATTTTATCTTTCCAGAATCATCCTGGATAGTCGCGGTTGCAACTTTCAAGTTTTTCCCGTATTTGTTAATGTCTCTTGCCTCGCCTTTATCAATCACAGCGGCTTCTACATTGATTTTTCCCTGTCCTGCCTTTATTTCTGAGATTTTCATATCTTTTCTCCTTTTATTTTATTTATAAATATTTTTATCTTGCAAGCAGATAAAATGTTTCTTCTTTTTCCAGCTCTAATTCATTGTTCAATTTTTCCCTGAAATCATTGTTTTTGTACATTCTTTCAATGAAGGGCATTTCCTTGTACGCTTTTTTCAAGGAGCAGTGGATTTTCTTTGCAAGTTTTTGGGCTATGACCTTCTTTTTTGTCTGGTTTTCAATCCACATCTTCAATAATCTTGATGTTCTTTTGTACTTGACAAATCTTGTCTTGTCGTTTTCTTTTGAAAATGCGATTCCTGCCGTGATTAAGTCGTTGATATAGGCAAGAAATCTCCAGTGCTGATTTCTTATGATTCTTCTCCTGAAAATATCGGCTTTGCTCAAATACTTGTAAGCATTTGATAATTCTCTCCCTGAATATTCCAGAGGAAGGTTTTCATCAATCCACAAAATCAGTTCATCTGTTTCCATATCAACATTGTCAAATGCTGAAGTAACGGCATGGCTTTTTCCCTTGAAAATGAAATTCAATGCGTTGAATATAGTCTCTTCCCTTTCTCTTTTTCCAAGGACCTTGACATGAGTCTCAGTCAATTCCCTTCTTCCAGACATTATGGTCTGCAGGTCATTCACAGCAGCCCTTGCATCCCCGTCAGATAGGAGCACAATTCTTCTCAGCGTGGATTCATTGATTATTATTTTTTCCTCATTGCATATGCCTTGAAGAACTTTTTTCAGGTTTTCTTCGCCTATTTTATTGAACTGTATTAATTCGGTCTGCTTTCTCAATTCCCTGAACTTGTCATTATAGGGCTGGTTTGTGATGAAGATTATCGGATAAGTGCTTTCATTCAAGATTTTCATCAGCTCGTTTAATCCGCCATAATCATGCCTCCCATGGATTCCCTCCAGCTCATCAACAATTATTATTTTGTGCTTTTCAAATAATGACCTTTGCCTGACGGCTTGTCCGACAATATTCTTTATGCTTTCTTTGTCTCTGAAGTCAGAGGCATTCAATTCAATAGCTTCAGCATTGATTTCTGAAGCAATAGCATGGGCTGCAGAAGTTTTTCCTGTTCCAGGAGGCCCGCAAAGAATCACCCCCTTCTTAAATGATTTTTTGTTCAATGCATTCAGGACAAATTTCATTAATTGCCTTAAGGATTCATCCTGGCCGACTATTTCCTTTATTTTTTTAGGACGGTATTTTTCAATGAATTGCATTTTGATTGTTAAAATGAAATGATTATTCCATCTTTGACAAGATGGCCCATCTTTTTTCTGCATGTCAATGCAGACTTGATTTTTTATCCTTTTATTTCAGGAGAGCGAGAGAGGCAAGGAATGATTCCAGCTGGATGAATTCATCGCTTCCTTCAACAAGCCTGAATTCTATCTCGCCGCATTTTTCAATCACCTTTATTTTTAATTTGTCATCTATGTCCAGGTTCCAGATTTCTTTTTGAATCCCTTTTATTATGTCCAATCCGGACAAGCTTTGCTTCAGCATTGTTTCAAGCAGCTTTTCCCTTGATTTTGTGAAGTTTCCTGAGATTGCCGCTTCTAGAATGAGCTTTATGTCAGAAGGCTTTGTCATGCTGACAATTTCATAAATGCTTTCTTCTGTAATGTCCTTTTTTACAGATGCTATTGACTGCAGGACATTGATGATTCTTCTGCAGTCTCCCTCGCTTATTTCATATAATTTTCCAATTGCCGTTTCATCAATCTTCAAATTTTCATTTTTTGCAATTTCTTTTATTATCTCGGAAATTTCCTGTTTTTCTATCGGCCTGAATTTGAAAACAACGCATCTTGACTGTATTGGCTCGATTATTTTTGATGAGAAGTTGCATGACAGAATGAATCTGCATGTTTCGGTAAAATTCTCCATTGTCCTTCTTAATGCCTGCTGGGCCTCTCTTGTCAGCGCATCCGCTTCATCAAGAAAGATGATTTTAAACGGGGCCTCCAATAATGATTTTGTTCTTGCAAAATTTTTCACTTTTTGCCTTACGACATCAATTCCCCTTTCATCACTCGCATTTAATTCAAGATAATTATTTCTCCAGTTTTCCCCAAATAATTTTTTTACAATAATCAAAGAAAGAGTTGTTTTTCCAGTTCCGGCAGGGCCTGTGAACATCAAATGGGGCATGTTCCTGGTTTCAACAAATGCTTTTGCCCTGTCGACTATTTCAGTTTGCCCTTTTATCTGTTCAAAAGTCTTTGGCCTATACTTCTCAGTCCATATTGTACTTTCGTCTACCATCTTCTAAAAATAATTCTTCCCTTAACCCTTAAATAGTTTTATGTGTTGAAGAAAACATAATATCTTGCTGTTTAAATGGTTGATTAATTCTTTATGTTTTCTGCATCCTAAAAACAAAAACATTTGTTTTTTTGATCTTATGCAACTTTTTCACTTACTTACATTAAGGACATCATCCTTGCTCAAAAGCGCAATTCCTGCTTTTTTCGCAACAACTGCCACCTTGACTATTTTGTCCGGTTTTTCTAGGTCGACATTCTGGTTTTCAATGACCTCAGTCAATTTAATTATCATTTCCCTTTCATTGACATCAGCCCCGTGCTTTACAATATCCATTTTCCACTTTTCCTTTGCTTTCAGGTCCTTTGTAATTTCTTTTATGCATTTCTGCATATCTGGGATCTTTGCGCTGCACCACTTGTCAATTGGAATCCATTTCTTTGTATACTGGAATTTGGATTCATCCTTGGCAAGTTTCGCCAGACTCTTTATCGCCTTTCTTGCGTCACTCACTGAAATTTCCGCCAATCCTCCTTCAACTTTCAGGATTTTCGCCTTCTCTTTTATATCTTTCATTCTCTCATCAATTTCTTTCTTGACGCTTTCTATGTGTGTTGGGTCAAAAGTCACAAGCAAATTAGCTTCCATGTTTGATTTTCCTCCTTTGGATTATGATAGTTTTAGTGAACTTTAATCTTATGAACACGCTGAGCCTTTTACCGGGCTTTTAATCTCATCTCTTTTCTTTTTCTCTTTTCCCTTCTAAGCCTCTTGCGCTGCCATTTCCAGCGCATTGACCATCTTTTTTTCCATCTTCTTGAGCCGCGCTTCATAAATTTAGACATGGATGGGCGTATTTAAACTTTTTCAGTGTTTCTCGACAACATTAATCTTTAAATAGTTGTTTTAGAATAAAAAAGGGCATGGGAAAGAAAATCGTTTTGGAGGGCATTCTTTGTGAAAAGGCATTGCTGGTTGTAAATGATGTGCTTATAAAAGAACTTTTTCCTGTGGTCAGGGAAGTCTTCAAGGAGGCTTATGATGATGAGGTCAGGAAAAAAGGAATCATTGTATTGAAGGGGAAGCTGTTGAAGGTAGCAAGATATTATGGTGCTGATGTTTTGGAGGAGTTTATAGGAAAATATGCCGGGAACATAAAGACATGCTTTGCCAATTTCAAGAACGTCAAGAAGCGCTATCCAAGGGACGAAAACTTCTCAAAAGTGGGCATGGAGGATATAAAGAAATATTTCGATGATGATTTTTATATGAATTATGAGCAAAGAAAAGACGATTAGTTTTCTTGATTTTTTAGAGTGGCGAATGTACTGAAAAAATGGGCAGTATTGACCTGAACAACTGATGCTGACATGCCCCCTCCGGGATTCGAACCCGGGTCACAGCCTTTCTTCGTTAAAGCAAGTTTTACTTGCCGTGAAAGGGCTGTGTGCTTGGCCTCTACACTAAGGGGGCAATGAGCCTGCTCGGATTTGAACCGAGGACATCCTGCTGGCTTAAACCATTTCTGTTGAAATGCTGTCATATAAGACAGGCGCTCTGCCAGACTGAGCTACAGGCTCATGCTTGATTGATGGAAAAATGATATTTAAAGATTTCTGACAGAGCAATAAAACTTTAATACTCGCTTTCTTTCAATTTTTCATGTTAATTGGAATTGTCGGAAAACCTAATGTCGGAAAATCAACATTTTTCAAAGCTGCAACTCTGGCAGAAGTCCTTATTGCGGATTATCCTTTCGCGACAATAAAGCCGAATGAGGGAATAGGCTACGTCAAAATAGACTGCATTGACAGGGAGTTTAAAGTGCAATGCAATCCAAGGACAGGATTCTGCATAAAGGGAAAAAGATTTGTCCCTGTAAAGCTCATGGATGTTGCCGGCTTAGTCCCGGGAGCGCATCTTGGAAAAGGGCTTGGCAATCAGTTCCTGGATGATTTGAGGCAGGCAGATGCATTCATACATATTATTGATGCATCCGGAACAACTGATGTAGAAGGAAAGAAGACAGAGAACTATAATCCCGCAAATGATATAATTTTCCTTGAAGAGGAGCTGGACTTGTGGTTTTTAGGATTGCTGGAAAAGACATGGAGAGGATTTGCGAGAAAAGCGCAGGCTGAAAAAGTCCCGCTGCATGAAGCGATTGTAAAGCAATTTTCCGGATTGAAGATAAATGAATTCCAGGTAAAGCAGGCAATTCGCGAAACCGGCCTGGATCCCGGGAATCCTTTTTCCTGGACTTCTGATGATTTGTTGAAATTCTCAAAAACACTGAGGAAAATAAGCAAGCCGATGATAATAGCGGCAAACAAATGTGACACGCAAAAAGGATACGAGAATTACAAGAAATTAAGGGCAGAATTTCCGGAATTGCTCATTGTTCCGTGCTCAGCGGATTCTGAATTGGCTTTGAGGGAAGCTGCCAAGCTTGGAATGATAGATTATATCCCTGGAGAAAAAACATTTGAAATAAAAAAGCAGCTGAATGAAAAGCAAAAAGCTGCCCTGGAATTGATTAAAAAGAATGTTCTTGACAAATTTTCAGAGGGAACAGGGGTGCAGGCTGTTTTGAATGCGGCAGTATTTTCCCTGCTGAGATACATAGCAGTATTTCCTGCGGGAGTGAATAAGCTGGCTGATTCAAAAGGAAACATTCTTCCTGACTGCTTCTTATTGCCTGAAAACTCGACTGCCCTGGATTTTGCCTATACTGTCCATACAGACATTGGAAAAAATTTTGTCAAGGCAATCAATGCAAAGACAAAAATGGTTATAGGAAAAGATTACAAGCTGAAGCATCGAGATGCACTAGAAATTATAACATAATCATTTTTCTTTATTGATAAAATCAGAAATCATCTTTGACTGCTCATTATAGAAATTCTTTATGAATTCATCAGCTTTTCTTATAAGAAGAACATTTGGCTTTACTTTTTTAAGAAGCTGTGAAGCCTCTTCAAATGTGCACCATCTGTAATTTTCATGCTCATGGGAAATCCTTACTGTCCACGATTCTGTTTTTGCGAGGAAATATACGACTTCATTTTTGATTAATTCTCCATTAAATCTACAGAAATATCTCTGCACTTTGCGGAAATGCGGGAATATCTGCAAATCATACAATCCAACCTCTTCTCCCGTCTCTCTATTTATTGTCTGCTCTTCTGTTTCTCCTAGTTCAACCATTCCTTTTACAAATCCCCAATAAGTACGATATTTGACAAGAAGATAGTACGGCTGGCCTTTATCCATATGGTAGATAATTGCTCCACAGCAAAGCCTCCATCTTGCCTTCTCTCCTTGGATTATTTTTTCTGGGACCTCAAATTCAGTGAGCTTTTTTTCCTTCCCCTTGAATTTTAATTTAATCCTTTTCATAATTATTATAAACAGGGAGCCTTTTTATTTTTAATGAAAATACAGGTTAATGTCAAACCGGGAAAGAGAGAAGACAGCATTAAGATTGAAAATGGCGTTTATTTTGTTGAGCTGAAGGAAAAGGCAAAAAAAGGAAAAGCAAACATCGCATTAATCAAGCTTCTTGCAAAGCATTTTAATGTATCATCAGCAGATATAAAAATACTGCAAGGATTAACAAGCCATAAAAAATTTGTTGAGGTATTGACATGACAATAAAATATTTTGACGCCCCTGACATCAGGATGAAAATTACCGGGATAAAGGACAGGCTCGGAATGAGCCATGTTGACATGTCAAAGGTTGCATGCATCAGGAGCAAGGGCTCCGGAACAAGAAGCATAATTGCAAGATGCCACGGCTTGAGCAAAATAATGCAGCTGGCGATGAAAACAAACGCTTTCTATGCGATTGAAGTAATCTCTGAAAGGTTCGACAGGATGGATGAAGAAGATCAAATCAAGATACTGATTCACGAATTGATGCACATCCCCAAGAATTTCGGCGGAGGATTCAGGCAGCATGATTTTGTAAAAAGAAAAAATGTTGATATTCTCTATAAAAAATTAAAGGAAATTGAGAGGAATAATCTGTTTTGAAGTAAAAACAAAGAGGGGCAAATCTGACGATTTGCAGCAGGCTTACAGAAATTGTCAAATTTCACCAGTTTTTTCAATTAGGAATGCAATTATTCAGTGTTTTTTGCATTCCTCTGCATAGTCACAATACTCACATTCCCATTTTTCCAGCCCCATTGGAATCGGGGGAACAATGTTGTTCTCAATCATATGCTTGACGATTTCAAACTCTTCAAGAAGGCTTTTTGCAATCTTTTCATCATATTCAACCTTGAATTCCTTCAAGTCCTGATTATCCTTGTTCTCATAAATCAGGATTCCCTGAGGAATTTTGAAATAATGCATATAAAGCTGGACCTGGCATAAATGCTCTCTTCTCGGCTTTTCCAGTTTTTGGAAGCCATAGGAGCTTATGCTTTTTATTTCGGCTACAAAGGGCTTCCCGTCAATGTTGACCACTGCATCAGCTCTTCCGGATATAATTTCCTGCGAAGGAATTGCAATTTCAGTTGCCTTCACTAATCCCAATGCAAACAGGACTGACATTATTCTCATATGCGTATAGTCTCCATGGTCCATTATCCTCAGCACCCTGGCTTCCTTGGCTTTTTTAGGAAACTTTTTGAATGAAAAATAAATCTGCCTGGCGCATTTTCCCGCCTCGCTTATCCAGAATTTTACCCTATCTTTGTCTTTTTCATGAGAAGTGTAGAAATTGTCAATGTGTTCCTTTAGCATTCTTTTTTATCATTTTCAGAGTTAAAAAACCTTTCTAATAAATACCGACGATGAAATTTTACCGTCGTGTTTTTCATCACTCTCCAATAACTTCCGTCGATGTTAGAAAGGTTTATATATTCCCCCGATGGAGTATTAGTAATGATATCGAATATCATCGTATTTGAAAGGAGGTTCTAAGGAAAATGGGAAGTATTCTTGTAAAAAACGCAGTTAAAAGAAAGCCAGGTTATCTTTATTACGTAGACGGAAAAGGAAATGTCTGCGAGGCAAAGATGGCCAGAGGCGGAAAAAAGAAGAAAAAGAAGTAAGCTTGTTTGAGATCCCAGCAGTTTAGTTTTTTTCTTTTTTATTTTTTTCTTGTTTTTCTTTTTTTATCATTCTTCTATTTTTTATTTTTTTATTCTCTTGACAGGACTATGTTAAATAAATCTTAAAAAGCTGGTTTTGCTTAGAATATAATGAAAAAGAGGGTTTCTATCGTTAAAATACGGCTGTATGTTATTTTATCCATAGCTTTTTTGTTAATCGCATTGTTTCTGATGTTTAATGGCTATGATTCTATGAAGAATTTCATGACAGGAAAAGCGGTTGTTTTACAAGGAGGGCAATGCATTGGAGCACCTATCGGAGGTTCATGCAGCGCATTTAGTTTAGGGGAATGCACTTCTGTAAGTGGATGTAACCTAAGCTATTTATGCAATGGAATGTCTAATTGCAGCAATTATGGCTTGGACCAGTGTGCAAATGTTGGCTGCACTTGGACATCAGAATGCGCAGGAGATTGTGGCTCTTATGGCGATCAACCATCTTGCGAAACAGTCGATTGTTCTTGGGAACCGCAGAGCTGTGAAGGAGCGCCTGATTCATGCATAATTCTTAATCAATCACAATGTGGAATAGTAAGTGAATGCCAGTGGGAATCTGATTCAGATGATGATGGAATTCCTGATAATGAAGACAATTGCCCTATTGTTGCTAATCCTGATCAAAATGATTCTGACAATGATGGGGTAGGAGACGTTTGTGACAATTGCTTGAATATAAGCAATCCTGACCAAGAAGATTCTGATGTAGAACAGACAAGTTTTATTCATCCAGACCTAAAAAGCGGTTTGTCTGACTGCATAACTTCAAGTGTTTGTTTGGCAAGAGATTGCAGCAGACCAATTTACAATACTGTTCTGGAATCTGGAGCTGAAGAAAACTATGATAATCCTTGCGACATCCAGAGTCCGTTTGGAACTGAATGGGCATTTGGAATATGCGAAGACAAGGATTTGCTGTATTTTGACACTTTTATCAACACTGTTGGCTGCAATCCGCCATCCATTATTGGGCAAGATATGTGCTTGCATGCTTTTAAGGAAGACATTTATGCTGACATCAATTTTGACAAATGGAGCATTGGGCCAAAATATTCTGATAGTCTTACTGGGGGATTTTCATACACAAGATCAACAAATGGAAGCGAGTCTGTTTATTTTGAAAATCCAGACATTGGAAATTCGGGCGAGTATCTTGTTGAAGATTGCATTGAGCCAGGAGTCTGCATAACGAGAGATTGTGGCGGGCCCGTTTACAATATTGGAGAAGAGAATATAGAAGAAGGGGTTGAAGTAAAGGATATAGGATGGGCTTGCGGCCAGTGCGGAAGCGAAACTTCAGATTATTACAGCACTGTTGATTATAGCAATAAAGAGCTATGGCAGCAGCTAAATGCTGCTTGTTTTAGTTCTGATAATGCAAATATTCCTGGAAGCAAGACATGCCTGCATGTTTTGAGTTCAGATAATCATTATGACATTCAATGGATAGACTGGAAAATAGGGAGCGGAGGAGGATTTAGCTATGCAAGAAAATTAGGAACTCCGGATGGGTTCGGGAATGCATGCGACAATTGTCCAACAATTTACAATCCTGACCAAAATGACACAGATGATGATGGAATTGGAGATGAATGCGACAACTGCTTGAATATAAGTAATCCAGGACAAGAAGATTCTGATGAATTGACATTCACTAAAAGTAATTGGGGCAATGAAACAGATTGCATAACTCCAAATGTCTGCTTGACAAGAGGAATAAAAGGCCCTCTTTTCAACAGCCTTTATCAGACAATGGATAATGTGCTTTATGACTTCAGTGCAAATCCTATTGGAACTGAATGGGCATATGGAATATGTGAAGATAAGGATTCTATAGAATTTATGAATTTATTTGACCTTAAGGAGGGATATTCTCCTTTGACTATGATTGGACAAGACATGTGTTTGCATGTTATTGCAGATGATATTTATGTTGACATTAAATTCCATGGATGGAAAGCAGGGCAGGGAGGAGGAATGCCTCCTGGAGGATGGTTCAGCTATACAAGAAGCAACAAAGATGGAATTGGAGATGAATGTGACAACTGCCCTTATGCTTACAATCCTGACCAAAATGATTCTGATAATGATACTATTGGAGATACATGCGACAACTGCTTGAATATAAGCAATCCTGGACAGAACAATACTGATTTTTCAGAAGTTAGATTTTCACATCCTAATAATGGCGAAGAAAAAGACTGCATTGAAGATGGTGTGTGTTTATACCGATATTCTTATGGGCCTATTTTGAATATGCCAGAAGACATTGAATGGGCTTGCGGCCAGTGCGGAAGCGAAACTTCAGATTATTACAGTTCTGTTGATTATGATCCGATAAGCCTTTGGCAAGAAATGAAATATAATTGTTTTGGCTATTCGAATCAAAATATTCCTGGAAGCGATACTTGCTTGCATGTTATAGGCTCAGATAATCATTATGATATATACTGGACAGGCTGGACAGTCGGTTCAAATGGCGGAGGTCCGGGCGGCGGAGGATTTTCTTACACAAGAACAAATGAAACAGATGAAATAGAATTTACACATTCAGATTATGGAGATGAAAAAGACTGCATTGAAGAAAATGTATGTTTATACAGATATGGTGCAGGGCCTATTGTTAACGTGCCTAAAGATGTTGAATGGGCAAGCGGAATATGCGGAAAAGAAGAAAGCGATTATTATGTCGACATCAGGGATGCAATGGACAGGGATATGGAAAATATTGCTGGAAAAAACAGCTGCTTGCATATATCTGATCCAGATATCTACTGGGATGTTCAATGGACATGGTGGCAAGATGGACAGAATGGAGGAGGATTTTCTTACCTAAGAACTAAAGGTGATACTTTTGGAGATGAATGCGATAATTGCATTTATGTTGGCAATCAGGATCAAAGCGACATTGACAATGACAGTATAGGAGATGCCTGCGATGATGACATTGATGGAGATAACATAACAAATTCAGAGGATAATTGCCCTGAAATATTCAATATCGATCAAACAGATTTTGACAATGATACTTTTGGAGATGAATGCGACAACTGCAAGTTAATCTATAATCCTGGGCAGAATGACACAGATGATGATGGAGTTGGAGATATTTGCGACAATTGCGCAAATTCTGTCTGCCCTCAAAGAAAATTTTCTGTAAGTTGTTCTGATTTAAATCAGTCTGAATGCGAGTCAGGGATTTATTATCAAATTGTCGAGGGTGGAGAAGGAGGAGAAGGGGGCGGAAAATCATGCTATTGGGAAAATGGAACAGTTGGAGGGAGTTCTGAAATTGGCTGCTGGGCTTGCGATTCTTCTAATGAAGGAAATGGATATTGTGCAAATGCATGCCATCTTACATGCGGGAATAATTTGAATTATCTCGATAATGACTGCAGCAGAGTTTATGACATGACAGAATGCGAGAATTCATTCTTTTTTCCATCGTATAATGAAAAGTTCACATCATGTTACTGGGGCAACAACCAGCATGGCATTGGATGCGGGGGTTGCGGCCCAAATAATGCATATGCCAAATTATGCACCAATGAATGCCCTGAACAAATCTCTTATAATACAAATCAGGCTGATTCTGACAATGATGGCATTGGAAATGCCTGCGATATTTGCCCAAATGATTATCTGAATGACCAGGACAATGATGGCCTTTGTGATAGCCAAGATGCATGTCCTTTTGATAAATTCAATGATGAAGATAATGACGGAGTATGCGGAAACATAGATAACTGCCCCTATGTTTACAATCCAAGTCAGCATGACACAGACAATGATGGGCTAGGAGATGACTGTGATTCAGGCATTGACCTTATCTATCCAGAAGCCCAGACTGTTCTGAATTCTAATGTGAATTTCAAATTCATGATATGGAATTATGCAATGCAGTCTATATACTATAATTTTGTTGTTGATAATTCATATACAGAATCAGGGACGACTGAAAATGGCCAGATTGTTTCCAAAACAGTCAGTCTTGCTGATGGCAGTCACTATTGGTATGTGATTTTTAAAGACCAGTATGATAATGATATTTATAGCGATACAATAAACTTTGATGTCCTGACAAAAATAATAATTCCCCCATTTACACTGCAACCTATTGAGAATACTACTGAATCATCACCTATAATTAATTTGATTGATCAATTGGTTCCCCAGGAAATAATTGACAAGACAGGGGTTATTGGATATGAATATTCTGTAACTACAAATGGCTCAACACCATCAGTAGATCTTTCAGTAGAAGTGTTTATTGAGCCTCCAACAGATACTGGGGATTTATCAAATGTTTCTGGAGCAGCTTCTGGATTTTATTACAAGATTAATGTAAGCGATGATTCATGGTATGAAAATGTGACTAATGTTCAGCTCAGGATATATTACAATCTTTCAAATCTTAATATTACTTCAGGAGTTTCAGAAAGCAGCTTAAGGCCTGTAAGATATACAAACGGCTCATGGGTAAGATTAGACTGCTCTTCATTAGGATGTCCTGTTGCCTTGGCTGATGAAACAATGCTTTATTCATCAGGGGTTGATACAACTGACAAGTATGTCTGGGCAAATCTTAGCAGATTCAGTGTCTATGGAATAGGCGGATATGCGTCCCCACAAGCGCCATCTTCAGTATCAACTGAGCCATACACCGGCGGCGGATTTTTTAATTTGGGCAAAATTGTGCAAAAACTCTCCCCTCAAGGAGAAGAATTGTGCGCTGAAAACTGGCAATGCTCTGAATGGAATTCATGCATGAACCAGACTCAAACAAGAATATGCACTGATTTGAATAACTGCAATACCATGATAAACAAACCTGGAGAAAATAAAAGATGTATGATGCCTGCTGCCAAGATTGAAATTAAATCTCTATTGCCCATCGTTATAATCCCCGTAATAATCTTTCTGATTGCAATAATTATCATAATTATATTAATGAGAAAAATACCTTCAAGAATTTCTAAGACTCAAAAAATTGAAAAGACAACTCTTGAAAATCTTGAGTATGCGATAAAGGCAAGATTAAAGGCAGGAATCTCCGGGGAAGAGATAATTTCTGAGTCCATGAAAAAAGGATGGGAAAAGGAATTCATCTCAGCAATAATAAATAAAGTAAAATAACAAGGAATTTAAAATATAAAATTCTTCTTTAATCATGATCTGCCTGGGAATTGAATCGACTGCGCATACATTTGGCGTTGCTATACTGGATGGAAAATGCAGAGTTCTTGCGAATGTTTCAGACACTTACAGGACTGAAAAAGGGGGGATAATCCCTGCAGACGCTGCAAATCATCATGTTCAAGTAAAAGACAAGCTTCTCCAATTGGCACTGGAAAATGCCAATATTAAATTGGATGATATTGATTTGATTGCCTATTCAAAAAGCCCTGGGCTGGCTCCATGCCTGAAAAGAGGGCTGGAATTCGCAAAAAATCTTGCAGAAAAAACAAAAAAGCCCCTGATAGGCGTGAATCATTGCATTGCTCATCTGGAGATTGGAAGAGCCATGACAAATGCCAAAGACCCTGTTTTGCTTTATGCTTCAGGAGCAAACACGCAAATTATCGCCTATGCCTCGGGAAAATACAGGATTTTTGGGGAGACTCTTGATATAGGTGTTGGAAATTTTATTGATACATTTGCAAGGACAGCAGGACTGGGATTTCCTGGAGGGCCCAAGATTGCAGAGCTTGCTGAAAAATCAAGCAATTTAATTGAACTGCCTTATTCTGTCAAGGGAATGGATGTTTCTTTTTCCGGATTATTGACAAACTTGCAGCAAAAATTAAGGTCAGGAGAAAAATTGGAGGATTTGTCATATTCTCTTCAGGAAACTGCCTTTGCGATGCTTCTTGAAGTTTCTGAAAGGGCAATGGCTCATCTGAATAAGAAAGGATTGCTTCTTGGCGGAGGAGTTGCATGCAACAAAAGATTGCAGGAGATGGCAAAAAAAATGTGCAATGAAAGAAACGCGAAATTTTTCTGTCCCGAACGCCAATTTCTTGTCGACAATGCGGCAATGATTGCATGGCTTGGAATTTTAATGCATAATTCTGGAATAAAAGAAAGCGTTGAAAAGGCGGATTTTAATCCGAATGAAAGGACAGATGATGTTTTAGTCAAATGGAGAGATTAAGTGAACCTCATTCTTTCCCGTTCAGTATAGCCGCATTTTCCGCATTTATATCTGATGATATAATCAGCATCAGTATACATCGGCTGCATTACAATTAATTCAGCCTTGTCAAAACCGCATTTCTTGCATTGATGAGGATAACTTGCGAATTCATTCTGCCCATTTACAATCCCGTGATGCTTGCTGTCTTTTTTCATACTCTCCTCGGAAGAGAGAGTTGCCTCAAAACCGCAGTCACAGATTAATTTGTTATTAATCTTCTTCATTATTTTATTGCATTTTGGGCAGAAAAGATGTTTTATCATGTTTTTTTATTAGCAGAAACCTTTTTAAACCATTATCCTCTTAGAATTTTACCAATGACTTATAGGAGGTAAAATGGATTCTTACCAAATCGTGGAAATTGCGAGAAAAACCGGAAAAGTGGAAAAAGGAACAAATGAAGTAACGAAAGCCATAGAGAGAGGAACAGCAAAATTAGTTGTTGTTGCCGAGGATGTAAATCCCAAGGAAGTTATTCAGCATTTGACGCCTTTATGCAAGGAAAAAGGAATTCCATGCGTTATGGTTGATTCAAGGAAAAAACTTGGAATCGCCGCTGGAATAAATGTCCCCACTGCTTCAGTGGCAGTGATTGAAGCCGGTGAAGCTGCTGCAGAAATATCCAAAGAAAAGAAAAAATAATTTTTCTGATTAAAATTTAACATGGCAGAAGAAAAAAAACCTGAGGAAAAGAAAGTTGAAGAAAAGAAAATTGAGGAAAAGCAGACTCAGAGAGAAATTCAAAAAGAGGCAAAAGAGACAAGAAGAGAAACTATATTCCCCGCTGTTGTCGAAGAAATTATAGGGAGGACAGGATTCAGGGGGGAGATTACCCAGGTTAAAGCTCATATTCTACAGGGCCCTGACAAGGGAAAGAGCATAAGAAGGAATGTAAAGGGGCCTGTGAGGCTGAAAGATGTCTTGATATTAAGGGAGACCCAGATTGAAGCCAGGAAAATCAGGACAAAAGTGATGAAAGGGGCATTCACATAAACATGGCAAAATGCTCTTTCTGCGGAAGGCAGATTATACAGGGAAGAGGGATAATTTTTGTTGAGAATTCAGGCAGGGTTGTCAATTATTGCTCTTCAAAATGCAGAAAAAACAGGGATTTGGGCAGGGAAGCTAAAAAGCTCAAATGGACTGAAAAGTTCCGAGAAGGGAAAAAAGCCTGAATAGGCTAAAAACATATTTCTTGTAATCCTTAATCTTATTCTTATAGCGGCATTTCCGGCTAAAGCAAGATAGATTTAAATAGTATAAAATAGTATTAAATTCCATAAAATACCCCCCAATACCTTTTTATGGAAAAAGAGGAGAAAAAGGAGAAAGAGCTTAGTAATGTAATATTTGTAGCCAGGACCATAGGAAAAGGAAAGACAATCCAGGTTTCCATTCCAGAGGAGATATGTGAGTTTGCTTCTATAAAGGAAAATTATCTTGTCAAATTGCAAGTTTTAGAATCAAAGCCTTCATTCAAGGAAAGAAAAAGAGCAAAAAAATGAACAATGGCAGAAATCCATTTTAAAAAACCCTTAAATCATGGAAAAAGAGAATAAGAAAGAAAAAGAGCTTAGTAATGTAATATTTGTAGCCAGGACCATAGGAAAAGGAAAGACAATCCAGGTTTCCATTCCAGAGGAAATATGTGAGTTTGCTTCTATAAAGGAAAATTATCTTGTCAAATTGCAAGTTTTGGAATCAAAGCCTTCTTTCAAGGAAAGAAAAGGAGGAAGAAGAAAATGAACAAGAATAAAATTTTGACAGCATCTGCAATCGTTGCATTCTTAATCATTTCCCTATTCTCAATAAGCTTTGCCTACGCCCAGCAGAATCCCAAGTGCGACACTTTATTGTGCGTTGTCGTGAATTTTCTTACCGGAAAGGCTATCTATGAAGAGCCGACTGTTCTATTTCCTGAACAGCCAGGGATGCATGTTGCTGAAGAGCCTCAATTGAGCATACAATCAATAACTAATACAAATTTAATGGCAAATCGATCTGCATGCACTTCTGCGACAAGTGATGATTCTGGCTGCATGCCTGGAGGAAAAAGTGCCAATACGGGATGGTATGTGTCATGGGGGCCTTTTAATTTTTCTGATGCTTCCAATAGAACAGTGAAGATTTACCATAATCCCTGGTTTGGAGACAGGAATCTGACTGTTTATATTGGCACAAGCTGCGGCGCGCAGACAACTCAGATTTTCAAAAAACAATATGCCGGCAATATGGGTGCATCATGCAATAACACAGGAGATATTAATATTACTAATCAATCTGCAGGCTCTTATTATATAACAGCAGCATGGGATGCTTCAGCTTCACTTTCTTCCTATGTTTACAATCTTTCTTTTTATGAAAATAGCTATTGCGGGCAGGCAATAACAAGCAATCTTAATTTAACAGGCAATTTGAGCTGTTCCGGGACAGGCATTGTTATAGGCGCCAATAATATCGTCTTGGATTGCGCAGGCTATACTATCATGTACGGAACATCGTCTTCAGGCGAAAACTACGGGATACAAAATCCTGGTTTTAGCAATGTGACCATCAAAAATTGCAATATTGGCAGCACGAATGATTATTCCAACAATTATGCAATAGCATTTTATCCGGGAAATTCAAATGGCTGCCTGATTTATAATAACACATTATCAGGATCTCAGAGGGGCATTATTTTTCAAACAGCCTCAAACACCGCCATATTAAATAACAAAATAGCAATATCTTTATCTTCTCCAACAATGGGCGTATGGATAAACAAGGATTCCAAATGGATCAACGTAACAAACAATACAATTTCAACTAATTACTGGGGCATAATGACTTCAGGCGGAAACACCTCAAACGTTATTATATCAAATAACAGCATAACAACTACTGATGTGAAGATTTATCTGATTGTTTCCTTAAATTTCACCCTTATAAACAATACACTGTCTGGAAGCGGAACACACCTCTATACAGCTGGCGTAAGCGGATTTTTAAAACTGACAGACCAGCCGCTCGGAGACTATTTTTTCGATGTAAATATTGACAGGCTAATTGTTGAGGATACTGGAGAAGGCAAAGTAGAATATCTCGTACCAATATCTGCTTCAGGCTCAAATTTTTCTTATGATATGCAGATTAGCAATAATCTGATTAGCGTTAATTCGAGCAGCGGATTGAACAAATCCGCGAATCTTACTTTGTATAATCTTCCGGGATTTAACAAACCTCTAATATTAAGAAATGGGGTTAAATGCAATTCAACAACTTCTCCTTCATGCTATAATTATACTTCTTTGTCAGGAACTGCTGTGTTTAATGTCTCGGGATTTACTAATTACTCTATCGGAGAGGACACTATTGTATGCGGAGACAATGTAACCTCTAATTTGAATTTGGCTGGCAATCTGCTGAACTGCGTTGGAAACGGTCTGAATATCGGAGCTGACAATTTAGTGATTGACTGCAAGGGATACAAGATTAACGGGACAGGAACAGGGATTAATGCTGCGAGTGCGACAACAAGGGGATATAACGTTACTGTTAGAAACTGCACTATTGAAGGATTTGGCGTTTCAATTGATGCAAAAGGTGCAAATAATGCTGCTGCAAATGGTTCTAATGGCGGAAATATAAATGTTGAAAATTCAAAGGTCCTGTCAATCATCTCCAATGGGGGAGATGGAAAAAGTTCTCCTCCACCAGTGGGTTATGGGGGTGCTGGAGGGACAATAACTTTGATAAATTCAAACTCAACTAATATTTCCTCTTCTGGCGGAAACGCTTTTATAGGAGGGGGTGGGGGGAAGGTAAATTTAACGAGCTCGAATACTTCTCTAATCATTGCTGTTGGTCGTTCAGGAGGAGGTGATTATGGCCCTGGCGGAATTGTTCAGGTTTCAGGTTCTGCCGTAAATGAAATTAATGTGCTTACAGCTGGCAGCGGTGTTCCTGGAATAGTTATAGTAATAAATTCATCAAATGTCACGTATATCAAAACTTATTCTTCCACTTCACAGGCTAAGGCAGGAAATGTTACAGTTATAGGGTCTTTTGTTGACCAAATTTCTGCTTTTACAGGGAGTGGTAATAGTCAGAATACAAAAGGCGGTCTTGTAAATATCACTAATTCTGTTGTTAATATTGTTAATAATTATGGCGGTAATACGACGGGTTGTAGCGGATTATGTTATGCTGCATATGGAGGAGATGCGTATGTTTGGAATTCAGCTGTTAATTATATTGACTCAAAAGGCGGAGCTGCGCTCGATGGAAGGATTGGGGGCAATGGCGGAAATATTGTTGCATTTAATTCAAATATAACTTTTATTAATGTTTCTGGCGGCTTTGGTAATTTTGAATCTAATGGCAATGGAACTGGCGGAGCAGGGGGAAATATTACTATAATTAATTCTAAATTAAATCTCACGAATGTAACTATTAATCTCGCAGGCGGGCGTGGAGCAGGCGGGGCAGGAAGCTCAAACGGAACAATAGGGACTCTTAAACTGAATCAGACTTCTTTTTCAACAGGCTACGGGGCAATAAAATTCAGTTATGTCTCAACAAACCAGACTGCATTCCAGCAGATAATGAACATTTCTGACAATTCTATAACTCTTAACTCCAGCGGTTATTCAGATTATAATAAATCTGCGAATCTTACAATTTACAATGCCCCTGTTTTCACGGATAGATATCCTTACAGGGACGGAGTCAAATGTCCTGTGTCAATCTGCACTGAACTGAGCGATGCAAACACTTATGTTTTCAACGTTACTAGCTTTACAAATTATTCTGTTGGGGAGGGCGCTCTTCAATGCGGAGACTTGATAACAGCCAATACTAACTTGACAGGCAATCTATTGAATTGCCCTGCAAATGGATTGAATATCGGGGCAGATAATTTAGTGATTGACTGCAAAGGATACAAAATAAACGGAACAGGAATCGGGATTAATGCGACGACTGGAACAAATGGGTATAATATTGCTGTGAAGAACTGCACAATCTCTAACTTCTCTATTTCTATTAATGCAGATGGAAATTCCAGCGGGACATATCATGGCGGAAATATTATTGTTGAGAATTCAAATCTTACAATAATTTCTTCTATTGGCGGCGATAAGCATGAGGGTGATGGTGTAGGGGGGGCTGGAGGAAACATAAATCTTACAAATTCAAATGCAACAACAATTAATGCATACGGCAGAGGGATTATTGGGGCTCCAGGCGGAACCGTGACTTTAATAGACTCTAATACTGAAACAATAAATAATTTTGGTGGCGGATTTGATTCCGGGGCTTCAGGCGGAAATGTGAATTTGACTAATTCAAATGTTGCAACAATAAATTCTGGCGGCGGAGCAGGAGCTAATGGGGCTTCAGGAGGAACTATTAATTTAATGAATTCAAATGTAACTGCGGCAATAAATTCTGGCGGAGGATATGGCGACTATCATGGGGGTTCAGGCGGAACTCTGATATTAATTAATTCAAATGCGGCAACAATGGATTCTCATGGCGGATATGGTGGCGACTTGGGAGGAACTGGCGGGGCTGTTACCATCACAAACTCAAATGTTGCAAGAGTTGATTCTTATGGCGGAAACGGCGGTTATTCTGGCCTTGGAGGAACTGGCGGAAGCATTACAATTGAAAATTCTGGTGCAGCAATAATTAATTCTTATGGTGGACCAGGTGGTGAAGAAGCCAATGGCGGCAATGGTGGAACAATCAAATTGATAAATTCAAAATTGAATTTAACAAATATATCTATCAGTATAATTGGCGGAACAGGCGGCACTGGAAACGGCTCGGCAGGAACATTGAAATTAAACAATTCTGGCTTCTACAAGCCAGAAGGAGAAATCAAATTCTTCTACGTTCAGACAAACCAGACTGCATTCCAGCAGATAATGAACATCTCAAATAATTCTATTTATTTGAATTCAGACATTTATCCCTCATATAATGTTTCTGCAAATCTCACTTTGTACAATATTCTAGGATTCACCAGTCCAATAATTATGAGGAATGGAGTCAAATGCGATTTGACAACTTCTCCTGCTTGCTATAATTACACTGCTCTGGGCGGAACAGTTGTGTTTAACGTCTCAAGCTTTACAAATTACTCAATCGGAGAAGAGGGACTCGTATGCGGAAGTACAATAACAAATGACACTAACTTGACAGGAAACTTGACTTGCTCAGGAAACGGACTTAATATCGGCGCCAATAATTTAACAATCAATTGCCAAGGGCACGAGATAGATTATTGCTCATCAGCATTTGGATATGGGATTAACAATACCGGCTTTAACAATGTTACAATAAAAAATTGCGTCATAAAACAGACAAACATCAGCATTGATTCAGCCTATGGAATCTATCTTGGCTCTGCAAATAGCAGTAAAATTACAAACAACAGCATAAACACCACATCAATAAGCATTTATGTAATCAGCGCTGTAGGAAATAAAGGCTGCGGAAATATTGTAAGTAATGGCATTTCCCAGCCAGATGGCAATTATATCGGCTCAACAACAAGTTCATGCGCCATATTTGAATGCACTACTATCGAATGGCCTTCGAATGGAAGCTATTATCTGATGAGCAACCTGACATCCTCTGGAACTTGCATCGGGATTAATTCAAGCATGGTTGATTTAGACTGCAAGGGAAATACAATAACCTATGCCACTGGGGGAGAAGGCAATTTTTCAGGAGGGGGCCAAGGAGTCTCTGTAGGCGGATTTTCCAATATAAGCATAAAAAATTGCTCGCTTATCAATACAATCACTGACCTTTATTATACTTATGGAATTTTAGTATCAGGAGCCACTAATGTGACAATCTCTGACAATTATATCAGCCCAAGGGGGGTAGATTCTGATTGTATAAAAATAACCGGTTCACAGAATATTAATATCTTCAATAATAAAATACAGCAACAGCCTTCTACCAATTTTGAGAGCAATGGTATAAGGTTTACGGGCAGCAGTAAACTTAACATAACCAATAATAACATCATTATAGATTGTAGGGCAGCAGTTGCAATTCGCTGCTATAGCTCTGCAGGAGCCACAATTTCAAATAATGATGCAGAGGTTATCTGGACAGGACCTGGCTGGGGGTATGCCGATACCGAAGAAAGCTTGTATATGGATGACTGCTCAAGTAATGTTATGACCAATAACAAGTTTATATCTAATGGGCCACATGGCGCCATTCACCTAAGGCTGACATCAAATAATAACAGCTTTACAAATGATTTAGTAAAAAGTTCAGGCATTGATTTTTCAGACAATTCCGAAGGCTATGGGCCAACTTATAATAATACAATCATTAATATGACCTTTAATTCCAGCAATTATCCTACTAAAGCAAGCTTCACTTATTCAGGAGATACTTCGGTTGATTCTGCTGAGGCTATTGCAGACCCAGTGGGCATGACAAATCTCAGCCGATACTTAAGCATTGCAAGTAATGGAAATGTCCAGCTGAATCTAAGCTATTCTGCTCCAGATATTCCTAGCTGGATGAATGAGAGTTCATTAAAAATATATGAATATAATGGAACAAATTGGATTGCTGTTCCCGGAAGCGGTGTTGATACTCTGAATAAAGTCATTTATTCAAACCTAAGCAATTTTAGCGTGTTTGCGCCAATGGGAGAGCCTACACCTCTTGCATGCGGAGACACAATAACGACTAATAAGGATCTAACAAACAATCTGCTGAACTGCCCTGCAAACGGATTGAATATCGGCACAAACAATTTAGTGATTGACTGCAAAGGATACAAGATTAACGGGACAGGAGCAATGGGGATCAATGCTACAAGTGCAACAGCTGGTAGAAATGTCACGATAAAGAACTGCACGATTCAAGGATTTGCGGTTTCTGTTAATGCGACCGGGGCAGACAATCTTGACGGAAATGCGTATAATGGCGGAAATGTTAGAGTTGAGAATTCAAATACTGCGAACATTGAAACTTATGGGGGGTTTGGAAATGCCGGCGGGCCTCCTGGCAACAGCGGAAACGGCGGAACAATTAATCTGATTAATTCTAACAGTTATAATCTCAATGCTTATGGCAGAGATAGTGATGGTAATCCTGGAAATGGGGGGAAAGTGATGATAAATAATTCGCATGTCAATCAGATTAATAATTATGGCGGATATAGCTCATCATATGAAGGAGGAAATGGAGGAAATACTGAGGTATTTAATTCTACTGTAAGCCAAAACATCAATTCTTATGGCCAGCGTGCAGATGAGGGATGCAAGGGCGGAAATGTTACGATAATTGATTCTGATATAAAAGGCAACATAAGTAGCTATTCTGGAAGAAGCAAAGCTATGAAAGGCCCGCCTGGCGGAAATGTTACATTGATTAATTCTAATACATCAAATATCTTTGCCTACGGGGGATATGCTTTTGGTCCTGGGGGAAGTGGAAGTGGAGGCAATATAGTTATCACTAATTCAATTGTAAAAGGCATTTATGCTTATGGAAATGGGGAAGCCGGAGTTACGATTGGCGGAAACGGCGGAAATGTCGATATAATTAATTCTAATTTAAACTTGACAAGGATAGTTATAGATATCTCTGGAGGAATTGGTCCTACAAACGGAACAGCAGGAACATTGAAATTGAACAATTCAGAATTCTACAAGCCAGAAGGAAAAATAAAATTCTTTTACATGCAGACTTCAAACACGACATTCAATTCAATTTTGAATATCTCAAACAATTCTATTACTGTTAATTCAGACAATTATCCAAGTTGGAATGTATCTGCAAATCTGACTTTATACGGCATCGGCGCTTACATAAATCCTGCAATCCTAAGGAATGGAGTCAAATGCGACTTGACAACAAATCCTTCATGCTACAACTTTACTGCCTTGAACGGAACAGTTGTGCTCAATGTCTCAAGCTTTACTAATTACTCAATCGGAGAAGAGCCTGTTTTCGGAGTTAATGCCCCTGAGAACTTTACTGCGGCTCTCGCCGCAAACAAGCAGGATATTATATTGAACTGGAGCGCTGTTTCAGGGGCAGATGGCTACAAAATATGGTATGATGAGAATGTCACAAAAATGCTGCAGATGAATGAATCTGCGACAGATGCGAACATTACTCTGGTTGGAGAGAGCAATAATTCATGGATTGACGTGAATGCTAACTTGACACAGAAAAGATTTTATGCGCTGGCTTCATACAAATCTTCAATAATCAACTTTACAGGAAATAGGACAGGAAAGTTTGATGTTGAAGTGCTTGCAGGAGAATCAATGATTTCAATGCCCATATCAAGCAATCCTCTTAATTTTTCAGCGATAATGCCTTCTGCAAATAATGGGGCAAAAGTCTATACTTATAATGGGACAAAATGGATTTACAATTATTTTGATTCATTCCTTGGTCAGTGGAGCCTTGAATTTGGATTTGAAAATTTTGAGCCTGGAAATGGATACTGGACTGTTCCATTTGCCGATAGCAAGAACATCACTTTTGCAGGAGATATTGCTACAGGAAATATTACAAGAACCATTTTTTCAGGAGAAGGCACATTAGGATGGGAGTCATTGTCTGAAGGAAATTTCACATCAATAATGCCTTCTGCAAATAATGGGGCAAAAGTCTATACTTATAATGGGACAAAATGGATTTACAATTATTTTGATTCATTCCTCGGCCAGTGGAGCCTTGAATTTGGATTTGAAAATTTTGAGCCTGGAAATGGATACTGGACTGTTCCATTTGCCAGCCCAACCAATATAACCTATAAAAGAAATCCGATTCCAACAGGAGGGCCTCCCCTTTAATGAAAAACATTTATAAGTATAAAATGGATAAAAAAAATATGAAAAGAAGTGAAATAGTATTCTATATTTTATTTTTATTGATAATATTAAGCATTAATTTTGCCAGCGCTTCCTGCCAGATAGAAAGTTATGCTAAAAATTCATCTGGAAGCTATGTTGCTGCGCAAGTCAATACAAGATGTGAAAATACAGGAGAGATGCAAACAAGCAATAGGCAGGCAGGACAGCCAACATCGCATTCTTTTGGAGGACCAGGAGATAGCTGTTCCGGCTATTGTTCCAATATTTGGGTGAATGCAACTAATTCCAGCCTGTATAAATGGGGTGTAGGGGATAAGAATCCCATGAATAATACTAATGAAGCTAATTGGAGTTCTACTATAGTCATACATTCAAACAACGTCACATTAAGTCTTGATATTCCAATTGCTGACACAATACCACCACAGTACGCAAACATAAGCGAGCCTGCTGACCCTTCAGTCTACGGAACAGGCCCGTACAAATTCAACATATCGTGGGAAGATAATGTTGCGATTGATAACGTTGTTCTGACTTTTGATGGGACAAATTACAGCTATCGCCAGGGCGGAGTTCAAAAAATTTCTACAATTAATTCGGTTGGAGCAATAGAGACATTGAGTTACAATGGCGGCATAACGGGCTCTGCTGTGCTAACTTCTGATGAGCAGAACACTTTAGTCTCAAAAATAATAAATTTTATAGTGAATATTTTTTTAAAGCCTGAAATAACAGGCCAGGGGTTTGTTTCTGAAGATTATGTTATTTTGGGGAGCGGAGTGTTTTCAAAAACATTTTCCAGTTTAAGCGCAGGAGCCTATAACTACAGCTGGTGGGCAAATGACACTTCAAATCTTCAGAATTCAACTTATCCAACTTATATCCTGAATTTCACAGTAACACAGGCAGCAAATCCAGTAACACTGACTTTGGGAGGCTTTTCAGCGGACAGGACAATAACTTACGGAACAACGTCAAATGCGGTTGCTTCTGCAATAGGAACAGTTTATTTGTACAGAAATAATGCTCTTGTCAATCAAGGTGTAAATCCGTCAGAAAATATTGTGCTTGCAAATGGGACTTATGTTTATTTTGCAAACTCAACAGGAAATGAGAATTACAGCGCAAATTTAACTGGAATGACATTCTCTCTTTTTATCAATAAGAACTCTTCATCATGCGCCTTGACTGTTTCTTCAGTTACTTATCCTGCCCCAGTCACTGCATCATGCTCATGCAATAATCCAGAATCTTCCTACAAATTGTTCAGAAACAATGCTGATGTAACTTTAACAGAGAATAATCAGCCAATTATTTTAGGTGCAACAAATTATAATTATACATGCAACGTAACATCAACGCAAAATTACACAAATGCTTCCCAAAGCCAAAGCATTACAGTAAGCCGAGGAAATCCTCCATCTTCTATGCATCTTTTCCTGAATGGAATTGAGGATAATTCTTCAAATACTGTGGGAGAGACAAGCAACATCACAGCATATTCAACTCTTGGCCAGGGAAGTTCTGACCTTACTTATAAGCTTTATAATAACAGCATTTTAGTCATGGCTGGAAATCCCGCTATAAGCATGCCTGTATTGCCTGTAGGAAGCTATAATTATATTTACAATACCTCTGGAGGAACAAACTGGACTTCAGGAACTACTGCCCTAAGGAATCTGAATGTTTCAACCAATCCTCCTCCAACCTTCAGCAATGAGAAAAAATCCCCTACAAGCCCTGCTTATATTCCGGGACAAAATTATTATTTTAACATTACAGTCTATGATTTGCACAATATCTCCTCTGCATGGATTATGAATAATTTTACAGGAACAGGAGCAATGCAGAATTATTCTGCTAATTTTTCAGGAAATTCATCTATGAGAGAATATTCTTATTCAACTGCTAATTTAGCAGCAGGAACTTATGCTTATCAGTGGTTCGCGAATGATACATTTGGCCAGCCTGGAAGCACTTCCCAATATCCTTATACAATAAGCCAAAACACAACATCAATAACAGTCTCACTTAGCCCGAGCAATAATGTAACATATGGAACAGAGACAACTGCAGCATGCACAATAAATAATGGGCAGGCATATAATTTCACAAGAGACTTATTGCAGATTTCAAGCCCTGATGTTAAGACATTAGGGGTAAATACCTACAATTACATGTGTTCATTTGCAGGAAACCAGAATTATACAGGCGCGATAAACAGCAGTATCCTGAATGTCAGCCAATCACAATCATCATTGACATTATCAGCATTGTCATGGGTGATTGTAAAAAGCAGCATTGCAACAATAAACTGCTCAGCGAATAATGCAGAAGCTGTATTGAAAATCTACAGCAACAATAGCCAGGTGAATACATCAACACTTCCTGCAAATTTCCTTAGCTATACTGCCAATTTTACAAATTCCGGATTGTTTAACATCACATGCAACAGGACATCATCACAGAATTACACTTATGCATCAGCAAGCAATATCCTAAATGTCACTTTGGATATAACTGCCCCAAATATCACAATCATCTTCCCGACAGGAACTGTGGGGGCAGGAACAACTTCAGTTAATATTAACATATCGACAGATGAGACTGCAATCTGCAGATACAACAGGACAAATTCAACATTTGACTTTGCCAATGGGATAAATTTCACAATCACAAACGCGATGAGCCATACATTCAGCTGGAATGTCTCAGACGGCCAGAGCTATACTTTTTACTACAAATGCAATGACACTTCAGGAAATGTTAATCCAACATCCACTACTCATTCATTCAGTGTTGCAAGCCCAACACCCCCTTCACAGCCTGGTGGAGGCGGAGGAGGCGGCGGGGCTTTCCCTTCATGCATAGAAAACTGGAATTGTTCAGACTGGAGCGATTGCATAAACGGAAAAGAGACAAGAACATGCAACGACGTAAAAAACTGCGGAACAACAACGAACAGGCCAGAAGAGCAGCATAAATGCGCTGCTCCTGCACCGCCAACTAGCGTTATTGTTGAATACAAATATTTTGTAACCGAAGGAAAAGAATTTGCGGCGACTGCATCAAAAAACAGCGAAATAATTTTCTATGTGCCTGAGCAGGGGGTTGAGGTGGAGCATAAGCTGACAATCCTTGATGTCGATAATGTAAAACAGGAAGCGAATATAGTCATTACATCAGAGCCTATTTACATAACCTTGAAGCAAAATGTTTCTCAGCAAGTTGACTTGAATAATGACAGTATAAACGACATAGAAATTACCCTTAAGGGCACATCAGATGGAAACGCACAAATCGCTATAAGATTCATAGGGAAAAAGCCGGCATTTGTCATCCCGGCAATCCCATCCGGATTGACAAGCAAAATTTATTTTATTATTGCTGCGCTGATTATAGTCATAATAATCATTATTCTTGTCAGAAAGAAAGGAAAGCGCGCCATAAAGCATGCAAAGCGCATCAAACACAGACTTCATAAAAAATAGTTTCAATTAACTTTTTAAGCGTATTTTTTCTGAATATAATATGGCAATCAGACAACCCATAGTTTGCGTGGTGGGACACGTTGATTCAGGAAAGACAACAATATTAGATGCAATCCGCTCAACTGCATATGCTGAAAAAGAGGCAGGAGGGATTACGCAGGCGATTTCCTTTACATCATTCCCTTCTGATATTCTTGAGAAAAAATGCAAAAAGCTTCTTGATGCGTTGAAAATAAATCTTGAAATTCCGGGTTTTCTTTTTATTGACACCCCTGGGCATGCTGCATTTACTAATCTAAGAAAAAGAGGCGGAAGCCTTGCTGATTTGGCAATTTTGGTCATAGATATCAATGAGGGAGTTATGCCCCAGACAGAAGAGAGCATTGAAATCCTGAAATCTAATAAAACGCCTTTTGTAGTTGCTTTAAACAAAATAGACACAATTTCTGGATGGAAGCATATTTCTGATGAATTGAAGGAAAACATAGAGAAGCAGGCAGAATACGCAAAAAAAGAATTTGAAAAAAAACTGTATAAGATTGTGGGCCAGCTTTCTAATTACGGCTTTGATTCTGATTTGTTTTACAGGATAAATGATTTTACTAAACAGCTTGCGCTTATTCCATGCTCAGGCAGAAAAAATCAGGGCATAAATGAATTAATCGCGATGCTTGCCGGATTGTCCCAAAGATTTTTGAAAGGAAGGCTGGAATTAAAGGAAAAAGAAGCCAAAGGCACTGTATTGGAATTAAAAAAAGAAAGGGACATGACTTATCTTGAGTCAATTGTCTATGAAGGAGTATTAAATTCAGGAGACACAATAGTCATTGGCGGGTTTGAAAAGCCTATAGTAACTAAAATAAGGGCACTGTTTGAATCAATGCCTTTGGGAAAAGGATTCCAGGCAGTAAAAAAAGTAAAAGCCGCGGCTGGGATAAGGATTCAGGCGCCCGAGTCAGCGAAAGTTCTTCCCGGAATGCCTTTCGTCTCGATAAAGGATTTGAAAAAAATAAAATCAGCAGAGGATGAAGTCCAGAAAGACATCCATCAGTCAATAAAATTGGACAAGGAAGGAATTATAATCAAGGCAGACTCTCTTGGAAGCCTGGAAGCATTGCTTCTATTGCTCAGGAAAGCAGGAATTAAAGTATCAAAAGTTGGAATTGGAGACATAACAAAGACTGATGTAATTTCCGCTTCAGTGAATTTGAAGGAAAAGCCCCTTGATGCGCTGATACTGGGATTTAATGTGAAGACTTCTGAGGACATCTCTCCGGAAGAGAACATAAAGATCATAGTGAATGATGTCATCTACAAATTGATTGAGGATTTTGAAGCATGGAGAAAAGAAAAGGCAAAAGAGATTGAAAGGTCAAAATTGGCTGAATTGACTTTGCCGTGCAAAATAAGAGTTTTAAAATATGTTTTCAGGCAGAGCAAGCCCGCAATATTTGGAGTTCATGTTGAAGGAGGTTTTCTGAAGCCAGAGACTCATTTGATAAATTCCCAAAATGAGAATATAGACAAGGTAAAGAACATGCAAAGCCACAACAAATCTGTGCAGAGCGCAAAAAAAGGCGAGGAAGTCGCGATTTCTCTTCCAAACATAACTTATGGGAGGCAAGTAAAAGAGGGGGATGTTTTATATTCAAACCTGAATGAGTCTGAATTCAGAAAAATGAAAGAAAGCAAAAAGCTTTTAAACGCTGAGGAAATTACGATACTGCAGGAAATTGCCTCGATAAAAAGAAGGGAGAAAGACACCTGGGGCATATAAAAAATGGCATTCAAATTTGAGATAGGACATGGAAAAAGAACAGCCCATTTAGAGGCTGATGTCGAGTCAATGCTCGGAAAAAAGCTTGGCGATAAAATTCCTGGAGATGAAATCTCTTCTAACATGGCGGGATATGAGCTTGAGATTACAGGGGCAAGCGACAAGGCGGGATTTCCATCCGCAAAAGAAATTGAAGGGCCAGGCATGAAAAGAAAACTGCTCACAAAAGGATTCTCATTCCATAAGCTGAAGAAGAAAAAGAAAACAGCAGACAGGAAGAAGATTTCAAAAGGGATGAGGAAAAGAAGGACAGTCAGGGGAAATACAATTTCCCAGGATACTGTCCAGATAAATCTTAAAGTCCTGAAAGAGGGAAGCAAAAAGTTTGATGAAGTCTTTCCTATAAAACAAAAGGCAGAGCAGCCAGCGGCATAATTAATTCTATAATTCAATTTGATGTTACTTGAAGTAGCAACAAATCAGTTTCCTTTTAGTACTTGTTCGGAGTGAAAGGAAAAGTTTATAAAGCCTTTTTTTCTTTAACTTTTCATGATGTATAATACAACAGTAAGCGCCCAATTGATGGGAATGAAGAACACAATAGAGCAGACTCTGCAGTTCAATTATGATAATAGAATCATAAAAAGCAGGGAATTCAAGCGCAATATGCAAAAGCTCGTCAAGACTGCAATCCCAAAATTATGCGACAAATACGGCATGGAAGCGGCTGTTTCAAAGCTTGAGGAAATAAGGGAAGACTTAATGGGCGGATGCTCATTTGACAATTCTTACATCAAAGCAATAAATCCTGAGAAAGTAAGCGCTATTTTTGAGAGCCTGGAGCAGTACAGGCAAACTATTGTATTGGGGTTAAAGTATAATGAGGACAAGGCCACAATATCATATAAGAAAGACCTCAGCATAGGAAACTGGGAAAATATTGTAAGAAGTATAGAGAACGCGTAGTTAGAATTCTGAAAACATTTAAAAGAAGCTTTTTCTTGGGAAATTAATGATTACTAAGCAGCCGGTATTGAACATAGGCATGGTCGGCCATATAGACCATGGCAAAACAACACTTCTTTACAAGCTTACCGGAAAGTTTACAGACACCCATTCAGAGGAATTGAAAAGGGGAATCACGATAAAATTAGGGTATGCCGATACTATCATAAGGAAATGCAAAGGATGCAATCAATTCACAAGGCAGAAAAAATGCAAATGCGGAAATGAAACTGAAGAATATGAATATGTGAGCTTCGTTGATGTTCCAGGCCATGAAATGCTCATGGCAACCATGCTTTCAGGCGCTTCAATAATTGACGCCGCCTTGCTAGTCATTGCAGCCAATGAGCCCTGCCCGAGGCCTCAGACAAAAGAGCATCTTGTCGCGCTGCAGGCAAAAGGAATAAAGAACATAATCATCATACAGAATAAAGTTGACTTGGTAAGCAGGGAAGAGGCGTTGAAGAATTATGAAGAGATAAAAAATTTTGTCAAGGGAACCGTGGCGGAAAATTCCCCAATCATTCCCGTTTCAGCTCAGCAGGAAGTTAATATTGAACTTGTCTATGAGGCAATTACAAAAATCCAGATTCCAGAAAGGGACTTGGATTCTGACCCAATATTTTTTGTCGCGAGAAGCTTTGACATAAACAAGCCAGGGACAATCGCAGGGGAATTGTCAGGAGGAGTGTTAGGGGGAACATTAAAGCAGGGAATCCTGAGAGCCGGCGATGTCATTGACATAAGGCCCGGAATGACAATAAAAAAGCATGAAAAAACAGAATATCTTCCCATACAGACAAAAATCCTCTCCTTGCAGTCAGGAAATAATCAGATGAGCGAGGCGATTCCTTCTGGAAGCCTGGCTATCCAGACAGAATTGGATCCATTAATGACAAAATCAGACAACCTGGCCGGCTGTGTTGTTGGACTGGCGGGAAAGACTCCGGGAGCAGTCACTTCATTAAAACTCAAGATATCATTGTTCAAGGAGATTTTAGGGACAGAGAAAAGCATGTCAGTTGAGAACATAAAAGTGAATGAGCCTTTGCTTTTATCAGTGAACACCACAATTTCCCTGGGAACAGTCACTAAAATCAGGGGGAATGACATTGACTTGATACTTAAGATTCCTGTGATAGCATTGAAGGGAAGCAAAGTCGGGGTTGCAAGGAATGTCCAGAGCCACTGGAGATTAATCGGATACGGAGAGATCATTTAATCGTTCAATCTATATTTCTGAGCGCATTAATGCTTAAAAGAGAATAAATCTTTTGTCAAGCATGAATAGATTGGAAGATAAGATAATATTAAAAGAACTTCCTGAAGGGTTTTGCCAGCATTCTGTCCATAAAAATATTTATTACAATCTCAAGGAAGGAAGATACCTCATGAAAACTGACAAGGGATACGAGGAATTCAAGCCTAATCCTGCAATAAATGTCTCGGAAAAAGGCCCTTCTTTAAAGCCTTAGCATTATAGAAGAAACCTTTTTAAAGCCGTTTTCCGAATATATTATAATTAAAACGAGGCTAACAAAAATTTAAAATGACAGAAGGAAGATGCATGAAGTGCAAAAAACAGGTAGAGATAAAGGACGCCAAAGACACCACAATACAAGGAAAGGCTGGAACTTTGGCTGCCATACATGGAGTTTGCCCTCATTGCGGAACAAAAGTATTCAGGATTGTTGGAAAAAAGAAGTAATCCTGGAAAGATTTATAGGCAATTTTTCTATTTGCAATCAGATTGAATTTTGACAGTTTTTCATGACTTTAGTTCGTTTTATCGGTTATTTTGGATAATATTAATGCTTTAATACTAAAATCCCAATAAAACCCTGATGATAGATCACAGGAAGATTGTTGGAAACTTTTTTGAGGAAAAAGTTTCAGAAATCTTCAATCTTGAAAGGACAGACAGGATAGACTTGCCTGACAGGATTTCAAAAGACAAAAGATTTTATGTTGAGATTAAAGGCTCAAGCTACATTAATGGAGGGGTAATAAAAAAAGAGCAGTTATACAAGTTTGATGATATAATCAATGCAAGAAGATTCTATGCCTTTGGCTATCATTCAATAAAGAAAGACATGATGAAAAAATACAGGACAAAAAAGACGCTCCTCAAGGACCTGGATTTAAGGTCCCTCTTCCTTTTCCCGTTTTCAATTGTCAAGGCGCATTACGAGAATTCAAAGAAAAGATATTATCAGGATTATTCCCAGCACAAGACAATATATTATGTGCAGATAAAGGAAAGCCTTGCAAAAAAGATTTTCAATAAAAACAAGGATGCATGGAAAGCCTTAAGCCTTGACACAGCGAATTATAAATTCTTCATGAAAAGAAACATTCATGTCATCACAAGGGAAGGCAATCTTGAAGATGCTCTTAAAGAGGCGCTTTATTTCCGCTGAGCAAGGTTTAAATTCAGGCAATCCGTCTCTAATAAGGAGGTTAAAATGCCAAGAAGAGCAAAAAAAGAAAAAGAGGAAAAAGAATGTTGCAAGTGCAGATTTCCTTGCGGCGCAGTATTAGTCCTTATAATCGGCGTATTGTGGCTATTGCAGGATTTGAAAGTCCTTGCATGGAATGTCCCATGGCTGCCAATTTTAGTGATACTGGTTGCGCTGAAAATGATGGTAATGAAATCAATGATGCACAAGCACTGGGAAGAGATGAAGAAGTAATTCCTTATTTTTCTTTTTATCTTTATTTTATATTCTGCACCTTTTTTTCTAGTTCTGAACAGACTTTTTTCAATTCTTTCCCCTTTTGATTTATGTTTCTAATCTCATCTTTGATTGAGCGCATGTAATCGTCAGAACAGAAATTGATTCTCGGATTTATCTCTATGCGAAGCTTTCTCCCTTTTTTGTGATTAAGAAAAACATTTCCGTTTTTATCAACATAATAATATCTTGCAATCCAGTCCTCTGAGGCATCATTTGTATTGCTAATCTCATCCATGTTGCTAGTGATTATTTTATAGCCTCTCTTGAATATGTAAGTGATTCCCCACTCATCATTGGCTGAATACAAAAATTTTTCCATGATTATTAAAAGAAAATTTATATTAAAACGATTATGGGGAATGAAAATATATTTTAAAAAGCTTTAAATTCTTGAAAAAGAGTGTAAATCGGAAGAGGCAGGATGATAAAAGCAATATTATTTGATTTGGACAATACACTGATTGATTTCTGGACATTCAAGACAAAATGCCTGGATGCTGCGCTGAAGGCAATGATTAAAGCGGGATTGAAAATCAGCGCTAAAAAGGCAAATGACATCATCTGGAGCATACATAAAAAAGACGGCATGGAATACAAATACATTTTCCAGGATTTCCTGAAAAGAGTTTCAGGAAAAGTTGATTACAGGATTCTCAGCCACGGATTGATTGCATACAGGAAAGCGAAGGCAAGATATCTTTTCCCTTATCCAAAAGTCAGGGATACAATAGAAAAACTGAGGAAAAAATACAAAATCGCAATCATAAGCGATGCTCCAAGGGAAAAAGCCTGGGAAAGAATAGTCTTTATGGGGATAGATAATATTCTGGACGTTGTCGTGACTTTTGATGACACCAAAAAGAAAAAACCCTCCCATGCGCCTTTCATGGCTGCATTAAAAAAGCTGAGGCTGAAGCCTTCAGAAGTCCTTATGGTCGGGGATTCAATAAGCAAGGATATGGGGGGAGCAAAGGCACTGGGAATGAAAACATGCCTTGCTGTTTACGGAAGAAAAATAAAGCCAAAAGAAAATCCAAAAGATGTTGATTTCATGGCAAATCGCATCAGCGATTTGCTGAGGATTGTGAGAAAGGTTTAAATTCCCATTTTTCCCTTTAAAACCGAGGTGTGGTATGACAGGCGCCTCAGCTTGTTCTGAGAAATGGGATTTGGAAAATTGCTTGGAATCGCAGCCATATGCGTTGGAATTTACTTTGCAGGAGACTTTGCCCTCAAAAAAACTGACAAGTTCATGAAGACACATAAATCCTATTCAAGAGTTGAGCCGGCTTATGGCTTCTTCAACATCAGCGAATGCAAACATGAAAAGGACATCAAGGAATATGGGGATTCTCTTGAAAGGATTCCTGACCAATTGCAGGATATAGTCAATGATTATCACGGAAGAGTTTATTTTTATGAGATTGAAGAAAATCCAAAAAAAGTGGGCGTTTATCAGTTCTTTGATCCTGTAAGAGGATTGGAGAAAGGAATGTTTGTCTCATGCATCAATGAAGACAAAACAAAAAGCAACACAGCACTCCATGAATACGGCCATGCAATAGACGAGTTTGCCGGGACAGAATTTTTCGGGCAAAAACTGTCAGAAATAGATAATGTAAAAAGAATGTGCGCGCAATACAGTTCCAAACTGGACAATTATTTTCATACTCCAATAGAATTTTTCGCGAAAATGACAGAGGAGTATTACAGGACAAAGGAAAGCAGGAAAAACATGAAAAAAGAATTTCCCGAGATGTTTGAATTTTACAGGCAACTGGAGAAAAAGGCAGTCAAGAGAGGAATAACAAGCAAGCGCAACCTTGCTTCTGAAGCATTATTTGATTTGCTTCTTGTAAAAACAGGAATTGCGCAAAAACTAATGGGGACTGGCAAATAATATGGCATTGGAAAACCTCACTCAAGACGAAGAATTTGTGCTGGATCTCGTAAAGAGAGTAGGAAAGCCCGTAGGCGAGCATGACTTTCATATGATGATAAAAGTAGCCCAGGACACAAGTGGAAAAAAATCTTACAAGTTTGAATTAAATTACTGGGAGGATATCAAGAAAGACTACAAGACAGGCATGGGCGCAGTGCCTATAAGCCAGACTCTTCATGAGCAGGTTGATTCCTTAGTCAAAAAAGGATATCTGGAAAGAAACCCCTATAAGCCGATAATCATTTATGTGAAGGTTTAATCTCTATCGCATAAATGCCGTGCTTTTTTATATTCTCTCTATAACCCCGCATTTTATCATAGCTTTCTACGCCCTGCTTTATATTTCCCCCGCTTGACAGTACATTCTCAACGCCCTCTGATTCAAGCATGGTCTTGGCATCTTTGTAATGCCTTACGCCGGCAACAATGACTTTCATTGTCCCGCCATTAGAATTATTGATAAAAATGATTTTGTCCCCTTTTTTCAGCCTGTCCAAAGAAACATTTTTATTATGCTCTGTTGGAACCCGGCACTCTATCTTCTTTGTGCCTTTTTTTATGGCTTCGAATGGCCTTGGATTCAGTTCAAGAGAGTATTCCATAATTTAATGAGATGAATGCGCTTTAAAAAATTTTATTTCTCGGCGGCTTTGATTTTATTGAAGCTTCCTGATTTAGTTACCGATAGAAAATGAAGGTCTCTTATGCAGGGCATGCAGCTCTTGACATGTCTGGCATAAACGCCTACTTTCTTTGCTTTATGGCATTTTGGGCATACGTGTTTGCTCATTTTGTTTTCCTGTAAAAAACTAAAAAGAATTAGGCTATATAGATATATGCAAAACAGCCGGACCTAAATCGATTACTTGCAGGCTTCTGCAATAATGGCATCCTGGCCTTCTTTGTTGCCAAACATCTGATTAAAGACTTTTTCAGTCAAGTCTTCTTTGTTAAAATAGCAGTTCGCGGCAGTTATGTTCCCAAAAACCATGGTATAATGGCATTTTTCATTTTCAAATCCATAAATTGTAATAGTTACAGGCTGGTCTCCAGAAGTCATGGTCATTTCAGCAGGAGTGCATGAAGGAAAATATTGCCCCAAGCAGGGAGGACCATCACATATGATTTTTCCGTCAGCTGTTTTTTGGACATTGTCAGCAGCAGGAACATTGCATCCTGAAATAAAAACTAATCCAATCAGCATAAAAGCAATAAGAATCCCCCCTATTTTCATGACCTTACTATTTTTTGGATATTTATATAATTTTTCTTTTATTTGATAGGAGAAAATCTTTTCGCGGGGCTATTGAGCCAGCTCAACATTAATCCCGGCCAAGATTCCCCTTATCGCATTTTTCTGGGCTTTAAGGCTATCATCCAATTTTTTCAGCCTGCTCTGCTCTTTTATCCTCTCTGAATCAATAATCTTCATGTCATTTTCCAGCCTTTCAATCTCGGGCTTAAGCTCCTCAAGCCTGTCTCTTTTGCCGAGAATGCTGTGTATTTCAGCATTCATCTGGCTGATTTCCGCTATCCTTTCTCTTGCCATCCTTTTTTTCGCCTCATCCAGCAAAGCCATCAATCCAGCGTCATTTTCCAGAATCTGGCTGAAATCGTGCTCATAGCTTTTGACTAGCTTCATCTTTTTTTCATTTTCATGAAAAGTCCTGGCAAGCGACTTGAAATCAATTAATCCCTTCAATTCAAGGATTTTCCTTTCCATCTCATTTTTCCTTGCTAATGCAGCGCGTTTTTTATTTTCCTCCTCACCATATTCCCTTGATTCCTTTATCTCCACGGCCATTCTCTCCATAGCATGTTTTTTCTCTTCAAGATTCCTTTTCTCCCTTCCAATTTTTTCAATCCTTTCATTAGCTTCAGAGATTAGTTTCTCAGCTCCTTTCAATTCCGCCATGCTGTTTTCAGCCAGGCCCAATGCCTTAATCCTTTGGATAAGCGCTTTTTCCTGGCCGGCAATCCTGTTCATCTCTGTAAGAAACTTTCTTATGCTTTCATTGACATTCCTGAGCTCTTTGTCAATTATGAATGAGGCCTTTCCATAATTCATTGCGGATTTTTGCCTGAACACAGCGAATATCCTGTTTGTCTCATCTATAATGCCCAGAAGGCTGTCTTTTTTCATCTCCTCAAGTGCCTTGATCGAGTCTCCCATATGTGTTGAAAAATTAGAAAGGCTTGCGATGACAATTGACTTTATTCTTTCATCTATATTCTTCCCGTCAAGGCTGATTTTCTGGATTTCAGCCCTTTCCTCTTTAAGCTCTCCGGCAAGAAGCGAAATCATGCCGCTTATCTGCCCAATCATAACTCCTTCTTTTTCCCTGTTTTCCTTTTTTTCCCTGTCAAGCCAGCTTCCAAGCTCATCAAAATTCAGTTTTTCCCCTGCTTCTTCCTTAGCCTTCTTCTTTAAAAAGTCGAATATTCCCATTTCCTATTTTAAGATTAATGCGCTAGAATTTAAATGTTTTTAGAAAAACAGGAATTTAAGGCTTTCTATCACTATTCTCAGCGCGTCCGATGCACGCCTGCCTTGAGGAATGCTTAACTTTTTCAGATGATATGTATGGTATGCCAGTCCAAATATTCCTGCAGACTTGAATATCTGCATCATCATAAGCAAATCATCTTTGGTTCCTAAAAATACATTCCCTAATTTTTGGGATTTCCAGGGGCCTACTACATTGTCCCACTGGACAATCTTCACAGACAGCCCGCTTTCAATGATTTTCCTGTTTAAAAACATCTCAATTTCATATCTATTAATCTTTTTGAGATGATTTATATTCCCAAGCATTCTTTTATGAAAAACCCTTTCTCCAGAAAGAGGGTCGACCCCAATATACTTCCATAATTTCTTCCATATTTTTGACCTGCCATTCGCCCTCATGCTGATGCTGACATCAGCCTTTCCTTTTATGACAGGCTCTATCAATTTATTCAAATCAGAGCTTTTCAGGCCTATCAAATCTGAATCAAGCAGAAGCAGGATTTTATTTTTGGATGATTTAATGCCCTGCAAAACCGCAAAGCTTTTGCCCTTATTTTTGCTGTAATCAATTACCTTGATGCCCTTAAACGTGCTGATTACCTTGGAGGTATTGTCAGTTGAGCCGTCATTAATCACAATAATCTCGCCAACCATTGGAGAGCTCTTTGCAACCTTGATTATATCCCCTATTCTTTCAGCCTCATTAAATGCAGGAATTATGCATGAAATCAATTTTCTTTGTGCCATGATAAAATATATTTCAGCCCCTTATTAAGCCTTCTCGCGTTTCAGACACAGTCTTCAATCTTGACATCTGCTATGTGCGAATATGCCTCTTTTCTCTCTGCAGAGCATTTTTTGCAGTATTTTCTCGGAAACCTGGCAAGAGTGTCAAAATCAAATTCCTTTTTGCAGTCCGGGCATGTCTTCTTCTTTATCATTTTCCAAATAGAAATCAAACCTGGCCAGTCTGGGTAAACTTTTTCATTGCCTGCTCAATTATCACCTGGGGCGCAAGCCCTTTTCTGCTGCAAGCCTTGACAAACTCATCATATGTAGTCTGGTCAATATTGTATTTCATTTCCCTTTTCTTTCCTGCCTGATGTATTGCTGTCATGATTTTAATTGGAAATTAAGGGATTTAAACCTTTTTCTTAAGGAACATTGGTTATTGATACTTTTGTTCCACTGTATTGTTCTGGAATATATCCGAGTTTCCATCCTTTTCCAGTGGTCTCCAGATAGAAATATTTTTTTCCTTCTACTTCATAGTAAGTTCCTTGACAGTCATTACACCATACTCCTACTGCCATATGCCCCGGCAATGTTACTAAAACAACCCCTATCCCCATAGCCCTTAAAATAGAAGCAGTTAGATATGATGTGTCTTCACAGTCTCCTGTTTCTTCCACAAGAGTTTCAATTGGATATTTCGGGTATTCATCATAGCCTGTATTGGCATCTTGAACATAGTGCATATTCTTAATGAATGAAAGAGTAAAATCGATCGTATCATAATTTTTTTCTTCTATGATTTTCTTTAAATTTTTAGCGATATCTTGTATAGCTGGTTCATTATAAGTTACATACCTTGGGTCTATAGCTTTTGCTCTTGACCTACTTTTATAATAATCATAAGATTCCATAGGGATATTCAAATTATATGTATAAGTATATGCCGTCCAAAATGTTTCATACTTCCATTCATAATATTTATTTATACTTCTTGTTCCTTGGGAAATCTGAGATGAAGTTTGAGAAGGTGTCTGAGAAGAAGTCTGAACACAGCCATTTGCTCCAATCACAAGAACTAAAGACACTAAAATCAAGCCGATTATCACTAACTTATTCATATTCCTTTAAAGAAGTCATAGAGATTTAAACCTTTTCAGCCTTAGAATTTATTGATTGTAGCCGGGCCTATCTTTATTTTTTTGCTAAGCCCATCATCATATACTGTCTCGGGCTCGTGGGCGTCATTCGTCAGGGGGGCAGGGCCAATTTTGCCCATTTCCTGTTCTTTTCCCTCTTTTTCCAGAAGACCGAAGCTAAGAAGCCATTCAGTGCCCTCTAATAATGATATAAGCCCGCTTGGAGGGCATGCTGGGAGGGCTATCTCTAAGCTAAGCCCGTATTTATTCAGTCTTTTTTCCCCTTTATCATATAATTTATTCAGCAGATATCTGTTATATTCAAGAATTTTAAATTGTATTTTTTCCAGCATAATTTAATGATTGCGGATTAGTATTTAAGGATTATTATGCCTTTTTGCACCGGGTGCACGTCTCTTTCAGGGTTTTTAAGAGAGAGTTTTTACTTCAATAAGGCCCTTTGAACTCAGTAACTTTTCAAATTTTTCACTTAATGGAACACGGTATATTATAGAAGCTATGGTCTCACCTAAATCTTTCAAAGATTCTTCAAGCAAAAAGGTAGCATAGTGCTTTCTTCTATTGAAAGGGACTATATAGATATTTTCTAATATATAATTTTCATTTAGTTTTTTAAATAAGATATAGCCTTTAATTTCTTTGTCTTCTAAAATTAGATAAATTCTTTCATTATACTCATGGTTTTTGCCTACAAAATTAAAATCTTTGCCTAATTCTTTTTTTGAAATATAAGATAAATTATAACTTGCTTTTCTAAAAAATCTATTAGCATTTTTAATATTTTTAAGATCATTTATTTTTACAATATGCACATTTCCTCGAGTCGTAATATAGTTATCAATTTGATAGCCAGGCATATTGCATTTAGACATATAATGTTTTTCACATCTATTTTTATTTTTAAAAACCTTAAAACAAGACAAGCAGATGTACATATTTTTATAGGGTTCAAAATTATCCTCAAACAATATTCTTTCTGAAAAATCATTCCAAGTAGTCATTTTAATCAAATCCCATACATGAGAAATTACTCTCCATTATATTTTCCATCCAGCGCCTCATTTACCAAGGCGTCCGCCCGTGCTTGATATTTATTATTTCTTGTAACAATATTATATGTCACTTTTATGAAGCATTGTTCATATTTTTTCGCTTCTTGAAAGAGGGGCATAAGATGTTTTGCTTTTATTCTATACATTCCAGTCATTTGCCTTACGACAAGCTCGGAATCTGTGAAAACCTGGACTTCTTTTCTAGTGTGTTTTGCCGCTAATTCAAGAGCTTTAATCAGGGCCTTATATTCAGCTACATTACTTGTAGTGTCGCCTATACATTTTTTACAGCTGTCTATCAGATTATGGTGCTCATCCCATATAATAATCCCTATAGCTGCAGGACCGGGATTTTTTCTAGACCCTCCATCGCAATTTACATAGATCTTCTCAGGTATCATTTTATTTAGCCTTTTGAATTTTACTTAATCAAGAATTTTTAAACTTTATTGTCCCCCAACAGCTAATCCTTAAATATGCATCTTTCTTGTAAAAATCATGCCAAAAGAGTTGATTAAACTATCCGCCAGCATGATAGGCGGTTTTCTCAGCTGCCCAGCATGCTTCTGGAGAGACTATCATTATCCGCAGGAATTCCATCTTCCAGGAGTCCTTGGAAGGATGGATAAGCTGGAAAAGGATTATTATGACAGATTCAGGAATCAGACTCCGCCTATTCTCAAAAGCCAGATAAAAGAAAGATTAGTGAGCAGAGAGATGGCTGAAAAACTCAGAAAAGGGCTTGTATATTTTGACAATAAGCTGAATGCACAGTTCAAGGGAAAAATGGATGACTGCTTCATTGATGAAAAAGGCAATCTTGTCCCTATGGACAACAAGACAGCAGCTATGAAAGACAATGAATTCTTGATCGGCTATCAGCTTCAGCTTGATTCTTACACTTTCCTTCTGCAGAAGCACGGATTCAAGACAGCAAAGTATGGCTATCTTGTTTATTACACTCCTGAATCAGGCTCGCCTGACAAGGGGATTATATTCAAAGCGGAGACAAAAAGAATGGAGATGCATCCTCAAAGAGCATTGAAGGTTTTTAGGGATGCTGTTAGGTTGTTGAGACGGAAGAGTGCGCCGAAGGCGCACAAAGAATGTGAGGTTTGTGAATGGATTAGTGAAATTGGGGGATTATAGCGAGCCGCGAAGCGGCGCTTTCAAATCTTGCCCTTATAAAAATAGACTCTTGTATTCTGAAACTTTTTGGATATCATAAGGTCCTATGAGTATTGTGATTTTTCTGCCCTTATATTTCATTAGTTTTTTTAGTCTAGCTTTGAGTTTTGATTTATCTTCATAGCAAACTAATAATCTATTTTCTGCCCTGCTCTTAAAGAGTTTTTTAAGATTATGTTTAATTCTATTTGGGTTATTTTCATGTTCAATAAACAAAATTTCTTTTCTTCCTGATGTTTCTAATGAAAAATCAGTAGGCAATTTTCCGCCCTTTTCAGGGACTATATATAACCTCGATTTATTTTTAGAATTATATTCTTTTACAGTTAAATAAAGGGTAATATTAAAAAGATAGGTCCATTCCGAGGCCCCCAAATCTCCTACTTTTCCACTATCTCTGCTGACTATAAAGCCCTGTTTTAAAAGGCTATTCATATTCCTTTTTAAAAGGCGTATAAATTTTTTAAGGTCCATATTCTCTTAAAGCAAAGTCGGGATTTAAAGGTTACGAGGCGAGGCATGTTGAAAGCATAAATTATTTTATAACTTTTTCCAATTTAAATTAACTAATTTATATGAACTTAATTCTAAACTCGGATAATTTCTACTGTTCTTTAAAATAGAAGCAATGGCTCTTATAGTATGATCCTCTATTCTTTCAAGAATATTAGAATATTCTGATTTTACCAAGTCATATCTAAAAATATCCCAATCTCCAGGCATATTTTGATGTTGATTGCCTGGTTTGACTCTTTTTCCAAGAATTTCTGCTTTACCAATATACAAGAGCTTCTTTTTAGTATTTGCGAGATAATAAATTACATTAGTGGCATTAGCATGTTTTTTAAAATCTTTTACTTTAATCCAATTTGTACTTCTAGAAATCAAATATTTTTTATCTTTATCAAATGCCCATCCAAAAACATTTTCTTCAGCAAGTCTTTCAAATAAGGCATTCCATTCATTTTCGATTCTTATAAAAACATCAAATTTAATCTTTTCTGGACCAATTGGTTTTAAAACTAACACCTCTTGTTGTCCTCCAGTAAGTTTAGTTCTGAAATGTTCTCTTTCTTTTTTAGAGACATCAAAAAATTCCTTCTGACTTTTTAGAATGACATAACTCTGAATAAATGTTCTTCTTATTTTTTTAAGTAGATCCTTGTCATTATCATATCTTATCTGATAAACTGGGGGGAAATTTGTTCTTTTTACATGACATAATTTACCAAAATATTTTTTATTGTCCCAGATTATTTCAATCTTTCTAGAAGACCCCAGTTTTACATGGCTTCCATATTCAAAATCTTTAGTACATTCTTTTGGGAGAGTTAATCCCCAATCCATCATAGATCTGTCAATTTTTTTGTAATAAGCCTTTTCCATTCTATTTTCTCCGTATCCGTATCTCGCCCTTGCGGGCGTCTGCCTCAAGCTCGTCCCCTTTCTCGAAGCCTGACTTTTCGACGGCTTCTCTTGGAAGAACAACCACATATTTAGGATATGGCTTTTCCCCCTTTTTTGTAGGCTGGGCTTGAAGCTTCATGCTATTTTAGGCCATATTGACTTTATAATTATTTGGGTACCGAAAGATTTATATAGTTCGGTACCGAATGAAAAGTATGGGGTGCTACCAAAAAGAGATGTTTGTCTTGGGCGTTTTCATGTCATTCATGATATTTTATTGGGCAAGCCTGATTTATGATATATTTTTCAGAAGAGAAAGGAATTTAAAATGAAAAAAGGGTGTATTATCAGGCTGAAAAAGGGATGAAAAAAGAGGAGCATAATGGGTCAAGGAGATATTATTGATTTATTAAAAAAAGAAAAGAAATGGTTGACTACTAAACAAATAGCAAAAAAACTAAAAGTGGGTTATTCATGCACATTAGTTAAATTAAGAAAATTGAGAAAAAGCAAAGATCTTGTTTGGAGAAAAGTTGGGCATAATTATCTTTACAAAAAGGGGAAAATTAAATCAAAAAATGGGCAAGAAAAATAAATTTTTCATAATTCATGAAAAAAGACAATATTTAAAAAATGAAGAAACGGAATAAATCCAAGAGGTTAAGGATAATAAAAGGGGAAAAAATGATTAATTTCTCAGAAGATAAATTGCCTATTGTATTATTTGGAGATATTCTTGATAAACTTAGACTGATAAAAGAACAAGGGACAAAAGTAGATACCATCATTACTTCTCCACCTTATTGGGGACAGAGGGATTATGAAACTGAAGGGCAAATAGGCAATGAAAAAACTTCAGACGAATACATTGAAAAAATGTTAGAGGTTGCAGATGCCTTAAAAGAAGTGCTTAATGAAGGGGGTTCTTATTTTCTAAATATGGGAGACAAATTTATTGATAAAAATCTGCAAATGATTCCCTTTAAATTAGCTATAGAGATGCAAAAGAGGGGGTGGGTATTAAGAAATGTTATAATTTGGTATAAGCCAAACCATATGCCTTCTTCTTTAAAAGATAGACTCAATAATGTATGGGAACCTATTTTCTTTTTTGTTAAAGATACTGGCAAATATTATGCTCCTAAATATTATGTTAATTTAGATTCTATACGAATTGCACATAAATCGATTAATTTGGAAGAGCGAAAAACTTTATCCATAAAACAATTTAAAAAACTTCATTTGAAGGAAAAACCAAATCTTAAAGATACTTACTCTGGTAAATTTGCAAATGTAAAAAATATTAACTTGGGAGCATCTCCAGGTGCAAGAAAAACAGTTAATGGTGAATATTGGTCCTTACAAAGAAAATATGAGATAAATGAAAAATTAAAATTAAAAATAATTTCCTATCTTAAGAGACAAAGATTGAAATTAAATATTTCAACTCAAGAGATAGATCAACAATTCGGATATAAAGATACAGCAGGTCATTGGTTTAGATTAGATCATGGGGGTTCATTGCCTAAACCAGAAGATTGGCCTAAATTAAAGAAAATTCTCAAATTAAATAACAAGTATGATAAACTTATGACAGAACAGCATTATGTTTTACAAACAGTAGCAGCTCATCCAAAAGGCAAAAATCCCGGGGATTTATGGGATATTCATTTAGAAAAATTAAATGAGGCACATTTTGCTATATTCCCTACAGAATTACCAAGAACAATAATCAAAGCTTTTTGTCCAAAAAATGGAATTGTATTAGACCCTTTTGCAGGTTCTGGGACGACTGGGAAAGCAGCTAAAGAGCTTGGTAAGAATTCTATTCTTATTGAAATCAATGAAAAATATAAAGAAATAATAGAAAAACGATGTGGGGGGATTATAGTCCTAGACTAAGGAAATATTTGCTCTTTTCTTTGCCAGCCCGATGTTAGTTGTGGAGTTTCAAATATATTGATAACAACACGAATATCTCTAATTGGCTTACCTGATTTAATTTTACTTTTCCCTCTTGAAAAAATATTTCTATAAATATTTTCTAATTCGCCATTAGGTACACTAATTAATTCTATCTTTTTTAATAATTTTGTAACATCATCATATATAAACTTGACAAAAAAAGTTAAACATGGAATCTCTCCAAGTATCTGATGATGATAAATTGTTCTTAATGCAGATTTCCAAGTATATCTTGTACTAGACGCTCCTCTTTTTCGTGGACGACTTACCATACGTACATGTTGTCCATAACTTATCTGATTAGCCCCAACATTAATTTTATTTTTTTCTTGATGCCTTTCCTTATAAGTTTTGGCATCTATATTTATCATTGCATCATTTGTTTCAAATAATAAATCAGAACTTATTGGGGCAGAATTAACATCCCAATTTGTTTGTTTAGATAATAAAGATTGTAAAACACGTTCGGCTCCTTTTTCTACATCATTTTCTTTATATCCCAAATTAGCATAATCTCTTTTGATGGCATCTTTTGAATTAAATCCTTTAATCAAAGCTGTTTTGTGATTTATTAGAATAGTTTTTATTTTTTCAAAATACTTTTTTTCTAATCCCTCTATGTCTTGTTGTGTTGGCATATAAAACTAAGAATATTCTCACTTTTAACCCTTTCGCCCGCCCCGATAAGTCACATAACTCGTCTCAGTCTCCCAGAGCTTTATTTCATACAGGTTAAGGCTGCCATCCAGCCGGTTCCATGTCCATTTTGCCAGGTTTTCCAGTGTGGGCTGTTTTACTGTTTCATTCAAAAAAGTATGGTCCAGTTTGGACACCACTTTTTTATTGACGATGTCTTTCAGGTCGCAGAAATCCATCACAAATCCGTTTGAATTTGTCTTTCCCTTTATGCTCACATAAAGGGTGTAGGAATGGCCATGGAGGTTTGCGCATTTTCCATGATAATTATTCAATTTATGCGCTGATTCAAATTTGAAGATTTCTGTTATTATCATTTTATCTTAAATAAGGCTTCTCAAACAATCCTACCCTTTCGTCCGCCGCGCTAATGCAATTCGTTTAGCATATTATCCAGAGAAACGCCCAATCTTTCGTAGAATTTGCCGAAAGCCTCCTTGACATTAAGGATATAGGCGCGGATGTTCTTGATTGCATCCGGATTATTTTTTATATATCCTTTTTCTTTGGCTGTTTTTATGAGTGATTCAGGGTCTATGAATGGCTTATGCAAATCCACTCCGCGAGTTGAGCATCCTATTAATAAGCATCTGGCCATTTTCTCATGGTCAAACCCGTACTCATGCCCTGTTTGTTCCTTTAAGGCTTTGGAGGACTCGCAGTTTATGCATCCTCGAATCTTGATGAAATAAGGCATTTCGCTAAGAAGTTTTTTTGTTTTGTATTTGCTTAACGCCATTCTGATTTTAAATTCTGCCGCCGTGATACCACAAATGGAACGGCAAGTTTTCATTTTTTATAACTCTCTCATCGCCTGCAAATTTTCCGAAGTGCCCTTGAGGTTCATTCAGGTATTTGTATCCCTCTTTTTCCTTTGGAACATATTCATAAGGCCCTCTTACAGGAACAAGCATGTTTGTTATGTCCTCAATCCGATTCAATGCTTCATGAAGGACCTGGTTTACATCTTTTTCTTGAGAGGCATCATGAAACATCCCATAATAGCTCATTCCCCATACAGGATTGTTTTTCCACCACACAATTTCAGTGCCCAAGAAATTAGGGTCTCCATAATACACGTCTCTGTACAGATAAAGCCCTTTTTTGAAGATAAATTCCCTCCCTCCGTCTGCCAGCTTCTTGGCCTTTTTGCCGCTCGCCCATCCATTTGCCTTGGCTTCTATGGTGAAGTCCCTTAATTCATCTTCATTGATTTTTATATTTTCCATTGTCATCTTATTATCTCAGAATACGTCTGAGGCGGTACATTGCGAATGTACTGAGCAAATTAGCCCTTGACGTTGCGAATGTACTGAGCAAATTAGCCCATCACCCCTGATTATAATGTTGCTCTGAATCCTTTGGCATTTTCGTCATATGCTACTGAATTATATCTGCCAAAATAAAGATGATAGCTGTCAACGCCCGCCAGGGCAGAATGCAGCCTTAATGCAAATCTTTTCGCCTCATTATTCTCGCCTTCAACAAATATCCTGATTTTTGTCTTGTTGAATGCTGCTGCCGAGGCAATGTCCAGAATCCTTTTGCAGTCATATTTTTCAGGGGCATATCCCCCATTTTCTTCTTTCTGAAAATATATCAATTTGGGATAATTTTCGCACTCTCTCTTTATCTGCTCGGCAGTTCTTAGGGTAATTCCATCGTTAAGCCGGACTATTGCATCTATTGTCGTATAGCCGTCACTTTTCTTGGTTTGGGGTATTTTCATTTTGTTTTTAGCTTTTTGCCTTTTTTAAGGATTATTGTGCTTTACTCTATTCAAAAATCTCCAGGATATGATCGGATATTTCCTGGGGAGACATTCCCCCTGTGAGAATTGTTGCATGAGCGGCTTTTGAATAAAGCTCGTGCCGTTTTTTGAGGATTCCCAGCATTTCCTTGTATTCGTCGCTCTCTTTTGTCAGCGCAGGCCTGAAATTCTCGGAATTTGAATCGTTTTTCATTCTTTGAGTGAGGATTAATGCGCTTTCCTCCAGATTTTTGAGGGGCAGGAGATAAAAAATCCTGCCAAATTCCTTTAATTTTTCTTCATTATGCTTTCTGTACTCTTCTCCCTGGTCATGGGCAACAGCCCCTCCTCCGGGAGTCAATACTATCTGGTTGCATCTATATTCCCTGCATATCGTGTCTATTATTTCAGACTCTTTTTTCCTGAACTCCGGCCAGCCGTATTTTCCCACAAAATCAGATATTGTGCCGTATGATTTTGCAAATTCAGTGTCTGCATCAACAAACGGAACCTGCAGCATATGGGATAAGTCCTTTCCTACAGATGTCTTTCCTGTGCATCTTGGGCCAATCAAAATTATTGAATTTGAATCCATCAAATCACAGCAAAATTAGAAGTATTTAAAGATTATTGGGATGCTGTTTTATGAAATCCCCTCGCATAATCGCCGAATTTTATATTGTGATAATGTCCCCATAAATCAACATTTACTGCCCCGTTTCTGCCTATCCTTACTTGAAGATGCTGATGCAGAGAGAGGTACCATACAAAAGACCATTTTATTTTTATGTCCTCTGGCATGAATTTTTTGCTTTTAATCAGCAGGATTTTCATCAGCCAGTTTAAAGTGGTGCAGAAAATCACTTTTCTTTTCCAGATTTTTTTAGGGTTGGTAATGAACAGCTCATTGTATTTCATATGAATTCTTTCACCCCTGAACTTTTTTGTTATTAAATCATAGGCTTTTCTGACGCATGCCTCTTTGCTCTTTATTTTTTTCAGTTTCGCTATCCACTGGCGCATTTCTTCAGGCACAGAATCAGGGATTTTTGCATTCAGAAAGAGGTTAAATGGCATGTTTATTCGTCGACTTCCTCGCCTTCAATTGTCTTTGGAACTTTCGCGAGGCTTGTTACTTTGTCGCTCTCGCCTATTTTTATGATCCTGACTCCCTGGGTTGCGCGGCCCATTTCCCTGATGTTTCGCATGCTTGTTCTTATTGCGATTCCTTTTGATGTAGTTACTATGATTGAATCATTTCCTCCCACCATTTCAATTCCTATCACTCTGCCGTTTCTGTCTGAGGTGTTTATGTTGATTACTCCCTTGCATGCCCTTCCAGTCAGCCTGTACTCTTCTATAACAGTTCTTTTGCCGAATCCATTTTCAGTTACTGTTAAAATGCTGAGGTTTTTGTCCTTTGCAGGATTGTACATCGCAACCCCTACAACAATGTCCTCTTTTTCAAGCTTGACTCCAGTAACTCCGTAAGCATTTCTTCCCATTTCCCTCACTTCTGAGGCTTTGAAGCGGATTGCATTTCCGTCTTTTGTTGCAAGGATGATTTCCTCTGTGCCTTCAATTAGCTCAACATCAATCAGCTTGTCTCCATTAAGATTTATTGCATTGACTCCGCCTTTTCTTGGGTTGCTGAACATTTCCATGTTGACTCTTTTGATTATTCCTTTTTGAGTAACCATTACTAAACTTCCCTTGAATTCCTTTACAGGCATGACTGCTGTAATTTCATCTGTGATGTTAAGAAGATTGATGATTGGCTTTCCTTTTCCGTATCTTGCGACTTCAGGAGTTTCATAAGCCTTGAGCCAGTATAATCTTCCGCCTTTTGTGAACAAAAGCAAAGTGTCATGTGTTGAGCAAGTCATGACTTGCTTGACAAAGTCTCCTGTCGCCAGGTCAGCTCCTACAACGCCCTTTCCGCCTCTTTTCTGCTCCCTGTACGATTTCATGTCCATTCTCTTGACATATCCTTTTGCAGTTATTGTTATGATTACATCTTTCTTCGCAACCAATTCTTTTTCAGTCAATTCCTTGACTCTTTCAAATATTGTTGTCCTTCTTGCGTCCCCGTATTCTCTTCTCAATTCCAGCAGTTCTTTCCTTATGATTGACAGGATTTCTTTCGGGCTGTCAATTATTTCCTGAAGCTCTTTCATTAATTTCTTTAATTTTTCATTTTCATCCTTTAATTTTTCCATTTCAAGATGAGTCAGTCTTGAAAGCTTCATCTCAAGGATAGCCTCTGCCTGCTTCTTTGAAAGTTTAAGCTTGTTCTGCAATGTCTCCAGGGCTTCTGTTGTATTGGCTGATTTCTTAATCATGCTGACAAGAGCGTCAACATCCTTTAATGCAATCAGCAAGCCTTCTGTGATGTGCTGCCTGTCTGTCGCTATCCTCAAATCATATTTTGTCCTTTTGAGGACAACATCCTGCCGGTGTTTGACGTAAACCTCTATAATCTCTTTTAAATTCATCAGTTTTGGCTGTCCCTTTACAAGTGCAAGCATTATTCCGTCAAAGTTTGTCTGGAAATTTGTGAATTTGAGAAGATTGTTGATTGTGAATTGCGGATTTGCCTCTCTCCTGAGCTCAAGAACAACGCGGACTTTGCCTTTTGCGCTTTCATCTCTTATGTCCGAAATGTCCTGGAGCTTTTTGTTCTTCATCAGCTCTGCAATGGTTTTGATTAATTCAGCCTTATTTACTTGATAAGGAAGTTCTGTAAGAATAATAGCCTCTTTGCTTCTGACCTTTTCCGTAGTGAATTTTCCCTTGATTATTATTGAGCCTTTTCCTGTCTTGTATAAATCCTCTATTCCGCTTCTTGATATCTGGCCGCCCGTCGGAAAATCAGGGCCCTGTATGATTTCAATTAACTTTTCTATCTTTACTTCAGGATTTTCAATGCATTCTATTATCGCATTTATAGTGTCAGTAATATTATGCGGAGGAAGATTGGTTGTCATGCCTACTGCAATTCCCTGGCTGCCGTTCAAAAGCAGGCAAGGAAGTTTTCCAGGAAGGATTTCAGGCTCTTCTGTTGAGTTGTCAAAGTTAGGAAGCATCTTCACTGTTTCTTTGTCAATATCAGCCAACAATTCAGCAGAAATTTTTGCAAGCCTTGCTTCTGTGTATCTCATGGCAGCAGCTGGGTCTCCATCCATGCTTCCGAAATTTCCCTGGCCGTCAATCAGGGGATAACGCAGGGAAAAATCCTGTGCCATCCTTACCAATGTGTCATAAATAGAAACATCGCCATGAGGATGGAACTTACCCATCGTGTCTCCCACAATTCTCGCGCATTTTTTAGTGGGCTTTCCATAATCAAGGCTCATCGCATTCATTGCATAAAGAATTCTTCTTTGGACAGGCTTCAAGCCATCCTCTGCCGCAGGCAGGGCCCTGGCTACAATTACTGACATGGCATAATCTATGTACGCCTTCTTCATCTCATCCGAGATTTCTGCCTCAATGATTCCTTTTTCCAAAGGCTTTTCTTCTTCCTTTTTTTCGTCTGCCATTTTAAATATCCAGCTCCGCCAATTTGGCATGCTCTTCAATGAACTCTCTTCTTGGGCCGACTTCGTCGCCCATTAACATGCTGAATACCCTGTCTGCCTCGACTGCATCATCTACTTCGACTTTTTTTAATGTTCTTTCTTTTGGATTCATTGTTGTTTCCCATAACTGCTCGGGATTCATCTCTCCCAATCCCTTGAATCTCTGGACATCAGGCTTTCCGCCCAATCTTTCCAATTTTCTTTTCAATTCATCATCCGAATAAACATAATATGACTCATTTCCTTTTTTTATCCTGTATAAAGGGGGGACTGCGACAAAGATTCTTCCTGCATCTATTAATTGAGGAACATATCTGAAAAATAATGTTAAGAGAAGTGTTTTAATGTGCTGGCCGTCAACATCCGCATCAGTCATTATTATTACTTTTCCATATCTTAATTTTTCGATGTTGAATTGTTCTAATGTTCCTGTTCCAATTGCCGTGATTAAGTTTATAATTTCCTCGCTTGAGAAAACTTTTGTCGGAGCTGCCTTCTCAACATTCAGGATTTTTCCTTTCAAAGGAAGAATCGCCTGGAATTCCTTGTCTCTTGCCTGCTTTGCGCTTCCGCCCGCTGACTCTCCTTCAACAATATACAATTCAGTCTCGTCAAGTTTTGAAGATGAGCAGTCAGCCAGTTTTCCCGGCAATCCGCCGATTGACATTGCGGTCTTTCTTCTTACCAATTCTCTTGCTTTTCTTGCAGCTTCCCTGGCCTCTGCGGCAGCAATGACTTTTTGTATGATTCTCTTTGCGATTGGAGGATTCTGCTCCAAGAATTCCTGCAAAGCAGTTGTTGTTATGGAATCCATAAATCCCTTGATTTCTGAATTTCCTAATTTGGTTTTTGTCTGGCCTTCAAATTGCGGATCCGGGATTTTAAGATTGATTATAGCCATTAATCCTTCCCTTACATCGTCTCCCTGTATTGCGAGGTTTTTCAGCAATTTGTTCTTGTCAGCATAATCATTCAATGCCCTTGTCAGTGCAGTCTTGAATCCGGAAACATGGGTCCCGCCTTCAACTGTGTTTATTGTGTTCACAAATCCGAAAATCCCTTCATTATAGCCGTCATTATATTGTATTGCCATCTCAACAGTTGAATGGTCAAACTCTTTTTTGAAATAAACAGGCTTGTGAAGGACATTTTTATTGCGGTTAAGCCATTTGATGAATTCCATCAAACCGCCTTCTGAATATAATTCAATCTTTTTGTCTTTTGCCTCATCAATCAGGATTATTTTGACTCCAACATTCAAGAAAGATAATTCCCTGAACCTTGCCTCCAAAACTTCAAAGTCAAATTTTAATGTGGAGAATATGGAATCATCCGGCCAGAACTGTATTGTTGTTCCTGTCTCTTCTGTCTTTCCAACCTCTTTTACATTTCCTTCTGGCTTGCCGCCGTTCTTGTAAACCTGCTCATAGACTTTGTTGTTTCTTTCAACCCTTGCTATCATCTTTTTGGAAAGGGCATTTACAACAGAAACCCCTACCCCGTGCAATCCGCCCGAAATCTGGTAGGCTTTTTTGTCAAATTTTCCGCCTGCATGAAGCTTAGTAAGGGCAACTTCCATTGCAGAGACTTTTTGGGTGGGATGCTTTTCTATAGGAATGCCCCTGCCATTGTCCTCTACACTCAGGCTGCCGTCTTTTCCTATGGTTACGATAATCAGGTTGCAGTAGCCTGCCTGAGCCTCATCTATGGCATTGTCAACTACCTCATAGACGCAATGATGCAGGCCGTCCTTGCCAGTGCTTCCTATGTACATTGCAGGCCTTTTCCTGACTGCCTCTAATCCTTCTAGAACTTTTATGGTTTCTGCGCCATACTCCTTTATGGCTTCTTCCTTGGTTTTCTTGTCTGGATTCATTTTGTTGTTTTTGGGGCTTTCTGGCTAATTTATGAGCTGAAATTATGTCGGAAATGAGGCATTTCTGAACATCCTAAAAACAAGTATGCTTGTTTTTTTGATATATAAACGGGACCTAAAACCTCAACTTATCTACAATTTCCATGGTTAAAAATTAAATGATATTTATAAATGTTATGCCGAAATTAGGCCTTAATTCATGCGTTTTTTAAGGAATTATCAAAAAGGGCCTAATTTTTCCGTCGGGAAGAGTTTATTTTTGGCGTTTTTATCAGGATTAAGTGGTAAATCTGTTATCACTATGGTATAGTGAAAAGAGAAACTTTTATAAATCCACATTCATTAGCATTATCATGAAATTCATAGAGGGGAATGAAAACAGCCCAAAAGGGCAGGCATTTGCCTATTGGCCAGTAAACTGCACTGATAAAGAGAATTGCAAATGGATAAAAGAGATGAATTTCAAGCCAAAATACATCGCTATCATGGAGAAAATAGAGCTTGGAAAGAGAAAAACTGAATTTGGAGACTTTAAACAAGAAGAGGATATTTGCAGAGGGAATATTCCAATACCCCTTCCGGTAGAAAACAAGGAAAGCCTTGAAAAGCTTATAAACAAGGTAAAAAATAATTTTAATGAAGTTGATATCATAGAATCAGAAGAGGTCAAGCATTGCTATGAGGCGATTTTTGAAATTGAGGGATTTCTCGCAAAATATTCTTCTATGTATGCTAAGTCAAAAAGCACAGAATGCAAAATCGACAAGATAATGGAAGAAATTGAAGAAGAAAAGAAAAAATATGCCATGATGAATATGCCTGAAAAGCTCAATTTGCTTTGCAATCTTACAGGAAAAATATTTGATTCTGCACTGACAAAAAAAGAAATGGAATATGCTGAAGGCGAGATAGAAAGGCTGACCGGCAGTTTCGAAAAGAAGTATAATGCAAATGAATTCGTGAAGGCATTGAAGGTTGAAGGCAAAAATAAGATGGGTCTTTGCGATTTATATCTAAAAAAATATTTCTATATTGCAAATGATAATTTTGAGGGGCTTGAGGGCCTTTCCAAGCAAATCACTGAGCTTGAAAATTCAGTGTATAAGGAGAAAAAATGAAATTCAAATTCGCGAGAGGGGATAAGCTGGCTCCGCAAGGGGAGGTTTTGCTTTACACATATATAGGCTGCAAGGATAATTGCCATAATTGCATCCATTCCAATGGACAATATAAGCCGGAATATATCTTTGCCATGGGAAGCGTGGGCGTGAATAGATTCTTAATCAATTCCCCAAATGCTCGTGCGAAAAGCAAAGGACTTGAGAAAAATTACTATGTTCCAAGAGACTTGTCAAATAAAACCATCTTAAAGCAGATAGTCAAATCTCTTGATTCATTCTTAGATTATGATGTCCTTTATCTTGGAAAGTCAAGATACTGCAACGAGGCATTGGATAAATTAGAGTCAGCATTTGATGATTATTCCAAGATGTTTTATAATTTCAAGAAAGTCGGATTCCAGCTTGAAGGCATAACAGATGAGATTGATAAGGAAACAGAAACCTATAAATCAATGACTGAAAATGACAGGCTGAGGGCTTTAAGGGAATTTTCCAACAGAATAATGCGCAAAGAGAATGTTGAGGATGCGATGATTCATGTCAATAGGCTAGTAGGCTGTCTGGACAAGGGCAAATATAATCTTGATAAATTTGTTAATCTGCTTAAGCATCCTGAAAACACGGAAAACAGCGCAAAAGTCAGGCTTTGCAGAAGATACAATGACTTGTTTTCTGCGATTGCCGAGCAGAGATTTGAGGATGCGGAAATTATGATTGGCAAAATCCGCAAGCTTGAAAAAGGAAGAAAATAATTCTGAGTATATACTATATATAAGAAATCTAATTAAATAGTTTTTCAGTTATTAAAGCATGCTAAAGGACATAGGCGAAGCATGCAATATCCTGGAGTCATTTGTCCTTGATGATTCCGCAACTTTGCTAAGGGTTCTTCTGAAGCATAATTCAGCTGAACTTAAGAGTTTCAGCAATGCATTAAGGGAGAGCAAAGAGAAGGAATTTTATTTTTCAGGCCAAAAATACAAATTCTACAATCCCGGAGACGTGAATGATTTGATTAATTATATGCTCCTGAATAAAGTGGATTATTTGTCCTTGAAAAATTATCCGACAAAAGACGCATTTTTGGACAAGATTGTGGATAGCGCTGATCCCAGGAAATACATCACAACCGCATGCGTTAATTATGATACTGAAACAGATGCTGCTCACAGGCCAGAAGAGCCCCTGAGAAAAAAGGAAGAAGCAAGAAAAAAAAGTCCACGAAGCAAGGTATAAAAATAACATTATTCTCGGTTTTCAATGGAAGATTTGAATTATAATCTTGAACTGGAGAGAGTCATCAAAGAGATAAAGAAAGCAAAGGCAAGGCGCGTCTGCCTGCAGTTTCCTGATGGCTTGAAGAACAAGGCAATAGAAGTTGCCGAGATTATTGAGAAAAATACAAATGCCCAGATTCTTATCTGGATGTCAACATGCTTTGGCGCATGCGACACTCCTGACCTGAAAAAAAGCGGTGTGGATTTGCTGATTCAGTTTGGACACACCAAATGGATAAGAAAATAAAATTCAGGCAGTTTTTTCTTTGAACTTTAACTCCATATCAACATAACCGCTTAGAATCATCTGGCCGATGTTAAAATAATAATTATCGACATTTCTTGGCTCTATGCCGTGTTTTTTAAATACTCTCCCTATTGTCTGATGGCTGACACCATAAGGTTTCGCTATTTCGTAAGTTGACTTATTGTCAAGCCCCATTCCAATAATTTTATCTTCTGGCAGGGATTTTCTCCGCCTTCTTTCAATATTGTTCTTGACCAGAAATTTCCTGATTTTTTCAGCGCTGCAATTGTTCTCCTTTGACAGCGCTTCCAAGGATTTTTCTTCTTCGCAATATCCTTTGATAACTTTTGCCTTGTCGAGATTTATTTTTGTGCTCAAATCAAATCCTTCTTCGCGAAGAAGGTTGCAGATTGTAGTCCTGCCTGCGCCGTACATTTTTGCTATTTCATTTGCAGAAAACCCGTATTTCTTCAGGTCAACAAGTTCTTTTCTGGGCAGGTTTAATTTTTCATTTGTCATTTTGCCCCTTATCTTCTCGGGATATCAAAGTGCTTCAGATATATGGCAATGGCGGTGTCAGAAATTTCAAAACGATATGGCTTTGATGAAAGTTCTGAAGCTATCTTATGGGTGGATTTCTCCTTGCTTACGTATTGGTCATAAAGCCAGTCTTTTAATGTCAATTTTGGATTATGCTCCACTTTCTTTATCCTTTCTTCCAGATCGAGCATCTTGAATGTGCTTATTCCCATTTTAAACCTTTGACTTATAGAAGATGGCAATATAAAAAGATTATGAAAACGCCCGGACCAGGAATCGAACCTGGAGATCCTTTCGGAAACCAGCTAACTAGTATATCAACAAGTAAGCAAAAAGCTGAAGCGTGCGGTGATATCAACTCATCGTTTAACCATCGCCAATAGCTCCATGCTAAATGCAATTCATGTCAGAATGCTTGCGCATTCTGAGCACCCTAAAAATCCGTAAGGATTTTTTTGGTCCTGCTAATTTTTCCAGGCTGGCGCATTACCATTGTGCCATCCGGGCATTATTTCTAGAAGAGAATTCTTATTTTTAAGTTAATCGGTTTTTCTCTTGCTAATGCAGGAATCTTATGCGGTATTTGTCTATCAGATGAAGAAAGTGGTCTGCTACCTCATGATATACGGCATTCTTCATTTCTCTGCGCTTGCAGCCGTCTAAAAGGACTCCCGAGACATATGACTGCGCGTCCATGCTGTATTCAAGAAATGGGATTGCAAGCCCTGTGTCTACTTCAACCCTGTTCCTTCCAAATTTGGGCTCAAGGCCCATTTCTGTTATTTCCTTGATGGTTTTCTCGCTCAGAATAGACCTTGCAATAAGATATTTTTTGTTCACCGCAACGTCTATCGGCTCGTTATGCATTATCCTTTCAGTCAAATCTTCACTTGTTTTCACTTCTGTTAAGTTCATTTTTCCTCCCCCCTTTCCTTAGAATACTGCTGAAAATTTTATTTTCAGCGAAATGAAATTACATTCAATCCTTTCTTGCTTTATAAATCTTTCTCACTAATTTTGCGTAGCAACTAATAGAAAAAAATTTATACTTCAATGCATTAATTAAATGATGGCTAAGGAGGATGGGATTGATTTAGAGGCAATCATCAGGGTAGAAAAGGTTCCAGAAAAAGAGGCAAGGGACAAAGTAAGATATCTCAGGGGATACGAGAAAAGGGAATCAAGCATGACTATCAAGGATGCAAATCACCAGTATCATCTTCATGAGCAGGCAATAGAAGCCCATACAATACTTACATGCAAAGAGCTTGGATTGCCGGGTGATGACCAGTACATTACAAGCTGCATTGCAAGATGGCATGATGTGGGAAAATTGCATCCCGACATGCCGCAGTATGTCTGGAACAAAACAGAAAAATTAAATGATGCTGATTGGGAAATCATAAGAAAACATCCGGAATATAGCGCGGAGATGATAGGGATTTTCCCAAACATCAAAAATGGCGCATTACATCATCATGAAAACTATGACGGGACAGGCTATCCTCATCATCTGAGCGGGAAAAGCATTCCTATAACCTCCCAGATTGTTTTTGCCGCGGATACATTCAGCGCAATGACCCATAAAAGAGGGTACAACACTCCAAAAACGCCGATAGAAGCTGCAAATGAAATCTTAAGATGCAGATACACCCAATTTGACCCTGATGTCGCGGATGCTTTCATAAAAATCCTAAGATTCCTTGGAAAAATCCCTAAGCAAATATAGAATATTTCTTGCACATGTTTGTATTGACATTCTGCTTGTAAGTTATCTGCCCCAAGGGAGCATAGACTGTATGATAAATAATTCCCTTAATACCTTTGAGAGTTTTTGAGCTGACTCTAATTCCATTTTCCTTTGCCTTTTCCATTAAAAAGTCTATTTCCATCTCATCAATAAGCCAATCCAGATCCATTGCTGGACTGTTGTCCGGAACTGACTTGACTCTGCTTTTCACTCTCTGCGCTATACTGTCTGCCATTTTATTCCCTTTTGAATATTTGTATTTAAATCTTCCTGTCAAGTCAGACATTATGCTGTAAAAAACTTTTCCTGCTCTTTGGAAACGGAAAATAAATTTAATTTCAGGCCAATATCAATATAAGCCCAGCTTATAATGAAGGCTTCAAAGGCCTCGATGAATTTCTTTTCCCCGAGAAAATAAATTCCGTCATTGAAATAATTTTTTGCAAATCCGCAGAATTCTTTTGCGTTTTTATTGTCTAAGATTTTTAATTTATTAAAAACCTCTTTCATTCTCTTCATTTCCTTCTCTGCTGCCTTTTCAATCTCTTCTTTCATGAGGGTCATTTTCCTTTTGTCCGTGATAAAGGATAGTGTCAAATTCATATTTTAAATCTTTATTTTCCTTCTGGCTTACATTGAAAAAGCTGAATTTTTCCCTTGGCTTCCAGATTTGCGGGTTTTTTGCATGATGTATCTCGCACTGGGAATTTATCCTGTAAATGCGCACTCCCCTTTCCCTTAGCTTTGTGAGGCCGTAAAAAAGCGCTGGATGCGAGATAAGATGGTAGGCAATACCCGCTTTGTCAATCATTCTTGAGTCATTTGCGATTATTGAAACATCTTTTTCCTCTGTGTATGCCTTGCACAGCGAAGCCGCGATGATTTTTTCATCAGTTCCAAGGCAGTTTCTTATTTTGGGCTTTTCTCTTTTATGGCCGTCAAAAGTCCATGTTCTCTCACTCCAATTCCTGTCAAATTTTTTTGAGACTAATTCAACGCATTTTAATATGCTATTATAAAAATCCCCGTAAAAATGGATTTCATTTGAAGCCATTGTATTAAGCAGCTCAAAAACAGTATTATTCAGCCTTTCCATTAATTGCAGCCCATTTCTCTCTCTTCTGCTTCCCTTGTCATTTGCCTTGTAAAATTTATAGTGTTCCACCAGTTTGCTCTGCAGTATTTTTGTTTCATCCCGTGTCTCTTTTATTGTATAAACGTGGGGAATGCCTATGATTTCTGTGAATTTTTCGAATGTTTCTATTGAAGCTTCCAAAACATTCTCATCCACATGATCAATCTTGCTTTTGTCATAAAGATACTGAAGAATTCCCTTTTCTATGAAGAATCTGTCCCTCAGGACACTGGTATCAAGAATAAAATCCTCATTGTTCTGCCTTTGCTCAAGGAAATCTTTTAGCTTGTCTGTTGGGTGATCCATATTTGAAATCACCTCTTGGAGTTTTATTCCAGCATCTCTATTTCAATATTAATTTCTCTTGGAATAGGCACTCTCATGATATTATGAAGGACTCTTTCATCCATGGGCATGTCAATGACTCTTTTGTGTATCCTCATTTCCCACCTGTCAAATGTCGCTTTTCCGTTGCCGCATGGGCTTTTTCTTGTTGTGATTCTCAATCTTCTTGTTGGCATTGGGATAGGCCCTCTCACAACAATCCCTGATTTGCTGGCGATGTCTCTAATTGTGCTGCATAATGCATTCAATTGATCGATGTCAATGCTTGCCAATTTTATCCTTACTGACGTCATGAAATCTTGAAAAGAAGAGCGTATAAAAATCTTTCTACTTAACAGTAAGCAATTGCCAGGCCTTTAACATTCTCCAAAACTATCAGAAATATAGTTATATAAAAAATCATTTTTGTTTTTTAGAAGTTTTTTTGGTTTTACTGAAAAGAAAAATTATTTGGTGTCAATTACTTTTGGAACAAGATCTATGCATACTCCGGCAGCCACTGTGGCTCCCGCATCCCTTATGGCGAATCTTGCCATATGCGGATTGACTGACTGTTTCTCTAAAACAAGATTGCCTATTGGCTTTATTCTTACTATTGCAACATCCCCGTTCTTCAAGAAATCAGGATTTTCCTGTATAACTTGTCCTGTTCTTGGGTCAATTTTCTGTTTTAACTCAATGAACTGGCATGGAACTTGGGCAGTGTGAACATGGAATACAGGGGTGTAGCCTTTAGCAATGACAGTAGGATGATTGATTACTGCAATTCTTGCGGTAAACTCTCCCGCGATTGTTGCCGGAGATGAGGCATCGCAGATTATATCTCCTCTTGCAATGTCTTTCTTTCCTACTCCTCTTATGTTGACTCCAACATTGTCTCCTGCAATTGCCTGAGGCAATGCTTCATGATGCATCTCAACTGTTTTTATTTCCCCTGCAATCCCTCTTCCGCTTCTTGCAGGCAGGATTATGACTTTTTGTCCGGGCTTCATTATTCCTGTCTCTATTTTTCCTACAGGCACTGTTCCTATTCCTGTAATCTCGTATACATCCTGGATTGGCATTCTCATAGGAAGATTAGTGGGCTTTTGAGGCTCTGTGAACAAATCAAACTGCTCAAGCAGTGTAGGCCCTTTATACCATGGCATTTTTTCTGATTTCTTTACGACATTTTCTCCCATCCATCCGCTTCCTGCAAGGAAATTGATTTTTGCAATGTCATAGCCGGCAGACTTCAATAATTTTGTCAAATCCTCTTTGACTTGGTTGAATTTCTTTTCATCATAATTTACAACATCCATCTTGTTTACCCATACTGCAATTTGCTGGACTCCCATTGTTCTTAATAAGAAAGCGTGTTCCTGTGTCTGAGGCATGACTCCATCAGAAGCGGCTACTACCAAAAATGCGCAGTCAGCCTGTGAAGCTCCCGTAATCATGTTCTTGACAAAGTCCTTGTGTCCAGGAGCGTCAATTATAGTAATATTAAACTTCTTTGTTGCCAATTTCTTGTAAGCCAGGTCTATAGTTACTCCTCTTTCCCTTTCTTCCTTGAATCTGTCCATAATAAAGGCAAATTCAAATCCTTTCTTTCCAAGTTTCTCGGCTTCTTCCCTTAATTTCTGCAATTCCTGCTCTGGAATCTTTCCAGATTCGAACATCAGCCTTCCGACTGTTGTTGACTTTCCATGGTCTACATGGCCGACAAAAATTACATTCAGGTTTAATTTTTCTGCCATTATTGTTGAATAAAAAGTATGTTTATAAACCTTTCGTTGTTTTTGATAAATATGGCTAAAAAAACAAAGGCTATTGTTATGATTTCAGGAGGGCTGGACAGCAGACTGGCTGTTAAGCTACTGCAGGATTTAGGCGTCGAGGTTATAGGACTTCATTTTACTCTTCCATTTGGCAGCGGGTGCTGTAACTTTATGTGCAGCTGGAAGTTTTTGCAGTTAGAAGGAGTAAAAATGGAGGCTGTTGATTGCACTAAAGGCAAAAATTTTGATGAATTTATCGATTTAATCAAGAAACCCAAATTTGGCCATGGGGTTGGCATGAATCCATGCATAGACTGCAGAATATTCATTCTAAGAAAAGCCAAAGATTTCATGAAAAAGTATAAGGCAGATTTCATAGCCACTGGAGAGGTTTTGAATGAAAGGCCAATGTCTCAGCACAGAAATGCTTTAGATATTGTTGAAAAAGAATCCGGATTAAAAGGGAAGCTTCTCAGGCCGTTGTCAGCAAAGCTTCTTCCTGAAACAGATGCTGAAAAAAAAGGGCTTATAGACAGGAATAAGCTTCTTGATATTCAAGGCAGACAGAGAAAAGTGCAGATTGAGCTTGCTAAGAAGTATAAGATTACTTATCCCTCTCCAGGCGGAGGATGTTTATTGTGCGAAAAGGAATATGTAAAAAAACTCGGGGATTTGTTTGCAAACCAGAAAAAAATCAGCCCGGAAGATTTGGAATTATTGAAATTGGGAAGGCAGTTCAGGATTGGAAAAAGCAGGATTATTGTCGGAAGGAACAAGGAAGAAAATGATGCTTTGGAAAGATTAGCGAAAAAAATTAGGGCAAAAGTCCTTGAATGCAAGGGTGTAGTAGGACCAATCACTTTACTGATTGGCGATGCGGAGAAAGAGGCGGCTGAATTGACTGCATTGTATTCAGACGCAGCAAAACAGGGATTAAAGGAGGTTATTGTCAGCAAATCAAAAATCAATATCAGTAAAATTGATAAAGACAATTTGATGAAATTAAAACTATGAAGAAGCAATTTATTCTTCTGATTTTGGCATTGATTTTTTTAATTTCCAGTGTCTCAGCCCAATGCACAAATGAGTCGTGCTCAGGAAAAGTCTGTGTATTCTACTTTTACAGCCCTGACTGCCATTTCTGCCAGCAGACAAAGCCATTGATTGATTCATTGGAGCAAAATTATTCCAGCCAGATTATGATTCATAGGTACAATGTGAAGGAATTGGACTCATATAATTTATACAATAAATTCTGCACCATCCAGAATGTTCCGATGAATGAGAGGGGGATTCCGCTTGCTGTAATAGGCAATAAATTCTTAATGGGGCTGGACCAGATTCAGGGCAATCTTGAAAATGAAATGAAGATTGCAATTGCAAACAACAAGACTGACTGCCCTATGCCTGAAATATGCTCTGCCAATCAAACTATCAATCCGACTGGCCATCAGCCGATAGCAAACATAACAAAAGTGACTCTGCCTATAATAACGGTTGCAGCGGCCGCTGATTCAGTCAATCCGTGCGCAATAGGTGTTTTGATTTTCCTCGTTGGATTTTTGCTTTTGAGCTCAGGAGGCAACAAGAAAAAGACTTTGACAGTGGCTATAATATATATAATTACAGTCTATGCGGTTTATTTTCTCGCAGGCCTTGGAATTCTTGCAGTTTTAAGCAAATTGGCTTTTCTCAGAATCCTAACAAAAGTTCTTGCAGGAGTAATTGTTTTATTCGGATTAATGAACATAAAAGACGCGTTTAAAGAAGGCAAGGCAATGCTTGCGATTCCTGACGGCGCAAAGCCGCTGATTCATTCATGGGTTTACAAGGCAAGCATTCCGGCTGCTATTGTTTTGGGAATAATCGTGGCTTCAGTAGAGCTTCCATGCACAGGAGGAATGTATCTGGCGATTCTTGCGCTGCTTGCAAACTCGGCTACTCAATCATCTGCGTTCTGGTATCTTGTTTATTATAATCTTATTTTTGTGCTGCCTTTGATTCTAATCACTTTACTTTTCATTTTTGGATTGGAGGCAAATCAGCTGCAGCAATGGCTGGAGATGCACAAGAAAAAGGCAAGACTGGTTATCGGGATTGTTTTGATAATAATAGGAATAATTCTTATTGTTTTATAACAACAATAAACTTTAAATAAACATTTTTGATGATAAAAGCATGCTAAAGAAACTTGCAAGAAAAATTTTCGCAAGAAATGTCCTGTATTATCCTGGATGCCTTATTAATTTCTATGCAAAAGAACTGGATGAGAATTACAAGGAAATCCTGAAAAAGCTGGGAATAAGTTTTATTCAGATTCCTGAATTTGTCTGCTGCGGAAGCCCTGTGCTGAATGCGGGATACAAGACAGAATATGAAAAATTAAAGGAGCAAAATATCAAGTTATTCGACAAGTACGGGATTGGAATGATCATAACTCCCTGCCCGGCATGCTTCAAGATGCTGACTCAGGATTATAATCTCTCCAAGGAGGGAATTGAAGTCAAGCACATCACCCAAGTTCTTGCCGAGAATCTGCATAAGATTAAAGACATATTCAAAAAAGAAAAAGGGATGCCTGAGATTACTTATCATGACCCCTGCCATCTTGGAAGGCACTGCGGAATCTATGATGAGCCAAGAAAGGCGATAATGGCTGCAGGATTCAAGCTCAAGGAATTCAGGAAAAACAAGGAAAATGCGGAATGCTGCGGAGCAGGAAGCGGAGTCAAGGCAAATTTCCCTGAAACTGCAAATAAAATCGGCCAAAAAAGAATAAGGGACTGCAAGACAAAATTATTAGTAACAACATGCCCGCTATGCTATCTTCATTTAAAAGAAACAGCTGATGCTGAGAAAAAGGTTGATGTAATGGAGTTATCTCAACTAATGAAAGATGCCCTATAGCATTGAAAGTTTAAGACAGGCATGTCAGGCAACTGACACAAATCCCGAGAGATTAGTATATTCTACTGACGCTTCAACAATAAAAGGAGAGGTCATTGCAGTCTGCTGGCCTGCTAATATGGATGAATTGCAGAGGTTAATGAGAATCGCAACACGCGAAAAAATCCTGCTTACATTAAGGGGCGGAGGAACATCTTTGGTGGGAGGAGCAGTCCCCCAGAATTCTATAGTTATTGACACGTCAAGAATGGCAAAAATAAAAGCCATTAATCCTGAAGAAATGACTGTAATCGCAGAAGCAGGAGTTGTTCTTGATGATTTGAATAATGTATTGGCAAATTATGGCCTAGAATTTCCGATTCAGCCAGGAAGCCATGCGGCAGCCACAATAGGCGGAATGATTGCAACAAATGCGGCAGGAATGCTTTCTCCAAGATATGGAAAAGTTGAGGATTGGATTAAAAGCATGACAATAATGGATGGAACAGGGAAAGTTTTCAATTTAAATGAGGTTGAGGCAAAAGAATTCATCGGGACAGAGGGATGCTGCGCGATTATTGTTGATGCAAAGTTAAGGCTGAAGGAAAAGAATGAGGACATGTCATCTGATTTATTGGAATTTAATGATTTAATGTCAATGATGAATAAAGTGAATGAGCTTAAGGATGATAATGCTGTTTTGGCAGTTGAATATATTAACAAGCATGCCGCCAAACTGGCAGACATGAAGCCAAAAGAGTATTTGTTAATCAAATATCAGGGGCAGAAAGGCAGGATTAAGCTGGGAGATGACAATGAAATATGGAAATTACGGGAGAATTTATATTCAGTCTTAGTAGAAAAGGATTATCCAAGAATAGAGGATCCATGGATAGACAGGGAGAACATGATAAAATTTTTGGAATGGGCTGACAAGAAGGGAATTCCCTGCTACGGGCATATTGCATTCGGGATACTTCATCCGCATTTCAAGAGGAATCAGGCAGAATTGAATGAGATGTTTGATGTTTTAAAAGAGATAAATGGAAAGCCCGCATCTGAGCACGGGATTGGAATCTTGAAGAAAAAGCACGCCCCCTTTGTCTTTTCGCAGAAAATTAGGATACTTAAGGAAAAATATGACCCTTACAACATATTGAACAAAGGAAAAATAATATAAAATGGAAGCAGAACAGCAAAAACAAGAAGAGAAAGAGCAGACAATTGAGGAAAAAAAGACAAACTGCACTTTGTGCGGTTTGTGCAGATTGTCCTGCCCTGTTTACAAGGTTTTTCTGAATGAGACTGCAGGGCCAAGAGGCAAGGCAGTCTTGCTGAGGCAAAATTCCCCTTCAAGGCATTTTTATCTTTGCACTTTGTGCAAGGCATGCGAGAAAACATGCATCCTGAAAGATATTGACCTGACTGAAAAGATAAGAAAATTCAGGCAGGATTTGGTTGAATTGGGAATGACCACAGAGGCGAATGAAAGGATGATTGAGAACATAAGAAGATACGGCAATACAATAGGCCCGATTGATGAATCAAATAAAAAGAAGATAGAATTATTCTGCTGCTAAACTTTTGAATATTTTTTCTGATTGTTTTTTATGCTCTTTAACTTGTTTAAATTAGTTCTTTCATAAGGCGGCTTTACAGATTCCCTGTTGATTTCTGAAATCATCTGTCTCTGCGATATTCTGTTTCCAGCGTATTTTCCAACGATGTCATTTATGTTTTGTGATTTCATTTTTCCGCAATAAATCCAGCTTTTGCGCTTTTTATTGGTTTATTGTGTCAGAATGGCTTTGCATTCTGAGCACACTAAAAACCTGAGTTATTAAAGGTTTTTATTGTTCTGCAAAATAACGTATTCAATCCATGCTTTCAATATTGAATGTCATGTAATCTAATTCTGAAAATATATTTTTTCATTGAATTTTATTTATATACTCCATCAATTTTGATGATTCAGATTTATCTAGGGTGAAAAGGGATAAAAAAGAAAGAGGGAAAACATCGGGGAAACGGTTTTTCCTTTTTATGATAAAACTCCCCCGAGTTGTGCCACCTGGAAACAGGTGGCTTTTTATTTTCACTACTCTTCAATTTATCGACGGCAATTTAAGTGAATGAAAAAGTGTATTTTTCATGATAATTACATTTAAATAATCCTAAAATGGTAAAGTTTTGTTTAAAAAAGGTTGAGGCAAAAGAGGATAATGGAACTTCCGGAATATGTAACAAAAGATGATCTTGAGACAAGACTTTCTGAAAATGCGCTCCATATTTTCAATTCAAAATATGTTAATAGAAATGATAAAGGTGAGATAATCGAAACCCCCAAGGAAAGATTTTATATTGTTTCTAAGGCAATGGCTGAAGTTGAGCTGAAATACGAGAAAAATCAGGAATATGTTGATAATTTGACAGAAACTTTTTATAAAATGATATCAGGCCTTGAATTCCTGCCCGGAGGAAGAGTCATTACTAATACTGGAAAAGGAACAGCGTTATTCAATTGCTATGTTTTGCCTGTTGAAGACACTATTGAAGATGTTTTTGAGCATGTTAAGCTCGCAGCAATTATTCATAAGCAGGGTGGAGGAACAGGATATAATTTCAGCTATTTAAGGCCTAAAGGAAGTTATGTTGCAAAGTCCCAAGGAATGGCTTCTGGCCCATTATCTTTCATGGAACAGTTTGATGTTCAGACTAAAATAATCAATTCAGGAAATAGAAGAGGAGCTAACATGGGAATACTTAATGTTGATCATCCAGATATTCTGGATTTTATTTATGCAAAGCCCGTTGAAAATAAGTTCAAAAATTTTAATATCTCTATTGGAATAACTGATGAATTTATGCAGAAAGTTGAAGAGAATGGATATTACTCATTAAAGGTAAGAGAAACAAAAGAAGGAGCCCACATTATAAGAGACATGACTAGAACGGATTTGGAGAATTATAGTGTCAACATAGAAAAGCACAAGGCTGGAGCAGATGTTGGGCAAAAAGCCCCGCCTCATTCATTATATATTAAAGATGATAAAGTCTATAACAGAAGAACTGATGAAGAAATAGGGCGGGTGAAGAATGAAGTTATTGAGATAAATGCCCCCAAGCTTCTTGATCTAATTGCTACAATGGCTCATGCAACGGCTGATCCTGGAATGATATTCTTGGATTCAATAAATAAAAATAATCCTATTCCTGGAATTCCTTTAGAAGCCACTAATCCCTGCGGAGAGCAGCCTTTACATCCTTATGATGCATGCAATCTTGGAAGCTTGAACCTAAATAAGTTTGTTCATGAAAAAGATGAAAAAAAATCAATCAATTATGAAAGAATGGGTGAGGTAATTGAGCATGTTGTGAGGTTTATGGATAATGTTAATGATGCAAGCATTGGACCTATCCCCAAGATTGAAGAAAGCACAAAGAGCAACAGAAGAATTGGACTTGGAGTCATGGGATTTTCAGACATGCTTCTTGAGTTGGGAATAAGATATGACAGCGAGCGAGGAATTCAAACAGCAGAAGAAGTTATGAAATTTGTTACTGATAAAGCCTTAGAAATAAGCAGAAAATTAGCAGAAGAAAAAGGAGCTTTTCCAAACCTTAAAAATTCTATCTACAATAAAGAGGGTTTGGAGGACAAGGTAAGAAATCTTCATAGAACAACGATTGCCCCAACAGGAAGCATAAGCATGCTTGCTGATGTTAATTCTGGAATAGAGCCCCCATATGCGATTGCTTATGTCAAGGAAATGAGGGGGGGTGAAAGAGCATATTACAGCAATGCATTATTTGAAAAAATTGCAAAAGAAAGGGGATTTTATTCCAAAGAGCTTGAAGAAAAAATAGTTGATAATGGCGGCTCTGTTAGGGACTTAAAAGAAGTCCCCCAGGATGTTCAGGATTTATTTGGAACAGCATTATCCATTTCTCCAGAATGGCATGTAAGAATGCAGGCTGCTTTTCAAAAACATACAGAAAATGCAGTTAGCAAAACAATTAATCTTCCTGAAAACGCGACTATAGAGGATGTAAGGAAAGCATATATTTTGGCATGGGAAACTGGCTGCAAAGGAACTACGGTTTACAGGGATAAATGCAAGAAACAGCAAGTTTTGGTTGTTGGAAAACAGCCAGAAAAAGGATTAGAAAGAGGAGAAATCTTGATTTTGCCAGAATATTTGCCAGACTCTGATTATTTGAATCAAAGAACACCTTGGGGAAAGCTTCATATGCACATAGATTGTTATAAAGACAAACCTGTCCAGGTTTTTACGCAATTGGGAAAAGGCGGGGAAGTAGTAAATGCTGATTTAGAAGGAATATCAAGGCTAGCATCTCTGTCTTTAAGACTTGGGGGGACTTTAGATATGGTTATAAGGCAATTAGAAGGGGTGGCCTCTCAAAAAATGATGGCTACAAAGGAGGGGACTATAAGCTCTCTGTCTGATGGTGTTGCTATTGCATTGCAAAAATATCTTTTGTTAAGGCAGGAATATGAAAAAGAAAGAGATGGCGATAAAAATATTGATGTTGATCCTGCAGTGATTGCAAAGAAAATAAAAGAAAATAAAATCAGCAAAAATGAATTAGACTTTGCTGAGAAATGCCCTGAATGCGATGATGGAAAATTAATTCCAAGAGAAGGATGCTGGGTATGCTCTGCAAAATGCGGGTATTCAAGGTGTTAGGTGTCAGGGAATGCAAGCTAAGGGAAGAATTATGAGAATAAAAATCCAGAAAATTTCTGAGGATGCTATTATCCCCCATTACGCCCATGATGGCGATGCAGGAATGGATGTTTACTCGCCTAAAGAATATATCCTGCCTCCCAGCCATAGGTTACTGATTGGGACAGGATTAAAGATTGAGATTCCAAAAGGATATGAGATGCAGATTCGCCCTAAATCCGGATTAGCCATAAAAGAGGGGGTTTCAGTCCTTAACACTCCTGGAACAATAGACTCAGGATACAGGGGAGAAGTGGGAGTCATATTAATCAATCATTCTTCAAGGCCTTACAGCATAAAAAAAGGGCAAAAAATCGCGCAATTCGTCTTCAATAAAGTAGAGATAGTGGAGCTTGTCCTTGCAGACAGGATTACAAAGACTGGCAGGGGAGAGGGCGGTTTTGGAAGCACTGGATTGATCAGGAAGAATTTTTAATTCAATAAAAAATGATAAACATAACCGCGACCACAGAGCTTTTCAGTGTTTTGGGATTCTCTTTCCAGACATGGGGAAGTTTGGTGGCGTTAGGGATAATCATAGGATTGATTTTCATGCTCATAGAGGCAAGAAAGAGAAAACTGGCTGATAAGGTTGAAGGAATCCTTGTCTTCATGATGGTTTCTGGATTGATTTTCGGCAGGCTTGCTTATATTCTTGTGAATTTAAGCCAGTTTCCAACTTTTTATTCATGGTTTGAATTATGGGAAGGGGGGATAATAAGCTGGGGAGTACTGATAGGAATAGTTATTGGGATTTTCATCTTCAAATTAATAAGCAGAATAAAAACAGAGGAGATTCTTGAAATCGCTGATTTAATGGCGCCTTATCTTATTTTAGCAATCGCAATAGGAAGGATTGGATGCTTCCTGAGGGGATGCTGTTACGGAATCCCAACATCATTGCCATGGGGAGTTGTTTATACAGGAGGATTTTCAGAAGGGGCAGTGCATCCGGCACAATTATATCATTCAATTGCCGATTTTATCATATTTTTTGTCTTGTTAAAATTATACGGGAAAAAACGAAAATTAAGGCAGCATAACGCCAAATCAAGATTTTCGTTCTTCAATACATCCGGGACTATTTTCCTTATGTTCCTGATGCTGTATTCAGCAGAAAGGTTTTTCATTGATTTTTTGAGATTCCATCCCTCAAATGAATATTACATCATTTTCTCAGTTACACAATGGATTTTTCTGGCGATTTTCATAGTTGCCTCGGTAATGCTAAAAATAAAGGAAAAAAAGAAAAAATAAGCAGTCAATAATCTTCGTCTTCGTCGCATGCGTCGTCTTCGTCCTCTTCTTCGTCAAAATCATTTAAAGACATTTTATCAACCTCTAAGTTTTAAGCCATCTTTTTTGTTTATAAACATTTCGAAAGTCAGCGGACTTTGCCGATTATCAGGCAAGCCTTGCAAATCTCATTCCTGCAGGGCTCTCCGCATGACTTGCAGTAAAGGGGTTTATTGCCCAGAAGATTCGCCTTGCTTTTTCTGAGCCTTGGCAAAATATTCAAGAAAGATTTTACTATATTTTCCTTGACATTGGCTGGTAAGTGGCTTTGCCCCTTATTTACCTGCATTCCATCCAAAATCTGCCTGATTTTATGCCGATAAGCCCCGACTACACAAGGGCATCTTTCATAAACTACTGGAAAGTTCATGCTTCTTGAGTAATTCTCAACTTCTTTTTCAGGCATGAAATACAACGGCTTTATTCTCTGGACGAATTTTTTATCCTGGATTATTCCGACATAAGGGCCTTCATTCACTCCAATCATCAAGTTTCCTTTAAAATAATTCATCAGTATTGTCTGCGAGGCATCATCAAGATTATGCCCTGTAGCCAGCTTGTCCGCTCCTAATTTTCTTGCTTTTCTGTTTATCAGCCATCTTCTCAAGATTCCGCATATTGTGCAGTCCTGAAGCTTTGCTTTTGACTTTACTATGCTTTTTATGGAACACATGCTTCTTCCAAGTTCCTTGCGGACTGAATAAACATGAAGGGGAACTTTCAATTCCCTGCAGAATTTTTTGATATTTTCAAGATGTCTTTCACTCCACTTTCCCATCTCTAGATTAATGTGCAATGCAGAAACATTATAGCCGAATTTCTTCAAAAGATAAAGGACTGTCATAGAATCTTTTCCGCCGCTTATCGCGACAATGACTTTGTCTTTCTTGCCCAGCAGTTTATACTTCTGGATAGTCTGCTTGACTTTTGACTCAAATTGTTTTTGATTCATTTTAAACTTAATTTTCAGGCAAGAAATATCTTCTTAAAACAGGCGTATCAAACTTCTCTGTTTTAGGATTCCAGGCTAATCCATATGAGAATATATCCTCTGCAAATTTTGGATCCTTATTCTCGGCAGAGAACATTTCTCTGTATTTGCTGTCTATAAGAAAATCTAAATGAAGATAAGTTATGTCAAAAAGCCCCTGCTTTAATGCATCATAGCATTCAGATGTTTTTATCAGAAAGTCAAGCGAGCAATAGCCATTATTTGAAAGTTTTTCTGATATTGCCCCGAATCTTTCCATAGGATTATTATAATTGTCTTTTCCCCTCATTTTTCTGACTATCTCCAAAACAGGATTATGATGAAGTATCATGATATCTATGTCTTTGGGCTGCTGCCCATTTTGCTTAGCCAAAGACCCGTAAAGAAAGCAGTCATCAACATCAAACTTCATTTTATTTTCATGAATGCATTTGCCGAATTTTTCAGCTATTTTTATCAGTTCCATTTTATTTTTCAACAAGTCTCGCTTTGTTTATTTTGAATATCCCGGCATGGTTTTTATATTCAATTTTTGAGTCAAGAACCTCAATCCTTTTCTTGAAGATTGGGCAGTCAAGAACTGTGGTTTCAATCTCTCCGCCCTCTCCTGAAGGATTCAATTGATATTTGTCCTGAAGTATTTTTAATTTTGAAATAATTTGTCCATCTATCACTTTACCCAAATACGTTTCATCCAATGGATATGCAAATACCCCGGAAATAATGACTTTAAATTTATTTTTGATTAATTCATCCAGCAATTCCAGCTGATTCATCTGCCATAAAGGATTTATGCACTTTAATCCCAAATCATCGCATAACTTTTGTATCCTAGAAGCTTGATAGACAGACTTTACTGCTCCCGTAACAATTCCTTCAATTTTGTATTTTTTTACTGCCTTTTCAATGGCCTCTTTCAAATCCTTCAGTTCTTTTTCCTTTTCGCCTTTTGTCTTGAATTGAAGCAAAGGCAAGCCAAGGCATTCTGCCTGCTCTTTTACAAGATGAACATTAGGAACATGGAACATGTAGCTTTCTGGATTTGAAGATATGATGCTGATTAGACAGGAAACTTCATGCTCCTTCATTGCCTTGAACAAGGCAAATGTAGAGTCTTTTCCGCCTGAAAAAAGAACAGCGATTTTCATTTTTGGGTTGATAAGGGGGTTTCCCCTTATTTTCATAGAAAACTCTCGGAAAATGGTTTTAAAAACTTATGCAGAATATCAGTTCAGCACTTGCAGCTTTTTATCGGCTTGCCGCAGCACTTGCAAACCTTTGCCTTTTTCTTTTTTGCCATTGTGTTGGATATGCTCATTAGATTATAAAATTAGCTTTTAACACGGGAGTGACAAAAGGTTAAGCTCTGGGCTTGTAGTTCCTCATTAATAGGGCATTGCTGACAACTGAAACGCTTGAGAATGCCATTGCAGCCCCCGCAATTATAGGATTAAGCAAAATGCCTGCTGGATAGAGTATTCCTGCGGCTATCGGAATTCCTGCGCTATTGTAAAAAAACGCCCAGAACAGATTCTGCTTTATCTTCTTTAAAGTATAGGATGAAATGTCGATTGCCAGGATAACATCCCTCAAATCATTCTTTACAAGGATAATGTCTCCTGTTTCAATAGCAACATCAGTTCCTGCGCCTATTGCTATTCCGACATCCGCCTGAGCAAGTGCAGGGGCGTCATTTATTCCGTCTCCAACCATCGCAACAACCCTCCCTTCTTTCTGCAGTTTTTTAATTTCCCTTTCCTTGTCTTCAGGCAGGACTTCTGAAAGAACATGCTTTATTCCCAATTGAGACGCTATTGCATTTGCAGTTCTGTCATTATCCCCTGTTATCATTATGATTTCTTTCCCAATTTCTTCAAGTTTTGCCACAGCATCTTTTGAATTTTCCTTTAATTGGTCTGCGATTGAGATGATTCCCAAGATTTTCTTATTTACAGAGACTAAAACAGTTGTTTTTCCCTGATTTTCTAATTCCTGAATTTGTTTTTCATGCTTAAGCGCGGGAATCAGCTTTCTGCTTCCAAGCAGGATTCTCTTTCCTTTGTATAAAGCCGAAACTCCCTTTCCGGGTATTGCCCTGAAGTTTTTAGCGTCAGGAATGCTGAGCCTCATCTCTTTTGCCTTGTTGAGAATTGCTTCAGCAAGAGAATGCTCGCTTCTTTTTTCAGATATAGAGGCATAAAATAAAACTTCTTTTTCATTTCCATTTCCATTCAACGCAATTATATCAGTGACTTCAGGCTTTCCTTTTGTCAAAGTTCCTGTCTTGTCAAACACTATTGTTGTGAGCTTTCTCGCTTTCTGCAGAGTTTCAGCCTTTTTGATTATTATCCCATGCTTTGCAGCCAGCCCTGTCCCCATCATTACTGCTGTGGGAGTCGCCAGTCCCAAAGCGCAGGGGCATGCTATTATGATTACTGTGATGAATCTTTCAAGCGCAAATGACAAAGAAAATCCGAGCAAAAGCCATATTAAAAATGAGAACAGCCCTATCAGGATGACAGAAGGGACAAAGATTCCTGCGATTTTGTCAGCCAATCTCTGGATAGGCGCTTTTGACGACTGCGCCTCCTGGACTAATTTGATTATTCCCGCAAGCATTGTCTCACTTCCAACCTTTGTGGCTTTAAATTTGAAAGAGCCTGTTTTGTTTATAGTTGCCCCAATGACAATATCCCCTGTATTCTTGTCAACAGGAATGCTTTCTCCTGTAATCATGCTTTCATCAACTGAAGACTGTCCTGAAATTATCTTTCCGTCAACAGGTATTTTTTCTCCGGGCTTTACAATGATTATATCCCCGACTTTTACCTCTTCGATTTTAATCCTGATTTCTTTTCCATTCCTTATTATAGTTGCAGTTTTAGCCTGCAATCCCAATAATTTCTTTATCGCCTCTCCTGTCCTGCCTTTTGTCCTTTCTTCAAAATAATCTCCAAGCAGGATGAAAGTCAAAAGCAAAGCGGTTGCCTCAAAATACAGCTGGCTGGCAAGCGCATTTCCGAGAAGCACCTGGATTCCCATTACAATTGAATAAACATATGCTGTCCCTGTGCCAAGGGCAACTAGGGTGTCCATATTTGCAGTTCTGTTTCTTACAAGAGTCATGAATCCATGATAATAGAAATTCCAGCCTGCAATCACAACTCCTGTAGCAAGCAGGAACTGGATTATTGTGAGTGTTTTGTCTTCAAAAAACACCGGCAATCCTAAAATTCCCGCTATCATTGTATAAAGCAGAGGAATGCTCAGAATTGCGGCCCACTTAAAGCGTTTCCACATTTCTTCCTGCGCAGCATGATGCTCATGCTCCATCATACTTTCCATTTTCTCAGCGCTTTCTGCCCTGAATGCTTTGTATCCCGCTTTTCTTACTGCATTTTTGATGTCATTTTCAGAAACTTCATGGGAATGCTCAGCAGACAATGTTTCAGTGGCAAAATTTACGTTTGCAGACTTGATTCCTTTTGTCTTTTTCAGAACTCTTTCAATGTTCGCAGCGCAGCTCGCGCAGTGCATTCCAGAAACTTTTAATTGAGTCTTGTGAATCATAAGAAATTGATTTTATAGCCCCTTTTCCTCATTAAGGCTATTATTTTTACTATTTTAATCTTTTCATCCTCACTGTCATAATTCACTTTGGCCCTGCATTTTTCAAAGTCAACAATTGCAGGAATTCCATTTTCTTCAAAAATGCCTTCAATCATTTTTGCGCAGCTTTCGCAGTGCATTCCTTTGATTTCTAATTCAATCATTTTCCTCCGCAGCAGCCTCCGCCGCATCCTCCTCCAGAACCGCTGGAGCTTCCTGATGCTGATGCAGGAGTTATTGCCTGCGGCGCTGATTCTGAGACTAATGTGGCGGGATATTCCTTGAAAATCTCTATTCCAAGAATCTCATTCTTTGAAGTCTTTGATGAGTCATAATAGACTTCAAATTTCCCAGACACATATTTTACATCAATCACCCCATTCAGATTTTTCAGCTCTCCAATAATCAGAGGAGCATGGCCTGAGCATGGAATGTCAACGTCCAGAGTCAATGAAGGATAAGACGCCCCATCAGTATTTGCGCTTGCTGTCCCAATATTGGCGACTGCAGGAAATATTATTAAAAAGAACAATAAATTGACTGCGATTGTTGTTGTATACAGTATTGAGAGGAATTTCCATCTTTTTCTTGTCCCTGACATGCACAGGCAATTGTTCCTTTTCAGATAGAATCCTGCTGAAAGAGTTGCAAATGAAAATGATAATGCGATTAAAATATAAAAGAAATTTCTGCTTGCCAGAAGAGGCTTGAAGGCAGAAGTGAATAAAGTCACTCCCAAAATAGAGCCTATGATGAATAATATGCAGAATGTATGGGGGACTAATCCATATATTATCCCATTTACAAATCCTTTTTTTCTGTCCTTAGCGTGCGCGCAGCAGTCATGAGTTGCAAGGCATTTTTCAGCCTCCTCTTTCATGAAGTATTTTCTTCCGCATCCAAGGCATTCATGCTTAAGGGCTTCGCCCTTAACAACCCCTGCGGCTTCGCCCTTAACAACCTCTCCTTCGCTGTTTTCTTTGACCTCTTCACATGATTCTTTTATTGTGAAAAAGTCAATTATTGATTTTATCATAAAATCATGCGCAAGAAACAGCTTTTAAGCGATTGTTTGAAACTAGTTTCAACACCTATTGCTTAAGCAACACAATATTTGTCATTCCTCTTCTTCTGCGCTCAATAAATCCTTGTCCTTCCAGCCTGTCAAGAACTCTAGTCACCTTTACTTTGTCAAATCCTGACTTTTCAGTCAGCTCAGACTGAAAAATCGAGCCTTTTGCTTCTGATATTATTCTTATGAGCTTTTTTTCCTCTGCATTTAATCCGGCAATGCTTATGCCTTTCTTTTCTATTTTTTCCCTTATTGTTTTCATGATGATTTGTTTTTCCTCTTTTGAAAGCATTAAAATAACCCCTATAATCACGATTATTGCAATTAATGCTCCCACGACATAAGTCTGCACATTTATTGTTCCATACATTGGGCATGTTGTGCCCATTGAGCATGAAGAGCTTGTTATGTTTTTTAATGCGTTATTGAAAAGAAAAACGATTATTCCTAGGATAATCGCAATTCCAATGATTAATAATCCGACATTTTTGTTTTTCATTTTTTATCTGATGCTCCGGTACTCTTCCTTATACTCTTTTGAGAATACAATCTGCCACAGCTGATTATGCCTTGCCCTGAATCCGCCTGCGCAGCTGAGGAGATAATAGGTCCACATTCTGAAAAATCTTTCATTGTATCTTCCCTTAAGCTTTGGCCAGTTTTTGATGAAATTGGCATGCCAAGCCATCAATGTCTTGTCATAATCCATGCCAAAATTATGCCAGTCTTCAAGCACGAACAATCCCTCGGCGGCGGTTGTTATTTGTTTTGCAGAAGGCACCAAGTGATTTGGAAAAATGTACTTTTCCATCCAAGGTTCTGGTGATGCATATGATTTATTATTGCCAATAGTATGCAATAAAAACAATCCGCTTGGCTTCAGGCAGCGGTGAACTATTCTCATAAACTCTTTATAGTTTTTTGGACCAACATGCTCAAACATGCCTATTGAAATTATGCTGTCAAATTTTTCATTCAAATCCCTGTAATCCTGCACCCTTATTTCAACAGGAAGCCCCTTGCATGATTCTTGGGCAAGTTTTGCCTGCTCTTTTGAGACTGTAATGCCGACTACCTTTACTTTGTATTTTTGAGCCGCGAATTTGGCAAATCCGCCCCAGCCGCAGCCAATATCTAAAACCCTCATTCCTGGCTTTAGATTGAGCTTTTTGCAGCTCAAATCTAATTTTGCCTCCTGTGCCTGGTCAAGATTTTTAGCATTTTTCCAGTATCCGCAACTGTATATCATTCTTTTGTCCAGCATTAATCTGTATAGTTCATTGTCCAAGTCATAATGGCGCTCTCCGACTTCAAAAGCCCTTGATTTGCTCTGCAGATTCATGATTTTGGCTTTTATGACATCCCATATAAATCTTGACTTGATTTCATCGTCCAATTCTGCCTTTAAAACCTTAGTGAAGAATTCATCCAGCTTCTTGCAGTCCCACCAGCCGCCCATATATGCCTCTCCCAAGGCAAGCGTGCCTCCTGATAATACTCTAGAATATAGCTTTGGATTATGAATTTGAATGTCCCAGGGATTATTGCCATTAATTTTAATTCCTGCAATTGAAAGCAGTTTTGCGATTTTTTCTTCAAATTTCATTTTTTTGTTTTTTATCGGGTTATTAAGGTTTGTTATCGGGTTGTTAAGGGTGTCCCTTAACATGTAACATGAATCAAGGCAGCTTTGCTTCCAGTCAAGGAGTCAAAATACTTGCATGCCTTTGGAGATACTCCTTCCATAACATTAAGTTTGTTTTTGAGGACATAATCTCTTGCTTCTTTAGTGAGCTTGGCCTCTCCGCTCTGGCCAGTCCCAATGACTATAATATGCGGATTGCCTGACATCAGCAATTGAATCTCTTCAATGCCGACTGCATGCATTGTTCCATACTTTCTTTCCACTTCATCCTCATTTCTCTGCATAACTTTTCCGTCTGCAAGAATAAGAATATCCTTCTCATAAATCTTTTCTCCAACCTTTGCCCAGCCGAAGCCTGTGCTTGTCATCTTAAAAATATCCTAATTTTTGAGAGGCTAAAAACTTTGTTTTTATCATGATTTTATTATTTATGCTCTATTAATAAGGATTTCGCTACAGGATAATAAACTTTATTAATCGCCTGTCTTAAATAAAGGACATGGAAAAAGAGAGCTTAAAAGAGTATCAGGAATTATGCAAAGCAACAGCAAAGAAATTTGAGACTTCTGAGAAAGAGATTCTAACATGGGGTTTGGGAATAGCGGGGGAAGCAGGAGATGTTGCTTCATGCATAAAAAAGACATTTGCCCATGACAATGATCAAAGAGCAGGAATAAAAGAGAATATAGGGGATACTTTATGGTATGCTGCAATGATCTGCAATTTCTTTGGATGGGAAATGCAGGCTATTCTTAATGAGAATCTGGAAAAATTAAAGAAAAGATTCCCTCAAGGCTTTACAACAAAAGATGCCTCAAGAGACAACACCATGGTTGATTGGAATGAGAAATAATTACTTTTTCTTCATATAATTTTTGATAGCTTCATGCAATGCATCTGCAGCCAGATTTGAACAGTGCATCTTTATTGGAGGCAATCCTCCCAGTTCATTTGCAACATCATTTCTTGTTATTTTCATAGCCTCTTTCAGAGTCTTTCCCTTTGCTAGTTCAGTAATCATTGATGACGTTGCAATGGCTGCTGCGCAGCCCATTGTCTTGAATTTAATGTTTTTGATAATCTCTTTTCCGTTCTTCTTTGCAACTTTAATGTAAACATACATAATATCCCCGCAGATAGGATTGCCGACTTTGCCTATTCCGTCTGCATCCTTTATTTCTCCGACATTTTTCGGATGAATGAAATGCTGCATCACTTTTTTGCTGTATTTGATTGAGTTTTCCATTTTATCTCTCTAGATAATCTATCGCTTTTTTAATGTCATTTGTTATGAAAACCTTTTCTTTTAACTGAGAGATTGATTTTATCCAATCTACTAATTCTCCCCTGTCAATAACCGAGACTTTCTTGTGATAATCTTTTACTGCATTAATTATCTCTGCCAATGTTCCTAATCCGCCATGCAATGCGATTATTGCATCGCAGTTTCTTATCATAATAAGATTTCTTTCAGGATAATCAACATTTGTCTCTATTACCTTGTCTGGCTTTGGCCCTTTTTCTTCTCCGACTTTCTTCATTATTTGTTCAGAAGGAAAGTAAGCAATAAACTGCTTGCCTTTGTTTTTCTTGTAAGCCTCGACAACAAGCTTTGATATTCCTGTTCCTCCCCCGCTTATCAGAATATGCCCTCTTTCAGCTAATTCTTTTCCTATTTCTTCAGCTTCTTTTTTGCATTCTATGGCTTTATGCGCCTGCCAGCTTCCAAACATAAGTATTTTCATTTTTTCCTTTTCAAGGCAATTTTGTTCAGCTCAGCAATGACTTTGTCAACATCAAAGCCATGGGCCATTAATCCCTGCTCCAAAGTTTCCTGCATTGCCATTGGGCAGCCTATGCAGTGCATTCCTGACCTCATTAAAATCGGGATTGTGTTTGGATATCTTGCTATGACCTCTGAAATTGCCATATGCTTTGTGATTGGCTGTTTTTTTTGCTTTTTCATTGTTCCATTTTATTTAAACGGGCTTATCCCCCTCAAGTCCTTTATAATTTTAGGCAATACCGCCAATAAAAAGTTAACGTCTTTGTCTGTGTTAGCTTTTCCCAGAGTAAATCTTACTGAGCCATGCGCCTGGATGTGGGAGCATCCTATCGCGAGCAAAACATGGCTTGGCTCTAGGGATTTTGAAGAGCAGGCAGAGCCTGTGGAGACTGCAATTCCTTTTTCATCTAATTTCAATAAAATTGACTCCCCTTCGATTGCTTTGAATGAAATATTAATATTGTTGGAGAGCCTTTTTTCTTTATCCCCATTTAGTTTTGTTCCTTCAATTTTCAAAAGTTTTTGGATTATCTTGTCCCTTAATCTCTTTAGCCTTGCATTTTCAGAATTCATTTCCTTGTTAGCAAGTTCAGCAGCCTTTGCAAACCCTACAATTCCTGTAACATTCTCTGTTCCGCTTCTAAGCCCAAATTCATGGCCCCCGCCATGAACCAATGCGCCTATTTTTGTTCCTTTCCTTACAAAAAGAAAGCCAATTCCCTTTGGGCCGTATATCTTATGCGCGCTTGCTGAAAGCAAATCAATATTCATTTTCTTCACATCAATTTTTTCCTTGCAGAATGTCTGGACTGCGTCTGTATGAAAATAAATCCTCTTTTGCCTGCAAATCCTGGCAATTTCTTCTATAGGCTGGATAGTTCCAATCTCATTATTTGCATGCATCACTGAAACAAGCAAAGTCTTATTGGTAATTGATTTTTTAAGCTGTTCAACATTAATTATTCCATTCTTGTCAACATCAACATATTTTACCTTGAATCCGGCTTCCCCCAGCTTTTTGCATGATTCTAAAACTGCATCATGCTCTATTTTTGAAGTGATGATCTGATTTTTGATTTTGTTTACAAATGTTGGCCCCTTTATCGCCATATTGTCTGACCCTGTTCCGCCTGAAGTGAATATTATCTCTTCAGGCTCTGCATTTATTATTTTGGCGATTTTCTGCCTGGCAGTTTCAATTGCATCTCTTGCCTCTCTTCCGAATGAGTGCAAGCTGCTTGCGTTTCCGTATTTCTTGTCAAAATAAGGGAGCATTTCCCTGATTACTTCTTTCCTTACAGGCGTTGTTGCCGCATGGTCCATGTAAATTTTTTTCATTTTTTTGCGCTTGTCATAAATTCTATTGATTCATCAGCTTTGATCCAGTCTTTTGGGAAATTTAATTCGTGAATAAAAGCCATAATTTTCTTCTCATCATATTTCAAGCTTTTTAGATTTTTACAAAATCTTTTATTAAGTATTATGCCAGCAGAGTTTTTCTTGAAGTCTAATAAAAAAGGATATAATTTGCATTCCACAGGACGTTTATCATATACCTTGCATTTTTTCTTTTTATCATCAAAGAAAATGCATCTGCCGTCCTTTTTCTGTTTTAGAATGAAAACTTTTTTATATGGTGTTTTAACAGTATCGCTATATTTTTTAAATTTCTTCTCTTCAAAAGGCAATAAAATTGGTCTTAGATTTTTGATTTTCCCACAGCAATCTTTTTTACAGCCATTGCAATTTATTCTTATCATCTTAGCACACCTTGCATTTGCATACTACGCAAATGTATCTTGATTTTTTCATTTCATTGATTAGCTTTGAGATTTCAGAGTTTGCAGACTTCCCTTTTATTATGGATTCTGCCGATTTTTTGATTTTTGCCCTGATTGAAGAAGGAAATTTGATTGCCTTTCCCCTTTTTCCTGATTTATACTGGGAAACAGCCGCCTTTGTTATGCTGAGCTTTCTTGAAATCTCGGCGTCGCTTAATCCTTTTTTTCCAAGAATTGATATTAATTCCTTCCTTATCGCGGGAATTATCGTGTTAAGCTCAATTTTCTGTGTCAGGCATTCAAGCATGGATGGTTAACACTGTTAACCTTTATAAAGGTTACGGATCAGCTGTAGAAATAATCAAGAATCTTTCCTGAATCTGGGGGCATGATATGCCCTATTTCTATGCCATTGCTTTCTATTGAAGGCTGGGAAAAAGAGAATTTTTCAGGAATGCCATAATAGTCTCTTGCACTGTATTCTTTTCCAAAAACTTGTATCTGGCTGTTTTCTATAATCTGCCTCAAATGGCCTTTCCTTAATGTGCAGTCATGTATATGCCCTTTCTCGCAGACATAATTTCTTTTTTGCCATATCCCTTTTATTGCGCTGTTGTCAACAATGAACATTTTGATTATATCCATCTCCTTAGTCAGCAGATTTTTTCTTTTCCTGGTGCTCAGATTGCCTAATCTTTTTGTTGAATCTTCAAAATTATGAAATCCTATCAGATAAATGACAGGTTTTTTTGATTCAAACTCCTTAAAAGACTCTATCTGATATTGCTTTAGATGAACAGCATAATCATGCTGCATAAATGCTGCTTTTGCCTCTGCATAGAACAAGGGATGCCTAAAATCTGGAACAAGATTCTTTTCATCCCCGATATATTCAAGTTCAGGATATTTTTCCATTAGAATTTCTTCAAATCTCTTTCCAATCAGTGTCTGTATTGAAAGCATGAAAAATGATGATTTGTTTTTGCTATATAAGGTTTGTTGTGATTGCAAGAAAACATAGAAAAATATTTAAACAAACGTTGCATGATTAAATTATGTCACAAAGAGGTTTAGTTAGTATTATTTCTAATGGCACTTATTTAGCGAGAGCTAGATGGGCCATGAAAACTAAACACTTCTTTTGTGGCCCAACATTAAAAACAAGGTAAGAGCCGCTCATAACAGGTTCTTGCATTGCCCTTCTTTTTGGCTTTTCAGCTGAACAAGGGCATCAACTTGTTTTGAGTGGTTTCTAAGGAGGATACACAAAATGTCAGAAAATTATGGGACATACCCAGTATGTATGGAATGCGGAGATAGCATCAGCAATCCCGTATGCCACGAATGCTTGAAAGAGCAGATGTTTGCCTACTTGGCAGACAAAAGAATAAATGGAAGGATGGATGAAAAAACATATATGGCCTTGAGAAAAGCCATAGGCAGTTTAGTCAGAAAACTGTGGAGTTATAGAGACACGGGCATAAAGTGCATAGGCTGCCAAGAGACTCTTGCCATCTGTCCATACTGCTTCGTAAGGCATGTCAGGGGTATTCTGGCATCTTTTGGTCTTTCTCTTTCTTCTTTTTCTTTTTGTTTTAAATTCACTTAAAATTTCTATAAATTTTTAGTGTGCCGGAAACTTTGTTTCCAAGCACGTGTGAGAACTCTCATAAATCATTCCGTAAATCTTATTAAGTTTGAATGCCCCATGATTTCATGACCAATGTATTGATTGACACGCGTTCCTGGATGCCGAACAAGAACTTCATGAAATCCAGTCTTGTGGAGATATTGGAACAGCATAAAATCCCTGAATCTTCCCTTAAAGAAGACGATTTGGTTTGTGACTTCTATATTCCTGGGCTGAATTCTTATAAAGCTCACACGCTTGCCAGGTCAATTAACAGCAGAATAAAGTCTTACCATGCAAGAATAGCTGTCGATATTAATTAAACCTCAAGGCCCTTCTTTTTTCAGTAACATCAATAAACTATGTTCTTTTCCATAATTTTTTGAAAAGATTATTTCTCTATCAACTTTTATTGTTTTCATATTGTAATTCTTGAATATTCTTCTAATCTCCTTTTCTGTATATGGACGGCTATACATTTTTTGATTCATGATTTTTACATAGCTTTCTTTTTCTTTATGTTTTTTTATCCGCTCATTTAAAACTAATAGAAAATAACCCCCTTTCTTCAATGCTGTTGATATTTTGCTTGCAGTCCTCTTAAAATCCTTTGGATTTAAGCATAACATTGAATAACTTGAAATTATTCCATCAAATTTATCGTTGAATTTAATAGAAGTCATAGAAATACATTGATATTTTGCATTTGGGGCATTTTTTCTTGCAAGTTTAATCATTTTATCAGAAAGGTCAATTCCAGTGACTAAAAATCTCCTTTTTATCAGCTCTTTAGTGATTGGAATTCCTGGCCCGCAGCCTAAATCCAGGACAATTCCATTTTTTGGAAGTTTTTTACAGAAAAGATTAAACATCTTCAAATATCCTTTATTTTTAATGACTGGAGATGCAATTTTTGCGCCTATTTTATTCCAAGCCCCTTTATTTAGTTGAAGAATTCCCATAAAATTAAACCCTTAATCCTAATGCCTTTCTCTTCTCATTGATAATATTAACAATCTTTTTTGCAGCCTTGTCAACATCATCTTCATAGAACAATTTTCCGCCGGTTGGCAGGTTTCCAAGTTGCTTTTCAACTAATTTTGCTCCTGATGTCCATAATGGCGGATTTACATGGACTGTAATGCCATGGGCCAAAGCATTAGTTCCTATTGAAATTGCCTTTTCAGTGACTAATTCAGGGGCAGATGCTGCTATTGGCAGCTCTGAAATTGGAATTCCTGTATAATTTGAAACCTCGCTAATCAAACGGATTATTCTTGAATTATCAACACAGCTGCCCATATGCAAGACTGGAGGAAGAACTCCAATATTGTTTGCTTTTCCTATTGCGATTAAAACTTTCTTTAATTTATCTCCGCAGAATTTTACTGCTTCGGGCTTCATCAAGCCTTCTTGGGCTGAAGCATGGCTTATGCATCCTGTAGTCAGGATTAAAATGTTTTCTTTCAGGAGTTTCTTGATTAAAGTCTCAACAAACTTCTGTCCTCTTAATTTAGGATTCCTGCAGCCTACAATAGCCACTACGCCTTTTATGTTTCCTGACTTGATATTGTCAATTAATGGCTTGAGAGGCTCTTTCTTGTTTAATTTTGATAATGCTTCTAAAATTTGCTCAACACTAAAGCCGGAATACAAATCCATTTTTTGCTGAGGAATGTAAACTTTTGCCTTATTCCTGTTCTTGAAATTATCAATTGCAATCCTTACAATTTTCTTTGCTGTTTCATCGGCTTCTTCAATCTTGAAAGGAATATGCAGCGCTCCAGGCATTCTTGCAATCATTGTTGTTATGAGTTTAGTATGATAACAGCTTGCGACGCTTGCCAGGCTTGGATAAATGCACTGGGCATCTACTACCATTGCTTCCATTGCTCCTGTGACTAAGGCAAGCTCAGACTGCATTGTATGGGCTGCCATTGCGATTCCGTGTCTTTGAACAAGTTCATTTGCCTGGCAGCACACTCCGACAAGATTAATTCCTTTTGCCCCTGCTTTTTTTGCCTCTCCTTCAAGTTTTTTGCTCCATTCAAGGACTTTTTCTGCGAGAAGAGGAATATGGCCGTGAACAGACAGATTGATGTAATCCTGCTTGATTGTCCCCAAATTTGCTTCTGCTTTAATCAATTTTGGAGTTCCGAATAAAATATCCTGGATATCTGTAGCCATCATTAATCCGGCATATCCGTCAACTAATCCCATTTTTAAGCACTGAAGAAGAAGGGAATTAGGATCCGCATCATTTCCCATTGTTGTTGCGTGCTGCGCTCTTGTTGTCTCAATATCTGCATTCTCTGGAAGGATATCCATTTTTTTCCATTCTTTTTGCAAATATAATGGGGCATTGATTCTAAGCCAATTCAGATAATTTCCTTCTGATTTATGGAAAACTCCGTGCTGCCTTCTGAAGTCTTCAAATGCCTCCAAGGCAACTAATTCTGCAGATTGGTTAAGTGATTTTGATTTCCTTTTCAGCAATTTAGCAATTGCCTTTAATTTTGTTTTATCGGTTATCTTGTATCCTTTTGCCTTATTTCTTCCGACTTTCCACAACAGCAAAGCATTTTCCCTTGCATGCTCAACATGGCAGCATGCTCCTGCTGATATTGTTCTTAAAAGATTTCTTGAGGAGATGACATTTGCATCTGCCCCGCAAACCCCTTTTGATGCTTTTGGGGTTATTCTGCATGGTCCCATGTTGCAGTTTTTGCAGCACACTCCGGCCAGGCCAAAGTTACACTGCGGCTGCTGGCTATTAAATCTGTCAATTACAAAAGAAGCGTTGTCTTTCCTTGCCTTTTCAAGTAAGGTGTTATTCACCCAGGAAGTAAGCTGTTGTTTAGGAGAAGTTTCACAAAACTTCTTCGGTTCTTTAGATTTAGCCTGCTGCGCTTTTTTATCAAAGAATAATTTGCAGAGGCAATGTCCTTGGTCTTTAATCTCCTGCTTGTGATAGATGCACGGGCATATGATTATCCTGTCCTCTTCAAAATTTCCTGTGATGACTCTGCATGGACAGTATCTCTCGCCGTATTTATCCTCATTCTTCTTCAAGCCTTTAATGACATATGCCAATTGCTTTTTGTCTTTATTCAGAACAAAGCCTGCTTTTCTCGCATACTCTTGCGAATATTTTAAGATTTCTTTTTCTTGCATGATTATGATTTGTTAATAAATTTTCAAGCAAAATGACTTTGCTTTTTGTCTTATTGATGGCGAATGTCAATTCGCCTTTGATATGCCTTACTTGCTAATTGCCTTTACAGGGCAGACTTTCAGGCATTCGTATGCCTTCTTGCATTTTTTCGGATTGATGAATGCCTTGCCGTTTTTCCATTCAATCGCCTGATTAGGGCAGATTGCTATGCATGCTCCGCATGCAATGCATTTTTTTTGGTCGACTTTTGGTATTCCTGCCATAATTATAAGTACCTCACTTCCAGATTTTTCCTGTGCGCTTCCCTCAAAAGATTGGGAACGCATTGTGATTTTGAGTACGTGCAGACAATGCAGCACTGCATCTGCGGAGTCTCAATCTTCTTCTTGCATTTTTTGCAGTCAAGGAAATAAATGCACTCCTTGGGCATTGCAATTAAATTATTTTTTCCGCAATTGGGGCATTTGATTTTTATTGACTTCGGGATTTTTTGTATTTTCTTTTTGCCCATTTTATTTCAGGGCATGAATGATGTATAGCACGCCCAGCACCGCGAACACAGCAGTTATAAGATAGACAATAATATAATTGAGCCAGCTTCCGCCGCTGACAAAACAACTGCCTATTCTTCCTGCAAAGGCTATGTAAAAGCTGAATAATGCAGCCACTATCATGACAATTCCACTTGCAATTTCAATTGATTTCTTCACGATAAAAACCCCTGGTTTTTAGCCTGCTGAAAATCTTTGATTTTCTTCATGATTATCTTAAGTTTAACAGTTTCTTTAATTTATTCTCATCAAATCCCTTTACAATAACTCCATCAATATCAATCACAGGAACCCCTGTCTGGCCTGATTTTTGTATCATTTCCATTGCCGCCTGCCTGTTTTCATTCACATCTATCTCCTTGAATTTGACTTTGCTCTTTTTCAGGAATTCCTTGGCTTTGTCGCAATAAGGACATGTTGATGTTGAATAAACAATTATTTTCATTTCCTTGCCCCTTTTATATATCATTGACTGGAAAGTTTGTTTTAAAACTTTTCTTTTAATATCCTGTTGAATGACTTCAAGCCGTAATAATAAGCTATGATGATCCCTATAATTGTCATCCCTATCTCGACTGCCCTTAACCCAAGGCTGAATGCAAATCCTCTGCTTCCGCCCAATCCAAGCAATGCAAAGGCAAATGCTAATGCTCCTTCTAATCCTCCAAGGGAGCCCGGAGTAGGGGTGAGGAATGCCAGGATAATGAATACATTTATGATTAACAGCTGGACAAGAGATAAATTGACTCCTAGGCATATTCCTAAAAGCTTATACTCTGCGAGCATTAAAATCTGGTAGATGAGGGAGATTATCCCGATTACAATTAATTTTTTCTTGTTCTCTTTGAAGAACTGTATTAAATGTATTTCAACTAATTTTATGTTGTCATGGAATTTTTTATGCACAAGCTCCTTGAAAGGCTTTATGAACATTGTGAAAAACCCCTCTTTTTTCATTGTTTTAATGTAAAAAGTGTAAATCAAGACAGCAAGGCCTATTATGGCTATAAGCAGAAGAATGATTGTCTTTGCTGTTAATGCGCTCCAATAAATTGCAAATAATAATACAAGTCCTATGACCGCCAGAACAAGTGCGGATGCGAAATCAAAAACCTTGTTTATGACTATTACAGGAATCCCCTTCCTGTATTTTAGCTTGCCCTCTTTTTTTATCAGATAAGCCATTATGGGCTCTCCGCCCAATCTTGATAAAGGAGTAATGTAGCAGAATGCCCACTCTGTAAACCTGAATGATAAAAGCTTGATGAAAGAAATTTTGCCCCCAAATGCCTTTACAGTTATGCCCCATCTTGCAAGGGAGATTATATAGACTATAAGGTAAAATCCAAAAAGAATAAGGAATTTGTCTATTGAAACCATCTTTAGTGTCTTAAGTACTGTTTTTGTGTCAACAGAAGCCATTACTACGCCAAACAGTATTAATCCTGCCAATATAGACAGCAAAATCAGAAGTTTTGCTTTCATAAGCCCATAAGCGGGAGGTGTTTTAAATATCTTTTTAAAACCGCGTTTCCTGGGGCTTTTATGGAGACAGTGTATATGCTGCTTAACGGCAAAAAACTTGATAAAAATGCGTTTTTGCATTACTTGTCCGACAAGATAAAGAAAACCGCAAGGAAATTCAGCATAAAAAAGCCCTCAAAAAAGATTTATTGCCTTGATGATGCCTCAATTGAGATTGTTTATGCTTTAATGGCGCATAAAAAGCCTAAAATCCAGAAGAGCGAGTTTCTTTACTGCCTGAAAAAAGAGATTGAGATTTATGCCAGATTAAGGGGCAAGAAATTTGAATTTGCTGAATATGGCGGATTGAAATTAAAAGTCAGGAATATGCTTGATTTTCTTGAAAAACAGCATCCCGAGATAAAGTATTCTATTTTGGCTGCGAATTCACAGCTTTAATTGCCTTAAGCTTTTTATCGCATATCTTTTTCCCTTCACTTTTTTCTTATCCCAGCTTTTTGCAAGAACAATGACAATTCTGCATCCTGCCTTTCTTGCAATCTTAACATCAGACATTTTGTCCGCAACATAGGTTATGTTTTTAACTTTTGTTTTGTATTTTTTTGCAATCGCTTTTATTGCATTTTCCTTGCTTGAGAATTTTTCTGAATAATAAAGCCTGCTGAAGTATTTTAAAATCTTATTTCTTTTCAGGATTGCATTTGCAAACTTCCCAGCTGAATTTGTGAGAAGGATTACCGCATAATTCTTTGATTTTAGCCTTTGCAGCGCCTCTTTTGCATAGGGCGCCAGTTTTATTCTGGATGCTTTTTTTGAGATATCATTATTTATCCTGTCTTTCAATTTCTTAAGAATTTTTGGGGAGAATTTATTTATCCTCTTTAATGTTATTTCAACTTTCGGCCCCAATGCCCTTGAGATATGGCTTTTCGGATAAATAAAATAATGCTCAAGCAGAGAATGATGGATTGTGTCAATGTAAAGTTTCTTGGAATCTATTAAAGTCCCGTCCAAGTCAAATACCGCCACTTTTTTCATTCTAATGATTGTAGATTATGGTTAATAAAAATATCTGATAGATTAAAATTTTTTAGAATCAGTATTTCAGATATTTCGGGTCAGCAAATCCTTTGACAAACCATCCGTCCCCTCTTTTTTCCGCCCTTAAGTCCTTGCCTATTCTTTTGTGCAATTCATCGCTTATGATAATCCCATTTTCAATCACCGCAATTTTTTTTGCCACGCTTGTCGCATTTCCCAGGGAAGCGTATTTTATATGCTGGCCCGGAATTTCCTCTATTATCACCTTTCCTGAATTTATCCCTATTTTTGACCTTAATCCAAGCTCCTTGGTTTTCTGAAGAATCTGGTTGGCAACTTTTACAAGCTCATTTTCATTCGGGTCCAAGAATAATGCTATGACTCCTCCGGGAGTGGCGTGCGCCAATCCGCCCTGTATATTTACCACCTCTTCTATATCCTCAATGATATTGTTTTTGGTGTTAATGTAGATTATTCCGGCATTCCTTTCATTTCCCTCAATTGAGATGGATGGAATAAGTTTTTTTATGACAAACATTTTTTATCTCCTTGATTTAATAAGCATCTGGGGTATTTAAAATTTTATCTGCGCCAATAAGCATTTTGCGCTATTCCCTGCCCCTTAATTTCACATTGATTCCCTTATTTTTGATTTTGTATCTTGCAAGAAACGATAATGCCAGGATGGCTAAAATGAATGCCGCAACTAAAATCTCCCTTAAATTGCCCCCTATTCCCGGGCTTTTTACAGAAATTGCTTTTCCTGTCAGAATTGCATTGAATGATTCTTCCAGCCTGTTTCCCCGGATTGTTATGTTATAATCTCCATCAGGGGCATTCAGCTTGAATGAATCAGTCTTGCCTACCGCGATGTCCAGATTAATCACCTGGGTTTCTGTATTATTTTCCGAAGTGAATAGAATCTGGATAGGCCTTTGATAGGCTACATTCCCCTCATTTTTTATTTTTAATGTGTCGTTTATGATGTCTGCATCAATCTTTTCATATTCCTCCACATAAAAGAATTTTCTTTCCTTGATTCCTTTGCTGAACGCGTAAACCCACCAGTTGCCGGGCATCACATCCTTGCTGAATTCAAAATTAAAATCTCCCTCCTTGATTATTTCTGTCTGGACATCAACGCCCCACGGATTGTATAAAGTGACTGAGATGCTTTCATTGATTTCATCATTTGCCTGGTCATACAGCCCTATTTTTGCAGAAAGGATGTCTCCGGGAATGAAAGTCTCTTCATTCAGATTAATGTCTATGGAAGTCGGAACCACCTGGACAGAGATGTTATCCTGGAAGCTTCCCAAATTCCCGTAAGAATCATTCATTAAGACAAGGATATTATGCTCTCCTGATTGTATCCCCTGGTCTAATGTGATTCCAAATGCAAATTTCCCTTTTGTATTGACATTGTGCTCTACCCCGTCAAAATTTATTATTCCGATTCCAGTGAAAGGCAGGCCGTTTGCTTTCTGCGCACTGCCTAAAATCTCAAGTTTTTCTCCTGGGAGGAAGTATTTTTTATTGATTTGGATTGTAAGATTAATATCGCTGCTTATCTCAAAATCAGAAGTTTCTGAATCATCAATCATTTCATTGACTTTCTTCAGCTCTGCTTTTATGGTGCAAATCCCCCCTGTTGTGAGCTTTAAGGGCTCTATTGTGAAAGACCTGGGCTCATTTGCATTTAATTTCACAGAAGTTGCGAAAAAAGGGGCCTCATAAGAGTCGCATGACAGAATCAGGCTTATGATTCCTTCTGTTCCGCTAGGCTCATTTGCATTTAATGAAACCTTCAGCTCATCCCCAAGGCTGTATTTTGCGTTTGGAGTGGTTATTGTTAGCTGGGCAGATGACAATGAAATGCATAAGACAGGCAAAATCAAAAGAAGAATGGAAAAAAGCAGTTTTGCCATGCTTTTTCTATGTTATTTTCATATTTAAAATTTCTTATTGTAGTTAGATTTATAAAAAGCCCTTAATTCAGAAGAGAATGGCAAAAGAGTCTGGCAAAATGGACATGCAGGCATTCTGGCACTCAACTTCTCATGTCATGGCTGATGCTGTGAAGAGATTGTGGCCTGATGTTAAGCTGGCAATAGGCCCTTCTATTGATGAGGGATTTTATTATGATTTTGACAAAAAAATGCCTTTCTCAGAGGGGGATTTGGAAAAAATAGAAAAGGAGATGCAGAAGATAATTTCTGAGAATTCCGAGTTCAAGCATTCATTGGTTGAAAAGAAAGAAGCTGAAAAAATGCTCAAGGGAGAGCCTTACAAATTGGAGATGCTAAAAGAGCTTAAGGACAAAAAAGTATCATTCTATCAGCATGGAAAGTTCATTGACATGTGCGCGGGTCCGCATATAAAGAAAACAGGGGAGATTAAGGCATTTAAATTATTGAGGAGCTCGAGCTCATATTGGAGAGGAGATTCCTCAAAGGCTGTTTTGCAGAGAATTTACGGGATTTCATTCCCTTCAAAAGAACAGCTGCTGGAATTCTTGAGACAAAAAGAAGAAGCTGAGAAAAGAGACCATTCAAAATTAGGAAGAGCGCTGGATTTATTCATAACTCATCCTGCTATAGGAAAAGGCCTGCCTTTGCTTACTCCAAAAGGCGCTACTATTAAAAGAATTCTTCAAAGATGGGTTGAAGATGAAGAAATCAAAAGAGGTTATCAGTTTACATGCACGCCTATACTTGCAAAAACTGATTTGTATAAAATTTCAGGTCATTTGGAGCATTATAAAGATAAGATGTTCATTTTCAAAACTCCGGAGGGAGAGGAATTGGCTCTAAGGCCGATGACTTGCCCTTATCAATTCATGATTTACAAAAGCAGGCAGAGAAGCTATAAGGAATTGCCTATAAAATACGCAGAAACTTCCACATTATGCAGGTATGAAAAATCAGGGGAGCTTCATGGATTAATCAGGATATGGCAATTTACCCTGGCGGATGCGCATATAATATGCAGTCCAGAACAAATAGAAGAAGAATTTGTAAAAGTTCTTGAATTAGTTAAATACATCAATAAAAAATTGGGCTTGACTGAATCAGTTGATTATTGGTACAGATTCTCAAAATGGGATCCAAAAGACAAGAAAAAATACATTGACAATCCAAAAGCCTGGAATGAATCGCAAAAGATGATGAAAAAGATATTAGACAAGCTAAAGCTAAAATATGAGGAAGTTGATGGAGATGCAGCATTTTATGGGCCCAAACTTGATGTTCAGATGAAAAATGTATATGGCAAGGAGGATACTATGTTCACAATACAAATAGACTTTGCATTGCCAGAAAAATTTGACATGACTTACACTGACAAGGACAATAAAATGGTCAGGCCGATGGTTATTCATCGCTCATCAATCGGATGTTATGAAAGGACAATTGCAATGCTGATTGAAAAATATGCGGGAGCATTTCCAACATGGCTTTCTCCTGTGCAAGTCAAAATCATGACTTTGACTGATGATAATATAAAATATGCAAGGAAAGTTGAAGAAAGGCTGAAAGAAGCAAACATGAGAGTTGAGACTGATTATAATCCCACTACAATACAATCCAAAATCAGGGATGCGCAGATGGAAAAAGTCCCATACATGATTGTTATTGGCGCGAAAGAAGAAAGCGCAGGAACTTTAGCTGTAAGGACAAGGGACGGAAAAGTCAAGTATGGGGTAAAGACAGAAGACTTCGTCAAAGAGATTTGCAAGGAAATTGAAGATAAGAAATGATAAATTTTAAGGAAACTTTGGAGAAGCTGGAGAATTCTAATGAATTCAGGGAATTCAAAAAAGAAAATCCTCATTCTTTCCTGACAGCCGGTTTTTTTGTAATTGACAATGAAGCGGGCATGGAGACAAAACAACTGGATTATGCAATCGGAACAGGAGAGTCCAAGGAGCTTGTTACATTTTTTATCGGAGAAGCAATACAGCACAAGAAAGAGGAGACAATAAGAAAAGAGCAGTTCCATAAATTAGAGATTCCAAAAATTGAATTGGATGAGGCGCTGAAGATAATGCAGAAGGAGACAGAGCAGTTCACAAAACATTATGCCAAAGTCATCGCAATCCTTCAAATGACTGAAAAAGAGGGAAAGCTTGCCGAGATATGGAACTTGACATGCCTTGCCGGATTCAGCATGTTCAGGCTGCATATTGATGCCATAACAGGAAAGATTTTTACTGAGCAGAACAATAATATTCTTGATATGATGAAGGTTGAAAAAGGAAACAAAAACAAGGAAAAGAAAGAGCAGGAAAGCAAGGATAAGGCGAATTATGTCGGCTAGATTGTTTTGATTTCCAAATCATCTATGGTTTTAGCTTCTTTATTTGCCTTTAATATGGCAATTCTTCTCGGCCTTCTGTCCGCATAAGCTGCTGATGTGAATAATGTCAGGCATTTCCCATTATACAAAGTTTCTGGCGCATGCCAGTCATGCCCCCTTATCAGGACATTTTTGCCGATTGTCTTCATTATCCTATCAAAATATTTTTTTCCAAACTGGATTCTTCCGCGGGAGTTTTCTCCAATAACATCCACATTGGAGTTAATCCAATCACCCCAAAGTGTTGTCACGAGCATGCTGTTCATGCTATAATAATCCTCTTTTGAAATGTCGTTTATTTCTTGCAGATTTTTTATTTCAGGCAGCGCGCCATGCAGTGCAATGATTCCATCGACAGATGCTGCCAAAGGCAATTCTGCCAGTATTTTCTTATAGTTTTCCCTGTCTTTCGAGCTTAAAGAATTCCAAAAATCTGCCGGGCTGAAATCAATGTATGGAAAGTCATGATTGCCCAGGAGCAGATGAAGATTTGCATTTTTTTCCTTCGTTTCAAGGAGATAATCTATGTTTTCCCTTGACCGGGCTCCCCTGTCAACATAGTCTCCCAAGAATATAATCTGGTTTTCAGAAAGCGGATATGATTCAATTATCTCTTTGCTTGCAGGATAATCGCCATGCGTGTCTCCAACCAAAACTGTGTCAATATCATTCTTTAAAATCAATAAATTTTTCGCCATTTTATATCAGCGCATGCTTAATCGCCTCTTTGCACGGGCATTCCTCATAATTTATTTTTGAAATCGCTGAAAGAAGAAGTTTAGTGACGTTTTCAGCATTTTTCTTCATTGTATTCAAAATCATTTCAGTAGTAACTGTTTCCTTGGCAGTATGCCAGCAGTCATAGTCAGTTGACATCGCAATGCTCGCATAGCAGATTCCCGCCTCTCGTGCCAAAACTGCTTCAGGAACAGTCGACATGTTGATTACATCAGCTTTCCAGCTTCTGAAAAGATTTGATTCTGCTCTCGTTGAAAATCTTGGGCCCTCTATCGTCACAACAGTCCCTTTTTCATGATAATGCAATTTTAATTCTTTTGCTGTTTTTATCAGAATGGCTCTTAATCTTTCGCAGAACGGAGTTGCCATTCCGATATGGCAGACTTTATTTTTTGCGAAGAAAGTGCTGTATCTTTTTGTTGTCCTGTCAATGAATTGGTCCAGGATGACAAAGTCTCCTGGCTTTATGCTTTCCTTTAAACTGCCGCATGCAGTTGTTGCAAGAACATGAGTGCATCCTAATTTTTTTAATGCAGATATGTTCGCCCTGTAATTGACATTTGAAGGCATTATCCTGTGTTCAGGGCCATGCCTTGAAATGATAAAAACTTCAATCCCGCTGATTTTTCCATTTATGACTGCCGAACTTGGCTTTCCAAAAGGAGTTTCCATGATAATCTCCCTTGCATCCTGGAAAATGTCAAGCCTTTCTAATCCGCTTCCGCCTATGATTCCAATCTTCATTTTTCAACAATAAATATGAGGTTTTTATTGAAAATTGGGCTGGAATATATTATTTTGAATCCCGCCTTTTTCAATAAACTCCTCAGTTCAAAAAAATTGAACATATAATAATACCTCTGATAGACTTTTCCTTTTACATGCCATGGAATTAATAATTCTTTTTTGAGAAGATATTTCCAGAATTTTGGGCTGAATTTGTTCCAGACCGTAATAATCGCCTTTCCTCCCCTTTTCAGGACTCTTTTCATTTCATTCAGCGCTTCAGCCTGCTCTGCTTTGTTCAGATGATGAAGGACAGCTATGTTTAACGCATAATCAAAGAAATTTTCCTCATAAGGCAGTTTTTCAGCCCATGCTTTGATTAATTTTACATTGAAAACCTTCTTTTTTGCAAATTCCTCTGCTCTTTTCAGCATCTCTCCCGAGAAATCCATTCCAAAACATTCAAAGCTATGATTCGCGAAAACCAAGAGATTTCTTGCATTCCCGCATCCAATGTCAAGAATCTTCCCTTTTTTCCAGGATTCTGCAGAATTTTCAAGGATTATGCCTAAATCCCTGAAAGGCCTTTGCCTAAAATGAAACCATTGCTCTGCAATCGCATTCCATGTTTCTTGCTGATTCATTTTAAATGATAATTGAAATAGTAAAAATCAAAGTTTATTGGCCCTGATTTGTTCTCAAAAATATCCAATTTCTCCTGTTCCGGAATTTCCGGGACAGAAATATATTCTTTGAATGAAACACATTGTTTTATTGCTTTTGGGTCATGTATCCCTGAAAAATCAGGGTGGCTTCCGCACCATTGATTATGATCAGCCAGGATTTCCAATGGAATATTCTTTCCATCAGGGAATCTGAACATGTAATCGCATATGGAACAATTTTTTTCATTGGTTTTCCAGTACTCCTTTAATTCGCTTATTGTATGCTCAGTAATATTACAGAACATATTCGGGAGCTTCTTAGAAATGTCATGATACATATCATTTATCTGGGGGATTTTTTCATATCTTTCACAGAAATCCTTCCTTAATTTTTCAAGCTCTTCCTGGAAATCAAATGTCCTTTGGGCTATTTTGCCTGCCCTTTCTGTCAGTTTGACTCTTACTTCTTCAAGGATTGAATGCTTTATCAGCAATCCGACTTTCTTCTCCAAATCCTTCTGAATTATTTCATGCTCAATTTTCATATTAACCTACCTATTTTTGCCTAGAACTCTGAGTTTAACTGAAAAGTTGGATTTAAATACATTACCCTATTAAATTTAAAAATGATACTTCGCAAGCCAACAAAAACACTGTCTGGCGTCACTCCTGTAGCTGTGATGATCCCCCCGAGGAAATGCAAGCACGGAACTTGCTTGTACTGCCCGAGTTTAGACGCCCCGCAAAGCTACACCCCAAAAAGCCCTGCTGTCTTGAGGGCGGCTCAATTGAAATATGACCCTTTTGAGCAGGTTATTTCCAGGCTTCAGGCATTCAAGGCAATGAATCATCCCACTGACAAGATTGAATTGATAATCATGGGCGGGACTTTTCTTTCATTTCCTGTTGATTTTCAGTATAATTTTGTGAAGAGGTGCTATGATGCCTTGAACATGAACTCGATTATCCAGAAAATCCGCAAAACATCAAAGAACTTGGCAGAGGCAAAAAAAATTAATGAGAAAGCAAGACACAGATGCGTTGCTTTGTGCATAGAAACAAGGCCGGACATTTGCTCAGATGAAGAGATAAAAAGGATGCTTGAATTTGGCTGCACTAGGGTTGAATTAGGGGTGCAGGCAATCGATGATAAAATCTATGAAAAAATCAATAGGGGGCATACTGTCCAGGACGTTATTAATGCAACAAAAAGGCTGAAGGATGCCGGATTTAAGGTAGGCTATCACATAATGCCGGGTTTGCCTGGAAGCAGCCATAAAAAAGATTTGGAGATGTTCAGGAAATTATTTTCTGATGACAGATTTAAGCCGGACCAGATTAAATTATATCCGTGCCAGGTTATCAAAGGAAGCGAATTGGAGAAATGGCATGAAGAAGGAAAATATAAGCCTTATTCTGAAGAAGAAATTGTTGATTTGCTGATTAAAATGAAGCAGATTGTCCCTGAATACTGCAGGATAATGAGAGTCATGAGGGAAATTCCTCCAAGCTATTTGGTTGCGGGAACAAAGCATATTGACTTGAGAAAAGTTCTGCAGGCGACAATGAAAAAGCACAATAAGCAATGCAAATGCATCAGATGCAGGGAGATTGGATTCATTGAAAGAGATGGAGAAATAAAGATAAACTGGGATATTCATCTTGACAAGATGAATTATTCTGCCTCAGATGGAAAAGAGTTTTTCCTCCAGTTAGTCAATCCAATCCATATTATCTTTGCATTATGCAGATTAAGGATAAGTAAAGACACCGCATTCATAAGGGAACTGCATACATTCGGGAAGCAGGTTGCCTTGAAGGAGCATTCAAGCGAGATCCAGCATCATGGCTTGGGAAAAAGGTTGATGAAAGAGGCTGAGAAGATTGCAAAGGCAGAGGGATGCAATGAAGTTAAAGTGATTTCCGGTGTTGGAGTCAGGGAATATTACAAAAAATTAGGGTATTGTCTTGAAGGGGAATATATGGTTAAGGGGATTTGAAGACTTAAGATACCAAATCCTCATCAGTTATTTCACAAATCTTTTCAATTTTTATTTGATACCTTTCATTTAATATAGTTATTTCAAAATTTTCTTCTTCTGAACGCCCCATAATGCTCTGCGCAATCGGAGAGGTGTATAAAATTCTTCCATTTCCGGCATCATTATCAAAATAACCAACTATTTTATAATCGCATTGCTCATTATTCTTATAAAAAATAACTCTCGCACCATAACTCACGACTTTCTCTTCTAATTTTTTTGGATACTCCCTTATCAAGCATTTGTTAAGGGCATTATACTCTTCATTTATTCTGCGATCTAATAGCCTGATTGCTTCGCAAAGATATTCATATGGGGCATTATCATGCCAACTTTCTGCTCCTTGAGAGCATGCGTCTCCCAGTCCCCTTTCATTTTCTTTAAGCTGCTTTTCTAATTCAGAGATTCTTTCTCTTTGTTTGTTAAATCCTCTTGACGTGCAGAATTTTACATCCGCTTCTTTGATGCAATTTTTCATATTGCTCCCAGTATTTTTCTTACACTTTCTGTTAGGGGGTATTTTTCAAGCTCAGCTTTTTCTGCCCAAGCAAAACTATCATGCTCTGTCAGGACAATGTTTGCTTCCTTGACTAAAATTAAGAAATTGAATTGCCTTGTTTTCTTTCCGCTGCCCGATAGATAATCAAAATGGCCCAGATATCTCAGAATTTTTTCAATTTCAAGCCCGGTCTCTTCCTTTACTTCTCTTTTAAGTGCAATATCCAGTTTTTCATTTTCTTCAACCTTTCCGCTTGGAAGCTCAAAAATTCCTCCCATGAAATCATCTTTTGGTCTTTGCAGCAAAAGAAATTTTGAATCTTTCATGATTACTGCACCGACAACAAATCTTTGGATTCCTTCTTTTAGCGCGTTTTCTGCCAAAGATTTTATTATATCATCCATCTTTTAGAATCTCCTTATAGTTCTCTATAACTTTTTTGAATGCTTTAGCATAAAGTTTGATGAATTTTTCATCATTTTTCTCATGCCAGACAGGTAGTTTAAGACAATTTTTATGGAATTTTTCAGCCATGGGAAAGTCTCCCCGTTTATACTGGATTTTCCCCGCATATTTTGGAAATAATTCCCCAGGATTTTGGAAAAGGGGGTGCAGATTCAAAGGGCAGGTAGAACCCGGCATGTCCAGCTCAGCGCAGCCCTCTGCTTTTAGGGCTTCATAAAACTTTTCAGCCGGCAGTCCATTAAATGCCCCAGGATTATATTGTATAATCAAAGCATACCATGCAGAATCAACATTTTTTTGAGGGGTTATGACTTTTAACCCTTTAAATTTTCCAAATTCTTCCGTCATTTTCTCGGCAATCTTTTTTCTTTTTTCCATTATCTCGCTTAAATTATCCAATTGTTCATTAGCAATGGCTGCAGCAACCGGGTGAATCCTTAATTTTAAGCCCATCCCTGTAATTGAGAATCTGGATAAGGGGTTTTCTTTAGGAATCTCATTTTTGCACCTTTTATTGTAATGGCCAAGGAGCAGGGCCTTGTAGAAAATTTCATTTTTGTTAGTTATGAGAATCCCGCCCTCTCCAGCGACTACATTCTTTTGGGCCTGCATACTTATTGCAGCAGCATCGCCAAATGTGCCGACCTTCATTCCATGATATCTGGCTCCAAAAGCATGTGAAGCATCCTCTAACAGCAAAAGATTATGTTTTTTTGCAATTGTTTTTATTTTGTCCATCTCGCAAGGAAGGCCCCACATATGAGTTATTACTATTGCCCTTGTTTTAGGGGTGATTTTCTTTTCTATCTCTTTGGGGGATATATTCCCGTTTTCATCGCAGTCTGCAAGTATGGGGGTTGCTCCTGTGAAAAATAAAGGGGTTACTGTTGCGTAAAAAGTATATGCGGGGCAGATTACTTCATCCCCTTCTTTTAACCCTGCCCCAACAAACATTGAATGCAATGCAGAAGTGCCGGAATTGGTAAGCAAAGCAATCCTCATTCCAAAATAATCAGAAAGATTATTTTCTAATTTTTCTATTATGCCTGAGCGGTCATATATTGAAATGCTCTCATACAGTTGTTTTAGCACGGCAGATTCAGTCTTTTTAGTTATGACTGGCCATTTGAAATGGGGCCCGGGCAAGCTAATCTCCTTTTTTCCGCCATTAATTGCTAATATGCTCATTTTAACAGCTCCTTGGGATCAATGTACATGCCCTTTTCTTTAGATTGATAACATGCTTCAATAAAAGCCATGTGCTGAAGATGATATGCGGGGCTGCCAATGTTTTCCCTTTCTCCAAGAATAATTTTGCTAAAATAATCTATCTGATTTGTTGAAGCGATAGGCCATGCGACTTCCCTGATTAAAGATTCTGCAACTTCACCATTGTTCTTTATTCTTTTTATACTCCCCCGGTTAATTTCAATTATTCCTTTTGTCCCAATTATCTTCATGAATTCAGTTTTTGGAGAAGCGTATCTGGAGATTTCTATATGGCCATTCAATCCAGAATTATAAGAAAATAATATTATCGCAGTATCTTCAGCATCGTATTTTTCTTCAGGTTTTGCTTTTGATGACAATTCTGCATGCACCCGGTCCGGGAGACCGAAGTACCAGATTAACATATCAATCATATGATATCCCATATCGATTATACAGCCCCCCCCGGCTTTTTCTTTCGAGCCCCTCCATCCTTCATGGGGGTTGTTGACAAAAATATTATATTTTATTTCTACAAGAAAAGGGTCTCCTATATGCTCTAATAATTGGAAGAAACTGTTGTAAATTGGATTGAACCTTCTTTGTAAGGTGGTCATGATGTTTACTTTGTTTTTCTCGCTTAGATTTTTGAGATAAATTGCCTCTTTCAAATCTTTTGCAAATGGTTTTTCTTTCAATATATGGATCTTTCTTTTAATTGCCTCTTCCATTATCGCCTTATATTCATCATGGGGCACAGCAATCACTAAAAAATCCAGCTTTTCATTGTTAAACATATCAGTATATTTTACATATCCATTAACATTCAATTTTTGCTGCCATTCCTTCAATTTATTCTCGTCCTTGTCACATATCGCAACTAATTCTGCGAATTGGGAATCTAAAATACCTGGAATGTGGTCTTCCTCGGCCTGATGACCAAGCCCTATTATAGCAGTTCTTAGCTTTTTCATTTTCCAATCAAGTCAATAAGAATATCTTCTCCCGACTTGTGATTATCGCGAAAATGACCCATCCATGCATAAAGGTCATTCTCAAATTCTTTTTTATCTATAGTCATGTGAATAGCATCACGATTGTAATGACCCGCTTGTTCAATATAGGGCCTATATTTTTCCCTGATTTTCTGTTTCATAGCTTTAAAATCGTCCAATACCCCTGAATAAATGGCAATTACAGAAGGTTTGTCTTTATGGTCATGTATCATGGGGTGATAGTAGGGCTTTTCTTTATGCGCAGAATACTGCTGCGCAATGATCTCTAAGGGTATTTTTTCTACTTTGAATGTCTTTATTCTTCTGCCAAAACTATCAAGTTCAGATAGTATCTCTTTTGTAAATTTAAGAGACCAAGGTTTTATCATTACAAAAATGAATTCTCTTTTGCTGGGATATCTTTTGTATTCTTTCATTTTTTCTCCAGCTTCTCAAGAAGCTTGTTTTTCATTTCTCCTTTAATCTCAGCCTTCATTCCGCATGCCTCGCATCCCACGAAGACTTTCTTGCTTAACGGAATCAGGGGAATGAAGAAAAAAGTGAAGTATTTGGTAATCTTAATGACGCCGTGCAATGTTTTCTTTTTGCAATTAGAGCATGTGCTGTTATAGGCCCCGATGACTTTCGGCTTTGTTTTTATGCCCCAGATTAGAAAGAAGAACATTTTAGAACCTCAACCCCAGCCCGCAGTAAATCTTGTCTTCAGAATCTTCATTGACAATTCCTTCGAGCTCTCTTCTGATTTTGTCTTTCTGAAATCTGAACATGAAGCAATAATAATTAAGTTCAATGCCAGAGCTTGAAGTCCTTGATTCATTATAGACAGAATAATTTTTGTCAGTTAAATCATATTGATTTCCATAAACATCTACTCCCGCATAGTTTCTTGTGCTTCCGCTTTCTTTCTGAATCCTTTCCCTGTAAAAATAAGCCAGCTTGAAAGGAGCATATTCATCTGGGCTAGAATCTACAGGAGGAAATATCGGGATTTCAATCTGGGTTGTCTGGACTTTTATATCAAGCGGAGTTTTCTCTTGAAGATAAATGAATTGCGAATTATTATTGCTAGGATTTAATTCAAGATATCCTTTTCCAGCCGCATCTTTGTATAAAAATTTGAAAGGAAGCGTATACTTATTCCTGAATTCAAAAGCAAGCCCCTTAAGGACTTCTTCATTGATCACTTGATAATCTGGAAACCATGGAAGAATGGCATTTGGATCAGTATAATCATCCTCCATTATTCTTTCCACCATCTCAAGATTGAATCCTATTCCGGTCTCGACATCTCCAATCTTAAAAATAGGCACAGCTGCAAGGTGGCTTTCGCTAGTGCTAATATCTTTTCTTTCTCTGACAGAGTATTCGCCCCCATTGCGCCAGCCGATATAGATACTCATGGCACCATCCTCATCTTTCAAGTCTTCATTCTGCGCATCTCCAATATATTCAAGCATGCATCCATGCCCGTTGACTTTTTCATTCTTATAGCTGCTTGCTCCAAAGAAAAAAGATGAAAAATTGGAAAAATTATTATGTTTGGGAGGGCAATATCTTTCCGCAATACTTTCTATTGCAGGAGTTGATGTTTCAACCTGATAGTTAGGGGTAGAAGTTTCAACCTGATAATCTGGAGTCGATGCCTCAATCTGATAGTTTGTTTGCTCTGCCGGCGTCTCTGCCTTTGCTATAATAGGGCTTGCTAAGCCCACTCCTAAAATGGCTGCTAATCCGCATATTCCGGTCTTGATTTTATTTATCATTTTATCAGGAAATCCTCCTTTTTTATTTCCTCAAGGATCTCAAAACAGCTTTTTTTAAGGATTCCGTTTTGCAGTCTTATTTCTTCAAGAATGTCATATATGGCGCCCGAATTGCGCGCCACTATCTCTACTAGGAAATCAAATCCATTATTGATTTTGTATAAACTGTTGACATTGGGGTGGCTTTCCAGGAAATTCTGGATATTCTCCTTGTTTTCCTTTTTCACCTTGAGCGCTATGATTCGCCTTGCATGATAGCCGAGATTTTGGAAGTCAATTATCGATGTATGCTTCTTGATAATCTCTCCCTCATAATTCCTTACTTTGTCGTAGACAGTGCTAAGCGGGATGTTTGTCTTTTTTGCCACTTCAAGCAGACTTACTCTTGCATTCTTTCTTAATTCGTTTAAAATCATTTTTTCCTTTTCCTGTAAATTTTTCATTTTTTTTGCGAATATTCCGGCATCCGGGGCAGAGTTGCACCCAACCCCCTGTTGCCTTGATTTACTATAGGCTTAGAAAAATATATATTTAATCATTATATTATAATAATTGATTATAATATTATAATATTTAGAAAAATTTAAATAGTTAGAAATACTGGCATTTTCATGAAACGAAAGGTATCCAGGATAGGGCCAAGCACATTGATGGTCAGCCTGCCGAGCAAGTGGGTTAAAGAGTATCATATCAGCGCCGGAGACGAATTAGAGATTAATGAAGAGGGCCCCACCATTAAAGTCTCTAAAGGGACTATAAAAAAAGGCAAAACCGCAGAAATCCGCCTTAGCCCTGAAAATGAGAGATATGTCCGGTCTTATCTTGGAAGGCTGTATAGGCATGGATTTACTGAGATAAAAATCTCTTTTTCAGGATCAAGCCTGATAAAGGCAATCAAGAAAGCGGTAATTAATATGATGGGCGCGGATATAACCGAGATTGAAGAGAATAAATGCGTGATAAAGATATTTCCAATTGAAGAAGAGGCGATTGATTTTGATAAAAGCATTATAAAAATGATTCAAACAGCCAGATACCTGATGAAGATATATCAGGAAGATATCCAGGATGGGAAATTTAAGAGAATAGAGGAGATAAGGGAGCTCAGGGATAATAATTGGAAAATCAAGGATTATCTAATCAGGAATTTGTATTTGAACAACAAAGGATTAGAGAGCATAGACCCCTTGAATATAATCCTTTATAATATTGAAAAAATAGGCACTAAAATACTTAATTTCTATGATGCTTATTTTAAGGATAAGACTTACAAAAAGCTGAATGCCAAGCAGCTAGAAAGGCCATTTAAAAAAATAGACTATTTCCTCAGCCAGTTTGTAAAATTCCTTTCCGGCAATAAATTGTCATTCGAAGAAGAAAGCAGCTTCAGGAAGGAAATAATTGCAGAGCACAGCTTTTTATTTGACAAGCTGAGCAAGGAAAAGGATATGGATCCGGTCATTATAATCCTGCTTTTCAGCATAGAAGAATCGATTCACAGCTCAGTCTCATTCATGCAGCAGTATCTTGAACTTAATTTATAATCTTTTTTGCTTGTTATAGCATGTAAAGAAATTTTTGAATATTCTTTACATCAAATCTGATTGCAGGATCATAATTCAGGATCCTACTAAAAAAAGCATATTGCTCATCGCTAAAATGCTGTTCCCATAACATTTTATCAAGTTTTCTCTCATATTCATATTCTGGAGCATTATTTATGCCAGTCATGAGAGTAGGGTTTCTGGTAATCATATATAATAAGCATACTCCGCTCGAATAAGCATCTGATTTATTGGTGGCATTTTTTATATCTTTTATTACTTCTGGAGCAGCGTATCTGTCAGAGCCCTCTGTCAGCCTCTCCCCGGCTTTTATTTCCTCAATACCCGCAATTGTTTCTAAATCATCTATTAAAACAGTTTTATGGTCATAAGAAACAAGAATATTCCTTAATTTTACATCTTTTAATACTAAGCCCGCATCATGAATCTTATCCAAGCCATTTAGGATTTTCCTATAGATATTAAGAATTTTATAAATATTCTCTTGCGAGGTTGCCGCTATATCTTCTCTTATTTTATAATTTCCGTCCTTGTCTTTTTGCTCTATTGCGCCGCCGTCTACATAGTCCATGGTCAGGTAATGTTCATCATATGCGTGAAAAGGATTAAGGCATTTTCCAACCTCATATAGCTGGGTTATATTCGTTTTGTCCCTGACTTTCTTGTCAAATAACTTTATTCTCCTCCTGATTCTTTCTTCTAACGTAATCCCTTCCTTTTCCATCGCTTGTTTTATTTTGTCTTCAGGATTATTCTTGAATATTTTTATTTTTACATCCCCCAGCAGAGCATGTTCTGCATGAAAAACAACCCCATCAGAACCCTCCCCTAATTTTTTTATTATATTATAATCTTTAATCTCCCTTAAAGCGCATTCAATAATTTCATCTATATCAGAACAGCCCGCATTTATCAGGGAAATAACTTTTTCACTAGAGTTGTGGCGTGGCTCTACAATACTGTATGATCTGTACTTGGCTATAACTTCTCTTGCTAATGGAACTTTCTCAGGGTCTAATTGTGGCAATGCCTCAAAAAACTTATTATAAGCATAAATTTTGTATGTCTCGACCATTAATGAAGAAAGATTAAAATCATCGATTTTATTTAATCTCTCTGAATCCCTTCTAGCGATATCATGCAGAGTATCATAGCCTTTGTCATTTTCATAGAATCCTTCTCTTTCAAATTTATTTGCTTCCTCGTAAAGGTAGTCTTTAAACTTCTTACGGAGTTCTTCTAATGCCTTATTTTTCTCATTTACATTATTTTCCAGTGTCATTTTAACCTCGCGAACATCTTCTGCATCTTGCCGTAGTCATAATTCTTCGCAGTCAAGCAGGATTTTATCAAAGTCCTGACTTCTTCATTTTCTACAGTCTTGTCAACCCGCTCAAGATGCTTTTCTAGAAGAGCGGGCTCTGAATATACCTTCTCCCTGTAATCCCTTATTTTCTCGGCATAAATTGTTCTTTCCATTTCAGGAGATTCAGCAAACAAATGGTTTCCAGTAGCCATTTTGTACATGACTTGTCCTAATGAAATCAAATCATTTTTTCCGCCGTATCTTCTGTTGTCTTTAGCCAGAGCATGCTTGTCAGTTGTAGCGATTCCTAAGTCGCATATGACTGCCCTGTCATTTTCCTCATCAATAATAATATTTCCGGGCCTTATGTCCCTGTGATAATAGATTCCTGCTTTCCTCATCTCAATCAGGCCGTTCATTATGCCTGCGGAATACTTGAGGATTTTTTCTGACTGCATTGCAGGCTGTTTTTTGATAATGTTTTCTAAAGAATCTCCTTTGATATATTCCAGCCCAACAGCAACTCCCTCCTTTACATCTCCTTTTATTTGGATTACATTCTTTGGTTCTTTTAATAGCCTGAGCAGATTTGCCTCTTCCTCGATTTTTTTGGAGAATTTCCAGACATTTTCATTCTCTTTCTGAAAAAATAGGACAGAACATCCTCCTGTATTGAAAAGAGAATAATCTCCCCCCCTTTTTATGCAAGAGAGTATTTTTCTGAAAAATTTGCTTATTGTTTCCCTTTTATCATCGCTAAATGAAGAGAAAACTTCAGGAGGCACCTTGCATTTTCTAAGAAGGAGTATATCCTCTAGATTAAATCTTCTGTCATATTTATTGGCCTCCTCAGGGCTAATATTCTTGTTTTTGAAAGTAGTAATATCATCGCCACCAAATCTTTCATCATACTTGAAGGCTTCTTCAGGACTAACATAACCCTTAAGAAACGCTATATCCCACGCACTAAATCTTTTGTCATACTTACTGGCATCATCAGGACCAACATAATGTTCTCTGAGGGTGACTATATCACTCGCACTAAATCTTTTGTCATACTTATTGGCTTTTTCAGGAGATATATTGGTCCAAATGTCCTTCTCTCTAAATGAAGCTATTTCTTCCCCATTGAATCTTTTATCATACTTATTCGCTTCTTCAGGCGATACATTTTGTCTATAAAGGGCGGCTATGCCTTTTCCATTAAATCTAGAATCATATTTTCTTGCATCTTCAGGCTCAACGTCATCTTCTTTGAGAAAAGCTATCTCTTCTCCATTGAATCTTTTATCATACTTATTCGCTTCTTCAGGCGATACATTTTGTCTGCAAAGAGCGGCTATGCCTTTTTCATCAAATCTTTTATCATATTTCTTAACTTCCTCAGGACTGACCTTCATATTATTAAGATAGACTATCTCGTCTCGATCAAATCTTTTCTCATATTTATTGGCATCCACGGGACCAATATTCTTCTTTCTGAGAGAAATGATATCAAAGCCATAAAATCTTTCATCATATTTATTAGCTATTTCAGGAGAAATACCTTCTTTAACAAACTCAGAAATATTTGTACTATTAAATCTTTTGTCATATTTATCAGCTTCTTCAGGAGAAATACCTTCTTTAACAAACTTAGAAATATCTGTACTATCAAATCGTTTAGTGCATTCAGTCAGCTCATCCAGAACATCTTTCAAATCTTGATTATAGTTTTTCTTGGGAAGGTATGCCTTAATCAAATTCCTGATTTTTTCTATTAAACTTCCCAAACTGCCATTTTTTCCCTTAATCTTGTCATTTGGTGTCATTTTGCATACCTCCTGAACAATCCCCTCATCTCTTCAACCTCATTCATGGAGGGCTGCGTCCATAGGTCTCTATCAAGCAGCTTCACAATCAGATTTGAAATCTTTTCGGCATAGGGTTTTTCCATGGATAAATATTTGCTTTTTCTCTGTCTGGCATATTTTACAGCTTCTTTTCGCGCTTCTTCAACAATTCTGTTACTTTTATCAGATAGGGGTTTATTAAGTGGATTAGAGCTTAAAATGCCTCCATAGGGGTAAGTTCTTTCCAGAGCATCTAAAACATCAGTCTTTATTTTGCTTAGATATTCCTGCTTTAATGAAGGAGTATCATATGCTCTTTCCCTTACAGTCTTGACCTTGTTCTTCACAGTGGAATAATAGCTGAATTCACGGCCCTCATTGAAAAGGTTATTGCCTGTCATCATCTTGTACATCAGCTGGCCAAGGGAAATCAAGTCATTATTTCCGCCATAAAGCCTGTTGAGATTATGGACTTCTTTTGGGTTTTCAGTTGCAGCATCCAAGTCTATGATGACCATTTTATCATCCATCCTGTCATGCATGATATTTTTTCCATGGAGGTCTCTATGATATATGCCGGCCTGCCTTAATTCATGGATTCCATTAAGAATATCAGCGCTGTATTTTAGAATTTTTCTTTTAGAAGGATAATTCTCTTTGCCAAAAATTGCATTTAACAGTTTTCTTTCAGGGCTTTTATCATTCATTACACCAATATAATCCTCTAAAGTCGCTCCGTATATGTACTCCAGCTCTATCGCGATTTTATCTTTAGAGATGAGAGAAGAGGCTATAGCCTCCCTGTTTTTCAATCTGACAACATTTTTTGGCTCATTTAATTTTAGGAGCAGTCTTGCCTCATAAAAGCTGTTTTTTGAGAATTTCCATGCAGCTTCTTTACCTGGCTCTTTTTTGTGCAGAATGACGGCAGAGCCCCCTACCTCTAAGAGAGAGTAATCGCCGACATATCCCCTGTTCACCTTTTCACCATATAAATGCGGGCTCCACATTGCTCCTTCAATTGAGGAAAAAGTTTTAGCAATATTTCTTTTTCTCTTATTATTCAGGCCGTTAATTATTTCCGGAGTTAATTGAATCAAATTTAAAGTTGCTATACGCAGCCCCCATGATTCTGGAAATAATGGGTCTCTTTTCGGCATTTTTATTTTTTTTAAAGTCCTATAATACATATTGGCCCTTTTTGGGGGGCATTTCCCCATCACCAGATGGGCAATGTCAAATCCATTAAACCTCTTGCCATACTTGTCTGCAAGCTTGTAAAGGCATCCTACCCTGTATAACTGGGCGACTTCCATTGGACTGAACCTCTGTAAGTTATAAGACTCAAAAATTTCAGGGGTGCATCCGCTTTTGGATAAGTTAATAGCCTCTTCTAAGTCAACATGTTCCGGATATTCTGCAGATTTGTGATATGACACATTGCTGATATTCATCTTCATGATATCTCCTGTTGAGAATCTTTCGTTGTAGACTTTTTCAGTGTCCAAAGAAGAATGAAGCAAAGTATGGAGCAGTTTGGCGAATTTGAGCTTTTCAAGGCGGCCCATGTTATTTATATCTTCTTCCAGCCACATGCCCTTTGGGCCAGGGCTGTTATTTCCACTGATTTTCTCCCCTAAGTCAGCCATATACGGATAGAGTATTTTTATCCTTATAAATGTTACCATTAATAAGTGACACTAAACCATAATATTTATAAATCCGGCCTTCCATGATTTTGCATGAAATCTAAGGCATTAGTGATAGTATTTTTGGTACTTGTCATGCTGCTTCAATATGCTTCTGCAGCCTCAACTTCCCGTTATCTGATTAAGTCAAATGATTCTATGCTGAAAAGCAAATTCGGAATTCTGCATGAATTTAATGCGGGCTTTACTGTCGAGCTGACCTCCAGGCAAGTTAATGAATTAAAGAAAAATAATGTCCAGATAGAAGAGATTTATCAGTACAAGCTTTTGGATTCCCAGGCGTCATCTAGTTCATTTGCCGGATGTTCTCCAAAATCCTCGATTCCGTGGGGAGTCAAGGAAATAAATGGCGGAAGCGGCGGAAAGGGGATTAATGTTGCCATCATAGACACAGGAGTGAATAAGTACCATAATGATTTAAAAGCCAACATAAAATTATGCGTCGATACCTCAAAGCCCGGAAAAAGGGTTGTTCTCGGATGCTCTGATACTGATGGGCACGGAACGCATGTCGCGGGAATAGTGGCTGCGAATGGCGGAAAAGGAAAAGGGATTTATGGAGTAGCTCCTCAAACAAATCTTTTCATAATAAAAGCGGGAAGCAATAATTTCTGGTCTGATGATGTTGCAGAGGGAATTAAATATGCTGCCGACAAAGGAGCGAATATAATCAGCATGAGTTTGGGCTCAAGCCATAAAAGCGTTGTTGAGAAAGAGGCGATTGATTATGCATTAAGCAAAGGAGTCTTGATTATTGCTGCTGCCGGAAATTCAGGCCCTGATTCTAATTCAATTACATATCCTGCCGCATACAAGGAAGTTGTTTCAGTTGCCGCAATAGATGAGAATGAAAATGTCGCCTCATTCAGCTCAAGAGGATTGAATGACGGGGATTACATAAAAGAAGACAGGGAAATTGAATTTTCTGCTCCAGGAGTAAATATTGAAAGCACATACAGGAACTGCTATGCAACTTTGAGCGGGACATCAATGGCCGCGCCCCATATTGCAGGATTAGCCGCAAAGTTATGGCAGGGAAATGCTCAATCAACAAGAAATTATTTAGACGGGCTCGCAAAACTTCATGATTTAGGAAGTCCGGGCGATGACAAGGAAGCGGGATTCGGATTGCCTGTTGCTCCTTAATTCTATTTCATATTTTTATGACAGCACGAAACTATTTTCATTCCAACTATCATAAACACAAGATAAAAAACAAACAAGGCTATCCAGCCCCATGTTCCGCCTTCGACAGCCATTTTTTCTATTCCCCATACACCGCTCAGGTAATGGGCCAGAAAAACAGCAAACAAAGTCAGAAAAACCGCCTTGCATATAACTATGCAATGGAATTTGAATCCATATTCGCACTTGTTTTTCATATTTGCTTTTGATTTATTTTTCATTATTGGTGAGTCCACCAGAATTCTAATGGTTTTTTTTCATTTAATTTGCAGAATGCAAATCTCTCAAACTGGATAATTTCTCCTTTTTTTAATTTCTTCACGGATTTCTCGGCTATTCCTTCAGTGTAGCTTCCGTCAACATTGAGGATTTTTACCTTTGGCAATGATTTCAATGCAGGGAGCCAGTGCATTATCCTTGCAATATTCTCCCCTTTCTGCTCTGTTGAATGGAAAATTAATCCGTCTTTTTTCTTGATGAAGTTGAAAAGATGCATCAATCTGTATATTTTTCCCTCTTCCAATGCGTCAAAATCGCCCTTGTTTATGAAAAAAGTTGTTCCTGTTTTTATTTCCCTGAATCCTTTTTCAGGATGGTCAGGATGCAAAGGAAGCTTTGCTAACATTTTTTTTGCCTTTGAGATTTTTATTTTTACAGGATTGCTTATGAAAAAGTAGCGGTTTGCATTTGGCTCTATGATTTTCATGTTTTCATTGTAGAGAATCTCAATTGGAACAACCATGCTTTCTTTGTCAGACATCCCGAATTTATCTATGAATTTTCTGATTGCTTCCTGCTGTATCCCTCTTTTGATTAATGAGCGGATGCTCCAGGTTCTTGGATCATCCCAGCCTTTGTAAACGCCTTTGCTGACTTCTTCCTGCGATTTGCTTTTGCTTAGCTTTATTCCCTCAATAGTTATGAGCGGAGTGTAAACCAATTCAGGATGTTTCCATCCGAAAACATCCCATATGTGCTTTTCCATTTCTCCCTCTATTCTCAGCTGATTTCCCCTGATTACATGCGTGATGTTAAGAAGATGGTCGTCAATAGCAGCCGTCATTTCAAGCATCGGCCATACCTTTAATCCCTTAATGCGGGGATGCTCCCTGTCTGAAATCCTGAACAATACTCTATCACGAAATGCAGGGTCAGGATATTTCATTGAAGTCTTTAATCTTAATGTTGCGCTTCCTTCCCTGGCATCTTTTCCAAACATCCATTTCCAATCCTTAAGATTAGTCTCATAATCTTTTTTTCTGCATTCGCATTCTTTTCCTTCCTGCCTGAATTGCTTTAATCTTTCCTGATTGCAGAAGCAGACATATGCCTTGTTTTTTGTTATTAGCATTTCGGCGTATTTGTAGTAAATATTCAGCCTGTCTGACCTGTAGATAACCTCTCCTTCATATTTTATTCCCATTAATTTCATATCTTCAGGAATCATCTTGTAGGATTCTAAGGTAATCTGCTTCTCCTCGCTCCCTATAGTGTCATCAATAATCAGGAATACCTTTGCATCATACATTTTTCTGTACTCATCATTTATTATCAGCGGGATTGCATTCCCTATATGCAGGGCTCCTGATGGAAATGGCGCATGCCTCAGGATAACTTTGCCTTTTTCCGCATTTGGAAGCTCGGGCAGGCCCTCTCTTTCCTTATGCTCGTGCTTTATCGTTAAATCTGACAATTTTTTATATTCTTTTTCCTGCTCTTCTTTTTTGAGGGAATTCACTTTCTGGACCGCTTCATTGACATCCTTCATCACATCCTTGATGCTCTCTTTTTTCAGGCCTTCCTGAAAAAGCTTTGGAATAACCGCGTTTATCTGCGCTTTCCCTTCATGGGAAATTGCATTTTCCAATGCATAAGCGAGAATCTTCTCTTTAGAAATTATAGGCTTAGCCTCTTTTTTTGCCTGCATTTTAACCCCGTTTAAATACTAAAAGAAATCCCTATTTAAATTATTTGCTTTTTTTCTTTAGAATAAAGATTATGATGAGGATTGCTCCGATTAAATTGCTCAAGTCAGCAAGGTTAAATGATGAGCTGTTTGCTATTGAGAATAAATCTATGATTTTCCCGTATGCCAGCCTGTCAATCAGATTCCCTACTGTCCCTGCCGCCAATAACACCAAAGGAAGCCTGATTTTCTTTATTCTCCAGAAATATATGATTAACGCGATGACTATTGCTGAAATAATAATAAACAGAAATAATTTGCCCTGAAAAATTCCGAAAGCAGCTCCTGAATTCATCGCCCTTTTTACGCAGAAAATTGAGATGCATGAATTCTGGAGGAAGATTTTTAAAATCCTGTCTAAAAATATTATAAAAGAGAACACTAACAGAAGAATTTCCCACCTGGCAGTTTTCATCTTTATATCTCGCTTTCTGACTTGATTCCTGTTTTTCTCTCCAGCCTGTCAACTTTATGCTCCAGCAAATCAACTCTCTGCATCATTGCAGTAAATTTGCCTTGCATAGCAACAATCTTGTCATCGCTTGTCTGGCTGTAGGAAGGATATGTTGATGATGAGACATTCTGGTCAAATGTTCCCATTGGCAAATCCATTGCTCCCATTGTCCCCATTGCTCCCGTATCAGTTGTTGCTGGTGTTGCGGCAGTTGTTGCTGTTTTCAGTCTGTCCTTTACACTCTGCATTCTGGTCAAGTCAATTGTGTCTGTTGCGCTTCTTCCCTTCTTTTTGAAAAAACCAAATATTGCCATGATTATGCTCATATTATTTCAAGGAGTCTGCAATCTCTTTTCCAAACTCCTTAGCAGCCTGCGGGCCGCATGCTGTAATTACATTTCCATCTTTTATAACACTTTTGTTTTCATAAATGGCGCCTTTTTCCTTCAGAATATCCTCATTTCCAGGGGATACAGTCGCTTTTTTGCCTTTTAAGATTCCTGAATTTGCCAGTATGACAGGAGCAATGCAGATTGCCGCGATTATCTTTTTTTTATTGAATGCCTCTTTTGCGAGATTCATAGCTTCATTATCATTGAAATATTGCCTGCTTCCATGGCCGCCTACAAAAACAATTGCCTTGTAATTTTCTGCTTTAATCTCCTTCAATGCCTTGACTGCAATTGCTTTTCCGCCCAAACTCCCTATTTTCTCCCCTTTTGTTTTTGAGGCAATTTCTGCCCTGAAACCTCTGCTTTCAACAGCCTCTTTTGGCTGGAAAAGCTCTTCATCCCTGAATCCCTGCTCGGCAATGATAAAAAGTACGTCTGTCATTTAAAAAAGTATAAAAAGACATTTTATTTATACTTTTCTATGGGAAGAGGGGAAAATGGCTTATACTGAAATTGAGCAATATCTTGCGAAAATCAATTCAAAGTACTTTGATGGAAAAGATCCCGCGCCGTTATGGCAGCACGACCTGACTTATGATTCCAGCGTTGAAACTCTTGAGCCGATTTATTACTGGATTCTTGATTTCTCGAAAGGCAATGGCTATGACATCACAAAAATAGCGGATAACTTTCTTGCCGCTCCGGGCTCAAGCTATTTTGCTGATTTGTCAGGAAGGGCGACACGAATGCAGGAAGAGGGGATGAAAATACTTGGAGCAGTAAACATGGTCATTAAGTCTGTAATAAATATTCTTTATGACTTGAAAGAATTTGAGATAAGGCTTAAGGCTTATGAAAGTTCAGAGAGCAAAAACCCAAGAGAAAAACAGGCCGGGACTCTAGCTTTGAAAGACATATGGATGTCAAATGTTGATATCAAAAGAGGAAGGGGGAGCATTAATCAGATGACTTATGAATTGGGCTTCACAACATTGAGGGACGCTTTCATGAAAGCGGATTCAGTGGAGGATATCGAAAAAATGAAGGCCTTGCTTAATGAAAGAGTCAGAAGAGTGCTAAAGCCAAGAATTGCGGAATTTTTTGAATGGAAAGACAGGAGCTATGATGAATTGAAAAGAAGATACAATATTGAGCAGGCTTATCTTAAAGGACAGGTAGACACGTTAAAATTATATTCCAGCTGGGTCAGGCCGTACATCAAGGCAGCCGAACAGCTGAAAATGACCGAGACAGCGGGATTTGGATTAGGGCCACCTGAATTGATTTCAGCGTTTGGAACCATGATGCTGAATTTGTCATTGATGCTCACTAAAAAAATGGATGTGAAGGATGAAGTTGAAAACAAAAACCTTCCTGAGAAATTCAAAAAAGCCGTGATGAGAAATTTTTGCCAGTTAGTCTTTATTGACTTTGCTTTCAGGACATATCCCACCCAGCAATTCCCGCATGCGGGAAATGTGCTTGTATCATTCAGGGGCTATGCGGTAAATGACGAGGAACTTTTGCTGCTGAAGGAGAAGATGAGGAAAGATATTCTGGATTCTGTCCTGGGATTGTCTCAGAATTTGAGCACCGAAACCCTGAAACAGCTTGAAGATGAGATTAATTATTATCTCAAGAGGGGGGAGGAAAAAGAGAAAAAAGGGGAGAAAAAGCCGGAAGCGTCAATTTTCTCGGGAATTTTCAAGGATTTAATGAAAAGTTTTACTCCAGAAAGAAAAGAAATGGAATTAATGACCGCAGAGGATATTGCGAAAAAGGCAAAAAAAGAAGAAGAGGAAGAAATGAAAAAAGCGGAAAAAATAAGGAAAGAGGGCGGAGTCAAGCCAGATACTTATGAAGAGGAGGTTGTAAGGGAGTATACCGAGCTTAAAGCGGCAGATTATTGCTTCAGTGTTTTTGACAAATTCAAAAAATCAAGAGGGATGGCGTCATCTCCAAATCCATTCGAGGAGCCCGATGTCTACGCAAGATTAAGGGAAAGAAGGGCTGAAATCGCGGCGGCTCTTGCGATGAAAAAAGCGCAGGCAGCATAAAAATAAAAATCAATTATTCTTACAAATTTCATGGCAGACCTCATAGAAAAAGAAACAGAAAAAGCATGGGAAGAATTAGTCGGAAAGAAAAAGGAAAAGAAAGAGGAGAAAAAGGAAATTAATGAAGAGAAAGAAGAGGAAACTGCAAAAGGAGAAGAGGAAAAAGCGGCTGTATGGCTGACAGGCGGATTAGAGGACGAAGTTTCCGGAGGAGGAATGACAGCTCCTGTTCTGCAGTCAAATCCTGTTCCTGTTGAATCACTGGAGGATTTCGCCTCTGCCATTCCAGGAAAAAAAGAGGAGGAAAAAGAGGAAAAGCCCTATGATGCCAGGATGTATGAAACAAGAGGAGAGTATGATTCCAGGAAAGAAATTTATGAGGAAACAGCAGAAAATCTTTTTGGGAGATTTGTCAAGCCCCTTGACACAAACGAATTGAGGCAGGATTTTCCAAGAGTCAGGATGCCGACTCCGACAGAATTCTTGAATAAGGAAAATGAGAGGGAAGAGATGATCAAATATGTTGATAAAAAGCCCGCTGCTTTGGAAAGCCAGGGTCTTTCATTCCTGCAGCATGAAAAAAGGCTTGACATCAGGAAATATAAGAAGGGGTAATGTTTATTAATTGTTGAAAATATGTTCTATCATAATATGAGGTGAAAATGGCATACAAGCCCTATGTTCCAAATTATGCTTCTTTAAGCTATACCGGCGGAAGCGATTATAGCGAATTTTCTACTGGCTATAAAATGCAGGCGAATATAATAGGCGCCCCTACAAATCCACAGACAGCAAACCAGATTGCAGAGGTTACTGCAAGATTGAATGAGGGGATGAAGGCAGTTGAGGTTGGAGCGTTAAGCCCTGAGATATTTGAGACAATTCCAAAACAGCAATTCAAGGAAATAAGGCAGCTCGCAAAACTGACTGGAAGCGAAATGACTGTTCATGGCCCGATGATTGATCCTTCCGGATTCCAGAAAGAGGGATGGAGCGAATTCCAGAGACAGGAAGCGGAAAGGCAATTGACTGATGTTATGAAAAGAAGCGCTGAGCTTGGAGACAAGAATGTTGTGGTTACTATTCATGCATCAGGAATTCCTGCATGGGAATGGCAGAAAAATCTTCCTAAGGAAGAGCAGGGCAAGGCAATGATGGTTGCGGTGAATCAGGAAACAGGCCAGCTGATTCCGGTCAAAAGAGAGGAAAAACTTTATCCAGAGGTTGTTGGCGCAAGACTTTTAACAGGAGAAAGAGTCAGAGGAAAAGTTTACACTCCCGAGCATGAATTAGACACTGTTAATCTGTCGGAATGGCATAATACAATTTCAAATCTTGCCCATTTTAAAAAAGAAGGCGATGAGATTTTAAGCGCTGTTCTTCCAAGGGCAATGGCCACTGAAGAGGCATTAGCAAAAGGGGAATTGGCAGAGAAGGATTTAATGACTCCTGAAGGCAGGGAAGGTATTGAAGCAATGTCAAGAGTAAAAAGCGCTGATTTGTATTTTGATGATGTTCAGTCAAGGTTTATCGGCGCATTTGACAAAGCATACAAGTATGGCGATGAAAGTGTAAAGAAGAATTTAAATGAAATTGCAGTGCAATGGGCAAAAGATTTTAGGAAAATACAAGAGCTTGAATATAAAGAAAGGAAGCCCATGGCGGCTACGGAATTAAAAGCAAAGGCATTGGGAAATGCGATTACTCACTTTAATCAGGCTGTTATTGAGATTCCATCGCGTACAGAAGGGGGGAAAATTCCCCAGCTTTATGCCCCTGTTGAGCAATTTGCAGTCAAGCATGCTTCCGAGACAATAGGAAATGTCGCGTTCAAGGCATACAGGGATCTTGGGGAAAAAGCGCCGATAATTGCGCTGGAGAATTTTTTTCCTGAAATGGCTTTTTCAAGAGCCGACCAATTAAGAAAATTAGTTGATGAAAGCAAAAAGAAATTCATCAAGCAGGCAGTTGAAAAAGAGAATTTAAGCAGAGAGGAGGCGAAGAGGGTTGCTGATAAGCTGATAGGAGTCACGTGGGACATCGGGCATATTAATCTTTTAAGAAAGGGAGGATATGGAGAAAAAGAGATTGTTGAGGAGACAAGAAAAATCGCTCCTTTAGTAAAGAAAGCGCATATTACGGATAATTTCGGATATAATGACACTCATCTTCCTCCTGGAATGGGAAATGTTCCTGTTAAGAAAATGATGGAGCAGCTTGAAAAACAGGGATTTTCAGGCAAGGCAATAATGGAAGCAGGAGGATTTGTGCAGCAATTCAAGGTTTCTCCGCACCCTTATGTTTTAGAAGCTCTTGGAAGCCCGATTTATGGCGAGCCTTCCCCGACATGGGCAGGAGCAAGAGGAGTCCACGGAGGATATTTTTCAGGTTATGGTCCTTTCCTGCCCGAGCAGCATTTTTCAATGTACGGAGCAGGATTTTCAAGCCTGCCGACTGAATTGGGCGGCCAGATTCCGGGAAAACAATCAAGACTGGCAGGAACCCCTGTAGATTAAAAGTTAAGTTTAAAAAACTAAAATTATTGATAATAAAAGAAAAAGATGGTGAAAAAAGCTAAGAAAACGAAAAAGGCTTCTGAAAAGACCATGTCATTGGTTAATGACAGGGATGTTGCGTATGATTTTGCCAAAAAAGTCTATATAAAACTTGGAAAAGTTGTAAAGAGCATTGTTCTTTTTGGCTCTGCCGCAAAAGGCTCTGCAGAGCAAAAATCAGATATTGATATTGTGATAATAATAGATGACGCGACAATATTATGGGACCAGGAATTAATTGCCTGGTATAGGGAAGAGATAGGAAAAATTATTGATTCAAATCCTTATTCAAAGCCGCTGCATATCAATACAGTAAGGCTTACAACATGGTGGAGTGAGATGATGAGGGGAGAGCCTGTTGTAATAAACATAATAAGATGGGGCGAGCCGTTAATTGATTTTGGGGGCTTTTTTGCTCCGCTAAAAGCATTGCTTGCGCAGGGAAAAATAAAATCAACTCCTGAAATGATTTTCATAACTCTGGGAAGAGGCCCTGGCCATATGGGAAGATGCAAGGCATCTTTGTTCAATGCGATAGAGGCATTATACTGGACTTTTGTCGATACAAGCCATGCTGTCCTGATTGCGGCAAAACATTCTCCTCCTTCTCCAGAGCATATTTCTGGAGCGATGCAGGAATTGTTAGTTAATAAAAAAATTTTCCCCCAGAAATATGTTGAGTGGTACAAAGGAATCTATTCTTTGATGCACGGCATGCTTCATCAGAAAATAACCGATGTCAAGGGCTCTGAGGTTGATATGTGGAGAGCGAGGGCAGACGAGTATTTAAGGGAAAGCGCGATTGCGATAAAGAAACTGACTGGAACTAATTTCTAATAGAATTTTTAATTAGCTTCTTCACATAGAATCATCATTATTAATAAAAAATTTTGCTGTTATAAAAGGAATAACAAATCCTGCAGCATCAGTTCCTATCCTTGTAGCATAGGCTTTTATTGCTTGTATATTTGCATAAAACTCTCCGAGTTGTTCTTTTGCAAGTGCAACTTTTGAGAATTCATAGTTCTGCCACATTTTTGATATTCCATATTTTTCAAATAAATAAACTCCTGCAATTCCTGCAGCAATAGGAATTCCTATCTTGACTGCTTTTTCAAGTCCATCCTTTAATTTAGAATTCATTTTTTTAGTTTTTTTTACTATTATAAGAAATATCATTCAATTTGCCAGGTTTAGCCCAGTTTTTGATAGCTTTTTGTATTGAAGGTCTTGCATTCTTGACTGCTTCTTCTAGTGTTTCTCCTGTTCCAGCCTTGGTATCAAACCAATTTCCTTCAAACCAAATTTCATATTTTCCAGCTAATTCATTACTTATTCTTAAGTCCGGGCGATGAATAATGCTGATATGATAACCTTTGCTTTCTATTATTTTCTTAAAAGACTCATATGCTTTCAGATTTTCAGTTTGAGGTATGCAAGTCATTTTATTGGTTAGGATCTCTATGCACCCCGGTATAATCATAAGCAAGATTCATGTAAAAATCCTGCCTTTGTTCCGGATTCATATGATTTATTTGATTGGCAATGTAATTTATTTCCCTATTCCTGTCCAGCCCTAATGTTGAATCATTATTTATGCTAAGGTTTTTTCTTATTACCAGCTTGTCGATGTCAATTGTTGCTTCATACAGTCTTTGGACAAATGTATTGTCTAATGCTGAAAAAGAATCTATTCTTCCGTTATATCTCTGGAAAAGAATCTGCTTTACAGCATTTCTGTCTTGACTTGCATGCAGCAAATTCCGGAAGTTATCATTAAGCTCCAAGGAATAATTGAATAATTGCTCTTCATCAAATATATCCACAATTTCATCAGGATTGTCGATAGCATAATCTGTAAAATAAGCCTTTGCCTGAGTGTCCTGATTGATTATATGCCTATTGATAGTTACTGGATCAACTCCAGGGCCAAATTGATCAGGAAGGCCGTATATCTTCTGGCTTAAATTCTGCCTTAATACGGAATTATTGGGCTGTCCTGAAAATCTTCTTTTAGAAACTTCCCAGTAAAATACTTCATTAAGCAAATCTTCCAATTGATGATTCGGTGGTGTTGCTGGCATATTATACTCATGTTTTTTAAGTTTATAAACCTTTTGTTTTTATCACTATTAAGTAGTACTAAATGGAAAGGTTTATAAGGCCCATTGACCATAAGGAGGTATGGAAAATTCAAAAAAAAGAATATTGTATGTAGAGGATGAGAATTCTACATCTCAATTAATCAACAGACTGCTTGCTGGAACATGTGATGTTGTAAATTCAACAAATTTAGAGGATGTTCTAAACAAATTAAAAGATGGGAAATTTGCCGCTTTTATAAGCGACGGGAATTATCCTAGCAATCAAAATTGCGGCTTAAAAAAAGACGCATGGAAAGACTTTTATCAAGCTGTTAGGGCTTTAGATAAAAATGCCCCGTTTATTCTTCATACAACAAATAATTATGCAGAGGGAGAGGTGGAAAAATACACAAATAATGACGCTAACTTTTTGCTTGTCGGAAAGCCTATCTCAGCAGAGATTAAAGAATATATTTCTAAATTAGACAAAAAGTAATCAGTATTCCTCAAAATTCTCGTCAAGATTCACTTTTGAAAATTTTATGGGGATATCTTTTTCCTCCAATAAGGAAACATGGTGCCTTACTTTCTCAACAGCATCGGGATTTACCGAAATGCTGTCAATCCCTTCCTTTACTAAAAATTCTACAAATTCGCTGTAAACGCTCGGCGCCTGGCCGCAGATACTTACTGTCTTTCCATGTTTATGGAATCCTCTTATTATATTGCGAATGGCAACAAGGACAGCTGGATTTTTTTCATTGAAATAGCCCAACCTTCCTAACAGGGCAGAATCCCTGTCAACTCCCAAAACTAACTGAGTCAGGTCATTGCTTCCGATTGAAGCGCCATCAACATCTAATTTTGCAAATTCCTCTGGAATCAGCGCCATGCTTGGAACTTCTGCCATTAAGTATATTTTGAAAGACTTGCTTCTTTGCAAACCTTCTGATTTCATTATCTCAAGGCACTTTTTCACCTCATCCACTGTTCTTACGAAAGGCAGCATTGAATAAACATTATCATTCTGCTCTCTTGCTTTTTTTATCGCCCTGCATTCCAGCCTGAAAGCCTGCTCAAACTCTTCGCTGACATATCTTGAGACTCCCCTGAATCCAATCATCGGATTATGCTCCTCTTCCTCGTATTTGCTTCCGCCCTCCAAATCCTTGTATTCATTTGTCTTGAAGTCAGAGAACCTCACGATTATCGGCTTCGGATAAATTACCTTTGCGACTGTGGAAACTCCTTTTTCAATTCCTTCTGTGTATCTGTCATCCAGACCCATCTCAATCAAAAATAAGGGGTGCTTCTTGATTTGCGAGGCAATGACAAATTCCAGCCTCATTAATCCTATGCCGTCAAAAGGCAAATCCTTATAATCATAGATTTTATGCGGCTCTCCCAGATTCATATAAATCTTTATCGGAGTCCCTTTCTTGATTGCTTCTTTTTCATCTTCCTTTTCAGCTTCTTCCAAGACTCCCTCTGTTTTTTCCTCCTCTTCCCTTATTTCAGCGGGAATTTCTTTTTCCAATTCCTCTTCCATGCCTTCTCTTGCCATTTCCTCAGGGCTTTTTTCTTTCTTCACATTAACCCTTCCTTCGTAAATCTTGCCGTTATAAGCATCAACTGTAATTATCTGCCCTTCATGAAAAACTTTGGTTGCTTTTCTTGTCCCTACAATTGCGGGCAATCCGATTTCCCTTGAGACAATTGCCGCATGGCATGTCTGGCCGCCTTCATCAGTAACTATCGCGGCCGCTTTCTGCATAGTAACCACCATGTCAGGATTCGTCATTTTAGTCACTAAAATGTCTCCCTTCATTATTTTCGGCAGCTCGTCAAGGGAATGGATTATTTTTACAGGGCCTGAGGCTATTCCAGGCGAAGCGGACAATCCGTCTAAAATCGGGATTCCTTCAACAGAAACTGTCTTGATTTCCCTGTTTAAAGTGGTTACTGGCCTTGTCTGCACAATATAGATTTTTCCGTATTCAATCGCCCATTCAATATCCTGCGCTTTTTTATAATGCTCTTCCAATTCTTTGGCAAAGGATGCAAGCCTTACAATCTCATACTGCTCCAAAACCTGCTCCTTGGCTCTGTCAGGCGGCAATTCTGTCTTGATTGTATTTCCGGCTGAAGATTTTGTAAACTGTATTGTCTTGTAGCTTACGGTTTTTTCCTTCACTTGCAATGTTTTTTTGTCAACGACATATCTGTCAGGGGCGATGCTTCCTGAAACAATGCCCTCCCCTAATCCGAATACAGACTCAATAACAATTTCATTAGTATTGTTAGTAACGGGATTTATTGAGAAAGTTACTCCTGACTTGTCTGAATTCACCATTTTTTGGATAACTACTGCAATAAATGATTTTTCGTGGGGAAACCCTTTTTTATCCCTGTAATAAATTGCCCTTGCCGTAAACAGGCTTGCCCAGCATTTTTTTATAGCTTCTAACAATTGTGCAGAGCCTTTTATGTTGAGGTATGTTTCCTGCTGCCCTGCAAAACTTGCTGTCTCCAAATCTTCTGTTGTTGCCGAGCTTCTTACAGCAACGAATATAGGCTCTTTCGCTGTTCTTATGATAGAAAGGGCGTCTTTGCCTGCCTTTTCAAGCATTCCAGGCTCTATGTTCAAGGTTTCATATGATTCTATAATTTCTAACGCTAAGTCCTTGGGCATATCCTCTCTTGTTACCATCATCTGTATTTCCTTGGCTTTCATTTCAAGCTGCATTGTGTTTTCCATGTCAATCTTCTTCAGCTCATTGCGGAGCTTGTCCTTAAGCCCTGTATTCTCAATGAAAGTCTTGAATGCATAGGCTGTAATGATAAATGCCGGAGGGACAGGAAATCTAGAATTATACATCTCTGCCAGATTGGCGCCTTTTCCTCCTGCAATTGGGATGCTTTCTTTTGAAAGCTCAGAAAGCCATACGATATTTCTTTCCTCTATCGGCTTTTTGGCTTCATCGCTCTTTCCTGGAGAATCTTTTAATTTGAAAACACCCTCATCCTGAATCATCACCTTTCCAGGCTTCTGAAAATTTTCCTTTAGAATTCTGTTCACAAGTGTTTTTACTGCGGGATCATCTCTGCTTGGCATTATTCCTCTTTTCCCTTTCCCGATTTCACGAATATAAGAGAATTTATGTTAATAAAGATTTCCATTGAAATCATTATTTAGTCTTAAGTCGTTTTTCCTGCAGATATGTCCTGCTAAGAAAAATTTTATTCGTAAACTGGTTATCAGTCACTCGTTTTTTTATTTAAAATTTAACTTATTCGAATTCGCAGCTTTCGCCTTTTGCAAAGTCAATGACTTGGGCCTTGCTGTGGATTTCCCTCAGCATTTCGTCCTGTATCTCACCAATAGATTTTCTTTCTGGTTTATTGATGCCAAAATGCTGTGCTAGAACCCGGTCTATTATCTGCTGAACAGCTGGATCGTTTTTCCTTTGTTGCTCCATATTTTCTCCTAACCCCTAAACGCCTTAGATCCAGTTAAATTATTTTAAATAAATTTTATATTTAAATCTTTTGATTTTCTACTTTTCCAGAATTATGAGCTCTCTTGAAACTCTTTGGTCCTCTCTTGCTTCCGGAAAAGGGCCCGCAATTAATTTCAGTCCTGTCTCCTGGCAGATCTCGTCGATATTCAGATGAATTTTTGACTCTCTCGCCTTCATTACAGGAAGGCTTAATGCGATTCTGCCCTCGTCTTTAAGGACTTTCTTCAATTCATTCAATGTCGTAATGTAAGTGTATTTTGCCTTTGTTATCATTTTTGTTGCCTCCTTGTCTTTTGGAGTGTAAGTTATCAATGGGATAAGAAAAGGCTCTGAGGCAATGGCATCCACTTTTTCTTTAAGGATGCTGGGAATGTCAATTGCATTTGAGGTGAAAATTCTGACGTTTGCCTTGATTTGATAGGTCTTCATTATCCAGTTTATATTCCTGTTGCAGTTTTCAATGATTCCCGGGTCAATGTCTGCCCCGATTGCATTGATATTCTGGAGCAGGGCTTCCTGAAGAATTGTTCCGACTCCGCAGAATGGATCCAATAAAACATTATTCTCCACTGCTCCTGATAAATTGATAAGAATTTTGGCAATTCTCGGAGGAATAGCATATTCAGAGCGCCTGAATGGCTTGTGCATGTCCCTGAATTCGGCATCCTTTGCATCGTAAACAGCCTCTATTTTCCCGAAATAATAGTCTTTTTTCATTTTTACCGCAAAAAACTCAAGGTCAAATCTTATGCTTCCGGTCGGAGTTTCTGAAGGCTTCCTGAATAATGCCTTCACCCCCTCTTTTTTGAAAAAATCATCAAGAATATCTTTTATGCCTTCAGAAAGAGTTGCATCATCGGGAGATATGGTCAGGCTGAATTTTATTTTATCCTCTTCGCCTGAATAAAGATTGAATTTTTTTATCAGCTCAAGAAACTCTTTTTGGCTTTTTTCTTTTATGATAGCCTTCCCGATTTTTATTGTTCCGCCGAGGCTTTCCATCAATTTTTGGGCGTTTATCTCCTCATCCAGGGAAAACAGCGCAATATTATTCTCAAGATGATAATTTCCCCTGATTCCTCTTGCTTCCAAATAGGAGATTATTTCCTGCAGGGACAAATCAGCATTTCTTCCAAGAAAGAAAAAATAATCGTTCATTTTTCCCGTTACGCCTTTACTTCTATTTTTTCAACTTCGATATGGCTTCTGCAGGGAATTTTTTGCTTTGTAAAATGATAATATTCCCTGAATTTCTTCAGCGCATCTTCTGAAGGAAGCGCAACTGTGATTATTGGCTGGCCTTTCTTTACCTGGGCAGCCCTTCCAACTACGGTTCCGAATGAATGCGACATTCCTGTCTGCATTCTGTCTGCTCCTGCGCCAGTCAGCATTTTGTTCTCTCTTAAAATATGGTGGGGATAGACAGAAACTGCCATGTAATAATCCATTCCTATATTCACCTCAATTTCCCTGTGCAATTGCCTTCTTGCAGACTCCAGTGCAATGTCCCTTATCTGGACTTCTTCATTGGAGATGATTTTAGCGATTATTGGATATTTATTTTCAAAGAATTTTCTTGAATTGCCCATTACAAATTTGACAACACCCATCGGAGGAACTGTTTTTATGTATCCCTTGCTTCTTACCTTTGATTTTCTGGTGTAGGGCCTTTTCCAGAGCCTGTATGCTGATGCTTTTCTTACTGCCATTTATTTTACCTCCACCTTTGTTCCTATTGCCTGTCCGGGCAGTCCTATCTCGAAAATTGCCCTTACAACGCCTTTATTCCCGTGGGTTGCTGCAATTTTGCCTGATAAAATTTTTCCTGCAGGGCTTTTCCATGAGACTGTTTTCCCGATCAAGGAAGCGGCTTTCTTTTTGTCATCAACTCCTTCAACGAGGATTATATAGTGCTTTGGAGTGTAAGTCTTCCTTCCCCTTCTGAAATTGACGATGATACCTATCATATTTTTAATCAAAATAAGGAGGTTTAAAAAGGTTATGTATGGAAATATAAAATCTTAAAAACTAGCATAATAAGATAATCTAATGAAAAAGTCTGGGTGGAGCCTTCGTGAGAAGGACAAGAATCTTAAGCCGTTAAAATTCTCAAATGGCAAGACGCAGGAAGATGTTGTTAATGAGATTTTGGATGCGATCAATCAGGGATACAAGACAATATTCATCAAGGGAGTTTGCGGCACCGGGAAAAGCGCGATTGCCCTGAACCTGGCAAAAAACTTTTCCAAATCCTCCATTGTAGTTCCTATAAAAAATCTGCAGAAACAGTATAATGATGATTATACAAGCAAAAAATATCTTCTTAAAGACAGCGGGGAAAAATTAAAGATTAGTATTATTTCAGGCAGAAACAACTATGAATGCCCTTTTTTGAAGGAAAATAAGATGCTTGGGGAGGAAAATTACAAATTAAGCCAGTTTACCGACTTTTCTGAAGTGAATGAAGAGGAAAAGGACAGGTCCTGCGACAATCCGCATCTTCCATGCACTATAGAGATAAAAGAGAAAAATTTAAGGAAAATTAGGGAATATCTGAAAAAGAACACAAAAATAAAATGGGCTGATTTCAAGGAATTAAAGGAAATAAAAAGGATGTCAATCGCCCCGATATGCCCTTACTGGAGCCCTGTTGTTCCTGCAGAGGTCGGATTGAATCTGGATGCCAACAGGAAAAAATATCCCGGATTAAGCGGCAAGGAATATGAGATTTACAACAGGAAGCATGGCTGCGGATACTATAATCAATTTAATGCATACACTGATTCTGATGTTTTGATTTTCAACAGCCTGAAGTACATAATTGAAACGGTAATGGACAGAAAGCCAGCGACTGATATTGAGATTATAGATGAATGCGATGAATTCCTTGATAATTTCGCGAATTCAGAGAAAATTAATTTAAACAGGCTTGGCTATGCCCTTTCCAGCTTATATTCTAAAAATGAAAAGGTCATGTCAACTATTGACAAGATTGAATTTATGACAAAATTGGCGTTAAACTCCCCCAAGACACAGCAATACATCTCAAAGGAAGAAATCCTTCCCATAAAAGAGACAAAAATTGATGATTTATTGAGATATTTTCTTGACAATGACTTGATGAATTCTGTAGAGTGCGATGAGGAGAATTACTGCTATCATTGCGATGAAGTCGCGAAGACTTTTGAGGATTTTCTGGATGAAACCTATGTCTCTTTTTACAAGGATGACAGGGATATTGTGGCTAAAATCACGACAATAAGCCTGGAAAAGAAATTTTCCAAACTATTGGAGAAAAACAAGACTTTTGTCATGATGTCAGGAACAATTCACTCTGAAAAAGTTTTGAGGGAGATATTTGGGCTGGACAATTTCAAGATAATTGAGGCAGAGACAAAAATGCCCGGCAAGATAACAAAAGGCTATACAGGATTAGAGATGAACTGCAAATATGAGAATTTCAAGAATGGAAATGTTACTAGAGAGCAATACCTGAATGCTTTGAATCAGTCAATCATCTCCTCCAAAAAGCCGACCTTGGTGCATATAAACTCATTTTCTGACCTTCCGACAAAAGAGGAGGCTGAAAAATACGGGCTAAGCATAATGACAAAGGAGGAATTAAAACAATTCCAGGAGGACAGGGAGATTCTGAAAAAATTCAAGGCGGGCGAGATAAAAATTCTTTATTCAACAAAATGCAGCAGGGGAGTTGATTTTCCGGGAGATATGTGCAACAGCATTGTAATGACAAAATATCCTTATCCGGACATCTCATCAGCATTCTGGAGAATCCTTAAGAGGGAAAAGCCGGAATATTACAGCGATTTTTACATGGACAAGGCAGGCAGGGAATTCCTGCAGAGGATTTACAGGGGATTAAGGAGCAACAATGACCATATTTACCTTTATTCTCCTGACATCAGAGTATTCCAAAAATTATAAGGCTCAGCGCGTTCAGAACATTAAGAATTATAAGGTTTTTAAATCAGTCTTTATCTATTAATTTATGGCAAAAGAAAATTATCATCTTCATACAACAGTATCAGACGGAAAGCTGAAGCCTGAAGAATTGATTAAATTCGCGATAAAAAAGAAATTCAGGACAATAGGCATAACAGACCATTACAGGCTGCCCCCTGGCTTTAAAGATGGGGACTATGCCAAAGACAATTACACAAAAAAAGATTATAATCAATTGATAAAGCTGAAGGAAAAATACAAGGACAAGCTCAATATTCTTGTAGGGGTAGAATTTGACTGGTTAGAGGGTTATAAAAATTGGATAATAAAAGAGACAAAAAGAAGGGATTATGACTACAAGTTTATTTCAATCCATTATTTTAAGGTTGGGAATAAATATGACGCTATTGACCTTTTTTCAAGGGAATTTGACGATATTGTCAAAAATATAGGGATTAAGAAATTGGCAGAAGGATATTATCAAAGCCTGAGGCAAGGGATAAAAACAGGGTGCTTTGATGTTGTCGCGCATTTGGACCTAATCAAGATGTGGAACAAGAACAATAAATATTTTTCTGGAAAAGAGAGATGGTATAAAAATCAGGTAAGAAAAACACTGAGGTTAATCAGCAAGAAAAAAATGAAAATGGAGCTCAATGCATCTGGCTGGAGAAGAGAATGCAATGAGCAGTATCCTGCAGAATGGATACTCAAAGATGCGATAAATCTTGGAATACCGATAATAATAGGGACAGACGGGCACAAAAAAGAATATGTTGACAAGTGGATTGGAAAAGCAAGAAATCTTCTTTATAGACTAAAAGGCTCAGCGCGTTCAGTACATTAAGAATTAAAACATAATCTCTAATTTTCCGACTAATCTCTCAATCTTCTCAAGAACTGATTTGCTGAAGATTAAATGCTCAGGAAGCTTTTTCAAAGCTTCATCCAATTCTTCTTTTGATGATTTGGAGATTTTTAATTTTTTCAGGTCTATCTTTTTTATCTCAGGGATTTTTATGTCAGGGATTATAAACGCGTCGTCTCCTGTGAAGAAGATCTCCCCATCCTTTCCATTAAGCTTGATTGCGAACTGCGCCTTGTCCATTTCAATAAGCTGCTTTCTCTGCCCGTATTCTGAAAGCATAGACAAAAGCATCAAGCCGTCTCTTCTTGTGTTCTCAATCTCTTTGCTTGATAATTTTCCTTTTTCATAATCTTTTTTTGACTTGAAAATTTCTTTTATTATTTCTATAGAGCTTCTCGGCATTTTTCCCTGATTGACTAATTCCTGCTCAAATTTTGCTATTAATTGAGGTTCTGTCCCGTTTCCAAGCAGGCTTTGCAGCATAGTCATCGTATCGGAATAAAGCTGCTGTATTGTTTTCTCCCCTCTTCTTTTTCCGACTTCATCAACAACTTCCTTCAGCCTCTTGATATACTCCTTTGTTCCCTTTACCAATTCATCAATCTCTTTTCCAGAGACTTCTTTTATTTTTTCATGCTCAAATCCCTTGTAAATGTCAATGACAACATGCTCTAAAAAATCAATATACTTCTTTTCCATTAATTTTTCCTTTTCAAGGAATGTTTTTCTCATCAAGTCTACTATTTCTTTCGGGGTTGGCGGAGCAAGGCCGTACATCATTAATGCGCCCTGCGAGGGGGTTATGACAGCCCAGTAAATATCCTCTGTCGCTATGTCATTTAATTTATGCTTTACAATCTCGTCAACTTTCTCACCTAAAGTCAGGAATCTCTCAATCGCCTCCGGAGTTCCTGTAATCTTCCCCATTTTAAGAAGCAGTTTCCATGGCATGAATGTTCCCCTGTCATACAAAGGAACGCCGTCTCTTATGAAAGTGAAAAATACAGGATGGGATTCTCTTACACCTTCCCAGAATTCTGTCAGGATGTAAATTTGAGGGGACAATTTGTTCTTGGAGTCAGCCAATTCATTTGCCTGCATTGCATAGCCGTAAATTATGCCTCTTAATTTGTCCCTTAATTCAGCCCTGCTCATGCGTTTTACATCAGTGTCATCAACAATAATAAAAACGTCAACATCAGAAGTTTTTGTTGTGTCTCCTCTTACAATGCTTCCTGCAATGACATATGAAACAATATACTTTTCAAATTTTTTCAGGCACAATGACTTGTGTATTGAGGCTACCCTTAATGCTCCCAAAAAGCCCTTGTCAAAAATAGGCAATGACATCGCAACAGCCTCCATCATTTCATGTTTTCCATCACAAGCCATTTCCCAAAGCATTGAAGGGGTGTAGAAATGTATCCAAAGCTTTGGCTTGATGTGCTGGATAAGCTTTATTGATTCTGTCTTGACTTTTCCAAGCTCTTTTTCTTTTTCATCAGGAATTATCATGGCGATATGTATCATTTTTTCCTTTTCCTTCTTGCTTTCTTCCTCCTCTTCCTCAAAAAGCTTTATCGCCTGGAAAGGAAGCAGCCCGATTGCAGAAATGAATGGGAATTTTTTTGTTATGTCTTTCTTGAAACCCTCTAATTTTTCCTTAAGCTGCTCCATCTCTTTCTTGACTTTTTCAGGAATTTCCTCCGGAGCCTTTTTTTCTTCCTTTTCACTTAGAAGCTTTTCAGCGTTAGTCTTTTCGTCCTGTGTCATAGAAAATATATGATAAAGTGGCTATTTAAACTTTTCATCAAAAACCTTTAAATATCATCTGCTTTTTGCATTAATATATCAGGCCTGTCGTCCAGCGGTTAAGACATCTCGTTTACACCGAGAGAACCCAGGTTCGAGTCCTGGCAGGCCTACTGGATATCAAAGGAAAGTACTTTGGTTTCCTTATGCGCTGGTAGTATAGTAGTTAGTATACAACCTTGCCATTAAGGGCCGTGGGCCCTTAACAGCCCACAGGCCATAACAAAAAGGTTGGGACCCGAGTGCGAATCTCGGCCGGCGCATTTAATCAATTATTTTGCATATCATAAATTCTTATAAATTAAAATCCTGTTAAAAGGCAATGGCCAGGGAGGTATTGTATCTTGCGAACCAGTTTGGATTCTCTGAAACAGGAAGGCTTCTTCTTGACAAAATCATAATTCCTCCCCTTGAATCAAAATACAAAGTTCTTGAGCCTTTTCGGGAGTGTGCGAGGTTTTATCCAGCTGAGGCAAAATCAACAGATTCATACAAGAAAAAAATTGAATTGCTGAAGGAATTTAATTATAAAGCCGGCAATTACAATAATCATCTGATGAGGCAGTCAGACAAGATGGCTCCGATTCTCGACGGGGGGCATACAGTAGATGAGGGGATAGGAAGCGAAATAGGACTTTTTTATTCCCTGAAAAAAGGGCCTATAATAGCATTGAGGACTGACTTCAGGATGAACGAGAATATTGCATGCATAGTGAATCTCCAGGTTGAGAGATATATTTATGATTCTGGCGGAAAAATCCTGACTTCTTTGGATGAATGGTTTAATGAGCTGGGAATAAAGAGATGGCATGAATTCGCGAAGATATAGCGATAAATTCAAAAACAGCCCAATCTATTAACTTTTATGGCAGGGGTTTTTCGAATTATTCATGAGGATAAAAAAACAAAAGCTAGAATCGGGATTCTAAAGACAAAAAAAGGGAATCTTGAAACCCCTGTTTTTATGCCGGTTGCGACAAAAGCCACTGTAAAATACTTATCATCAGAGGATTTGCATGAAATCGGGATTAAGGCGGTAATCTCAAACATGTTCATTCTTTCATTGAAGCCGACTGAAAAAATAATCAAAGATTTAGGGGGGATAGGAAAATTCATGAATTTTAAAGGGATTAATGCGACTGATTCAGGCGGCTTTCAGATGTATTCCCAGTATTGCTATGTAAACTCAGATGATTCTGGAGTTTTTTTCAGGAATCCATTCACAAAGCAAAAATTATTCATAACTCCCGAGAAAGATATGGAAATACAGCATGATTTGAATGCTGAAATTGTGATGTGCCTGGACAGGATGCCTTTGCTGAAGGATTCCAAATCAGAGATTGCAGACGCAGTAAAAAAAACAACATTATGGGCTGCAAGATGCAAAAGACATCATGATACTCTTCAGAAAGGCGGGAAGAAACAGATTCTTCTTGCAATAACTCAGGGAGGAATCTATCCTGACTTGAGGAAAAAATCCGCCGAAAGCCTGTTAAAATTAAATTTTGACGGTTATGCGATAGGCGGATTGGCTTTGGGCGAAACCAAGGAGCAGGAGTACAAGGCAATTGAAGCGCATAAATCAGTAATTCCAAAAGAAAAAATCTGCTATCTGATGGGCGCAGGTCATCCTGTTGAAATCTTGGAGGCCATTTCAAGAGGAGTTGACATGTTTGATTCAAAGTTTCCAACGCAGAATGCAAGAAGAGGGACAATTTTCACTTCAGAAGGCAAGTTAAGATTATTTAATGCAAAATATGCAAAGGACAAAAATCCTTTGGACAAGAACTGCGGCTGTTTTGCATGCAGGAATTATTCCAGGGCTTACATCCGCTATGGATTGAACATGGAAGAGGGAAACGCAAGAAGGCTTGCGACTTATCATAACATCTATTATTTGAATAGTCTCATAAAAGATGCGAAAAGCGCAATCAAAAAAGGAAAATTTTCTGAATTCAGGGAAAAAATCAAAAAGATTTATGATAAAAGTGATATGAAATTAGGTAAAGAAATTTAATATTCTTCAGACATATGCGGCGCTGAAGACTTGCTTCCTGAAGAAGCAACAACATCATCTATCCTTAGAAGCATTATTGCCACCTCGCTTGCGCTTTTTATTGCCTGTGTTTTTATCTTCAATGGCTCAATTATTCCCCTCATCATGGTATTGTCAATCTTGTTTTCAAACAAATCCAATCCTGCATGAATCTCGCCTTTTTCATGCCTTGATTTTAATTCTGTCAATACATCAATAGGGTCCATTCCCGCATTCTCTGCCAAAATTCTTGGAATGCTTTCAATTGCCTCGGCAAACTGCTCAATTGCCAGCTGCTCTCTTCCCTTGACTGTTGTTTCTTTCCTCAGCAGTCTTGCCAGCTCAATTTCAATCGCCCCGCCTCCGGCAACTATTTTTCCGTCCTGCAAAGTGGCTGCGACATCTCCTAATCCATCCTTGATTGCTCTTTCAATCTCATCAATGACATGCTCTGTTCCTCCGCGGATTAAAATAGTCAATGCCTTTGGATTCAGACATCCTCTGACATAAGTCATTCCTTCATCCCCTTTCTTTATCTCTTCAACAACATTTGCTTTTCCCAAGTCATTTTCAGCCAATTCATTTAAATTGCTCACAACTTTTCCTCCTGTGGCTCTTGCGAGCTTTTCCATATCGCTTTTTGAAATTCTTCTTACTGCATATATTCCTGCTTTTGTAAGGTAATACTGCGCAACATCATCAATCCCTTTCTGGCAGAATAATACATTCGCCTTGCTTTTTTTGACTTTTTCAACCATATTTTTCAGTATTGTCTCTTCCTGGTCGATGAATGCCTGAAGCTGTTCAGGGGCAGAAATTGAGATTTTAGTGTCTGTCTCAGGGCCTTTTATTTCCAATGCAGCATCCAGCAGGGCAATTCTCGCGTTTTTCACGATTGAAGGCATGTCAGCATGGGCTTTTTCCTTGTCAAGAACAATTCCGGCAATCAGCTCAGTATCATCGATTCCATCACCCTTTCTTTTTTCAATCTTGATATTGTTCAAGTCGACTGAAATTCCCCTTTCATCCTGGTCTATTATTTGCAGGACTGATTTTGCAATGATCTCGGCCAATTTCTCTTTTGCAGTCTCTGCGCTTTTTCCAGTCATTGCAGTCATTGCGATGCTTTTTAGTTTTTGCTCGTCTTTCCCTATTTTAGTTGATATTCTGTCTAAAATCGCCAATGATTTTTCAGCTGCCATGCTATATCCCTTTGCAATCACAGTAGAATGAATTTTTTGATCAAGCAGTCTTTCTGCATTTTCAAGAAGTTTTCCCGCCAATACTACCGCTGTTGTTGTTCCGTCGCCGACTGCATCCTCCTGAGTCTTGGCAACTTCAACCAGCATCTTGGCTGCAGGATGCTCAATCTCCATTTCTTCTAATATAGTAACTCCGTCATTTGTTATTGTAATATCCCCGATAGAATCGACTAACATCTTGTCCATTCCCCTTGGCCCAAGAGTAGTCTTGACTGTATCACTCACCATTCTTGCCGCCATAATATTATTTCTCTGGGCATCTCTCCCGATTATTCTTTGGATATTTTCTGGCAGTATATAGATAGGTTGTTTTTCTGTCATGATAAAAACTAAGGATTTTTTAGTATGCCAAAAATCAGAATGATTTTTGCCATGGTATATGGTCTTAGCCTAAGATAGTGTCTATTGTTGTTTTTTTAAAGTTTTCCATTCTCAGAGGATAACATAAAAGTTAAATACTGAAAATTATTAATAAGATTATGAAAATAAGGGGTCTGCCCCTTATCAACCCATAAAATGAAAATTGGAGTAAAAGTCGGCGATGTCATGACAAGAGAGTTTGTCGCTGTTTCTCCTGAAACCCCTGTTTCTTTATGCGCCCGGGAAATGATGGCAAAGCATGTCGGAAGCCTGATTGTCAAGGATAATCAGCATTTGAGGGGAATCATAACAGAAGGCGACATAATAAAATCAATTGCCCAGAAAAAGAATCTTTCAAAAATAAAAGCCAAGGATGTGATGACTAAAAATGTGGTTTCTATAGGCCCTTCAGAAGACATGTATAATGCCCTCATCAAGATGAGGGGCAAAAAAGTAAGATGGCTTCCTGTAACTATCAAAGGAAGGGTTATTGGGATGCTTACTGTCAAGGATATTTTGAGAATAGAGCCCAGCCTGTTTGAGATTGTGAAGGAATTCACGCCAATCAAGGAGGAAGAGGAAAAATATAGTGCTATAAAAATGAGAAAGAAGAGGGCATCCCTTGCAAGAGGGGATATCTGGGCGAGAGAGGGCGAGTGCGATGAATGCGGCTTATTCGGATTGCTTTACAATGTTGACGGACGTCTTTTATGCGAAGACTGCAAGGATGAAGAGGAAAAAGATTAAGATAATATTATATTGCCAGCGCTTCTTGAAGATGAACTGCTTCTATGACATTTTTTCTTTGTGAAAGAATTATCATCTGATTTTTTGATGTGTTGTCCAGAACATCAATTTCGTGCCCTATTATCTTTCTTGTCTGCTCATCAATATCCTGCCTTTCTTTTATTTTCCTCAGCTCATTTGCTTCTTCTTTATTGCTTATGACTGCCTGCTTATATAGATCATCAATAAGTATTTCCTGGTCTTCTTTTGTAATTTTCGGATAATCTGTAACAAGCAGCTCTTCATAAAATGCGTCTCTTTTACGGCAATAGTTGTTTACCAATGATTTTATAGGGTCTTCGCTGCTGAAATCAAGCTTGTTGTAAATGCTTGGATATCCGAATAAATTTCCCAAATCAATCCCCCTGCTTCCCCATACAAGCTTTTTCACAGGATATAATTCTTTTTCTGTGTTTGTGCACGGTCTGCATTTTTCCTGGACAATTGTATTGAACTTGGAGTTTAAAAGAGATTCTGCAAAATAAGTCACAATATTGCCTATTTCCTCTTTCTTCACAAGGCTTGAAAGCAGAAAATCCGTTTTTTTCTCGAATTCAACACGATTGTATGTTTCGACTCTCAATATCTGATTTAGCCTTTGTTTCCCCCTGTCATCATTTATTCCAAGACGTTCTCTTTCCACATTTGTCCCGTCGTGCTGCAGGATAAGCGGATTTGAGCCGTGAGAAACCCTGAGCCAATAAAGAGCCCCTTCTGCTGCAGCGAGGGATTCCTCCAGGCTCAGGCATTTTGTGTCTCCCTCAACAATCAAAATATTTTTGTCATCAAAGCTTCCAACATATTCGAGAAAACTTTCTATTTCCTCATTGTCTGAGAATTTGTACGCCTTTTTCTTGAAAACATAACCCATCTCTTTGATATTATAACCCATATTCTCCAATCCACTTTTATCATTGTATTTCTTGACAATGTATTTCTTGTTGTCAACATCTGTTTTAGTCAATGAGGATGAGCTTTCTGTTGTAAAAATCTTGAATTCACAATCATCGGGCTGCACAGGCTTAAAATTATCTGGCTTCTGCACAGGCCTTGCATTCAAAGAGCCCCCTTCTATGACAATTTTCATAGGGCTTTTTACCTTGGAGACATATTTAAAAAAATCATCTTCATTTATTCCGAATTCTGCCGGGATTTGTAGCTGCGCCATTTTAGAGTTTTATACGGGGAATTAAAATAGATATCAGTTTTTCTTCCAGGTTTCCACGCCCCGTTTTCTTTATGAGAAGTTTTGCCTGTTTTAATAATGCCCTTTTCATTCCAAAATTAAAATTTTCCTTTTTGAATGCAGAGAGTCTTATGTTGCTGTAAATCCCGCCTTGATAAAGACCTCTTTCTACATCTTCAAGGCTTTCTTTTCTTTTTGTATAACGGATGCAGTAATCTGCCACTTTCCTTACAGCCTCTTCTGCATTGTTAAACTTGTTAAAGACTTTTGGATGCATAATCAGGCAGCTTATTTGCTGTATCCATGAGCCTTTCTTGATGCTGTTGCCGTCCAATCCTCCTGTTCTTGTAACATGGTCGCCCCAGCCGTCTTCCTGGGTAACGGCCCGCTTTTCATTTAACGTTCCTACCAAGTTGTTTCTTGCATACTGATAGCATAAATTCCATAATCCCTTTACCCTTAAGTTAGGATTGATTGTAGTCAAGGCATTGTAGAACCTGTCTGCATATTTGACTGCATCAATTTCATCCAGCCTGTCCACTTTCCCGTTGGATATTCTGCTCAATTCATTTGAAATCTCTTCTTCATCTTTTGACAATTCAGTCTGTATCTTTAAGGAAGTGCCAAGGAAATGATAAATATAATCAAAATCAATTTTTTGGCTTATTTCAAATTGTTTGGCCTTGTGTTCCTTTTCGTCAAGTTCATTGAACAAAGTTGGCTCGTCCATGACTTTCAGGACAAGGGCAAGGTATTTGTCGCATATTTTGCTGTTGAGACTAAGCACTTTTGGGAATAATCCGGGAGCATATTTATCAGTTATTGTAAAGGCCGCTTTTTCAGTGAAGAAGTCCTTTTCAAGATAGTTTATTTTTATGGCATAATGGGGAAGCCCTTCTCCCTCTGCCTCTCCTGTAACGAATATTCTGTGTATATCTGACCTGCTTCCCTTTGTCCATCCCATCAGTTCTTTTGATTTTGGATTGGAATAAATGCTTCTTGGAGAGAAAATTCTGCTTATTTCATCCTTCAGTTCTGGATTCAAGTTTTCATAAGTTGCTTCCATTTTAATTAGTAGGCTATGATTTTTGCGATATTATGAATTGAATTTGCGATTCCTCTGAATTTTTCACCTACAATTTCCACGGATGGGTCTGAAGCGCAAAAATTAGAGCAGAATTTCTGATGCTCATGCTTCATTCCCGCAATTTTTCTTGCAGAAATCTTGTCATTGGCATAATAAGAGTTTATGGCCTCAAGATAATATTTTTCAAATGAAGAGGTAAGTTCAAGGATTTTTTTCCTGCTTTCTGCATTCATCTTCGTTGAAATCAGGAGTTTTGCGAGTCTTTTCAGATTATCCCCTATGTATTCAATGTGCAATGAAAGCCATTGCGTGTCTGACAGCTCTTTTGGGGTTACTTTTAATCCTATGCTTAATCTTGGCTCTTCCTGGCATTTCCTGACTATTTTCCAGATCAGAAAATAAAGCTTGTTGACTTCTATATCAGCCTGATTGATTTCTTTTGCAGTCCATTCCTTGAAGCTTTCCATCTTCAATGCAGAAATGACATCCTCAAACATTGACCTTATGACATTATCCAGTCTTCTGGTGATTTTTTCAAATGAGACTGCATCCAAATCAAGAATGTCCTTGATTACAGTCTGCGTATCATTTTGCTCGACAATTTCTATTCCAACTTTTTCCTGAATGATTTTATTGATAAGCTCGTTTCTTTTCTTCTCATTTTTTCCCTCGAGAATTATCTCGCTGTAATTATTAATGTAAGCGGATGTGAATTCCCTCCTGAGATCATCAATCTCCTTGTTTGCCAATAATATAGTGATTTTCTTGCATGTGGGTTTTTTCTTGTCCTTCAAAGTCAGGACAAGATGGTCAATATTATCTTCAAGATAAACAATGTCCCCCTTTTTCAAGCCATTTTTGTCAATCCATTCTTTTGGAATGCTGATTATGAAAGATGAATTTCCGAATTTTATCAGTTTTCTTGGTTCGCTTTTTGCCATGCTTGAATTTTTTTTAGCAGGCTAAAAAGATTCTCTTAAATCTTTTTACCATTTTATAGTGCTAATTGGATATCGTCGATAAAATATATACTTAAACCTTTCCCTGGCCTTTTAGGTATATACTTTATATGTTATATATAGAATACCTATTTATATAATTTTCGATTTGCGTTTTTATGGAGGCTAAGAATTAATCTAATGGAAATCGGAATCAAGGTCGGAGACATAATGACCAGGGAGCTGATAAGTGTTAAGCCAAACAAGACTATAGGAGAATGCGCAAGGCTTATGTCCAAGGAGGATATCGGGACTGTATTGATTGAGGAAAAAGGCAAGTTAAAAGGAGCATTGACTGAAAAAGACATTATCTGGGCGCTGACTAAAAAACAGGACATTCATCACATCAAAGTTTCTGATATCATGCTGAGGAAAGTCGCTACAATCAAGCCCTCAAAAGATATTTTCGAGGCCTTGCTGAGGATGAAAAATCAGAGAGTTGCGTGGCTGCCAGTTACTGTAAGGGGAAATGTAATAGGCATGCTGACTATCAATGATATCCTGAAAATTGAGCCAAGTCTTTTTGAGATTGTATCTCAAAATTGGAAATTAAGGGAGGAAACTGAAAAAATGGACAGAAGAAGAAGAGCATTAGAAGGAAAAGAAAGCTGGATAAAGGAAGGCGAGTGCGCAGAATGCGAAGCATACGGGATCCTTTACAACATTAAAGGAAGGCTTTTATGCGAAGATTGCTGCAGGGAAAATCCAACTTACGCTGAAGTATTCTAAAATCCGGCAAAAGAAGAGCTATTCTAGAGAGAATTAGCTATGTTTTGACTTCGGAAAATATTTAAATATGGTTCATTCTATGAATATAAGTGACTAAAAGAGGAAACAATGTCAGAAAAAGATAAGGTTGCGGAAGGAAAGATAAATCACGAGGGGATTTTTGATTACAAAGATGTTTACAGGTTCATGTATACCTGGCTGACTGATTTTGATTATTTTGTTGAGGAGAAAACATATACCGAGAAAGCAAAGCCGGAAGGAAAGGAAGTGGAGATTCACTGGATAGCGAGGAGAAAGATTTCTGATTATTTCAGGTTCATACTGAAAATTGACTGGAATATTTTTGGCATGACAACTGTTGAGATTATGAAGGACAACATAAAAGTAAAGGCGAACAAAGGAAGGCTTGAGATTAAAGTCACCGCATTCCTGGAAAAAGACTATGAAAACAGGTGGGAAAACACAGCCTTCGTAAGATTCCTCAGGGGGATGTATGACCGATTCATAATAAGAAACAGGATAGAGGATTATGAGGACAAGATTGCAGAGGAATTAGATGAAATAGTCGCGCAGACAAAAGGATTTTTGGCATTAGAAGGAGTAAAGCGGTAGGCCAAAAAATCAGAAAAGTATTTAAACAATTTTTATTATTCAAGAAAATGAAAAGAGGATTGATAATCGCATTATTTGCATTTGTTCTGTCATTAACAATAGTCTCAGCCTCTCCTAATATTGAAGTCATAAAGCATCCGGGAAATCTGGTTGTCGCAAGGGAATTGACAATGCCCGCAACTTATGATTTGACAATAAAAAATTACGGCCCGGTGGATTTTTTCACAATAGATACATTGCTTGATGTCATGATTTATCCCAGGGATGCTGTTGAGATTGGCGGAGAGAAGACAGTAAGCATTAAAATTTATCCAAAAGCATCTGAGAAAAACAGATACTATGGCGACTGGAGCTTCAGATATTTCATAAGGGGCGAGAGCACAGGAGTTTATGAAGATAATATAATGGTGAGAATCCTCAGCCTGAAAGACATTATAGGATTAGATGTTCCGACATCAATAAACGCAAAGGACAAGACATTCACAATAAATCTCCAGAACAAGGAAAATGTTACATTGAACATTTCAATGACTGTTGATTCAAGCCTGATCGGCTATAAGGAGGATTTTGCTTTTAGTCCCTTTGAAAAAAAGACAGTTGTGATTGATACCGATTCGGAAAAACTTTCTGTTGAGGCGGGAACCTATAATCTTAAGATTTCATTTATAGTGAACAACGAGGCTGAATTGCCGATAACAAGGGATTTGATATTGGAATCTGATTCAAGGACAGAGCTTGTGGTAAATACTGAAAGCTCAACTTTCATTGAAAAGACAACATTTGTGAAGAAAAATGTCGGGAATACAGTTGTTTCAGGAGTGGTCATTGCAAACAGGACAATGCTGCAAAGCATGATAACCTCTTTCAGCTTAAAGCCTGACAAAGTCAGCAGGGAAGGCGGATTGTATGTTTATGAATGGGACAGGAAGATGAATCCCGGAGATTCTTATACTGTAGTCATGAAAACAAATTACGCCTGGCCATGGATTATATTAATAATTCTGGTTGTATGCTACTTAGTAATCAGGAAACTGACTAAAAAACAGATTTTCATAAGAAAAAAAGCGTTCAGAGTAAAGACCAAGAGCGGCCAGTTTGCAGCCAAAATAATTCTGCTTGTGAAGAATACAGGAAATGAGCTTTCAAACGCCAAGATTATTGAGGCAATTCCTCCATTCACTGAATTGATTCAGGACAGATTTGGCACGATAAAGCCATCTGAGATAAAGAAGCATTCAATTGTATGGGACATGCCTTTCGTGGCAGCCAAGGAAGAATTGATACTGTCTTATATGGTTTATTCAAAAGTTTCCATCCTTGGAAGGATAGAAGTCCAGCCTGCAATAGCGACTTATCAGACAGGAAAAGGAATCATGAAGGAAAGCAAGTCAAATTCAATTTTCATCCTGACTGAGGAAAGACTGGCGAGCCAGTCTGAGCTGATAAAATAGGATTTAACCCAGAGTAGAAATATTTAAATATTATTCTTTCATCTCTTAATTATGAATGCTTCTGGAAAATGGACTAAAGAATTAATTATTCGAGAGACAAAGAATTTAGCCTTTGATTTAAAACGAAAACCCACAAAAAGGGATAATTCAAATTTATATTTTTTATCTAGAAAATTTTTTAAGAGTTGGAATAATTTGCTAAAAGAAGCCGGATTTGATACAAAAATAAATCAAAATCCAAGAATTCCAACCAAATTAGATGAAGATATTGCATACTTTCTCGGACTTTTAATCACTGACGGGCATATTGTATTTGACAAAATACATAAGAAATACAAGATTCTAATTTTTAATAGTTATGAAGATGAAAAAAGAATTATTGTTGATTTAATAAAAAAGCTATTTAAATATAATCCATTAATTCGCACAAAAAAGACAGAATTCAGCAAGATACCAAATCATGAAATTTATATTACATCTAAGGATCTGGCCGAGTCCCTGATAAATAAATTTGAAATTCCTTCTGGAGCCAAATCAAGAATAGTAAAAATACCCCCTTATCTACTAAATTCAGGTAAAGAAGAAATAGCCAGTTTTATTCGCGGGGTAATTGACGGGGATGGTTCTATTTCTATTAATCAAGTTAAAATCGCCTCAGGTTCTGAGAGATTCTTGGAAGGTATGAAAGAATTGCTGAATAGATTATATATTCAATCTGGAAAAGTATGCAAAGAAAAGAATAGGAATACTTTTGTTTTATACATATCTTCTATTCCAAATATCTGGAGATTATACTCTCTTTTATATAAAAATAGCCATTTCTTTTATCTTAGAAAGAAAAAATCCTGGGAAAAGATATTTAAATCTACTTTTACTCATACTAAAATCCCGGCGTAGCTCAGACTTTTCGTCGTCAAAATGACAAAAGGAGCAATGGTTAGAGCACTCGGCTGTAGAAAAATTTCGCCAATCATACTTTCCTGCGGGAATAGGATGAAGATTGGCCAGCCAATGCTGAACCCGGGGGGTCCCCAGTTCGAATCTGGGCGCCGGGATCATAGTCACCCCCTATTCAATCAAGCAGGATGAAAAATGGCAAAAATATTGTATCAGTGTGAATTATGTAGACTATTTGTTACGCCTAATAGAAAAGAGATTGAGAAGCATGAAAAAATACCCATAAAAGAAGGTTCTATTGGCGGATTAATAGTTAATTCTTTAGGAGGAACTTATCAAGTCTATAAAAAGCTCATATTATTAGATGATACTCATACAAGATTATATGTGCAAGACAATTTTAATTGGCCTCCAGATAAATATTGGAAAGTCGATACAAAAACCCCTTATCGCGGAGGCTCTGAACAAGAGTTTATTAAACACCTGCAAGAAGCAAAAAAATTCACAAAAGAGCTGTCAGAAGAAGAATTTATGAAAATAACAAAAATCATAAGGGAAAAGAACCCAATTTATTATAAAAATACCCAATTCAAACAATTTTCCCAAGTGTTCGAATAAATCATAATTAGAGCGCCGGGATTTTTTTCTAATAACATAGCAATCTTTTACAATAATCCTTAAAAAGCAAAAATCTGACATTATTCAAGAGGTGACAGTGCCTCAGATTTCTGGGGTTTTGAAAATGGAAGTTAATGTATTATTGAGGAAAAAAGAAATCACAATAGATGAATTTGTTGATATAGCAAGAAATGTTGGAAGCGGCTGTTCTGCTGAGATATATTTAAAACCCGGAGATTTTGCATTGCTGCCCAGCATATTATGGCCAAAACATAAGCTTAAATTGGAAAAAGTCAAAAATATAAATTATCTAGACAAAGGAGATTATGAGACAATTAACGGGACTTTTGGGCCAATAAGCACAGAAGTATTCATTAAAAGCGATGGAAGAATTCTCATCGGCAAGAGGGCATATGATAATTCATATTCTGCTGTTAATGTATGCAATAGGGTGCTAAAGGAAAGGAGTCAATGAAAATGAACACAAAAGAAGTCAAAAACTTGCCCGCTGCAAGAGCATGCTTGTATGGCGTAAGGCTGGACAAAGAGCAGATAGATAAGCCTTTAGTAGCAATTGTTTATTCTAAAAATGAAAGTTGTCCTGGTCATATGCACCTTGATGATCTTGCTAATTATGTAAAAATAGGAATTGCAGAAGCCGGAGGCACCGGGATAAGGATGAATGTGGGCGTAGGAGTCTGCGATGGCATTGCCATGGGCCATGGCGGGATGAAATATTCGCTGCCTTCAAGGGAATTGAACAGAGATGCTGTTGTTGACATGATAAAAGCGCACGGTATTTTTGATGGTGTTGTTTATATAGGCGCTTGTGATAAAAATATTCCCGGTTATTTAATGGCAGCTGCAAGTTTAGGCATGCCTGGAATATTTGTTACTGCAGGACCTATGATGCCGGGAAATATTGATGGCAAAGGCGCTGATGTGATTACTGCTTTTGCTGCTGATGCACAATTTGCATTAGGAAAAATAACTCAAAAAGAGTATGACAAGATTCTGGAAGAAAGCTGTCCTGGTATTGGCTCTTGTGCTGGATTATTCACGGCAAATTCAATGGCTTGCGTGACTGAAGCATTAGGATTAACATTGCCTGGCATGGCAACTGCACATGCTATTGATAATAGAAAATACAGGCTGGCAACACAAAGCGGAAGACAAATAATGAAACTGATTAAAGATGGAATTACAACAAAAGACATTCTTAGTGAAGAGGCTTTTTACAATGCCCTGGTTGTTGATATGGCTATTGGCGCATCAACTAATACTGTTTTGCATGTTCCTGCAATTGCAAAAGAAGCAGGATATAATTTTGATTTGAATAAAATAAATGAAATAAGCAGACAAACACCAAACATACTCAGAATCTCTCCTGCAAGCGAGTATAGAATGGATGATTTTGACAAAGCAGGAGGAGTTCCTGTTGTTATGAGCAGATTATGGTCAAGCTCTTTATTGAATGGAAAAGTAAAAACAGTTACAGGCTCTTTAGAAGAAAGGCTTAGGCAAGTGAAAGATAATGGAAAATCCGATGTCATAAAGAATATGCAAATGCCTTATTCTTCAACAGGCGGAATTGCTGTTTACAGGGGGAATTTAGCTGTAGAGGGTTCTGTGATTAAAGAAAGCGGAATAGACCTTACTGTTCTTAAAATTTTTGAAGGCAATGCCAGAGTGTTTGATGATGAAGCAGACGCTACAGCATATATCAAAGCAGGGAAAGTAAAGAAAGGAGATGTAATAGTTATAAGATATGAAGGCCCTGCTGGCGGTCCTGGCATGAGCGAGATGTTATACCCAACATCGGCTATTAAAGGCTTGAAGATGGATAAAGATGTTGCATTAATAACTGACGGAAGATTTTCTGGGGGAACAGCAGGCATCTGCATAGGTCATGTTGAGCCAGAGGCATATAATGGCGGGACAATAGCCCTTGTAGAAGATGAAGATAAAATAAGAATTGATATGAACAAAAGCACAATTGATTTGCTAGTTAGTGAGGATATTCTTAGTCAAAGAAAAAATAATTGGAAAAGAGTTGAAAAGCCTGTTCCAAAAGGCGGAATTCTAGAAAGTTATAGGGCAAAATTCTCAAAATGAAATCAAAAAAACAAGACATAGTTTTAGCATATTCAGGCGGGCTGGATACTTCTGTAATTTTAAAATGGCTTCTGGACAAGGGACATAATGTCCATGCTTACATGGCTAATCTCGGACAGGATGAGGATTTCAAGGCAGCAGAGAAAAAGGCAATGAACATCGGCGCTTCAAGCGTTTATATTGATGATTTAAGAAATGAATTTGTTGAGGATTATATTTTTCCGGCAATAAGGGCAAATGCAAAATATGAAGGAAGATATTTGCTTGGAACATCACTGGCAAGGCCATTGACTGCAAAAGGCCAGATTGATTATGCAAAACAAATAGGCGCGAAAATACTCTCCCATGGAGCAACAGGAAAAGGAAATGACCAAGTGAGATTTGAATTAGCTTACAGGACACTGTATCCTGAGGCAGAGATTTATGCGCCCCACAAAGACCCTGAGTTCTTGAATAAATTCAAGGGCGGAAGCAGGGATGTTTTGATTGAATATGCGAAACAAAAAGGAATTCCTATTGCTCAAACAAAGAAAAAGCCATGGAGTTCAGATGATAATCTTATGCATATAAGCTATGAAGCAGGAATGCTTGAAGACCCCGCGATAAAGCCTCTTGAAGAAATGTTTAAGATGACAATCTCGCCTAAAAAAGCCCCAAATAAAGAAACAATAATAGTAATAGATTTTCTCACGGGAAGTCCCTACAGATTACACTCGCCCCCATGTAAAACCCCGATTGACAATCCAGTCAAGTTATTTACTGAACTCAATAAAATTGCAGGAGAAAATGGGATAGGAAGAATTGACATGGTGGAAAGCAGATATGTCGGGATGAAATCAAGAGGGGTTTATGAAACTCCTGCAGGAACTGTTCTTCACATCGCTCATCAGGATTTGGAATCCTTGACATTAGACAGGGAAATAATCAAAAGAAACCAGCATACAAGCATAGACCTGGCTGAGAGGATTTATTCAGGATATTGGTTCTCTCCTGAAAGAGAGGCAATGCAGAGAGAAATAGATGCCACTCAAAAGCATGTTAATGGATTTGTAATGCTTGGTTTGTATAAGGGAAATGTCACTGTAATCGGCAGGGATTCACTTGATTCTTTGTATGATACAAAAATAGCGAGCATGCATGAAACAGGGAATTACAATCCCCTTAATGCAAGGGGATTCATTGACATTAATGCTGTAAGGCTTCAAGCCTCGGCAAAAAGAGATAAAAACAAAAAATAAAAATGGAAACAGCAATTCAAATGTCTGCGCTGATGAAAAGGCAGAAAGCAATGCCTTTGGAGAAGCTTGCAAAAGATCTTGGAGTCTCGCAGGATTTTGTTCTTGGGATTATTGATTCCAGCATTATTTATAAGAGGGAAAAAGACCTGATATCATTGATTGGATTAGGAACAGAAAGGTGCATTGTCTGCGGAGAGAATATTGGGGAATATGACAATATATTCAAGGCCAAGATTCCTGACGAACTGATTAATGGAAGAAAACTGGATTCTTCTTTGTATTATGGGGAGATAAAGGGGCACAGGAAATGCTATTCAGAAATAGATGTGTTTTTCAGATATGAAGACAAAAACAGCTCATTGGTATGCTGGGACTGCAATCATTGGTCAGGCGCATGGGTTGATGGCGATGAGGTTGAAGAGAAGTGTTATGTTTTGAATGAGCATGATGTTGGCCATAGAGGGGTGATTGGAAGAAATAAAATCTGCAATCTTTTCAGCCCAGACTCTGACATGAAACCCAAAGACAGGAAATACTGGGAAAAAATAAAGCCAGAAGTCCAAAGGCGGACACAGCAGGGCTATAAGAATCTGGTTGCAGTTTTGGAAAAGGCGCATTTGATAAAATAGGATAGGGGTAACATGACAGAAACAATTCAAAACAACGGATTATGGCATATAACCCTTGTTGAAGATGATTTAGTCAATCAGGCAAAATTAAAAAGAGAGGATTTTGAGCAGGATTTTGGATTTTTCAGATACAAAAAAAGGGCTGTTGTTATCTCTCATTGTTTTGGCGAGCACCTGGTTGCAAGCATGGAAGGCAAGGATGATGAAGTTTTGAAGGAATTTGTTGATGGGCTCACAAAGGTAGTCGGATACAAGCCTTTCTGCAAATATAACCTGTCCACTGAAGTAAGCAGCGGGACAAAAATTCTTCCAACATATGAATGGGACAAAATAAATCCAAAAGCGAGATATAAGGAGTTAAGCAATCAAGCCAGTATTTCAGGCTTGGCAAAATTATGCGCTTTTTAAAAAATGATAACAGCAGAGCAGATTGAGACTTTAAGTCCAGGAGATTATATTAATGGCGCCGAGGTTTATTACAAAGTCCTTAAATTAAACCTCAAAAAGAAAAAAATTATTTTGAGTCATGCTTTTATGAAAGGATATAAAGCAGAGGGAATGTGGACATGTTATTATACAGACAATATTTCAAGAGCAGACTGTCAGTACTGGAATATCATAAGACAGAATTCAAAAGAGGCAGAGGGAATTGAAAAAAAGGTGAAATGAATGGGAATTTACAAGGGATTTTTCAGAACGATGACCAGGCTTGGCTTCAGAAAGCCTGTTATGAAAGGAAAAGGATATGGGGATTTTGAGAGGGCAGACAAGCGCGGAGACGTCAAGCAAGGGGATACTTTAAGGATAGGAGAAGCGACTTTGAGATACAGGGGGATTGTGAAGGAGGCAGATCCAAGTTTATTCCCCGATAAATCAATACTATCATATGTTGTATGCGCTCCCCTGGATTTAGGCTCAGAAGGGATAGTGAAAAAACTGCATTATCTGGACACAAGAAATCTTCCTGAATGGAAGAAACTAAATCCCCCGGATGAGATGTTGGATTAAAATGGCAGCAGAAACAAATAAAAAAATGAAGATTTACCAGGAATTTAATTTAGACTTGGATAGCATACCAAAAGATGATGTCAAATTAATAAAAACTGGGGCAAGCCAAACTCTTGTGCAAAAACTGCTTGAAAAAGGCTATGAAGTTTTTGAATCAAATTCCCGTTTTAACGGCGCTCCGGAAAGCATAATCCTGGGTTCAGATTTCAATCTTAATTGCAAAGCAGATTTTTATAATCTTACATGCAAGCTGGGCTTGCCTTATAGGTCAGGACCTTTTTACATTAAGAGAGAATAACATGGAAAATCCTTTTGAGGTTAAATTAGAGTATGTAAGGGTTGGAAGGCGCGAATATAACAAGGCGATAATCTATGCAGGCGAGAACCAGAACTCTCTTGAGATTAAAGCCCAGATAGGGACATTCAAATTCAATGTTTTCAGCTGTGAAAATGATGCCTTCAAAATTAATGAGTATCATGACACTCTTGATAAGTTAAGGAGCGGAAAATACAGGCTGAAGTTCAGGCAAGACGGTATTAAACTGGATATGGTTGAAATAAAGTGAAATGGATTTAGCCAAGAGAATAAAAGAGCTGAAAAAGAATTCTGGATTGATGAAAACAATCCATCAAAGGCTCAAGGAATTTGAAAAGAACAAAAATTTATTCTCAGAGTTATGCTTCTGCACACTGACTGCGGGAGCATCTGCAGCTTCTGGAATCAAATGCCAGAATGCATTGCACCATAAGTTTCATAAATTAAATGAAAAGAATCTGCAGAGAGAAATGAGGAAACTTGGATACAGATTTCATAACCGCGCTTCTTATATCAGGGAAAATCAGCCCAAAATAAAACTTCTTTCTCAAATCAATAAAATGGACTCAATTTCAGCCAGAAATTTTTTAATAAAAAATTTCAAGGGGATAGGGATGAAGGAAGCATCGCATTTCCTGAGGAATATCGGAAGAAAGGACATTGCTATTATTGACAGGCATGTACTCAGAAGCTTGGGATATGATGCAGACAGCCTGACAAAAAAGAGATATCTTGATATTGAAAATCGTTTGAGAACAACAGCGCATAATCTTCATTCAAATCTCGCCGAGCTCGATTTGCTTTTATGGTTTGGGCAGACAGGAAAAGTCCTGAAATAAACCATTATTTTGCGATTCTTATTATTTTTTTGTAAAGCTCTCCGAATTCAAAAACATCATCAATCCCCTTCTCCAGGCTTTCTTTGATGTTATAGCCTCTTCTGAACAGAAAAAGATTCTCCACCTTGCCTTTCAAGTCAATCAGATGCCTTTGCCTGTCATCTATGAAGACATCCAGGCCAGCGCAGAAATTGCTTTTCGGAGTGCTGTCTGTGCAGATAATATCAGTCTCTAACTTATAGCTGCTTACGAAATTATTTATTATTTTCAGCCCCGGCTCCTTTGTCCTGTGCGAGATTATCCTGTGATGATGGCCCTCAGAAGTAAGCTGCTTTATGCATGTAAGAAATCCCTGATAGGGCAGTATATCATAAGTTGAATAGACTATTTTTTTCATTTTAAGATACTCCTCATCTGTAAATCCTCTGCTCAGAAATCCCTCTTCTGTGGTGTCTTCTTCAGGAACACGGACTTTGAAGTTATCCCTGGCAACCTCTGCCCTGAGTTTTGCATTGTTAACGCAAACACCGTCAAAATCCCACCCTATATACAATGACTTCATATTTTTTCCAGCACTGTAAAGTTTATATACTTATTTATTATACACTCTGAAGGGGTAACGATTTGACAATAAAATGGAGCTTGAGGAAATAAGGGGAAATCTGGAAAATCTTGAAGACATTATAATTGTATCATTTCTTGGAAGAGCCCAGTACAAGGCAAACAACATGATATACTCTGATAACAGCGGAATTCAGGGCTTCAGCGGCAGTTTTCTGGATTATATGCTCAAAGGAACAGAATCATTGCATTCTGCCCTGGGAAGATACGATGATTACAGGGAATATCCATTTTTTGGCAATCTTCCGGATTCTATAATGAAAAGAAGATTCAACAATATCATTGACAAGATTGTGAACAAGAACAGCAAAATCAAGGAGGAATATGTAAAATCAATAAGCGCATTCTGCAAGGTAGGAGATGACAATGAATACGGAGACAGCGCAGTGTGGGACATATTATCATTGCAGAACATCTCAAAAAGGGTGCATTTCGGCGCAGTCATTGCTGAAAACAAGCTCCTGCAAAATCCGAAATTGTATGAGGATTTGGTTTTGAAATCAAATTTTGAAGGCATAAAAAAGAGCATAAGAAATGGGGAAGTTGAGGAAAAGATACTCAAAAGGGTTTTTTCAAAGGCGAAAAATTACAAAGTCAATCCAGGCTTTGTTTTGGAGTTTTATAAAAACACCATAATCCCCCTGACGATTGATGTCGAGACGGATTACATAACAAAAAGGGTTATGGGAAAATTCACATAAGCGAAAGCCTGTCTGAATTGTGAGCATTCATTTGCAATAATCTTTATAAAAGATAAAAAGTCTCTGTAAAAATGGCTAAGATAAATGAGAATTATGACAAGCTTGTTGCTGGCTATCTTTTTCCTGAAGTTACCAGAAGAAAAAAGCTTTTTCTTGAAAAGAATTTCCAGTTCAAAGAAAAAGACATAATCAGCCTTGGAATAGGCGACACAAAGCTTCCCCTTACCCCGACAATTCTCAAAGGGCTTCATTATGGCGTTACAAAGCTTGGAGCAGCCGAAACTTATAAGGGCTATGGCGAAGAGCAGGGAAATGATAATTTAAGGGAAGCTATAGCAAAAAGATATGAGAAATTAAATGCAGTTGTTAATCCTTTGGAGGTTTTTGTTTCAGATGGTGCAAAGCCAGACTCTGCAAACATTCAATCAATATTCAGCCTTGACAGCATAGTTGCAGTTCAAGATCCCGCATATCCTGTTTATGTCGACACAAATGTAGTCGCAGGAAGAACAGGAAAATTCAAGGACCTTCCAAACAGAGGAAACAGGCTGGGAGTGTATGAGGGGCTGGTTTACATGCCCTGCACAGAAGAAAATGGCTTTATTCCTTCTCCGCCTAATCAAAAAGTTGATTTGATTTATCTATGCTCTCCAAACAATCCCACGGGCGCTGTGATGAACCATCCCCAATTAGAAAAGTTTGTTGATTTTGCCAGACAGAATGATTCAGCCATTATCTTTGATGCAGCCTATTCAGCATATATAAGGGATGAAACCCTTCCAAAAAGCATTTTTGAAATAAGAGATGCAAGAAAATATGCTATTGAGATAAATTCATTTTCAAAAGATGCAGGGTTTACAGGAGTAAGATTAGGATGGACTGTTGTTCCAAGAGAGCTTATGTCAGGAAAAGCAAACGCTCTGTGGAACAGAAGGCAGACAACTTTCTTTAACGGGGCTTCGAATATTGTGCAGGAAGGGGGTCTTGCTGCATTAAGCGAAGAAGGACAGAAAGAATGCAAGGGATTGGTTGATTATTACATGGAAAATTCAAGAATAATCGATGAGGGAGTCAGAGAGATAGGGCTAAAAACATTCTGGAGCAAAAATGCGCCCTATATTTTCATGAGAACTCCAGGAGATTTGTCATCATGGGAATTTTTCAATAATCTTCTTAAGAAATGCCAGGTCATATGCACTCCTGGCGCAGGATTTGGGCCATCAGGAGAGGGATATGTGAGATTAAGCCCCTATAATCTTAGAAACAATGTTGAAGAGGCGATGGAAAGAATAAAGAAAAAGGCTGATTCTATTATGACACTGGACTAAAATGGGCGACAAAGCAACTTTAGGCGACAGAGTTTCTGCGTTAAGATTAAATCCTGACGCGATAGAAAGGATTGAATTTCCGCATTCTAAGGAAATTGTTGAAAATACTCCAAATACTAAAAAGTCCCTGCAGATTTACGCGCATATAACAACAAATGACGGCTGTGTAGGGCTGAAACAGGCCGCAGAAGGCCTGGAAATATATGGGGAAGAATTAAGAGCCGAAACAAATGAAAATCCTGCCAGGCATCCTGGTATAGAAAGGCTTGAAAGAATTGTCAGAGAAGACAGCAGGGAAAGAGTCAATATAATAAGAAAAAATTCTGCAATGCCATTGCCTGAATACTTAAAAAAATCACTGCCAGCAATCTTAAGAGAATTCTCAACACCCTGGCATATTCTTCTTCAGGACCCTATAGAAGACAATATGGAAAGATTATACAATGCTCTTTCATGGGCTCCAGGATTCAAGAATTTTTTTGCAGTAAAGGCAGAGGATAATGATTCTATACTTAAGATTTTGAGAAGCAAGCGCAGCGGAGCTGACTGCAGCTCATTGGGTGAATTAATATCAGCAGAAAAAGCAGGATATGAAGGAAAAGACATGATACTCACATCAAATCATACTCCTTTAGAATGCTACAAAAAAGCAATTGAGCTTGGAGTAACAATAAATCTGGATGATAGAAATGAGACTCAAAGGCTTATAAGAAATTTTGGTGTTCCAGAAGCCATATGCTTTAGAATAAATTTTGGAGACCCAGAAGGAAATGACATAATAGGCAAGCAAAAAGAGGCACAATTTGGGCTTACTCCCAGCCAGATTATTGGAGCATATAAAGAAATGAGGGATGAAGGAGTGAAAATATTTGGTTTGCATCAGATGCTTGTCTCAAATGAAAGAAATCCTGACTGCCATATAAGACATGCAAAAAATCTTTTTGTTATGGCTGCGAACATATCAAAAGAGCTTGGGATTAAATTTGAATTCATAAATCTTGGAGGAGGAATTGGAATTCCATACAAGCCAGAGCAGTTGCCTGTTGACTTGGAATATGTTGGAAAAGGGATAAAGAGCGCATATGAAGAGACTCTTGCTGCAAATGGGCTTCATCCAAAAATATTCATGGAAAATGGAAGAATGATTACAGGGCCTTATGGCTATCTTATCACTACTGTAAGTCATGTTGAGCACAAGCACAAAGATTATGTTGGATTGAATTCAAGCCCCACTGCTTCAATAATGAGAATTCCAATGTACACTGCGCATCATCATCAAATCATTTTAGGAAAAGAAAATGAGCCTTTGGATCATGTATATGATGTTGTTGGCCCTCTTTGCGAAAATGTCAAGTTTGCGATAAACAGGCCGTTTCCAAAAATAGAAATTGGAGACACGCACATTACTTATTGCACAGGCGCCCATGGATTAGTGATGGGAAATAATTATAATGCCTGGCTAAAGCCAGGAGAGCTTTTGGTGAGCGAAAGAAAAAAAGAATGCAGAATGATCAGAAGGCCCCAGACAGATGATGATTACAGGGCAACATTGAATTTCAGGGAAAAATCAATTAAATTATGATAAAATGATAACAGGACTTCTAAAATGACAATTGTAAATCCCAGGCTTATTATGAGTGAAATGATTGCCAAAGGATTTCCTGATTTAAAAAATGAAATTATAGTTCTGGATTATTACACCAAAAGAAAAGGCTGCTTTTTTGAGTATTCATCATCCAAAGACAGAATATATGGCATAGACATAAGCGAGACAATGGAAAATTGTCCTATTATAGCATTCAAAGGCGGACTTGGCCATGAATTGTCGCATATTGCAAGAGAAAAGAGCGCAACCAAGGCCCAGGAAAGATTATACAAGCAATGCAAAGAATACAGGGCTCTTGAGGAAAGAGAGACTGATTTGGAAACAATAATAAGGGGATATGGCAGAGAGCTTCTTGAATTCTCAAGATTCGCTGATAAAATAAGGCCCTGTAAGAAAGAGTATGGCCTGTCTGCAGGAGAGATTGAAATCCTCCTTAATCTGAAAATAAGGTAACTTTTTTAAATCAAATTTTTCTTATCATATCAAGCCCGGATCGTATAACGGCTAGTATAGCTCCCTGTCACGGAGCTGACGCGGGTTCGATTCCCGCTCTGGGCGTTCTATCACGTGATGACTATCTAAGTAATGATGACGAAGCTCAGGCGGGGCGTTCTAGAAAACCTTAAAAGCTAGCTCTTATTCTATATTTTAAGAGGCGATGGATTAACAGGCGCCTCAGCTTGTTCTTTGAGAAATGGCATTTGACAAACAACGTGTAAGTACTACTGGCGGAAATTGTATATTAGATTCAGAGAATAAGGTCTATGTTAATTTAGGTCAAAAATCTGTAAGGAAAAAAGCAAGAGATATTAATGTAGGGGATATGCTTCTCTTTAAAAAAAAGTATATTACCACGACTCTTGAAGAAGTTGAACCCCATCTTACAAAAAGCCCTAGATATAGCCTAGCAAAAGAGGCGCTGCATGAAGTAAACACTGCTGGACAATATATTCCCAGATTAAGAACTATGACAATAAGAGGGATATATACTGGAAGAGTTGATGATTCTCTTGAGAATAAAATAATGAAGAATGATGGAGAGTTCACTTCTTCAGAATATAACTCTATGAATAATATCTTGATAAGCACAATAGAAAATCATTCTATGGATCCTTTGAAGTCAGGATTCAAGACATGGCTTGAAGGAGAAACTGTTGCTCCAAGGGATGAAAATTGGAGATATTTCAGAGCATTAGAAGACATCAATCAAGGGTTCAGAGAATGGAATTCAAATGACAGAAGCCAGAATAGCATATACTTCAAATACAAGCTTTATACCACTGTAAGAAGAGGCATAATGAATTATTTGGCGCAGTGCAAAGGCAGAGGAAAAGGGCCAAATGTGCAAGAAAGAGAAGATTCCCCCTTTAATTTAAAGCTAACTCCTGAAATAAAAGCCACACTTGATTTTTTTATTAAAGAGGTAAATGAAGAATACACATTTGTAAGAGTAACAAACATAGACCATCTCCACAAAAGAAGGCCTGTCAATGGCCCAAAAGATGAAAATGATGAGAAGCTTTTCAAGGGGATAATAACTGAAAAGCCAGACAATCTGGATATCGAAGAGATGGATTTATTCAAGTTAGTCCGCCATTATAACGACCTTACTGAATTTTTTGGAGGAATTATGGGGGCAATGTTATATTCAACTTCTGAAATGGAAGAGGAGACAAAAAACCCTGCAAATCTGGGCATTATGCATGCATATGCGCATGAATTTTTGAGTAAATACAAGGAAAATAGTGGAGATATTAAAGCGGAACAGCAGATATACTTGTGCAGTTTGGATAAAGATACCAGGAAAATTTTTGAGGAAAATAAAGACCGTTTATGGTGTCAAATTATTGATGGGACTATGGATAAAATTATAGAAATGAAAGAAGGGTCTATATTAAATTTTATAGAAACAATTCAATCTTTGAGAAATGCATTGCCAAGGCGTTATATTGAAACATCCTTCTTGCATAAAAAATTAATGCAAACAGCAATTAAATATATAGGAGACGAAGAAGGAACTCCGCAAAATCCTATCCATGCAGCAACAAATCCATATGAATGGAAGGAAACAAAAGAAAAATTTGAGAGAAATAAAAAATTGTTAAATGAAGAATACGGGCTTATAAGAACAGAGGATGGAAATGTAATAGGTCTTGGAGATCTTACGCAACATTTGGGAGGTGAAGGAGGTTTAGAGAATAAAAATGAGGTTAAAGAAGCACTGCTAACCCATGGCCTAGAAGATTTTATTGACTGTAGAATAACAAGACCCTTTTTTGGAAATGAAAAGGACAATTTATTAAAGAAGATTAGAAAATTGTTAGGCATGTAGCCCTAGCTTTGGCGCCATTCACAAGTCTCTTTAGGGCAAAGCCCTTCAAGTATCTTCAGCGCCTTCTTCCAGAGCGCCAAGGCGCAAACCTTAAACCCCATAAACTTTTAATTGTAAATATGCCCCAACAAGAATGAGTAAAATTCCAAAGAGTTCTAATTTATATTTTGGCGGAATCATGCCCTCAACAACTGGCTTATGATTCCACTTTAGAACCCATTTCTGGGTTTGAGTATTTTTATAAAAAGGTCTCCAGCCATTCCACCAATAAGTTTTTCTGAGTGGCTGATTTTCTATCTTCCCATAAAAAGGGTTAACCATCTCAGTGAAAGCAATAATCAAAACCCCTAATAACTCTAATATTAAACCCCAAATTATTAAATTGATCCCCATTTTAACACAACCATGATAAGAAAGGACCACAATTTCCGGATTGTCTTATAATCATTAAAAGAGTAATTAAAACTGCCATTCCTATCTTGATTTGCCAATATTTCCTATTAAAAATTATCATCTTCCCTCGCACCACTCGCACGTCTCTTTCGGGCACTCGCCCTCAAGAAGCTTTTTCAGATTTTCGCCTTCTTCCTTCATATGCCTCTTAATGGCTTTTAATTTGCGCGGAAAAAGCTTTGACAGGAGATAGCCAAATCTAAATGATAAAGTTGCTGTAAATATTATGCCTTTTTTGCAAGGTTTTATGCTGAATGAGCCTTTGGGGCAGATAATCGATTCTGGAAATAGAATATCATATTCTATCCGCTCATTCTTTATTACTTTAGTCACTTTGAAGCGCAGCTTTTCCAGCTGCCCCCCAAGATATTCCTCTGAATAAAGAATAGAGCCTTCTGAGAAGTTATTTCCTTTAATCCATTTAGCAGACACGTGGTCAGGATGCCAGGACTTATAGTTATCAGTGAAATGGCTTAGCCAGCCAATCATCGCTTTAGGCGATTTATTTATCCTGATTGAATGTTTTAGTTCTATCATGCTAGACATAAACTTCAGTAGAATTTAAAGTTTTTCAGATGGGCTGCGGGCGCGACTTTACTAAACTTCCATCATATATTTTAAAATATAAATTTCTTTTTAAAGCCTGAAATTGGTAAAATATGAGTACTCCTTGTCAAGGATAAATGGAAAATGAGGGAAAATGAACAAAGAGATTAAATATTTCAAATCAATCGCCAAGCTTGCGGTGAAATATTCCGGGAAATATTCTCCTGAGCTTCCTGAGCTGAAAAATGACCTTAAGGCATTAAAGGAAGGATACAAGCATCTTGAGGGCATAATTGAATCTGTTGAAGGGATGATTGGCGCCAGAATTGATGGCATTATTAATGACATGGCTTTGCGCCAGAACGCTCTTGAGAGCAATTATCAGGCTCTTAGCCAGCAGCAGAAGCAGGCTAAGCAGGCTAAGCCGGCCAAGCATGCTGCTCCAGCAAAGGAAATCCCTGGAGGGCTGAATGAATATACCGCATCTAAGCTTCAAAAGATATGCGGCTATAAGTCTGGCCAGACTTTATATAACAGGATAAAATCAAATAATCTGGACTTGAAAAAAAGAAAAGAGGGCAATAAGGTAATATATGAGGTTAGCAGCAAAGAATTGGATGTGTTAAGAGGCTCAAGCGCCCCTGCTGCTTCTGCTGCTTCGGAGGACAAGGGAGACTGGTATGACACGAAAGGCATGATGAAAGCCCTGAAAATATCCTCATATCAGACTTTTGTCAACAGGGCAAAGGCCAATAAGATTAAAATCAAGACAAAAAGAGACGGCCTAAAAGTGCTTAAGTATCTTCCGCCTGAAATCATTGAAAAATTAAGCCATGATGGCAGAGGGCCTGCAGGAAAAGATTCGCAGGCAAAAGACTCAGTCAAGCCAAACATGAAAGACATTTGCTATATTGCCAAAGAGCTGGGCGTATCAAGATTTATAGCGAAACAAAGGGTGGATAAGCACAAGATTAAAGCGGTAAAGGATGGCCGCAGGCTTCTTTATGATATTAATATAATCAAGCTGTTAAAGCAGGATAGCGAAGCTTCTTCTAAGCCTGTTGAAAAAAAAAAGATAATTTAGAAAAAAAGACAGAGACTGATGCGCCTAAGGAAGAGAAGGCATCGGCATCAGTCGAAGCCAAGATTCCTGAAAGGCAGGATTTGCCTCTTTTTTTGAAAAAGGAGAATGAGATTCCCAGTTCTAAACAAATAAGCCCCTATAATCACACCAGCCTGGACTCACTCTGCAGGATTCGCGAGATAGGGCTGAAAGAGCTTTTAGAATTGATAAACAGGCTCAAAATAGGGGTAAAATACCAGGATATTGACAATAAGAGAAAATTATATGTCTTGAGCGATGATGCCACTAAAATCTCCAACGAAATTGTTACTGAGCGCCTTAAATCTCAATAGATTTTTCAGATAGGGCGTTGCGCGCCCGCAGGCGCGCTCGATAAGGTTTAAATAGTCGTATTAACATGGTATTAATATCATATTAACACATGGTAAAAGCAATAGTGGAAATAGATGAAAAGGCAAATCGGATCCTTAACATAATCAAAGCTAAGGAAAATCTGAAAGATAAAAGCGAAGCTATAAACATGGTTATCAAAATATATGGCCAGGAATTGTTAGAACCTGAATTAAGGCCCGAATTCATTAAAGAATTGTTAAGTGCACAGAAAGAAAAGACTATAAAAGTCCATGATTTCTCTAGTCATTATAAATAAGGTGCAAAATGTACAATCTTGAGATTAGGGAATGTGCTGATGCCATCTTCAGAAAGCTGTCTAAAAAAGATAAAGTTTCTTTTGAATATATCTCCAAAAAGATACAGGAAATAAGGGAAAATCCATATCATTTCAAGCCATTAAGAAATCCAATGCAAAATTACAGAAGAGTGCATATTGGTAATTATGTGCTTGTCTTTTCAATAAACGAAAACAGTAAAACAGTTATAATTGAGAGATACAAGCACCATGATGAAATTTATATCTAATTCTTATTCTACGCCCCATCACGCCCTACCGCTCGCCTGACGAAGCGCAGCCCGATGGCTGCGCCCTATTCACAGGCGCGCCGAGAAACTAAAAAACACAAAAAATGGGCAAGAAACTTTCCCTCCCACTGAAATCACAAAATCGACTCTAGGGCGGTCCGGGCGTATCCTATTTCAAGAATCTCTTAGTCTCATTAAAATATCTTTTGAAGAACCACTGCAGGAAGATTAATTCATTCTTTTTGATTTGAGCTCTCTCCAAAGCATTGTAATAGCCATTTCTATTTATATAAGGGATATCCAGCATTGGAAATCCATGCTTGTTCAAGACAAAATTCATCATTAATCTTGATATCCTTCCATTGCCGTCTGAAAAAGGGTGTATTGTTACAAATTTTAGATGCACCAAAGCAGCCAATTCAACAGGATTAAGTTTATTTTTGTTTTGATTATACCAGTCAAAAAATTCTTTTAGCAAAAAGTCTAATTCTGCAGGCATTGGGGGTATAAACCTGCTTCTTGAAATTATAACTTGGTGGCTTCTTATTTTTCCGGCTACATCTTCTTTTGTGTCTTTAAATAAATTTTTATGCCAATAAAGGATTATCTGCTGATTCAATTCTTTTTTATAACTAAGCATTTCATAAAATACTTTCTTATGATTCTCTGCTTCTTTTATATCAATTATTGATTTTTCTTTTGGAGTTATTCCCTTTTCAAGCAGATTTGCTGTATCTTTCAAGCTTAATTTGCTGCCCTCTATCTTTTGAGTGTTATAAGTGAACTTAACCATAAAGTTCTCAATTTCTTTCTCTTTGGCAGATTTGGGCATTGACTTTTCTTCTTTAGAATAGCCCTTATTTATCTTTTCAAATATTTCAAACCATTTTTCCTTGTAAACATCAAAGATAAATTTCTTCTTGATTTCTTCTATTTCTTTAGGTATTTCTTTCCCAAGGTAAACTTCTTTTTTATGGACTTTTCCGTCTTTCCTAAAGCTGTGCTCTAAGTAGTAATAGATTTGATTTCCTACTTGTTTTTTCTTTATTATCATAGAATAGCTTACCCCTACATATTTATAAATGTTTCTCTTTTATGCTAAATGTAGGGGTAGAAATAAGATACAAAAAAACAATACATCCGACAGCACTTGAATGGCATCGAATGATGCCCTAAGCGGTCCCGGGCGTCTACCCACTACAATTGATAAATAAAATGTAGAGGGTAAAGTTTATAAAAGCTGAAAAAATTAAGAGGATAAGATGAAAAATTTGATTGTAATCATCAGGGGCGCTCCTGCAAGCGGCAAAACCACAATTTCAAGGAAGTTATCCAGGAAGTTTGCAAAAAGCATCCATATTGATGTTGATAAGATAAGGCATGCCGATCCAAGGGCAAAACTGACTAGGAAAGAGTTCATTCTGGCAAGCAAGGCTGCGGCAGCGCTTTCAAATGTGTATTTTTCAAAAGGCTACAATGTGATGATAGACTCTACATTCATAAGACCAGAATATCTGGATGCGCTTTTAAGAGATTTGAAGGCCAAGCCCATATTTTTGTTCACACTCAAGCCTGATCTTAATGAATTGCTCAAGAGAGACAAATCCAGAAAAAAGTTCAAAAGAATGGGGAAAAGAATAAAGATACTTCATTCTGCGATGGAAAAAAGCAGGGAAAAACGGGGATTATTCATTAATAACAGCGGACAGTCTCCAAATAAGACTTCTGGCCTGATTGTCAGGAAGATTATAGATGGAATTGGAAGATTCAGATAGGGCGCGCCTGAAAAGGTTTAAATCTCGTTAATTCTTTTTCTTATCATGAAATTCAAATGCATTAAATGCCTGCATGAATTTGAAGTTGCTGCCAACAGCAGAGAAGTTTATAGAAATAACATCACATGCCCTAAATGCAAGGGCAGAGGCATAAAATATTCTAAAATAATTCCTGGAAAAGCGCTTGCTGACAGCCATTCATTGCTTAAGTACAGATATAGATCAAGATAAAATAAGGTCCGGGCGTTATTTATGATAGTTAGAATTAACTGGGCGTTTCTGGAATTGCTGAAAAGCAAGGAACTACTCCTTTTTTACGGATATCCAGTTATTCTCAGTCACTTTCTTTTTGGCTGGCTCGCCGCCGCTTCTGGCCTGCTCGGCCTTGGCTTGGGCCTTTTTGGCCTTGAACTCAGCAAGCTGCCTATCGTATTCAGGATCCTTGAATTCTGTTGGTCTTGGCATGAGAATATCAGGAAATATTAAGTTAAAAAGATTTCTATAATCTGCAATATAAAAAGAGATGTTTACTGGCCAAAGATTAAGCTCATGGCAGACTTGCTTTTGTAAACTCTTCTGAACTCCTCGCTTCCATCCCTGTCATGCTCTCTGACATAAGTGAAGCCAGTAGACAGCACTACTCCCACGCTTTGGGCAAGCGCAATCTGCTTTGGGTTGGGATTCTCGCATTTCCTCGGATGGCCTGAAACATGGGAAGGGGACAATTTTATCACCTGTTCAGTCAAATAATCATTGTCCATATTTCTGCCATGCAGATTAACCTTGAATCTTGGCAGCCATATAACCCTTTCATTTAATGTCCCTTGTCTCCTCATTTTCTCAGACCTTGCCCTGACTTCAGTGGTGCTGTAATATTTATCTTTTTCAAGGCATATGAACATGTCTCTGGCGGCGCAGCCGGCCAGGTCAAACAAAAATTGCGCGCTGAAAGTTGATATAAAATTATTCAATATAAGGTTTGAAAACATGTCTGAAACAAGCGCCAAAGAGAAACCTTCATACGGACGGCTCATAGCGCCAATGCTTATGCTGTCATCAGAATATGTTGTCCTGAAGTAGATATTGTCAGGAGGAATGTCTTTAATCACAATGTTTTTTATGCTTTTGTCATTTATCCTTATTTCATGTGGCATGCTTGAATGAAAATGCTTGTTTTCAATGCCTGTTTCAAGCATGTGAAATCCCATTACACCGTTGTTTTCATTGGTAAAATCCTCGAGCCTTTCACGATTTTCAGCCCATGCAGCATTATCCGGAATCAGCTGCTGAAGAGGTGCTGGCTCCAAAGGCATGAAGGTGACTGCATGTGAATGAATCTTATCAAAATAAAGCATGCTTTCTGAGTTATTGAGATTTCCTATTTTTTTGCTGTATATTCTGCCATTATCCTCTATTCCGCTGATATAATTGCCATATCCCAATCTTTTTACAGAAAGCATGGTATAAAGGTCTGCAAGATTGGTTTCCATCTGCAGTGTCTGCAACCATGCATTTGACAGGGATTTTTCTGAAGAATACATGGCAAGCCTCATATTTTTCATAAAGAAGTTCAGCAATGTTTGCTCGCATTTTTTTAAATAGACTGGATCTTTAGCAGCTACATCAAGCATTTGATTAAGGTATTTTACCCTTGAATTATGATAATTTCTCTCATTGCCATACATGCAGGACTCTCTGTCAATAAAAGGCTGTAAATCACAGGGAATATCTGTAATAAACTCCCCTTTGTCATAGCTTTTTAAAGCTCTTGTCCTGAAATTTGCAATCGCATTTGTTGATGAATTCATAAGCCTCATCTCTAATGGGGAATTCAGGGCATAATCATCAGCGCTCTGCAGCAATGTTATCCCAACTTCTTTGATTATTTCATTTCTTGTAAATTCATTCAGCTCTTCAACAGTTGTTTTATGTATCATCTTATTCAGAACAAGCTGAGGCGCTTGTTTGCCAACACCTCATTTTTTAGAGAGGATTATAGAATTTAAATCTTATGGATGTTGAATGGGAAAATTCTTCTCGCGCGCCTGCGGGCTCGCTGAAAAGGTTTAACCGAAACCCTTAAATACATCTAACCAATATTTATGTGTATGAAAATTAGTAAGGAAGAGCTGCTGAGAATCAACAAGGGTTTTGGGGGCGAGTTAAGAAATGGCTCTAGCATTGATTATGCCATGGACGTCCAGAACAACAAGAAACTTGGGGTTTACAAGAAGCTTGCTTATCTTATCAGGGCAATTTTGGTTGACCACCCCTTTTCAGATGGAAACAAAAGAACAGCAGCATATATTGCCCTGAAATTCGCCAATGAATGCAATAAAGAAGTGGACAGGGAATTGCTGCTGCATCACATCATAGCAATAGCAAAGGATAATATTACAGAGATAAGACAAATCGAATGGAGAATGAAAAATGCAATCAAATAAAATACTGAAAAAATACAGAGATATCTTCAAAGCTCTTGAAGAATATGACAAAACAAGAACACTTCCTTTTCAGAGGAAAAGAATAGACATAACTCTGTCAGTCATGACAATCAGCAAGCTCAAAGAGATTAGCAGAAAGACTGGCAAGCCTGTCTCCCATATAATTGAACAAAAGTTTTCTTAATGCGCCTGCGGGCGCGCTTCTGAAAAGGTTTAAATCATTGGGCTTATTAGAAAGGTCATGGCGGAAGTCAAGGTTCTAATCAAAGGATACACGTCAGACAAGACGGGAAAATCTTGCGCCACAATTTCTTTAGTCAAGGATAAAGATATTATTATGATGGTAGATCCGGGCTGTCTGAAAAGCCGGCAAATGCTTATTGACGCGCTCAAAAAAGAGGGATTGGGCATTAATGACATAAATTATGTCTGCTTGACACATTCGCATATAGACCATTACATTAATGCCGGCATGTTTCCCAAGGCAAGGGTCTTGGAAAAGTATGGTTTATGGCACAAGGATAATGTTAAGGGTTGGAAAGAGCAGTTCAGCAAAGATATTAAGATTATAAAAACCCCGGGCCATGATAAAACCTCGATAACTCTTTTAGTCAAGACAAATAAAGGAACAATTGCTGTTTGCGGAGACCTTTTTTGGGGAGAAAACTATCCAAAAAAAGATCCTTATGCAGACAATCCCAAGAAACTGATAGAAAACAGGAAAAAGGTTCTTGGATTGGCTGATTGGATTGTCCCGGGACATGCGGATATCTATAAAGTTAAAAAGTAAGATCGCTCGCGCTTCTGAAAAGGTTTAAAAAGCTAAATTATTGATTAAATCAAGAGGTGATAGCGCCCCAGACGTATTCTGAGAGGAAATAACATGGCAAATAAACAACCTAAAATACACAGTTTTGGCTATGACAGCTTTATAGGAAGAGAAATATTCAAAGACAGGCACGAAAGTTTTGTTTCATTAGATTTTTCTGATTTAAGCGCTGTTTCATGCTCTTCATTAGATTTTATGCTCTATTATTTATGTGACCAGGTCAAAAAAGGAAAGAAAGTTTTGCTTTGCAAAAGCCCCGGTGAAAAGGGGCCAACAAAGCATGCCTCTCCAACTGGCGAATATATAATTGCAGGAAGGAAATATGAGCCCTTAAAGCCGGAACAAATGAATTATTTTAGAAAAATGTATAGACTAGAGACTGAAATGAAAAGATTTCCAGATCCATTTAATGCCTGATTAGTTTCATCGCAGTCGCTCCGCATTCTAGAACAATAATTCTTAAAAGCACTAATTCTATGCCCCATCTCGCGCGCTGCGGCGCGCTGAAAAGATTTAAACCGAAACCTTTAAATAACCTTAAATAATGTTATTTAACATGGTATTAAAGACATTTAATCTAAATGAAGAGGTATACAAAAAATTCTCTGACTTTTGCAAGGAAAATGGCATAAGCATGAGCAAACAGGTAGAAATATTCATACAGGCCCAGATGGCAGAGGAGCCTAAAGTAAGAGAAGAATACCTAAGAAAATTAGAGGTGATTAGAAAGGGCAAATTTATTAAAGTGGATGATTTCAAAAAAAGATATTTAAAGTAAATGGGGTTCTTTATTGAATGTATCAAATAGAGGTTTCTGATTTAGCAGATAAGAAATTTTATAAGATTGCTAAGAAAAACAAAGTTCTTTTTGAGGTAATTAATAAGAAAATGGATGAATTAAAAAAGAATCCAGAGCATTTCAAGCCATTAAGGTATTCTATGAAGAGCATAAGAAGTGTTCATTTTGGCCATTTTGTTATGACTTTTGAAATTGACTATCACAGAGGCATCGTAAGAATTCTAGATTTTGACCATCATGATAAGATTTATGAGAGATAATCAGACATGTATTACATTGTAATGCACTTTCCACGCGGTCCGGGCGTAATACCACGTGATGACTATCTAAGTAATGACGGCGAAGCCCGAAGGGGGCGTTGAGAATGTTTAATTATCTTAAGGAGATATAGAATTATCAAAACCCTATCAATTTTTCGATAAAGGCTCCTATTACTGCACCAATTATCAGGCCACCAAGACCTTGTATTAATCCGCCAATTATTGCTCCTGCAATTATAATCATTCCTCTTTGCATTTTATTTGTCACCTCTTTCTAGCAGCTTATAAGCAAATGCAATTCCAAATGAGATTAATGCTGAAACTGTAACTTGTATATTACAAGGCATAATTTTCCCAGTTACTACATAATATAAAAATGCTAAAATTCCTGATCCTAGCAAGATTATCCCAAAAAGAACAGAGTAATCTTTTTTCTGCTTTTTTTGAGAGTTTTTCTTTAGAGCCATTTTATTTATTTGCAAGAAATGCTAAAATTATGAAAATAATTCCGGCTAGCAACCACCATAGAGAAAGTGCACCTGCCAAGGATAAGATAGTCAGCCCTCCACCAATTGAGCCAAACACTGCAGATAAAGTCCAACTTCCTTTTTTATTCATCTTAGCCTTCTTCTTAAATTAACTTAAGCGCAATTTTTAAGCTTTGTTACACTCAAACAGATAATCCTTAAATAGCTGTTTTTCTTTACTAAAAACATGTCAAAAGAGCTGATTAAACTATCTGCCTCCATGATTGGAGGCTATCTCGGATGTCCCGCATGTTTCTGGAGAGACTATCATTATCCGCAGGAATTCCATCTTCCAGGAGTTCTTAATAGAATGGATAAGTTGGAAAAAGATTATTATGACCGACACAGAAGTCAAACTCCTCCAATTCTCAGAACTCAGATAAAAGAAAAGCTTGTTGATATTGAAACAGCCCAAAAGCTGAGAAAAGGAATGCTCTTTTTTGATGAAAAATTAAATGCGCAGTTCAAGGGAAAAATGGATGACTGCTTTATTGACTCAAAAGGCGTTTTTGTTGTGATGGATAACAAGACAGCAAGCCCTTCTGCCGAAGAATTTCTTAAAATGTATCAGCTGCAGCTTGATTCCTATGCATTTCTTCTGAAAAAACATGGCTATAAGGTAGCTAATTATGGTTATCTTGTTTATTATGTTCCTGAATCAGGAGATCCAGACAAAGGAATTATCTTCAAGGCAGAAGCCAAAAGAATGCAGTTGTCGCCTCAGAGAGCGCTGAAAACGTTTAATGATGCTGTAAGATTGCTGAGAAGACGAAGTGCGCCGAAGGCGCATAAGGATTGCGAGACGTGTCAGTGGATTAAGACGATTGAAGGGCTTTAAGTTTCTTAAATAATCTTTAAATTCATTGCTTATTTAGAGTAAGAACATATTTTCAAATATAATTCTTCAATCTGGTTAATAGTCTCATCTAAACTCTTATCAGCTTTAGCTAATTTATGAGCTTTTTCAGATAATTGAGCAATATTTCTAAAGTTTTTATCTTTTGAATTGTATTCAGGAATCTTTATTGGTAAATCGATGCTTAATGATCTTGAATCACTGGATTGGGAGATATATGTAACGACAATTTTCGTATTTAATATACCGCAGATATAAAATGCTTCATCTAGAGTTATAGGTCTACCCGTTTTAGTCATACTTATGTAGGGTGCATGTTTTGCGCAGATAGGCATTTTCTTTAATCCCCAAGGTGTTTTAATTGGAGTTATTACTGTTGCACACATTTTAGTATTGTCTCTAAAGGTTACTAAGTTATCTACAAAGGTATAATCTCCAATCTTAGAAAGGGCATAAAATTCATTACCCATAGATAGACTTAGGCTTCTAGAAGACTGCTGTTCTATAAGACCTTTATAATCTGTTAAATATTCCGCCAACTTTTTACATTTTTCACTCAAGGATTTAAATGAAACACAATTTTTTTTGCCCCAGTCATATGGAAATATTGCAAAATCTTTATCTTCTTCATAACTAAATGATTTTATATTTGGCCCTTTAATTAAAGGATAAAGATAATCTATTTCAAGCTCAATTTTATCTTGATAAACTGCTTTATATTTTGCTGTTTTAAGGGGTTCATTTTTAAAGGCATAAATATTTTTATTTTTTGTACTTGCAACTGCTTTTAAAAAATAGATTTCTCCAGGTGTAAACTCAGCCCCACTTCTTGCTTTATAACTATTTTCTCCAATAATCTTACTAAAGTCATATTTATTGTCTTGTTTGATAAAACTAAAACTTGTTCTATCCTTACTTAATTGTTTTGCTATATTCCTGTCTAAATCCAAATAAGACTTTGCTGAGACAAAATTCTTTTTTGAGTTGAGATCAATTATATTTACCCCCTTCTTTTTAGAATATCCATAAACTGGGAAACCTTTAGAATAATCTACTTGATTAGAGCTTAAAAAATAAGTTAAAAAAGGTTCTTGTACGGTAATGAATGGATGTCCTGATTTACTCCAGTCATCAATTTGCTGTATATAAAGACGTTTCTTCTTTTCATAATCTAAGTAAAAATTTCTAAATCCTTCATAAGACTGCTGGGTCATAAGAGTTTTAGGCATTAAAAATGCCAAAACTCCCTCTTTAGATAACCAATATGAAGCAGCTGTATTAGATATTAACGCACAAATATTTAGGCTTATGCCTCCCGTTCTAACACTGCCTGAAAAAAGATGTTTACTTATACAAAGCTCTTTTATCTTATTTGCATAAGCCTGTGGTAAAAATTCCCATTTAACCCATGGCGGGTTTCCAACAATGATATCAAATAAGCCTAATTTTGCGGTAGATAAAAAATTAGACATTATCCTTACCCAAATGCCATCCCATTTGTTTTTATGCAAGAAAACAAGATTTTCTGCCAAAGATTTAATTTCTTTTATAATATTGTCTGTCTTATCAATTTTATCGGTAGACCCTAAAATATTGTCTGATATCTCTTCTGTCTTCTCTGCCTTTACAAGCATTTGTATAGAGAACATTACTTTAGAAAAATTAGGGCTATTTACAAATGAAGCAGGTAATTCAATATCGATCGTTTGTTTTTGTGTCTTTATACTATACCTATAACATTTTACATTGTTTATCTGAATAATAGTTGGTAAATTAGCAGAATCTCCTAAATATACAGGTATTTCTATCTCCTCATCTTCAACCAAGTTAGATATAGCAATAAAATAGTTAACTCTTGCAGTTAGTACTGCTAATGGATTTAGATCTATGCCATTTACACGATGCAAAATATTACTTAATAATCCTCTTTTGTCTTCGTAACCTAGGGAGGAGATATCAATATTCCCCATTATTTTTTGAATTGATTTAATAAGAAATATTCCAGAGCCACAACAAGGATCTAATGCTCTCCAGTTGTCTTTTTTTATCATATCTAAACTCTTAGTAATTACGCTATCTGCCAACCAAGAAGGAGTAAAATACTCACCTAAGCTGTGTCTTACATATTGGGGAATTGTTCCAAGATAAAGGTCTCTAAATAAATCTTGTGGTTCATATGTTTCTGTAAACTTTAGATCTTCATAAGAATTCAATATTTCTAACATCTCTTTAATTAAAATGTATATCTTGTTATTCCATTGTTTATCGTCACAATACCAAGCAAAAAAATCGCCTTCTAAAAGATTTCTAATACCTCTATTTTTAAACGTATATCCATCTTCTAATGTTTGAAAAAATTTCTTTAGATTTTCTGAATTAATTGAATTTAAACTCTCAAATATATTTTCTTTATTATTTAAGATAATTTGATTCAAAGCTTTAAGCGCAATAATCTTCACTATAATCGCATAAGTAGTTTGCAAGCAAAATAATGCTTTATATTCAAGGTCATTATTAGTAATTTCATAATCAAAAATCTCTCCCAAGACTTTTCTTCTTTTATCTATATACTGATTTTTTCCGCGGTCAGTTTCAGATAAGTGGAATAGTTCTCTCCATTCATTAAATAACATATTTGTTTTTTCAGTAATATTTGTATCCTTAATAGATTCGAAAAGTCTCAAAGCAAGCTCCTTCGATATTTTATTTTTAGAATCAATTTTAAAATCCTCTGCAATGTTACCTGCTGCTAATTTTTTCTTATCAAAAAATAAAAGATTTTTTACTATCCTGTCTAATGTTTTTATGTTTATATCTGTAAAAATACTATTAACAACTTCTCCATTTTTTATATGGATAAATTTTATTTTTATTCCATCTGTTAATATAGCTTCATAATTACTTCCTTCACTTATGTGGGCTTTTAGATATTTTACTGTTTGATCAACTGCAGAGTCTATTTCTCTTTGAGACTTTAATTTTGAAGAATGTTTATACTCTATTATCAAATTATTTGTAACTGCATCCATCCTTTTATTATTAAATACATGCCTAATTGAGTTGCTTAAGGTCCTTTCCTTAACGAATTCTATTTCTTTTCCAAAAAATGATCTTATAAAATAATAAACTGAATTTTCAAAAAGACTAGCTACCGTTGCCTCATTTTCAGCTTTTTTACATTTTGTTTTTATTTCTAATGAGAAATTTTTAAGCTCTTTTTGATATTCATTTGAATTTAAAAGAGCTACACTTACACCCACCTGCTTTTTTATCATATTTTATAGAATAAACCCTATTTTTTAAGGATGCCGGTTCATATCTTTCCTTAACGCCTTTTTAATACTCTTAAAAACAGTATTAATTCCATTAGCTAATGGTGAAAACTGTTCCTTAAACAGCGCTTCTACTTTTTTAAGAAAGAGATCATTATCTGAATATGTAACGAATCCTTGTAAGTATCTAATATAAAGAGCCTCTTCTTTTAAGTCATAGAATAAACAATGCTTGTTTTCTGTACATTCTTTATTAATATCAAAATCCTCTTTTTTTAAGTTCTTACTATTTTTAATTAAATCATTATAAAATTGCCTCGCTTTTTCTTGATCTTCAGTGCATCCAGGAATAAATTTATCCTTTAGAAAGCATTCTATACAAACAAACCTTTTATTTTCATTAGTATAAAATTTATTAAAGGATTCTTGAAAAATTCTCCTAAGCTCTTCTATAAATTTTTGATTATTAGGGTTTAGGGCATCCTTAGGAAATTCATAGTTTAATTCTAAAATTCTTTTGTTATTGTTTTCATTTGTTAAATGAATGTTTACTTTTTGATAGCCTGGCTTAGTGTTCATATCTTTTACATAAAGAGTAACATGTCTTTGAGGATACCCCCAATAAATCAAGGGAATTATAATCCCTTCTTTAGCTGAAGCTACTGAGAATAAATTTAGTTTATCATCCTTCGGGAAATATACTTTATCTTTCATCCTAATTTTCAGAATACTTTATTCTTAATTTTATTGGTCCAGAAATCTATAGTGTCTCAAAGTATTATAGCAGGCTATTTTATCTCGTTAGATTTAGCCCAGCGTTGATTAAACAGATTCTTTAAAGTATTTATGAAATTTCCAACAAGAGATCTTGGTAAGTATACAATGAAGGATTCTTTAGAGGCGAGATCTTTTATTCCATGCCCAACAATAACAAGAGCGTTATCTGCTAAGATATACCTATCATGCAATTCATCACCTTGAGAATACTTTTTTAAAGTTATGTTCTTAAATTCTTTCTTGAATCTAGTCAAACCTATATTAAATCCACCAATATTCTGCTGTTCTTTACTTCCTAGAAAACATGATAAGAACCTGATTTTTCTTTTTTTTCCAAATTTTTCTAGAACATAAAAAGTGCCTTCACCATAATATGGATCAACAATACATAAGTCTCCTTTTAGAATATTTATTATCTGTGGAAAATTCTTATTAGGGTCTGTCCATGATTGCCCCCCTGTAAAGAAAGTGATCCCATTTGCAGTTACACCTATTTGGCCTGCCTTCTCTAGGCTCTTCCTTCCCGGTTGCATAATCTCATAGTAGGTTTTGTTGCCTTCCTTGTAGGATTTTATCTTGCCGCCAGATCTAGCAAAGGCCCTTATTACTGCCTTTTCTTTTATATTAATTTCTTTAATTTCTGATAAGATATAGCAGATTGTTTTTGCCGTAATTCTCTTTATGTCAGCTTTATCTTTGACTACTTCCAAAGCCCACAATGCCTGATTAAGCTGAGAAATATTTGTAGGATCTATTTTTTCAGAGAGATCTTGCTTTTTTAGTTTTTCAACAATTTCTTCTTCTGTGCTTAGTCCCATTTAAACCTCCACATATAGCCACTTAGGAGAAATTTTACCATCAGAGAATTTATTTGTTTTTCTTAGGACTTGTTTTCTAACAATCCTTCTTAGAGGTAAAGTCAAGTCAGAAGCTTTAAGATGATAATCCTTATTTTTCAATTCCAAGACCATGTCTGAGATTAACTTTGGTTTTTCAAAGAAACCTTCTTTTACAAGATTCATTAATTTATCTATTGTGCTCCCCGACTTATACCACTGGGCATCAATTACATTACTTTTTTGTTTTTTCCTATTACCTTCTAGAGCAATTATTCTGCCTTCATGGTCTTTCAATATTTTATTTATTTTTTCTATTTCCTTTTGCATTGTTTTCCCCCTTTACATAAACGTGCTTTTCAATGTATTCAAAATTACCTCTTTTACCTCTTCGAGTCAGATATTTAGCTCGTTTTAAAGCCATCCCAAGCTCTGCATCAGAGAAATGATTGCGCTTTTTGGCAAGTGCAGCAACAATAATTGCATATTTTTTCCAATTTTGGAAAAAATCTTCTGACCAAAGTATTTTCAATGCTTCTGTAGCTGTTTTGGCAATTGTCATCTTTGAACATACCCCCATATTTTATCCTTTGCAATTCTCCCCAAAAGTCCTTGTCTTACAAGGCGCACTAGTGTAGGTGAAATTGTAGTTGCAGGATAATGATAGCCTTTTTTAGCAAGTTCATTTTTCACGTCTATTAGGCTCTTAGGCTCTTTGAAAAACTCACTTTCTCTCAATTCAATTATCATATCTGTTAGGCCCCTAATTTTTTTTATTCCATTTTTTTTAGCAAAAGCTTTTTTCAAATTTTCTGATGATTCCTTTTGCTGAATTGATTTCACAATATCTGCTACTTCAGTAATAGATCCTTCTATGATAATATGCATACCACTAGGAGTCTTAATTTCCGCCTTAGCCATAAAGAATATGTGAATATGAATATTTAAATAGATTATGTGATTAAAAAGTATATTTCAGAGAATATATTTTTAGGCTATATCTATCTGTCACGCCCGTGGTGTCGCATGTCTTTAAAAACCCCAAGCATCGATGACAATGCAACACAGAGTGTATAACAAAAGCCATACAAGCCTTTTATACAAAAGAGAATACAGGAATCATACAGGATGTATAAAAGCCGTATGTACAAGAAATGATACAAGAAGGTTATAAAAACGCAGGACCTTAAGACACCATGAAAATAGACCCGTACAAACACAAGGAAAAATACCTGAAATGGAAGGAAAGAAATAAGTCTGGAATACCTGGAATCAGCAAGTTCAATTCTGATATGATTATGGCTTATTTGTCTGACATGGAAATAGGTATGAACATTTGCGCAATGAGCGTAAAAGGGCCAAGAAGTTATATTCGGCTAAATGCAATACATGACAAAATAGGCTTTTTTGCCAGAAAATTCAAGGAATTCTATAAACTTGACAGGATGATTGACATTACAGAATTTCAGCTTATCAGATTTTTCTCAGACATGAGAAATGGAAATATAAAGAAAGTGGATGGAGGAACTTACAGAGGGCTAGAGACTTTTACAAAGGCCTTCAAGGCCTTTTGGCATTGGCATCAAAAGGTAAGCAAGAAAAATGGCGTTGAAATTCCAGATATTACAGTAGACCTAGATACTAAGCAAGAAAAGCCAGATTGGGTTTACTTAACTGAAAAGGACGTCAAGCTTTTATGTGAAAATGCAAGTTATGAATACAAAGTCCTAATCATGTTCTTATTTGATACTGGAATCAGAGCTCCGACTGAATTAATGAATATAAGAGTTGCAGATTTATTCAATGAATGCAAGGAGCTTAATATAAGGCAAGAAGCTAGCAAAACTTTTGGCAGAAGAATCAAGCTTATGCTTTGCTCTGAATTGATTAATAACTATATTCAAATTAAAAAATTAAATCCAGAAGATTATATCTTCACGAAAAGGCCTGGCGCTGTTAATCAAGTCCTTAAAAGACTGGCAGCAAGGGTTTTTGGCGATACTAAAGTAAGCCAAGGAGGCCAAAAGTATTGTGACTTGACAATGTATGACTTCAGGCATTGCTCTTGCTGCTATTGGCTGCCGAGATATAAAAGTGAAAGCGCTTTGAAATATCGTTTTGGATGGAAGAAATCAGACAAGATCCATTATTATTCTGAAATGCTTGGAATGAGCGATACAATCTCAGAAGATGACATGTTTGTAGATATTACAAAGACTGAGATTGAGCAAAGACTTGAGAAAACAAACAAAGAAAAGGAAATTTTACATGAAAAACTAATTAGTATGGAAAATTATATGCAGAGAATCGCAGAGCTTGTGAATAAGATTCATTTGCAAGTTGATATTTTAGAAGGCAGAAGAATTGATACAGAAATTTGTACACAATCACCCTCGACACTCGCATAGTCCTCCGACGGACTCGTCGACGGTCCGGGCGTCCAAACATTTAAAAGAGTAAAGTCTATATTAAAAAAATGGCTGAAGGAACAGTAAAATTTTTCAACAGAATGAGAAACTACGGCTTCATTAATGGAGATGATGAAAAAGCCTATTTTGTCCACGGGACAGGGCTAAAAGAAGGGGTAAAAATTGATGAAGGGGACAGGGTTTCTTTCAAAGTTGTTGAAGGCGAAAAAGGCCCGAAAGCAGAAGAAGTTGAGAAATTAGAGAAAAAGTAAATTCTGATGAAACTGGATTAATCTGTATTTCTATCAGGGATGCTTCTTAGAGTGGATATTCATCTAAGAAAAATTAATAAAAGGGGTTATTGTGCAAGGTTCATGAAAAGCGCGTTTAAAATTGAATTAAAGGCATGGATGAAGAATGCCCTCAGCCCTTATTGCATAAAATCATGCAAGAATTCATGCTGCGATTGCTCTAAAGAGGGGGATATCCTTCTTGACCCAGGGCATGAGCATTTATTCAAGACTTTCAAGCTGAATGGGCGGAAAGTTCCTTTTAGAAATGATGGTTTCAAGAATGGCCCGCATTTATACAAGGATAATCTTGGCCATTGGTATTTCACTGGAGGCATTTGCCCAAACTATGATCCTAAAGATAAAAAATGCATGATTCACAACCAGCACCCAATGTGCGCCTTATTTCCCCTTGTAAAAGAAGATGTGGGATACAGGATTGTTTCAGCATGCGGGCTGCATAAAATGGACATTAATCAAGAGCCTCTAAAAAGCTTGATTGAAATTTTCAAAAAACATGGGCTCAAATTGATTAAATAATCGCTCTATCCGAGCGTCTCGCGCCTGCGGGCGCCGGGCTATTTTATGAATAATCTGCTTTTGTATCTTTCTTCAAGCCCTCTTGTCATTTTTCCTGCCAAATCTATTGCAGTTTTATAATCGACATTCATTCTGCCCTCAAGTTTTTGATGGAATGTCTGTTCATGCGAGATGATAAAATGCCCGTGTTCAATCCAGTCCATTATATGATAATAGACCTGGGAAGGCATGACGTGCGAGATTTTCAATGTGTCGCAGGAATGGGTTGAAAATCCCTGCTCTAAAAGATACAGAAGGCTTGCGTCAGACTTTTTTCCTTCATTTGAGATGAATCCGTCCTTGAGCACTTCCTTTTTCCATGCGCTTCCGTCAGTGTCAGCATTGTATGGCGCGAGGAAAAAAGCAGCCATGTCATAATCCATCCTGTCCTTGTGCACATCTGCAGGCATTCTTCTTGTCGGTCTTTCAAGCTCTTTTGCAGGATAGATGGATGAAAAATACTTTCCCTTTGTAAGCACCCTCAATGGATGGCCCTTATGGACCTTGAATACATAAAGAATAGGCAGAGAAACGCTTCTTCCAAAAGGAGTCTTGTCCGCATCTGCAAAGCCCATAGAGGCGCCTGATATGCCGTCTGCTATGATATAATCATCATGGATTATCTTGATGTCTGCCTTGTCTCCAAGAGTTTCTCTTTGGTTTATTATCATTCTCATCCAAAACAGCATTTGTTTATTAAGATTTATGCAGAAGAATATATTTCTTAGAATAGCTAATGAACCCTATGCAGTGCGCGGCTGCTCAATATCTCCTTCTGGAAGGGAATCTTCCTCTGGAACGATTCCTGTAATTTCCATAATTTCCGCCGCTGCTTCCTCTGAAATTTCCGTCTCTTCCCTCTCTTCTGCTGTCATCACTGCCTTCCCTGCCTTCCCTGTCGTCTCTTCTGTCATTAGAACCATGATATCTTGGGCTGCGGCCATGCCCTGAATATTCCTGGTTATGGCTGTAAGACCCTCCTCTTCCTCCAAAGCTTCTGCCAAAACTTCTGTTTCCAAAGCCTCTTGTCCTGTTGTCCCTGAATTTAATGAATATCCTCTCAATTTCAGGGATTTTTTCCTTTGAAATCTTCAGTTCATCATCCCTTATCACTCTCTGGAAGTTTTCGTAGTCTCTCTGGCTGAGAATATTGATTATTTTTCCCTCTTTTCCCATCCTTGCAGTCCTTCCTATCCTGTGTATGTAGTCCTTGCTGTCTTTTGGTATGTCATAATTGTAAATATGCGAGACTCCCTTGATGTCCAATCCTCTTGCGGCAACATCAGTGCATATTAAAACGCCGACATGCCCTGCATGGAATCTTTCAAGATTTCTTGTTCTTTTGTCCTGGGAATAGCCTCCATGAATCGCCAATGCATCTATTCCATTTGCTTTGAGATTATTTGCAACGAAATCAGTGTTTCTCTGCGTATTGCAGAAAACCATGACTAAATCAGCTTCTTCATGCTTCAGGAGATGGACAAGCAATGAGAATTTTTGATTATCTTCAACATCATAATAAACCTGGGTCATTTTTGAAGGGTCAACATAAGCCTCTGCGGACACTTCAACAGGATTATGCATGTATTTTCCAGCAAGCCTTGTTACTTCCGGGGTTATTGTCGCTGAGAAAAGCAAAGTCTGCCTTTGTTTAGGGCATTTCCAGATTATCTTTTCAACATCCTCCTTGAACCCCATGTCAAGCATCCTGTCTGCTTCATCAAGAACAAGAATCTTTACTCTGTCAAAATCAATTGTTCTATGGCTGATGTGGTCTAAAATTCTTCCGGGTGTTCCGACAACAACATCAGCGGTTCTTAAGTTCCATATCTGGGGATTCATTGAGACGCCTCCATAGATTGCAGCAACATTCATATGCTGGTGCTTTGAGAATTTGATTATTGAATTGGAGTCTTGTTCAGCTAATTCTCTTGTTGGAGTCAGGATTAAAGCCTGAATGCCTTTTCCTTTTTCAACAGCCTTTATTATTCCTGCGGCAAAAGCTAAAGTCTTTCCTGAGCCTGTTGCTGCTCCTGCTATTACATCCTTTCCCTCAATAATCAGGGGAATTGCTTTTTCTTGTATTTCAGAGGGAATCTCAAACTTCTCCTCCTGAATTGACTTCAGGATTGGCTCGATAATTCCCAGCTTTCTAAATTTTTCCATTTATGTTTAATTAATAATGCTATTTTTTTAAAATCCAGATGAAATCTGGCAAGAAAAAGACTAAATTATAGACTTTTTCTTTGACAATATTAATATATAATGTTTATTTTGAGGGTATATAAAGATGCGCATGCCTGGGCATTTCATTTCAGTGCAATAATCTTTAAAAATCCCCATATGATTTGAAGAAAATGGATAAAGAAAAAGCAATAAAAAAATTATCAGAAAGATGGCCAGATGCAGAGGCTTTAAGAAAAGAGTTTAGCGGCTTAAGCGCATTATTGCAGGGAGAGTTTGCAAGAGATAAGTTCAATGTTTATGAGCGCCCATACAGCGATGATGGAATTGTTGTAAGCCGCCCATTAAACCAGGGACTAATAAAAAATCCGACTATAGGCATAATCGTGTCAGGGAAATATTCTTTTGAGACTGGCGATAATATTGAAATAATGACTGTTCTTGACGGAAAATTATCTGCAGGAGTAGGGGCAGATCCCTCAGGTCCCTTGAGTGCATTAGAGCAATACGGGAGCATAATAGCCCCTGCAGGAGCAATATTAAGATTAGAAGTTGAATGGTTATATTCGCCAGTTTTTTATCTTTGCCAGTACAAGCCGAAGAAATAATCTGTCCGGCTTCTATTTAGTCACTAAAAAATAGTTAGAAAAACTTAAAAAGAAAAAAATGCATATTTTTATATCGGTTGTCCTGAAAAGGATGTTGCTACAGCAGCCTCTGTTGGGCGCTCAGCTATTAATACGGCGAACGGACTATAACTCGCTGTACGAAACCTGTGCCTTTTAAGCTTGATTGTAGGACGAAGAAGATAACCTTTAAAGCATTCGATAGGTTAAGATTGACATCGAGAGTAAAGCTTAAGGAACTTCTTCACCGAGTCCGTTTTTTATAATTTAACATGATAAAGAAAAAAGCGAAAAAGAAGGTTTCTAAGAAAATGCTCGGAAGAATGCCGAGCAACAAAAGCAAGGAGTCAAAAGTCAAGAAGCTAATTAAGCTTGCAAAGTTTGGAAAGCTGAAAAAGAAGAAAAAGAGATAAGGATTCTATTGTCTATTTCTTAATGCAGGCCTTCACAAACCCGTCAAACAGCGGAGAGGGATGAAGCAAAGAGCTCTTGAATTCGGGATGAGCCTGCGTTGCAATGAAGAATTTGTGCTTTGGAAGCTCAATGAACTCGACTAATTTGTTGTCTGGGCTCATGCCGCTGAAAACGAGCCCATTTTTCTGCAGAATATCATGATATTCCGGATTAACCTCATATCTATGCCTGTGCCTTTCAAAAATTTCTTTTGAATTGTAAAGATTTTTAGTCATTGTATTGTCCTTAAGAATCGCCTTGTATGCCCCTAATCTCATAGTTCCGCCCTTGCTGCTTATCTGCTTTTGCTCAGGCAGTATGTCAACAACCTTATGACTGGCTTCCGGAACAATCTCTGTTGAATGAGCATCTAATTTGCATACGTTTCTTGCGAATTCTACCACTGCTAACTGCATGCCATAACATAATCCAAGAAACGGGATGTTGTTTTGCCTGCAAAACTGGATTGCCTTTATTTTTCCCTCAACTCCTGATGAGCCAAAGCCCCCTGGAATTATTATGCCATTAAAGCTTTTCAGCATTTCTTTTATGTCTGTATTTTTATCCTCTAATTTCTTTGAATCCATCCAGACCACATTGACTTTAGCATCATTTTTCGAGCCCGCGTGCTTTACCGCCTCATTTATTGAGATGTAAGAGTCAACAAGCCTGAAATCCCCGATATCCAGGTACTTGCCTATTATTGCGATATTTATGGCATTATTTGGATTTATTATCTTATTGACCGCCTCTGTCCAGTCTTTCCAGTCAGGCTCTTTCCTCTTCTGGAGCTTCAGGGCCGAAAGAATTTTCTTTCCAAGACTCTCTTTCTCAAGGTCAAGAGGGATGATATAAATCGTGTTTGGAGTCCCCTCTCCGATAACATCTGGCATTGAGATTATATTTTCGGATTTTATGTTGGAATAAGTCTCAATCTTCTTTTTTCTCACGCTGTCAAGGGCCTGCTTGCCCCTGCATAATATGAAATCCGGCTGGATTCCGTTTTCTTCCAGCAGTTTTATTGAAAGCTGCGTCGGCTTTGTCTTCATCTCGTCTATATGGCTCGGAATCGGCATGTAAGTGACAAGAACATAGGCAATATTCTCCCTGCCTATCTCTTTTTCCAGGCTTTTCACCGCAAATAAGAAAGGGATGTTTTCTATATCCCCGACTGTTCCCCCTATCTCCACCATGGAAATGTCAAAATCATCGCTTGCAGCCCTTATCCTTCTTTTTATCTCATTTGTAATGTGCGGGATTAACGAGACTGTCTCGCCAAGATAATCCCCTTTTCTCTCTCTTTCAATCACATCCCTGTAAACCTGGCCTGTTGTTATGTTATTTATTTTGGAAATTGGCTGCTCCAAAAATCTCTCGTAATTTCCCAGGTCCTGGTCAATCTCTCCCCCGTCATCAGTGACCCAGACTTCTCCGTGCTCAGTCGGCCTTAAAGTTCCTGCATCGCAGTTGATGTAAGGGTCTATTTTTATTGAGGTTACAGAAAATCCGTATTCCTTGAGAATCCTTCCGATAGAGGCTGATGCGACCCCCTTGCCTACGCCGGAAATAACGCCTCCGACAACGACAACATATTTTGTCATGAAAAATCCTCCTTGGATTTTTCAGGCTGAAAAATCTTATTTTTCATCATGAAAATCTCCTGTCTGAGATTTTCAGGCTTAAATTCTTACTTTCTAAAAATTTAATCATGTTAGTTAACCATTATTATTTTTTATAAACCTTTTCCCCAGTATAATAATTCTTAAATAATCATTGGATTGATTCTTAAGATGTGCAAAATTCAAAACTCTACTTACAGGGAATATTCATTATACCGCAACGGGAAATTTGAAAAGAGGCATTTAAGGCTGGACTCGTGCATGGCTGATTTGATTTCTGAACTGAATAAAAGCAGGAAAGAGACGCTCGCATGCTGCTGCGGGCACGGAAAATATCATCAAACAGTCGTTTACAAATCATCCGCGAAAATACGCGAGTTTTTCTCGGGCATGGAAATCCCGAGAAAGAAAAGATTTTATCTGAGGGACAGGCAGGGCGTCTATTACATTCCGGAAGTTGAGAATCGTAACTCTTAAAATATGCTTTGCAATTCAATTGTATTTTTAAATTCATGAAAGGGCATAATCTAATTGCCTCTTATAAGGATGAACAGCATGAACAAAGAGTTGAAATATTTTAGGAAAATTGCAAAAATAGCAGTGAAATATTCTGAAAAAAAGAAGGATTATGACTTTAATGAGCTTAATCAGGATATTAAAGAGCTGGCTGAATTCTCGCATTATCTTGAAGGCGTTATATACAATGCTGAAAGCGGCAGGAATGGGCTGATTGCTAATGCGCTTGAAAAAATGAGGAATATTGAATCATGCATTGCAAATCTGCCTAGCCGGCAGGCTGCTGTTCAATCGTCTGAGCAGCCTGAAAACGGCTGGATGGACAAAAAAGGCATATGCCGCAAATATGGGCTCAAGATGAATACTCTCAACAGCAAGCTGAAGAAGACAGATGTTAAATCAAAAAGAGACGGCCATAGAAAATTATACCTCGTTGACGATTCCATAGGCGAGCAGCTGAAAAGCCCCCAGAAAATTTCAGAGAGTTTGGGCAAAGACTGGATGACTGTAAAGCAGATTTCAGGCAAGTACAAGATTGGCGGCGCCACATTTTACAATAAAATCCGGCAAATAGAGGTTGAAACAAGGAAAATAGGGAAGAAGAAGTTTTATCATGTTACAGAGGATGTTGAAGACAGATTAAAAGTTGATCTGGAAGGATATGTCACGAAAAATGAAATGCTGAAAAAATGCAGATTGTCTCCAGCGACTTTTTACAAAAGAGCAGAAAGGCATAACATCAGTCTTGAGACAAAAAAAGCAGGCAATACATTGTGGATTAAAATGCTTAATCCAGAACAAATAAGCTTGCTGCAGCAAAGGCTTAAAGAAAAAGCAGTTGACAATCCTTCGGGCTATGTCTCCCAGCAAGAGCTTTTGCAAAAGTGCGGATTGTCATATACTGCCTTGCGCAGCAGGCTAAAGTCATATAGCATTCCATATGAGACAAAAAAAATAGGAAAGAGATTGTTTTTCAAGGAATTTGGCCCTGTAGAGATAAAACTGCTGAAGCATAAGAAGCTCAAGGATGAGAAGATAGGGGAAATAAGGCAGTCTATTGAATCAGGCAGAGAAATAAAGCGCATACCCAAGTTTAAGAATCATATAGACCTTGATAGCTTGAATAAAAAGCTTGGGACAACAGACGGAAAAATCCTTGAGATGATGGATGAGCTTGATATCAAGCCTGCATTCAGAGGGCATAATGAGCGCAAAATCACTTATTTCAGGAATAAGGATATAAGAAAATTCAGGGAATTTCTTGAGGCTAAAAAGGGAGAGGAAAATAAAAGGGATTAATCACAATAATTCTTAAAAAGCTCTAAACACTGGAAAAACAACATGGAAGAGCTTAACGAAAGATTAAATGTCAGCGTGTATCCCGGAACCCTAATTAGAAAATTTGTCATAGAATCTATTGACTTGAAAAAAGGAGAGATAAAGGGATGGTATGATTTCCAGGATCTTATAGAGCAAGGCGGAAAAATCTGGGACAACCCCAAAGATTCCTGGATAATGAAACGTATTGAGAAAAATAAAAAGCCTATGTGGATTATAGAAAGAGCAGACGAGAGTTCTTATTTGGGAACGAGTCTTTTTCCTTTTAATTCAGTTACTAATGAGAAAGTTGGCGATTTTATCAGAAAAAAAGTATCTGCTCATCTGGAAAAGAAAAACCTGGAGTCTTTTGCTGAAGAAGTGAAATATATTGAGCCTAAAGACACATCAAATGATTATATCAAAGGAAAAAAGGTTCTTTTGATGTTTGCAGATAACACTAATGACTATGAGCATAAAAAAGATGCCTATGCTAATTTAATGAAACAAAAAGGCTTGGATTTGGAAGCCGCATTGATTACCCATTTAACTGGTGAGACAGTAGCAAAATCTCTAAAATTAGGGGGAAGCGTTGGTCTATTGGTTGGTGAACTTTGCGAGGGGGGCTGGAAAACTCCTTTTGAAAGCATGGCGCCAAAATATATCAAAGAAATTCCAAAAGATAAAAAAGGGATTATAATTGCGCATCCTTATAATAAAGAGCATGTTCTGAGTGTATTGAACAAATTAGAAGTAAATATCGATAATTATGAGCCTCAAAATTAGCTCATTCCAGGCGCCTTTCTAGTGCAATAATTCTTAAAAAGCTTTGCTTCTGGATAGGAATAGGCTAAAAAGAAAATGACAATAGAATACCAGGATTTTGATGTAATGTACCGCGATCTGAATAAAGCTGGCTATAAGATGCGGGATCTGCACGGTTGGCTCAATGTGGAGAGAAAAAATGGTGGCGTGCATGAAAATAATTATCTGGCCATAGGTTTTAGCTATGAGTCGAGAAACTGGCACTGGGAGATACTGCCCCGCGATCCTAATGGCGAGGAAAGCATGAGGATTCTGGAGGAAGTGATTGCTGAAAGAATGGCTGAAGGCCTGCCAAAACCTGTTCCTGAGAATGCGTTCTTTGAAAAAGTATAAAATGGGGAAGAAAAAACTTACATGCCTGATTGCGGAAGAAAATGGCAAACTTTTTCTGAGAGATGCTTTGGCTAAGTCTGGAGGGGTAAAACATGTTGAAGTCAAGGCTGTTCCAATCGGCTCCCCAAAAACAATTGTCGGAAGCCATCTATGCAATGCTCCGGATTATATAGAAAAAATGATAGCAAAAAAGGTTTCTAAAGGGGCTGATGCGTATTCTTATGGGAGAGATAGCGCAGTCTGGATAGAGATAGGAAGTTATGTAGAAGGCAAAAATGAGCTTCTTGGAGAGGTAAAAAAGTCAAAAGAATTTTATTCGGTCCAGTATTGGAAGATTAAAAAATCATGGGGAAAATATGTTTGAAAAAATAAAAACGAAAAGACTATGCAGGATTGTTTCCAAAGAGATTGAAGGCAAAGGCTACTGCGCATGGACTATAACGGGCAGCAGCCTCTATAATGTCGGAGTCACCCTGCCGGATGACATAAAACAGTCAGCAGAAGAGCAGAATAAGTTCAGGAATACACTTGCTGAGCTCCGCGAGAAATACAAAAAGGCAATTATTGTCTCTACAGAGCCTATATTTTCTGCCGGAGGCGTATATGCCTCCTATCTGTCTGTCCATAGGGCATAATCTGCAAAAAATTTAAAAACAAACCTCTTTATCCATTCTTATGAAAGAAGTGATTAACAATATAATAAGATACGAGGCGTTCATCTCAGTCGGCCTTCTGATTGCACTCGGCTCGCTGTTAAAATTGATTCATGTGATTAATCTGTCCTCAGACTGGTTCTGGTTTCTTGCAGGGGTAGGATTGGTCTGCGAGGGAATCATTGCTCTGGTAAAGCAGAAAAAATTTGACAGGAAATACAAGATAATCGAAGTGAATCAATAGCCTGTTTAGCAATCCTTAAATATTAGCCATGCTGTCTAATATTGAGGTGGTTCGCCTCAGACGACTTCTGAACAGTTAACATGGCAGATTTTACTGAAGATAAAAAAATAGATAATGTAGTAGCAGTGCTTGAAACCGGATATTATCCAAAGAACCTTCTTGAAGTAATAAGGGATAAGGGTGAGAGGGCAATTACAGGTCCAAAACATGCATGGTCTCTATTAGACCAGGACAAGTATCTTTTCGGTAAGCACGACATCGCTTTGGAAATATTAAAAGAAAATGAGAGTGTATTCTCAAAAAAATTTATAGAATTTCTTGAAGATGCATATGAAATAAACAGGGCCCTTAATCCTTTATTTGTTTATAATTCTGCTGAGTATTTCAAAAATCCCTCCACTGAAAATCTTGCAAAAATCAAGCCAGAATTTGGAAGAGTAATGGATATAAGGAACCAGAGAAATGTGCTCAGAGTAGAGGTATTCAATAAATTCATCTATTCTAAGAATGAGAATGGCCATAAAATTTGGGAGATAAACTTCCCTACTGCAATGTATAACCTTGAATCCCAAGTTAAGGCTTATTCTGAAGCAGTTGACTTAAACAAAGATTATAACAAAAGCATTGAAGACATTCTGCTTAAGGAGATAATACTGTCAATTCCGCCATATTCAATACATCCAGATTTTTTGGGCCCAGAGCCAGACAGAAGATTTGAGGTGATTGCACTTGGATGCGGCTCTGGAATCCATGAGTATGAATTTGTCCTTGACCTTGCAAAGCAGAGACAAATACCAGAAGACAGGATAGCATTAACCCTTACAGACATCAATCAAGCAATGGTTGAAGAAGCTGTCGCAAATATAGGGCATAGAAACCTGCAGCGCATCCATGAAGGGAAAAAACCTCTTCATTCAACAGGAATAAAATTAGATTTTCTAGATAAAGATAAATTCATGTCAATGGATTCAAATATAATAAAGGGTAGCCGCAAATTGTATCTTTTTTTAGGCTCAACCCTGGGAAACTTTGACTCATTTGATCAGAAGAAAATACTTGAGAACCTATGTTGCTCAATGTATAACCATTTTAATAGCCATTTAATTATAGGCGTCAAGGGAATGCATTACAAAAACGGCAAGCCGGACAGGACAAAAATGGAGAAAGAATATCTTCTTACTGAAAATTTCGCATATAAAACCCTTGAAATATTGGGCATCAAGAGAGACTGTCTTGGAGATTATAAAGCGCACTTCAATGCTGAAGAGCGGCTTGACAACAGCGCCGGTGTGCCAAGGATTACATGCTCTTTTCCTGTAATCAAAGAAATAGAGGTAACGGGCGAGGGCGAAACGTGCAAGCTCGATAAAGGGGACATAATAAGGGTAATCCAATCCCAAAGATTCACAGTTGACAAACTGAATGAACTTGCCTACCTAAATGGGGGCTATGAGAACTGTGCTCTAAATCCGTTCAAAATCCTAGAGAAAGAAGGTTATATTGTCGGATTATACCACAGAGAAACCATCGAGAGAATGGAATGGCTAAGTAAAGTTCGGAATGAGGGCTGAAGAAACATGGCAGACAATGAACTTAAAAATTTTATCAAAGATGCAAGAGAGATAAACCCCCATATCGATTCTGAATTCATTTATAATGCTAAAAGATACTTTAGAGATCCTTCTAATAAAAATCGTGCAAGGCTTGAGCCTGAATTTAAGAGGGTCATGAACATAAGGAGTCAGAAAAGTATTATCAAGGCTAAATTGTTTAATAGTCTTTATGCAATATGTGATATGTATAAATCTGAAAAGAAATCTCCTTATATGTATTGCCTAGATTTGCCCCCCATAATGTATAATCTGGAATCTCAGATAAAAGCATACTCTGAAGCAGTAGAATTCAACAAAAATTATAACAAGAGCATTGAGGATATCCTGTTTGCCAAAATAATCCCTTCAATGATAAGCAATATGTCTCATTTACCCACAATTATAGGCAATATACATATAATCGCGCTTGGATGCGGTTCTGGCATTCATGAATATGAATTTGTCCAAGAGCTGATTAAACAGGCAGAAGTACCTGAAGATAAAATAAGATTATATCTTACTGATATTAATCAATCAATGGTTGATGAAGCCCTCGCCTATGCTGGAAATAAAAACCTCCTCAGAATAAAAGAAGGCAAAAAACAAATTAATACGATGGGATTTCAGCTTGATTTTCTTAGAAATATAAACAATAGAAACAATAACCCCCTGAATGATTTAATCAAAGATGATATAGTAAAAATATTCCTTTTTTTTGGATCAACTTTAGGAAACTTTCATAATGAAGACCAGAAAAGAATATTCCAAAATATAAGTAATGCGCTCTTTCCAATGGATTTTATATCTCTCAGCAAGTTTATTGTTGGAGCTAAAGGGATGCTCTATAAAGATGGAAAGCCCGATAAGGAACGAATGGAACAAGAGTATAAACTTACTGAAAATTTTGCATTTAAGCCCTTTGAAATACTTGGAATTGGAAGAGAATGCCTTGGAGATTATGAAGCATTTTTTAATTTTAATAAGTATAGTCGAGATAATGTTGTCCTTGAAGATAATGTGCCTGAGATTAGATGCTTTTTTCCAGTAATCAAAAAAACAGAAATTGAGTGTGACGGCCAAAAAATAGAACTTCCTGTGGGTGCTAAAATAAGCACGATACGCTCACAAAGATTCACAAAAGAGAGTTTAGAGAATCTCTGCAGTAACTTAAAAAAGAATCAGATGGGCGGCACTTTGCGAGTCCAGGAAATTTTAGAGGAACAAGGGTGTATTGCAGGACTTTATGAGAACATGTATTTAGGAAATCAAGGCAAATAATTCAGCATGATCTCATTGTAAAGAAGAGCGGGCTGGCATTCTTTTACTATATCAAATCTATTTCTTAACTCCCTGAGAAAAACATGAAGCTCTTTTTCATTTTTCAGGATGATTTCAAACTCTAAATCTGCAGGCCCTAATGGCTTGGTTATATAAATTACATTATTATTTTTTCTGAAAAAATCAATTAAATTATCTAGTTTAATCTGGTCAAGATTCTGCAGCTGCAGAAAGACTTTGTAATGCTCATATCCAAGTGCATTTATGTTAATGTCTGCCCTGAACGCCAAAATTATTTTATTCTGGACAAGATTTTTTATCCTGTATTTTATTGCATTAGGAGAAAGATGGATCTTTTGTGCAAGATCTATTATTGGAAATCTTGCGTTCTTTGCAAGCAATCTTAACAGTTCAATATCTTTTTCATCGATTTTTGCTTTTGATTCTTCCCCTAAAATTGCCTCTGAATAGTCCTTTTTCTCATAAAGATAATTATTTTTGAAATGCCATATTGTTGTTGCAATGCTTACTGTCTTGTTTAGTATGAATTTGCCATAGCGATAGATAAGCTTGTCGCAAAACTGCTCAATTTCCCCTATGTTCTTTGGATATATCGCAAAAACCAGGTCCCATGGCCCATCAATAGTATACATCCATCCTATCGAATAATATTTTTTACAGAAGTTGATGATTTCATTCTCTTTTTCCTGAGAGGCATTCTGGAATCTTAGGAAAATCCTGCAGAAAAGATATCCTAATTTTGAAAGGTCAAGAGCAGCATAGTATCCTTTTATAATCCCTTTTTTCTCAAGCTGTTTTATCCTGTAATTAACAGTCTCTTTGGAAAGCCTGACTTTCTTTGCTATCTGAGAAATGGGCTGTCGCGCATCCATGTCCAGCTCATAAAGTATCTTTCTGTCCTTCATATCCAGATTTATAGCTTCGGAGGTATTTGTATCTATTTGACTGTTCATTTAATCAAAATGCAGTTATTGCTTATATATTTTGCGTTTTGATAGAAATTCTAATCCGAATTTTAATATATTTGATATGCTATAGCATATTAAGGGGTTGGGGAAACATGACTATAGACTCGAAAAATAATATTGAAGCCAAGATAGACCTGATTCCGTCTGAGTTTAGGGCAATGTTGGACAGGAAATATTTCATGGCCAAGGAGCTTGGAAGAGATGTTACAATAGAAGAGGCAATAGATGATTTTCGCGCAAAATATGAGGCAGCCTGGCTGAAAGAAAAAACAAGAAGGGACAATCTTGCAGAAAATGATGAGATAAGCAAGTATGTATGGATAAGCTCAGAAAAAGCAGGAAAAGACCTGAGGGGAGAGGCTGTTGAGAAATGGATGAAGGAACATGCCCCTATATGGAGAGAAGAAAGAGAATCACTTGTAAAAAACAACTTTCTTGAAAGAAAAGTAACAATACAAAACACTCTTGGCCTTCATTTAAGGCCTTCTGCAACCCTTGTTGCAATTGCTAAAAAATATGACTGCGACCTTTATGTCCACAAGCAGGGAATGGACAATTACAACTTTACAATTAAAAAAAAGCCGTATACAAATGTCTGCTCTATTCTTATGCATCCAATAATGAATCTGGCTGCACTGTGCGCTGCAAAAGGCGATGAGCTGGACTTCATTGCATATGGGAAGCAGGCAAAAGAGGCTTTGGATGAAATTGAAAGCATTGTAAACCAAAAATTCGGGGAGGAAGAATGAAAGCTAAAGCAGAAGTTTATGCAGTCTGCGCAATGATTGGCGCAGCAGCAGGATGGTATTTGGGAGGCTATCTAAATAGTCACCGTTATGCATATGATGAATATTTTTTAGAACAGATGACTAATATGGCTTTTTTAGCATTAGCAGGAGCAGCTGGAGGAGCAGGCATTGCTGCTGTTTATCATGCAGGCAAGGGAATATATGATTTTTGCAAGAAAAAAATATCTCTTGAAAATAAACTTGAAAATCTTGAAAAGCTGGTTGAAAAATGAAAATGGCATTAGAAGAAAAAATATACAAAAATTTGAAAGATAATAATTATGAAGTTAATCCACTATTAAAAGAGAAGATAGAGAGCATTGGCCAGGTTGTTGGCGGATTGGTTGCTACAGCAGGTTCAGTCTATGCTTCTTATATTCTCTTAAATAATTCTGATCCTGATCTCGGGTTTAAAGACTTTATATTCGGAGTGGCATTCATAACGGCACTGCCATGGATTCCTCCCTTGATTCTCATAGGGACATTGGGGGCTTTTGCAGGAGGGCTTGCTGGGAAATTGTCTTATTTTTCTGCTAATTATTTATATAAAAATGTCAAAAGGATAAACAAGTTGGTTGAAAAATGAAACTGAAAAACATTGCTACACTTGGATTGGTAGGACTGATTGGATTGGCATCGCCTGTTTTTGCCAAAGCAAATGATAAAACAGCAAAAACCGAGAAATTCTATAACGGCGGAGAATACAAGGAAGGCCAGCTGATTTATTTCAATGCGCAGCATGATGACTACATGGAGGTTTGGCGTGATTGGATGTCTCATCCGATGTGGTGTGTATATTCCAATGGCAAAAATAAAAGCAAGCCAAAATTCAATTTTTCTAACATACCAGGGCCTGAAAATACAGGGACAAGAATTAATTATTACATGCCGAAAGACACCCACCTGGGAATATATAATGTCCTTGATTTTGATGTTTCAGGATTTGACGGGATAAAATTTTTAGCCAAGGCAAGCGGGAAATTCAAGGTTGTAATGACAGAAGGGCATTCAGACAAGACAAACGCATATCTTGGGGAGGTTTATGAAATAACAATAGAGCCCGAATACAAGTGGGTGGAGTATACAATCCCCTTCAATAAACTGGAAAGGGCAAAGTTCCAGCACAGCGAAAAAGAAATGAAGTCCGAGATTCACACATTTCTTGACCCTAGCTTATTTGATTTTAAGCTTAATCTTGATAAAATCCATTCGCCGGCATTTGAATTTTTATGTGATGATGAGAATATGGATTTTTTGGAAGTCAAAAACGTGTCTTTTTATAAAAATCATGGTGAAAATAAAAAATTGGGCAAATAATAGGAATCAAAAAAATGAAAAACAAAATTTTCATTCCGATTATTGCAGTCGTTCTAGTATTTATCATGCCCCTGGCATCTGCTGATTACAGCATCCAGCCAATTGGAACCCCTGTAATTGTCCAGCCAACGACTCCTTCTCCTCTTTCAGAAATTCAGCAAATCAATCAGGCAATCGCAGCAAATGGCGCTAGCTGGACAGCTGCTGAAAATCCGATTTCCAGCCTGACTCCTGAACAAAGGAAAAAACTGTCTGGAATAAGTGAATCTGAATTAGCAAAACAAAAAGTAATATGGGCGAATCTGACAGCAACCAAAAAAATTTCAGCAGTAAATCTTCCTCCTGCATTTGACTGGAGAAATAAAGACGGGAAAAACTGGATTACAAGCATTAAAGATCAGGGGCAGTGCGGAAGCTGCTGGGCATTCGCCGCTATTGGCGATTTGGAAGCCCAGTTAAAAATAAACGCGAAAAATCCTGATTTAAACCCTGACCTTTCTGAGCAGCAGATGGTTTCATGCTGTCCGGAATGCGGCAGCTGCAATGGCGGGAGCTCGAGCAATGCTTTTAATTATGCCAATAAGACAGGGATAGTGAAGGATGCATGCAGCGGCTATACTGTCTCAAACTCAGCATGCAATATCTGCTATCATGGGGACGATAATGCAAAAAAAATAATGAACTGGAGCTGGATTATAAAAGAGGAGTTCAAGAATACCCTTGCAAATCAGGGGCCTGTGGTAGTTTATTTTCAGGTGTATGATGATTTCCATTTCTATAAAGGCGGAGTCTATAGGCATACTTGGGGGGAAGCGGGTGGCGGCCATGCAATGCTGCTCGTAGGATATAATGACACTGGAAGATACTGGATAATAAAAAACAGCTGGGGCACTTATTGGGGCGAAGCAGGATATGTAAAAGTCTCTTATGATGACACTTGCATGTATGGGGGCATGGTTATATATGACACTGATGCTGACTTAGACGGAATTGGCGACAGGTCAGATAACTGCATAAATGTGAGAAATCCTGACCAGGCTGACTCTGATAATGATAAAATTGGGGATGTATGCGATAACAATGATTCATCTGCCGCAAAAGAGATTTGCAATAACATGGATGATGACAAAAACGGGCTGATAGATGATGGTTTGAATAATTGTGCATGCACCCAGACCATAACGACTTTGCAGTCTTTCGGCCTCGCGGCAGCCAAGACCAAGGTCCAGGCAGATTTGCAGGGAAAATTTTCAGACAATACTAATGAAGAAGAAAAATGGTTTCATATAGACTACAATCAGCCAGTAACTGTTTATACTTACGCTGATGAATTTATAACTTCTGAGCACGGATTGTATGATTCTAACTGGAATGAAATCTTTTTTTCATCATATAGATATGTCAGCAGCGAAGAATTCCTGACTGAAGGGAATTATGTGGCAACTGCAGAAGCCACATCAGGGCCTTGGGTATCGGGGTATGCAGAAACAGAGGCGGATTATTTCAAAAAAATCTTTTCTGATTACAATGAAACTATATTCAAAAACCAAGGAGGGGGGCCTTCATCGGAAAAGTGCAATGGGATTGATGATGATTGTGATGGATTGATTGATGAGGGATGCCCTGACTCAGATGGCGATGGAATCTCGGATGTCAGGGACAATTGCCTTACTGTCTATAATCCTGACCAAAGCGATATAGACAAAGATGGGATTGGAGACCTCTGCGATCCTGACATAGACAATGATAAAATTCTGAATGCAAATGACAAATGCCCGAGTATTGCGGCATCAACAAATGACGGATGCCCGGGTTTATTGCTTGAAGATTTTGAGGATATTTCAGACTGGGACAAGGAAGCAGGCCATCTCACCTCTTTTTACAGGTCAAATAATGCCGCTTCCGGGAGTTATTCTATGACTTTAAGCTCATCAGCCAAGATTGGCTGCTGGACAGGCAAGGTCAGAAAAACTTTTACTCCTGCAGTAAGCTTCAATAATTATACGACCCTTTCATTTTATGCTAAAAAAGGAAATTCAACTTATGGAAGCTATAATCCGTCACTTGCAATAAGTCTTTATGACAGCAGTGGAAATTCTTATGTTTATGGAAACTATTATGCATGCGGAGGAGTAGTAATAAACAGCACGCTATGGCAAAAATATTCCCTCAAACTTCCTGCAACACTGTCAAATCTCAGCAGAATCAACATTGATTTGTACTCTGAAGGCTCAGGCTCGACTTCTCCAACAGACTTTTTGATTGACCAGCTGGAATTGAAGCAGACAGAATGTATCTCAAACTGGACTTCTGCATTCACAGCATGGAGTTCATGCTCATCAAATGACACCAAGACAAGGACAAAATATTATTATGACGGCAATAATTGCAGCAAAAACAATCCCTATCAGAATTCAACAGAAACAGCAAGCTGCGACTATTGCACTTCAACATGGAGCTGCTCAAGCTATGGAAGCTGTCTGAGCAATAACAAAAAATACTGCACTTCAGTCAACGATTCTAAAAACTGCTATAGCCAGACTGGATTGAATTCAGACAAATACTCTGGAAATTATTCAGAATTCAGCCAGACTTGCGAGTATTGCACTGTAAATTTAGTCAATACTTCATGGAGCGCATGGACTAACATCAGCTTGTGTTATGGCAATAATACTATTGACCAAAGAAGAAGCCTTGTCCAGTATGACTCAAATAATTGCGGAAAAATCAATAACCAAACATTTTATTCATATCAATCAATTGCCTGCACAAGCTGCTCAGATGAATGCAGTGCTGGAAGGCAATGCTCTGGAAACGGCTATCAGACTTGCGGAAATTATGATTCCGATTCCTGTTTAGAATGGAGTTCTGTCAGTTCATGCGCAAGCAACCAGCTTTGCAGCAATGGAAACTGCCAAAACATTGCATGCTCATCAAACTCTGACTGCGGAACAAATGCATTTTCAGGAGACCTTTTCTGCAGCAATGGAAATGTTTTCCAGAATTACAGGGTTTACAGCTGCCTGAATCCAGGAACACTATCTTCATCTTGCACATATTCTGATTCAAATCAGATAAAGCAAGCATGCGCCAATGGATGCGAAAACGGGCAGTGCATAACATGCGGCTCGCATAGCTCTTTCAGCTGCAATGATAATGATGTCTATTGGTTTGATTCATGCAGTGCAAAAGAAGAAAAGAAAGAGGAGTGCGGAGATAGCGGATATTCAGGAGATAATTATTGTTACAACAATAGTGTCTACAAAGATTACCTGACAAAAGGATGCAGCGCAGATGCATGCATATCTTCAACTGAAAAAATAAAGCAGCAGGATTGCGCATATGGCTGCGAAAATGGGGCATGCTTGGTCCAAACATGCACTCCAGGATGGCAGTGCAAAGATCAAACAAGCAGATATTACCAATACGCAGACTGCAGTTTTAGCGCGGCAAGTAGTTGTTGGTGGGGATGCTTAAATGGAGAGTGCATAGCTCCAAGCTGTACAGATGAATGTAGTTCAGGACAGAAGCAATGCTCTGGAAATGGTATGCAAGTCTGTGGGAATTATGATAATGACTCGTGCTTGGAATGGTCGCCAATAAATTCATGCGCAAGCAACCAGCTTTGCAGCAATGGAGACTGCCAGAACATTGCGTGCTCATCAAATGCAGATTGCGGGATAGATGATTGGATAGGAAATCTTTTCTGCAGCATTGGGAATGTCCTGCAGAATTACAGGATTTATAGCTGCTTGAATCCTGGAACAATAAATTCATCATGCACATATTCTGATTCAAACCAGACAAAGCAGACTTGCCAGAATGGTTGCGAGAATGGGGCGTGCAAGTCTGCACCTATAGAGACAGGAAATGAATGCCCCTATGCGTGCTGCTCTAAAACATCAGGATATATTGAAAAATCATGCTCAAAAGGCTACAAATGCCTCAATAATAAATGCGTCCCTTATGCATAAAATGGAAAACATGACAAAAAATATTGTGATGCTTGGATTGGCATCAATTTTATTGATGCCGATGAAAGCAAATGCGGCGAGGAGCATAAGCCTTGAATGTTCAATCAGCCAGCCCGATTATTCTGGAATTGGGAAGGCCAATGACGAAAAGAATAATCAAATGAGCCAATACATTCCGGGCTGGAAAAACCTTCCAAATCCAGGACAGCTGGCAATGGCGGAAATCACATTCAGGAATCCTATTCCTGCCGAGAAAATCAAATATTCCTATGATATCTGGCTTAATGCCTTATTGGGATTTTATGGAGGACAAAGCAGGGCAGATTATGACGAGAATTATAATGGAGACTATAAAAGAGTAGAGAGCAATGAAACCATAGATGTAAATGAAATAAAATTGGGGATAGAAGCCGGAAAGACAAGGGGGAACTTTTCATATTCCGTTTGCATGGGATTATTATCAGACAGAGTTTCTTACAGCAAATCAAGAATAACAACATTCTCTGATTCAACCAGCGGAAAAATAGAGACTGCTGCGGAAGGAAATGGAACCGGATATTTCATGGAAGCATCAGGAAAATGCAGATTCTATGAAAATTTCTCTGTTGGATTGGGCATCGGATTAAAAAGGAATAATGTTAATGCATCCGGAACAGAGAGATTTACAGATTATTCTGACTCAGGCAACAATTATGAAAACAGCAAAGAAATTGCGGTTGGATTAAACAGGGCAGAAGCGAGACTGGCTGTTGAATATAAATTCGGGGAGGAATAATAAAATGAAAACAGACAAATTTTATTTTCACTGCAAAAACAATGAAGTTGACAAGGATTTGATTAAAGCGATAGAGGCGCTGCCTGAAGAATGGCTCATTATTCCGCATGATGCAGAATTAGACTGCCTTAGCCTTGAAGAGATGATAATAATCTATCCACATGACCCAAAAATAAGGCTTTTCTGCATGGAGCGCATTGAAACAAGAGAATATCGGGAGCTTTCATCATTAACAATCTTCAAACTGGATAATTTTTCATATGAGGTCTTTAACCTGAATCCAATTGCATTTTATAATTACATTCTCCCAAAAGCAAGCGAGCTGTTTGGAGAATATTCAAACAAAATTTTCAGGGAAAGGACTGTTTAGAGACGGCTGGGCAGCATTCTGTTACCACTATAATTAACGAAAGATTTAAATATGAGTTCTCGTTGTAATTTCATAATAATAACAATAAGGCTAAGGAAAAAATGAACAATAAAAGCTCAAGCATTTTTGAGGACATATCTTTAGAGGCAGAGCAAAAAAAGAAGCTCCAAAATCTGGATTCTAAGCGAATGAAGATTTCAGAGGAAAACAAAAAAGATCTTTCTGAATATCAAAAAACCATTAATGAGGCTCTCAAAGGCAACAAGGCAATCAATATGGAAGACCTTTCAAAGCTTGACAAGGGGCTTGAAAGAGGAAAAGAATACAAAAAAGAAATTTCTGACCTTGCTGAAAGCCTTACAACTGAATTGACAGACATGGGCCAATTCCTTGGAGACATGAGCAACTATCAGGGATTTGAGAAGCTTGTATCAAGATTATCTTCAAGATGGGCTGACAAGATGAGACTTGGCAGAGTAAAAAAAGCAGACATAAAGGAAAATCTCCAGACTATTCTTTCTTATGGCCATCATATGGTAGAAAAATTATATCAGGAAACACTTGAAAACATGGAATGCTATTCTCAATTAGATGCTACAATTCAGCTGACTGCAGAAAAACTCGAAGAGAACCAGCCATTATATGAAGATTGGAGAGCAAAAAAAGAAAAATTGCAGAAAGAAGTCCAGGCAATGCAGGATGTAATGGACAAAGCAGACCAGAAAGATTATTCAAAGCTTGCAGGACAAAAAGCAACACTTGACAAAAAACTGCAGGAAGCAACAACAAACGAAAATTATCACTTTACTATAGTAGACAAGGCAAAGCAGGCATTGCCTATACAGAAAACACACCAGAAAGCTTATTCTGATATTATAGATTCCTTGACACAGCTTAAAACAGGCTTAGAGCAGAATATAGAGAATGTAACTCAGATTTATCTTTCTGCTCCTGTTGCAATAAAGACTGCTTTGGGCACAAAGGCAGCTTCTCAATATGACAAGGGAATGAAATATGCTACAGACAAAACAACGGACGCGGTGCTTAAGTCTGCTGAAGGAATAATGGATGAGACAATGCAGAGAGCAGAAAAGCCCCTTATTGATCCTGAAAAACTTGTAGAGTACAGAAGGCTTCAGATGGAAATGAGGGCTGACTTTGAGAAAAGACTTCAGGAGATTAAAAACAAATATTCTAAGTCTCCTTCTAATTAGGGAGGCTAAAATGGATTCTATACAAGGACAAGGCGGATTGAACATAACACTGGATAAAAATCTAAAGAGCCTTTCTGAAAATGAAACACTGCCTTATCTGAAAAGCCTCAAGGGAAGATTGGATAATCTTTCAAGCGTCCTTGAAAGCGAGGATGACGGGTTTGTGACTTATTATGTGAATATCATCAGAGATAATATTGAATGCTTTGAATTAAAATACCAATTGACAGGAAACGACAAGATTGATTTTCCCCTCACAATTGTTCCTGAAAATTCAGGATTTCCCACAGAAAAAGATTTTTTCCTTCTTGAAAAAAACAAAGAGGAAGCGAATGAAGTGCTGAAGATTCTTCCGGAAAGAGCCGAGATAATAGATAAGGTAAGAAGGGCAATCCTAAGGGACGGCTCATATGCCAATGCACAAGTGCTGCTGAAAAGGCATAATTTTTATTCAAAGATTTCTGAAAGCCAGATACCTGAAAGCCAGATACTTTCTGGCTATCATCTGAACGAAACTAAGTTTGTAAAAAAAAGCAAGGGAAGAAGATTATACACACTAGAGTGGACATGCATAGAGAGAGACTCCAAAATTCCCATTCTTTACAGGATGTGCTCTACACAGGACGAGAGGCGCGAGCCACTGGACAAAGCAAGAAATGCAAGACTGGAGACTATGATTTATCAGACCCAGATGTTAAGTGTTAATCTTGCTTCTTTCGCTGCTCTCATTGACAATGAGATAGAGGAAATCCATCCGAAGCTTCTTGAAAGATACAAAATCGGGCCTTTTTTCAATTCATTCACGGAAAACGGCAAAAAAATGAATGATCTCTTGCAAAAAGACGAGAATCCCTCGCTGCTGAAATACACAGTTGAAAGGGTTGTCAGCGAAAGAGTGAAGGAATACGGAAACTGGTTTGAAAAAATAAGAGGCAAAAAAACTGAAAGGGAGATATTCGGGCCTATTGATTCTGAGGAAAAAATCATAACTTCATTCAGGATAAAGCAGGGATTGTCTGGAAAAGATGAGTATGATAATCCATGCAGGATTTACGGAGTCACAAAGGAGGGCAATATAACGGGCTAAAATGGCAGACAAAGGCAATGTTCACCCAATTACAAAGAAAAATTTAGAGGCGCATTTAAAAAAAGTTGACGAGCACCTGACTTCAATAAACCGCGGCAGCATGGCGGAAAGGGATAATTTATTTGAGGTTGCGAAAGGCATAGGCTCCGGAAACAAAGATTTGATGTCTAAGGAAGTTACTGACACCATTGAAGCATTAAGGACTGGCTTCTCTCTTTTCTATGAAATGTATTCTGTTCTTGATGATAAAGTAAAAGAAGTTGATTCAGGGATAAAAGAGCCCGAGAAAAGGGCTTTTTTGAATTCTTATGCGATGTTCGCAGCAACTTCATACATTGATTACAAACTGGACCTTATTGCAGGAGACAAAGAGCCTTTCCCTTTTGATGAAAAAGATCTTCCTAAAATAAATTTTGACCTGACAAAAGATGACGCCCTTAATTTATTTTTAGTCAGGTATTACGGCCTTGTCAATTATGCAAAAAGGCATGATGCATTTGAAGAGGGAGTGGATTTGGCAAGAGGAAGCACCAAATTTTTTGAAGCGGCAAAAAAGCAGTGCCTTGGCAATAAGACCTCATTTAACCAGAAATTAGTCGAGCTTGTGAACAATTCTTCTTTTAAGATTGCAGATGAGTTTACAATCAACGGATTTGAGGCTTCTCATGCAAAAAAAGTTTCTTCAGAAGCTGTTTTTGTCCCGATGATGCCAAATCAGGTCGCAGGAAATGTCCTTGCCAAAAAAGAAATGATAAGAGACATGGACAGAATCGCACTTTTTGACTTGGTAACAGGAAAAAATCCTGCACTGGATGTCGGAGGAATATCATGGTCTGTTCTTTATGATGGATTGCCTGGAACAGGAAAATCAAGCTTATTCAGGATGGGATTAACAAGATTAAAGCAGAGATGCGAGCAGGCAAGCCAGTACTGGACAAGCAAAAATCTTGGAGCACTAAAATGGGCGCAGATAAATATTGACCAGGGAATAAAGGACGAGTATTACGGCAAGACAGGAAAAAATCTTCTTGAAAGATTAGAGCCTACAAAAAGGGCAGACGGGATTTATATCATAACAACAGACGATATTGATTTATTAGTTTCAGGAGACAGGAATTCCTCTTCTGGAGGAGCAGACAGGGACATACTGAACATTTTAATGCAGTATGCCGATGGGGTAAACACCATGATAAGAGGAAATGTGCAGTGGTGGGCGGCAACAAATGACGCGACTTCAATGGACCCTGCATTAAGGCAGAGATTCATTTCAAGATATGCTGTAGACGGCCCCGAAGAATGGAATGACTTTGCAGACATATTCTATGACAAGCTGAAAGGATGGATAGACAAAAAAATAATCGACTTGCCTAATGGGAAAGAGTATACTCCTTATATGTCCAGAAAAGGGCAGACAGGATACGAGCAGAAAGAAAGCAAGTCAAAAGGAGTGACTCTAAGGGACATAGGGGATTTGTGCAAGAGCAAAAAGGACTTGAATCCAAGATTCACAGGAAGGGCAGTCCATGCAGTGGCTGAAGCGATAAAGACAAGAATAAATGATTATGAAATTCCAGAGGAATGGTATGAGAAGCCTGAAATTTTCTTTAACCAGGATTACAATAAAAAAGTTGATATGCTGAAAGAATTATGCAAAAAAGTCACAGGAGACATGATAGTGCAGGAAATTGAGAGATATGCCTCATCTGAAACAAGATACGCGCAGGAAAAATTTGACAGGGATGTCAAGAATTCAGTGCATTACTTGAAAGTTCAGGAAGAATCAATGAAACAATATACTAAGGAGAACAAACATGGCGGATGATGTTGACCTGGAAAAATTAGGATTGATAAACCAGAATTTATTCACGGTAAAAGGAGAGCTTGCTTCAAGGTATAATGATGTCTTGAAAAAGGTTTTTGACCTGGAATGCAAAGAGGATAATTTCAGGATAGACAAAAGGGGATTAAGCCCCGAGTTAAGCAAATATTTCAGGGAAAAATATCCGGACAGGCTTGAATTTGGAGAAAATTATCTGAACATGCGCTCTGCAAACCAGTTTATGGTAATTGTCTCTCCTGACCAGAAAAATTCTCCCCTTGTCTCTCCGCAGACATCTTATGAAGACAAATTGTATGACTCAGTTTACAAGACTGCAAGGCATACAATAGAATCCATAACAGAAAAAGAGGCATTGTTTGGAGAGTTGGAAAATCATATATCTATGTTCAGAAAAGCAGAGGATTTGCTCCAGCTAAGGATGCTGGAAGTAAGCCTGGATACAATCCAGGAAACAGTAAACTCGTCATCAAAGCTCAAAAAACTTTCAGATGGATTAGAAGAGAATAATAATGCATTAAATCCCGATTATATCGGAAAAATGCTTGAATTAGTTAGGAAAAATGTCAAGACAGACATGCCTGATATATTTCCTGTAAAAATGGAAGTCCACTGCTTTTATGCTGAATTTTTCAAGGGTGTTCATTGTCTTAGGAATTTCAAGAATGAAGAAGACATAAGGGCAATTTTCATTTATCATCATCAGAAGCCGGAGGATTTGGGGGAAGAAGTTCTCAGGCTTGACCTTCATAGCCCTGTGCTATTAAATGCCCTCCATAAATATGATTTTATCCATTATAATCCTGAATTAGTCCATCAAAGGCTGCAAGAGATTGAGGACGATGTCTTATTGGAAAAAGGGATAGATGTAGTTAACACGCCCGCTTACAGAAGAAAAAAATTGATTGTAGAGAATGAAAAAGCGCTTCCTGAATCATGGAATGAATTAAGGAAGATACATTCCATAATGAACAACACAAAAGCGCTGGAACTGGAGGATATAATACAAGAAAAAAGCCTTGAGACAAAAATCAAGCTTGCTGAGCCTGCAAGCAAAGATGACATTATCAGCCATATGTTTGCTGAATTAGACCCAACGGACCCTTACAGGGTTTATCAGTACAATAAAAGAAAATTCATAACAGAATTTCCCTCCTTGCCCCTGAACAGGAAAAATTACATTGTAAATATTATCTTAAACAAATTGAAAGGAGGTAATAACTAAAATGCATGTACCGTGGTATGATGATGTAGCAGCCCATTTCCTTTCAGGAATGGCAATAGCATTCGCTGACAGGTCTTTTTCAGGAAACGCAAAAAGATACACAAAAGAAAGGATAGAGAACACGCTTACTCAAGTGGCTTCTTTGCAGTATCTCGCTGAGTCGCAGAAAAACCTGAACTCCGATGTGTACAACAGCAAGGAGTATTTTAATGCAGTAATGAAATCAAGGGAATATTTCCTGAACCAGGGAGTTTACAGCAAAACCCCGAATCATGGCGGATTGCTCGGCTTGATTGAAAAAACAACAGAAAAATTCAGAAATTCCAGGAAGATTGAAAGAGTCAATAACTTATCAGCAACACAGAAACTGGCTTTTTCACTGGGAGCGGAATTTTTCGGAGATGTGTTAGTGGGAATCTCGCAAATAACCGTAGGACTTGGAAATGGAATAGCCGCATTGGGAAAAAGCGTCTATCAGACTCCTGCTCTGTATCTAGGATTGCAGACTGGAAGAGGGATGCTTTACATAAAAGACTTGTTTAGGTCAAAAGAAGAAAAAGATCTTGACAGCATGGCAAAAGAATTGACTGCAGACGGAAAACTTCTTGAAAGAGTCAGGAGCTATTCTCCAACTGCGTCTCTTCCTAAAACACCTGAAACAGAAAAGGCACAGGAAAAGGCAGAAGAAAAAACAGGAAAAGAAGGCATGAGCATTGAAAAGACCATAGAGGGCGCCGGAAACGTATTGGCAGATGGCGCAGAAAAAGTCTATCAGGGGCTTGGCCTTGGAGTGAATGCGATAAAAGACAGGATCAAGAAGAGAATGGAAGAAAAAGCCGCCGAGATAGAGAAGAAAAAGAAAGATCTTAGAGGCAAGTACGACAATTATTAGGCTGTAAAAATGGAAGACGAGAACAGAAATGATAGAGATAAAAAGTTAGATGGAATAAGGGACAGGATAAACAATCCTGCTAGAGAGAAAAAGATTGATTTTAGCAAAATAGCCAAATATTCTCTTATCACAGCAGGAATATTGACTGTTCCTGCAATCCTTTTATTCAGGGATTTCATCACCAAAAGGCAGAATTATCCCGAGAGAAATGTTCTTTTCAGGTCTTCAAACACAACTTATCTTGCAGGAGTAAGAGGCAAGGAAGAAACCAAGCATGTTGATGAGGAATCTATAAACAAATTTTATTCTGGAGGAGGGGGCGAGAGCAAGGTAGGAACTTACCTAATGGAAACAACAAGGGAGAAAAGAGGAGATATAGAATATTATAATATGGATAATTCCCAGAAAATAAGAATTGCCTCGGCAACACAGAAGCCGGAGAAATTCCAGGCTGGCGTGAGGATTGGCGGAAGCTTGAATTTCAGGGAGCAATTTGCAGAAATTGTCTTGGGCTCAAATTCAAAAGCTGCGCAAAAATATATGGTGTATAAATTCGCGCCTGAAAGAGGATTAAGGGAAAAAGACGTTGATGTCATTGAGAATTCAGATGGCTCAAGGCAAATGGTGAACAGGCTGACTGAATACAGAACATTTCCTCTTGGCTGGATGTTTGGAAAAGAAAATTACCTGGCAGGAACTTCGCTTGAAAATTATCTCAGCACTCCTGAAAACCAGGTGCTTTTCAAGGAATTTCTTGGCAAAGTAAGGATTCTTGACAGTCCAGAGGCTGTTAACAAATCAAGAAGAGAAAAAATGGCTTATGACATATTAGATTTGGAGGAAGAGATCAAGCATCAAACAACTTATTCAACATTTGAAGATGGCCTGTTCAAGATATTTCCGCAAGGCGGCACTCTTTACCTTGGCGAAAGGCCAGGAAGCTTGGAAAGAGCAAAGAATTTTTTGGGCTTTGGAAGAGACAGGCATAAAAGGCTTGTAGTAAAAAATCATTGGGACTTATTGCCGGGATTTTATCCTCTCATAAACGGAATAAATTTCGGGCAAGGAGACAACAAGCTTTATCCTTTTGACAAATACAATAATGGGGGATACACTCTTGTTGACAAATTCGGGAAGCTGGCAGAAATAGACATAGAAGATTTTGTGTTATTCTATGGGCAGGATGTTCTTTACTCATATTATCTTGATTTGAATGGAGACGGAAAGCTTGACAGGAAAAATGAGCTTATTGGACAAGTAATATGCAGGACAACTCATGATGAAAGACTAGAACTTAAGAAACTGGCAAAAGGAAAAGTTCCTCCTTCTGACTTAACCCTGACATTGAATTATTCATTCATGGCGCCGGACAATGACATAGAAAAAGGAATGAAATATTTCAAATTATGCGCATATATGGAAAGCATGATTCCTGATCAAATTAAAAGGGGATTAGGCAAGCATTCTTTGCTTGGATTCATAAATGACCAGAGGAGTGATTTAATGCTTTTCAATGAGCTCAATCTTCAGAACATGAGCAGGGCATTGACTCAGGAGTCAACTTTGGTTGCTGAGTATGATATAATAAGAGTTTTGAATGCCGCAAGAAGGCCCTATGCTCAAGAGCTTGCAAAAACTTACAGGATTGATGATTATTTCAAAGGACAGTACCAAAAATCTGATTTATTGCATCAAAAAGCAAATATAGGCCCGCTGGATGAATTAAGCCCATTTTCAAAACTTGCGCTCGGTGTTTTTGGAATAGGCGCAGCAGGCGCATTTTATTTAAGGAGCAGGAAAAAAGCCCCTAAAAAGAAAATAAGTCTTGATTACAATAATGCTTAAATATCAAGAGTATGAATGCTTAAAATGAATATAAAAGACATAAAGAAGAAGGCATATGGCATGGCAGGCAAAATAGAATCTAAGGTTGGAAAGAAGGAAGGAATTTCTGGCGGAATTGCCGATATTGTAAGAGGAGCTGGAAAAATCGCCAGAACAGTCGCTGAAGGAGCAAAAGCCATTCATGAAGATGTTCAAAAGAAGGGCGGATACAGAAAATTGGCTGAAGATGCCGCTGAAAAAATTTCAGACACTACAGATTCTTTATTTGAAAAAATAAACGGCGCCTATCAGTCATTTGAAAAGTCATTCTTCACAGACGGCATATTTGATGAGGAAAAGGCGAAAAAAGCGCTGGCAAATACTGCCGAGGCGACAAAAAAATACGGCTCAGTCGCGGTCCAGAACCTGTCAAAATTAGTCAAGGAAGGGGTTGAAACTGCAAAAGCAGACTACAGAAACTTTATTCCAAGCAAAGAGGAAAGGGAAGGAAAATATAGAGGAATAGGCCGCGCTTATGCAGGCAAAATATTATTCAGGGAGGATTTTGAAGCCTGCCTGAAATTTTATGCAAAGGCAAATGCAAAAATTCCAGCAGATCTTCTGGCAAAAGAGCAGATAATGGATGATATAAAAGCAAGCGCAAGCAAAAATGCCGGGAATTTGATTGAATTTTATGCCGGAGCAAATGAAGAGCTTGTTCGTGCAAAGAAAAACGTTGTTCAAAAATATGTCAAATAGAGAGGCGATAGTCCCTCAGAGCTTTTTCTGGGATAAATAAGATGGAAGAAACAGTAAAAATAATCCCAAAGGGAAAGCAGAAAGAAATAATGAAAATTTCCGAGAAAGCCATGAAAATCGCCGCAAAATTGGGGGACGGGCTTGCCAAGACAAGCCTTCTTGACGAGCATATTGATGGAAATTATTCATTCAAGGAAAATGATTTTCTAGTAAGTTACAGGAGGCAATTATATCCGACAAAGCCGGGCGACATTTCTCCAGTGATAAAAGACACTATTGAAGTCTTCTTCAAGCATGATTTGGTATTTTATTCAAGAGAGCACAGATACACTGCATATCCTAAAATCAGCCATCATGTAAGGGACTTCAAATTAATCAAAATGGCAAAATGGATGCAGGAATTCAATGAGTTTTACAAAAGGGCGCTGCATAAAAATTAGGCTTAAGATGAAACAGATAAAGCTTGCTGATTTGGATGTGGTGATTTTAGAGGATAATGAAAGGAAAGATCTTGCCGAAAAACTGCAGGAAGAATATCATGAAAATCTTGACAAGTTAAAGGATGTTATGATAGAGACTGCAAAGGGGCCTGTTTCTGGAAAGCAGTTTTATGAAATGTGCCAGCATTTTGAAGAGCAGGCCAAGGATTTTCCAATTGACAGGATAATGCCAAATATAGAGACTTATGTCAAAGCAGGCGATGAGATGTTTGACAAAATACAGCATTATGACTTTCCTTATGTCAATGCAAAAAATATCATGGCAGGAACAGAGATTTTAGAGGGATATGTTATTCTGAATAATAAAGAAAGCGACATTAAAGATTATATAATTGAGAAGCATTTCGCCGCCAAAATTTACCTTGCAAAAGCATCGCTTCTTCTTGAAGAGAGCATGAGAGATAAAAAAGATAGTTCATTAAAGGCAATTGAAACACAAATTAATGGATTGGAGGGTTCATTGTGCAGGAGAAGGGCTTTTTTCTCTATACAGTCTGAGAATGATTTGTCAAATCTTTTTGAGGAGAGATATCTTTTTGATATATTATTCATTTCAGGACAAGCGCATAAAGCATATGAGGATTTGTTCAAAAACGGCGTGTTTCTTGATGAAAAAGAAGCGGCAATAAATCTTGCAAATTATGCCAATGTGCACAAGCTGTCTTTCTCTCCTGCAGGATATGCAAAGGGAATAAAATATTATGAAGAGGCAAGAAAATATGTGGGGGAAAATCAAAACATTCTTTTTGGGATAGAATTCCTTAAAAATGCGATAAAGTCTAATTTGAAAAGAGATGGCATGTTAAGAAAAATGCATGACAGCATTAACTAAATTTTCTTTTCTTTTTTCAGCAGATAAAAATAAACAGCAATCAAAAGAAGAATGTCCACTATGATGAAGTATTCATTTGCCCATCCAATTCCATTGAATTTATGGCTTGATATGGGCCAGAAAATAGGGGTTGGATAAAATTGATAGCTGTGTGTTGGAACATCAATGATTATATGCAAAAGCCATGCCCCTAAAATCCAGACAGGCTTTCTGAATATCAAATAAACTATAAAGAAAACAATAAAGAAGACTATAATGCTGTGGCTGACATTGTATAATGTGCTGGAGAGGTTTAATATTGAGCTTAACTGCGGAATCATGGGCTCCATTGAGCTCGGATGGGGCAATTTTGAAAAATCCACTCCCTGGAATATTGCTACATAAAACATCAGTAAAAAGGGGATTGAAAATGCAAACAAGTCAGGAAAAACCCCCCAAAATGCGGCTAGCCAAAAACTGAACTTGTCCTTTTTTCTTTTCAGATTAATGAATTTGAACAATGCTCCTGCCCATAATCCATGCGAAAATACATCCATATATTTACGGGGGGAATAACCTTTTTAAAACATATTTATTTATGATATGTAAAAGATGGCGGATTATAATTCAAACATCTGGAAGATGTATGTGCTTGAGATATTCCAGAATCTCCATTTCTTTTCAGGAGTCTTAGTCCCTTTCTTTACAGTATGGGGCGGAATAAGCTTCTCAAAAATCATGATTCTGCAGGCAATATTCGCAGTTTCAATATTCCTGTTTGAAGTTCCTACGGGGGCGATTGCAGACCGGTTTGGAAGAAAAATCAGCATATTTTTGTCAGGAATTGTTGGATGTGTAGCCGCCCTTATTTACATTTCATACCCAAGCTTCTGGATTTTTGCATTAGGAGAGGCTTTATTCGGGATAGGAGTAACCTTGTCTTCTGGAGCAGACCAGGCGCTGCTGTATGATTCATTGAAACAAGTGGGGAAAGAAAAGCAGTCCAAGAGGATCTTTGGAAGGTGGAGCACAATGTCATTAATCGCAATGATGGTTGCTGCGCCGATTGGAAGCGTGATTGCAAAATATTTCGGACTGACTGCGCCAATGCTGATAACCTCAATCCCGTTTTTATGCATGGCCCTGTGGTCGCTTACATTAAAGGAGCCGCCTGTAAAAATACAGGATGAAAGCAAGGATTACTGGAAAATATTCTTTTCAGGGCTGAAATATTTCAAGGAGCACAAGATATTGAGGATACTGGCATTTGATTTCATATTCATACAGATAATCGCATTCATCATAATCTGGCTTTATCAAGTGGTTTTGAAAAGCTTTGAGTTTAACATAGCGGGCTACGGATTTGTCCATGCAGGAATTGTCCTCGGCGAGATAATAATACTAAACAGCTTTGTCCATCTGGAAAAAATATTCAGGGGAAAGAAAAGATATCTTTTATTCACCTCATTTATTGTAGGCATCTCTTATCTTGTCATTGCGTTTGCATCTGATGTCTACATAGCGATAATGGGGATAATACTTATGGGAGCATTTGGAATCACAAGAAATGTATTGTTCCAGAGCTATTTCAATAAATTCATAAATTCCGAGAACAGGGCGACTGTCCTGTCAACAATTTCAATGCTGGCATGGCTTGTGGCTTCTGTATTTAATATTGCTATAGGCTATATGGTTGACTGGAACCTCAAATATTCACTGATTATGCTTGGGATTTCAGCCCTGATTTTGACTTTCATATCAAGGGTGGATGAAAGCCACCTGAAAGACTGACTTAATGTCACTATATAGTAGTGAATAGTAGAAAGCTTTAAATAGCTCTTTTTCTTTTATATCCTATGGAGAACCCGACAAAAAATCCGCATGTGATTGAAGCGGAAAAAAGGTACACAGAGATCTCTAATCTGATAGACGGAGATGAAAATGGCGTGATTTTAAAAAATGACCTTGTAAAGTACACTCTAAATTATGTCAAATATGTTGCTAATATGGAGGCAAAAACAAGGGAAATTAGAAATTCTATCGCAAGATTCCATATGTCCGAGGACGGATACAAGGATTTTATGGGGAACATGGACAGAGCAAGAAGAACTTATCACACTTCTTTGATGGATGCCCTGATAATATTCAACAGATACTTGTTCAAGAATTACCAGGACGCTCCCGCAGGGGGAATGTATTCTTTGGACCCAAGGACAATGTTAAACAGGGAGGCTATTGCTGACTGGGCAGGATATCTTTTTGAGGCTCTTGAGAAGCAACTTGAGAGTGGTGACAATAGGAATATTTAAATAGACGGAGGAATTAAAAAAAACATGACAGACAATATTTTAAACGACGCAAAATACCAGGAATTGGTAAAGAAATTTGTTTTAAATCCAGAGCATTCAGCAATCCTTGTTGAGATTACGGAAAAAAGCACCAATTATCTTGCAAGCAGGGCAGAGTGCTCAAATGCAAAGTCATCCCTTGAAGAATCATTGAAAAAAGTTGATGAATTGAAGAATGTTGATGCCCATCAATTCGCGTCTTATCTTGTGGATTATCTTTATACAAACAGAAAAAGGTGATTTAAAATGGGAAATTTACTGAAAATAAACTGCAAAAATATCGGCAATGTCAATTATACCAGGGAAAAGAGAGATGCAAATTTCATAGGATTGAGTGTTTCTCCAAGATTAGCCATTAAATTATATGATATGTTTGACAAGGAAAAGCTGATTCAAAACAAAGTATGCCCAAGGGAGATGATTAGCGGTTTGGTTGATTTTATGGATAATGAAATTCAAGCGAAAAAAATAAAGCCTTATTCCGGGATGGGATTTGCAATAGCGTCAAACAATACTTTGAACATTGCTGTCTGGGACAAAGAAGTCCCTTATCTGCTGAAGAATCAATTGTATGAGATTAAAAATCATGATATAAAGACAATAAAGCCATTGTTGCATTTGAGCGATGGCGCTTTCTGCGCTTATGAGCTTGGAATTGTCAGCCATGAGAAAAATGCCTGGCTGAAATATCTCGCCTCTAAAAAAACAGACTCTGACAAGAAAAGATATCTTCTTGACGGATTAAACGGCTTATTGTAAAATTCTTTTTCTCAAAAGCTTTATAAATGGAAAATTTCAATAAAAAGTATGCCAAAGAAAAAAAGAATCAAAAAAGCAAAAGAAAGTGAGGAAGAAAAAGAGGAAGAGCAGGTTGAGACACAGATAGAAGAGGAAATGGAGCCAACTGAAGAGGAAGAGGATGACGAAGGGCTCAAAGTGGAAGAAGAGGGATAAAAAAGATGGCGGAAAAATTAGGCGATATTGAATTTAATTTTGAATTCACGTGCCCGAAATGCGGATGCCACAATTATGAAAAGGAAGGATCTGGCTGGCTTGAACAAAGGAAAATTTGCACAAACTGCAGAGTAGTTTTCTAGGACTTAATAAACATTTATAAATGAAAAAATTTTTCAGTTATTATGAGCCCGTAGCTCAGCCTGGTTAGAGCACTAGCCTTTTAAGCTAGGTGTCGTGGGTTCAAATCCCATCGGGCTCGTTTTTAGGGATTTGAAAAAATTCTCCAGGAAAAAGAGATTATGCAAAACTGAGCGAAACATTTAAATAATCACTTTTTCGCATAGTTTTAGGCTGTTGGCCAAAAACAATAATACTTTTTAGGTTTTGTTACTCTAAAGGGCTAATAGCTATTTTTAGCGGAAAATGCATATCCTACAGCCAAAACACACTAAGTTAAGACAAAATGAGGTTAAGGAGCTGCTGCAGAAGCTGAATATTTCTATAACACAATTGCCGAAAATTCTGAAAACAGATGCGGCATTGCCGCAGGACATTAAATCCGGGGATGTAATAAAAATCGAAAGGAAAATTGAAGAGGGAAAAGCGGTTTATTACAGGGTGGTTGCATAAAATGATAAAATTTGAAAATTTTAGTCTTTTAAACTCCAAAGGAGGTTTAAAATGATAGACGAAGAGCATGTCATGGTCAAGAAATTCCTGGAGGAATATTCCTTGGTTGAGTCCAACATTCTTTCCTTCAATGACTTCATAGACCATAAGATGCAGCAGATTGTCCACGAAATCAGCTCTTCACTGACTGAAGAGGATGTAAAAATTGAATTGGGCAAGATAAGAGTTGAAAGGCCCGATATTGTTGAAGCTGACGGTAGCACTCATGTGCTGATGCCGACAGAAGCGAGATTGAGAAATCTCACTTACTCTGCGCCTGTTTTTCTTGAGATGAACATTAAATCAGGGAGCGAATCCGAGCATTCTGAAGTTGAGATAGGAAGAATCCCCATCATGGTAAAGAGCAAATACTGCCATCTTTACAATCTGCCAAAAGAAAATCTGATACAGGAGCATATAGACCCTGCTGATCCCGGAGGTTATTTTATTATCAACGGGAATGAAAGGGTTTTAGTCATGATTGAGGACCTGGCCCCGAATCAGCCATTCATTGAGGAAGGGGACAACAACAAATTGACATTGAAAATATTCTCGCAAAGAGGGGCTTATAAAATTCCCACAACAATCCAAAAAAATAATGAAGGCATTATTGAGGTTAATTTTTCCAGATTCAAGAAAATTCCGGTCATCCCGCTGATGAAATCTCTGGGAATGACTAAAGATGCTGACATTGCAAGATATATCGGGAAAGAATCTGACAGCCTGATAGTCAATCTCTACGAATTCGCATCCATCCAGACGGCAAATGACGCATTTGAATTCATTGCGGAAAAATCAGAGATACAGGGGACGAAAAAAGAGATTATTGACAAGATAAAATCAAGAATGGACTCATATTTCCTGCCGCATATCGGCGTAAGTCCGGAAGACAGGGTGGAGAAGGCAAGGACCCTTTGCAAATTAATAAAACAATTATTAATGGTTGAGGAAAACAGGCAGGTTTCTGATAAAGACCATTATGCAAACAAAAGAGTAAAGCTTTCCGGGGATTTATTTGCTGATTTGTTCAGGATAAATCTGACTGTTCTTGTGAGAGACTTGCAGCACAACCTCCAGAGATTAAGCAAAAGAAGAAAATTTTATTCCATTAAGACGTTAGCCAAATCAACTTTATTCTCCCATAGGGTGGAGTCGGCAATCGCAACAGGAAACTGGATAGGAGAGAGGACAGGAGTGACTCAAAATATGGACAAGACAAATTATCTCTCAATATTCTCGCAGCTTCAAAGAGTCATATCTTTATTGCCTAGCGAGCAGGAAAATTTTCTTGCAAGAACTCTTCATCCCACTCATTACGGAAGATTCTGTCCAATTGAAACTCCTGAAGGAACTCCAATAGGCTTGAGAAAAAATCTTGCATTGCTAAGCAAGGTCTCAACTGCCGTTGAACTGGACAAGGAAAAATTGACCAAGATTGCAAAGGAAATCGGAATGAAAGACGGAGAGGAAAAATGACAGACATTATCTACAATGGAAAATTCTTGGGGGAAACAGACAATCCCCAGGAATTTATATGGAAATTAAAAGAAAAGAGAAGGGTGAATGAATTGCCTCTTGAGCTTTCAGTCAGGCATCAAAAAAGCCGTGACAGCATCTTCCTGACAACTGAAACCGGAAGAATAATCAGGCCCCTGATTATAGTAAAAAACAGCGAGCCATTGCTAAAGCCAGAGCATATCAGTCTGCTGAAAGAAGGCAAGCTCACATTTACGGACTTGGTAAAACAAGGGATAATTGAATATTTAGACGCTGCAGAAGAGGACAATGCTTTAATCGCATTGGATGAAAAAAATCTTACTCCGGATCATACTCACATGGAAATTGACCCTATCGCCATGCTGGGATTGATTACCTCTTTAGTTCCTTTTTCAAATCACGACCACTCTTCCAGGTTAAACAGGGGAAGCAAAACTCAAAAGCAGTCATTGGGATTATATTCAGCCGCTTATCCTATAAGATTGGACACTGATGTAAGCATACTGCACTATCCGCAAAAGCCCTTGGTCAGAAGCTTTGTTTACGACACAGTTCCTTTTTATCCTGCCGGACAAAATGTTATCGTTGCCATAATGCCTTTTGAAGGCTATAATGTTGAGGATGCCATAATTTTGAACAAAGGCTCTGTTGAAAGAGGCTTGGGAAGAAGCACTTATTTCAGGCCCTACACAACAGTAGAGCTGCAGTACACAGGCGGATTATCCGACGAGGTCTGCATTCCAAGCAAAGATGTTTCAGGATACAGGACAGAAAAATCCTACCAGTATCTTGAGGAAGACGGAATAGTTTATCCTGAAGCCAAGATGTTAGGAGGGGAGGTTGTAATTGGAAAAACATCGCCTCCGAAATTCCTTTCAGACATGGGAGAGATGTCAATGGCAAAATCAAGAAAGGAAAATTCAATCACCATGAGACAGGAAGAGGAAGGAATAATTGATGCTGTTTTCCTCACAATGGACAATCAGGGAAATAGAATTGTTCAGGTGAGGAGCAGGGACCCGAGGCAATTAGAGCCTGGAGACAAACTTTCAACCCCGCACGGCCAGAAAGGAGTTGTCGGGATTCTTGTTCCTGAATCAGAAATCCCGTTTACTGCCGACGGAGTAAGGCCGGACATAATATTCAACCCGCATTCAATTCCTTCAAGAATGACAGTCGGCTATTTGATAGAATTGCTGGCTGGAAAAGTTTCCTCATTATCAGGAAAAATCACGGATGCAACGCCTTTCATGAATCATGACATAGATGCATTGGAAAAAACCCTGATTGATTTGGGATTTAGGGCAGACGCAAAAGAAACAGTATATCATGGAATCACAGGAAGGAAAATGGATGCCAAGATATACATCGGAAACATGTACTATCTGAAATTAAAATATATGGTGGCAAATAAAATCCATGCAAGGGCATTCGGGAAAGTCACTTTGCTTACAAGACAGCCTGTCGAAGGAAGAAGCAAGGGCGGGGCGTTGAGGCTGGGAGAAATGGAGAAAGATGCCATTGTTGGGCACGGCGCAGCTTTGCTGCTGAAAGAAAGATATGATTCTGACAAGGTTGTTGTGCATGTATGCGAGAAATGCGGAAGCCTCGCGATTATTGACAAAATCAGGAAAAAAGAAGTATGCCCCATCTGCAACAACACAAAAATAGAGCCTGTTGAAATTTCATATGCATTCAAATTATTGATGGAAGAGCTGATGACGCTGTTAATCTTCCCGCATTTAATTTTGAAAAACAAATACGAATAGGAAAAAAATGACAGAATATTACGGACATGAAGTGTATGTAAGGCCAGGAATGAGCTGGCTTGGAATGAGAATCGGAGATTTGGAAAAACAGCTTGAGTCAAAATACCACGGGAAATCCCAATTAACCATTGATCATATCCATGATGACAAGTGCGGCAAGCCTGATGCTGAAAACAGAAAGCCTTTCCACAGAAAAGAGATAATCAAGATAGGCTACAGAATAAAATTAATCTCGCAGGATGAGAATGTAATAAATAACATAAAAAAAAGCATAATATAAAATGGAAACACACGTAACAAAACAAGTAAGAGCAATTGATTTTTCATTAATCAGCCCTGAGCAGATAAAGAAATTCGGGGTTGCAAAAATAGTTACTCCTGAACTCTATGATATGGATGGTTATCCGGTTGACGGGGGACTGATGGACTTGAGATTAGGCGCAATTGATCCCGGAGTAAGATGCAGGACATGCGGGGGGAAATTGAAAGAATGCCTTGGCCACTTTGGATTTATAGAAATGGCAAGGCCCGTAATCCATGTCAAATATGTTTCATTGATTGAAATGCTGCTCCGCTCAACATGCTATGAATGCGGGAGGATTCTTGTCGGCGAGGAGGACTTGAAAAATAAGTTGCCTGCTGACATATTAAAAAAGGCAAAAGACGCTAAAAAATGCCCGTACTGCAGGAAAGAGCACGAAAAAATCAAACTTGATAAGCCAACCACTTTCCAGCTCGGAAAGAAAAGAATTTTTCCAAATGAAATAAGGGCAATCCTCACAAAAATTTCTGATAATGATTTGCGGCTGTTCGGAGTAAATCCACAGGCAGCAAGGCCGGAATGGGCTATATTGACTCTGCTTTTGGTTCCTCCTGTAACTGTAAGGCCTTCAATCACACTGGAAACAGGAGAAAGGTCAGAGGATGACTTGACGCATAAATTAGGGGATATCGTAAGGTCCAATCAAAGATTATGGGAAAACCTGAATGCGGGAGCTCCTGAAGTTATTATAGAAGATTTATGGGACTTGCTCCAGTATCACGTAACAACTTTTTTTGACAATTCAATTGCGCAAGTTCCTCCTGCAAGGCACAGAAGCGGACAGCCTTTGGAGACAATAACAGAAAGAATCAAGGGAAAAGAGGGAAGAATCAGGCATAACCTGGCAGGAAAAAGAGTAAACTTCTCCAGCAGAAGTGTAATCTCGCCTGACCCTTACATGAAATTGAATGAAGTGGGAATCCCGTTAATCATTGCAAAGATATTGACTGTTCCGGAAAAAGTGACAGCCGAGAATATTGAAAGACTGAAAAAATTGATTGACAATGGGGAAAAATGGCCCGGAGCAAACTATGTTGTCAGGCCGGACGGAAAGAAAAAAAGAATTACAGAAGAATTAAAGCAGGAATTGATGGAAGAGATTGCAATCGGATATATTATTGAGAGGCATCTGATTGACGGGGATATTGTCCTGTTCAACAGGCATCCTTCACTGCACAAAGCAAGCTTAATGTCGCATTATGCAAAGATTCTCGACGGAAGGACATTCAGGCTTCATCCTGGAGCGACATATCCTTACAATGCAGATTTTGATGGTGATGAGATGAACATTCATGTTCCACAGACAGAAGAGGCAAGGGCAGAAAGCAAAATAATCCTTAATTTAAACCAGCAGTTAGTAAGCTCAAAAAACAACAGCAATCTGCTTGGATGCATTACAGATGCAATTACAGGAAATTATCTTCTCAGCCTTGCTGAGCTTGACAAGAAGGACGCGGTCCAACTCTTGACAGAAGTTGGCGTAAGTATAGACAAGATAGAAAAATTAAAGGGAAATAAAATTAGTGGAAAGGAAATATTCTCCATCCTTCTGCCAAAAGTCACTTTTGAAGCAAAAACAAAATTATGCAAGGGGAAAGACTGCCAGTATTTTGACAGATGCCAGAAAGAAAAATGCCCTCATCTTGCTTATCTGAGCATAGAAAACGGGAAAATGATTTCTGGAGTCATGGACAACAGCGTTATCGGAGTTGAAGAAGGCGCTTTAATCAAGGAATTAGACAGGCAGACAGACAGGGAAACAACAATGGATACTCTCAACAAGCTTTTCAGGCTTGGAGTTTCTTTCCTTTCAAAAAGAGGATTTACAATTGCATTGAATGATGTAAACATGCCCACTGTCCAAGTTGCTTCTCAGGCAATCCTGAAAGAAAATGAGAAAAAAGCGATGGAATATGTGGATTCTTATTACAATAACACACTGGAATTGATTCCCGGGAAATCAAGAAAAGAATCTAGAGAGATGAAGATTCTCCACACTTTAAATGATGTAAGAAGCAAATTAGGGGAGATTGTAAAAAAAGAAATCCCAAAAGAAAATCCCGCAAATGTCATGATAATGTCAGGAGCAGGAGGCAATATATTATACATAACACAAATGGCATGCTCGGTCGGCCAGCAGGCTTTGTGGGCAAAGAGAATTGAAATTGGCTATGAAAACAGGACACTTCCTTTCTTCAAGCAGGAAGATTTGTCTCCGATAGCCCACGGATTTATTGAATCATCTTATTTCAAGGGCTTGAAGCCGTATGAATTCTTCTTTGGGGCAATGACAGGAAGAGATGCTCTCATGGATACAGCATTAAGGACTCCAAAATCAGGCTATCTTTACAGAAGAATCGCAAACTCATTGCAGGATTTGAAAGTGGAGTATGACTTGACAGTCAGGGACGCTACCGGAAGAATAGTCCAGATAGAATATGGGGATGATGGAATTGATGTTGGGAAAATGCACCTGAATGACAATAAAATATCCCCGGGAGAGGCAATTGGAATAATAACAGCGCAAAGCTTTGGCGAGCCTTCAACACAGATGGCATTAAATGTCTTCCATTTTGCAGGAGTCTCTGAAATGCAGATAACATTAGGACTTCCAAGATTAATAGAGATTTTTGACGCCAGGAAACATCCTTCAACTCCTTCCATGGATATTTACCTTGAAGAGGAGTATAATAATGATGAAAAAGCAAAGGACATTGCAGAAAAAATCAAGGCTGTAATGCTGCAGGACATTGCCAGCCAGATAAATGTTATCTTCACAGAAAATAAAATAGAGATAAAGCTGGACAAGAATGCAATGAGGGAAATGCATACCGGGCCGGCAACTATATTAAAAAATCTTATTGCAAAAGGAATCAAGGCAAGGCTAAAAGAGGACAATACAATTGTAGTGTCGGCAGGAGAAAACGCAAACTTCAAGGAAATTTACGGCATAAAAGAAAAATTAAAAGAAACCCTTGTCGGCGGGATAAAAGGAATCAGCCAGATTTTGATTGTAAAAAGAGACAACAAATACAAGATAATCACAGCAGGAAGCAACCTGGAGGAAGTCATGAAAATAAAAGGCGTTGACAAGGAAAAAGTTATGACCAATGACATTCATGAGATTGCCGCAATACTCGGAATAGAGGCTGCAAGACAGGCAATAATGAATGAAATTGACAAAGTCATCAATCAGCAGGGCCTGGACATAAACAAGAGGCATATCAAGTTAGTTTCAGACGCAATGACCACATCCGGAGAGGTGAAAGGCATCACAAGGATAGGGATTATTGCCGAGAAATCCTCAATACTGGCAAGGGCAAGCTTTGAGACCCCTATAAAACATTTTGTCAACGCAACAATCCAGGGCGCAAGGGATGATTTAAAAAGTGTGATTGAGAATGTAATGTTGAACCAGACAGTTCCTGTTGGAACAGGGCTTCCAGGACTGCTTGTCAAGATTTCCGGGAGATTGGTGCCTGAGAAATCAAAGAAGAAAAAAGAATAATGGAAATTTCTGACATGAAAAAAACAAGAAGGGAATTTAGGTTTTTAGTATGCTCAGAAATTTTAAGGGAATAAAAATGGAAATTTCTGACATGAAAAAAATAATTGAAGCCGACAAAGCGGTGTTTGGGATAAATGAAACCCTCAAATTAATCAAGAAAAAGCAGATTGAAGGGGTATTCATCGCATCAAACTGCCCGGAGGAGATTGAGGCAAAATTAAATGAATCAAAAGCAAAAATTCAGGAAAGCGAGCAGACAAACCTTGAACTGGGCGTTTTATGCAAAAAATCATTCAACATTTCTGTGATTGGGGTAAAAAAATAATGACAACAAGGCTGGACATCACATCAATTCAGTCAATGAATTTATTCAACCGGATTACAGGAATAAAGGCAAAATTTTTCTTTAATTACGCTTCATCCATAGTTTTTATCGTGGATCCTTTTGAATTGGGCGCGGCAATAGGAGAAAGGGACAACAATTTAAGAAAATTGGGAATTACATTCAAAAAAAGAGTCAAGATACTGCCTGAGCCGACTCCTGAAAAAATAAATCGATTTGTAAAATTGCTGGTTGCTCCTGTAAAATTCAAATCCCTGATGATTGAAAATGAGATAGTTACTATAAAGGCAGGGCCCCAGGGCAAGGCTTCTCTTATCGGAAGGAATCATTCAAACCTGGACCAGTTAGAGGATATTTTAAAGCACTATTTCAAGATAAAGTCTGTAAGAATAGCATAGGATAATTAGAAAGCTTTAAAAGATTCATATTTTTAACACAACAATGGGACTATTTAGCGCAAGAAAAATAAGCGACAGAAGGAAAAAATTTAGATGGCACTCTAAAAAATTCAAGAAAAGAGCCTTGGGATTGTACAAGAAAGCGGATCCTTTGGAAGGAACTTCCCAGGCAAAAGGGATTGTTCTTGAGAAAGTTGAATTGGAGGCAAAGCAGCCCAATTCAGCGATGAGGAAAGCATGCAGAGTGCAGTTAATCAAGAACGGAAAGCAGATTACAGCATTCATCCCCGGAAACCTCGCTCAAAGGTTCATTGATGAGCATGATGAGGTTTTGATTGAAAGGATAGGCGGAAGAATGGGCCGCTCAAAAGGCGACATTCCCTGCGTAAGATTCCAGGTCATTGCGGTAAATGACCAGCCGCTGTCAAGATTAGTTGAAGGTAAGATAGAGAAAGGAAGGAGATAAAATGGATAGATATAGTAAACTTGAGTACATTGAAAAAGATTTATCAAAGAAAGATACTTACAGGATTTTTGAGTCAGATAATGCAAAAGGATACAGAATTACAACTATGAATACTTCAGGAATGATAATCGATGAGGTAAAATGTGAAACTAAGGCCAAATTCGAGAAACATATAGTGCATGAATATGCTGTAATGGCTGACTCATTAGGAATAGCACAATGAAAATATTTGACTTGTTTGACGCGAAGGACATCAAGATAGAGGATCCGGGATTAAGGAGATACATTGATGTTTCTGAGAAACTTCTCATAAAAAATCAGGGAAGAGAGGGAAAAGAGAAATTCGGGAGGGCAAAGATAAATATTATTGAAAGGTTCATCCATCTTCTGATGTGCCCCGGCCACAGGGGAGGCAAGCAGAAAATAATGACACACTGGGCTTCCGGCAAATGGTCAAAAAAAGCGATGTTAATGATCAAGGCTTTGAAAATAGTTGAGGAAAAAACAAAGCAGAATCCAATCCAGGTTTTCATCAAGGCAGTTGAGAATGCAGCCCCAAGAGATGAGGTTACTACAATTGAATACGGGGGAGCAAGATATCCTCAGGCTGTTGACATCTCTCCTATGAGGAGAATCAGCCTTGCAATGAGAAACATGAGGAACAGCGCATATGACAAATGCTTCGGCAAAAGCACGAAGATGGAAAATGCATTGGCTGATGAAATCATTGCGGCTTCCAACAACAGCTCAGAAAGCAAAGCCATCTCAAGGAAGAATGAAGTAGAGAAGATGGCTGATTCTTCTAGGTAATAGGCTCAGTTGTTCAGAATATTGATCCAAAAAGCTTTTTATATTGTTTTTCTCTAATAATTTCATGTGGCTATTAATCATATCGACAGTCCTTTACATTATTTTGTTCTGGCTGTTTTACACAAAATTCTTCGGCGCAGAGTACTGCCCTGTTCCTACTGATTCTTTGAAAAGGATGATTGAATTTTCTAAATTGAAAAAAAATGAAACTGCTTATGATTTGGGAAGCGGAGACGGAAAGATTGTATTGTCAGCCAGCAAAAGATGCAGAAAAGCAGTCGGGATTGAAATAGATCCTTTGAGGGTTTTATGGTCAAGATTAAGGGCAAAGGGAAAGAACATTGAAATTTTCAGGGAAAATTTTTTCAATCATAATTTAAATGATGCAGATGTTGTTTTTATTTTTCTTAGGCAAAAGGCAAACGACAGGCTTGAAAAGAAATTCAAGAAAGAGATGAAAAAAGGCTCAAGAATTGTTTCACATTACTGGAAATTAGGCTTGAAGCCCTATAAAACTGATGATGAATTAAGGGTTTATGCTTATAAAATATAAAGAAATTATTGCGCTGCAAGAAGGCTGAACTTGTTCACGGCATCAAGGCATTTCTTTTTTCCTTCATCCACTATTCTCTCAATTTCTTCCTTGCTTTTTGTGCTTTCTTTCCTTAAATCTTCAATCATCTCTTTTGATTCCAACTGATATTTTACAATAGCATCAACTAATTTCTGTACTGACTGGGGATTTAGTGTTGAGCCATATCCGGCTTTCAATGCCGCTTTTTCCAAGTTATTCCCAAGCTCGGCAATGTCTTCCAATCCCTTATTTGCCCCTTCTTTCATTGATTCAAGTGCCTGGGTTGCCTCATTCAGTCCGTGCTGTGAGGTATAAACAGCATCCATTACAGTGAAAACATGCTCGTTTGTGCTGAAAAAAGTCATTGCTCTCCTGTAAACCTGGTCTTTTATGTCGCTTGTCTGCTTCAATTTAGCGACTAAAGTCTCTCCGACATTATAGCCGACAGAAAGATTTTCTGAAATGTCTTTTATTAACTGATATTTTTTATCCTCTTCAGAATGAATCCTGCTTGCCTCATCTCTTTCCAGCTGCAGTCTTGATTTTTCAGCATTATCGCTTCCGGAATAGCCTGAGAATTTATCTTCAGCCTCCTTAAGCTTGGTCTCTGAATCCTTCAGGTTTGTTTCCTGCTCCTTTAATACTTCCTGGGACAAGATTTCCGCATTTTTCAACGCAAATCTGAAATCAATATAAGAATCTATGATTGCATCTTCTTTTTCTAGCTGAGTCTTGGTGTCTCCATAGACTTCATTATACACCTTGACAATCTTGTTGAATCTGTTATGGGGTGTTCCTCTTGTCAGTTTCATCCATAAATTCGACACTTTCTCTTTCAGGTCAATCTTTCCATCTTCCATTTGGCTGACAAGCTTCTTTGAATCATCCCTTATTGAATCAAACATATTGGTTATGTCAGAATACCTGTTCGCAACTCTCATGTCCCCGACATTATCCCTCACTAGCTCATTAAATCCGCCCATATAATCAAGGGTTTTTGCTATAGCAAGGACTTTTGGCTCATCGACAGAAACAACTTCCTGCAGAAGAGTGGACAATTTTGATGTGTCATTGTCTTTTTGCGGAACAAGGCCATACTTTCCAAGAAGACCTATTGCGCTGTCAAGATATTTCTGCATTCCGGTATTTGCATTCATGATTTTATCAATCCAGGTTTTATTTATAAATCTTTCTTTTGTTACCATTCTATAGTTTAGAAATAATAATATTTAAAAAGTCGGTTTTGCTATGAGAATTCAATGAAAAGCGCCAAATCCAATGAAAAGATAGACATCAGGTCATTCCTGACCATGATGGACGTCGCTTCTGAATTAAGAAAACAAAAAGAAGAGGTCAACAAGCAGCTAAACATTGATGAGACAAAAGCGGACTTAAGGCAAAGAATACTGGAGACTTCTAAAGTTACAGGAGAAAATTTAAATGATGCCGAGGCCATGATTGCAATTGAAAGCTATTTTTCAGGATTATATTCATTCAAAGAGCCTAAAAAGAATTTCAGCCATTCTCTCGCAAACCTATATGTTGACAGGGAGATGATTACAGACAACTATGTAAAGCCCGCAGCATTTATTGCCGGAGTTGCCATTTTAATATATGCCACGGCAGGAATCACTAATTTATTGGTAAAACAATCCCGTGAAAAGAAAATTGAAGATGCAGTTGAACAGGGATACAAGAAAAAATTGAAGCTGCAGGGCAGATTGAATGCTCTTAAGAGCTCGCATGATTCTGAAGTTATTGAAACAGCAAAGGCTTCTGGGGAAATCCTGAAGGGGACAGATGAATTCTTCAAAGAATACTGCTCAAATGGAACATCAGATGATGATATTAACCAGCAGAATTATAAGACTGCACAGAAACAGCTCCAGATAGCTGATGCGGACTTGAATAAGGCAAATGAGTATCTGAATAAAGGCGAGGGCATAATCAAATTTGGCAATGACCTGGTTTCCACAAGAAAAAGCCTTGAGTTGCTGATTAGCGAGATAAAAAACAGCAATCCTCCAAAACAACTGATGACTCAGGCTGAATCAGATTATCAAAACGGGATTGCAAGCGTGGACAAGAAAAATCTTTCCCAGGCAAAAGAATATTACAACCATCTTAATGGAATAAAGACTGATGCACAGGAATTTGCAGTGCTTCCATCACAGGCAGAAAAGCTCTATAATACAATAAAAGCAGTGGCAGTGGAAAATGCGGCCATTGAACAGGCAGACAATCTGTACAAAGAGGCAAAAGCATCGGCAGAAAATGTCAATGTAAAGCAATTAAAGCAGGCAGTTGACAATCTTGGAACCCTTGACAATTTATTGGAGCAGGATTATACAATGACTGTTGTCAGCAAGGAAGGCGTGAAAAGCGGGATTGACAGATATTACACTGATGGGAGCGGAAAAAGGCTTTCCGGCTATTATCTTATTATTGAAGCAAAAGATTCAAAAGGCAACGCTCTCCAGAAACAGATAAAGAATGAGGAAAACGGGCAGGCTTATAATGTGACAATGTGGGGGGAAAGAGTTCCCCAAGAGATTTATGAGAGGATAAAGCAGGACAAGATGAATGACGGGATAGTCAACGATAATGTTTTCGGAAAAAAACAAAGGGGATATGTCACCGAATCAATAACAATAAAAGGATTAGACAAGAGATTGGGGCAGATAACATCATGGTAATCAGGAGCAAAAAATGTCAATAAGCGGAAGTTCAGTGAACAGCAAAATAAAAGACCAGATTAATGAAATAGAAAACGGCCATGAAAAGCTCAGCTCAAAAATCTATGATTATGAGAAAAAGATTACTGGCCTGATGGAAGAAAGGGAGGATACTTACAGCAAGCTGGCTGTCATTTATCTTCCTGAAATAGACGCGGAGTCTGTCAAAAAGACATTGAAAGAAGTGCAAAAAGAGGTCCAGGCAATATTTGAGGAAAAGCAGGAAAGGCGTAAAAAAGTAGAGGAATTAATGCAGGCTTCAAAAGAGAATAAGAAAGGCATTGAGGAAAAATTTGATGACGTTACAAAAGAATTAAAGACAACGGCTGCAGAGCATGACAAAGTCAAAGAGGCTGTCATGAAAGAATGCGGAGAGATTCCAAAATACAAGGACACTATTCTTCAGGCAGACAAGGCAGAGGAAAGACTAAAGCAGAATAAAACAAGGGTTGTGGAAGTAAAGAATGAGGCAGAGGAAAAACTTCCGGCATATGAAAACAACAAACTATTTTCATATCTTCTTGGCAGAAATTATGGAGATAATGGCTATGCGGGCAATATGATAACAAAAAAACTTGACGGATTTGTCGCAAAAGTAATCAATTATGATGAAGCCAAGAAAAATTATGATTTTTTGAAATCAATGCCTGAACTGATGAAAGAGGAGGTTGAAGCAAGGCAGAAAGAGCTGGACAGTCTTGTTAAAAACCTGCAAGAAATGGAAAGCAAAGTGGGAAGCAAATACGGGCTGCAAAAAATAATAAGCGGCGGAGTAAATCTGTTCAAGGAAAGAAAGAAGACTGGCGAAGAGATAGAAAAATTGGATGAAGAATATAAAAAATATCTTGCAGAAAGAAAAGAGCTTGACAACACAAAAGGGGAGTATCATCAGACAGCGGTAAAGAAGCTTAAAGAGTATCTTAAAAGCGAGGGCATAGCTGATTTGAAAGAAAAGGCAAAAGCAACTTCTGGAACAGAGGATGACAAGGCAGTCTATAGAATTGAGGAAATTGATGCTGAGATAAGGGAATTCAAGGATAAATCCAAAGATGTCAAAAAAGAAAGGGATGATATGGGGGAGAAGCTTGAGAAATTAAAAGATATGTACAAGAAATACTCAAGCAATAATTATGATTCAGACAATTCAAACTTCAAAAGCGGTTTTGACATAAACAATCTGCTTATCCTGTATATGGCCGGGCAAATGTCGCATGATGATGTCTGGAATGATATAAAAAATCACCAGGAGTTTGAGCATCACTCATCTTATTCAAGCAGTTCTTACAGCAGTTCCAGCCATGATTCAAGCAGCGGATTTGGCGGCGGCGGATTCTCCGGCGGCGGAGGATTTGGTGGCGGCGGATTCTCAAGCGGTGGCGGATTCTAAAAGATAATTTTCTTTCTCCCAAAGTTTTAAAAACCGTTTTTCTTTCTGCTTCTCATAAAAATGGCACAAGAAGAGTCAAAAGTCCAGAGGATTGTAAGGATATCGAAATATCCAATTCATATCAGGAACATCGCAACTTCTGCCCACATTCATCACGGCAAGACTGCATTTACAGACAATCTCCTTGCTGCTGCAGGATTCATGTCCCAGGCAAGCGCAGGAGACTTGGACAAAGGAATGGCGACATGGCAGCATTCTGATGAGCAGGAAAGACTTCTTACTGTTGACTCAGCAAATGTTTCTATGGTTCATGCTTTTGAAGGAAAAGAATATTTAATCAATTTAATTGACACTCCGGGCCATGTTGACTTTGGCGGAAATGTAACCAGGGCAATGAGGGCAATTGACGGAACAATTGTTCTTGTATGCGCTTCTGAGGGAATCATGCCCCAGACAGAAACTGTAATCAAGCAGGCATTAAGGGAAAGAGTAAAGCCAATTCTTTTCATAAACAAGGTTGACAGGCTTATCAAGGAATTAAAATTAAGCCCTGAAAAAATCCAGGAAAGATTCATCAAGATAATTGAAAACTTTAATAGTTTGATTAAGGAAATTGCAGAGCCAGAATTCAAGCAAAAGTGGCAGGTAAACATCAAAGACGGAAGCGTTGCTTTTGGCTCAGCAAGGGACAATTGGGGCCTTTCACTTCCATTCATGCAGAAAAGAAATGTTTCATTCAAGGACATAGTCGCGATGTATTCCATGCCCGACAATGAAAGGGAAAAATGGTGCTGGGCTCATGCTCCTTTGTTTGAAGTTATTTTAGACATGGCAATCAAGCATTTGCCTGATCCTCTTGAAGCGCAAAAATACAGGATTCCAAAAATCTGGCATGGCGATGCAGAAAGCCAATTCGGAAAAGATTTAATCTCGTGCAATCCAAACGGAAAAATGGCGTTTGTCATCACAAGAATCGTGATTGACCCTATATCAGGAAAAGAAATTTCCGCAGGAAGATTATTCTCTGGAAAAGCGGAGAAAGGGATGAATGTTTATCTTAACAATGCAAAGCAGTATCAAAAAATCCAGCAAGTTTTGATTTACAATGGAATAAAGCCCGAGTCTGTTGACGCCATCACAGCAGGAAATGTCCTTGCGCTTTCAGGAATAACAGGATATGCCGGGGAGACAATAACCCCTGAGCCCGAGCATGCGTTCACAGAATTAAAGCATATTTTTGAGCCCGTCATCACAAAAGCGATTGAAGCCACAAAACCTTTGGACTTGCCAAAATTAGTTGAGGTTCTGAAGAAAGTCGCAAAGGAGGATCCTTCAATTAAGATTGAAATAGATGAGGAGACAGGCGAGCATCTTCTTCATGGAATGGGCGAGCTTCATTTGGAAATTATTGAGAATAGAATCAAGACAGAAAAGAATGTTGACGTTAAGACTTCGCCGCCAATTGTTGTTTACAGGGAAACTGTAATGAGGAAATCTCCTGAAGTTGAGGGAAAAAGCCCAAACAAACACAATGTATTCTACATGACAGTGGAGCCTTTGGAGGATGCTGTCTACGAAGCAATAAAATCGGGGGCAATAGATGATGGAAGAATAAAGAAAAAAGATGAGGCATTATGGAATACCTTGAATAGTCTGGGGATTTCAAATGACGAGGCAAGGCAGTACAAGGACATTTACAGAGGCTGCGTATTCCTTGAAAAGACAAAAGGAATTGTCCAGCTGATAGAAGTCATAGGATTAATAATGGACTCTTTTGAGCAGGTTGTTGACCAGGGACCATTGGCAAGGGAGCATTGCGCAAAATTAAAAATTTCTTTGGTGGACACCAAGCTTCATGAAGATGCTATTCACAGAGGCCCTGCGCAGGTTTATCCTGCAGTAAGGGATGCTATAAAAGCAGGAATGGCAGCAGCCACTCCGATAATCTTGGAGCCTTTGCAAGTTCATCTTATTGAGGCGCCTTTCAGCTTCTTGTCTGAAATAACAAAACTTGTAACTTCAAAAAGAGGCCAGATGCTTGAAGTGAATCAGGACGGCAACAGCGTTGCTGTCAAGGCAAAACTTCCTGTTTCTGAAATGCTTGGGTGGAGTTCTGATTTAAGAAGCGCGACTGAGGGCAGAGGCTCATCCTCTCTTGTGGATCAAATGTTTGAGAAAGCTCCGAATGAGTTGCAGCCGAAAATCATAAAGCAGATAAGAGATAGAAAAGGCTTGCAAGAAAATCAATAGTTCTCTATCAGATAATTCTGATTTTAGTTTAATAAAAAACACAATATTTATATACTTAAAGTTATATATATCTAACATAGTGTTAGAAGTAGTTAACTTCAGAGCTGAAAAAGAGGGAAGGAGATTACTTTTGGCTACATAAACTAAGCTTCCTTATTGATCCCAAAAGGAAGGCATAATGACTACAATGAAGACGCTGATTAAAGAATTCAGAGCTAAATTCAACTTGACTCAGGGGGAGTTAGCAGAGAAAGTGGGAGTCAGAAGAGAAACAATAGTTTTTTTAGAAAAAGGTAGGTACAATCCTTCCCTCAAATTGGCTCATGACATCGCAAAGGTTTTCCATGCCCCTATAGAGCATGTTTTCATCTTTGAGGGTGAGGAGCATGAAGAGCACGTCAGCCATCACAGAGGATATATCCCATAAAATAATATTCCCTTAGCCTTAGATTTCTGGCTGGTTCCGACCAGGAACCAGCCACTCATATTCACTCAGAAACTTTTGCATAAAAAAGGCAAACATTTATTAACTTTATTCATAAACAGTATATATTAATAATATACTATAACAGTAATTATTAAAAAATAAACTAAAATTAAGAACAAGTTTATTTCATCACATATCACGAATCACTGATCATATTCTTTGAATCAGTCAGTTGTTATGAATAGGCGATAGAAGTATATTACTTGTTCTGGGAGAAAAAATATGGGAAAAATCAGCCCAGTATCAATAAAGTACATCATTTATGCAAAATTAACTGCAAAGGGAGTAGTCGAGAAGCCAGATGTAATCGGCGCAGTATTCGGCCAGACAGAAGGCTTGCTAGGCGAGGACTTGGAGTTAAGGGAATTGCAGAAAAATGGGAAAATAGGAAGAATAGATGTTGACTTGGCTGTCAGCGAAAGCCAGACAACAGGAACAATACAGATTCCAACATCGCTTGATAAGTCCGAAACCACTTTGATTGCAGCGGCAATAGAGACTATTGAAAGAATAGGCCCTTGCGACGCAAAGGTTGAGATTGAAAAAGTCGAGGACATAAGAAGCAGCAAAAGAGAATTTGTCCTTAAGAGGGCAAAAGAGCTGTTCGGCGGAATGGGGACTATTGACACAAGAGAGCTGGAAAGCGAATTGACAACTTCTGTCCGTGCAAGCAAAATAATTGAGTGGGGGGATGAAAAACTTCCTGCCGGTCCTGACATGGATAATGAGGAAATCATTATAGTGGAGGGAAGAGCGGATGTTCTGAATCTCCTGAAGTACGGAGTCAAGAATATAATTGCAATGAACGGGGCATCTTTGCCCAAAAGCCTCGCTGAGCTTGGCAAGGCCAAAAAGCTTACCATGTTCATTGACGGGGACAGGGGAGGCATTTTAAATGCAAAAGACGCGGTGGCTCATTCAAGAATTGAATTTATTGCGCAGGCACCAGCAGGAAAAGAAGTCGAGGAATTGTCAGGAAAAGAAATTCTTACGTGCCTGAGGGCAAAAACTCCTGCTGATGAATTCATGAAGCAGTTTGAAGAAAGGCCGAGAAGAAGAATCAGGGAAGAAAAAGAAGAGCGCCCAAGAAGAGAAGGAGGATACAACAGAGGAAGAGAATCAAGGCCAAGAAGGGAATACAGGGAAGAGAGAGAAGATGAAGGAACAGTAGCGGTCATTGACAAAGAGCTTAGTGAAAAAGATATTGACAAGCTAAGAGAGATGATGGAAGAGATTGAAGGGACAAAAGCCGCATTGATTTTAGACGAGAACCTGAATGTCCTGAGAAGAACATCTTCGGGCGATTTGGCTTATCCTTTGAGATACAACAGGGATAAAGTCTTTGTTATCCTGATGGACGGAACAGTTACTAATTTCGCGGTGAAGGTTGCAGAAAGGACTTCATGCAAATACATTGTTGCAAAGAACTTTGCAGTAACCTATGAAACAAGAATTAATCTGTTGAGCATATAATTTTAATGTATGGCTGAGAATTCATTTGATAGTGAATTCAATGAAGTCATTTGTTCTTTTTTTATTACTCTTTTATCAATGTACTGAACAATTGAGCCCTCAAGATTTAAATATCAAAAAATCCTCATAAAAACATGGCAAAAAAAGGGCTGAACATAAAGGCGATTCTTGCACTGCTCTGCGTCATAATAATTGTCGCGGGCGGGATTTATCTGATTCTTTCAGTGCCAAAATGCCTCAGCCAGGGCTGCCTGCTGGATTCATTATGGAAATGCAAAAAAGTCTCTTACTTGAATGTGCAGGAAAATTCCACATGGTATTACTCCATCAAGGGGCAGACTGACGGCGGCTGCGAGGTTTATGTCGAGTCTGTCAATTTAAAGACTGATGTTGAGACAGCCTCTGCCTTGATTGGCAAAAGCATGACGTGCACCATTCCAAAAGATGTGGCGGGCTCATTCCTGCCAGAATCAAAAATAGAATATTGCCATGGATTGCTAAAGGAATCCATACAGGATTTAATCATCAAAAAGATGCATCTTTTCATTGTCCAGAACATCGGCCAGATAAATCAGTCATCAATCAGGGCTGTTGTGTAAGGATAATATGTTCAGCACATTGATTAATTAAAATGATAAAAAATTCGGTTAAAGAATTTTTTAGCCTGAAAATTTTGAGGGAATTTTCATGATAAAATTAGGGCCGGCAGGGCTTGGGGCAAAACTTGAAGAAGTTCCTGCAAGCCTGGAGAGATATCATAAATCCGGGATAAGCGCATGCGAGATTCCTTTTACATACGGCGTTTATATCAAAGAAGACAGGCATAAAAAGGAAATAAAAGAGATTGAAGAGGCCGCAAAAAAATTTGACATAACTCTTTCTATTCATGCCCCTTACTGGCTGAATTTGAATTCCAAGGAAAAAAGGAAGATTGAGGAGAGCAAGGCCAGGATTCTACAATGCTGCAAAATCGGGGAGTTATTGGGCGCCAAAATAGTCGTGTTCCACGCAGGATTCTACGGGGGCATGGACAAGGAAGAATGCTATCAGAACATCAAAAAAGCCATCCTTGAAATGATGGCTGAAATCAAAAAAAGGAAATGGAAAATAAAGATTGCCCCTGAAACCATGGGAAAATTAAATGTCTTCGGAAATGAGGATGAAATCTTAAGATTAGTGAGGGAAACCGGATGCTTATTCTGCCTTGATTTTGCGCATCTGCACGCAAGGCATCTTGGAAAAATAAGCTATGAGGAGATTTATGAAAAATTCAGCCATTTTTCAAGCCTGCACTGCCATTTTTCCGGGATTAATTTCGGAAGCAAGGGGGAAAGAAGCCATAAACTAACTCCTGAATCAGAGATAAAAAAATTGCTTGGCGCTCTTCCGAAGAACAAGGACATAACAATAATCAATGAAAGCCCTGATCCGATTGGCGATTCGCTGAAAAGCAAAAGAATACTTGAAAAGATTTAATTCTGGAAAGATTTATATATTCTTTAGTAATGATAAAGTGACAACAAAGGCTAAGGAAAAAATGACGGACATAATTCTGTTTGACTCTGCGAGAAAAGGCGGGACGGGAAAATCGAAAATCGCATTCAGCAGCGCCGTAGAGATGGCGCAAAATTACGGCAAGACACTGCTTGTAGAGGCTGATTTCACAAACCCGAATTACTTCTCCATATACTCAAATCCGAATGTGAAATCAAGATTCATCGGCTATGGAGCAAAAGGAAAAGAGCAGCTCATCAGCGAAAGGGGGCAGGCTATAAAGGAAAAAGAAGATCTTGAAGAAAAGCTGAAGAAAAAAAAGCGCGCGAAGGCAATTGACAGTCTTGAGAGAAAAATAATTGAAAAAGTGCATAGCATCAATGAAACAGGGCAGGCCCTAAAGGAAATTGAGAAGCTTGAGAAAAAAGATTCATACTGCTGGTTTAAGGACAACCTGGATTATCTTATCAAGAAAAAAAAGAACAGGGACAAGGTAAGTGATGAGATAAAAGACAGGATAATGTCGCAGATAAGGGTTGAAAAAAATTATCTTAACGATGCAGAGATAGAAACAGAGGCTGAAAGAATTATAGATGCAGAAGTTGCAAAGGCAACAATGCAGGCGGGGATATTCAAGCCCCACATTGAAGATTACATACTGAACACAAAAATAACTGACTTGGATATTCTTATGGGGAAAAAGAACCAGAATGACCTTTTGAATGACTTGATATATGAAAACATGGATGCCCTGAGAGAAGACACCGCAAATGCGGAAAACATGTTGAAGGACGACTTCATAACAAGCCTTGAAAATATATCACAGAAATATGCTAATATAATTATAGACGGCTATGCAGGCCATGATTACATGACAGACAAGCTCTTTGAATTGTCCAACAAGCACATAATCATCGCGGAAAGCAATGAGGCTTCGGCAAAATCAGTGTACAACAACATGTACGAGACAATAAACAAGATTTTTGAGTCAATGATAAACAAAAATTCCGCCGCCGCTTCTGCAATAGCTTCAAAATTCAATATTTCAATGGGCAACAAAACAGGGCTTGAAGTCTACAAGGAAATAGCAAAAAAAGCGAAAGATATCAATGCGCAGATTATAAGATATGAATCAAAAAAACGGAATAATGAGGAGATTTTTGAAGGGGAAGAGGGGATATATGCCTCCTTCAGCACATTCAGATATGAGCTAAGCTCTCTGATTGAAGAATCTGACAAAAAAATCAATGAGATGACCTCTCTTTGCATAGTGATGAACAAGATTGTTCCGGACTTTTTCGGAAAGCAGAGGGGGCTTGCAATAGAAAATTACAACCGCATGAAAAAAGGCCTTGAAAGATACGGGATAAAAGCCCTTACTCCCGGCTTTGAAAAAAATTATGGCGGGGGGATAATTTATTTTTATAAAAATCTGAGCTGCATTGAAGACAAAAAAAGCGCGCCTATGGCTTATGCCAAGCCGCGGCATGAATTCAGCGTTCAGATAAAAAATTTAGTAAATTTTATAAAATCGGAGGATTATTTAAAAAATTAAAATGGTAAAAGACGACAAGCCCATAATAAAAAGACTGCCATTCGGGGTATCAATGAATAAAGTAGACACCCCCCAGCAGGACAAAAGATTGGATGAGATTTCATCTGGAAGAGCAGGATGGAACTGGAACGGATTCAAGAGATATGTCTCTGAAAACAAGACAATTGCAGGAATTGCAGGATTGTTTGCTGCAGGAGTTTGTCTGGCCGGAATTTATTTTGCCATGGTTCCAATGGGCGGATGGGATTACTTCACAAGCCAGTTCAAGACAAAGATAGCAAAGCAGGAAAGGCAGATTACAGCAAATAAGTTGGAGAAGAAAGCGATGGAAAAAGAATGCGATGCGCTGGGCAAGGAAAAAGAATCGCTCTCGCTCAAAGTGGACATTACGGTAGAGGAGAATATCAATCTCAGGAAATTATGCAAGGAATATGAGAAGAAATACGGCGGGCTGCACAGGGACAATATTTTCTATAAAGTGCAGTACGGGACTGAAGAGGGCCTTGTCATAAGAACAGTCGCGACAAACATGTCTGTCGCGAGAAAAGCCGCAAAGAGCATGGGAATAGAGCTTAACAATAAGTACAGCATGCTGTACTGCGGAGAGCGTTTCCAGGTAGGACACGAACTTGAAAGATTAGTTCCTCAATTCAGAAATTATGCCAATGCCTACAAGAACAATGAGCTGGATGTCAACATAGAAAGCAGCACATTCAGAATAGGGAACTATAGCAATGATAGTATATTCATGGGAGACTGGAAAGAGAATACCCATTTTATCCCAAAGAAAACCTTCAATCTTTCAACAACAACAGTAAGCGAGCTCACAGAATATGAGCTAAAATAATAACAAGTGTCACTGTACAGTTTCAACAAAACCAAAAGGTTTAAATATTACTCAGCATACAATAAATAAAGGCTAAGGAAAATGAACAAAATTAAATTTCTTACAGGCGCATTTTTGACATTATTTAGTGCTTATCTTGCCTCAAAAGCCTATGCTGACGGCATGGAAGAGGTTGTTCTTCCAATAACAAAGCACGGGGAAACGCTTGACCAGGGAAAGCCAAAATCTGACGGAAAAGAAATCTGCACATTCTCTTATACAGGAAAATCAGACAGGAAAAATGTTGAGACACTGATTGACGCTTTATACGGAAAGGTAAGAGAGAATGTAAAGAAGGATATTGACAAGACAAAATTAGGCAACTGGATAAAGACAAGCTACGGCGCAAATGATCTGACTTCAACATTGATGTATAGCCCGATTAAAGGGCTGTATTTCAAGGACACCGTGAATTATTTTAACACTTCAAATATTCCTGACATAAAAGTTTCTTCAGAAACCGCAAAGTTTGTGTCAAGCAGGAAGCCAAGCGTCTCATTTGATCTTTTAGGCTCTTTGGTGGATAATGACGCAAAAACCAGAGTGTACGATTATGAGGCAAAGGGAAGCGGATTAGGGGCAAAGATATCAGCAGAAAATGTCATTCTTGGAAAAAATTGTTTCCTGGACCTTTCAGTTGATGCACTGAATGAAAATCTGAAAACATCAAATGTTTTGACTGGAAATGAGGCTGGAAACATGCAAAATGAAAGAAGGAATATTGAATTTGCGGTTGACAAGGAATACAGGAACGTCAATGCAACATTAGGCGGAAAGGTATATAATTATATCACAACAGAAGATTATTCAGGGGTTAAAGCAGAATCCTCAATAAAATTGGCAGGATTGGATTACGGGATTGATTATACGCACGGGCAGCTAACATTAGGCTATGAAGGCGAGACATTAGCTGATAATGGAAGCTCTGATGTCAAGAAGATAGTTTCAAATGCTGGAAAAGTCAAAGTCGGCCCATTAACAGTAAAGATGAAATCAAGCACAATCAACGGAAATGGCCCTGCAATACAGCAGCTGTATCAGCAAGGAGTGTTCCCTTCAGAAATAAGCGCCGAATGGGAAGGAAAAGGATATAGCGTTTCAGTAAGCCAGTTGAGGGATTATGACACAAGCGCAAGCTCAGTCGAATACGGATTTAAAATGAATCTGACAAAAAACATAGGTATTAATTACAGTCATGTTAAAGCAGAAAGGGATTCAAAAGGCAAGAAAACAGCCTCTGAAAGAAACGCATTAGAGGTTGAGTACACATTCAAATGAAAAAGATATTAATTTTTATAATCGCGGCATTTTTGCTAGTTGCAACTGCAGCTGTAGTAAGGTCAGCAGCAACTGTAATAATCAATCCATCAATGCCCGCAAACGGAGATTCATTAACATGCTCTGTTTCAGGCTCAAGCGGAGATTTTGACTTTTACTGGTACAAAAACGGCCAGGAATTCAGGGTAGATTATGGAATTTCTTCAATAATACAATCTTCAGACACAAATCCAGGAGACAAATGGAAATGCGTTGTCTATACTCCGATGGGAAACCAATTAAAACCGGTTGGAGAGGCAAGCGTTGAATTCCCGATATTTCCTGCAGGCAGTGTAGTCATCAATCCTTCACAGCCAGAAGATGATGATTCCTTGACATGCTCTGTTCCAAGCTCAACAGACAGGTTTGAATTTTATTTTTATAGAAACGGAGTCCAGTTCAAGAATGAGCAGGGAACAAGCTCTGTAATCAATTCAGCTGACACAACTCCAGGAGACAACTGGAGATGCTCTGTATGGACAGTTGGAGGAACAAGCAGGGTTGGAGATGCAGTCGCCTTAATTGATCCAAGCTCAAAAGGAATTTTATCACTGACTCCTGAAAAGGCATTTACAGATGACACATTATCCGCAACAATCTCAACTTCAGGCGATTATGAGTATGTATGGTACAAAAATGATGCTCAATTCAAGACAGAGACTGCAGATGTTTCAACAATAAATCCAAGCGACACTACAAAGCATGACAATTGGACAGTCGAGGCCTATACTCCCGTATATAATAAGTATGTTGGAAACGCTTCAATAGAAATCTTAAACTCAGCTCCTGAAATAGACTCAATCAACTATCCTGATTCAATAAATGCAGGAGATTCCTTGACTATAAGCTTTACAGCAAGCGATGCTGACGGCGATGACTTGTATTATTACATGTTTATAGAAAGAGGCAATGGAAACTGGAACTTTATCGGAGATTCAAATTCAGTCACTTTGGACACTTCATCCTGGAGTCCGGGAACATATCACTTTATCTTATTTGCCAGTGATGGAGAGAATGATGGCATGGATGCAGAGAGAATATCAATAGATGTTCTTGGGGAAGGGGGAAACAGGGAAGTAAGAATATACAATCTTGACATTTCGGCATTAAGCATTCCTGGCGGAAATTACCTCAGGATAAGGAATTATGCGCATTCAATAGATAATGTGATGCTGAAAATAACTGCAATGGAAACCGGCGAGATGAAGACATTAAGCACGGATATAGCAAGAAATACAGTCAAGTTAATACCTTTAGACTTTAACTTTGAGCCAGGGAAACAATACACATTAAGGATAGATGTAATAAGCGATAACTTCGTCGGCAAAGACTATGTGCTCGTCGAAGTTTAGATTTTTACTACCGAAAAGTTTATATAGTTCGGTATCACTTCATAATGATGAAAAATCGAAAGGTTTTTCACATCCCAAAAATCGCGAGATTTTTGGAGAAATTAAATATAAAAAACCAATAAAAATGAAAAAATTCGCAATTGCAATGTTCGCATTGCTTATTTGTGCAGTGATTTTGCCTAGTGTTCTGGCGTCTCAATTTGAGGTTTCAGTAAACGGTATTGCTGAGTATTGGTCACCTATCTGCGTTAAGATAGGGGATACAGTGCCTGTAAAGATCGCTTATAACCTTGATATGGATGCAAGTGACGTCGTTGTGGAAGCACAGCTTTACTATGGACATGGCAAGGAAGTTACAGCATCAACAGAGGCATTAGATGCCGTTGCTGGAATAACATATACTGATGAGCTCAGCATAAAGATTCCAAGCGACATTGATACAGCTTCTCCTGGAGAGACATACACTCTTTATGTCAGATTAAAGGACAAAAAGGATGGAACTCTTTCAGAGACTGAATTCCCTGTTCAAGTGCAGAGATCAAATGACTTGCTTGAAATACAGAAAGTCATGAAGACAACTGCAGAATCAGGAAAATCTTCAGTAATAAGCGTTGTTGTCAAGAATGTTGGCGCAGACTTGCAAGAAGATGTCTATGTAAAGGTAAGTATTCCTGAGTTGGGCATTTCAGCCCCTGAGGAAAGAATAGGAGATTTGGTTGCAGTAGATGACGGAGATAAAACAGACACAGCAACAGCTAATGTCTATTTATCAATCCCATCAAACGCAGCTGATGGAACTTATTCAATGATTGTGACTGTATACAATGACAATGTTGAAGTAAGCAAGACAGAGAGTTTAAAGGTTAAGGGCGTAGCAGGAACCAAAGTGGACGCAAGTGAAGTTGTTCCTCAAATTTTGTCCCAGGAAGTTGGTCAGGGAAAAAGTGTCAGTTATGGATTAATAATTGGCAACCTCGCTGATTCAGTCCAAACTTACTCAGTTGATGTAAGTGGTACAGAAGGATGGGCAACATATGCTGTGACTCCATTGAAGGTTACTTTGAATGGAAAAGACAGCCAGGTTGTTAATGTAATGTTAACAGCTGACAAGAATGCAATCGCTGGCCAGCATACTTTCACAGTAGCTGTGAAGAATGGCGACCAGGTTGTAAAGCAATTTACAATGACTGCAAGTGTCAAGGCTTCAAAAACCTCAATAGATGCTATGCTTATCTCAGTAATTGTACTCGCTGTTATCTTGGTTATCTTGATCCTTGTTTTGGTCAAGTCCAAGAAATCAGAAAGCACAAATACAGAAGAGAGTTACTACTAAACTCTAGAGCAGCGCAAATATGGCAATCAATTTTGAATTGAATGTCGCAAACGGGAGTATTTTTGTTTATTTTTTTTAATCCCCTCTTTTTCTTTTTTTATTTTTTACCGCGTGACGGAAGTCTTTAATTTTACAATAAATTCAAGAATATCGTTGTAAATGTTATTTTTTGTTGCAATAATGCTTTTATAGGCTTTTTAACTTCAAAAAGACAACAAAAGATGGCAGGAAAAAAGTTTGTAATGTTATTTTTGGCCTTAATGATAGCATTGTCAGCAGCTTCCGCATTCTCAATAGAGTCTGGAAATGATGTCTCAATATGCGCGGGAACAACATCAACGATAATTGATATAATCTCAGGCGAAGGAAGCTATTCAATAACATCATCAGGCTCAGCAGCTGACTTCTCAACCACAATTCCTTCTGGACTGATTGTAAGAAGCCAGGACGCAGTATATTCTTATATAAGCCCCCAAAGCACTGCATTGCCCGGAGACTATGAGCTGAATGTCAACATAAAGAATGAAAAAGGAGAGGTTAAGACAGCAAATCATAAAATCAAGATAAATGACTGCCACGCGTCTGTTTTAAGCGTTGACCAGGACAAAACTTCATGCTCATGCGAAGAGGCAGTATTCCTTCTCACACTGAAAAATTCAGGAGGGTATTTAGAAAGCTATAATATATTTGCAGAGGGACCGGCAAAAAAATGGGTTACTTTGTCTGACTCAATAGCCATAATAGGCCCAGGAGAAGAAAAGGCAATAAAGGCCTATGTAAAGGCGCCATGCGATGTTTATGGGAAATATGAATTAACATTCAAGGCAAAATCATCAACAAGCCTTTCGGTCTCAACTGCAAAGACAAACCTGGACATCAAGCCGTGCTACGAATATTCTTTGGAGACTCAAAAAAGCTTTTATTCCTTATGCGAAAATGACCGGCTCAATATTCCTTTGAAAATAAGCAATCTTGGAACTGCAGACAATAATTATAAGCTATCAATAAATGCTCCGGGATGGATTAGCCTGGAAAAAAACCAGATTGCAGTAAACAGCATGCAGAATTCCGAGAGTAATCTCGTTGTAAATCCCCCTTATCTGACTGAAGGAAATTTCACAATATCAATTGAGGCTGTTTCAGGGATTGGAGATGTCAAGAAAAGCCTTAGTGCAGCCGTGAATGTTGAAAAATGCTATAATGTCCTTGTTGACATTGATTCAGAGAAGGACAGGCTGTGCAATGCAGTCTCCAATAAATATGAAGTAAGGATAAAAAACACAGGAAAATTCAATAATATCTATGACTTAAGCGTTGACAGTGACTTTGCAACATTGTCCGAGAAAAGGGTTGAATTGAAGATTGATGAGGAAAAAACAGTTTCATTGGACATCCATCCTTCTTATGACACTCCGGCAAAGGCTTATGACATAACAGTAAAGGCAATTGATTCAGTAAGCAAGGCTTCAAGCTCTGACGCAATAAAAATTGAAGTTGCTACACTGGAGCAATGCTACCAGCCTTCAATAAAGGCAAAAGTTGAGAATCTTGAATTATCAAAGGACAGCACAGCGACTGACTTGATAATCATTGAAAACAAAGGAAGCGACAGCGCGACTTACATCCTGGATTTGAGCGGGACAGCAAGCAAATTCTCTGAATTGAATCCTGGAATAGTCACTATTGCTCCTGGCAAAGCAGAGGCCGTATATCTTTACATTGCTCCTAACTTGCTCGTGGGCGCAGGAAACTACGAGGCGATTGTTACTGCAAGAATGAAAGACACCACAATCCTGTCAAGCAGGACAATAGGCATAAAGGTAAATGAGGCAAATGAGATAAAGGCTGAAGTGAAGGAAGAAATTGCCGAGGAAAACATAACAATAGAAAATAAGACAAACTTCCTCGCAAAAATCGGGCAGGGATTTTCCAGGCTTGGAAATGGGATTGGAAGTGCAGGCAAATGGGCTGGAAACGCTGTAATAACCGCAGGCGCAGGAATTAAAGGATTCTTTTCAAATTTAGTAAGCAGTTTAAGGCCCCAAGAAGTTCCTCTTCCTGAAAACCTGACAATCTCGGAATTGAAAGAAGGATTCCTTGCAGGAAACATAAGCACCAATCAATTGAGAACCTATTTCACAGGAATAAACATGAGCAAGGAATCATCCCAGTTGTTCATTGAAAAATGGGAAAGCGAGATAAAGGAAGAGAACAATACGATAGAAAACATAACGCCAAGCATAACAACAAGCGCAATTGCCGAGGAAATAGAGTCTGAGCAATCTGAACAGGCTGCAGAGAATATAGCATTGGAAAACATTTCAGAAGTTCCTGAACAAATTTCTGAACAAATTGAAGGAAACATAACCGAGAATGAAAGCCTTGTCATAGAAACGCAAAACATGAGCGAATTAAATCCCAAAATAAACTTCAATATAAACCTTGATTTCTCGAAATACAAGAGATATGTCATCGGGGCTGTAATCATAATCTTAATCATGCTCATGTTCATCACAGGAGTATGGAAAAAGATAATTGAATTCTTTGAGGAAGAGGTTGATGAAGAGCCCAAGAACGGCAAGATTGCAAAGAACAGCAGAAAGAAGAGATAATTCTTAAGATGAAACTTCAAAAGCTTCTTTTAAAAAAAGAGGAGATTCCCATACAGGATACAGGAAGGTCTTGGCTATTCGTTCCTGTGCATCCAAGATTGATGTCTGATGAGGTGCATATAGACAAAAAACTTGCATCAAAAGTTCTTCCAATAGCGCTTGACAGGTTTATGCGCCTGCCAGAAGCCAAAAATGACGATTATTCCTGCTTAAAAAAAGCAAGAAGCGAAGGAAGCGTATTTTTTGAAAACGGCTTATCAGCAACCTTGACAATAGCAACAGGCTCAGGGCTTTATTTCACAAGGGATCATCAATTTCTTCCGCGCCTTGTCAGATTCAATAAACGAAAAATGGAGGAGTATTCTGTCAATTATTATGACAAAGAAAGCAATACCGGAAGAGGATTTGCATATTATTCCAAAGATGTCGGCCTGCCTGTGCTTAAATTATATCGGGAGTGGGCGGTCCTTTATCTTAATGCGGCATTAAAGCAGGCTTTCAAGAAATAATTTTTCTAAGGCATATTAATTTATTCTTTTGTTCATATAAAAAACAGTTTTGCCTTTATTGTTGGTATACTTCTTTGTTGTTTTCCACTTATTTTTGAGATAAAATCTTGATGGTCTTGTATGGGTATAGAGAAAAAGAGACTTTAGGCCTTTCTTTTTTGCCATTATTTCTATTGCTTTAAGAATTTGAGAGCCTATCCCCCTTCCCTGAAAATCAGGATGAATATACATTGTCCTGACCTCTTTTCCATGCAACCCCCCTATCCCAAGAATCTTTCTATTTTTCTGGTAGACTAGATAATTGAAACTCTTCATTCTTTTTATTAACTGGTCCGGAGTTGACTCTCTATAGATACTGTTTTTAGAATTCTCCTGAATATGCTTGTTTCTCTTAATATCATCGCATATAATTTTGCTGCATGCTTCAGCATCCTCTTTTCTAAATCTACGAATCATAATTTTATCAGAATTTTTAAAGATTTAAACCTTTAGTGAAATCACTTTAGAAACCCCATCCTGCATGCTCACTCCGTATAATGAAGTGGCTTCAGTGATAAGGGAATCGTTATGGGTTATGATGATATACTGGGCGTTTTTTATGTAGTTCTTAATTATTGATGACAATCTTTCGCTGTTTCGCTTGTCCAAAGCAGCATCAATCTCATCAAAGATGTAAAAGGAATAAGGCCTGTATTCCTGTATCGCGAATATCAGGCTTAAGGCAACTAATGTTCGCTCGCCTCCTGACAATGAATTAACATCAAGATATCTTCCCTTGGAAAGTTTTACCACAATATCTATCCCTCCGATAAAAGGGTCCTGCTCATTTTCCAATTCCAAATAAGCCTCTTTTCCGCCTAACTTCAGGAAATTGTCGGCAAATCCCTTGTTTATCGCATTAAAAACATCCATGAAGGCTTTTTTCTTCTTCTTGTCTATTTCCTCTATGATTTTGAGAATGTCCTCTTTTTCTTTTTGCAATACAGAAACCTTTTCAGCAATCTTGTCATATTCAAGCTTTACTGAGTCATAAACTTCCAAGGCTCTTAAGTTCACTGTTCCCATTGCCTGAAGAGAAACCTCATTCTTGTGCATTCTTTCCTCCAGTTCCTGCCTTGTCGCCTCAACAAGCTTCACTCCTTCATACTGTTTGAAGTTATTATTCATTGTTTCAAGCTCAGCGCTTGCTTTTGCAACCGCAATCTTAACAACATTGATAGCCTCTTCTATTTCTCTAATCAAGCCCTGTTTCTGCACCATCGCCTTTTCTTTTTCTCTCGCAGTATCCTGCAATTTATCCCTCTTGATGAACATTCCTTCAAAGCTTTTCTTCAGCTGGGTATCCTGCTTTTCCTTTTCTTTCATTAAATCCTGCTTCTCGTCCAATTGCTCATTCAGCTCATCAATCCTCTGCTTAATCTCCGGATTTTCTTTCTGCACTCTCCTTAATGTCGCCTGCGTCTGATCAATTTCTATCTGCCTGTTGTTTATTTCCATCCCGACTTTGGTCTTTGTGTCATGCTTGAGCCCAATCTCCTTAATATCCACCTTGATTTTGTTGTATTCCTCCTCAACTTCCTTAAGGCCGTTAATGTCAACCTCAAGATTCCTGTATTTCTTCTCCAGACTCTGGATTATTTCAGACAACTCCTGCCTTTCCTTTTCTAATTTTTCCTTTTCCAATTCCTTTTCTTCAACAATCTTAAGGTTAATTTTTCCAAGATGAAGCTTTTTCTCCTCTTCCCTAAGCTCAGGAAGCCTCTTGTTCAATTTTTCAACCTCATTTTCAAGCTCTTTCCCCGTTTTTTCGAGCTTTTCCAGCCTTGAATTTATTGTTTTATTGTCAGAATCAACCTTTTCAGAAACCTCTTTTATGTGCTGTTCAGTAACTTTTCTTTTGCAGACAGGGCATATGTCCAGTTTCACTATGTCATGCTTTAATTTTTCATTCATGGAAATCTCTTTTTTCATCTCCGCAATGTCTGACAGGCAGAAGATTCTTTTCTTCTCAAGCTCTTTTATCTGGACAGAGGATTTTTCAATCTCATCGATAACTTTGTCTATTTTTTTTATTTCTTCCTTGCTTTTTCCAGAGCTTTTCAGCAGTTCATTGATTTTTTCCTGTGTTCTGCTGATGCTGAAAACAGCCTTGTCATAATTTTTCCTTGAATTTTCAAGATTTATCTTGGCAGAATTAAAATCCATCTTCAGCTTGTCAAGATGCGCTTTCTTTTCTTCTACTGAGGTAAAGGCGGTTGATTTTGACTTGAGCAGCTTGTCAAAATCTTCCTTGGGAATAGATTTTTTCAAGTCCTCTATCTCTGACTGGAGCCTTTTGATGTTTTTTTCTAATTCTTCCTTTCTTGTCTCATTGTCCGAAAGCTGCTGGCTGGAATTTTCCAGCCTGACTGTTAATCCCGCAATGTCCGCCTTTTGCTCTGTAAGCTCATTATGCAATTCTTCCTGCTGAAGCCCTGTTGCATCCTGGATTTTTTTGTTTATTTCGTCAATTTCATTGTTAAATCCCTGGATTTCCTGCCTTATCTTGTCATATGCCTCCCTGTTTTTCTCCAGGCTTTTTCGGTTCTCATCAAGATTCTTGTCAAGCCTTTCCTTTTCAGCATTCTTGTCCTTTATATTCTTGTGAAGCAGGCTTGCCTTGTCCCTCTTTATATCCTCTTCATACTTCTTGTGCTTCAATGCTTCCTGCCTTTCAGTCTCCAGATTATTAAGATAAGCGCGCCTTTCATTGAGAATTGTCGCAACTTCCTTCAGCCTTTCATCTGTCTTGCTTAATTCATTAAGGCTCTTTGCCTTTTTGTCCTCATAAACCGCGATTCCCGAGACTTCCTCAATAATCTCCCTTCTTTCCTCATGATGCATCTCAATGAATCTTGAAATCTCGCCCTGGAGGATTATGTTGAATCCATCAGGGTCAATTCCTCCCTGATTCAATAATTCCAGGACTTCCTGCCTTGTTCTTGTGTCATCATTAATCTTATAAACGCTCTGGCCGTTTCTCCTTACTATCCTGGAGATCTTGATTTCCGGCTTGTCGATTGAGAATTCATTTGAAGAATTGTCAAAAATCATTTCAACCAGGGCCTCATCTGCTGGAGAGTTTCCTTTCCCGCCATTATAGATAAGATTGGCTGTCCTGGCTGCCCTCATTGACTTTGCTGATAATCTTCCCAAGACAAAGCAGATGGCATCAGTAACATTGGACTTTCCAGAGCCGTTTGGGCCGACTACAACAGAAAGACTCTGGTCAAAAGGAAGTTCTGTCCTTTTGGCAAAGCTCTTGAAGCCCTGCATCACAATCTTCTTTATGCGCGCCATTTCAATATACAATAATAAACTAAGTGAGGATATATAAAATTAGTGGTTTTATAGGGCATATTTACCGACGGTAAAATTAATAATACCGTGGGAAAGGTTTTATAAACTCGGCATTCTTTTAATTTTTAATAAAAAGGAGGATAAATAAAATGAAGATGGGCGTCCTTGACTGGATTGCATTGGTATTGGTCGTGATTGGTGGCCTTAATTGGGGCATCTTTGGAATATTCGGCCTTGACCTTGTAAATTTAGTCGCCGGAACAGGAATAGTTGCCAAAATCATCTATATAATCATCGGAATAGCCGCAATATACATGATAATAGCAGCTTTATTGAAAAAAGAGCAGTCAGTAATGTAAAAACTGCTTCATAATTGTTTTTTATTTATTTTTTAGAACAGCGTTTTCTGTTTTGTTTTTTTATTTTTATTGTTTGAATCATGATTCTTGAATGTCTGCCATGATTTCCTGAATATCCCTGAATCTTCATATTTTTTCATGTTTTTCTTCAGAAATTCCTTTGTCACAGGGTCAGCAGGATATCCTGAGCCTATATCCTCTTTAATCCATTTCTTTATTTTTTCAATTTCCTCATCCCTAGTAACCTTTGCAAGGATTGATGCTGCAGAGCATTCAACATGATACAAATCGCATTTATGCTCCACCTTAAAATTCAAGTCTTTTCTTTCAACAAAGCCCATCAGGACATTTCTCCATGCTGGAATGTTGTTTGAAGGACAATCAACATAAACTGTAATCTTCATGTCTTTCCTCGCTTCAGTAAGCCTGTTGATTACATAGCCCATCTTGGAAGCCTCTAATTTATTCAGGTTGAAAGTCTTTGAATTTAACGCAGAATCAATCTCTTCAGGAGATATTTTGACAATTTCATGGGCCATGCTGAATACCTTGATTTCCTTTGCCAGTCTTTCCCTTGCTCCCGGCAAAAGAAGCTTTGAATCCTTTACTCCAAGCTTTTTGAACCTTTCAGCAGCATTTTTGTCAAGCAAGACTCCTGCAATCACCATAGGGCCGATTACAGGCCCTCTTCCAGCGTCGTCAACTCCGATGAAGAATTCTTCTTGTTTCATGAAAGCTCCGTTACAGATTTTAATGCAATAGGAAGTTTCTTAACGCCACTGCTTCCGCTGAAATGCCCTTTATTGTGCTGAACAATAATCTTTGAACGTAGTTTATTCCTGAATATTTTTGAGTCTGTCAGATAAACAAAGGGGTCATTGTCTGAGAATATTGAGATAAATTTCTTGGAGTGCTTTAAAATTTTATTCCATGAGATCTTCTTTTTAATCCACGGCATTGCAATTTTAGATGAGCCCGGCTCTTCATCTTCTATTGCATCAATCTTTAAATGAGTCCAGCCTGCAACAAAAACCGCTCCCCCAACTTTAGCAGTTTTTGGGAGAGTCTCTAAATATCTTAGAATAGCCTGGCATCCAATGCTATGGCCTACAAAATAAGTGTCCTTATCAGCTTTTCCAACTAATTTTTTAAGGCATGAAATCCATGCCTTGATTTTAGGGCATTCAGGATCAGGCATATTAGGAACATAAACTTTGAATCCTCTTTTTTCTAACTCAGATTTCAGCCATGGGAACCATCCCTCTTTAGAATTTCCTCCCCATCCGTGGATTATGAATGCGCGTTTCATTTTAGATTAATGGAATTAAAAGCAGGAGATGGATAATTTGATCCTCCACGATTATAACAGAGCGAGGAGGCTCATTTTTAGGCAAAGACTCTCTTTTTATCGCATTTCTTATGTATTTATTCCATAACTGCACTGGAATGTAAGTATCCACAATAAAATGCGTTGCAAACAGGTAAATCAGCCATAAAAAATTAATGTGGAGGAAATAAAAAACAGGCAGGAAAATCAGGGCATATTGTATGCTGTGAAGAAATCTTGCACTGAACTTCCTTATTTTGTTCATTCCCCAGTAAGTCGGCTGGAAAAAGTAGTCTGAGACGAAATGCGTCAGTACAAGTATTATGAAGATTTCTGCGTTCATTTTTGTTTATGGGTCAGCCTGCTCGCCTGCGCAATGGGCGCTGGCAATGCATTTTGTTTGAGACTTGCAGCCACTGCATTCAACATACCTTCCTATTTTATATGAATGAAGATTTACTCCTCCGCCCTCACAGTTAGAGACATACTGGTCTGCATCTTGTAGCGTTACTCCACCATCAAAAAAACCCTGTGGGTTTTTAGGATGCTCAGAAATGTGTGCATTTCTGACATCGAAGCGGATTTTTGTTTCTAAAGTATTAGTCATTTTGGAAATAGCGGGGGCGGGATTTGAACCACGCGACCTCAAGGTTATGGGCCTTGCGAGCACTCCAGGATGAGCGTTTTAAGAATTTTCGCCTAAAACTCTGCTCCACCCCGCTATATTAAGACGACAATTTGTGTTCTTTTAAACATTTCCATCCTTAATATATATCCAGTCTTTATAGGCTTCCTTAAAAATTCTATAATTTTCTTTTTTAATGATAGGGGGATTTTTATCAAAAAATAAGATGACTTTCCTTATATCCTCTTCAGAACGAGCTTGCAGCCTATAGCATTTTTGTCTTCTTTTAATTAAATCTTTAATTCTAAATACTTCAAAAATAGGGGCATTAATACCCAACGTCTCTTTTATACTATTCAAAATTTCCTTGTTTGTATTAAATACAAGAAATTGTGGCCTAATTCTTCCATCTGGATATTTAACTAAATTAAATGTTCCTTCCCCATCTGCAAAACCAACAATATAATATGCTTCTAATCTCATAACTTTTCTACCTCAATAATCTTCCCGGAAATATTGAATAAAACAGGCAGGAATTTTTGGATAATATGGGCATTTGTCTTTGCATGCTCTGTGATTTCATTCGCCAGAATCCTGCCCTTTCCTGCAAAAGCCATGAAAGGCAGCAGCTGATCAATGCAATGACTATCAACGCATCCTCCTGCATCCATTTCCTTTTTGAGGGATTCAGCGCATTTCCTGCCGACTTCTTCTGCCTTTAATCCTCTTTCTCCAAGAACATCGCTTCCTAACTTGCAGTTTTCATAATGGCTATGGCCATGAATGCTTGTTCCTGTTGACAAAGAATCAACATAAACAATATTTTTCTTTTCAATTTTCATATTCATCTCTTTTGTGAAGCCTTCAATCTGCCTTTCAGCAACCGAGGCTTTCTGCAAATCAGAGGTTGCAATGCTCCAACAGTCAACTTTAAGCAATTTCCCCCTTGAAGTCAATTCCAAGGGCATTGGAATGCATGGTTTTATAGAAACTCTCATCTGACCGCCGCCTTTCGGATAAAATCCATATTTTATTGTTTCTGATTCAATTATCAAGCCCATCTTTTTCAGATAATCGCAGAAAATATGCTGGAAATATTCAGGAGATGGAGCAAGAGGGACATTTGTTCCGCCTGTAATCATGAATTTTATAGGCCCTTTTGCATGAATTGCTGCAGGCAGCAGCGCCTGCAGGACTAAAGTTATGCTTCCCGCTGTTCCTATGTCAAAATTAAAAGTTCCTGAGCCTATATTCCCGGGAATAAAAAATAATTCATCGCTTCTCAGCTCAGCGCCCTTGACTTTTGCGCCGCACAATTCAGCAACCGCCTTTACTGCAGTCAAATGCTGATATCCTAAGCCAGGATTTTCCCTTCTTGCCCTAATGTTCCTGATATGGCAGGGCTTGCCAGTCAATGCAGACATTGCAATTGCTGTCCTTATGATTTGTCCGCCCCCACTTCCGTGGCTTCCGTCAATCTCAATAAATTCCATGATAACTTTCATGAAGCAAGTTTTAAATAAGTTTCATTCCTCATAACAGCATGAGCGGACCAGCGCCAGGAAAGCATCCATTGAAAATGAAGGCATATATTCACGAAAAAGGAAAAGCTGGAGCAAGGATAACTCACATTGATTTGGAAGGAGACATAGCAAACATAATCAAGGACAAGGAGATTACCTTTGTCAAAGGCAAGCCTGGAGGCGTTTTTATCGCATTGAAAAAAGAGATGATTAACAGAGCTGAGAGAAAGATAAAAAAGAAATGAAACCAACTATAATAAGAGCAAACAGATTAAAAGAAAAAAATTATGGCTCAACAAAAGTCACAGATATTCTAAACACAAAAATCTTCCCAAAGTTCAGTATTGCCAAAGTAAGAAAGATTGGCAATGATATCAGAACAGGATTTGATAAAAAGAGCGATGTTGCTTATTATGTTCTAGAAGGAAAAGGAATAAGCATAATTAATAATAAAAAATATCTGCTAAAGAAAGGAGACTTGATTTTGCTTCCGCATGGAACAAAATACAAGAATATGAAAGGCTTGACATTGCTTGCAATTTCTAATCCAAGATTTGACAGGAAACAGAGAGTTTATTTAGAATAAGAATTAATAATCAATTCATTAACCCTTAGAATTACTTGAATTTTCCAGTTGACAAATCAACATCCGCTAAATCTCCCTCTTTCTTCTTTTTCTTGTCAAGGCCAAAAAGCTTTGCAAAAAAGCCTGGCTTTTTTTCTGGCTCCTGAATCTCGACTTTTGGGGCTTCTTTTACAGCAACAGGCATTGGCTTAGGAAGCCTTGAAACAACCAGTTTCATTGCCCTCTCAACTGCCGCCCTTGAATAGCCCTGGTTTACAAGAACTATCTTCAATTGGTCAACATTATAGCCCTTAGAAAGGTTTCTTTCAATATAAAGCACAAGATGCTTCATGTAATCGCCGTCTCTTAAATCTGTCATGCTTCTCCGTATGAATGGAAATTTAAAAGGTTTTCTATGCTCTAATGTAATGTCTTGAATATAGAAGACAAAACAAAAGCTTAAAAAACAATCCTCTTTTCTTACTCTTATGCCCCGATGGCCCAATGGTAAGGCGCAAGGTTGCTAAATAAGGGGAAACCCCTTATCAACCCCACGGTTGATACAAAAACCTTGTTTCTCGAAAGGGATCTGCAAGTTCGATTCTTGCTCGGGGCGTGTCAGGCTCAGCGCGTTCAGCACATTCGCCACATTTATCCGCCTGCAGACTGATACTTCTTCAGCGCAATTCCCCAGAACCATATTGCGAAAATAAAGAAAACTATTACCGGGATTGCCGCCAGAATAATGTTTGACAAAGGCTCCTTGCCAATCAAGACAGAGGCTGGCCAGTATGAAGCTATTGCTGCAGGAATGATGAATGTCAGAAAGAACTTGACTCCCCCTGGATAAATTGTAATGGGCCATCCTGAAAACTGCGCCACGCTTCCAACAATATTATCCAATGCTTCCACTTGCACGAAAATTATTGCCAATGAGGCAACAATTACATTCAGGCTGAATATGAAAATCAGCGCAAGCATAATCAGCAATGCAAATGCCAGGAGCATTGGGCCGAATAAATGCAGTTTTATCAATGCAAAGATTATCAATGTTAATCCTACTAAAACATCAGTCAATCCATGAAAATCAACTGATCTTGATGCAATGTTTGCTAGGATATAAAATGGCCTTAAAAGAACCATTTCAAACTCGCCTTCATTAACCATGTCCTGGGTTGTCCAGGCAATTCCTCCGACAAAAGCATGGCTGAATCCAAAAACGAACACCGCAACACCCTGGAATAGTATCATCTCATACAAAGTCCACCCAGGAATTCCAGCGCTTATGTTATAGACTAAGATAGTTATAATAGGCCCTATCATCCTTGAGAAAATCAATGAAAAAACAAGCAGAATAAACGAGGTCCTGTATGCCAGTTGGGAGGACATGCTCAATGAAAATCCTCTTGCCCAAATTTTGAAGAATCTTCTTATATTATTCATTGTCCCGCTCCTGTGTATTTTTTTATGCCTTTATTCCAAAGCAGCCTTAGGATGACATATAAAACAATAACCCATGCTGCCTGGATTGCGAGTATCTTAAACAAAGTGCTTATGCCATATTGTCCTAAAAAAGTGTTTATCGGGATTGATGAGGTGTATTGGAAAGGCAGGAACCAGCTTACTTTTTGTAAAAATAATGGGAGAAATGACAATGGAATCACGCTTCCGGCTAAAAATCCAAGAATTGCCTGTCTTATGCTTATCAATCCCCTATTCTCTTTCAACCAGAATGCTGATGTTCCGATAATAAAACATAGTGTATAATTGATAAGATAAGCCAACAGCATTACAGGAAGATAAAGCAATGAAGCCCATGTTATTTGTATTCCAAACAATAATATCCCAAGTATAAATACTGGAAGAGTCTGGAGAAGAATAACCATCAGTTTTCCGCCCATTGAGCCAAAGAGATTTCTTATGATATAATCCATAGGGTAAAGCAAGGCTCTTGTCATCTTGCCCTTCCTTATTTGCCTGCCTATTTTATCATCAACATCATTCCATAGAATAGACATTGTTACTGAAGCAAGCACAAAATAGGTTATCAACTGCTTGAAATCATATCCCGCAATAATCTCCTGCCCGGAATATGCATAAATTGAATGCCAGATAAAATAAAACGCAAACAACGTGATGTAAGCGAAGATTATATTTGTAAAAAAGTCAAACCTGTAGGCAAAAACATTTTTTGTGGCAATCTTGGTCATTGCCGCGGCTTTTTTGAGCAGTCCCATCTTATTTTTTGTATATTATAGAAATAATCTCCTCAATAGGAGGGTCTGAAATTATCATGTCTTCCATTGAACTCCCGTATCTGTCCATTATCCTGTCAATCACATTCCTCAATTTGTTTTTTCTCAAGTCCAGTTCCAGGATCAATTGATGCTTGTTTCTTTTCATGACTTTGCACCCTTTCACATCAAATTTCCTCGCGAGAATAGGCTCCAGGAACATGCAGTCTATTATTTTCCTGTTTGCGAATTTTTTCCTTAATTCTTTCAGCATACCATCGTAAACTATAATCCCGTGATTGATTACAACAACCCTCTCGCAAAGCTTTTCAATGTCTCCCATGTCGTGTGTTGTGATTATGAATGTTGTCCCGTATCTCCTGTTTATCTCTTTAATGAAGTTCCTCATCTTTTCCTTGGCCACAGTATCCAGGCCTATTGTCGGCTCATCAAAGAAAACAACTTTTGGATTATGAAGCAATGACTGGATGATTTCGCATCTCATTCTTTCTCCAAGAGATAACTGCCTTACAGGCTTGTTTACTAATTCTTCCGCGTCTAATAAATCAATCATAAATTTCAGTCTCCTGTCATAATCTTCATCAGAAATTTCATATAGCCCCTTGTTTAATTCAAAAGAATCTACTGCAGGAATGTCCCACCATAAAGAGCTTTTCTGCCCAAAAACAACCCCGAGATGTTTTGTGTATTTCATTCTGTCTTTCCATGGCTCATAGCCCATTACTTGAACAGAACCGCTTGTAGGATATAATACTCCTGAAAGAATTTTGATTAAAGTTGACTTTCCAGCGCCGTTCGGGCCTATCAATCCAAGAATCTCTCCCTTATTTACAGTTAAAGAAACACCTTTAAGGGCAGCCTTTGTAACATACTCTCTTTTTATAACGCTTTTAATTGAAGCCCATAATCCTGCCTCTTTCTTGTAAGTCTTGAAATATCTCCAGATGTTCTCTACAGAAATTACATTCTCCCCTTCTTGATTCATTATTTCTTGAGGCAAAATACGCTTAAAAACCCTTTTCTCAGGTTTTGCTTATATCTTATATTATAGAAAAAAATAAATAGATGTGATGAGTAGTATGCATAGGTTTACAGGTTTACTTCTGAATCAAAATTAGCGCATTATGCTTGCATGCTGCCACGCATGCCCCGCAGGATATGCATTTCTTATTGTCAACCTCAAGCTTCTTGCCTCTTTTGAATGCCTTTACCGGGCAGACGTCTGCGCAGCCATAGCATGCTCCTCCGCATGAGCAGCTTGCGCACTTGCCGTTCTTCCAGCAGCATTTCTTATAGTCAATTTTTATCATATTCCTCTCCAGTCATGATAATAAAGTAAAAAAAAGTTAAATAAAAAAATAAACGTTTTTTAGCCTTGGCTAATAAATAAAAAAGATTACTAGAATCTTTTTCTCTTCATATAGCAGTCTTTGCAAAAAACAGGCTTTCCTTCTGTAGGCTTGAATGGAACTTCACATTCCTTCCCACATTCAGTACAGGTTGCTTTATGCATTTCTCTTGGGCCGAAGTCTCTTCTACCGAAACCTCCGCCTCCGCCGAATCTTCCCATATTATAGTTTGCCTCCTTACGATATAAACTTCCAAGAAAACGTTAATTTCCTTGTTGCGTTCTGAAATAGTGTATTTTTAGGGGTATATAAATTAGTATGTAGGCTGTTTTTGGTTAAAACAATGCAGAAATTAGTTGTAAACAATGTGGCGGGTGTCTACATTATTGAATTTTTCAGGCTTTGTAGACACCTGAAATTCTGATCGCTGCGAATGTGCTAAACAAATGGGCCTTTTATTTCTTCAGTTTTTTCCTTAAAATCTTGTATTCCTTCAGGACTAATTCTATTGAGGGCTTTATGTTCCCTGTTTTCTGGAATTCCCTCAAAGTGTCATAATATCTTCTCCTGTTTTTCATTGAGATGTTTACAGGAGGAAGCCTGTGCTTCAGGAGAATATTGTTAAGCAGCAATCTTCCCACTCTTCCATTCCCATCCTCGAATGGATGTATGTACTCAAACTGGTTATGGACAACTATTCCAAGGACAATTGCAGGAATATTTTTCCTGTTTTTATTGTACCATTTTATCAATTCAGTAAGCAAAGAAATAACTCTTGTTGCAGGGGCTCCCAAATGAATGATATTTCCAAGCCCGTCCCTGATGCCGACTTCAACCCCCCTTTCCCTGAATTTTCCAGCAAAGCTTTTTGAATTCTCAAATATGATTTTATGAAGGTCTTTCATTAACTTCAATGACAAATGGGCTTTTGTTTTTCTTATGTGCTTGATTGCCTTTGCCATCCCGTAAGCCTCTGAAATCTCCTCTTTTGGCTTGTTGAACGGCCATTTGTTGCTCTCAAGAATTTCAAATACCTCGTGCTGGGTTATTGTAGAGCCTTCAATCGCGTTTGTGTTATAGGTGAATAATTCTGTGAATAATTGCCAGTCCTCTTCTGACAGATGGAATACCTTGAATCTTGCCTTGGCCTTTAATGATTTTATTAATTCAATCTCTCTTTTGGAGAATTTGTACTTTATAGGGCTCCTGATAATCTTGAAGCTGTTGACTTGCTGCCTCAGGAGCTCAGAGGCTTTTTCCTGACGCTGTTTGAGGATTTTCTTCTTAAGGTTGCTCCCGAGATAAACGCGGATTTTCTGGACTTTTCCGCCCTCGCGGAAAGAATGAGCCAGATAATATTTTGTTCCGTGAAGAGTCTTTCTTTGTTCCAGATACATATAATTATACCCTTTTTAGAATTTATAAACATTTTGGGTGTCTACATTTTAAAAGGTGTCTACAGAATTTGTCTACATCTGTCTACATTGCGAATGTACCGAGCAGCTGAGCCTTTGACGCGGCGAATGTGCTGAACGTGCTGAGCCTATTTCTTCCTTATAATCAAAATCGCGCCTAAAAGAATAACGAACGCCGCAAACGCCGCGGCGTTTGCGATTATCAGCGGATTAAGCTTCTTGCAGTCAGGATCAACACTCAGGCAGTCCGGGTCGCAGACATTGTCATTTGCATATGTGCAAAGGCTGTCTTTCCTGGCTTCCTGGCAGTCCTGTGGGCATTGAACAGAATTTTCATTCTGCTCGCAGATTTTGTCCCCGCATAAGTTGCTGTATTGGGCCAAATCAACTTCCAGGACTTTTCTGTTCATAATGTCATAGACTTCCATTTTTTTTGCATCTGAATAATAAGGAACAGCAAGCATCCTGTCCACATTCCCGTAAACAATGGGGCTTGGCCTTATTGTGTCATTATAAGGATTATAAAAAGGATATTCTGTCCTCGGCATTTCAAAGCTGAAATCGTAGAGATTTTCTCCTGAAAATGAAATTAATTTTGCTTTATAATCTGTTTTCCTGACTATTTTCCTGTCAGGAGCGGTTGTCTGAGTAAGATAAAGATTATTCAGCTTTAACTGGCCGTAATTATAATTCAGATTTATCATGTATGCCTTTTCAGCAGGAGGAGCCAATCCCTGGGACTTTGCAGGGCTGTAATTATCCATGAGCTTTCTTAAGTAAATAGCATCAACAGGGTCATAGTGGCCGACATAGCCGCACATTATGCAGTCGCAGTCTGTAGGCTTGAATTGGGCTGAAACCCCGCATCCTTTGAAGCATCCGACTCCCTGCAATCCTAAATTAATCCATTTTGGGCATCCCTGCTCATCGCAATTCGGATATTTGTATTCTCCAGGATCATAAGTGGGATAATATTCGCTGTAATCATACTCGTCTCCAAAACCGCCAAAGCTGTGCCCAAATTCGTGAGTCAGGACTTCAGCGCCCCGGGAAATTGTGCAGACTTTTGCGTAAGAAGAGGCTGTTCCGCAGAATTCATTGGTGTCATGAAGGACAACTATCTGGTCAGAAGGGCATTGCGAGGCAAATTCAGAAACTTTATTGTCATCGCAGCAAATCATGCTGTCAATCCCCTGGCAGCCCAGGCTGCATCCCAAATCCCCTGTTTGATTTATGAGATATATATTGAACTTGTCCGCATTGCTTTTGAAAGGCTCCATGGAAAAAAGCCCCTTGTTTTTTCCAGCGATGTCAACAAACTTGACCACATCGCTTGAGAACTTTTTCATGTCTTTGTAGCCTGAAGCCAGGAAAACAACGTCAATTTTGTCAGAGGGATTTCCGGTGTATTTTAAATTAACGCAATTCTGCCTGAACACCTGAAAACTGGCTGATTTTTTATAAGCATCTGCATTTTCTATCGGATTTATCTTTATATCAACATAATAAACGCCCTCATTATGGCCCGAAGAATCAAATGTGTTTGCGTAAATCCCGTCATCTGCCTTGCTGTCCCCGTGCATGCCGTCATCAAGCAGCGGGATTTCGGTAAGAATAATATTATCTTTCATTATCTGCGCATCTATCCTATACACCTCGCTTTTATTCACTCCCAATGCGGCTTTTATTGTAAAAATAGTGCCTAGCTGGCCTTTTTCAGGAAAGACAGATGACTCAAACAGATACTCTTTTGGAGAAGGCAGAGCTGCAGTCACTTTGGAAATATTATTTATAAGAAGGACTCCTGAAATTAATATCGCCAGAGAAAGTATGATAATCACAAGGGCGCTTATCTGGCCCCTTTTGCTTATTTCCATATTTTCTTAAGAAAAATATTATTTAAATAACCTATTATCCTCAAAAATCCATGATGAAAATTAAATTTTCAGCCTGCCAAAAATCTTGGGGATTTTTAGCATGATAGATGTCCATTGCCATCTTGAGCAGAAAGACTACAAAGAAGACCTGGAGGAAGTCATCAGGGAATGCAAAAAAAGCATGAAAGCACTAATCACATCATGCGCGCATTACGATGACCTGGAATCTTCATTAGAAATAGCCAAAAAACACAAGGATTTTGTTTTTCTTTGCCTTGGGCTGCATCCTGAATTCATAAAGGACTTGGATGAAGAAAAGAAAAAAGAGTACATGCAGGGGATAATAAAGAATAAGGGCAAGATTATAGCAATCGGCGAGATAGGATTGGATTATTTCTGGATTAAGGAGGAGGAATGGCAGGAAAAGCAGAAAAAGATGTTCATTGAATTCATCCATCTTGCAAAGAAACTGAATCTTCCTGTCATCATCCATTCAAGGGACGCGATGCCTGAAACTCTTGAAATTCTTGAAAAAGAGGGCATGAAAGGAAAAAAAGTCCTGATGCATCTGTTTGGACAGAAGGAATTCCTTCAGAGAGTGATTGAAAATGGATGGAGCATTTCCATAGGCCCTTTGATAATGAAAAACAAGGAAATCAGGAAAATAGCAAGAGACTGCCCTATTGAAAAGATAATGATGGAAACAGACTCGCCATGGTTTGGGGATGGAAAAAGAGGAACGCCCTTAAACACATTCAAGGCAGCTGAAAAAATCGCTGAAATAAAAAAACTCAGCAAGGAAGAGGTTGAAAGGCAAACAGATATAAATGCAAAGGAGTTTTTTAGTTTAAGATGATATTCATACAGCTTTTGCTCATACTTTTAATCATCATAGCGGCATGGCCCCTGGGCAGATTCATCTCAAAACAAGTCAAGGAAGAATTGCAGGAAGGAAAAAAATGGTTTTATTTAATCTGTTTTCTGTGCATGATTGGGATCGCTGCCGGATTGTTCCTGCTTAAGGGCGATGAGATGATTTTAGCCGAATCAATTCTGGATTTCATATTTTTGCTTAGTCTTGCCTCAATTTATGAGGCAAATAAATCAAGGAGGAAATAAAATGCTGTATCTTATAGGATTAGGATTGGACAAAAAGGACATTTCACTGAAAGGCCTTGAAATAGTAAAAAAATGCGACTATGTTTATCTTGAAATCTATACAAATGTCTATTATTACTCGCAAAAAGAAATTGAAAAGGTTATAGGCAAAAAAACAATAAGGGCTGACAGGAAAATGATTGAGGAAGGAAAGGAGATTATTGATAACGCAAGGAAAAAAAGCGTTGCTGTTCTGGTTTCAGGAGATCCTTTGTCAGCCACGACTCATATTGATCTGATGCTGAGGGCAAAAAAAGAGAAAATCAAAGTGAATGTCATTCATGCCCCTTCAATATTCACGGCAGTCGCTGAAACAGGCCTGCAGCTTTACAAATTCGGAAAAACTGCCAGCATTGCAAGATGGCAGCCGAACTTCCATCCTGAAAGCTTTTATGATATCATAAAAGAAAATCTTAATGTTCACGCGCATACTTTAGTGCTGATTGACATCGGGCTGCCTGTAAAAGAAGCATTGGGATATGTTGACAGCATAGCAAAGATGAGAGATCCTGAAATGCTTGAAAGAAAAATCCTTGTTTGCGAGCTTCTCGGGACAGACAAGCAAAAAATAACTTACGGAAAGCTGAATGAACTGATGAAGAAAAAATATTTTTCTCCCGCCTGCATAATAATCCCGGGCGGCCTGCATTTCATGGAGATAGAGGCATTATCAAGGTTTTCTAGCTAAATAAAAAATAAAAAAACTAATTAAGATAATTTGAGAGGGGATATTGCATCTGCTCTTTCAAAAGAGGCATGTAAGTCTGTTCTATTTCAAATGGTTCAAATGGCTTTATTGTTTCAGTCTTAATCTGCATTTCTTCTTTTGCCTTTCCCCCCTGTTCTCTTTCGCGCCTGTATCTATTGCAAAGATAAACAACGTGCTTTCCTGACAATCCTTTTAATTCAGCGATTGCCTCTGCAGACATATTAAGCTCTTTGTTCAGCATGCTGATTTCAATTGCTTGCTCTGCAGTCAATTTTCCATAGGTTATCTTGTCTGATTTTTTGGTAAGGCCTTTTTCCCTGCGATACTCTGTCATGACCTGGTAAACAACATTCCTGCTGCTTAGAGAGCATTTTGCCATAAGGCTTGGGCAGCTTTCTCCCTTGAGCCTTTGTGTAGCAATATAGTATTTCTCCCTGTCTTCCAAGTCCCTGAAATCTTTCTTTTTTTGTATTCTATGCCTTTCTTCTTTTTCGTTCAAGAGATAAGAATGAGAAAAATATGCTGATTCTGCCTCGCGCTTTAGCTCATTTTCCAGAATGTTGTATTCTGTCTGCATTCTGAAAAATCTCCTGGCAGACTCTTTCAGATTAAAAAAGAATGAATAAAATTTCGGGGCATTTGCCTTTTTTATGTAGTTTTTTATATTTCTTTCAAGTTCACCGCCCATTTTTTCTGCGGTATACAGGGCATCGCAGAATTCATGCTTTTTGAAATGTATATATAATTTTATAGGGGATAATTTCTCTTTCTTGTCTTCCTTCCACTCATACCACTGGTTAAAATCCTTCCTTAATCTTTCAAAATCATAATTTTTCTCTATAACTGTCTCAATAAGTCCCTTGCCTATAACAGGGCGCTCAAGTACTATTGCATAGCCCATTTTTCCCCTGTTTAAAAGGCAGTTTAAATTAATAAAAGTTGCTAAACAAAAATATTGTTGAAAAATATTATCTTGATGTTATTATATAACCAACCAGGCCGTAAAACTGATGGCTTGGCCATGCTTTGCTTATGTGCTCGGGATGCTCTATATGCAAAGTTATTCCTTTAGCCAAATAGTCAAGGACAAGATTTGTTATTATCCTGTGGTCTTTTGACGAAGTCTTGTGATATTTTTCCGCCTCTTCTATCGCTTCGCCTATTTTTGTCCTGTCGCTTTCATGTGTCTTGACGCTTGTGAAACTCTTTTCCTGCTCTGAATCCATTGCATTGAAGATTTTTGCAAAGCAGTAGTCTTCAGAGTGTCTTGGAATAAATTCCATTTTTCCTGTTTTCAGATACTGGAGATATGCCCTGATTTGCCTTTCTATTGTCTTGTCCTTTCTCATCTCCCACGGCTCATTATTCTTATTTTTTTCCTCCCAGTAGGGAACTGATTCATAGGTCATGTGCAGTTTTTCATATTTAGGAGTGTAATACTGTGTGTCTTGGACTTTTCTTTCATCGCCCATCAGATATGCCGCAGTTGCCAATTGCGTTGTTCCGTTGTCAAGAGTAAGAAGTCTTTCTGGAGGCCATTTTTTACCATCAACAATCTCGGGATTAGTGCAAACTTCCCTTGTTTTCAGTGTTCCCTCCCTGATTATCTCTCTTTTTATGCTGTTTTTAGTATGATAAAACCAGACAAGCCTGTACCATGTTCCTGCCTCGCCTACATTCAGGGGCTTATCTGTATCCCAGACATCAACGCAATTCTTTACAGAAATAAGGTCATCTGACAATTCATGCTCATGCTCTTTAAAGATTTTGGCGCTGTTTCTGGCATATCCTCTTGTAGCATCAAGAATAGCCATTCTTTCAGCCCAGGACTTGCACCGAGGAATGAACTTCATGAATTCTTCCATGGCATCACCTATGATAGATGATTTTTAAGGATTATTGCAAAGAAAACTAACTTTTACGGATAATATAGAAAATCTCATTCTCTGTCTTAAAAATTGAGAATTTGTATTTGAGCCTTGAGAGCATTTTCTCAAACCATTGTCTTTCGGAATTTGACATGATTTTTCCTGAAAGCGAGCGGGTTGAAAATGAAACGACTATGAATTTTGCATTGACTTTGCTGAAAATGGGCTCTGCAATTCTCTTGTCTATCTCCAGGACTTTAAATAAAAAGCAGACATCTGCCTGAATTCCTGAAAGCTTTTCCAAATCATCCTTGTTCAGCAAGTCCAGAATAACTGTTTCTCCATTAATCCCTCCCAAATCAAAATATTGCCTTATGAATTCCAGGCTGCTTTTGTCAATGTCTGAGGCTATGTACTTGAATGCATTAAGATTCATGTAATGAACTGATAATGGATTAAGGCCGCATCCCAAATCCAGGATTATTTTTGGCTTTCCTGTCTGCTTGAAAATTTGCTGATATATTGACTGATAAGACTGGAATCTTTCCTTAGTAGAGCGATGCAATGACAATGCCCTTTCATAATCCTCCTCTCTTAATGAGCTCATTTCTGTTTTCTTCAGGAATTCTTTTTTAATTTCATCAGAATTCTTCGGAATCTGGAACATCCCATAGCTTGAATGAAGATTTGAGCGGACTTTCTTCAGGGCTTTTTTGTATTCATAGCTTCTTTTCAGCTGCTCTTCATTTTGATAAGTCCTAAGAACGGCAAAAGTCTTGTATTTCCTGAAATATTCATTGATCTCTTTCCTGACTACGCTGTCTTCAATCCCTGCCAGCTCTTTCTTTTTTTTTATATCTTCAGCTAAAATAGAAAGTATGTCCATGAACTTATCAGTAGAATTGAATTTAAAAAACTAATTAAACGCTAGAAAACTCTCAGTTTTCGGCGATTTAAAAATCTCAATTTTTAAATAAATAAAAGGGGAAAAATTAAAATAATCCCTATACAATCTAGAAGGTTTCGCCTTCTTCCTCTTCCTCAGATTCTTCAACTACTTCTTCTTCAGCTTCTTCTTCCTTTGCCTTTTTCTTTCCTTTTGCAGGCTTTTCAGCCTTTTCCTTTGCAGGCTTCTCTGCCTTTTCAGCCTTTTCCTCCTTTTCTTTGGCGGGCTTTTCAGCAACAGGGGCAGAAGCTTTTCCAACGACTTCAGCAAAGCCGACTTTCCTCAATACTCTTGTAATCTTTATCTTGACTTCATCCCCAACCTTTGTGTTAGGAACAAACAAGACAAATCCGTCAACCTTTGCGATTCCGTCGCCTTTTTCTCCCACGGCTTCAATCTTGACTTCAATTTCCTGGCCTTCCTTTACAGGGGCTGAAAATTGCCTTCCGTAGCTTTCTCTAAATCCTCCGTATCCCATTATATCTTAAATCCTCCTTACATTCATTTTGTATAGAAATAGTATTTATGACTCTACTATCCTATTTACTTTAATGATGTTTTGAAAGTTTTTAAATTTTGCCTTCCCCCGACTAATAAGGTTTAAAAAACTGTTCCTATTTGAAAAGATATGGCTGACCAATCAGAACAGGAAATTCTTGAATTCTGGAAAAAGAGCAAGATTTATGAGAGAGTCAGGAAGAAAAATGAAAGGGGCAAGAAATTCTATTTTATGGACGGTCCGCCTTATGCCAGCGGGCATATCCATATGGGGACCGCATTAAATAAAATCCTGAAAGATATTGTGATGAGGGCGAGGAGACTGCAGGGCTTTGATGTATTTGACAGGGCGGGATATGATACCCATGGGGTGCCTATTGAATTTCAGATAGAAAAAGAAATAGGAAGCAAATCAAAGAAAGATATTGAAAAATTCGGAGTCAAGAAATTCATTGAGAGATGCAAGCTTTTTGCAACCCAATATATAGGCGTTATGAACAAGGAATTTGAGAACCTTGGAGTCTGGATGAATTTTTCTGACCCTTATCTGACATTATCTGATAATTATATAGAGGCGATTTGGTGGACATTCAAAAAAGCTGATGAAAAGGGGCTTCTTTATCTTGGAAAATATCCAGTGCATATCTGTCCAAGATGCGAGACAGCTGTTGCTTATAATGAGATAGAATATGCGAAGCAGGACGACACTTCAATTTATGTCAAGTTTCCAGTTAAGGGAGAAAAGAACAAATTTTTAGTAATCTGGACAACAACCCCCTGGACATTGCCAGGCAACACGGGCGTAATGGCAAATCCAAACTTCAAATATGCTGAGATTGAGACAAGCGCCGGAGAAAGATGGATTTTAGCAGATGATTTAGTTCCTAAAATAATGGCGAGTTTGGAAATGGGCTATACCACAAAGAAAACATTTTCTGGAAAAGAACTTGAAGGGATTCAATACACTAATCCGCTTGCAAGGCATATGAAGATAAAAACAAAAAATGCCTATAAAGTTGTCCTTTCATCAAGATATGTAAACCTTGAAGATGGAACTGGATTGGTTCATAGCGCGCCAGGGCACGGAAAAGAAGATTATGAAGTTGGAAAAGAATATGGCCTGGATGTCTTATCTCCTGTTGACATTTCAGGAAACTTAACCGAAGAAACCGGAAAATATGCCGGAAAAAAAGCGCGGATAGTTGACGCTGAAATTATTGAGGATTTGAAAAAAGACGGATTTTTGGTATACCATCATATTTATTCCCATGATTATCCCTTATGCTGGAGATGCAAATCTCCGCTATTAATGGTTTCAATGCCGCAATGGTTCTTTAAAATTGGCAAAATTCATGATAGGCTGATGAAATTAAATGAAGAAAACAATTGGATTCCAAATTGGATGGGATTAAGAATGAAGGCCTGGCTTGAAGGTGTAGGAGACTGGCCAATTTCAAGAAAAAGATATTGGGGAACCCCGCTGCCTATTTGGATATGCAAAAAATGCAATGAAAAAGTTATTGTTGGGGGAATAGAAGAGCTAAAGAAATTATCCGGTGCAAAGAAAATCTCTGTTCATAAGCCTGAAATTGATGAGGTTACAATAAAATGCAAGTGCGGGGGAGAGATGCATAGAGTAGAAGAAGTATTGGATGTCTGGTTTGATTCGGGAGTTTCAAGCTGGGCGGCGCTTGGATATCCTCAAAATGATAAATTATTCAAGGAATTCTGGCCGGCTGATTTGAATATTGAAGGAAAAGACCAAATAAGGGGCTGGTGGAACTCCCAGCTGATACTTTCAACAATAGCATTTGATAAAAAGCCATTTGAGAACATTATGGTCCATGGAATGGTGATGGATTTGGGAAAGAAAAAAATGTCTAAATCTTCGGGGAATATTATTTCTCCGCAGGATATCATCGCCAAGTATGGAAGGGATTACATGAGATATTATTTTGTTAAGACTTCAAAAGGGGAAGATTTTGCCTTTGATGAAAAAGAATTTGCTGAAATAAAAAAAGTATTCACAATTATCCAAAACTTATCCAATTACATCAAAATGGCCGGAAATGCAAAGGCATCCAGGCTAGAGTATGCTGATAAATGGATTTTATCCAGGCTCCATTCAACAATTAAGGAAGCAACAGAAGAATACAATAATTATAAGCTCCCAAGAGCAGTAGAGATTATTGAGAATTTCTTGGTTAATGGAATTAGCAGAGGATATATCCAATTGATAAGAGAGAGGGTAGATGCAAAAGACAAGGCGGCTTTGCAGACATTGAATATTGTTTATGAAGAGTCCCTGAAATTATTTGCTCCGATAATTCCATTTATTACAGAAAAAATCTGGAAGGATATGAACAAGGGAGAAAGCATTTTCTTGAGCGAATGGCCAAAAGTTGATGAGAAAATAATTGACAAGAAGATTGAAGAGGAATTTGAAGAAGCGAGAAAAATAGTTGAGAAGGGAATGGAAAAAAGAAATGAGGCGCAAATCGGACTTAAATGGCCTCTTGCAAAAGCGGATGTAGAATCCCCGACAAAATTAAGCAAGGAGGCTCTTGAAACAATAAAAAAACAGCTGAATCTAAAAGACATTAAGATAAAAGAAGCCAAAGAATTGTCTTTAAAGCTCGATACCAAACTGACTCCTGAGCTTGAGGCAGAGGGATTTGCAAGAGAGATAACAAGAAATATACAGGCCGGCAGAAAAAAGACCGGATTGATGAAAGAGCAGCAGATTAATTTGAATTTGGAGATAGACAAAGAGCTTGAAAAAATGCTCAAGAATTTCCTGAAGGAAATACAGGAGAAAACAGGCATCAAAAAGCTGGAGATTAACGGCAGGAAGGAATACAGCAATAAATTTGAGGATAAAATTAAGGGAAAAAGAGTGAAAATCAGCCTTGACACCGCCTAAGCCGCCGGGAGGGGTATCAAGTTGCATGCCAATATATATATTGCAGTATATATCTTACGACGAGAAACATGCAAAATACATGTTCGGATTTAAAGATAAAATTTATATACTCCTTTCCCTTTAAAATTTCAACATTTTAGAGTAGATAAAACTTTTAGTTAGTGAAAAAATGATTGTAAATGAAGAATTCCTAAGTCGATTGAGGAAAATATTCGGTCTGAACCTTTACGAAGCAAAGGTCTGGACTGCATTGATTTCTAGAGGAGTTTCAACTGCAGGCGAGTTGAGCAATATAGGGAATGTTCCGAGGTCAAGAACTTATGACATCCTCGAATCCTTGGAGAAAAAAGGGTTTGTTGTCATGAAGCTTGGAAAGCCCATAAAATTCATTGCTCTTAAGCCAGAAGAGGTAGTTGAGAGAGTGAAGAGAAATACAGTGATGGAGGCTCAGGAAAGAAGCAAAAGGCTTGACAACATAAAGAATGACGATGTCTTGCAGGAGCTTGGCTCTTTATACACAACAGGAGTCAAGTACATAGAACCGCAGGAATTGTCGGGAGCGATAAGAGGCAGAAACAACATCTACAACCATATGGATATGATTGTAAGAAATTCCAGCAAGAAAGTGACTATAGTGACTTCAGAAGATGGATTGAACAGAAAGTTTGAGGCCTTGAAAAGCTCTTTTGAGAAAGCAAAGAAAAAAGGAGTGAAGATAAGAGTGGCTGCGCCAATAACAAAGAACAACATTAAAGTTGCAAAAGAGATTGCAAAGTTTGCTGAAGTAAGATCAGCAGATTCTGTGAAGTCAAGATTTACAATAAGTGACGCCAGAGAAGTATTGTTCATGATTTTGAATGATGATGAAGTGCATCATTCATACGATGTTGGAATATGGATTAATACCCCATACTTCGCAAACACGCTTGAACAGCTTTTTGAGCTCGCATGGGATAACATGACTCCTTTGAGCAAAGTCAAGATATAATTCAAAAGTCTTAGGTGAAAAAGAGGGAAGAAAGAATTATTCTTTTATTTTTTATTATTCTTAATTAGATTTTTCTTTATTTCAGCCCTAATTCCTTTTTGCTTTTTTCAATCTCGTCTTTCCAGGCATGTCCGCTATAACTTCCGTCGCTTGAGACTTTTACAACAATATCTTCTTCTGTCTCAATGACCTCTCCTACATGGACATAATCTTTAGATGAGCTGGAATTCATCAATTCCTCATGATTCATTCCATCGTTATTTTTCCATATCAAATAAATTGTGTCATAGCCATAATCTGAACCGTTTTCAACCATTCTTCTCACGGCACAGACATCTTTTCTTGTTTTTGGGAATACTGGATCATAAGTAAAATCTCCGCAGCCCAAACTTGGGCCTAATCTGTCAACTAAAGATTTTGCCTCAGCGCTTGTCAAATTTTCGTTTGTCATTTTATTTCTTCCTCTTGCTAGGCTCTTTTTTCATTAAATTCCTCAAAATCTCCTTTTTATCAGAATCTTTTGTATAGTGAAAAGACAAGCTTATTTCAGATGGCAAGCTGTAAAGCTTACGAAAGCCATCCCATTTAGAGCAGAGTCCAACAGGCTCAGATTCTCCTATTTTTGCATACACAGAGCCTTTTTTTGTTTCTAATTTATAGGTATCTGGGCTTGATTGATAGGAGTAGCTGCTCATTCCACAGCCAGCATCAGATTCAATATACTCTTTTCCAGATTTATATGTGGCTTCAGATAGATTAATGCCATATTTTTTCACTTTTTCTAAAAGAGTCTTAATTTTTCTTTCACGATGCTTGTAGCTATTACTAAACTCATAGGCGCCAGAAGGGGCACCAAGTTTAGCTGTGCATCTATATACTTTACCGAAAAAGCTGTTTGCATCTTCCAGCTTTCTTTCAAGTCTGTTTTGTGTTTGATTTGTCATGTTTTTTTCCTCCTTGCCAGGGTTGTTGTCAACCTCTTAGCATATGTTATCACTTTTCAGTGACATTATACTATAGAAATGGGGATATTTATACTTTTTTATTAAACTTTATAAATTAGTATAAACCTATATATATTTTAGAAAAGTTTATATATAGACTAATATTAGTATATTCAGAAATGCTGGGAAGCCTTGGGGGATTCTCAGCTTTCTTTTTTATTCAAATGAAAGAAACCCACGGGTTTCTAGCATACTAAAAATCCCCTGATTTTTACCATGAAAAGAAAAGTAGTGCAGCAGGGCGCGGCAACAATGATGATTAGCCTGCCTTCTAAATGGGTCAAAGAAAAGCAGCTCAAAAAAGGCCAGGAAGTGAATATAGAGGAGGATTCTGGAAAGCTTGTTGTGTCAATAGAAGGATTGGCAGAAAAAAAGACCAAAGAAATCAGCCTAAAGGGCATGTCTGAATCCCCTATAAGGCTGTTGCTGACTAATGCTTACAGGTCAGGCTATGATATTTTGAAGGTTGAATTTGATGAGGGCCAGCTTAAAACGATAAACGACGTTCTTGAAAGGTTCATGATAGGCATGGAGATTATTAAAAAAGAGAAGAATTCATGCATAATAGAGAGCATTACAGAGCCTTCTGCTGAGCAGTTTGAAGCTATTCTAGGAAAAATATTCATGAACCTTAGCGCCCTTATTGAAATTACAGAAAACAGGATTAATGGGGAGAAAACATCAGAAGATTATGAGAAGATTACGCATAAAATCCACCAATATGACAATTTCTGCAGAAGAGTGATAATAAAAGAGCACCAGAATAAAAGCTATCTTTACTGGTCTTTCCTGTCTATCTTAGGCCACAGCGCAAGAGAGCTCCTGCATTTGAATGAGATGCTTGACAAAGAAAAAGTCAAAATCAGCCCAGAAACAAAAAAAATCATACAGGAGATAAAAAGCCTTTCTGACATGATTGCAATGGCCTATCAGAAAAAAGACAGCTCATTGATTGAAAAAGTCCATAGATCGGAAAAGGAGATAGAGAAAAAAACTGAATCACTTTTAGAGACAAAAAAAGGAAAAGAAGTTATTGTTATGCATTATCTGGCTTCTGCAAGCAGAAATATGTATCTTGCCTCAAGCCCATTATTCACACTGCTTCTTGAGCATGTTAAAAGTGAGAAAATCTGATTAATTTTTAAGAGAATCGAATTCTGCTTTCATCTCGCCCATATTATGATAAGCTTTGTTTTTATTCATAGTCATTGCCTTGTAGATTATGCTCTTATATTTTGCCGGAACATGCTTTAAAGCCCTGCCTAAGTTGGCTTCGTGCTCTTTTTCTTTAATCAATCCTTTTGAGTCATTTTTGTATAAATTAAATTTGACTTTTTTTCCAGCATATACAACTGGAACTCCCGCACTGTCCTCTTTAAGCTTGTAATTAATATTATTCTGGAAAGCTTCTTTGTCAAAAGCATAAAGCATTGATGCGCCTACTGCATAAACTTCTGTTCTTAAATTCGCAGATGTTTTTTTGCCTGAGATGACTCCATTAAGCAGTCCTGGATAAGCGTATTCAGAGCTTCCTCTTGTAGGCAATACTTGCTCATTTATATTGTCAATTTCTTTTGCCTGCTGAAAGTCTGTTATCTTTACCTCTAATTTTCCTTTATTATTCCCGACAACAACATTTTCAGGCTTAAAATCCCTGTGAAGAATATGCTTTTCAAGATTAAGATAAGCCATTCCATCCATTAATTGGCTGAAAACATTGTAGATCTTGCTTTCAGAAGGATTTTTGTCCAAATAGCTCTTAAGAGAAGATGAATTTTTCATGGATTCTTCAACAGTTGAAGTTCTTCCATCAGAAAAAATGCAAACATCTTCAACTTTAGCAATATTTTTGTGCGACAAGTTTTCTGAAATATAAAATTCGTTAGTGTTTGTGTCGTCTTCTTTTGCTTCATTTATGAGTGCATAAAGAGAGTCTATTATTTCCCTTTTACGTATTTTAAAGGCCTTGACAGAATGGCTGTTCTTTTTTAATTGAACCTTGCCTGTAGCGGTTGATTTTATGTCCTTTAATCTAACCAATTCCACAGTATATCTTGTGCATCCTTCGCCCAATATTCTTGAAGGATAAAGGCCTTTCCTGGCTAATGCTTCAAGTGATTCTCCAGTGATTAGATCCCACATTTCTTTTGTCATTTTTCAGCCTCCTTCAGCACATCAATCTTAAGCTGGACAATTGTTCCGGTTTTAAGCTCGTATTCCAGCATTCTTGGGATTACTATGATTGCCTGAGAGCCGTGTTTGGCAATTTTCTTGACGATTGTGAACGATTTGTTTTGCACCATTTTATTTTTCCCCCTCATTGGAATCTTTTGACATTTTTTTAAATTCATTGAAAACATACTTTGCCAGCTCCAGGTCATATATGCTCACCAAGAATCTCTTGGATGCTTCATTGTCTATTGTATCGCAATCCAAATGCGCCAAAATTTCTGATGAAGCCGCGCTGTGATAGGTGTATGAGCCAATATTTTTTGAAACTTTTGTGTCTCTCCCGTAATCAGATATCATGCCTTTTATCATATGTGACATCGCCATATTCTTCATTTCCTGTGACACAAGAATTTCGAGCTTTCTCTCATTCTCTCTTTTTTCCTCCATGTAAACGCAATGGTCTACTGTTATTCTTGTTTCATTTGTATCTTTCATTTTGTTTTGCACCTTTTTACTACTTAATAGTTATACATAATATATACATATTTAGCCTTATAAACCTTTCGCTTTGTTACTACTTCAAAATTACATAGAATTAGATAATATCTCGCCCATCAGATAAGCCTCGCTTAATTCAGGATCTTCAAATCTTGGCTTTTTGTACAGATACTCATTCTTAATCCTCTTCAACTGCGCATACCAGTTTGAATAGTTAATATCCATGGAAGATTCGCTTGAGCTGCCATCTGGATATCTTCTTTTAGCAAACACTTTCTCTTCAAATTCTGCATTGCTTAAATCGCCCTTAAAATTTATGTGCCTGTAATACCCAATCTCAACATTTCTAATTTTCTTTTCAAGGCTATAAGCTGCCTCCTCAATCCCATTATCCTTCTTGCCACAATAATACGCTTCAGTCTTTATCTTATTCTTCCCATATCTCTTTAATGTGTCCAATAAAGCCTTATGAAATGGGGTTTTATGCTCTTCAACATAATTATTAATATCTCTTTCAAGTTTTTCTCTAGATTCATTCTGTTTTGTGTATTTCATTTTGTCTTCCTATCAAGTTTTTACAACTTGATAATAGTGACTAAATAATAAAGTATTAAATTGTTTGTTGTAAGTTAACTTACAACAATAGAAAGAATTAAAAGAATGAAGGGTGTTGAAATGGCATGGATATCATTGAAATGCTTGAGGATGCGGGATTGAACTCGAATGAAGCCAGGATTTATCTGGCATTGCTGAAGCTTGGAGCATCAAGGGTGAATGACATTGCACTCAAGACAGGCTTGCCAAGGACATTTGTTTATGAAATCTTGAGGGCGCTTATTTTAAAGGGCCTTGCAAGCTATTCAATTATCTCAGGAATAAGAAATTATGAGGCTGCAGACCCCTCAAAGCTTAAGGCAATACTGAAAGAAAAAGAGGAGAATATTGACAGGATAATCCCTGAATTAAGGAGCATGAAAAAAGAAGTCAGAGAAAAGCCCGTTATAGAAGTTTATGAGGGCAAAGAAGGATTGAAGACAATTATGGATGATATCCTGAAAATGAAGCCAAACTCAATGCTTTATGCAATCTCAAGCTCAGACATATTCAAATATCTCCAGTACTCATTCCCGAGTTTTGTAAAAAGAAGGATAAAATCAAAAATTCATGCAAAAGTGATTCAGGAAAAAGGCCCTGAACTAGCTGAATTGATGAAAGAATTAAAACAGACTTACGCTGAAACAAGATATTCTGAAACAAAATTCCCTACAACGACTTTTATTTATCAGGATAAAGTCGCTTTTCTGACAATGAAGGAGGAATATCTTGCAGGAATTCTGATAAAAGACATGCAGATTGCAGAAGCAGAGCTCAAGAAATTTGAAATATTATGGAAGAATGCTAAATAATTTCTCCAATCAAATAAGCCCCGCTAAATCCCGTTATCTTTAAATTGAGCATATCGCCTATTTTTGCCTTTTTAATCAAAATCGGGAGATAATTTATGTTCCTTGCAACCATATTTCCTTTGCCAAAATCCTCAACAATGCCCGAATATTCCTTACCCAAAAGCTGCTTGTTGATTTCCAATCCTATCTGCTTTTGAAGGAAAGAAAGCCTTGTTGAGCGCTGCTTTATGACTTCTGAATTCAATTGCTTCAAGCGCGAGGCAAAAGTTTTGGGCATAGCCCAAAACTTGCTTGTATTGATTATGTTTGGCTTGACTCTTTTCATCAAATCCAGGGTCATCTGGAAATCCTCCTCTGTCTCAGTCGGATATCCGCAGATAATGTCAGTAGAAATCAGCATTTCAGGGAATTCTTTCCTGAACTTTTCCGCTATTTCCAGAAAATCCTTGACTTTGTATTTCCTGTCCATATCCTCAAGCACTTTATCGCTTCCTGACTGCAGAGGAACATGCAAAAATTTGAACATTTTTTTGTCTTTGTAGCATTCAATCAGTTTATTGAGCATTGGTTTTACGTTATTAGGATTCATCATCCCCAATCTGATGAAAAACTTTCCTTTTAGCTTTAAGATTCCTGATAATAATTCAGGAAGCTCCCTTTTTCCTTTATCCAAACCATAAGAAGCGCAATCCTGGCTTGTGAGCCAGATTTCCTTTGCCCCTGAATCAATATCATTCTGGATTGATTTTATGATTAAGTCCTTTGGATATGAAAAAAGCTTGCCCTTAGCCAGTCTCGCATAGCAATAAGTGCAGTTTCCTAAACAGCCCTCGCTTATCTGGTTTATTCCTATGATTCTGTTTCTAGGCACTTTGGGCCGGCATAATTTTACTTCATCGTTCTTTGAAATTTCCTCAACTCTTTCCCCTTCAATTGTTTTCCTTACAACTTTTATTATGTCAGAAAAATGATGTGTCCCGAGAATGCTTGCTTTCGGAGCAATCCCCTTTATGATTTTTGCCTCAACATCGGGCATGCATCCGCATACAATCAGCTTTTTGTTTTTGTAAAGCTGAATTGCAGAGCGCATCTTCTGCTCAGTCGGCCCTTTTACGATGCAAGTGTTAATGATGATAATGTCTGCAAGCTTTGCATCCTGGATTACGATAAATCCGTTTCTTGTCAGCAAGCCCGCTAATATCTCGCTGTTATTCTGATTTGCTGAGCATCCGTAAGTTTCGATATAGGCATACATGCTTGAAGTGAAGAAATAATGGTTTTAAACTTTTACATGATACTAGGAATTCTCATGCCCAACAGCATAAGGCAGTTTGCAAGAACAGTTTTGACTGCATAAACAATCGCAAGCCTCTTCTGCTTGTCCTTTTCATCCGCCTTTATCACAGGGCATTTTTCATAGAAATTGCTGAATAACTGCGCCAGCCTGTTTGAATAATTGGCGATTATATGCGGCGTGTAATGGAATGAGGCTTCTTTTATTATCTTTGGAAATTGCGATAATTCTGTAATGAGCGCTTTTTCCTCATCATTCAGGTTTTCTATTGAAAATTTTCCATTGAATTTTTCCTTTTCAAGAATACTCGCTGCTCTCCTGCACGAATACTGGAGATAAGGGCCTGAATCTCCCTCTAATCTCAGGATTTTATCCCAGTCAAACTCAACATCGCGAATCCTGTCATTTGACAAATCCCCGTAAATCAGCGCGGAAATTCCTACATCCTCTGCAATCTTGTCCTTCTCTTTTTCTGAAACATCGCTTGTGATTAATTTTCTTGACATGGAAATTATTTTCTCGACAACTTCATCCATAAAGACTCCACCGCCTTTTCTGCTGCTTATTTTTCCGCCTTCAGGCAGATAAATCAATCCGAAATTAACATGGACGCATTTTTTCGCCCATTCATGGCCAAGAATTTCCAGGCTCCTGAATACCTGCTGGAAATGCAGCCTTTGTTCAGAGCCAACAACATAAAGCATCTTGTCAAACTTGTATTTATTGTATCGATCAATCGCTGCAGCCAGGTCCCTTGTCGCATAAAGAGTGGCGCCGTCTGATTTTTTCAGGAGGCATGGGGGCATTGCATAATCCTTCAAATCAATCACCAGGCTTCCTGCGCTTTCAACCGCAATTCCTTTTTTCTGCAGTTCATTCGCAAGCCTCATTGCTTTTTCCCTATACTCGCTTTCCCCTGAAATGACATCAAAATTTACTCCGAGCAGTTTGTAGAATTTATTAAAGTCCTTTAAGCTTGAATCCTTGAATTTTTTCCATAGCCCCAGGTTTTTCTTGTTTCCTTCCTCTAATTTCTTGAATTCCCTTCTTGCTTCATCCTCTAATTTTTCATCCTTCTCTGCCTCATCATGGAATTTTGTGTATAATTCCAGCAAAGTCCTTATTGGATTCTTTTCAAGCTCTTTTTTGTATTTTGAGCCCCATTTATTATAGGCAACGATTAACTTTCCGAATTGTGTCCCGTAATCCCCCATATAGTTTATGCCTGCTGTCCTATAGCCTAAAAATTTGAATATCTGGATCAAGGAATTTCCTATTAAAGTTGAGCGCAGATGGCCAATTGACATTGGCTTTGCAATGTTAGGAGCAGAAAAGTCAACAACAACTGTTTTTCCTCTGCCTTCATTGCCGCTCCCGTACTTGCTTTTTTCCTTAATAATATCGTTCAGAATGTTCTCTGCAAGGACTTTTTTGTTCAGGAAGAAATTGACATATGCCCCCTTTGCCTCTGCCTTTTCTATTTCCCTGGGCAGTTTTAATCCAGAAACGATTTTTTGGGCCAGCTTAAAGGGATTTTCCTTTAATTTCATAGCCATTCCAAAGCAAGGAAAAGCATAGTCGCCAAATTCTGGCTTTGGCCTTTCAAGCAGCTTGATGACTTCTTCTGGCTTCATGCCAAGCTTCTTGCCCAATAACTCACCTATTTTTTCTTCAAACATGGATTTTTGAGGAAAATCAGATTAAAAAATGTTGTTATGCACAATTGTCAATTTAACATCTGTTTTAATTCTAGCATATCCTTGTCAGATAAGGGGGTTTTCCAAATCTCATTAACAAGCCAAAGCCCGCCCTTCCTTATTTTTTCTTTTGGAGAAAATAGCCCCAGCCATTTAGCAGAAGGTTTGCACTGATTGCACGAAGAAACAGTGGATATAATCTTTGACTCTATTTCAAGCCTCTTATCTTTATCATCAACCTGGAAAACTACAAAGGAAAAATTATCCCGGATATATTTTGTAACCCTTTTTTCTGTTTCTTTCTGCCTTGTAAAATCAATAGAATCTGAATGCAATTTTTTGGCATGTTTTGTTGTCAAGTCTATTTCCCACTGCTTAAGAAAAGGGTCTTTATCTTTATTCAATAAAGCTCTGCCGATATTTTTTCTGAAAATGCTCCTATCTTTGTTTTCGTTCGAAAAATGCTGGAACAAGCGGGAGCGGAGCTGGTTATCCCCAGTGTGCGTCCCGATTCTGACAATTCTATTTGCAGAATGGGCAAATTCGCCTTTTTCAAAAAGAATGTAAATCCCGTTTTCAGGTATTTCCTGCTCATCAAAAGGAAAAGAATGTTTTTTCATCCTATTAAACCATTGATGGATTGTATGGCAATTTTTACTCATTTTTAATCTTCTCCGTCAGCCATTTAAGCTGTTTGCCAATTCCCAAGCCAAGCATAGGTATTTTATAATCCTTGATGTGGGGAAGTAAAAATTTCCTGTAATTATTTCCGGCAAGAAATACAAATTCATCTTTATTCAAATCTGAAACTTTTTGCAATTGGGATAATACGGAATCTGCCCACTCCTTGATTTCATGAGAAGACATCCTGTTTAATGTTTTGTCATAGGGCTCTATTTCTCTATCCAAGTCAATCAAGCCATATTCAGCGGAAAGAATGAGAATGTTATCGGGACTAAGAGATTTTGCGTATCGTAAATTTTTCTGGAAAAGAGGGCTTACATACAAATCCTGGGCCTTAGATTTATGTTTAAGCTTTTTGCTGACACATGAAATTAAAATAATCTTTGCCATCCTATATTTCAATCCAATTGCCTTCTTCTCTTTGCTGCCTGTCAAGAACACTTCCTTTTTTGTTTATTCTCGGCCTGCCTGACTCCTCATCTTTTCTTAATGTAATGTCCAGTTCCTTCAGCAGAACATTCATTCCTTCTATCAGCTCATAAGGCTGGCTCGCATACCCTTGTTTTCCCGGCTGGCCTGTAAATACTATAAGTGAATCTGCAAGATAAGTTAAAAACAAAAGGTCATGGTCAACAACAAAGGCTGCTTTTTCCTTGTCTATAATTGTTTCCTCAATAGCGCGGGCTGCATGCAATCTTTCCTCAACATCAAGATGAGCAGAAGGCTCGTCAAATAAATAAATGTCTGCCTCTTTTGCCAGGCATGAGGCAATCGCCAGTCTTTGAAGCTCTCCGCCTGACAACTGCTTCAGGATTTTCATCATTATATTGTCAAGATTGAACAGGCTTACAAGGCGATTGTCAATCTTCTCTTTTTTTATTATTGCAGCAACCAAATCATCGTTTATTGCCTCCAAATACTGCGGCTTGTAAGAGACTTTTAATTTTGTCCCCAGATTTTTTTGGTCTGTTTCAAAAACATTAGCGAGGCATTTTACAAAAGTTGTCTTGCCAATTCCGTTCTTGCCTGCAATCCCTATAATGTTTTTGTGCAGGACTTTTCCGGGATTTGCATTGAGCTTAAACCCGTCAAGAGATTTTGTGAAATTGGGCCAGTCCATATAAACAACATTTGACTCTTTTCTTTTTACTGAGAAATCAAAAACAATTGGCTTGTCCCTGAATCTTACATTATCCTCTCTCAAATATCCTGAAAGATAAGTGTTAATTGCCCTTTTAGAAGCCCTTACTTCTGAAATGATTCCATAAGCGCCCTGCTGGCCGTAAAAAATATTGACCATGTCAGTAAGGTAATCAAGCAGGAGCAAGTCATGCTCAACAACAATGACTGCCTTCTCTTTTTTTATTAGTTCATTTATGAAATCTGATATTTTTATTCTTTCAGTAACATCAAGATAAGCCAAGGGCTCATCAAAATAATAGACATCCGCCTCTTTTATTGATGAAGCGGCAATTGCAATTTTCTGCAGCTCGCCGCCTGAAACTTCATTCAGTTTCCTGTTCAGAAGATATGAAATTTTCAGTTTTTCCATTATTTTGTCAATTTCCTTCTGGTTTGCGAATTTTTTCATGAAATCCAAGACTTTTACATTAGAGGATAATTCAGAGATTATCTGGGGCTTTATGCTGATTTTAATCTTGTTTATTTTTTCAAAATAAGTCAGTAATTCAGAACCCTTCAGGAATTCCTTGATCTCTTTTTCAGACGCTTCTTTCTTGCCTAAATTCATCCGAATCTTATTCCCTAAAATCTCAATGGCAGTTGATTTTCCTATTCCGTTCCTGCCAAGCAGTCCAAGGCTTGTTCCAAACTTTGGAATCGGAAGATTGTACAATGCGAATCCATTATCGCCATATCTATGGACAACTTCTTTGCCTAATTTGTCTGGAAGATTGACTATGCTTATTGCCTTGAACGGGCATCTGTTCTGGCAAATCCCGCAGCCGATGCATAATTCCTCAGAAATCCACGCTTTTTTGTCAATTATTATGCATTCCTTTCCAGTCCTGTTTACCGGACAAAGCCTTGAGCAAAGCTTTTCGCACTTCGCCGGGCTGCATTTTTCCTTTTGAATGATGGCTAATCTCATTATTTATTAGGTTTCTCAGAAGGTTTATATATGTAATCCCTTTATTTTTTTAAGTAGTGTAAATAAAAAGGTGGATTATGGTTTACAAGAGATTCATAAAAAAAGACGGCAAGACTATAGGGCCATATTTTTATAAAAGTGTAAGGCAAAAAGACGGTAGTGTAAAAAGCGTTTATATCGGACAGGCAAAAGAAACTTCAAAAAACATTACACTACAATCTTCTTTGGTTATTTTTGCGGCAATTGCAAGCATTTTTCTGCTTTTTGTCATGTTCAGGCCTTTAATCACTGGCTATTTTATCTACACTCAAGAGACTTTTTCAAAAGACTTGGGCATATCAACATCAGAATCAAATATTTATGACATAGAAATAGACCATGATTTCTTTCAGCTCAGCTCATTAAGTATAAGCGGAAGCATGAGTGGGGACAAAGCGAAGGTCTATCTTGAATATGAAGGAAAAGAATATCTGATTGGAGAATTTTCAGGCAAAAATAATGGATTGATGGGATATGCTATAAGCGAATTCGGAATGGATCAACAAACAGAACAGCCAATAGAAGTTCCTGCTGAAGAAGCGCAGCCAGAAGAGCCTGCTGAAATTCCTATAGAGCAGGCTGCTATAATAAATACTTCTCAAGAAGAAGTGATTGTGCAGCCTAAACAATTCAATGATGCTTGCATAGAAACATGTAGCTTAAATGAAATAGGATTGGGAAAAACAAAATTAAAATTAAGAATAGAGGTTGATAATGCTGAAGTCAGCATAAGCAAATTAACTTATTCCATAGTTGATTTGAAGAATGAATTGAATATTGATGATGAATCATTAAAGCAATTGAAGGAAAATGGAAAAGCAAAGGTTATTGTTGATTTGAAGAAAGAATCAAAAGGAATGTCCGTTCAGCAAATAGGAAGGGAAGTAGATGTGAAAGTTGACAGGAAATTCTCAAGCTCAAATGCAATTGCGGGCGAGATTACAAAAGAGGATTTGAAAAATCTTATTTATGATGGGAAGATAGACCAGATACAATTTGATACTGTCAATACAATTCTTCTTGCGCAATCAGCGCCCCAAATCAATGCGACTTCAACCTGGAGCAGGCAAGTTAACGGAGTAAATATCACAGGAGCGGGCGAGACTGTCTGCATAATAGATACGGGAATTGCTGAGCATACGGCATTGCAGGGAAAAATAATCGGCAAACATTGTTATTGTTCAGTCTCTGGGCCATGCTGCCCTAATGGACAAGCGGAAGATGAAAATGCAACTGATGACAACAGCCATGGAACCCATGTTTCCGGCATAATCGCTTCCCAAGATGCATCATATAGGGGAATTGCGCCTGGCGCAAAAATAGTCATGGTAAAAGTATGCGACTCGGCAGGGTACTGCTCAAGCTCTGACATGATTGCAGGGGTTGAATTTTGCGCGAACAATGCTTCTTTATATAATATATCAGTAATCAGCATTTCAATCGGCGGCGGTGGATACTCAGACTATTGTGACTCAACATTGCCTGCAATGACGGCCGCGATAAATGCCGCGAGGGAAAAAGGGATTTTAGTGTCAGTCGCCTCTGGAAATAATGGATACACTGACAAAATGACATGGCCTGCCTGTATCAAGAATGCAACGTCAGTAATGGCGGTTGACAAACAGGACGGCATTGCAGCATATTCAAACAGAAATTCGCTGATTGACCTGGCTGCTCCCGGAGGAAGCTCATCAAATCCCATAATCTCAACACTCCTAAACAACCAATTCGGCGGAAAGTATGGAACTTCAATGGCCTGCCCTCATGCGTCAGGAGTTACAGCATTGCTGCAGCAGTACAGCAAGCTTTACAATAACATCTCCTTATCGCCTGAAAAGATTGAGGAAATCCTGAGAAAAAACGGAAAAGCCGTTAATGAATCAGGAGCAGTGTATTACAGGATAAACATTTTGAATGCGGTGAATTCCATCCCCAAGCTGAATGCTGCGGAAAATTCAGTAGAAAAGCCAGGCCAGGCAAAAATCAAATTCTTGGAATCAACTGACTTAAAGGATTTTGATGCCTTTTCAATAGATAATAATTTCATAAGCATGGATGCTTCATCATATCCCTCATACAACAAGCCCGCAAACATAACTTTCTATAATTTAATTTTCAATAAAGCCCCCATAATACTGAAGAACGGGATTTTCTGCCAAAATTGCAGTGTCCTTAATTACATCAACGGGACTTTAGTGTTCAGAGTGCCCGGATTCAGCAATTATACCTCAGGGATAAACGCGCAGTTAAGCGCATTTAACAGCATGAATAATACTGCAATCATAAACCAGAATGTTGTGTTCTATGCAAACTACACGAGCAAGGCTTCAAACCAGATAATCAACGGGACATGCATCATAAACTTAAACAACTCCGCCTATCCAATGATTTTAGAAGGCATTTATTTGTATAATCAGTCATTTTCCGCGTGGGGACAGTATAATTATAATATAACCTGCAACTCAACGGATTTTGAGACCCTCTCAATTTCGGATTCCATAAATATAACAAAACTTCCCCCGATAATTAATTTTACTTTGAATGAAAAGGCAGGAAATGCAACAATCCTCCCCAACAATTCTGTCCTGATAACCGCAGTCTTGATACAGCCTTCCGGGAATTTGAAGCTTTATCTGAATGATTCATTGATTAACGAAGGGAATAACCTGAGCAATTTAACAGCTTTCAATGAATATGGAGTCTTTAAAGTAACATCCTTGTTTGAGGGAAACGAAAATTATTCAGCTTCTGCAATCACGGAATGGATAAATGTCATTAATGACACTTCAGCCCCGGCATTCAGCAGTCTGAAAGGAATGAATGCTGTTTATTCAGGGATTTATCAGTTAAACGCAACATGGCAGGATAATGTCGCGCTGGACAAAGCATGGATTGAAAACAATTTCTTAGGCAATCTTTCAAATTTCAGCATGGAAAAGAATAATGATGAATATTATTACAATTTCGGGAACTTATCCGCAGGAAATTATTCTTTCAGATTTTGGGCAAATGACTCGTCAGGAAATGCAAATTCAACCGATTTGCTAAGTCTAATAATAAACAAATCATCAAATCCAATTGCCCTATCCATCAACAATGTTCGGGGGAATGTCTCAATAACTTATGGAACCCAGAGCAACGCAGCAGCAACTGCGGCAGGAAATGTTTCTTTGTTCAGGGATAATATCAATGTAAATAATCCTGATGTTTCCACGCTTCCGGTAAAAACTTCCGGATATGCTTACAAAGCAAACGCGACAGGCAATGAAAATTATACAGATAATAGCAGTGGAGTAACTTATTATCTTTTCATCAACAAATCTGACCCTTCACTCTCATTGTATTTTAACAGTAACCAGGGCGACTTAACTACGCAAACATTATCAATTGAAATAAAAGCGGTCCTTAATCCGCAGAGCAATGTAGACATTTATCAGAATGATGTTCTGATAACCTCTGGAAATTCTCCGCTGACCACAATAAAAGTCTATAACTCAACAGGCTCGTATAAGATTACAGCCTCATTTGCAGGAAATGAAAACTATTCCGCGAAAAGCAAGACAAATTATATTACAATAACCTCTTCCCAGCAATTGACTCAGCAGCAGACGCAGCAGCAAACACAGGAGCAAGGCGCTTCATGCAATCCTTCATGGCAGTGCTCTGAATGGAGATCATGCACTCTCGGGAAGAAAACAAGAACATGCAGTGATGCGAATAATTGCGGGACAGATTCAGGAAAGCCTTCTGAGACTGTTGACTGCGGATGCCAGGAAATCTGGAAATGCTCTGTTTGGAGTGGCTGCTCAAATGGCATGAAGACAAGAAGCTGCACTGACCTGAATAGCTGCTCTCCTGACAAAACAGAAAGCTCATTATGTATTTTCCCCTCAATGCCTTTTGACCTGTCAAAACTTGCCGGCCTTGAATATGTGGGAAAAACAATGAATTATCTGGGGACAAATGCCCTTGTTGCCGTCAAAAAACCGGTGTTTTTCGTGGCAATAACATCTTTAATAATCGCAATTCTTGCAATTATATTCAGGAATAATGTTTCAAACGCTTTGAGGAGCGCAAAGAAATACAAGATAGACGTAAAATTTAAAATACAGAAAAGAAAAAAATAGATGGGGAAAAATGAGCGAAAAATGTTCTTTATGCGGGAAGAAGATTGAAGAGACATTCCTGGGAAAATTAAGCGGAACTATTGTAAAAATCAGAAAGGGAGAAAGCAATGAAATTTTTTATGCCTGCGATGACTGCCAGAAAAAGTTTGGGAATAAGATTAAGGAAGAGCTTTCTAAAAAGTAAAATTATCTGCTAACCCATCTGCTGCCTTTGACATAAAATCTCAATTTTCTTTTCAAATCCCTGGAGACTCCGATGCGATGAGAAGAATCAATGGCAAACTTCTTTTCCTTTTGCGGGCTGGCAATTGTCAAATTGCCTTTTTCGTACACTTTAATATCATGATGCTTCTTGTCTATCTTCATCGCCTGCGTCAGTTTTCCGGGGCCGTTTGTCAGAAGAAAGCCGTCTTTCTTCCTGTGATTTTTCATTATCCTTTCGCCTTCAACAGGCTCAAGAGCGCGGATAAGAACAGCGGAAGGGATTCCTTTTTTTCCAGTCACTATATTCAAAAGCCAGTTGTTATGAACCATGTAAACAAATGTCTTTCCACCCTCATTCCACATTTGCTCTGCCATTTTTGGGGTCGTGAATGCCCTTGAAGCAGGGTCATTTTTTCCGTAATATGCCTCTGTCTCCACTATTTTGCCTATTAATTTCCTGCCATTCAATTTCCTGATTAAATATTTTCCCAATAATTCCCTTGCCACTTTTACCGGGTCCCTGATATAGAATGATTTCTTTAAAATTTTCATTAATATTCCTTGTGGATTTTGTGAAAGCCATTAATCCTGCTGTTTTTTGTTAATTTTGAGATTTCAAAGAACACAAGGCTCGCGGATGAGACAACAATCACCAGCAATAAGTCCCCTATCGGCAGGGCCTTGAATCCAAACACATTTGCAAGAGGAGTGTAGATTGCTGCTATTTGAAGCAAAAACGCTGCCAAGACAGAATAAAGAATGAATTTATTGCTGAACACCCCGATTTTAAAGATGCTTTTACTTGAGCGGCATGTGAACACAATGAACAATTCAGAGAAAATTGATGTTGTTGCAGCCATTGTTCTTGCCTTGTCCAAATCGCTCTGGAAAGATGCAAATAATGCAAATGCGGCTATAAACGAGATTATTCCTGCAATAAAAATAAATCCCCCTATGTTGCCTAAGATGCTTTCTTCTGGATTTGTCGGCTTTCTTTTCATAATATCTTCCTCCTCTTTCTCAACGCTCAGCGCCAGGCTCGGCAATGAGTCTGTAATGAGATTAATCCATAAAATCGTCAAGGGCAGTAATGGCAAGGGAAAAGCAATTATCAACGCAAACATGACCAAAAATAATTCATGGACATTTGCAGCCAGATGGAATTTGATTGATTTTTTCATGTTGTCATAAACTCTTCTTCCTTCTCTTACAGCATTCACTATGGAGCTGAAATTGTCATCCAGAAGTATGATATCAGAAACATCCCTCGCGACATCTGTCCCCCTGATGCCCATTGCAACGCCTATATGCGCCTCTTTCAATGCAAGAACATCATTAACCCCATCACCAGTGACCGCAACCACTTCTTTTTGATTTTTTAATGACTGCACGATTTTTAATTTTAATTCCGGATTAATGCGCGCAAAGATTGTTTTTATTCTGACTATTGAATCAAATTCCTCTTCAGACAGCCTCTCCAATTCATTCCCCTCAATGCTATCCCCGTCCAGCCCTATCATTCCCGAGACTGCCTCGGCAGTCAGCAGAGAATCTCCGGTAAGCATCTTGACTTTTATTCCAGCAGCAATGCATTCCTTGATCGCGTGCTTGACTTCATATCTTGGAGGATCGAGCATTCCCTGGAAGCCGAGGAAAACCAGATCATTCTCAGCTATATGCTGGTTGAAATTTACTGGAACTTTCCTGTATGCAAATCCCAGCACTCTTAATGCCTTGGAAGCCATCCTTTCATAAACAGAATGGATTTCCCTTTTCCTTTTTTCAGTCAACGGGATGATTTTTCCGTCCACAATCTCCTTGACGCAGTTTCTTAATACGATATCAGGCGCGCCCTTCACATAGCTTACAAGCCCGCTTTCAGTCTCCCTTACTATTGACATCAGTTTTCTTTTTGATGAGAAAGAATATTCCAGCACTCTTTTTTCTTTTTCTGTCTCCTCTTTTTTCAGCAGCCCCGCTTTTTCCGCCGATAAAACCAGGGCTTTTTCAGTCGGGTCCCCGAAAATCTTGAAGGGCTTTTTCTCTATCCTTGCATTATTGCACATTATCCCTGTTTTCAGCAGGAGCGAAAGCTCCCTGATTTTCCCTGGCTCAACCCTGATTTTTCCTATAAAGAAATTATTCTTCTCAATCCTGAAATAATTCTGGTTGCAGTAAATCTCCTCAACATTCATCTCCTCTTCTGTCAGTGTTCCTGTCTTATCAACGCATATTACAGTTGTCCTGCCCAAAGTCTCTGCTGCAGGAAGCTTTCTGATGAGAGCATTATGCTTCTGCATCCTTTTTATCGCAAAAGCGAGGGTGATTGCAACAACTGCGGGCAGTCCTTCTGGAATCACGCTTACAGCCAGGGCAATTCCAGCCAAAAACATGTTGAACTTGTCTTCTCCCCTCAAAAACCCAATTCCTATCGTGATGATTGCAAAGGCGATTACAGCAAAAGCGACTTTTTTTGAGAACTGGTCAAATTTTTCCTGAAGAGGTGTTTTTGGAATCTTGACTTTCTGGACTAACCCCGCGATTTTTCCGAATTCAGTGCTCATTCCTGTTGATACAACAACAGCTCTTGCGCTTCCCTTGACTATTGAAGTCCCCATATAAATCATGTTTTTTCTGTTTGCCAGTTCTGAGCTCATTGGAAGCTTTTCAGAGCTTTTCAGCTGGGGAAAACTTTCTCCGGTCAGGACAGCTTCATTTGCCTCAAGCTCATTTACATGAATCAGCCTGCAATCAGCCATGACTTTATCGCCCTCTGAAAAAATTAAAACATCGCCGGGAACAAGCTCAGAGGACGGGATTTCATTAAGCCTTCCTTCCCTTAACACCTTGACATTGGGGACAAGAATCTTTTTTAATCCCAAGATTGTCTTTTCTGCCCTGTACTGCTGAAAGAATCCTATTGAAGAATTTATTATAATAATCGCCAAAATCACGGAAAAGTCAATATAATGCCCTATTATCAGTGAGAAAATTGCTGCCGCCAGCAATATAAAAATAAAGACTGAATTGAACTGCTCAAGAAAAATCATTATAGGGGAGATTTTAGAAATCTGCTTCAGCTCATTTTTCCCGTAGTGCTTGAGCCTTGACGAAGCATCATCATGAGACAATCCATTCTCATTCGTATTAAGCTGGCTCAAGACCTCTTTTTTGTCTATGGCGTGCCATTCAACCATTCTAAACTAAGAGAAAGGTATTTTAAGAATATTTCTTTTAGAAGGCAATGAAATACTCTAAAATCGCCGTATTCATAGCTGCAATAATTCTGGCTTATATAATATTCAGCAATTCCAGCATAGGCAATTTTATTTCTAATCTTGGCGGATTAGGATATGCGGGAGCATTTATCGCCGGAATATTTTACACCCTTGGATTTACTTCACCGTTTTCAGCAGGATTCTTCATTGATCTAAATCCTGCCAACATATGGGTTATGGGAATTCTTGGAGGAATTGGAGCTTTAATAGGCGACATGCTGATATTTGGCTTTGCGAGAATGTATTTTAAAGATGAATTCAAAAAGCTTGGAAAAGAAAAGATATTCAAAAAACTGAAAATCAGATTAAGCAATTCTATAATTTATATTGTCGCAGCAATACTTATAGCGTCTCCTCTTCCAGATGAGGCAGGAATAACCCTTATCGCAGGGCTTACAAAAATAAGAGCAAATATATTCGCCATATTGGGATTCATCCTTAACACGATAGGAATATTAATCCTTCTCTCCCTGTAAAATCATGCCCCAGTAGCTCAGCGGTAGAGCAACGCTTTCGTAAAGCGTGGGTCGTGGGTTCGAATCCTGCCTGGGGCTTGCAACTAATTTTTCAGGCTTTCATAGAATTTCTTTGCCGTTACGAAATGCGGAAGCCCAAGCCTTTTTGCGATTTTCCTTGAATTTTTCCTGTAGCCGAAAATGGCTATTGGATTTATCTTCACTGGCTTGTGAAAGATTATCTCATTATACTCTACTAATCTGTATTTCTGCCTCGGAAGCTTTTTGTCAGTCGTTTTGGCCCTGAATTTATTCACCTCTCTCCATGATTTTCTTGGAGAGGGGAATTTTCTCAGCATCTTGTGGACATCCTTGAACACAAATTTCTCAAATCCTGGAATCAGCTTATGGTTGTAATACATATGGAGATTGTCCTTTATCCTGTAATACTGGACAATTATTTTCTTTGCATCGCTTAAAAGAACCAAATCAAAAGGATATACAAAATCGGGCTTTGTTTTTGTCTGGAAAATAAGCCCTTGCGGCCTGTATGTTTTCAGATAATTTTTATGGAGAAAGCTGCATGCCAGCCTGCTTTCTCTGCAGAAGCTTTTTGTATTCAGCCTTATTGTCTTTGTTTTTATTATATTATCTATTGACTGAAAAGCAATTTTCTTTTTTCCTTTCAAAGTCTTCAGGACAAAATCCTCCTCAAAAGATTTTGCAAAATACTCCTCTTTTTTCATCATGCCTTGTATGTTCTTATGATTTTAAATTTATGCACCGAAAAGGTTTAAATCTCCTGAATCCATATAAAAACATGAAATTAAAAGGGAGTGAGACTGAGAAAAATCTTCTTAAGGCTTTTGCCGGCGAGAGCCAGGCAAGAAACAGATACACTTATTTCGCAAGCGTTGCAAAAAAGGAAGGCTATGAGCAGATTTCAGCGATATTTCTTGAGACTGCTGAAAATGAAAGAGAGCACGCCAAGGTTTTCTTCAAATATTTAGAAGGAAGAGATGTTGAAATCATAGCAACTTATCCTGCGGGAAAAATAGGGACAACATCAGAAAATCTTCTGCACGCCGCAAACGGCGAGAGATTGGAATGGGGAACTTTGTATCCCGCATTTGAGAAAGCGGCCAGGAAAGAGGGATTTAAAGAAATTGCTGATTCATTCAAACAAATTGCCGAGGTAGAGGAAAATCATGAAAAAAGATACAGGAAGCTTCTTGATAATGTTAAGAAAAATAAAGTTTTCAAAAGAGACAATATAGTGAAGTGGAAATGCAGGAACTGCGGATATATCCATGAGGGAAAAGAGGCTCCGAAGCAGTGCCCTGCGTGCAAGCATCCGCAGGCTTATTATGAATTGTTAGCAGAGAATTACTGAATATAAATAATATATTTTTAATATTCTATAATTTTATTTAGAATTAATCTAAATCGCCAAGAATATCATTAACAGTAATTTCTTTCACAGGCTTTGGCTTATTTTTCTCTTCTTCTCTTTTTTTCAAAGCTTCCCTGATGCCAATTGAATCTTTTATCCTTCCTAATTTTTCATACAAGAACATGATTTTTTTCAGAAGCATGTCCTGCTCGTAATAATCATTGGAGCTTCTTAACAATCTGTCATAAATTTCCAGGGCTTTTGGCCTCCTGCTGCCTTTTTCCATCCTTTCAGCTTCAGACATCCATGCCTGCCTTATTTTTTTCTGCAGAGCAACTCTTTCTCCTGGAGCAGCAGCGTCCAATGCTCTTTTGAAAGAATCTCCTGCCTGCACAAATTCCATTGCCTGGACATATAACATTCCTATGTTCATGTAAACTTCTTTTTTCGCCTCGTATGTATTGACAGTCTCAGCAGCCCTTTCCATCGCCTTTGCCGCTGATGAAATCCAGCCTTTCTGCAGATAAAGGTCAGCGAGAATCTTGCTTGCCGAATACTTCACATCATCCGGAAGAACAATCTGTTTCAATAAATTCTCCAGATATTCTATTTTCAGCTCATAACTCAGTGTAGAAAGCTTTGTCCTCATATCCGCTTCTGTAATTTTTTCATTGAATCTAACGTCTGTCCTTTTTACCATCTTTTCCTTGATAATGTGTTTAATAATTTTGTTTATAAATTTTGTTATGATTGATACATTATAATTTATAAACTTCTTTTTGCCTAAAATTTCATGCGGGAGTGCCGGAGCGGCCAAACGGGCTACGTTCAGAGCGTAGTGGCTTAGTGCCTTCATAGGTTCGATTCCTATCTCCCGCATATGCTGTTTCTATAGAGTAGTAACAAAACGGAATGTTTAAATATCCTTAAAACTTTGTTACTTTATGGATAGCCTGAAAAATAATCTTGCACTTTTTCTAGCCGCTATAATGCTGTATTCTCCATTGAATATTGCATATTCCCAGGACAAGCAGAAAGTTGCAGCCTCTTTTGAAGCAAATTTCTTAATGGGGAGGGAAAAATCAGCCAAATTGATAAGGGACTTTTTAATGTCCAAATCAGACACAAAAGAGATGAACAGGAAAATTGAAGATTCTTATCTTAATCAATACATTGATAATTGCACTATTGTAAAAAATAATCCTGATAAAAGGATGATTTATGTAATTCTCCAGGAACATGCGCAGAATAGCGACAAGATTGATAAAAATATAGAGAAAAAGCTTGTTGAGGATGCACTTCCTTGCCAGGTTTCAATTTACAGGATTCTTGAAGGATTGAAAGATGGAAAATTTCCTGGCCAGAAAAGCAGATTAGAGCTCATTGCCCTCGAAGGAATGAGCCATAAGGAAATAGATGACATGACAAGAGGAGAAGAGATTGCAGACCAAATCTCAAGAGGCACTCCAAAAATAGAGGATAATGCAAATTTAGAGGCATATCTAAAAAAAGGATACGCCAATGCAGGAGCATTGATAGGAGCAAGATACAAAGACCTTTTTGTAATGGGATTTGAGAAGGGGATAAAAGCCTCTAACGGAGCGATAAAAGGCTTTGAAATATATCAAAACCGCAGGCAAGGCAATCTGCTAAATCTTAAAGGAGCCACTCAAGAAGAAAGAAGGGCCATTGCAGAATACATGTCTTATAAAATATTCACTCTATCTGAAAGAAGCGAGGATTCAATAAAATATGCAATCCAGCATGCAGACACCTTATACTCAAAAGGAATGATAAAAAACAAGGATGCTGCAATCGTTATAGGGGCAGGACATGAGCTGGATTTCCTGAAGAAAGCTGAAGAGAACACCCCATATAATCTTATGATCATTTCTCCAAAGGGAGTTTTTAGAATCAAGTAGTCTTCTAAGTAATCTTTATAAAACAAATTTAGCTGTTTCTTCTATGCGGGGATGCCGGAGTCTGGAAAACGGGCAGGACTTAAGATGTAAGGGACACCCTTACCAACCCATAAGACATCCTGTGGCTTAGTGCCTACGAAGGTTCAAATCCTTCTCCCCGCACTAAACTTTCCCTTCTATTAAGAGGGTGATTTTCCCTCGCAAACCTAAACTTTTATAAAGCAGTTTTTCCTATTGATTGTGAGGCAATAGGGAATGAAAAGAAAATCCAAACTTAGCAATGTCCAGCATAATTGGAATGAAAGAGCGAGCCAGATAACCACAAATCCCTTAAATAATCCTGTAAAGGCATTTACAAAAGACAACAGCGTAAAATTATCCTGCCTTGAGTAGAATTCTATCGTCGCTAAACATAAGCTTTAAAAGCCAAAAATATCTTTATTATTCGGCAGAATAGACGGCATTTAGCCCTATGCCGCACCGCTCGTGGGCTTTAAGCGGGTCGAAGCCAAGATTTGTGTAGTGTCTGTAAAAGGCCTTGATCTGGACGACGACGTTTTGTCCTGTTTGATCTTGCTTCGGCGAAATAGGTCAGTTCCGGAAGGAAGCAGCCTTAAACCAGAGTTAAGATGCTTTCGGGGTTACAAAACCGAGGAAGGATTAAGCTAACTTTTTATGGATGTCAAGCTATTCTTGGCATTTCTGCCGCTTTTAAATTGAGTGTTAATCTTCTGAACAATTGAGCCTTTGAGAGCGAATGTTCTGAACAATTGAGCCTTTAACATTAAAATATATTTATAAACATCTTTTCCCTCTAAAAATAATGATAAAAAGAGGGCAGTTCTACATAATTGCGGCTGCAATAATTGCTGTGCTTTTAGTCGGGCTGGCCGCGACCGTGAATTATGTCATGGTAACATCGACTCCGGCAAGATTCTATGACCTTGGGGAGATGTACAAATTAGAGGGGCCGAATGTTGTTGACCAGGGAATTTATCAGGGAACGCCTGAAAAAATAAGCGAAACGCTTTCAAACTTTACTGATATATTTTATCAGAACGCAAGATTAAAGGATCCCAATATACAGATAATAGCGGTATTTGGAAATTCATCAACAATCTCCCCTATCAGCTATGGGAAAGAAGAAATCAATATAACCTCAGAAGCGACTGGCTCGGAAATAAAAACTCTTACAGCCTCAGAAGCGCAGTCAATTATTAGTCTCTCAACGAGTGCAGGTGGAGAACAGGTAGGAGTGACAAAAATCACTCCAACAAAAGGATTGAGAGATGTACTGCATCCTGGAAAATGGGTGAGTGTAAAAGTGGGAAATGCGGATTATAACGTAACATTGGGAGAAAAGCAATATTTCTATTTTATCATAATAAGCAAGAAACCTACTGGAGAAGTTTATTCAACCACATCAAATACACCAACACCATAAGATGATAAAGAACAAACTGGCGATTTCTGCAATCATAGGGGAAGTTCTGCTGATAAGCCTGGCATTGGTCATGGCGGGAGCGGTCTATGCATGGCTTAAATTTTACGTCACAAAGCCATTGCCGACAGAAAGCTGCGATGAAGCCGTTAATCTGATTGTCTCTGACTATAAATGCACAGAGGGAAAAATCCTGAACATTACATTCAGGAATCAGGGAAGATTCGACATAAACGGGGTGATGGTGACAATAAGCAATGAAACGGGAAATGAAATTTACATATGGCCCCTGACTGAAATAAGATATGATGAAGAAATAGGAGAATATGAGGACCCGAGAACACATCTTGAGTTCAATAATTCTGTTCTTATCCCCAGCGAAGAGCAGACTAAAAGGCTGAATTACACAAAATATAACCAGATTGCTTATCTGGAGATTGAGCCAACAAAAGGTGTTGACAAATATGGAAGAATGATACTGTGCGAGAATTCAATCGCGAAAATGCCGTTAAGCTGCCCATAAATACGTTTTTAAACATCTTAAGACTAAATAATAAATAAAAAAGAGGAAAAAATGATGAATAGAAAGGGGATTTCTGCGCTCGTCGCGACTGTCTTGTTAGTTCTAATCACAATCGCCGCAGTTGGAATTATCTGGGGCGCTGTGATGCCGATGATAAAAGGCAATATAGAAAAAAGCCAGAAATGCTATGACTTATCTTTGGAGATTAAGCAGGCTGGAAACACATGCTATGATATTGATGGTGAAACTCTTGATGTTCAGGTGGGAAGAGGAGAAAAAGTGGCTGACTTAACTGACTTGTCAATCCAAGTCGGCTATCAGGGAACATCCAAAAGCGCAAGGATAAGCAATTCAACATTAGTAATTTATAACAACGGAACTATCCCTGGCCCGAATGAAGACGTAAAATATACAATCGATGTTGCTGCACTGGGATTAGACGGAGTTGATTACGCTACAGTAGCTGCTGTGTTAAAGATAGGAAACGTAGAATCGGTGTGCTCAACGGCAACATCGCAGGTTGCTATTGATCCATGTTGATCATATCATACTTAAAATTTTAAAAGGAGGATAAATGAAAAGCAGAAAAGCGATTTCAGATCTTATAGCCACTGTCTTAATTGTATTGATAACAATCGCTGCAGTCGGAATTATCTGGGGTGCAATAATGCCAATAATAAAAAGCAATATTGAAAGCTCCCAAAAATGCACAAATGCCGGCCTTGAAATTAATACTCAGTCAGGATACACTTATGTTTCAGGAGAAAACATAAGCATACAGATTTCAAGAGGAGCCAGCACAATTGCATTGAACGGAATCCAGATAAAAATCATGGACAAAACAGGAAACTCAAACACTACAGTGTTGGGAATAGCGTATGTTCCTGTGGCAAATGCAGACAAAGTCTATAACTTCAATGTGACTGCAATGGGACTGGACAAGACTGGAATCAAAAAAGTCGGCGTGGCGCCAATAGTTGCGTTGGGAAACCTGAATTACACATGCCCGATGAGGGAATCAGAAATGCCCCAATAATCATCCGATAATTTTTAAAAGGAGGTCATGATGATAAATAGAAAAGGAATTTCAGCACTTATAGCGACTGTTTTGTTAGTTCTGATAACAATCGCTGCGGTAGGAATTATCTGGGGCGCAATAATGCCTTTGATAAAATCCAATCTTGAAACTTCCCAGAAATGCAATAACGCTGAACTGACAGTCAGCCTGGACTCAGGGTACACTTACGCTTCAGGAAATGATGCTTTCATACAGATTGCAAGAGGCGCAAGTACAGGAATAAACATAATTGCAATCCAAGTAAAGGTCATAGATAATACAGGAAATTCTGTTATACAGACAAACAGCAGTGTTCCTGGCGTGAATTCAGACAAAGTCTACAAGATTACTGCGACTGGAATTCCAAAGAAAGTTGGCGTTGCTCCAGTCATAGGGATAGGAAATCTTAACTATACTTGCCCTATGAAAGAGTATGATCTGCCGTAAACTCCCAATAACATGAAAAAAGAAGGGATGGTATGGATATCAACCATACTTTACACTATGATAAGCCTGGCAATCATAGGATTGCTTTTGACTGTCATACAGCCGAAAATCTCGCAGATGAGGGATTCAATCATCATAGACCAGACAAAAACAAGCCTTGCGGAAATTGACAAAACAATTCTTGATGTTTCAGGAGCCCCTGGAATGCGCCTTCCTTCAGAAGTCAGACTGGGCAAGGGCCAGCTTATTATCTCAGGAGCCGGCAATTCAATTGAATGGACTTATGATTCAAAATACAAATATTCAGAGGTGAACAGGACAATAAGGTCAGCAAGCATTTATGAAATGACAAAGCAATTGGGAACAGACCAGTACAGGATATCGCTAAAAATCAATTATTCTGATATTAACTTGACATTCAATGGGCTTGAGCAGGATAAAGTCCTGCAGGCAGGCTCTATTCCCTACAAAATCTGGTTTGAAAATAAAAACAATTATATTGACGTAACTTTGGGTTAAGTTTATATATATTCTTGTCGTCCATAGCTTAATTAAAAGAGGATACTATGAATAATGAATTTCCAAAGATAGAACTGACTCCTGTCACTCCGCCGCTTCCAAAATTTCTTGACAAGACAAAGATAAATGTCCGCTACATGCTCATCGCCCCCTATGTTTCTGCCCACATCTACTGGGACTCAAAAATTTCTGAGGTAATGTATGAGATTGAGGAGCCAGCCCTCAATGAAGATGAAAAAGACAACTTGGCAAAGCTCGAGGCTGGAATCCGGGAATTAATCAACATAAATCTGCTTGTTGAAAAAGACCTGAATGCGATGCTGAATTACCTTGACAAGACTACAAAATTGATAATCGCTGAATTAGGACTGAAGATAAGCAATGAATCATACAGCAGGATGTTTTATTATCTTTACAGGGATTTCATAGGCTTGAATGAAATTGAGCCTATGCTCAAGGATTATTTTATTGAGGACATTGAATGCAATGGAATAAACACTCCAATATACATCATCCACAGGGTTTACAGGAACTTAAGGACAAAATTGACTTTTAGCAGCATGGATTACCTTGCTGGATTTATTGAAAAACTGGCGCAAAGATGCGGAAGATACGTTTCATACGCCTCTCCAATGCTTGACGGAACATTGCCTGACGGTTCAAGAGTCAATGCTACTTACACGACTGAAATAAGCTCAAGAGGGCCGACTTTCACAATCAGAAAATTCACAAAAGTTCCGTGGACTCCTATTCAATTGCTTAATTTCAACACATTAAGCCCTGAAATGCTGGCTTATTTCTGGATTTTACTGCAGTACAAGTCAAGCATATTAATCACGGGCGGAACAGCTTCAGGAAAAACATCCTTATTGAATGGAATCGCTTTTTTCATCCCCCCTGAAGCAAGAGTTGTTTCAATTGAAGATACAAGAGAATTAAATCTGCCAAGGGAAAACTGGCTGCCAAGCGTCGCCAGAATGGGGGTCGGCGGAGTTGGAGAAATCGATTTGTTTGATTTGCTGAAAGAAAGCTTCAGGCAGAATCCGGATTATGTTATTGTTGGGGAGGTAAGGGGAAAAGAAGCAAGTGTTCTTTTCCAGGGAATGGCTTCTGGCCATGCTTCAATCTCAACTTTGCATGCAGAATCAGTAGAGACTGTAATCAGAAGACTGCAGACTCCTCCAATCAGCCTTTCTCCAAGCCTGATGAACAGCCTGGATTGCGTCGCTGTAATGACGCATGCCATAGTCAACAAGCAGGAGACAAGAAGGCTGACTAAGATTACAGAAGTTGTTGACGTGACTCCGGAAGGGGTTGCGCAGACAAACACGCCCTTTGTATGGGATCCAACAAATGACAAATTCTATTTCAAGACTGACTCAAAGGTATTTGAAAAAATAATGCTGAGATACGGACTGACTAAAGCGGAATTATTGAGTGAATTCAAGCTTAGGACAAAGCTTATCTTTGAATTATACAAAAGAAAAATCTTTGACTATGACACTGTCCAAAAAATAATAAACGATTATTACAAGAATCCCCAGTTAACTTTGAAAACTTACGGGATAGTGTGAATAAAATGGAAAAAATCAAAGATTTTTTACCTGCTCAAAAATTAGGAGATTTTTGACATGGACAAATTCAATGCATGGAGATTGGTCAATTTGATGGAGAATGAGATAGGAAAGCTTGAGAACGCCACCAAGACCAATAATGGAATGCAGATAAAGGAGTCAAAACAAATTCTTCTTTCTCTCCAGAAACAGCTTCAGGCTGAAATTGAAAAACAATGACAACAGCAGAACAAATAAAAGCGAACATAATGAAGGAAAAAGAGATTCTTAATTATCTGCTGATGGTAGACAAAATTCAGATAGCCAGGGAAGAGGAGGAATTCTACAGGAATCTTTCATCCTCATTGATTAATCCGCTGAGCATGCTGAATTCAGCGATTCCCGACCTTGTCAAAAGCATCCCTGAGCCTGAAGAAAAAACCGTTGAGAAAAGAGAAAATATTGAAAAAGTGAGGAGAAGAATAACCACTATTACTGGAAATTTAAGCGTTGACAAGAAAAATAAGGCAGAATTCCTGAAAACACTGGAGATTGAAGAGTCCCTGCTGAGAGATGTGAAGAGAAGATTTTCACAGCTTAAAGCGAAAAAAGAAGTCAAGGAGGAATCTTTCAAAGAAGTCGGAGAATACACAAAAATTTCAAACAGCATTTTTTCAAACCTTTCAATAAAGCTTTCAAGGTCTGAAACTTTCAAGCCGCTTTCCCTTAGCCTGAAAAAAGCAAACATGCCTTATCTTCTTGCAAGTTATCTGTCAATGGCATTTTTCGGAGTGATGATTTCATTTATTGCCATGATTGTCCTTGTCCCGATGATAATAGTTTCCGGGATAATTCCCGCAATGTATGCCGTTCCTGCAATAATCATAGTTCCCTTAATTGTCTTGATTGCATTTATGTCATATCCTTCCAGCGAAGCATCTTCCATCAGGGGAAAGATAAATGACGAGCTGCCTTTTGCCGTGATGCACATGGCTGCAATTGCAGGAAGCGGGATAGAGCCGTCAAAGGTGTTTGAGATTCTCGCCTCAAGCAATGAGTATCCTGCATTGAGGAGAGAGATGATGAAAATTGTGAATCAGATTAATTTTTACGGATATAATCTTGTCAATGCATTAAGAAGCACGGCAAAAACATCATCCAATCCGAGATTTACAGACATTCTTAACGGGATAGCCACCACAATATCATCTGGAGGGGATTTGAAGGAGTATCTTTCAAAAATAGCCCAGGACACAATGCTTGATTATAAATTGAGGAGAAAAAGATTCACTACAATATCCGAGACTTATGCTGACATCTACACAGGATTATTGGTCGCTGCTCCCCTGATGTTCATGCTTATTTTAGTCCTGATGAATGTTATCGGCGGAGGATTGGGCGGAATGTCAACGGGAACACTGGCAATAATAGGAATAGGCGTGCTGATTGTGATTAACATAGGATTTTTGGTATTTTTGCAAATCAGCCAGCCGGAGTCATAATATGAAATTTTTGAAACAGCACTACATAGGAATTGGAATCGGGATATTCATTATCATAGCTGATTTGGCTCTTTTCATGGGCCAGAAGGTTTTTGCATTTCTCATAGGGATTGCTTTTGTCGTAGGGGCTCTTCCTTTTGTCATGACTATGATGACTGAGGTAGGCAGGGAAAAGGGAAAAGAGGAAATGTTCCTTGAATTCGCAAGAAATCTGGTTGAAAGCGTGAAGGCAGGAACCCCCATCTCAAAAAGCATAATAAATGTCGGAAAAAAAGAGTACGGAAGCCTTACTCCGCATGTCAATAAGCTTTCCAATCAAATTGCAGTCGGCATTCCTGTCTCGCAAGCCCTAGTAACTTTTGCAAATGACGTCAAGAACAAGGTCGTGTCAAGGTCAATTTATTTGATTATTCAGGCGGAAAAATCAGGAGGTCAGATTGATTTGATTTTAGAATCAACTGCAAAATCCGTTTCAGAAGTTGAAGACATCCAGAAAGAAAGGCAATCCTCAATGTACAATCTTGTCATTGAGGGATATATCATCTTTTTCATTTTCCTGATAATAATGATTGCTGTGCAGACAAAATTCATTCCGGCAATGTTAAAAACAGTAACGGAGGCCGGGACAGGCACAGGAATGGAGGGAATAGGATTCGGAGGGGGCGGCGGAGGCGGAGTATCAACCCAGCTGCTTGGAAATTTATTCCTAGCATTAATCTTAGTCCAGGGATTTTTTTGCGGATTGGTAATTGGAAAACTCTCAGAAGGAAAAATTAAATCGGGCATTAAGCATTCAATGATAATTGTGGCAATGGCCTATCTCATAACAACAGGAGTCCAGGCGTTTATGAGCTAAAGGCAAAGGCTCAACGCGTTCAGAAGATTAAGAAAGAATAAAATAACATTTAATAATCAAGATGCCCTGACGTCATTGGCATCAAAATCATATTCACATTAACCCAAAAAATGACAAATAAAAGAGGTATATCCACTGTAGAAATGATAGTGTCTTTCACTATCTTTTTTGCGTTCGTTGTTTTTATCATGGCATATCTCAACCCGATAAAAAAAGACATTTCAAGCTCGCTGCTTGATAATTTAGACGCCGGAATGAAAAAAAATGCAATGTCTGACTTGATGGAGGTCCCTTTGATAACAATCGAGGCGCCGACAAACTGCATTTCTGTTGATCTGAATAATCCCTCATTTCCGCTAAATATCTCTAAAGGAAATTTTTCAGTAAAGGCATTGGATAACTCTATAATCCCCCATTTCAGGACCACTACAGGTTTTCTGTACATACAAAACACCGCCGACAAATTATACAGGATAATACAAAGCGATGAGATAAACATAACTAATACAGCAATGTCAGGAGTATGCGGGTTTCCATACACATTAAGCGTTGAGAGGGATGAAAGGATATATTCATACAAAAAATTAGTCGGCATCAACAGTTTATACTACGGCTCATATGCATCATACACCCAATTGAAGCAGCAGCTGAATTATCCAATAACATCAGACTTTGCAATCGTCATAACAAATGATGAGGTCAATTTTTCAATGATGAGAAATATCTCTTCAAACACCAAAGTCCAGGTCAGGAGATATCCGATACAGATTTTGAAAAATGATGTGAAGGAAGACGCATCAATGTCATTGATTGTTTGGTAAAAGGATCAGCGCGTTCAGAAGATTAAGAAAAAAACATTAGCAAGATGAAACAAAATAAAAGAGGAGTCATCAGAATCATAGAGGCGATAATCGCAATTCTAATTTTATTGGGCGTTGTCCTGACTTTGCTGACAAGGCAGCCTTTGAAAGTTGATTTTGCATCATCTGTCTATAATATTGAAAAGCAAATTCTAAGCGAGATTGAGGGGAGAAATGACCTTAGGAGCGCTGTTTTATCATCGGACAAGACAGCGATTGACTGCTTCATACAGTCAAGGATTGAAAAATACGGCCTTGAATATAACACGACAATTTGCCCGAATCCCCTTGAATTCTGCCCGTGCCTCGGCGCGCCGAGGGACAAAGAAGTTTATTCCGCCGAAGTCATAATCTCAACCAACATAACCCAGCAGGAGCTGGGTTTCAAGAAGCTCCTGATTTGCGCATGGATTGGGAAGATGAGCCAGCATTGCGTTGCGCCTGTATGCGGAGATGGAAGTTGCAATGGCGCAGAAACTTGTTCGACTTGTCCTGCAGATTGCGGAGCTTGTCCTCCTACTTGCACTGCACAATATATTTGTATTAACAGCAAAGGCAGGCATTATCAGAATGCTAACTGCACATTCGGAACAACAGAAAATGCTCCTACTTGTAATCCTACAAAACAGAAAGGAGTGTGTTTGGGAGCAACCCAAAATTGTGTCAGTGGAAACTGGGTTGACTGTACTGATGCAGATTATACGACTTGGGCTTCTTCAAAAGGATGGACTTATGCTTCTATTGAAAGTGGAGGACTTTGTCAAAGTGGAGAAGGTCAAGATAATGATTGCGATGGCTGTATCGATATGAAAGATAAAACAAGTTGTCGCCCAACATGCACGCTCGGTGCAGATGGTTGTTGTCAATAGTTAGAATTTTATTTTTGCTTCTATTTTACCAAATGTAGAATTAATATTAAGTATAGGATTATAATTATCATACCAATACCATCCAGGATTGCTTGATTCTGAACCTTTATTTTTTCCATTACACTCAATTTTTCCTGTTTTTTGCCCAGCAGAAATTTCTATAGCAACATTATTAGTTATATTCCAATCTGCTCCGGCTTCTAAAGTAGTTCCTGTTCCTATTCCATTGTAATCTGCTGTTCTCCACTGAGTATAGTTCTGGTCAAGTCTTTTCATTGTATAATCAACACTTCCAGATACAGAATAATTATCCATTTTCGCTAATGCAGAAATATCAAATTTATTGCTTAATTTGTATTTTCCTTTAACTCCAATTGAATTTGAATTAATTTCTATTTTTTCTTTTCTGTCAAAATTGTCTACGGCAGTGCCATAGATATCAGTAACATTAAAAGTGTCATTATATGAACTCGTTAATGTTAACTGTTCTGAACCGGCAGATATTCCTGCCGAAAGTTTATCATCTATCTTATATTTTATTGAAGCATCTGCTCCTATCGAAGCTGAATTAGGGATTTGAATATTCTTCCAATCATTAATTGGAACTGAAAAAGTATAATCCCCATTTCTAAAACTGTCATTTAACTGATTAAAATAATCAGTTGCAGGGCTTTGAGAATCAATCTCAGCCCCAGCCCCAACCTCGAACTCAAGCTTGTCCATCAAGCTTGATTTCTTGACTGAAGCCTGCTTCGCAGGCTTTGCTGAATTCTTTGCATACTGTTTTGCAGGCGCGGTAGAATTCCCCACAGTATAGGGAGATGTTGAATTCTTTATTGAAAATGAAGAGGTGCTTTTTGGCTTAGAATTCATACTCTGAACTTTATGTTCGAGCGCTTCCGCACCCCTTATTCCGGCTAAGGTTATCGGGACTAAAAGCCCCAATATTTTTATGACGTTTGTCATGCTGTATAAAGGCATTTTTCCTTTATAAACCTTTCGTTTGTTACTACTGCTTATCAGTGACAAAAGCTGCTTTAAACGAAAAGCTCAAATAGATGCTTGCCTATTGATTTATACGATGAAATCCCGAGAAGCTTTTTATGCATTTATACTGGCAACTGCAATCGGATTCGCTGCCTGCAAATCATATGACAATAATATCTGCCTAAAATACGAAAACATGCCTGTTGAAAAAATCCAGAAATCAGTCAATAACCTGAAAAGCGCGCAGGAATTGGCGCAATCTGTCTATAGGGCAAATGGATCCTGCTCCTAGGGCGCAGGCCTGATTGCATACCTGCTTAAAGATGACGGATATCCAGCCAAGTTCGTAAAATTAGAAAAAGAAAATTGGGGGTTTCACTGGTTTTTTATGCATGAAAATAAGAATAAGATGTATTTTGCGGATAACGGCTTGTTTGGGATTATCAAGTGCAATTCAGTAAATGATTTGATAAGACGTGTGAAAAAGGCCGAGGGCATAAAAGGCATAAAAGCCAGGATAATCGAAGAAATGCCTCCAGAATTTGAGCCAAAAAACGTGGGGCAGGACATAAAAATTATCTCAAATTACATCGAACGCAAAGACATTTAAATTAATTTCATGATGTAATATTAATATGGAAATAGAGCTTAAAAAAATCTCAAAAATAGAATGGGAAATCCCCCGAGAAGGCGCTATGAAAGTGCCGACGAGAGTCTTTGCTACTGAAAAGATGCTTGGCAAAATGCAGCAGGACAGGACATTATGGCAGGGAAAGAATGTAGCATGCCTGCCCGGGATATACAAATATGCAATTGTCCTGCCTGACGGACATGAGGGATATGGTTTTCCGATTGGAGGAGTAGCTGCCTTGGACATTGAAAACGGGGGAATTTCTCCTGGCGGAATAGGATATGATATTAATTGTGGCGTCAGATTATTGAGGACAAATCTAAAAAAAGAGCAGATTTATCCGAGGATAAAAGAATTGCTTGAATCATTATTCAAGCACACTCCTGCAGGATTAGGAAGCGCAAACATTAGAATCAGCAAAACAGAATTGGACAAAGTCCTTAATACGGGAGCAAAATGGGCAGTTGAAAATGGCTATGGAAACAAAGAGGACTTGGAATTCTGCGAGGAGAATGGCTGCATGAAACAAGCAATTGCAAGCAATGTTTCTGAGCATGCAAAAGACAGGGGATTCAAGCAAATCGCTACTCTAGGCTCAGGCAATCATTTTCTTGAAGTCCAGTATGTGGATGCAATTTTTGACGAAAAAGCAGCCAAGGTTTTTGGAATTAATGAAATCGGACAGGTTATGCTAATGATTCATTGCGGAAGCAGGGGCCTTGGACACCAAGTATGCTCTGATTATCTGAGGGAAATGGAAAAGACTTTTCCTGAAATTGTTGAAAAACTGCCTGATAGAGAGCTAATTTACGCTCCGGCAGGACATCCGTTATGCCAGAAATATTTTTCAGCGATGGCGGCAGCTGCAAATTTTGCATGGTGCAACCGCCATATAATCGGCCATCAGTCAAGGCTGGCTTTCAAAGAAATATTCCCGGATTCAAAGCTGGAGACTGTTTATGACGTTGCGCATAACATCTCAAAAATAGAGGAGCATGAAATTGATGGAGAAAAAAAGAAAGTTTACATGCATAGGAAAGGCGCGACTCGCGCATTCGGCCCTGGAAACAAGGAGATTCCTTCTGTCTATCGAAGCAAAGGGCAGCCGATACTCATTCCAGGAAGCATGGGAACAGCATCTTATGTTCTAGTCGGAACAGAAAAAGCAGAGGAAATTACATTCGCATCAACTGCTCACGGAGCAGGAAGGGAAATGTCAAGGCATGAGGCATTAAGGCACTGGAGAGGGGAAGAACTAAAAAAAGAATTAGAAGAAAAAAATATTTTCATCAAGTCAGCTTCGTGGAAAGGGATTGCTGAAGAAGCACCTGGAGCATACAAGGATATTGAAGAGGTTGTCCAGGTATCGCATGAAGCTGGAATTGGCAACAAAGTTGCCAGGTTAAGGCCGATTGGAGTGATTAAAGGCTAAAGGGTTCATATGTTCAGCATATTAGGAGAAAAAGAGGTAAAAAGAAACATTACAAACTTGACAGTTTGTTAAAACTAATCAGCAAATGTCAATTTGCTTCACAATCAACATTAATTAAAAATGAAATACAAATTCCTTCCGCATACTGCAGACGCAAAATTCCGCGCTTATGGAAAAACTCTTGAGGAAGCATTCAAGAATGCAGCTTATGCAATGGTTTCTGTGATCACTGATGACAAAATAAAGGCAAAGGTTAAGAAAAAAATTTCTATAAAGTCAGAGGATGAAAAGGCATTGCTTTATGATTTTCTTGAGCAATTTTTAATCCTTTTGGACACAAAAGAATTTTTGCTTGCTAAGGTTAATAAGATAAAGATAAAAGAAGAGAAGAAAGGCTTTTCCCTTTCAGCAGAAATCATAGGAGATAACAAACCAAAAAATTATCAGACAAAAACAACAATCAAGGCAGTAACTTATCAGGAAATGCTTGTCAAACATGAAAAAGGCAAAGTAACTTTGCAGGTTGTTGTCGATATTTGATAAGGTTTTTATATCGGTTTTTCCTTGATTTTTCAAGGAAAAGATGGTGAATGAAAGGATTTCTGATTGGATAAAAGAAGGGCTGAAAAAAGGCTATACAAAAGAGCAGTTGAAGAAAAAGCTGATTGAAAAAGGATATTCTGAAAATGAGATTAACAAAGCGGTTTCCAAGCCAGGAAAAAATATCATAATAATATCAGTAGTTGTTATTGTTGTAATAGCGGCGATATTTGCATACATCCGGATAACAAAAGCAGGCCCCTTGGCACTTTTGCAGAAAGAGCTTGAGGAATGCAGAAAGGATAATATTGAAACATGCCTTGCATTCACATCTCAGGGAAATGCCGCAAAATTCCATGACTCTTATTATCTGGGGAAAGCGGCAAGGGAAAATAATATAAGTATATGTAATTATCTGTCAACCAACTACTCTATAGAATTTTGCAGGGATTATATCAATGAAAATCTTGGCCAGTGTGACAAATTGAATGGCTCTTCTTATAAAAAATGCGCCTTGCTAATGTCTTCAAGGAAGAATATTTCTTTGTGCAATGATATAAATGAAGTGTCTTCAAAAGGCATTTGTTTTGCGCTGGCAACGCAGGATTCATCATATTGTGCGAAGGCGGCAGATGACAAATGTTATTTTGGATATTACGGAAAAGCCTATATCTCAACCAGCGATGAAGAATATTGCGGGAAAATTGATAATCCTGAATACAAAGGATGCTGCATGGAATTAAAAAGCCTGAATACAGAAAGCTGCCTTAAAGAATCTGAGTTTTATTCCTGCATTGCGTCATTAAACAAAGAGAGCGCCTGCGGGGGATTAAAATGAAAAAGATAATTCTTATGCTGCTGATTATCGCTTTAATCAGCATCCTTCCAAGTGCAGATGCCTGCATGAGTAATAGTGACTGCAGCAGAGGATGCACAAGCAATTATCATACATGCAATCACCATTGCAATAACTGGGGCGGCAGTTGTGTGTGTGATTTCGACCCGCCTGGGTCTTACTACTGTCGTGCAGGTGAATGTGGGGCGCAATGCTCAGATAACACACAAAAGGTTCCACCTGAAAACTGCGGTGACTGCGGAATACATTACAAGCTGTGTGACAGCTCTAATTGCCAGTGGTCATCAACATCATACACTGCCTGCACATCAACTTCAGACAGGAGATGCGCAGCAATAACCTGCCCAGCAGATTATTATACTGCATCAGGACAGACATGCACCCTCCACTATTCTTATTCCTGGACAGGCGGCGATACATGCACGCCGACTTGCAGCTCTACAGGCAGTTGCCCGGATTGCTGTTCATACACCACGAACCCGCAAATAACATGCACTGGATGCCACACTCTTGTTGGATGCACCGGTTCAACTCCAGGAAGCTGCAGTGCTGCAAATTGTGATTATGATACTGACCCTCCAAGAATAAATGCATCCGGAGCCCCTTTGTCATGGCAAAAGTCTGCAACAGCTTCTGTAACTTGCGATGACTTTACCCCTATTCCTGTTAACTTAGCCCTGCAGGCACACGCAACATCCTCTCCTCCTGCATCATATTTTGTGCAGCCCGAGCTTGCTAATGATGGAAATCCAAACTCCCAATGGACTCTTACGAGTCAATACGGAGCAGCCTCCTGGCGTGTTAATTTGGGAAAGAAATATATGGTATACAGGCTTAAGGCAACATCTTTGTATGATGGAAGAGGTCTTGGAAAGGACAATATTGATTTTAATTTTTATAGGGACGGAGGTTATGTTTTCGGGCAGGACCCGACATTCCAGGCTGGCGGATCCGGAGATGCTTCTTGCTCAGGAACATGCACATATGATGTTCCCCCTTTTTCAGTCGGAGGTTATATACGTGGTGCGGGTATTGAAGCTGATGCAGTAGAGGTATACTTTTCCTACATATACACCCACTATCCAACTATTTACGAGTTTGAAGTGTATGGCGCAGGAAGCGGATGCAATTCTTCAACCTATAAATTGAAAATCTATTCAAGCAATCCTGGAAGCTGCCCTTCTGACTACGCTCAATATGACAAAACATCTCCCCAGATAATTTCAAGCTATTCTTGGGTTTGCGCAGCTGCAAAGGATAAGCGCGGATACTTAGGAACTTCAATTCCTGCTGAATTTAAAATTGATGTGACTCCTCCTTCAGTAAGCATAAATTCCCCTGGTCCTGGAGATTTGCAGAATTCAAATTTTACTGTAGGCTATTCAGCAACTGACAATGTGGCTATTTCAACATGCAAGCTTTATATAAGGAATGGCGATTCATCAAAATCATTTGTTTACAAAAGAGATATTGCCTGCGGAAATAATCAGGAAATCAACATTACATTGCTAAGCGACTGCACTGTTGAAGGAACAAACATGTGCGGAGTCAGGATATGGGCAAATGATTCTGTGAATCAGGCAAGCCAGATTGAAAGGAATTTCAGCACATCGTTTGCATTGTCAGCTCTTATAATCTCTCCAGACGCAGGAAGCAGGTTTAATTCAGCTTTTATTGTGAATTACACTGCAAACTCCCCGACTATCTCGACATGCAGGCTCAACATAAGCAATAATGGAATATGGCAGGATAAAGGAAAAATAAATTGCGGGAATAATCTGCAAATACCAATTTCAGTAGGGCCAGGAAAAAACTGCTCTGCCGAGGGAGTCAATGCCTGCACAATAAAAATATGGGCAAACAGCTCAATAAACAGCATAAATCAGACAGAAAGGAGCTTCACAGTTGACTATACTCCCCCTCTTACAAGCATTATTTCTCCAAGTCCAGGAATCTGGCAAAATAGCAATTTTACTGTAAATTATTCGGCTACTGACAATCTTGCACTGTCAACATGCAAGCTTTTCATAAGAAATGGAACAAATGCCTGGACTGACGAGGGAAATATAAACTGCTTGGCAAACCAAATCAACATTACAGTGGGAAAAGGAAAAAACTGCACTGTTGAAGGGCTGAATACCTGCGGAGTCAGGATATGGATAAATGACACATTTAATCAGGCAAATTATATTGAAAGGAATTTTAGCATAGACTATAGCGCTCCAAGCATTGAAATAAAGGCATTGAATTATGATTACAGTTTTGTGACTAGAAACATAACATTCAACATAAGCTGTTATGATGCAACAACAGGATGCTCAAGCCTGAATTATTCCTATCTGAATTTTAATTACTCTGACAAAAAATATAATACCCTGAATAAATTCATCTTTGCAAAGCAAATTTTTGGTAATAACACTCTTGACAATGTGACATGCACTGACGGAAATGTCTGTAGGACATACGTAAGAGTTTACGCGTCTGACAATCTGGGAAATGTAAACATTACAGACAGCCAGGAATTCAAGATTGATTTGCAAAAGCCAATAATTGAAAAAGAAGTAGACTGCACATATAAAAAGACGGGCTCAACAAGCTCAACTCAATGCTCAAAAGGCACGATAACTCCTGGAAGCATTGTTACTCTTGTCGTATTCGCAAATGACACAACAGGAAATTTTATCGGAAGCGGTGTAAAAAACATTGCAATTTATCTGAAAGACCCTGAAGGAAAAGCAAGCCAGCCATCGATGAATCTTTTAGGGACAATAAGGAAGAATTCAACATCAAGCATTAATGCAGCCAAAATTGGGGAATATGTTTATACAGCCACTGTTGAAGATGAAGTGGGATTTAGGGGAACAAATTACAGCAACTCATTCTTTGTCGGAGGAGACCCTGGTGCAAAATGCAATGCTTCTGGAAACATCCTCTGCAATTTCTATCAGGTTTGCAGCGGAATTGTCGTTCCTTCAAAAGATACAAGTGAAAATCTCGGGATTTATTGCTGCTTTGGAAAATGCCTGAACCGCTCAACACTATCAACTTGCAAGCAGCAAGGCGGAGAAATTTATGACAAGAACTTAAGCAATTGCCCGGGAACAGATGTTCCTGCCTCTGACACGACTGAAAAAAACAGGTGCTGCAAGGGCGAATTGACTACAAAAACAGCCAGTTCTCTTGCATGGTATGACATGGCTGGAAATAAAATTTCAGGGGCTGCAAGAGGAGACAAAGCAAAATGTATGGGATTGTCCAATTCAGATTCTCCTGATGCCCATTTTGACATTAAGATAACTTTAGGCACTATAACATTATTCGACAAGCAAAACATCAAAGTCAGCAGCACAACAAAAGCCAACAGCTCTATCATCACATTAAATGAAACAGGGACTTACAGATGCGAGGCGACTTTTATCGCAAGCCCTATGTCTCCTGTAAATCTCAAGGTGATTGAGGCTCCGACAAAGCCGAGATACACTGAGCTTCCTGGATTCAGCTCAATTGCAATGCTGATTGCAATTGTAGGACTGATGATTTATTATTTGGCGAGGAGAAAATAAATGGGAAAAACAAGAAAAATTCACATTAGCAGAAAAGGAGTCTCTCCATTGATAGCGACTGTTCTGCTGATTGCGCTGACAATAGCCGCATTCCTGGCAATCTTCGCGTGGTCAAAGGGCTTTATCAAGGAGCAGGTTGAGAAAAACGGGCAGCTGGTTGACACGCAATGCCAGAGCATTGCATTCGATGCAATCATGCAGGGAAATACTGTTTATGTCACGAATAAAGGAAATGTGGTTGTTTATGGATTTAATATTCGGGGAGAAAAGGACGGAACAACAAAATTGTTTTTCCTGAGAACAGAGTCAGGAAAATTGGGAATAGGCGAAGTTGACAATCTTGACTTGTCAAGCGTTCCAACCATTGGAGATTACTCAAAAATCAGCCTGATTCCTGTACTTTTGGGAAGAGGGACAAATTCAGGGACAGGAAAGCTTTTTACCTGCCCTCAGGAAAAGGTTATAAAAGGCTCATAAAATTAAAGGCAAGGGCATTCTAATCCCATTCACAATATTTTTATATGCATTTTTCCTTGATGTTTTGAGGTAAAAAGAGGATGAAGAAAGCAATTCTTTTTGCATTAGCCTTAATTGCAATACTCATAACAATAAGCCTGTCATACGCCGGAGTTTCCGATGTGAGCATAAAGAAAGTTTACAGCTCGGGCCAGGCTATTGAGGGAAGATTCAATGTTTCCCTTTCAAATTTTCCGGTTGATTCCATGGTCAGCCTGAGCATAGAAGGCATGCCTGTCCAGCAGATTCCTATAAAAGATTTTCTTGAAAAGAATAATATCTCTTACACTTGCTCTCCTTCAAACTGCCTTGCTTACTTCATTCCAAGCAATAAGGAATCAAGCAAAGTTGTAAACGGAGAAAAATACATTGCAATTACTATCTCTGACACTGCTGATAATGTTGCAATAAATGACTTGAGGTTTGACATGATTGGAGAGAACATAAAGCCCGAATGCTCTGCTACTCCACTGACAGTTGATTTGCTTGATGACATGGCTCCTGATTGGAAATATTTAGTTGAGGGAAATGATTTTTGTGGCATTCCTTTTGCAAGTGATTCTTATTCTGACTCCAGCGCAGATTATAGATGCACAATCAACCCAGAACCTTACTGCGAAAAAATAAGGCTGCCGATTGCTTCAAAATTCAGATTGTCTGCCGACATAAAAAGGGGAAATGTGGATGTTATAATGAAAATATCGATAGGCAATAAAGGATTTAATGAAGATTCATCCTGTGAGTTAGACTGGCCTTCCCTTGAGCCCGGAGCATCAGGAATATTAAGCTGCAATGCAACCTTCATGGCACTTGATGAAAAGGAATATGACATATGCATAAAAGCAGAAGAATATTGGATAAGCAGCGACCATGACATAAAATGCGAGACAATAGATCCATACAGCGGCTTCACAAAAACAAGCGGCAGCGTTGATTTTGCATTATACAGCCAGCCTGCAGACTTCACCCCTTTTAATGATACTGAAGTGTTTGAACAAAATGCTTTTTATGGCCCAAGCAGCAACCTAACTCAATATATCCAGAATTATGTTGATACGAAATACAACAAGAAATGCAACTCAACCGCGCCCTGTGTCATTCCTATAAAAGTAACCTCGACGCAAAACATCAACTTTTCAAATGCAGACCTTTCATATTACAGCGGGCCATTATTCCATGAAAGAAAATTTTCAGACGCTGTAAAACAGCCTGCGTTGATTAGTACTACAGGCAGGGCAAAACTTGAAAATGCAATTATCCTGGATGAAAATGTTTTCAAGGCCCCGATAAAATACGGAAGTTATGGTTATCAGCTGAAAATAGGGACTGATTTGGTTGACAGCGGGACAATAAGGGTGGAAAAAATCCCTCAAATCAAAATTACCCCGAATAATTTTTCCGCAGGCGTCCCTGTAAGATTTTCTTTAGTAACTGAAAATGCAACGTCATATTACTGGGACTTTGGCGACGGTTCAAAAACATCCACATTGGTGCCTTATGCTGACCACACTTATGCTAAGGTTGGAGAATATACCCTCACAGTAACATTGCTAATAAGCGGAATGAACATAACAAAGCAGTTCACTGTATATGCAATGACTCCAAAAGACATAGTAAACAGCACAATTATCCAAAAATCATCCAATCTTGCGAAAATGGAAAGCGACTTGAATTCTTTGGGATGGTACAAATCCCTTGCTGCTGGACAAATAGACCTCTCTGAAATGAGAAAAAGCATAAGCTATTATCAGACAGAAGCGGCAAAGCCGGATGCGGACTTTGTCGCTTTGCTGAACAGCCTGAATAATTTCATTGTCTTTAAGGGGATAAAATCAGAGAACATCGGGCTGGCTCCAGTTGCACAGTCTGTTGATGTTGATCTATTGAGCAGGGCAGGAGCAGGAAATGCAGATAACCGGGCAAATTTAGAGGAGAATATAAGAAATTGGCAGGGTTATCTGGATGTGAAGGCCAGCGGAACAGTAAAAATTGCAGAAGCTGAAGTTCCGGAAAGCAACAGGGATTTGCTGACTGTTATTGATATTGAGATTACCCCGTCAAAAAGCCTGGGAAAAGTCTTCTTTATAATAAGGGGAATGGAAAATGCAATTTTTCCAAACAATGATAGCTCATCGATTGACGGCTCAAGGCTTTTTGTTTTTGACAGCCTTGCTGACAAGAAAACAATTGAGTTGGCACTGGCAGGAAGAATAAATCCTGCTGACCTGGAAATAATATCCTCCCCGGCATTCAGCGAATTTGTTGTCGGAGAAGTTTACTGCGGAAATGGGATTTGCGACAAGGATAAGGGGGAAGACTACACTTCTTGCCCTGAAGACTGCAAAAAGCCCTTGATTACGATAAGCAAGATAATTTATGTCATCATCATTTTAATTGTAGTTGCCGGAGTTTTATACTGGATATGGAAATATTACAGGAAAATGTATGAGAAAAAAGTTGAGGAAAAACTGTTCAAGAACAAGGCTGATTTGTATAATCTTACATTTTTCATAGGCAAAGCGATGAACAAAAACGAAAAAGAGGAGGACATAAGGAAAAAACTGCTCGATGCAAAGTGGGCTCCTGAGCAGGCTGATTATGCCCTGCAGAAAATAAAAAGAGAAAGAAGACAAGTCCAGTTGGGCACATTGAAGAATTTCATAACAATGGAATTAAGGCAGAATAAAATTGAGGAAGTCATCAAGAATGAATTGAAAGAGGCTGGATGGGATGTAAAGGATATTGATTATGCATACAAAAAGACGCTGAATGATATTGAAAATGAAAAGAAAAAAATGCTGAAAGAGGCTGAAAAGGCGAAAAAAGCGCAGCTGAAGGCGCAGTCAAAAATTCCGAAAGGTTTATAATAAACGCAGGAAATTATATTTAGTAAGGCTAAAAAATGGTGATAAAGATAATAACTAATTTTTTTGAAAGAATATTTCTTAATATGTTCAAGAAAAAGAAAGACATCAAACTGGGATTTTACGGGCCTCCAAACGCGGGAAAAACAAGCATTGCAAACAAGATATGCAAGGACTGGATAGGCGAGGAGATAGGAAAAGTCTCAAGGATTCCCCATGAAACAAGGGAAGTGAGCGTGAAGGAAAAGGTTGACATAACCTATAAAGGAAAGACATTGACTTTCAAGATTGTTGACACTCCCGGAATAGCGACTAAGATTGATTATGAGCACTTTATGCATTTTGGTCTGAACAAAGAAGAGGCAAAATCAAGGGCAAAAGAAGCCACGCAAGGAGTTATTGAATCAATCAAATGGCTGGACGACATGGACGCCGTGATTGTGGTTTTAGACTCAACAAAAAACCCCTATGACCAGGTCAACATAACAATAATCGGGAATTTGGCGGCAAGAAAAATCCCGGTATTGATTGCGGCCAATAAGACTGATATGAGAAAATCAAACGTGAAGAAAATAGAGTCTGCATTCCCCGAATACGAAGTTGTCGGGATTTCAGCGAAATTCGGAAAAAACATGGAGGAATTTTACGAAAATTTGTTTGAGATTGTAAGATAAAATGGCGGAAAAATCAACATTTGAGCTGCAATTGGATTTGGATGAGGCAAAAGACACGGCAATAATAAATGAATTGATGAAAAGAAGCAAGGATTACAGGGATTTTGCAAAAAGAATGACTGAATACTTCTCAAAAAAATACGGCTCTGAGTTCAAGGGAAACATCCTGTTTGAGTATGAGCCTACCGGAAATGTCATTGCAATGAAATGCTTTGATCAGGACAGAGTTTTTGAGGTTGAAGATGAATTGCCCGAGATTGCAATGCACCTCAAGTTCCTAAGAAAAGCTGTTGTGAAGCAGAAATAATAAAATGGCAAAACTGACAATACAATTCATACCTTATGCAGAAATTGACAATTTGAAAAGCGGGGAAAGGATAAAAAAACTGCTGAAAGTTGTTTTGGAGAACAAGATTATTGTCCTTCAAGGAAAATTAAAGCCAGAAGAAGAAGCCAGGCTTATTGAAGACACAATGGCGCTGATAGGGCATATCAAAGGATTCAAAGGTGTTGAATTGGCTGTCCTCTCGCCAAAATCGAAAAGCCCGATGCTTACCGGATTGAAAAGCGGAATTTCCAAATTCCTGGTTGGAGACAGGGAAAGCATAACTTTAATCGGCCCTGCCACTATAATCAGGGAAATGAAAAAAGACCCCAGCAAGATTGAATTGATGATAAGGGGAAAATAATCTCGGGCTAATAAATTCTTGAGTGCAAATTTGAAAATTTGCTTTTTTTCTTTGGGCAGACTGTCAAGTCTGCTTTAGCTTTTTACTTCACTTCAATAAACTTTATTAATCCATCAACTTTTCAAACACCATGCCACATCGCTGTATCAAATGCGGAAAAATCCATCCTGAAGGCTCTGATACTTTGCTGAAGGGATGCGAATGCGGCAACAAATACTTCTTTTTCTTCAAATCTGAGGACATGAAGATTCAGGAGGAATTCAGCAGCCTAAGCAACCAGGAAAGGCTGGAAATAGAGCACGAGGTTGAAGAATTAATTCCTTTAATTGATGACAAGCCGGTAATTCTTGATATTGAATCAGTAAGGATAGACAAGCCCGGAAAATTTGAAATTGACTTGGTGAGCTTGTTCAAGAGAAAGCCTGTGATATACAGGGCAGGAGAGGGAAAATATTTCATTGATTTGAACTCAACTTTCCAGCTTCTAAATCGCAGAAAATAAGGTTTTTATATCGGTTTTCCCTTGAAAATTCATAAAAAGATGGTGAATGAAAGGATTTCTGATTGGATAAAAGAGGGTATGAAAAAAGGCTATTCTGAATCAAAACTAGAGGAAATGCTCATAAAAAAGGGATTTTCAAAAGATGAAATTGAAAAAGGGCTTGAAAATCCTGCGAATAAAACATTGATTATTATAATCGCAGCAGTTATTCTTGTGATAATTATTTTTGTAGTTTATTATTTTGCTATAAAAACCCCTTTAACATCTTCCATTCCGCCAGAACAAAAAACTTTTGTGCAGGATTGCATGTCAGCATATCCAAATAATGCGGGAGCAGAGGGCATATGCCGCGACATATTTTATTTTCAACTAGCAATAGAAGAAAACAATACAGAGTACTGCAATAACATTAAAGCTCCAGACAAACAGGCGCTTTGCCTGATAAAAACATGAAAAACTTGAATTTAATTTTTATTGCAATAACATTTGTTTTAGTGATGCAGGTTGTTTCTGCAGAAACAATTCCTGCAGGATATGGGCTCTATGACAATTTCAATTCAGGAACCATTGACTCAAACAAATGGCTGCCATCGGTAACTGTCGGGAGCACTGTTTATTCTCCTGCAACAGAAGGAAATTCTTATGCTGGCTCATCGGGAGATTATGCGCTAATTGACCAGATTTCAGGAGGAGGTTTTGGAGGGGAGATTGATGTTGCTACAATAAGTAACGGCGCAAATGCTAATTACCTTAAATCTCAGATTGAAACTAAAATTTCTCCATTCCCCCGCTATAGTTATTTACAAACAAAAGTGCAAATGGTATTTAACCCAAATACTATAGGACGCAACTATAGCTCATTTTTAGGATTTTATAACCCTTCTAATAAATTTTATTATGGATGGCATTTTGACACCAAACAAATATCACCTACTGCCGGTGTAGAACCATTAAAAGATATCAATTGGTATGGATGCACATTTGGTATCGCCTATAATGACATCTGCACATTTAATTTTAAATTAAATTACTCAACTGTTGTGGATTATTACGGTAATCATTTTGATATGACTTATCTATACACCTGGGCAACATGCACAGACTCAAATGGCGCCAATACGCGCTATTGCGGGTCAGAAACTTCTCCCCAATTCCTAGAAATGTGGGCGAGATGGGCGGGTGAAGATTTTCCTTTTAATACAGTCAAATTCGTTTTTGTGAATAATATAGTGGCAGGACATAGCGCAGCTGTAACAAATGAATTTGACGTTGACTATGTTGCTTATAAGCCTGACATAACAACCTCTATTTCTTTTAATTATGTCCCTAAAGGACCTTACTCAGCAACAAATGAGTCTGTCCCTTTTACATTATCATGTTCAGGTACTGGCTGCACAAATTCTTATTATAAATCTGCAGACTTTGTGTCTACCCAACCGCACATAGACTGTAATACGGGCGGTTATACTCAAGGAACATCTGGAACCCTGACATGTCCTGCTGGTTCTGCATGCACAAAAGAAATATGTTATTACAGCACAGACAATTTAGGAAATGGAAATGACCACAAAGTGTATGATTATATACTTATAGATCGCGTCCCGCCTACATTGTGGATAACCGGCGGCCCTACAAGCTGGCAAAAAAACGGCGCATTAATATCTGTAGGATGCAATGACTGGGACTCATCATGCAACTCTACAAGTTTTAAATTAAAATCTTATCCAAGCAATCCTGGAACTTGCCCGATAACAGAAAGCTCTTATGATAAAACCTCCCCTGCGACCATTACTGATCCATGGGTGTGTGCATTTGCAAAGGATTATGCTGGAAATATTGGAACTTATCTTACGCAGATAAAAATTGATAATACTCCTCCCGCTGTTTCTGTGACTGGCGCTCCTGCGACATGGCAGAAAAGCGCAACTGCTGGAGTATCATGCACTGATGCTGAAAGCGGCTGCAGCCCTTCAACTAATTTTAAAATTGCTTTGTTCGCATCTAATCCTGGAGCTTGCGCATCATTAGATGCCCCTATATATCTATATCTTTTTGGCATAAATAAACCAATAACAGAACATGGATGGGTTTGTGCAAAAGCCCAGGATAATGCAGGCAATGTAAATTATTCTGTTCCTGTTGAATTTTTAGTTGACAGCACATCTCCTACAATAAGCATAACTTCTCCTGATCCTGCAATCTGGCAAAAAACTGATTTTACTTTAAGCTATTCAGTTTCTGATACAGGAGGCAGCGGAGTCCAGTCATGCAACTTATCTATTAGAGATGGGACTGGAAACAATTGGGTTGATAAAGGAACCATTCCTTGCTCTTCATCAAAAACAATTACCGTAGGAACAACAGGAAAATACTGCTCTGTTCCTGGATTGAATTCATGCGGAGTAAGAGTATGGGCTAATGATGCTGCAGGAAACTCTGCATATACTGAAATAAATTTCAGCGTTTTAGCAACGACAGTAAGCATATCATCTCCAAATCCGGGAAGCCCCCAGAACAAAACCTTCAATGTGACTTATACCGCTGATTCTCCAAGAATTTCAGTATGCAAATTGTCTATTAGAAATGGAACAGGAGAATGGCAGGACAAAGGAAATATTTCATGTGGGCCAGACAAGCAGATTTCAATAACAGTAGGGCCAGGAAAAAATTGTTCAATTGAAGGAACAAACACATGCGGAGTCAGGATATGGGCAAATGATACTACAGGAGCATCAAATCAGTCAGAAATAAACTTGACAATTGATTATACAAATCCTTCAGTGATTATTTCATCACCTGGTGCTGGAAGCGGGCAAAATAATAATTTCAGTATCAATTACTCGGCTTCTGATAATTTTGCACTGTCAGCATGCAATCTTTTCATAAGAAACGGAACAGCCGCTTTATGGCAGAATAAGGGAAACATAAACTGTTTTGCAAATCAAGTCAATATTACAGTCGGAGTAGGAAAAAACTGCACTATTGAAGGAATTGATGCATGCGGAGCAAGGATATTGGCAATTGACATCGCAGGAAACCTGAATCAGTCAGAAAGGAACTTCAGCATAGATTTTACTATTCCTTCTGTTATGATAATTCCAAAAGGGGCTGACTGGACAAAAAGCAACATATCTTTCAATGTTTCATGCTACGACATTCAAAACTGCACAAAGGTGAATTATTCTTATTTTAATTTCAGCAAATTTGTTTTTTCAAGGGAAATTGCAGGAAATTCAAAAAGCTTGAACATTTCTGGAAATGCCACTTGCAATAGCGGGAATGCATGCAGGGTGCTTTTGGGAGCAGCTGCTGTTGACACTGCAGGAAATATGAACACAACAACACAGAGCGATTTATTCCTGATTGACCTGCAGAATCCACAAATTGAAAAAACTGAATGCAAATTCAAGGCAACTCCGGCATCAAGTCCGGCCATATGCAAAAGTAACATTGCTGTAGGAAGCACCGTTACTCTTTCCGTGGTTGCAAATGATTCTGATGGAAGTGGCGTTGAAAACCTCAAAATTTATCTTATTAAAGACGGAGTAACCTCTGTCCCGCCAACGATTGTAAATAACATGCCTGATAAAAGAAAAAATGCCACAGCCACTATTCCAATAAACAGCATGACCAATTATGACACTATAATTGAAATTACTGATTATGCCGGGAATATAATTAATCTGTCAGGAACGTCTTTTAGCATAGGCGGAAATTCAAACCAGAAATGCGCTGAGCAGGGAGGGAAATTATGCAATTTTTATCAGGTATGCTCGGGAATTCCGGACGATAAACCAAAAGATGCAAAGGAAAATCTTGGAATAACGTGCTGTTTTGGAGGGGAATGCCTGAACCGCTCGACACTATCAACCTGCAAGCAGCAAGGCGGGGAAATTTATGACAATAACTTAAGCACTTGCCTGGGAACACCTGTTCCTGCCTCAGACACTATTGAAAAAAACAGGTGCTGCAAGGGAACATTGGCTGCAAAAACAAATTCTCTTGCATGGTATGACATGGCAGGAAATAAAATTTCAGGTGCTGCAAGGGGAGACAAAGTAAAGTGCGTCGGGATAGCTAATACAGATTATCCTACTGCCCATTTTGACATTAAGATAACTTTAGGCACTATAAAATTATTCGACCAGCAAAACATCAAAGTCAGCAGCACAACAAAAGCAAACAGCTCTATAATACTATTAAATGAAACAGGGACTTACAAATGCTCTGCGGTATTGCATACAAGCTCAGATACGATAATAGCGCCCATAAACTTAAAGGTGATTGAGGCTCCGACAAAGCCGAGATACACTGAGCTTCCTGGATTCAGCTCAATTGCAATGCTGATTGCAATTGTAGGACTGATGATTTATTATTTGGCGAGGAGAAAATAAATGGGAAAAACAAGAAAAATTCACATTAGCAGAAAAGGAGTCTCTCCATTGATAGCGACTGTTCTGCTGATTGCGCTGACAATAGCCGCATTCCTGGCAATCTTCGCGTGGTCAAAGGGCTTTATCAAGGAGCAGGTTGAGAAAAACGGGCAGCTGGTTGACACGCAATGCCAGAGCATTGCATTCGATGCAATCATGCAGGGAAATACTGTTTATGTCACGAATAAAGGAAATGTGGTTGTTTATGGATTTAATATCCGAGGAGAAACTGACGGGACGACAAAATTGTTTTTCCTGAGAACAGAGTCAGGAAAATTGGGAATAGGCGAGGTTGACAATCTTGACTTGTCAGGCGTTCCAACCATTGGAGATTACTCAAAAATCAGCCTGATTCCTGTACTTTTAGGAAGAGGGACGAATTCAGGGACAGGAAAGCTTTTTGCCTGCCCGCAGGAAAAGGTTATAAAAGGATAGATTTTTTATATAAAATGAAAATCCAACAAATTCTAGAAGAGGAAATAAAGAAGATAAAGCCAAGCGGGGAAGAAGACTCCAGGCTTAAGGCTGAAATAAAATGCATCCTTGATTTGCTGAACAAAAAATTGAAGGGAAAGGCAACCGCGATTTTAGGGGGAAGCTTTGCAAAAGGGACAGCAATCAAAAAAGACAAGTATGACGCTGATATCTTTGTGAGATTTTACAAAAATCCTGATTCAGACATGCTTGAAAGGGCTTTAAAGAGCCTGAAAGTAAAAATTGAGAGGATTCATGGCTCAAGAGATTATTTCAGGCTGAAATCAGGAAATGTTTTCATTGAAATTGTCCCTATACTGAACATAAATGAGAAGAATACTGAAAATGCGGTTAACGTCACCGATGTCTCTCCTTTCCATGTCAATTATATAAGGAAAAAAATCCTGAAAAACGAAAAACTGGCTGATGAAATAAGGCTGGCAAAGGCATTTTGCTATGCAATCGGCTGTTACGGCGCAGAATCGCACATAAGGGGATTTTCAGGATATTGCCTGGAGGTTTTAATTTCGTATTATAAAAGCTTCCCGAACCTTCTGAAAGCGGCATCAAAATGGCCTGACAAAGTTGTTTTGGACCCTGAAAAATATTATAAGGATAAAAGCGAGATTTTAAGGGAACTTAATGAATCCAAATTAGTCTCTCCATTAGTCATAGTAGACCCTGTCCAGAAAAACAGGAACATTTCAGCGGCATTGTCAGAAGACAAATTCCTGCTGTTCAAGGAAGAATGCAGAAAATTCCTTTCTCATCCGAATAAAGCATTTTTTGAAATGAAAGATATTGAAAAAGAGGTTCTCAATGAGGCAAAAAAATCAAAAAAAGAGCTTTTGATTATTTATGCTGAAAGCCTTAAGGAAAAAGAGGATATTGCCGGAGCGAAACTGCTCAAGTTCATGAATGTAATAAAGGTAAGGCTGGAAAAAGAGGGTTACACTACAAAAACCGCAATTAAATTTTCTGGAAACTCGGCAAAATTATTCTTTATGCTGGACAAAAAAGATTTTCTTATTGAAGGCCCTTTTTTGGATATGAAAAAACATGTTGAAAATTTCAAAAAAAGGTGGAAAAACACAAAAATAAAAGGCAAAAGAATAGTTGCATTGAGGAAAAAAGTGGATATAAACTGGAAAAATGCCCTGAAGATTGACAAAGATGTGTTAAAAGAGATGGATATCAAGAAATTTTCTGTTGGAATGCGCTGAACACGCTGCGAATGTACTGAACAATTGAGCCCTTAACTAGTCAAAAATATAAAATTGGCCTATTTCTTCGGCATTTGTGATTAAATCAGTTGACGTTACAATCCCCTTTAATTCCCCGTTTTCTACTACGGGCAATTTCTTGATTTTATGATGGATTAAAAGATAGACTGCATCATCTATCAGCTTGTCAGGACCTATAGTAATGACTTTTTTTGTCATAATGTCATCAACTTTGACTTTTGATGCCAATTTATTTTCTGCGGTTACCTTTTCCAGGATATCCCTTTCAGTTATTATCCCGGCAACGCTCTTTTTCTTTTCATCCACAACTACTAAAGACCCTATCCTGTGCTTATTCATGAGCTTGGCCGCCTCCTTTACATTTGCGTCCTGAGAAATAGTCCTTGCAGGCCTCATTATCTCGCGAATTTTCATGTTTATCCTCTTTTAATGCTTTAAATAAGAGATTAAGATATTTAAATCTTCTATTCTTTTGTTAGTGATGAGAAAAGAAGCTGCTGCCGGCCAATTCTATGAGGCCAGCAGGAAAGAACTGACAGAGCATCTTGATGAGCTTTTCAAATTAAAGGGCTCAGATGCTCAGAAGATTAAGATTAAGGTCAAGGCTGCAAAGAATGTCATTGGTTTGATTGTCCCGCATGCGGGCTATGCATACAGCGGGAAAGCTGCTGCTTCCGGCTACCAGATGCTCAAGGGAATGGAAATTGACACTTTCATTGTCATAGGCGTCAATCATTCTGGATTTGAATCCTCTGTCTCACTGGAAGATTTTGAAACTCCTTTGGGAATCGCTGAGAATGATGATGAATTTTCAGAAGAACTTGCTGAAACAATCGGCAAAAATGAATTCCCCCATAAATATGAGCATTCTATTGAAGTCCAGCTGCCTTTTTTGCAGTATCTTTTCAGGACAATAAAAATAGTTCCTGTGATTATCGGGAATGAAAATTATGAAAAATGCCTTGAAATTGCGGATGCAATCGCGAAAATATCAAAAAAACAGGTGAAAAAAGTCTGTATCATAGCCTCAAGTGATTTTACCCATTACGGCCAGGGATATGGCTTCCTGCCTTTTGCAGGAACATACGAAGAAGTGAAAAAGAGGATGTATGCTCTAGACAAAAAGGCAATTTCATTCATTGAAAAAATGAATGGGAAGGAATTCTTTGAATTTTCCAGTAAAACAACAATCTGCGGGAGAATCCCCATAACAATTGCTATTGAAGCATGCAAATTAATGAAAGCAAAGGCAAAACTCATTGATTATTACACTTCAGGCGATGTTGTAAGGGATTACAGAAATGCAGTCGGATATGCGGCTATTTCTTTTGAAAAGTAAGACTATTTTTCGCCTGCTCTGTTGACATTCCCAATGCCGAAGAAATTGACATCAAATCAGGGTCATTAATCTCTTTTTCAGATGAGAAAATCAGCATTTTTGCCCTGAATTTCCTGCATAATCTGATGTTTTGCATTATTCTTCCCAGCCTTTCAGCCAATGCAAACTTTTCAGAAGGAAGGGTTGCCAGGTCAATGCCAATTGCGACATTATTTTCAGCCGCAAACCTGCATAAAACATCATTCAGGCCAGAATTCCTCCAGTCGGAAAAATCCCTTTTTCTCTCGATTTCAGGGTTCAAAAGCAAATCAACCCTTTTGTCCTCAACCGCTGCCCTGTTGACCTCATCATCTGAGCCCTGGACAGCCAGGAATTTGTATTTTCCGTAACTCCTGGAAACCAATTTATTCAATTCAGACTTTGTTTTTGCCTTTATAATCAGGGTGTCTTTCAGAAATTCATCCGGATTAATCATCAGATTTATAAATTATCCAAGATTTTAAAGCTTATGAAAAAGGGGAAAATATGATAATAACAATTAACGGAACTCCTGGAGCTGGAAAGAGCACAGCGGCAAAATTCTTAGCCAAAAAACTGAAGATGAAGCATTATTCAATGGGCGATTTAAGAAGAAAAATAGCCCTGAAAAAAGGGATGACAATTGATGAATTCAATAAATTGGGGGAAAAAGAGGCATGGACAGACAAGGATGCGGATAATTATCAAATAAAGCTGGGGAAAAAAGAGGATAATTTTGTGATTGATGGCAGGCTTTCGTGGTTTTTTATCCCAAAATCCATAAAAGTTTTTGTAAAAGCTGACCTGAATAAAGCCGCAACAAGAGTACTCAAGGAAAAAAGAAAGAGTGAAAAGAAATACAAAAGCGCGAAAGATGTGCTGAAAGAGATGAAAGAAAGGATGAAAAGCGATATGCAAAGATACAGAAAATATTATGGGATAAAGAATGTTTATAGCATGAGCAATTATGACATAATAATAGATTCAAGTTATCTTACTATAAATGAGATGCGCCAAAAGGCCCTGGATGCAGTTAAAGCCTATAAAAAGACGTAAGATAACTGCTATTTCTTGATTTTCCTAAAAAAAGAAAAGGTATTTAAATGCCTTTTTCCTTTTTAAAAACAGGTTAAGGAATATCAAAAGTAGGTTGAGTGTAAGCTAACTTTCAGTGGTATCATTTGGATATTCATTTGAAAAAGCTCTTGTAGGTTAACTATGCATAAGAAGTATATTAAAAGAGGTAGCGCTAGATTTGGCCCCTATTATTACGAGACTTATAGACAGAATGGGCTAATAAAAACCCGCTATGTGGGAAAAGATTCTTCTCCGCAAAAATTTTCAGCAATCATTCTCTCGACGGCAATTTTAATATTTTTTGCCTTGTTTTTGATTTACAGCAATGCAGTCCTCACAGGTCATGTGATTTCTTTAAGTAAGACAACTATTCAGCCTAATGAAACTTTACAGGGAAATTTTGAGATTAATCTGAAAGAAGGCGAGTTAATCCCTTCAAATTCATTGATTACAGTTGAGTTTGATGGAAAGAAAATTGAAAAAACTTTGAATGAATTCATTCTCCTAAGCGGAGTTAACCTACAAGAGAAGACTGGAAATTATTTTTCCAGTTCAAGTGAGATTTCAGGCTTCGGTCCAGGATTTGGATGGGAAGGGAGGAAAACAGAATATCCTTCTGTTTCCTTCAGGCTGGAGCCTGAAATCATTTCTATTCAGGAAGAAAATCCAAACCAGATTTTAGGAACAGCAAGCAAAGGAAATGATTATATCTATGATGGCATGGCTAATCTGGTTTCTGGAAGCGTTTACGTTTCTGACAAGCAATTGGCTGATGATGCGATTTCCCTGATGAAAGAAAACGGGAAGACAATAATCTCAACTTCTTATTTTGAGGAAACTTACGGATTTGGACAGGGATACTTAAATGATAATGCCCATGCCATATCTCTTGACATTTCAAAATTGAATCTGACTTCTGAAACTCCGGGAACAAAAACCCTTGCAATAAGTCTTAGCTATAATAAAAATGCAATTGTTTCCGAGTCTCAGTCAATTGATGTTCTAGCCTGGCCTGAAATACAGGCAAATTGCGGTGGAGCAACAGCTTGCAATTGTAATGACAACATGACTTCAGACTATAATATGACTTCTGATCTGACTGGATGCACAGGAAACGGGCTTAATATAAAGGCTGCCGGAATAACCTTAGATTGCCAGGGTCATTTTATAAACGGAACTGGGGGAGGATATGGAATTTATGATACTGTTAACTATGTAACAATAAAAAATTGCAATATAAATAATTTTGGCCAAGGAATAAGGTTTCAATCAATAGTAAGAAGCAATGTAACAAATTGCAATATTACTAACATGGTGGATTATGGCTTGCGCTTCTGGTTTTCAGGTGATAACATTATCCTTAATTGCAATACCTCTGGAAGCCATTGGCCTATGACACAGTCGCACGGCAACCAGATAATCAATACAAGCCTGGGCAGTGTATTGCTTGAAACAGATGCAAGCGGCAATATATTTACCGGAAACACGCCATTTGGTGTAACCTCTACTGATTCCATAAATAATTTATTTAGAGACCAGCTAATAACGAGTTATTCCTTCGGCAATGCGAAATTTAAAGTAGAAAACACGAATTATGGCCTATTGTCATATACTACCGCAATTACAGAGTCTGGCGCCAACCTTTCTGATGACATAAACATAAATTATAATCTTATATCTGTCAATTCTGCAAAGACCGGACTGAATGTTTCTGCTGAGCTTATTTTGAACAATATTTCTGGATTCAGACATCCCATTATTTTAAGGAATGGAATTATATGCAACCGAACTACATCTCCTTCGTGTTATAACTTCACTAATTTCTCAGGAACAGTCGTGTTTAATGTTTCTAGCTTTACGAATTATTCTATCGGAGAAGGACCCAATACTCCTCCAACCCAAAACACCCCGATATTAAACTCAACATACGGAACAAATAAGTCAGATGAGAATTTGACTTGCTATCCCCAGAATTTGTCTGATTTGGATGGGGATGCAGTCTATCCGATTTTCAACTGGTACAAAAATGGAAAACCATCTGCCCTCTTAAACCTGCCTTTTGATTCCAACATCTCTTCAAATGCAACTAGAGTAATAAAGGATTATTCCGGGTTCAATAATAATGGGACTTTAGGGAATGGAACTGATACGAACAAACCAGAATGGACATTAGGAAAGGTCGGGGGAGCATATGATTTTGACGGAATAAACGATTCTATTGTGATTCCAGACTCAAATAGCCTAGACATCGGCACAGGCGATTTTAGTGTTGAAGCATGGATTTACAGAAAAACAAACAAAAGTTGCATGATAGTTGAAAAATATAAGTGGGGATTTCCAAGCGAGGGTTATTATTTTTATTTAAATGGGAGCAAAATCGAAGGGGGAACAATGGACAGTAGTTTTTCAACAAGCACATCTATTCCTGAGAATAAATGGTTCCATATTGTGTTTAGTTATAAAAGAGCGTCATGGGGTATTAAGATATACATCAATGGCACACAAAATACAATGTTTAATCCCACATATGGAGACCTCTCCTCTAATGCAAGTATGTATATAGGAAAGGGCAATGCATTCACCGGTTGTGAATGCAATGCAACAATAGATGAATTAAGGATTTACAATTATTCTCTTTCAGCACAAGAAGTTTATCAGCATTATATTGAAGGGCTGAATGTCCTTAACAAATCAACAATAGTCAGCCAGGAATTAATAGAAAGAGAGACATGGAAATGCTCTGTAACTCCCAACGACCTGCAGCCTAATACAGACGGCGAGACAAAGAATTCAACTGAAATTACTATTTTAGACATGACTCCTCCTTCAATAAACTTCACATATCCTACTCCTGCTAACGGAACATTTACGACAAACAGATTCATTCCTGTTTTAATTGAAGCGAATGACCCAAATTACAAGAATTATTCTTATTATCTTTACAACTCAACAGGATTAGTGAGCAATGATAAGTATTATAAAGTGAACAAAAGAGTTTCTGCAGGAGGCTATCATACATGCGCTTTGCTCAACAATGGGAATATTACTTGCTGGGGGAGGAATCTTGCAGGGCAGTCAGAGAATTATACTAAAGGAGATGCTTTAGGTGTTTCTTCAGGAACTGCTTTTACATGCGCCTTGCTGAATAATGGGAATGTTACTTGCTGGGGGAATAATAATTATGACCAGTCAAATAATTATACTAAGGGGGATGCTATAGATGTTTCTACAGCACAGTTTCATACATGCGCTTTGCTGAATAATGGAAATGTTACTTGCTGGGGAGCTAATCTTAATGGGCAGTCAACTAATTATACTCAAGGAGACGCAATTGGAGTTTCTGCAGGAGGCACGCATACGTGCGCTCTCCTAAAAAATGGAAATATAACTTGCTGGGGGAATAATGATGATAACCAATCCCTAAATTACACTTTGGGGGATGCAATAGGGGTTTCTGCAGGACTGTATCATACTTGCGCTTTGCTGAATACTGGGAATGTAACTTGCTGGGGAGCAGTAGGTGATAATTATGGGCAGGCAGCTAATTACACTTTAGGGAATGCAATTGGGGTTACTGCAGGGACATATCATACATGCGCTTTGCTGAATAATGGAAATATAACTTGCTGGGGAATCAGCAGTGGCCCCAATTATGATGGGCAGACTGCTAATTATACTAAAGGAAATGCAATAGGTGTTTCTGCAAAACGTCATACATGCGCTTTGCTCAACAATGGGAATATTACTTGCTGGGGAGTGAATGATGATGGACAGTCAGAGAACTACACTAAAGGAAATGTGAAAAAACAGGCGTTTTACACTTTCCAGAATTTAGATTATGGACCTTATTATATCAACGCGACTGCATGTGATACCTATGGAAACTGCAACTGGACTGAAACAAGAACAATAAGAATTCAATCAGAGACTAACAACCCATCAAGTTATTTAATCTCTCCTTCAGACAGTTCAGTCACAGGACAATCTTCACAAACATTTGTGTGCAATGCAACAGATGATAGTGCCTTAAGCAGCATAACTCTTTACATCTGGAATTCCACTTCATTAGTTTATAATCCAGCCCAAAGCAAGACGGGAACAGCAAATTCTTCTTCATTCAGCTACACTCTTCCAAGAATTGACAATTATACATGGAACTGTCTTGCTTCAGACAGTTCAGAAAACTTTGCATTCGCAGCAGCAAATTACAGTTTAAACTTGACTAATCTTATAGTTTCTCCAGGAATTCTGGACATGGCGAATACTGTCTATTCTCTTCAGAACAATGTCTCATCAAACGGCACTTGCTTTGAAATCCAAGCAGACAGCATTACATTAGACTGCCAAGGATTCATGATAAATCATAATATGAAACTTTCTGGAGGGGATGGAATTGCCCTGACTGCAAGCAATATTGTTGTGAAGAATTGCATCATAAATAATACAAATGGTACAGCAGGAGGCAGTTGCATCAACATCCCTTTATCCACTTCCAAGAATATTACAATATACAACAACACTATCAAGGCATTAAATTGTTACACAGCGCCATGCAGGGGCATATCCAGTTCAGGAAGCAGTATCAATATAATCAGCAATCAAATTGATACTGTTACAGGCATTAATTCTTTTTCCATATACCTCACTTCAAATAGCACAAATATAACTGGCAATATAATAAATGCAAATGACGGAATCGGGCTTGCAAATTCGTATAATGCCATAAATGGAAATAATATTACTGCAGGGAGGGATGCATTGCTAATAAGTTCTTCTAATAATTATATTATTGGCAATAATATTACATCCATCTCAAGCTGTGGAGCATGCGGCGCTGCAATAAAAATAAGCGCAAATAACAATACCTTTAATAATAATGTTCTGACACTGACTCATCCAAGCAATGGAGGCGGAATCAGTGTAAGTGGCTCAAATAACAGCTTTTCAAATGATATATTCTATCAAATCGGAGCAAATTCAATACTTTCGATTGAAGCTAATAAAGTGGGAAATATTGTCAAAAACTCAGTATTCAACTCAACTAATTTGAGCTTTACTGGAATGGGCATCGTTCTAACAAATTACAATCCTCCTGCAGACTCAAACAATCTGCATAATATAAGCAAATATGCTAGTATAGGCAGCAGTTCTTCAGATTCATGGATAATGCTGAACATAAGCTATGACGCGGTTCCATCATGGATAGATGAAAATTCGCTAAGAATCTACAAATGGAATAATTCTGACTGGATTTTGGCTAATTTGACTTCAAATTACAGCGGAGTTGACACAATCAACAATGTAGTTTATGCTAACATTACTAATTTCTCAACATTTGCTGTTATGGGAGAATTACAGAATCTGACTTCATGCAGAACGTTGGATCAGGCGAATACTGTCTATTATCTCCAGAACAATGTCTCAAGCAACGGGACTTGCTTCACAATCTCTGCAGACAATATAACTCTGGACTGCCAGGGATATATAATAAATTTCAGTCTTAATAGTGATGGAAATGGAATTTACAGCAATAAAAATTACACAACAATCAAAAACTGCAATATAGAGCATTCAAATACAAGCGTTGCTGTAACGGGAATCGGGCTTGAAGGAGTAAATGGGATTGTTTACAACAACAGTATTTCAATACTTTTAAGAAGATATAGTTATGGCATAGTCTTGCATAATAGCCGCGGAAGCAATGTTTCTTTGAATAAAATAAATATTTCCAGCGGAGTATATGCCCCAGAAAGTGTAATGGGGATTAGATTATATGGGGACAGTAGCAATAGTTACATATCTAATAATTATATTTATGCATATCTTACCGGAATAGATGTTGAGGCAGGAGCGAATAATGTAACTATAATCGGGAATAATGTAATCAAAAATAACAGCGTTCAAGGAGATCATGGGATATTGGTTGAAACAAACAATAATAAAATATTTTATAACAATATCAGCCAAACAGGAGTTTACGATGTTTTTGGAATAAGTTTAGGAGGACTGTATAATCTTGTGAGCAATAATACGATTAGTTCAGGGATGCTATCCTTGTCGAATGGGAGAAACAATGTTACAGGCAATAAGTTAGCGGGAATAAGCGTACAATCCTCAAACAACTATTTTTCAGATAATAGTAATATTGGTTCGTGGTATAATTCACGTTTCAACTCTTACAATAATACGGTTATCCGATTAAGCATAGATAATGGCAATATAAGCTTTTTAAGCAAAGATATAACAATACAGGCACTTGCTTCTGGACTGCCTAGCGACTCAAACAATCTCTACAACATAAGCAAATATTTTAGTATAGTGAATAATTCAGCTGACTCATTCATTATGCTGAATGTCTCATACAACACAACCGATGTCCCATCATGGGTGGATGAGAATTCACTGAGAATTTACAAATGGAATAATTCTAACTGGATTCCTGCGAATGCTTCAAATTACGGCGGAGTTGACAATGTCAGCAATGTTGTCTATGCAAACATAACAAGCTTCTCGACGTTTGCTGTCATGGGCGGGCTTAACATAATTCCGCCTTCAATCAACTTCACTTATCCTACTACTGAAAACAACGCAAACGTGACGAAAGCTGAAATCAATGTAAGCATTGCAGGACAGAATTTATCTGAAATCAAGTTCAACTGGAATGGAACTAATTACACTTTCTATAATGACTCCCTTGTATTGATGATGAATTTTGACAATCGCTCATCATTGGGCGAGAATGCGACTCTTGCTGCTGATGTTTCTAAGTATGGCAATAATGGAACATGCAACTTAACGGCAAATCAATGCCCGATTTGGAATTCATCGGGAAGATATGGCGGAGCATATCAGTTTGATGGAAGCAATGATTATATCCAGACAAATAGTTTCACGTCCACAAACCCTTCCGCAGTTTCATTATGGTATTATACATCTACGGTTCCAACAGTTGCTAGCACTTTTATTGAAAAATCCAATCCCTCTGTTACGGGTACTTTTGGCTTATATGACAAGGGCTCTTGCACCACAGGAACATTTACTTTATGGTTCAAAACAACTGCGGGCTGGCAGAGTTTCTGCTCCAATGGTTCTTTCCAGGCGGGAAGATGGTACTTCCTTGCAGCAGTAATCAATGGAAGCGTAGTTACATGGTATATGAATGGAATTAATGACACAACATATGATTTTGGAAATGCAATAACCGCGACTTCCTCGCCCCTTGTTTTAGGCCATTCAATATGGAATAATAACTTTAATTTCGCAGGCAAATTAGACGAGGTTGCGCTCTGGAATCGCGCCCTGTCAGCAGATGAAATCCAGCAGCAGTATCAATCAAATCTTCAGAAATTCAATCAGACTCAATGGTACTTCTACAGCAGTCAGTCAAATCTAAGTGCAGGAACATACACTTATTCAGCATCTGCAAAAGATTCTGAAGGAAATGAGAATCAGACTGAATTAAGGACAGTAAATATCCTTACCGATTGGTGCGGAAAGACGCTGACTCAAGACCTTGCTTTGGCTGTAAACCTGGATTGTCCCGGACAGGGATTGACTGCGGGGGCAGACAACCTAATAATCGACTGCCAGGGGCATATAATAAGCCATTCCACGCCGGGAATTGCTTCTGGAATTCATACATCCAACAGAAATAACATAACGATAAAAAACTGCACCCTGGTAAATTACAGCATTTATGTTGGGAGCGCTGGGGGCGGCAGCAGTAATAACCGCGTAACAGGCAACAATATTTCCGGGTATATCTATGTTGTTGGCAATTATAACAATATAGAGTATAACATAGCCAAATATTTAGAACTGGGGTATGAAAGCCTTGGAAGTGGAGGCAATAACATAACAGGCAACAACATAACTTCTGCAGGAACTGGCATGAAATTATGGCGTTTTGTTAACTCAAACAAGATTATATCAAACACTCTAATAACCTCTGGCGTAGGCATTGAACTGCAGCATAACCAGGATAATACTTTCATTAACAACACAATCATAACATCTGGAAATGGTGCGTCTGGAATCTACCAATATAGCTGGTGCTGCTACCCCCAGTATGCTGGCAGAAACAACTTCACAGGCAACAACATAACAACTTCAGGAAGCAATGCTCACGGGGTATTTTTCTCTCATATGGGTCCGGCTCCTACAAGTTATGATAATCATGACAATCTCTTGAGTTATAATAACATAAACACTTTTGGACAAAATTCACATGGCATCTACATGAGCCGCAAAGAAACCTGGGGCAATACTATGATAGGCAATAACATTACAGGAAATTTTTCTTCTGGCGCATACGGCATCAATATTTCCAATGAGTCAATTAATAATAAGGTCATTTTATCAACCATACAAAATTATGAGCAGGGAATCCATGTTGAAGAGTCGGCGCCTTCTTTTTACAATAACCTGCCTTCTGTTTATACTAATTTAATCTACAAGAATAATTTCATTAACAACACTGTAGGAGTATGGTCAAAATATGCCAGAGATTTGGCGATTAACGGCTCTGGAAACTTCTGGAATAAAACATCTCCCCCTTATTTTGTTGCAGGAACAGACACAAATTCTGTGAATGTGACTGACAGCAATCCGCTCACGCAAAAAGACGGAAGTCCTGTCATAATTCCTTCTGTAACTTGCGGCAAGACGGTGACGGTAGATACTGCCATGAATGTCGATTTAAACTGCCCGACACTCAGCGGCATAAGTCTCGAAGCAGACAACATCACGTTTGACGGCGGGGGGCATGCAATAAGCTATGCTGGAATCAGTGCATCGGGCAGAAATAACTTGACAATAAAGAACTCCAAAGTTATTTATTCCCCAATTATTATTGTGGGTTCCAACAACAATAATATAACACATAATTACGTTTTAGGATATATCAGAACAAGAGGCAATTATAACACTATAGAGTACAACAATCTTTCTGAAGGAATATACATCAATGAAGATGGCCTTACCTATGGTGTTTCAGGCAATAACGTAATAGGCAATAACATGTCGTTTGTAGTTATATACCGTTATGCCCAGTCAAATAACTTCATATCAAACACGATAAGAGGAGGAGGCATTTGGATGCAGTCCTCGGCGTATAATAATTTCATAAACAACACTATCATAACTACAGGAAACAGCGCAACTGGAATCTACGCATATTACAGGTGCTGCGATATCGGCGATGGCGGCAGAAATAATTTCACAGGAAACAGCATAACAACTTCAGGAAACAATTCTTACGGGATGCAGTTATCTTCTACAGCCGGCGGCCCTTATAGAGAAAACACTTTTAACATCATCAGCTATAATGTCATAAACACATCAGGACAAAATTCACATGGCATCCTGGCAGACAGCCCGGTAGGGGTGGTGCATGACAATAGATTCATCGGAAACAACATCAGCACCTCAGGCAATGCGCAAGGCATTTATTTTTTCAATTCAAGCTCAAATTATCTTGAAAATAATACATTGTATGCAGGCAATCTTTCATCATTTGAATTTTATTCATCAGATGGCTCGCAAAATAATGCGGCTATCAATTTATATTTGATGTCTGTGAATATAAGTTTCCTAAGCAAGGATGTTGCCATAAAATCGGCAATCTTCCCTCCTGCTGACTCAAATAATTTCCATAATGTGAGCAGATATCTCAACATGACAAACACTGCAGCAAACAGCTGGATTCTGCTGAATGTCTCATATTCTGACAATGACTGGCAGAATGCAAACGTAAGTGAAAATTCATTAAGGATTTATAAGCACAATAGGACAGCATGGATTTCCGCGACTGCTTCATCTTATTACGGGGTTGATACAGCCAAGAATATTGCTTATGCATACATCACAAACTTCTCAACATTCGGAATTTTTGGATATGAATCTCCCTGGATTGACTTCACTCCCCCGACGCTTTCAGCAAATGCCCACACAAACAAGAATTCAGTTGAGGTGAATGTTTCAATTGGCGAGCAGAATTTGAATGAATTCAAATTCAGCTGGAACGGGACTAACACGACTTTCTACAATGATAGTTTAGTTTTGATGCTTAACTTTGACAATCGCTCTGCTTTGGGAGAGAATGCGACTCTTGCTGTTGATGTTTCTAAGTATAGCAATAATGGAACATGCTCTGGAGCAAGCTGTCCTAATTGGAATTCATCAGGAAAATATGGCGGAGATTATCAATTTAATGGCGGGGAGTGCATCAATACCTCGACAAATGTGACGACAGCTTCGGACGACAATTTTACGATTGAAGCATGGGTAAATCCCACATCTATAAACCAGAATGGACAGTTTACTTACATTGCCTCGAGAGGCATTGGGCTGGGAATGAGCTGCGGATTGCCAAACAATGATTGCCCTGGAAAAACCCTGGTTGGATTGGCTGAAGGCTATGTTTGGCTTAACAGCGGATATAATTTCTCGTCAGTAAATCAATGGTATGATATTGTCATGACAAGAAAAGCAGGCACATATTATTTTTATGTCAATGGGGCGCAGACGCCAAACACATTCGGGCCTGGATACGGTGATGGCATACCTGTAGGTAATGGAGTCTATGTCGGCTGCTCAATAGGGATTGGCATACAATATTATATAAGAAAATTCAACGGTGCAATAGATGAAGTCAGAATATATAACAGAAGCGTTTCAGCATCAGAAATCCAGCAGCATTATTTGTCAAATCTTCAGAAGTATAATCAGTCACAATGGTATTTCTACGCGAATGAATCAAACTTGACTGATGCAACTTATACCTATCAGGCATTCGCGAATGATATTTATGGAAATTCAAACCAGACTGATTTAAGAAGCGTTACGATTGATTTGACTTATCCGCAAATCAACTTTACGGCTCCTACTCCTGCAAGCGGAGCATCATCGCAAATCCCTATTCCAATCAATGTTTCTATTTCAGAGCAGAATCTGAACGAGTTTAAGTTCAACTGGAATGGAACAAATTACACTTTCTACAATGATTCTTTAGTCTTGATGATGAATTTTGAGAATAATTCTGCCTTTGGAGAGAGTGCTACTTTTATCAGGGACTTGAGCAAGTACGGGAATAATGGCACATGTTCAGGAGCGTCATGCCCAGCATGGACAAGCGCAGGAAAGTTTGGAGGAGCATACAATTTTGATGGAAATGATATTGTAAGCACTCCTTTGCGCATGAGCCCTGCAGAATATCCTTCATTGACAATTGTTGCTTGGGCCAGGCCATATATTAATTATGCTGATACCAACCCTACTGATACAGGGCAGATTGCTAGCGGGGATGATGGCGGATTTGACAGGGGATATGGTGTAAAAAGATTTGATGGCACTTTTACAATACAAAGGGGAAATGGAAATTGGGATACTGGAATTCCTTCAGATTTCGGAATCTGGCAGCATACTGCTGTAATCTACACTCCTACTCAGATTACTTTCTGCAAAAATGGCAATTGCGTAAATTATGGCTCTGGAGGGGTTTTCGGAAGCTCTAGCGAGCCGCTTGATATCGGTGATTCTGCAGGATGTGGCGGTTGTAATCTTAATGGAACAGTAGATGAATTAAGAGTTTATGGTCGCGCTCTTTCAGTAGATGAAATAAAACAGCAATATTATTCAAATCTCCAGAAATACAATCAGACTGATTGGAATTTCTACAGCAATCAGTCCAAATTGTACACTATAAATTACACTTATTCTGCTTCAGCAAAAGATTTTGCAGGAAATGAGAATCAGACTGAGATAAGAAGCATTACTGTTCTGAATTCTCCTCCAACTCAAACAACTCCGAAAGTCAACTCAACTTTCGGAGGAAATTACACTATTGAGAACATAACATGCTATCCTCAAGGATTTGATGACCCCAATTATGATGCAGTCTATCCAGTCTTCAACTGGAAAAAGAATAATGTTCCGATTGCTGTGCTGAACATGCCGTTTGACTTGAACATCTCTTCAAATGCAACTGGGGCAATCAAAGATTATTCCGGATATGGAAATAATGGGACTCTAGGAACAGGAAATGATTCTCAAAAGCCAATTTGGACAACTGGAAAGATTGGGGGAGCGTATCAGTTTGACGGAGTTAATGATTACGTGGGGGTAAATTACACTTTACCAAGAAATGACAGTACTGTATCTTTCTGGATAAAAACAAATATAACCAGCATGGGGATTTTGACTTGGTCCGATGGAAACTATCTCACGGCGGATTATACCGATAGGACTTTCTCTGCGGAGACTGATGGGCGAGCGAAATTATATGTTTATGCAGGGGGAACGTGTACAAACCCTCTTTATTTTTTAAGTGGCGGTCCAAATATTGCAGATAACACTTATCACTTTATTACTGGAGTTTGGACAACTACATACAAACAATTATATGTTGATGGTAACTTGGTGAGTAACAACACTGTTGGAATAGGTGCTGCTAATCCTATGCCTTATTTGTCTATTGGGTGGGGTCATGCGGTTACTTGCTGGGATCCAACTAACAAATATTTCAATGGAACAATAGATAACGTCAGAGTCTATAACAGAACACTATCAGCCCAGGAAATATATCAATTATATCTTGAAGGAAATAATTCCTTAAACACATCAACAATCGTCTCCCAGGAATTATCTGACCAGGACAACTGGACCTGCCAAGTCACTCCAAACGATTTGCAGCTAGACGGCCAGACTCAGCAGGCGAACATTACTATCTCTGACTTAAGCTTAGTCAGAACATGCCAGGATCTGATAACTGCAAATACTGTCTATCGTCTTCAGAACAATGTCTCAAGCAACGGGACTTGCTTTAACATTAATGCAAATAATATTGTTTTGGACTGCCAGGGATATATAATAAATTACAGCATTGTCTCAGCAGGAAACGGCATTCATGCCTATAATGCGAATAATATTACAGTGAAAAACTGCATGCTTCTTGGAAATGCAAGCATTGAAACAAGGGCGATCTATTATCAAGCTATAAATAATGGGACATTGTATAACAATACTTTAATTGTATTAGGTGCATATCAAGGATATGAAGGAATCTATCTTGATGGCGGGTCAAATAACAACATTCTTCTTAATAATAATATAACCATATCAAAAGGCGGAGGATCTAGTCTTCCCATCTGCATCCATTTAAAATCCTCTTCTTCAAATAAAATCGAAAATAATTCAATTTTTTGTGGGGGATATGCAATCCAAGATGATGGTGGAGGAACTTCTAATGTCATAAATAACAACAACATAAGCATGTCAGCTTATCATGTTGGGCTAATAGTCTTATCTAATATGAATATAACAAATAATAATATCGTGGGCGATTCATCAGCTTTTTCATACGGAATTTATTGCAGCCAGTGCTCTGGATTAATAAAAAACAACAAAATAAACGTGTCTGGATGGTATTTTTACGGGGTTTATTTAGATAGGAGCAATTGTAATATCCTAAATAATACTATTATAAATTCAAATGCAAACTATCCCGGGATATATCTTAGTAATGTGAACAATAACAACCTAACAAATAATACTGTTTTTTCAAGCAATTATGATTTCTCTTCAGCAAGCAATTCGCAAAACAATACAGTAACAAATCTTTATCTGGCATCAGCAAACATTAGCTTTACAGGCAAGGACATTGCAGTCAAGGCAAAAACATCTTCATTGCCTGCCGATTCAAACAGCCTCTACAATATCAGCAAATATCTAAACATGACTAATAATTCTGCAGACTCTTTCATTGTCCTCAATGTCTCATACTCGCATTCCGATATTGCAAGAGTCAATGAATCATCATTGAGGATTTACAAATGGAATAATTCTGACTGGATACAAGCCAATGCATCATCTTATTACGGAGTTGACACAGTCAACAATGTTGTTTATGCAAACATCACAAACTTCAGCATATTCGCTGTAATGGGATATGAAGGCGCTGCTCCTTTGATTGACTTCACTGCCCCCACTCTGTCTGCAAACGCATACGCAAACAAGAATTCAGTTGAAGTAAATGTTTCTATTGTTGAGCCTAACTTGAATCAGTTCACATTTGGCTGGAATAATACTAATTACACATTCTATGATCCTTCATTGGTCTTGATGATGAATCTTGACAATCGCTCTGCTCTTGGAGAGAATGCGACTCTTGCTGTTGATGTTTCAAAATATGGGAATAATGGAACAGTTAAAATAGGAACTTGGAATTCTTCAGGCAGATATGGGGGAGGATATACATTATTTGGCGGAGCGAACATTTCAGTCAATATAACTCCCAAATTAAACCAGACATTCCAAAATGCAACCACAATAATGTTCTGGGTAAAACCATTGGATAATTGGAATGATGGTGGAAACAGGGAGATACTTGCATTAACATCTTGCTGCAATACAGTTTGCTATAAAGATTGGGACAGTAGTGCTTTAACATGCGTTGTTAACAATCTAATGATGAAGGTGCCTTCCACATGGACAATCGGGGGATGGTACCATATCGCAGTTTCATGGGATAACGCAACAGGCATAGCAAAATTATATAAAAATGGAATCAACATTAATCAAAAGTCAGGCTCTATAGGAAACATTCCGATAAATAACTATATTACCTTTGGAAGAAATAGTCTTGCTCAAGGATTTAACGGAACAATTGATGAAATCAGAATATATGACCGAATGCTCGCAGATTCTGAAGTCAAGCAGCTTTATCAGTCAAATCTCCAGAAATTCAATTCAACACAATGGTACTTCTATACGAATGAATCAAATTTGAGTGAGACAACTTATACCTATCAGGCATTCGCGAATGATATTTATGGAAATTCAAACCAGACTGATTTAAGAAGCGTTACGATTGACACAATCAATCCGCAGATTAATTTCACATATCCGACTCCTGACAGCGGAATAACTCAGAGTTCAAATTCGGTTTATGTCAATGTTTCTGCGAATGACACAAATCTGGCGTCTGTATTCATTGACTGGAACAGAAGTCTTGTTGGATACTGGAGCTTTAATGATTGGGCGACAAAGAACAGCACATACACTTATGACAATTCAACATGGGGAAATAACGGGACAATTTATGGTGCAAATTGGACCTCAGATGGAAAGATTGGAGGAGCATACAGGTTTGACGGAAGTGATGATTACATACGAGGCCCCGATAATGGTTTTCCAATAATTAAAAATCATTCGACGATAAGCGCTTGGTTTAAACCAAACATTGTTTGTTCCAATGAGGCTATATTTAGTTATGGAACAGCAGCTGGAGGAAGTGCAAGGGGCATTAGTTGCGTGGGTGTAGACAAAATAAACTATTGGGGGTGGAACAATGATTGGCAGGTAACTGTTGGAACAATATTTGATGGAAATTGGCATAATGTCGTTGCTATTTATAATGGGTCACATGCTATTCTATATTTTGATGGCAATTTAAAAGGAAGCTCTGTTCGTGATTGGAACACCGTATCATCTGGCAAGTATGAAATTGGAAAAAATATAGGGAGTTCGGATTTTTTCAATGGTTTGATTGATGAAGTCAGAATATGGAATAGAGTATTAACATCCGAAGAAATAAACGCATCATACAACGCAGGATTAAACAAACTTTACAATAATTTCACAAATCTTTCTGATGGAACTTATCCATATCAGGCTTGGGCTTTGGATTATGCAGGAAATGTCAACAAGACAGAGACAAGAAGCATTGCAGTCAAAAAAACCCCTCCTTCAATAAATTTCATTGCTCCGACTCCTGCAAGCGGAGGCCTGAACAAAGATTACATTCCGGTATTCATACAGGCAGATGATCCAAATTACAAGAACTATTCTTACAATCTTTACAACTCAACAGGATTAGTGAGCAATGACAAATATTACCATGAAGATATGGGAGTTTCAGCAGGATATCAGCATACATGCGCTTTGTTGAATAATGGGAATGTTACATGCTGGGGGGCCAGTAGTTATTGGCGGGCAGTTGGTTATGCATCAGGGAATGCAGTTGGAGTTTCTGCAGGATCATATCATACATGCGCTTTGCTGAGCACTGGGAATGTTAGTTGCTGGGGATATAATGCTGATGGGCGGGCAAATAATTACACTCAAGGAAATGCAATTGCTGTTTCTGCAGGAGAATCTTATACATGCGCTTTGTTGAATAATGGGAATGTTACATGCTGGGGGAATAATGATACTGGGCAGGCAAATAATTACACTCAAGGGAATGCAGTTGGAGTTTCTGCAGGATCATATCATACATGCGCTTTGCTGAGCACTGGGAATGTTAGTTGCTGGGGATATAATGCTGATGGGCGGGCAAATAATTACACTCAAGGAAATGCAATT